>Ga0209455_1000006_pt1 | contig 1196503 bp, 1158 predicted proteins | sample AraplaCol_mCL_r2_FD_184275 | JGI IMG/M metagenome (GOLD analysis project Ga0209455, IMG submission 184275) | Arabidopsis root microbial communities from North Carolina, USA - plate scrape CL_Col_mCL_r2 (SPAdes) (version 2) | ecosystem: Host-associated > Plants > Roots > Endosphere | place... | reverse complement strand
TGCGGAAGCTGTAAAACAGCGCCTCTTGCATCACCGTCCGCTCGCCCATCATCAGCACACCTCCCGACAGCCGAGATCACTGAATCAGCGCTACTCCCGACCCGCAAGGGAGTTTTTCAACAGAATATACCAATAGCGGACTCACCCGCCCGGTGCCGGATGTCCCAAATAGGCGAGCCGCCTCACCTCACGCCGCCCGCGCACAACGGTGTCGAGGATCAATCCCGCAAAGAAGCATAAGGCGGCCAGTATAATCAGCCCAGTCGCCATGATCGCCGTCGGAAAGCGTGGCACCAGATGGGTGTGGTAGTATGTGATGGCCAGCGGGACGCCGAGCACCACCGCCAAAAGCGCGAGCAGGCCGCCAATCGCGCCGAAGAACAGCAATGGCCGCTCAATCCGGTACAGCGTCACGATCGTGTTGAGGATGCGGAAACCATCCGAATAGGTGGACAGTTTCGACGCCGATCCCTCGGGCCGGGCGAAATAGCGCGTCTCGACCTCGCCGACCGGCATGCGCAGCTCGAGCGCGTGGACGCTGATCTCGGTCTCGATCTCGAACCCGCCGGAAAGTACCGGGAAGCTCTTCACGAAGCGTCGCGAGAATACGCGGTAACCCGATAGAATATCGGTGAAACTTCGCCCAAACAATTTGGCGAGCATGCCGGTCAGCAGCTTGTTGCCCATGACGTGCCCGCGCCGATAGGCGGCGTCCTGCTGAGTCAACCGGCTGCCGACGACCATATCGAGCTGTTCGTCGACCAACCGCCGGACGAGTTGCGGCGCGGCTTCTGCATCATAGGTCGCGTCGCCATCGGCCATGACATAGATGTCGGCATCGACATCGGCGAACATGCGGCGGACGACATTGCCCTTGCCCTGCATCCGCTCCGATCGCACGACCGCGCCCGCCGCGCGTGCGACCTCGATCGTGCGGTCCTTCGAATTGTTGTCGTAGACGTAGATCGTCGCGCTCGGCAGCGCCGCGCGAAACCCGGCGATCGTCTGCGCGATCGCGGCTTCCTCGTTATAGCAGGGTAGCAGGACTGCGATACGTGGTTCGGTCATTCGCGCCCCCAAACCTTCTCCCCTTGTAGGAGAAGGATACGGAGACTTGCGAGCTTGCTCGCTAGTCGTAGTTGGATGAGGGGAAGCGAAGCAAAGCTTCGCGCGGTCGCGAGAGCGACCGCATACCCCTCACCCAGCTCCGACTAAGGCCGGCTACGCCGACCCAAGTCTGCGCAACCCTCTCCCACAAGGGGAGAGGGATAACAATGTCACTTCTTAGCCGGAGCCTTTTTCGCGGCCGGCTTCTTGGCGGGGGCTTCCTCGGCGGTTTCCGCCTTGGCGGCCGGAGCCTTCTTGGCCGCGGCCTTCTTGGCGGGTTCCTCGGCCTTGGCTTCGGCGGCGGGCGCCTCGGCCTTGTCGTCCGACTTCGCCGGCGCCTTCTTGGTCGCCGCCTTCTTCACCGGTTCGTCGGCCTTGGCGTCGTCAGCCTTATCGGCCTTGTCCGCCTTGGCAGCTGGCGCCTTCTTGGCAGCAGCCTTCTTCGCCTTGGGTTTGTGATTGTCGTGGTCGTGATGATGCGTGCCGGTCGCGAAACCGTCTTCCGACTCGATCGCTTCCTCCAACTCGGCGCGCGTCACTTCGCGCTCGGTGATGTCCGCGGTCGAGAACAGGAAGTCGACGACCTTGTCCTCATAAAGCGGGGCGCGCAGCTGAGCGGCGGCCATCGGCTCGTTGCGGATATATTCGACGAAGCGCTGCTGGTCCTGCGGCGCATATTGCGCGGCCGCCTGGCTGATCAGCCGGCTCATCTCCTGGTTGGTGACCTCGATGCCGTTGGCCTGGCCGATTTCCGACAGCAGCAGGCCGAGGCGCACGCGGCGCTCGGCGATCGCCTGGTAATCCTCACGCTCGGCTTCCATCTCGGCCAGCGCCGCCTCGGGATCGGGCTCGTGGGTCGCTTCGTGCTTGAGCTGTTCCCAGATCTGGTCGAACTCGGCGGCGACCATCGACGGCGGTACCGGGAAATCATGACCCGCGGCGAGCTGATCGAGCAGCTTGCGCTTCATATGGGTGCGGGTCAGGCCGTTGAGCTCCTGCTCGATCTGGCCCTTGAGCAGACCCTTGAGCTGCTCGAGATCGTTGAGGCCGAGCGACTTGGCCAGGCTGTCGTCGATCTTGGTTTCGCCCGCGGTCTTCACCGACTTGACGGTCAGGTCGAACGTCGCCGGCTGGCCCTTCAGCTCCTCGGCGGGATAATCATCGGGGAATGTGACCTTGATGGTCTTCTCGTCGCCCGCCTTCACGCCGACGACCTGGTCCTCGAAGCCGGGGATCAGACGGCCCGAGCCGATCTCGACCGCCATGTCGGTGCCGGTGCCGCCCTCGAACGCGACGCCATCCTTGTCCTTGCCGACAAAGTCGAGCGTGACGAGGTCGCCGGTCTTGGCCTTGTAGCCGTCCTTGGTGTCTTCCCAATTCTTCTGCTGCGCGGCGAACTTCTCGAGCTGCGCCTGGACCTCTTCCTCGCCGGCCGGAACGGTCAGGCGGTCGAGCTTGAGCTTGTCGATCGCCGGCGTGGGCACGTCGGGGAGGATTTCGAGCTCGATCTTGAGCTCGGCATCCTTGCCCTTCTCATAGTCGTTCTCGAGCTTGACCGAGGGCTGCATCGCGGGACGCAGCTTTTCCTTGCCGATCAGGGTCTGGATGCCTTCCTGAATCGCGGCATTGAGCGCGTCCTGGGTCAGCGCCTCGCCGTGCATCTTGCGAACCAGATTGGCGGGCACCTTGCCAGGGCGGAAACCGGGCATGCGGACCTGCGGGGCCACACGCTTCACCTCTGCGTCGACCTTGGCATCGATCTCCTTGGCGGTGATCGTCAGCGTGTAGGCGCGCTTGAGCCCTTCGTTCAACGTCTCGACAGTCTGCATTTCAGGCCTTCATCTTTCCGGAAAATCATTTGGTGGCCACCCCGCCCCAAAGGCGCGGGGACTGGTGCGGGCGAAGGGACTCGAACCCCCACATCTTGCGATACTGGAACCTAAATCCAGCGCGTCTACCAGTTCCGCCACGCCCGCGAGAGGACCGCCGGTCGGCGGCGTCTATAGCAACTGCCGGGCTGGGAGCAACCCGCTTGGCAACCTGTGGGAGCATAAAGGCGTTGATGGGTTGAGAGGAAACCCATCATGGCCACCAATCCCCCGCCCGAAACACCGCCGCCCAGCCAACCGCCCGAACCGAGCCAGCCGGCCCAACCGACCCCCGCTCCGCCCGAGATCGCGCCGCCAATGCCCGACATCGACGTGCCCTCGCCCGGCGAACAGCCGACCGGCCCCGCCAACCCGCAAGGATGATTCCGATGACCGATCGAAACACGCAAGCAGATGCCGCGGGCGAACGCGAACGCGACGCTCGCAAGGGCGACCCGCGCAGCGACCTCCAGCAGGAAGTCGAGGCTCGCAAGGATGCGGTCGAACGCGGCGAAGGCGGCCCCGAACCCGACAGCATGACCGCGCCCGGCCTGTTCTCCGGCAATGCCGGGACCGGCGGCGAGACCAAGAACCAGGACGACGACGCGCAATAACGCTGCGCAACGTTCCGATGCCCAAAATGAACTAACGAACCAAAAATAGGCAATGACTTGATCGCCCTACTTGGCTAACCTTATGCCAAGGGGGAAACATGGGGGATCGCACTTACCTGTGCGCGGCCGCGCTCGGCTTGGTCGCGCCTATAGTATCTTTTGCGCAAACCGCGCCGGTCTTGGGCGTGCCCGCGCCGCCAAGAGCGCCCGCCGTCGCGGCGGCACCGCCAGCACCTATCCAGCGGCTGATCTTGCCGGCGGGTACCCCGCTGACAGTCGTCGTCAACGACTCTTTGTCGTCGCAGTCAAACCAGGTCGGCGATCGCTTCCAGGTCGCAGTCGCGGAAGATGTTCATGACAATGGCGTGGTCGTGATTCCCAAGGGTACGATTGGTTATGGCGAGGTAACATTCAGCACGTCCAAGGGCGGATGGGGCAAGGGTGGCATCTTGGGCATCACGCTCCGCTACCTTGAACTCAACGGCGAGACCGTCGAACTCGACGGCCGCTACCGCGAAGAAGGCAAGCAGCGCGACGGCGCAGCCAGCGCGACAATGTTCGCCGTCGGCATCTTCGCGGCGCTGGTCAAGGGTGGCGCCAGTGCCATTCCCAAGGGCCGGCTGCTGAAAGCGCATACCGCGACGGACATTTCCTATACCGCTGCCACGCGTCCCGCCCCGGGATCGGTTCGGTCGGTTGCGGCGGCCGAAGCCGGGCCCGCTACCTCCACTGCGCCGGTTCCGGGGTCCGTAACGCCGATCGCCGCCGGCGTGTCGCCATCCAATTCATCTAAATCGAACTGAAAAATCCAAACGGAGGGTCACTACATGAAGTTGAAGTCGATGTTCGTCGCCGTCGGGGCGGCCGCCACTATCGTTACCATTTCCGCGGCGGCGCAGGGCGCCGCAGGACAGGATGCTCAAGCTGCCGCCACGGCGCCCGCCGCCGATCCTGCATGCGAACTCCACGTTTTCCCGACGCTGGAAGGTCAGGCAATGACGACCGGCTGGTTGTCGGGCTTCGGCGTCATCGGCGCGGTTGCCGACGCTGCCAAGAACAAGGACCGGAACGTCAGCGAGGCCGAGTATCTCAAGGAGGCGCTGGGACCGCGCCTTCAGGTCCAGGCGATGAAGGCGATCGATCTGCCCGGCGCGCTGAAATTGCCGCCATCCAAGGTCGTCTTCGAAACCCCGATCGCCGATCGCAAAGTCTCGACCAAGGCCACCAATCGTCTGAGCTCGTCGACCGCGCCCTGCTATGCCGAGCTTCTGGTCACGCAAAATTTCTACACCAAGAAGGCGATCTACGGACGCTCGCTCAACAACCGGTTCATCTTCAAGGACTTCCGGGGCGGCAAGACCAAAGCCAATCTGGTCAAGGGTCGCGGCGGCAATGGCCTGTCGCACTTCCCGCCCAAGACCACCGACGAGACCGAGGTCGCTGAAACCGAGTTGCGCGATGTGTTCACCAAGAACTTCATCGAATTCTCGAAGGGCACGACGCCCGCGAAATGATCGCCATCTACGGGCCGCTTTTCACGTCGGAAGGCGGCCCATTCTTCTATTCGACCAACCGCATTGGAGAGCACCAGTGAGGAGACTGATCGCATGGTGCGCCGCTGCCCTGCTCGTATCGCTGGGCGGCCCGAACGCACAAGCGGCCGACAAGGTGCCGGGAACCGTGGCGGAAACGGATCGGATCGTTACCGATGGCCGCCCGGTCGGAATCTCCCTTCCTCAGCGCCAAATCGGCATAGCGATCGACATCGGTCGGGTTGCCCAGGCCGCTAATGGCGGCGGTGCGCTCGGCTGGTTCATTATCGACCGGATGGACGACCGCCGGCAAACCATGACGACCGCCGCGCGCCTCCAGGCAGAGGCAACCGTCGGGCCGCTGCGACAAACGCTCGAGCGCTTCGATGTGGACGCGCTGGCGCTTGCTACGACCAAAGCCGCGCTCGTCAAGCCGGATTGGTTCCAGGCGCGGAGCGTCATCGCTTCGAAGGATCCGCCGTCCGAAAACCGAACCGCCCTCTACGCCTCGATAAACGCTCCGCAATATGCGTTCATCGACTATCGCTACGATCTCTCGGCCGATTTTACGCAGATCCGCGTCTTTGCCGACATCAGGCTCGCGCGTCAGACACTCGTCAAAGGGAAGATCACCGGCCCGCCGGAGATCTTCTATCAGCAGAGGCTCGCCAGCATCGTCCAACTCCGCGATCGCTCGTACGAACCGCGCGAGAACGCGGCGCACTGGGCGGCCAACGACGGCAAGCTGGCGAAATCTGCGCTGACAACGGCTTTTGCGCGATTGGAAACGATGATTCCCTACGCGCTCTCACTGAGCCCGGCGGATCTTAGCGGTTTTGCCGCGAAGAATCGCGAGAAGGCCTACGCCGCAGGTTTCTACGGATCCCTGATCGCACGCGACAAGAGCGAAGCGGATGACATATTGATCTGGTCCAACGGCCTCATCCACAGCCAGCCGGCGTCGTAACGCGTTAGCGCGGCACTCGCCGGGCACTCAGCACCTTGACCGGCGCCGCCGGTACTTCGCCCTTGAAGGATCCCCGCACAGTCGCGTTGGGATCGACCGGCGCGTCGAAGATTTTCAGTACCACGTCCATGCCGTCGACCACCCGCCCGAATGCGGCATAGCCGAGATTGGTCTTGGTCGCGTCCTCGGGCTTGGTCGGATCGGCGTCGAACGACGGCTGGTCGCCGACGCTAATCGTGAAATCCCCGCGTGCCGATCCGGGCGCCAGCCGCGCGGTCGACAGCGTGCCGTTGAGATGCTTCAGGCCGGTGATCGTGGTCGGCTCGTGCTTGATCGGCGGCAGCGTCCGCTTGGGATCGCCGTTGGTGCCGAACTGCACGAAACCGAACTTATCCGCCACCTTGCAGGTGCGATAGAAAGTGATGCCATCGAGCTTCTTCTGGTCGACATAATGCAGGAAATTGGCGGCGCTGAGCGGCGCCTTCGCTGTCTCGACCTCGACCGTGAAACTGCCAGCGGTGGTGTCGATCTTCACGCGCGGCAAGGCAGGCGCTGGAGTCGGCGCGACCGTTGGGGCGGGCTGCGGCGAAGGTGCGGGACTCGTTTGCGCTAACACCGGCGTCGCCAGCAGGCCGAGCGTCATGGTGATCAGTCGCCGCATCATTCTCACTCCTTCGGGAGTCAGCCTATTTCGCCGGTCACGCGGCGGCAACCGCCCTCAGCGGCACGCCCCGCCGGCTCGAACGGCGCCGTCGCTCAGGACAGCGCCTTCTTCAGCAATTCGTTGACCACGCCCGGATTGGCCTTGCCGCCCATCGCCTTCATCGTTTGGCCGACGAAGAAGCCGAACAACGCCTCCTTGCCACCGCGATACTGCTCCAGCTGGTTCGGATTCTTCGCCAGCACATCGGCAATCACCGCCTCGATCGCGCCGGTGTCGCTGGTCTGCTTGAGCCCGCGCTCCTCGACGATCTTGCCAGGTGCGTCGCCGGTTTCGAGCATCACCTCGAACACCTGCTTGGCAAGGCTGCCCGACAAGGTGCCGTTGGCGACCAACGCCAGCAATTCCGCCGCCTGCCCCGGCGTCACCGGCGATTCGGTGATGTCCTTGCCCAGGCGATTGAGCGCGCCGAACAATTCCGAAGACACCCAGTTCGCCGCCGCGACCGGCTTGGCGCCTTCGTCGAGCAAAGCGTCGAACCAGCGCGCGGTCTCGACCTCGGCGGTCAGCACGGCGGCCTGATAGGGCGTGATTCCCTGCGCTTCGTAGCGCGCGCGCTTGGCGTCGGGCAGCTCCGGGAGGCTGTCGCGACACGCCTCCAGGAACGCGTCATCGAGCTCGAGCGGCAGCAAATCGGGATCGGGGAAATAGCGGTAATCGTGCGCATCTTCCTTCGACCGCATCGACCGCGTCGTGCCGGTGTCGGGATTGAACAGCCGGGTTTCCTGGACGATCTGGCCGCCCGATTCGAGCACATCGACCTGACGCGACGCCTCATGCTCGATCGCCTGCATGACGAAGCGGATCGAGTTGACGTTCTTGGTCTCGGTGCGCGTACCGAACTCCCCGCCCGGCTTGCGGACCGAGACGTTGACGTCGGCGCGCATCGAGCCCTGGTCCATATTGCCGTCGCACGATCCGACATAGCGCAGAATCGAGCGCAGCTTGGTCAGGTACGCCCCGGCTTCGGCCGGCGATCGCATGTCGGGCTTGCTGACGATCTCCATCAAGGCCACCCCCGAGCGGTTGAGGTCGACATAAGAACGCGTCGGATGCTGGTCGTGCATCAGCTTGCCGGCATCCTGCTCGACATGGATGCGCTCGACGCCGATCTTCTTGGTCGCCTCGACCTCGCCTTCCAATTCGATCTCGATCGCGCCTTCGCCGACCAACGGATGGTAGAGCTGGCTGATCTGATAGCCCTGCGGCAGATCGGCGTAGAAATAATTCTTGCGGTCGAACCGCGACCATTTGTTGATCTTGGCGTCGATCGCCATGCCGGTGCGCACCGCCTGGCGGATGCATTCGCGATTGGGCACGGGCAGCATGCCGGGCATCGCCGCGTCGACCAGCGACACTTGCGTATTGGGCTCCGCACCGAATGCGGTCGCCGCGCCGGAGAACAATTTGGCCTGCGAGGTGACCTGGGCGTGCACCTCAAGCCCGATGATCACTTCCCAGTCGCCGGTGGCGCCATGGATGCGGTAGGTCGAGGGAGCGGCAGTGCTGAGCGGTTCGGTCATGTCGGCGCGAATAGCCTTAGCGGACCGCAGGCTGCAAGACTCACCTCAGGCCGCCGCTTCCTGATCGAACAGCGAGAAGCCGCGCGGCAGGCGGCGCGGGCGCGGCCGTCCCTGGATCTGCCCGTCGATCGCGGCGATCGCAGCGATCAGATCGACCGGCCGATAGGGCTTGGCGAGACAGCCGCGGGCGAAGGCGCGGCCACCTTCGGGGCATTCGCCGGTGACGAAGACGACCGCGACCCCCCGGGCATGCGCCACCCGGGCGACGTCGATGCCGCTGCCATCGGCCAGGGTGATATCGACAAGGACGAGGTGCACGTCCGCACCCGAACCGAGCACCGCGACGGCATCGGCGACACGATCGACCGTGGCCACGACTTCGAACCCCTGTTCGATCAGCGAATGTTCGTTTTCGAATGCGATCAGCGGCTCGTCCTCGCATACGAGGAGGCGGGTGATGACTCTTTTTGCGTGTCCGAACACCATGATCGTTCAACCCAGTCGCGCGCAGATCGTTTCGTCTGCGCGTCGTTACGTTTGCGCGGCTTAACGCCCGGCAACGGGTCCGGTGTAAATTTTCCCCCGTTCCCCTGCCAATCGGTATATTGGCGCGCCAATGCCTCCCTCCAAGACTCCCGACGATCAACGGATCGCAAAAATGTTGGCGCGCGCCGGAATCGCCTCGCGGCGTGAAGTCGAGCGCATGATCGCCGAAGGCCGCATCGCGATCGACGGCGTCGTCGTCGAGACGCCCGCGACTTTGCTGACCTCGCTCGCCGGCGTCACCGTCGACGGCAATCCGGTTCGCGAGGCAGAAGCCGCGCGACTGTTCCTCTATCACAAGCCCAAGGGCCTGCTGGTTACCGAACGCGATCCGGCGGGGCGCCCGACGATCTACGATCGCTTGCCCAAAGGCTTGCCGCGGCTGGTTCCGGTCGGCCGGCTCGATTTGGCGACCGAGGGGCTGTTGCTGCTGACCACCGATGGCGGGCTCAAGCGCCAGCTCGAACTGCCGGCAACCGGCGTCGAGCGCGTCTATCGTGCCCGCGCTTATGGCAACGTGACCCAGGTCCAGCTCGAGGAGTTGATCCACGGGGTCGAGATCGAGGGCGTCCGTTACGGCGCGATCGACGCCAATATGGAGCGCCGCACCGGCGCCAATGTGTGGGTCGAACTCAAGCTGACCGAAGGCAAGAACCGCGAAGTGCGGCGCGTGCTGGAGTATCTTGGGCTTGAGGTCAGCCGGCTGATCCGCACGCGCTATGGTCCGTTCGTGCTCGGCGACCTGCCGGTCGGCGCGATCGGAGAAGTGCGCGCGCACGATATCGATTCGTTTCGCAAGGATCCGACGAGGCTCGATCTGCCGCAACCGGCGCGCAAGCAAACGAGTGCGCATTCGAGCGCCTCGCTTGCGGCGGCGCCGCGCCCCGCTCGACCAAGCGGGCAAGGAAACCCCCGAGCCCGTACCGAACCCGAGCGGCCGCGCTGGCAGGCTGCGGCGCCTCGCACCGCCGCTCGCCCGGCATCTTCGGCGACGCACCAGCAACCGCAGCAAGACGGCCCGCGCCGTTCGGACCATGCGCGCGACGCGACCGACCGGAGGCCGCTCAAAGAACGCAGCACGCGCAATTCCTCGTCCGACGACATGCCGCGCTCGGCAGCCGGCAAGCGCCCGCCCAAACCCAAAGCCGGCCCGCGCCAGCGCGCCGACGGAACGCTGGCGACGCGCTCGACCGGCGCGCGCAGCGATCGCTCCCGCAATTTCCGCAACGACCGCGGCGATCGTGACACGGCCGAACGGCCGGAGCGTACCACTCGCCCTGCCGGTGGGACTTCCTCACGTGGTCCTGCCCGTCCTTCCGGCCCGGCGCGTCCCTCGGGGGCATCGGGTTCGCGCGGCCCTTCTCGTCCGAGTGGCGGACCGCGCCCGCCGCGAAAGCCGCGATAGATGCGGATCATCGCCGGTCAGTGGCGCGGCCGTCCGCTCGTCGCGCCCAAGGGTGATACGACTCGCCCGACCGCGGACCGCACGCGCGAAGCCCTGTTCTCTATGCTGACCAGCCGGCTGGGCAGTTTCGAGGACCTCGCCGTCGCCGATCTGTTCGCCGGTTCGGGCGCGCTGGGGCTCGAGGCTCTGTCGCGCGGTGCCGCCTCCTGCCTGTTCGTAGAGCAGGACAAGGCCGCGCTGGATGCGCTGCGCGCCAACATCGCCAAGCTCGGCGCCAAGGCCGACGTCCGCGCGCAATCGGTCCTGGCACTCGGTCCCGCGCGCGCGCCGCTCGACCTGATCCTGATGGACCCGCCGTACGGCACCGGCGCTGGCATGGTGGCGCTCGACAAGCTCGCACGGCTGGGCTGGATCGGCCCAGCGAGCTGGGTCAGTATCGAAACGGCGAAGAACGAAAAGGTGGAGTTGGCGGGGTTCGTGGTCGATGCCGACAAGACCTATGGCAAAGCCCGCGTGACGTTGCTTCGGCAGGCCTGACCGTCGCCCCGGCGAAGGCCGGGGCCGCGGGCGATGGCGCTATACGGCCAGCGGCCCCGGCCTGCGCCGGGGCGACGATTATTGCTACGCCGCCTTCTTCGCCGGCTTCGGTACCGGGTTGGAGAATTTCATCTCGTCGTCGACCGACCCGAATTTCAGCGCCATCAGGTCGCGGACGTAATTTTGGTGGACGCGCCACGGCTTGCGGTCGCCCTGGCGCGGGAATTTGTCGATCGACCGCTGGACATAGCCCGAGGTGAAATCGAGGAACGGCTCCTCGCCTACCGGTGCCGAAGGTTGCGGCGTCGCCTGGCGCAGGCCGCGCTTGCGCATCGTGTTGAGCAGGCGGCAGACATAGGCGCAGGTCAAATCGGCCTTCAGCGTCCAGGACGCGTTGGTATAGCCGAACGACGACGCCATGTTCGGAATGCCCGAATACATCATGCCCTTGTAATTGATCGTCCGCGAGAGATCCTTGGCCTCGCCGTCGACCGAGAATTGGACGTCGCTCAACAATTGCAGTTCCAGCCCCGTCGCCGTCACGACGACGTCGGCGGGCAGCGTCTTGCCCGACTTGAGCTGGATTCCCTCCGGCACGAATCGCTCGATCGTGTCGGTCACGACATCCGCCTTGCCCTCGCGGATCGCGCGGAACAGGTCACCATCGGGCACCAGGCACAGACGCTGGTCCCACGGATTGTAGCGCGGCGTGAAATGCGTCTCGATATCGTGTTCGGGTAGCTCGGCGCGAACCATGTCGATGATTCGCTCCTTCGCCTTGGCTGGGTGTTTCCGCGCCTGATTGAAGAAGAACAGCCCGAACAGCACGTTGCGCCAACGCACCAGCCCATAGGCCAGTTTGCCCGGCAGTTTGGCGCGCAGCCAGTTGGCCAGCTTATCCTCAGCCGGCCGCGCGACGATATAGGTCGGCGATCGCTGCAGCATGGTGATGTGCTCGGCCGTGTCGGCCATCGCCGGAACCAGCGTGACCGCGGTCGCGCCCGAGCCGATCACCACCACTTTCTTGCCCGAATAATCGAGGTCCTGCGGCCAGAATTGCGGGTGGACGATGCGTCCCTTGAAATCCTCCACGCCGGCAAAGTCGGGCGAATGGCCCTTGGCGTAATTGTAATAGCCCGAGCACATGAAGAGGAAATTGCAGGTCAGCGTTACCGGTCCATTGGCGGTATCGGCCTCGACCGTCCAGCGCGCATCCTCGGTCGACCAGGACGCTTTCTTGACGTGATGGTTATAGCGGATGTGCTTGTCGATGCCGTATTCGGCCGCGGTTTCCTTGAGGTATTTCAGGATCGCCGGCCCGTCGGCGATCGCCTTGGCCTCGGTCCACGGCTTGAAGGCATAGCCCAACGTGTACATGTCCGAATCCGAGCGGATGCCGGGATAGCGGAACAGATCCCAGGTCCCGCCCATCTGCGGCCGCCCTTCCAGAATCGCATAGGTGCGGTCGGGGCTCTGCGACTGCAGGTAATAGCCCGCGCCGATCCCCGAAATGCCCGCGCCCACAACCAGGACGTCGAAATGCTCCATATGCTTCACCTCTCCGCCATACCGGATATTCGATTCTGGGCGCATTGCAAAGAGGCTTGTTGACATAAGTGTCAGTTAGACGCGCGACGGCGCCTCAATTCTTCGTCACCCCGGACTTGTTCCGGGGTCCATGGCGCAACAACGGCCGCAATCGCTTGTTGCCCGTTGGATGCCGGGACGAGCCCGGCATGACGACGGTGGCGACGGCGCCGCCTCAGAAATCCTTCTGATACTTGATGCTCGCGCCCGACCCGGTGAACGATCCGGTCTGCGACAGGATGCTGAGGCTCCTGGTCAGCGCGATCTCCAGCTGAGTCGCGGTGAAGCCCTTCGCGTCGGTGATGATCTCCACATAGATATTGTCGGTGATGTACTTGCCCGCCGCCAGCGCGGTGCCGCGGCCCGACGCCTGGTCGGCGCTCAGGATGCGCAGCCGGTCGATCCCCGCCGCGCTGCGCAGCTTGCCGAGCGGGTTGAGGCCCCCGCCCCCACCGCGCAGCGAGTTGAGCGCGGCGGCCAGCTGGATCGCCTCGGTCGCCGACAGGTTCTGCGGGCTCGACCCGAACAGCAGCCGGCTCAGCACTTCGTCCTGCGGCAGTGCCGGCGACGACGTGAAGGCGACTTGCGGGCGCTGTCCGGTGCCGGTGATGTTGATGATCGCGTTGATGCCGTTGGTGTTAGTCGACGCCGAAATATCGATCGTCGGATCGGACAGCGCGCCGCCATTGAAGCGAACATTGCCGCGGTCGATGTCGAAGCGCTTGCCGGCGAAGTTATACGTGCCGCGCACGATCGTCGCATTGCCCGATACGATCGGCGTGGTCGACGTGCCGCTGACTCGCATGAACATCCGCCATTCGGACTCGAGGCCCATGCCGGTGACGAAGATCTGGTCGTCGGCGCGGATACGGATATCGAGCGCATAGCTGCTCGGCGGCTTGGGCGCGATGTGCGGGCGCGGCGGATCGCTCTTGCGGCGGATGCCCTTCAGTTCTTCGACCTCGGCCTGTCCCTGATAGACGACCTCGTAGCGCGCATTGGGGATCCGGAGATCGCCCTTGATCAGCCCGCCCTGCGGGCCGTTGGTCACCGCAAGCGTGCCCGTCGCCGTGGCGCCGAGCGAATCGCCGCTCGCCAAGGTCGCATTGTTGAGCTTGGCATTGAGGTTCATCGGGAAATTCTGCTCGGCCGACAGTCCGACCCAACCGCTCGCCTCGACCGTGCCGTCGCCGGCCTTCGCGTTCAATTGGCTGATCTCGAGCCGGTCGTTGGTGAACCGCCCGGCGAGCTTCATCTGCGTCAGCTTGGTGCCGTAATTCGAATTGATATAGGTCAGGTTGTCGCCGCGCACGATGCCGTTAAGCTGCGGCGATCCCAGTCGACCGGAGAAATCCGCCGCGACGACGACGCCGCCCGCGACCTGCTGGCCCGCCAGACCCGATAGCGAGAACAGTACGCCCGACGGGCCGTTATAGCGGATCCCGCCCGACAGCGGCGCGGCATAGAGCCGGTCCATCCAGCTCGCGCCGCCGCCCAAAGGCGCCAGCCGCGCCTGCAACCGGCCGACCGTGGTCGCCCCACGCTTGACCAGCGCGCGCGCGTCCGCGCCGGCCTCGGTCAACCGGCCGACCACCTGAACGTCGACCGGCTCGGAGACGATCACCGCGCTCGACCGCGTGAAGTTGGCGATCGCCAGGCGCGTATCGATATTCGGCACCGCCGCGCCTGCCGGCTGGACATAATCGATGCTGCCGGTGGCACTGCCATCGATACCGAGATTCGGCACCAGCGCATTGGCCACCGACAGATCGAGCTTGTCGAGCCGCGCCTGCAGCGACAGCCCCTTGCCATAGGAGCCGGCGATCCGCGCGCTGCCCTTGTCGAAATCGACCTGGCTCGGAAGCAGGCGATACTCGCCATCGAGCGGCTCGATCTGCGCCGCGCGCGGCGTACGGAAGCCGATACCGTTGGCCTTGCCGGATATCGCGACCAGCCACAATTTCGGCTGCAGCCGGGCGTTAATCCCCATGCTGAACGGCACGCCCGAAGATCCCGCCAGCACCGCTTGGGCCGTGCCGCTGCCGTTCGAATAATCGATCTTGGCGCGCGCCGCCTGGAACACGGTGGCGCCATAGCGCATGTTGCCGACCTGGATATCGGCCAGCACGCGCGGCGCGTTCGGGTAGAGGACGACACTGGCGCTGACGATCGCGCGGCCGATGGTGAAGTCCTGATTGCCCGGGATCGTGGCGTTATAGGCGCGCGCAGCGATGTCGGCGCGTTGGACCTTGCCCTCCGCGCCAAGCGTCGCGGTCCCGTTGATCCCGGATCCGGTGAATTGCAGCTTGCCGGCGACCGGCCCGGCCGCGGTTTGTTGCAGCGCGCCGGTCAGGTTCATGCCCGCGAAGGTGCTGCCCTGATTGACCTGGATTGTCAGCGTTTTGCCACTGCGCACCAATATGTTGGCGCCGAACGGGCCGTAATTGGTCGTGCCTTTGGCGACGATGGCATAGCCGTCACCCTTGCCGCGGATCGTGGCTTCGAGCCCGGCGAGGCCGACGCCGACGCCCGGGCGCGGCGCATGGATTACGATCACCGGCGCGGCCGCGGTTCCCGTCACGCGCGCGTTGATCGGGCCGTAATCCTTCGAATGCGCGTCGCCGGTGAACGTGATCTGGCCGTCGGGGCGATAACTGCCCGAGCCACGATAGATGCTGAGCCGGGGCGCGGCGAGCTTGACGTTGGAGAAGGTGAAGACCCCGTCCGTGCCATAGCCGATATCGCTGGTGACGATCGCCTGGCCGCCGAGGAAGCTTTCCGCGCCCGAATTGAATATCTTGCGCGTCCGAGCCGCGATCCGTCCGGTAATGCCGAACCCGCCTCTGGGCATCGACACCAATTTGGCGTCGGTCGTCAGGTCGACAATACCGATCCCGTCGATCGTGTAGTTGTTGACCCGCCCCTTGAGCGCGCCGGTATAATGGCCGCTCGGCAAGTCGGCGACGACGATAGCGGTCGCGTCGATCTTGTCGGATTTGAGCTTCAGATTGTCCGACAGCAGCTTGCCGTTCGAATAAGCGAAGTCGCCCACCGCGGTGACGTTGGTCAGCAACATGCCGGCCGCGGCATTCAACCCGGTGACGCGGCGCGCTCGCGCGTTGACCGGGATCAGCACATGCTTGGCGTCAACGGTCGCCTTGCCCGACGCGGTCAGCCCTTCCAGGCCCGTGCCGCCGAAGGCAATCGCCGCGGCGCTGAGATTGTAGCCGATCGTCGGAGTCGCGAACGGCCCGTCGAGCGTCCAATGCGTCATTACGTCGCGGCCGGATAGATTGGGCAGCATCGCGCCCGGCGTCAGCAGCCGCGCATCGACGACGAAATTGCCGAACCTGTTCTCGCCGAGATCGAGCAGCCCGCTCGCCGCTACCGCCAGCGCGTCCGACTTGAGCGTCATCCGCGTCGTCGCCTTGCGCTTTTCCAGCGTCGAGACGATGTCGACATTCAGGCCGGGCGCGGTGAGACGCTCGACCGGACCTTTCAGATATAGGCCGGGATGGGTCACGCCCTTGATCGTGAAGGTGCCGTTCTGCGCGCCGAGATCGAGATTGGCGAGCGACTGGCCGCCGAGCGCGGCGACGCCCTTCCCTTTCCACGATTTCCAATCGCCGGCGCCGCCGATGCGGATCGCCATCGGCGCCTTGACCCCGGTCATGCTCGCGGCGACGCCATCGGCGGGAGCGTCGAACCTGACCCGGATGCCGAGCTTGTTCGCGTCGGGCTGCGCGTCGAGCACCAGCCGCAATCGATCGCCACCGGCAACCCCCGGCCCGCGTACCGCATCGGCATTGGCGATCAGTTGCGCGCGGCGATCGGCGATGTGCGCAACGCCGTCGAGCCGGATGATGTGTTGCTGTCCGGTCACCGGCGCCTTGAGCAGCAGCCGGTCGACCTTCAGGCTGCCGATATCGATATCGATGTCGGGCAGGATCGGCGTGTTGTGTGCGCTGGGCAGCAACGACGGCGAGCGATGCATTACGACGGTTGGCGCCGCCATCGAATTGACGTCGATATGGTTCCACAGGAATTGGAACGGATTCCAGTCGATCGTCGCCGTCGGCGCGGTCAGGAAAATCCCCTGGGGATCGCTGACCCTGAGGTCGAGCAATTCCATCTTGCCGTAGATCGAGCCCCGGATCCGCCCGACCTTGATGTTGAGCCCGGTTTCGGTCTTGTAGCTTTCGAGCCGCGAGACGATGAACCGGTGCCCTGGCGCGGTGTCGAGCCCGAAATAGACGATCGTCAACAGCGCCAGGATCGCTACGCAGAGGATAACGATGCCGCGCGCGAGTTGCAGCCACCATGGCCGTTTCACCACCACGACCTCGGTCCCGGGCGTCCCGCCCGCGGGCGTCTCGTCGACCATCAGAAGGCCTGACCGATCGAGATGTAGAGCGCGATCCGCGAGTCGCCCTTGCGCTTGTTGAGCGGCGTGGCGACATCCACGCGGATCGGCCCGAAATTGGTGTAGAACCGCCCGCCGATGCCCGCGCCGAATTTCCAGTCGGTGAATTTGGGCATCGAGCTCGCATAGGAATTGCCGGCGTCGATGAACGGCACGATGCCGTAATTGCCGAACCGGTACCGCGCCTCCAACGCGAATTCGTTGACGCTGCGCCCGCCGACCGGATCGCCGTTGGGATCGAACGGGCCGAGCCGCTGATAGCCATAACCGCGCACCGATCCGCCGCCACCGCCATAATAGCGCCGCGACGGCGCAAGGTCGTCGCGGGCGATGCCGAGGATCGACCCTACCCGTCCCCGGCCCGCGATCACGAGGCTGTTGGTGACCGGATAATAGACGCTCGCGTCGATCTGCGTGCGGGCATAGGGGCGGATCGGCCCGCGCACCGAGGTTTCGGGGCTGAGCGTCAGTTTCAGGCGATATCCCTTGGTCGGATTGAGCAGATCGTCCGACGTATCCCATTGGATGTTGAGCGGTAGCGCGGCGATGAAATAGGTGCCGCGCTGGCGCTTGCCGGCGTTGAAATTATAGACGCTCTCGTTGGTTCCGGTCAGCTCGAAGCCATAAGCGTAGGTGATCCGCTTCTGCCAGATCGGCGTCGAATCGTACGAGACCCTGCCGTAGAGCGACAGCGTCGCCGCGTCGAAGGCGTCGTAATTATTGTGCCCGGCGCTCAGCCCGAACGACAAAGTGCGATCGCGCTGCTTCCAGTTCGAGCGGCGGAAAGTGACCGTGCCGCTCTGTTCCTGCGTGCCGGCAACCGCGCCGACGACGAACGCGCCTTCGGGCGGGAAGGCATTGCGCGCGGTGAACGTACCTTCCAGCTTGATCCCCTCGCCGGTGCTGTAGCCACCGGTCGCCGCGATCGAGCGCGTCCGCCCGACTCGCTGCGTCACCGCCAGGTCGACGATGCGGGTGCCATCGGCCGCATCCTTGCCGGTATCGACCGGCTCCACCGTCACCGTCGAGAACAGCCCCGTTGCGACCAGCGCCTTACGAAGATCGTCGACCTTGTCGGTGTTGTAGAGTTCGCCTTCCTTGAACCGCCGCAGGATGCGGATGTGATCGGGCCCGAAGGCAAGACGGCCGCTCGTACTGACATTGCCGAAGCTCGATCGCGGTCCGGTATCGACCGGCAAAGTATAGTCTCCGGTGAAGGCATTCTCGTCGAGCAGGATGTCGCGCGTTCCAAGCCGCACGAACGGGTAGCCGTGGCGACCCATCTCCAGCGTGACATTGGCCTCGGCACCTTGGACGCGGACGGTGTCGATCGGCTCGCCGACCTTGAGCGGCAGGTTGCTGGTGATCAGGTCGCCCGGCACCACCGGCTGCGAATCGACGTTGACCGATGAGAAAGTATATTGCTTGCCGGGCACCGCGTTCACCACCACGCGGACGCGGCCAGGCTGGTTGGGGATGCTCTCGACCGAGGACAAAGCCGTCGCGTCATAATAGCCGCGCGAGTGCATCAGCCTGACCGCCAATGCCTCGTCCTCGCGTCCGCGCGCCGCCACCATCGCCGCATTGGCCGCCTTGCCCCCGCCCTTCTTCAACGACGAGAAGGTCTTGAAGTCGCCGTCGAGGCCGAGGTCGCCGAGACCGTTGACGACGGTGTCGTAGCGTATCTCGGCGCTCTTGCCGTTCGGCACATCGGCGACTTCGGTCACCGGCGTCGTATTGTAGCTGTCGAGCGTCGGCAGCGGAGCGGCGAGTTCAGGGGCGGGCTCGGGCGCCGGCGGTAGCGTGCCGGGCGGAACGTCGGGTACGGGCGTTGCCGGCGGCGTGACGCTGGGCGGCGCCTTGTCCGCGGTCTGCGGCGTAAACGGTGCTTCCGGCGGGATTGGCTCCAGCGGCGCGTTGATATCGTTCGACAAAGGGGGCAGCGACTTGTCGAACTGATCGTCCGGGACGATCGGCTTGTCGCCGAGCGGATCGCTGGTCGGCGTCGGTACCGGCTTGGGCTCGCCCGATTGCCGCGCCTGATCCTGGCTCGATGGATCAGCCCGCGCGCCGTCGGTGCGGGCGGAGGGCTGAACCTGTTGTGCGACCAACGCGCCGGGAACGACCGCGCATGCCGCGATAGCCAGGCAACAATGCGATATAAGACGCGACACGACGGCCCCTTTTTGGGGGTCGTCCTTCGCCCCCGTTGCGCGTGCCAACGCGCCGCGGCCCGATCGGTTCACGCTCAATCCGCTCCGACGCCCTCGGGAGCGACTTCGCTGGCCGCCGCTTCGATACGATCGAGCATCGCCGACAGGGCGGTGCGCTCGGCCGGATCGAGCTGTTCGAGGATCTTGGCCTCGAGCTCGAGCGCCTTGGGCGCTACCTGATCGTACAACGTGCGTCCGGTCGCGGTCAGCGCGAGCAAGTGCGACCTCTTGTCGTTCTCGTTGGGCGTGCGCGCGACCAGCCCGCGCTCGACCAGGGCTTGCGCGGCGCGGCTCACCGTCACTTTGTCCATCCGCGTCGCCACACCCAACGCCTGCTGCGTGATTCCTGGGCCTTCGGCAATAACCGCGATCAAGCGCCACTCGGGGATCTTGAGCCCGAACAGCCGATCATAGGCGGTGGCGATCGCCGCCGACACGCGGTTGGACACGACCGAAAGCCGGTAGGGCAGGAATAGATCGAGCTTCAAATCGGGCATCGTTTTGCGACGCTAGCGTGACCCCGGCCATCCGTCACCCCGGACTTGTTCCGGGGTCCAAGCTTCCTCAACGGAATCCAGCCGTTGTGGCGCGTTGGATGCCGGAACAAGTCCGGCATGACGGCTTTGGAACGTTTTGACCTATCGGCATAAACGCTATATAGTTTCACCTGAAACGACTTTTCCCCCTGGAGCATATTCCAATGACCGACGCGCACGACAATCCGATGGGCCTGGACGGGTTCGAATTCGTCGAATTCACCTCGCCCGACCCGGAGAAGATGGCCGATCTGTTCGAGAAAATGGGCTTCACCCATGTCGGCACGCACAAGTCGAAAAACGTGCGCCGTTATGCCCAGGGCGACATCAATTTCCTGCTCAATATGGACGATGCCGGCCAGGTCGCGGGCTTCCGCAATGCGCACGGCCCCAGCGCCAACGCGATGGCATTCCGCGTCGCCGACGGCGAGAAGGCGCGCGACCTCGCGCTCGAGCGCGGCGCGACCGAGGTGAAGGGCGAGCATGGCCCCGGCGAGCTCGACATCCCGGCGATCGAGGGGATCGGCGGCGCCAACCTCTACCTCGTCGACCAGAAGTCGAAGATCTACGAGACCGACTTCGTGCCGACCGGCAAGGGCGTCGACGACAACAGCGTCGGCCTGCACACGCTCGACCACCTGACCCACAATCTCAACCGCGGCCGGATGGATTATTGGGCGGATTATTACGAGCGGATCTTCAACTTCCGCCAGATCCGCTATTTCGACATCGAGGGCCAGGCGACCGGCCTGTTTTCCAAGGCGATGACCGCGCCCGACGACAAGATCCGCATTCCCTTGAACGAAAGCCAGGACGAGCATTCGCAGATCGAGGAATTCATCAAGGATTATAAGGGCGAAGGCATCCAGCACCTCGCGCTGGCGACCGACGACATTTTCTCAACCATCGACCAATTGCGCGCCAACGGCATCCGCTTCCAGACCGCGCCCGACACCTATTTCGACCTGATCGACAAGCGCCTGCCCGGCCATGGCCACAGCGTCGAGGAAATGCGCAAGCGCCACATCCTGATCGACGGCGCGCCGGAGACTGGTGGCGGTTTGCTGCTGCAGATCTTCACCGAGAATATGGTCGGACCGATCTTCTTCGAGATCATCCAGCGCAAGGGCAATGACGGTTTCGGCGAAGGCAATTTCAAGGCGCTGTTCGAGAGCATCGAGCTGGACCAGATGCGTCGCGGGGTGATCCCGGCGAAGGCGGAGGCTTGAGTCCCTTTTTCCTTCTCCCCTTGTGGGAGAAGGATAGCGAAGCTTGGCGGCTTGCCGCCTAGCGGAGCTTGGATGAGGGGAGCGGCGCTTTAGCGCCGCGCAACCGCTCCGCGGTCGCCCCCCTCACCCTCCCACCGCCTGACGGCGGCGGGCCCCTCCCTCTCCCGCAAGGGGAGAGGGGTTTTGGAGCGAAGCATGGCTGACCAGAACTACCTAACCGGCTTCGGTAACCATTTCGCGACCGAGGCAGTCCCCGGCGCTCTCCCCGTCGGGCGCAACTCGCCGCAACGGCCCGCTTTCGGCCTCTACGCCGAGCAGCTCTCGGGCACCGCCTTCACCGCGCCGCGCCACGAGAACCGCCGTACCTGGCTCTATCGCCTGCGCCCCTCGGCGGCGCATCCGGCCTTTACCCGCTACGAGGGGGCCAAGCGGTTCGCCCCGGGCCAGAGCAAAGCCCGCCTCGCCCCCAACCGCTTACGCTGGCGGCCGCTTGAAGAAGCGACCGACGCCGACTGGCTCGACAGCCTGACCACGATGGTCGTCGCCGGCGACGGTCCGCGTAGCCAGGCGGGCGTGGCGATGCACCTCTATCACGCCACGCGAGACATGACCGACCGCGCCTTCGCCTCGGCCGATGGCGAGCTGCTGATCCTGCCCGAACAGGGTGCGCTCCTCCTGCTGACCGAGATGGGCCGGATCGACCTCGCCCCCGGTCAGGTCGCGGTGATCCCGCGCGGCGTTCGCTTCCGCGTCGAGCTGCCCGACGGCCCCGCACGCGGCTATGTCGCCGAAAATCACGGCCAACCGTTCCGCCTGCCCGAGCTCGGCCCGATCGGCTCGAACGGGCTGGCCAATTCCCGCGATTTCGAGACCCCGGTCGCGTGGTTCGAGGATCGCGAGGGCGACTTCACTTTGATCCAGAAATTCGAGGCAGCGCTCTGGCAGACCGAACTCGGCCGCAGCCCGCTCGACGTCGTCGCCTGGCATGGCAATTACGCGCCCTATCGCTACGATCTGAAGCACTTCAACACGATCGGCACGGTCAGCTTCGACCATCCCGATCCGTCGATCTTCACCGTGCTGACCTCGCCGAGCGACGTGCCCGGCACCGCCAACGCCGACTTCGTCATCTTCCCGCCGCGCTGGATGGTCGCCGAGGACACGTTCCGCCCGCCCTGGTTCCACCGCAACGTGATGAGCGAGTGTATGGGGCTGCTCTACGGCGCCTATGACGCCAAGGCCGAGGGCTTCCGCCCCGGCGCGATGTCGCTCCACAACATGATGTCGGGGCACGGCCCCGATCTCGCCTCGTGGAAAGGCGCGAGCGAGGCGGCGCTCAAGCCGCACAAGATCGACGGCACGATGGCCTTCATGATCGAGAGCCGTTGGGTATTCCACTGCACCGACTACGCCCTGGAGACGAGCGCACTCGACGAGGATTACGATCAGGTGTGGTCGGGATTCCCGAAGGCGGAATTGCCCTGAGAGGCTCAGCCCGGCAGCACCGTCATCGCTCGCCAGCTTATCGCGATCAACGCCGCGGCAAGGACCAGCACGCCGATCATCATGGCAATGCTGCGTCGGCCGGTGACGATCATCCATAAGCCATAAGCGATCGAGCCGAGGCCGAACACGATCACCGCGGCGAACACGGTGAAGATCGTCTGCGCCTGTTCCGCGGTGCCGGTGAAAGTCGTGCCGCCCGTCATGTCGCCGGGATGCGCCATCGACGGAGCGAGCACGGACCAGAGATAGCTCATCAACCCGGCGAGAAAGAGCCCGCAGATAAGAAGTACCCAGCCCGCCACCCGCACCGTTCGCGGCGTCCGCATCTTGCCGCCGCATGCCGGGCAAGTGGCAACACTCCCCTCCACCTGATTACGGCATGACGGCGCTAGGCAGGTGCTGACTGCGGGCATCGACATTCTCCCCTCGCTCCCGGCGGTTATGGCCGGGTCGAATGACGATCGCACGACAATGCACGGAGTCAATCCGGGGCCCGCAGGAGACGATCAGCGCTTCTTGCCGCTCGCGTTCGCCGCCGCGGCTTCGCGCACCAGCGCCTTAAACGCTGCCTCGTCGATTCTGTCGCCCTCGTGAAAGTCGATGGCGCGGCGAACATTGCCGTCCAGGCTTGAGTTGAACAATCCCTTGGAATCGTCGAGCGCCGCGCCCTTGGCGAAGGTCGTCTTGACCGCGTTCTTATAGGTCTCACCGGTGCAGATGATCTTGCCGTTGGCGTACCAGGTCGGCACCCCGCGCCATTTCCATTCCTCGACGACATCGGGCTCGGCCTCGCGGATCAAGGCACGGATCCTGGCCAGCGTGGCCCCGCGCCAGTCGTCCAGCGACGCGATCCGATCGTCAATCAATTCGGACGGCGATTTGGCGCCGGCTTCGGCCGTGGTCATAGTTCTTCCTTCCTCAGAATCGTTCACGCGGCATCGCTTGCGCGCGATGGGGTGCGGCTCTTGCCCAGATAGGGCAGCGCGAACATGTAAAGTCCGGTTATCATCAACAGGATCAGCGGGAACAAGGCGATCAGCCCAACCCATGTCGCCTGCCGGCCGATCACGAGCATGATCGTGTTGAAGATTACCGCCGCCACGAAGACGATCGACGTCCAGCGGTGAAACTGCCGGAGACCCGAATTCCCGTTCATCTCTTCCTCCCTTTAATGTTCGCAAAGCGCGCCAATCAGGCGATCCGCGCCACCACCTCATCCAGATTGGCGAGGAATTTCTGCCAGCCGAACTTGGCGCCGGCGAACGCCTGCTGCTGGTCGGCGCGGAAGCCGGCCTGCTCCATCCGCACATGGGTGCCGGCGGCCGAGGGCGTCAGCGTCCAGGTGACGACGCTCTCCAGCCCCATCGCATCCCAGCTATAGGCAAGCGCCCGCTGCGGCTCGATCTCTAGCACCTTGCAATCGACCGATCCCCAGTCGCCGGTCAGGGTGAAGCGATGATCGAGCGTCGGCACGAAATCGTTCTTCATCAGCCATTCGGCGATCAGATGCGGCTGGGTCAGCGCGCGCCAGATCTTGTCCGGCGCGTGCGCGAAGTTGCGTTCGATCACGACGGAACGGGTTTCGGTCGAAGTCGTCGTCATTGGTCCATCCTCTTGAGCAGATCATCGAGATCGTCGAACCGGCTTTCCCAGAATTCGGTCATCTGGCTGGTCCAGTCGACCAGAGGCGCGAGCGCCTGCCGCCGCGCGGTATAATGGGTCTGGCGACCCTCATGCCGATCGAGCACCAGCCCGGCCTTTTTCAGCACGCCGAGATGCTTGGATACTGCCGGCTGCGAAACGCCGGCCGTTGCGGTCAACCCGCCGACCGTCTGCTCGCCGCCACGGCACAGCCGCTCGAAAATCCCACGACGCGTGGGGTCCGCCAGAGCGCTGAAAATGAGATCGTGGGGAATCGGCATGAAACGTATAACTCACGGGCTATGGATTGGACCCATAACTACAGAGTTATACGTCAGTCAAGCCGCGCCGTTCAGCCGGTCGCGCGCCCGCAACAATGCGCCGACGATGCACGCGGCGAACAGCCCGCCCTCCGCTCCTCCCGTCAAGAGTTGGGCAGCGAGCCCGAAGTCGCGATCGCCCGCCAACGCGCCGAGTGGGCCGAGCCGCAGGCGTGAGTCGGGAAAGGTCCGCGCCAGCAAATCAAGGCTGCCGACCATCAGCCGTCCGCCCAATAGCGGCACTGTTATGCCCCCGCCCGCGCCGGCCAGACCGGCGATGGCGATCCTGCCCCGCATGGAGACCGATCGCTGACGGCCGGCCAGCCACGCGCCGAGCCCCACCGCGCCGCCGAGCAGCAATCCCTCGGGCGCGCCGGCGATACCGGCCGGCGATCGGCCGAGCAGCAGGCTGAACGCATCGAGACCAAGCAGCTTGACGATCCCGCCGATCGCCATGCCGCCAAGCGCGCCGCCGACGATGGTCCACCAGCCGCGCCGGGCGAAACCCGCTGCGGCAATCCCGAAGCTCACCCCGGCGCCACCGACCAAGGCCACCACCACGGTCAGCCATAACAGCACGAACAGCACCGATGCCCCGCCTCCAGCCTCCGGCGGCTGCGACGCTGCGACAAAGCCATAGAACAGCCCGCCGATCGCACCGGCGATACCGGCGCCGATCGTCCCAGCGCCGCCGAGCAACACGACATCGCGCCAGGAATAGGATTGGGTCGGCGGTATCGGGGTCGCCGCAACCTGCGCGATGTTCCCCGGCTCCACCCACTCGACCGACGCTACGAAGCGATAGCCGTATTTGGGAATCGTCTCGATGAAGCGCGGATTGGCCGCGTCATCGCCCAGTTGCCGCCGTAGCGTCTTGATACATTGGGTCAGGGCCCCATCCGTGATCGGCACCCCGCGCCACACCTCCCCCAGGAAGCGATCCTTGGTGACCAGCTTGCCGCTTTCCCGCAGCATCAGGACGAGCGCATCGAAATAGCGTGCGTTAAGCTCCACCGTCGCGCCATCGCGCGACAGCCGGCGCTGATCCGGGTCGAGCTCGAAACGGTTGAAGCGAAAGCTGCCGGACGCCATTTATCAGCGAAACCTCAGGTGTTGCTCATGCCGCTCACCGGCGAGTCCGTCAGGATGACGCCCCTATTCAAGCATGGAGACGACAGGATGGCAAAGGCGATCGAGCGCGGAAATGGGCCGAACCCGTGGAGGGTCGCCGGCTGGAGTCTCGCCGCGCTGCTGCTGCTGTTGCCGCTCGTCGCGATGCAGTTCACGCGGGAAGTGAACTGGACGCAGTTCGACTTCGCTTTTGCCGCGGTGATGATCGGCGCTGTCGGCATTGCATTCGAGGTGACGATAAGGACGACCCGCAACATTGCCTATCGCGGCGCCGTGGCGATCGCGCTGGCCGCGGCGTTCCTGCTGATCTGGATCAACGCCGCGGTCGGCATCATCGGCAATGAGGATAATTCGCTCAACCTGCTCTATCTCGGCGTCATCGCTATAGCGTTCGGCGGCATGGCCTGGGCTCGCTTCAAGGCAAGAGGCGCGGCGCGCGCGATGATGGCAGCGGCGGGAGCCAATGCCGCGGTCGGCGTGGTCGCGGTCATAGCGGCTCGAAATGAACCGCCCAGCATTGTCGGGCTGGTCGGGCTGAACGGCTTTTTCGTCCTGCTATTTCTGGGGGCAGCGTGGTTGTTCCGTCTCGCGGCGCCAAGTGCCGGCACACCAAATGATCCTAGTCCGAACGCCGGATGAGCGATATCCGGCGCGCGGCCCTGACCGCCGCGACGGAAGTAGCAGCGCGTTACGGTAGCGTACTCGCAATCAGCGAAATTGCGCGGCCGAGGCAGTGGGTTCGTAAAAAAACGGTCGGTCCGCAAACGCCCCGTTTGCGGACGCTTTAGAGCCGACGTAAAGTGGCGTGATGACGTTCCCGTCAGATCTCACGCGGCATCGATACATATTGCAGGTTTGCTTCGTCGCTGTGGCGACCACGAGTTGTGTATTGATAACCGATGCCCTCACCTTCAGATCGCCCGTCAACTTGATCTGGATGATGGGGCTGCCAGTCGCGGTGGGGATGGTTGCGAACGTCGGATGGGATCGGCGATGCTTTATGGCTATGGCTTTGCTGGGCATCTCGTTATTCGTCGGCACGTTCGTCGGCGTGAATTTCACCAGCTACGGCTAATGCCAGCCAACAATCGTACCCGGACGTCTCGGTCGACGCGCCCGCGACCTCAATCCTCGATCAGCTTCATCAGCCGACGTTCGATCGGCGCCAGCACGGGGCCGAGTTCGTGACCGCGTTTCACGACCTGACCATGTTCGGCGATCAGCGCCCACATACCCTGACGGTTGCGCAAATCGGGACGTTTCTCGATCCTGAATTCGGGGCGCTCGGCGGTGCGGCGGAACGCGGCGAATACCGCCGCCGCATGACCGAGCTCGATTGCGTAATCGCGCCAATGGCCGGCGGCGACCATGCGGCCGTACAGATCGAGGATCCGGTTGAGTTCGATCCGCTCGAAACCGATCTGGCTCGGTTGACGCCCCTGCAAAGGAAATGGGGTAACTGTCCCCATCAGGCGCGATCACGCTCCGGGGCTTCATGTTCCGCAAGCAGCGCGTCGAGCCGCTTGCGCAAGGTCTCGATCTCGCAGCGGAGCAACTCGACCTTCTGCGTCTGCGGATCGAACATCTCGCTGCACGGCGTGCCATAGGCGAGGAACGGCTTTTCGCCCTTCCCTTCGACGATCGTCGGGCGCGCCGGAATGCCGACCATCACCGCACCCTCGGGCACGTCGCGGGTGACGACTGCGTTGGCACCGACCCGCGCTCCGGCCGCGACGGTGATCGGCCCCAGCACCTGGGCGCCCGATCCGATGATCACATTGTCCTGGAGCGTCGGATGGCGCTTGCCGGCGACACCGTCGGCCGGGTTGGTTCCGCCGAGCGTCACGCATTGATAGATCGTGACATTGTCGCCGATCACCGCGGTCTCGCCGATCACGGTGAAGCCATGATCGATGAAGAAGAACTTCCCGATCGTGGCGCCTGGATGGATGTCGATCGCGGTAAAGAAGCGCGCGATATGGTTCACCCAGCGCGCCAGGAAAAACAGCCGCGCCTTGTACAAGGCGTGCGCGATACGGTGATAGCCGAGCGCCCACACGCCCGGATAGAGCAGAATTTCCAGGTTCGACCGTGGCGCTGGGTCGCGCGCCCGAATCGAGTCGAGATAAGCCCTTAGGCCAGCAATCATGGGCGCGTCCCCTTCGCCGATTTCAGCATATCTAGGACGCCATGCCGGCGATTTCCATAACCGGCCCGCCGCAACTTCGCCGGACAAAAGCCCATCTTTGTTGTAGGAATTAGGTGCCTACGTCATGCAACGGACCGGATCGCAGGGAGTTTGCGGTGGTAATGGTCGATGTTTCGCTGGCCTCGATCGAGGCGATCCTTCCCTTCATCGTGATCGGGTTCGCCGCCCAATTGGTCGATGGCGCGCTGGGCATGGCGTTCGGCCTGATCAACTCGACATTGCTGATCAGCGTGATGGGCCTGCCGCCGCGCGTTGCCTCGGCCAGCGTCCATGCGGTCGAGACCTTCACCACCGCGGCGTCGGGGATCAGTCACGTCCTGCACCGCAACGTCAACTGGCGGCTGTTCGCTCGACTGGTGATCCCCGGCATGATCGGCGGCGTGCTCGGCGCCTATGTGCTGTCGTCGATCGACGCATCGGTCGCGCGCCCGTTCGTGATGACCTATCTGAGTGCGATCGGTCTCTATCTGCTGTTTCGTGCCTGGCGTGGCAGGGTCGAGCCGCGGACGCCCAAAGTCATCGAACCGCTCGGTCTGGTCGGCGGCTTTCTCGACGCGGCGGGCGGCGGCGGCTGGGGGCCCGTAGTGACGAGCAACCTGCTGGTTCAGGGCGCGAACCCACGCGAGACGATCGGCACGGTAAATACCGCCGAATTCTTCCTGACCACGACCATCTCGGCGACGTTCATCTTCACCCTGGGCTTCGCCGCTTTCACCTTGCAGACGCTCGGCATCCTGATCGGCGGGTTGCTCGCCGCGCCGCTGGGCGGCTGGCTCGCCAAGAAAGTACCGGCGCGTCCGCTGATGGCGATGGTCGGCGTGCTACTGACGCTGACCAGCGCGTTCTCGATCTATCAGGCGCTGAACAGATAGGATCGCTCAGGCGATGGCAGCGTGGACCGTCGCGACTGCCTTCATCACCGCGGCCCAGCGCACCGCGTCCTGGATCGCCTGCGCCGTCACGCCGGCCTTCTTGAGCACATTCTCATGCGCGTCGATGCACAAGCCACAACCGTTCATCGCGCTGATCGCCAGGCTGAACAGCTCGAAATCGTCCTTTTCGATACCCGGCGCGCCGATCACGTTCATGCGCAGCTTGGCCGGCATGTTGGCATATTCCTTGTTCCCGGCGAGGTGCGTGAAGCGGTAATAGACGTTGTTCATCGCCATCACCGCAGCCGCGGCCCGCGCCGCATTGGCGGCTTCCGGCGACAATTTGCCAGCGACTTCCGCTTCGGCCGCCTCGACCAGCGGCTTGTGGCCGGAGGCATGCGCGCAGGCCAGGAGCAGGCCGTATTTGCGCTGGTCGCCGAGCGACGTCTCGTTGAGCAGCGAACCGACATTGAGCCGGATGTCCTTGGCGAAATCCGGCAGCGACTGGGCGAAATCCTTGAGCGACATGCGATAGGCTCCTCGCGGGCGTTGACCGCCGGCGTTGGGATAAGGGCCCCGGCCGAAGCCGGGGCGAAAGATCGGGGAAAGGGTGGCGCGGGGCCGAGGGGGGGAAAGACCCCGCGCCGGGGGATACGGCCCCTGATTCAAAAAGGCCGCACCTGTTAGACGAAGTCGTTACGCGGCAACCTTGAGGACATCGTCGCCCTTGTTCCAATTGCACGGGCAAAGCTCGTCGGTCTGGAGAGCGTCGAGCACGCGCAGCGTTTCCTGCGGGTTGCGGCCGACGTTGAGGCCGTTGACCTGCACCGCCTGGATCACGCCGTCGGGATCGACCGTGAAGGTGGCGCGATAGGCAACATTCTCATCCGCATCGAGGATACCGAGCGCGGCGGCGAGCTTGCCGCCATTGTCGGCGATCCACGGGAAATCGGCGGCCGCGAGGTCGGGATCCGACTTGCGCCACGCCAGGTGGACATGGCTGGTGTCGGTCGAGGCGCCGATCAGCACCGCGTCGCGATCTTCGAAATCGCCCTTGAGCCCGGCATAACCGACGATCTCGGTCGGGCAGACGAAGGTGAAGTCCTTCGGCCAGTAGAACACGATCTTCCACTTGCCGGGTGCGTGCGTGGTGACATCGATCGTCTCGCCGGCGGGCAAGGCGTCGACGCCCTGCTGGACGGGAACGGTGATGGCGGGGAACTTGTCTCCGACGGTCAACATGATCTTGGGCCTCCTGCCAAAGGAATTGGGGTCGGCCTTCTTGGACATCCTCTCGGGATCGGCGGGCCTTCAGGCCTCTTCCGTGTGGGTCGCATATAGGCTGGCCTTTGAACGATCCAATACGTTATTTACGCGACCTTGATCGATTGAGGCGATCAGGGCGCAAACCCGCTGGTAATGAGGATCGAGACAGCCATGTCCGGGATGCTGTGGGAGGAGGATTGCGAAGAACGGGGGATTTCCCCCGTTCAAGCGCTCCGACACGCCACAGCGCCCGGACATGGCTGCCGCGAAGCGGTGGGACGAAAAAGGCCGCTGGAGCGGTCGGACGCTTGCCAGATAGACACGGCTATCTGGCGGCGCGCCCTCTCTCCCAGCGGCCTTTTTCGTCTCCATCTCGACCTCATTACCAGCGAGTTTGCGCCCTTATGAGTACTACCTACCTCCCCACCTTGAAGCAGCTGCAATACCTGGTCGCGTTGAAGGACCATGGCCATTTCGGCCGCGCGGCCGAGGCATGTTTCGTCACTCAATCGACCATGTCGGCAGGCATTCGCGAGCTCGAGACGCTGATCGGCGTTACCCTGGTCGAGCGGACGCGGCGCGTCGTGCGGTTCACCCCGCTTGGCGATCGCATCGCCGACAAGGCACGGCGCGTGATTCGCGAGGCGGAGGAATTGGGTGACATGGCGCGCGCCGCCGGCCGGCCGCTGTCCGGGGAGATGCGGATGAGCGTCATCCCGACGATCGCGCCGTTCATGCTCCCGCACATCCTGCCGGCCCTGCGCCGCGACTATCCCGATCTCAAACTGTTCCTGCGCGAGGAGACGACGGGCACCGCATGCGAAGGCCTGCACAACGGGCGCACCGACTGCGTGCTGCTGGCCCTGCCTTATGCCTGCGGAGAGGTGACCGCGGCGCGGTTGTTCGACGATCGCCTGTTCGTCGCCTTTCCCGATGCCGAGCTGCCCAATCCTCCCGCCGTGATCGCGGCCGCGGATATCGACGAGGATCGCTTGCTGCTGCTGGAGGACGGGCATTGCCTGAAGGACCATGCGCTCGCTGCCTGCAACCGGCCCGAGCTGGGCGCGCACGCGATGATGCTGGGCACGTCGCTCCACACCATCGTGCAGATGGTCGATAACGGACTGGGCGTGACGATGCTGCCCGAAATGGCGGTGCAGGCGGGCATCTTGGACAATACCGAGATTTCGGCGCGGCCGCTCGCCGGGGATCACGCCACGCGCACCATCGCGTTGGTGTGGCGGCGCGCATCGCCGCGCGAACGCGATTTCCGGCTGCTGGCCGACATCCTCAAGGCGGCGGCCTGACGCATTTCCGCGTCGGGCGAAAGGAAACCAACCGGCCATTCAAGCGTACCCTGAAGGACACCCGGGACGGGTGCACCCATGAAAGGATGCTCATAGAATGAAGCTGTTACGTATCCCGGCGCTTGCTCTCGCGCCGGTCCTTGCCCTTCCCGCCTTCGCGCAGACCACGCCCGCCGCCCCGCCAGCGGGCACCGCACCGCAGACCGCCGCTCCCGCGGCTGCGGCCGCTCCCAATCCTTCGGTCGGCGGCGCGGCGATGGACGCCGGCAAGACCATCGTCGCCAACGCCTCCGCCGCGCCCAACCTCTCCACCCTGGTCAAGGCGATTACCGCGGCCGACCTGACCACGACCTTGTCGGGTCCTGGGCCGTACACCGTGTTCGCGCCGACCAACGACGCCTTCACGCGACTACCGCCGGACACGCTCGCGCAGCTGATGAAGCCCGAGAACAAGGCGCTGCTGGCCAAGGTCCTGACCTATCACGTCGTGCCCGGCACGATCGATTTCGCGCAGTTGAAGGCGCAGATCGCCGCCGGCAACGGCACCGCCACGCTGACCACCGTCGCCGGCCAGCCGCTCAAGGTGACGATCACCGGCAACAACGTCGTCACGCTGACCAGCGTCAACGGCAACGTCAGCTATCTGGAGACGCCCGACGTCCACCAGTCGAACGGCATCGTCCACGTCGTCAACGGCGTGTTGCTGCCCAAGCTGAACTGATCGCGGCGACGAGCGACCTCCAGCCAATCCTCCCCCGCCAGGGGCGGGATTGGCATTTGGACCGGGATGGCGGTGAGGCTGCCACGATTGGCTTCCACCGTCACCCCGGACTTGTTCCGGGGTCCAACGAGCGGCACCGGAAAAGCTGGAGTTTCCATGGATTCCGGTGCGCCTGGTTGGATGCCGGAACAAGTCCGGCATGACGGAGAAGGTACGGGCTGAATATGCCTCCCAAGCGCCGCGGTTATGGCTGTTTCCAACGATCGGCGGCATGATGGTCGCTGTCGCGCTCGCCGACCCAGCGCGCGTCCTTGCCGCGCGTCTCGCGCTTCCAGAACGGCGCGTCTGTCTTGAGCCGGTCGATCAGAAAGGCGCACGCCTCCAGCGCCTCGGCACGATGGGCTGCCGTCGTGCCGACAAAGACGATGCGCGCACCCGGCGCCATCGCACCGACGCGGTGGATCACGGTCGCCGCCGCCAGCGACCAGCGTTGGACAGCCTCCGCCACCAGGTCGCTCAGCGCCTTTTCGGTGGCGACGGGATAATGTTCGAGGAACAGTTCCTCCACGCCGCCATCGTCGCGCACCAGTCCGATGAACGTCGCCACCGCGCCGCCGCCGGCGCGTTCGAGCGCGTCCAATTCGGCGGCGACATCGATCGCCGCGTCGGTGACGAGTACCCGGATCATCCGCCGGTCACCGGCGGGAACAGCGCGATTTCGCGCGCCCCAGCGATCGACGCGTCGAGCGGCACGAACAGCTGGTCGACCGCCGCCCTCAGCCTGGTCTTGTCGCCCAACGCCTCGGCATAGCCGCCGCCGCGCGCCGCGAGCCAGTCGATCAGGCCCGCGACGTCCCCGATCTCGGCGGGCAGGGTCACGCGTTCGTGTCCGACCCCGATGCTTTCGCGCACCCAGGCGAAATAGAGCAGATCGATATCAGCCATCAGTCCATGTGCTTCAGGCCGACGCGCAGATAGTCCCAGCCGGTCACCAGGGTGAGCGCGGCCGCGCCCCATAGAGCGACCAGTCCGATGCTATGCAGGATCGGCCAGGCAGGGAGCGCGCCCGCCAGGATCATCGCGCCGAGCGCGACGAGCTGAAGCGTCGTCTTCCATTTGGCGAGTTGCGACACCGGGACCGAAACCTGCAGTCCCCCCAGGAACTCGCGCAACCCCGACACCATGATCTCGCGCACCAGGATGATGATCGCCGCGATCACATGCCAACCGCCGATGTCGCGCGTCGCGACCAGCATCAGGATGACCGCGGCCACCATGATCTTGTCGGCGATCGGGTCAAGGAAGATGCCGAGCTTCGACACCGTTCCCTGGGCACGGGCGAGATAGCCGTCGAGATAATCGGTCAACGCGATCAGCGCGTAGAGGACGAAGGCGAACGCATAGCCGAGCTCCCAGCCCGGCCACCACAAGAAGGCGACGAGCAAGGGCACGCCGAGGATGCGCGACAGGGTCAGGATGTTGGGCAGCGTCCACATGATCGCACTTCCTAAGGCGTCTACCCGTAACCGGCAACGCCAGCAAAAAGTGCCCCGCGCCAAACCACATTTACCAATTGAACGATTGTCGCTGGCTATGCCGCTCGGCTAAGGGACCGACTTCTTTCGCCACGACGGGGCCCCAAACTCGTAATGCATAGTGCGCTCGGCTTGTTGAAGGAGCGCCGATTCCTGCCGCTGTTCGTCACGCAGTTCCTCGGTGCCTTCAACGACAATCTGTTCAAACAGGCGATGGTCATCGTCGTGGTTTATCAGATTTACAACAACCCACAGTACGAACAGAGCTTCACCGCGCTGGCCACCGCGATCAGCATCATACCCTTCTTTCTGCTGTCCGCGCTGGCGGGGCAGCTCGCCGACGCCAACGACAAGAGCAAGATCATCCGCATCGTCAAGACGGCGGAGATCGTCATCATGGCGGTCGGCGGCGCCGGGCTGCTGCTCGCCAAGGCGGGCTATACCACCATCGGCATGGCATCGATGCTGACCGCGGTGCTGGCGCTCGGCATCCATTCGACCTTTTTCGGCCCGATCAAATACGCGATCCTGCCGCAGCATCTCGACGAGGATGAAGTGCTGGGCGGCACCGGGCTGGTCGAATCGGCGACCTATCTGGCGATCCTGCTCGGCACCGTGCTCGCCGGCTTCATGAAGGTCGAGCATGCCGTCATCGGCACATTGGTCGTGGCAGGGATCGGCTGGTTCGCCGGGCGACGGGTCCCCCCCGCCCCGCGCGTCGGCCCCGAGCTCAAGATCAATTACAACCCCTTCACCGCCTCGTGGCGGCTGATCAGCGGGACGATGCACATCCCCCGCCTGTTCCTGGCGATCTGCGCGATCAGCTTCTTCTGGACGATGGGCGCGGTGCTGATCATCATCTTCACGCCGCTGGCCAAGAACGTGCTGACCGCCGACAAGCATGTCGCCACCTTGCTGACCGCTCTGTTCTCGATCGGCATCGCGATCGGGTCGGTCGCGATCAACTCGCTGCTCAAGGGACATACTTCGGCCAAATACGGCCCCGCCTCGGTGCTGATCATGGGCGCGTTCGTCGTTCTGTTCTCGATCCTGTGCAAGACGTGGCCGCCCGCGGTCGGTCATTATTACGGCTGGCTGGAATTCATCGCGATGCCGCGCGCGCTGCTGGTCGTCGGCGCCCTGATGGGGATCGCGGTCTTTGGCGGGATGTTCGTCGTGCCGCTCTACGCCTTCCTGACGACGACGGTGACCAAGGACGAGACGTCGCGGACGGTCGCCGCCAACAATGTCGTCAATTCGGGATCGATGGCGATCGGCGCGGCGATGGTCACCGCGCTGTCGCATGCCGGCGTGACCCCGACCAATATGTTGTTCGTCGTCGCCGCGATGTGTCCGGTGTCGGCATGGCTCGCGCAGAAACTGCACAAGGCCTGCGACTAGCGGACGCCTTCCGGCTCTCTGCGGAGCGGATCAGAGAATTAGGGTGTAGATGCAGATGAAGAAGGCGGTGAAGCTCATCACGAAGAGCTTCAGGTCGCCCTCGTCACTCTTTCGCCCGACCGCGCCGTCAAGCCCGAGCCGGCGGCGAAAAGGGTGGCTGGCCCCCCGTGGGGCGAATTCGAGATACCCTGGCATAGCCAGTAGTTAACGCGCCGTTTACGATTTCGGCCATCGTTAAGATTGGTTAATTTCTGTCCCCGGATGGGACAGTTCCCGCGACGCCGGGTATCAGCGCCAGATGCCTCTTCATCAAATCATCCGCCGGCCGCTTATCGCCCCTTTCCATCGCGCCGATGATCCGTAGATGCCCGTCGATAGCGCATTCCGCGTCGCAGCTCGCCAGCTCCGCCTGGGCCCGAGCGCGTCGCAATCTCAATCGAAGGACAATCGCATGACCGATATCAAACGCTGGCGCCCCACCGCCCGCATGAACCAGATGGTGGCGTATAACGGCCTGATCTTCACCGCCGGCCAGGTCGCCGAGGAGAATGCCGGCAAGAGCGTGGCGGAGCAGACCGCCGAGATCCTGCGTAATATCGACAGCCTGTTGGCCGAGGCCGGCAGCGACAAGCGCCGCATCCTGAGCGCGACCATCTATCTGGCCGACATCGCGAGCTTTGCCGAGATGAACACGATCTGGGACACCTGGGTCGCGCCCGACGCCAAGCCGGCGCGCGCGACGGTCGAGGCGCGGCTGGCCGGGCCGGAATATGCGGTCGAGATCAGCGTGATCGCCGCGGGGTGAGCCGGGGGCTTGGTCGCGGCGCGCGTTGCGGGGCGTCGCGACTAGGCCACCTGGTCGAGCAGGTCGTTGACGTTGCTCGGCGCGACATTGTCGATCCGCGGCGCTCATAAAGTCTTCTGGCGTTCATCCGATACGGCAAAACATGCACTAACCTTCCGCATGCTTCAGACGCTTTCCCCCGATGGCGCCGCGTGCGGCCATGTACGCCTTGAGAACCTGGTTTTCGATCTTTAGCTGGCGGTTTTCGGCTTCGACGCGACCTGCGCGAAGCGCAGTCAACGCCAACCCCACGTCGTGCGCCGCGCCGCCCAGCACGGTGATCTCGTCAGGCCGATACAGCGCGCCGCTGGCTTTAAGACCCATCAGCACCATGCCCGATAAAGCGCCGTGATCCAGCATCGGAAGCGCCAGCACTCCAGGTATGTTACCGCAAGTTTCGCCGAGATCCAGCGGCCGGCCTTCGGCGCGCATCAAAGCATAGACGGCATCGTCGCCAGGTAGGGTAAGCGGGCTACTGTCCCACGATCCTGCGACCCGCCGAAAGGCGTTGTCCGGCGAGCCGGCCTCGCGCGCATATAGCGCGACCGGACCGTCCCCCGCGAAGCGGGAAAGTTCGTCGGCAAATGCGGCAGCGAGGATCGCTTCGTCATCGAAATGCGTCGCCGTGGCGACAAACCGGCGCAATGCCGCTTCGTTCTGGCGCCATCTGCGAAAGAACACGTCTTCCACGCGGTGTTCAACCGCATCATGCACCCGGTGAAACGCCAGATAGACCATGACCGCCGCGCCCGCATCGATCCACGCGCTGGCCTTGATCCATTGTTCGGGCAACAGATGCTCGACGCCCCATTCGATCAGGCCGAAGCTGGCCAGCAAGATCACGCTGACCGAACCATAGACGATCGTGCGGTTTATCGCGAACCCCAGATCGATCACGCGGTGCCGCAACACGGCATAGGCTAGCGAAAGCGGGATCAGAAGATTGATAATAAGGAGAAGAGCAACCCTGATCACGATGCCCTGCGGTTCGGTGCTGGAAACGTCCAGCAAACCGCCAACCGCGAAGATCAATCCGTTAAAGATCTGCGCAATCGTGGCTATCAGGATGGTACCGAACCGACCACGGTCGGCACCGATTGCGTCGCTGCGGCCACGCCAAGCCCAATAGACTCCCTGAAAGTTCAGCACGAAGAGCAGCAGCCAGAACAGGGCCGCGCCATCGCCCACCACAGGATAGCTGGCATCCAGCACATCGGACCACAAACGCAGCATGATCATGCTTGCCCACAGGCTGGCTATGACACCCAGCCCGATCATCCAGCGCCGCGATAGCCGATGAACGCGTTCGGCATAAAGGGCGGCTGGCAGCAACAGCAAACCTAGACCGCTGATACCTATGACATGATTGACGACCTGCAGCAGAATGGCCGTCATCGGCTGGGTCACCCAGATCGGAACGACGTTCTCATGGCTATAGCCAAGCAGACCAAGGCCGAGCGCCAGGGCGGTCAAGCTGCCCCATCCCCGAACGAGGACGAGCACGCCCAGCGCCAAGGCCAGCCATTGGCCGATCGAGTAGATAATTTCGTCGGCCTGATCTTGCAGCGGCAGTTCGCTAAATGATCGCGGTTGCGCAGTGAGCGTGACGTGGTGCGCGGCAGCGACGCTTTGATCCCCTACGCCCAACACCATCACGCTGACGTCCCTGCCGGCGGCAAGGTCCACCTTCGCCTCATAGGGATGAGCGAACCGGATCCGCGTCCCCTGCGTCAATCCTGCCTTGGCGGCCGCGCCGCCCTGGGCCACGCCGGTCACCCGCTCCCAGCCAGCTTGCCCTACGATCTTTTCCGATGCGAAACCGAGCGTGCCATTCGCGCTTGCGCCAAAGATACCGAATTCGCGCAGCCGTTCGGTGTTGCTTTGCGCGCTCAGCAGAACCCCGACGATCGCAAAAATCCCGATCGCGATGCCGCGCCAGCCGGCGAACAGGGTACCGAACCCGTCCTTGCTGCTGCTTTCGGCTTGCCCCATCTGATCGACCTTGTTGCCCGCCCAAACATACAGAGATCCGTGCCATTTCAAACAGGCGCGAAAACCCCCACGCCACCGACGTCGCTATGACCTATCGCGCGGAACCGGCCGCCGATTGCGGACGGGCGTTTTTCGCGAATTCCAGGAAGTTTCCCTTCAATGCCGCCTCGACCAGTTCGGCCGTGTTGGCCGGCCGCGATGCCTCCGGTAGGGTCAGCACCTTCAGCTTGTTGCCGCCCACGCCCTTGGTCGACCCGCGTGCTTCCGCCTTGTCGCCGAAATTGCGGAACATGAACGCAGAGCCGAAACGGTCGCCCCAGACGATGTCTTCGGTCAGGAAGTGCTGCAGGACGATCAGTTCCGAATAACAGGGCGAGGTAGATTGCGCGCGGCGCGTCCGTATCTTCGTGACCGTCTTGCGGTCGAGCACCTCCTGATGCTCGACGATCCGAGTGCCGACCGGCAACCCCAGCGCACGAACCGGATCGGCATCGCGCAAGGCGGCAAGCTGCGCCGACGGTCCGACGAGACTTTCCATCGACCCGACGATCTGATCCTTCGAGGCTCGCCCGTTGATGTACCCGACCTTGTACGGAATTCCCCAAAACGTTTCCGTCGGCCAGATGTGGAGCTCGCATTGCGAGGCGTCGCCAACGGATGGCCTGGCGTCAGCCGAGCCGGCCGCAAGCGCCGCGATGGTCGCCGACAAAACGAGAAGACCGGTACGTAGCATTCATTCCCCCCATGCGAGTGCCGAAAGCGTCAGGCTTGCTCATGTGGAGACACTAAGGGAGCTGGCGGCAGCTTTCCACCCGGTTTCGGGAAATCCGAGCCAGTTTAAACGAGTACGAAAACCCCGATCCATTGCGATTAGATGGTTAGGATGAGTCACAGGCCGGCGTTACAGTTAGAAATTCGGGCCAGTTTAAACCGGCAAAAAAATTTCGGAACGTCTTGAGTTGCGCGCTCTACGCGAGCATCGCTACTCAGAATCGAGGGATTAGGACGGCAATGAAGCGAACGACGGGCTGCCTCACAACAATCTTGATTTTATTTGGAGCCGGTTTGGCCATCAAAATTATTTCTCCTAAACGCGCCACAAGCAGCTCTTCTCTAGTTACCGCTCAAACGGTTGAGGCACCGACCTCTCTGCCTCCGAGCGATTTTTCAGGGGAAAAATGGGGCTCACACCCTTCGCATCATCTAAAGCTGCTTCTGCCAACAACATCCGAGGGCCTGTCGCTCTACGTATCGAAGCACAGCGCGGGGACGTTCGAGGGTATTCCGATTTCAGAGCAGGATTTTCAGTACGTTCGCAACAAACTATATGGTGGCGACGATTACTTTGACGGCGGAGTGAAAGTTTGGGATAAGGCGTTCAGTAAACTTGTGACACTCTACGGTCTTCCAACGTTCAGGAATGACGATCTTCGGATTGTTCGCTGGAAGTGGCTACCCGAAAAAATAGAAGTGGTACTATCATATCAGAAATCATCGGGGCGGACGACCTTATCCTACTCAGATAACGACATCGATTAGCAAAGACAGATGCTTTTGCATCCGAGGAATCCGTGCCAGTTTAAACGGGCACGAGAAGCTCCGTATTGGAACGACGCGAGCCAAGTATTGCCTGACCCCGGCCCAATATCCCCATTCCGGTAGCAGTTGCGATCGACGACACCGGCGAACGGTGGCACCTTATCGCCTCCATTAAGGAGGGGCCTATGCGTATCGTATTTGGTATCGCTTTACTCTGCGTCGCGACGCCGGCATTTGCCGGCACCTATCACTGGGCGAACGGGAAGTCCCCGCAAGCCGCTTGCGCCGACGCAAACGCCGCCGCCAAGAAGCGGGCGAAACGGATCCGCACATGCATCACGACCAAATGCATTCCGGGCACCGAGACCGTTTCGGTCGGCGGGCCATTGGGGTTCCGGGGCTATGCGGTCAGCGCCAACCATCCTGGCAGCTGCTAGCCTCCCCGTTCCTATCCCTGCGGCTACCCGCCCACCACAGGCGTCTCGCCGTCGGCGGAGCCTCGCGGAAAGCCGGCGGCGAGATGATCGATCAACGCGCGGACCGCCGGCGGCAGGCCGCGGCGGGTGGTGAAGACCAGGTGCACGATCCCCTGCACGCCGCGCCATTCGGGTAGTATGCGGACCAGGCGCCCGGCCTTCAGCGCTTCGTAACAGACATGATCGGGCAGGATCGCGACGCCCAGCCCGTCGATCGCCGCGTTGCGCACCGCCGCCATGTCCTCACACCCGAGGCGCGGCTCGACGCGCAGCATGTGCGCGCGCCCCGCTTCGGTTTCGAGATGCCATTCGAGATCGTCGGCCGCGTCGTTGGTGGCGAGCGCGGGGAGCTGGGCAAGCTGATCGATCGTCCCGATCCGACCAGCCAGTTGCGGGCTGGCGACCAGGATGCGGGTGGATTTGCCCAAGGAGCGCATGGTCAGCGCCGCGTCGCTGGTCAGGCTGGCGCGCACCCGCAAGGCGAGATCGACGCGCTCCGCGATCAGATCGACCGCGCGATCGGTCGCCACCAGTTGCAGCCGGACCTTTGGATAGCGCAGCAGGAAGGACGAGATCAGCCCGGAGATCGGCTCGATCATGCCGGTGGGGCAGCTGAAGCGGATGCGGCCATGCGGCTCGGCCTGGGCCTGCATCACCAACGCCTCCGCCTGCTCGGCCTCGGCGAGGATCGCGCGGCACCGCTCGTAGAACGCCTGGCCGGTGTCGGTCACGCGGAACCGCCGGCTCGACCGCTCGATCAGGCGCAGGCCGAGCCGCTCCTCCAGCCCGGCGACGCGGCGGCTGAGCTTCGACTTGGGTTCGCGTAGCGCCCTCCCCGCCGCGGCGAACCCGCCATGCGCGACCACCTCCGCGAAATAGGCATAATCGTTGAGATCCACCCGCATCATCGTTCCTCCAATGGAACGCTAAGTGCCATAATTGCCGACTACACGCACCATCGTTCACGCCGCATCTAAGCGGGGCAACGGCAATTGGCCGAAGACGCGAAGGAACAGACGATGGCGAACAGGTTTCAGGACAAGGTAGTGGTGGTGACCGGCGGCACGAGCGGCATCGGCCTGGCGACGGCAAAGGCGTTCGCGGCCGAGGGCGCGTCGGTGTTCGTCACCGGGCGCCGGCAGGATGCGCTGGACGCGGCGGTGAAGGCGATCGGCGGCCGGGTGACCGGCGTGCGCGGCGACATGGCGCAGCTCGCCGATATCGACCGCCTGTATGACGCGGTCCAGCAGCAGCACGCCCAGATCGACGTGGTGTTCGCCAATGCCGGCGGCGGCGAGATGGCCCCGCTGGGCGCGATCTCCGAGGAGCATTACGAAAAGACCCTCGCCACCAACGTGAAGGGCGTATTGTTCACCGTGCAGAAGGCGCTGCCGCTGTTGAAGGACGGCGCGTCGGTCGTCCTCACCAGCTCGACCACCAGCATTTCCGGCACGCCGGCGTTCAGCGTCTATTCGGCGACCAAGGCGGCGATCCGCAATTTCGCCCGCAACTGGATCCTCGACCTCAAGGATCGCCGCATCCGCGTCAACGCGGTGAGCCCCGGCGTGACCGACACGGCCGGCCTGAACGAGCTGTTCGGCGGCGGCGAGCAGGCCGAGGGCACGAAGGACTATCTGGCGAGCCTGATCCCCGCCGGCCGGGTCGGCCAACCCGAGGAGATCGCCAAGGCGGTGCTGTTCCTCGCCTCCGACGATGCCAGCTTCGTCAACGGCGTCGAGCTGTTCGTCGATGGCGGCCAGGCACAGATCTGACGATGCAATCCCCCGGGGCGCGGCCCTGGGGGATCCCAGAGACGGAGGGAATGATGATAGCGAACCGTGAATCCCCGGACCGCATCCGCGAGCTGTTGCTGCGCAATCTCCAGGAGGTTTTCGGCGAAGGCGATGGCGCGCGCCGCCGCGCCGCGATCGAGGAGCTCTGGGCCGAGGACGGCGTGCTCTATGCGCCGACCGGGCCGATCACCGGCCATGCCGCGATCGCCGAATTCGCCGGGGCGCTGCGCGCGACGCATCCCGATTTCGCTTATGCCCCGGGCAGGCCGCAGGTGCTGCACAATGCCGGGCGGCTCGGCTGGGGATCGGGCCCGCGCGGTGCGGGACCGGCCTATACGGGCTGGGACTTCATCCTAGTCCGCGACGGCAGGATCGCCGCGCTCTATGTCTTCCTCGACGAGGAATCGGCCGAAACGCAGCGCATGCGCGACGCCAGCGAGAGGTAGCGGGATCGGGGCCGGCGTCTGTCCGGCCCCGGTTCTTCATTCGACGAGATGCAAATAGCGCCCGTCGAATCCGCCCACCGCTTTCAGCCTGTCCAAGTCTGGAATCACCACCAGCCCGCCGGCCAGACGCTCGATACATCCCTCCGCCCGCAATGCCTTCAGCGTGCGGTTGACATGCACCGGCGTCAGACCGGTGGCATCGGCGATATGGTCCTGCGTGAGTGGCAGCGGCACGCGCGCGAGATCATAACCCTGCGCATCCAGGCGTACGGCAATTTCCGAAAACAGGTGTGCGATGCGCGCGCGCGCGTCGCGCCGCCCGACATTGAGCGTCCATTCGCGAAAAATCGACGAATCCACCAATAGCGATCGGATCACCGCCTCGGCGATGGCCGGCCGCCGCGCCATCAATTGGCGCAGGTCCGATTGATAGATGCGGGCGACAACGGTTTCGCGAATGGTCTGCAGGCTGTCATCGGCGACCGGCAGATAGAGACGGTCGAAGTCGATCGGGTCGCCCGGCACATAAATCGCCATGATCTGGCGATCACCGCTTTCGGTCAGGCGAAAGCGGTGCACATAGCCCGACACCAGGATCATGCAGCTCGTCGTCGGGTCGCCTTCACGAACGGGCTGGGAATTCGGCAATTGTTTCGATAGTTTAAATGGCAAGGCCTTGAACAATTCGGCATCGCCATCGGACAGCGGAGAATGCAACCGAAGGCGCCGGACGCACGTTTCCAGAGGAGATGTATCGCAAGCTCGTTCGGTCTTCGTCATGCGTTCGGCCTAATGACGCTAGTTGCCGCGACCACGCTTTAGATTAGATAGTTCTCAGCTATCATAGATTAGCATGCGCCGGAAATGATGGGGCGCCTATTCGGGAAGGTACGTGGTGAGGTACTATTTCCACCTACGCGATGGCGTCGAACGCCTACTCGACCCGCAAGGCGCCGACGTCGACGACCCGGCGCAGCTGGCGCGCATGGCATTGAAGGAAGCGCGGGCCGTGGTCGCGCAGGAAGCGCTGGAGGGGGAGATCAACCTGCAGCAACGGATCGAGATCGAGGACGAAGGCGGCAACCTGGTCCACTCGCTGAGTTTCGCGGACGCCGTTCGAATCGTGTCGGACCGGGATTGATAGTTTCAACGGCTGCAATAGCGGTCGATGCCGATCGGGCGTCGCCGATTTCAGCGCGATGCCGCGGCCGAACGAGGGGGAGGCCCGGCCGCGACCAATGTGCGATGACCCGGAAACGGTGCCGCCGCATTAGCTTGAATTAGAAATGACCCATCCAGCATAGGTTAGACCCCCGGCGAGCGGGATGCCCGCCGGCTTATGCGCGAGTCACCACCATGACCGCGCCCTCCGAACCGTAAACGCTGCGCAAATCCTTGATCGCGCCAACAGCGTGCACCGTGCTGCCGTCGTTGCGCAGTAATTCGGTTTCGAAGCGTCGCGTGCCACCGTGCGACAGCACGTCCTCGATGATTTCCCTGAGCATGACCCGCCGGCCGATCGGGACGAGGTCGACGACGGAAATATTGTCGAACCGTTCGCGCGGGAGTTGGAGCAAGTCGCTCATCGACTGATCGACCTCTGCGATGCGGCCGCGAACGTTAATCCGGATATGGCCAATCCCGCCATGCGCCAGCATGGCCTCGATCAGCGCTTTCTTGGTGTCGGCAATGCGAAACGCTTTGGTCTCCTCGGTGACGTCGCGCGCCAGGATCGCGACGCCGTGATTGACGCGAAACGTCTCGAGCCGATGCCAAGTATCCGTGCCGAACAAGCCAGGCAGTTCGAACGAGCACGGCTCGCCGGTCCGCGCCGTACGATTGAAATAGCCCTGGAACATCGTTTCCTGCAGCGTAGGCAATGCCTCGAACAAGTCGCATCCGGGCAGCGACTTGTTTGCCTTGTGCGCCATCGCATGGGCAGTGCGATTGGCCGTCACGATCGTACCCGATTCGTCGGCGACGACCAGCATCAACGGCAGCCAGTCGGCAAGCTCCTGATCGGAGACGGGCGCATCCTGTTCCCCGCTCTTTGTCGCGGCGACGAAGTCGTTGTAATCGGCAATCGGAAGAAGTGCGTGGGTTTCGCGGCCGTGATGGGTAACGAACACGGTCCTACCCGTCTGACTCAAATGACCAAATTGACGCGGAAATTCGGACGCCCTGACGAAAATCCCCTCCACCTGCTTTCCCTTCGGTCACGCGAGCCCAGCAAACTAACCGCGCCGCAGCCAAGCTTGAAAGCCCGGAGACACAGTGAGCGCTCAAGGCGACCTTGCGCCTATCGTTCCGCTGTCGAAATAACATGTGTTTGGAATCAAATGACGAAGCGCGAATTGGCGCTGGAATGCCCACCGCTGTGTGCGGACGCGATTGGCGGGCCACCGATCTCTGTGTTCGGGCGCGATATCGGCTGTCGGCATATCCACCGACGCTCTGATCGATCGCAGCTTATCTTGCCGCAATCAGGGCGCGCCGCGGGACGGCGCTCGAACGCGCGGCACATCCAGCGATTTGGGGGTTGGTGGAGCCGAGGGGGATCGAACCCCTGACCTCTGCAATGCCATTGCAGCGCTCTCCCAGCTGAGCTACGGCCCCACACATTCCGGGAAGGAAGGCGCCCCTAACCGGACGGCGCCCCTTTGACAAGCGGGGGTTAGCCCGCTTGCCTTAAAAAATTACGCCGATCAGTTCTCGTCTTCGTTTCCGCCGGTCTCGACGCCGAGATCGTCGTCACCGCCCAGGTCGACTTCATCGTCGGCCGAAGGCTCGCCTTCGTCCTCGATGCCGATCTCCAGATCGTCACCTTCCAAATCCGAATCGTCCTTTTCGGGCTTCTCGGCCTTGACGACCTCGAACGGCAGCGGCTGCTTCGACTTCAGGATCGGCTCGGGCGCCCAGGCGGTGTTGCAATGGATGCAGGTCACCGGGTCGTCCTTGCCAAGATCGTAAAAGCGCGTTGCGCATTTCGGGCACGTACGCTTCGTGCCCCATTCCGGCTTGACCATGCCGCTTCGTACCTTTCGATTTATGTAAATTTCGGGGATCGACCCCTAAAGTGGCGCGCGCCTTGCCATAGCGCAAGGTGGCTGTCAAAGCCCGCGACCGATGTCGCACGCCCCCGCCAGATCCCTGCAAATCGAATCGTCCGTCCGCCTGTCGGGCCGCGTCACCGTTCCCGGCGACAAGTCGATCAGCCATCGCTCGCTGATGCTGTCCAGCCTGGCGGTGGGCGAAAGCCGAATCGAGGGGTTGCTGGAAGGTGAGGACGTGCTCGCGACCGCCGCGGCGATGCGGGCGATGGGTGCCACCATCGAACGGAGCGACGACGGCATCTGGCGCGTCTGGGGAGTCGGGGTCGGCGGATTGCTGCAGCCGGCGGGCGCGCTCGACATGGGCAATTCGGGAACGTCGACGCGGCTGCTCGCGGGGTTGGTCGCGAGCCATGCGATCACCGCGACGTTCATCGGCGACGCGTCGCTCAGCAAGCGGCCGATGGGCCGGGTGATCGATCCGCTGTCGCTGATGGGGGCGGAGTTCACGTCCAGCCCCGGGGGCCGCCTGCCGATGATGGTGCGCGGCATCTGCCCGGCGGTGCCGATCGAGTACACGCTCCCGGTCGCCTCCGCCCAGGTCAAGTCGGCGGTGATCCTGGCCGGGCTCAACACGCCGGGAATAACCCGCGTGATCGAGCCCATTCCGACGCGCGACCATAGCGAGCGGATGCTGGCCGGATTCGGCGCCAATCTGACGGTCGAGGCGACCAATCGCGGGCGCGTGATTTCGATCCATGGTGAGGCCGAATTGAAGCCGCAGCAGATCGTCGTGCCGGGCGATCCCAGCTCGGCGGCGTTCTGGGCGGTGGCGGCGTCGATCGTACCGGGGAGCGAAGTGACGATCGCCAATGTCGGGCTCAATCCGACGCGCGCGGGCATCTTCACCGCGCTCAGGATGATGGGCGCGGACATCACCGAGGTCGATGCGCGCAGTGTCGGCGGCGAGCCGGTCGCGGATCTGATCGTGCGCCACGCGGCGCTCAAGGCGATCGACGTGCCGCACGATCTCGCGCCGAGTATGATCGACGAATATCCGGTGCTGTTCGTCGCCGCGGCATTGGCCGAAGGGCGGACGGTCGCGCGCGGCGCGCACGAATTACGGGTCAAGGAATCGGACCGGATCGCGGCGATGAAGAACGCGCTCGAGGCGTGCGGCGTCGGCGTCGAAGAATTCGAGGACGGCCTCGCGATCACCGGCAGCGGCGGCGAGCCGATCGCCGGCGGCGCGACGATCGCCTCCCTGCTCGATCATCGTATCGCGATGGCGATGACGGTGGCGGGACTGGTCGCGCGGAAGCCGATCACGATCGACGATGTCGCGCCGGTGGCGACGAGCTATCCGGTGTTCTTCGAGACACTGGAGCAACTGGCGGGCCGGGCATGATGCGGATGATCGGCCGCCGCGAATTGCTCGCCGGCGGGATGGCATTCGGCGCCGCCTTCGCCCTCCCCCGCCCTCTGTTCGCGCGCAAGGCTGACGGCTATCCGGCGCCCGATCTCGAAAAGATGGTCCCGGTCGAGGGCGGGCGCGTCTATGTCCGGGTCAACGGCAAGCTGAGCGGCGCCAGGCTGCCGATCGTCATGCTGCATGGCGGGCCGGGCGGCGATCACGAGCATTTCATGCCGGCGGTCGCCTTGGCCGACGAGCGGGCGGTGATCCTCTACGACCAGCTCGACAGCGGGCAGTCGGACCGGCCCAACGATCCGAAGAACTGGCGGGTCGAGCGCTTCGTCGACGAGATCGAACTCGTCCGCAAAGCGCTCGGGGTCGAGCGCTGGCATCTGCTCGGGCATAGCTGGGGCGGCACGCTCGCGCTCGAATATGGCGCCAGGGAATATAGCAAAGGCCGGCCGACGGCGTTGCGCGGGCTGGCGCTGGCCAGTCCGCTGGTTTCGACCCGGAGCTGGATCGCCGACGCCAATACTTTGCGCGGTCAATTGCCCGCCGATGTCCAGGCCGAGATCGCCAGTTGCGACAAGGGGCCGAGCCGGGTGTGCGACGACGGCGTCAATGCCTTTTACCGCGCGTTCAACGGACGCGAGCCGGCCAAGCCCGCCGCGATCGCCTATGCCGGCGCACATCCCAACGGCTTCAATCCCAAGCTCTACAATGCGATGTGGGGACCGAGCGAATTCGCCTGCACCGGCAGCCTCAAGGAGTATGACGGCGAGCCTTTGCTGGCCAAGCTCGATGGCAAGCGCACGATCTTCCTTGGCGGCCAATATGACGAAGCGCGCCCGACCACGCTCGCCGGATTCGCCGCGCGGGTGCCGGGCGCCGAATATGGCACCATCCCGGGATCGGCGCATGGTATCTTCGCCGACCGGACGCTGGAAACGGTCGCATTGATCCGCGGCTGGCTGGCGCGACAGGACGCACGCGCCTAGGACGCGGTGCATGGAGTTTAGCGTATGATCATCGCCGTGGACGGTCCCGCCGCCAGCGGCAAGGGCACCGTCGCCCGCGCCCTGGCCAAGCATTACGGCTTGCCGCATCTCGACACCGGGCTGTTGTACCGCGCGGTGGCGGAGAATGTGCGCCGGCTCGACCTCGATCCGACCAAGGAAGCCGATGCGGTCGCGGCGAGCAATTTCGACGACAGCCTGCTCGACGATCCCGTGTTGCGCAGCGACGAGGCCGGGCAACGCGCCTCGATCGTCTCGGCGCATCCGCTGATCCGGGCGGCACTGCTGCAGCGCCAGCGCAAGTTCGCGCAGCAGGAAGGCGGCGCGGTGCTCGACGGGCGCGATATCGGCACGGTGATCGCGCCCGACGCCGACGCTAAATTGTTCGTCAAGGCAACGCCGCAGATCCGCGCGCGCCGCCGCCACGCCGAACTCAAGGCGCAAGGCAGTACGCTCAGCCTCGACAAGGTGCTGGCCGACATCCGCGCGCGCGACCAGCGCGACATGGGGCGCGATGCGGCGCCGCTGGTGATGGCGGCCGATGCCGGCATCCTCGACACCAGCTTCCTGTCGATCGAGGCCGCGGTGAAGCGCGCGATCGAACTGGTCGAGCGGCAAGTACAACTCAAGGCGGCCGCCAAGCGCTGAGTCGAGCGATCGAGTGCTCGCAGCGGGGCGATATAGTTTTCAAAGGCGCGAAGGTACGAAGATCTTTGTGCGCGCAGAGGCGCAGAGAGCGCTGAGGTGGCTCGCCCGGCTGCGTCGGCAGAGCCTTTCGGCGCTTGGCGTCAGGCGAAAGCGCGCTGCCGCGCGCCCCCCCCTGCGCCTCTGCGCGAATTTCTCTTCCTTCGCGCCTTCGCGCCTTTGCGTGAATCAATTCAGCCCGACCTCAGCCAAGCGAACAAACTCCCGTTTTCGGCGGACCAACGCGCATGGCGGCTTGGTGAAGGGACTTCGCCGCAAAGCGCAAGCGCGGAGAGGCCGCTCCCCCACGGGTTCCGACCGGCCTTCCAGGTCCGAAAGGAGCGGTAACCTCCTTCTACGGCGCCGCCCGTCCCGCGAACCATAGCGTTCGGAAAACACCTAGGCGACAGCGTCCATCTGTGCGCGCGCCCGTCGGACATCGCGGGCGGGTGGCTGGCCGAACATGCGGCTATATTCCCTCGTAAACTGGGGCACGCTTTCGTAGCCGACGGCATAGGCCGCATCGCTGATGGCGTCGCCCAGCGCGAGCATCCGGCGCCGAGCCTCGATCAAGCGAAGCTGCTTCTGAAATTGGAGCGGCGACAGCGACGTGATGCCGCGAAAATGGACATGGAAGGCCGACAGGCTCATGCCGGCGGCGTGGGCCAACGCCTCGATCCGCATCGGCTTGGCATAATGCTGGCGCAGCATGGCCACCGCACGCCCGATCCGCTGGGCATGGCTGTCGGCAACGCCGAGCGCGCGGATGGCGCCGCCGTGCCGCCCGCTGAGCAGCCAGAAGTGCAACTCGCGGACAAGCTGCGGTCCCAGAACCGCAACGGCGTCGGGCCGATCGAAAAGCCGGACGAGGCGGCAAGCCGCGTCGGCGACCTCCGTCGCGGTCGGATCGACCCTTACCGGTAGATCCGCCTCGAACGGCGCGGGGCCGATCTGATCGACCAGGCCGGCAATGACGGAGGGATCGAGTTCGAGAACCAGCGAATAATAAGGCAAGGCTCGGCTCGCCATCGTGATCTGGCTGACGGTCGGCACATCCGTCGTGATTAGCAGGGAGTCACCCGCACCGAAGTCGAAGGTGCGACTGCCCATCATCACGCGCTTGCCGCCTTGCAATACCAGCGCCACCAGCGGCTTCGACACCGCAAATTGCAGCATGGTCGGCGCCGTCTCGCGCAGGATCACCAGTCCCTCGATCGGCGTGGCCGCGAGGCCGCAATCAGCATGGCTGTCGGCATAGCGCCCGGCGCGTTCGAGAAGCTCGCCTTTCATCGCGGAAGCATAGGCATATCCCGCCTATGCGGCAACGCATCAGGAGAATCAGGCAAGTTTTCGGGATTATCGCGCAACATCTGCGGCGACTGCCGGCGCATATGGGAGCCGGCACCAACTGGAGGCGAAATGACCACCATCTCTCTCGTGACCGGCGGCAGCCGCGGCCTTGGCCGCAACACCGCGATCAGCATCGCCCGCCACGGCGGCGACGTCATCCTGACGTATCACAGCGGCAAGGACAACGCCGAGGCCGTCGTCGCCGAAATCCAGGCGCTCGGCCGCAAGGCGGTGGCGTTGCAGCTCGATACCGGCGACGTGTCCGGTTTTCCCGCTTTCGTGGCGGCGTTGCGCGGCGCGCTGACCGCCACTTGGGGCAAGGACACGATCGATCACATCGTCAACAATGCCGGGCACGGCGAGATGGCGGACTTCGCCGCCACGACCGAAGCGCAATTCGACAAACTGTTCGCCGTCCACGTCAAGGGCGTGTTCTTCCTGACGCAAGCGCTGTTGCCACTGCTGGCCGATGGCGGACGCATCATAAACTTCTCCTCAGGCCTGACCCGCGTGTCGTTCCCCGGCTTCTCGGCTTACCCGGCGGCCAAGGGCGCGATCGAAGTCCTTACCGTCTATATGACGAAGGAACTGGGCAGCCGCGGCATTACCGCCAACACGGTTGCACCAGGGGCGATCGAGACCGACTTCCTGGGCGGCGCAGTGCGCGATATCCCCGATTACAACACCGCCTTTGCCGGGATGACCGCGCTCGGTCGGGTCGGCATCCCGGACGACATCGGGCCGATGGTGGCGAGCCTGCTTGGCCCCGACAACCGCTGGGTCAACGGCCAACGCATCGAGGTGTCGGGCGGCCAGACCATCTGATGGTCATATAAAGAAATCTTTATATCTCGCTTGACCCGGCGCGTTGGCGGCGGGATAAGGCGTGCGTCGAGGTTCTTCGGACGGGTTCGCCCGCGCCGAAGCTAAGACGGGAAGCCGGTGCGGTCCTCCGGGGCCAAGGCCGGCGCTGCCCCCGCAACTGTAAGCGGCGAGCGGCGGTCGATGAGTGTCACTGGGGGCTTCCAACCCCCTGGGAAGGCCGGACCGGCGTGTTGACCCGTGAGCCAGGAGACCTGCCTCCGACGCGATAACGTCCACCGGCGGGGTGTCCGGGCTGGCCGCTTGCATCCCGCAGTCGGTCCAGCGCCGTCCGCGCGTGCTCGTGTCTGGTCCTGCCTTCGCCTTTCATCGGGGTATGAAGACCATGACCGTCACTGTTGCCACACTCGGATTCCCGCGCATCGGGCCGCGTCGCGAGCTCAAAGCCGCGCTCGAGAAATTCTGGTCCGGCCAATCGTCCGACAGCGAGTTGCTCGAAGCCGCCGCCGGGCTGCGCACCGCCGCCTGGGCACGGCAGCGAGCGCTCGGCGCCGACTGGCTGCCGTCGAACGATTTCTCGCTCTACGACCATGTTCTCGACACCAGCCTGATGCTGGGGGCGATCCCGGACCGTTACGGCAAGGCGGCGGGCGATTCCGATCTCGCCACCTATTTCGCGATGGCGCGCGGCACGACTGGTGGGGATGCGGATTGCGGGCATGGCCATGGCAGCCTGACCGCGTGCGAGATGACCAAATGGTTCGACACCAATTACCATTATATGGTCCCCGAACTGGTCGCCGGACAGAAACTGGCGTTGAGCTCGGCCAAGATTGTCGACGATTATCGCGAGGCCAAAACGCAAGGGTTCGAAACGCGCCCGGTCCTGCTCGGCCCGGTGACCTGGCTCAGCCTCGCCAAGGGCCGCGGGGTCGATCCGTTCGACTATCTCGATGAAGTGCTCGGCCTTTATTCGGCGGTGCTGACCCAGCTCGGCCAGGCAGGCGCCGAGTGGGTGCAGATCGACGAGCCGGTTCTGGTGCTCGACCTAAGCGAACGCCAGCGCAACGCGGTCACGCGCGCTTATGCCAGGCTGCCGCGCGCCGGCGTGAAGCTGATGCTCGCGACCTATTTCGGCGGGCTTGAAGACAATCTCGACCTCGCGATCCACTTGCCCGCCGCCGGGCTCCACATCGACCTGGTCCGCGCGCCGCAACAGCTCGACGCGGTCCTCGCCAAGGCGCCCAAATCGCTCCTGCTCTCGCTCGGCGTGATCGATGGCCGCAACGTGTGGCGCGCCGATCTCGCCGCGCTGCTCGACCGGTTGGAGCCGATCGCCGCCAAGCGCGACATCGTCCTCGCCCCGTCCTGCTCGCTGCTGCACACGCCGGTCGACCTCGCGCTCGAACGCAGGATCGATCCGGAAATCGCGCAATGGCTCGCTTTCGCGGTGCAGAAAATCGGTGAGCTCGCGACCCTGAAGCGCGCGCTCAATGACGGCCGCGACAGCGTTGCCGAGGAACTGGCCGCATCGAGCACGGCAGCGGCGGCGCGCAAGACCTCGCCGCGGATCCATGATGATGCGGTGGCGGCGCGGCTGGCGGCGATCACGCCGGGCGATCGCGAGCGGCGATCGCCCTACCCCGTCCGCGCTGTGGCACAGGCGGAGGCGCTCGACCTGCCGGCTTTCCCGACCACCACGATCGGATCGTTCCCGCAAACCGCCGAGGTGCGCCGCGCGCGCGCCGACCACAATCGCGGGACGCTCGACGACACCGCCTATGAGCAGTTCCTCCGCGAGGAGACCGAGCGCGCGATCCGCTGGCAGGAGGAAGCGGGGCTCGACATGCTCGTCCACGGCGAATTCGAGCGCAACGACATGGTGCAATATTTCGGCGAGCAATTGTCGGGCTTCGCCTTCACCGTCAGCGGCTGGGTGCAATCCTATGGCTCGCGTTGCGTGCGTCCGCCGATCCTGTTCGGCGACGTCTCGCGGCCCAGGCCGATGACGGTCGACTGGTGGCGCTATGCGCAGAGCCTTACCACCAAGCCGATGAAGGGCATGCTGACCGGGCCGGTCACGATCCTCAACTGGTCGTTCGTCCGCGACGATCAGCCACGCGCGGCATCGTGCCGCCAGATCGCGCTGGCGATCCGCGACGAGGTGATCGACCTGGAAGCGGCAGGCGCCAAGGCGATCCAGATCGACGAGGCGGCATTGCGCGAGGGCTTGCCGCTTCGGCGCCGCGACTGGCAGCCTTATCTCGACTGGGCAGTCGATTGCTTCCGCCTCTCCGCCGCCGGGGTCGCCGACGCGACGCAGATCCACACCCACATGTGCTATTCGGAGTTCAACGACATCCTGCCGTCGATCGGCGCGATGGACACAGACGTCATCTCGATCGAGACCGCACGGTCGCAGATGGAATTGCTCGAAGGCTTTGCGCGCTACCGCTATCCCAGCGCGATCGGGCCCGGCGTCTATGACATCCACGCCCCGCGCGTGCCGACGGTCGAGGAGATGGTCGCGCTGATGCGGCTGGCGCAGGATCACCTCCGTCCCGAGCAATTGTGGGTGAACCCCGACTGCGGGCTCAAGACACGCAAATGGGAGGAAGTGAAGCCGGCGATCGATGCGATGGTCGCGGCGGCGCGCGAATTGCGCGTCCGCGTGGTGGAGCCGGCCTGACCGATGGCATCGCCCGCCCCATCGCAAGATGCAGGCGGGCGACATCCTCTTCGCTTGCCTCCACAGGCGCGAATCGCTATGAGCCCGCCCGTCCGGCGAGCAGGTTCTCGCGGAGGAAGGCGCGGAGGGAATCCTCTCGCGCCCTTTTCGCATTTTAGCGTTGAGCCCATCCTCCGCAGCTTCTGCCCTTCGGGCGCCGTGTCGGCGTTCGGCCGCCGCGGCGTTTTGGCCAAGACCACCGGAGACAACCGGTTGGCCGGAAACAGTTGATTAGGAATAATATTTTTATGGCCACTACGGCAAACCCGACACGCGACGATTTCGCGAAACTGCTCGAACTGACCCTCGGCGACGCCGACGGCTTCGAGGGTCGTGTGGTGCACGGCACCGTCACCGGCATCGAAAACGACATGGCCGTCATCGACGTCGGTCTGAAGAGCGAAGGCCGTGTGCCGCTGCGTGAATTCGCCGCGCCGGGCCAGAAGGCCGACCTCAAGGTCGGTGACGAAGTCGAAGTGTTCGTCGACCGCGTCGAGAATGCCAATGGCGAAGCGATGCTGTCGCGCGACCGCGCGCGCCGCGAAGCCGCCTGGGACAAGCTCGAAGCCGAATTCGTCCAGTCGGCCCGCGTCGAAGGCGTCATCTTCGGCCGCGTCAAGGGTGGCTTCACCGTCGACCTCGACGGCGCCGTCGCATTCCTGCCCGGCTCGCAGGTCGACATCCGTCCGGTTCGCGACGTTCAGCCGCTGATGGATATCCCGCAGCCCTTCCAGATCCTGAAGATGGACCGCAAGCGCGGCAACATCGTCGTGTCGCGTCGCGCGGTGCTCGAAGAGACCCGCGCCGAGCAGCGTTCGGGCCTGATCCAGAGCCTGCATGAGGGCCAGATCATCGACGGCGTGGTCAAGAACATCACCGATTACGGTGCGTTCGTCGACCTGGGCGGCATCGACGGCCTGCTCCACGTCACCGACCTGAGCTACAAGCGCGTCCAGCACCCGAGTGAGGTCCTGAACATCGGCGACACCGTCAAGGTTCAGATCATCCGCATCAACAAGGACACGCAGCGCATCTCGCTCGGCATGAAGCAGCTCGAGAGCGATCCGTGGGACGGCGCCGCCGCCAAGTACCATGTCGGCGCGAAGATGACCGGCCGCGTGACCAACATCACCGAGTACGGCGCGTTCGTCGAGCTCGAAGCGGGCATCGAAGGCCTGGTCCACGTCTCCGAAATGAGCTGGACCAAGAAGAACGTCCATCCGGGCAAGATCGTCTCGACCTCGCAGGAAGTCGATGTCGTCGTGCTCGAGGTCGACGAGGACAAGCGCCGCATCTCGCTCGGCCTCAAGCAGGCCCAGGCCAATCCGTGGGAAGCGTTCGCCGCTGCTCACCCGGTCGGCTCGACGGTCGAGGGCGAAGTCAAGAACGCCACCGAGTTCGGCCTGTTCATCGGCCTCGACAACGACGTCGACGGCATGGTCCACATGTCGGACATCGCCTGGGGCATTTCGGGCGAGGATGCGCTCAACCTGCACCGCAAGGGTGAGATGGTGAAGGCGATCGTGCTCGACATCGACGCCGAGAAGGAGCGTATCTCGCTCGGCATGAAGCAGCTCGAGCGTGGCGGCCCGTCGGCCGCGGTCGTCTCGGGCGCCGGCGACAAGCTCAACAAGAACTCGATCGTCACCGTCACGGTGCTCGAAGTCCGCGACGCGGGCCTCGAGGTTCAGGTCGGCGAAGATGGCGCCACTGGCTTCATCAAGCGCACCGATCTCGGCCGCGACCGCGACGAGCAGCGTCCGGAGCGTTTCCAGGTCGGCCAGAAGTTCGACGCCATGGTCACCGGCTTCGACCGTTCGAAGAAGCCGACCTTCTCGGTCAAGGCGATGCAGATCGCCGAAGAGAAGCAGGCCGTCGCGCAATACGGTTCGTCCGATTCGGGTGCATCTCTGGGCGACATCCTTGGCGAAGCGCTCAAGGCCCGCGACACCAAGAAGTAAGGCGCAGATTGGGTAGCATCCTGAGGATGCTACCCTTTTTGTTACAATTTCACTGTCGAATCGGTCCTATTGCGTTCGGCGTAATTTCTTTATGATGTGCACCGGTGGGGGCCCTTTTCCGCGAGGGGGAAATTCTCGGAAAACGGGTAGTTGATGGAGAAGACCGGGACATGCCCCGGTGGTCCTTCGGCTTTGGGGAGACCGTGTTCGTATGATTCGTTCGGAACTGATTCAAAAGCTGGCAGAAGCCAATCCAGACCTTGCGCTCCGCGATGTCGAAGCGATAGTTACAACGTTCTTTGACGAGATTTCGCGGCGTCTGGCGGCCGATGGTCGCGTTGAACTGAGGGGCTTCGGCGCTTTCTCAACCCGTGCCCGCGGCGCGCGCACTGGCCGCAACCCGCGGACAGGCGAAGTAGTGGCAGTCGACGCCAAGCGCGTCCCCTATTTCAAACCCGGCAAGGAAATGCGCGTCCGGCTCAACGTTTGAGCCAAGGCGGCCTGGCGCAAGCCCAGCTTGAGCCAGGACTCGCCGCCAGGATTCGTCAAAAGCCGGCCGGCCGGCGCTCTGCGCCTGACCGACGTCGCGCGATTTACTCGCGTGACGACACCCCTCGCCTTCCAACTCCACGCTTGACCCAGGCGCGTGCCTGAGCGATCTGTGCCGGCACGCGGACGTGGCGAAATTGGTAGACGCACGGGACTTAAAATCCCTCGCCCTATGGGTGTGCGGGTTCGAGTCCCGCCGTCCGCACCAGATTGATAGGCTGAAGCGCAACCCGCTCGCGTTAATCATAAAATAGTGTCGGGCCGTTAGCGCAGGCCTTGATGGAGCAGCGCGCAGACATCCCCCGCAACGCCTCGGCCGTTCCCCGGCTGGCGCGGCTTGACGGACTGCGCGGGATCGCCGCGTGCGTCGTCGCCGGCTATCACCTGCAGATATTCTATTATAACGGGCTCAGCGACTTCTTTGGCGGCGTTGCCGGCTGGTTCTTTCGATGGGGCTGGACCTTCGTCGATCTGTTTTTCCTGATCTCCGGCTACATCTTCGCCCATGTCTATCGCGGCGGCGCGGACCTGCGAACCGCACGCCAGTTTGGCGACTTCGCCGTGGCGCGCGTCGCGCGACTCTATCCGCTTCACCTCACCATGTTGCTGATCGTCGCCGTGCTGGATTGGGGACGGCCGGAAAACACGCTCCCGATCTTCCTGTGCCACCTGTTCATGCTGCAGGGGATCGTGCCCGGGGCCGATAGCGGATTCGTCGGCCCGAGCTGGTCGATCTCCGTCGAAATCCTCTGCTACTTCCTGTTCGCCCTGGCAGCCGGTTCGGGCAAACGAGCGGTCACCTGGGTTTCGGTGGCACTGGTCGCGCTCATCGTGGCGAAACTGGCCCTGCTCGGATTGCCCGGCGGACCGTGGGGCGCCGACTATCTGATCGGCGGGGTGCTCGGGTTCTTCATCGGTCAGCTGATGTGGCAGTATCGCGAGATTCTGGCGCGGGTGCCGACCATCGTCCTTGTCCTGACATTGGCAATCGGCGCTACGATCAATGTCGGCTCTTACAGCCCATTGCTGCCGTTGGACCTGCTGGCCTGGCCGTCGGCGCTTCTACTGGTGCTGCGCATCAGGACGTTCGAAGCACGCCCGTTATTGTGGCTGGGGGACCGCAGCTACGGAATCTATCTGGTCCACTATCCGGTGCTGAACCTGTTTTTCGCCGCACTAGGTAAATCGCATGCCAGCTGGGCGGGCGTCATCGCGCTCTATGTGACCTTCTCGGTCGTCGTCCTGGCGCTGGCGAACGTGGCGCTCCATCTGGTCGAGCGTCCCGGACGCAGGGCAGTGCGCGCGGCGTGGGCCAAACGTCATCCCGTGACCCCGCTTGGCGGTTCGGTCGCGCCCTATCAGCCGGCGGACAGCACCCCTTTGCGGTAATCGCCAAAGCCAATTCGGGGTGGGCGTCGCCCACCCCGATGCGTTTTACATACCGTCGACGGCCTTGCTGACCATGACATTCACCGCGACGCGGCGGTTCTGTGCCTTGCCGCTGGGCGTGTCGTTGGGTGCCGCCGGATCCGCTTCCGACATGCCGGTCGGAGTCAGCATGCGATAGGGCTTCCAGTGGCACGCCTGCTGGAGATAATTGACGACGCGGCTGGCGCGCTTTTCGCTGAGCGTCTGGTTCAAGTCCTGGCTGCCGGTAGAATCGGTGTAACCGACCACGAGAAGCAGAGCGTTGTTCATCCCTTCGGCTTGCTGTGCGGCGGCGCAGAGATCGGCCTTCGCCTGGGGGGACAGATCCGCCCTGCCGGTGGCGAAGGTCACGTTCGTCGTGCCCTTGACGTTATACTGATCGATATCGGCCACGCGGCCGCGCAGCGCCTCGGTTGCCGCGGCCTGTTCGCCGAAGCGCTGGTCGGTACCGTTGCGGATCATCGACGCGGTGCGGAGATCCTTGCTCTTGAGCGCGATCTGGTTCGCCACCAGGCCGCCGCCCCATTGCACCGTCTTGATGCTGACCGGCAGCCCGTTGAGCAACTGATCGGCGGCAAGCTTGTTGCTACGGATGCCGAGCAGGCCGCCCTTGGACTTGATCCGGGTTGCATCGCTGATGAGGACTACCGTCTTGGCGCCGCCCGCGGTCGTCACTTGCATCTTCTGATCATTGCGCGCCGAAATGAAGCCTTCGACCTCGGGGCCGTCCGGCATTCCGGTCAAATCGGCGGGCACGGTGCCATTCACGGTGATATCCGGGTTGGCGGGCGCCGCAGCCGGTGCCGGAGCGGTATCCTGCGGGGCCTGCTGCGCATGCACGCCAGCCGACATCGTGCCGGTAAGCAGGGCGAGCATGAAAAGCATTCTCGGGTTTTTGGATTTGGCAGTCATCGCATTGCTCCTTGAAATCTGATCAGCCGGGCGTCGGTGATCGCACTTATCGTCCGGCCGTCCTCTCCGTGTTGCCCATCGGGCAGTTTGCGCGCGCCACACCAATTCCCTCCGGAAGTGCGACGCGCAGCCGTACGCGAACATCAGGGAGATGCTGGGTGTTCGGGCCAACCTTTCGCGCACATGAACAGCGCCTGTGATGCGGATGGTTGCAGGGACCATTGGAGCGCATTGCGCGGCGAGCCGATGGAATCGGGCAACGCAAAAGCGCAATAGTTACCGCCGATCCATCGACGTGACCGGCGGAAGAACCGCCAATGACAGTCTAGCGCGGCTTCGAGAGTCAATCGCGCGCACGTCGGACGATCGAAATCGAGATTGATAGTTGTCGTTGCCACGAAATCGCGGACACGGACTATCATGGCCAATTGCAGGACCAATCAAAACAGCGGAGATTCTTCCAATGACTTCAAGAGAATGGGAACCCCACAGATTTTAAGGCTGCCGCTTCCCCGTCCCTGCCCCAACGGGTTTCCAGCAGCACCCGTTCGCACCATGGCGCCAGGCCGCCGAGTTTGGCACAACGCATCGATGACCGCGCCGCGCCGCATCCCCGCTTTGCTTCTCTTGTTGCTCGCATCGTGCAATCCGCGCCCCGACACCGGGCCGGTGGTGGTGAGCGCGATCGGCGGGCGGCCGTCCTATCCCGACATCAACAAGCGCCCCGCCGACACCACGCAGCGTCTGCTGCTGGACTCCACCGCGCAAGGGCTGGTGCGCTTCGACGCGAGCGGTCAGATCGAACCCGGACTCGCCGAGCGCTGGATCGTGGTCGATCAGGGCCGCACCTACATCTTCCGCCTGCGCGAGGCCGAATGGAGCAATGGCGGCAAGATCACCGCGGCGGATGTCGCCATCATCCTGAAGCGCGCCATCGCACCACAATCGCGCAATCCGTTGAAGCCGTTCCTGACTGCGATCGACGACATCGTGGCGATGACCGACCAGGTTATCGAGGTCCGACTCAGCCGACCGCGTCCCGATCTGCTCAAGCTGTTCGCCCAGCCTGAACTGGCCGTACGGCGCGAGAATCCGCCGGGCGGGAGCGGTCCGTTCCGCGTTTCCGCGACAACCGCCAATTCGGTCATGCTGCGGCCGGCCTTCGATCCGGCGCGGTCGCCCGACGACGAGGTTGCCGAGCCCGGCCCCGAGCAGAATGTCCAGCTGATCGGCGAAAGCGCCGCGCGCGCGGTGCTGCGCTTCACGCACAAGGATTCGGATTTCGTCGTCGGCGGGTCGGTTGGCGATTGGCCGCTAATCGCGATGACCAAGGCCGCGCCGACGAATATTCGGCTGGATCCCGCCACCGGGCTGTTCGGCCTGGCCGTCGTCAGGCGGGACGGCTTTCTTGCCACAGCGGTCGGACGCGCCGCGATTGCCGAGGCGATCGACCGCACCGCATTGATCGCTGCTTTCACGCCGGATTGGGGGCAGCCGGTCGAGCGCCTGTTGCCCGAAAAGCTCGATTCGTCGAGCGCGCCGTCGGTCTCCGCCTGGGCGACGCTGACGCCCGATGCCCGGCTGGCCGATGCCCGCCAGCAAGTGGCGGCCTATCGCCTCGCCAACCCGGGAGAGATCGCGTTGCGGGTGGCGCTGCCCGATACGCCGGGCGGCAATGTGCTATGGGGCCAGATCGGCGCGCGGCTTGCGGCAATCGGCATTCGCCCGGTCCGCGTCGCGATGCGCGCCGAGGCCGACCTGCGGCTGGTCGACGAGGTCGCGCCCTATGACAGCGCGCGCTGGTATCTCGCCACCGCTTGCGTGCTGTGCAGCGACGACGCGCAGGCCGCGCTGACCGCCGCGCGCGATGCCCCGACCCTGACGGAGCGCGCCACGCACATCGCCGAGGCGGATGCCGCGCTGGCCGCCGATATCGCCTTCATCCCGATCGCTACACCGTTGCGCTGGTCGCTGGTCTCGCTGCGGCTGCAGCAATGGCAGGGGAACCCGCGCGCGTGGCACCCGTTGAATCGGCTAAGGAACGACACCAACTAGATCGGACCATGGCCAACACGACCCGTATCCCGCGTCCCGATATCACGCAGATCGTCCCGATGGGGCGCGATCCCGCCTCCGTGCGCAAGCGCATCGAGGGCTTGGAGCATCTGCTCGAGGGATTGTTCACCATTCCCGGCACCAAGCAGAAATTGGGACTCGACGTGATCCTGGACCTGGTCCCCGGCATCGGCGACCTGGTCGGCGCGGCGCTGGGATCCTACATGGTATGGGAAGCGCGCAACCTGGGCATGTCGAAAACGCAGATGGCGCGGATGTTCGGCAATGTTGGCGTCGACTTCGCGCTGGGGCTGATCCCCTGGGTGGGCGCGGTGCCCGACTTTTTCTTCCGGTCGAACAGCCGCAATCTCAAGATCATCCGCAAGCATCTCGACAAGCATCACCCGTCGACGGCGGTGATCGACGGTTAACGTTGCAACCAGGCTGAATCGTCACCCCGGCCTTGTGCCGGGGTCCAATTCTCCACCCCGGAATCCAGCCGACCTTGCACGTTGGATGCCGGAACAAGTCCGGCATGACGGCAAAAGCTGATCGCAAACGATCCTAACGCTGGCGTGACGTTCCGGCCTAGCGCCGGCCGCGCCAGATCTTCAGCCGCGCATTCCCTGGAAGCCCCCCCGTATTGGGCTTGCAGCGTTCGTACGCAAAGCGCCGATCGAGACACAGCCAAAGCTCGTCGAGCCAACCGCTCTTCGCGGTCACGCGGATCGCGCTCGCGGGAATGCTCGGGTTAACTGCGGCGAACGCCGCTGCGAACTGGCCGACGGTGAGTGGGCGGCGCGAGAGCGCGTCCATGTCGGGATAGCGAAGCTTGGCATACATCGCGCTCGATCGCGCAAAATAGGCGGCCGGGGTCGTGCCCATACAGGTGCCGTGCTTGGCCCATTCGTGCTGGATCAATTGCGCCGATGGAGTCGAACAGAGCATTCCCTTGATCACCGCGGGCGGGACGAGATCGGTTGCCGTGCAATATTGCGGCCAGTCCTTGCCGACGCCGTCGGGCCATAGACCGTGCAGCGTGAAGCCGAACCGGTTGCCGCTGCCGCATTGAAAGCGCGCCGAGGGCGTGAATCCGCCGTTGCGGCAGAATTGCGGTCCCCAAGTGATCGCCAGCGTGTAGCCGCCGATCGGCAGCACGCGTTGCGGCTGGTCGGCCGTCGGCAATTCCGGGTTGGGCCGCGGTGGATTGGCACTCGGCCTGCAGACCAGCGCCTGGGCGTTGGCCACGCCCGGCAGCGAGACGAGCAGCGCCGCGGCGAACGACAGAGGCCGCTTCATGAAGGCGCTCCGAACCACGCCACGGCGTCGCGGCGGAAAAGGAAGAAGACCGCGATTGTGGTCAGCACCAGCGACGCGACAGCCAAGCCGAGCGGAACCGCCGCTGGCGCCGCGCCGACGGTGAGCGAGAAGACGAACCCGATCAGCCCCAGCGCATAGAATATGACGATCGCCCAACGCGCGACATTGCTGCGTGCGCGCGCGGTGAAATACCAGAGCAGCAGCCACAAGGTGAAGGTAAAGACGGTGAGCAGCGCCGGAAACCAGGGGCCGAGCATCTGCTTGACCTGTATCGTCTGCGGGTTGGTGTTGGTATCCGCCCAGGTCAGGGCGGTATTCACCACCTCGACCAGCACCGATCCCAGATAGAACAGTTCGAACAGCCGGATCGACTTCGGTCTCACCATAAATCCCCCTAAACCCCTGATATCTTTATAATGGTCAGCCGATTGCCGCGAAATCAAGACCGATATCCGCCGCCGGCGCCGACTGGGTCAGGCGTCCGACGCTGATATAGGTCACCCCGGTTTCCGCGATCGCGCGGATCGTGTCGAGCCGCACGCCGCCCGATGCCTCCGTTGGCACACGTCCGCCGACCAGGGTCACCGCCCCGCGCAAGGTCGGTACGTCCATATTGTCGAGCAGCAAATGGGTCGCGCCCGCCGCCAGCGCCGGCTCGATCTGGTCGACGCGATCGACCTCGACGATGATCCGCTCGATCCCGGCGGCGGCGGCGCGCCGCACCGCCTCTGCGACCGATCCGGCCACCGCGACGTGATTGTCCTTGATCATCGCGGCATCCCAAAGACCCATGCGATGATTGGTCGCGCCGCCCATCCTCGTGGCGTACTTTTCGAGCAGCCTGAGCCCCGGAATGGTCTTGCGCGTGTCGAGCAGGATGGCACCGGTTCCGGCGATCTTGTCGACATAAGCGCGCGTCATGGTGGCGATGCCGGACAGATGCTGGATGGTATTGAGCGCCGAGCGTTCGGCGGTCAGCATCGCACGGCCCATGCCTTCGAGGCGCATCAGGTCGGTGCCGGCGGCAACCCGCTGGCCATCGGCGACCAAGCGCTCGATCACCACGTCCGGATCGAGCGCACGAAAGAACGCCTCCGCGATCGGCAAGCCCGCGACGATGATCGCGTCGCGACTGTCCATCACGCCGGTGAAGCGCGCGTCGGCCGGGATGACCGCATTCGAGGTAATGTCGCCGCCGCTGCCGAGATCCTCGGCGAGCGTGGCGCGAACGAAAGCGGAGAGGTCGAAACCGGGCAGGTCGAACATGGCTATGCTGGTAGCGCGCCGCGATCGGGCGCGCGACCCCATAATGTCAGACAGTGGCTTTCGCGACCGCCGGGACCGCGCCGTCCGGCCGCCTCATTCCGATCGTGGCGAACCGCGTGTTGATCCACTTCCGCGCCGGGGTCTCGATCAGGAACAGGATGGCGATAGAGAGCGCGAGATCGATCGGATATTGCAGCATGAGCAGCGACCGTCCGCCGGCAATTGCGCGCAAGGCGAAATTGACCGGCTCGTGGATGATATAGAGCGCATAGCTCGCCGCCCCCAGCAGCATGAACGCGCGCGTGTTCATCAATCGCGTGAACGGCGCTCGCGGCGCGTTGACCAGCCCCAGGATGACCAACGTCGCCAGGATCACGGCGCATGCGGCCTGCAAGCCGAACGAATCCTGGCCGAGCACGAAGACGAACACGAGCAATGAAAGCTCCGGCGGAACCGGCAGCGCGCGAACGCCGCGGCGGGCCTGCCACTCGGCCAGCAACATGCCGGCGAAAAATTCGGGCAGACGCAGCACCGGCAGCGGCAGGTAGTTCATCCACGCGAAACGCTGCACCTCCGTGGGCGGGTCGACGCTGCCGGTGACGATGGCGAACACCGCCACCAGCGCCACGCCAACGAACAAAAGGTAGCGCGGGGCGCGTTCGACCAGCCCGCACAGCAGCGGAAAGCAGAGATAGAAGAAGAACTCGACCGATAGCATCCATGCCGGCGGGTTCCAGTTTTGCCACCCCCAGCTATTGCCGAGCGTCGCCCAGCATTGCACCAGCACGAATTGCGGCAAGGCACTCCACGCCAATACGGCATAGGCAGGCGCCATCAACAATACGCCGATCAGGTAAACCGGATAGATCCGCGCGATCCGCGAGACGCCATAGCGCCGCCACGCCCCCTTCTCGCTCAGCCGCCCGCGATACAGTGTCTGCAGGATGAAGCCGGAGAGCACGAAGAAGAAGCCCAGGGCCATCTGGGCGTGCAAGGCCGAATTGGCGAGTATTTTGGGCGCCCACGGTTGGGAGGACAGCCAGGTCGCGCCCGAATGATGGAATACCGTCGCGCCGACGGCGATGAACCTGATTCCCACCAGCGGCCGCAACACGGCCGTACGCGCTTCCCGATCGTCCACTCGTGGTCCCCCCGGCCCCAACTAGCGTCACTCCGTGCCGCGCGCATCGATCCAGGTCAATCGGCTCAGCTCGAATTTGAATTTACGGCCAAATACCTTGTCGCCGGGCATTTTCCGGGCAAGATCGATCACGAGGCGCGGGAGCGGCCGCGCCTATCGAATTCGGGAGAAAGACCGAGATGACCGCCTATATCGCCCTGCTCCGTGCGGTGAATGTCGGGGGGACCGGTAAATTGCCGATGACCGAATTGGCAGCGATGTGCGAGGCGGCCGGGTTCGAGAAGGTGAAGACCTATATCGCCAGCGGCAATGTCGTCTTCACCTCCAGCGAGAGCGAAAAGGCGGTGAAAGCTGCGCTCGAGGCAGCGATGGAGAAATATGCCGGCAAATCGGTCGGGGTGATGGTGCGCAGCGCCGCCGAAATGGCGGCAGTGCGCGACGGCAATCCGTTCGCGAACGCGCCGGGCAATCGCGTCGTCGCCACGTTCCTGGATGAGGCACCCCCCAAGGATGCGATCACAAAGGCGACCAATGTCGACGGCGAGGAAATGGCGCTCGGCAAGCGCGAGATCTACATCCGCTATACCGATCACGGCATGGGAAGTTCGAAGCTCAAAATCCCTGCCGCCAAGCCGGGCACCGCGCGCAACATGAACACGGTGGCAAAGCTCGCGGAGATGGCCGCCAAGCTATGAGGTCCATACTCGTCAGGGCGAGGTCGATCGGATGGGTTCACGCCACGCTCGGGTCAGCCGGCGCAGGGCCGAGCATGTCCGCTTGAAGCCCAGCGAGCACTCGGACACACTTGCGGCGCGGGCATGGAGGACGAGAGCGATGGCGAAGAAGACCGACGGCGGCGACGCGCTCCAACTTGGCCTGGTCCGGCTCCAGCAGGCGATGGTCGAAAGCGGCGAGCGCGCGGTTATCGTGCTGGAGGGGCGCGACGCCTCGGGCAAGGACGGCACGATCAAGGCGATCACCGAACATCTATCTGTGCGCAACACCAGGGTGGTTGCCCTACCCAAGCCGAGCGATCGAGAACGCAGCCAATGGTTCTTCCAGCGCTATGTCGCGCATCTGCCCGCCGCGGGCGAACTCGTGATCTTCAACCGCAGCTGGTACAATCGCGCCGGCGTCGAAGTCGTCAACGGCTTCTCGACGCGCGAGGAACACGCGCAGTTCCTGCGCGACGTGCCGGGGTTCGAGCGGATGCTGGTCGAAAGCGGCATCCGGCTGGTCAAATTGTGGCTCGACATTTCGAAGGACGAGCAGGCCGCGCGGCTGAAGGATCGCCGCACCGATCCCCTAAAGGCGCTCAAGATTTCACCGCTCGATGACGTCGCGCAAAAGAAGTGGGACGATTATACCCAGGCGCGCGACACGATGCTCGCGATGACCGACTGCGATGCCGCGCCCTGGACGTGCGTCAACGCCAACGCGAAGAAGAAGGCCCACAAGGCGATCATCCGGCATCTGCTCCGGACGCTGGGAACGCCGGAGGCGGCGAAGGATATCGCGGCGCCGAATGATAAGGTGCTGTTTGCTTATGAAGCTGGCGCACTGAGGGATGGCCGCCTAGCGAGTTGAGACTTGGCCGTCCTTCTTAAATTCAACGTTGTTGAGCTCAAGGCCGCTGGCATACGCAGCACCTTCCGGAAAAATCGCAGCGTATCGCGCTGAAAATTTCGTATCGGGCCTACGATTAGAGCGGATGTAACCAGCTGTCGAATGAGCGATGACATCGGCAATTTCTAGGCACGGCTCGCCCTCAGTCTTCGACAGGAACGCCCAATTTACTGGGACGTGTACACCGTCCACCGACAATCTACGAATTGGGGCCTCTTGAAGTATCTTCTCTTTTAGTTTTCCGTCTTCGAAAACGAGGCTCAGCCCCTGAACGAGGCGCCCCGACATTATTCGGGCTGTCTCGTTGAGCATAAGATTAAGCGCCAAGGAAACTACCGGTAAGCTCGGCATCTCTTCACGGTCAAACGCCGTTTGATCGGTGATCGCGATGCTCATTCTACCAAAGGCGCGCGACGAAAAAAACGATTGAATCGCTCGGTCGCCGCTAGCCGTTATACGGCGTTTCTCGCGCATGTGTACAGACTTGTCCGTATCGCCGCAGACAGCCTTTCTGACTTGAAGCCAATCTTGGCGAATCTGTCCAATCTCCGCACCACTAACTATGCAGCATCCGAACGCGAAAACAGGATTCAGAGGGTCGGCAATCCGTTCGTCGCCGGTTTCATCCACGAAGATCACCGCTTCCCCAGAAGCGTAATAAAACTTCTTGAAATTCAATCGCTCTATCTCCGTGCCGCTCAGTCCCCCGTCACCTTCGCCGGCCCGAGATCGCCCATTCCTACCGTGCCACTAGCCATCGCCAGCATCGCGTCGAGGCTCTTCTTCGCCTTGAGGCGGAGGTCTTCCTCCATCTCGATCCGCGGTTCGAGGTCGCGCAGCGCGACGTAGAGTTTCTCCATCGTGTTGAGCGCCATGTACGGGCAGATGTTGCAGTTGCAGTTTCCGTCCGCGCCCGGCGCGCCGATGAAGTGCTTGTTCGGCAGCGCCTTTTCCATCTGGTGAATGATGTGCGGCTCGGTCGCGACGATCAGCGTGTCGCCCTCGAAATCCTGGGCATATTTCAGGATGCCGCTGGTCGAGCCGACATAATCGGCATGATCGAGGATCACCGCCGGGCATTCCGGGTGCGCGGCGACCGGGGCGCCGGGATGCTGCGCCTTGAGCTTGAGCAATTCGGTCTCGCTGAACGCCTCGTGCACAATGCACACGCCGGGCCAGAGGATGAGGTCGCGCCCGGTCTTGCGCGCCAGATAGCCGCCGAGATTGCGGTCGGGGCCGAAGATGATCTTCTGGTCCTTGGGAATCTGGCTGAGGATCTTTTCGGCCGACGAGCTGGTGACGATGACGTCGCTCAATGCCTTCACCGCCGCCGAGCAATTGATATAGGTCAGCGCGATCGCGTCGGGATGCAGGGCACGGAACGCCGCGAATTGTTCGGGCGGGCAGCTATCCTCCAGGCTGCAGCCGGCATTCATGTCGGGCAGCACGACGACCTTTTCCGGCGACAGGATCTTCGCCGTCTCCGCCATGAAGCGCACGCCGCAAAAGGCGATGACGTCGGCGTCGGTCGCCTGCGCCTTGCGGCTGAGGTCCAGGCTGTCGCCGACGAAGTCGGCGATGTCCTGGATTTCGGGCTTCTGGTAATAATGCGCCAGGATGACGGCGTTGCGCTCCTTGCGCAGCCGATCGATCTCGGCGCGCAAATCGAGGCCCGTGAGGTTGGTCCGCTGTTCCATGATCCGCTCCGCCAAGTGTCGGCGCCCACATGGCCCCGCGAGCGGGACGGATCAACCCGTCAGGTACTGCGTCAGGCTCAGCATCGGCGGCGTGAAGGCGATCGGACGCATCAAGGCCACCGACAGGGTGATCGCACCGAACCCCCAGAAATAGGCCGGATGCACTTTCCCGCGCGTGCGCAGGTCATAGATCGCCGCCGCCGCGATATAGATCAGCATCACCGCCCAGATGCCCCACAGGATCCACGTTCCCATCAGGGGTAACGGCAACAGGCGGCCGACGCCGGGCGTCATCACCTGGATCGCCCCGCACAGCATCAGCCGGCGATGCCAGTCGGTCCGGCCGCGCATCGCCACGCCGGCAAGCGTCAACCCGGCGAAGGTCAGCACCGTCAGCCAATCCATCACCAGGAAGACGTTGATTTCGAAGAACGGCGGAATGCGATGATGGATCGCCGCCAGCGTATTCACGCTGAGACCGACCAGCACCATCCAGCCGACATAGAAAGCGGCGATGCGGCCCAGTCGCCGGTGGCGCATCGTCTCCCCGCGCCAAATGAGGAAGTTCTGCGTCAGATAGATGCCGATCCAGCCCATGAACGTGATGCCATGGACGTGGACCCACCATGGCGCGCCGAAGCTCGAACGGCCCATGGCGAGTTGGAGTGTGAAGCCGCTTACCACGGTCGCCGCGATCACCAGCGCCATGACGAAGAAGAACAAGCGCTCCCGGATGATCGGGTGCATCTGCGTGTCGGCTGTAGTGGCCATGATTTCCCCCCGGAAAAGTTGGCTGTCGTTAGCAGAAAGGGGGGCGTTTCACTAGCGCCGGAAGGTTGGAGCTGAATATGGAGCCCCTGCTCCCGTTTACGGGAGGGGCTGGGGGATGGCTTGTCGACAATCTGAGACGGGAGCGAAGGCCACCTGCCCTCCCCTAACCCCTCCCGCCAAGCGGGAGGGGAATTCGCGATCAGCGCTTGTAGGTCACGCCATCGAGCGGCTTTGACATGTCCCAGATTTCGTCATTCCGCCCCTCGCCGGCGAAGCGCACCCGCACCGTCGCGTCGAGCCCCGCGGCCTTGAGCGGCAGCGCGAAGCTCTGCTCGACCGCGCGCCGGGTCGCGTCGCGCGCCAGTTTCATCGGCTCGGGCTGGAGCGCCTGGCTCGCCAGTTCCTTTTGCGCCGCGACACGGTTGGTGGTGTCGAGTTGCGATCCGACGTCGGTGAAGGTGCCGAGCACGCCGTCGCGGCCATAGGTCTTGATCGCGTTGATATTGATGCGCGGCGCGGACGGCATCGGCTGCGGCAAGGTCACGCCCAAAGTCTTGCTCTTGGCGTCCCACACCACGTCGCGGCGGGTGAGCTTGCTGAGATCGACCTCGTAATCGACCGTCCCCGGCATGATCAATGTACGTTCGGTCGACAGGCCGAAGCGCGATTGGGTCGAGGTGACGACGGCGACATAGCTCGCCTGGAACGCCGACAGCTTGTTCTGCTCGCGCAGGCCCTGGATGCTGGCCGTGGCGATCGTGACCGGATCGGGATCGACGCGCGCCTTGATATACGATTGCACCACCCACAGTCCGCCGGCGAAGAACAAGGCGATCAACAGGAGGGCGCCGCCGAACTTGACCAGGAAGCGGGTCGCGGTGCCGTCGCGCGTATGCTTCACGCCTTCCGCCATGCATTCCCCTCCTCGGTTACGATATGGCGGTCGCGCAGATCGTACAAATGGGCCAGCACCGATCGTTCGGCCGCGGGAAACAATCGCGGGTCGATCCCGACATACATCTTTTGGACCATCGCCGGGATCGTGCGCGGCTCGGCGTCGAGCAGGCGCAAGATCTGCCCCTCGCGCTGCTTGCGGTGGCCGATCAGTCCACGCACCAGGCGCTGCGGCTTGTCGACGGGGTCGCCATGCGCCGGATAATAGATGCAGTCGTCGCGTGCCTGGAGTTTGGCAAGGCTGTCCATATAGGCGGCCATGTCGCCATCGGGCGGCGAGACGATCGTGGTCGACCAGCCCATCACATGATCGCCGGTGAACAGCGCCTTGGTCTCGGGAAGCGCGAAGGCGAGATGGTTCGACGTATGCCCCGGTGTCGCGACCGCGGTGAGCGTCCAGTCGCTGCCCGACACGCTTTCGCCTTCCGCCATCACCGCGTCGGGCGCATAATCGGCGTCGAAACTGGCGTCCGCCCGGGGTCCGAGATCCTCGAGCGCGAGTGGCGCGCAGCCCATGATCGGAGCACCGGTTCGCGCCTTGAGCGGCGCCGCGCCGGGACTGTGATCGCGATGCGTATGGGTGATGACGATGGCGGTGACCGGGCGGCCGGCGATCGCGCGGACCAGTGCATCGATATGTTGGGGATCGTCGGGCCCCGGATCGATCACCGCGAGATCGGCGGTGCCGACCAGGTGGGTCTGGGTGCCGGTATGCGTGAACGGCGACGGATTGTCCGCGAGAACCCGCGTCACCAGCGGTTCGAGGACCTGCGGTACGCCGGGCTTCTGCTCGTCCATGAACGTCGAGATGGCGGCTGGCGCGATGCTTGGCAAGGCTTGGAGTCTGTTTCCAGCAACGGTGCCAGCCCGCAAAACGCGCCCTCAGCGCGTTTTCGAACATACTCTTGGTGATTAGTTGGTCGGGCGGCGGCGGTGCTGCCGGCCGCCGCCCTTCCTCCCTGAGCCGTCGTCAATCGGGATTGGCCAGGTCGGCCTGCATCTCCTTGATCGAATCGTCGATGCTCTCGAGCGCATCGCGTTTCTCTTCCGCGCTCATCCGATCGTCGCCGGCGATCCGGGCGCGGGCGCGGTTCAGGCCTTCCAGCGCATGGGTATAGGCAACGCGCTGGATATCCTTCGATTTCTCGATATTGGCGGTATTCATCGCGACGACGCGTTCGATGCGATCGTTGCAGATGATGATGACCCGCTTGTCGCCGCGCGTCTTGTTGACGACCATGTTGCGATCGTCGCCGCCGCCGCAATTGCGCGACCGCACGTCGGGAACGTTGATCGGGCCGACCCAATCCTCGGTGACTGCCTTGCCGTCCTTGTCGACGCGGACGATCTTGAAACGCTTGGACATCTTCCTGGTGGCCCCGTCACCGGTCACGACTTCGGCGTCGTCGGGCCGCGCCGGCGGCGCTACGTTGGCGGGCGGCGCGGGAGGTGGCGGCAAGTCGGCACCTTCAGGCTCGGCGACAGGCGGCGGCGCGGGCGGCGTAGACTGCAGTTTCGCCGCGACGCGCGCGTCGATCGTCGCGATGTCGATCCCCGTGGCCTTTTCGACTCCGGCGCGGACAGTGGCGGCAGCGGGGGTGCCGCTGGCGGTGGCGACCAGGCCGCCGGTCATCAGCGCCGCGACGGCGGTGCCGCCCAGCGTCAGTCGAAGCCGCGAACGGCGTCCGGTGGTAAGCATCCTCAAACGTCCTTTCAGATCTTGTACGGTGTGGAGATGGCATGCCGCCGACACCGCGCCGCCATGCGCCGCCTTGACGATCGCGCAGGCATAAGTGTGGCGGTCGATCGCCGAGCGGCCGGCCAGGACCAGCGCGTCATTGGCCATTTCCTGGTCGGCGCGGAATGCCCGGAAGGCGCGCCAGGCGAGCGGATTGAACCAGTGAAGGGCAAGCACCCCGAGCGCGATCCAATTGGCGATCAGGTCGCCGCGCTGGTGGTGGCCAAGCTCATGCAGCAGCGCGAGTTCGCGCTCGTCGGCGTCGTAGCGTTCGGCGAAATCGCGCGGAAAGGCGACGTAGCGGCGGAAGATGCCGAAGGCGAGCGGCCCGGATGCAGCGGCGGTCTCGATCACCTCGATATCGCCGGCGCGCTCGCTGTACGTGCTGGCGTCGATCATCCGCCGGCAGAACCGCCAATGGCAGAGCGCGTGCCAGCCGAGAAACGCCGCCGCACCCGCCCCCCAGAGCACGGCGAGGACCGTGCCAAGCGAGGAGTAAAGGGAAACAGGCGCGGCGGCCGAGCCTCCGAGCGGCTCGATCACATAGATAGTTACGGTGTCACTCGCACGGCTGAGCAATTGCGGCGCCGTGCTGTGGAGTTGCGGAAGCGGTGGCAGGACCAGGCGGATCACGGGGAGCGCCCAGAGCGCATAGGCGACGCCAGGGCCGAAATGCCGGCGGACCGGCGCACGGATGACGAGCACCACCGCCATCAGCAGCGCGGAGGCGATGAGCGCCTCGATCGCCCAGCCGATCACGATTTGAGATCCTTCAGGATCGCCTCGATCTCGGCAATGTCCTGCGCGGTCAATTGGTCGCGCTCGGCGAGATGGGCGACGAGCGGGGTCAGCTTGCCGCCGAACAGGCGGTCGATCAGCCGCTGCGATTCCCCGGCGACATAATCCTCGCGCGCGACCAGCGGACGATAGAGATAGCGCCGCCCCTCTTCCTCATGCGCGATCGCATTCTTGGCGAGCAGGCGGCCGAGCAGGGTCTTGACGGTGTTGGCGCTCCAGCCCCGCTCCGCGGGGACGCGCTCGGCAACATCCTGTGCGGTCAGTGGGCTTTCCTCCCACAAGACTTCCATCACTGCATGTTCGGCATCGCTGATGCGTTCGGCCACGACTCGTTCTCCCTCACGACTACGGGTGTAATCGCATTGATTACGGGTGTAGTCAATGGGGAGCGCATGGCACCTCTCACGCGTCATGCCGGGCTCGTTCCGGCATCCATGGAACCGCAGGCCCAGGGGTTGAGGCACGGTGGATGCCGGGACGAGCCCGGCATGACGGCTAGCCAGAAAGCGTCGGTATTTCTTACAAGCGGTGCAGGTCCCCGAGCCCAATTAACCATTGAGTCGCGCGGAAATCCGCCACTGGCACGAGCTGGCACGCCCCCTGCAGAGTATCACGTGCCCGAGCGGTCTCCCGCTTCAGCAGGGCGGACCGGTCGCTCCCCGATCTTGCACCGGTCCGCCCTCACCCGGCTTCCCGCGAGATCAGATTTGCCGTGCGATCACTCGGCCGCCAGCGGTTGCGGCTCCCGGACGCCGAACCACCCGCTTTTACGGGCGGTCGCCCGCTCGGCGGCCCGCGCCATCGCCTTGGGGTAAATGTCGCCGAGCAAGCGCTCGAACGTGCGTTTCCAGCTGAAATTGGTTTCGACGTGATGCCGCGCTTCGATACCGATCGCTTGGTGATCGCCGCGCCAGATCTTGAGCACGTTCGCGGCCATGGCCGCCGTGTCGTCGACCGGACCCAGCAGACCAAGCCCACGCGGCACGCGATCGGGCATCGCGCCCGACGCCACGCCAACCACCGGCAGCGCGCAAGCCTGCGCCTCCAGCACCGAGATGCCGAACGTCTCGTCCGCCATCGCGGAAACGTAGATGTCCGACGATGCCAGCGCGCGGGCAAGCTCGCCGCGGTCCTTTTCGAACCCCGGAAAAGCGATCGGCAGTCCCGCCGCCTGGGCCTTGAGCCGGTCCATCAGCTTGCCGTCGCCGATCATCACCATCGCCGCGTCGAGATCGCGGGGCAATTGCTTGAACATGGCGACCAGGCGGTCAGCGCGTTTTTCGTTATCGACGCGGCCGGCATAGACGAGCAAGGGGCCGCGGAAATCGAACCCGAGCTCGCGGCGAAATGCCGGGTCGCGCTTGGCGGGCGAGAACATGTCGATATCGACGCCCAGAGGCAACACGTCGGTCCGCGTGATCCTGCGCCGCGCCAGCGCCGCGCGGGCGTCCTCGCTCAGCGTATAGACCCAGTCGAACTCGCGGTAGGTGAGCTCGGCATAGCCATAGCTCGCCTTTTGCAATCCGCGACCGATCGTCTCGCCGAACTTCTCGCGCCCGACGCGATAGACATGCGCGTTGGGAAAATCGGTGCGATAGCCGGCAACCAAGGTCGTGTCCGGGAATTTCTTGCGATGATTGATCGCGGTCCAGGGAAGAACCCAGGGACAGAGCGACTCGATAACATCGGGACGGTATTTGGCCAGGATGTCGCGGACCACGCTGGTGCGCAGGATGAAGCGGTAATTGGGGCTGCCATGGACGCGCGGCGCGGCCACTTCCGCGAAGATGTGGCGGCCGTTGACCGTGATCTTGTCTTCCGGCCCCGGCACGATCTGAAGCAGATGATGCGGGGTGTGGGTCAGCACGTAGTCGCGCTTCTCACGCAGATAGGTGCTGATGCCGCCACCGCCCGAAGGCGCGTAGCTCTGGGTCAAATCGCAAAGGATAAGCGGCGCACCGCTCTCTCCTGCGCGGCGCGGGGGGTCGCCTTGCAGTAGCATGTTTATTCCCTTTTTATTTTGGCGCGCCAATCAGGCGGCAGGAGTCGCTCCTTGTTCGGCGAGCAGCTGGGACAGCTCTCCGCTCTCGTACATCTCCATCATGATGTCCGACCCGCCGACGAACTCGCCCTTCACATAAAGCTGGGGAATGGTCGGCCAGTCGCTGAATGCCTTGATTCCCTGACGAATTTCCTGATCCTGGAGCACGTCGACGCTGTCGAACTCGACTCCGAGATGCTGGAGGATCGCCACCGCGCGGCTCGAAAAGCCGCATTGCGGGAATAAGGGACTGCCTTTCATGAATAGCAGTACGTCGGAACGCTGTACCAGTTCCGCAATACGCGTCTGCGCGGCGTCGGTCATCGTCTTCACTCCTTCATTCGGCGGCGGTCGTGAGCTGGAGCGCATGGAGCACTCCGCCCATCCGGCCGCCCAACGCGGCATAGACCGCTTGATGCTGCTTCACGCGTGAAAGGCCGCTGAACGACTTGCTCACCACACGTGCAGAATAATGATCGCCGTCGCCGGCGAGATCGGTGATCTCGACCTGCGCGTCGGGAATGCCGGCAACGATCAATGCCCGTATGTCGTCGGCCGCCATCGGCATCTTACTTGGATTCCATCAGCTGCCGGCGCGCTTCGACCGTCTGGTCCTCGATCGCCTTGCGCACGTCGCCTTCGTCGATCTCGACCCCGGCGGCAGTCAGGTCGCCGAACAATTTGCGTACGACGTCCTCGTCACCGGCTTCCTCGAAATCGGCCTGGACCACCGCCTTGGAATAAGCGTCGGTTTCCTCGGGCGTCAGCTTCATCAGCCCCGCGGCCCATTGGCCGAGCAGCTTGTTGCGCCGGGCGATCACGCGGAACGCCATTTCTTCATCGCGCGCGAACTTGGATTCAAAGGCGCGTTCGCGGTCGTCGAAGGTGGTCATGTTTGCTCCCTGGCGTTTCGTTACGCGTTGGGAGATAGGTGCGCAGGTGAAGTATGGGAAGGGGCGCGTTTGCGCGTGCCCGTCGCCTCAGGCGCGAACGAGCGCCAGCGCCCCAAATCCTCCCCAGCTTTGCTGGGGAGGGGGACCAAGACGCGCAGCGGCTTGGTGGAGGGGAATGCCCGTCCTCGCCGCTGCGCGGCTGCGGCCCCTCCACCACTCGGCTGCGCCGAGTGGTCCCCCTCCCCATCTGCGATGGGGAGGATTTGAAACTCAGTCCGCGACCTTCACGACCAGCTTCCCGATCGCGCCGCGTGCCGCCATCTTGGCAATCGCATCGCCGCCCTTCTCGAACGGGAAGACCTCGGTCACGCGCGGCGCGATGCTACCGTCCTTCCACAACCGGAACAGGCGATCGACATGGGCACGGTTGGCCTGGGGATCGCGCGCGGCGAACGCGCCCCAGAACACGCCGCAGACGTCGCAGCTCTTGAGCAGGGTCAGGTTGAGCGGCAATTTGGGAATGCCGGCGGGGAAACCGACCACCAGATAACGTCCTTCCCAGCCGATCGAGCGCAACGCCGGCTCGGCATAATCGCCGCCGACCGGATCGTAGATCACGTCGGCACCGCCGGCGCCCAGCACCGCCTTGAACTGGTCGGCCAGCGCCTTCGACTGGTCCTTGTCGAACGGAGCGCGGCCATAAATCACTACATCGTCGGCACCGGCGTCACGGCATGCCTGCGCCTTCTCCTCGGACGAAACTGCCGCCACGACGCGTGCACCGAATGCCTTGCCGAGCTCGACCGCAGCCAGACCCACACCGCCCGCAGCGCCAAGGACCAGAAGAGTCTGCCCTTCCTTGAGGTGGCCACGATCGAGCAACGCGTGAATGCTGGTGGCATAGGTCAGGAGCAGCGACGCTCCTTCTTCGAAACTGCGTTCGGCGGGAAGTGCGTAAAGCGACGCGGCGGGAACCGCGATCTTCTCGACCAGGCCGCCGGCGCCGGTGGTGCACAGCACCCGGTCACCCGGCTTGAAGTCACTCACGCCCTCACCGACGCTTTCGACCACGCCCGATATCTCGCTGCCCGGGGCGAACGGGCGCGGCGGCTTCATCTGGTATTTGTCCTCGATGATGAGGACGTCGGGATAATTGATGCTGCAGGCCTTGACCGCGACGACCACCTGACCCGGCCCCGCGACGGGATCGGGCAGTTCGTCCATTATTAGCGTTTCAGGTCCGCCCGGCGCTTTCGACAGCAAGGCCCGCATAGTCTCTCTCCCGGCTCAACCACGGCCGTTCTGACGAGACCGCGGATTCGTATTTCGAAATCGCGGTATCCCTTGCCAGCGTCAATCCCACCTCGTCCAGCCCTTCCATCAGGCATTGGCGACGAAACGGGTCGAGAGAGAATTCGAAGCGGTCCTGGAACGGCGTGGTTACCGTCATCGTCTCGAGATCGACATGAACCTCGTCGGTCTTGGCGACCTCGACCAGCCGATCGATCGCTTCCTGCGGCAGGACGACCGGGACGATCCCGTTCTTGACCGCATTGCCCGAAAAGATGTCGGAATAGCTCGGCGCGATGACCGCCTGGATTCCCATGTCCTTGAGCGCCCAGGCGGCATGTTCGCGGCTGGAGCCGCAACCGAAATTGTCGCCGGCGATCAGGATCGGCGCGTCGGCATAGCGCGGATCGTCGAAAATATTGTCAGGCTGGGCGCGCACCGTCTCGAACGCGCCCTTGCCCAGGCCGGCGCGGCTGATCGTCTTCAGCCAATGCGCCGGGATGATGACGTCGGTATCGACGTTCTTCGCGCCCCAGGGATAGGCGCGGCCTTCAACCTTGCGGACTGGGGTCACTTATTGGGCTTTTCGTTTGGCTTTTCGGGCGGGACCGGCATCGCCATCGCGGCGTACGCGGCGATACCGCTGAGGATTGAACCGGCGACCAGCAGAACGAGTACGCGCTTCATTGGCGATCCCCCATCAACTCGCGGACGTCGGTCAATCGGCCCGTTACCGCCGCCGCCGCCGCCATTGCCGGGGATAATAGATGTGTTCTCGCCCCCGGGCCCTGCCTTCCTACGAAATTCCGATTCGAGGTGGAAGCGCATCTTTGACCAGCCGGTACTTTATCGGGGTTCATTGCCAGGCACATCGAGCATCCGGGCTCACGCCATTCGAATCCGGCGGAAATGAAGATGCTGTCCAGCCCCTCCGCCTCGGCCTGGCGCTTGACCAGCCCCGAGCCCGGCACGACCAGGGCGCGGACGCCGTCGGCGACGTGACGGCCGTTGGCTACCGAGGCTGCGGCGCGCAGGTCCTCGATGCGGCTGTTGGTGCAGCTGCCGATGAACACCTGATCGACGCCGACGTCCTGCATCGCGGTGCCGGGAGTGAGGCCCATATAATCGAGCGACTTTTGCGCCGCGACGCGTTTCGACGGGTCGGCGAAACTGTCGGGATCGGGCACGCGTCCGGTGATCGGCACCACGTCTTCGGGGCTGGTGCCCCAGGTCAAGGACGGCGCGATGTCGCTGGCCGACAGGCGGACGGTCGCATCATAAACCGCCTGGGCGTCAGTCGGAAGCGTCCGCCACCACGCGACGGCCTTGTCCCATTCCTCGCCCGCCGGCGCCATCGGGCGCCCCTTCAGATAGGCGAAGGTGGTCTCGTCGGGCGCGATCAGGCCGGCGCGCGCACCGCCTTCGATCGACATGTTGGCGACGGTCAGCCGTCCCTCGATCGACAGGTTGCGGATCGTGTCGCCGGTATATTCGAGGACATAGCCGGTGCCGCCCGCCGCGCCGATGCGGCCGATGATCGCCAGCACGACGTCCTTCGCCGACACGCCGAAGCCGAGGTTGCCGTCGACGCGTATTTCCATCGTCTTCGATTGCTGGAGCAGCAACGTCTGCGTCGCGAGGACATGCTCGACCTCGCTGGTGCCGATGCCGAACGCCAGCGCCCCGAGCGCGCCGTGCGCTGAGGTATGGCTGTCGCCGCAGACAAGCGTCGTGCCGGGCAAGGTGAAGCCCTGTTCCGGGCCGACGACATGGACGATGCCCTGCGCGGCGGCGAGCGCGTCGATATAGGGCACGCCGAATTCGGCGACGTTGTGGCGCAACGTCTCGAGCTGGTTGGCGCTTTCGGGATCGGCGATCGGAATCGCATGGCCGGCGGCGTCGACGCGCGGGGTCGTCGGCAGGTTGTGGTCGGGGACCGCAAGCGTGAGGTCGGGGCGACGCACGCCGCGGCCGGCGGCGCGAAGGCCTTCAAACGCCTGCGGGCTGGTGACTTCGTGGACCAGGTGGCGGTCGATATAGATCAGGCAGGTTCCGTCGTCGCGGCGTTCGACGACATGCGCGTTCCAGATCTTCTCATAGAGGGTTTGTGGGCGGGACATGGCGGCGGCTTACTCGCTCCGCGCCCAATCGCAAGCAACAAAGGAAAACTGTCAGCCGGTCAGATTGAAAGAAACGGCGCCGTCATTCCTTGGGCGAGACGTAGGTAGCATCGTGATCGAACGGTATTTCCTCGCCCGCCCGCATCGCTGCGAGGACCGCGGCGAAATCGGTCGCGCAGCGGAAACCGAGCCCGCTCTCGATCGCCGAGGCGTCGTAGACGCGGCCGATACTCGCCGGCAGCGACCATCCGCGCGCCGCGAACAGCTCGGCGGCGTCGGGGAACAGCCTTGCGATCACCGCGCGCGCATCGCGTTTCAGTTCGACGACGTCATCGCGCGAAAACGGCGTCGGCGCGGAGGCGATATAGGTCGCAAAGCCGAGCTGCGGCGCACGGTCGAGCGCGGCGATATGGGCGCGCGCGCAATCCTGGACCGTCAGCCGGCGATTGAGGAACTCATTGGCCTTCATATTCTCGCCCGACAGGTCGCGATGCGTATCATCATCCTCGGGAAAGAAGCGCGAGGTGCGCAGGATGACGATCGGCAATCCGGTCTCGGCATGGACCAGGCGACACAATTCCTCGGCCGCGCGCTTGGTCACGCCATAGATGTTGCGCGGGCTGAGCGGTCCGCTGTTCTCGTCGAGCCACACCGCCTCGTCCGCCGTTTCGTCACGGATGGCCTGGGTGATCATCAGGGAAGTCGTGGAGGTGAAGACGAGCCGGTCGGCGCCCGCCGCGATCGCGCATTCGATAAGGTTCAGCGTGCCCGTCACATTGACGTCGATGAACGCCTGGCGCGGATAGCGGACGATGTCGGGCTTGTGCAGCGCAGCGCCGTGGATCACCCCCTCGATCCCATGGCTGAACATCACGCGTTCGACCAGGGCGCGGTCGGCGACGCTGCCGACGACGCGGGTGTCCGGTCCCGGCGCGACGTCCATCCCGACCACTTGGTGCCCGGCGTCGCGCAGCATCGGCGCAAGATGGCGGCCCAGCCAGCCGGTCGATCCCGTCAGCAACACGCGCATCTGCTATCCGCCCTCAGCCGCGGCCGTTTCCGGCTTCCTTGCGGTCCTGCGCACCATGCGTCACGCCGTGGCCAGCGCCTCGTACTTAGCCGTCGTCTTCGCGGCGACTTCCTCTTCGGTCACACCCGGCGCAAGCTCGATAAGGCGGAACGGCGAGTGATGATCGGGACGCTGGAAAACGGCGAGATCCGTGATCACCATGTCGACGACGTTTTTGCCGGTCAGCGGCAAGGTGCAGGCCGGAATGAACTTGGGATCGCCGTTCTTGGAGGTGTGCTCCATCACGACGATGATCTTCTTGACGCCGGCGACGAGGTCCATCGCGCCGCCCATGCCCTTGATCATCTTTCCCGGGATCATCCAATTGGCGATGTCACCATTCTCCGCGACTTCCATCGCGCCGAGCACGGTCAGGTCGATATGCCCGCCGCGGATCATCGCGAAGCTCTGGTCAGAGCCGAAATAGACCGATTGCGGCAATTCGCTGATCGTCTGCTTGCCGGCGTTGATCAGGTCGGGGTCTTCCTCGCCGGCGAACGGAAACGGGCCGATGCCGAGCATGCCGTTCTCCGACTGCAGCGTCACCTCGACGCCGGCCGGAATATGGTTCGCGACCAGGGTCGGGATGCCAATGCCCAGGTTCACATAATAACCGTCGCGCAGTTCCTTCGCGGCGCGGGCGGCCATGTCGTCACGAGTCCAGACCATCAATCGTCCTTTCTGGCAACCACCACGGGGGGCGGCAAAGCATCGTCTTCGAGAGGCGCGGTGCGTTCGGCATCGATCCCCATCCAGATTCGTTCGAGCGCCTGATCCTCGGACACGCCGATGGCCTTGGCATAGGTCGCCGCGGCGTTGCGGATGACGTCGACCATCGCGATGCCGAACAATGCCGGGTCGGCGCCGAGCGGGCGCGGATTGACGAAACACAAGGTGCCGCCTTCCTTCGCCCAGACGCGCAGAAATTCGCGGCTGTCGCCGAGCGTTTCGGCGAACGGCACGAGGTCGATCGGAACCGGCTTTTCGCTCATTTCTTCACCGGTTGAGAAGCGGGCAATTCTACCGGCATCGGTGCCGACGGCGCGGGCGATGGCGCGACCGAGAGTGGCTGCGCGCCGGGATCGGACCACCGCCGGTTCTTGGGGAACACGTCGTCGATATCGCCCTTGAGCGCGGTGCCGTACACCGGATTGGGCAGAACGAACCAGCCGTGGCCCCAAAGCATCCTGAGCTTGGGCGAATTGGTCTGGGCGCGGCGTTGCGCGGGCGTCGTGCCAGGCAGGTTGAACAGATCGGTGAAATCGCCGAGCTGGTCTCCGACCATCGCAATCACGCAATATTTGGCCGAAATCGCCCAACGCCGGGCATCCTTGCCGCTGCCGCCCGTAGCGTCGTCGCCCTTCAGCCAAAGATTCTGGAAGTGAACCACCGGACCCAGGCCGGCCAGGGTAAGCGCATCGATCGTCGCTGCGGCGTTGGCCGAGGCGCGGTTGGAGTTGAACACCACCTCGATCCCGCTGGCACGCGCCGCCCTCAGCGCGTCGAGCACGCCGGGAACCGGGTCGACCGCGGTCACGCCGCTGGCTTCCCAGCGATCCCAGCGTTTCTGGTCATAGGCGCCGCTGCGCTGACTGTCGTCGGCTTCGTAGCCGAGGTTCAGCAGCGCGGTCTCGTCGATGTCGAGCACGACCGCCGGCCGCTGCCTGGGGCCGCATTTGAGGAATTTGGGCGCGTCCAACGTCGCATCGGGCGCGAGCACGACAGACGAGATCGGATGACCGACCGCGAAATCTCCGCCGCGCGCCACCAGGAAGTCGGTCAACGAAAGATAGGCCTGGATCGACACCGCCGACGCTTCGCCCGAGCCATAGAGATATTGCATGCCAGGCGACACGGTGCCCGGCTGCGGTGCCGGCGGCGCGGTTGGCGCGGTCGACGGAATCGCATCGGTCGCCGGAATACCAGCCGGCGCCGCCTGCGCGCCGGCAGCGGCGGCCGCAGTCGGCGTTGCTGACGGGAGATCCTCGTCCTTCTTGCCGAAGAACTGCTTCTTGCCGATCGCCCCCGCCGCCAGCACCGGTACAGCGGCAGCGACGCACCCGCTGTTCACTGTGCTGCCGACGAGCAGCATCAATAGCGCCAGGCGCCCCCTGGTCACGCCGCGACCCGCTCGCGCACGGTACGGAATTCGATCTTCTTGTCGTAGGGGCTGCCGACGATCAGCCGGTTCACATAGATGCCGGGCAGATGGATCTGATCGGGATCCAGGCTGCCGACGGGCACGATCTCCTCGACCTCCGCGACGCAGACCTTGCCTGCGGTCGCCATCGGCTGGTTGAAGTTGCGGGCCGTCTTGCGAAAGATCAGGTTGCCCGCCTCATCCGCCTTCCAGCCCTTGATGATCGCCAGATCGGCGCGGATGCCGCGTTCGAGGATGTATTCCTCTCCGTCGAAGGTCTTCACTTCCTTGCCCTCGGCGACCTGCGTGCCGACACCGGTCTTGGTGTAGAAGCCGGGGATGCCGGCGCCGCCCGCGCGGCAGCGTTCGGCGAGCGTGCCCTGGGGGCAGAACTCGACCTCGAGCTCGCCGGCTAGATATTGGCGTTCGAATTCCTTGTTCTCGCCGACATAGGACGAGATCATCTTCTTGACCTGCCGCGTCCTGAGCAGTTTGCCGAGCCCTTCCCCATCGATGCCGGCATTGTTGCTGGCGATCGTCAGGTCCTTCGTGCCGGCGTCGCGGATCGCGTCGATCAGGCGTTCGGGAATGCCGCACAGGCCGAACCCGCCGGCACAGATCGTCATCCCGTCGAACAACACGCCGTCGAGCGCCGAGGCGGCATCGGAATAAAGCTTACGGGCCATGCGGACTCCTTGAGTGACGCGCGCCGAATAGATGGCGATGCGATAAGGAGCAAGCGCATGCGCCGACTTTGCGGCTGCGCGAAAATCAATGTTCGCACCTGCAGAAAAAGTGTTCGCATGTGCGGCAAAATAACGGCGAACGTTCATGGCATCCGCCCAATTCCCGCCACGAACCGTGGCCAACACGCGACGAACCGGGGGGTCGCAAGCCCCCCGGTTTTTTGTTCTATCAGGAGTTTACATGCGTTTTCTCATCGCGTCCGCCCTGTTGGCCAGTGCCGCCATCGCTACCCCTGCCCTTGCGCAGGACGCCCCCGCTTCCGCCCCCGAGGGCAAGGAGTTCCAGGGTTTCAAGATCCTCGCCGTGACCGGCATCGACCATGTCACCAGCTCGGCCGATAACCAGACCGGCCTCTCCTATGGCGGCGTCGTCGGCTACGACTATCAGGCCGGCAAGGCCGTGTTCGGCGTCGAAGGCGAAATCGACGGCTCGACCGCCAAGGATTGCGTCAGCAACGCCTTCGCCGCGGGTGACCGCCTTTGCGTCAAGGCCGGCCGCGATCTCTATGCCGGCGTGCGCGCCGGTGTCGTCGTCGGCAACAAGGCGCTGCTCTATGTCAAGGGCGGCTATGCCAATGGCCGTATCAATGCGACCTACACGGTCGGCGGGACCACCACCAAGGATGGCACCAATTCGGACGGCTGGCGCGTCGGCACCGGCGTCGAACTGCCGGTGGGCAAGAACATGCTCGTCCGCGCCGAATATCGCTACACCAACTATTCGGATACCGACCTGGCCCGTCACCAGGGTCTGGTCGGCTTCGGCGTGAAGTTCTGATCCGACGATCGACTGAACGGACAGCAGGGCCGCGCGGGGAAACTCGCGCGGCCTTTTCCGTTTTGGGTTGAGCGAGCCGAGATCCCTCTCCTAGCAACGAATAAGATCAGCTTTTGCCGTCATGCCGGGCTTGTCCCGGCATCCACTGCGCAGGTTAGCGCATAGCATGAGCTTCTTTTCCCGGGCTCGCCGCCCGGTGGATGCCGGGACGAGCCCGGCATGACGAACTGGGTCGATACTTCCTAGACCTGCGTGCCGAACAGATGACCGATGGCGGCGGTGACCGCCATGGCGAGCGCGCCCCAGAACACGACGCGCACGGCACCGCGTATCTGGCTGGCTCCACCGGCATGCGCCCCGATCGCCCCGGTCGCGGCGAGCAACACGAGCGTGACGGCCATGACCGCCATGACCAGTGAGCGCCCGCCGAGCAGCAGGGTCATCAACACCGGGACGATCGCCCCGGTGGCGAAACTGGCGGCCGAGGCCAAAGCCGCCTGGACCGGGCGCGCTGCGAGATCCTCGCTGATCCCAAGTTCGTCGCGCAAATGGGCACCCAAGGCGTCATGCGCCATCAACTGATCGGCGACCTGAAGCGACAAATCATGGTCGAGCCCGCGCTGGCGATAGATGGCGGCGAGCTCCTGCCGTTCGGCTTCGGGCTCTTCGGACAGTTCCGCGGTCTCTCGGGCGATATCGGCACGCTCGGTATCGGCCTGGCTGCTGACCGAAACATATTCGCCTGCCGCCATCGACAAGGCGCCTGCGGCGAGCCCCGAAATCCCCGTCAGCAGCACGGTCGTGCGGTCGGCATTGGCGGCGGCGACGCCGACGATCAGGCTGGCGGTCGACAGGATGCCGTCATTGGCGCCGAGCACGGCCGCGCGCAGCCAGCCGATACGCTGGACGAGATGCCGTTCGCGGTGTCGTCGGATCGCCATAGGTTCCCTCGTAGCTGGTTTCCGGACCTGACCAATCCGGGCTTCCCAAGCGCACCTGTCAGCTTAGCGCGCCGCCTTCAAGACCGAGTACAATCTCGAGATCGGCCAAAGCCTGCGCACTGGCGGAGACCTTGATCGCCGCCATGCCGAGCGCTGCAGCGGGTTTGCAGTTGATTCCGAGATCGTCGAGATAGACGCACTGGCCGGGCACCACGCCCAGAGCATCGCAGGCCAGGCGATAGATTGCCGGATCGGGCTTGCGGATACCGACCTTGGAGCTTTCGACGACATGGTCGAACCGCGCCATGATCGCCGCGATCGCCTCGGCCTTTTCCGCGGTCGACGACATCTGGGCGCCTTGGCCGGCGGGGACGTTGTTGGTGATGCAGCCGATGCGATAGCCGTTCGCCTTCAGCCAATCGAGCGCCGCGACCATATCCGGACGAATGTCGCCCGAGAGCAAAGCGAGGACGTCGCGGCCGGGAAGCTCATAGCCCAAGGCGCGCGCTTCTTGAGCGAAAAGCGCGTCGAATCGCACAGCATCGATCTCGGCGCGCTCGAACAAGGCCCAGGCATTGGCGTCGGGATTGGCCGAATTGATTCGCCGAATGAGATTGTGCGGCAGGCCGCGCTCGGCCTCCATCCGGTTGAACGCCTCGAACGGCGAGGACGTGATCACGCCGCCGAAGTCGAAGATCACGGTGTCGCGCGTCATGGTTCGATGAGCACGCCAACCCGCGGATCGACCTTGCCAGCAACGGCGTCGCGATAAGCGGCCAGCGCGGCTTCCGCGCCGGAGTGGCGATCGACCACGGTCAGTCTTTTGGCGGTCGGCATGAAGTCGAGCCACGCTTCTTCGGTTTGCCGACGAAAACCATGCGCGCCCCAGTCCACCGAGCGCTTCTTCATCCTGCCCGGCGCGAAGAAACCGATCGGACGCGGCCCCGGCAACGGCGCACCACCACCACGTTCGGCGTCCCAATGCGTAATGCCGACGACCATATCGACCGTCAGCGCGTCCCCGAAGCGTTCGTGCACCGCGCGCGTCGCCGCCGGATTGCCGGCGAAGTCGACCAAGGCGACCTTGCCCTCCGCCGTGATCGTGTCGATCGCGTCATAATCGACGACCTGGTCGTACAATCCGGTATCGGCGGTAAAGGCGGCGCTGCGCAGCGAGGCGAGCGCGACCAGCCGAGGACAATCGCCCCGCACCTTCATCACGTGCGCGAACGCCAGAGCCGTCTTGCTCGACGCGCCGCTGACGATGACGGTGCCGGCGTCGAAATCGTCTTCGTCCTCGAACTGGTCCGCAATCAGCCAGCCGGTCAGGAACAAAGGACGATAGACCGGCCACCAGTCGTGATCCGCCTCACGATGATCGCCCAACGCCTTGAGCCGCGCATATTGGTTGTAGGCGGCCGGCAACGCCGTGCGGCGCGGAGTCCCCTCAGTGAAGCCGGTGCCGCGGATCTGGTCGGCGGCGAGCACCGCGTGGCTGGCGAGCGGCCAATAGCCGTAAAAGCGGTCGCCCACCGAGATACCCTCGGCCGCCGACCGCGTCGCGGTCGCGAACCCCCAAACCGGCAGCCGGCCCGGCTCGTCGCGCTCGGAAAAGAAGTCCCAATAGCCCGCGTCAGGCCCAAGGAAGGGCGTCTTCTGGCCCAAGGCGGCATAAGTGATGTTGTTGGCGGTCAGCGCGACGAGATCGATCGCGAATTCGGCTTCGCCCGGCCCCGGCGCGCGGTCGGGCAATTCGGCGATGGCGGCCTGCGCTATGTCGTCGCGCGCGATCTCGATTTGCCAGCGGCCCATGATGTTCTCCTGCGTCAAACCGACATGGGTCCGCGGCGCGGCATGTCGCCCCGCACGCTCGAATCCGCAACCTTCAATCCCGCCGCCTCCAGTGCCGCGCGCTGATCGGCGCCGCGGGTGGTCAGCATGATCTGTTCGAGCATCACCGATCGTGCGAAGAGCGGCGTCGCCCAGACATGGTCGATCCAGGCGGCGATACGCGGCCACCGCGTGGCGTCGGACGTCCAGCCGGCCAGCGCCGCGTTGCGAAAGAAGCTGGCGAAGGTCAGGTCGATCATCGACAGATCGTCGAACACGAACCCAGCGACAGGCGCCTGGGGCTCGAGCCAATCCATGATTTCGGGCAAGTCGCGCGTGACGACAGCGGCGACCTGCTCCTCATCGGTTTCCTGTTTCCACACGCGCGGCTTGACGTTGCGCTGGAAGAACAGCTTCCAGATCATCACGTCGCCCAATCGGCTATCGGCGAATTCCTCCAGCCAGCGCGCGCGTGCCCGCTGGGCGGGATCGGCCGGATAGAGCGGTTTCTCCGGATAGCGGTCGTCGAGATATTCGCAGATCACGGTCGAATCGGGAATGACGAGGTCGCCATCGATCAGCACCGGGATCCGCCTGAGCGGATTGAGCCGGGTGAATTCGTCGTCACCGAAAAACGGCACGATCGGGTCGATCTCATAGTCCACGCTTTTGTGGTCAAGCGCGAGGAAGACCTTGCGCGCATAAGGCGAGACGTGGTTGCCGATGATGCGGATCATGCTGCCTATCCGTTATATTTGAGTTTGAGCCCCGGGCGGGCCCAGCGCATCTTCGCCAGCCGTCCGGTACCCGACAGGCAGATATAAGCATCCATCATGTCCTCTCCGCCCCAACAAATGTTGGTGGTGAAGATGTCGTCGGTGGGTACGAATTCGACCAGTTCGCCCGCCGGTGAGATCACCGATATCCCGCTTTCGCCGATCGTCGCGACGCAGATGTTTCCGTTCGCCTCGACGCCGAGCGAGTCGAAGAACTTGTAGCCGGCCGGGCGATAGAGCGGGATACCCGGGCCGCCCGGGCCGGCGCTGCCGTCGACCTTGCCCGGCGCGATGACGTTGAAGGCCATCAACCGACACGTATAGGTCTCCGCCGCGTAGAGCCGCTTGCCATCTGGCGACAGGCCGACGCCGTTGGGATTTTGGCTGGGGAAGATCACTTCCTCGAGATGGCTGCCATCGACCTTGCCGTAAAAGATGCCGACGATGTCATGGCAGCGTTTCGCATAGTCGACCTTGCCGTGATCGGTGAACCAGAAGCCGCCCTCGCCGTCGAACACGATGTCGTTCGGCCCACGCAGCACGCAGCCGAAATCGCCCGACTTGTAGAGGATTTCGACCGCGCCGGTGGCGATGTCGATCCGCTCGATCCGCCCGCCGGAATAATCGTGCGCAATGCCGTGGGGGGCGAGCATGCCGTTATTCTCGACATAGTCGAAGCCGCCATTGTTGCAGCAATAGAGCTTGCCGTCGGGACCGATCGCCAAGCCGTTGGGCCCGCCACCGGGTTCGGCCACGGTTTCCTTCGAGCCATCGGGCCGGGCCCGCGTGATTCGACCGGCTTCGATCTCGACCAGGATGACGCTGCCATCAGCCATCGCCACGGGACCTTCGGGAAAACGCAAACCCTGCGCGACGATGTCCATTGATATCCTCCCGTTAGTCGATTTCGAAACGTCGGTACGCTGCGATTGACGCAATTCCAAGAACGATTCGGCCCGATGTCGTTCTGCCACTCTACACGGAACCCGGCCGATCATGACAAGCGCTTTGGGCCGCTAATCGTCGCAAGCGACATTACCCGGAACTGCGGAAAGCGGGCGCCGCGGCGTCATCCCCACAGACAACCGACAAGGGTGATGATGAGCGCTGCCGCATTTGCCGCCGTGATGATGTTGACGTGCACGCCGGCCGACGTCGCTGGGCCAGCTTACGCTACACCGACCACGACGATCGCCCGGCCATTGGAGGGCGGTTCGATCGCATCGGACCAGTCGGCATCGACACCGGCGAGCACGACCGTCGCCGCGCCGCCGACCGACACGGCGCCGCCCCAGACCTCGGCACCCGATATCGTGGTGTCGGGCAAACGCCGCTCCCCAGGCGATCCGCTGGCTGCGATCAACGAGCAATCCTATGAGGCCACCCAGGCGGTCGATCGCGCCGTCGTCGGGCCGGTCGCGCGGTCGTTCGAACGTACGGTACCCAAACCGGCACGCGACGGATTGCGCAACTTCTTCATCAACCTGCACGAGCCGATCGTGTTCGTGAACTACCTCTTGCAGCTGAAGCCCGGCAAGGCGGCGGAGACGGCGGGTCGCTTCCTGATCAATTCGACGGTGGGTGTCGCCGGATTGATCGACGTCGCGAAACGCCGCCCGATCAACCTCCCGCGGCGCAAGAACAGTTTCGCCGATACGCTCGGCTATTACGGCGTGAAACCGGGGCCTTTCCTGTTCCTGCCGCTGATCGGCCCGACGACTCTCCGCGATCTGATCGGCGGCGGCGTCGATCGCATGATGATGCCGCTCTATCTCGGCGCGCCATTCAACAAGCCGGTCTTCAATATCGGAACGGGGGGCGTCCACATGCTCGATCGCCGCGCCGAATTCGACGACCAGCTCAACCAGCTACGAGCGGCGCGCAATCCCTATATCGCGACGCGGTCCTATTATCTGTGGCGCCGGCAGGCGGAGATCGATGGCCTGCACGGCCGCAAGATCGCGCCGTTCGACCTCGATCTCGGGAAGCGCTCGATATCGGAGATTACCGCCAAACCGGTGGCCCCGGCAGCAGCTGTGCCGGGCAAATGAGCGCGCGAGGATCGGCGGTCAGGCGGCCACGCGGTCGTTCTGCCCGCACAACGCCGCATAGCGCGCGAAAAGCTCAGCGAAATGCTCGTCCATCTGTCGTGGACGCCGCCAGAGGTTGACCGGCCTGCGATCGACCGCGGCTGCCAGAATCGTATCGCGCAGCGACTGGCCATTGGCGGCCTCGTACAGCCGATCTTGATCCCCCGTTGCGTGATCCGCCGCGCCGCCGCGATCGGGCACGATCAACGGCAGTCCGCTCGCCTTGGCCTCGGCGGCGACCATGCAGAAAGTCTCGGCCTCGCAGCCGTGAACGAGCGCATCGGCGCTTGCCATGATCGCCGCCAGCCGCGTGCGATCCTTGACCGGCTGGCCGACCACGATGTGCGGTGAGCCCCCGGCGCGTGCAATGAGACGGTCGCCATGGCGCCCTTCGCCGACGAGCGCCAGGCCGACAGGCGCGTGCACACCCGCCGCGATCGCCGCGTCGATCACCATGCTCCACCGCTTTTCGGGAGAATATCGCCCGACGCCGAGCAGCAAGGTCGCTTCGGGCCCGAGCCCGCATCTCGCCAACAATTCTTCACGCAGCAGCGGGTCGCGCCGGTCGGGCGAGAAATAGCCCGGCTCGACCCCCATGGGTATCGTCGCAACCTTGCCGAGACCGCCGCCGCGCAGGCGCCGCGTCAGATTCTCGCTCGCCGTCACGACCAGATCGAACGCCTGATCGAGCCGGCGCAGATGCCGCCAATAGCGCTCGAACGTGCGATCGATGGTACCGATGCTCGCAACGGTACCGAACCATCGATAGGCATAAGCGGAGAGCGGGTCGGCGTGCATGACGAGCGAGCGCACCGCGTCGCCCCGCCAGCGCGCCACCATCGAGGCGCTGCTCCACGGCGACGATGCCTCGACCACGTCGGGCCGCCACGCGTCGAGCGCGCGATGCAGGGAGGCCTCATCGTCGAAATATCGATAGCGGCGATCGAGCGCGAAGGTCGGTGCCTTGATCGTCGCCAGCAACGCGCCGGGCGCGCGCTCGACGACCGCATCTTCGGCACCGGGCGCAAGCACGATCATTTCGTGCCCCAGCGCGCTCGCCACCTTCAGCTTGCGCTCGACATAGGTACGAACACCGCCGCCATGCGGCGTGTAGAAAGCGCAGACATCGACGATTCTCATGCCGCACAGACGGCACCGCGCCGCGTAACCGCAGTTCGCGCCGAAACCTTGTCGAAAAAGCCCGCATCGGGCATGGCGCCGATCCGTCCAAGGAGCTGCTCATCTCGACCTCGCCATCCGGTCTGACGCAATTGTTCGGGGAGTTGCGCGGCGAACTCCTGCGCTTCCTTTCGGCGCGCACCGGCGATCGCGTCGAGGCGGAGGATCTGGTCCAGGAGCTGTGGCTGCGGGTTTCAACCGCCGACCCGGGGCCGATCGGCAACGGCCGTGCGTACCTCTATCGCATCGCCCAGAATCTGGTGCTCGATCGCGTCCGCGAACGCCGCCGTCGCGAGCGGCGGGACAGCGAATGGGCCGACAGCCAGACGATCAAGGTCGCCGGCGAAGCCGCTGATGCCCGCCCCAGCGCCGCCGACGTCATCATCGAGCGCGAGGAAGCGGCGGCGCTCGCCGCGGCGATCGCGGCTTTGCCGGAAGGCGCGGGGCGCGCGTTCCGCCTGCACAAGCTGGAAGGGCTGCCGCATGCAGAAGTTGCAGCGCAGCTCGGCATCAGTCGCAGCGGCGTGGAAAAACACATCGCCGTGGCGATGACTCATCTTCGTCGCGCGTTGAAGGACTGAGGTATGGCAACGACGCGGCGTCTTTCGATCGGACAGGGACGACGGACCGGCAACGGCCCGTCGCGGCACGAACGATGAACGACGCAATATTGGAGGCGGCCGCGCTATGGCATCAGGGGCAGGCGCGCGACGACATGGATTGGGACGGCTTCACCGCATGGCTGGAGGCTGACCCTCGCCATCGCGAGGCCTATGACGACATCGCGCTGCTGGACGAGCGCGTCGACCATGCCCGCGGCGCGATCCTGGCCAGCCTGCCGGCGAACGACAGCGAGGCGAGCGAAGACTATTTTGAAGCACGATCCCCGGCGCGTCGCCCGTACCTCGCCTGGGGCGGAATCGCAGCGGCATTGTTGGTCGCGGTCACTGCCGGCAGCTGGTGGGCTAGCGGGCCATCGGCGCCGGAGACGACGAGCTATGCCGCCGCGGCGGGCCAGACGCGCACCGTCGCCGTCGCCGATGGCGCAACCGCCACGCTAGCGGGCGGCTCACGGCTGGATGTCGCCAAGGGCGCGGCACTGACCCTTGCCGGCTCCGCCTATTTCGACGTCCGCCACGATCCGGCGCGGCCGCTGACCGTCACCGTTTCCGGCTTTGAAGTCCGCGACGTCGGCACCCGGTTCGACATCAACAGCGACGGCAAGACTATCCGCGTCGCGGTCGCCGAGGGAAAAGTATCGGTATCGGCCCGCGGCGGGGCAGCGCCTACCGAAGTCACTGCCGGCCACGCGGTCATCGGCGACGTCGCTCGCGGTACGGTCACGCTGGCGACGGCCGCGCCCGCCTCGGTCGGCGCCTGGCGCAGCGGTCGCTTCATCTACGATCAGGTTCCGCTCTCCTTGGTCGCCGCGGATATCGCTCGCTATACCGGCCACCCTGTCACAGTGACCGAAGGGGTCGCGCAGCGGCGCTTCTCCGGCGTATTGGCGCCGGGTGATCGCGATTCGATGGTCGCGTCGGTCCGGCAGCTCGCCGGCGTGAGCGTACGAAGGGAGGGCGATGCGGTATTGCTGGGCGGCACTGGCGGCTAGCGCTGTATTGGCGACCAATCCGGCCGCTGCTCGCGATGCCGCTGTCTCCATCGCGATCCCGCCCGGCAACTTGACCGACGCGCTGGCCTCGCTGGCGGCGCAGACCGGCATTTCCTTCGGCTACGACGCGGCGCTGCCGCCTCTGCGTGTGCGCGGTGTCAACGGCCGGATGACTCCGCACGAAGCGATCGACAGGCTGCTGCGCGATACCCCGATCAAGGCGGTCAGGATCGGCCCGTCGGCGTTCCGTCTGGTCCGCCGTCAGCATCCGCCCCGGCCGGCATCTGCCGGTCCGGCGCTGGTGATGGATTCGCCGTCACCGCCGCAACCCGACATCATCATCACCGGCCGGAAACTGCCGGAGATGTTGTCGCGCGTCCCGGCGCCGATCGTAGTCTACGTGCCCGATTCGACGGCGCCGGCCGGAGCCGAGAGCGGTCAGCGCGAGGTCGCCCGCTCGGTCGACGGCCTGGTCGTCGCCGGGCGCGACGAAGGCAGCGATCGCACCTTTATCCGCGGCCTGGCGGACAGCCCGTTCAACGGGTTCAGCCAGACGACGGTCAGCGTCCAGGTCGATGACGGGCGCATCACCTACGATGCTCCCGAACCCGCGCTGCGGCTGGTCGACATCGCCCGCGTCGAGGTGCTGAAGGGACCGCAAGGACCGCTCTACGGTACCGGTGCGCTGGGCGGGGTCTATCGCATCGTCACCAACCGCCCGATCCTGGGTGACGTGTCGGGCGCCGCCGCCTTCTCGGTTAACGCCTTGTCCGACGGCGGCCCGGGGGGATCGGCCGAGGGTGTCCTCAACCTGCCGCTGGTAACCGACGCGGCGGCGCTACGGCTGGTCGGCTATGCGGCGCTCGGCGGCGGCTGGATCGACGACCGGCCGGCGCCCAACGATGCCAACCGGAAGACGCTTGCCGGCGGGCGCGCCTCTTTGCGGATCGCGCCGGCAGCGGGCTGGTCGATCGACTTGACCGGAGCGATCCAGCATCGCGCGTCGGCCGACAGCCAATATGTCTATCGCGCGGGCGAGAATCTCGCGCGCCCCGCCGCGATGCGCGAGCCTAGTGCGACCGACTTCACGCTAGCCCAACTGCGCGCCGAGGGTCCGATCGGGCGACTGCGGCTGGTCGTCGCCACCAGTCAGACTTGGCAGGATCAGAACGACCTGTTCGACCTGTCGTTCGCGCCCGACGTGCTCGATATCCCGGGCGCCGTCGCGTGGCGCGACCGCAGGTCCTACGGTGTGTTCGACCAGGAGGTCCGGCTGGTTTCCGCACCGGGCGACCGGTTCGCCTGGACCGCCGGCCTGTCCTATCTGTCGGCGACGACCAAGGCGGAGGGCGACGCGCGAGTCGGACCGACCAATTGGCAGCCCTATTTCTCGCTGCATCGCCGGGCGACCGAAACGGCGATCTTCGCCGACGGATCACTGCCGATCGGCGGCCGCCTGACCCTGGCGGGCGGGTTCCGGATCTTCCGCTCCTCGGCCGAGGACGAACGCACCGAACCCTCAGCACCCAAGGCCGGGGCACGCGGCCTGACCGGGTTCACGCCCAATCTTTCCCTGTCCTATGACCTCGGCGCGACCGGGACTATCTATGCGCGTATCGCCACCGCGTTCCGGCCCGGGGGACTCGACCCCGGCAATGCGCGTACCGGCCGGTATCAGGCCGACGAGGTCCGCAACCTCGACCTGGGCGCGCGGCTGCGCCTGGCGGGCGATCGATTGTCGCTCGATACCGCCCTTTATGTGGCGCAATGGCGCGACATGCAGTCCGACTATCTCGAAGCGAACGGGCTGATCGCCACGCGCAACGCAGGCGATGCCTTCGTCATGGGTATGGAGGGCTCGCTCGATTGGCGGCCGAGCGCCTCCTGGCGGGTCCGGGCCGGAGTGACCGTGCAACGCGCTCGGCTTCAGACCGCACCGGACGGCACGCGACTGCCCAAGGACCGCCGCCTGCCCATCACGCCAGACATCGCCTATCGCATGACCGCCGAACGGTCGGTCCGGTTGGGAGGCATGGAATTGCGCCCCTATGCCGGGGTCAATTTTACCGGCAGCACCCGGCTGAGTTTCGACGACGGGCTCGATCGGCGCACGGATGGCTATGCGATCCTCCGTGCGGGGGCGACCGCAATGCTGTCGCCGCTGACGGTACGCATCGATGTCGACAATCTGCTCGATACCCGCGCCGACACCTTCGCCTATGGCAATCCCTTTTCCGTGCGGGCGCTGCCGCAATACACGCCGCTCCGCCCGCGCATGTTCTCGGTCACGCTCTCCCGCGAATTCTGATCATTTCCGCGCTGCCGGCTGAGGTGCGGCGGCCTCGCGGCGTCGTTGCATCGAGACCAACAGCCGCCATCGCGGTGGCTCGATCGACAAAGGCCGCCCATTGCCATCGACCTCGCTCCCCCTAGCCGCCAACGCTTCCAGCCTATCCAATATCCAGGACCTGACCGAGCTATTGCATCGGCCCAAGGTACGCGATCGCGCGAGCGCCCTTGTCGGTCTGGCGGTGTCGTTCGGCATCCTGGCATGCGTCGCCGCTGCGTTCGGGCGGCTGGATATCGGCACCTTGTTCGCCAACCTTCCGAAGACGCCCGGATTCTGGGCGCTGCTGGCGGCGGTTTACCTGCTCTCGCCGATGCTGGACTGGGTGATCCTGCGGCGCCTCTGGAAGCTGCCGATAACGGGCCTTGTGCCGCTGCTGCGCAAGCAGGTCGCGAACGAACTGGTGCTCGGCTATTCGGGCGACGCACAATTCTATTGCTGGGCGCGGAGTGCGATGCCGACGCAGGAGGCAACGTTCGCGACGTTGCGTGACATGTCGATCCTGTCGGCGCTGGCCGGCAATCTGGCCACGTTGATCCTGATGGCGATGGCCTATCCGACGCTCAGCCGCGTGGCGATCGGGCCGTTGCTTCACGGCGCGGTATTGGCGACGCTCGTCATCGTCGTGAGTTCGCTGGGCATTTTCGCGGCGCGACAGGCGTTTTTCAAATTTTCGCTGTCGCGGCCGGCGCTCGCGGGAATTTTTCTTGGCCACATGGTGCGGATCGCCGTCATGCTGGTGCTCAACGCGCTGTTGTGGGCGATGCTGATCCCCGGCGCGACCCTGGGAATATTGCTGGTCCTGGGCACGATGCGCATGATGCTGTCTCGGGTCCCGCTCATCCCCGGAAAGGACGCATTGTTGGCCGGCGGCGCGTTGGCGCTGCTGGGCAGCGACGCGATAGTCGTAGGCGCGCTGGCGACGGTCGCCGGCCTGATATTCACGCTGCACGCGCTCGTCGGCCTCGCGACGGGCATCCATGATCTTGCCCGCCGCAATCGGATGATCGCGGTCCCTACTACGCCGCTGTCCGATCCATTATCGCCGTAATCTATCCTTTTCGGCCAGACAGAGTAGCGGCAAAAAGGGCCGCGCCTTCCGGCACGGCCCCTTCGTTGCTAACGCTTCGAACGACCACGATTAAATGTCGTCGCCCAGCGCGCCCTTCACCTTGCCGACGAGCTGTTGGGCTTTTCCTTTCAGCTCCTGGCCGGCGCCCTCGGCTGCCAATTCGTCGTCCTTGCGCGTGCGATTGGGGTCGTCGGCATCGCCGGCGATCGCCTGCTTCACCTTGCCAACCGCTTCGTTGACGTTGCCTTTGATCTTGTCGGTCAGCTCACCCATCGGGTCGTTCCTTTCCATTCGCGACGGCGGGGGTGCCGGCGCGTTGAAATTACGGAAATAGAACGGTTTGACGGGGCGGCGGTTCCTGGAAACTAAGGAGCGACGCGCTTCAGGAAAGCGAGCACCGCCTGCCAGTTATCGTCGGCGCCGCCCGGATTCTTGGCGGCGATCAATGTCGACGATCCGTGCACGCCCGCTTTGGGGACGAATTGCTGGCGGTCGGTGCTCTTGGTCGCCGACAGGATCGCCTTGGCTTCCTGTTCCTCCTGGAGCGTATTCGCCGACGTGACGAAGACCGGGAGGGTCAGCTTGGCCGCAGCCTTCTCGACCATCTTCTTGTCTTCGAAATATTCACCCGGGGAAAAGGCGAGCACGCCCTTCACGCTGCCTTCGGCAGATTTCGACGCCGCGACCAGGAACACCAGGCTGGCCGAATAGCTCGATCCCCAGAGCAGGATCGGCCGGCCCTGCGCCTTGTCCTTGGCCCAGGCCAGAGCCGCTTCGAGATCGGGGAGCGCGCCGAGATAATCGGTCTTGTTCTTATAGGCGGCCATCGTCTGATTGGTGCCGTAGAGCCCGCCGCCGACGCGCTGGTCGATCGCCAATGCGGCATAGCCGGCGCGCTGAAGCTGGGGCGCGATGGTCGTATATTCGTCCTTCGACGACCCCGCCTGATGGAACAGCAGGATCAGCGCGCGCGCATTGGCGGCGGGGTAATAAGTGCCGTAGACGGTGACGCCGTCGGGCGCGGTCAGCGTCACCGGCTGCGGCGCCCGATCATCGGCCGGGGCGCTTTCGTTGATCAGCGCCTGGACATTGTCGACTTTGGGTTCGGGCTTGTGACAGCCGGCGAGGATCGCGAGCGAAATCAGCGGGACGAAACGGCGCATCGAGCCTCCTTGGGTCAAATCAGTCCGGCAAGCGGGCTGGAGGGATCAGCATAGCGACGCTTACCCATCCGGCCGGCGAGATAGGCCAAACGCCCGCTTTCGACCGCGAGTTTCATCGCGCGCGCCATCATCACCGGGTCCTTGGCCTCGGCGATCGCGGTGTTCATCAGCACGCCGTCGCAGCCCAGCTCCATCGCCACCGCCGAATCGGATGCGGTGCCGACCCCGGCATCGACCAGCACGGGGACCTTGGCGCCTTCGACGATCAGCCGGATCGTCACCTGGTTCTGGATCCCCAGTCCTGATCCGATCGGCGCGCCGAGCGGCATGATCGCGACCGCGCCGGCATCCTCCAGCCGCTTCGCCGCGATCGGATCGTCGACGCAATAGACCATCGGCTTGAAGCCTTCCTTGGCCAGGATCTCGGTCGCGCGCAGCGTCTCGACCATGTCGGGATAGAGCGTCCGCGCCTCGCCCAGCACCTCGAGCTTGACCAGATCCCAGCCGCCGGCCTCGCGCGCCAGGCGCAAGGTGCGGATCGCGTCCTCCGCGGTGAAGCAGCCGGCGGTGTTGGGCAGGTAAGTGACCTTTTTCGGATCGATGAAGTCGGTCAGCATCGGTGCCTTGGGATCGCTGACATTGACGCGGCGCACCGCGACGGTGACGATCTCCGCGCCCGAGGCTTCGAGCGCGGCGGCGTTCTGCGCAAAATCCTTATATTTGCCGGTGCCGACGATCAGCCGCGAGCGAAAGGTCTTGCCGGCAACGGTCCAGGTATCGGCGGCGGCGGTAACGGGGGTAGCGATGTTCATGGTCTAGTCCTGCCTTCTTGTGTTCCCGCGAAAGCAGGAACCCAGGGCCAATCACTCTTGGCCTGCGCTATAATCCTGGGCTCCTGCCTTCGCAGGAGCACCGCTTCGGTCAGCCGCCCCCGACGAAATGGACGATCTCGATCTCGTCGCCATCCTCGACCAGGACTTGGCCAAGCGTCGACCGCGGCACCACCTCCAGGTTACGCTCGACCGCCACCTTCTCGGCCGCCAGTCCGAGCTCCTCGGCAAGCTGCGCGAGCGTCAGCCCGGCATAGACGCGGCGATGCTCGCCATTGACGTGGATCGAGACGGTTCCGTCGGTGTGCATGGTATTCATGGCAAATCGCGATATAGGGGCGCGACCGATAGCGCCACAACCGAAAGGGCAAGGGTGACCGAAACGATCCTGGTGCTGAACGGCCCCAACCTCAACCTGCTCGGGACGCGCGAGCCGGAAATCTATGGGGCCGACACGCTCGACGACATCGCGGAGAGACTCGAAGAGCGCGCGCGCGAACTCGACCTAGAGATCGACATGCGCCAGTCGAATCACGAAGGGCATCTGATCACCTGGATGCACGAGGCGCAGGGATCGGACGTCAAGGCGATCCTGCTCAACGCCGGCGCGCTGACGCACACCAGCATCGCGCTGTACGACGCGATCAAGGGCATCAAGGTACCGGTGATCGAGGTGCATTTGTCCAACCCGCTGGCGCGCGAGGAATTCCGTCACCAGAGCTTTGTCGGTCGTGCCGCGCGCGGAACCGTTTCCGGGTTCGGCGCACTTTCATATATGCTGGCGCTTGAAGCCGCCGCCCGACTCTGACACAGGGCGCGCCTTTGAGTCAGCCTCAACAGGGCGAAGAAGGGTCGAATGGCAGACAATAAGAATGATGGGGGCATGCGAGTCGATGTCGAGTTGGTCCGCCAGCTCGCGACTCTGCTCGACGAAACCAACCTGACCGAGATCGAGGTCGAGGATAACGACCGCCGCATCCGCGTTGCGCGCGAAGTGCATGCCGCGGCGCCGGTAAGCTATGCCGCGCCGCCAGCGGTCGCCGCTCCCGCCGCCGCGCCGGTGGCTTCGGCGCCAGCCGTCGAGTCGGCGCCGGCTGCGAGCAGCGCCAATGCGGTCAAGTCGCCGATGGTCGGCACCGTCTATCTGGCGGCGAATCCGGAAGCCAAGCCGTTCATCGCGGTCGGCCAGAAGGTCGCCGCCGGCGATACGCTGGTGATCATAGAAGCGATGAAGGTGATGAACCCGATCACCGCGCCGAGCGCCGGCACCGTGTCGGCGATCCTGATCGAGAACGGCCAGCCGGTCGAGTTCGACCAGGCGCTCGTCGTCGTAGAGTAAGCGATTTTTTGCCGATGTGCCGCTCCGGCCCGCTCCCCCACCCGGCCTCCCATATGATGCTGTCGTTGGGAGGCCGGGTGGGGGAGCGGGCCGGCGCCGCCTAGGAAAACGACCTATGCCCGAAATCAAGAAACTGCTGATCGCCAATCGCGGCGAGATCGCGCTGCGTATCCATCGCGCGTGTCATGAAATGGGGATCAAGACGGTCGCGGTGCATTCGACCGCCGATGCCGACGCGATGCACGTGCGGCTGGCCGACGAGGCGATCTGCATCGGTCCGCCGTCGGCGACCGAATCGTACCTCAACATTCCCAACATCATCTCGGCGGCCGAGATCAGCCATGCCGATGCGATCCATCCGGGCTATGGCTTCCTGAGCGAGAATGCCCGTTTCGCCGAGATCGTCGAGGCGCACGGCATCATCTTCGTCGGGCCCAAGCCCGAGCATATCCGCACGATGGGCGACAAGATCGAGGCGAAGCGTACCGCTGGCGCGCTCGGCCTGCCGCTGGTGCCTGGGTCGGACGGCGCGATCAGTGACATCACTGAAGCCAAGAAGATCGCGGAGGCGGCAGGCTATCCGGTGATCATCAAGGCGGCGTCAGGCGGCGGCGGGCGCGGCATGAAGGTCGTCAACTCGCCCGAAGAGCTAGAAACGCAGATGCAGCAGGCGGGAAGCGAGGCCAAGGCCGCGTTCGGCGACGCCACTGTCTATCTCGAAAAATATCTCGGCAATCCGCGCCACATCGAATTCCAGGTATTCGGCGACGGCAACGGCAACGCCATCCATCTCGGCGAGCGCGATTGCTCGCTGCAGCGCCGCCACCAGAAAGTGCTGGAGGAAGCCCCCTCCCCCGTCATCACGTCCGAAGAGCGCGAGCGGATGGGCGGGATCGTTGCCAAGGCGATGGCCGATATGGGCTATCGCGGCGCCGGCACGATCGAATTCCTGTGGGAAGACGGCGAGTTCTACTTCATCGAGATGAACACCCGCCTGCAGGTCGAGCATCCGGTGACCGAGGCGATCACCGGCCTGGACCTGGTCCGCGAGCAGATCCGTGTCGCCGAGGGCCATGGCCTGACGCTGCGCCAGGAAGACGTGCAATTCCGCGGCCACGCGATCGAATGCCGCATCAATGCCGAGGACCCGCGTACCTTCGCGCCCTCGCCGGGGCTGGTGAAGCAATATCACGCGCCGGGCGGCATGAATGTCCGTGTCGATAGTGGCCTCTACGCCGGCTATCGCGTGCCGCCTTATTACGATTCGATGATCGCCAAGCTGATCGTCTATGGCACCACCCGCCAAGGCGCGATCCGCCGTTTGCGCCGGGCGCTGGAGGAGTTCGTGATCGAGGGGATGAAGACCACCATCCCGCTGCACCAGGCGCTGATCGAAGATCCGGAATTCCTGCAGGGCCAATATACGATCAAGTGGCTCGAGGAGTGGCTCGACAAGCAGGAGGCCTGAACGGGCGGGACAGACAAGAGGGGAGCAGCGTGAGGAAAGCGATCATCTTGTTGGGCCTGGCAGCAATAGCGGCCGCGCCCGCCTCCCCCGTCACCTCGCTGGCCGGGCGCTATTCGAAGCATTTCCAGAACGGGATGGTCGACGGGTCGAAATTCTGGTCCGACGATGTCGTCGAGATCGTGCCCGTCGACCCGACCCACGCCTATTTCCGCGCCGAACTGGCTTTCTACAACGGCCATAGCTGCTCCATCGCCGGCATCGCAAAGACGACCGGCAACAAGCTGATATATAGCGAGAAACAGCCATCCTATGATGGCGGGCCGACCTGTCGCGTGACAATCACGACGAAGGGCAAGAGCCTGCTGCTCGACGACGGTGATGGCAGCTGCCAAGCCTATTGCGGCGCGCGCGGCTCACTCAGCGGTTTCGACTCCATCCCGCTCTCGTCGAAGCGATCGATCAGTTACATGGCCCGGCTGAAAGGGTCGAGCCAGTACAAGGATGCGATCGACGCCTGGCAATCGGGCAAGACCGACTGACGCCAGTCTTGCCCGACCGCTTCATGCCGCCGCTGGGGGGTAAGGCGGCATCGGGGAGGTGATCGTGTTGGGGATCGCGCTCGCAACCGGCGGATCGGGATAATATTGCGTCGTCTGCTGTACGCCCTGCGCGGCGGCGGTACCGCTCAGCAATTCGATCAGCCTGAGCGCCTCATCGAGCCCTGACGAGATCCCGCCGCCGGTCAGCCGGTTGCGATCGACAACGAAGCGCGGATGCCCGTCGGCGACCGTCACATAGGGATAATTCTGCATAAGGTACGGGATGAACGCCCAATGCGTGGTCACCGTATATCCGTGGAGCAACCCGGCCGCCGCCGCCAGCAGCGCGCCCTCGCACACCGAACACACCCAGCTGCTTTGCGCCGCCTGCTTGTCGAGGAAATCGAGCAGAGTCCGCGCCGGATCGTGGATGATCCGCGATAGCTGGTCGGGGCTACCGCCTGGTATCCACAGCGCATCGTACGGAATAGCCTGAGCGGGAAGGCCGTTAGGCACGTCGAACACGAAGCCGTTGTTCGCGACGACCTTGCCCGGCACTTCGGCGACGAGGTCGACCGTGTACCCGGCCCAGGAGAACATCTCCGATGGGCCGCACACGTCGAGCAGGTCGAAGCCCTGATAGAGCGGCATCAGAATACGCATCGTCTTCCCCCTCCGCCGGCGTCAGATGATTTCGACCTTGAACGGCACCTCGACCTGGGTCGTCAGCGCGCGCACTTGTCCGGCCGACTTGAACGACGGCGGCACGTCACCAATCGGTCCGTTGCGCGTGTGCACGACCACATTGACTCCGCTCGCGGCGCGGTCGGCGGCGACCTGGAACTCGCTGCCCGCGCTCAGCCGCGTCTGGCAGTTCGCGCAGCCGGTCACGTTCCAGCGGCTGAGCACTGCCTCGGCGGCCACCAGCCGGTGCACGCCATCGACCTCCGCATAAGCGGCGATGATGAACGATCCCGCGATCTTCGACCGGTCGATCCCGCTGACCCGGACCTGCCGCGTCGCCTCGCCCGCCGCGAACATCGCGACCGGCGGCGACGGGGCCGCGAACGCGTCGAGCGAGCCGGGGCCGTAGGTATAACCGAGCTGGCCTTCGATATCGACGCAGTCGCTGCTGACGAACGTGCTGCCGTCGGCGCGCTGGAACGGAATCAGCGGAGTCGCCATCGTCAGCATGTCGCCCTGATTGGCGCCCGCCGGCGGCTGGTTGTTGGCGTAGGACGCGCCCGGGTCCTGCATATCGATCGTGAACTCCTGGGTAGCGCCCTGCCGGCGCTGCCAGATCCAGAAAGCGTAATCGATGAAGCAATGGTGGAAGAAGAAGATCGGATCCAGCGCCGCGGTGTCATTCTCTCCCATATCGCCGTTCGCACCGGCGATCGGTGAGGCGTTATAGGCCGGGATGTCGAACCCGCCGACCGCGAGGTGGATGTAATTGTGCGGCGATTCGAGCGCGACCACCGGCTTGTCGGGATTGGCCTTGTTCCACGCGCGCATCGAGGTCGTGTTCGAGAACAAGGTGTAATTGGGCGCGTCCAGGCATTTGTGGAATTGGTCGACGACGAGCCCACGCGTCACCGCGCCCGAATAGACCGGCATGGTCAGCCACGCCATGATATTGGCATCGAGCGTCTTCACGTTCGCCGCATGATTGGGGAAGCCGGCATTGTGATCCTGCGTCGCGGACTGATCGGCCGGCGTGCCGACCAGGCCCGATAGCGGGTAGCGCACGGTCTCATACCCCTGCGGCTTGCTGTAGCTCGGGCTGTTGGGGTCGCTGCCGCTGTCCTGCGACACCTGGTCGACGATCGCCAACGGCAGCACGAACGAGCGCAGCGGATTGTCGATCAGCACGCCGTCGAGCTCGAAATTCTCGTCGGTCAGCGCGCGCGGGATGCCGTTCGCCTGCGAATCGGCGCCGCATTCGTCCCAGAAGGGCAGCGTGACGCTCTCACACCCCGCAATGCTCTGCAGCGCCTTTTCCAGCTTGTAGAGATAGGCGCGGTGCCAAGTGGGAAAGAGCACGGTGGCGTGCTGGCAATAGCCGCCCCACCAGGCATTCGCATAGGCGCCCGGACCGCGGAACGGCTCGCCGTGAAAGCCACCGAGCATGAAAAACGAATTGGGGTCGCCGGGAGGGAGTTCCTTGATCCCCTTCCACGCGCGCATCAGGTTCTCGAGCTCGGTCTTGTTGCCGGCGTCGTAATCGGCCTGGATATCGGCGATCGAACGGCGAATCCCGGGTGTGACAGGCGTGCTCATGCGTCGAATCCCCTCAACGTGCCTAACGGCGATTTAACAATACAGGCGAGTTACAGGCCGATTACGGTCAAGTTATAGTCGATATGTCCATTTCAGACATAATTATTTCATCCATTTTGACTGGATATCGAACTTCACGCGAAACATAATACTTCTTCGCAAAAAGCTACAAGCCAATTTATTTTCGCAATTCCCTTTGCCACCACGGATATGAGTGATAATATTTACTTCACTTCTGCTGGAGCGATGGCGCGATGCTTGGTGGCAAATGGACCTATCGCAGCTATCACAACTCGACCGCCCTGGTCGGCGACGATGCCGCCGCGGCGCTGGCGCTGATCTTCGGCGAAGGCGTGTTCGACCTGACCGAGGACGATGCCGGCAAGGTGCACGGCAAGCTCGATATGGGCAGCGACTATGCCCTTGCCATCAGCGGCACGGCGGGTCGCTCCGACGGCGAGGATGCTCCCCCGGTCTTCGCGCTGATCGGGCTCGGCATCGACGGCACGCCAACCGCCGGCTGGCGGTACGATTATCGCGGTGTTCCGGCCTATTCCTGGCCCGACGGCGTGAACCAGATCCCCTGCCTGGTGGGGACTGTGGTGCGGGTCTATGCGCATGGGCCCGGAGCGCCGGCCGGCGTTACCGCGTCGTTCGTCGCGGTCCGCCAACCCGACATCGCATCGGATTCGCAACGAGGCGGCGGCGCCGGGACCAGCGGGTCGTGACGAGCGCGCCGCGCTTCATCGCCGCGCTAGCCGGCCTGCCCGCGCTGGCGATCCTGGCGGCAGCGCCGGTGAGGGCGGCAGGGCCGGGGCAATTGTGGCTGCCGCTATGTTCGGGCGGCGAGACGCATTGGGTGGCGGTGCCGCGCGATCCCGGCCGCCCCAGCCGCGACGATCGCCCGCACAGCCTTTGCGCGCATGCCGCCTGCACGCGCGAAACACGGCTGGCCCGCAAGGCCAGGCCGACTTAGGTTAGCCGCACCGGCCGGACGCCGGGACGGAGGGGTCCATGTTCATCGGTCACTACGCACCGGCCTTCGCCGCCGCGACGTCGCCCAAATCACCTCGGCTCGGCGTCCTGTTCGTCGCCGCGCAACTGGTCGACATCGCGTTCTTCAGCTTCCTGATCCTGGGCGTCGAGAAGATGCGGATGCTGCCCGGCGCCACCGTGATGAACGGCATGGATCTGTACGACATGCCCTGGACGCATAGCCTGGCCGGGGCGATCGGCTGGGGCACTTTATTCGCGATCGTCGTGCGGTTCCTGCGTGGCAGCTGGAGCGCGGGGCTGATCGGCGGTGCGGTAGTCATATCACACTGGCTGATCGACCTGCTGGTTCATCGCCGTGACCTCACGCTCGCGGGCAGCCCGCCCAAGTTCGGCTTCGGCCTGTGGAACCATCCCTGGATCGAAATCCCGCTGGAGCTCGCCTTGGCGTTCGGCGGGCTATGGTTCTTCGTCAGCCAGACACGCGCGACGGGCGCCGCGGGCAGATGGTCGCCCTGGGCGCTGGCGATCGGCATGGTGGTGCTCCAGACAATCAATTGGACGACGCCGCAGCCGAGCGAAGCCGGCCCTGCCCCCGCCTCCACGGGTTGGCTCGGGCTGTTCGCTTATGTCGTGCTGGCCGCGCTTGCCTGGTGGGTGGCGCGGACGCGGGCTTTACGTGCGGCCTGACCGGGAACCTTTCTCCTCCAGCGCGCATCCAATGGAGCGATGAGCGCTCTCCACCCCCTGCCCACCGGCGACCCAGCCGGCCTGCTCGACCGTGCCCGCGCCGGTGATCACGACGCCTTCCGCGCGATCATGACGCGCGGCAACCAGCGGCTGTTCCGCGTCGCGCGGAGCATCCTGCGCGACGATAGCGAGGCCGAGGACGTGCTGCAGGAAAGCTATCTCCGCGCATTCCGCGCGATTGCCGATTTCCGCGGCGATGCCGACGTGATGACGTGGTTGACCCGGATCGTGGTCAACGAGGCACGCGGGCGGCTGCGATCCCGGCGTCCGACAGTGGAGATCGACGCAGTCGAGCGCGCGCAGGAAGCGGGCGCGACGATCATCGCCTTCCCGCTGCCCGGCGGGACTGAAACGCCCGAAATCGCCGCCGAATCGATCCATCTTCGTCGGATGATCGAGGCGGCGATCGACGATCTGCCCGAACCCTTCCGCCTGACCTTCATCCTGCGCGACGTCCATGGCTGCGACACGTCGGAAACCGCTGCCGCGCTCGATATCGGCGAGGCCACGGTCAAGACGCGGCTGCATCGCGCGCGGCGCTTGATGCGCGCGGCGCTCGACGACCGGTTGCGCGCGACGATCGCGGAGGCGTTCTCATTCCTCGGGCCGGCCTGCGCGCGGATTACCGCCACGGTGATCGATCGGCTCGATCGCGAGACCTGACGAACTCTCCGGGAACCTTTCCCTGCGCGTCCCATCCAATGGTCGACAACAGGGAGAAATCATCATGCTGATCTATGCCGCAATCGTCTTCGCCATCGCTGCCGTCGGCGGGTTGATCATGGCCGCATCCGTGCTGCGTGGGCTGTTCGCGCCTTGGGCGCTGTCGCTGATCCACGCGGCGCTGGGCGCGACAGGATTGGTGCTGGTGGCGCTCGCCGTGCTGCACGGAGCCCAGGGCGTCGCCCCGATCGCTTTGTGTATCCTGGTCATCGCGGCACTGGGAGGGTTCTTCCTCGCCTCGTTCCATCTCCGCAAGCAGCCGGGTCCGAAGGCCGCCGTCGTGATCCACGCCGGGGTCGCCGTCATCGGCTTCCTGCTGCTCGCCGGCACCGCATTCGAGCTGGTCTGAATCCTGTGCGGCTGTTCGGCCATCCGGTCCACCCGATGCTGGTCCACTTCCCCATCGCATTATGGACGATTGGGAGCCTGGCGGACGCGCTGACGCTCGGCGGCGTCGGCGGCGCGCGCCCGATCGCCTGGCTGGCGGTTGGCGCCGGCGACGCGGTCGCGCTAGCGACGATGACGGCGGGCCTGCTCGATTATGCCGACCTCGACGACCAGATTCTGCCGGTCGCGCAGCGGCATATGGCGTTGATGGGGCTGGCGTGGTTGCTCTACGCCGCCGCCTTCGTGTGGCGGAGCCACGGGCTGGCGCCCGGCACGGGCCCGATCATCGGGCCGGCGGTTTGCGGTTTCGCGGGATTCGGCGCCCTGATCGCCGGCGCCTGGCAGGGCGGCCAGCTGGTTTATCGCTTCGGCGCCGGCGTCGCACGCTGACGTCTGGCGCGCGCCGTGGGTTTCGCGTAGCCCTCCCGGCCTAAGGGAGAACCGGATGTCGCTGGTCGCAGAGCTCAAGGGATTGCAGCGCAAGCAGGTCCATTCGATCTGGGCAAGCTATCTCGGCTGGACGCTCGATGCGTTCGACTTCTTCCTGCTGGTGTTCATGCTGTCGGCGATCGCCAAGGAATATGGCACGGACATCAAGACCGTGTCGGAAGCGACCTTCCTGACGCTCGCCGCGCGGCCGTTCGGCGCGTTTGCGTTCGGCTGGATGGCCGACCGATTCGGGCGGCGGCCGATCATGATGATCGTGATCCTGCTGTTTTCGCTCTTCTCGTTCGCCTCGGCCTTCGCCTGGTCGATCGCCAGCCTGTTCGTGATCAGGACCCTGTTCGGGTTCTGCATGGGCGGCGAATGGGGCATCGGCGCCAGCCTGGTGATGGAATCGATCCCGATCAAACTGCGCGGGCCGGTCTCGGGTCTGCTGCAATCGGGCTATCCGACCGGCTATTTCCTGGCGAGCCTGGTCTATTTCCTGTTGTTCGACGCGATCGGCTGGCGCGGGCTGTTCATGGTCGGGATCGCGCCGGCGATCCTGGTCTTCCTGATCCGGATGCATGTCGAGGAAAGTCCGGCATTCGAGAAGCGACGCCACGAACGCCCGGCCAACCCACTGCGCGAGTTGAAGAAGCACTGGAAGATTGCGCTTTATGTCGTTGTATTGATGACCGCGTTCAACTTCTTCAGCCATGGCACGCAGGATATCTATCCGACGTTCCTCAAGGAACAGCACAAGTTCGACACCCATATGGTCGGACTGCTAGCGATGGTCGGCAATGCTGGCGCGATCGTCGGCGGCATTTCATTCGGAATCTGGTCTGAGCGAATCGGCCGCAAGCGTGCGATCATTGTCGCCAGCCTGTTGGCATTGCCCGTCATCCCGCTCTGGGCGTTCAGCGCGACGCCATTGATGCTCGGGCTCGGCGCCTTCCTCATCCAGGTGGCGGTGCAGGGGGCATGGGGTATCGTGCCCGTGCATCTCAACGAACTATCGCCACCTCTGGTGCGCGGGATGTTTCCCGGCTTCGCCTATCAGCTCGGCAATCTGATCGCATCGCGCAACCTACCAATCCAGGCCTCGATCGCCCAAAGCCATGGCGGCAATTTCGGGCTGGCCATGGCGATCGTAGCGGGCATTACCGTGGTCGTTCTGGTCGCATGGACGGCGATCGGCCCCGAGCGCACCGATGTGGATTTCCTGACGGAGAAGACGAGTTGAAGGCGACGATCTGGCACAATCCGCGCTGTTCGAAATCGCGCGAGACGCTGGCGATCCTGCAAGCGGCGCCCGGCGTGGAAGTCGAAGTGATCGACTATCTCAAGACCCCGCCGTCGCGCGAGGAACTGGCCGCGCTCTACGCCGCGGCCGGCATGACCCCGAGGGAGGGCCTGCGCAAAGGCGAGGACGGCGCGAAGGCGCTGAAGGGTGCCGACGACGACGCGATCCTCGATGCAATGGCCGCGGATCCGATCCTGATCGAGCGCCCGCTGGTCGAGACGCCGAAAGGCGTGCGATTGGGCCGACCGCCCGAAAAGGTGCGCGAAATCCTCTGACCGCGCAGGGCGGTCGGGCCCGGACCGTAGCCCGGGCCCGATGTTTCACTGGTTAGTGGCAGTGGTGACGGTCGTCTTGGTCTTGACCGTCGCCGGAGCCGCCCTGCGGACGACATGGCGCCGCGTCACGACGCGTTTGCGCGGGACCGTCTTGGTGACAACCTTCACGGGCGCGGCGGGCGCGACCGTCTCCGTCGTCACCGTCGTGCTGGTCGGCGCGGGCGTCGGCGGCGGCGGCGGCGCGGCAATCACGACCGGAGCCGGCGGCGGGGCATTGCGCGCGGCATCCGCAGCGGCTTCGGCGGCAGCCGCGCGGGCATTGGCATCGGCCGCCGATCGCGCGGCGTCCGCGGCGGCGGCGTCGGCCGCCTGCTTGTCGTCACGAGCGCGAGCGAGCTTGGCGCGCTGCGCCTCGCCCAGCGCCTGGTCGGCCAGCATCGATGCGTGATTGGCGTCGGCAATCGCCTGTTCCTTATGGTCGCCCGCCAGATCCTCTTGCGCGGTGCGGAGCGCGGCCTGCGCCTGGGCCAGCAACCGGGGCACTTCGCCCGCGGCGCCGACCTTGCCGGCGGCATCGACCTTGGCCTGAGCGGCGGCGACGGCTTCGCGCGCCCGGTCCTTTTTCCCCTGCCCCAACGCCGGCGACGCGGCGACAAGTGCGACCCCCGATACGCACGCCAAAATGGTTGGGAAACGCATGTTACTCTCCTGTCCTTTGGAACCGCCGCACAACGATCGTTACGGCGAAGCGGTTCCGAAACAGTCTGGACGGGTGACGGATGCGGCCGAGGCCGCTAAGGGCGTGCGGCATGACCGGAATCACGCCCGAAATCGTTGCCGAACACGGCCTGTCGCCCGAGGAATATGAGCGCGTCCTGCACGCCATGGGACGCGAACCAAACCTGACCGAATTGGGCATCTTCTCGGTCATGTGGTCCGAACATTGTTCGTACAAATCGTCGCGTATCCATTTGAAAAAGCTGCCGACCAAGGCGCCCTGGGTGATCCAGGGCCCCGGCGAGAATGCCGGCGTGATAGACATTGGCGACGGCCAGGCGGCGATCTTCAAGATGGAGAGCCATAACCATCCGTCGTACATCGAGCCGTATCAAGGCGCGGCAACGGGAGTCGGCGGCATCCTGCGCGACGTCTTCACGATGGGCGCGCGGCCGGTCGCCAACCTCAACGCGTTGCGCTTCGGGCGGCCCGACCATCCCAAGATGCGCCACCTGATCGCAGGCGTGGTCCATGGCATCGGCGGCTATGGCAATTGCGTCGGCGTGCCCACGGTCGGCGGCGAGGTCAATTTCCATGCCGCCTATGACGGCAACATCCTGGTCAACGCGATGACCGTGGGTGTCGCGGAAACCGCCAAGATCTTCTATTCGGCGGCATCGGGCATCGGTAATTCGATCGTCTATGTCGGCTCCAAGACCGGGCGCGACGGCATCCACGGCGCCACCATGGCGTCAGCCGATTTCTCCGAGGACTCGGAGGAAAAGCGACCGACCGTGCAGGTCGGCGATCCGTTCACCGAGAAGTTGCTGATCGAGGCATGCCTGGAGCTGATGGCGTCCGACGCGATCGTCGCAATCCAGGATATGGGCGCAGCCGGCCTGACCTCGTCGTCGGTCGAGATGGCGTCGAAGGGCGGCGTCGGGATCGAGCTCGACATGAATGCGGTGCCGTGCCGCGAAATCGGCATGACGCCGTATGAGATGATGCTGTCGGAGAGCCAGGAGCGCATGCTCATGGTGCTCAAGCCCGGCCGGGAAGCCGAGGCGGAAGCGATCTTCCGCAAGTGGGAACTCGATTTCGCGATTATCGGAACGGTGACAGATACCGGCCGCATGGTATTGAAATTCAACGGCGAAACCGTGTGCGATATTCCGCTCGGCCCGCTCGCCGACGACGCCCCGGCCTATGACCGGCCGTTCGTGCGCACGACGCCGCCGGCGGACCTGACGGACGAACCCGAATGTTCGGACCTGACCGGCGACCTGCTCAAGCTGATGGCGTCGCCCGACATCGCCAGCCGCCGCTGGATCTGGGAGCAATATGACCACATGGTCGGCGCCGATACGGTTCAGCGGCCCGGCGGCGATGCCGCGGTCGTCCGCGTCCATGGCACGTCCAAGGGCCTGGCGATGACCACCGACTGCACGCCGCGTTACTGTCTGGCCGATCCGTTCGAAGGCGGAAAGCAAGCGATTGCAGAAGCTTATAGAAATATCTGCGCAGTGGGTGCGAAGCCGCTGGCAACGACCGACTGCATGAATTTCGGCAACCCGCAACGACCCGAGATCATGGGCCAGTTCGTCGGCGCGATCGAAGGCATGGCCGAAGCCTGTGCCGCACTCGACTTCCCGATCGTGAGCGGCAACGTCTCGCTCTACAACGAAACCAAGAATGACGACGGCAGCGGCTCAGCGATCCTGCCCACACCGGCGATTGGCGGCGTCGGCCTGCTGCAGGATTACACGAAGAGCGCGACGATCGCGTTCAAGCATACTGGCGACGCGATCCTGGCGGTCGGCGAGCGCGGCGGGCATCTAGGCCAGTCGATCTGGCTGCGGGAAGTCCATGGCCGCGAGGATGGCCCCCCGCCCCCGGTCGACCTCAGGGCAGAACGGCGCACGGGCGAGTTCATCCGCTCGGCGATCGAACGCGGCCTGATCAGCGCGTGCCATGACGTCTCCGACGGCGGCATGGCGGTGACGCTGGCCGAGATGGCGCTGGCGAGCGGAATCGGCGCCATGATCAACGAGGCGCAGCCGTTCGGCGTAGCGGGATCGTTCTTCGGCGAGGATCAGGGCCTCTACCTGGTAACCGTACCCGACGAAGGGCTGGCCGAATTCCTGGCCGATGCCGCCGCGGCCGACGTGCCCGCCGATCCGATCGGACGGACGATCAAGGACCGGCTAATCTTCGAGCTCGACGAAGGCGATTGGTGCGTCAGCATCGCCAATTTGCGCACCGCGCATGAGGGCTTTTTCCCCGAGCTGATGGGCGACACGATCGCCTGATCGGGCTGCTGCTTGAGTTGAGCAAAATCCTCCCTACGCGAAGCGTGGGGAGGGGCACCAAGACGCGTAGCGGCTTGGTGGAGGGGCCGCAGCGGCGCAGCCGTGAGGATGGGGCCATTTCCCCTCCACCACCGGCTACGCCGGCGTGTTCGAGCGAGATCGTGTCCGCCGGACACGATCTTAGCTTGCCGGGGGCAAGCCAAAGTTCGAACACCCTCCCCAGCTTCGCTAGGGAGGATTTGCAAATGCGAGGCTCGTCATCACCATTCAGTCCGTGACGGCCGCGACCTATTCGGGCACGCTGCGCGCCAACTGAGCGGGGAGGGAGTGATGGGAACAAATCGCAAGATCGCGATGGCGACATTGGTTGCCGGCACACTCGATATCCTGTCGGCGTGCGTCTACACGCTGATCGCCGGACGAGCGCCGATCAACATGCTCAAGGGGCTGGCCAGCGCCATCCTGGGCAATGAGGCGGTCCAGGGCGGGATCGGCGTGGCGCTGGTCGGGTTGCTGCTGCACTTCGCGATCATGGCGGTGATGGTGGCATTCTTCGTGATCGCCGCGAACCGCCTGCCGTTGCTCAAAGCGCGCTGGCTGCTGGCCGGTATCGCCTATGGCATCGGGCTGTGGGCAGTGATGAACCTGATCGTCCTGCCGCTGCGCTTTGGCTGGCATCCGTTCACGCCGCTCGGGCTGGCCGAGCAATCCTTCAGCCATATCCTCCTGGTCGGCATCCCGATCGCCTGGTTCGCGCGACGATGATCGATCCGCCGGCGAGCGACGGCGCGGCCGCGCCGCAGCGGCTGCGCACGCTCGACGCGGTGCGCGGCGTCGCGGTGCTGGGCATCTTGCTGCTCAACATCATCGACTTCGCGATGCCGGGCTATGCCGAGGTCGACCCCAGCTTCTACGGCGGATCGACCGGCGCCAATTGGTGGGAATGGGCGATCGCTTATGCGGTCGGCGACGGCAAGTTTCGCGGCCTGTTCACGATGATGTTCGGCGCGTCGACATTGCTGATCGCCGACCGTGCGCTGCTCAGCGGTCAGCAGCCGGCCAAGGTCCATTATGCGCGGATGGCGACCTTGTTCGTGTTCGGCATGGTCCATGCCTATCTGATCTGGGCAGGCGACATCCTGGTGCTTTACGCGCTGACGGGAATGATCGCGTTCATCGGCTGGCGCGTGCGGCCGCGGATGCTGATGACGATCGGCCTATTGCTGCTGGCGTTCAAATTTGCCGACGGGATGCTCGCTTATCAGCATATCGAGGCGGCGCGGGTCGCGTCCACGCAGCCCGGCGCTGACCCGCAACTCGTCGCCGACTGGCGTTCGTTCGTGCAGCAGGCAGACCCGCATCGCGACGGGATCGCACAGGAACTGGCAAGCTATCGCGGTTCCTATGCCGACGCGCTCGTCGTTCGGACGCGGACGGCGATCTTCTTCCAGACCGTGATCAACCGCATCGCCTTCGTCGACACGCTGGCGCTGATGCTGATTGGCATGGCGCTGTTCCGCTGGGGATTCTTTTCCGGCGCCTGGTCGCGGCGCGCTTATTGGCTGACGGCCGCTGCCGTGCCGCTAGCCTGGGCGGGCTATGTCCCGCTCGTCGACTGGCTGAGTGCGACGCGTTGGGCGCCGCTGACGATGATCGCGACCGAAGCGATCCAGCTGAGCTTGCTGCGGCCGTGGCTCAGCCTGGGCTATGCCGCTTTAGTCATCCTGTTCGTGCAATCGGGGCGGCTGCCCTCGCTGGCGGATCGCTTCGCAGCCACGGGACGGATGGCGTTTTCCAATTATCTCGGCACCTCGATCTTCTGCACCCTGATCTTCAACGGCTATGGCCTGGGCTGGTACGGCTATCTGCAGCGCTGGCAGTGCCTGATCGTCGTCGCCGGGATGTGGCTGCTGATGCTCGCCTGGTCGAAGCCGTGGCTCGACCGATTCGCTTATGGTCCGTTCGAATGGCTGTGGCGCAGCGCCGCGCGAGGACGCTGGCAGCCGTTCCGGCGCACAGCTCAAGTTGCAAATGTCTCGCAATAGTATTGCGAATAGATCTCACTATCGCTAACTCGATGGCAACGAGCGCGAGGGATAATCGGTCTCATGATGGTGTGCGTGTGCAATGCGATCCGCGAACGCGAAGTGCGTGAGGCCGCGCGCAATGGATCGATGACCGCGTGTCAGGCCTATCGCTCGCTCGGCCGTCAGCCTAAATGCGGCCAGTGCGTTCCGTACGCGCGGTCCATCATCGATGAAGAGCGCGCTGCTGCATAACATTCGCGGCAACTAGAACCGCGGAAATCCGCCATTTTTGGGGACTATGTCCGGCGACGTTGCCAGTTTATGGTCATGCCCGACCAACAGTGAAGGGGCAGCAAGATGAAGGGCGATCCGCAGGTCATCGATTTTCTGAATAGCGCGCTCAAGAACGAACTGACCGCGATCAACCAATATTGGCTGCATTACCGCTTGCTCGACCATTGGGGCGTGCAGAAGCTGGCCGAGTTCGAGCGCCACGAATCGATCGACGAGATGAAGCATGCCGACTGGCTGTCGGAGCGCATCCTGTTCCTCGACGGCTTGCCGAACTTTCAATTGCTCGGGCGGCTTCGCATCGGCGAGACGGTCGAAGAAGTGTTGAAGTCGGACCTCGAGCTCGAGATGGAAGCGCTGCCGCTGCTGCGCGACGCGATCGAACATTGCGAGAAAGTGCGCGATTATGTCAGCCGCGACCTGTTCCGGCGCATCCTCGACAGCGAAGAAGAACATGTCGATACGCTCGAGCGCCAGTTCGACATGATCGAGCGGATGGGGCTGGAGAATTACATCCAGCTCAACGCGAAATCAGCGGAAGACAGCGAAAGCTGAGCGCTACCGAGAGCCGCGCCCGGGCTAGCGCCTGGATAAGGCGTTGTTCTTGAAGTGATCCATTTGCAACCTCGTCATCCCCGCGCAAGCGGGGACCCATCTCCGGCGCTTGCGGCCAAAACTGCCAGTGCGATGGTGGAGAGGACACGAGGTGGGTCCCCGCTTACGCGGGAATGACGACAGGAAGATAAGCCCTCGACCTATACCGCGCGGCGGCCGAAGGCGGTGGGGCGGCGTTCGACCAAAGGGTTGGCCTCGCGTTCGAGCATCGCCAGCGTCGCTTCGAACGTCGGGCGCAGCTTGACGACATGCTCAAGCGCCTGGTCGGGCGCGTCGCGGGTTTCCACGCATTGGCGCCCGATGACTTCGATCGCTTCGGCGATGGCGGCGAGTTGCTCCGCGCCGAACTGACGCGATTCGCCCTTCAGCGTGTGCGCCGGCAAGACGATCGCGGCGGCATTGCCCGCGCGCATCGCTTCCTCGATCGCGGCAACCGACTTGACGCCGTCTTCCTTGAAATAGCCGAGAATACGGACGAACCCCGCTCCAAGCTCGCTACGGGCGGCCTGAAACGCGCTCCAGTCCACCAACTGCCCGCTGTCGATCGTCACCATATCCTCCACCGGTATCGGCACCCCGCCGCTGATCCGATGTGTCCGCTGTACCCTGCCTAAGTAAACGACCGGTTGATGGCGTTATTCGCGGCGGGTGGGTAAGATCTTGGTACCGTACAGCTTTCGCGAAAATTGGGTTCATTCCCGATCAAATGGATTCTTGGGCGCGCGAAACGTCAGGCGGACGGGAACCGCGCCAAAGCCGAGATCGCGCCGCATCGAGTTGACGAGGTAGCGTTCATAGCTTGCAGGGAGCTGATCGACGCGCGTGCCGAAAATGACGAAGCTGGGCGGGCGCGTCTTGATCTGGGTGACATAGCGCATCTTGATCCGCTTGCCGCCCGGCGCAGGAGGCGGATTGGCCTCCAAGGCGCGTTCGAACCAGCGGTTGAGCTCACCGGTGGAGACGCGCTTCGACCAGGCCTCGCGCGTCTCGAACGCCGCGCCGAGCAATTGATCGATACCCTTGCCGGTTGCCGCGGAGACGGTGATGACGATGACGCCCTTCACCTGGCTCAACCCGTCCTCGAGCGCCTTCTTGACGCCATTGAACAGCGACGAGGCGTTTTCGGCGATATCCCATTTGTTGAGCGCGATGACCAAGGCGCGCCCTTCCTGCAGCACGCGGTCGGCGATCCTGAGGTCCTGCGCCTCCAGCCCCAGGGTTGCGTCCAGCAACAACACGACGACTTCGGCGAAATCCACCGCGCGCAACGCATCGGCGACCGACAGCTTTTCGAGCTTGTCCTGCACCTTCGCGCGCTTGCGCATGCCGGCCGTGTCGATCAGCCGCACCGCGCGCGGGCCGTTCTTCGGATCGTGCCAGGTCCAGTCGATCGCGATCGAATCACGCGTGATCCCGGCTTCGGGGCCGGTGATCAGGCGATCCTCGCCCAGCATGCGGTTGATCAGGGTCGACTTGCCGGCGTTGGGACGCCCGACGATCGCCAGCTTGAGCGGCGCGTTGGGGCTTTCGTCTTCCTCTTCCTCGAACTCCTCGGGTTCGGGAACGAACGGGACGAGCGCCTCGAACAGATCGGCCATCCCTTCGCCATGCTCGGCCGACAGCTGGACGGGATCCCCGAAGCCGAGCGCGAGCGATTCGAGCACGCCGGCCTCTCCCGCACGCCCTTCCGCCTTGTTGGCGACGAGGATGACGGGAGTGGTCGAACCGCGCAGCCAGCGCGCAATCTCCTCGTCGAGCGGCACGATCCCGGCGCGGGCGTCGATCAGGAATAGCGCGACATCGGCCTGCGCCACCGCCGCCTCGGTCTGTTGCCGCATGCGCCCGGGCAAGGTGGCGGCGTCGAGATCCTCGTAGCCGGCGGTGTCGATGATGCGAAACTCGAGGCCGAGCAGGCTGGCATCGCCCTCGCGCCGATCGCGCGTGACGCCGGGCTGGTCATCGACCAGGGCAAGCTTCTTGCCGACGAGCCGGTTGAACAGCGTCGACTTGCCGACATTGGGACGGCCGATAATGGCGACGGTGGGTAAGGACATAGAGCGCGCTGTAGGGCGTGTGCACGCCAGCGGCAACGTCTTCGGGTGGAGCAGTTGCCTGTTCCATTCCCCTCCCGCTTGCGGGAGGGGTTAGGGGAGGGGAGCTTCGCAAGCGGAGCGGCGGGAGGCGACATGCCCTCCCCCAGCCCCGCGCCGGGTGAACGATGCCCCGCATCGTTCAGGCCATGCCGGGGGCATGGCCGACCCGGCGCGCGCAAGCGGGAGGGGAGAAGAGTCCGCTCTAGCTCTCAGCGATAGGCGGAGATGCGCCCGCGGCTGTCGAGCACGTACAGCGTATTGTTGGCGACGACCGGCCCCAGGCTGAAGCCGTCCTTGCCGGGGATCGTCTGACCGACGGTGCCATCGCTCGGCGAAGCGAACACCATGTCGCCCAGCGAATTGACCAGGACCAGGCGGTTGCCGGCCAGGACCGGTCCGTACCATGTCAGCGGGTTCTTCTTCTTTTTCTTCTTCTCGACCTGGAAGGCGCGCAACTGGCTGATCCAGCGGATCTTTCCGGTCGAGCGCTGCAGGCAATAGAGCTTGCTCTCGTCGGTCACCACGAACAGCCATTCGCCCGCGAGCCAAGGCGTCGAGATGCCGGCGAAATTCTGCTCCCACAGGCGCTGGCCGGTGGCGAGATTGGCCGCGATCAGACGACCGCCCTGCCCCAATGCGTACACATTGGTATCATCGATCACCGGATCGGCATCGATATCGGCGAGGCTGGACACCGAGGTCGAAATGCTGGTGCGCGACAAGGCGTCGCCCCAGATGGCGCGGCCGTTTTCGACGCGATAGGCGTTGAGTTCGCCCGACGAGAAGCCGGCGACGACGGTCTGATGCGCGACGGCCGGCGCGGCGACGCCGAACACGCCCTGCGTCTCGAGGCTGCCCGAGGCCGACCAGATCTGCTGTCCGTTGGCGGTCGACAAGGCGTAGAGCTGGTTGTCCTGGCTCAGCGTATAGAGCTGGTCGCCGACCACGGTCGGCGATCCGCGCAGCGGCGGCCCCGGCTTGGCGCGCCAGATCTCGGAACCGGTCTTGGCGTCGAACGCGACGATATCGCCCAGACCGTCGGTCGCGTAGACGCGGCCACCGTCATAGGTCGCGCCGCCGCCAAACCGCGCAGCCTTGCTCTTTTCCGCCTTGGCGATCGGGACGGTCCACAAGGACGCGCCCGAATTGGCATCGAACGCATGCAGCGCGCCGTCGACATCGACCGCATAGAGCTTGCCGTCGCCGATCACGGGCGCCGCCGCCAGCCGCTGCCGGTTCGACCCGGCGGGGATCGAGACCGTCCATATCCGCGAGACGCTAGCGCCGAGCGCCAAATGGCCCATCGATTTTTCGGGATTGCCGCCGGGCTGGGCCCATTCGGTATTGGCGACCGGCGCCGGCAACAGAACGTCGAGCCCCGAAATCGCCGGATCGACCTTGGCGTCGCTTTCCGAAACCAGGATCGGCACGCGGTCGCCCAGCACCGGAGTCTTCTTGCCGCCGCCCTTCAACACGCCGCACGCGCCGAGCGCGGTCAGCGCCACCAGCGCAATCGGCATCCTCCACTTGGTCGTCATGCTATCTACTTGCCCTTCTGAACGTTCGTACCCGGATCCAGAGCCTGGGTCGCCTGAACCGCGCGTTGACGGATGCTGTCCGGAACCTTGTCGCTCTCGGCAATCAGCTTGAACATCGCGCGCGCTTCCGCCGTGCGGTTGAGCTTGAGGTCGGCCGCCGCGATCATCTCTCCGGCGCTGCCGAGCCAGGCCGAATCCGAGGTCGCGAGCGGCTTCAGCCGGTCGATCACCACCTGCGGCGCGAGCCCGTCGAATTCGGTCTGGGTCTGGCGGATCGTGGCGAGGTCGCGGATCGGCTGTCCGACGCTGGTGTCGCCGGCGACTTCGCCATATTTCGCCGCGGCTTCCTTAGTCTTGCCGGCAGCGAGCAGATCGTTGCCCTGGAGCATCTTGGCGAGCGCGCGATAACCCGGCGCGCTGTCGCCGGCGAGCTTGTCGATCGGCGCCTTGGCCGCCTGGGCATTGCCGCTGGCGATCGAATCATAAGCCTGTTGCAGCTCGATCGCCTTATTTTCGGAAGCGCCATGGCTCCACGCCCGCCAGCCGAGGAAAGCGGCGAAGATCGCCAGCCCCGCCACGATCAGGCCGACGATCAGCCGGCCATAATTCTTCCACACGCCCACGATCTGATCGCGGCGGAGTTCCTCATCGACCTCGCGCAGGAAAGCTTCGTCGGTGTTCGGCGTCACAGCCAAGGGGTAGGCTCCAATTGGGGGCAAAAATAAGTCGGCGGACCTTAGGGACCGTGTTCGGCTCTCGCAATGGCCGTGATCGGCCACCGTTCCTAACCGGGTCCCTTAGCGGCGCGCGACCCAAAAGCAACGCGCGTCCGAGCGGTCAGGTTTTCGGCAGATAGGTCTGTTCGACCGCCGGGAAGGTCCGGCTGCGCACCTCCTCGGCGTAACGCGTCACGGCGTCGGTGATGCGGCCGGCCATGTCGTCGAACTTCTTCACGAAACGCGGGGTGCGCTCGAACAGGCCGAGCATGTCCTCGGCTACCAGTACCTGCCCATCACAGGCGGCGGACGCGCCGATTCCGATCACGGGGATATCGGTGGTTTCGGTGAGCGAGCGCGCGATCGGCTCGACCACGCCCTCCACCACGACCGAGAAGGCACCGGCTTGCGCCACTGCCTTGGCATCGCCCTTGATCTTGGCCTCTTCCTCCTGGCTGCGCCCGCGCGCGCCATAGCCGCCGAGCGCATTGATCGCCTGCGGCGTCAGGCCGATATGCGCCATCACCGGAATGCCGCGCTCGGTCAGGAAGCGAATGGTCGGCGCCATCGCCGCCCCGCCCTCCATCTTGATCGCGGCGCAACCGGTTTCGGCCAATACCCGGCTGGCATTGGTAAAGGCCTGTTCGGGCGAGGCCTCGTAACTGCCGAATGGCATGTCGACCACGACGACGGCATGATAGCTGCCGCGCACCACCGCAGCGCCATGCGCACACATCATGTCGAGCGTGACCGGCAGGGTCGACGGCAAGCCATAGACCACCTGCCCGAGCGAATCGCCGACCAGCAGCATGTCGCAATGCGGGTCCAGCAATTGAGCCATGCGGACCGTGTAAGCGGTCAGCATGACCAACGGTTCCTGCGTCTTTCCCTCGAACTTGCGGCGCTGGATGGCGGGCACGGTGAGCCGCTTCATCGGCGCCGGCGTCGGGTGAGCGCGGCTGGTCGAGGTGTCGATCGTGAAGGTCGTGGACATGGCGCCCTCCCTAGCCTTTCCCCGCGCCCGCTGCCAGCGCGGACCGACGTGATTGTTCACGTCACTTGACTCTATGTTATGTTTATTTAACATTATGGCGATCGAGTCAAACATGAGGTCAGCAATGTCGTTCAGAGAGAAGATCGCCTGGCTGTCGCTGATCGCGATGGTCGTCGCTTATGGCGTCTATTTCACCCTGGTCTCCCCGGCCTTTCTGCCGGCCGGGGCATCGACCGGGTATTTCCTGGCGCTGCTCGGCGGCATCTTGGTCGTGCAGGCGGTGTTGGTGACGATCGCCAGCATCGTGCTGGCGATCCAGGCCGGCCGCGACGCCAATGCGCCGGCCGACGAACGCGAGCGCGCGATCGCGCGACGCGGGGCTGCGACCGCCTATTTCGTGCTGATGGTCGGGATCATCGTGGTGGGCTGCGTGATGCCGTTGAGCGCCGGCGGCTGGCACATCGTCAACGCCGCCCTGCTCGCGCTCGTCGCGTCGGAAGTCGTGCGGTACGGCGTGATCGTCGTCAGCTACAGGGGGGGCTGGCATGGCTAAACCGCTCCCCGGTCGGGTGGTCAATCAGATCCGCCTGTTGCGCTTCATGGCGAACGAGATGACCCAGGCCGAGCTGGGCGAGCGGATCGGCATGACTCGCCAGACGGTGGCGGCGATCGAGGCGGGCAAATATTCCCCCACGCTCGAAGCCGCGTTCCGCATTGCCCAGGTGTTCGGCAAGCCGCTGGAGGAGGTGTTTCAGTGGGAGGGCTGATTGCCCTGGCTTTTCAGACTAGCCTGACACCTTCTCCTGACGGGCAGGGCCATCGCATATGAACTGGACCGTTCGCTATGGCTTCACCCTCGTCACCCCGGCCTTGTGCCGGGGTCCAACCCTCCACAACGGAAGCCGTCCGTTGATGCACATTGGATGCCGGAACAAGTCCGGCATGACGGTTATTCGTCCTAGTCGGGCACCGCATCCGGTTCAGCCAGACTGAACGGCAACTAGCGCCCGATCCAGCCCTTCTTCGCGGCCATGCCGGAAAACCAGATCGCGAACAGGCCGACCGCTGCGATGAACACCGGGAACGGCACCACCTTCGCAGCACCTTCATGCGCGATCAGGTCGGTCATCGCGAAGGCGTAGCCGAACTGGACGATCACCGCGATCAGCGAGATCCAGAACAGGATGATCGCGCGGCGTTCGCGCAGAAGCAAGGCCAGCCCGCCGAGCAATCCGCCGAACGTGGCGACGGCATAGACGTAATTGTACCAGCTGGGCAGCGAGCGGTAGAGCGCCTGGTGATAGGGTGTCTGTTCCCACATGGCGGATGCGGCACCGAGCCGGAATTGCTCGACGCAGAAATAGCAGCCGATCACGTTCCACAGCACCAGCAGGATCGCGACGATCCAGAACCAGACCGGCGGCTTGACGGTTTGAGCCATGATTCCCCTCCCCCTTATCTGGAGCGGAGACTGCGCCCCGATGTGCGCGCTGACAAGATCAGCCGATGCCGGCCGCCTGCCAGGCATCGGGCTTGAACCCAGCGACCAGCATGCCATCGCCCTCGACGATCGGGCGCTTGATCATCGACGGCTGCGCCAGCATCAGCGCGATCGCCTTGTGTTGGTTGAGATCGGCTTTGTCGGCGCCGGACAGCGCGCGAAACGTGGTGCCGGCACGGTTGAGCACGGTTTCCCAGCCGAGCGCATCGGTCCATCGGCGCAGCGACGCCTCATCGGCGCCGGCTTTCTTGTAATCGTGAAAAGCATAGGCGACGCCGTGGTCATCGAGCCAGGCGCGCGCCTTTTTCACCGTGTCGCAATTGGGAATGCCGTAAAGGGTAATCATGCTGCTTTCCTAGCTCCGCCTCGCGATCCGCCACAATGTAAACAGGCCTATCCCCGCCCAGACAACATTGAGCACCGCCGATGGAATCGCGCCGTTATAGCCGCTGTTGACGACGAAGCAGGCCGCGCCGACCAGGTTCATCCACTGATAGAGGCGCGACTGCCCGCCGACCCGCCCTGCGGACAGCAAGAGGTAGGCCGCCAGAATCAGCGCAGCGCCTGTCCAGCCGATCGTTTCGATGATGATGCGTTCGGGGCTCATGCGCTGTGCCGATGACGCGGTTCGCCGCCGCCGTCCAGCGTCGGATTACGACAGCGTCGCCCGCCGCGCGCATGTATCCGCTCGCCCCCCCGTGGCGACGGCCGCCCGCACGAGGGCCGCGCGTCAAATCACATCGACAAGCAGTCCGCGCGCCTTTGCCGTCTCCGCATCGATATACCAATTCGCCGGCGCGCGCTCGAGCACCTCTTCGAACCGGACGTCCGATCCTTCGATGAGCGCGCGAAAGCCCTCTTCCTCGATCGCGATCGAATGCTCGACCTCGTGCAGTTTGGCTTTCAGGCTCGCTATCAGCATGCGCAACGGGCCGGACGACGTCAGGCTATCGCCGAGTTGACGTTCGTGGATCATCAACCGGGTGCCGCGGGTGAGGAAGCGGCAACCGGCAGGGAAAGCGGCCATGAACACCGTACCCGCCGAATAGACCGCGGCCTTGCCCAGAAAAACCGTCTGCCGGCCGGTGAACTCCCGCATCAGGCGGATGTCGTCGCCCATTGCGCGGGCAACTTCCGGATCGCCGCCGAGCGTCGTCAGCGCCGCGACCACCATCCCGTCGGGCGGCACGGCCGCGAGTTGATCGCGAAAACTGGCATACATGGCTTCGTCGACCGTGCCCGAGAGCCGGATATGGGGGCTGGCGAGCAGTGGATAGTCGCGGACTGCGTTGGTCATGGTCGTAGAACCGCGGGCATCAGCCGTCGATCCGATAGTGGATGGGCTTGAACGTGCCGCCATTCGAATCCGGCGCCGAGCAGGCGGTCAGGCCGATGATCAGGTCTATTTCCGCCCGAAAGGTGATGTGATCGCCGGCCTTGCTCTTTGGCGGCAGCACTTTCAGCCTCCCGGTCCGTCCGTCGACCGGCACGTTCATGAAGCAGTTGAATGCGACCGGGATGCGATCGGGGCCGATGCCATATGGCGCCAGCGCCTCGGCCAGATTGCCGAAGCAGCCCCGATGCGGCGGCAAATCGGGATAGAAATGGTGGAATGTGTCGACCGAACAGGGCGTCAGCAGGAAATCGTGGCAGCCGACCGTGTCCTCGACGATCGTCAGCAGGACGCGCGAGCGGTTGGAATATAATTTGTGTCCGGTCGTCAGCGCGATGGTCTCTGCATAATCGAACGTGCGGCCGGACGAGATAACCTCATCCACTTCGTCGGCGTTGAACGCGAGCAGGTCGGCCACCTGCTCGCCCATGGGGTCGATCACCGTCAGCAACGCCCCGCGGGGCAGCGGGAAAGCGGTGCCGCTGCGTTCGGGGATGACGATCGCGCCGCTCATTTCGCGTCGCCGCGATATTCGAAGGGGGGCTCCCAACCCTCCTCGACCGCGCGGCCGGAATATTGCCGCGCCTCGCTGATTTCGCCGTGCCGCGCCAGCATGGGGTTGCGCGACCCCGCAAGATGATCGTCGCGAACCAGGATCTTCTCGCGCAGCCCCTCATATTTGCCGGCCTCGCGCAGGCGCTCGAACTGGTCGTGGAGGTTGAAAACGAGCGTCGGCTGTTCGAACCGGCGCGCCGGACGGCTGGCGTTGGGATGCAGGCCGACGATGAAGAACGCCTCGCCGCCGAAGCTCAACGAGAAATGCGGGTTGCCGGGATCGGTGCTGACGCGCTCGTCGTACGTCTGGCCACGCCAGACGTCCTTGTCGTGAAGCGATTGGACGCGATCCCACAGCGCTCGTTCGAACGCTTCCTCGCTGAGATCGACCGGGCCCTGGAACACGACGGCGAAGCTCTGGAACAACGCCGGGTCATCGCGATAGGCTTGGGTAAAGCGCAACAGCGCCTCATGGATGCGCAGATCGTCCCAGGCACTGTCGATATTGTCGCAGGCAAGCACCGTGAGGCGCCCCCGCGCCAACGCCGATTTCGCGCCGACGCACGGAAAGGATGCGGCTTCGACATGAGCGAAAAGTTTGCGTTCCAACGCGTCCTGGGCGGTGTGAGTCCAATGAAACATAAGGGTTGTGAAGATCCTTCTCGAAATTGAGGGTCAGGCCGTGGCGGCCGCGAGCAGGCACGAGGCAGAATTCTCGTGTCGCCTCGAATGAGGTTGCATGAGGGAGGAACGCCCCGCCCCCGTCCAGGTTGCGACTGTCTAACGTCGCTCAATACGATTCCCGGCGGGGATCACGCCGTCGAGGTAGCGCTCGCGTGCCGTTATGGCGCAGATGGACACGCCCGGAATCCACATCCGGCGGGTGCTGCGGAGTCCGGCATGGCGCCGAATGTCGTCGGGACAAGGCTCGCGACATTATCGCAACTGGCTGTCCTTGCTTCCGCGCCGGTTGATTCCGCTGGAAGCGGCCTGTCTGGCGTCACGTCCGGCCTGACAAGCAATGCAGGTGCGAACGCCGGGAATTGCGGCGCGGCGCTTCTCCGGAATCGGCTCGCCGCACCGCTCGCAATCCTCGAGGCTTTCGCCACTCGGCATCTGCGACCGGGCCCTCGATACGGCATCGCGAATACTGTCTTCGATCTGATCCTGGACCGCAGAATCGGGTGCCCAGCCATTAGCCATAGCAGTGCTCCGCGGAGATACGGATCCGGGCACCCATCATCGTCATGCCGCTCAATGGCTCGCCGTTTCGCCCTCAGCGCGCAATTCGAGATATTTGCGCGTAATGGCCGGCAGGCTCTCGTCGCAGAACCGCGCCATGGCCAGTTCCTCGTCCAACGTCTGCTGCAGCAGCGGAATGGCGTTGCCGAAACGGCCGGTTTCACCGACGGTGATCAGTGACTTGTAGCTCGCGATCTCGAAATTCTCGAACGCGAAGTTGGCGAAGCTGTTCTTGAGGATCTCGTCGGGTGCGAAGACATGTCCGAGCGCGGCAAGGTTGCCGACCAGACCCAGAGTGGCGTCCTTCACCAACGACGCCTTCTCATCGAACGAGTGCAGAATCTCCTCGAGCCGTTCGATCTGCCCCTCGGTTTCGGCCCGGTGCGCCTTCAACCGCTGCGCCACTTCGGGATAGTGGCTCAAATGGTCGATCTGGCGGTCCATCAAGGCCAACGCCTGGTGCTCCACGGCATGGGCGTTGCGCAGACCGACGACGAAAACGTGTTGGACCACGTCGGTGCGTTCAAGCGTATCAGCCATTATTCTACTCCATCATCTGAAGGGGTTCTCTACTCGGCGGGCTCGCTGATCCTCGTCGTGTCCGTCATGTCTGCAGCCCCACCAAGGTCCTCGTCGGTCATCCGCCCGGCACCCGGGCCGGCACCGAGATCCGCGCCGGTGGTCGGATTACGGTCGGGCCGCGACGCGGTGCGCTGCATCAGCGCCGCCGCGACCTCCGTATCGTCGCCGCCCAGTTCGACGCTGGCATCGCCGCTGCCGCCATCGAGCGGGATGCTGCCGGCGACATCGTCGATGCGCTCCCACTGCTCGCCCTCGTTCCAGGGGCCAGTCGCGTCGCCCTCGCCCTGCGAGGTATTGACGTACGTGCTGGCGAACTGGGCGAGACCGGGAAGCTTGCCCGGCGGGAAGTTGTTCTCGATCGTGTAGAGCGCTTTCTCGAAGCTCTTCTGGTGCGCGATTTCGCGCGTCATCAGAAAGCCGAGAGCATCCTTGATCCCGGGATCGTCGGTGATGTTGATCAGCCGTTCGTAGACGATCTTCGCCCGGCTCTCTGCGGCGATGTTCGAGCGCAGGTCGCAGGTCGGGTCGCCGCGGCTGTCGACATAGGCGCCGCTCCACGGCACGCCCGACGAATTGGTCAGCGCCGGGCCGCCGCCATAGAGGATCGCCTGGGTGTGGCTGTCGCCGCCCTTGGTCAGCGACATGTAGAGCTCGGCCTCTTCCATCGCGCCCTCGGCGAGTTGCGCCTTCACGCCCTTGTTGAGCATCGCGACGATCGACCCGATCACTTCGAGATGGCTCAATTCCTCGGTTGCAATGTCGAGCAGCAGATCCTTGCGGCCGGGATCGTCGTCGCCCAGGCCTTGCGTGAAATAGCGCATCGCCGCCGCGAGTTCGCCATCGGGCCCGCCGAATTGCTCGAGCATCAGCGAGGCGAGCACCGGGTTCGGTTCGGACACGCGAACCGTATATTGCAGGCGCTTGTTGTGCATGAACATCGATCGTCTCCTTGTGTGACCGCCAACCAGCCAAGGAGACAGGACGTTCCGCGTTTTCTGCGAGTGCTAACGTGGGTTATGACGATATTTCAGATGGATGGGCGGTGCAGATAGAGCGCAGCAATCGGCGCCTTATAGCGCCAGCACTTTAGCCGGGTGTCAGGGCTCGCTCGCCACCACGTCGCGGAAATAGGTCACGCTGATATTGTTGCAGTCCCCATGATCACCGTGACTCTGCCAGGACCGCTGGTCCTGCTGCGATTTTCCCAAGCAATCCGGCCAACGTATCGTCCGTTTCCGCCAATTGATCCCGGCTCAGCGTCAATGCGCGTTCGGCGTCGTCGAGCCCGAGCGAGCGGGCGAGCACAATGGCGGTTTCGTAGCTGACGCGGTCAGCCTGAACGCCTTTCCGGAAGGCGCCGATCAGCGCGATATCGAGAAGAGAGCCGTGCTCGATCATCGTCGTGTCGCGATGCGCGTCCTCCAGTATCGCGCGCATCCAGATATTCTCGGCGCCGGCTATGTCCACGCGCAGGGCAGTGGCGATCGTCTGGAGGCGTCCCGCGCGCTCGCGCCCCTGCCCGATCTCGGACCGCATCGCGTCGGCAAACCGGTCATCGTCGATCCGCTCGGCGATGCCACCCACGCGATCGGTCCAGGCGCATTCGCCATCGTGAAGGTCCTGCAACGCAACAACGAACAGGTCGAGAGATGTCGTGGCCAGCTGAGTCATGCATGTCCGAACGCGGCTGGCTCGGCCAGGTTTCCTCCCTAGGTCAGACCCTCATCATCCGCAGCGCCATCCAGGGCTTGCCCGGCAGCGCGACCTTCGGACGGGCCGGGTCTTGGACGTCATAGTCGTTCTTGCGCGCCATCTTGAACACGCCCTCGACCGGCGTGATCGTCATATTCCAGGTATCGATCACGTCGATCCGATAGCTCTGTAGCGCCTCCTCGCCGCGGCCGGGCAATATGACGTCCCATTCGGTCGGGCGGTCGGCGCCGAAATAGCGCAAATAATAATGATCGGCCTTGCCGCCGAGGTGATAGTTCCACCAAGCCTGGATCGGCTCGATGCCGGGAACCGGCCCTTCCTCCATGATCTTGCGCAGGAAAGCGAGCCGCGGCGGGCTGGTCCCGACCAGCTTGCCGCCTTGTCCCAGCCACGAGAAATCGGCGTTGCGATTGGCGTCGAACGTCTCGCTGTGACCGACATAGGTGCCGCCGATCAGCCCGTACCAGAAGCGCTCGACCATCTCCTCGCCGGTCAATTGGCCCCAGCGCTTGTCCGAATTCCCTTCATAGACCACTTCGTCGAAGATGACCGGCTTGAGCGCGAAGGCACGGTGCAGTTCGGCTCGGATATCGTCGAGCACCGCCGCGCCGTTCTGGATGCTGGCATGGGTGATCCAGGGTTTGCGCGCGTCGTAATAGGTGTGGATCTGGTGGATCGAGCGCAGCCGGTCGTGGGGATCGGCGGCGACCAGCACCTGAAACAGATGGTCCCAATCGTCCATCGTCTTGGTCTTGATGGCATCATATTCGTTGCCCATCGACCACCAGACGTTGCGATAGGCGCCGAACCGCGCGGCGACGTAGCGCAGGTAACGCTCGTCATCGGCGCGCTTCATATCGGAATAGCCGCGCGTGGCGTCATAGGGGTGAAAGAGGATGACGTCGGCCTCGATACCGAGCGCGCCGAGCCGAACGATGCGATCCTCGTAGCGGCGGAAATAGGCGGGATCGAAGCGCGTGGGATTCCAGGCCTTGGGCCCGTCGCCGGTCCGCGCGAACGGATTGGTCGCGACCGATTCCACGTTCGGGAAGACGAGCATGCGCATCTTGTTGAACGGGGCACCTGCCAGCGTCTTCAACGTCTCCGCGCACTTGGCGTCGGACTGCAGTGCCCAGGAATAGCTGGTCGTGCCGATCTGACGGAACGGCGTGCCGTCGGCATATTCGAAATGATAGCCGTCCTTCGTGACGCGCACCGGACCGTGATTGCCGGCGCCCGGCGCGATCGCCTCGAACGCACCGGTGCGGCCGTTGAGCGCGGGCGCGTTGCTCTCCGTCGTCCAGCGCCAATTGCCGATTTCGGGCGGACTGAAGCGGACTCGGTAGACGCCGTCGCCATCATAGAAGCCGGGGACGCGGATCGTCCGTCCGCCGCTGGTGAAGCTCGCCGACATGGTGACGTCGTCGAACGGATTGCCGTTTTGCGGTCCGTCGAGCGCGATCTCGTACACGCCCCATCGCTCGACGCGCCCTTCGGACGAACGCTTCGCCGCCGCCGTCAGCGGACCCGAGGCGGCAGCCGCCCCCAACGCCATGGCATTGGCCAGCACGGCGCGCCGCGAAAGTCCCATCGCTCATCCTCTTCCTGGCGACCGGATGCCGACTTCGGCCCGGTTTCGGATGAGGTATCGGGCGTCTCCAATTGAGTCAATTTTGGGATTATAATATGATCATTTAGCGCGATACGCGCTCGACAAGCCGGTGCCCGCGCGTGAAGGCTTGCGTCGGTCGGCGCCGATGCTACACTCGGAAAATAATATTATCATACGTTTTAAATGGAGAGCATGTCGATGACCACGGGGGGCTCCTCGACCGGAAGCTGGCGGGACACGATCCTGGCGGGCCTGGCCAATTACATCGACGCAGGATCGATCGTCGCGGGCTCGGTGGCACTGGCATTGTGGCAGGAAGCCTACGGGCTCAGCAACACCACGCTCGGCATACTGGGGGCGTTTGGGCCGAACGCGATATCGGCGGGGATCGGCGCGCTGATCGGCGGACGGTTGTGCGATCTGCTCGGCCGTAAGAAGATCTACCAGTACGATATGCTGTTCTACGCCTTCGGCATGCTGTGGCTGGTATTCGCGGTCAACGCCTGGATGGTCGTATTGGGCTTCTTCCTGGTCGGACTGGCGGTGGGTGCCGATATCCCGGCATCCTGGTCGCTGATCGCCGAACAGGCACCGGATGATTCGCGCGGCAAGCATAGCGGCTCGGCGCAGGTACTGTGGTATCTTGGCCCGACCGTCGTGTTGCTGATGTTCGCGGCGCTGTCGCCCTTGGGCCTGCTCGGCGCTCGCATCGTCTTCGCGCACCTTGCCATCCTGGCGGTCGCGCTCACCTTTCTCCGCGCCCGCATGCACGAGTCCAAGCGCTGGCTCGAAGCCCAGGCGCTGCCCGCCGAGGAACGCCGCCGTGGCAAGTTGAGGGACCTGCTGACCTGGCAGCATATCCGCTCGATGGCATTCCTGATCGGCATGTACGGCATCTGGAACCTGTGGGCGGGGACCAACGGCTTCTTCTTCCCCTATATCCTGCGGACGGTCGGCAATTTCGGCCAGTTCACGGCGGTCGCCGTGCAGACGCTGAGCTTCTTCATCGGCATGATGTCGATCTACCTGGTCTTCATGCAATTTTCCGACCGGGTGAACCAGCGGCTGATGTTCGGTATTTCGGCAGTGATCCAGGTGATCGGCATGTCGCTGCTCGCGATCTTCCCGCTGACCCTGCCGGTCGCGATCATCCACGTGTTCCTGATGTCGTTCGGCGGCGGGTTCGGCGCGCAGAGCTTCTTCCAATTGTGGAGCGCGGAGATGTTCCCGACCCTGCTGCGCTCGACCGCGCAAGGGGTGATGTTCGCGGTCGTGCGCGTGTCGCTGGGCGCGTTCAGCTTCTTCGTCCCGGCACTGACGGCGACCGGCTTCACCACGCTCGCCTGGATCCTGGTCGGATTCCTGGTGGTGAGCGGGTTGATCGGATTCCTCGGCGCGCCGCGCAACGAGGGCAAGTCGCTCGAGGAAATCGAGGCAGGGATGAAGCCCGCTCGCTGACGGGCGCGAAGGAGGGGGAAATGAGCTGGACCAAGTCGGTGATCGCGGCGTTGACGCTAGCGGCGGCGATCTCCCTTCCGGCCACGGCGCAGGAGCGCATGCCGCTGCTCAAGGTATCGAGCAACGGCCGCTATCTCGAAGCCGGCGGCAAGCCTTTCTTCTGGCTGGGCGACACCGGCTGGCTTCTGCTTTCCAAGCTCGATCGCGAGCAGGTAGAGCAGTATTTCACCGCCCGCGAGCGCCAGGGTTTCACCGTGATCCAGATCATGGTGCTGCATCGGGCGGAAATGGCGAACCCGCTGACCGGACCGGCCTTGGTCGATGGCGATGTCGCCCGGCCGCGCGTCACGCCGGGAAACGATCCGGCAAAGGCCGGTGAATACGATTATTGGGACCATCTCGACTGGGTAGTCGACCGCGCCGCCGCGCATCACCTGTACGTCGCGTTGGTGCCCGCCTGGGGCACGTTCGCCGAGATGCGCAAGCTGACGGTCGACAATGCCCCAATCTATGGCCGCTTTCTCGCGGAGCGCTACAAGGACAAGGCCAATATCGTCTGGATCAACGGCGGCGACACCCATGCCGACATGGCGACCCTGACCTGGCGCGCGCTGGGCGAGACGATCAAGTCGATCGACCACAATCACCTGATGACCTTCCACCCCTTCGGTCGGACCGATTCTTCCTGGGTGTTCCACGATGCCGCCTGGCTCGATTTCGACATGTTCCAGTCGGGACACCAGGATTACGCGCAGGACACCCAGCGCTGCGCCTATGGCGAGGACAATTGGCGCTATGTCGAGGATGATTGGAAACGCCGCCCGACCAAGCCGGCGATCGACGGCGAACCGAGCTACGAGAATATCCCGCACGGGCTCGACTTCGTGCAGTTTCCGATCTGGCGGGCGGCGGATGCGCGCCGCTACGCCTGGTGGTCGGTGCTCGCAGGGGCCTTCGGGCACACTTATGGCGAGAACAGTGTGATGCAGTTCTACACGCCTGGCGAGAAGGCCGCCTATTGGCCAAAGATCTCCTGGCAGGACGGGCTGGAGGCGCCGGGTGGCGGCCAAATGCAGTTCCTCAAGGATCTGATGCTGTCGCGGCCCTATTTCGAGCGTGTCCCCGACCAAACGCTGATCGTCGGCAACGGTACACGCTATGACCGCGTCGCGGCGTCGCGCGGCACAAGCTATGCGATCGCCTATAGCTATACGGGCAAGCCGTTCCGTGTGCAGATGGGCAGGATTACCGGCAAGCGCGTGCGCGCAGCCTGGTTCGACCCGCGCACCGGGCGGACGAAGGCGATCGGCATGTTTCCCAACAGCGGCAAGCGTCTGTTCACGCCGCCAGGCACACCGGCGCCGGGCAATGACTGGGCCCTGCTGCTCGACGACGCGGCGTCGGCTACGCCGCAATAAAGCTCGCCGCTATCGTCCTGCCCGTCGCGGCGCTATTGGACGAGGCGATGGCTCAACATGACGCAGTTCCGGGTGCCGACCCGATCGTCCGGCGTAAGCTTTCCGACGAGGTGTTCGACCGGCTCAAGGCGATGATCGTCAGCGGCGAATGCGGTCCGGGAGGATCGCTGCCGTCCGAGCGGGAGTTGATGGCACGCTTCGGCGTGGGCCGCCCGGCGATCCGCGAGGCGATGCAGGCGCTCGCCAATCTCGGGCTGGTCACGATCAGCCATGGCGAACGCGCCAAGGTCCGCCAACTGACTGCCGAATCGGCGATGCGGCAACTCGATCCGATCGCGCAATTGCTGTTGTCGACCTCGCCCGAATCGCTCGAGCATCTGAAGGAAGCGCGCAGCTTTTTCGAGCGCGGCATGGTGCGGCGCGCGGCCGAACAGGCGACAGCAGAGGACGTGGCCGATTTACGCGCGATCCACGCTCGACAGACGGCCGCCGCCGGCGACGCGGTCGCTTTCATCGGCGCCGACATGCAGTTCCATACGCGTATGGCGCGGATCACCGGCAACCCGATCTTCGTCGCGGTCAGCGAGATGATGCTCGGCTGGTTGCAGGAATATCATGCGCACATGTTGATCTGGCAGGGCCATGGCGACCAGACCTTGGCCGAGCATGCCGAACTGATCGACCGCATCGCCGCGCACGATCCGGACGGTGCCGAACGGGCGCTGACCCGGCATCTGGCGAGATCCAACCACCTCTATGCCCATCGCGAGGGACCGGCGACGAGCTAGCCCGCCCCGTCCTCGCCGACCGCGCGATTTAGCCAGCGTTCGTTTCGACGATTTCGAATGCCCGGAGCGAGAGTTGACGCTCGCCCACACGAACATCCTGGGTTTCGGCTGTAAGGTTGGCCACCACCACCCTTCCCCCCACCGCCACGGCCGCGATCTTGTCAGGCGACGACGATCGGCACGCGCGCCGCTCAAATCCGGCCATGCGCGCAAGCGTCCTGACCGCTGCAAAGACTGGGCGTGGCCCATCCTCACTCGTCACGCCCAACGGGCCGGTCAACGCTCCCAAGGTCAACGTGTCGAGCGCAGCACCTTCCGTCGCGGCGGCATAGCCAATCGTCCAGGCCGCGGCGAAGCTGCCGTCCTGGCGCGGATCGGCCATGGCCATCGCCATCCGATCGCGCGCGGGATTGGGCATGGTGCGCGAGCCATAGGGATTCTGTCGCATCCCGATCGTCACCGGACCGAGCCGATAAGGCTTGTCGCCGATGATCGCGCGCGCCGATCGCAGGATGTGGGGAACGGCCTCGAGCGACTGCATGACGCTGAGATCGTCGGCGGCGTGGACGATCGGGCAGGTTGCGTGGCTGACGAAATCGAGCTGATCGAGCGGCGGCCGCTTGCGATTGAGCTCGGTGAAATAGCCGTACATGCCCCCACCCAGCGCAAGTCCCGAAAATGCGCGGCGTGCGGCAGCGTAGACATCGGACAGAGGCGAACAGGCGGGCCATTCGCTGCCGGGGGGCGTTGATCGCAGATCGGGAGCCGGATAGATTGCGATGGCATCGAGCTTCAGGCCGCTTGCCGCGACATGGCCGGCGATCGCTTGCAACTCTATGTCGAGGTCGCCATCCGCGGCGATCACGCATTCGAGCGTGTTGCGATGCGGCAATCCGTCGACGGCCCGCGACAGCGCCTGCATCTCGGCTAGCCCCTGCCCCGCCTGCGCCTCGAAACTCAGCAGCAGATCCTGGACGCCCGAGACCAGCAGAGCCTCTCGTCCTGCCAGAACCGCCATGGCCTCGGCCGGCGTTATGACCAGTCCGATCCGCGGCATTGGGTCGATCGCCTCGCCGATCGCGACGGTGACGACATCCTCTTGCGGCGCTTGCTCGATGACGTCGCCCTCGATCTCGATGCGAACCGACTGATGGTTGATCGTGCCCGCGGGCATGAGGTAGGGCCACGGCTTGGCAAGCGGCCGAACATAGGTCTTGTACGAAGCATCCGACCAGTTGCGCTGGTCCTCCATTTCGAAAATGTCGCCGTCCAGGCGGCACGACACGGTCAGGCCGTGCTGGCGATGGATCAGGGCGGCGATGTCGGCGAAGGGCTGCCACGGATCGATCCGTTCGGGAAAGACGGATTCCTCGATCGCTCCGTCGCCATGCTCGACGCGAAGCGGCGCCCCCGCCAGCCCGGCGGGATGGAGCACGCAGAAGCCGAGCCGGTTGAGCGTGACGTCGCCAATCGCCTGCGCCTCGACGCTGAAGATCAGCCGGTCGTTGAACGCGGCGATGGTCGTGCCGTAGACCAGATGCTCGCCGTTCGGGCCGGTGCAATCGGCGCCGTAATAGATTTCGATCCGACCGTCCGATTGCTCGACCTGGAAGGCGTTGATCCTCGGCGTCAGCGTGCCCCAATCACGGTCGCGGACCAGATATCGGATGCCGCGCACCACCTCGACGTCGCCGACGCGGATCGAACGCAGATTGCCGCCGATCAATTCAAAGGAAAGCCGCCCGACGGCGAAACGGCGCACCGGTTCGGGCGGCGCGTCGGTGCCGTACAAAGCGAGCGCATCGGCCTCTATTCTGGCCATCCCTCTCCCCGCGCCTTTCGATCGAGCGCTTGCGCAACTCATCATACCATCATACCACGAATGCAAGCAGTTTGATTGGAAAGGTTCGGAACATGGTGGCGATCGCGCTGTTCGGTGCAGGCGGAAAGATGGGCGCGCGACTGTCGCGCAACCTGCAGGGCAGCGACTATGACGTGCGGCATGTCGAGCCGGGCGAAGTCGGGCGCGCGCGATTGCGCGACGAGCTCAGCATTGCGTGCGTCGACATCGCGACCGCGATCGACGGCGCAGACGTCGTCATTCTGGCGGTGCCCGACACCCATGTCGGCTCGGTCGCGCATGAGATCGCGCCGTCGCTAAAGCCCGGCACGATGGTAATGGCCCTCGATGCCGCCGCGCCGTTCGCCGGGCATTTGCCCGACCGGCCCGACCTTACCTATTTCGTGACCCATCCCTGCCACCCCCCGATCTTCAACGACGAGACCGATCCCGCCGCGCGCGACGACCGGTTCGGCGGGCTCCATGCGCGCCAGGCGATCGTCAACGCGATGATGCAGGGTCCCGAGGAGCATTATGCGCTCGGCGAGGCGGTCGCACAGACGATCTGGGCGCCGATCCTGCGCTCGCACCGCGTCACGGTCGACCAGATGGCGCTGCTCGAGCCCGGGCTGTCGGAGACCGTGTGCGCCTCGTTGCTCGACACGATGCGCGAGGCGATGGACGAAGTGGTGGCGCGCGGCGTGCCCGCCGAGGCGGCGCGCGACTTCCTGCTCGGCCACATGAACATCCTGGCGGCGGTGATCTTTCAGCACATCCCCGGGCAATTCTCGGACGCGTGCAACAAGGCGATCATGTTCGGAAAGCCGGCGATCGTGCGCGACGATTGGAAGCGCGTGTTCGACGCCGACGAGCTTGCCGCGAGCATCCAGCGTATCACCTGAAATTCGCGCACGATTTTTCCGTGGCCGACGTGCGCTGTGCATTGACTCGTCCGGCGAACTTGTGATCTCATCATACCAGCTCAGAACGACAGCTCGAGCGACACCGACCGCGTCGCGGGAAACGACGCGGACGATTGGAGAGGATGATGGCACGAGCCCGTTCGACGGCGGCGGCGCGCATGATGCGCCGCCGGCGGCTGCACGTATCCGCCTGGGGGACGATCGCCCTGCTGGCTAGTGTTGGCTGCGGCGCAGGCATGGTCGCACCGATGTCGCACGCCGCCAACGCCAAGCCGCGCCCGGCGTCGGCCGCGCGGACCGATGGCGAACGCAGACAATGGCATGATGTCCGGCTGACCTTCGCCGGCCCCCAGACCAACGAAACCGCCAAGCTCAATCCGTTCCTCAATTACCGGCTCAATGTGACGTTCCGTCATGGCGACAAGGTCTATGTCGTCCCCGGTTATTATGCCGCAGACGGCAACGCGGCGGAGAGCAGCGCGACCGCAGGCAACCTCTGGCGAGTCGATTTCGTCCCCGACGAGATCGGCACCTGGACCTACACCGCCTCGTTCCGCACCGGCCCCGACGTCGCCGTCAGCCTCGACCCCAGGGCCGGCACGGCGACCGCGTTCGACGGTACACGCGGCTCGTTCACCGTCGCGCCGAGCGACAAGACCGGCCGCGATGCCCGCGCCAACGGCATGCTGCGCTATGTCGGCAAGCACTTCCTGCAATATGCCGGCAGCAAGAAGTATTTCGTGATGGCAGGCACGCAGAGTCCGGAGAACTTCCTGGCTTATTACCAGTTCGACAACACCAGGGATTATCGCGGGCAGAAGGGCCTGCCCTATCCCGACCAGCTCCATCATTACGACCCGCATGTGAAGGACTGGAAGCCCGGCGACCCGACCTGGCAGGGCGGCAAGGGCAAGGGCATCATCGGCGCGCTCAACTATCTGGCGTCGAAGGGGATGAACAGCTTCTACACGCTGACGATGAACAATTACGGCGACGCCATGGATATCAATCCGTGGATCTCCTACGACGAGCACACCCGCTACGACGTGTCCAAGCTGGGTCAGTGGGAGATCGTGTTCTCGCACATGGATCGCCTGGGCATGCAGGTGATGATGATCACCCAGGAGGAGGAAGGCGAGCAGACGCTCGGCAAGATGAGCGTCGAGCGCAAACTCTATTATCGCGAGCTGATCGCGCGGTTCGCGCACCATTCCGGCATCGTCTGGGACCTGGACGAGGAGATGGACCGGTTCCGCTATTTCAACACGCGGGACATCGAGGATATCGCCAATTACATCAAGGCGCTCGACCCGTATAAACACCCGATCCAGTACGTGCAGTGGAAGGCCGAGCTGATCGACGATCAGCGCACCTATGGCCGCCTGCTCGGTTTCCCCAATTTCGATTCCACCGCGCTCCAGCACGATGCCGAGAACACGCATTCGGAGACGATCAAGTGGCTCGACAAGTCGGACGCCGCCGGCCACCCATGGCTGGTCCATCTGATCGAGATGAACCCCGGCGTCCGTCCCGACACGGAGGACTATGCCCATGACAAGGTCCGCAAGCTGGCGATCTGGGGCCATTATATGGCCGGCGGCACGGGGACGATGTTCTTCTTCACCGACCCGATCGGCGACCTCAACATGGAGGACTACCGGTCGCGCGATCACCTGTTCGAGCTGATCCACTACGCGCAGGATTTCGTCGTCCGCTATCTGCCGGTGCAGGACATGCACCATGCCGACGAGCTGACCCCGGCCAAGGACGATTACGTGCTGGCCAAGCCTGGCCAGGTCTATGCGGTCTATCTGCCCGACGGTGGCACGACTACGCTCGACCTGTCGCAGGCGACAGGCAGGTTCGAGGTCAAATGGTACGACCCGCGTGCCGGCGGCGAGCTCCGGGACGGGAGCGTGCGCGTCGTCGACGGTGGCGGCGGCCGATCGCTCGGCAAGGCGCCGTCCGACGCCTCCGGCGACTGGGCCGTGCTGGTCCGCAAGATCAACTGACGCCGCCCCTCGGCGAACGCGATGAGATGGGATCAGGCCATGAACAAGACCATGTTTGTACTCGCGGCTGCGCTTTGCGCGACCAGCGCCCTCGCTCAGGAGAGCGGGCGCGAGAAGGAAGGCGCCGCGGTGCTTTCCGATGCGAACAGCTCGATGCTGGTAAAGATGACCAGCTCGATGAGCGCGGCCACCAGCAAAGTTGGCGACCCCGTCACCGGCGAGCTGATCGATCCGCGCGAATTGCGCGGCGCAAGGGTCGAGGGAGGCATCGACCGCGCCGACCACGATATCCTCAGCTTTTCGTTCCACGCGATCCGGATCGGCGACAAGAGCTATCCGATCCAGTCGAAGCTGGTCTCGATCACCAGTTCGCGCGGCAACGAGGGTCAGGACGATCTCGGCCAGCGCATCCGGATCGAGGGCGCGGGGATTATCGCCTACGGCGTATCGACGGCGCTGGATGAGGGAGCGGAGGTGCGGATCACGGCCTGGAAGAAATAGGACGTCGATCGTCACGCGGCGCGTAACTGGGCGCGTACCAGGTCGGCAGTCTCGTGGAGGCGATTGCCGGGCGCGGTTCCGAATACGGCGCAGCCCAGCCCGTCATCGGCCCAGGTCCAACCGCGCACACTCCCCTCCTCGCGGCTTTTCATCCGGTCGTTCCCCTCGGTCTCCATCGGACGGACGTAAAGCGCTATGCGGTTACCGGCCGAGTCCTCATAGAGGTAGAGACCGGCCGGACCATGTCCGGTTGCGACCAGCCGACCCCCGATCAGTTGCAGGCCGGCCGAGTGAAGATCGGGCGCCTTTACTGGCCGCGACAATCGCTGGGAGAACCAGTCGTCCAGCTGCTGCCGATCGCTCGCGGCGAGTTCGACCGGACGTTCGCGGTCGCTCGCATACACCGAATAGCTGGCAGCCGCCTCCCGCGCCAATGCGGCGGTTCCGGCATTGGGCGGCGTACTCCAATCGCGAAGTGCCCAGCCGGTGCCTCCGCCGGCAACGAACAGCGCGGCCATCCCCGCGACCGCGATCGCGCGGCTTTGCCCTGTCCGTTCTGGGCGGACTCGCAGACGCAGATCGAGCTCGGGCGGCACTGGCTCCGCGGCCACCGAGGCCAGCGCCGATCGCAACGCGTCGCGCTGAACGCGATAGGCATGCACGCGCCCGGCCTCGTCTGGCCGCTCGGCAAGCCAGGCCGCGACTGCTTCTTCGCGCTCGCCCGACAAGCGGCCGTCGACATAGGCTTGGATTTCCGCCTCGGTCACCGGCCGATCGATCACGATACGATCCGCAGATATGGGCGCGCAGAACCATCCACGCCTTCCTCCATCAACCGCCGCAACCGCTCGCGTCCGCGCGACAGGCGCGACATCACCGTACCCTGAGGAATGTCCAATATGGCGGCCGCCTCGGCATAGCTGAGCTCCTCTACTCCGACCAACAACAGCACGCTGCGCTGTTCGTCCGGCAACTGCCCGAGTAACGCCATGACGTCTCGCTGGCCAAATCCATCCTCCTGCTGGGGAGGCGACGCCAGCCGCGCTTCGGACACCTCGTCGATCGGATCGTCGACGCCGCGCCGCATACGGCGCCGCAACCGGTCCATTGCGAGATTGTGGAGGATTGCGAACAGCCAAGCTCGCGCGGTGCCCCCCTTCCGCCGCCCTGCCCAGTTCGCCGTCGCCCGCTCCAGCACGTCCTGGACCAGATCGTCGGCGTCGTCGCGATCGCGCAGCAACGCCCGCGCATAACGGCGCAGCGCCGGGATCAGGGGCTGCACCGTGGCGATCATGTCGGCGCTCGGTCGCATCGCGGACATCATAACGGGTTGGACGTCCGGAGCCTCGTCTTCATTCCATCGCGCGAAAAATTCTACCGTCGCCGGAATAATCGCGATACCCTCGTCGTCACGCGTTCATCCTCCACGACATCGGGAAAGCTCATGTCTTCCGATAACCGCGTTCCCCTCGGCCCCGTCGCGTTGATTGGCGCAATCGTCCTGCTTTTGATCGCGGGCTTCGCCTGGGCGGCGGGCTGGATCGGCGGGCGGCGGATCAGCGGGGGGGACATCACCACCGCACTCGACTATAATGGCGGCAGCCATCCCGGTTATCGCCGCGCCCATGCAAAGGGCCTGTGCTTCGCCGGGACGTTCGAGGCAAATGGGGAAGGAGCAAAACTCTCGTCCGCCTTGGCATTCAAGACCGGGAGCTATCCGGTCATCGGCCGTTTCTCCATCGGCGGCGGCAACCCGCTCGCGACCGACGGGCGCACCGTCTTTCACTCGATGGCGCTGATACTGACGACGCCCGACGGGCAGCAATGGCGCATGGCGATGGACCATACGCCGATCTTCCCGGTCGCCGATGCCGCTTCGTTCGTCGCGCTCCAACGCGCGACCAGGCCCGATCCCAGGACCGGCAAGCCCGATCCGGCGGTGATGAAGCCGTTTCTGATGGCGCATCCGGAGGTGAAGGCGTTCCAGGACTATATCGCGAAGGCGGTCCTGCCGAGCAGCTTCGCCAACGCCACCTATTACAGCATCAACGCCTTCCGCTTCAGCACCGGCGGCAACGCCAGTCTGGTGCGGTGGCAGTTCGATCCCGAAACACCGCTGACCGGACTCGACAAGGCGCATCTCGACCAGCTGCCCCGCGACTATCTGTTCCAGGAAATGATCGCACGGACCGCTAAGCAGCCCTCTCGATGGCATTTACGTCTGGTCGTCGCCAATCCGGGCGATGTCACCGATCGGGCCACCGTGGAGTGGACGGGTCCGCATCGCACGATCGGCGCCGGCACGCTTACCGTCACCAGTGTCTCACCGGAGGAAAACGGCGCTTGCCGCGACCTGAATTTCGATCCCACGATCCTGCCGCAGGGCGTAACCATCTCCGACGATCCGCTGCTTGCGGCGCGATCCAAGGCCTATTCCTCTTCCTTCACGCGCCGTGCCCGCGAAGGCGCGGGGCCAAGCGCGATCGGACAGGATCTGGCGAAGGAGCACGGGCAATGACGCCGCCCCCGCTCGATTTCCACCCGGCGCTTCGGGCCGTGCATTGGCTGATGGCGATCATGGTCCTTGCCATGCTGTTCATCGGGGTCGGCATGGTCTCGACCACCGGGCCGCTTTATCCGGCCCTGCTCGCACTGCATCGGCCGATCGGGATCGCGATCCTGGTGTTGGTCCTGATCCGGCTCCCGTTGCGGCTGGCGACCGGGGCCCCGGCCCTGCCGGACGCCCTGTCGCCGATGGAGAAGGGCATCGCCAAGGGATCGCACGTCCTGCTCTATCTCGCGATGATCGGGCTGCCGCTGATCGGCTGGGCGATGCTGTCGGCGGGCGGCTATCCGGTTCAGGTCACCAAGGGGCTCATCCTGCCGCCCATCATGCCGCACGACCTTGCGCTCTACGCCGTGCTGCGAGAGGCACACACGATCATCGCGCTATCGTTCTTCGCGCTGATCCTAGCACATCTTGCAGCCGCATTGATGCACGGCCTGATCCGCAGGGACGGTGTGCTCAGAAGCATGACAACCGGACATCGGCGGGCCGCACCGGTGATCGACGCCGAAATGCCCGTCCCGGTAGAAAATGCCGACGCAGGGGAAGCAATCGCGAGCATCGCACCGCAGGAGCCTAGCGACCCGCGCTGAGCATCGCGACGAACTTCGCCTCGGCCGGAGACAGGCTCCGTTCCGGATGCCGGACCATGCGGAACTGACGGTCGGGCAGCGCCAGCGGCACCTGGTGCAGCAATCCGGCCTCGATCCGCCCGGCGACGACGCTGGCCGACAGAACGGTTGCAGCTCGCCCGGTCTCGACCGCGCTCGCCATCGCCTCGTTAGAGGCCACTTCCATCATGATGGTCAGCTTCGCCGGATCGACGCCCAGCCCGCGCATGTCGTTCTCGAACTCCAGCCGGGTGCCTGACCCATCCTCGCGCGAAACCCAGGCGCTGTCGTACAGCTCAGCCGGCCGTGGGGGCGAAGCCGCCCAGGCGTGATCGGGCGCGACGACCAGAACGAGCTGATCGAGCGCCACCACGTCGCTGAGCAGATCGGTTGCCGGCAAGTCGCCCTCGACGAGCCCCAGCGAGGCCTCGCCCGATCGTAGCATTCGGTAGATCTCCGTCGTGTTCGCGATGGTGATGCTGAGTTGGATTTCGGGATTGCGCGCGTGGAAGTCGTTGAGGCGCGCGGGAAGCCAGTAGCTCGCAATCGTGTGGCTGGCGTGGACTCGAAGCACCCCCTGGCGCAGCCCGGCCAGATCCAGCATGCGCTCCCGCGTGGCGACCGCCCGGCCTAAAACCGAGCGCGCCTCCTCCAGCAGGACGCGGCCGCTATCGGTCAGCTCGATGCGACGCCCGACGCGATCGAACAGCGCGACGCCAAATTCCTGCTCCAGTTGAGTGATGGCGTAGCTGACCGCCGATTGCGCGAGGCGCAGATGTTCGGACGCTCTGGTGACATGCTCGCGCTCGGCGACCGCGACGAATATCCTTAGTTGCTCCAGCGTCACGTCATGCCGCTCCGGTTGATCGCGATCCCTTCAGGCCGCCACGTTACGCCATTCCAGCCGGTCCGCCAGCGTTGCGGCAAGATCGCGCGCCTGTCGCCGGATTTCCGGGATCGCGATCGATTCGAACAGCACGCCGAGCCGCGCCGGTCCGATCGAAAACAGCCCGACCGCCTCCCTGCCGTTCCGGTCGATCAGCGCTCCGGAGGGAGCGCACCGCAACCCGGCTCCGGCAAAACCCGGCACGATGTCTCCCGCGTCCAACATCGAGCGCAACAGCGGCGATGCGACAGCGCGGTAGTTCATGCTGGGTCCGGTGCAATTGATCACATGTCCCGCCTCGACATCGAATGCCTCTCCGGCACCGTGCGCCGTCACCAGCAAGCGGTCGCCGGTCGCGATCGCCCTTGCGACATGTCCGTCGAGGATACGGAGCGTGCCTGCCTCGATCTCGGCATGGATGATGTCGGCGATTTGCGGCGCCATGCGATGCCGGCGGATTTCCCAACGGCGCTGCAGATGGCGTCGAAACCGACGCTTCTCGGCATCGGAAAGTGCCAGCCACAGATCGTTCAATACCGGCCGCATACTGTCGACGGCCGACCGCCAGTCGATTCCATCTTTGAGGGCGGCATGAAAGGCATGCAGGTAGGCGCGAGCGGTCGCTGCCGTATCACCGGGGCGGAACACCGGTCCAGCCAGCGCCGGATGCTGCGCATGGCGTTCCGGCAGCAGTCCGTGGCGCGACACCGCGGTAATACGGCCATGGTGACCATTCTCGCGCAAGCGCATCACGACATCGATAGTGGTCAGGCCCGTGCCGATCAGCAGCACGTCCTCATCGACGCCGATCCGGCCGAAGACATCGTCCGCCCAGGCATCGTGATGATAACGTCCCGTCGCATCCAGCTCGGGCGCGATGCCCGGCAGCCGTGCCGGCGCGAAGTGACCACAAGCGAGCACCACCTGCCGCGCCCTGATCTCCCCACCTCGTGCCAGCGAGACCGCGTACACGCCACCTTCCCGGCGACACGCAATAGCGCTGTCGCGGACATGCTCAGGCGCTGCCGCAGAATAGAGATGACGCAAATACAGCCCGAAGACTGGCCGCGGCACGAATGTGTCGGCCATAGTATCAGCGGCGACATTTTTCCGCATCCAGTCGATAAAATGATCAGGATCGTCGGGATCGGCGCTCATTCCACCCGCCGCGACGTTGAGCAGATTTTTGAGCGACGGCGTCGAATAAGCAAGGCCGAAGGCGGGCCGATCCGTCGGCGCGACGACCGTGCACGTAAGATGGTGATCGCGACAAAGGTTCCAAGCGACCAGCGCGGCGCTGGCACCCCCGCCGATGATCACGATGTCGCGAATGTCCTGCATTGGCATCAGAGATGTCCCTTCTTTCGATGGGGACCGATATGCTCCGAAAATATCATCAATCCATGCGATAATTATGAGCATAACATTCCATTTTATAGAACGTTTTGCTCATAGCGTCGCTGCCCGAGGATGCAGCGCGGCCAGCACGCGCGCCACTCAACGAATAAAAAAAGGGCGGAGGAAGCAGCCGAAACTGCTTCCCCCACCCAGGGGAGGAAACGGGTTGCGCGGTTACATCTTGATGCGGAAACCGGCGTAGAAACGGCGGCCGATCGGATCATAGATGGTCGACGGGTTGAAGTTGCCGACGTTGCCGTAGAGCGGCGGCATCTTCACATCGAAGGCATTCTTCGCGCCGAGGTAGAATTCCCAGTTCTTCTTGACGTCGAAGCGGACCTGCACGTCGGTGTAGACCCTTGCGCCGAGCGTGAACAAGCTCTTGGGCGGCAAGGAGCCATCGGCCAGCACATAGGTGGTCTGGAAGTTTTCATAATCCAGCATCTGCTTGCCGATATACTGGTTGGTGACCGTGATACCGAACATGTCGTTCGACCAGTCAAGCGTCAGGACGGCCTTGTCCTTCGGATTGCCGAACTCGCCCATCGTGTTGTCGTATTTGTCGCCCTGGAGCGGCACGACGCCGTTCTTGAGCAGATGGGTCCAGCTGCCCTCGAACGTGGCGGTACCGCCGAGCACCGCCTGCCGATAGTTCAGCGTGAAGTCGAGGCCGCGCGTGAACGCGCCGCCGCTGTTCACCAGGGTGGTGAAGATCTGCTGGACCGACCCGATGCTGAACGCGCCCGACGGCTGATCGCGGCGGGTAATGAACTGGCAGAAGTCCGAAATGCCCTGAACATAACATTTGTTGAGGATGGTCGTCGTCGACAGACGGCTGATCGCGCCCTGCAGCTGGATATCGAAATAGTCCGCCGTGAAGGTCAGGTTGCGAAGGGCATTGATCGACCGCGGATTGATCACGACGCCCGCGGTGAAGGTCTTACCGGTTTCCTGCTTGATGTTCGGATTGCTGCCCGACACACTGCCGACGCCGCTCTGATCCGACGGCGTCAGCGTGAACTTGCCGTTGGCGTTGATATTGGCGACGATCGACGGGACGGCCAGACAGTTGGCGGCGGTCGTTCCGGTCGACGTCAGGGTGATGCCCTGGCAGGGATCGGTGATCGAGGTGATGCCCGACGAGGCCGCCGAGAACAGCTCACCGATGTTCGGCGCGCGAACGGCGTGCGCATAGACCGCGCGGAAGCGGATGTCCGAGGTCGGTGCCCATTCGCCGCCGACGTTCCACGCCGAGAAGCTGCCGACGGTGGAATAGTCCGACAGGCGATAGGCACCGCGCAGGGTCAGTGCCTTGAAGAACGGCAAGTCGGCCAGGATCGGCGCGACGACTTCGCCATAGGCTTCCTTGACGTTGAACGAGCCGGAGGTGTTCAGTTCCTGGACGTAGCCGTTCTTCGCCTGGTTGCTCAGCGGGTCGAAAATGTCTCGGCTGGATTCGGTGCGATATTCGGCGCCGACCGAGACCTGGAGCGCGCCATAAGGCAGCTTGAGCAAATTGCCGCCCAGGTTGAGCGACGCGACCTGCATTTCCTGCTTGGAGTCGCGGATGAGGTTCGTCTGCAGGTATTTCGCCGCGGCCGCCGAAATCTTCGACGAGCCATCCGGGTTCAGGCCATAAATGTCGACCGGCACGCAACCCGCCGCACGGGCATTCGCATCGACGCAGACCGCCTCGGTGAAATTGCCGTTCTTATTGTAGTCGAAGATGTCCGGCATGACCTGCAGCGCGTTGGCGAGGTTGTAGAGGTTCGCCAGCCCGGTCATTTCCTGGTGCTGCTTGGTATAGCTGTACTGGTAATAGCCATCGAGGCTCCAGCTGCCGCCAATGTCCCAGGATCCGCCGGCGGCGATCCGGAAATTGTCGCGCTCGGTCGGCGTCTTGCGTGATCCGAACGCGGTCGTGCGGATCAGCATGCTCAAGTCCTTCGACCCGATCGCATCGTTGGTGTAGCGGTCGGTCGCGGCATTGAAGACGGCGGTCGGCACCAACGGGTTGTTGACGATCACCGTCGCGCCCGTGGTCGGATTGGTGACCGCATATTGGATCGGGTAGAAGCCGCCGGTCCCGCTGAACGCGCCGAGCGCGCTGTCGGTGCGCATCGGCGATGCTTCGCGCTCGCCGTTGGTCCGCACGTTCACATAGGTCGTTTCGAGGAAGACGTTGACCTTGTCGGTCACGTCGAAATTGGTGCGCTGGGCAAAGGTCAAGCGCTTCGTCGGCGGAGCGATCTGGCCATATTGCGCAGCATTGAAGCCGTCGGTCGCCGCGTTGTAATTGTGGAACGAGCCGTCCGGGCCGATGATCTGGTTCGACTTGCTGCCGATCACGAAGGCACCGCCCGGGCCGACGCTCGACGGGACATAGGCGCGCTTGAACAGGTCCTGCGCAGCCTTGAGGTTGAGGTCGGACTTGCCAGCGACGCGCTCGGTCGTGCCCAGGCTCAACGCGGAGAGGCGGCTGAAATCACGATCGGCGGCAAACACGGCGCTTGCCTGGTTCCAGCCGACATAGGCCATCACATTGCCGCGGCCGCCGGCGAAGTTCGAGCCGAAGGTGACATTGGCGTCGAGCTCGTGGTCGTCGCCCTTTTGCGAAATGCCGTCCTGAACGTTGAGCTGGATGCCTTCGAACTTCTTCTTGTAGACGAAGTTCACCACGCCGGCGATCGCGTCCGATCCGTACACCGCCGAGGCGCCGCCGGTCAGCACATCGATGCGATCGACGAAGGACGGCGGGATCATCGAGACGTCGACCTGGGCCGTCCCGGGAATGCCCGCCACGGTGCGGCGTCCGTCGATCAGCACCAGGGTGCGATCGGGGCCGAGATTGCGAAGGTTGATCGTCGCGAGACCGGGATCGGTATCGTTGCCGGTCGTGTTACGGCTCTTGCCCGGAATGCCGACCGCGGGATTGATCTGCAGGATGTCCTGGACGTTGGTCGTGCCCTGCTTGCGCAAGTCTTCGCTGGTGATCACCTGAAGCGGTGACGGCGAGGTCAAGGTCGGGCTCTTGATGCGGCTGCCGGTGACGACAATCTCGCCCTGCGGCGCCGCTGCCGTATCCTGGGGAACGTCTGCGGTCGGGGCCGGCGCCGGGGTATCCTGCGCGAATGCCGGGGCCGCGATCATCGTCATCAGGCTCGCACCGGCGAGCAATGCGGCATGCGCGGCGCGCCGTTCGAATCCTGGGGTCTTTAGATATACCTTCATTGTCCCACTCCCTTTTGGTCCGTGTTCTTCGCAATCACACCAGCTTCCCGGATCTCCGCCCGGCGTTACGTCTCGCTCGATCCGGCCGCGCGCACGGCACCAGCCACCGCCGCACGCCAGCGGGCGAGCAGCCTTTCGCGCTGCTCCGCCGGCATTGCCGGATCGAAAAATTCCTTCTGTTCCTCACCGCTTGTCGGCAGCTTCAGGCCGATGCCGTCCGCCGCCAGCCGCGCCACACCGAGCGCGCTCGCTTCGGGAATGGTGGATCGGATGGTGCGTCGGCCGGTCACATCGGCGAGCAATTGCATCAGCAACGCGTTGCGCGCGGCGCCGCCGTCGATCGACAATTCGGCCACCGGGGCGCCGAGATCGGCATCGAGCGCGGCTACCACGTCGCCAATCTGGAGCGCGATCGCTTCCAATGTCGCGCGAGCGATGTGCGCCGGTTGCGTCGCCAGCGAGAGACCGGTGATCGTCCCACGCGCATCGCTGCACCAATGCGGCGCACCGAGCCCAGCCAGTGCAGGCACGAACACCACGTCGCCGCTGTCCACGACACTTTCGGCCAGCGCGGTCAGCGCCGCTTCGTCGGGCAGTCCCAGCATGGTCGTGGCGAAAGCGGCGGCGTGGCCCGAGACCAGGATATTGCCCTCGAGCGCATGTTGAACGCGATCGCCGCGGCTCCACCCGATCGTGCTCGACAGGCCATGCGCCGAGTGCAACCGCTCCCCGGTCGCCGCCATCAGCGAGCTGCCGGTGCCGATCGTCACCTTGACCCGCGGCGCTCCGTCGGCGCTGTGCTCGAACAGCGCAGCGTGGCTGTCGCCCATCACCGCCAGGATCGGCGTCCCGTCGGCGAGCGCGGTCAGCCCGGAAGCGACGGTGCCGAACCGGCTGTCGGACGGCATGACCTTGGGCAACAGGCCGAGCGGCACGTCGAACAAGCGGGCCAGTTCGGCATCCCATTCGAGCGTGTCGATGTTGAAGAGTTGCGTGCGCGAGGCGTTTCCGTACTCAGTCGCGTGCACCGCGCCACCGGTCAGGTTCCACAACAGCCAGCTGTCGACCGTGCCGCACCGCAGCTCGCCGCGCGCCGCCCGTGCCCGCGCGCCCGGAATCGTATCGAGCAGCCAGGCGATCTTGGCGGCGGGGAACAAGGGATCGATCCCCAGTCCGCTGCGCGCGACGATCTCCGCCTCGTGGCCGCCCGCTCGCAACACCGCGCAACGCTCGGCTGAACGCCGACATTGCCAGATCACCGCGGGGCCGACGGGGCGGCCGGTCTCGGCATCCCACAGAACGATCGTCTCGCGCTGGTTGGAGATCGCGACCGCGGCGATCGCGGCCGGATCGACCGCGGCCGCCAGTTCCGCAATCAGGGCGGCGACACCTTCCCAGATGTCCGACGCCGATTGCTCGGCCCAACCCGGCTGCGGATAATCGACCCGCATCGCCCGCGAGCGCGACAGGCGCACCGAACCGTCGGGCGCGACGAGCAGCGCCTTGGTGTTGGTCGTGCCCTGATCGATCGCGAGGATGAGCCGGTCGTCCATCAGCTTTTCCCGGCAACCAGTTCTTGCGCGGCGGCGGCGATGCCGGCGGCATTGAGCCCGGCATGGTCCATCAGCCAGCTTGCCGATCCGGTCGGCGCGAAGCCCTGAAAGCCGAGCATCCGCATCGGCACCGGCTTATGCTGCGCACAATATTCCGCGACCGCGCCGCCCAGGCCGCCGCGCGCGAGCCCCTCTTCCGCGGTGACGATCGCGCCGGTCGCGGCGGCAGCGGCGACGGCGTCGGTGTCGAGCGGCGAGACGGTCGCCATGTTGATCACGCGCGCGGCAATCCCCTGCCCCGCCAGCGCGTCCGCCGCATCGATCGCGCGATGGACTAACGTGCCGCTGGCGATAATCGCGACGTCACCGCCGTCGCGCAGCATCTCCGCCTTGCCGATCGCGAACGCCGCGCCCTCCGGTCGCTCGATCGCCGGCACCGGCATGCGGCTGATGCGGATGAAGACCGGACCGTCATGGGCCGCAGCCGCCTTGACCGCTTCGGCGGTTTCCCACGGATCTGACGGCACGATCACGGTCAATTTATCGATCGCGCGCAACCAGGCGACATCCTCGATGCTGTGATGCGTCGCGCCGAGCTCGCCATAAGCGACCCCGCTCGAAATGCCGCAGAGCTTCACATTGGCCTGGCTATAGGCGCAGTCGACCTTGATCTGCTCCATCGCGCGTGCGGTCAGGAAACACGCCGCCCCGCTGACGAACGGCACCTTGCCGCCATTCGCCAGGCCGGCGCCGACGCCGACCATATTCTGTTCGGCGATGCCGACATTGACGAGGCGGGTCGGAAAGCGATCGCGGAACTTGCCGAGCTTGGACGATCCGACCGAATCGTTGACCACGGCGACGATGCGGTCGTCGGCCGCGGCCAGTTCCTCCAGCGCCGCAACATAAGCGTCGCGGCAATCGAACGTGCCGGGAAGATTGGCCGGGGCGTTCACGCGCTTTTCTCCGCTTCGAGTTCGGCGATCGCCTGGGCAAGCTGGTCCGCATTGGGGACGCCATGATGCCAGCCGGCCTGGTCGCGCATGTAGCTGACGCCGTTGCCCTTGAACGTATTGGCAATCAGGACACGCGGCTTTTCGCGCGGCTGCGCGGCGTCGTCGAACGCCTTGAGCAGCGCGCCGACGTCATGCCCGTCGACTTCTACCACGTCCCAGCCGAACGCGCGCCATTTGTCGGCGAGCGGCTCGAGCGCGTTGGTCTCTTCGGTCCGCGCGCCCTGTTGCAGGCGGTTGCGGTCGACGATGACGGTGAGGTTGCCGAGCTTGCGATGGCCGGCGAACATCGCCGCTTCCCACATACTGCCTTCCTGCAACTCGCCGTCGCCGGTCAGCACGAAGACGCGATAGCCGGCGTCGTCGATCTGCCCGGCCACGGCAACGCCGACGCCGACCGGAAAACCATGGCCGAGTGGCCCGGTGTTGGTTTCCACACCCGGCAGATAGACGCGATTGGGATGACCGTTGAGCCGCGATTCGGGCTTGAGATAGGTGTCGAGCTCGGCCTCGGGAAAGAAGCCCGCCCCCGCCAGCGCGGTATAGAGCGCGCCGGTGCAATGCCCCTTGGACAGGATGAAGCGGTCGCGGCCGGGCGCGTTCGGGGCGGCGGGATCGATGCGCAGGATATCGAAATAGAGGCTGGCGACGATGTCGCTTGCCGAGAGGTCGCCGCCGGGATGACCCTGGCCGGCATCGACGATCATCTTGAGCAGCCGCTGACGCATCCAATTGGCACGCCCGCGGACGTGCGCGGCGCGTTCTTCAAGCGTATGAGCGTTCGCATCGGAAGACCGAAGCGTCTGATGATCCATGGATTACCCTCTCCTGCGAAGGGCTATAAGTGTGATTATATCCAAACACAAGCCATTTGCTTACGTTTGCTTTCGTTTTTTCGGCCAAAAGGGGAAGAGATTGACAAAAAGCAAAAACTCGACCTATCGAACTCGAAACTGCAAGCGAGCCAGCAGGGGACCATGGAGAGCCATGCCGATAGGGCAGCGTCGGCAGTCGTGCCTGACGGAAGCAAGGGGGACCGGCCGGTGAGTGGCGGCTCGCGATCGCGGCTGCTCGGCGAAGCTCGACGCGCCAGGATCCTCGCCTGGCTGCAGGAAGAAGGCAGCGCGCGTGTGCGCACTCTCGCCGAGGCCTTCGACGTTTCCGAAGTGACGATGCGCCAGGACCTCGAGAAGCTCGAAGCCGATGGCCATATCGTGCGCGAGCATGGCGGCGCTTTCCTCAAGTCGGTGACGCAGCAGGTGCGCTCGATGGCGCTCCAGCATCTCGACAATATGGACGCCAAGCGCCGCATCGGCCGCGCCGCCGCGGCACTGGCAAGCGATGGCGAGACGATCATCCTCGATTCCGGGTCGACCACGACCGAAGTGGCCGCGCAGTTGATTGGCAAGCGCGACATGACGGTGATCACCAACGCGCTCAACATCGCGCTGATGCTGGGCGCCGAACCGGGGTTCGAGGTCCATATGACCGGCGGCCATTTCAAGGCCCCTACCCTGTCGCTGTCGGGTGAGCGGTCGGCCGACTATTTCCGCGGACTCTTTGTCCAGAAGCTGTTCCTGGCGACCGCCGCGATCGACCTCGAAGCCGGGCTGACTTATCCGGCGATGTCCGACATCGCGGTTAAGCGAGCAATGATCGACGCCGCGCAGACCGTCATCCTGGTCGCGGATTCGAGCAAGATCGGGCAGCGCTCGTTCACGTCGCTGGGCGGACTGGAACTGGTGCGCACGCTGGTGACCGACGACGCGATACGCGACGAGGACCGTGCGGCAATCGAAGACATTGGTGTCGAGGTGATCGTCGCCTGAACTTTTGGGCGCGTATTTTTCGTAAATTTTCGAAACAACTGGGTGAGGATCTAACGTGAGCAAGCAACGGTACGGCGCCGGCATCTGGCATTTCGCGACCTATGTCGACCGCTACGCGACCGACGGCTACGGCCCGCCGCGCACGCTGATCGAGATGATCGATCTCGCCGGCCAGGTCGACGATCTGTCGGTGGTCGACATCAACTATCCCTTTCCCGGCGGCGAAACCTCGTTCGACAAGGTCGAGGAAGCGCTCAAGCGCAACAACCTGTCGGTGATCGGCATCACCCCGGAAATCTACACGCGCCAATTCGCCAAGGGTGCCTTCACCAATCCCGATCCCGGCATACGCAAGCTGGCCAACGAGATGGTGAACGACGCCGCCAACGTCGTCCGCCGCTTCGGCGCCGATTACGTCAAGCTCTGGCCCGGTCAGGACGGTTGGGACTATCCGTTCCAGGTCGACCACAAGCAATTGTGGCGGCACAGTATCGACGGCATCGGCGAGCTCGCGTCGCAGAATCCCGACCTCAAGTTCGTGATCGAATACAAGCCGCGCGAGCCGCGCGTGCACATGAGCTATGACAGCGTCGCCCGCACCCTGCTCGGGATCGAGAAGATGGGCGTGCCCAATGTCGGCATCCTGCTCGATTTCGGCCATTCGCTTTACGGCGGCGAAAGCCCGGCCGACGCGGCCCAGCTTGCCATCGATCATGGCCGGTTGTTCGGCATGGACGTGAACGACAATTTCCGCAGCTGGGACGACGACCTGATCGCCGGATCGGTTCACCCGATCGAGCTGTTCGAATTCTTCTACACGCTGCGCAAGAACAAGTGGGAAGGCGTGTGGCAGCTCGACCAGTTCCCGTTCCGCGAGGACAGCGTCAAGGTTGCCAACGAAGCGATCGGCTTCCTCAAGGTGATCGAACGCGCCCTCGACAAGCTCGATTTCGCGGCGATGCAGAAGGCGCAGAACGAGCATGACGCGGTGACGGCGCTCAAGCTTGCGCGCGAAGCGCTGTTCACCTCTTATTGAGGGGTGACGACGCCGCACATCGCCGCTAGGGAAATAATATGATTATTTCTTCGGCCAGTGATTTCCGGGAGGCGGCGCGACGGCGCTTGCCGCGCTTCCTGTTCGATTATGCCGATGGCGGCGCCTATGCCGAGGTGACGTTGCGTCGCAATGTCGAGGACTTGGCCGGGATCGCGCTGCGCCAGCGCGTGCTCAAGGACGTCGCCACGATCGACCTGAGCACCAGCCTGTTCGGGCGGCAGCTCGACCTGCCGGTCGCCTTGGGACCGGTCGGCATCAGCGGCATGTATGCGCGGCGCGGCGAGATCCAGGCAGCGCGCGCTGCCCGGGCCGCAGGTATCCCGGCCTGTTTGTCGACCGTGTCGATCTGCTCGATCGAAGAGGTGGCGAGGGTCGCCGACCCGTTCTGGTTCCAGCTCTACGTCATCCGCGATCGCGCGTTCATGAAGGACCTGATCGCGCGGGCAAAGGCGGCCGGGGCAAGCGCGATGGTCTTCACCGTCGACATGCCGGTGCCGGGCGCGCGCTATCGCGATGCGCATTCGGGCATGTCGGGGCCCAATGCGCCGTTGCGCCGCGTGCTGCAGGCGATGGGCAAGCCGGCCTGGTCGTGGGACGTGGGCTTGCGCGGACGGCCGCACACACTCGGCAACCTGCTGCCGGTGCTGGGCAAGGATAGCGGGCTCAACGATTATATGGGCTGGCTGGGTGCCAATTTCGATCCGTCGATCCAGTGGCGCGACCTCGACTGGATTCGCGCCGAATGGGACGGTCCGCTGATCATCAAGGGCATTCTGGATCCCGAGGATGCGCGCGAGGCGGCGGCGATCGGCGCCGACGGCATCGTCGTGTCCAATCATGGCGGACGCCAGCTCGACGGCGTGCTGTCGAGCGCGCGCGCTTTGCCCGCGATCGCCGATGCGGTCGGTGACGCGCTGACCGTGCTGGCCGATGGCGGCGTGCGCAACGGGCTCGACGTGGTGCGGATGCTCGCGCTGGGCGCGAAGGGCGTGCTGCTCGGGCGCGCCTGGGTCTATGCGCTGGCGGCGCAAGGCGAGGCCGGCGTCGCCAAATTGCTGGAATTGATTGCCAAGGAAATGACGGTCGCGATGACGCTGACCGGGGTCAACCGGATCGACACGATCGACCGGTCGATCCTGGCCGAGCCCACCAAGTAACGAGGAAACAGATGAAGCTTCTCGAGGGAAAAACGGTGCTGGTCACCGGCGGATCGACCGGCATCGGCCGGGCCGCGGCGATCGGCGCCGCGCAGCATGGCGCGAATGTCGCGATCAATTACGCGTCGAGCGACGACAAGGCGCAGTCCTGCATCGCCGAGATCGAAGCGCTCGGACAACGCGGCATCGCGATCAAGGGCGATGTCGCGCTGCCCAAGACCGCGACCGATTTCGTCGCCCGCGCGGTCGCCGAACTGGGCCGCGTCGACGTGATGGTGTCGAATGCAGGCATCTGCCCGTTCCACGCGTTTCTCGACATGCCGGTCGAGACGGTCGAGCGGACGTTCCGGGTCAACCTGCACGGCGCCTATTTCATGGTGCAGGCGGCCGCCAATCAGATGGTCAAGCAAGGTGATGGCGGCGCGATCGTCGCGGTGTCGTCGATTTCGGCGCTCGTCGGCGGCGAGTTCCAGACGCATTACACCCCAACCAAGGCGGGCGTGCATTCGCTGATGCAATCGGCGGCGATCGCGCTCGGCAAGCATGGCATCCGCTGCAATTCGGTGTTGCCCGGCACGATCCTGACCGAGATCAACAAGGACGATCTCGCCGACGCGGAAAAGCGCAAATATATGGAAGCGCGCACGCCGCTCGGGCGGCTCGGCATGCCCGAGGATCTTGCTGGGCCGATCGTATTCCTGGCGTCCGACATGGCGGCGTATGTCACCGGTGCCGCTCTGCTAGTCGATGGCGGCATGTTCGTGAACCTGCAATAAGATCGGTCGATGTCGATCACAATGCCCGCCCCCGATCAGACGGTGCTCGCGCGCCGCGGGGAGATCGTCGCCGCGATGCGCGCGATCGTGCCGGGTGAAGGCGTGATCGACACTCCCGATGGCCTGCGTCCCTACGAATCCGACGCGCTGACCGCCTATCGCCAGCCGCCGATGGTCGTGGTGCTGCCCGAGACGACCGAGCAGGTCGCGGCGATCCTGCGCTGGTGCCACGCCAATCACGTCAAGGTGGTGCCGCGTGGCGCGGGCACCTCGCTGTCCGGCGGTGCGCTGCCGCTGGCGGACGGCGTGCTGCTCGGCATGGCTCGGTTCAACCGCATTCTAGAAGTGGACTATGCCGACCGGCTCGCCGTGGTGCAGCCCGGGGTCACCAACCTGGCCATCACCCGCGCGGTCGAGGATGAGGGTTTCTATTACGCCCCCGATCCGTCGAGCCAGATCGCCTGCACGATCGGCGGCAATGTCGCGGAGAATTCGGGCGGGGTGCATTGCCTGAAATACGGCCTCACGACCAACAACGTACTCGGCGTCGAGTTCGTCACGATCGAAGGCGAAGTGCTGCGGGTCGGCGGGCGCGGGCTGGAGCCGGCGGGGCTCGATCTGCTGGGCATCATCGTCGGTTCGGAAGGCCTGCTGGGCGTCGTCACCGAAGTCACCGTGCGTCTCCTGCCGCGCCCCGAGACGGCGCGTGCCCTGCTGATCGGTTTTCCCGAAGTCGAGGGCGCCGGGCGCTGCGTCGCCGACGTCATAGCGGCAGGGATCATCCCGGCGGGGATGGAGATGATGGACAAGCCCGCGGTTCATGCCGCCGAGGCCTTCGTCCAGGTCGGCTATCCGCTCGACGTCGAGGCGCTGCTGATCGTCGAGCTCGACGGACCCGCCGCCGAATGCAGTCATCTGCTCGAGGAAGTCGAGACGATCGCGCGCGCCAATGGTGCGGTATCGATCCGCATCTCCACGGACGATGCCGAGCGCGTCGCCTTCTGGGCGGGACGCAAGGCCGCCTTCCCCGCCGCCGGCCGGTTGGCGCCCGATTACCTCTGCATGGACGGCACCATTCCGCGCCGCCGCCTGCCCGACGTGCTGACGCGGATGCGCGCGCTGTCGGAGCAATATGGCCTGGGCGTGATCAACGTCTTCCATGCCGGGGACGGCAATCTGCACCCGCTGATCCTCTACGATGCCAACAAGCCCGGCGAGCTCGAACAAGCCGAGGCATTCGGTGCCGACATCCTGAGATTGTGCGTCGAGGTCGGCGGCGTGCTGACCGGCGAGCACGGCGTGGGAGTCGAAAAACGCGACCTGATGCCGGTGATGTTCTCACCCGTGGATCTCGCGCAGCAGCAACGGGTCAAATGCGCGTTCGATCCCGAGTTGCTGCTCAATCCCGGAAAGATGTTCCCAGAGTTGCACCGCTGCGCCGAGCTCGGCCGGATGCACGTGCATCGCGGCGCCCTGCCCTTTCCCGATCTGCCGCGCTTTTGACGATGGCCGACGCGATCCGTCCCGACAGCGCCGATGCGCTCGCCGCGATCATCGCCGATACGGCAAGCGACGGCACCCGGTTGAGGCTGCGCGGTGGCGGCAGCAAGGACGCGATCGGCGCGCCGACGCCCGACGCGCGGATCGTCGATATGCGCGGCTTTTCGGGCGTGGTCGACTATGACCCGCCGGAACTGGTGCTGACGGTGAAGGCCGGGACGCCGCTCGCCGAGGTCCAGGCGTTGGTCGCCGACAAGGGCCAGATGCTGGCCTTCGACCCGTTCGATCATGGCGCGATGCTTGGCGGCGCGGACGGCGAGGCGACGATCGGCGGCATCGTCGCGGCGGGCGTGGCGGGACCGACCCGCGTCAGCCGCGGGGCCACGCGCGACCATTTGCTCGGATTCGAGGGGGTTTCGGGCCGCGGCGAGCGTTTCGTCGCCGGCGCGAAGGTGGTCAAGAACGTCACCGGCTACGATCTTTCCAAGCTGATCACCGGGAGCTGGGGCCGGCTCGCGGCGATGACCGAGCTGACACTAAAGGTCCTGCCGGCGCCGCGCCTGCGGCTGACGCTCGGCGTGGCGGGGCTCGATCCCGCCGCCGCCGTCGCCGCGATGGCGCGAGCGATGGGATCGGCAGCCGAGGTGTCCGCCGCGGCGCATCTGCCCAACCGACAGGGAAGCCCGCTGACGCTGATCCGGCTCGACGGTTTTCCGAGTTCGGTCGAAGCGCGCGCCACAATCGTCGACCGATTGGTCGACGGCATCGCGCCCTTGGCCGACCCGGAAGCGGCCGCGCTCTGGACGGCAATCGCATCGGCCACGGACTTGCCCGCCGGCGTACCGCTGTGGCGCATCGTCGCTCCCGCCGCGCAAATGCATGGGGTGATCGCTTCGGTCACCGGCGACTGGTTGATGGACTGGGCCGGCGGCCTGCTGTGGCTCGCGAGTCCGGACGATCCGCAGGCGATCCGCGCCGCCGCAGAGCGTGCCGGCGGGCATGCGATGCTGGTGCGGGCCGACGCCGCGATGCGTGCCGTCGTGCCCGCACTCCATCCGCAACCCAAGCCGCTCGCAGCGCTGGAAGAGCGCGTGCGCCGCGCGTTCGATCCGGCGGGCGTGTTCGAAACGGGACGCTTCTAGGTGCAGACTCACTTCTCCCCCGCGCAATTGGCCGATCCGGCGATGGCGTCGTCCGAAGGCGTCATCCGCAAATGCGTGCATTGCGGCTTCTGCACCGCGACTTGCCCGACCTATGTCCTGCTCGGCGACGAGCTCGATAGCCCGCGCGGGCGGATCTACATGATCAAGGACATGCTGGAGAACGAGCGCGCGCCGAGCGCCGAAGTCGTCAAGCATGTCGATCGCTGCCTGTCCTGCCTGTCGTGCATGACGACCTGTCCGTCGGGCGTGAACTATATGCACCTGGTCGATCATGCCCGGGCGTATATCAACGAGCATTACGACCGGCCGTGGCACGAGAAAATGCTGCGCAGCATTCTGGCCTGGGTGCTTCCCTATCCAGGCCGTTTTCGGACCGCCTTGCGGCTGGCGCAGATAGGTCGACCGCTCGCACCGCTGTTCGCCAAGGTCGGGGCGCTGCGCCCCCTTGCGGCGATGCTGGTTCTGGCACCGAAAAATATCCCGGCTGCTCCGCCCAAGCCCGCGCCCAGGACCGGGACGCGGCCACGCGTCGCCTTGCTGCAGGGATGCGCCGAGCCCGTGCTGCGCCCGGAATTCCGTGCGGCGGCGATCCGCTTGCTCGACCGAGCCGGCTATGACGTCGTGCTGGCGCCGGGCGAACAATGCTGCGGCGCGCTGGTGCACCATATGGGACGCGAGCGGGCCAGCCTCGAGGCCGCGCGGCGCAATGTCGATGCCTGGACGCGCGAGATCGAAGCCGGCGGGCTTGCGGCGATCGTCGTCACCGCATCGGGCTGCGGCACTACGGTCAAGGATTACGGCTTCATGCTGCGCGACGACCCCGATTATGCCGCGAAGGCGGCGCGGGTCTCCGAACTGGCGCGCGACATCAGCGAAGTGCTTATCGATGCCGAGTTGCCGCTGGGCGACGGCCGCGGCCTGACGGTTGCCTATCACGCGGCCTGCTCGCTGCAGCATGGCCAGAAAGTCACCGACGCGCCGAAGCGATTGCTGGCCGGCGCGGGCTATATCGTGCGCACGCCGATCGAGGCGCATCTCTGCTGCGGATCTGCGGGCACCTACAACATCCTCCAGCCCGAAATCGCCGGCAAGCTTGGCGACCGCAAGGCGGCCAACCTGTCGCGGCTGGAAGCCGATGTCATCGCCACCGGCAATATCGGCTGCGCGATGCAGCTCGCGCCGCGTCTCGGCATTCCGGTCGTGCACACGGTCGAGCTGCTCGACTGGGCCACTGGCGGCCCCGTTCCATCGCAACTTGCCGGGCGCGACACCGCCAAGAACGGTTGACTTCAATAGTCATATTATACAATCAGGGCTCAAGCGATACCGCTCTAGATGTCGCGGGGGAAGGATTCGGATGGGCCTGCCGAAGATCAAGCATGTTCGTGCGTTCACCGTCAGGGGTGGTGGCGCCGATTATCACGACCAGGGCGACGGCCATTGGATCGACGACCATATTTCGACGCCGATGGCGCGCTATCCCGAATATCGCCAATCGCGGCAAAGCTTCGGCATCAACGTCCTCGGTACGTTGCTGGTCGAGCTCGAGGCGGATGACGGCACGATCGGCTTCGCGGTGACGACCGGCGGGGAGCCCGCCGCGTTCATCGTCGAGAAGCATCTCAGCCGCTTCCTGATCGGCCGCAGCCCGGCAGATTACGAGAAGATCTGGGACCAGATGTACTTCTCGACCCAATATTACGGACGCAAGGGGCTGGTGGTGAACGCCATTTCGGGCGTCGACCTTGCGCTCTGGGATCTGCTCGGCAAGCTACGCGGCGAGCCGGTCTATCACATGCTCGGCGGCGCGGTGCGCGACGAGCTGCAATTCTACGCCACCGGTTCGCGGCCCGACGTCGCCAAGGAACTCGGCTTTATCGGCGGCAAGCTGCCGCTCCATCACGGCCCGGCCGAAGGGCTGGAGGGGATGGAAAAGAACATCGCCTTGCTCGCCGATATGCGTAGCAAATGCGGCGACGATTTCTGGCTGATGTACGATTGCTGGATGTCGCTCGACATCGATTACGCGACGCGTCTCGCGCACCGAGCCTGGCACGAATGCGGGCTCAAGTGGATCGAGGAAGCGCTGAGCCCCGACGATTATTGGGGCTATGCCCAGCTCAAGAAGAACGCGCCCAAGGGCCTGCTCGTCACCACCGGCGAGCATGAGGCGACGCGCTGGGGCTTCCGCATGCTGATGGACATGGAATGCTGCGACATCATCCAGCCTGACGTGGGTTGGTGCGGCGGCGTCACCGAACTGATCAAAATCGCCAATTATGCCGATAGCCGCGGGGTGATGATGGTGCCGCACGGATCGTCGGTCTACAGCTACCACTTCGTCATCACGCGGCACAATTCGCCGTTCGCCGAGTTCCTGATGATGCACCCGGGGCCGACCGAAGTGGTGCCGATGTTCGCACCGCAATTGCTCGGCGAGCCGGTACCGGTGAACGGCAAGATCCGCGCGAGCGAGCTCGACAAGCCCGGCTTTGGCGTGGAGCTCAATCGCGATATCGCGCTCCACCGTCCCTATTCAAACTGAGGATTTACCATGAAGCTCTGCCGTTATGGTGCCGCGGGCGCCGAGAAGCCCGGCCTGATCGACGCCGAGGGGCGCATCCGCGACCTGTCGGGCCATGTCGCCGATATCGGCCCGGCTGAGCTGAGCAAGGAAGGCCTGGCCAAGCTCGCCGCGATCGATCCCGCCTCGCTGCCGCTGGTCGAGGGTGACGTGCGCTATGGCGCCTGCGTGACCGGCACGCGCCAGTTCATCGCGATCGGCACGAACTTCGCCGACCATGCGGCGGAATCAAACCTGCCGGTGCCCGAGGAACCCGTCGTGTTCCAGAAGTGGGTGAGCTGCATCCAGGGGCCGAACGACCCCGTCACGATCCCGAAGGATTCGAAGAAGACCGATTGGGAAGTCGAGCTGGGCGTCGTGATCGGCAACGCCGCTTCGTACGTCAGCGAGGCGGATGCCCTCGATTACGTAGCCGGCTATTGCGTGGTCAACGACGTGTCCGAACGCTACTGGCAGATCGAGCGCGGTCTGACCTGGGACAAGGGCAAGGGCTTCCCGACCTTCGGCCCGATCGGACCGTGGATGGTCACCGCCGACGAGGTGGGCGATCCGCAGAACCTCGCCATGTGGCTGTCGGTCAACGGCAAGAAGATGCAGAACGGCAGCAGCAAGACGATGATCTTCACCGTCGCGCAGATCGTCGCTTATTGCTCGCAATTCATGACCCTGCTGCCGGGCGACGTGATCACCACCGGAACGCCCCCCGGCGTCGGTCTCGGCCAGAAGCCCGAGCCCTGGTATCTCAAGGCCGGCGACGTGGTCGAACTCGGCATCGAGAAGCTCGGCGAGCAGCGTCAGGAATTCGTCGCCTGGAGCGCGGGCAAGTGAGCCTCTATTCGGGCCGCTTCGCCGGGCGCGCGGCGATCGTCACCGGTGGTGCGTCGGGCCTGGGCAAGGCCGTCGCCAAACGCATCGTCGCCGAGGGCGGTACGGTCGCGTTGTGGGACCTCAACCCTGACGCACTGGCCGCCGCGAAGGACGAGGTCGGCGCGACCGACACGCAGGCACTCGACGTCTCCGATCCGGCCGCGGTCGAGGCCGCGGCCAAGGCCAGCGCCGCCGCGCTCGGCAAGGTCGACGTGCTGGTCTGCTCGGCGGGCATCACCGGCGCGACGGTGCCGGTGCACGAATTCCCGATCGACAGCTGGCAACGCGTGATCGACATCAATCTGAACGGCCTGTTCTACTGCAACCGCGCGGTCGTGCCGCTGATGCTGGCCAACGGCTATGGCCGCATCGTCAACATCGCGTCGGTCGCGGGCAAGGAAGGCAATCCCAATGCCAGCGCCTATTCGGCGTCGAAGGCAGGCGTGATCGGCTTCACCAAGAGCCTGGGCAAGGAACTCGCCGAGAAAGGCGTGATCGCCAATGCGCTGACCCCGGCGACGTTCGAAAGCCCGATCCTGGCGCAATTGCCGCAGAGCCAGGTCGATTACATGCGCTCCAAGATCCCGATGGGCCGGCTCGGCGAGGTCAGCGAGTCCGCCGCGATGGTGTGCTTCATGGCGAGCGAGGAATGCAGCTTCACCACCGCGTCGACCTTCGACACGTCGGGTGGCCGCACGACCTTCTGACATGACCGAGCGGCTGCCCTTCGTCGACGCGCACGTTCATCTGTGGGACTTGTCCCATATCCGCTATCCGTGGCTGATGCCCCCTTTCGCGGAGGACGGCCCGAACGGCAGCGTCGAGCCGATCGCCAGGGATTACGGGCTCGACGATTATCTCGCCGATGCGGGCAATTGGGATGTGCGCGGCATCGTCCATGTCGATGCCGGCGCCGATCCGGCCGACGCCCTGAAGGAGACCGATTGGCTGCAGGCGATGGCCGACGCGCGGGGTATGCCCAACGCGATCATCGCCTTCGCCGCGCTAGACGATCCCGAGGTTGAGGCCTTGCTCGCCGCGCATGCGGAGCGCCGTTCGGTTCGCGGCATCCGGCACATCGTCAACTGGCATCCCGATCCGGTGCGCACCTATACGCCGAGCGACGTGACCCGGGACGAAGCCTGGGCGACCGGTTTCGCCTTGCTCGGCAAATATGGATTGAGTTTCGATCTCCAGGCCTATCCGGGACAGTTTTCCGGCCTCGCACCGTTGATCGCCAAGCATCCAGAGGTGCCGGTAATGATCAACCACGCCGGCATGATGGTCGGCGAGAGCGGTCGCGAGGAATGGCGCGCAGGGATGCGCGCGCTCGCCGCGATCCCGCACGTTACGGTCAAGATCTCGGGCATCGGCTTCGCCTTCCGGCCGTGGACGATTGAGCAGATGCGCAGCTATGTGCTCGAAACGATCGAGCTGTTCGGCACCGACCGCGCGATGTTCGCCAGCGACTTCCCGACGGACAAATTGTTCGGCGGGTTCGACCAGCATCTCGATGCCTATAATGTCATCGTCGCCGATTTCAGCGACGACGAACGGCACGCCTTGTTCGCCGGCAACGCAAATCGCCTCTACCACCTCGGCCTGACGCTCTGACCATGCGCATCGTCGATCTGCGCACCGAATATACCAGCGACCTGCTCGGCACCGATGTCGAGCGGCCGCGCCTGTCGTGGCGGATCGAGAGCGACCGGGCGGGCACACGCCAGTCAAGCTATCGCCTGCGCGCGGCGGCCAGCGCCGAAGCGCTCGATGGCGGCGTGCTGCTGTGGGACAGTGGCGAGATTGCCGGCGATGCCAGCTTCGATATCGCTTATGGCGGCCCTGATCTCGCCCCGATGCAGCGCATCTGGTGGTCGGTCGAGGCGACGGACGATGTCGGCACCATGGCACGCTCGGCGCCGGCCTGGTTCGAGGCCGGGCTGACCGCGCCCGATTCCTGGCAGGCCGATTGGATCGAGGCCGAGGACGACAATGCCGCCGCCGACCGAGCGGCGGGGCTCGCCTGGATTTGGAGCGAGACGGCGCTCGATGATCGTCCGCACGCTTTCCGCATCGATTTCGATGCTCCCGAGGATCTGGTCCGAGCGGAAGTGCTGCTGGCCGGCAAGGATCATCTGCGCGGCGTGTGGATCAACGGCGAAGCCTCGCCGCTCGACTGGCACTTCGATTGGGATACCTATCTTCCGTTCTGGGGCACGCTGGCGCCGTATCAGGGCGAGATACGTCCGGGCCGCAACAGCGTATGCGCCCTGGTCGAGGCGGACACGACCGGCTTCTTCCCGGTCGATGGCGGCGCCTTCGCCGCGCTGATCCGGCTCCACCGCGCCGATGGCAGCGTCGAGCGGCTGGTCAGCGGACCGGCATGGAAAGTGCGACCGAACCCGCCGGCCGACTGGGCCTCTCCCCAAGCCGATGCTTCGGATTGGGCAGCCGCTCAGCCGAGCGGCGCCAACGTCCACAACGATCCGCGCCCGTCCGAACCAGCAATGCTGCTGCGTACCGAGTTCGACGCGCGCGGACCGGTAGTCGCAGCGCGGCTTTATGCCACCGCGCTCGGTGCCTATGACGCGCGGATCAACGGCCGGAAAGTATCGGACGCGCTGCTCGCGCCTGAGATGACGGTCGCCAGCGACCATATCCTCTACCAGACGTACGACGTGACCGACCTGATCGCGCCCGGCGCCAACGCGCTCGCCGCTATGGTCGGCGACGGCTGGTATGCGAGCCCGTTCGGCTGGCGGATCGAGCGTTATGGCTTCGGCCCCGCGCCGCGCCGGCTGCGCGCGCAGCTCCGGCTCGATTATGGTGACGGCAGTAGCGAGTGGATCGCTACGGGACCCGATTGGCGGATCGCGCCCTCGCCGATCCTCAAGTCCGAAATCTATGACGGCGAAAGCTATGACGCGCGGCTGGAGCGCGCGGGTTGGGACCGGCCAGGGTTCGACGACAGCGGCTGGGCACAGGCAAGAGTGGGCGAAACGCCCGAAGCGCGGCTCGTCGCCCAGACGTCGCCTGCGCTGAAAGCCACCGGAACGCGCCACGCGATCGCGATCAGCGAACCGCAACCGGGGCGCTACGTCTTCGATTTCGGCCAGAATTTCTCAGGCTGGGTGCGCATCAGGGCGACCGGCCCGGCCGGCACCGCCATCACCGCCAAATTCGCCGAGCTGCTCAATCCGGACGGCACGGCCGACCTGTCCAACTTGCGCCTGGCCAAGGCGACCGACAGTTTCACGCTGGCCGGGTCAGGCGAGGAATCGTTCGAGCCGCATTTCACCTATCACGGCTTTCGCTATGTCGAGATCGCCGGCTATCCCGGCGTGCCGAGCGCGGACGATATCGTCGGGATCGTCGTCCACAGCGCGTGCCGCGAAACCGGCACGATGACCTTCGCCGACGCGCCGCTGCTACAAACGATCTGGCAGAATGCCTTGTGGAGCCAGCGCTCCAACTTCTTCTCGGTGCCGACCGATTGCCCGCAGCGCGACGAGCGGATGGGCTGGATGGGCGACATCCAGGTGTTTCTCGACGCCGCAGCGTTCAACATGGAGGTCGATCCCTTCATCCGCCGCTTCCTGCTCGAAGCGCGCGCGGCGCAGCGACCCGACGGCGCCTATCCGATCGTCGTGCCGCAGCCCCTCTCCTTCCCCGACGTGGTGACGGCGGGCTGGAGCGAAGCGGGCATCATCCTGCCCTGGCAGCTGTGGCAGCGTTACGGCGACACCGCCGTGATCGACGAGAACTGGGCGGCGATGCAGGCCTGGATGGACTTCGTCGCGCGGAGCAATCCCGATCACGTGTGGCGCAACGACCGCGGGCTCGACCTCGGCGACTGGCTGTCGGTCGATGCGATCAAGCCCGACGACGAGACCACACCGCGCGTGCTGTGTGCGACGGCCTATTGGGCATGGTCGGCGGCGCTGATGGCCGACATGGCGGACGCGACAGGCCGTACCGCCGATGCAGACCGTTACCGGACGCTGCGCGAGGAGATCGGGCGCGCGTTCGCGGCGGAATTCGTCGCGACCGACGGCACGGCCGGTAATGGCAGCCAGGCCAGCCAGGTGCTTGCTCTGTTCATGGATCTGGTGCCCGCCGAGCGCCGGGACGCTGCCGCCGACGTGCTGGCCGCCGACATCCGCAAGCGCGGCATGAAGCTGTCGACCGGGTTCCTTGGCACGCCTTACATCCTCGACGTGCTGGCCGATGCGGATCGCCTGGAGGAAGTCGCGGGGCTGCTGCTCCAGACCGGCTATCCGAGCTGGGGCTACATGCCGAGCAAAGGCGCGACCACGATGTGGGAGCGGTGGAATGGCGACACCGGCGACCTGTCGATGAACAGCTATAACCATTATGCGTTCGGGGCGATCGTCGGCTTTTTCTATCGCCGCCTCGCCGGCATCGGGCCGGCCGCGCCGGGCTTCCGCCGGATCGCCGCTCGTCCGCTATGGCTGCCGCAAATCGGCCGCGTGTCGGCACGCTATGAGTCGCTGCTGGGCCCGATCGAAACCAGCACCGAAGGCGATGCGGAGCGGCTGACGCGGTTCACTTTGTCGATCCCCGCGAACACTGTCGCCGAGGTCGAGCTGCCGAGCGGCGACTGGCGCGACGGCTGCCACACGCTTGATGCGCATCCCGCGATCCGCGCGATAACCCATGACGGCGAAACGACCCGCTTCGAGGTCGGTGCCGGAAGCTACGATTTCACGACATAAGCTCTCGAGAGGAACTACCCGTGGCCACGCTAGGACTCATCCACAATTCGCCGATGCTGGCACCCGTGTTCAACGAGATCGCCGCGCGGCTGATGCCCGACGTCCGGCTGCTCCACTTCGTCGACGAGAGCACGATCAAGAACACGATCGCCGCGGGCCATCTGCAGAAATCGACCATGCGCCAGGTCATCCGGCTGGTCGGATCGTCGTTCGACGCCGGATGCGATGTTGCGCTGGTGACCTGCTCGTCGATCGGGCGCGCGGTCGATATGGCCGCCGAACTCTACGACCAGCCCGTCCTGCGCGTCGACCGCGCGATGGCGGAGAAGGCCGTCGCCACTGGTAAGCGGATCGGTGTGGTGGCGACGCTCTCGACCACGCTCGATCCGACCGCGGAACTGGTTCGCCGCGTCGCCGACGAGCAGGGCAAGGACATCGAGATCGTCGAGCATCTCTGCCAGGGCGCGTTCGATGCGGTGATGGCCGGCGATGGCGCGACGCATGACCGTATCGTCGGCGAGGGGCTGACCGAGGGCATGAAGGGCGTCGATGCGATCGTCCTTGCCCAGGCATCGATGGCGCGCGTCGTCGCCAGCCTGCCCGAAGGCGCGGTGTCGGCGCCGGTCTATTCGAGCCCCGAGCTCGGCATGGAGCGCGCGCGGGACGTCCTCGCGAGTCTGGGCAAGTGAAGAAGCGACATATGGTCGTCAGCTTGCTGGCGGCCCTGTCGATCATCACTTTCCTCGACCGCATGGCGATCTCGGTCACCGGGCCGGGCATCCAGAAGGAATTGGGAATCACGCCCGACCAATGGGGCTGGGTGATGGGCGCCTATGTCTTTGCCTATGCCGTGTTCGAAATCCCGTCGGGGGCGCTGGGCGACCGCCATGGCTATCGCCGCGAGTTGACCCGGATCACGATCTGGTGGTCGTTCTTCACCGCGACCACGGCGGTGTGCCGCAACTTCTGGCAGATGGCCGCCTCACGCTTCCTGTTCGGCTTGGGTGCGGCGGGAGCCTATCCCAATATGACCGGCGTGCTCTATCGCTGGATGCCGGCGCGCGAGCGTGCCCGTGGCCAGGGCGTGATCTGGGCGGCGAGCCGGTTCGGCGGCGGCATGGCGCCATTGCTGCTGGTCCCGCTAGAGGCGCATTATGGCTGGCGCGCGGTGTTCGTCGCGCTGGGCGCGGTCGGTTTCCTCTGGGCGATCGTCTGGCGCGGCTGGTTTCGCGAGCGGCCAGCGGATCAGCCGGGCATTTCGACCGAGGAAGTCGCCGAGATCGGCTACGACGAAGGTGGCCATCACCTCGGCACGCCATGGCGCAAGCTGCTCGCTTTGCCGCAATTGTGGCTGATCGCGCTGGCGTATTTCTTCTACGCCTTCGGCAGCTGGTTCTTCTTCAACTGGTTCCCGACCTGGATGGTCAAGGGCGTCGGCTTCAGCGTGGCGGAGATGGGCCTCTATGGTTCGATCCCCTTCTTCCTCGGCGTCCTCGGCAATCTGGTCGGCGGCGTGCTGTGCGACCGGCTGGCGCAGCGTATCGGCATCCGCCGCGCCTATAGCCTGATCACCTGTACCTGCCTGTGCACCACCGCGGCATTGCTGGTCGGGATGAGCATTGCCAGCGACCGGCTGGTCGTCGTCATCCTGTCCGGCTTGGCGTTCGGCGTAATGGACCTGATGCTGCCCGCCGCCTGGGCGATGTGCATGGCGATCGGCGGCCGTTATGGCGGCACCGCGAGCGGGGTGATGAACACGGCCGGCAATCTGGGCGGGTTCATCTGCACCGTGGTGATCGGTTACCTGATCGCCGGCACGGGCAGCTACGACCTCCCGCTGCGCGGTGTCGCGGCGATGGTGCTGATCGCCGGTTTGCTGTTCGCGGTGATCGATTGCACCAAGGGTTTCGATCACAAAAAGCCGCCCGAAGCGGCCCCGGTGGCGGCATGATCGCGATGATGCGCAAGACCGCCCTCGCCTTCGCCTGCGCGGCGATGCTGTCGTCGAGCCTGACCATGCCGGCACTTGCCCGGTCGCGACCCGCCAAGACCTCCGCCATTCCGGTGGCGAACGAACGCCTCTGGTTGGGATCGGCCTGGTATCCGGAGCAATGGCCGGAAAGCGCCTGGCCCGAGGACCTGCGGCTGATGAAGGCGAGCGGCGCCAACGTCGTCCGGATCGGCGAATATGCCTGGAGCCGGATGGAGCCGAGCGAAGGCCAATATGATTTCGGCTGGCTGGTGCGCGCCGTCCGGCTCGCGGCCAAATACGATATCAAGGTCGTGGTAGGAACGCCGACCGATACGCCGCCGGCCTGGCTGACCGGGAAATATCCCAACACGCTGCAAGTCGACGGCACTGGCAAAAGACTGGGGCATGGCGGTCGCCGGCAATTCTCGATTTCGTCGCAGCGGTATCGCGCGCTGGCTCGCGACATCGTCACGCGGATGGCCCAGGCGCTCAAGGACGAGCCCAACGTCATCGGCTGGCAGATCGGCAACGAGCCGACCGACGAAAGCTACGATCCCGAGGCACGCGCCGCCTGGATCGTCTGGCTCAAGGCACGCTACAATACGCTCGACGCGCTCAACGATGCGTGGACCACGGCATATTGGTCGCAGACCTATACGGCCTGGGATCAGGTGCCCTTCAATACCGACAAGGGCAATCCGGGCTGGATGCTCGAGCTCAAGCGTTTCATCACCGCGCAATGGAGCGAGTTCCACCGCAACCAGCGCGACGCGATCCGCGCGGTGGTCGGCCCCAAGCCGTTCATCACCGTCAATCTGGGCGGGCTGGGATGGGCCAATCGCTTCGATCGTTATGCGATCAACCGCGACCTCGATCTCGCCTCGTGGGACGATTATGTCGGCACCGGGCATCTCAAACCCTATCGCAACGGGGCGACGCACGATCTGGTGCGCGGCTGGAAGCGGCGCAATTTCTGGGTGATGGAAACGCAGCCCGGCTTCGTGAACTGGGCACCGGTCAGCAACATCCTCTATCCCGGCGAGACGCGGGCAATGGCCTGGCAGGCAGTCGGGCATGGCGCCGACGCGGTGCTCTATTGGCAATGGCGCAACGCGCTGAACGGCCAGGAGACGATGCACGGATCGGTGGTCGGGCCCGACGGCAAGCCGCTACCGATCTATCCCGAGATCCAGGCGCTGGGCCGCGAGTTCGCCAAGGCCTCACCGCTGTTGGCCGGCACCAGCCCGGTTTCCTCCGTTGCCTTGCTGCAGGATTATCCCAGCCGCTGGGCGATCGATTTCCAGCTCCATCACCGCGACTATGACCAGATCGAGGTGCTGCTCGATTATTATCGCCCGCTGAAGGACGCGCTCGGGGCGGTCGATATCGTCGAGGCGGCCGGTGCTCCGCTGGACGGATATAAGCTGGTCGTGGCGCCCAGCCTGAACGTGATCACCGATGCGATGGCGAAGCGGCTGGCGGAGTACGTCCGCGGCGGCGGTCACCTGATCCTGGGGCCGCGATCGGGAATGAAGGACGAATTCAACCGTCTCGATCCGCAGCGTCAACCTGGGCCGCTCGCGGAGCTGCTGGGCGGCCGCGTCGAGCAATTCTACGCACTCGACGAGAAAGTCGCGGTCGGCGACGGCACCGCCTCGATCTGGGCCGAGCAATTGACGCCGACGGCTTCGGACACGCGGGTGCTGCTGACCTATGGCAAAGCCAATGGCTGGCTCGACGGCAAGGCGGCGGCGATCACGCGCAAGGTCGGCAAGGGCAGCATCACCTATGTCGGCGCGCTGGTCGACGACCAGGTTATGGACGAGCTGATCGGCGCCGCGATGCGCGATGCCGGCGTGGTGCGCGAGTTTGCCGTGCCGGCCGATGTCGAACTGATGACGCGTCAGGGCCAAGGGCGGTCGATTGTCATCCTGATCAACCATGGGCGCGAGAGCCGGACGGTGGCGTTGCCCGAAGCGATGACTGACGTGCTGGCGGGGGGTCAGGTGAAGTCGATGACGTTGGGGGCGCAGGGGGTTGCGGTGTTGGTGAAGAGCAAGCCCTGAAAAATCCTCCCCGTTTACGGGGAGGGGAACCAAGACGCGCAGCGGCTTGGTGGAGGGGGCTTTCCTTCTCGGGATCGCTGAGTGGAGGTCCCCCTCCACCACCGCCTTCGGCGGCGGTCCCCCTCCCCGTAAACGGGGAGGAATTTGGCTGCTACCCGCCCCGACGGACCGTCTCGAAGAACCCCTCGCCGCCCATTTGGCCGCCCTTTAGCACCAGTTCCAACCCGTCGATTGCCGCATCCTGGGCATGCGCGCGCACCAGCGGTGCACCGCGTTCGATCGGCGCGGCCCAGGTCAGCGCATCGATGCCGAGTTGCGCGACGCCATGGCTCGACGTGTCCCCGCCAGCGAACAGGACACGGCGCAAGCCGCTTTGTCGGATCGCCGTGTGCGCCACGCGGCCGAGCGCGGAACCGAGGCGGTCGCCTGCCGCCGGGGCGACCGCGCCGAGCGGGCCTTCCGCCGAATGGATCACCGCACGGCCGCCCTCGCCCAGTGCACCGCCCGCGGCCTGCACCAACCGCTCTTCTTCCGCACTTTCGCCGCGCAGCAAGGCGTCGACATCTGCGCGGACCGTCGCGAAGCCGTCAGCCGTGCTGCGCGTGATCTGCGCCGCCGTCACCGGCGAACAGCTTCCGCTCACGACGAGCAGCCGGTCGACTTGGGGTGCGCGGACCTGGTCCAGCTCGCCCTTGACGATCCCGACCGCGCGCCACGCCAGCACCAGCGCGCGCGTGACGCCCGAACTGCCCACCGCGAATTTCACCTTGCGGCCGAGCAGGACCGCGCCCGTCGCGACGAGGTCCTCGACCGACAGCCCATCAAACAAAATGCCGGCGGCATCGCCCGCCTCGGCGAACGCGGCATCGGCTTCATCGGCGTGGATGCGATCGATCGGTACCAGCGCGATCCGCGCATCGGTCTGTTCGCCGAGATGGCGGATCAGGTCCGCCTCATGCATCGGCGTCACCGGATGACGCGACATGGTCGGGTGGCGGTCGATGCGGAACACCTCCGTCCCCGCCGCCGCGAAGAGATTGCCGAAAGCGACGTAACGGCGCAGATGCGGCGCGCCGACGACGATCGCCGCCGGACCGCCAAATGCAGCGACGCCGAGGTCCAGCGCACGCCCAATCGAGCCGGTATGCGGGCTGGAATCGAAGGTCGAGCAGGTCTTGTAATGGACAATCGCGGCGTCGCCGAGGCTGGCGAAGGCGCGCGGCAGATTGTCGTCCATCCAGTCGGGCGACCGGCTGCGGCTGTCGCCGGCGAGGCCGATTGCCCGCGCCTCGGGAAAGCGCGCGCGCAACGCGGCATCGGGCTCGCGCAGGAACAAGACGGCCGGCACGCCGCCTTCGGCACATTGCTCCAGAACGTCGGTCGATCCGGTGAAATCGTCGCCATAGAAAGCGTAGAGTGGCGTCACCCCCCGAATGCCCCCAGCGCCGCCGCCAGTTCGGGCGCATCGCGCGCGGCGTCGGCGACCGGCACGCCGGCGACCGCCGCTTCCCAAGCCTGGCGCAGCGCGCGCACGCCTGCGGCCGGGCCGCCCGGATGCGCCATGATCCCGCCGCCCGCCGCGAACATGCAGTCGACCGAACCGAGTGCGGCGAAGGTCGGCGCGGCCTGTCTGGCCGACTGGCCCGAGGAGAAGACCGGCATGATCTCGCACCCGGGATGGGGCGGATCGAACATCGGCGTCAGGCATTCGCGCGCCGAGGCGATGACGCTCTCATTGCTCTCGCAGAATTTGTTGTCGATGCCGTTGACGTGGGTATGGTCGATCCCGGCGAGGCGCCACAATTTCTGGAAGGCGATATAACTCATCCCGATCGCCGGCGAGCGGCCGAGCATGCCCCAGCCGTTGCGATGCCCGTGGATCGGCAATTGGGAATGCGCCCGCAGCACCTTCATCGCAGGGAGGCCGATCGAATTCATGCTCGCCATGACGCACGTACCGCCCTCGGCGAGGACGTGGTCGTGTCGCGCGAGCATCTCGTCGATCTCACCCGTCAGATTGGCGGCGTACATGACCTTCTTGCCGGTGCGCTGGGCATGGTCGTTGATCACTCGCATCACCGCGGAGATCCGTGCCTCGAACGGGCAATGCGGGCCGTCGGCCTGGAGCTCGTCGTCCTTGATGAAGTCGATGCCCGCCTCGACCAAGCCGCGGACCTGCTCGGCCGTCGCTTCCGGGGAGAGGCCGACGCTGGGCTTGATGATCGTGCCGATGATCGGACGGTCGAACACGCCCGCCAGACGGCGCGTGCCAGCGACGCCGAATTGCGGGCCCTGATAGCGATCGAGGAATTCGGGCGGCAGCTTCACGTCGATCAGCCGCAACCCGGAGAATGCCTTGAGCTCGCTGAGATTGCCGTTGATCGTTGCCAGCAGATTGGGAAGCGACAGCCCCATGTTGGAGACCGGCCAGGACAAGGTCACGCGCGCGGCGCGGCGCGTGGCGTCGCCCGATTTGGGCAGCCCCGAGCCCGGCAGCGACGGGGCCGCGACCTCGCCGAGCTCGATCAGATCCTCGACGCGCGCGGCATGCGCCTCGCGCAGTTCGTCGGTCTCGCCGGGCACCCGGACGAAGGTGCCGGTCGACTGCTCGCCCGCCATCGTCTCCGCCGCCTGCTGCAGCGGGAAAGCGGTCTCGATCCAGTAGGTTGCGCTGATACGGGGTTCGCTCATCAGGCGGTCTTGAAATAGGTGTTGTAGCGTTCGGTATCGACGTTGAAATACGGCACGAACACCAGATCCCGGCCGTCGACATGGGCGCGATACGACTGATTCTGGCCAGGCATCGGCTCCAGTGCGGCCGGCAAGGCGATCGCCTGGTCGCCGATCCCGGCCCAGGGATTGAGCCCGACATACATCACCGCGCCGCGCATCACCGCCGCCAGGTTCGGATTCTGGTCGTCGATCGGCAAGGTGCGCAGCGGCTGCGGAAGGGTGAGTTCGACCACGTCGCCAGCCCTCCACGTGCGGGCGACCGTTGCCAGCGTGCCGGGCGTGACCGGCTGCGACGCGCCATTCACGCGCAGCGACGCGTTCCTGGTCCAGGCGGGGATGCGCAGCTTCAACGCAAAGCGACCATTGCCCGGCTTGCGCACGGTCAGGCGGATATGGTCGGTGGCCGGATAATCGGTCTCCTGCACGACCTCGACCGCGCCGCCCGGACGATCCCAACGAACTTCCGAGCCAGCGTACATGTTGACCATCAGGGCATTATCGTCGTGGAAATAGAGGCCCTGGACATAGTCCGCGACGCCCTGGACCAATGTGCCCGAGCAGCACGGCCATTTTTTCTGGTAATAGAGCTTCTCGGCGTCGCCGCCGTAATTCGAATAATACGGATAGTCGCCGTCGCTGTCGGGCAGCCGCGTCGCGAGCATCGTGTTGTAAAGCGTGCGCTCGAGCCCGTCGCCATAGACCGGCGCGCCGGTGAAGCGGGTCAGATAGCGGGCGAGCTTCATGTCGGCGAAGCTGCCGCACGGCGTTTCGAAATGCGCGGTGGAAGTTTTGAGGCTGGCGGCGAGCTTGCCCTGGTGGAGCGGCACGAACTGCTCCTCCGGCCCCCAACCACCGCTGGCGAAACGCTGCGGCTCCATGAAGGTCCAGGCATTCTCCAATGCCTTGCGGTATTTGGGATCTCCGAGATGGAGATAGGCCTGACCGCCCGAGCTCAGCGCGATCGTGTGGCTATAGGCATGTTTGGTCGGCAGCACGTCCTGGCCCGCCGCGAGCGGATCGAACCATTCCTTGTTGAGCAGGTAATGCACCGCCAACGCGCGATATTTATCGTCGCCGGTGATGTCCGCGACGTGGAACAGATTTTCCGGCAGGACATAGGTTTCGTCATAAGGCGGATCGACCTTGCCGACGCGGTCGCGCGAGACCGGCGATATGTACGGCATACATTTGTCGATGATCATCGGCAGCAAGGTCTTGGCCTGCTCGACTCCGCTTAAGCGATAGGCGTCGACGAGGCCGACGACATATTTGTCCATGACATAGGCCGCCCACTGCTCCTGCGCCTTGGGTCCGGCATAGGGGTTCTTGGCAGCGACCATCGCCTTGCCGAAACCATCGACCAGAGCCGCGACCTTGGCCTGGATAGCCTTGTCGCCGGTTGTCGCGCCGATCCGTGCGAGGCCTGAGACATATTGGCCGAATGCCAGTCCGGGCACGAAGCCGTCGGCGTCATACCAGCCGCCCATATCGGGACCCGGCGCCGGCAAACCCGCATTCTGGCGGAAGACCTTGAGCAGGCGATCGTTGTCGAGCGCGAGATAGTGAGCCGCGATATGGTCGTAATGCTGCTTGATCCGTCCGCCGGTCAAACGGACGGCCCCGTACGGGAATTCGTGCACCGCTTCCTTGCCGCGCAGCACCGCCTGCTGTGCGGCGAGCGCCATCGGCGACGCGGCCATCGAGCCAGCAGCTGCAGTCGCGCACGCCGCGCAATGGACGAATTCGCGGCGGGACATTGCGGCCTTTTTCAAGCCTGTCATGGCAATCCTCTCAAAACTCGGCGATCCCGCGAACAGCGCGGGCAAGCCGACCCCGATCTCCTAATATAATAGTATCATTAGCGCCGCAAGGCGGTGGAGCCGAGTGACGGACTATTTCGCCGCCTTGCGCTTGCGCGGCGCGCTCGCGCGCTCGAGCCGGTCGAGACCATGAGTGATGATCGCGCGCATCGCCTGGGCTGCGCCGGGGCCGTCGCCCGCTTCGATCAGATCGACGATGCGGCTATGGCCCTGCACGCTCTCTTCGTGCACTTCGGCTTCGCGCACCGGCGAGCTCAGCCGGAACGAGGCGAGCAACGCAGTTTCGATCACCGCGGCGAGCGACCGCATCAGCACGTTGCCCGAGGCGTAACCGACGGCTTTGTGGAAATCGAGATCGGCATGGGCGAAGTCGCTCGCGCTGCTCGTCGCTTCCGCCATGCGGGAGAGGCAGCCGCGCAGAATCTTTATGTCTTCCGGACTCGCCTGTTCGGCCGCGGCTTCGGCCGCCGCCGGCTCGATCGCCATGCGGATCGCGGCGACGTCGCGGATGAAATCCACATCCAGCCCTTGCGCGACCTTCCATGCCAGGATGTCGGCATCGAAGAAGTTCCAATGGACGCTGTCGAGCACAGTGGTGCCGACGCGCGTCCGCGCGACGATCAGGCCCTTGGCGGTCAAGGTCTTGAATGCCTCACGCAGCACGGTGCGCGATACGCCGAACCGCGCCAGCATCTCGGCCTCGGAGGGCAATTTCGATCCGGGCGGAAAGACACCCGCCAGGATATCGCTGCCGATCGACCGCGCGACCTGATCCGCGTTCGACAAGGTCGCGTCGACGATCCTTCCGAAATCAGGACGGGGCTGCATCGTCATTGGTCTCCTCCGATCGCCCGGTGCCGGAAATCCGATCGGGGTCGTAAACCGTATGACAATAAGGGCCGGAACTCGTTACGCGCAAGCGGCAGCCGCAGCGCGCGCCGGATGCCAAGGTACCCGATGGCGGTCATCGGAGCTCGATCTCGTCCGCGAACAGCACGCGCACCGGGCCAAGCAGCCCCGAATCCACCAGCGGCTCGTCCTTGGCATAGAAGGTCCAGGGCGAGAAGGTCACGCGACCGCCCGGCGGCTTTGGCTGGCCGGCTTTGTACCAATCGGGGAAAGCCGTGATCTTGCGCGCCATGATCGGAATCGTCTTGCCGTCGGCACCGATACGCTCGCCGATCGGCCAATCGCCGTCGACATATTTGCCCTCCTCAGGCAGCGCGGCATCGGCGATCATGCGGTTGACCCAGAGGTTGGTGACCGCGACCGAGACCCTGTTCGCGCCGGGATGGACGACATCGGTGATGTCGATGCGATATGGCTCTTTCCATACCACGCCGAGGTCCTTGCCGTTGACTGTGACTCCGGCCAGCACTTCGACGCGACCGAGATCGAGGAAGACGCGGCGTCCCTTGCGCAGTGCCGATGCGGGAATGGTGATTGCGCGCTCGTAGGTCGCGGTGCCGGAAAAGTGCCGGATGCCGTCATCGGCGTTATGGCTGAGCGAGTCCAGCCGAGGCAACGTGGTAGCCGCCGGCGCGCCCCTGCTCGGTTGAAAAAGCACCGTCCACGGGCCGTCGACCGTGATCGGATCCGGCACTGCGGCCGTGAAGCTCGCACCCGTGTCGGTCGTGTATTTTCCGCCGCGCCAGGCGAGCGCGTCGAGCTTTCCGCTTTCGCTCCGCGTCAACGTCACCGGCGAGGCACCAATGACCGGAAGCGGCGGCCCCTTCGCGGCATCCGCGGCGATTTCGGCCGGCGTCAATGCGCGCGGGACGGTCGCGAGCGGAGTCGCATTGCCCTCGAAGAAATAGGTCACGCCGGTCGGCGAAGGCGTATCGCTGCCACCGGCAAACACATGGCGCCCGCTTTTCAACCCCGTGCGCACCAGCTTGCCGTTGAGATAGAGGCTCGGCACGCCCTGGTCGTAAACCAGTGCCACATGCGTCCAGCCGCTGATCGGGGTACGGCTGACCAGCACCGCCGGCACGACATCGGGCGAGACGCGCTCGATCACCATCGCACCGTTGCGGCCGATCGCGAGCCCGGCCACCGCCGTCCCTTCACCGTGCAGATCGCGGCCCGAACGAGCGTTGATCAGATAATTCTTGCCGGTCTCGTTGATCCGCCCGTCGATCTTCTCGTCGGGCATCACGCGGAGATCGATGTCGGGTTTGGCCCAGAGCGACAGGGTGAAACTGTCCGAGGGCGCGGGCGCCGCTTTGGCCGTCGCGGCGTCGAGATCGGCGACGCGCCGGCCATCGCGCGCAATCCATTTGATGCCGCGCGCGTTGCCGCTGGGATCGAGCATGACGAAGGTGGATCCGGCCGGCGACAGGTCGAACGACACGGCGGTGGCGGTCGCGTCAGTGTCGAACAGGGCCGGCCGGGCGACCTTGCCTGTCTCGGCATCCCATAAAGCCGGCACGGCATTGCCGACGCGGAAAGTGCAGCGCACGGTTTCCGCGCGGCGCTGGCGGTTGGCGACGAAATACATGTCGCTCGCCGACAATCGCCGGTGTAGCCATACCACTTGGCCATCCGGGCTGTCGGTGCGGCATTGCGCGTCGGGCGCCACCTTCACGCCGGCGAGAGCGTCGGCAATGCTGCCGATGGACAACACCCTGCCCTTGCCCACCGAACGGATCGGCGATGCGGCGGAACCGCTGCCCCATAGCGCCGCCACCGCCGTATCGAAGGCGCGGTCGCCCGCCGACTTGCCGACGAGCGTTAGCGAACGCTGGGGCTTGGGACCGAGGATCGTGGCACCTTGTTCGACCAGCGCGAGGAGGCGTTCCGCCAGCGCCGGCGTCATGCTCGACAACGTCGCCGGCAGCACCAGCAAGCGGTAACGCGCGCCGTTGGGCAGGACGATCGCGCCGTCTTCGACGTGCGCACGCGTGAGCAGCACCTCGGCATTGACCAGGTCGTAATTATAGCCCGGCGGCATCTGCGGATCGAAATATTGCCCGATCTTCGGGTTGGTGTCGGGCGAGACGTCGGGCCGGACATATTCGGACTCGTTCGGACTCTCCTCGCCGACGAAATAGAGGACGTCGGCGACGTAATTGCCCTGGCGCAGCAGATACTGGCTGCGCGCGAGATATTCCATCCACGGCTTCGACTGCGCGAACCAGGTGTTCGAGCGCTCGAGATTGATCCCCCACGGCCCCATGCTCATGCCCGGCACGGCATTGGGATCGGGCTGGTGGGCGTAGCGGTGGAAGAACACCTGATTGAACCCTTGCGCGAACATCTGGTCGCCCAACAGCTTCATCGCATAGGGATAGTCCTGCCAGCGGCTGGTCTCGGCTTCGCCGGTAAAGGCCTCGGCGGCGATGACCGGCTTGCCGTAAACATGCGCCGCCGACGAGACCATCTTGACCGTGCGATTGTCGGTCCAGGGCGTGCGCGTCCAGAATTCGGTCATCGGCACTTGCGCGCGTCCCGAGACCTGGAGCTCGTCGAACGGACCCGGGCCGTAGCCTTCGACGTGGAACCGCAAGCCCGCCGCGTTCGCATTGGCCTGCATCCGGCCGTAATAATTGTCGGCCATCAGGTCGGCGAGCGTGCGGCGGAAATCGAACAGAAAGCGGTTCGAGGTATCGAGATCGCCGACGATGCGCCCGGTCAAGGCAGGCAGATAGGGCAGCATCGAATAGCCGTTACGCTTCTCGAAATCGGCGGGCAGCGCGGCGGTCCAGTTCTGCAGCCCGGCCTCGTAGCTGTCGATCTCGAGCATGTCGAAGGTCGAGCCGGCGAGCGGCCCAGACGCCTTTACCAGTCGATCGACACTGCTCTTGAACTGAAAGTCGGTCGCCGCGGCGTCGAGCTTGTCGACTTCGAGCCCACGGCCGGAATCTGAGGCCGAGACGTTGAGGTGTCCGGTCGTAGTGTGGCCGAAGCGCAGGATCGTCCAGCGCCCCGGCGGCAGCGTCCAGCGCAACGTGCCGGCGGCGTCGACCTTCGCGGTCACGTCGAGGATCGTCTTCGGATCGATCGCGTAGCGCGCCAGGAGGTCGGACGGCCGGGGCTCGACCGCGGGCAGCATATGGAACAAATGCTCGCCCTTGTTGCCCCAATCGTCGATCCGCGGCGTGGCATAGAACAGAGCTTCGGCGAGCTTGAGCTTGGCCTTGGGCGTGACGCGGAAATAGCGCGCGGTAACGGCCGGGAAATTGACGCTGCCGGGCGCTTCGATCCCGCGCTCGTGCTGGACCGGTGCGGAGACCTCGCCGACTTTCTTCCACGTCCTGCCGTCGTCCGACGCCTCGATCGTCGCCGAAAATGCCTTGGCCTCGATATCGCCGTAGAGCGTGACCGCCTGCGCGGTGAATGGCGCCTTCATTTCGATCACCAGCGGCGCATCGGGTGCGATATCGACCGAACTGTGCAGGTCGCGATCGGTCAGTACGGCCGCCGAGACGGGACCGGTGACGCGCATCGAGGCAATCGCGTCGCGATAGACGCTCTCGTCGCCGTCGCTGGCAGGGAAAGCGAGCACTGCCGCGTCCTGGTAGAACTCCTTCTTGGCATAGGGCCGGGCAAGCTTGATCGCGACTGGCTTGCCGCCAGCGATAGTCGTCTCGTTCCACACGATCTGCTGCATCGAGCGGTCGGGCGTGATCCACGGCCCGCCCGACGACGACCAGCCGGGCGCATTGTGCAGCCCGACCTTCAGCCCCAGAGCCTTGGCCCGCGTCATCATGTGCGTCATCAAATCGAGCCATTGCGGGCTGAGATAGTCGACCGGTCCCTTGGGCACGTCGCTGCTGCCGTCGAACATCATCGCACCGCCGAGCCCCGCGTCGCGCATCGCCGCGAGATCGGCGTCGATCCCCTCCCTGGAAACATTGCCGTTCATCCAGAAATAGAGCGTGTTCGGCCGGGCATCGGCGGGTGGATCGCGGAACGTGACGGGATCGGGATCGGCCGGTGCGGCAGGGGGGACCCGCGCGGGCACCGGTGCATCTTTCGCCCAGGCCCCAGCTGCCAGCGCCGCCATGGCACATCCAGCCGCGAACCGCCCGATACCCGTCATTCCCGGTCCTCTCCCGATTGCCGCGATCATACCGCAGCGACTACTCAAATATCATATAAACATATTATTTTGCGCAAGACCATGATTTCGCTAGGATGATCCTCGCCGCTGCATGCGGCGGCAAGAATAGTAGAAAATATCAAGGGGATGGGGATGTCGAATCGCGGAATTGCCGCATTGTTGACCGCGGCGTTGTTGACGGGCGCACCGACTTTGTCGGCGGTGGCGCAAACATCGACCCCGTTCCCCGAACGTGCGACCGCGTTCGTGGCTCGCCCGGCGATCGCGGTCGGCACCGCCTGGTATCCCGAGCAATGGCCCGAAGCGCGCTGGGACGTCGACCTGGCGATGATGAAGGCGACCGGCTTCAACACCGTGCGCGTCGGCGAGTTCGCCTGGAGCCGGATGGAACCCGAGGAGGGCCGGTTCGACTTCGCCTGGCTCGACCGCGCGATCGCCGCAGCCGCACGGCATGGAATGATGGTGGTGCTTGGCACGCCGACCGCGGCGCCGCCGGCCTGGCTGACCCAGAAATACCCCGATGTCCTGCGCGTCGACGAGGACGGCGCGCGCGCCGGCCACGGGGGGCGCCGCCAGTTTTCCTTCGCCAGCAAGCGCTATCGCGACTTCTCCCGGCAGATCGCGACCGAGATGGCCAAACGCTATGGCCACAATCCAGCGGTGGTCGGCTGGCAGATCGACAATGAGATCGGCCCGCCTTCGTTCGACGACGAAGCGGTGGCCGCGTGGCACGCTTTCCTCAAGACGCGCTACGGTACGATCGACGTGCTGAATCGGCGCTGGGCGACCCAATATTGGAGCCAGTATTACAACGATTTCGACCAGGTACCGCTCCACGCCACCGGACAGCAGAACCCCGCCCTACTCCTCGATTTCAAACACTTCGCCACCGCGACCTGGATCGATTACGTCCAGAATCAGGTACAGGGGATCCGCCCGCTGATCGACCCGCGCATGTTTGTCACCACCAATACCATGTTCTGGAATGGCGGTTTCGACCATTTCGCGATGAACCGCGGCCTCGATATCGCTTCATGGGACAATTACATTCCCGACGGGCGGCCCGATTGGGTAGCGAACGGCGCCAATCACGACCTCGTCCGCGGCTACAAGCAACGCAATTTCTGGCTGATGGAAACGCAGCCCGGGCGCGTCGACTGGGTCCCGGTCAACCGCGCGCTCGATCCTGGCCAGGTACGTGAGATGGCATGGCAGGCGGTCGCGCACGGCGCCGATGCCGTGCTCTATTGGCAATGGCGTCCCGCAGCCAATGGCCAGGAAACGTATCATGGCGCGATCCTGGGGCAGGACGGCGAGCCCAATCCGATCCAGCCCGAAATCTCGAAGACGGTCGGCGAACTGACCAAGGCCGCGCCCCTGCTCGCCGATACCCAGCCAGTCGCAAGCGTCGCGATGATCTTTTCCTATGACAGCCGCTGGGCGATCGATCTGCAGCGCCTTCATCGCGACTTTGATCCGATCAAGGCATTCACCGATTTCTACCGGCCGCTGCGCATCCAGGCGCAGGGCGTGGCGATCGTGCCGGCAGAGGCCGATCTCTCGCGCTACCCGTTGGTCGTGGCGCCCAATCTCAACGTGCTGACCGAAGATCAGGCCAAGGCGCTCGATCGTTATGTCCGCGGCGGTGGCCATCTCGTGCTTGGGCCGCGATCCGGGATGAAGGACGATGCCGATGCCTTGTGGCCGCAGCGGCAACCCGGGCCATTGGCCGATCTGCTCGGCGCGCGGGTCGAGCAATTCTATGCGCTCGATCAGGACGTCGGCATAGCCGGCGCCGTCGGAGGCAAGGCGTCGATCTGGGCCGAGGCGCTGAAGCCGATCGCGCCCGATGTCCGGACGCTCGCCACCTATCGGGACGCTGGCGGCTGGCTCGACGGCAAGCCGGCGATCGTCACACGTCCGGTCGGCCGCGGCAGCATCACCTATGTCGGTGCATGGCTCGATGCCGCGACGATGGCGAAGCTTGCCGCCAATCTGCTCGGCGATGCCAACATCGCGCCGATCGTCGCGGACGCCGATCCCGATCTCGAGATCGCCGAGCGCGCCGGCGCGGGCAAGCGCCTGGTGATCGTCGTCAACCACGGCAATGTCGCGCATCCGATCGCCCTGCCTGCCGGCGCCTCCCCTGCCGGGGGCGACTGGGCCGATGGCCGGATCGCCGCGCATGGCGTGGCCCTGTTCGAACTTGCTCGCGGAGGAAAATGATGAAGCGTCGCCTCACCCTCGCCTTGCCGCTGGTCGGCCTGCTTGCCGTCGCCGCCGCCGGAACGCCGGAACGCTGGGTGCCCGGCTGGGCCGCGCCGCCGATCGGCTACGAACCCAAGATCAAGGATGCGCTCGGACGCCCGTTCAAGGACGAGAGCGTCCGGCAGGATTTCCGCGCCGGCGTCGCCGGCCGGGCGATCCGCATACGCTTCTCGAACGAATTGTCGGATGAGACGCTGCGGATCGGCGCGGCGTCGGTGGTACGTCTCGACGCGCAGGACAAGCCGATCGCCGGCAGCCTGCGCTCGCTGACTTTCTCGGGCGCGCCCGATACGGTCATCCCGGTCCGCGCGCCGATGCTGTCCGATCCGATCGCCTATCCGGTCGCGGCCGGCGAGCGGCTCGCGATCACGGTCTATTATCCGGAGGAAGCGGCGCCACCCGCCCATGCACAGATGGTCGACGTGGTCGCCGGCAATGCCACCAACTCGGTCACGCTGACCAATTCGCAACGGGCGCGTGCCCCAGGCGTGGTCAGCGGCCTGGAGGTGACCAGCTCGGCCGCGACGCGGGTACTGGTGACATTCGGCGACTCGATCACCGAAGGCGCCGGCGCCTCCAAGGCGATGAGCTGGCCGGACCAACTCGGCCGGCTGCTCGCCACAAACCCGCATGGGCGCTGCTGGGCGATCGCAAATGAAGGGATCAGCGGCAATCGTCTGCTCAGCATGGGCCGGGGGCCGGATGCCTTGTCGCGCTTCGACCGCGATGTGCTCGCGGTGCCCAACGCTACCCATGTGGTGATCCTGGAAGGCATCAACGATATCGGCAAGGTGCGCGATCCGAAGGACTGGCAGCCCCCCGCCGCGAACCTGATCGCGGCGTACGAGCAGATGCTGGCGCGGGCAAAGGCGCGTGGGCTCAAGGTGATCATCGGGACGCTGCTGCCGTACGAGGGCGCGGCCTATGCCGACGCGGCAGGCGAGCAACGGCGCGAGACGGTCAATGCGTGGATCCGGGCGAATGCCAAAAGGTTCGATGGCGTGATCGACTTCGACGCGGCGATGGCCGAGCCAGGCAAACCGACGGTGATGCGGCTGGCGGAGCAGATCGGCGACCATCTGCATCCCAACGACGCAGGCTATGCGCGGATGGCGAAGACCGCGCTGCCGGTCATCGTGGGTCAGGGTTGCAGGTAATCGGTTAGCGATGAGGTCGGCCTTTTCGCCGTCACCCCGGACTTGTTCCGGGGTCCAACTCTCCCCCACGGAATCCTTCCGTTGTTGCACGTTGGATGCCGGAACAAGTCCGGCATGACGTTGGTGGAGTGTCGGCCTAGTTTCGACGATATCAGCGTTCGACGCGGATCAGATAGCTGGTCGTCGCCGGGCTGCCGATCGGGATTTCCCAGCCCGGCTCGATCATCTTGCCGGATATCTCCTTGCCGATCGGCCGCGCCGAGCCGTCCAGCGGTTGCGCGAAAACGCCGATCGCACCCTCCAGGTCCTTGAGCGTCACCCAGCCGGTAATCGGCTCGATCAGGGTCGGCGCGGTGCCCCAGACGGTCAGGTTCGATCCCCGCTCATCCCATTTCTGGCCTGTATTCTCGACGCGGCCGGTGGTGGTCAGCAGGATGCGGTTGGAGAGATTGAGCGGCTTGCCGTCGAGCGACGACAAGGTGATCACCGCGAAGCGGTTGCGGATTTGCGCCGACAGGTTGCGCGTCTCGACCTTGTTGGCGCTGATGAAGCCGACCAATGCCTGGCTGCGCGGGCTGTCGACGCTGACCAGCCCGTTCTTGCCGCCATCGGTCAGCCAGCTGAGTTGCCCGGTGTCGGAGACGATCGGGTTCATCGGTCCGAGCGGCGCCGGCAGGCTCGGCTTGCAGTCGAGGCACGATACGCGCGAGCCGTGGACCAGCGGGATGCGGACGTCGAAGCCCGGCGTGTAATAGGGCATCGCCGCGCGCGGCAGCCGCGCTGCCTCGCTGATCTGGTCGGTCGAGTACGACCGCGTCAGCATCGTCTTGGCCGCCGACACATCGCCGCGCAGGAAGATCATCGCGCCCACCGGCATCTGCGCCATCTTCACCGGATCGAGCGTCATGTCGAAATGGTCGGTGATCATCGGCGTCCACTCGCCCGCGACCTTGGTCTCGAACGTGTAGAAGAACACCGCGTCCCAATCCTGCAGCGAGGCGTAGGACGCCAGGATGGGGATCATCTCCGCGCCGTAATCCGTCGGATACGGCTCGTTGACCTCGCTGACCGTGAATGGCTTGCCCGCGACGGCGCTGCGCGCGAGCTTCAGGATGGTCGACAGCTCCGGCGAATTGACCATCGGCTCGTTGCGCTGGCCGTAGATCGCCGGGTGCTGCCAATAGACGTGCGCGTCGACGATGTCCGACTTGATGAGCGTGCGCAGCAGCGGTTGGTTGGCCATGAAATAAGTGTGATCGGCCATCGGGATGATCGGCACCTTCACCCCGACTTCGTCCTTCAGGAAACGCTTCATCTCGGCGTGGAAATCGACTTCGACCGAGGTCAGGAACGCGATTTCGGAATCGAGCCGCAGGCGCGGCGCATCGGCGTGATCCCCGCGGCGCATGAACGGCACCGGCTGGCCGTCGGCGACACCCGCCATGCGGTGCAGTTCGGCGATCTCGGCCGGCTTGCGGTTCTTCGCTAGCCAATCGTTGTACATCTTGACCAGCAGCGCCTCGTAATGCGGCGTCATGTCGAGCTGGTAGTTCGGCCCGTCCTTGGTCCGCTCGCCGCGCAGCCAGTTGCGCGCCCAGAATTCGAGCAGCGAATTCTCGTTGACCACCTCGACCAGCGCCACCGCCGGATCATCGGCATAGCGCAGCCCGGTATAGGCGTTGCGGTGGTCGAGCAGCTGCTTGGCGTAATCCTTTTGCAGCGCGACCAGCTCGGGCCCGAAATAGGTGAACCCCTTTGCATTGTTGATCAGGTCGACATCGGGGACGTTGTCGCCGGATTTGAACACGCGCCCGACGTTCAGGTTGAAGTCGGCATAGATGCCGTTCTTCTTGAGTTCGGCGATCCAGTAATCGAGCCGGTCGAGTTGGTCGGGATTGAAATGCTGGCTGTCCGGCAGGTCGCCGCGGATCAGCCCGCGCGGCGGATGGGTGAACGGCCCGGCGCTCGGCGAGATGCCGGCGCCTTCGTTGCGGATCGGGAAAACGGTGTCGGGGCGGTCGAGGAAATGCAGCCGCACGCAATTGACGCCAAGCCGCGCCAAGGCCGCGGCATAGATTTCCGCCGCCTTGTGATCGGGGAGCTCGGCCGATCCCTTGGCCCAACCGGTCATGTTGAACCCCCAGCAGCGGAAGCGTTTGCCGTCGCCGCGATAGAGGTGGCCGTCCTGGACACGGATGAAGCCGTGGCTGCCGGCGGGGCCGTCATGAACGAAGCGAGCGTCAGCCGCGGAGTCGACGCGGACTTCGTGATCGACGGTGAACGGCTGGAGCGCCGGCGTGTCGGACTGCGCGCCTGCCACGCCCGCCCCCAGCAGCGCCGTCGCGATCGCCGCCCAGCGGCCCCAGCGTACCAGTCGCCCGTGCTTTTCCATCACAACCCCCGATGCTCGTCGATATGGATCGCGGCGGCCGGCCCCTGCCGGCGGCCGGTCAATGAGAGATCAATGCGTCCGGATGCGTAGCGCGTAGGGGTAGGACCCATCCGCCGCTGCGGGCAGGTTGACCTTCAGCCCTTGCGGCGTCTGCTGCCAGCTTATCTTGCCGCCATCGAGCAATTCGATGCTCTTGATCCGCGCGTCGAGATAGGGCGTGCCGGCATAAAGCGTCTTGATCAGCACCGCGCCGTCCTTCGGCCGCGCCAGCCCGAGCGCGTAGACGACATTGCCCTTTGTGGTGAAGCGGATGTCGGCCGGCGTGAAGCCCTTGATCGCCGATTGCTCAACCTGGCCGCCGACGCGGACCTGGCCCGACTTGGTCGGCCCCTCGCCGAAATATCGGAACGGTCGCGTGCCGTAGATCGCCTCGCCATTGACCTTGAGCCAGCCGCCCATGCCCTTGAGCACCGAGACGATCTCGTCGGGAATGGTACCGTCCGCCTTGGGGCCGACATTGAGCAGCAGATTGCCGTTTTTGCTGACGATGTCGATCAGGTCGGCAATCAACGATTGCGGGGTGCGGTAGGTGTCGTTCTTGGCATAGCCCCAGCTCTTGAGGCTGACCGAGGTGTCCGACTGCCACGGCGTCAGCCGGAGCTGGTCGGTCTTGCCGCGCTCCATATCGAACAGGGCGCTGCCCTCGGCGAACTGGCCGCCTTTATAGGCGATGATACCCGGAGCCCCCCAGCTCGCGCTCCGGTTGTAATAATAAGCCGCGGTGTCGCGCATCCGCGATTCGAACATCGGCGCGGCGGTCCACCAGTCGAAATAGATCAGCTCTGGATGATATTTGTCGATCAACTCCGACGTGCGCCCCATCCAGTCGTCGGTGAACGCCTTGTTCGGCGGCATCCATTCCTGGAGCTGGTTGCCGTCTGGCCAGTTGGTCGGGCCGTCGGCGGGCAGGCCCATCGGCGCAGCGGGCCCGTAGAGGCCGGCATATTTCGGGTCGTTGACGTCGGAATCGAACGTGCGGCCCATATAATACCACCACCAATGTTCGGCACGGTGCGACGACAGGCCGAAATGCATGCCGCGGGCGCGCGCCGCCTTGGCGATCAGGCCGACCACGTCACGGTGCGGGCCCATTTCGGCGGCATCCCATTCGGTGAGATCGGACTGATACATGGCGAAGCCGTCGCAATGCTCGGCGACGGGCACGACATAGCGCGCACCGGCATCAGAGAAGAGCTGGATCCAGGCGGCGGGATCGAACTTCTCCGCCTTGAACATCGGGATGAAGTCCTTGTAGCCGAACTTCGATTGCGGACCGTAGGTCGCAACCTGGTGCTCGTAGGCGGCGTTGCCCGGCACGTACATGTTGCGCGAATACCATTCGTTGGCGAAGGCCGGGACCGAATAGACTCCCCAATGGATGAAGATGCCGAACTTGGCGTCGCGAAACCAATTAGGCGTGCGGTAGCCGGCGCGAAGCGAGTCCCAGTCGGACTTGAACGGCCCCTTCGCGATACCCGCTTTGACGTTGGCCAATTTGGTGGCGAGCTTCGCCTGATAGCCCGGGATTTCGGCCGACGCCGACGATGCCGCCAAAGCGAGCACCGCACATGCCGCAGCCCCACGCGCGATGCTCCTGATCAGCGTGCCCATCGCTCTCTCCCGGTCAAAATGCGCGCGGCTGATGCGCGTCGCCATGGCCCATGGCTTAAATCACAGCGGCAGCGCCGATCAAGCTTTATTATCGTATCATATTACATTATCCCGGCAATATAGCGCCAGCCATAGGCGGGAGAGGATTATGGGAATCGGACGTCGGGAGTTTCTGGCGGGTGCCGCCGCGGGGAGCTTCGCGGTCACTCTGAGTTGGCCGGAAACGAGCGAGGCAGCGACCGATGATGCGCTGCTCGACCAGTTCCGCTCGCCGGGCCCCGATGCGCGCCCGCACACCTGGTGGCATTGGATGAACGGCAATGTCACCGCCGAGGGGATCACGCTCGATCTCGAGGCGCTGGCGCGGATCGGGGTGGGCGGTGTCCACATGTTCGATGTCGGCTGCGGCATCCCGCAAGGCCCGGCCAAGACACTGAGCCCCGAATGGGCGGCAATGATCCGTCACGCCGCCGACGAATGCGGCCGGCTGGGCCTCACGCTCGTCCTGCACAATTGCCCCGGCTGGTCGTCGAGCGGCGGACCGTGGATCACGCCGGACCGCGGGATGCAGCAGCTCGTTTGGAGCGAAGTGACGGTGGAGGACGGCGCCCCGATCGACCGCGTGTTGCCACGGCCGTTCACCCGGCTCGATCATTATCGCGACGCGATGGTAATCGCCTACCCAGCGCTCGCGGGCGACCGCGCCGCCGCGCGTGGCCAGATCGTCCGCGCCACGCTCAACGGCGCTCCCGCCGACGTCCGGCTGATCACCGATGGCGACGGCTCGACCGCACTCGACGTCAAGCCCGGGGATTCGCCGTCAGAGATCGTGGTGGAGTTCGCCGCGCCCTACCGCGCCCGCTCGATTCTGTTGCAGGCGGCGCCGCCGGACGACAACGCCAACTTTTCCCCTTCGGCCGCTTTCACGGTCGAGGCGTCGGACGACGGAACGACGTGGCGCCGGCTCGCACAGGCGCCGGTGCCGACGTGGCGCGTCCACACCACACCGCCGATCGTCGCCAATTTCGCGGCGACCGAGGCGCGCTTTTACCGGGTGAGCGTGCCGGCCGCCTGCCGCCTGTCGGAACTTCGCCTGTCGGCCGATCCGCGCGTCACCGACCTTGGCGCCAAAGGCGGCTGGGGACGTTATGCCAATATCGGCGAGGCGCCCGACGCCCCGGCGCCCGCCGCCACGATCGATCCGGCGCAGGTGATCGATATCAGCCGCTTCATGGATCACGACGGGCGGCTGCGCTGGACGCCTCCCAAGGGCGCCTGGACGATCCTCCGCTTCGGCCATACCGCGACGGGCGCGCGCAACGTGTCAGCCGCGACGGCCGGAATCGGGCTGGAATGCGACAAGTTCAGCGCCGAGGCGCTCGACTTCCATTTCGACACTTATTTCCGCGAATTGCTGCCCGCGCTCGAACGGCTCGGCCAGCGCCAGCTCGCGGGCGTGCTGATCGACAGCTACGAAGTCGGCATGCAGAACTGGACTGCGGCCATGCCGCGCGAGTTCGAGGCGCGGCGCGGCTATGATCTGACCCGATACATGCCCGCCTTGACCGGGCGGCTGGTTGGCGATCCCGAGATCACCGAACGCTTTTTGTGGGACATGCGCCGCCTTCAGGCAATCCTGATGGAAGAGCTTTATTACGGCCGTTTCCACGACCTTTGCCGCCAGCACGGATTGCTGTCCTTCACCGAGCCCTATGGCAATGGTCCGTTCGACGACCAGCGTCCTGGCGCCAAGGTCGACAGTCTGATGGGCGAATTCTGGGTGCGCGGAGGCGCCGCCGCTTATTCGGTCAAGGTTGCCGCGACCACGGCGCACGTCCAGGGCAAGACCTTTGTCGGCGCGGAATCCTTCACCGGCCGCCCAGCGCAGTCGCGGTGGCAGGAGCATCCCTATGCGATGAAGGGCCTGGGCGACGAGATGTACTCGCTGGGGCTCAACCATTTCGTGTTCCACCGTTACGCCCAGCAGCCGCACCCGACCGCGCGGCCGGGCATGACGATGGGACCCTGGGGTTTTCATTTCGACCGGACCAACACCTGGTTCGAGGAAGCTGGACCGTGGCTGAGCTACGCCACGCGCTGCCAGCACATGCTGTCCTCGGGCAATTTCGCCGCCGATATCCTGTTCTTCACGGGCGAGAATTCGCCGGTGCAATGCCCGGTCGACATCGAGGAGCCGATCGCCGCCACCTTGTCCGGCCCCCGCCCCCGGCTGCCGCATTCGGTGCCACCAGGGCATGATTACGACGTCTGCGGCGCCGACGTGCTGCACGAGCGCGCGCGGATCGAAGGCAATCATATCGTGCTGCCCGACGGCATGCGCTACCGCCTCTTGGTGATGCCCGACGATCCGCGCATCACGCGCGAGACGTTGGCGAAGATAGACGAGCTGGTCCGCGCGGGCATGTGGCTGGTCGGCGCGCCCGTCGAACGCTCGCACGGGTTGCACGACTATCCCAATAGCGATGCCGAGGTGAGACGGCTGGCAAGCGGATTGTGGGGAGACCTGGACGGAAAGACGCGGACGTCGCGGACCTGCGGCAAGGGGCACGTCTTCTGGGGCGTGCCGCTCGAGCGGGTGCTGGCGGAGGCGGGACTCGCGGCGGACGTCGCGATCTCGGCACGCGCCAGCGATGCCAGGATCCATTGGATTCATCGCCGCACTGCCGACGCCGAGATCTATTTCGTCTCCAACGCGCGCCGACGCCCGGAGGAACTGGTCGCAACCTTCCGCGTCTCCGGACGCCAGCCCGAATGCTGGGACCCGATGACCGGGGAGACCCACAAGCTGCCGGTATATCAGCAGACGGACGGTCTCACCCGCGTGGCGCTCCGCCTCGATGAGGCAGGCTCGTGTTTCGTGGTCTTCCGCAAGTCGGCCGCCGCGTCGGGCGCGGCGGCGCTGCACGGTCCAGCGACCGAATTGCTGCGGACCGCGGCCTATCCCGCCGCGCCGCGCGACGAAGCAGAGGGTCGTTTCACCGTTTCGGCCTGGATCAAGCCCGAAGTCGAGCTCTGGCCGATCAGTCCCGACATGGCAGTGCCCAATCCCGAACCCGGGCTGTCGGCAGCGCGCGCCGTCGCGCTAGCCCGGGGCGGCAGCGTCGAGACGCTGGGAATCGCCGGAGCCAGTTTCCTGATCGATCCGCCGGCCGGCAAGACGATCTACGGTGCGGGTAACGCCACTCTCGCGCTTTCCGCCGGCCGCAACGGCGTCATCGGCTATGCCAATGAGGGCGACAGCTATCGCGCGATATTGGCCGCCCCGACGCCGATCGCGGGATGGACGCACCTCGCGCTGACCGCCGATAACGGCCGAACCGCGTTGTTTCTGGACGGGAAGCCCGTCGCCGCCGGGACGCCAATCAATGCCCGGCTCCATGCCCTGCTCAACACCACGATCAACCAGCCGCGATTGTTCGAAGGCGACAGCGCCGGGCTGACGCTGCATCGCGCGGTGCTCGACCCGGCGGCGATCAGCCGCCTCGCCGCCGGACAGCCCCCTGCCCCCGCCGCGCCGCCTGCGAGCGAAGTCGTGCCGGGCGGCCTGCTCCTCTGGCAGCCAGGACGTCATAGCCTCGGCGATCGGCAGATTGACGCCGGCGCGATCGTTCCGCCGGTCGACCTCGACGGTCCTTGGCAGGTTTCCTTCCCGCCCGACCTCGGTGCGCCTGCCGGCATCACGCTCGACCGCCTCGTATCGCTGCATCGTCATGCCGATTTCGGCGTCAGGCACTTTTCGGGCACGGCGACCTGGCGGACGCGGTTCGCGGTGCCGGCGTCGGCCCTGGGCAGCGACCGGCGGTTGTATATCGATCTCGGCCGCGTCGAGGTGATCGCGCGCGTCGCGGTCAACGGCAAACCCTTGGGGGCGCTGTGGAAGCCGCCCTATCGTATCGACATAACCGACGCGGTGCGGGCCGGCGACAATCTGCTCGAGGTGCAGGTGACCAATTTGTGGCCCAACCGCCTGATCGGAGACGAACATTTCCCGACCGAGAACGCCTATACGGTCAACGCATTCGGCTGGGATGGCGGGATCGAGCGGCTACCCGATTGGTATCGCGAAGGCCGCCCCAAGCCCCCAGGTCAGCGGATCGCTTTCACGACCTGGAAGCATTATTCGGCGGACTCGCCGCTTCTCGAATCCGGGTTGCTTGGCCCCGTCCTGCTGCGGTCCGCGAGGTTCGTCCGATTGAGCTGAGCCCATCGTCTACCAGGGCTTGGATCGCGCCACCGCCAGGCCGCGCGTGTCATTGGGCCAGTTGCCGCTGACCGCGCAGTAGAAGTGATAGAGCGCGCCGTCGTGATAGATCACGGCGGGCTTGTGGGCGAATTTCTCGTCGATCGACCCCGGCGCGCCGATGTCGATCAGCACCTCGTCGACCTTCTTGAAAGCTGTCGGCGTGCGTCCGAGCGCAAGCAGTTCGCGGCACGGACCGTCATTGGCGCGGCCGAAATAGAACATCCCCCACTCGCCGCGATGCTTTACGACGACCGGATCGCTCGCGAACCGCGCATCAGCGGCGCCATCGGGACCATTGCGGATCAGCGGGTTGCCGGGATGGCGCGTCCAGGTCTTGAGGTCCTTCGACGTGGCGAGACCGGTCTGCTCGAACCACGGCGTCCCCGTCGTCTTGGCATTGTAGTAGAGGTAGAAGGTGTCGCCGTCCTTGACGAGGTACGGCTTGTAGAGTCCGCCGCGTTCCCATTCGGCGCCGTCTTCCGGCCGCAGGATCACCGGGCCGCGTTGCCAGTGGAGGAAGTCGTCGCTCCAGGCGAGCCCGATCACCGCCGCGCCCTGCTCATATCCTGCGCCGGGATAAGCATGCCAGGCAGCTAGATACCGCCCGCCGACCTTGACCAGCCGCGCGGGCGACTGGAGTTCGTTTTCGCGCAGGATCGAGGCGCTGGCGACATTGTAGCGGGTGACCGGATCATTGGGATCGCGCGCGAGGATCACACCTTTGCGCGTCCAGTGCAGCAGGTCGGTCGATTCGCAGATTCCAGTCTGATAGCCCTGTCCGTCGAACCCGACATAGGTCAGATAGAATTTGCCATTGGCCGAGAAGACAAATGGGCAATCAACCGATTTGGCGTCGAAATCGCCGGCAACGCCAGAGCCACCCAGGATCAGCTTCGGATATTTATACGGCGTCCGATAATCGGCGACCGGATCGGCAGCAGTGCGCGCGAAGGCGGGAAGCGTCAGCGCGCCGGCAGCGCCCGCCGCCATGCCGAGAATGTTCCTGCGGTCAAACTTGGCGCTTTCCATTATCCTGCTCCTGCATCGTGGCCGCGATCCGGCCGTACAAGAATCACGGTATCGCCCCGCTCGCCGACGACCAAGCAAATTAATCATACGAATTGTCGTTTTGTGGTAGCTCGCGCGGTTGCTTTATGCGCCGTCGGCGTCATAGTCCGCGGGGGACAAGAACATGGGGACAAGCGCTATTAAATTCCGGACCTCGGTCGATGTCTGACCGCGAGTTTCCCTATCAGGGCCGAGCCCGCGCCGCCTCGCGCAAGCCGGCAAGCCCGATGGAAGCCGAGATCAGCTTCCACAAATTCAACCGAAAAGCCCGTTCGAACCACGACCAGGTCGCCCGCGCTTTGGGTATAGAGATCATGTCGGGCGTCTATCCGCCGGGCACGCGACTGCCCCACGAGGCCGATGTGCTCGAGCGGTTCGGCATCTCGCGCACCGTGTTGCGCGAGGCGCTGAAGACGCTGACCGCCAAGGGCCTGATCGCTTCCAAGTCGCGGGTCGGTACCAAAGTGCTCGACGCCACGCATTGGAACCTGTTCGACGCCGATGTGCTGTCGTGGAAGGTGGCGCAGGGATTCGACGAGAAACTGAGCAACGACCTGGCCGAGATACGGCGGGCGATCGAGCCGCGCGCCGCCGCGCTCGCCGCGGAACATGCCGACCGCGACATCATCGCTCAGCTTCGCCGCTGCATCGCCGACATGCGTGCAGCGACCGGCAGCCGGCGGCATTTCGCTGAGGCCGATCTGGAGTTTCACCGCGCGATCGGCGCCGCGTCGGGCAACATGCTGATGCGCGCGCTGTCGGCAGTGATCGAGACCGCCCTGGTCGAATCCTTCACATTGAGTTCGCCGGTCCGCAACCTCGCCCAGCACGAGACCGTGGTGCTCAAGCACGAGCGCATCGTCGACGCAATCGAAGCCCGGGATCCCCAGGCCGCCGCGGCGGCGATGGACGCGGTGATCGTCCGCGGTGTCAGCGGCGCCGATGGCGGGCTGGTGACCTGACTTGGGAACTCCCCTCCCTGCAAGGGAGGGGTTGGGGGTGGGTGCGCGCGTCTGCGCGCCCAAAAAGAAGATGATCGGCAAAAACGGCATCGACGAGGCATCCAGCCTCGTCAATGCTCACCTACACCTTAATCCCCTCCCTTGCAGGGAGGGACAAGACTCGCCTCAGATGCTCCACCCGCCGTCGATGATCTGCACCTGACCGGTCGTGTAGGTCGCACCGGCGAGATAGACGACGAGATCGGCGATCTCCTCCGGCGCACCGATCCGGCCGATCGGCTGGCGCGCGATGAAGGCGGCGCGCGCGCCGTCATAATCTCCGCCGGCCGACAGGCGATCCTGCAAGGACGGCGTCTCGACCGTTCCCGGACAGATCGCGGTGACGCGAATGTTGCTGCCGACGAAATCGGCGGCGATCGACTTGGTCAGCCCGACCACCGCGGCCTTCGTCACCGAATAGGCGAAGCGATTGGGCACCCCTTTCACGCTCGACGCCACCGACGACATATTGATGATCGCGCCCCCGCCGCGCTCGACCATGCCGGGAAGTACCGCCTGACAAGTCCGCGTCATCGCGACGACATTGAGCCGCCACGCAAAATCGAGATCGGCGTCGCTCGTCTCGAGTACGTTTCCGCCATGGACAACCCCCGCGCAATTGAACAGCACGTCGATCGTCTCGTCGCGGAGCGCGGCGACCGCTTCGGGGTCGAGCACGTCAAGCCGACGCGTCTCGATCCGCTCGCCAGCCAAGCCCTCCAGCCCCGCTTCGTTGACGTCGGTCGCAATGACACGCGCTCCGGCGGCGGCGAGTGCCAATACCGAGGCGCGTCCAATGCCTTGTGCAGCGGCGGTGACGAGGGCGGTCTTTCCGGTCAGGTCGATCAACGTCTTGGTCCTCAAGGTTGGGGGATTGGCGTGCCGGGCACATTGCCCGCGCTATAACAGGCTTCGACCAGCGCCATAGTGCGCCAGGCGTCATCGACGCGCGTCGCGAGCACCTTGTCCTCGCCCGCGGCGAAGCGCTGGAGATTGGCCATCGGGCCGATGAAAGCGTCGGGAAACCAGGCGCCGGCAAGCGCGACTTGCTCCCAAGGTCCGCCACGCGGCGCCAGCCAGAGTTCGTCGGGTTCGCCCGCCGGATAATCGAGCAGCACGCCGAGCTTGGCCTGCGCCGCCCCGTCCGTACCCTCGACCCGGAAGCTCGCTTCCTGGTGGCGGCGGCCGAAATCGTGATGGTGGTTGATCGACAGCAGCACCCGGAGGCGGTCGCCGTAATCGAGCAGGATCGACGTCCGCGTGTCGGCAAGTTCGCTCGACGGATGGCCGAAGCTGCGTGCGAACACCCCTTGCGGGTCACCGACCAAAGCGCGGATCGCATCGAGATAATGGATCGAGTGGCTGACGATCTCGACCCGCGGATTGGGCTTGAGGTGCGGGAACAGGTGCCAGGGCGTGACCAGGTTGATGCGCACCTCGACCTCGACGAGTTCGCCCAGCCGGCCTTGGCGGATCGCGTCGGCAATCGCTAGCATCATCGCCGAGTAACGCAGCTGGAAATTGACCGAGGCGGTAAGCCCGCGCGCATGTGCGGCATCGCGGATCGCAGTCGCTTCGGCGAGATCGAGCCCCATCGGCTTCTGCAATAGCACCGCCGCGCCTTTGGGCAGCGCCTCGAGGATCGCGCGATGCGCGACCGGCGGCGCGGCGACGTCGAACACGGCGTCCGCCCGAGCCGCTTCGTCGATCGAAGCGAAGACGTGCGGCACGTCCCATTGCGCGGCGAGCGTCCGGGCGCGATCCTGGTCGAGATCGAACAGGCCCGCGACCTCGAATCCCGCCTTGCGATAGGCGGGCAGATGCGCGTCGGCGACGATGCCGCCGGTGCCGATGATCACGATCGGCCGCGGCGCCGAGGGCATCGGCCATTGCTGCTGGAGCGCGGTCATGACGTCGCCCTCGCCTGTGCCTCGGCGAGCAGGTCGGCGGTCGTGCGATCGGTCGTTACCGCCGCGGTCATCAGGTCGTCGACGATATGGCTGATCCGCGCCAAATCCGCCGTCAGCGGCATTTCGCGGGCATGTTCGTGCAGCCATTCGAGCCGGTGATAATAGGGCATCCGCGCATTGATCTCGGGATCGGTCCAGGTCGACCGTCGTACCCCGATCGCCCCTTCCGTCGTGGTCAGCCGATCCATCGGCGCCGTGGCGCAATGGCGCAGGAAATTCCAGGCGAGCTCTTTGTTCGCCGATCCCGATCCGATCGCGAGCACCCAGAAGACATTGAGCGACACGCTGCGCCCGCCGGGCCCGGCCGGCAAAGGCGCGACGTCGACCAGCCCGCGGACGCGACTGTCCCCCGCGGTGTCGGCATAGGCGGCGAAGCCGAACCAATTGGCCATCAGCGCGACCTTGCCTTGCGCGAACAGTCCGCCCGATTGGACGCTGTCGAGCGACCGGCAGTCCGGCGCGATCGCTTCCTGATCGGTGGCCAGCGTTCGCAGGAAATCGAGCGCGGCGTGCGCAGCGGACGAAGTGAAATCAGGCCGGCCGTCAGCATCGAAAACCTCGCCGCCGCGCGACCAGATATGGATGCAGAAGTCGTAGAAACTGTTGTGTCCGTCCGGAAACAGCGCCAGCACGGTGCCGTAGCGGCCGCCTGCGGGATCGTGATACTGCCGCGCGAGCGCGTGGAAGTCTTCCCAGGTCGCAGGAGGTTTGGCGATCAAGTCCTTGCGATAGATCAGACATTCCGGACCGTCATGATACGGCATCGCCCAGAAGCCGCTATCGAACCGCTGCAATCCGGTCAGCGAGGGGCTCCACGCGTCGGGGAAATCGGCGACCGGCACGCGCGCCATGTGCGGCGTCAGATCCTCGAGCAGATCGTCGGCCACTGCCTCCGCCAGCCAATCGGTGTTGAGGAAGGCGATGTCCCATGCGCCGGTCGCAAGCCCGCGCTCCCCGATCGCGCTTTCGTGCAGCGGGTTCAGGTCCATCGGGACGGCTTCGAGCTCGGCCTCGACGCCATGACTGCGCGCGAAGTCGGCGAATTGCGCGGCAATCGCGCTTTCGAACGGTCCAAAGCGGCGAACCGCGATGCGGAGCTTCGCCATCAACCGGCCTCCGCCACGGCCGGCGCCGCGGGCGCAGTATCGACCGTAGCCCGGCGCGCGCGGCGGCGATCACCGCCGACGGTGTAGATAGCGGCCGCGGCGATCACCACCGCCCCCTCGATCAGCCCCTGATAGCTCGCGCCGAGGTCGAGCACGTTGAACCCGTTGGTCAGCGTGAACAGCAGCAAGGCGCCGACCACCGTCTTGAGCACGCTGCCAGCGCCGCCAAGCAACGACGTGCCGCCCAGGATCGCGGCGGCGATCACGGTGAGTTCGGTCCCCTGGAGCGCCGTGGGGTTGATCGCGCCCAACCGGCACCCGAAGAGCACGCCGGCGAAGCCGGCCGCGGCGCTCGACAGCACGAAAGCGCCGAGCTTGTAGGCATGGACGTTGATCCCCGACAGCCGCGCGGCCTCGGCATTGCCGCCGACGGCATAGATGCGCCGCCCGATGACGGTGAAGCGCAACACCGCCCAGACCGCGAGAGTGAACAGCGCGAGATAGACGACAGGCGCGGCAACGGTGAAATCGCTGCCCGCGAGCAGTGCGAACACCGCGACGACGATGCCCGCCAGCGCGTCCAGCGGGCGCCTCTTCCAAGCCGCGAGCGCCAGCAACGCTACCGCAAACAACAAGGCAGCCCAGAACACCGGCACGCGCGTGCTTTCGAACGCCAGCATCTGCTGGAGCACTTCGGGGCGTTCGACCATCAGCGAGCGCCCGTCGGTCAGCACCAGCACCAGTCCCCTGACCGCGGTGAGCGTGCCGAGCGTGACGATGAAGGCATTGATCCCGACGAATTGGACCACGGCACCGTTGAAGATTCCGACTGCGATCGCAGTGACGATCGCGGCACCGGCGGCCAAGGGGAAGCCGATGCTCGGCGCCAGGCCGACCAGTACCGCCGCGGCGAGCGCCGCGACCGAGGCCACCGACAGGTCGAACGCGCCGGTGATCAGCATCACCGTCATTGCCACGCCCATGATCCCGACCAGCGACGCCTGGTAGACGATATTGCCGAGATTCTGCGGCGACAGGTAATTGGGCAAGCCGCGCGAGTGCGCGATCGCCGCAAGCAAAACGAGGAGGATCAGCAGCGCGTAATAGACGCCCGCTTCGCGCAACCCGAAGGTCCGGCGCCAGTCGATGGATCGAGTCATGCGGCGATTTCCGTTCTGGATTGGGTTCCACTGGCGAGCTGGATCAGCCCGGCCTCGTCGATCGTCGCCGGATCGACCTCGGCCACGATCGCGCCGTCGCGGAGCACCAGGATGCGATCGGTGACGGCGAGCAATTCCTCGAATTCCGAACTGACCAGCAACACCGCCAGTCCCTGATCGGCGAGGCGACGGATCAGCCTCAGGATATCAGTGCGTGCGCCGATGTCGATCCCGGCGGTCGGCTCGTCGAGCAGCAGCACGCGAGTGCGCGGGGTCAGCCATTTGGCGATCACCACTTTCTGCGCATTTCCACCGGACAATTCGCCGACCAGCGCGTCGGGATCAGGCGCCTTTATCGCGAGATCCTCGATCGCGGCGGTCGCCGCCGCACGCTCGCGACGCGGCGCGATCAGCCAGCCGTCATGCGGCAGAGCGATGTTCTCGGCGATCGTCATGCCGGGAATGAATCCCTGCGCGGCGCGATCCTCCGGCACCAAGGCCACGCCGGCGCCGACCGCTTCCGCCGGATCGCGGCCCGCTTCCTCGCCGCCAAGCAGGACGACACCCCGCGCTGCGGGATCAGCGCCGAAGATCGCGTGGAGCAATTCGCTGCGCCCCGAGCCGAGCATGCCGGCAATCCCGACGATCTCCCCGGCAGCAACGGAGAAACTCGTCGGCGCGAGCTTTCCGGGCGAGGCGAGATTGCGGACTTCGAGCAACGCGTCACCCGCCGGAGCCTGCCGCTCGACTCGTTCGAGCGCCGTGACCGAGCGCCCCGCAATCGCGGCCGCGATAGCGGCTTCATCCAGGTTCGCCGTCTCGGCATCGAGTACCGCGCGGCCATCGCGCAACACGGTGACCTTGTCGGTCAGCGCGACGATCTCATCGAGGAAGTGCGAGACGAACAATATTGCCCGCCCCTCACCCGCCAACCGGCGGATGGTGCGATAGACCTGCTCGCGTTCGTCGCCGGCGAGCGAGGCGGTCGGCTCGTCCATGATCAGCAGCGCGGGGTCGCTCATCAGCCCCTGCGCGATGGCGACCATCTGGCGCGTCCCGATCGGCAGGTTACCGACAATCGCGTCGAGGTCGAAAGGATCGCCCAGCGATTGCGCGACCGCCGCCGCCCGTTCTCGCGCCGCGCGGTCGAGCCGCCAACCTCCGCGTTGCTCGAGCAACATGTTCTCGAGCACCGACAATGTCGGGACCAGTGGGATATGCTGGTAGATCGTCGCGATACCGTCGGCGCGCGCCGCGCGCGGATTGGTCCAGCGCACCGTCTCACCGCGCCACGTCACATTGCCGCCACTTGCCGGGATCGCGCCGGCCAGCACCTTGATCAAGGTCGACTTGCCGGCGCCGTTCGCGCCGAGCAAGCCGTGCACGCTGCCAGCGCGCACTGTCAGGTCGACGCCGCGCAACGCGGCGGTGCCGTTGGGCCAGACCTTCTCCAACCCGTGCAATTCGAGGAGCGGCGCGTCTACCATTGCCCGACGCACTCCCCGATTGTTGCGCGAGTAACGGCGGGGATCGGATAGGTGCGGAAGCGTGGACCCGTGCCGGTCCTGTCGTGCAGTGCCGCGAACACCAGAGCGCCGAGCGCTTCGGGCTTGAAGCAGACCGTGCCGTCGACCGCGCCGGCCTTGATCGACGCGATGCCGAGCTTCGATCCGCCTACCCCGATCAGCCGCGCCCGCGAGCCACCAGCGCGGACCGCGCGCGCGCAACCGATCATCATGTCGTCGGCCTCGTTGTAGAACAGGTCGATATCGGGGTGCGCGGCAAGGATGTTCTGGCACGCCGCCTCACCGCCCTCGCTGGTCCAGTTGCCCGGCTGCGACGCGACGACGACATAGTGTGCGCCCGCCGCGTCGAGTGCCGCGCGAAAACCCCGCGCGCGCTGCTCGACCTCGGGAAAGCCGGCGGCCCCTTCGATGATCGCGATCCGCGCCGGCCGGTCGCGCGGCAGCCAGCGCAATGCCAGACTCCCCGCCGCGCGCCCTGCCGCCACTTCATCCTGCGAGGCGAGCGCGACGAGGCCCGGATAGACGTCCTCGACCGATCGCGTCTTTGGGTCGCCGACCAGCGCCGCGACCGCCGCGATCGGCACGTTCTGCGCATTGGCGCGGCGCACCCAACCCTGCGCGACGACCGAGTCGAGCGGCATCACCGCGATCCCGGCAACGTGCTGCGCGATCAGATCGTCGATATCGTTGGCTTGCTTCTGGACGTCGCCCTTGGCGTCGAGCACCACCGCGCTCGCCCCGGCGCGGGCCGCCGCGTCGCTGAACCCTTTGGCAATCGCCGCGGCGAAGGGATAGCTCAGCCCGACCGTCGACAGACCGTAGCGCGGACCGTCGGCGTTGCCGCTCGTAACCACGCCCGCCTCCGCCCGCGCCGCTTGCCGCACGCCGATCAGCGATCCTGCCGCCACGGCAGCGACGATCGCACATAGGGCTATCGGGATCGGGCGCAGTCGCATCGATCAGTCGACCGGGCGGCGCGCCACGAGATAGAGATGCTCGCACGCCAGCACGGTCTCCCCGCGCTGGTTGCGTATTTCGACCGCCTCGGTGACGACGCCATAAGATGCCCGTTTGGGATGGTCGCGCTTGTCGGCGATGCGCGTGATCGTCGTGATCGTGTCACCGATATGCACCGGGCGGATGAAACGCAGCCGGTCATAGCCGTAGGACATTGCGTGCGGGTTGATCGTCGTCGCGGTCAGTCCGATGCCGATGGCGAACACCATCGTGCCATGGGCGATGCGCTGGCCGATGTCCTGCGTCGCGCACCATTCGGCGTCCATATGATGCGGGAAGAAATCGCCGGTATGGCCGGCATGGACGACGAAATCGGTTTCCGTAATGGTGCGGCCGAACGACGTGCGCTCGCTGCCAATCTCATAGTCCTCGAAATATTGCTCGACGATCATTGGCCAAGTTCCTGGTCGATAGAGGAGCGGTCGGCCCCGAGCCGGGGCGCCGCGCGCTGAGAAGTGAGGATGGCGCCGTCCACGCGGATCGGGCACCGGGTCAGCGTCAGCGCGGCGCCATCGGGCGAGCGCACCTGCTGCGTCGCGTCGAGTATAGAGAAAGCCGGCTCGGCCATCAGCGCCGGCCAGTCGAGCACCTGTGCTGCCCAGATCCCGGCAGGTTCGAGCGACGCCAGCCAGTCGGCCGTCGCGCGGGTCGCGAGATGGTCGCGGATCAGCGCCTTGATCGCATCGCGGTCGGCGAACCAGCGGTTGGCCGGGAAGTCCACCAGCGCTGGCAGATCGATCACTTCGCCCAGCCGATCGACCGGCGTCATCGCCAGAGCGAGATGTCCATCCGCCGTCGCGTAGATGCCGTAGGGAGCGGCAAGGTAGACATTGCCATTGGCCACGTCGCTGCGCACCGGCATCGCCCCGCCGCGGTTGAGATGTACCGAGAGATGCTCGAACTGAAGATCGATCGCGGCCTCGATCAGGCTGACATCGACCCGCCCACCTTTGCCCGTCACGCCGCGCCGCACCATCAGTGCCAAGATGCCTTGGCAGAGTTGCGCGCCCGCCATCATGTCGGTGATCGACAGCCCCGCTGGCACCGGAGCACCGCCGGCGTCGCCCGACAACCAGGCGATGCCCGACAGCGACTGGACGAGGAGATCCTGTCCGGGACGATCGCGCCAAGGCCCATCCGGACCGTATCCGCTGACGCCGGCATAGATCAGGCGCGGATTGAGCGCGGACACGCGGTCCCAACCCAGGCCGAGTCGGTCCATGATGCCGGGGCGGAAATTGTGGATCAGGACATCGGCGCGCGCGATCAGTGCCTTCACCGCGGCGAGATCACCCTCGTGCTTGAGGTCGGCCGTGTAGCTCTGCTTGCCGCGATTGATCGCGTGGAAGAGCGCGCTGTCCTGGTCGAATGCCGTTTCGGCGAGGAACAGGGACCGACTGGCGTCGCCTCCGTCGGGCCGCTCTACCTTGATCACGCGCGCGCCGAGATCGCCGAGGCGCAACGCACAGGACGGACCGGCGAGGAATTGGCTGAAATCGAGCACGACAACACCGTCGAGCGGCAACGCGCCGGGCGATCCATCCTCGCCTTGGTGCCCCACCGCCGCTTCCACTCGATCATCTCCCAAAAGTATGACTATATTATCTTTGTCGAACTGCTATTGGCGGCCGTATGGCGAGTCAACCGTTTCCCGAACGGACGACGAACAAATCGATGGGAGCAAGGCGCGACATGCGGGGCATGACCTGGAACCATTCACGCGGCTTCGATCCACTGGTTGCCGCATCGGCCGAATGGAAGGCGCTGACCGGCGAGACGATAGAGTGGGACCAGCGCTCTCTCCAGGATTTCGAAAGCTATCCGGTAGAGGATCTCGCCCGGCGCTACGATTTGATCGTGATCGACCATCCGCATGTCGGACAAGTCGCCGCCAGCGGCTGCCTGTTGCCGATCGACGAGGCGATCGATCGCTCCACGCTGGCGGGGATCGCGAGCGGCTCGATCGGCGGATCGTATGAGAGCTACGCGTGGGCGGGCCATCAATGGGCGCTGCCGATCGACGCCGCCGCGCAGGTACAGGCCTGGGTGCCGTCGCGCATCGCAGCACCGGTGACCGACTGGCGCGCGCTTGCCGCACTCGCGGCGGACGGCCGCGCCTCGCTGCCGCTCAAGCCGCCGCACAGCTTGATGAGCCTGTTCACCTTGTGCGGCCTCGCCGGCCTGACACTCGACGACGCAGGGGACGATCTATTCCCCGCCGAGGCTGCGCACGCTTATGATCTGCTCGCGACGATCGCCGGACAGGTCGACGAGCAGGCCTATGCGATGGACCCGATCGACATGCTCGAGGCAATGGCCGATCCTGCCGGCAAGCTCGCGGTTGCGCCGTTGATTTACGGTTATGTCAGCTATTCGATCGACGGCTTCCGGTCGGAAACCGTGCGCTTCGCCGATATTCCCGCCCTCGACCACGGCCCCATGGGATCGACGCTCGGCGGCACCGGGATGGCGGTGTCGGCCTATGGCAGCAATCCGCCCGCAGCAGCGCGCTTCGCCGCCTGGGTCGCCAATGGCAAAGCGCAGCGCGACCTGATCGCGCCGCATGGCGGGCAGCCCGGCCACGCCGATGCGTGGGGCGCGGACAGCGTCAACGCCGCGACCAACGACTTCTACCGCGCCACCCGCGCGACGCTCGACCGGGCCTGGGTTCGGCCGCGGTATGACGGCTATATGCCGTTCCAGCATGCGGCATCCGAGCGGATCAACGATGCATTGCGCGGCGGCGAGCCCGCTGCCGAGGCCATCGCGGCGCTCAACCAACTCTATCGCGCGAGCCGATAACCCCACCGTTCGCCGGCTTCCTCGTCATCGATATGGCCCAGTGCCTGCCGGGCTCGTCCGCAGAGCCGCGCCTCGCCGATCTCGGCGCGCATAGCCACGCCATTATCCGCGAATTGTCCCTCGACGACTGAGCCCCAAAACAAGATTGGCGCGAACGGGAAGGTTCGCGCCCAGTCGGAGGTTCGGGAAGTACCAGCCGAACCTTCGCCCTTGAGCGAAGGTCCGGCACGATAGAGTTGGTTTGGGTTTAGTATTTGATGCGCACACCGACCATGAACTGGCGATCGTCGATCGTGAACTGGCCCGGCTGCGTCGAGACCTGATAATATTGCTGGATCTGCGTCCGCAGGATGTTCTGGGCGTCGAACGTCAAGGTGAAGTGCTTGCCGACATCGACGTTCAGAGAGGCGTCTAGCCAGCCATAACCCTTGGTGTAGACGGGGAACACGTAGGACACCGTCGTTCCACCCGGCGGAGTGTAACCGCCGGCCAGGATGCTCGACAGAAAGCTCGACCGGTAATTGTAGGCGACGCGCGCCGACACGCCGTATTTCTCGTAAATGCCGGCGATGTTGAAGCTGTTCTTCGACAATTGCGTCAGTGGCGCGGTGAAGCCGACAAGCGAGCTCGGCGCCTTACTGTCGGCATAGGTGTAATTGGCCTGCAGGCCGAGGCCCGACAACGCCCCCGGCAGGAAATCGAAGAACTGCTGATAGCCGACTTCGACGCCCTTTACCGTCCCCGGATCGGAGTTGATGGGAAGCGAAACCGTATATCCCGTCACGCCATCGATCGTCTGGCCAGGCGTGGCGCGCGTGAAGATGAAACCCTTCACCCGCTTGTAGAATCCGGCGACGTAGAGCGAGCTCGACTTGCCGAAATACCATTCGAGCGACGCATCGGCGTTGGTCGACGTGATCGGAGACAGGTTCGGATTACCGCTCGACGCGGCGAGCTGACCCGGGACCACGGTAACCGCCGGCGACAGCTGGCTGAAGTCCGGCCGCGTCAGCGTTTTCGAGCCCGCCAGACGAAGTTGCAGGTTGTGCGTCAGGTGAATGCGGATATTCGCGCTCGGCAGCCACTTGTCATACGAGTTGCCGACGATCACCGGGTCGACCGCTTGGGGACTGTCCACGACATAGGTCGTGACCTTCGTGACCGGATCCGTGACTGCGTGCCGGCGCAGCTGGAAGCCGTTGATGCTATCCTCGGTGCGGACCCAACGGACGCCGACATTGCCGTCGACGACGTCGTTGAAGTTGAACTTCGCCATGGCGTACCCGGCATAGGTCTTCTCGTCCGCAGCGAAGCCGGCGAGCTGATTGCTGATCGAGTTCGGGTTGGGTGTGGGCACGCCCAAGGCACTCACCACGCCGCTGAAGTCGTTCTTCAGGTTGGACGGCAGCGCATGCGGATAGTTGCGCTGGAAATCCAGGCTCGAATTCACGCCAGAATAGAAGTCGTCATACAGATTGGCGGTGAACAGCGCCGGATAAAGGTTCGGGTTTTTGGCCGTCGTCTGCCCAGTGTAACGGACCGGATTTTGTTGCGCCACGGTCCGGTCCGAAAAGCGGAAGCCGACATCGATGGCCGTCAGGAAGCCCCCGTCGAACTTGTATTCGCCGTCGAGACGCCCGGCCCATTCGTGGCCGACATAATGGTTCTCGTTGCGGGTCAGGCCGCCGACCGTATAGTTCGAGATGTTCGAAAGGTCGAAGCCCGGCGTCGACGACGACGGCGGATTGGTGCCGGCATATTGCGTGAACACCGGCGCATGCGTCACCAGATCGAGTTCGGTGTACCAGAGGTCGCTCTTCGATTTGGTATAGCTACCGTCACCGGTCAGCGTGAAATTGCCTTTGGTCCACTTGCCCTTGAGCGACAGCTGCTTGTTGACGTCTAGCAGGTCGCGTTCCGTGCCGCCCGCCGTGATGATCTGGTTGCTGTAACTGGCCTGGCTGACGTCGTTGGTGCTACCGAAATAGCTGACGCTCCCCGGAATATACGCCGAGCCTGCAGTGGGAATGTTCGCCGAATATTGCTGCTGGTTGGTGCGGAAGCGCTGATATTGCCCCTCCAGCGAGAATTCGAGATTGGACGCCGGGCGCCACTGCAGCGCGGCGTTGGCACCGATGCGCTGGCGGTTACCGGTGATCAGCACCTGATAATTGCCGTTCGGTGCGAAGACCGTGCGCGTGGGATCGATCTGGCTGGCCAGCCCCGGCACGCGCGGCGTCGGCGCTCCGGTCGAGTCGAGATCCTGGCGGTAGGAGCGCTCCTGATACGAAACCGCTGCTAGGACGCCGATCTCGCCGATCCCGGTCTGCCACCGGTCGGACACGAGAAGCGAGGCCATCGGCTCCGACTTCTTGATGCGGTCGGCATAGACGTTACGCAGCGATCCGCTGATCGTCGCGCCGGGGAAATCGAACGGCAAGCGAGTCCGTACGTCGACGGTTCCGCCCAATCCCCCTTCGATCAGATCGGCCGTCGGCGCCTTGTAGACGTCGATGCGACCGATGAGTTCGGCGGGAAGATCCTGGAGATTGAACGTGCGGCCGCCACCGGCAGTGAAGGTCTCGCGGCCATTCAGCGTGGTCTCGACTTGAGGAAGACCGCGGATGGCGATCGACCCGCCCTCACCGACATCACGCGAAACCTGCACGCCGGTAATACGCTGCAATGCCTCGGTCGCGTTGTTGTCGGGTAGCTTGCCGATATCCTCGGCGACGATCGAGTCGACGATCGACGCGGCGTTGCGCTTGACGTTCTGCGCCGACTGAAGACTGGCCCGAACGCCGGTCACAACGATCTCCGCGGGGGCCGATCCATCGGCAGTCTGCGGAGCGGCGTCGGCCGCTTGGGGCGCCGCGGTTGCCGCGTCCTGCGCATGCGCCACACCGGCGGTGAGGCCGACGATCATCGCGCCAAGCGCGACTCCGCAACGAATCTGACCAGAATAGTTCATTCCTCTCCTCCCAACGCGATCTCGGCGTATTCGCCGCGTTTGATTTGTACTACTAATTTTCGTGATATTGTATGATTATATGCTTGTCAATCACCCTCAGAGGGCGGTGACAACCGGAGCGGATTCACGCTATCTGACTGATATATTTTGATATCCCTCGAAATTTCGCCCGGGGTTGATGCCAGGGATCAAACCGACTAATTATGTCTGAGTTATTGGAGGTATCCCTTGATAGACGGTTCCATGCTGATCGGTGCCGAGGCGCGCCAAGCCGACGCCCGCTTCACTTCGGTCGACCCGGCGACCGGAGAGGCGCTGCAGCCCGATTTCTCCTCCGCCGGCCCCGAGGCGGTGGACGCGGCTTGCGCGCTGGCCGAGTCAGCCTTTCCGACCTATGCGGCAACCACGCCCGAAAGCCGTGGCGCATTCCTCGATTCAATAGCGCAGGCGATTCTCGATATCGGCGATGAGTTGATCGTCCGCGCGATGCAGGAAAGTGGCCTGCCTCGCGCCCGGCTCGAAGGCGAGCGCGCACGGACCGTCGGGCAGCTTCGCCTCTTCGCCTCCGTCGTCCGCCAGGGCGACTGGCTTGACGCCACGATCGACCCGGCTCTTCCCGACCGTCAGCCGCTGCCGCGCCCCGATCTTCGGCGGATGAACCTGCCGCTGGGGCCGGTTGCGGTGTTCGGCGCGTCGAACTTCCCGCTCGCCTTTTCGGTCGCCGGCGGCGACACCGCTTCGGCACTGGCGGCAGGGTGTCCGGTCGTGGTCAAGGGCCATCCCGCGCATCCCGGCACCGGCGAACTGGTGGCGCGCGCGATCGCCTCGGCGGTGGCGTCGTGCGGCTTGCCGGCGGGCGTCTTCTCCTACCTTCCGGGTGAGACCAACGCGCTTGGCGCGGCGCTGGTCGCGGATCCCCGCATCAAGGCAGTCGGCTTCACCGGATCGCGCGGCGGTGGGCTGGCGCTGGTAAGGATCGCGGCAGCGCGTGCCGAGCCGATTCCGGTTTATGCCGAGATGTCTAGCATCAACCCCGTCATCCTGTTCCCCGCCGCACTCGCCGCGCGCGGGCCGGCGCTGGCCGAGGCATTCGTCGCCTCGCTGACGATGGGCGCCGGGCAATTCTGCACCAATCCGGGATTGGTCATCGGGCTGGACGGTCCCGAGCTCGACGCGTTCATCGCCGCCGCGGGCAAGGTGCTCGAAGGCAGCAACTCCTCGACCATGCTCACCCCCGGCATCCATGCCGCGTTCGAGAAGGGCGTCGACGCGCTCGCCGGACACGATGCTGTCCGGACGATCGCGCGAGGTTGCGCCGGTGACGGCGCCAACCAGGCAGTGGGCGCGCTGTTCGAGACGAGCGCCGAGCAGTTCCTCGCCGATTCGGCGCTGGGTAACGAGGTATTCGGCGCTTCCTCGCTCGTCGTGCGCTGCCGCGACACTGCCGAGCTGGCCAAGGTCGTCGCCGGGCTGGAAGGACAGTTGACCGCGACGATCCAGATCGATCCGGCCGATGAAGCCGCCGCCGCGGACATCCTGCCGCTGCTGGCCCGCCGGGTCGGCCGCATCCTGGCGAATGGCTGGCCGACCGGAGTCGAGGTCGCGCATGCCATGGTCCATGGCGGCCCCTTCCCCGCGACCAGCGACAGCCGCACCACGTCGGTCGGCAGCAAGGCGATCGAGCGCTTCCTGCGCCCAGTCTGCTTCCAGAACCTGCCGGCCAGCTTGATTCCCGCTGCAATCGGCGACGCGAAGGCATGGGGAATCGCCCGCCGAATCGATGGCCAGCGTGAGGAGTCGCCGCAATGATCCGTTCCCTGATCCAGTTCGACGATGGTGCGCGCGGCGTCGCCGCTTTGGGCGACGACGGGGCGCACCGCGTAACCGGTGCGACCTCGACGCTAGAGCTCGCGAACGAAGCAATGGCGGCCGGCATCTCGCTCGCGGAACTCGCCGGCGCGCGTCTCGGCGAAGCAATCGATCTGGCGAGCGTCAACTTGCTCTGTCCGATCGACCATACCGACCCTGCGCACCTGCTGGTCAGCGGTACCGGCCTCACTCATCTCGGCTCGGCCGAGGGGCGCGACAAGATGCACCGGGCGGCGATCGAGAATCCGACGCCGACCGATTCGATGAAGATGTTCCTGATGGGGGTAGAGGGCGGCAAGCCCGAGGCCGGCTCGATAGGCGTCCAGCCGGAATGGTTCTACAAGGGCGATGGCGCGATCCTGGCCGCGCCCGACACGCCGCTTGAAATGCCCGATTTCGCGCTGGACGGCGGCGAGGAGCCGGAGATCGCCGGTATCTATCTGATCGCGCCCGACGGCGCACCGGTCAGGATCGGCTTCGCGCTCGGCAACGAATTTTCCGACCATGTCACCGAACGCGGCAACTATCTCTGGCTGGCGCATTCGAAGCTGCGCGCCGCCGCGCTCGGCCCGGAATTGCTGCTCGGCGAGCTGCCCGAAGATGTGCGCGGCACCAGCCGCATCCTGCGCGACGGCGCGGTGATCTGGGAGAAGCCGTTCGTCTCCGGCGAGGCGAACATGTCGCACAGCATCGCCAATCTCGAACACCATCATTTCAAATATGCCGTTTTCCGCCGCCCCGGGGATCTGCACGTCCATTTCTTCGGCACCGCGACCCTGTCGTTCAGCGACGGTGTGAAGACGGAGCCGGGCGACGTGTTCGAGGTGGAAGCACCGCCCTTCACGCTGGCGGCCCGCAATCCGCTCGCGCGCGCGGCTGCGATACCGGTCGCGGTGCGCAGCTTGTGAGCATTGTCAGCCGGATCGCGACCGCATAGGCTGGCACGGTCGATGGATGACGACCGTCCCCCTCCCGCGCCACGCATCCACGGCACGATCGCGCGCAAGCTCGGCATCGAGATCGTCGGCGGCATCCGCAGGCCCGGCGACATATTGGACGGCGAGATCGAGGCGAGCGAGGAGCTCGGCATCTCGCGCACGGCCTATCGCGAGGCGATCCGCATCCTGGCCGCCAAGGGACTGGTCGAGAGCCGACCCAAGGCAGGCACGCGGATCACGCCGCGCAACCGCTGGAACCTGCTCGACCCCGACATCCTGGCCTGGACGTTCGAAGGCGAGCCCGACACCCAGTTCATCGTCGACCTGTTCGAGCTACGCGAGGTAATCGAGCCAGCCGCCGCGGCATTCGCGGCGCAGCGGCGCAGCGACCACGACCTCGCCGAAATGACCGACGCGCTGCACGGCATGGAGGCGTTCGGCCTCGCGGACGAACGCGGACGCGCGGCCGACCAGCGTTTCCACCGTGCCATCCTGGTCGCCGCGCGCAACGAGCTGCTGACCGCGCTTGCCAGCACCGTCGGCGCCGCGGTGAGCTGGACCACCAAATTCAAGCAGCGCCGCCGCGGCCTGCCGCGCGATCCGCTACCCGATCACCACCGCGTCCATGCCGCGATCGCGGCGAAAGATGCCGATGGCGCGCGGCGGGCGATGACCGACCTGCTGCGGCTGGCGCTGACGGATATGGAATTGCCGGGGCGGGAGTGAGGCCAACAGACTCCCCTCCCTGCAAGGGAGGGGAATTGGAGTATCAATGATTGTCGCGCGGCAGCCCCTTGGTCTGGGCAATGCGCTGATAGGCCTCCGCCCCTTCCAGGATGGCGCCGCTGCCAAGCTGGCCGACCACCGCGCGCTGGATTTCCTGCCACGGCGTTTGCGACGCCGGATAGCGATACCCGCCCGCCGCCTCCAATGCGCGCCGCCGCTCGGCGATTTCGGCTTCGTCGATCAGCACGTCGGCTGTTCCGCGCTTGAGGTCGATGCGCACGCGGTCCCCTGTCCGAAGCAGCGCCAGCGCACCACCCGCTGCGGCCTCGGGCGAGGCGTTGAGGATCGAGGGGCTGCCGCTCGTGCCCGACTGGCGACCGTCGCCGATGCACGGCAATGCATGGACTCCGTCGAGGATCAGGTGCGCGGGCGGGCGCATGTTCACTACTTCGGCGGCGCCTGGATAGCCGATCGGCCCAGCGCCGCGCATGACCAGCAGCGTCGCGGGCGTGATGCCGGTGGCGGGGTCGTCGATCCGCGCGTGATAATCCTCCGGCCCGTCAAACACCACGACCGGTCCCTCGAACGCGTCGGGATCGTCAGGGTTGGAGAGATAACGGTCGCGGAATTCGGGCGAGATCACGCTGGTCTTCATGATCGCGCTGTCGAACAGATTGCCCGACAGAACGACGAAGCCTGCGTCCTGCATCAGCGGATCGTCGAACCGGCGGATCACCTTCTCATCCTCGATCGCGACGTCACGGCAATTGTCGCCGACCGTGCGGCCGTTGGCGGTCATCGCGCCCTCCGCGATCAGCCCGTGCTGCATCAATTGCGCGACCACCGCGGGGACGCCGCCCGCGCGGTAATAGTCCTCGCCAAGATACTCGCCGGCGGGCTGTAGATTGACCAGCAACGGAACGGCGTGGCCATGGTCCTGCCACGTCTTGAGCGGCACATCGACACCGATATGGCGCGCGATCGCGGTCAGATGGATCGGCGCGTTGGTCGATCCGCCGATCGCCGAATTGACCGCGATGGCGTTGAGGAACGCCTCCTTGGTAAGGATGTCGGACGGTTTGAGATCTTCCGCGACCATCTCGACGGCGCGCTTGCCGGTGCGATAGGCAACTTCCTGGCGGTCGCGATACGGGGCCGGGATCGCCGCCGATCCGGGTAGCGCCATGCCGAGCGCTTCGGCCAGCGAGTTCATTGTCGTCGCCGTGCCCATCGTGTTGCAATAGCCGGTCGAAGGGGCCGACGAGGCGACCAGGCGGATGAACTCGGCGTCATCGATCTCGCCCGCCGCGAGCATTTGCCGCGCTTTCCAGACGATCGTGCCCGAGCCGGTGCGCTCACCCTTGTGCCAGCCGTTGAGCATCGGGCCGACCGATAAGGCGATCGCCGGGATGTTCACCGTCGCCGCCGCCATCAGACAGGCGGGCGTCGTCTTGTCGCAGCCGATCGTCAGGACCACGCCGTCGATCGGATAGCCGTACAGCGTCTCGACCAGGCTGAGATAGGACAGGTTGCGGTCGAGCCCGGCGGTCGGGCGCTTGCCCGTTTCCTGGATCGGGTGGACCGGGAATTCGAGCGCAATACCGCCTGCCTCGCGGATTCCTTCGCGGACGCGTTCGGCGAGTACGAGATGATGGCGGTTGCACGGGCTGAGATCGGATCCGGTCTGCGCGATGCCGATGATGGGCTTGCCCGATTGCAGCTCCTCGAGACTAAGGCCGAAGTTCAGGTAGCGCTCGAGATACAGCGCGGTCATGTCGACATTGTCGGGATTGTCGAACCAGGCGCGGCTGCGGAGCTTGGGCGTTTTGTCGAAGGGCATTCAGGGCTCCAGAGGCGATTGGACGAGGTTCGAGGCGGGCGCCGATCTCATGAATCTCGCGATATTATGCATGCCGCCCCTCCTTTCGATACCGACCGGATTGACCGCGGCATGAGCGATATATAATCAGACAATTAATCAAGGCACAAGCTTTGCGGTCGTTCGAAGGATGAGGAATATGGCAGGTCCCGCGGCAAATACCCCGCGTCAGCAGGTCGAAATGCCGGCGGGAGGCAGGTACGGACCGGCGCTCGCCCTGCTCGCTAGCCTGTTCTTCATGTGGGGTTTCATCACGGTCATCAACAACACGTTGCTGCCGCACCTGAAGAGCGTCTTCGAGCTCAATTACCTGCAGACCACCCTGATCGAATCGACCTGGTTCGTCGGCTATCTGGTGGCGTCGATCCCGGCGGCCAAGCTGATCGAGCGGATCGGCTATCAGAAAGCGCTGGCGGTCGGCCTCGCGGTGATGACGGTCGGATCGCTGGGGATGATTCTGGCGGCCAGCCTGCCGTCCTATGGCGTCACCCTCGCCTCTCTGTTCATCGTGTCGTGCGGGATCGCTTTGCTCCAGGTCGCGGCCAATCCTTATGTCGCGGTGATCGGCTCGCCCCAGACGGCCGAGGCGCGGCTCACCCTGGTCCAGGCCTTCAACACCGCCGGCGACGTGCTGGCGATCGTGTTCGGCCGCTATCTGATCCTCGCCCGCACCACCGCCGGCACGTCGGCCGAGGGCGTCCAGCTGAGCCATGCGCAGCGCATGGCCGACGCGCAGGCGACCGAGCTTCCCTATCTGATCGTCGCGATCGTGCTTGCCGTGCTGACCGTCATTATCGCGCGCGCCAAGCTGCCCGCGCTGGGCGCGGCGACGCAGCGCGCCAATGCCGACGAGCGCAAGCATCTGTCGCTGTGGAAGCACCGCAACCTGATCCTCGGCTGCGGGGCGATCTTCCTCTACGTGCTGGCCGAAATCGGCGTCGGCAACCTGTTCATCAACTTCGCGTCGCAGCCCAAGATCGCCAACATCACGCACGAGCAGGCCGCGTTCTATCTGACCTTCGTATGGGGCGGGATGATGGTCGGCCGCTTCGCCGGCGCGTGGATCATGCGCCGGTTCAAACCCGAGAACGTCCTTGCCGTCTTCGCCGCCGGCGCGCTGCTGTCCGCGCTCGGCGCCACGTTCATCCAAGGGCCCGCGGCGATGTATGCGTTGATCCTGGTCGGCCTGTTCCACTCGATCATGTTCCCGACCATCTTCGCCCTGGCGATTCGTGGGCTGGGTCCGCTGACCGAGGAAGGCTCGGGATTGCTGATCATGTCGATCGCGGGCGGTGCGCTGGTCTTCGTCCAGGGCAGCGTCGCCGACAATTTCGGCATCCAATGGGCGTTCATCGTCACCGCATTGTGCGAGCTCTACGTGCTCTACTACGCGCTGTGGGGTAGCAAGCCGGCAAAGCCATCCTGATCCCCCCTCCCGCTTGCGGGAGGGGAACTAACGCCTCAGCATTTGCGCCCGGCTGCCCAGCGGATCGCGCCGGCGATCAGCTTGCGGTGGAGCGGCTCCGCATAGGTCTCGGCCTTGTGGCCGAGCGCGGAGAAGAACATCCTGCCCTTGCCGATACAGCGCGTCCAGATGATCGGATGCGGACTCCCCATGCGCACGCGCTCGGGGAACGGGTCGTAGCTGGTCTCGTCGAGCGTCGCGAGGATGTGCGTGCCGTACCCGGTCGGCACCCGATCGAACGAATACCATTCCTCGGTCCGCACCCATTTGGCCGGCAGGTCGCGCGTCGCCGGGTTGCCGCGGTCGATCACGTCGATCGTCCCCTGCTGGAATTGCTTGGGGCGACCCGTATGTCCGATGAACTGCGCACCGATCAGAACCTGGGGATACCAGGCCCAGTCGTAGCTCGGGTCGCCGCCCGCACCGTGGAGCAGCACAACCCCACCGCCCTGCTCGATCCAGGTCTTGAACGCAGCGCGCTGCTTGTCATCGAAGATCGTTCCGCTCGTGCTGTTCAGCACGACGACCGAAAATCGGGCGAGGTCGCGAGGATTCATGACCGCGGCATTCTCGGTCACGAATATGTCGCGCCCGATGCCCCGAACGATCTCGCCGACAGCCTTGTTCGCGGCCGGAATCTGATCCGGATCGCGAAAGCCGTTGGTCTTGGAGAGCACAAGCACCGCACCCTTGCGCAATGCCGGGATCGCCGGCGGGACCGTGTCCATGACCGGCGCCGGCCAGTTGCGCGGATCGCGCGGCGGCGGCGCCACGGGCGCGGGACTCGTGGCTTGGAGCGCGATCGCGAACGCCAGCGCAGCACGCAACATCATCGCTTACTCCTTCAAACTTTCTGCCTGTCGCAGGACGATCACCACTCGAACGCGTCGCCGGTCACCCGTTCCGCGATCAGGAACGCGTCCGCCACGATCTGAAGCGGCCGCAAGTCGACATCGCTTTTCCCAGTCGCGACCAATTCCGCGAAGCGCCGATAGAGACTGGGATATTCCGAGTCCGCGGCCTCGCGTGGCGGCTCGCCGGGCAGACGCAGGATCGAACCGCCCATCGAGAGCACCATCGCGCCGGCATCGGTGTCGACCTCGATGTCCCAGGTCTGCGGGCCGGTTTGCAGAAAATCGAATTCGGCCGAGACCGGTACGGTGCCCGAAATCAGCTCGAGGATCGCCTTGAGCGGCCCTTGCCTGCCGGACGGCACAGTGATCGTTGCGGCGTCGACCCGCAACGGATCGGGCAGGATTCGGGTCGCGATCGAAAGGGCGTTGATACCCGGATCGAACACGCCGAACCCGCCCGCCTCCAGAATCCAATCCTGTCCGGGATGCCAGCGGCGGATGTCCTCGCGCCACGCGATCCGCACCGCATCGATCCGCCGTTCGGCGAGCCATGCGCGCGCCGGCTCGACGCCGGCTGCTTCGCGCGAATGCCATGTAGCGAACAGGACAACACCTTTCGCTTGCGCCAGTTCGGCCAGCGCAACCGCCTCGGAAACGGTCGCGGCGGGCGGCTTCTCCATCATGACGTGCAGCCCCGCCTCGATCGCCCTGCGCGCCTGATCGAAACGGCCCCGCGGCGGTGTGCAAAGCGAGACGGCATCGAGCGCAACGTCACCGTCGAGCATCGTGTCGATCGTCGGGAAGTTGGCGACCTTATCGAGCGTGGCGTTGCGGCTGGCGATCGCGACGAGATCGAAGTCCGGGTCTGCTGCGAGCGCCGGCAGATGCTGATCCCTCGCGATCTTGCCGAGCCCCACCAGTCCGATCCGCACGCTCATACAGTCTCCGTGGCAAAATAAATAATCATACATATTCCTACCGACCGGCCGTGCTGCTAGCAACCGCGTATCGGCAGGGCCGACATGAAGGACCACCGACGGGCGAGGATCGGCGAACGGCGACGTTCGCCGCACAGGGAGAAACCGCATGCGCATCCGCACCCTCGCCTCTCTGATTGCCCTGGTTCTCGCCCCGGTCGGGGCACACTCGTTCAGCGAACCGGATACTTGTGCTGCGGAGCCGGCAATGCCGCCGGAAGTGAAAGCCTTTCAGGTTGCGGCGGATGCCGCTCGCGCAGCCGGGCGCAAACCGGACTTGCCAACTCCGGCGGTGAGCGCCGCCTATGTCGCCTGGCAGCAGAAACTGTTGGCGGTCGATTTCCCGGGCGTCTGCCGATACCGCGCCGCCAACGCCGCGCTGCCGCCCGCGACCAAGCGCCGCATCGTCTTCTTCGGCGATTCGATCACCGAGCGGTGGATCATGCTACGCCCCGACTTCTTTGCCGGCGATCGCGTTGACCGCGGCATTGGAGGGCAAACCACGCGCCAGATGATCGGCCGATTTCGCGCCGACGTGATCGAGCTCCATCCCGCCGTCGTACACATGCTGGCCGGGATCAACGATCTCGCTGGCGCGACCGGCCCGACCAGCCTGTCCGAAATTGAGGGCAATCTCGCCTCGATGGCCGAACTTGCGCGCGCTCACAACATCAAGGTCGTGTTGAGCACGATCCTTCCCGCACGCACGCTCGGCGGCCGGTCGGGATATGATCCGGCACCGGACATCGCATCGCTGAATGCATGGCTACGCGCCTATGCGGCGCGGGAGGGCTTCGGTTTCGTCGACTATCACGCCGCACTCGACGATGGTGCGCACGGTCTGTCGATGGCCAATTCGGCCGACGGCATTCATCCAACCGCCGCCGGCTATGCGATCATGGAGCCGCTGGCGGAGAAGGCTTTCGCCCGCGCCGTTCGCTGACGTTCCGGAGCAGCGGAACCGGCCATTTCGCTGGATTGGAGAGCCATCGCAATTAATCATACTATACGATGCGATGGGGCGATCCTATATCGCGGCATCCTATCGGAGTCGCACATGCCCCAGCCCTACATCACCTTGAACGACGGCAGCAAAATTCCCCAGATCGGGCTCGGTACTTATCAAGCGGCCGCAGACCGCACGGCAGCGATGGTCGAAACGGCGCTCGGCATTGGATACCGCCACATCGATACCGCGATGATCTATCGCAACGAAGCGGGAGTCGGGGACGGCTTGCGTGCCAGCGGCCTGCCGCGCGAGGACGTCTACATCACGACGAAATTGTGGAACACCGACCAGGGCAAAGACTCGGCGCGGGCTGCGTTCAACGCGAGCCTCGATCGGCTGAAGCTCGATTATGTCGACCTGTATCTGATCCACTGGCCGGTGCCCGCGCGCCATCTCTACGTCGAATCCTGGGAGACGCTGATCCGGCTGCGCGAGGAAGGCGTGGTGCGCGCCATCGGCGTCTCCAATTTCCTGCCCGATCAGATCGATCGCCTGACCGAAGCGACGGGCGTCGTGCCCGTCGTCAATCAGATCGAATGCCATCCGGCCTTTCAGCAAGTGTCGGCACGGACCGAGAATGCGAAACGGAAAGTGGCCGTTCAATCCTGGAGCCCGTTGGGGCAAGGCGAACTGCTCGGCAACGCCGTGCTAAAGGGTCTGGCGGAGAAGCACGATCGCACCGTCGCGCAGATCATCCTGCGTTGGCATGTGCAGAACGACCTGATCGTCATCCCCAAGACCGTCAACGAGGACCGGATGCGCGAGAATCTCGATATTCTCACCTTCACGCTCGACGCCGATGACATGGCGAAGATCGCGACTCTCGACGACCCGGACGGGAGAATGGGACCCGATCCACTGACATTTGAATGATGTCCTGCCGGGGCGCGACATAGACAGGACGAAGCGCAGGCGGCGAGTTATTAGCCTTGCCCGGCGGCCTCTAAAATGAGTCGGGAGATCTCGACCGGGGTGAGAGATCAGCGAGAGGTGACTGGCTTTCACTTCGATGGTCTCGGCACCCATGCGCTTGGCCATGAAGCGTACTTGCGTCAGATCGGTTGGTTAGAAGGCCTCCACATGGTGTCAGCCCGTCAAACGGAACGCTAAGTCCGGATCGCTGAACGTATTTTTCGTCATCGCCCCTTGAAACCCAGGGTGCTCCATATATCTGCCCGTGCAGATACTGCTTGGCGAGATATATGGCTGTTTTCACCATCGAGGATTGCGCGGCGAGCCGCGCGCCCGGGCGACTGCTACGGCGGCTCGACAAAATCATGTCGGCGCAGATCGAAGCGAAATTCGACGGGTTCGACCTGAGCTTCCAGCAATGGATCGCCCTCAAAGTGGTGCGCGACGGCATCGTTAGCAATGCCGGCGAGTTGGCGACCGAGCTTGGCATCACCACCGGCGCAACCACCCGGATGATCGACCTGCTCGAAGCGCGCGGACTGCTGCTGCGCGACCGTGGCGCTGAGGATCGGCGCGTGGTTCGTCTCGCCGTAACGCCAAAGGGGCGCGAGACCGTGGCGGAGTTGCAAGGCGACGTCGTGTCGACCTGGAACGAGGTTGTCGCCGATTTTACGCAGGCGGAAGCGGAGCTTATGGTCCAGCTGCTGGCCAAGTTACTTGCAGCCGCCGAGCGGGCCGCCGCCGCCAATACGGAGATCGAAGCGTGAGCCGCCGGGCTGGGCTGGCCGCATTCACGGCGCTCCTGCTAGCCGGCTGCGCGGCCGTGCCGAAAGACTCGCCCCAGGTGGAGCGGCTGCAACCGGCGGCGCTGGGGCTCGACGCCGGAACGCCGGCGATCGACGCCCACTGGTGGACCGCATTCGGCGATCCGCAGCTCGATCGGCTGATCGCAATGGGATTGTCGGACAACCCGACACTGGAGAAAGCCTTGGCGCGTGTCCGCGCCGCCGAGGCAAGCGTGGACGTTCGCCGTGCCGACCAGCTGCCCCAGATCACGGTCGATGGCCAATCGACCTATCAGCGCTTTCCCGAGAAATATATCTACCCGCCACCTTATGCCGGCGCGGCCTGGCCGATCACTCAGGTGCAGGCCAATCTCAGTTGGAACCTCGACCTGTTCGGCCGCGAAAAGGCGATGGTCGCCGGCGCGCGAGCCAGCGCTCAGGCGGCACGGCTCGATATGGCGGCGGCACGGCTTACCATCTCGACGTCGATCGCCCAGAGCTATGTCGGATTGGCCCGTGCGGACCGACTGATCGACGTCGCCAATGGCTTCGTGACCACACGTCAGCAGGCGTTGCGTTATGTGCAATCGCGGCTCGAGCACCAGCTCGCGAGTCAGTTCGAACTCCACCAGGCCGAGACTCTTCTCGCCGAAGCGGAGCAGGCGCGGACCCGCGCCGAAAGCCAGCGCGACTTGCTGATCCATGCCCTGGCCGCATTGGCCGGGCGCGGCGCGGATTTCTATCCGCAGATCACCGCGCCGACCCTGGCACTCGATGCGCCGCCGACGGTGCCCGACCTGTTGCCAGCCGATCTGCTCGGCCGCCGGCCCGACCTCCTCGCCGGCCAGTCCCGGATCGATGCCGCGGCCGCCGGACGCCAGGTCGCGCGCACCGACTTCCTGCCGAACGTCAATATCCAGGCGCTCGCCGGCTTCGCCGCGCTCGGCCTGGGCAATTTCTTCAATCTCGGCGCACGGACTTATGGTGCGGGGCCGGCGATCCACGTTCCGATCTTCGAGGGCGGCAAGCTCAAGGCGCAATATCGTGGCGCGACCGCCGATCTGGACGCGGCGGTGGCCGGCTATAACGAGGCCGTGCTCGGCGCGATCCATGACGCCTCCGACGCGCTTACCCTGGTGCGCACCGCCGACAAGGACCTGGGGGACCAGCGACGCATCGTCGCCGGCCTGCGCGAGACGGCACGGCTCGATCAGGTGCGAGTCTCCACCGGGCTCGGCTCAAGGCTCGACACCATCGAGTCCGGCTTCCGGCTGCTCGAAGCCGAGCAAGCGTTGGCCGGGCTCCAAGCGGACGCACTGACGCGTCGTATCCAACTCATCGCCGCCCTGGGCGGCGGCTTCGATCCCACCCAGCCGTTCCCTGCGGCACCAGCGGAAACCCATTGAGATGAACGACATGACCCAGGGCGCGCTGAAAGCGCGCGCCGAGAAGCTGCCCCCAGTCGAGCCGAAGGCCGAACGCGAAGCGGCGAGAGCTGCCGCGCCCCCCGCCCCTCCAGCGGCGCCTGCAACGTCCGCGACCAAGGCGCGCGCGCGCAAGATTGGATTCCTGATCCTGGGAGCAGTCGTCCTGATCAGCGCCATCGTCTATGCCGCGATCGCTCTTACCGCGCCGCCGAGCGAAGAAACCGACGACGCCTATGTGGGCGGCAACATCGTCGCGGTCACCGCACGCGACGGCGGCACGGTGCTCGCGCTGCATGCCGACAATACCCAGCAAGTGAAGCAGGGTGCACCGCTGATCGATCTCGACCCCGCTACCACGAACGTCCAGCTCGCCGCCGCGGAGGCGGCGCTAGGCCGCGCCGTGCGCGCAGTCCGATCCAACACGGCCGAGGTCGACGAAGCGGGTGCCGAGATCGCCCAAGCCCAAGCCGAGCTTGGCAAGGCGCAGAACGACTATGCCCGCCGGCGCGGCGCGGCTGCCGATGGTGCGGTGTCCGGCGAAGAGGTGAGCCATGCGGCCGACGCCGTCGCGACTGCCCGCGCCGCGCTCAACCTCGCTCGCGCCAAGCAGGCGCAAGCGGCCAGTACCGTCGCCGGCACGTCGATCTACAACAATCCCCAGGTGCTCGCGGCGATCGCTGATGTCCGCCAAGCGGCGATCAATTCCAGCCATATGCGCATCGTCGCACCGGTGTCCGGCGTAATCGCGCAACGCACCGTCCAGCTCGGCCAGAAGGTCGCCGCGGGCACGCCATTGATGGCGGTGGTGCCGCTCGACAGCCTGTGGATCGACGCCAATTTCCGCGAGACCCAACTGCAGCATTTGCGCGTCGGCCAGCCGGTGACGATCCATGCCGACGTCTACGGCAATGACATCACCTATCATGGCAAGGTGCTCGGTCTGGGCGCCGGCAGCGGCAGCGCCTTTTCGCTGCTGCCGCCGCAAAACGCTTCGGGCAACTGGATCAAGATCGTCCAGCGCGTGCCGGTGCGGATCGGGCTCGATCCCGCCGAGCTCAAGAAGAACCCGCTGCGCGTCGGCCTCTCGGTCGACGTGAAGGTGGCGACGGGCGACCGTTCGGGTCCGATGGTCGCCGGAAGCTCGCCGCCTGCCGGCTCAGTCCAGCGCAGCCTGGACGGCGGCCCGCAAATCGACGCGCGGATACGCCAGATCATCGCCGAAAATCTGGGGCGCGCCCGGTGAGCAGTGCCGCGGGCGCCCAGCCGGCGCCGCTAACGGGCATCGCGCTGGGGGTTACCTCGGTAGCATTGGCGCTCGGCACTTTCATGCAGGTGTTGGACGGCACGATCGCCAACGTCTCGCTGCCGACCATCGCCGGCAATCTGGGCGTCTCCACCGACAACGGCACCTGGGTGATCACCTCTTTCGCGGTAGCGAACGGCGTGACGGTACCATTGACGGGATGGTTCATGCAGCGCTTCGGCGTGGTGCGTACCTTCACCGTGTCGGTGGTGCTCTTCACCGTCGCTTCGTTCCTGTGCGGCATCGCCTGGAACCTGGAGTCGTTGATCGCCTTCCGCATCCTGCAGGGCGCGGTCTCGGGGCCGATGATCCCTGGAAGCCAGGCGCTGCTTATCGCTATCTTCCCGCCCCACAAGCGCGGCACCGCACTCAGCATCTGGGCCATGACCACCCTGGTCGCACCCGTGCTCGGCCCGGTGCTGGGCGGCTATATCTCCGACAATTATCATTGGGGCTGGATCTTTCTGATCAACGTGCCCGTCGGCATCATCGCCGCCGCCATCAGTTGGCGCCAGCTGGCCAGCCGCGAGACGCCTACCCGCAAACTGCCGATCGACATGGTCGGCCTGATCCTGCTCGCCTTCTGGGTGTTCAGCCTTCAGACCATGCTCGATCTCGGCAAGGACCGCGACTGGTTCCACAATTCGCTGATCGTGGCGTTGGCGATCGGTGCCGTGATCGGCTTCGCCGCCTGGGTGATCTGGGAGCTGACCGACCGCGCGCCGGCGGTCGACCTCAGCCTGTTCAAGCGCCGCAACTTCGCCTTCGGGACGATCGCGCTGTGCCTAGGCTATGCTTTGTTCTTCGCCAACAACCTGCTGCTGCCGCTCTGGCTGCAGGAGCAGATGGGTTATACCGCGACCTGGGCGGGCTTCGTGGCGGCGCCGAGCGGTGTCGTCGCAGTGCTGATGACACCGATCGTCGGGCGATTGAAGGTCGACATGCGCTGGCTGGCGACGATCGCCTTTCTCGCCTTCGCCGCCTCCTATTTCATGCGCGCGAATTATACTCCTGATGCCAGCTTCGTGACCCTGACATTGCCGCTGCTTCTCCAGGGCGTGGCGATGAGCATGTTCTTCGTCCCGCTGGTCAGCCTGTCTCTCGATCGGCTGCCGCCCGAGCGAGTGCCTTCGGCCAGCGGCATCTCGAACTTCGCGCGCATCACCGCGGGCAGCTTTGCCGCCTCTATCATCACCACCTATTGGGATCGTCGCGCGGCCCTGCACCAGACGCGGCTGACCGAGGTCGGGACCGACTATTCGCCCGTCTATCGCCGCACGCTCGACCAGCTTCAGGCGCAAGGAATGAGCCCGCTCCAGGCCGCAGGCTCGGTGATGCGGCAGATCGCCAATCAGTCCTATCTGCTCTCGTCGCTCGAATTGTTCTGGATCTGCGGCTGGATGGCTTTGGTGACGATCGCGGTGATCTGGATCGCCCGCAAGCCCGCGCCGAGCCAGCACGCAGTCGCAGCCGACTGAGATCGGAGTTAGTCAAACAGAGCTATTTCATAGTGTCGCATCGCTCGCGAATTCCCAGGGGCGAAAATCATTCCCACTCGATTATTCAAACCCAGATAACGTATTGATAAGACACAACACCTTTCTTGCGCCTCAAGCGTTGCCCGAGCTGCGACCAGCCGCGGGTCATGACCGCAGCCCATTCTATATCGTTGCCTTCGCTTTGGCCGTCGCAAGAGGCGCCCATTCACGGAACAACCGGCGGCTTTTCCGCCGACTTCAGGATTGCCCCAGTCTCGCGCGCCTCACGGGTGGCGTCTAGTCGTTAAGCAGCGCGGCGTTGGCCCAAGTCACTACCGTAGGCACCTTGTTTCTGGCCGACTTGCCGCGCGCTACCAATTCGACGATCTTCACACCGGCAATATTGGCACGCAACCGCTGCGCAGCCTGGCCAAAACGGGTCGGCCTGGATATCGCCAGAAGCTTGCCGTCTCCATAAACGGCGAAGGTCACGACGTCGTCCGTATCGAACGTCGAATCGTCGACACCGACGTCCGCGATGAAGCGGCGGAAATTGCCATCGGCCCTCACCTCGAACCGTGAATTGGCAAGAACGCCGAGGCCGGTCCCGTACATCTTGCCTTGGATACGTAAGGCCTGCCGATAGGGGGTGGCATCGGCCTGCGCGCCGCCCCATCCGGTATAGGCCGGGGGCTCGCCCGTGTCGGTCGTGCTGCCCCAGGGGGTGATCATGCGATGGATCGTGGGGTCCGGCTGGGGACTGGTTACCCCATCGACGGCCGGATTCACGCGTCCGGGCATTTCCGACAGATAGATGCCGTCCGCCAGGCTGCGGGTGCCGACGGCATCAAATATGGCCGTCTCGCGCGGCTGGAGATGGATCTTCATTTCCCCGGAAAAAGCCGGGAGCGTCGCCCCGGTCCAGAGATTCCTGAGGGCGATCGGGGCGCTTCCGGAGAATTTCAAATGGTTGGCCGTCAGCGTCACGTTGGCCGACGCGAGCCCACGATTGAAGATCGCCACGGCCTTGTGACCATTACTGAGCAGCTTGACCAGGATTTGAACATCATCGGTATCATAAGCAAGCACCGCCTGGTTGCCCGCCGGATCCTGGTCGACCGCGATGATGTCGCCGTTGCCGAGAATGTCCATGAGCGGCTGTGGCGCTTTCCTCAGATCATATCCGATCAAAAGCGGCGCCGACAGCATCGACCAGAGGGCGAAATGCGACTTCGCTTCCGTCAGATGGTGCTCATCGAAGTCGCCCTGTCCGACGAAGAGCATATCGGGATCGTTCCAGGAGCCGGGATGCGCGTAGAGCGCCCGATTGGCCGCGCTGTCGAAATTCGCCAGCATCCGCGTCCAGCTCGGCGTCAGGTCGTCGCTGGTCCGCGAAAGATTGCCCACATCCTTGCCCCAGGCACGCACATCGGCCGATCCCCAGGCACAGATCGAAAACACATAGTCGCCATTGGGCTTGGAGCGATGCAGGGCATTGGCGACTTGCTGGTAGAGGTTGCGAACGGCGGAGATGTCGGTCCGACGAATTTCCTTGATGTCGATGAGCGGCCCGAGCGCGCGATACAGCCCGGATCTGACACCTTCGCTCTCTGGCCCGAACGCGCGGATGCCGCAGCCGTCGACCTTGATGTAGTCGAATGCCCAGTCGCCGAAATAGAGTTGGATGTCCTGATCGATATGGCCGTACAGCCCGACCTCGCGTTCGGCGGCAGTGCCTTCGGGGAGGTTCGGCGCATTGGGGGCGAAGGCCTGCGAACAGGTGTTGGCCCCGATATCCGAATAGATGCCGGCCTTCAGGCCCATGGCGTGAATGCGATCGGTGAACGGTTTGAGACTGGTCTGTTCCGTTCCGCCGATCGCAGCGGACGGAAAGGTCGACGTGCGGACAATCATCCGGCCGTCCGGCATCCGTCGCTTCAACCACCAGCCGTCATCGATGTTGATGTATCGATAGCCCTTGCGAGCCAAGCCGCTGTCGATGATCGCCTGGGCGGAAGCGAGTACCTTGTCTTCCGTGACGTCGGTGTGGAAGGCATTCCACGAGTTCCAGCCCATGGGCGGGGTTGCGGCCCGTCCGCTCGTGGCTGCGGTCCACCGTCCGGTAGGCGCCAGCGGATCGTTTGCCGCCCATGCCTCGCCTTGGATCGTCAGCATCAGCGACACGCTGAGGAGAGACGTTAGAATAGACCTTGTCATGCCTTACCCCAGTTCAATCTTGCAACCTCAAGGAAGCCATCCGGCGATCGCGCGCGAATACTGCTCGCCGTCTTACCGATGACGTGCTCAATCCGGCCCGCAGGAGCCTTCATTCTGAATTGCCCCTGTCGATAACCTTGCTCAGCGCGTCGGCGATCGTCCGGTCGTCGGCGGTCGATGGATGATAGTCGCAGCCGGTCATGGCCAGCCCGCGCACGGGGACATAGTCGATCCGGCGCTCGCCGGCTGCGCGTAACGTGTCGACCACCTTTCGCACTTCGGCATCGATTTCTCCGCCGGCCAGATCGGTCGCCCACAACACAAATCGCGCCTGCGGATTGCGTCGCCGCAAGTCCTGGATGAAGCGGACATAGCTTGCCTCGTAATCGGCATGCAGCGCGTCGCGCGTGGCCCATCGCTCGCCGGCCTTGAGCGGCGTGGAGAAATCGTTGGTGCCTAAAGCGATGACGATGAATTGCGGTCGCCAGCCGGCATCGGAATAGCGTTGGGCCTTGTCGAACAGGACGAAGGGATAGGCCATCGGCAGCGTATCGGCCGCCATGCCGCCATAGTTGCGAACAACCCCGCGCCCGGAAATCGCGTTGACCTGATAATCCGCGCCGTACCGTCGGGCGATCAACCCCGCTATTCCCTGCGAAGTGTCGGTAGTGGCCCAGACCTGATCGGCGGTGCACTGGCGGCTCGACGAGGTATTGCCGTAGCCGACGGTATGGGAATCGCCGATGAATTCGATCTGGCGGGCGCGAGCGCGCAGGCGCATCGCCTTCGTCCCGGTCGCCGGATAGAATCCGCCGAAGCTGCTGGGCCCCGCCTGTCCCTCGGTCACGACCTCGACACGCAGCCGATGCGGACCGGGCGAAAGGCCATCGAGCAAATACAATCCTGGTTTGGGCTTGACCAGCGGCATTGGCGGCCGATCGTCGACCAGCATGTGCAGGATGACGTCGCCTGCTCCGATCTTCAGATAGATCGCGGTGCCGATGAATGCCGTCTCGAAATAGCTGCCGGGCCATTGGCGCTGATAATCGGGGGCGGCTGCCGTGCCGCGCCGTATCGCACGACCGCCGACACGGATCGGTATCGGCACAGCCGCCGTCCGCAGATCGGGGCGGCGAACGATCCGCACCCCCGCCGCCTGGGCGTCGATCGTCGCCCTCGCCGGCAGCGGCGCAGCCGCCGCTGCCGGCGAATGAAGCGCTACCGCGATTGCGAAACACGCCGGCATCATTCGCACAAGGCGCGTCGTGGAGGGCAACCACCGCGTGAACACCGAGCCTTCGGATTCCGAAGCTAAGCTCGGCACGGCCGCGATCGACGCATGGATGCCCGACGTCCGCCCGCCTTCTTGCATATCCCCTCCACTCCGTTTGCCGGATATTCGAGCGCCGAGCGATCTCGCTTCAACAATCCCGTCGCCGTGAATTCATCATATTGTTTGACCCGTCAACAAAAAATGATAGCGCTACCTTAAGTCGGCGAGAAGGGCATCAAAGAGACCGACAACGACGCAAGGGCAAGCCGCGGTTTTCCGTTTCGCGACGCTAGGAAGGATGTTCTCTTGAAGCTCTCACGACGCGATCTCGTTAAGTCACCCCTGGTATTGGCCGGCGCCTCGGCGATGGGTTTGGGAGAGGCGGCGATGGCCCAGCCGGGATCGACGATGCCTGGGGAAATCGTCGAGTTGTGGTCGCGTCCGCCAGCGGGCGCGCTGCATGCGGACATGGCCGAGATCGTCGAGCAATCCTCGTCGGACCCGTCCTATAGCAGCCGACGGATCAAGGGCATCTCGAGGCCGCGAATGATCGCTCTTCGGGCGGCGCAGCCGAATGGCGCGGCCATGCTGATCATTCCCGGCGGCGGCTTCGCCTGGAATTATTTCGAGCATGAGGGATACCGCATAGCCGATGTGCTGAACCGTGCCGGGATCACCTGCTTCCTACTGCTCTACCGTCTGGCACAGGACGGATGGACCGACGCGGCAACCGTCGGCCCCGCCGACGCGCAGCGCGCGATGCGCCTCATTCGCGCCCAGGCACCGCGCTTCGGCCTCGACCCGGCGCGAGTCGGCGTCATGGGGTTCAGCGCCGGCGGCTTCCTGGCGGCGACCCTTGCCACGCGGCATTCCGCGTCATTTTACGCGCCAATCGACGCGACAGATCGGATCGAGGCGCGGCCGTTGCTCGCGGCGCCGATCTACCCCGTGCAGACCGTCGACCCAGCTTATGCCTATGGCGGCGCGGCGCCGTCCTTATTCGGCAGGCCGCCGGCCGCGGCCGAGATTCGGCAATGGTCGCCCGATCTCAATGTCACATCTGCAGCGACACCCACTTTTCTGGTGCACGCCGAAGATGACGATACCGTACCCGTCGCAAACACCACAAAGCTGCGCGACGCGATGATTACGGCCAAGATCACGGTGGAGACGCATTTGTTCAGCCGCGGCGGTCACGGCTTTGGATTATGGCCTCAGCCCGGCGCGCCCGATGGCCTCTGGCTGCCGCTGTTCCTTCACTTCGCGCGGCAGGAGAAGTTGATTGCCTAGGATCGCGCGCAAGGGTCCGAAGAAAGCCTCAGCGCACTACCTCCATCTCGTACCGCTATTAGTTAGAGCTATCACAATCGCGAAATCGGGGGCTGCGACGCAAACAGCACAAACGCTATTGCGTATCGGATCGGTGCTTCTCGGCGTGACGCTAATGGCGGCGCAGGCTCAGGCGAGGCAATGGCCCGGCGACAGAAAGGCGGCTGTGGTCCTGACCTATGACGACGCCTTACCCTCCGACCTCGAGATTGCGATTCCGGCGCTGGATGCGGCTGGCCTGAAAGGAACATTCTTCCTGGTCGGCAATGCGTTGAATCCGGAGCAGATCGAGCGCTGGCGGGCTGCGGCAGCCGAAGGCCACGAGCTCGGGAACCACACTGTTCGCCACGCCTGTCCGCAGGCCAATTATCCGCCGGCCAGGAGGCTTGATACCAGCGAAGCCTATGATGTCCCGATGATGCTCGCCGAAATCCGGACGATGAACACCATGCTGGCGGCGATCGACGGGAAAGGGCAGCACAGCTTTGCCACGCCATGCGGTCAACATCTGGCCGGTGGCGTGGATTATCTCCCCCAATTACGCGCAGACGGGTTGGTTCGCTATACCCGCAGCGCCGCCTGGCCGGGTGGCACGGTGCTGGATCCAATGGATGTGCCGTGCCGCTGGTTCGACGAAAAGGCGACGGGCGCTGATATGATTGCTGCAGTCGAGGGTACCGAGCGATCCGGCGGCCTACTGGTTCTTGGCTTTCACGGAGTGGGCGGCGATTATTTGAGGGTGTCCGCTAAGGCGCATGCCCAGCTCCTTGCGTATCTCAGGGATCATGCCGCCACCGTTTGGGTGGCGCCGTTTTCGACCGTGATGGATTACGTCGCCAGCCATCCTGAAAACTAGGGCAGTCGGTTATGTTGATGCCGCCATTGGACTTCATCGGCAATCGTTCCGCTCTGTGAAAGACCCGCGGCTTTCCCAGATGCTTACGGCCGACATCACTCGAAATAGTCAGTTCTCTGTATGAATTGATCCAGCAAGAGTAGCTGATGCATCAGCGGGTTTAGCTTGCTTTGGCTAGGTAGGCCGCCATCCGCTTCTTGGCGAAAGGGGGCAGCGACACGGCTTTGGCCGCAGCCAGATTAGCCGACGGTCCCTTGCCCGCCTGGATTAGCGCGACCATGCCCATCGCATAATGAGGCTTGCACTTGACGCCATAAAGCCCAGGCGCCGTGAGCTTTAGATCAAACGGCTTGCCCATTGCGCCGGAACTCGGCGTGACCCCGGCCGGAAGCATCGACGCGATCGTCTCCGCATTGTGGGTGGGGTTTTGCGGAACGAAATGAATCGTATCGCCGACATTCGCTTTCACGAAGCCAGGTTCGAACACCATCGCACCTTCGGCGCCCATGTCCTTCATCTGGACGATGATGACGCGCCCCTTGGGCGCCGGCGCGGCGGGTGCAGGTACGAACGCGACGCCCAGACCGGCGACGGCAAGACTGGCGGCACACGCGGCCAAGACAATCCTCATGAGCTTTCTCTCCCAACGCTTCACGGGCGACTCGCGGTCGCCGTTCATCATCAAGATGGCACCAACCAAACACCGGGCAATTGGCCCTTGGTGCAATGGCGCCCCTCTGCAGAAACGGCACAATGCGATCCTGAAACATGCGCCCGCCGAGCGTGACGGGCCATTCGGCCAAGGAGAGAATGCGATGTTGCAGCAGGCGCTGGAAGAATTGAAGGGACAGATCGCGATACGAACGCGATACGACAATTTCATTGGCGGCCAGTGGGTCGCGCCGGTCAGAGGGCAGTATTTCGACAATCCGTCGCCGGTGACCGGCAAGACCGTCTGTTCGGTCGCCCGGGGGACTGCCGAGGATATCGAGCTCGCGCTCGATGCCGCTCACAAGGCCAAGGAAAAATGGGGCCAGACCAGCCCGGCCGAGCGTTCCGGCGTGCTGCTCAGGATCGCCGACCGGATGGAAGAGAAATTGTCACTGCTCGCGCTTGTCGAGACGATCGACAATGGCAAGCCGATCCGCGAGACGACCGCCGCCGATCTGCCGCTGGCGATCGATCATTTCCGCTATTTCGCCGGCTGCCTGCGCGCGCAGGAAGGATCGATCGCCGAGATCGACCACGACACGATTGCGTACCATTATCACGAGCCGCTCGGCGTGGTGGGCCAGATCATCCCGTGGAACTTCCCGCTGCTGATGGCGGTGTGGAAGCTGGCGCCGGCGCTAGCCGCAGGCAATTGCGTGGTCCTGAAGCCCGCCGAGCAGACCCCGATGTCGATCATGGTATTGATGGACGTGATCGGCGACCTGTTGCCGCCAGGCGTGCTCAACGTCGTCAATGGCTTCGGTATCGAGGCGGGCAAGCCGCTGGCGCAAAACAAACGCATCGCCAAGATCGCCTTTACCGGCGAGACCACCACCGGCCGGCTGATCATGCAATATGCGACCGAGAATCTGATCCCGGTCACGCTGGAGCTCGGCGGCAAATCGCCCAACATCTTCTTCGCCGACGTCATGGCGGAAGACGATGACTATCTCGACAAGGCGCTCGAAGGTTTCGCGATGTTCGCGCTCAACCAGGGCGAAGTCTGCACCTGCCCGAGCCGCGCCCTGATCCACGAATCGATCTACGACCGCTTCATGGAAAAGGCGATCGCGCGCGTACAGGCGATCAAGCAGGGCTCGCCGCTCGACATGGCGACGATGGTCGGCGCGCAGGCCTCGAACGACCAGCTCGAGAAGATCCTGTCCTATATCGACATCGGTCGAGGCGAAGGCGCCAAGGTCCTGACCGGCGGCAGCCGGGCGGCCCTCGGCGGCGAGCTGGAGGCCGGCTATTATGTCGAACCGACCATTCTGCAGGGGCACAACAAGATGCGCGTGTTCCAGGAGGAGATTTTCGGGCCCGTCGTCGCCGTCACGACCTTCAAGGACGATGCCGACGCGCTCGCGATCGCCAACGACACGCTTTATGGCCTCGGCGCCGGCGTGTGGACTCGCGACGGCACCCGCGCCTATCGGATGGGTCGCGGCATCCAGGCGGGCCGTGTGTGGACCAATTGCTACCACGCCTACCCCGCGCATGCGGCGTTCGGCGGGTACAAGCAGTCGGGCATCGGGCGCGAGACGCACAAGATGATGCTCGACCATTATCAGCAGACCAAGAACCTTCTGGTGAGCTATTCGCCGAAAGCGCTGGGATTCTTCTGAGCCGGCGGCGATCCATCCCCGACGCGATCACTCCACTCTCCGATCGCGTCCGGACTCCGGCGGCGGGCTTCGCGGCCCGCCGCTCTTTTCGCCGCCCAAGGAGCAACGATGGTCCCTTCTCGCATTCTCGCCACCGACGCCGCGGTAGCGATGATCGCCGCGCTCCGGGCCAAGCACGGGCCGTTGATGTTCCATCAATCCGGCGGATGCTGCGACGGCTCCGCGCCGATGTGCTATCCGGCCGGCGAATTCCGAGTGGGGACGCAGGACGTGCTACTCGGCCAGGTAGCGGGAGATGTGCCGGTCTGGATCGGCGCCGCCCAGTTCGACTATTGGCGCCATACGCAGGTGACGATCGATGTGGTTCCGGGCCGGGGTGCCGGTTTCTCGCTCGAAGGGCCGGAGGGCGTGCGCTTCGTCATCCGCAGCCGCGTCTTCACCGATGAGGAAGCCGATGCGCTCGAGGCTTCGGGCGACCCGCCACGCGGAGATAGCTGAAGCGCGAATGACGGTGACGGCGCGACCCGGGCATGACATCATGGTGGCGATGGCCCCGCGACCCGCTCCGCCTTGCGACGATCCAGTCCGCGTTGCCTGGACCAACGCCGATCACCCGCGGGATGCTGCGCAGCAATTGTTTCGCGCGCTCGACCCACCAAGCCTCGCCGGCGTGCTGCTATTCTGTTCGAGCCGCTACCCGCTTGCCGAACTCGCCGCAGCGATCAACGAATGTTCTGAGGGCCTCACGGTAATCGGCTGCACCTCGTCGGGAGAGATAACGAGCGAGGGCACCGCCGAAGGCACCATTACGGCGATCGGATTCCCGGCGAGCCATTTCACGCTCACCGCTGCACGGTTCGACGAGCTCGATGCGTTCGAGGAAGGCGCGGCGCAAAGTCTCGTCCGCGAGCTCGTCGGCTCGGCAGTGGCCGCGTCGCATGCTTTGGGGCCGGCGGTCGATCATGCCGCGATCTTCCTGGTCGACGGTTTGTCGCACCGCGAGGAAATGCTGACCGTCACAGTCCAGGACGCGCTCGGCAAGATACCGCTGATTGGCGGATCCTCCGGCGACGGCCTGGCGTTCAAGGAGACCTTCATCTTCGAAAGCGGACAGTTCCGGCGCGATGCGGCCCTGGTCGCCATTCTGTCCTCATCGCGGCCGCTGAAGGTGTTCCGCGCGCAGCATTATCGCCCCGGCGGCACCAAGATGGTGATTACCGGGGCGGATCCGGTGGGACGCGTGGTCACGGAGATCAATGCCGAACCGGCGGCGCAGGAATATGCGCGGCTGACAGGCGTGACCGTCGACCAATTGGGGTCGAACGTCTTCGCGGCGCATCCGCCGATGGTCCGTGCCGGCGGCGAATATTATGTCCGGTCGATCCAGAGCGCCAATCCCGACGACAGCCTGACCTTCTATTGCGCGATCGACGAAGGCGTCGTGCTTACCTTGGGAGAGGGCAGCGACATCGTCGGTGGGCTGTCCGACCTGTTCGACGATCTCGATCGTTCGGTCGGCGGAATCGATCGCATCATCGGGTTCGATTGCGTGCTCAACAAGGTCGAGATCGAGCAGCGCCAGCTGACGCGCAAAGTATCCAAATTGATGGTCGACAATCGCGTCACCGGCTTCAACACTTATGGCGAGCAATATCACGCGCTCCACGTCAATCAGACGTTCAGCGGCCTGGCGATCGGGGGCGGCAGGTGATGGCGACCCGCGCGTTGCAGCCGCCGACCGATGCCGAGCGTATCGCTGCGCTCGAAGCCGAGATAACCAAGCTCAAGCGGATCAACGCCGCGTTGATGGATCGTGTCGAACGCTCCACCGACCTTCAGGGCAATGCCTTCTCGCTGTTCGAAACCGCGATCAGCCTGGAGGGCAAGGTCCGCGAGCGCACGCACGATCTCGAACGGGCGCTGGACGCGTTGGCCGGCAGCAACGCCGCACTGGCGGCCGCCAAGGAAGCGGCCGACGACGCCCAGCGCCGGTTGCGCGATGCGATCGAGAGCATCAACGAGGGGTTCGCGATCTTCGACGCCGACGACCGGCTGGTCTTGTGCAATCGCACCTATCTCGGACTCTGGCCGAACATCGCCGACCGCATCGTGCCCGGCATGGGTTTCGGCGAGATTGCGCGCCTGATCGGCCAGGACGGTACCACGCTGGGCGCGCTCGTCGCCCCCGATCGCTGGGTATCCGAACGCGTCGCGCAGCACCGCGTCGCCGAAGGCGGTCACGTCCATGCGCTGGCCGACGGACGCTGGATCCAGATCAACGAACTGCGCACCAGCGAGGGCGGCATCGTCGGGGTCTATACCGATATCACCCAGGTAAAGGCGGACGATGCGCGCGAACGCACGCTAGAACTCGCCGAAAAGACCGCGATCCTGCAAGCGACGCTCGACAATATCCGCCTGGGCGTATGCGTTTACGACGCAGACCGCAGGCTGATCGCATGGAACGGCCCCTTGCTGGCGACGATCGGCCTGCCAGCTGACGGCATGCCGCTGGTGATGACTCATGACGGGCTCGTCGCCGCCTGCGAGCGGGTCAACGGTCCGATGCAAGCCGACCGTCCGCTCGATTGGCTGCCGCCGGGCTCGGCCGATGTCGTTGCTCAACGCCGTCATGCCGACGGACGCACGGTCGAAGTGCGGCGATCGTCGATGTCGGGCGGCGGAATGGTGATGAGCTTCGAGGATATCACCGAGCGGCTGCGCGCGGCGGAGATACTCCGCGAAGCCAATGAATCGCTCGAACGCCGCGTGCTTCAGCGCACCGCCGATATCGCGGCGGTCAATGCACGCCTCCAGCGCGAAGTCGCCGAACGCGAGGCGGCCGAAGCCGCAATGCGGTCCGCGAAGACCGCCGCGGAAGAAGCGAACCTGTCCAAGACGCGCTTCCTGGCGGCCGCGAGCCACGATCTGTTGCAGCCGCTCAATGCGGCGCGGCTGTTCGTCGCCGCGCTGGGCGATCGCCGGCTTGCCCTCCCGACCCGGGCATTGGTGCGCCAGACCGGCTCGGCACTCGATTCGGTCGAGGATCTGCTGGAAGCGTTGCTCGAAATATCTCGGCTCGATGCCGGGTCGATCGTCGCCGAGCCGGTCGACCTTGCGCTCGACGAGTTGCTCGAAAGTATGCGCGCCGAATTTGCGCCGGTCGCGCGGGCCCGGGGACTGAGCTTCAGGATCGAGCCGAGCGGCCATTGGGTGCGGTCGGATTCGCGATTGCTGCGCCGGATGCTGCAGAATCTTATTTCTAATGCGTTGCGCTATACCAGCGAAGGCGGCGTGGAAGTCACCTGTGTCGCGAACGCCCGCGACTTGACGATCCAGGTCGCCGATACCGGCATCGGTATCGCGGCGATCGACCATCAGCGTATCTTCGAGGAATTCCAGCGTGTGGGCGAAACCGGTCGCGATCGCGGCATCGGGCTGGGGCTGGCGATCGTCCAGCGCGCCAGCAAGATGCTCGACCATCGCGTCTCGCTCGACTCCGCGCCGGGCAAGGGCTCGCGCTTCGGGGTGACCGTCCCGCTGGCGGCCGCGCGCGATGCGCGACAGCAGCTTGCCACGCCGGTCCGGCGCGGTCAGCTCGCCGGACGTAGGATCCTGGTGATCGACAATGACCAGTCGATCGTCGACGGGATGGAAGCGATGCTCGAAGGCTGGGGCTGCGAGGTGCGATCGGCGACCAAGGCCGAATCCGCCAGGGCCGTGCTCGGCGGGGATCGTCCCGACGTGATCGTCGCCGATTATCACCTCGACAATGGCGCGACGGGTGACGCGGCGATCGCCGATGCGCGCGCGCATTGTGGCGCCGAAGTGCCTGCAATCGTCATCACCGCCGATCGCACGCCCGAGCTTCGAGAGGCGCTCTCGGCGCGGGGGCTCCATCTACTGACCAAGCCGGTAAAGCCGGCGCAATTGCGCGCCTTGCTGACGCGGCTCGCCACCGGCTGAAAAGGGAGATCGGGTCGGCCCTTGCGATTAGTGCGCCGCACCGAGGGCTTAGGCCTTAAGCGCGACCGTCGCCGGCGAAATTGACCTTGCCCACCAGGATCACCGCCTGGGTGCGGCTGAACACATGCAGCTTGCTCAGGATGGCGGAGACGTGCGCCTTGACGGTGGTCATCGATACGTCGAGATCATAGGCGATCTGCTTGTTGAGCTTGCCTTCGACGATCAACCGCAAGACGACTTTTTGCTGCGGCGTAAGGCTGGCGATCCTGGCCAGGATATCGGCGGTTTCGGCGTCGGCGGCCTCGTCGCCCTCCTCGACCTGGGGGAGGAAGATGTCGCCCGACAGGATCGTCTTCAACGCGTCGACGATCGCGCTGCGCTTGAGCGACTTGGGGATGAAGCCAGCGGCGCCGGCGGCGATCGCCGATCGCGCCAGCCCCCTCTCCTGCGCGGCCGAGACGATCACGATCGGCAACGAGGGAAAGCGGTCGCGCATGGCAACCAGTCCCGAAAAACCGGTCGTACCGGGCATGTTGAGGTCGAGCATCACCAGGTCGAAATCACCTTCACGCTCGACGATCGCAGCCGCCTCGTCGATCGACGAGGCCTCGAATAATTCGCACTGGTCGAAGGCGACGGCGATGACGGTTCTCAGGCCGTCACGGACCATCGGATGATCGTCTGCGATCAGGACCCGTTCCACGTACCCCTGCCCTCCCTGGCTGGCATAGCGTACCGCAGCCGGCGGGACCGGGGAAGCTGGAGCGGCGCTTGGCAGCGCCGCCCCCAGGGATCCCGTCATCGTCACTGCTTTGGCAGCTTGAACACCCAGAGCGCACCGCCCTGGCTGATTTCCTTGACCGCCTTGGCGACTTCGCCGCCCCAGAGCGGCACCGCGCCACCCCAGCCCGACATCACGGCCACATATTGCTCGCCGTCCTGTTCCCAGGTGACCGGCGATCCGACCACGCCCGAACCGGTATTGAACTTCCACAATTCCTTGCCGGTCTGGGCATCGAACGCCTTCAGATAGCCTTCCGGCGTGCCGGTGAAGACCAGGTTGCCGGCCGTGGTGAGAACCCCGCCCCAAAGCGGAGCCTTGTTCTTATATTCCCACTTGATCTTGCCCGTTGTCGGATCGATCGCGCGCAGGACGCCGATATGGTCTTCGTAGAGCGGCTTGATCGTGAAGCCGGCACCGAGATAGGCCGCGCCCTTCTTGTACGTGATCGGCTCGTTCCAGATGTCCATGCCCCATTCGTTGGAGGGGACGTAGAACATGCCGGTCTGCTGGCTGAACGCCATCGGCATCCAGTTCTTGCCGCCAAGGAAACTCGGCGCGGAGAACACGGTATTGCCCTTTTCGCCGGTCGGCGGCCCCGGCCGGTTGTTGGGGTCGAACATCGGCCGGCCCTTCTTGTCGTAACCGGTCGCCCAGGTGACCTTCGACACGAACGGCGTCGCCGAGATGAACTTGCCGTTGGTGCGGTCGAGCACGAAGAAGAAGCCGTTGCGGTTGGCCTGCGCGCCGAGCTTCATCGGCTTGCCGTTGATCGTCGCGTCGAATGGAATGAACTCGTTGACGCCGTCGAAATCCCAACCGTCATGCGGCGTGTACTGGTAGTGCCACTTGATCTCGCCGGTGTCGGGATCGATTGCGAGCAGCGACGAGGTGTAGAGGTTGTCGCCGGGACGCAGATTGCTGTTCCACGGGCCCGGATTTCCGGTGCCGAAGAAGAGCGAATTGGTGTCGGGGTCATAGGTGCCGCCCAGCCACGTCGCGCCACCGCCATTCTTGTACATGTCGCCCGGCCAGCTCGCATTGAGCTTGCCGGTCATGGTGCTCTCCTTGCCGTTGAGCATGCCCATATTGCCTTCGACCGTCGGGCGCGACCACACCAGCTCGCCGGTATTGACGTCGCGCGCTTCGACCTTGCCGATGATGCCGAATTCGCCGCCCGAATTGCCGTAGATCACCTTGCCCTTCACGATCATCGGCGCGGCGGTGAAGCTGTAGCCCGCCGAGTAATCGGCCAGGGTCTTGTTCCAGATCACCTTGCCGGTCTTGCGGTTGAGCGCGACCAGATGCGCGTCGAGCGTGCCGAAGATGATCTTGTCGCCATAGATGGCGGCGCCGCGATTGACGACGTCGCAGCACGGCATGATGCCGTCGGGCAAGCGGGCATCATATTCCCACATCTTCTCGCCGGTATGCGCATCGAAGGCGAACAGCCGCGAATAGGATCCGGTAACGTAGATCACGCCGTCATAGACGATCGGTTGCGATTCCTGCCCGCGCTGCTTCTCGCCACCCAGCGACGAGGCGAAAGCAGGTACCATCTTCGCGACATTGTCGGCGTTGATCGTGGTCAGCGGACTGAAACGCTGCGCCTTGGGGCCCATGCCATAAGTCAGCACCGAGCTGGTGTTGGTCGCCGAGGCCATCAGGTCGTCGTCGGTAGGTCCAGCCTGAGCCGGTGCCGGAGCGGCAGCCTTCGGGGGATCCGCAGGGCCGTCGGCCGCCAATGCCGCGCCGTTCGGACCGGAAATCATCAAGCCAGCCAGCGCGCTCGTCGCTATCAGCCGGTGGAGCCTCTTCATTATCCTTCCCCTCATTTTGTCTACCGATCCAGATCGGTCGGGGATGATGCTTATGTGCGGGTGTATCCGGAGCAATTGGACCTAGGGACTACGTGAATGTCCCAAGACGCCGCTCAGCTCAGGATCGGTTCCCGGTGCACCACCCCGTAGCGCGCGAAAATCGCTTTCATTCTGCCGTCGGCGATGACCGCGGCCATCTGTTTCTCGAGTTCATCCGCAAGGTCGCGGCTGTCGTCCCTGACCGCGAACCCGACATTCCATCCGGGATTGAAGATCAGCGGGACCAGCCCCTTTCGCTCGATCAGCCGCCCCCCGGGCCTCATGCCATGTTCGATCTGCGCGCGAGTCGCGACCGTCGCATCGGCGTCGCCGGAGGCGACAGCCGCCACGGCGTCGGCACCGGTATAGACATGCCGCACGTCGGCGCGCAGCGAACCGCCGAACGCGCCCGACAAATACATATCCGGGATGCTGGCCGTCTCCACCACCAGGCGCTTGCCCTTGAGCTGGGGCGGTGGGACTTCGCAATCGGTCGTTTCGCGATTGCAGGCCATTTCGAAGGTTTCGCGATAATAAGGACCGGCGATCACCGCGCGGTCGTTGTCGATCTGCAATTTGCGATCGACCGGCACGTGCATCATCAGGTCGCAGGGCGGTTGGCCGACGACGGTGCCCTTCCAAACCATGTTGCGCAGGTCATCGCCGAGATCGTCGCCGGCGAGGAACTGGCGGACGTCCGTTTTGACGCCGACCCCCTCGGCGAGCAGCGCCGCCAGATCGACATCGATGCCGACCAACCGCCCCTCGGTCATCCATGACCAGGGCTCGTAATCCTTGTAGACCGCGACGGTCAGCACACCCTTGGCTTTCACCTTGTCGAGCGGGCTTGCCCAGGCGCCGGGGACGCCGATGGCCGCACCCGCGAGCGCCCCACCCAACGCAGCCAATGCGTGGCGACGGGAAAGGAGAGCGCTCACTCGTCGGTATGCTTCGTCTCGAGCCAGGCGCGGATCGCCCAGCCGGCCTTTTGCCCGAGGATCTCCCCCATCGGCGGCATGTAGACCTTGCCGTCGTGCGACGAACCATGATGGTAACGCTGGACAAACCATTCGTCGCCGGTGTCGCCAAGCTCAAGATAGCGCAGGTCGGGCGCGATGCCGCCGCTGATCGCCTCCAGACCGTGGCAGCGCGCGCAATTCTGACCATAGGCGAACTCGCCGATCTTGATGGCGTCCGGATTGCCGCGATACGGATTGTGCGTCAACCAGGTGTCATTGTCGGGCTTGATGTCCGGCAACTTGCTGGTGTCGACCGGCTGCGGCGTGACGGGGCCGTGCCCCATGACCTGGGTAGCCGTCGCGCTGGCCAACAGCGCGAACGAGACGCCCAGCGCCACGCGATTGAAAACCTTGTTCATTGTGCCTCTCCACAGACCGGTATTCCGGACCGGGGCACACTATCGGACCTGCGTCCCGCTTATATTGTACTTTGGTAGAGAAGCGCACCCGGCCCGGACGTAATACCATAGTGCCATGCACAGGCTTTCGCTCGTTCTCGCTTTCTCGCTTTTGCCGGCAACGGCGCAGGCGGAGACGATCTACGTCACCAACGAAAAGGCGGGTACGATCTCGGTGATCGACGGCGCGACACTCAAGGTCGCCGCCACCTGGCCCGTCGGCAAGCGGCCTCGCGGGCTGTTGCTGTCGCGCGACGGCAAGTATCTCTACGTCTGCGCGAGCGACGCCAATGCCGTCCAGGTAATCGACCGGGCAAGCGGCAAGGTGATCGCCGACCTGCCCTCGGGCGAAGATCCCGAGCAATTCGCGCTGTCGGTCGATGGACGGATGCTGTTCGCGGCCAATGAACGCGATGCGGCAGTCACCGCGATAGACGTGCCGAGCAAATCCGTGGCCTTCCAACTCGTCGTCGGTGTCGAACCGGAAGGAATGGCGACGAGTCCCGACGGCACCACCGTCATCTCCACCTCGGAGACCGACAATTCGATCCACTGGATCGATCTTGCCAGCCGCAGCGATGTCGCAGTCACGGAGGTCGGGGCGCGGCCACGCCACGCCGAGTTCACTGCCGACGGGAAGCAATTGTGGGTCTCGGCCGAAATCGGCGGCGACGTCTCCGTGATCGACGTCGCCAGCCGGAAGGCGATCGGGCGCATTACCTTCGCGCCTCCCGGCGTTCTCGCCAGCGCGGTGATGCCGGTCGGTGTGAATTTCACCCCCGATGGCAAGACCGCGCTGGTGGCCCTGGGGCGCGCCAACACGGTAGCGTTCGTCGATGTCGCATCGCGCAAGGTAACGGGATATGTGCCGGTCGGTGGCCGCGTCTGGCACCTGGCGATCGGCGCCGATGGACGGCGCGCTTTCACCGCCAACGGCCTGACCAACGACGTCTCCGTGATCGATCTCGCCACGCGTAAAGTCGTCGCCACCATTGCGGTGGACAAGGCACCGTGGGGCGTGGTCATAGCCGACTGATCCGCTTCCGGACGGACCTAAAGTTCAATTTCGCAGCGGTAACGATCCCTCCACCCTGACGAGCGACGGCGCCAAACGACGCCGCTGACACAGAGGGAGGATTTCGATGAAGGGACGGGCCATGAGGCTCGCCGCCGCGAGCGCGGCTGCGTGCTTGATCTTGGGGGCGACGCCTGCACTCGCGCAAAGCGCCAACGCCGATCTGCTGCTCAAGCTGAAGGAAAAGGGCATCCTGTCGGATGAGGAATATCAGCAGCTGATGGCGCGCGACCAGGCGCAGGCCGCTCCGGCCCAGCCCGCGCCACAGGCGGCCGCCGCCGCGCTCGACGACAAGAAGATCGTGCGGATGAGCGATAGCGGCGTCGGGTTCGAAATGGCCGGCGTCACGCTCAAATTCTCCGGTTCGGTCAACGGCTTCTATGTCCATGACAGTGGCGACAAGTCGGCCGCCAACACCGCCGTTGCCGGCGGGCTCGCGACGGTGGGCAACAACAGCTCATCGGTACGCAACGGCCTGTTGCCCGGCTTCCTCAAGGTCGACGTGACCACCCGCCAGGCCGGTTGGGACATCGGCGCGCATTTCGGCCTGTATCCGGGCATCAACAGCGTGACCGGCGTCGGCGGCGCCAATTCGGGTGGCAATCCCACCGCTTTGGGGACCAGCGGGATCGATTTCCGCCAGACCTATTTGACCTTCGGCAAGCCCAATATCGGCGAGTTCAAGATCGGCCGCGATATCGGACTGTTCGGATCGGAAGCCATCCTGAACGACATCACCTTGCTGTCGAGCGGAACGCCGGCAGGCAATGCCGCGCCGTCCAACACGACGCTGGGCCGCATCGGCATCGGCTATATCTACACCGACTTCCAGCCGCAGATCACTTATACCACCCCGAAGTTCGGCGGCTTCCAGGCCTCGGTCGGCGTGTTCCAGCCACTCACCACGATCGGCTCGGGCGAGATCAACGGCACGCCGGGGTTCCAGGCGAAGCTCGTCTATGATTTCAAGGCAGGCGGTGTCGCCGGGCATCTGTGGGTGTCGGGTATCACCCAGAAGCATGACGGCGTCGGCGGATTCCCCAGCTACACCGGCAATGCCATCGATGTCGGCGCCAAGTTCAGCGTCGGCGGTTTCACCGCGCTCGGTTATTATTACACCGGCAGCGGCGTTGGTACGACCGGCCTGTTCCTGCTCTCGACCGCCGCCAACGGCCGCAAGCGCGACAGCGACGGCTTCTATGGCCAGGCGACCTATACGATCGGCAAGTTCACGCTGGGCGGCAGCTATGGCGAGAGCGGCCTCGACCTGGCGCCCGGCGAGATCAATCCGATCCTGCTCCGCAAGAATTCGAGCTGGGTCGGTCAGGCGCGCTACGGCCTTACCTCCTGGGTGACGCTGCTCGGCGAATACGTCCATACCAAGGCCGAAGCGCAGGGCATCAACCAGGCGACGTCCAACGCGGCCGCCGCCGGGGCGATCCTGTTCTTCTAGTCCCGCTTGCCAAGGGCGGCGCCCGGGGCCACCGCTCCGGCCGCCGCTCCAACCTCAAAAGGTCAGCCGATGTCGTTATGCACCGCGCGCTTTGCTCTCATCGCTTCGATCGCTTGGCCGATCGCCGCGCAGGCACAGAGCGTACCCGCCGCCCCGGCAAAGGCGGAAGACGATATCGTGGTGCTGGGTACCGGGCTCGATCTGCCGCCCGGCACGCCGGCTTATGGCGCGACGACAATCGACCGCGATCGCCTGACCAACGACGCCTCCGGCCGAGTCGAGGACGTGCTGGCAGACGTCGCCGGCTTCCAGCAATTCCGCCGCTCGGACAGCCGCTCGGCCAACGCGTCGGCGCAAGGCGCGACCCTGCGCGCGCTGGGCGGCAATGCCTCGAGCCGGACGTTGGTGCTGCTCGACGGCGTACCGATCGCCGATCCCTTTTTTGGCTATCTGCCGTTCAACGCGCTGGTGCCCGATCGCCTCGCCGGTATCCGTGTAACGCGCGGCGGCGGATCGGGGCCGTTCGGCGCCGGTGCCGTCGCGGGCACGATCGAGTTGGTCAGCGCCGGACGGCGCGACTTGCCGCTGCTGAGTGCGGAAGCATTGTATGGCAGCCGCGAGTCGGAGAGTCTTTCGGCCAGCGTGTCGCCGAGTCTCGGCCGCGGTTTCGCGACGTTGTCGGGACGCTTCGAGCGCGGCGACGGCTTCTATACCACGCCCGACGACCAACGCGTCGCGGCCAGCATTCCGGCGCGCTACCGCGACTGGTCGGCATCCGCCCGCGCGGTCGCGCCGATCGATGCCGATACCGAATTGCAGTTCCATGGCCTGCTGTTCGGCGACAATCGCACGCTGCGTTTCCGCGGCGCCGATTCCAGCTCGGAGGGCGAGGACGCCAGCATCCGTCTGGTGCATCGCGGCGGCTGGCAGGTCGACGCGCTCGCCTACGTTCAGGCGCGCAATTTCTCCAACAAGGTGATCAGCGCGACCAGCTTCAAGCTGACGCTGGACCAGCGCAACACGCCCGCGACCGGCATCGGCGGCAAGATCGAGTTGCGGCCGCCGGTCGGCCACGACCATGTCGTCAGGATCGGCGGCGACGTCAGGCTGGCCGATGGCGAGCTGTTCGAGGATGCCTATAACAGCGCGGGCGCGGTGACCGCACGGCGCAATGCGGGCGGCAATTCGAGCGTCGCGGGAGTGTTCGTCGAGGATGACTGGACGCTTGGCAAATTGGTGCTGACGGGGGGGGTGCGGCTGGATCGCTGGACGTTGACGCAGGGCTTCTTCCACGAACGCAACGGCGCCGGTATCGCGACTAGCACCAAGGCATTTCCCGATCGCAGCGGGACCGAGTTCACCGGGCGGGCAGGCCTGCTCTATCGCCCTGTCGCCGCCGTCGCCCTAAGGGCCGCGGGCTATACCGGTTTTCGCCTGCCGACGCTCAACGAGCTCTATCGGCCCTTCACCGTCTTTCCCGTCACCACTCAGGCCAATGCTGGTCTGAAGCCGGAACGGCTGCGCGGGGTGGAAGCAGGAATAGACGTTACCCCCTTACCGGGCCTGACGGTTTCCGGCACGTTGTTCTACAACAAGCTGGCCGACGCGATCGCCAATGTGACGATCGGCACCAACCTGCGCCAGCGCCGCAATGTCGATGCCGTCGAGGCCAAAGGGGTCGAGGCGAACATCGTCTGGCGGCGCGGCGCGATGATGATGTCCGCCTCCTATGCCTATTCGGACAGCAAGGTGCGCGCGCCCGGCAACGCGTTCGACGGCCTGGCCCCGGCACAAAGTCCCCGCCATGCGGCCAGCGCGACGATCGCCTGGTCGCCAAAAGCCGGCCCGATCCTGTCCGCGACCCTGCGCTATGTCGGCGACCAATATGAGGACGACCTGCAGACCGACAAATTGGCCGCGGCGACCACTGTCGACCTGTTCGGCAAGCTGCCGATCGCGCACGGTTTCAGCGCGGTGGTCCGCGCCGAGAATATGTTCGATGCCCAGGTGATGACTCGCAACCAGGCGGGATCGATCGACCTCGGCACGCCCAGAACGCTGTGGGTCGGCGTTCGTTTCGGAGGATAGGATGGACCAGATCGTAGCACTTCCCGGCTGGGCGGGCGAAGCGAAGATGCAGCGCGCCGATTACGACGCGCAAGCTGCCCAGGCTCAAGCCCAACCGCAGGTCTATTGGCTCGATCAAGCGGGACGGCTCGACTGGATCGTCGCGCCGACGGTCGCGGACGAAAGCAGCTTCGACGAAGCCGATTTCCAGGTCCGCTGGTTCGCCGACGGGGTGCTGAATGTCGCCGCCAATTGCCTCGATCGCCATTTGACGACCCGCGCCGACCAGACCGCGATCCTGTGGGAACCCGACGATCCATCCGAGCCGGCGCGCGCGATCAGCTACGCCGAGCTCCATGCCGAGGTCTGCCGCTTCGCCAATGTGCTCAAGTCGCTCGGCGCGCATCGCGGCAGCCGGATCACCATCTACATACCGATGATCCCGGAGGCCGCAGTGGCGATGCTGGCCTGCGCGCGGATCGGCGCGATCCATTCGATCGTGTTCGGCGGCTTTTCGCCCGAGGCGCTGGCGGGGAGGATCGTCGATTGCGATTCGACCATCCTGATCACTGCCGACGAAGGCCGGCGCGGCGGCAAGAAAGTCCCGCTCAAGGCCAATGCCGACTTGGCCGCGACGCATACGCCCAGCCTCGAGAAAATCGTCGTGGTCCGCGCCACCGGCGGACATGTCGCGATGCAGCCGGGCCGCGACCTTTGGTATGACGAAGCGATCGCCGCGGCACCCGCTACATGCGACCCGGAACCAATGCACGCCGAGGACCCGTTGTTCATCCTCTACACCTCGGGCTCGACGGGAAAGCCCAAGGGCGTTGTGCACAGTTCGGGCGGCTATCTGCTGTGGGCCAGCCTGACCCACGACCAGTGTTTCGATTATCGCGAGGGCGAAGTGTTCTGGTGCGCCGCCGATGTCGGCTGGGTCACCGGGCACAGCTATATCGTCTATGGCCCGCTGGCGAATGGCGCGACCACATTGATGTACGAAGGCATTCCCAACTGGCCGACCCCGAGCCGGATCTGGGACGTGGTCGACCGCCATAAGGTCGCGACCTTGTTCACCGCGCCTACCGTGCTGCGGTCGCTGATGCGCGAAGGCGACGAGCATGTCGCGCGCACCAGCCGCCGGTCGCTGCGACTACTCGGCTCGGTCGGCGAGCCGATCAATCCCGAGGCGTGGCGCTGGTATCACCATGTCGTGGGCGAGGATCGCTGCCCGATCATCGACATGTGGTGGCAGACCGAAACCGGCGCCGGAATGATCGCGCCACTACCGGGCGCGACGCCGCTCAAGCCGGGATCGGCGACCTGGCCGCTACCGGGAGTCGAGCCGCAACTGGTCGATAGCGAGGGTCGCGTGCTGGACGGTGCGACCGAAGGCGCGTTGGTCATCGCACGCAGCTGGCCGGGACAGATGCGCACCGTCTGGGGCGATCATGAGCGTTTCTTCCAGACCTATTTCTCGACTTTTCCGGGCAAATATTTCACCGGCGACGGCGCCCGCCGCGACGAGGACGGCTATTATTGGATCACCGGCCGCGTCGATGACGTGATCAATGTCAGCGGGCACCGCATGGGCACCGCCGAAGTGGAAAGCGCTTTGGTGCTGCATCCGAAGGTAGCCGAGGCGGCGGTGGTCGGCTTCCCGCACGACATCAAGGGTCAAGGCATCTACGCTTACGTCACCCTCAACGTCGGGGAGGAATCGTCGGAAGACCTGCGCCGCGACCTGGTCAAATGGGTGCGGGTAGAGATCGGTCCGATCGCTACCCCCGACGCCGTGCAGTTCGCTCCCGGCCTGCCCAAGACCCGCTCAGGCAAGATCATGCGCCGCATCCTGCGCAAGATCGCCGAGGGCGATGTGTCGAGCCTGGGCGATACCTCGACCTTGGCCGATCCCGCGGTGGTCGACGACCTGGTGGCGAACCGGGTCGGCGCCCAGCCGGTCACCGCCTGAGATCGACCCGAGGCAGCGCCTGTTCCTCGATCCGCGAGAAGAAATGGGCGACCGAGCGCTGCAATTCGTACCGCGCTGCTTTCAGCGCGGCTAAGCGCTCGGGGATCGCCAGATTCCCGGTCTCGACAGGATCTAACCCCTCCGCGACGGCGCGCTCGAGCGTATCGCGGAGCCATGACAGCCAATCGCGCGTCTGGCCGATGGCTGCGCTCGACGTCGGATCGATTGGTCCGTGGCCAGGTATTACCGCACGATGACCAATACTCCCTAGGCGGTCGAGCGAGGCCAACCATCGTCCGATATCGGCGTGCGGCGTGGACGGTGCGCGATCGTGGAATATCAGGTCTCCGGCGATCAGCACGCCCGTTCCGTTATCCACGATTGCGAGGTCGGCCTCACTGTGTCCGGCGAGCGGATAGAGATCCAGGCGGCGATGACCGAACGTCTCGTGATCTTCGGCCAACACCTTCCCGGGCGCGGCAAACTCGGTCCCGCGCATCCAATCGCCGAGCAGACGATACATGCTGTCCGAAAAGCTCGGGCCGAGGGTTTCGAGCGATCTGGCCAGAGCAGGAGTTGCCGCGACGATCGAGCGATCGAATGCGGCCGCGCCATAGATATGGTCAGGGTGCAAATGCGTCAGGTACACGCGGATCACGGGCATGCCTGTCAACGCTTCGGCCACCGTTTTGAGCTGCTGGCCGTAGCGCAGCGACGGACCGCAATCGACGAGCACCGTTCCTGCGGTCGTGCGCAGGATCGAGATATTCGCGATCGCGCCGCCATTAGCCCCATCGATCGGGCCGTCCACGCCTCGCACCACCCACAGATCCGGCGCAACCAGCTGAGGATCGATCGTGTAGCGCAACGGCGCGGCGCGAAGCGGAGTCGCCAGGCCGGCCGCAAATATGGCGAGCGCGGCGCGGCGATCGATGATGGTCATCGCGGCGCGGCAACGGCCGCCGGCGTCAGCCGCGCGGTATAATCGATACCGTTGGTGTCTCGTCCGGCCATTGAGATTGCCTCGGTCGGCGATGCGTCGACGATCACCGTAAACTCGGGGTCCTCCGCGACCGATGCCTCGATCCGCAAGTCGCCAAACCGCCTGCCCTCCCTCCCCGTGAGCGCGACCTCCTCGAGATTGTAAGTCGGGATATTATCGATCAATCCGGTATCCATCGGGTGACGAAACGCCAGACGGACGCGCATCGCACCCGCATCCCATAGGGCCACTCCCCGCACCTCGCCCAGATGCTGCGCCCAATCGCCTTTGACGCGGCTGATCGGCGGTAACGAGCATCCGCCGCCAGCGGCATCGATCCACCCGCCCGACACCAGCCAGCTACCGTCGGCAAGCTGCACGGCCCCGCGTACCGGCGTGCGCTGGTCGAGCTTGATGCGCGTCGAGAAATAAGGTTGCGCGGCGTCCAGCGTATAGTCCACCGCCAGCGGGATCGGATTGAGGTCGGCGAACAGCAGGATCCGCTTCACGCCGGCAATGCCGCGCGCATCGATCGCCACCGGAAACTGACGCTGATTTTCAGCAATGTCGGGGAAAATCACCCGAACGCGCGGGTCGAACCGCACCGGCGCGTCGCCGAACAAGGTCTGGCCGAGACGCTGCCACATCGGGGAGCCGAGCGGGTCGGCGGGCAATGCTGCGTGGGCAGGCACCGCCGCGATCGTCGCCAACACCGCCGCCAGATAGGACGCAAACCTGCTCATCTTAGCCTTCTCCCAAAGGCCAAGTTACTGACCCAGCCTACCAGGCTATATTGAACCTTGGTCCAAGGAGCCGGTCGGATGAGCTGGAGCGTGGTCGCTGCGGTGGGACTGCTGGGGTTGAGCTTGGCGCAGGACACGGCGCCTTTGTTCGATCCGGTCCAGGGCTATCGCTTGACGCATTATCGCGGGGTCGTGCCGGTCCCGCCCGAGGGCGTGGCGCGAATCGACGGCGGGGCGGCACGGACTCTCTGGCGCACGCACCGCGCGATCTTCGTCGATGCCAGCCCGGCGACGGGCGTTCGCGAGGCTGCAACGGGACGGTGGACGCTATACGATGCGCATCGCACCATCCCCGGCGCGCATTGGTTTCCGGACAGCGGACGCGGTGTCCTTGCGGATGGAATCGACCGCTGGCTGACACAGGGAGTCCGCCGCCTGCAAGCGGACCATCGCGGGAGGCCCGTGGTGGTGTTCTGCTATGCCGATTGCTGGATGAGCTGGAACGCCGCGCTGCGGCTGCGGCGGGCCGGTATCCGCGACGTGCGCTGGTATGCGGAGGGGCTCGATGGCTGGCGTGACATGGACCTGCCGACCGTTACAGCGACGCCCGAGCGTTAGCCCGACCCTGCCGAAAACTTCTCGGCTTTGCGGCAGCCCAGCCTAGAAGCGGATGCGTGCGCCGATGCGGAGCGATCGCGGAGCGCCCGGCGCGCTGAAAGTCGAATATTGCAGCGGTCGCTCGCCGCCGATTACCGGTCCGGCGAACGGCCGGGCAACAAAATTCCCCTGCGCGTCGAACGCTGTTGCCGCAAGCTGCGCGGCGGTCGCATAACGCTTGTCGAAGAGATTGCTGACCTGGACGAAGAAGCGCACGCCCTTGCCCGGCCTCAGTTCCAGGCCCGCATTGAGCACTGCATAAGCCGCGGTTCGCCCCGGGCCGAGATAATAGACGCCGTCGGGTCGATGCGCATTGTTCTCGTTGCCGCGCGCATAGACGCCCGACGAGGCGATCATGTCGAGGTCGAGCGTCAGGAAGCGCGCGACGTCCCATCCGATCGCTGCCTTGAAGAGGTTGCGCGGGACCAGTGGAATGCGGTCCCCTTTGGCGATGGCGAGCGTACCACCGAAGCCTGGCGCGACGCCATCCGCGCTGCTGTTCGCCGACCCATCGACCAGTTCCGCGCTGCGATAGGTGGCATCGAGCAACGTGTAGTGCGCAGATACGCGTAACGGGCCGATCGTGCCGCTCAGGTCGATATCGATCCCCTGGCGCCGGGTACGCCCGAAATTGCGGAAATAGCCGAACCCCGAAGTCTCGCTGGCGACGAACAGGATATCGTCGCGACTGACCGTGCGGAACAGCCCAACCCGCAGCGCGAACGGCGCGACTGTCAGGCCAATTCCCGTCTCCATCGTCGTCGCGATCACTTGTTTAAGCGGCGGGTCGCCGGCAAGCGCATTCGGCAGCCGGCACGGACTGGCGGGGTCCGCGCACCCCAACTCGACCGCCGAAGGCGCGCGGCTGGTCTGGCCGAGCGCAGCATCAAACGTCAGCCCATGAGCCGGTGTCCAGCGCACAGCCGCGGACGGATTGAAGCGCGCGAACACCTGATCACTATCCAGGCTACCGGTACCGCCGCCGGGAGAAATCCGGTCGCGGTTGCGGATGGCCGTACGGTCGTACCGCGCCGACAAGTCGATCGTCAGCCTGCCGATGGTCAGCGATTCCAATCCATAAGCACTGAACGTCGCCGTCCGGCCATTGAGATCGACGCGGGCGTCGAAGGCATTCTCCGAATCCTGCGTGCCGTCGGCGAACGCGCCGGGTCCGGCGACTGTCGCGACGCCACGATCGTGCGTGAAATAGCCGAATTGCGACTGTTGCGCGAAATCGACCACTGATCGGATATAACCCAGCCCCAATGTCGTTCGGCTGCGCGCGCCGGCCAGGGGTCCCTCCCAGGTTAGCTCCCCGGAAGCGCCCCATTCGCGCTGACGATCCTTCGACCGGTTCTCCAAGCCATTGCATTTCTCATTGGGTTCGCTGTCGAGCAGGATATTTGCAATGCACCGCCATTTCGGGAACGGCGTGTTCGCCTGCGTTTCCCCAGCCAAGGGAAATCCCGAATAGCCGGCGGCGGCCAGCGCCGCGCGCTCGGTCGCGTTGGGTTGATAGACATTCTCGCCCAGCGCATCGTCATTGATGTCGCCGTTGAGCGTGTCGGTGTCGATGCGCCGCCAAAACAGCGTACCCGCAAGCGACAGCCGATCGGAAAAGCGGTGCTCGGCCGACAAATTGGCCAACCACGCCCGGTTGCGGGTCGTGTCGGGCTGGCTGTAGACGCTGGCGCGGTCGTCCGTCAGCAACCGCATTTCCTGAAGGCCATTGCCGTTGAGGTCAGTATCGGCATGACTCCCCGACAGTGACACGGACGTGCTGGTGCCGCGCCAGCGCAGCTTGCCAAACGTCTGAAACGCACGCGACGGCGAGGCGTCGCGCCAGCCCCGTTCCGCGAACCAATTGCCGCTGGCAAAGACGTCGACACCACCACCGATCGATGTACCGGCCTGCGCCTCTACGGTGCGACGGTTCCACGATCCCCGGCTCACCTCCAGCTCGACACCTTTATCGGCCGAACCGTTCTTGGTCGCGATCGCGATCGCCCCACCTAGCGAGTTGCGCCCGAACAGAGGGTCCGATCCCGGCACGATGCTTATCCGCGCAATTGCCGATTTGGGGATGAGGTCCCAACTGACGACGTCGCCGAATGGCTGGTTGAGGCGCACGCCATCGAGATAGACCGACAGGCCCTGCGGCGTGCCCAGCAGCGGCGAGGCGGTAAAACCGCGATAATTGACGTCGGGTTGCAGCGGGTTGTTCTGGACGTCGTTGATGAACACGCCGCCCGACATGCGGCGAAGATAGTCGGTGAGGTCGAGCGCGTGCGCCCGCTCGATATCCCTGGCCAGCGCGGTTTCAGCCGAGGGAGTCGGCGCTCGATCGTCGCGATTATTGAGCGGTGTCGCTACGATGACGATATCGGTCGCCTCGCGCTCCGGGATGGTAGGCGGCGTCGCGGCGGCAAGCAGGGGCAGAAACAACGCCATTTCGAGCTTGTCCGACGGTCGCAAACGGCTGACAATTCTACTTTGGGAAGGTGACGGCTTCAGGCGCCTACGGCATCTGGAAGGGGCGCAGTGAACGCCGAAGGAGCGACGACCTGGACTCGGCGGCCACTATTGCGCTGAATTTCCCCGATAACATTGTTGCAGCTTTAGAACGGCCACCCAGTTCTCCTGGGAGCATCGAACGGCAACTATGTCCTCATGGTTGCGGTTCAGACACACGCTAGCAGCTCAAATCATGGCCACAACTGGGCCGGTTGCGGACTGGCTGTTTTTGGACTGCCAAGCACACAGTGCAGAACTTCCATAAGCCACGCTGTCAAATGACTGATTGCGACCTATCAGAAGGAATAGGCGTGCTGACACCATTTTCCGGAAGCTGCCATTCGCTCAGCGATCATCACCCAGCGCTCACAAGAACGGACGACCAACGGTCTGGCGCAGTGCCTCAGACAGTACGCGGAGGCGTGCCGAAGGTTGGGCAAGGGCACGGAGCAGCCAGATTCCGACGGGTCGGCTGCGCCAGGTTTCGCCGCCAAAGCTGAGATGGACCAATGCGCCCGAGCGGACATCCGCCCCGACCACCCAATCGGGCAATAAGGCGATGCCGAGACCGGCACGGGCGGCAAGGCGCATGGCTTCGAAATCATCACAGCGGAAGACCGCGTATTCGTCGCTCACCGCCTGCGCTACCGGGGCCCCCAGCAGATCGGCCCAATCAAGCAGGTCGGCACCATGCAGCTTGTCGATCAGTCGATGGCACAGCAGGTCCGCCACCGCCTCGGGCTGGCCGGCCCGCGCCAGATAGGCTGGGCTTGCCACTAGCAGGCGGCGCTGATCGGCGAGCTTTGTGGCGATAAGATTACTGTCCGCAAGATCGCCGATGCGGATCACCGCGTCCAGCCGTTCGAGCACCGGATCGGCGAGGCGCTCGGTCAGATCGAGTTCAATCCGGAGTCCGGGATGCTCGGCCATGATCCGCTCGAGAACCGGGATGACGTAGAGTTTGCCGAAGGTCGGGAAGCAGGCGATCCGCACCACGCCCGCCACGGCTCCATCAAACGCCGCAACTTCGGCATGTGTATCGGCGAGTTGGTCCAGCAAGGGCTGTGCCCGCTCATAAAGGCGCTCGCCGGCATCGGTCATCGCCAGCGCACGCGTCGAGCGAACCAGCAGCGGCACGCCCAGCGAGTGTTCCAGCGCGTCGATCTGGCGCACAATTGCGGACGGGGTCTGTCCCCGTCGCCGCGCTGCGCCCGAAAAGCTGCCATGGCGCACCACTTCGACGAACACCGCCAGATGCTCAGCGAAGCGGGGGTCTTTCATCCGTCTGGCGCTCCATCTTTGCGAAACAGGCAAAGCCGTTTGCGACTTACCATGCGTTATCATCGCAGCCGGGTCGAGGCATTCCACGGGCACGGCGGATCGACCGGGTCCGCCATCCCCAAGGAGACTCACCATGAAAGTGCTCGACCAGATTCTGTCGCAATCGGCCTACTCGCACGAAATCGACGTACCGCTGGCGTCGATCGACATCGCTGACTGGCTGTTCACCCTGCCCGAAGCCGAATATCAGCGCTGCTGCGCGCCCGACCATATCGCCGCCGGCACAACGACCACGGACGATGGCCGGTGCATGTCGATCAACGTCGAAATGATCGGCAGTGGCCTGGTCGTTCAGCACTATGTCGCCGAAGAAGCTCGCCCCGACTATGTCCGCATGAACTCGATCAGCGACGTGTTCACCGCCAATGGTCGCACCCAAGTCAATGTGCTGTGGGAACTGATCGCCGAGGATGCCGGCCATGGCCGGACACGCTATACCAATCGGGTCACGGCCCGCCCAACCGACGTGTTCCTCGATTTCCTCGGCGAGCATGGCATCGCGTTCCAAGACGCGGCGGCCGCGCGCCAGGCCGCCGGCAGCGACCACAACCGCCGCGAAACGCCAATGTTTGCCGAAAGCATCGCCCGCCATGCCCTCGCCCGCAATGCGCCTGCTACGGAGACGGCGAAATGAAGGCGATCGTCCAGGATCGCTTCGGCCCCGCCGAAGTCCTGCACATCGCCGAGCAGCCGATGCCCGAAATCCGCCCCTCGGATCTGCTGGTGCGGGTCCGGGCGGCGGGGGTCAATCGCGCCGACATTCTGCAGCGCGAGGGGGCCTATGCCGGCCAGCATTTCGGCGAGAGTGCGCTGCTGGGACTTGAACTTGCGGGAGAGGTCATCGCGGTGGGTATGGCTGTGACCGACATCGCGCCCGGCGATCGCGTCATGGCCATCGTCGGCGGCGGTGCCTACGCTGAATATGCGCGGGTCGACCGCGCGATGGCGATAAAACTGCCAGATGGCGTCACTTTCGTGGCGGCGGCGGGCGTGATGGAGGCCTTCGTCACTGCGGTAGAGGCGGTCCATCATCTTGCGGATGTGCGCGCCGGTCAGAGCGTGCTGGTCCATGCGGCAGCTGGCGGGATCGGCTCGGCGTGCGTTCAAGTAGCTGCCGCATTGGGCGCCAACGTGCTGGCCACCGCCAGCGCCGCTCGGCTGAGCGATGTCCGGGCGATCGGCGCGCAGCAGGTGTTCGACCATCGCGCCGATGACTGGGAGGCGGGCGTGAGGATCGCCACTGCCGGCACGGGTGTCGATGTGGTGATCGATTTCGTTGGCGGTGCCTACCTGGCGCCTAATCTACGCAGCCTCAGGCCCGGCGGGACATTGGTGCAAGTCGGCATTCTCAGTGGCGCCGCTGAAGCGACGATCCCGCTGAATTTGCTGCTGCACAATCATCTGCGGCTGCAGGGCACAGTGATGAAATCGCGCGATCCCGCCGAGAAACGGGCCATGATTGAACGCTTTGCAGCTCTAGCTCTGCCCTTGCTGGCGGCAGGCCAACTGAAACCGCTGATCCATGCCACTCTTCCGCTGGAAGAGGCCGTCGATGCACATCGTCTGATGGAGGCGGGCGGCGGCTTCGGCAAGATCGTCTTGACGGTCGATTGCGAATCCGCCCTGATCAATGACTGCCATTGGATGAGATCACCGCCGAAGCTGATACCTTTAGAGCTGAGCTCTGAACATATCATGCTGTGACGATTGTCAGTTTGGACAAGCGCGACAGGCGAAGCTGCCAGTCGAGAGCGTCCCATGTCGAACGTCCTGGTCCTCGCCCCGGAGTCAATGAACGAATGGCAGATTTTGGTTCCATCGCGTGCTGTCATGAACGACCAATTTTGGGGCGCGAAGCGAACATCTTTCCACACTACCAGCAACGGTCGCCGTCGGTGCAGATTTTCAGCGGCAAATTGAAAGGGGAACATCCAGCGAGGTCTAAAACGGGAAAACGGCCAGCGGACGACTATGCCAAACTACGCTGTGGGACGCCGCAGCAGGCAACCGCCCGCCACAGCACTCCTCATTCCCACTCGATCGTCCCAGGCGGCTTTGACGTATAGTCATAGGTGACGCGGTTGATGCCGCGCACTTCGTTGATGATCCTGGTCGCGACGCGTGACAGGAATTCGCCGGAGAAATGATAGGCGTCCGCGGTCATGCCGTCCACCGACGTCACCGCACGCAACGCCAGCACATTGTCATAAGTGCGGCCGTCGCCCATCACGCCCACCGAGCGGACCGGGAGCAGCACCGCGAACGCCTGCCAGATCGCGTCGTAGAGGCCGGCGTTGCGGATCTCCTCGAGATAGATCGCATCGGCCTTGCGCAGGATGTCGCAGCGTTCCTTGGTGACCTCGCCGGGGATGCGGATGGCGAGACCGGGTCCCGGGAACGGATGGCGGCCGACGAAGATGTCGGGCAGCCCGAGCTCGCGCCCGAGCGCGCGGACCTCGTCCTTGAACAATTCGCGCAGCGGCTCGACCAGCTTCATGTTCATCCGCTCGGGCAGGCCACCGACATTGTGATGGCTCTTGATCGTCACCGACGGACCGCCGGTGAACGATACGCTTTCGATCACATCGGGATAGAGCGTGCCTTGCGCGAGGAAGTCGGCGCCGCCGATCTTTTTCGCTTCGTCCTCAAAGACATCGATGAATGTCTTGCCGATGAACTTGCGCTTGGCCTCGGGGTCGGTGACGCCGGCCAGCCCGCTCATGAACAGGGTCTCGGCGTTCACGTGGACGAGCGGGATGTTGTAATGGCCACGGAACAGGCTGACGACCTGGTCGGCCTCGCCCGATCGCATCAGGCCATGGTCGACGAACACGCAGGTCAGCTGGGGGCCGATCGCTTCGTGGATCAGCACCGCGGCGACCGCGCTGTCGACGCCGCCCGACAGGCCGCAGATGACGCGCTTGTCACCCACCTGCGCGCGGATCTCGGCGATCTTGGCGGCGCGGAATTCGGCCATCGTCCAGTCGCCGGTCAGCCCGCAGACATGGCGCGCGAAATTGGCGATCAGCTTCGCCCCATCGGGCGTGTGAACCACCTCCGGGTGGAATTGCATGGCATAATAGCGGCGGGTATCGTCGGCGATCACCGCGAACGGCGCACCGGGGCTGGCCGCGACCGGGCGGAAGCCGGGGGCGAGCGCGGTGACTTTGTCGCCATGGCTCATCCACACCTGGTGCGTCTCGCCTTCGGTCCACAAACCATCGAACAACTCGCAGCCGTCGTCGATCTCGATAAAGGCGCGGCCGAATTCTCCGCTGTCACCCAGTTCCACCGTGCCGCCCAACTGATGCATCAGCACCTGTTGGCCGTAGCAGATTCCCATGATCGGAAGGCCGCTGTCGAGGATCGACTGAGGGACACGTGGACTCCCCTCATCAAGCACGCTTGCCGGGCTCCCCGAGAGGATGATCCCGCGAGGCTTCATCCGCGTGAAGGCGTCCGCGGCGGACTGGAAAGGGGCGATTTCCGAATAGACCCCCGCCTCTCGCACGCGGCGCGCGATGAGCTGCGTCACCTGGCTGCCGAAATCTACGATGAGGATCGAGTCGCTGTGCTGGTTCATGGCGCCCGATAACGACTGATCCCCCCGAACGCCAGTTCACCCGCGCGAATTGACCGTTTTCCGCCATGCGACGAGCCGCGAAATTTTTGTTTCACAAAACATACGCAAATGTGTCATGATTCTGTAACATCGCGATCAAGCGGTGAATTTGGAAGGATGCAGATATGATCAAGACGGTGCTTTTCTCGTTGCTTGTCGCGTCGCCGCTGGCGGCAGTTCCGGCAGCGGCGGCCTCCGATGACGGCACGACCACAGCACGTGTCACGGCGCGCGACGCCGACGTCCGGTCGGCCGAAGCGCTTACCCGCGTGGCGCCCAAGGACGGCGGCGCCTATATCGAGCTCGCCCAGGCCTATGTTCGCGCCGACCGCCCTGCGGACGCCGCTGCGGCGTATCGCCATGCGCTGACGCTCGACAACGAGATGATGGAAACCAAGACCGGCGATTCGATCTGGTCGCGCAATGTCGCGCGCGCCGCGCTGGTACGTTTCCCCCAGATGTCCTCGCGCTGATTCAGCGGGGCGCGCCCGGCTTCCACCTGAGGGGCCGGGCCGCAGCGCCGTTACTCCCCTCCCGTTTGCGGGAGGGGTCGGGGGAGGGCATGTTACATCGATTGGGAGAGGAACACGCCCTCCCCTAGCCCCTCCCGCAAGCGGGAGGGGAATGTTTAGGTGAAGGTCAGGCCCTCGAACTTGCCCGACCGCGTCCAGTCGTCGAGATACCGGAAGTACGCGAAAGCGCCGAGCGGATAGCCCACCGCGAGCGCCGCCGCCGGCCCGGGATCCTTGCCTTCGTTGTTGTAATAGCCGGGCGTGCAATCGGGCGCATTGCGTAGTGACGCCCCCGGCCCGGTCAGCAACAGATCGACCCAGGCGTCCTGCGCTTCCTGCGTCACCTCGACCTCTTTGGCGCCGGTCTCTTCGGCGTGGCGAACGACCGCGGCGATCGCGCGCGCGGACTCGGTCAGATTGTGCGGGACGTTGGAGATCAGGTTAGCCCCCTGGGTCGGCGTGACCACGAACATATTGGGATAGTCATGGACGTGGATGCCGTGCTTCGAGCGCATCCCCTGCGCCCAGCTTTCGGTCAGTTTCACCCCATCGCGGCCGATCACGTCGAAGCCGAGCAAGCTCTGCAAATTGGTGCCGACGTGGAAGCCCGAGGCATAGATGATGCAATCGACTTCATAGTGTTTGCCAGCGACGACGAAGCCGGTCTCGTCGATCCGTTCGACCCCCTGCCCGTCGGTGTCGATCAGATGGGTGCCGGGCGTATTGAACGCTTGGAGATAGGCATCGTGGAAGCAAGGGCGCTTGCAAAGCTGGCGGTACCAGGCCTTGAGCTTCGCGGCGGTTTCCTTGTCCTTGACGATCGTATCGACGCGGTCGCGGATCTCCTCCATCTTTTCGAAGTCGGAATCCTCCCATACCGATATGATGTCGGCCAGGCTGCGCTTGTCGGGCGGCAGGGTCGCGACGCGCGCCTTGATCCGGCGCGACAGATCGGTCCAGCCGTCCTGGACCCAATCCTCCTCGATCATGTTGCCCGGCGTCTGGTTGGCAGTGAAATTCTCCAGCCAGCGGCGTTGCCAGCCCGGCGTGGCGATGCCCGCGAACCATTCGGGGTCGATCGGCACGTTGTTGCGGACGTCGACCGAGGACGGCGTGCGCTGGACGACGTAGAGCTCCTTGCATGCCCGGGCGAGGTGCGGGACCGCCTGGACCGAGGTCGCGCCGGTGCCGATGATCGCGACCCGTTTGTCGGCGAGGCCGGTCATCAGCGCGCCCTTGGCGTCGCCGCCGGTATAGTCATAGTCCCACCGGCTGGTGTGGAACGACTTGCCCTTGAAGCTGGTGAGACCGGGAATGCCGGGCAGTTTCGCGACGTGGAGCGGACCGGTGCCGATGCCGACATATTTGGCGGTGAAGCGATCGTCGCGGTCGGTGGTGATCACCCAGAGCGACTGCTCTCCGTCCCAGGCGACCTCGCGGATCTGGGTGTGGAACAGCGCCTTGTCGTAGAGATGATATTGGCGGCCGATCCGCTGGCATTGTTCGAGGATCTCCGGGCCGTGCGCGTATTTCTCGGTCGGCATGTGCCCGGTTTCTTCGAGCAGCGGGATGTAGATCATCGACGCCGTGTCGCATTGCGCGCCCGGATAGCGGTTCCAATACCAGGTACCGCCGAAGTCACCGCCCTTTTCGATGATGCGGAAGTCGTTGATCCCCGCCTCGGCGAGCCGTGCGCCCGTCACCAGGCCAGCGAACCCGCCGCCGACAAAGGCGAAGGTCACGTGATCGGTGACGGGCTCGCGCTCGGTAAATGGCGTGTGCGGATCGGCGGCATAATGCGCCAGATTGCCCTCGAGATTGAGATATTGGGCATTGCCATCGTCGCGCAGGCGCTTGTCGCGCTCGGCGAGATATTTGGCGAGCAGCGCTTTCTTGTCGATCGGCTTCTTGAGCGGGGTCTGGTCGTTCATGACCATACCCTATCTTTGAAAAATGGTCCGGCGCAAGTCGCAAAGCGCCGGACCGTGAACTTCGTTTAGTCGACCGGCTTCACATCCAGGCCCGTCCATTTGGCGATGAACGCCCAGTCGGTCGCGGTCTCGTCGATGATCTTGTCGGTCGGCTTGCCCGAGCCGTGTCCGGCGCGGGTTTCGATCCTGACCAGACGCGGCTTCGGGCCCAGGTCCATCGACTGGAGCATCGCGGTATATTTGAACGTATGTCCGGGCACGACGCGATCATCGGTGTCGGCGGTTGCCGCCAGGATCGCCGGATAGGGCTTGCCGGTGCGAATATTGTGATATGGCGAATAGGCGTAGAGCGTTTTGAAATCGGCTTCCTTCGACGGATAGCCGTAATCGTCGACCCAATAGCGGCCGGCGGTGAAGCGATCGAAGCGCAGCATGTCCATCACCCCGACCTGGGGCAAGGCCGCTGCGAACAGATCCGGCCGCTGGTTGACCACCGCGCCGATCAACAGGCCGCCGTTCGATCCGCCCTGGATCGCGAGCTGGTCCTTGCCGGTATAGCCCTTGGCCTTGAGATATTCGCCCGCGGCGATGAAATCGTCGAACACGTTCTGCTTGTTGGCGAGGCGCCCGGCGTCGTGCCAGGCTTTGCCATATTCGCCACCGCCGCGGATGTTGGCGACCGCGAGCACCCCGCCTTGTTCGAGCCACGCGACGCGCGCCGCCGAGAAGGCCGGCGTCATCGAGATGTTGAACCCGCCATAGGCGTAAAGCAGAGTCGGCGCCGGCCCGGTCACGCCCTTCTTGCGGACGATGAACATCGGCACGGTCGTCTTGTCCTTCGACGGATAGAAGACCTGGCTGACTTCATAGCCGGCGGGATCGAACGCCACCTTGGGCTGTGCCCAGACGCTCGCCTCGCCGGTCGCGACGTCATAGCGGTAGATTGTTGTCGGCGTGGTGTAGCTGGTGAAGGTGAAAAAGGTTTCGGGATTGTCGGCCTCGCCGCCGAACCCGCCGGCCGCGCCGATGCCGGGGAGCGCCACCTTGCCGTCGGGCTTGCCGTCGAGCGTGAAGCGGCGGACCTCGCTCTTAACGTCGACCATATATTCGCCGATCAGCTTGCCGCCGATCAGACTGGCGGTGTCGAGCACGGCCTTGTCCTGCGGGATGACCTCGACCTCGGGCGGGACGGCCGAGCGCGCATAAAGGTTGGTCATCACCACCTTGTTGCGCGGCGCGTCCTTGTTGGCCAGCCAGTAGAAATTACCGCCCTGATTGCCGATCAGTCCCCACATATTGGCCATGCCGGTGAACAATTTCCGCGGCGTCGGGTTCGGCGCGGTCAGGTCGATGACGGTCACGTCGTTGCGATTGTCCGTGCCCTCGGTCGTGTAGATGACCAGCCATTTGCCGTCGTCGGTGACGCTTGCGCCATGGCCCCATTTGGGGTGGTCCGGAGTGGCGTAGATCATCGCGTCCGCCGATTGCGGCGTGCCGAGCTTGTGGAAATAGACCGCCTGATTCTCGTTGGTCGACTGAAACTTCTTGCCTTCGGGCGGCGCCGGAAAGCGCGAATAATAGAAGCCCGATCCGTCCTTGGCCCAGGACAGGCCGGAAAATTTGACCCATTCGACATCGTCGTCGAGCACCTTGCCGGTGTCGACATCGAGCACCTTGACCGTGCGCCAATCGGTGCCGCCGTCCTGGATGGCATAGACCAGCTTCTTGCCGTCCTCGCTCGGTGCCCATTCGCCGAGCGCGGTGGCGCCATCCTTCGACCAGCCATTGGGGTCGATCAGCACCCTGCCCTGTCCGTCGACACCATCCCGGACGAACAGCACCGCCTGGTTCTGCAGGCCGCTATTGTGGAGGTAGAAATAGCGCCCGCCCTTGCGCTCGGGCTGCCCGAACCGCTCATAGTCGATCAGCTTCTTGAGCCTGTCCTTGAACACATCGCGGCCGGGGAGCGTCGCCAGATAGGCATCGGTGACCTTGTTCTCAGCCTCGACCCAGGCAGCGACCTTGGGATCGGTGCGGACGTCGTTTTCCAGCCAGCGATAGGGGTCGGCGACCTTCACGCCGAATTGCTCGTCGACGGTGTCGCCGCGATCGGTCGCGGGGTAAGTGATCGAAGACATGGTGCTTTTCTGGGTACTCGTCTGGGCAAGAGCAGGTGCGGCAAGCGCGATCAGGGTCAGCGGCAAGATATGGCGCATTCAGGGCTCCGCAAGCTAGCGTGGGTCATCTTGTCTATCAGGCGGCGCACCGCTTTCAATGGCTGGAAATGGCGCCGTTTCGGACCCATAACGGCCGCGACGCGTTGTGCCGCCCGTAACAAGGAGAAAAAGAAATGATCCGCTCCCTCCCGCTCGCTGCGATCGTGCTTTCGGCCGTCGCGCTGCCCACACTGCCCGCGTCGGCGCAGACCGTGTCGGAGCAGCGCCGCTGGGAAGCCGCGCAGCGCCGCTATGACAACGAAACGGCGATCTATGACCGTGCGCGGGCCGATTACGAAGCCGCGCAACGGCGCGACCGCCGCTACGGCTATAATAACGGCGGCTATAACGACCGCTACAATGGCCCCGACGATGGCCGATATGCGACCGACTATGACGCCTCGCGTTATTATCGCGACGACCCGCGCTATCAGGAGCGCACGCTCAGCTCCAACGACCAGGTCTATCGCGGATCCGACGGCCGCTATTATTGCAAGCGCTCGGACGGCACGACCGGCCTGCTCATCGGCGGCGCGGCCGGCGGCATCGTCGGCAACGTCATCGATGGCGGCCGCAACCGGGTTGCCGGCACGCTGATCGGCGGTGCGCTCGGCGCGATCCTGGGCAAGAAGGTCGACCAGTCGAACAGCGAGTATAAGTGCCGCTGACCCCCATGTGGGTTAGCAACAGCTAACCCACGAGACGGCGCGGAATTCAGCTCCGCGCCCCGCCGCGAAAAGAGGGCCGCGTTCCCCAATCGGGACCGCGGCCCTTTCTTCATCCTCGCCCGCGGCCGCTCCAAACAAAAAAGGCCCCGCTTTCGCGAGGCCTTCTTCGTATCGGTTGAGCGCTGCGGCTCAGGCGGCGACGTCGAAATCCTCGTCGGTCATCACCGGGCCCGAATCCTGGCCCTTGGCCGAGACGTCACGATCGACGAACTCGATGATCGCCATCGGCGAGGCGTCCGAGGCGCGAACACCAGCCTTGATAACGCGGGTGTAGCCGCCGGCGCGCGAGGCGTAGCGCGGACCGATCACGTCGAATAGCTTCACCAGCTGGGCGTCGTCGAGCAGGCGGGCATGCGCCAGACGACGGTTCGACAGGCCGCCCTTCTTCGCGAGCGTCACCAGCTTCTCGACATAGGGGCGAAGCTCCTTCGCCTTGGCCGTGGTGGTGGTGATCTGCTCGTGCTTGATGAGCGCGGCCGCCATGTTGCGGAACAGGGCGAGACGATGCGCGGAAGTACGCTGAAGCTTACGACCGCCAACCTTATGACGCATGATATTTCCTTCTCGTTCGTCAGGGGGCCGTCTTACGGAACCCCAAGCCAGGTAGCCGTCAAGGCCGCCACCTCTCGCCTAAATCCTCCCCATCGCAGATGGGGAGGGGGACCATTCGCAAAGCGAATGGTGGAGGGGAAATTGGAGAATGCCACCATCCTCGCCGCTGCGCGGCTGTGGCCCCTCCACCGCCTTCGGCGGTCCCCCTCCCCAAGCAAGCTTGGGGAGGAATGGGCGTTAGCCCATGATTTCCTGCTCCAACTTCTTGGCCATCTCTTCGATGTTCTCGGGCGGCCAGCCCGGGATTTCCATCCCGAGACGGAGACCCATGCTCGACAGCACTTCCTTAATCTCGTTGAGCGACTTGCGGCCGAAGTTCGGCGTGCGCAGCATCTCGGCTTCGGTCTTGCCGACCAGATCGCCGATATAGATGATGTTGTCGTTCTTGAGGCAGTTGGCCGAACGCACCGACAGTTCGAGCTCGTCGACCTTCTTGAGCAGGTAACGATTGATCTGCTGGGTGTCGCCCGAAACGCCGGTGTCCGACGGCGCCGCCGCGACTCCGATCGGGGCCGAGCGGGTGATCGCCGAATCGTCGAAGTGGACGAACAGCGCCAGCTGGTCCTGGAGGATGCGCGCGGCGTAAGCGAGCGCGTCTTCCGGGGTCACGGTGCCGTCGGTCTCGACCGTCAGCGTCAGCTTGTCGTAATCGAGTTCCTGCCCGACGCGGGTGTTCTCGACCTTGTACGACACCTGGCGCACCGGCGAGTAGAGCGCGTCGACCGGGATCAGGCCGATCGGCGCATCGGCCGGACGGTTGGCAACCGCGGCGACATAGCCCTTACCGACATCGGCGGTCAGCTCCATGTTGAGCGTCGCGCCCTCGTCGAGATGGCAGATCACGAGATCGGGGTTCATCACTTCGATGTCACCCGACACGGCGATGTCGCCGGCCTTGACCTCGGCCGGGCCGGTGGCCGCGAGCTGGAGGCGACGCGGGCCTTCGCCCTGCATCTTGAGAGCGATCTGCTTCACGTTGAGCACGATGTCGGTCACGTCCTCGCGGACCCCCGCCAGCGAGCTGAACTCGTGCAACACGTTCTCGATCTTGATCGAGGTGACCGCCGCACCCTGAAGGCTCGACAGCAACACGCGACGCAGCGCGTTGCCAAGGGTGAGACCAAAGCCGCGCTCGAGCGGCTCGGCAACGAAGGTCGCCTTGCTCTTCCCATCGCCGCCCTTCTTCTCGAGCGCGTTGGGCTTCTTCAATTCCTGCCAGTTCTTTGCATTGACAGACACGGGGGCTTCCCTCTGTTGGGCCGGGGGGTTGGGCTAAACCCTGCGGCCGTGGGCGAATGCCGGCGCAGCGCGATCAACCGCGCGCCGGCCAGACGAATTCAGACGCGGCGACGCTTCGACGGGCGCACACCATTGTGCGGGATCGACGTGACGTCGCGGATCGAAGTGATCTGGAAGCCGACCGCCTGCAGCGCACGAAGCGCCGACTCACGACCCGAACCCGGACCCTTGACCTCTACTTCGAGCGTGCGGACGCCGTGCTCGGCGGCCTTGCGGCCCGCATCCTCGGCGGCAACCTGCGCCGCGTACGGGGTCGACTTGCGCGATCCCTTGAACCCCATCATCCCGGCGGACGACCAGCTGATCGCATTGCCCTGGGCATCGGTGATGGTGATCATGGTATTGTTGAAGCTGGCGTTCACATGGGCGACGCCGGCGGTGATGTTCTTGCGTTCGCGCCGACGAAGGCGCTGCGGTTCACGTGCCATTTTTCTATCCTAACCTTCGAAGCTGGGAAGCAGCGGTGCGCAACAAGCGCGCCTGCTTACTTCTTCTTGCCGGCGATCGGCTTGGCCTTGCCCTTGCGAGTGCGCGCATTGGTATGCGTGCGCTGGCCGCGGACCGGCAGACCCTTGCGATGACGCAGGCCGCGATAGCAGGCCAGATCCATCAGGCGCTTGATGTTCATCGCGGTCTCGCGACGAAGATCGCCTTCGACCATATAGCCGGCGTCGATCGCTTCGCGGATCTGCAGGACTTCCTGGTCAGTCAGGTCCTGAACGCGGCGCTCGGGCGCGATGTTCAGCTTCGTGGTGATTTCCTTGGCTTTGGCAGGGCCGATGCCGTGGATATACTGGAGCGCGATCACTACGCGCTTGTTGGTCGGGATGTTGACACCCGCAATACGTGCCATGAAATTTATTCTCCTAGCTCCACGGAGTGCGGCATGGCTGCCACGCACCCCATCTCATCGCGATGCCCGAAACGCACGACAGCGGCGGACGCAGGCAAGCGCCGCCGGTCAGCCGGTGTATCGGAAGGGCGCTCACTTAGGGTTGAGTCGTCGCAGTGTCAAGCGCGGGCCGTGCATCGAGCCCGGCGGTTCAGCGCGAATCGATGGCCGCGTATTGCATATCGTCGGGCTGGCCGCGGCCATAGCTGAGGTCGCGGGTATCGGGTAGTGCGTCGTTCGGCTGGACGAAGGACGTATCGACAATCTCCGCATCACGACCCGATCGCTCCGCCGCGATGGATTGGTTGGTGTAGAACGGGTTCATTGCGGCGACAGTGTCATTGGCGGCGACCATCCCGCCAGCGATTGCCGCCAATACGCCAAGACCGAGGCCGAGTGCCCAACGGTTGCCGCCATCGATGCGCATCGGCCATCCTCCTTCAACGCCCGCTGCACCGAACGCAGGACCCGCAATTCGCGTTCCCGCCCCGCGCGGCTTCACTTGTCGGAAGGCGGGGTGACCGGCGCGGGCGGTGGACCTTCGGCGGCCGCCTTCAATCCGTCGAGTTGCGCGCTCAAAACGCTGTCGACTGCCGGGGCCAGCTTGTCGAAGCCGGTGGGCGAGTAGCCGCCGGCAATATAGGTCATCTTGACCTTGGTCGCCTTGTCGCCCTCCGGCGACAGCTCGAAGGTCAGCGTCGCGACGATCGCCTCGCCCTGGAGCGGGCCGAAGGCGCCTTCCATCCGTAATAGCTTGCCCTTGTCGACGAAGATCAATCGAGCGTGCTGGACGCTGCCCCTGCCCGGCAGCTTCTCGCAGAAACAGCCCGTCGCCTGGCTGTCGATATAGAGATTGGCGGAATCGCCCGACCAGGTGTGCTCCTTCGACCACCAACGTTGGGGGGCGCGCAGCGTTTCCCACACCGTGTCGGGCGAAGCGTCGATCGTGACGGTCTTTTCTACGACGAAGCCCGCCGCTTCGGCCTTCACGACGTCGGCGATGGCTGGTGTTGCGGCGCCGGCCAGCGACAGGGCGGCAGTGGCGGCTATGGCGATACGGAGCATGTCGGATCCCCCCCCCCTAAGGATTTGCAGGGAGGTTACCGTGCAGCAACCTATCCGTCACCCCGGCCTTGTGCCGGGGTCCAATCCTCCACAACGGACTCCTTCCGTTGTTGCACGTTGGATGCCGGGACAAGCCCGGCATGACGACGGTTAGTGCGCGGGAAGAGATCCGACCGCAGCCCTATGCCTTACTTGCCGTCGAGAGCCGCTGCCACCGCCGCACTGACATGGTCGATATCCGCCATGCCGTCGACCCGCGTCAGGATACCGCGCGCTTCGTAGATCGGGATGATCGGCGCCGTCTTGCCGCGATATTCGGCCATCCGCGTGCGGACGGTTTCCTCATTATCGTCGGGGCGGCGCTTGAATTCGGTCGATCCGCAGACGTCGCAGACGCCGGCCACCTTGGACTGCTTGAATTTGTCGTGATAGCCCTCGCCGCACTTGGCGCAGGTGTAGCGGCCAGTGATGCGCTCGACGAGCGCGTCCTCATCGACAGTAAGCTCGATCACATGGTCGAGCTTGCGGCCGCGATCGGCCAGCAACTGGTCGAGGGCTTCGGCCTGCGCGGCAGTGCGCGGATAGCCGTCGAAGATCGCGCCCTCCCCGGCCGCCATCTGGTCGAGCCGCTCGCCGATGATGCCCGACACCACCTCATCGGGCACCAACTCGCCCGCTTCCATGATCGCCTTGGCCTTCAGCCCGGTCGGGGTCCCCGCCTTGACCGCAGCGCGCAGCATGTCGCCGGTCGATAGCTGCACCATGCCGCGGTCGGCGACGAGCTTCGCCGCCTGAGTGCCCTTGCCGGCACCCGGTGGGCCGAGGAGGATGATGTTCACGCCGATCTCCCTGTTGGCGCCGCCCCTCTTAACGGAGGCGGCCACCCTTCAACTTCGCCTTCTTGATGAGGTCACCATATTGGTGCGCCAGCAGATGCGACTGGATCTGGGTCACCGTGTCCATCGTCACGTTGACGACGATCAACAGGCTGGTGCCGCCGAGATAGAACGGAATCTTGAGCGCCGACACGAGATATTCGGGCACCAGGCAGATCACCGCCAGATAGGCCGCGCCGATCACAGTGATGCGGGTCAGCACGTAATCGAAATAGGCTTCGGTGTTCTTGCCCGGGCGAATGCCGGGGATGAACCCGCCATAGCGCTTCAGATTGTCCGCGGTCTCCTCGGGATTGAACACAACCGCGGTGTAGAAGAACGAGAAGAAGATAATGCCGAGCCCGTACAGCGTCATGTACAGGAGCGAGCCGTGCTGCAGATACTGGTTAAGGCTGATGACGACATCGCCCCACCATGTATCGCCCTTGACCTTGTTGCCCGCGAGCTGGGTGATGGTCAGCGGCATCAGCAGCAGCGACGAGGCGAAGATCGGAGGGATCACGCCGGCGGTGTTGAGCTTCAGCGGCAAGTGGCTGCGGTCCGACTGGACGCCGCGCTGGGTTTGTCGCTTTGGATATTGGATCAGGATACGCCGCTGCGCGCGCTCCATGAAGCAGATGAACAGGATGATCGCGACCACCGCGACGATGATCCCGATCACCTGAAAACTGTCCATGCTGCCGGTGCGGCTGCCATTGACCAGGTTATAGATGTTGGTCGGCATGTTGGCGACGATGCCGGCCATGATGATCAGCGAGACGCCGTTGCCAATCCCGCGGCTGGTGATCTGCTCGCCCAGCCACATCAGGAACATGGTGCCGCCGACCAGGCTGATCACCGCGCCGACGCGGAACAGCATGCCGGGTTCGACCACCGCCTGGACGCCGGCATTGGCGCCATAGGCCTCGAGACCGACGGCGATGAACCAGCCCTGCACCGCGGTCAGTGCGACCGTGCCGTAGCGGGTATATTGGTTGAGGCGCTTGCGCCCGCTCTCACCCTCTTTCTTGATCGCGGCGAGCGTCGGCGACAGCGAGGTCGCGAGCTGCACCACGATCGAGGCGGTGATATAGGGCATGACGCCGAGCGCGGTCAGCGACATGCGCTTGAGCGACCCGCCCGAGAAATTGTTGAAGAAGTCGAGCACGCCGCCATTGGTCTGGTTCGACAGCACGCCGAGCGCGGTCGGATCGACGCCGGGCAGCGGGACGTAGCTGAGCAGGCGGAAGACGATCAGCGCGCCGATCGTGAACCACAGCCGTTTCTTGAGGTCGGTCGCCTGGGCGAACTTGGAAAGGTTGAGCCCTGAGGCCAGACTGTCGGCTGCGGATGCCATTTATTTGATCGTCCCGAAATAAAAACGGCGGAGATGCGTGTCCCGCGCCCCCGCCGCTCATATAGGCGCCCATTCGGCCTTGTCACCTGTCGCCCGTCGCACAAGCGACGGACCGGTGTGGATTACTTCTTCGCGGCGGCCTGTTTAGCTTCCTTGTCGGCCTTGCGCTCGCGATACTTGACGCCCTTCTTGGCGGCAGCCTTGTCGGCGGCCGAGACGACCTCGATCACCTCGACCTTGCCGCCAGCCTTCTCGACCGCTTCGATCGCGCCCTTCGACGCGCCGGCGACCAGGAAGCTGAGCTTGGCGGTCAGTTCACCCTTGCCGAGCAGACGGACGCCGTCCTTGCCGCCACGCGCCAGGCCAGCGGCCTTCAGCGCGGCGTGATCGATCGTGCCCTTGCCGTCGAGCTTGCCGGCATCGACCGCCTTCTGGATCGCGCCGAGATTCACCTCGGCATGGTCCTTGGCGAAGATGTTGTTGAAGCCGCGCTTCGGCAGACGCATGTGGAGCGGCATCTGGCCGCCCTCGAAGCCCGCGATCGAGACGCCTTCACGGCTCTTCTGGCCCTTCTGGCCACGACCAGCGGTCTTGCCCTTGCCCGAGCCGATGCCACGGCCGACGCGAATCTTGCGATGGCGCGCGCCCTGATTGTCGCGCAGTTCGTTCAGTTTCATATCGTGCACTCGCTTTCGCTTTTATCGCGCAAGCTTCAGCGGCGGTAGCCGATGAAGCGTCGCCCCGGCGGAGGCCGGGGCCGCTATTCAAATATCCCGCCCCATGACAGAGCGGCCCCGGCCTCCGCCGGGGCGACGGATCACTCCGAGACGCTCACCATGTGAGCGACCTTCTTGATCATGCCGCGAACCTCGGGCGTGTCCTTCAGCTCGACGGTCCGGTGCATCTTGTTGAGGCCCAGACCGATCAGCGTGGAACGCTGGTCCTTGGTGCGGCGGATCGGCGAACCGGTCTGGGTGATCTTCACCGTGCCGGTCGCGGCTTCCTTCTTGGCTGCCATGTCGACTACTCCGCGCCTATCTTATTCTACGAGCGCCGCGGCATCGGCCTCGGCGGTCTGCGACCCACCGCGGCCGAGCAGGTCGGCGATCTTCTTGCCGCGCCGCTGCGCAACCGACTTCGGCGAAGTCTGGTCGCCCAACGCCTCGAAGGTGGCGCGGATCATGTTGTAGGGGTTCGACGTACCGACCGACTTGGTCACCACGTCGGCGACGCCGAGCGATTCGAACACGGCACGCATCGGACCGCCGGCGATGATGCCGGTGCCCTGCGGCGCCGAGCGCAGCGTGACCTTGCCCGCTCCGAAATGGCCATTGCCATCATGGTGCAGCGTGCGGCCTTCGCGCAGCGGAACGCGGATCATGTGCTTCTTGGCAGCGGCGGTCGCCTTGGAGATCGCCTCCGGCACTTCGCGCGCCTTGCCGTGACCGAAGCCGACCCGGCCCTTGCCGTCACCCACGACGACCAGCGCCGCGAAGCCGAAGCGCTTGCCGCCCTTCACCGTCTTCGAGACGCGGTTGATGTGGACGAGCTTTTCGATCAGCTCTTCGCCGCCATCGTCATTGCCCTGGCCACGACGATCGTCGCGACGTCCGCCGCGGCCGCCATCACGGCCGCCACGACCACCGCCGCCGCCGCCCGGGCCGCCACGGCCACGACCACCACGACCGCCGCCACGACCCTGCGGGGCGTCATGGGTGGTCGCTTCGGCCGAAGGCGCGTCGACGGGAGCGTCGACCGTCGGATTGGTTTCGTCAGCCATTCTCAGAACTCCAGTCCGGCTTCACGAGCCGCATCGGCCAGCGCCTTGACGCGGCCATGAAACAGGAAGCCGCCGCGATCGAACACGACCTGCTTGACCCCGGCCTTCACCGCGGCTTCCGCCACGCGCTTGCCGACCGCAGTCGCAGCGTCGATGTTCGCGCCCGACTTGTCGCGCACGTCCTTTTCCAGGCTCGATGCGGCGGCAACGGTCTTGCCGTTCTCGTCGTCGATAACCTGGGCATAGATGTGCTTGCCCGAACGATGCACCGAGAGGCGCGGACGACCGCCGCCACGCGCACGGAGCGCGGTGCGATTGCGCCGGCGGCGCTTCTCGAAAAGTGAAAGACCCTTGGTCATTACTTCTTCTTCCCTTCCTTACGGAAGATGTACTCGCCGTCGTACTTGATGCCCTTGCCCTTGTACGGCTCGGGCTTACGCCAGCGGCGGATCTCGGCGGCCAGCTGGCCGACCTTCTGCTTGTCGGCGCCCGAAATCTCTACCGTCGTGTTGTCCGGGGTAGCGACCGTCAGGCCCTCCGGCACGTCGATATCGACATCGTGGCTGTAGCCGAGCTGCAGCTTCAGCTTCTTGCCCTGGGCGTTGGCGCGGTAGCCGACGCCGGTGATCAGCAGCTTCTTGGTGAAGCCGTCGGTCACACCCGTCACCAGGTTCTGCACCAGGGTACGCTGCATGCCCCAGAACGCGCGAGCGCGCTTGGTCTCGTTGGCTGGCTTGACGCCGATCGAGTCCGCCTGGACGTCATAGACGACCTCATCGGCCATCGGCATGCTGAGGGTGCCCTTGGGGCCCTTCATGCTGAGCGTGCCGTCGGCGACCGTCGCGGTGACACCGCTCGGAATCGCGACCGCTTTTTTGCCAATGCGGCTCATCAGAACACCTCCGCCAGCACTTCGCCGCCGACATTCTGCTCGCGCGCTTCGGCATCCGAAAGCACGCCGCGCGGCGTCGAGACGATGGTGATGCCCAGGCCGTTCATCACGCGCGGCAGTTCCTGCGAACCGCTGTACACGCGGCGGCCCGGCTTCGAGACGCGCGCGACATGCTTGATGGCCGGCTGGCCCTCGAAATATTTGAGTTCGATACGGATGCCCTTGGCGGGCCCCATCTCTTCCTCGGAATAACCGCGGATATAGCCCTCACGCTGGAGAACATCGAGCACGCGGACGCGCAACTTCGACGCCGGCGAAAGGACCGAGTCCTTGCGCGCGCGCTGGCCGTTGCGGATGCGGGTGAGCATATCACCCAGGGGATCGGTCACTGCCATCTTCGTGTCCTTACCAGCTCGACTTCGTGACGCCGGGGATCAGGCCCTTATTGGCCAGCTCGCGCAGCTGCACACGGCAGAGTCGGAATTTGCGGTAGTAAGCGCGGGGACGGCCCGTCACTTCGCAACGGTTGCGGATGCGGGTCGGATTCCCGTTGCGGGGAATCTCGGCCATCTTCAGCCGCGCGATCAGACGCTCGGTTTCGTCGGCCGACTTGTCGTTGGCCTGCGCCTTCAGCTTCGCATAGCGGTTGGCATATTTCGCCACCAGCTTCTTGCGACGCTCATTCTTGTTCACGGAACTCAGTTTCGCCATGACTTAAGTTCTCTTTCCCTTATGCCGCCTGCTTCGCTTCGCCGTCCGCCTCGATGGGGAACGGGAAACCGAAGAGGCGAAGAAGCTCGCGAGCCTCGTCGTCGGTCTTCGCGGTGGTGGTGACGATGACGTCCATGCCGCGCACCTTGTCGATGCGGTCATAGTTGATCTCCGGGAACACGAGCTGTTCCTTGAGACCCATCGCGTAATTGCCGCGACCGTCGAACGACTTCGGGTTGAGGCCGCGGAAGTCGCGAACGCGCGGAAGCGCGATCGTGATGAAGCGGTCGAGGAATTCGTACATGCGCTCGCGGCGAAGGGTGACCTTCACGCCGATCGGCATGCCTTCACGCAGCTTGAACTGCGCGATCGACTTCTTCGCCTTGGTGATCACCGGCTTCTGGCCCGCGATCAGCTCCATCTCGGAAGCGGCCTGTTCGACCTTCTTCTTGTCCTGGGTCGCCTCACCGACGCCCATGTTGAGCACGATCTTCTCGAGCCGCGGCACTTCAAGGGCGTTCTTGTAACCGAACTTGTCGGTCATCGCCTTGATGATGCGGTCCTCGTAGATGCCCTGCATGCGGGCCTTGTACTTGTCAGCCATCGATCTTCTTCCCGGTCTTGACCGCGACGCGGACCTTTTTGCCGTCCTTGCCCGTTTCGAAACGGACGCGGGTCGGCTTGCCGTCCACGACATGGGCAACCTTCGACACGTGCATCGGCGCTTCCGAGCGATCGAGACCACCCTGGGGGTTGGTCTGGCTCGGCTTGACGTGACGGACGTGCACATTGACACCCGACACGACGACCTTGCCGTCCTTCGGCATCGCCTTGATGACTTCGCCGGTGCGGCCCTTGTCCTTACCGGACAGGACGATCACCTGGTCACCCTTCTTGATCTTCGCAGCAGCCATTACAGCACCTCCGGAGCCAGGCTGATCACCTTCATGTGACCGCGGGCACGCAGTTCGCGCACGACCGGGCCGAAGATACGGGTGCCGATCGGCTCCTCGTTCTTGTTGACCAGGACGGCCGCGTTAGAATCGAAGCGGATCACCGAACCGTCGGGACGGCGGATGTCCTTGGCGGTACGCACGATCACCGCGCGGTGAACGTCGCCCTTCTTCACTCGGCCGCGAGGCTGCGCTTCCTTGACGCTGACGACGATGATGTCGCCAACGCCGGCCGTGCGACGCTTCGAGCCGCCCAGCACCTTGATGCACTGCACCCGCTTCGCGCCGCTGTTGTCAGCGACGTCGAGATTGGATTGCATCTGGATCATCGATCCGGTTCCTTCTCGTTTGGCCTACCGGGACTGGCCCGGCGGTTCCGATGAAAACTGCTGACGCTTACGCGTCGACGTCGACCCGCTCCGGCGTCGCATGGGTGTCAACCCGCTCGATCACCTTCCAGGTCTTCAGCTTGGAGATCGGCGCGGTCTCTTCGATCCGCACGGTTTCACCCTGCTTGTATTCATTGCCCTCGTCATGGGCGTGATACTTCTTCGAGCGGCGGATGATCTTGCCGTAGAGCGCATGCTTGACCTTGCGCTCCACGTTCACGACCACCGTCTTGTCGCCCTTGTCCGAGACGATCTGCCCGGTCAGCACGCGCTTCGGCATGTCCGTTTCCTTACTTTGCCGCAGCGCGCGAACGCGCGGTCTGCAGGGTCTTGATGCGAGCGATGTCGCGGCGAACTTCACGCACGCGGCTCGGCTTCTCCAGCTGGCTGGTCGCCGCCTGGAAGCGGAGGTTGAACGCCTCGCGCTTCAGGTTGCCCAGCTCCTGGTCGAGGGTGGCCTCGTCCATGCCGCTATAATCGATCTTGTTCGCCATCTTACTCGCCTCCGAGGTGCGAGGTGTCGCCGAGGCGCGCCACGACCTTCGTCTTGATCGGCAGCTTCATCGCTGCGCGCTCGAACGCTTCCGCGGCCAGCGGGCCGGGAACGCCGTCGAGCTCGAACAGGATGCGGCCGGGCTTGACCCGCGCCGCCCAGAATTCCGGCGAACCCTTACCCGAGCCCATGCGGACTTCGGCCGGCTTCGACGAGACCGGCACGTCCGGGAAGACGCGGATCCACAAGCGCCCCTGACGCTTGATGTGACGCGTGATCGCGCGGCGAGCCGCCTCGATCTGGCGCGCGGTGATCCGCTCCGGCTCCATCGCCTTCAGCCCATAGGAGCCGAAGTTGAGCGTCGCGCCGCCCTTGGCGTCGCCGTGGATACGGCCCTTGAACGCCTTGCGGAACTTGGTGCGTTTTGGTTGCAGCATGTCCTGTTGTCCTTAGCGGCGGTCTTCGCGCGCCGGGCGCACGCCGGAGGTCTGAGCCTCCATCATCAACCGCTCCTGCGCCATCGGGTCATGGCCGAGAATCTCGCCCTTGAAGACCCACACCTTCACGCCGCAGACACCATAAGCGGTGTGCGCCTGCGCTTCGGCATAATCGAGGTGGGCGCGCAGCGTGTGCAGCGGCACCCGGCCCTCACGATAGCTCTCAGTGCGCGCGATCTCGGCGCCGCCGAGGCGACCGCCGCACTGCACGCGGATGCCATCGGCACCCAGACGCATCGCCGACTGCACCGCACGCTTCATGGCGCGGCGGAACGCGATACGGCGCTCGAGCTGGTCGGCAATGCCCTGCGCGACGAGCTTGGCGTCGATCTCGGGCTTGCGGATCTCGACGATGTTCAGCGACACGTCCGAGCCCGTCATCGAGCCGAGCTTGCGCCGCAGCTTTTCGATGTCGGTACCCTTCTTGCCGATGATCACGCCGGGGCGCGCGGCATAGATCGACACGCGGCACAGCTTGGCCGGGCGCTCGATCACGACCTTCGAGATCGCGGCCTGAGGCAGCGTGTCGAGGATGTACTTGCGGATCTTAAGGTCCTCGAGGAGGAGCTTGCCGTAATCCTGGCCTTCCGCGAACCAGCGGCTGTCCCAGGTACGGTTGATCTGCAGGCGCAGGCCGATCGGATTGCTCTTGTGACCCATTATGCTTCTTCCTGCTCGCGGACGACGATGCGAAGGCGCGAAAACGGCTTCAGGATGCGGGTGGACTTGCCACGGCCGCGGGTCGCGAAGCGCTTCATCGTGATCGACTTGCCGACCGACGCCTCGGCGACGACGAGAGCGTCGACATCGAGGTTGTGGTTGTTTTCCGCGTTGGCGATCGCCGAGGCGAGCACCTTGCGCGCATCGACCGCCATCGCCTTCTTGGAGAAAGCGAGGATGTTGAGCGCGTCGCCGGCCTTACGGCCACGGATGAGACCCGCGACCAGGTTCAGCTTCTGCGCCGAGCCACGGATCTGGGTAGCAACGGCCAGCGCTTCCTTGTCGCCGACCTTGCGGGGTGACTGAGGCTTCGACATCTTAACGCTTGCCCTTCTTGTCGGCCGCGTGACCCGGGAAATACCGGGTCGGCGCGAACTCGCCGAGCTTCATGCCAACCATGTCCTCATTGACCGACACCGGCACGAACTTGCGGCCGTTGTAGACGTTGAAGGTCAGGCCGACGAACTGCGGCAGGATGGTCGAGCGACGCGACCAGGTCTTGATCGGGCCGGAGCGACCATTCGATTCCTGAGCGACTTCCGCCTTCTTCAGGAGGCTGAGGTCGACGAACGGACCTTTCCAAACGGAACGAGCCATGAGCGGTTAGCCCTTCTTCTTCGCGTGACGCGACCGGATGATGAACTTGTCGGTCTGCTTGTTGTGACGGGTGCGCGCACCCTTGGTCGGCTTGCCCCACGGGGTGACCGGATGACGGCCGCCCGAGGTCCGGCCTTCACCACCGCCATGCGGGTGGTCGACCGGGTTCTTGGCGACGCCGCGGGTCAGCGGGCGAATGCCCTTCCAACGGTTGCGGCCAGCCTTGCCGAGGTTGGTGTTCTGGTTGTCCGGGTTGGACACCGCACCGACCGTCGCCATGCAGTCCGCCGGGATGTAACGCTGCTCGCCCGAGTTGAGGCGAACGATCACCATCCCGCGGTCGCGACCGACGACCTGGACGTAGGTCCCGGCCGAGCGTGCGATCTGACCACCCTTGCCCGGCTTCATCTCCACGTTGTGGACGATGGTGCCGACCGGCATCTGACCCAGCTCCATGGCGTTGCCCGGCTTCACGTCGGTCTTCTTGCCGGCGACGACCTTGTCGCCGACCGCGAGACGCTGCGGCGCGATGATGTAAGCGACGCGATCCTTGCCGTCCTCACCCGCGCCATAGTTCACCAGAGCGATGAACGCGGTGCGGTTGGGATCGTATTCGATCCGCTCGACGGTGCCGTCGACGTCCCACAGGCGGCGCTTGAAATCGATGATACGATAACGCTGCTTGTGACCGCCGGCGATGCCGCGCGAGGTGACATGACCCTTGTTGTTGCGGCCGCCGGTCTTGCGCTTGCCTTCGGTCAGCGCCTTGACGGGCTTGCCCTTGTACAGCGCCGAACGGTCGACGAGAATCAGGCCACGGCGGGCCGGGCTCGTCGGGTTGTAATGCTTGAGTGCCATTACGCCTTGACCCCTTCGGTCACGTCGATCGACTGACCTTCCTTGAGGGTGACAATCGCCTTCTTCATGTCGGAGCGCGTATAGGGAGCGCCCTTCCACTTCTTGGTCTTGCCCTTCTGGACGATCGTGTTGACGTTCGACACGCTGACATTGAACAGCGCCTCGACGGCAGCCTTGATCTCCGGCTTGGTCGCGTCGCGCGCAACCTTGAACACCACCGCGTTCTGCTCGCTGACGAGCGTCGACTTCTCGGTGATGTGCGGGGCGACGATCACGTCATAGTGACGGATGTCGACCGCGCTTTTGGTCGGCTTCTTAGCCATTGAAACGCGCCTCCAGCTTCTCGACCGCAGCGCGCGTCAGCACCAGCGTGTCATGCTTCAGGATGTCGTAGACGTTCGCGCCGGCAGCCGGGAGAACGTTGATCTCGCGAAGATTGCCGGCGGCGAGCGCGAAGGTGTTCTCGACGGCGTCGCCATCGATCACCAGGGCGGTCTTGCCGAAGCCGAGCTTGGCGATGTCGCCCTTCAGCGTCTTCGTCTTGCTGCCCTCGACCGCGATCGAGTCCATGACGATCAGCGACCCGGCCTTGGCATGGGTCGACAGCGCCATCTTGAGACCGAGCGCACGAATCTTCTTGTTCAGCGACGGGTTGAAGTCGCGAACGCGGGCGCCGTGAGCCTTACCACCGCCGATAAAGACGGGAGCGCGGCGATCGCCGTGACGAGCGGTACCGCCGCCCTTCTGGCGACCGTACTTCTTGCCGGTGCGGGCGACGTCAGCGCGCTCACGCGTGCCACGCGCCGTCGGGCGGCGCTTTTCGAGCTGCCAGGTGACGACGCGGTGCAGGATGTCGGCGCGCGGATCGAGGCCGAAAACCTCGTCGTTGAGCTCGATGTCCGCGGCCTTCGCCTTGGCGTCGAAGGATTGAACCTTGACCTTCACGTTCAGCCCTCCTGGCCGTCGGTCGCCTCAGGGGCGTCCACCGTCTCGGCGGGCGTCTCTGCGGGAGCGTTGTTGCTGTTGGCCGCCTGCTTCAGCCCGGCCGGATACGGCGCGTCGGCGTGGCGGGCGACCTTGACGGCGTCCTTGACGAACAGCCAGCCGCCCTTCGAGCCGGGCACCGAGCCCTTCACGAAGATCAGACCGCGCTCAACGTCGGTGCCGACGATCTCGAGATTTTGCTGGGTGCGGTATTTGTCACCCATGTGGCCGGCCATCTTCTTGTTCTTGAAGACCTTGCCCGGATCCTGGCGCTGACCGGTCGAACCGAGCGAGCGGTGCGAGACCGAGACGCCGTGCGTCGCGCGCAGACCACCGAAGCCCCAGCGCTTCATACCGCCCTGGAAACCCTTACCCTGGGTCTTGCCCTGGATATCGACGATCTGGCCAGCGACGAAATGGTCGGCCGAGATTTCGGCGCCAACGTCAAGCAGGCCATCTTCGTCGACGCGGAATTCCGCGACGATCGCCTTCGGCTCGACTTCCGCCTTACCGAAGTGACCGCGCTGCGGCTTGGCGACGTTCTTCGCCTTGGCCGTGCCGGCCCCGAGCTGAACGGCGGTGTAGCCGTCCTTATCCATTTCGCGACGGGAGATAACCTGCAGCCCTTCGAGCGACAGGACGGTGACCGGCACGTGGCGGCCGTCGTCCTGGAACAGGCGGGTCATCCCCAACTTCTTCGCGATCACGCCAGTGCGCATGATCCGTTCACTCCATAACAGAGGCACCCAAGGGACCATCCCAAGGGTGCTTGTGGAGGCCATCCATGCCGGAGCATCGATGACTTCCTCGGCCCGGAAATGCGAAGCGTGCCCCCGTCCCGGGCCGGTTGCCTTCCCGGAGGAAGGCGTGACGGGAGACGCTGTCCCAGCTGCCGAAGCGGCTGGCGGTATCTCATGTCTCTCAGATTTTCCCTCGCTGAGCGGGGGTCCGTCTGGGCTTCCAGCCGAAGCGGAAGCACAAGTTACTGTCGCGGGACGATTCGTCAGACCGCGACGGGATGCGGGCCCTTAAGCCAGCTTGATCTCTACGTCAACGCCCGCAGCGAGATCGAGCTTCATCAAAGCATCGACGGTCTGCGGGGTCGGCTGAACGATGTCCAGCATGCGCTTGTAGGTACGCACCTCGAACTGCTCGCGCGACTTCTTGTCGATGTGCGGCCCGCGGTTCACGGTGAACTTCTCGATGCGCGTCGGCAGCGGGATCGGACCACGGATAAGGGCGCCGGTACGACGGGCGGTGTCGGCGATGTCGCCGGTTGCCTGGTCGAGCACGCGATGATCGAACGCCTTGAGGCGAATACGGATATTGCTGTCCATGGTTCCTACCGATGCCAAAGAGCGGGGCGGTTACCTTTCTGCTCCGTCATCCCGGCTAAAGCCGAAATCTTGTGCCGCAAGCACGTGGCCGGGCGGCTTGAGACCCCAGCCTCCGCTGGGGTGACGAAGTGGCGGGGCCACCTCTTGCTGTTTAAACTAAAACTGAAGGCGCGCCACTACAGGCGCCCTCATAAAAAAGCAACCGCCCGCCGCTCCTTTTTTTGAGGAGCGGCGGGCGGCCGTTTGTCAGTGCGTCAGCTTACTTGCTGATGCCCGAGACGATGCCCGAACCGACGGTACGGCCACCCTCACGGATGGTGAAGCGCTGGCCGACGTCCATGGCGATCGGCGCGATCAGCTTCACGCCCAGCGCGACGTTGTCGCCCGGCATGACCATCTCGGTGCCGGCCGGCAGCTCGACGGTGCCGGTGACGTCCGTGGTGCGGAAGTAGAACTGCGGACGATAGTTCGCGAAGAACGGCGTGTGACGGCCGCCTTCGTCCTTCGACAGGACGTACACTTCCGAGTTGAAGTCGGTGTGCGGCGTGATCGAGCCCGGCTTGGCCAGAACCTGGCCACGCTCGACCTCTTCACGGCCGACGCCGCGGATCAGCGCGCCGATGTTGTCGCCGGCCTGGCCCTGGTCGAGCAGCTTGCGGAACATTTCGACGCCGGTGACGGTGGTCTTGCGGACGTCCGGGTGGATGCCGACGATCTCGACTTCCTCACCAACCTTGACCACGCCGGTCTCGACGCGGCCGGTCACGACGGTGCCGCGACCCGAGATCGAGAACACGTCTTCGATCGGCATCATGAACGGCTTGTCGAGCGGACGCTCGGGCTGCGGCAGATATTCGTCGACGGCCTTCATCAGCTCGAGCACGGCTTCGGTGCCGAGCTTGGCATCCGAACCGCTGAGCGCGGCAGTCGCCGAACCCTTGATGATCGGAATATCGTCACCCGGGAAATCGTAAGCCGACAGCAGCTCGCGAACCTCGAGCTCGACGAGCTCCAGGATCTCTTCGTCGTCGACCAGGTCGACCTTGTTCATGAACACGACCATCGCCGGCACGCCGACCTGACGGGCGAGCAGGATGTGCTCGCGGGTCTGCGGCATCGGGCCGTCGGTCGCGGACACGACCAGGATCGCGCCGTCCATCTGGGCGGCGCCGGTGATCATGTTCTTCACATAGTCGGCGTGGCCCGGGCAATCGACGTGCGCATAGTGACGGTTGGCGGTCTCATACTCGACGTGGGCGGTCGAGATGGTGATGCCGCGCTCGCGCTCTTCCGGAGCCTTGTCGATGTTGGCGAAGTCGACCGCAGCGTTGCCCGCGACGTTTTCTGCCAGCACCTTGGTGATCGCCGCGGTCAGCGACGTCTTGCCATGGTCGACGTGACCGATGGTGCCGATGTTCATGTGCGGCTTGTTCCGCTCAAACTTTGCCTTCGCCATTTTTCCCTACCTTCTGGAAAATCGTTTTCGTGAAATCCACCACGGGACTCGCGCGAAGGCGGCCCCATAGCGGGAGTTTTTAGGTTACGCCAGCTTCGCCTTCACTTCGTCGGCCACATTCTGCGGCACTTCGTCGTAGTGCGAGAACTGCATCGAGTAGCTCGCCCGGCCCTGGGTGAACGAGCGGAGCTGGTTCACGTAACCGAACATGTTGGCGAGCGGGACCATCGCCTCGACGGTCTGCGCGTTGCCGCGCGCGTCGGTGCCCTGGATCTGGCCACGACGGCTGTTCATGTCGCCGATGACGTCGCCCAGATAATCTTCCGGGGTGACGACCTCGACCTTCATGATCGGCTCGAGCAGCTTGATGCCGGCCTTCTGGGCCGCTTCACGCATCGCGCCACGCGCGCAGATTTCGAACGCCAGCGCCGACGAGTCGACGTCGTGATAGGCGCCGTCGGTCAGGTGGACTTCGAAGTCGATGATCGGGAAGCCGATCAGCGAGCCCGTTTCCGCCGTCTCACGGAAGCCCTTTTCCACCGACGGGATATATTCGCGCGGGATGTTGCCGCCCTTGATCTCGTCGAAGAACTGGAAGCCCGAACCACGCTCGCCGGGAACCACCGTCACCTTCACGCGGCCGAACTGGCCCGAGCCGCCCGACTGCTTCTTGTGGGTGTAGTCGATATCGACCTTCTTCCCGAGATACTCGCGATACGCCACCTGCGGCGCGCCGACATTGGCCTCGACCTTGAACTCGCGCTTCATGCGGTCGACCAGGATCTCGAGGTGGAGTTCACCCATCCCCTTGATGATGGTCTGGCCCGATTCGTGATCGGTCGAAACGCGGAACGAGGGATCCTCGGCAGCCAGACGATTGAGCGCGATGCCCATCTTTTCCTGGTCGGCCTTGGTCTTCGGCTCAACCGACAGCTCGATGACGGGGTCCGGGAACTCCATGCGCTCGAGAATGATCGGGTGCGCCGGATCGCACAGCGTATCGCCGGTCGTCGTTTCCTTGAGACCCGCGATGGCAACGATGTCGCCGGCGCGCGCTTCCTCAATGTCCTCACGCGAGTTCGCGTGCATGAGGAGCATACGGCCGATCTTTTCCTTCTTGTCCTTCACCGAGTTCAGGTAACCGCCCTTGGCGAGGGTGCCCGAATAGATGCGCGCGAAGGTGAGCGAGCCGACGAACGGGTCGTTCATGATCTTGAACGCGAGCAGCGACAGCGGCGCGTCATCGCTCGCCGGACGCGAATCCGGGGTCTCACCGTCGAGCTTCACGCCCTGCACGTCCGGAATGTCCAGCGGGCTGGGGAGATAATCGACGACCGCGTCGAGCAGCGGCTGCACGCCCTTGTTCTTGAAGGCCGAGCCGCAGACGATCGGCACGAACGCCATGGCGAGCGTACCCTTGCGGATCAGCCGCTTCAGCGTCGCGACGTCGGGCTCATTGCCCTCGAGATACTGCTCCATGACGTCGTCGTCCTGCTCGACGACCATCTCGATCAGATCGTTGCGGTACTTGGCCGCCTTTTCGACCATGTCCTCGGGGATGTCCTGATATTCGAACTTCGCGCCCAGGCTCTCTTCGAGCCAGATGATAGCGCGGTTGTTGACCAGGTCGACCAGCCCCTTGAAGCCGCCTTCGATGCCGATCGGCAGATACAACACGGCCGGACGCGCGCCCAGGCGCTCGATGATCGAGTCGACGCAATAATAGAAATCGGCACCGGTGCGATCGAGCTTGTTGACGAAGCACATGCGCGGCACGCCGTATTTGTCGGCCTGACGCCAAACCGTCTCGGACTGCGGCTCGACACCGGCAACGCCGTCGAAGCACGCGACCGCACCGTCGAGCACGCGCAGCGAACGCTCGACTTCGATCGTGAAGTCGACGTGGCCGGGAGTGTCGATGATGTTGATCAGGTGCTCGGGGCCCTGGCCGTCCTCGGCCTTCCACTTACACGTGGTGGCAGCCGACGTGATCGTGATCCCGCGCTCCTGCTCCTGCTCCATCCAGTCCATCGTCGCGGTGCCTTCGTGCACTTCGCCGATCTTGTAGGACTTGCCGGTGTAATAGAGGATGCGCTCGGTCGTCGTCGTCTTGCCGGCGTCGATGTGCGCCATGATGCCGATGTTGCGATAGCGGTCGAGCGGATGGCTGCGGGCCATGGTCGTAGCTTCCTTGGAATGTGGGGAGCCGGCCGATCCGGCTGCCCGCTATGTAGGTAATTAAATTACCAATACCAGACCGCCGGCTCCACCGCAGCGGAGCCGGCCGATCCGGTTTTATTACCAGCGATAATGGCTGAAAGCGCGGTTCGCTTCGGCCATACGATGGGTGTCTTCGCGCTTCTTGACCGCGTTGCCGCGATTGTTCGACGCGTCGAGCAGCTCGCCGGACAGGCGAGCCGACATGGTGTTCTCCGAGCGCGAACGCGCGGCCGCGATCAGCCAGCGGATCGCGAGCGCCTGCGCGCGCTCCGGACGCACCTCGACGGGGACCTGATAGGTCGCACCGCCGACGCGGCGCGAACGGACCTCGATACCCGGCTTGATGTTGTTGAGCGCTTCGTGGAACACCGCGAGCGGGTCCTTCTTGGCGCGCGTTTCCACGGTTTCCATTGCGGAATAGACGATGCCTTCGGCGACCGACTTCTTACCGTCCAGCATGACGCTGTTCATGAACTTCGACAGAACCTCATCCCCGAACTTGGGATCAGGCAGGATTTCCCGCTTTTCGGGACGACGACGACGAGCCATCTTGAACTTCCTTTACAAACTTCAGCCGATCCGGAACCCGTCCGGGGCTTACTCTGGCTGTGTGATTACTTCGGACGCTTCGCGCCGTACTTCGAACGGCTCTGCTTGCGATCCTTGACGCCCTGCGTGTCGAGCACGCCGCGCAGCACGTGGTAGCGCACGCCGGGAAGGTCGCGCACACGGCCGCCACGAATCAGGACCACCGAGTGCTCCTGAAGGTTGTGGCCTTCACCGGGGATGTAGCTGATGACTTCGCGCTGGTTGGTCAGGCGAACCTTGGCCACCTTGCGCAGAGCCGAGTTCGGCTTCTTCGGAGTCGTCGTATAGACGCGGGTGCAGACGCCGCGCTTTTGCGGGTTCTGCTCCATCGCAGGGACCTTCGACTTGGCCTTCTGCGGGTCACGGCCCTTGCGGACCAACTGGTTAATCGTCGGCATGAAGCCCTTCACCTTTATGTTACCAGAGACGTCTGGCGGTTACTTTGCCGGGAGCCATTGTTAGCGAATACAAAAAAGGACCGAGGGAGCGCCTTTCGGCTTCCCGGGTCCGTGTCTTCCGGCAACGTTCAGCTCTTACCCGCACGGCAAGAATGCCGAGTGAGCGGGCGCGCCTATAGACGGGGAGTCGGAAACGGTCAACGGGGCGCGGCGCGTAAAGGGCCAACGAGGTTCCGGGATTCGTAATGTGCCTCTGTGCGATGCAGACCGCGAGGGCCGGGTCAATCATTCGGCCATAAGGCCCGCGGAATTTTACGCGCTGCTAACGCACGTACCGCTATGGCGCGGGTGTGCAACGTCCCGGCTATTCCCTTCCTGCCCTCTTGGCGCCCGACAAGCGACCGCCCCATGCGGCGATGCTGGCCCTGGTCGGGTTAGCGATCGCAGGGAGTCCGATCAACGTCACGCTGTTGCCGCTGGTCCTGGGGTTCCTGATCGGTAAGCGTGCCTCGCTTCGGCTGTGGCTGGTCGCCCCCCTCACCTGCCTGCTCACGGTAACGGCCTTCCGGCTGGCCGGCCTGCCGTGGATCGATCCGTCGCACCTCTATGTCGGCCAGGCCGAAGCTTCGCCGCGGCTGTCGAGCGACGCGCCGTCGATCTGGGCGATTATTCAGGCGCTGCCCTGGATCAATCATTTTCCGTTCGGCGGACTGGCCCTCGCATCGGCGATTGGGGTTGCGACATGGCTCGCGGCTCGGTTCGCCTGGCGCCGCCCGAGCGATCGCGACCTGATCGCGAGCGGGACGGCGACGAGCCTCGTATTGGTCGGGCTCCTGCCCGGAATGCATTGGAACAGCTTCCTGCCGGTCACGGCGCTCACGGTGTTGGTGGCGCTGCTGGTCGAGAACCGCAGGTCCTGGGTCATCGCCTTGCTGACCGCGGCCGGAACCGCATTGGGCCTGGCAGGGCATCTGACCGGGATGCCGGCCTGGGCGATGCTCGGCGCGGTGCCGATGATCGCCGCGACCGTGCTCGCGCTGCGACCTTTGCTCGTCTCGCCCGCCAACGACAACGGCTTGCCGCTCAATCCGGTTCGGCCGTATCCCGCCTGATGCGGAGTTCGCTAGGCTGGCGCGCGAGACTCGGGCTTCGCACAAATTCGCACAAAGGGGGGTATGGGATGTTCAACAAGCGTGACAGCGCGCCGGCGTCGACCTATCAGCCCGCGCCCGCCGCGGCGCGCCGGACCAACGGCAGCTCCGGCGCCGGCTTCTCGGTGATCGGTGCCGACGTCGTCGTGACGGGAAATGTCCGTGCGTCCGCCGATCTCCACATCGAGGGAAGGATCGAGGGCGATCTGGATTGCGGCAGCCTGGTCGTCGGGGCCGAGGCACTGATCCAGGGCCAGGTCCGCGCCGAGAGCGCGCGCATCGCCGGCCGGATCGAGGGCGCGGTGTCGATCCGCCAGCTGACGGTCGAAGCAGGTGCCCGGATCACCGGCGATGTCGAATATGACACGATTTCGCTCGAAACCGGCGCGCATGTCGACGGCCGGCTCAAGCATTTCTCCGCGCTGGCCGCCGCGGCAGAGGTGGCTGTCACGCCGGTGTTGGGCTCCCCGCGCGAATTCAAGATGATAGACGCGCCGAGCGAAGAGGAAGCGGCCTGACGCTGGACCGCGGGCGCGGTCAGGTCGTCATAGTGCCCATGGCCGCGCCATAAGCCGTTTGAGCGCCGGCGATATCGGCCGCTAAACCGATCGACATCGCCATCGGCTCGAGCACCGACACCCAGAAAGCGGGAGCGCGGACGGGTCCCCTTTGCTCCCCTAATTTGTTACGACCAGCCTGCCCCAGGCATGGAGGAATGGAATGGCAAAGTGGACGTTACCGATGGAAGGTGGATGCCGTTGCGGCGAAGTCCGCTTTCGGATCAGCGCAGCGCCCATGTTCACCGCGATCTGCCATTGCACCGGATGCCAGAAAATGACCGGCGGCGCCTATTCGACCACCGTTGCGGTGCCGCGCGCGGGCTTCGCGCTGACCAAGGGCCGGACGGTGATCGGCGGCCTGCATGGCGAGCGGCTGCATCATCAGCATTGCGACTATTGCAAGAGCTGGGTCTATACCGATTTCGAGCCCGACATGGGCTTCGTCAACGTCCGCGCGACGATGCTGGACGACCCGAGCTGGGTGACGCCGTTCGTCCAGAACTATACCAGCGAAGCCTTGCCTTGGGCGCTGGTGGACTCGCCGCATTCGTACGAACAATTCCCGTCGATGGATGATTATCAGCCGTTGCTTGCCGAATTCGCCCGACTTTAGCTTGCGAGCATCTCGGCATAACCGCTCGGCGCAGGCGGCAGGATCGCGCGCGCGGCGACGCCGCCCGTAATTACCACGGCCAGCGCGGCTATGCTCGCGAAGAGCATGCGATGCGTGGGTCGCGCTTCGGCGGCCAGAAGGATGACGCCCAGCGCCGCCGCGATCATCGACCACAGATGATAGCGCAGGTCGGCGGCGATGCTGATCGCAATGAAGCTCGCCTCGAGCGCAAGCGCGGACACCACCAGCGCCAGTGCCAGATCGCGCAAGGGTGAAGCAGCACGGCGCAGTGCCTCGACCAGCGCGGCCACGGCCAGCGTCAGCCCGACGATCGGCCAGCCGAACGGCGTGTCCGCCAGCGCCGCTGTCCTGACGATCCACCATAACGCCAGCGGACCGGGATCGCCCAGCCCAAGCTCATTGGGTTGGGATTGCGAAGGAGGCCAATCGTTCATCAGCCCTCGGCCGATCAGCCAACGCTGAGTCATGTTGAAATGCGCCAGTCGATGCTCCGCATAGGCCAGAGGGTGGCGGATCGCGGCACGGGCAAGCTGCAGATACATCGCGCCAACCGGCCGCGACGCCAGGTTTTCGACCGCTTCGCCGCATGGGCCATCGCCCAGCGTATCCCAGAAATACGTCTTCACGCACCGGTCGCGCCGGAGCTCGGCAATGCCCGCCGGATCGATCCCGGTCGCATCGGCATCGCCGGTCCGCACCGCGATCGCCGCGAGATCGAACAGGGGTTCGGTCGTGCGCACGCCACTCGGCGCTGCGCCGAACAGGTCCGCGTCGATCAAGGGCGTCAGCACTATAATTGCCGCCGTCCCGACGAGCACTAGCGTCAACCGGACCGGCCATCTTCCACGCGGCAGCAGCATCACCGCCAGCGGCACGGTCGCGAACAGCGCATTGGCGCGGACCAACGTCGCATAGCCCAACAGCAGGATGGCGCATGCCGCCGCCGCCCACGGCATGCGCACGCCGCGAAGGCGCCACCACGCGACGATCCCGACCGCCGCCAGCATTGCGGCAACCATCTGGATGTCCTTGAGCACCGCCCATTGCCACACCGCGAATCCGGGCAGCGCCCCGATGACCAACGCGGCCGCGCTCGGGCGGCCCGTGCGTGCCAATCCGCCGGCGAGCAAGCCCAGCCCCAACCAATAGAGCGCGATCTGCAGCACCATCATCGGCCCGGCACCGCCACCCAGGACGTGGAGCAGCGACCAGAGCCGCGCCATGACCGGCGGATGCCAATCGTCGTACCGCCCGCTCAGGACCTGCCGGAATTGCTCGTCGCTGTCATATTCCGCGAGCCCCGGCCAACCCGCCGCGACCATCGTCACGGCGAGTAGCAAGGCCACCCATAGGGGCCAGAATCGACCTAACTTTCTCATCTACCGAGCAATCAGCATATCATGCTCGGCGGCGCGACGACGATTGTCTATCGACAGGGCTTGAGCTCGACGGTCTCTCGGGGCTTACCGGCGATCGTGTAGATGCGCTCGGCAGGAAATTTCACGCGCAGCCCAGTGCGGGGCAGGTCGAAATCATAGACGGCGCCCCTCAGTCCCGCCATCCTGGAGCCGCACGCCATCTTGCCAAGCGCCATGAAACCCACCGCCAGCCCCTCACCCATACTGCCCGTCCAGTGGCCGGCGCGAACGCTTACCGGACCAGGATGATATTTGCCCGGGCGAGGCAGGACATATTCGACCCATTGGCGCTTGATTCCGGTCTCGCGTTCCTCCGACGGGAATTGGTGCATCTGGTAGGGCATCGGCTTGGTAACGAACCAGCCCATGATCGCACGCGCGATCGCAGAGGTGCCGCCCGATGGCGTGTCGGTCAGGTCGATGACCACGGGCGCTCGGCCGGGAATCGCCGCCATCGCCGTGTCGAACGCCTTGATCGTATCGAGATCGCCGATTGAATTGTTGAAACGGATCGTCGTGACGCCGCCCGCTCTGGTCACGGTTAGAGCCGATCGATCGGGCTGGCGGGCCGACCAGGTGTAGAGATTGTCGAGCGTGACCGCGCGATATTCGCCGCCACGCGTGAAGGCGAGTTTGCGCGGTCGGTCGCGGCGCCCCGCGACGAGCACCTGGATCGCATAGCGTTCCGGGTTATCGTACCACCCACCCTTGGCCTCCGTCGGCAGGCCGAGCCGGCCCCAGAAAGCCTTGACCGCGTCTTCCGGCGGCGTGCCGTCGATCGACACCAGAACATCGCCGGGCTCGATGCCCGCCGCGGCGGCCGGACTGCCCTCCCTCACCGCACCGACGAAGAAGCTGCCGGATTGGTCGATCCACAAATCCGAGTAACTCGGTACGATCGCCCAATCGTCCTTGAACGATTTGGCGGTCAGTGCGTGGCTGTCGGCCAGCGCGATGATCATGTCCTCGGCATAGTGGAGCAGCGAGTCGGCATCGTGGACCGCATCGCGCTCGGCATCGAGTTGCGGCGAGGACGGCACCTTCCCGCCGGGCAGGTGGTCGAGATAGGCGTAATTGTCGCGGATCAGATCGGGCAACGCCTTGGCGTCGGCGGCATAGTCAGCGGCGGATAAGTCGGGCGTTGGGCTCAATGCGGTCAACGCGAGCAGGCTGACGATCGCAAGCGGTGCCGTGCGGCGCATTGAATCCCCCTGCCCCTCCACCATCGCTGCGCGATGGTCCCCCTCCCCGAGCAAGCTCGGGGAGGAATAGATCAATCGTCAAATATGCAGCGCCCGTCCATAGGCGCCGAGCACGCTTTCGTGCATCATCTCGCTGAGCGTCGGGTGCGGGAACACCGTTTCCATCAACTCGGCTTCGGTCAGTTCGCCGGTCTTGCCGATCGTATAGCCCTGGATCAGCTCGGTCACCTCGGCGCCGATCATGTGCGCGCCCAGCAACTCGCCGGTTTTGGCATCGAACACCGTCTTCACGAAACCCTCTGGCTCGCCCAGCGCGATCGCCTTGCCGTTGCCGATGAAGGGGAAATTGCCGACCTTTACTTCGTAGCCGGCTTCCTTGGCCTTGGCTTCGGTCAGGCCGACGCTGGCGATCTGCGGATGGCAATAGGTGCAGCCCGGAATGTTCCTGGGGTCCATTGCGTGCGGATGCTTGCCGGCGATCGCCTCGACCGCGATCACGCCTTCGTGGCTCGCCTTGTGGGCGAGCCAGGGCGGCTGCGTCACGTCGCCGATCGCATAGATGCCGTCGACATTGGTCTTGCACATGCCGTCGGTCACGATGTGGCCGCGATCGGTCTTCACGCCGAGTTCCTCGAGCCCGATATTCTCGGTGTTGGGCAGGATGCCGATCGCGACGATGACGTGGCTGAAGTCGGCGGTCGTGACCTTGCCGTCCTTGTCCTTGATCGACGCCTTTACGCCGCTCGCACCGACCTCAAGCTTGTCGACGCCCGCCTTGGTCATGGTCGTCATGCCCTGCTTTTTGAGCGCCTTTTCGAGGAAGGCGGAGACGTCGGCATCCTCGACCGGCACCAGGCGGTCGAGCATCTCGACCACGGTGACGTCCGCGCCCATGTCCTTATAGAAGCTGGCGAACTCGATTCCGATCGCGCCCGAGCCGATAACCAGCAGCTTCGAGGGCATTTCGCTCGGCGTCATAGCGTGACGATAGGTCCAGACGCGCTTGCCGTCGGCCTTAGCGAAAGGCAGGTCGCGGGCACGCGCGCCGGTCGCGACGATGATGTTCTTGGCGGTCAGTTCGGTGGTCTTGCCGTCCGCCGCGGTGACGGTCAGCTTGCCTTTCCCGGTCAGCTTGCCCGTGCCCATGTGAACGGTGATCTTGTTCTTCTTCATCAGGTGCGTGACGCCCTGATTGAGCTGCTTGGCGACACCGCGCGAGCGCTTCACCACCGCGTCGAGATCGGCGCTGATCTTGTCGGCGACGAGGCCGTAATCCTTGGCGTGCTGCATGTAGTGATAGATTTCGGCCGAGCGCAGCAGCGCCTTGGTCGGGATGCAGCCCCAATTGAGGCAGATGCCGCCGAGCAATTCACGCTCGACGATCGCGGTCTTGAGCCCGAGCTGCGCCGCGCGGATCGCCGCGACATAGCCGCCGGGGCCGGATCCGAGGACGATGAGGTCGTAGGTTTCAGCCACTGGGGAGGTGTCCTTGTCTTACTGTCGAGAGGAATATGGGGGGGTGCAGGGCATCAGGCCATGTCCTGGCGAACATCGCCGACGCCGACAAAGACCAACCGTCCTTCCGCGACCTTGGCCACCGCCTCGCCATGGCGGTCGCGCTTCCAGGCTTCGGTGGCGATGGTGAGCGAGGTACGCCCCTCGCCTACCACCTCGGCCCAGACCGAAAGCTCGTCGCCGATATCGGCGGGCGCCAGGAACTTGAAGCCGTCGGCGGCGACGACCGGCGCGCGTTTGCCGGTGCGGCGCGAGGCAAGGCTGCCGCCCGCGAGCGACATCTGGCCGAACAGCCAACCGACGAACGCGGTGCCATAGGGATTGGCGTCGGCGGCCATCACCGTCACGCGGATATCGGGCATGCGATCGGGCGGAGAGATGGCGGCGTCGTTCATTCGACGACTACCGGTCGCGGCCTACGGTCCTGGTCGATCGCGACAAACGTGAAGCGCGCCTCGGTCACCTTGCGATGATCGTCGCGGTGGCGATCGCGCGCCCAGCATTCGACGTCGATCGTCATCGAGGTGCGGCCGACTCTGGCCAGTTGCGCATAGACCGATACTTCGTCGCCGATATGGACCGGGGCGTGGAACTGCATGCCATCCATCGCAATGGTGACCGCGCGGCCGTGCGAGTGGCGCGCGGCGACCAGTCCGGCGGCCGAGTCCATCAGGCTCATCAGCCAGCCGCCGAAAATGTCGCCATAGGCATTGGCATCGGCCGGCATCGCGGTGACCCGGATGGCGGGCTCGTGCGGCGGCGGGCTGACTGAGGTCGCGTCGCTCATGCGTCGCGCCGCCCGCTACGGTCGGCTCGCCATGAGATCAGGAACGGCTTGAACCCGAAGCCGATCACGAACGCCATCGCGACCAGACCGATCGGCCAGATCGCCGCGGCGCCCTGCGGGTAGCCCCATGCCGCCGTCGCGGTGATGAGGTACGTCACGATCGCGCTGGCGACCATGTAACAGGCCTCGGCAAGAGTCCGCGCGGACATCGTCCGTGCCTCAGGCAAGCATGCCGAGCGGTGCTTCGATCAGCGCCTTGAACGCCTGCATCAGTTCGGCGCCGTCGGCACCGTCGATCGCGCGATGGTCAAAGCTGCCGGTCGCCGACATCACGGTGGCGACGCCGAGCGCGTCGTCGATCACGTATGGACGCTTCTCGCCCGCGCCAATCGCCATGATCATGCCCTGGGGCGGATTGATCACCGCCTCGAACTGCTTGATCCCGAACATGCCCATGTTCGAAATCGAGGCGGTGCCGCCCTGATATTCCTCGGGCTTGAGCTTGTTGTCGCGGGCGCGCGTGGCGAGGTCCTTCATCTCGGTCGAGATGGCGGCGACGCCCTTGGTGTCGGCGTGGGTGATGATCGGCGTGATCAGGCCCGACGGGGTCGATACCGCGACCGAGATGTCCGCGCGCTGGAAGCTGATCAACTGATCGGGTGTGAACATCACATTGCACTTGGGCACCTGGATCAAGGAAGCAGCGAGCGCCTTGATCAGCAGGTCGTTGACCGACAGCTTGACGCCACGCGGCTCGAGGCTCTTGTTGAGATCGGCGCGGAGCTTGAGCAATGCGTCGAGACGTATGTCGACCGTCAGATAGATGTGCGGGACTTGCTGCTTCGATTCGGTCAAGCGGCGCGCGATCGTCTTGCGCACGTTCGACAGTTTGGTCGCCTCGTGCGGGATATCCGGGATCGCGGCGGGCTTGGCCGGCGCCGGCGCGGCGGCGCTTTCGACAGCGGCGGGGGCGGCTGCGGGAACCGCAGCACCGGGCTTCGCGCCTTCGACATCGACGCGGACGATGCGGCCATTGGGGCCGGAGCCCGTCACCGAGGCGAGATCGACGCCCTTTTCGGCGGCGATGCGGCGAGCGAGCGGGCTTGCCTTGACCCGGTCGCCTGACGCCGCGGGCACGGGAGTCGGGGTCGGGGCCGCGGCGGGAGCTGCGGGCGCGGGTGACGGATCAGGAGCAGCTTCGGCCTTCGGCGCTTCCGTTTTCGGGGCTTCGGCCTTGGGCGCGGCTTTCGCTGCCGACGCGTCTTCGCCTTCGGCCGCCAGGATCGCGATGACCTGGCCGACCTTCACATTGTCGGTGCCTTCGGGGACGACGATCTCTGCGATGACGCCTTTGTCGACCGCTTCGAACTCCATCGTTGCCTTGTCGGTTTCGATCTCGGCCATCAGGTCGCCCGACTTGACGGTGTCGCCGGCCTTGACCAGCCATTTCGCCAGCGTGCCCTCCTCCATCGTCGGTGAAAGTGCGGGCATCTTGATCTCGATGGGCATTCTGCGTCCTCTCGGGCGTCCTGGGGAGGCGGACTATGAAGCGGCTCCTTCGCGCCCGACACGCTCCGGGTCAAGACCGAGGCGCTTGCGCGGGCGCGCGTTCCGCGTCACCTATCGCACGAACGAGGGGAGCCGGGCGCATATGCGCATCTATCTGGTGGTGGTCGACGACAGTCCCGAAGCGGAAGTCGCGCTGCGCTTCGCGGCCCGGCGCGCGGTCAAGACCGGGGGCGGCGTCGAGATCCTGTCGATCATGGCCCCGCAGGAATTCATCGCCTTTGGCGGCGTCCAGGCAACGATCGAGGCCGAAGCCCGGCAGCATGCCGAAGCGATCATCGCCGGCGCGGCCGGCACGTTGTTCGAGGAATCGGGGCTGAAACCCGCGATCACCTTGAAGCAAGGCGATGCGCCCAAGGTCATTCGCGAGACGATCGAAGACAATCCGGAAATCGCGGCACTGGTGCTCGGCGCCGCGCCGAGCGGATCGCCGGGTCCTTTGGTCAGCCATTTCGCGGGAAGCGAGGCAGGCACGTTACCGGTACCGATCATGGTGATCCCGGGAAGTCTGGATCGCGAAGCGATCGATCGGCTCAGCTGAGCGCCCTCACCCGCGATCCCTGGTCCGCAAAATAATACCGCGATCGGCCGGCTCAATTTCTACCTGATCGAGCTTGTCGATCAATTCCGCAAACAAATCGTCGTTCGTAACGGGAAAATGGCGCGTAAAGCCACTGCCCAACAATTCCAGGTCCCTGTTCGTCAGAAACCCGAACGCGACTACGCGTTCCATGGCCATAACGTACGCCTCCTGTTATCGAAACGAACGTATCTTAACTATGTAAGTGCCAATCGTTTCGCAGGCGTTGCGCAATATTGTTCATATTGCGCCAGATTTGCCCCGCGGCTCAACGAACCACCTGCTCGGCAGAACACCTCTATAGCTACGATATCGAAGGCCTAATTTCGTTGCGCGGACGATGGCATCGAGTCAGGTTGTTGCATGCGCAAAGTCCTGATGCTCGCCCCGCTGTTGCTCGTTTCCGCCGCTCCCACGGTCGAGCAGCCCTCCTCGCTTCGGATGAAGGCAACCGTCAGCGCGCTGATCGGGTTCGGCACGCGGCACTCACTATCCGATCCCAACGACCCCAAACGCGGAATCGGAGCAGCCCGGGCCTGGGCGAAGGCGCAATTCGAGACAATCGGGGCGGCTTGCGGCGGATGCCTGACGAGCGAAACGATCGCGCGCAACTTCACCGGCCCCCGCGCGCCCAACGGCGTGAATATCGTCGATGTCCTGGGGGTGCAAAAGGGTTCGGATCCCAATCGCGTGGTCATAATCGGCGGGCACATCGATTCGATCGTCGGCGACGTCATGGATGCCAAGGCGGACGCGCCGGGGGCCAATGACGACGCATCGGGCGTCGCCGTCGTTCTGGAGGCGGCGCGCATCCTGTCGAAGCGAAAATTCCGCGCGACGATCGTCTATGCGGTGTTCTCCGGCGAGGAACAGGGATTGTGGGGCGGCAAGCTCCTCGCCGACACTGCCAGGGAACGCGGCTGGAAAGTCAGCGCAATGCTCAACAACGACATCGTTGGCAATTCGATCGGCCAGGGCGGCGTGGTCGCCAACAAGAGCGTGCGGGTATTTTCCGAGGGTATTCGCGAGAGCGAGGATTTGAAAGGCGATCTCGCCCGGCGGATGAACGGCGGCGAGGATGACGGGCCCAGCCGCGCGCTGGCCAAGACGGTCGATCAGGTCTCGGCGGGTATTCCGGGCGGGCTCGATGCGTTCATCGTTCGCCGGCCCGACCGGTTCGGCCGCGGCGGCGATCACTTGCCCTTTCTCGAGCTCGGCTATCCGGCAGTGCGCTTCACCGTCGCTGCCGAGCGCTGGGACGGCCAGCATCAATATGTCCGGACCGAGAATGGCGTCGCTTATGGCGACACGATCGACAAGATGGACTTCGCCTATCTGGCCAAGGTCGCGGCGATCAACGTCGCGACGATCCGCCGGCTCGCCGCCGCGCCTGCGGCGCCGGACGGGGTGACGGTCCAGGGCGCCCTGTCGCGCGATACAACGGTTCGATGGCAGCCGGTCGACGGTGCCGCGAAATATCGCGTGCACTGGCGCCGCGCCGATACGCAGAACTGGACGACCAGCCGCGACGTCGCCGGCGTAACCGAATTGGTGCTCAAGAACGTGCCGATCGACGACAATTTCGTTGGCGTCTCAGCGGTGGGCGCGGACGGATCCGAAAGCCTGGTCACGTTCGCCGGTCCGGCTCCGAGGCGGTGAGGCCTGTCTGACGCATCTGGCGCGGCAGCCCTCTGCTGCGCCGGAAAAATGGCATGCTACCGCGACCGCCCTCGCCCCGATACCGGCCAGATCGCGTCGAGTGTCTGGCCACGCACGACATGATAATTGTCGTAGAGGTTGACCGTCGGGTCGCAATGCGGTGTGCGGAGCGAGACGCGATCACCGAGCGCGAGCGAGTCCGGCAAGGTCATCAGGGCACCATGTTCGTCGCCCATGAGGAAGAAGCGGGCGCCGTCGGCTGCCCCGGTCTCCACGGAGGGTAATGGCGCATCGGTCGCCATCGACTTGATCCCGGCGTCGAGCGTGAAGAGGCCGGGCGTATTGGCGCTGATCACGCTGGTGTCGATCATCAGCGAGGTTTCGAACGGAATCGGCGCGCCCTCTTCGCCGGTCAGGTCGCATGCGCGATATTCGTCGTCCATGAAGATGTAGGAGCCGACTTGGAGCTCGGTGAAGATCCCGAGCTCCGCATCGATGCGATGCGTCCCCGTCCCACCACCCGTGACGATCTCCGGCGCGCCGCCGGCCTCGGCCAGGGCTTTGATGATAGTGCGGAGATAGTCGGCGCGCTCACGCATGGCCGCTTCGCGCTCCGCGAAGGCATGGATGTGCTGGTGCGAGCCGCAATAGAATTGCACGCCGCGATAGACCAAAGCCGGGAGCGCGCGGATCGTCTCGAACAGTTCAACCGCAGCCTCCGGTGATGCGACCCCGGTGCGGTGGATGCCGGGATCGACGTCGATGATCACCGACAATTTGGCGTCGCCCGCCCGTTCGACCGCCTGCGCGATGGCGCGCGCATTGTCGGGATTGTCGAGCACCGTCATCAGCCCCGCCGACCGCAGGTTGAGCGCAGCGAGCCGATCGACCGCGGGAGCCGGCACGACCGGCGACGTGATGTGAAGCCCGGTAATACCGCCATCGGCCAGCGCTTCGGCCTCGCCAATCTTGGCGCAGCAGAGGCCGACCGCCCCTGCCGCTAGCTGACGCTTGGCGATGTCGACGCTCTTGTGGGTCTTGGCATGCGGGCGAAGCTTGAGTCCGTGGGCGGCGGCGAACGTCGCCATCCGGGCGATATTTCCGTCCAACCGGTCGAGATCGAGCACAAGCACCGGTGTGTTGAGGTCGCGGCGCGACCCCTGGCGGCCGATCAAATGGGCATGCAGTTCCAAATCGTTCACGTGGGTCAGCTCCGGGCGGGAGGGGTCAGGCCGAACAGGCGGGCAAGGTCGTCATTGACGAACTTCTGGCCCGGATCGACGGTTTCGCGGACGCGCAGGAAGTCGCCGGTGCGCGGATATAGGCGAGCGACATCGTCTGCGGTCATCGTGTGCCGCTTGGCCCAATGCGGGCGGCCGCCCGAGCTACGCAACACCGGCTCCATTTCCGTAAACAGGTCGCGCCAGGGCATCCTGGCATATTGGTGGAACGAGATGGAGGCTGCCGGGCCGATGTGGAACGGGCTCATCCAGATGTCGTCGCCGGCGGTCAGGCGAAATTCGAACGGGAACGCGACCGGGAGCTTGCGCCGGCGGATATAGGCGATCGCCTCCAGCAAGGTCGGCAGGCCGGCCGCACGCGGCATTTCATATTCCATTTCCTCGAACCGGATCGTGCGGTCGGACGGAAAGACGCGCCATGCAGGCCCGGTCCGCTGGGTCGGCTTGGCGCTCATCTTCATCATGAAGCGCTGCAGCGTCGGGATCAGCTTGGGCACGCGCCGTCCGATTTCGCAGATGTTGCGGAAGATCGATTCGTCGATGTCGGTCGTGTGCTTGAGATCGCCGCTACCCTCGACCGGATGGAGCGTCTTGAAGATCACATAATCCGCATAGGGAAAGACGAAGAACTCGAAATGGCGCGTGGCGGCACCGAACTCTTCCCAGCGCTCGGCCATCTCGGCGAGCGGGCGGCGCTCGATCCGCTCCTCGAGATAATAAGCCGGCAGGACGTTGATGCGGATCCGGGTGGCGACTCCGAACAGACCGAGCGACAGTCGCTGCGCCTGATAGAGATCGGGATTCTGGTCGGGGCCGCACTCGACCAGGCTGCCGTCGGCCAGCATCAATTCGAAGCCACAGGCCTGGGTCGACAGGCTGCCGAGCTCGGCGCCAGTGCCGTGCGTGCCGGTGGCGGTGGCGCCGGCCAGGGATTGCGGGTTGATGTCGCCTTGATTGATCAGCGACAGCCCTTCGGCCCACAAGGCCTCGGTCAGCCGATCGAGCCCCCAGCCGGCTGGTACCCAGGCCGTGCGGCGGTCAGGCGCGATATCGATCCCGCCTTCGTAATCGCCCATGCTGAGCAAAGTGCCCGAGGTCTCGCATAGCGGCATGAAGGAATGGCCGGCACCGGTGACACGCACTTTGTCGGCGGCCTGGATCAGGCCGGCCAGTTCGGCGCGGGTCTTCGGACGCTCGATACGCTGCGGACGGGCGGCGACGCTGCCCGACCAATTTTGCCAATCCATGCCTGCTCTCTCCATCGGCGGCGGTCAGTCGAAATGCTCGAGATAGCGTGCGAACATCACGCACACTTCGCGGTTGATGATGTCGGCGTCGCGGTCGGGTTCCTCGACCACCATCTCGCTGGCCGAGTAACCGAGCTCGACGATCAGGCGGCAAGCGACCCGAATCCGGCGCTCGTCGGTATTGGGATATTGGTCTCGCAGCGTCTCGGCGAACGCGGCCGCTACCATGTCGCGCGAGCGGATGCGCAGATCGTTGAGTAGCGGCACCGCGCGCAATGCCCGGCCAATCGCGATGCCGCCGGGGAATTCGCGGTGGACCGCGACCATCCGTTCCTGGATCGCGATGCTCTTGGCTAGCCGTTCTTCGAACGTCGCGCCGGTCAGACCGCCCTCCGCGGCCCATATCAGCACTTCATCGTCCTGCGCGCGCATCAGGCGGTCGCCGAGCTCTTTCAGCACCGCATATTTGTTCGGGAAATAGCGATAGAGCGCCGGCGGGGTCAGGCCCGCCCGCTGACAGATCAGGTTGGTGGTGAGCTGTTCGAACCCGATCTCGCGCAGCAATTCGCCGGCCACGTCGAGGATCAATTCGAACGTGTCCTGGCCGCGCGCCTGAATCGGGCGGTGCTTGGTTGCGAGGGGGATCGCTCGGCGGCGGCGTTTGCCGACCGGCTTTGCGGCGGGACGGGAAGGCGAAGAGGCTGTCATCATGCGACGAGGGAGTGGCTTTTGGCCCGGACAAAGTACAGCAGCATCACGATCACCAGCGATGTCGCGAGGAGGCCGACGCCCAGGATCAGGCTTTGCCGCACATCCGCCTCGCCCACGAACAGCGATGCCAGGAATGGCCCCGCGCTGCAGCCGAGCAGGGCAGCGCCCGACCCGAACATCGCAGCGCGCCGGGTTGGATCGGCGTCGATCACCAAGGGCGTGAAGAACGGCGAGGCGAACATCCACAGGAAGCCGAACATCGCCGAGACGGTCAGAAAGACGGTGACGCCGGGCAGATAGGCGAAGACGATCATCGCCGCGCCCATGCCGAGCAGTGAAACAACAAGCGTGAGCGCGGTCGGAATTCGCCCCGCGGCGAAGGTGGCGAGCAATCCGCCGACGACCTGCGCACCGAGCGACAGCGCCATCGCCAGCCCTGCCGTGCCTGCGGGATGCCCCGACTGACGCGACAAAGGCTCGACATAGATCCACACCGCCAGGATGCCGGCGTTGAAGGCGAAGGCGGCGGCCAGCGCCACCAGCCCGCGCGTGCTCAGCCGCCCGGTCGGCTGGTCGGGGTCGACCGGTAACACCGCCAGGCTGTTGGGCACCACCAGTCCGGCGAGCCCGGTCGCGACGCCGATCGCGGCAAGCACCGCGAATCCCGCTCCCACACCGGCCGCCCCTTCGACCAGAGCGCCCAACGCAGCAACGATCACCGCCTGCGCCAGCGTCTGCACGGTCAGGTAGATCGCGGCCCAGCGGTCGGGGCGCGCCGAACGCACGATCATCGCGGTCATCAGCCAGATCAGCGCGCCGCTGGGGATGCCGTTAAGGCCGCGGACGAGGACCACTGTCCAGCCGTCGACGACAATCGACAGCGCGTTGAGCCCGGCCATTGCCAGCCCGCACAGGATCGTCAGCAGCCGCAGGTTCCTGATGCCGTAGAGCGGTCCGGTCAGTCCGGCGGCCACGCCCATGGCCAGCAATTCGGCGGTTCCAGCCTGCCCTAACTGGACGGGGCTGATCCGCCCCGATGCCTCGAGACCACCGAGCAATAGCGGCCCGACGCCCGCGAACAGGATTCCGGCGACACCCACGAACAGGATTGCCCCGATCTGCGCGGCGCCAGGGCGCTGGCCGATCCAGCCATATTCGCTCTCGGACGTTATCCCGGTCACTCTCGCCCGCCGTTCAGTAATGCGCGCGGAGGTAGAGGCCGTATGTGCGCGGCGGCCCGACGCTCACGACGTCGAAGCCCAGGCTAGCGATCGGTGTTATGTCGGAGATGTTGGTCTCTCCGAAGATGTTTTTCCCCCACACGCCGATTTCGAGCTTGTTGCGAACGAGCTGCACGCCCAGCCGCCCGTCGACATAGACCCTGGCCTGATCGCTCAAGCGCGCCGTGTTGGCCGTGTCGAAGAAGACCTTGCTGCGATAGCTCGCGCTGACATTCGCGACGATGGCACCGAACGATACGGGCTGGGTATAATCGACCGCGGTCTGGACGCTGACTTTTGGCGCTGACGGCAGCGTGTTGCCGGAATAGTCCGCGTTGGCATCGGCCGATATGAAGTTGCGATACGTTGCGTTGAGATAGGCCGCGTTCATCGAGACGGTTAGCCCCTTGGCCGGGGTCGCTTCGAGTTCCAGTTCGCCGCCATACATCCGCGCGGCCGAGGCATTGGTGAAGAGCTGACGCGTGATCAGATTGTCGATCACCGTCGTGTACACCTGCAGGTTCTGATAGTCGTAATAGAAGCCCGCGAGGTTGGCGCGCAGCGTATGGTTGAGGAACTCGGCCTTGAGCCCGACCTCATACGCGTTGACGGTCTCGTCCTTGTACGGACCGATATTGGCGACCTGATCGGTCTGGCCGCTGAAGAAGCCGCCGCTCTTGGTTCCCCGGCTGTAGCTCGCATAGACATTGACGTCGGGCGTGACGCGATATTGGAGGCCGAACTTGCCCGAGACCGAATCGAACGTCTTTGCGCCATTGAAGGTGAAGTATGGAAAGGGAGTCAGCGTTTCCGCGCTGAAATAATGGAAGTCCTTGTGATCGGCGGAATAGCGCAGCCCAAGCGTCGCGGTCAGCTTACTGGTCAGGTCGTGGTCGAGCTGTCCGAACGCTGCATAACTTTCGGTCTTCTGCGTCAGCGGCCAGATGAATTGGCCGATCCCCTGGACGGGATCGGGCGGCAGGAAATCCAGCACGTCATAGGTCGAATTGTTGCTGAGCGAGTCGTGGGCGTAATAGAGGCCCAGCACGTAGCGTAACCTGGGCTTGCCACTCGATTGCAGACGCAGCTCTTGGCTGAAGGTGTTTTGCCGCGCGAGGTAACTGGCGGTGATGACCGGCAGCGGATTGGCGTCAGTTTCTTCCTGGTCATTGCGCTTGGCATGCTGATAGCCGGTCACCGCAACGATATCGGCCGAACCCAGGTTGATGGTCAGCGTGTTGGCGACGGTGAAGAGATCGACCTGATCCTTACCCTCGAAGCTGTAATCGCCTTCATAGAGGTTCTTGCTGGCGTTGGCGTAGCCAAGCACGTTGGTGCAGTTCGCGGTGCCGTAATAGGCCGGTGCGCAGAGGCCATCGGGTCCCGCGACGTCCGGGCTGACCGGAAAGAGGGTGCGGTTATAGGCCCAAATCGACCCGCCGCGCGATTTGCCGAAGGTAACGGCCAGATCGTCGGTGATCGCGCTCGACGGCGTGAAATGGACACTGCCGCGCACGGCCCAGCGATCGGCGTTGTTGCCGCGATGGCCGGTCAGCCGATTGACCGAATAGCCGTCGTCGCGCTGGTAGATGCCGGCCACCCGCACGGACAGCAGGTCCCTGGCCAGCGGCAGGCTGACCCCGCCCTGAAGATTGACCGAATTGAAATTGCCATATTCGCCCAGGAAATCGGCTTCGACTTCGTTGCCCGGCTTGCGACTGGTGACGTTGACGGCGCCGCCCGTCGTGTTGCGACCGTAGAGCGTTCCCTGCGGGCCGCGCAGGACTTCGGCCTGCTGCAAATCGAAGAACGCGAAACGCTGCGCCAATGGTGACCCGACATAGACGCCATCGGCATAGATGCCGACCGCGCTGGCGGTTGCCGGGTTGAAGTCGTTGACGCCGACGCCGCGGATGAAGATGCGCGGATTGGCGCCGTTATCGTCCGACTTGATCTGCAAACCCGGAGTTGCATTCGACAGATCGACCAAATCGAGGATGCGCTTGTTCTCAAGCGTCTTGCCGGTCACCGCGCTGACCGCGACGGGAACGTCCTGGAGATTTTCGGAGCGCTTCTGCGCCGTGACGATGATGTCGCCGACCCGCGGAGCGTTGTCGTCGGGCGGGACGACCGCCGTTGCCGGAGGATTAGTCTGCAGCGCGTCCTGCGCCGAAGCGGATCCGGCCCATGCAAGGGCCACCAGCGAAACTCCAACCCCGACTGCTCGACGCATAACCACTCCTTTTTCGAGTGAGGACGCCTAACGGTAGCATGAACTATCGTAACTGCAAGGCGGATGCGATCACGCGAAATTCGCCTTGCAATACGTAATGTTACGGATGGTTGTTGAGGGCCGCAAACAAGCCGAGCGCGAGCTAAATTGCTGCCGACGCGCCAAAAAAAGCTCGCGAAATGACGCTTTTGCGACTCGACTTAACCGATGCCGCGAGCAGAAGCTGCGGCCGGACGCCGCCTCATACGAACTGGCGTCGGCCTGGGCGCGGAGTGACTTAAAAATCGGGCCAGCGCGTTGGCGTATAACGTCGCGCGCATCGTCCAGTTGGAGGGGCGATCAGCGCCCTGACAATATTTCCGCTTCGCCGACCGGAGGCAGACGGGAACGAAACTGCCCGCCGTCGCGATTGCGACGACGGGCAGCGTCCCCCCCCAACGAACTGGTCAGATCAGCGGCAGACGTAGGTGCAGGTGCAGGTGCACCGCACCCTCGGCCGCCACTTCTTCTTCACCGGCGCGCGGTAGACCTTGCGGGCCACCGGGCGGTACGTCTCGGTGATATATTCGGTGGTTGTGGTCGTGGTCGTTGCGCCCGGAATCACGATCGTGGTCGTGGTGCCTGGCGGCGTAAAATAGGTGCCGGCATAGCCGCCGCGATAGGCGATGGTCGGCGCCGGTACGGGCGGCGGCACGGCACGATAGTCCGTGCGCTCCTCGTAATAGCTGCTGTTGCCGCCATAGCCCGGCGCGGCATAGTCAGCGCCAAACGCCGGAGCCGGAGCGCCAAAATTCGGTCCGGAGCCGTAGCCGTAGCTGTCGTCATAGGCGTAACCGTCGTCATAACGGTCCCAATCGACGTCGTAGGCGCCGTCATAGACCACGCCATAGCGGTCAACGAGCAGGGCATCGTTGTAATAGCGCGTCCAATAATAGCCGGCTGGCGGCGTCATCAGGCCGTAGAGCTGCCAGTCACCGATAATGAAATTCGACGACAGCCAATAATTCGGGATGCGCTTGCCACGCTTGATGCGCGAATAGCCGTTCCAGCCACCAGGCGCCTGAACGCCGGCCCACCAATAGCCGCCGACGCGATTGCCCCAACGGCTGCGATGGCCGCTCCAGCCGCCGCGCCACTGGCCCCCATTGTTCCAGTTGCCCGGGTTGCCGGGACGGGGGCCATTGCCATTCCAGCTGCCCGGATTGCCCGGACGAGGTCCCTGCCATTGGCCGGGATTGGGGCGAGGCATCGGCTGGCCCTGCGGCGCGGGCTGGCCGCCCCTCCAGCCGCCGGCAGGAGCGCCATTGTTGCCGAGTCGCTGGGCGTCGGCGGCACCGCCACTAAAGGCCAAAGTGGCCGCAGCCGCAGCAATCACGAGGGTTCGCATGGTTAACACTCCCTGTTACTCGGCGCGACTATTAACCAAGCCGGCGCGATCAATCTTGGGAATGCGTACCAAAAACCCAGGTTTTCCGCCAGTTTTTCGCCAGCGTTATGTTTGTCCCGATCTGGATCAGGATTCAGCTGTTAACCCTATCCGTCAACAATCGGGCGATCTGTTCGATTCCGGCAGCATCCTGTTCATCGAAGCGGGAGGGTTCGGGACTGTCGAGATCGATCACCGCGACGACGCGATCGCCCGATACGATCGGCACGACCAACTCGGCACGGCTCGCGGCATCGCAAGCGATATGGCCGGGAAATGCATGGACGTCGGCGACCAACTGGGTCTCGCGCGTCGCCGCCGCGGCACCACAGACGCCCTTGCCGAACGGAATGCGGATGCATGCCGCTTTGCCCTGGAACGGTCCCAGCACGAGCTCGTCGCCGACATTGCGGTAGAAACCGGCCCAGTTGAGGTCGGGCAGATATTGCCAAAGCAGAGAGGCGACGTTGGCCATGTTCGCGACCCCGTCGGGTTCGCCCGCCGTAACCGCGTCACAAGCGGCGAGCAGGTCGCGATAGAGATCGGGCTTTGAGCCGGCGGCGATGTCGAAGGCGTACATGAGACACCATGTAGCGATCGCAGCGGACGAGCGGGAGGGGTGGAATGTTCGCCAGCCCGGAGCGCAAGGGATTGGGCGGATCTCAGGCGGGTTTCTTTTCCGTCCCTCCGGTCCCGCCGGCATGCCGCACCGGGTACTTCTCCAGGGCACGCTGCCACGATACGCTGTCGGTCAGGCGCGATTGCACGATGCGGAGCTTTTCCCAGCCGGGGAGCTGATGAAGCAGGCGCCGCGTGGTGTCGACCAGCACCGGCGGGATAGTCGGGCTGAAGGTGATGCGGCTGACGGCGGCCCGGTCGAGCGGGATGTGAATCACGTCGTCCTCGTCCCCGCGCACCGCGATGGCGCGAAATTCGGCTTCGTCGCGAAAGCCGGCGCGCTTCATGAACGGCAGCCGATGGATGTCGCTGGCGTCGATCGTCGCAATGTCGGCGATGCGTACATAGTCGACCGGCCCGATCAGGCAATTGGGGCGGCCGTCGAACATCGCGCAGAACCGCGCCTTGTCGAAATGGATGCAGACACCAGCCGATCCGCCGGCGAACACCTGCCAATGGTGAAATGTCTCGGGCGCCTCGGTCAGGCAGACTGCGCCGACGAACCCGTGGCCGAGATGCTCCTGATAGACCGCCATCGCCTTGCGATCGTTGGCGTCGACCCAGGCGGAGGGACTGACGAGCGTGATCCGCTCGTTCATCAACATGTCGATCGCCACCGGCAGGCTGGTGTAACGACGCAGGCTGGGGTTGAGTTTGGCCATCGGCTATTCCCTCAGTCGAGGCGGACCTTGCCGCGTCCGGCCTTCACCGTGCTGCGACCTTTCTTCTCGTCGACCCGCCGCGCCCTGGCCGCGCGCGACGGTTTGGTCTTAACGCGCTTGGCCTGGCGGACGTGCGCAGAGCGGATCAGCTCGGCCAGCCGCTCTCGCGCATCCTGGCGGTTGGCCTCCTGCGTCCTGAAACGACGCGCGGTGACCAGCAATTCGCCGCCCGCCGTCATCCGGCTGCCGGCCAATTCCTTGAGTCTCTCATAGGCATAAGGCTGGAGGCCGAGCGCAAAGACATTAACCCGAAGCTGAACCGCGGTCGCGACCTTATTGACGTTCTGCCCGCCCGGCCCGGTCGCGGCGAGGAAGCGCTCTTCGACAATGGCAGTATCGACTCGGTCGACCCAGCCGTCTCCGTCACTCATGACCGAAGCCCGCGGCTGCGAACCGTTCGGGGATCGGAGCGACGGCATGGATCGCCGGCTTGCCGTCGCGAGGGACGGTCAATTCGGCGGCGTGGAGGAGCATGCCGCCCTTATCGGCGCGGCCATAGACCGGGTCGCCGACCACCGGAATGCCCAGACCCTCGAGCGCGTGGACGCGAATCTGATGGGTACGGCCAGTGGTTGGGCGGAACTCGACCAGGGCGCGGCCGCCGTCGGTGCGGAGCACGTGCCAAGCGGTGCGCGCGGCTTTGCCATCGGGCGAGCCCGTCATCCGCCACCCCTCCTCGCGAGAAGAGACCTTCGCGAGCGGAAGGTCGATCACGCCCTCCATTCCATCCGGCACGCCTTCGAGCACGGCAAGATAACGCTTTTCCACGCGGTTTGCCTCGAAGGCTTGTTGCAGGCGGGCGTGAGCCTTGGGATTGCGCGAGAGCAGCAGGCAGCCTGACGTATCCTGGTCGAGCCGATGCACCGCCATCGGCCAACGCTGGAACCCGAACGTCAGGCTGTCGAGATGGTTCTCGAGGCTGATCCCACCACGGCGCGGCGGATCGACCGGCAGGCCCGCAGGCTTGTCGATCACCATCGCCTCACCGTCGAGGAACAACACCTTATCCGCCAGCATGGCCTACCCCTTGCCACTCAAGCCGCGCCCGTGCCAGTGGTTGCGTGCTTTGTTTCCCCAGGAGCGTGTTGATGCCGTTGCGGTGGCTGCTGGTTGCCTTTTCCTTGTTCGCTCCTGCCACGGCGCTCGCGCTGACCCCGGTCACCTTGTGCAACGGCCAGACCGTCGAGCCGCTGCCCGACGGCCGGGTTTTGGGGCATATTCCCTATCCCGATGGTAATCCCGCCGACATGGTCACGATTCCCGGCAATTTCGGGATGGGGCGGTCCTGCCAACTTCATCGTGATGCCGCAGCGGCGGTGAGCGAGTTGCTCGCCGCTGCCGATCAGGTGCCGGGGGTGAAAGGCAGGCTGCACGGCATATCCTGTTTCCGCACGACCGAACGCCAACGCCAGATCTTCTGTAGCCAGATCGGGCCGGGCAAAAGATGCAAGGACGCCGCCGAGCGCGCCAAAAGCTCCGCCCCGCCCGGCTATAGCGAGCATGCCACGGGCTATGCGCTCGATTTCGCGGTCCGGCCGCTAGCGCCGGGTTGCGGCGACGTCAGCGATTGCATCGCCAATTCGCCGCCGGGCAAATGGCTGTTGGAGCATGCGACCGAATTCGGGTTCGAATTGTCTTTCCCTCCCGGCAACGCGCAAGGCGTGACATGGGAGCCGTGGCACTGGCGTTGGGTGGGCGTCAGCGCGACTGCTTCGGGCGCCGCGACGGCGCGAGCCGTGTTCGCGACGGCGCGCTCGCGCTTCCCGGCATCGCCGGGCATTCCCGACCTGTCGCCTGAATGGCAAGAGGCGATTCATGCGTCGCCCTCGTCAGTCGGGGCGCCGGCACCGGCGGAAACCTGGCCGAAATAGGACCATGGTCGACGGCGGTTGATGCGCGGTGTCAGAGACGGAACACGATCGCTTCGGTAACTTGTGCCGGCCTTGTCGACGGAGCATAGGCCGATCATTGGCGAAAGATCGGGCACGGTAATGCAGGAAATCGGTATCGGCTTGATCGGCTATGGCCTGGCGGGCCGGGCGTTTCATGCCCCCTATATCCGTGCCACGCCGGGTATGTCGTTGCGCGCGATCGTCACGCGCGACCCGGCGAAGGTTCATGCCGACCTGCCAGACATGCGCGTCGTTCCTGACCTCGCTGCACTGTTGGCCGAGCCCGGCATCGATCTCGTCGTCGTCGCCAGCCCCGATCCGCTCCATGCCGCGCACGCGATTGCGGCGCTGGACGCCGGCAAGCATGTACTGATCGACAAACCGTTCGCCACGAGCCTGGCCGATGCTCGCCGCGTCGCGGAAGCGGGCGAGACCTCGGGAAAATTGGTGACGGTATTCCAGAACCGCCGCTGGGATGCCGATTTCGGCACGCTGCGGCGGCTGATCGCGGACCATTCGCTGGGCGAGATCGTACAGTTCGAAAGCCATTTCGACCGGTGGCGTCCAACCCCGACAGGCCTGTGGAAGGAAGCGCGCGAAGGTGGTGCTTGGCTCGACCTGGGGCCACATCTGGTCGACCAGGCGGTGCTGTTGTTCGGGCAACCAGCGGGTGTAAGCCTGGACCTGGCGACGTTGCGCGGGGGCGCGCCGTCGCCTGATTATTTCCACGCAGTGCTGCGCTATGAGCGCCATCGCGTAATTCTGCATGCTACCAAGCTCGCGGCGCAACACGGCCTGAGGTTCGCGGTGCACGGCACGCACGCAAGTTGGATCAAGCATGGCAGTGACCCGCAGGAAGCCGCGACGCTCGCCGGGCGCGCGCCGGGAGGCGAGGATTGGGGTACCGATCCGATCCAAGGCACGCTGACGATCGGCGACACCGGCGATACTTACCCTGTGCCCAACGAGCGCGGCGACTACCGGATCTTTTGGCAGGCGCTGGCCGATGCCATTCGCGGCAACGGCGCGAACCCGGTTCCGGCGAGCGAGGCGATCGCCGTGATGGAAGTGCTCGACGCGGGACTGCGCAGCGCCGCCAACCGCTCCGAGATTGCGCTCTAAGCCGCTCGCGCCCTGCCCTCCTCAAGATAGACCGACTTCGGCCGGATCAGCCGGCCGGTCAGCGCTTGCTCGCGGGCATGAGCGATCCAGCCGGCGACGCGGCCCATCGCGAACACGCCGGTGAAGCTCTCTTTCGGAAAACCCACCGCCTCGAGCAGCAACGCGGTGTAGAATTCGACGTTGGTTTCGATGACGCGGCTTTGCTTGCGCTGGCGCAAGGCGACGAGCGCGACGCGTTCGACTTGCTCGGCGAATTCCAGCCGCCCGCCGGCGCGATCGAGCGTGTGGAGTGCAGCCTTCAAGGCATCGGCGCGCGGATCGCGGACGCGGTAGATGCGGTGGCCGAAGCCCATCAGGCGGCCGCCATGATTGAGCGTACGATCGATCCAGGCGTGCGCGTCGCCTTCCTCAGCGATGCCGTCGAGCATTTCGATCACCGGACCGGGTGCGCCGCCATGGAGCGGGCCCTTCAGCGCGCCCAACCCCGCCAGCACTGCCGATGTCAGCCCAGCCTGGGTCGAGGCGACGACGCGCGCCGCAAAGGTCGAAGCATTGAGACCATGGTCGCTGACCGTCACCAGATAGGCGTCGAGGGCCTTGCCACCGGTATCGCGACCGAGCATCCGCACCACGTCGTCGGCGTGCCCGCGGGATGGGTCCGGGGCGACCGGGTCCTGCCCGGCGGATTGACGAAGCAAAGCAGGAATCAGGACCGCCGGCGCGGCGATCAGGCGCAGCGCGTCGTCGAGCGTTACTCCGTCCGGCATCGGTGCGATCGCCGTGCGCATCGCGTCATAGACGGGAAGGTCCGCCAGCAGGGACAACAATCGACGCGCGCGCTCGAACGCGTCGACGCGCGCTTGCCCCAGCATCGCGGCCAAGCGCTCAGGGTCGGGCAGGTCGTCGAAGAAACCGCAGAACAACAGATGCACAGTCTGTTCGAACGTCCAATGTCCGGCGAGCGCTTCCAGCGGATGACCGCGAATGATCAACCGCCCCGCTTCGCCATCGACATCGGAGAGCACGGTTTCCGCCGCGACGACATCTTCCAGACCGCTATTCATCGACCGAACTCCCTTGACGTGACGCCGCGCACATGGTCGTGTCGCGAGCGTCAATCAATCTTGATCAAGTGAATCAATCATGCGCGAATGGCTGTCTCGGGAGGAAGCATTGGCGAAGCTCGGGGTACGACCGCAGACGCTTTATGCCTATGTCAGCCGAGGGTTGATCGAGCGGCGCGCCGATGCGGCCGATCCTCGGCGCAGCGAATATCGTGGCGGCGACATTCTGGCGCTGACCAATCGACGCGCGCGGGGACGCCGGACCGCGTCGATCGCGGCGTCGGCCATGGCCTGGGGCGAGCCAGTGATCCCGACGCGGATTTCGACCGTCGCGCACGGGCAACTGATTTTTCGCGGGCACCGGGCAAGCGACTTGGCCGATCACGCGACGTTGGAAGACGTCGCGGCGTTGTTATGGGAACAGACTGCAGCGGCATTCCCGGCGGCGACGGGCGATAGCGATCCCTTCCGCGCGCTGGCGGCGCTGATCACGGGCGCCAAGCCGATGATCGGACGAGCGCCCGCCAAGCTTGCGCAGGAAGCGTCGGTCGCAATCGCGGCGATTGCCGGCGCGTTCGGTGCGGCCGGCGGCGCACCGATGCACGAACGCCTGGCACGTGGCTGGTCGCTCGATGCAGCGGGCACCGACCTTGTTCGGCGCGCGCTGGTTCTGCTCGCGGACCATGAACTCAATCCCTCCACCTTCGCCGCGCGCGTCGCGGCGTCGACCGGATCACCGATGGCGGCGTGTCTGATGGCCGGCCTGTCGACGCTGGCAGGGCCCAAACATGGTGGCGCCGGCGCCGCACTCGCCGCGCTAGCGGCCGAAGCCCGGGCGAATGGCGTCGACGCAGCGGTCGCGCGCTGGCTGGCGGCCGGGCAAGGCCTGCCGGGATTTGGCCATCCGCTCTATCCGCACGGCGATCCGCGTGCCGCCGCCTTGTTGCCGCTGGTCGCGCTCGACCCGGCGCTGATCGAGCTTCGCGACGTGGTGATGGACGCGACCGAGGCATTGCCCAACATAGATTTCGCCTTGCTCGCCACCTCGGTCGCCCTTGGCCTGCCTGCAGACGCGCCGTTCCGGCTATTCGCCATAGCGCGCGGAGTCGGCTGGGCGGCGCATGCGATCGAGCAATCGGCCAGCGGCGCCGTGATTCGGCCGCGAGCCCAGTATCAAGGATTAGCGGACGACGATCTCGCGAGGGATCGCTAGGGGCAGGAAAGAAGGGGCCCGGACGCTGTCGTCCGAGCCCCAGCATTTCCTTAATAGGTGCCCGAGAAGCTACGGTTGAGGATGTGGCCGTCGCTGTCCTCGTCCTGATCCCGGCCAGCGCTGTCGCCGCCGAAGAACGCGCTTCGCTCTTCGTCACGCCAATGCGCCTTGGCCTCTTCGGCCGTCTTTCGCACGATGACCTTGTCATCGACCCGATCGATCCAGCGCGACGGGATCGAGTGATGGCGGCCGCCGGCATCGGGATCGCTTTTGGTGAGAAGGATGCGATCGCCGCGGACCTTGTCGACCGTGCCGATATGTTCGCCGTCCGAGCCGACCACGTCCATATGTTCGGTCACGCGCTGCAGGCTCGACCGCTGGGTCTGCCGTTCGTTGCGCCAGCTGCCGAATTCATTGGAAAACCTCTGCTGGTTCTCGCGGCGATATTCGTCGTAGTCGCGATCGAGCTCGGCGATCTGGCCGGCGCGCCAGCTGTGATAGTCGTGGTCGCCACGATAGTCGCTTTGACCGCCATAACGCTGATCGTAGCGCTGATCCGCTTCGCGCCGGCGTTCAGCCTCTTCGTCGCCGAACCATGACCGCACCTCGTCACCGGCGCGGGCGAAGAAGTTGCGGTCATCATAGCTATAGTCGCGCGGATCGCGGTCATATCCGCGAGCGGCGCTGCGCCGACCGCGATACATGTCGGCGCGTCCGTAATCGCGATCATCGTCGCGGCGGTCACCGACATCGGCGAAGCGATTGCGATCGGACGCGTGGCTGCCACGATAGCGTGCGCCCGAGCCATAATCATATTCGCGGTTGGCAAAGTTCGCGTTGCGGCCCCGGCTGTAATAGCCGCGGTCATAATCGTCGCGATCATAATCCGGGCCCCGGCGCGGGCCGATCATGCCGGCGGCCTCATATTCGCGCGCGCTCGTATAGGTCCGATCCCGGCCGGAGCCGTAATCGCGCCCATAATTGTCGTCGCCGGGCGCGTAATAATCGCCTTGCAGCGAATTGCCGCGGGGGTAGCGTTCATATGCCATCTGGCGGGTCCTCTCATCGGGTTTGGACGGCGAGCGCGGCAAGGGGGGACCGCGCCCGCCTGTCCGCTTAAACGGGGCGCAAAGGCCGCCAGTTCCGCAATTCGGCGACCGCTTGACGCAGGTTAACGAGGTTGTCCGGCAGCTGGGCGCGACCCGTTGGGCCAGCGCGGCAAACCGCGTGTTGCAAAGCCGGAAAATGGTCGCTAGAGGCTCGCGCTCCCAAGGGCGGAAGCGCCCTTTCGGCGTGGGCGGGGCTGTAGCTCAGATGGGAGAGCGCTGCAATCGCACTGCAGAGGTCAGGGGTTCGATTCCCCTCAGCTCCACCAGCCGCCCACGCCAGACCTGAAGCCTGCTGATCCACGCTGTACCGCGGTTAGGCGGTCGGTCCACTGCTCCACAACACCGCGACCGTCGGAACCTCCTCTTCGAGCGCCTGCAATCGATCGTACCAGGGTTCGACGTCCCGAGCCGCCGGCGAAAACCCTGCGGACTGCAGGCGCGCGGCGATCCAGCGCGCGCGCAAGCTCTCCAACTCGGTCCAGATCGCGCCGATCACACCGCTGGCTTGCGGTTCTCGCTGCCAGATATTGACCCGTCCGGTTTCGATCGCTTCCCAAACGAGCGCCCCGATTTCGTCGGCGATCAGCCGGTCGACGGAGGGACGCCAGCTACACAGATCACGCAGCCTCTCCGCGATCGGGATCAGGGCGCGCGCGGCGTCGATCAGTGCCGCGACCGCCGGGTCATGAGTCCAACAATCGACCGCGAGCAGACGCACGCTTTCCGGATGGAGGTCGGGCGAAGGCTGAAGAGCGGCAGGCGGCAAGGATTGCTCCCACACAGGAAAAGTGGCGAGCAGCAAATATGGGACATATTGTCCAACTATTCAATATCACGGACGGCTACCGCTCCGCACGTCGACACAATCATCCGCGGGACGATCTGGCCAAACATCAGCCGCGCCTTCGCGAGCTTTTGCCGTCACTGTCCAATTGACCGGCACGCCATTTTTCGATCATGTGCGGACCGGGCACGTCGGGATAGGGTCCCTTCCCAGCCACGCGCCGTCCAGTGAGAAGAAATTCCACCGACACTCCCGTTATCAAGGCGAATTGCTCCATCAACGCATGCGGCATCGGCGTGCGCGATTCGTACTTGCGATAGCGTTCGGCCGGCACACCGAGCAGGGTCGACATCTGCCCGGCCGTCATTCCTCTCAGCTGCCGAAGCGCCTTCACCCTGGCGATATAAAGAGCGTCGAATTCCTCGGGAGTGATCGGATCAGCCATGGACAAATTGTACCATGGCCGTGCCCGAAAGCAAGGCAGCAACCGATTATTGAAGTGTTGGACAATATGTCCAATAGCTCGCGGATGGCCGGCTCTGCATGTTCCGAACGCACCAGCGGATCCCCAAAGGATGAATCGGAAACGAGGTGCGCAGAATGTGGGCGCTCGTTCTGCGACCATCCCGATCTAATCTACGGCGGCATTGTCCCTTCGCCTCGTCAGGCCCGGCCCGAGGCCGACACGCCAAAAGGCTGAACGATCGCGCCAGCCCAAAACAGACACCGAAATTATCAGGAGAAAGACGTTGGCGGAGAGCAATCCGAAGATCCAACAGGTGGGCGACCGGCTCGCGATGATCCGTGCGAGCGCCGAGCGCCGCCTGGCGGCCCTTCCACAACGCGACAAGCGACCCGACGCCGCCGATCGTCTGGCCGCGGCGCTGCACCGACGCGAGGACGCCGAAGGGCGGCACGAGGCAATGATCAAGCGGTGGCGGCACAAGAATGAAGGCACGCCCGAGACGCACGAAAAGGCGAACGCGCTGCCTGAGCGGAGGAGACAATCGCCGCTGCATCGCATGGAACGGCTGGGCAAGATTAGCGCGGACGAGCGCGCGGCGGCCGAAGAGATCGCCGGCGTGGCGGAACGCATCCGGCGCGCCGGATCGATACGGTCGGTGTCATTGGAAACGCGCGTCGATTACGCCGATTCTGGGCGGGACCAACTGGTCGAGTCCCTGAAACGTGTACGGCTGGAGGTCGCCTATCGCGCGTGGTGCGAGGCGATTCCCCGGCCGACGGCGATGGTGCTCGATATGGTCCTGAGCGACCGCTCGTTCGTGCAACTGGCGCGCGCGCATGGCATGCAATGGCGGACCGCGCGCAAGCGGTTGATCACCGCGTTGCGGATGTGGCCCGAGATGGCGGCGGCAGCGCGACGCGATGTGGATCGGGAGGATGTCGAGGCAGTGTATGCGCGGCTGGGCTCGGGAGAGCTGCTGTGATGGCAGCGGTACACGGTGCGCCGACGCCACTCGCGATCGATCGAGGAAATTAGAACAAAACGTGAAAACTTCTTGACTGCCACGAAAAAACGTGTATGTAGCAATCATCCAAATTTGCGTTCGACCGAAACGGCGTCGCGCAATTTTCTCGCAGACATTCGACGGGTTAGGGCACTCACGCGGCGACGTCCGAACGTTGCCGCATAGGGTTGTCGCGACGCACCGGCCGGATTGCGATCGGTGGAGTTCGGATGGCAGGACGGAAGTGGGCGACAACGGGGACATCGGCCAAGGACGCTGCTGTTCCCGTTGTGCTCACCACCCCTGCCTCGCCCCACCCTGCCAACATTTCGCGCGCGAGCCCGCGGGCGACGATCGAGATCACCGACGCGATGCGCGCGGATGTGCGGCGCTTTGCCGAGATCGGAACGCCCTATGCGGTCATCGCGCGGATCATGGGATTGAGCGCGACGACGTTGAAGCGGCGATGCCGCGCCGAACTGGACGCCGGTGTCGAGATCGCCAATGCGCGGATCGCGCTGGCCTTGTTCGAGACCGCGATGGGCGGGAACACGACGGCGATGCTGTGGTGGGAAAAGACGCGCGCTGGACGGCGAGAGGGTTCCGCGCCCGATCCGCGCGAAATTGGCAAGCGCGCTGCGGAGACGATCACGCCCGATATGTCGGCACGTGAAGCGGCTGAGCGCTATCGGGAGGAATTGGGGTGACGGCGATGTCAGCGCCGCCTCTCCCGACCTGGCCGCCAGACTATGTCGCCGAGCTGATGGCGCGACAGCACCGGTTGCGGCGGCTGAAGGCGGATGCCGGGCTGCGCGCCGGGCTGGCTGCGCCATCGGATCGGGAACGTGGATCGCCGATCCTGCGGCAAGGGAGGTGGTTGATGGGATTCCTCATTTCTCTCGCGCTCGGCTGGAAATGGCCGGGCTGGGCCGCCCGTATGTTCGGGTGGGCGGTGCCGGTCCTGGTCGCGACCGCGGCTGCCTGCACCATGGTCGCGCTGATCTATCGCACGGGCCAAACGGCCGGCGGGGCGAAGGTAGCCGTGCAGGCCGAACAGGCGCACGCCAGGGCCGTCGCGACCGCGCGCGCCGACGAACGCCACGCCCAGGCGACCGTCGATGCGATCGGCAAGCGTGTCGCGGCCGCCGACGACCAGAGCACTGCCCTCGTCCGTTCCAAAATCACGGAGATCCATGATGCGATCGATTCGACGCCCGGTACCGGGACCAGCGTTGTTGCTCCTCGCGCTGTTTTCGACAATGCCGGGGTGCGCGCATCCCTCAACGCCCTCGTCGACGATGCGAATCGATCGGCCGATGCTGCCGACGCCGAGCGCTGAAATGACCAAGACCGAGCGCCTGCCGACCCTGACCGGCAAGAAAACCGGCGAGCTGATCCTGATCGACAAGGGCGAATATGGCGAGCAGCTCGACCTGATGGCCGAAGCGATCGGCGCGGTGGCGCGGCTCAACAACCGGCAAGGCGCGCGCAACGCCTATGACCGCTGCGTCAAGGTGATCTTTGAAACCGGGATCGCGCCAAAGGACTGCCGGCAAGACGCGGCAGCGCGACGTTGATCGAGATTGTGGCCGGTCGGTCACATCCGCAAACAATCGCCCGAGGTTATATATCCTACGCCCAATATGTCCGAATTGCTGGCTAATTCCGATTGACCGGGTCGCGGCCCGCGCTAGCGGTCTTGTCTTCGCCCTGCGGGAAACAGGGCCAAAAAGAAGGGGATAAACATGTCGCACCGTTCCGCGCGCCACAGCGCGCGTCTTCGCTTTATCTTGAACACTTCTGCAGCTCTTGGTTCGCTGGTCGCCGCCGCGACGGCGCATGCCCAGACGGTGGGCGCCATCGCCAATCCCGGCGCGAACGCACCAACTGGAAATTATTATTCGCCGCAGGACGCGACTGCGGTGGCACCGCCCGAAACGTCGATCCGCGAGCCGCAGATCGTGATTTCGCAGCCCGGCAATCCGAATTCGTCGACGCCGCCCAATGGCGCGCTCGATGCCAATGACGTGACCGGCGTCGGCGAGATGATCATCGATCAGCAGAACGGCTTTATCGGCCTGTGCACCGGCACCCTGATCAACCCGCGCACGGTCATCTTCGCCGCGCATTGCGTCAACGAAAGCCCGGACGGGCAGGGTTTTCAGGATCCGTGGGGTTATGGTGCCGACAATGGCGGCCGGCCGATCGCCTTCGGATTCCGCGCCAACAACAATGCCCCGGGCAATTCGGCGTTCGGCAACTGGTTGTATGGCGGGTATCAGACCGACGTCGCCAACTATCTCTACAACGTCAACCAAGTGTCCTATAACCCAGCGTCGACCTCGCTGGGCGTCGGCAACAACTTCCTGCAAGGCGACATCGCGATAGCGACGCTCGATACGCCGGCGGCGAACGTTCCGACCTGGGCCCTCCTGCTGTCGCAGCTGCCGGCGCCGGCATCGATCGATGCGGCCAAGGGCACCGGCTATCACGTCACGATCACCGGCTATGGCGATAGCGGCACGGGAAATACCGGCGACACGCGCGGAGTCGATTTCCGCCGTCGTGTGGCAGAGAATTATATCGGCCTGCTGGGCTCGCTCGACGATGTCGATGGGTTCGTGTTCGGGTCGCCCGATGGTTTGCCGCAGAACCTCTATCAGCTCGATTTCGACGATCCGCGCCGTGGTGGGCTGAACGCCAGCATCTATGATTTCAACCTCTTCCGCGACAATGCCTTGCCGAAGGAAGGCATCACCGCGCCCGGCGATTCGGGCGGGCCGCTAATCCTGGACGACACCTATTCGAAAAAGCTGGTAGTCGGCGTGCTCTCAGGTGGCAGCCGCTATTTCTACGCTCAGCCTTCCTCGAGTTACGGCACATCGGCCTTCTATCAGCCGCTCTATCTCTTCTGGGACTGGATCGCGGCCAACAACAATTACCATTATGTCGGGTCGAAAGCGGGCGACGCGAACTGGACCGATCCGACGCATTGGGTCACCAATATCGACCCCAATTACATGACGATCGTCGATGGCAATCTGGTCAACGGCGTACCCTCTACCCTGGGTGACGGAGTCAACGGCACGTCGGGCAAATTCGGCGAGATTTGCCTGGAGCAGGGCAATTACAGCAACTGCTACAACACCGCGACCGGCGTGCAGACCATCAACGGCGTCGAACACGAGTACACGCCGGAAGGTGGCGAACCCGGGACCAGCCCGATCCCGGACTCGACATTGGAAAATGGCTTGCCCGGCGCGACCAATTTCGTCCCGAACGACCGTGACCCGGACGCCGCGACGCACACCCGCGCCGCCTATTTCGACGTGACGTTGAGCGCAGCGGGTACCACCACGCTCGATACCAATATCGCGGTCGATCGCTTGACCGTTGCGGGATCGGGCGCCCGGCTGAATATCGCCAATGGCGGATCGCTGACGAGCCTGATCGACATCACCCAGACCAATGGCCGCATCACCGTCGACGGTACGATGAATTCGGTCGGCGACTACCTGTTGTTCTCCGGCGCGCTGGACGGGCGGGGCCGGATCAACACGCCGTACCTGACCAGCGTGACCGGCATGATCGCGCCAGGTACCGCCGGTACGATCGGCACGCTGACGGTCGGCGGCAATCTGGTGCTGTCGTCGGGCAACGTCCTGCTGATCGACCTCGGCGCAAATGGGACCTCTGACAAGCTGGCGGTGGTCGCCAACCGGTTCAGCGCGCCGGGCGTCGCGGTGGACGGGCTGGCGTCGATCGGCGGCACGGTGCTGTTCGCACCGGCATCGGGCTATATGATCCGCGACGGCGACACCTATCAAATCCTGACCGCGCAGAACCAGTTGACCGGCACGTTCAACACGACCGCGCTCAGTGCGATCCTGACGCCGAAATTCCTGTATTCGGCCAACGACGTGAAGGTGAAGATCGTCGCCGGCAAATATGCCGACGTCATCTCGGCCAGCTCGCCGGTGCAGGCGGCCTATGCCAAGCTGCTCGATGGCGATCGTTCCGGCAGCTACGCCGCATTGGCGGGGCTGTACGGGCCGCTCGATCTGCAGAACGCGGCGACGATCCGCTCGACGCTCGAAAGCTGGGCACCGCGTACGGAGACGCTGAAGACCGCGCTCGGCACCGCGGCCACCGACAATATGGCGCGTTTCTATCGTGATCGGCTCCAGGCGCTCGGCAATGACGATCTGGGCGGCACGGTGGCGATCATCGGCCAACCGCTCAGCGTCACGGCCAATTTGAACAATGTCGGCCCGATGGGATCGTACGAACCGGGCGCCGCCGGCGCGCCCCAGGTGACCAACGTATCGACCGGCAAGGTCCCCGATGACGTCAGCGTGTTCTTTGCCGGCGGATATCTGAACGGCAACAGCGCGCCGATGGCGACCGCGATCCCGTCCGGCGGGCGCGATACGTTCGATGGCTGGTACGGTGCGGCAGGCGTCGAGAAGCAGGTGAGCCCGACCTTCACGATCGGCTTCGCCCTGTCCTACACCAACACCCAGGGCAGCACGACGACCGGCGCGACCGCCAAGGGCGAGCTCTATCAGGGCACGCTGTACGGCAAGCTCGGCCTGAAGAACGGTTTCGGGATGGATGGCGTGTTTTCCGCCGGCCTGTTCGATACGCACATGGTGCGGTCGGCCAGCTTGGTCGGAACGCCTTACACGCTGCGCTCGAACGATCAGGCGCTGGCCCTGAGCGGCGAGCTGGGCATTTCCTGGATGGCCAATTTGGGCGACCTCAAGTTCGGCCCACGCGCGGCGATCCGCTATGGCGATATCGGCTTCTCCCGCACTGCCGAAGCCGGCGGACCGATGGCGCTGCGGATCGATCGCGAAGGCGTGCACTCGACCCAGGGCCGGCTGGGCCTGGCGCTGAGCGGAGGTAAGGGCAAGGTTCGGCCGTATCTGACCGGCTATTATGTCCATGACTTCGACAATCAGCCGGCGTCGTTCGGCGCCAACTTTGTCGGCGGCGTCGGACCGGCGGCGCAATTCGCGCTGGCGGGTCGCGACAAGGATTGGTGGGAAGCCTCTGGCGGTCTTGCCATCGACATGAAGAACGTCACCCTGTCGGTCGGTGCCGATACGACCATCGACCGCAGCGACGTGAAGAACCAGAGCTATCGCGGGAGCATAACCTTCCGCTTCTGATCCCATTCAAGTCCGGGATAACCGAGCCGCCTTCCCTCCGGGGAAGGCGGCTTTTTTTGTGTCCGTCGCCCGGCGTCAGGCCGCGATCGCGGTCGCTTGCGTCTTCGCATCCTCGAGCGCCTTGGCCCGCGCGTCAGGGCCCATCGCGATCCCCTCCGCACGAACGAACGAGATGTCGGTCACGCCGAGGAACTCGAAGAAGCCGCGGAGATAGGTTTCCTGATGGTCGAGCCAGGACCGTCCGGTGTCCGACCCGTAAAAGCCGCCACGCGCCGACGCGATGATCAGCTTGCGCCCGCCGGCTAATCCTTCCGCCCCCTTCTCGCTATAGCGGAACGTCGTGCCGGCGATCGCGAGGCGATCCATCCACGCCTTCAGGTTGGAGGGAATGCTGAAATTGTACATCGGCGCGCCGATCACGATGACGTCAGAGGATAGGAATTCCTGAGCGAGCGACGTGTCGCCGAGGTCGCCCAGGGTCACATGACCAAGCGGATCCAAGGCGAGGTCGCGGCGCCGGACCTCGGCATCGGGATGCAGCGCCCTCAACCTGGCGATCGCCGCCTCCCCGATCGAGCGGGTGACGCTGTTTTCCGCGGTGATGCTGCTGTCGACATGAAGTATGATCATGGTGCCTCGCTGGTATTGATTAGTTACTGAGGCACGCTAGATAACCGCCGTCATTCGCGTCACAAGAAGGCACATTTTTGGCGATGAGGATCAATTATGTGCCCCGGTATCAAAGATGTAACCGAAGGGACCGGCAGTGAACCCGCATGGACCGCAATGCCGCGGCGTGACCGGCGTGCTCCAACGCGTCGGCGACAAATGGAGTATGTTGACGATCAATGCCCTGGCCGACGGGCCGAAGCGGTTCAGCGAGTTGCGGCGCTCGATTGAGGGCATCTCGCAACGCATGTTGACGCTCACGGTGCGCGGGCTGGAGCGTGACGGGCTGGTCACGCGGACGGTAACCCCCAGCATTCCACCCCGGGTCGATTATGAACTGACCGAACTCGGCCATTCGCTGCAGCAGCCGGTCGGCGAACTCGCACGCTGGGCGGTCGACCACCTGACGGTTATCCAGGCCGCGCAACAGCGCTTCGATCTGGCGGCGGATACGCGAGACGACGGCAAGCTTACTTAAGGTCCGTGGCGGCCGGCGAATTCAGGCCTGGCTCGCGGTTGATACGCGGCAGCTTCGCTCCCCCGATCAAAATCGAATCGAACGTCAACTACTTGGCGACTCGCGCTGAATCCTCGGCTTTCGAATAGACGGATTCCTGGCAACATGGTAAATAACCTGTTGCGCATGGTGGACGAGCCGAGTGGGGGTGAATGGTCCAGATCCTGTTCCTGTTGGCATTGGCCGCGAGTTTCGCGGGCTATGCGGCCTATCTGACAGGGCTGAAGCGGGATCTGGTTGAACCCAATCGTGCATCGTGGCTGATCTGGTCGGCGGCGACCGCGGTCGAGGCGTCAACCTATGCCGCGGTGAACCCTGAAGGGCTGCAGCGGTGGGTGTTCCTGTTCGCGACCGTCGCCTGTGTCGCGATCACGGTGGCGTTGTGGCGCAGGTCCGCCTGGACTGCACCGACGCACACCGAAATATTCTGCATCGCGACTAGTCTTACCGCCTTGGCGATCTGGGCGATGTTCCGCGACGCTTTCTGGGCGCATATGCTGGTGGTGGCCGCCGTGCCCGTCAGCTTCTGGCCGACCTGGGCCAGCGTCGTGGCTGATCGCGGACGTGAGCGGTCGCCCGCCTGGGGACTTTGGACGCTGGGAGATCTCGCAACCTTGATGGTCGCCGCACGCACGCCGGGGAGCCCGGTCGGCGAATATGCCTATATCCTGGTCGAACTGATCTGCCACGCGAGCATCTGGTTCATGGTCGGGCTGGCGACGATCAATCCCTTGCGCTCGCTGGGCTTCCGCAACGGTCGCTTCTACGTGCTCGATGCCATCCGCACGCCTACCAACCTGTTCGCGGTGAGCCAGAACCATCTGGGCAAGGCGGTGTTCGCGGCCGCGCCATTCGTCGAAGGCGACCGGCTGATGTCGTTCACCGGGCGCCGCTTCCGCGCCGACCGCATTCCCAGCCTGATGCGCGGACAATCGGACCGGTACGTCCAAGTCACGCCCGATCATTATATGGGCCCGTCCGGACGGATCGACGACCTGGTCAACCATAGCTGCGCGCCCAATGCGGGGTTGCGCTTCACCGACCAGGGCGTTTTCCTGGTGGCGATCCGTGACATCGTACCCGGCGAGGAAATCTGCTGGGACTATTCGACGACGCTCGCGGAATCGAACTGGCACATGATCTGCCAATGCAAGACGGCCGATTGCCGCCGCGTGATCGGCAATTTCTCGACACTGAGCCCCGAGCGGCAGGAATGGTTCCGCTCGCGCAATCTGGTCGCGCCCTATCTCCGGCGAAAGGATGAGGTCGGCCACGACCGCGCCGCCTGAGACGCCCCCTTGCGGCCCGCCAGACCTTCCCCACATTCGGCGCGGTTCGCGAGCTCGAAGGAGGGCCGCAACGTCCATGAACAGCGTGTCCGTCCGCCCCGCCCCGATAGCCAAAGCTCCAATCCGCGCCTGGCGCATCGTCGGGGGCGCCTTCCTGCATTTTGCCGTGCCCGTCTATGTCGTGGCGGTCGCGGTGGCGACGCTGTTCGCCGCGCCGGCGGGCGCGCCGCTCGGCGAGCTCGCCCGTCTGGCGCTTGGGTATAGTGGTTGGTTCCTGGCGGGCTACACGGCGCTTACCGTGCTCGCGACGCTCGCCGCTGCTGCGATCGAGCCCGTGATCGGTGTTCGCCGCCTTCGTCGGGATGCAATCGACCCCAGCCGCGCCGCAATCGACTCGCGGCGGCGCGTTACCCACGCGCTGGCCGATGTGCGATCCCTGCCGAGCGCCGACCTACACCGACTCGCCGACGCGCTCGCCGCACCAAGATGGGACCACGACGATATGCGGTATCAGGCACTGTCGCAGGACCTGGAACAAGTCGTTCGCGCAATGACGGCTGCAAACCGGACCGCGTCCGACGATTCCCGACCCGACATTGTCGCGCTCGCGACTCGATCGTTACAGCGGGTCGACGACACGCTGCGCGACCTGGCAGCCGAACGCAGTAGACTTGACCATGGCGACGCAAGCACGATCGCGCGCTACGTCGAAAATCGTTATGGCCCTTCCGATTTCGCTGGCAGCTAGACTTGGGGCGCATTAAATAGAGAACGAGCGCGATCGTGCGCTCTTCTTTAGGTCCCAAGGACACCCCCCACAGATGACAAATATGTATGTGCTCGGCGCTTCGGCCGTCGTGGCCCTTGTTGTCGCTTGTCTGTTCATCCTTTCTCGCTGCGTTCGCTACGTGCGCAACAACCGCGTCGCGATCGTCGAGAAATTGTGGAGCCGCAACGGCTCCGTCACTTCCGGCTTGATCGCGCTCAATGGCGAGGCCGGCTATCAGCCCATCGTCCTGCGCGGCGGCTATCACTTCTTCATGCCGTTCCAATATCGCGTCCACTCGCAGCCGCTGGTCACCATTCCCCAGGGCCAGATCGGTTATGTCTTCGCGCGCGATGGCGCTCCGCTGGGCCCTACCCAGACGCTGGCGAGCAATTTGCGCACCGCCGATTTCCTCGACGTGCGCCGCTTCCTGGAAGATGGCGGGCAGAAGGGCCCACAACGCGCGATCCTGCGCGAGGGCACCTATGCCATCAACCTGGCGCAGTTCGTCATCATCACACGCGAGCATCTCTACGGCCTGATGCTCGAGGCGAACGATTTCGATCTGTTCAGCAACATGCAGCGCGTGATCGAGGAGCGGTCGGGTTTCGAATCGGTCGTGATCAAGGACGCATCCGACATGATCGGCATCGTCACCGTGCATGACGGCCCGGCGCTGACCGCCGACCAGATTATCGCGCCGGAAGTCGGCACCGACCAGGACGACATTGCGACCTTTCACAACAGCTTCCAGGATCCGGAAAAGTTCATCGCGGCCGGCGGCCGGCGCGGTCGCCAGCTTCAAGTGCTGGTCGAGGGTAGCTATTTCATCAATCGCCTGTTCGCGACGGTAGAGATGGTCGCCAAGACAGTGATCGAGGTCGGCCATGTCGGCGTCGTCATCAGCTATACCGGCGACAGCGGTGCCGATACCTCGGGCGACGATTATCGCCACGGCGAATTGGTCGATCGCGGTACGCGCGGCGTGTGGAGCGAGCCGCTATTGCCGGGCAAATATGCGTTCAACACCTATGCCGGGAAGATCCTGGTCGTGCCGACCACCAACTTCATTCTGAAGTGGGATCAGGAGATGACCGGCCAGCACAAGTTCGACGAGAATTTGTCCGAGGTGTCGCTGATCACCAAGGACGCGTTCGAACCCACCCTGCCGCTCTCGGTCGTGGTGCATATCGACTATCGCAAGGCGCCGTTGGTCGTGCAGCGGTTCGGCGACATCAAGAAACTGGTCGAGCAAACGCTCGATCCGATGGTCTCTGCCTATTTCAAGAACGTCGCGCAGAAGAAGACGCTGATCCAGTTGCTCCAGGAACGCTCGGACATCCAGGAGCAAGCGGGCGACCAGATGCGGGCGAAATTCACCGCCTATAATCTCGAGTTGCAGGAAGTGCTGATCGGTACGCCGCGCGCGGCGGCAGGCAACGACCAGATCGAAAAGGTGCTGCAGCAATTGCGCGAGCGCCAGGTCGCCGAAGAGCAGGTCACGACCTATGCCAAGCAGCGTGTCGCGGCCGAGGGCGAGAAGGAGCTGCGCGAAGCACAGGCACGCGCGCATCAGCAAACCGCCATTACCGAATCCGAACTCTCGATCACGGTACAGGAAAACCAGGGCAAGGCGGCGGTGAAGCGGGCGGCGCAGGAAGCCGAACAGACGCGCACGCTTGCCAAGGCCGAATCCGACCGCATCCGGATTGTCGGTGAGGGTGAAGCGGCGAAAGTGGTGGCGCTCGCGGGCGCCGAGGCCGACCGCATCACCAAGACCGGCTTGGCCACCGCCGAGACGATCGAGAAGCAGGCGGCCGCTTCGGGCGGCGCGCAATTCCAGCTGACGCGTCAGGTGATCGAGCGACTGGCCCAGGCGCTGGAGACGTCAGGTGTCGACGTTGTGCCGAGGGTGCAGATCAACACCGGTACTGACGCGGGTGCGGGCGCCGGCGGCGGCGCGCTCCGGGCGCTGATTGGCATGCTGTTGTCGGAGAAGGGCATGTCGATACTGGCAACGCCAGCGGCCAATGATCGTGGCCCGGCTGAGGTAATCGACGAAGACGCCGAAGTTGCGGCGGAATAATGATCGAGACGGCTCGCGGCCGGGGCGAACTCGGCCGCGAGCGTCCGACTATTACCTCAAATAGACGGGAATGCCGTCCGACAACGGCTGACGCTGTGTCGTCGTCGCCGGAAAGAAAAACGGGGCCGAGGCCGGTGCGGATAGAACCTCGGCCACCTCGCCGATGATCGACAGCAACATGATGCGAGCGGAGTTGAGCGCTACCCGCATCGCGCTCGCGAGACTGGGCTCGAACCGCTCGATCGCATCGATATCGGCTCCTTCCAGCAGCGCGACCAAATGATGTTCGTCGCGCGAGAATCCGATATCCAACGGGCTGCCGGCACGGAAACGCCGCCGGAATCCCCCTTCGAACAAGGTCATCACGCTATCGAAGACCGGCGCGAGCAGACCGGCGCCAAAGCGTTCAAGCCGTTCATACAGACTCGGCTGAACCGGATCGCCGGCATCCCGCGCGATCCGCCAATGCCTGGCGCTGTCGATAATGGTCCAGATGGCGGCAGGCGAAAACGCGAAACGCATAGGGATTCCTTCCAGACACCCCTTTCGATCGCGCCGCTCTTTCGGTTCGCTGACGACGCGATACGCTCGGCCTGTTGCAGCGGCAAGACACCGGCGCGCAGTTCGTCCGATATCGCGACCTAAACGCGACCAACCGTGAGACCGGGTCCCGGCACCCCACCTCAGACCAGCCGCCTGGTGCAGAGAGTGCAGCCGCATGTTGGTGTTTTGCAGTTCGAAAGCTCTCGCGCTGCCAGCAAAGCTGCACTATGTATGGATCACCATCCATACGTAACATCGAGACAGCCGAATGCCGCCCGTACAGAATAGCAACGACAAGTTCCGCTGGATCGTCGAAACGGGCTGGAAGGGTCTCTGCCCACGATGCGGCAAGGGGCATATGTTCAAATCGTGGTTGAAGGTAACCGATACCTGCGAATGTTGCGGATTGGACTATCGGTTCGCGGCTCCTGACGATGGCCCCGCCTTCTTCTCGCTATGCCTGATCGCGCTCCCATTGATCTTCATCGTTGTATGGATTCAGGTGGCATACAATCCGCCGATATGGGTCCACCTGGTAACGTCGGTGCCGATCATGGTGGCGGGGTGCCTGTTGCCGTTGCGGCCGATCAAGGGCTGGCTGGTGGCATCGCAATATGTAAACCGGTCACAGGAAGCCGGCACCGAACGCCTCTGGAACCAGCTGCACGGCCGCACCCGCGGCAGCAATTTCGATGACTGATGGCTGGCTGCCCGACCTGACCAAAACACGCGCGCCAAAGTATCTGGTAATCGCGGACGCGCTCGGGTCGGCGATCGAGCGCGGCAATTTGAGCGGCGGCGATCGTTTGCCGCCACAACGCGATCTTGCGGCGCGGCTTGGCGTCGACCTCACCACCGTCACGAGAGCCTATGAAACCGCGCGGCAACGCGGGCTGATCGAAGCGCATGGCCGTGCCGGCAGTTTCGTGCGCGGCCCTTCCCCCGCCCAGATCGAGGATGCCGCGCGGGTCGATACGGGCATGAACATGCCGCCCGAATTGCCCGGCGATATGCTGGGCCGCGCGATGCGCGATACCATCGCGCAATTGCTCGCCGACGGGTCAGGGTTGCGGATGCAATACCAGCCGACCGGAGGAAGCGCTGCGGACCGCGCCGCCGGGGCGCGGCTGATCGCCCGCACCGGTATCGATGCGTCGGACGATCAAATCGTCGTTACTCCCGGCGCGCAAAACGCGTTGCATGCTATCATGAACACCGCCCTCCGCCCCGGCGATGCCGTAGCGTGCGGACAGTTCGTCTATTCGGGCTTCAAGGTGCTGGCCGCACGGCTGGGATTGCGGCTGGTTCCCTTGCCGAGGATCGACGGAGACGTCTTGGCGGCGGCCTGCCGCTCGCAACCGATCCGCGCATTGTATGTGGTGCCGACCAACGACAATCCGACGGCGGTGACGCTCGATGCGACAACGCGCCAATCGATCGCTCAGGGCGCGCGAGCGAACGACCTCATCGTGATTGAGGACGATGTATATGGCGCGCTATGCGCCGCACCCGCGGCGCCGATCGCCGCGCTCGTGCCGGAGCGAACGTGGTACGTGGCGAGCGTTTCCAAGACCATCTCTCCGGCACTGCGCATCGCTTATGTTCGCGCGCCCGACATCGGCGGCGCGCTCCGCCTTGCCGCCGACGTCCACGAAACCGCAATCATGGCCCCGCCGCTCAATGCGGCGATGGTACGAACGTGGCTCGACGACGGCCGTTACGATCGGCTGGTCGAGGCGATGCGGAACGAAGCGATGCGGCGCCAGGCCATCGCTGCCGATATCCTGGAAGGATTGCCCTATCGGGCCCACGCTCAGGGCTATCATCTCTGGCTTCCGCTGCCCGCCGGACTCGATGGGGCCGAACTCGCCGATGCGATGCGGCCGAGTGGCCTGTCGGTCGTTGCAGGCGACCGTTTTCGTGTCGTACCCGGCGCGGATCAGGCGGTGCGGATATCGCTCGGCAGTCTGATCGATACGCCACGCCTGGCCCGGGCTCTCCATCTGATACGCGGCCATTTCGGTACGCGTCCGTCACGCCCGCTGGTCTGACGGCGCAAGTACGCTGCACGCCGAGCCGATTGAATCCGATCTCTGCCGGCAACGGAACCGCAGGCGTTACGATCGCGTTCTATTGCGCCAGTAGGAGGTTCAGATGGCAGATATTCGTACCGACGATCGTACCGTGGTCGAACGCAGCAGCTTCAACGTCGCCAATGTAATCGTGGCGATCGCTCTGCTGTTGCTCGTGCTCGGCTTGCTGAAATACTTCCACGTGTCGCCGCTCTGAGGCGAGCCCGCCGCATGACGTCTTAATGTGTCCGACCCGGCCTTGACAGGCCAAGGCCGGGTCGCGCGAAACCGATTATCGAGCCAACGCCCGCCACCGAAGGGCGCCTGCGACCTCAGGACCCTTCTGGCTTATGAGCCGCCGTCGACCTGCGGCCGGTCTGCGGATAGCCATCGCCAGCCGCCGGATCGCTGGCAAAATCTTCGCCCGGATTGCCACCGCCGGCGCCCACACCGCTTCCGTGCACCTCTCCGGTTTGCTCATCGAAAGACGCGCGGCGGCCGTTTTCCGGCGGCAAGCGATCATCTGCGGGTCTGGCGGACTGCTTCCGTCCTCCGGCGCTCTCGCGTAACACGCGGTCGGCGGCGAAATCATTCGCATCATATTCCTGACCAGAATAACCCGGTCCGTTCCCGATCGGCCCGTGCTGCACGTCAATGGCCTCGCTTTCGGCGGCCATGCTGGTCGGGGGTCGCTGTTCTCGCTGAGGATCGTCGGTCATTGTCCACTCCTCTCACACTCCCAAACGCATGAGGACGACGAGCGAGCCGTGCCTTCTTCCACTCGACAATTAGCGCGCTGTCAGGCGGCGAGATCGGCTTTCGTTGCTTCACGTGCAGGCGCGCGCAGCACCAACCGCGCGGTCGCGCCACGACCGACGCCATCGCTTTCGAGACTCAACGAACCTTCCATCGCGGACACCGAGTTGGCGCACCAATGAAGGCCAAACCCGCCCGATTTGTGCTGGCGGGTCGAAAAGCCGCGCTGGAACAATTGTGGGGTCGCGCAGGGATCGAACCCCTCGCCGGTGTCGTGGATCGAGATTTCCACGCGGCCGTCGTTCGTCTCGCCGATCGTCACGTTGATACTGCCCGACCCGCCTGCGGCGGAGATAGCCTCGGCGGCGTTGGAAAACAGGTTCCCCACGACCTGGCTCAGCAGCACGCGATTGGCCATCACCGGATACTTTTTTGCGGGGAAGTTGAATGCGATCGACGCGCCCTTCCCGGAATGCCGCGCGATCGTCGCATTCTGCGCGATGATCTGTGTCGCGTCGCATTCTTCGAGCGGCGGCCGCTCATGCGCAAGGCGTTGTTGCGCGCCGATGATCTCCAAAACCTGACGCATCGCGTCGCGACCGATTTGCAACTGACCGCTGCGCTCCTCTCGCTGCCTGTCCTCGGCGTCGAAGGCTGCCGCGATGAACGACGCCAGCTTTTCGCGTCGTTCGGGCGCGGTCTCCGTAGCGACCAATTCGACCAAGGCGCGTTCGATCAGCGCGTGCTCGACAGGCGCGCCTTGGCCGATCCCGGTCGACAAGATCGTCGACACCGGATTCAGGGCGTTCCGTACGTTGTGCATCACCGCAACCGCGCTTTCCGATCGACCGAGCTCGAAACCCTGCGCCTCGACCTGTTCGCGCAGTTCCTTGAGCTGCACCAGCATCGCATTGAAGCTGCGACCGAGCGAGGCGATCTCATCGCGGCGACCGGCATCCTCGGGCAATAGGGTCAATGAGCCGGAGTTGCGAACACGCTGCATATGCCCCTCGACCCGGCCGAGCGGTTTGAGCACCAGATGCGAGAACATGCGGCTCAGCACGGCGAGCACCAGCGCGAGCAAAATGGTCGATCCCAGTACCGCGAGCCAAAGCATGTGGCGGCCAAGTTGCGAAACGTCGCGCGGCACGACGAAGCTGGCGACGGCGACCGGCCTGCCTTCCGCTCCCGTCACCGGCACCGCGATCTGCATCGTGGTCGCACTGGTCGTGACGAGGTCGCCGCGGGCACTGTCGAGATCCAGGTGTGCCGGCACCTGGAGCAATTTCGCCAGCTGCGCCGACGTGATCCGGCGTGCCATGACGACATAGCCGCGCGGCGTGCCGGTACCGTCGCTTTTCCTGACCTTGGCAACGCCAACCGCCGCCACGATCTTGCCGAGGCGGATATAGAAATGGCCCGAATTGCTGCCCTTCATCGCGTCGTCGAGCGGCGCCCGGCGGATCGCCGCGACCATCGCGTCGCGTAATGCGCCATTCTCCCGGCCGGTGCGCGGATCGATCCAGCGCGCGATCACCAGGCTGCGGTCAGGGCGCAGATAGGCCATGGCGTCGACGTCGAGATTGGCCATCGCCAGCGGGGAAAAGCTCTCTTGCTCGAACGCGCGCGTCGGCTTGACGATATAATCGTAGCTCGAATTCCAGTCGCCATAATCGCGCACCGAGCTTTCGACCTTGGCCGCGAAGTCGCCGAGCGCGGCGCGAGTCCGTTGGACATGCCCGTCGATTGCTTGGCGTTCGAGCGCGTTGAAACTGGGGGTGATGACCACTGCGAGCAGCACCGTCAGCGCGATCGAGCCGATCAGCCCAACCGATGCGAGGATCAGGAGCAGCTTGCCACCCAGCGATGCGAACGACAATCGGCGCCCGCGCGTGGCGCGCGACCAAGCCATCAGCCGTTGGTCCCGTCGCCTGCCCGGATAGCGAATTCGTCGCCTTCGAGATCGTCCTCGCCGCCAATATAGCGCTCGTGCGCGATCTCGCGTGCGATGTCGGCCGAAACCGGTCGTGAGAAATAATAGCCCTGCAAATGGCTCGCCCCGGCGAGGCGTAACGCCTGGACCTGCGCCTCGGTCTCGACCCCTTCGGCCACTACACCTAACCCCAGTGCGCGGCCGAGGTGGACGATCGACTGAACGATCGCGGCGGATTCACGCTCACGCCCCATGCCGTCGATGAAGCTCTTGTCGATCTTCAGGCAGTCGAGCGCGAACTTGCGGATATTGTAGAGCGACGAATAGCCCGTTCCGAAATCGTCGAGCGCGATGCGGAAGCCCATCTGGCGCAATTTGTAGAGCGTGTCGGCGGCGCGTTCGGCATTGTCGAAGATCGCGGTCTCGGTGATCTCGATCTGGACGCGCGCCGGCGCGATCCCGGCGCGCATCACGCGTTCGACGACATGGCCGACGAAATTCAGGCGGCGGAATTGGCGCGGGCTGAAATTGATCGAGACATATTGCCCGGGCCATTGCTCGAGCACCTTCAGCGCTTCGTCCAGAACCCAGTCACCTAGTTCGTGGATCAGGTTCGATTCTTCGGCGATGGGGATAAACAGCGCCGGGCTGATCGGGCCGAATTCGTCCGTGTTCCAGCGCAACAGCGCTTCGAACCCCACCACTTCCGTATCGTGTCCCGCGACGATCGGCTGATAAGCGAGGCTCAATTCGCCACGTTCGATCGCCTGGCCCAGCCCACCTTCGATGCGGCGGCGGAAACGGACGCTTTCGTCCATGCTCTCATTGTAGGCGCGGACCACGCCGCGGCCCGATTTCTTGGCGTCGTTGAGCGCGAGGTCGGCCTTGCGCATCACATCGATAGGGTCGCGATTGTCGTCGATTTCGGCAATGGCGAGACCGATCGAAGCGGACGCCTGGACCGAATGGCCGATGATGCGAAAGCTGGAGGTGCAGGCGGCGATGATATGATCGCACGCCATGACCGCCGCCTGTTCGCCGAGCGTGTCGAACAAGATGCCGAACTCGTCGCCGCCCAGCCGCGCGACGGTCGCGCCGGATGGGGCCGATTGCTGCAGGATCGCGTAAATCGCGCGGATCAGTTCGTCCCCCGCGAGATGCCCCAGCGTGTCGTTGACGATCTTGAACCGATCGAGATCGATCATCGCCGCCGCGAACATCCCGCCGCCCCGTGCCTTGTCGGTCAGCGCTTTCAGGAAGGCCAACCGGTTGGGCGCCTCGGTCAGCGAGTCGTGCGTCGCCATGTGCAGCGCCTTCGACTCGTTGGCTGCGAGTTCGACAGCCTGTTCCTCAAGCTTCGCCATCGCCGCCGCAAGTTCGCGATCTGCCTGCCAGCGGTGGGTGAGCGCGGTCGCGGTCTGGACGACTTCGGCGATCTCGAACGGCTTGGCGATGTAGAAGATCTTGTCCGCCGGCCCGGCCGCCTTTGAGATCTCGATCGGCGAGAAGTCGGAAAAACCGGTGACGATGACGAGATTGATGTTGGGATCGAGCGCGCGAATGCGCGTCGCGGTTTCCTTTCCGTCGATACCCGGCGGCATGCGAACATCGATAAAGGCCACCGCGAAGGGATTGCCGTCGGCGATCGCGTCCTCGACCGCGGCGACGGCGTCCAAGCCCTGGTTGCAATGAACGGTGTCGAATGCCGCGCTGGCGGGTTCCACAACCGGCACGGAGGCGTCGGCAAACAGCTCTGCCGCCATGTCGCTCAAGGCGTCATGATTGGTCACCACCGGCTCGAAACAGTGCCGGTAGGACTCGTGCATTGCCGGTTCGTCGTCGACGATCAGAATTCGCACCGCGCTGTCCCTCGCTGGTGGGACGTGCACGACGCCCCAATGTCATTGCGGAAGCGTAAGCGGATGGGGTTAAGGCGCCGTAAACGATCTTTGCCGGATTGCCGTCTCGGCATTCGCGCCAGCCCCGGTCAACCGCTCTGTATCTATCCCTATTCTAGCGCGTGCTGCCCCAGCAGGATCGCGCCGAGCGGCCCGGCTTCGGCACCGAGGGCGGCCGGGACGATATAGGCATCGAGATCGCCGAGCAGCGAGCGATCGCCATAGCCGCCCAAGCTTTCATTCAGTATCCGGCGCACCATCGGCAGTAGCCAGGGTACACCCAGAGCCACACCGCCGCCAAAAACGATGCGGCGCGGAATGCCGGTCAGCACCAGCGTATGACAGAGTTGCGCGATCGGATGGGCAACCTGTGGCCAGATCGGCGAATGCTCGGCAATCTCGTTGGCGGCAACGCCCGCGCGTGCCTTGATCGCCGGGCCCGACGCCAATCCCTCGACGCAATCGCCATGGAACGAGCAGATGCCCGGCCAATCGTCGCCCGCCAACCGCACCGGGCGGACATGGCCCAGTTCCTGGTGGGTCAGCCCGACTATAGGCTTATTGTTACCGATGAGTCCGACGCCCACTCCGGTGCCGATGGTAATATAGGCGTGATCCCGCAGCCCCTTGGCCGCGCCCCATTGCCCTTCGGCCAGGCCGGCCCCGACAACATCGGTATGGAATGCCGTCGGCACGCCGTAGCGGCGCTGCAATCGTCCCGCGACGTCGGTGTGCTCCCAGCCCGGCTTGGTCGTCGCCGTAATATGGCCATAGGTAGCGGCGCCGAGGTCGATCCCGATCGGTCCGAAGCTTGCGATGCCGATCGCGTCGAACCCGCGCCATTGGTCGAGCGCTTCTTCAATTGCAGCCATGGTCGTTTCGGGATCGGTCGTGTCGACCCGTCGCGCCTCGACGATGGTCGCGCCATCCTGCGACAGCACGCACACGCACTTGGTGCCGCCGAGCTCGACCCCTGCTATCCTCACGACACCATTCCCAAAATCCGCTCCGCCTGAACGAGGTGGAGCGCTTCCACCATCTTGCCGTCCACCTGGATTACGCCGCCATCACTATTGGCGAACGCGTCGCGCACCCGGGTCGCCCATTCGACCGTGGCGGCGTCGGGTTCGAATGCGGCGTTGCAGATTTGGATCTGTCGAGGGTGAATGAGCGACTTGCCGTCATAGCCCATGGCGGCGGCCGCCGCGCATTCGCCCTCGAGCCGCGCATCTTCCGAAAAGTCGTTGCAGACGCCATCGAGCGCGACCAGTCCGCGCGACCGCGCCGCCGCCAGCACAATCGCCTGCACCGGTGCCAACCAGGCACGATCCGTGCCCGGCCGCGCGCCGAGTTCGAGCGCCAGATCGTTCACGCCAAGCACGAATCCCTGCACGTCCGCCTCGGCAATATCCTGCAGCCGGCCGAGCGCCTCGCACGTCTCGATCATCGCCCAGAGCGGCGTCTCCGAACCGAGATGATCGCGGCATGTTCGGACGTCGCCCGCATTGCGAATCTTGGGCACCAAGACGGTCGCCCCCCTCTCCCGTATCGCTGCCAGGTCCGCGGCTCCCCATTCGGTGTCGATGCCGTTCACCCGGATCACCGTTTCGCGCGTTCCAAACCCTTGGCCTGCTGCCGCTACGGCCGCATCGCGCGCCGTGACTTTGGCCTCCGGCGCGACAGCATCTTCCAAATCCAGGATTACCACGTCGGCGGCGAGCTCCCTCGCCTTTTCGACCGCGCGCGGATTGCTCGCGGGTAGGAACAGCGCGCTGCGGCGGGGACGAAAGCTCATGCCACCCCCTTGCCTCAAGCCGCCGGGCGGGACAATGCGGACGCAACAAGGAGATTCTCATGGCTGGCATGGCGCATTTCGACTGGGCGGACCCATTCCTGCTCGACGATCAGTTGAGCGAGGATGAGCGGATGATCCGCGACACCGCGCGCGCTTACGCTCAGGACAAGCTCGCACCGCGTATCATCGACGCGTTCGCCAACGAGACGACCGATCCGGAGATCTTCCGCGAGATGGGCGCGCTAGGCCTGCTCGGGCCGACGATCCCGGAAGAATATGGCGGGGTCGGCGCGAATTACGTGTCCTACGGCCTGGTCGCGCGCGAGGTCGAGCGGATCGATTCGGGCTACCGATCGATGATGAGCGTCCAGTCGAGCCTCGTCATGTACCCGATCTATGCCTACGGCTCGGAGGAGCAGAAGCGTAAATATCTGCCCAAGCTCGCGAGCGGCGAATGGATCGGGTGCTTCGGCCTGACCGAGCCCGATGCCGGCTCGGATCCGGGCGGCATGACGACCCGCGCGACCAAGACCGCTAACGGCTATTCGCTGTCGGGTGCCAAGACCTGGATCTCCAACGCCCCGATCGCCGATGTGTTCGTGATCTGGGCCAAGTCCGACGCCCATGGCGGCGGCATTCGCGGCTTCGTGCTGGAAAAGGGCATGAAGGGGCTCAGCGCGCCCAAGATCGAAGGGAAATTGAGCCTGCGCGCGTCGATCACCGGGATGGTGATGATGGATGAGGTCGAGGTCGGCGAGGATGCGCTGCTGCCCGAGGTCCAGGGACTGAAAGGCCCGTTCGGCTGCCTCAACCGCGCGCGCTACGGGATCAGCTGGGGGTCGCTCGGCGCCGCGGAATTCTGCATGCACGCGGCACGGCAATACGGGCTCGACCGCAAGCAGTTCGACAAGCCGCTCGCTGCTAACCAGTTGTTCCAGAAGAAGCTCGCCGACATGGAGACCGAGATCGCGCTCGGCCTGCAGGCGTCGCTGCGGGTCGGCCGACTGATGGACGAGGGCCGGTTCGCGCCCGAGATGATCTCGATCGTCAAGCGCAACAATGTCGGCAAGGCGCTCGATATCGCGCGGATGAGCCGTGACATGCACGGCGGCAACGGCATTTCCGGCGAGTATCAGGTGATGCGCCACCTGATGAACCTGGAAACGGTCAACACCTATGAAGGCGCGCACGACGTCCATGCGCTCATTCTCGGCCGGGCAATTACCGGAATCGCCGCCTTCTAGAATGCGCGTCGCGCGCGCGGCGATCGCAGGGTGGGACGCTTGCCAAACGACCGCATCGGGCGCAGTCTCGACGCGCCGTTGATGCTGATGGAGACTGTGATGGTTCGGATTGCTTTCGCCCTTGCTGCCGTCGCGATGCTCGCGACACCGGCCACGGCCGCCAACCGTTGCCGAAACGCCAAGGGGCATTTCATCGCCTGTCCCAAGCCAAAGCCCGCGGCCACCGGCAAATGCCGCAATGCCAAGGGACATTTCGTGAAATGCGGAACGCCGGGCGCCAAGCCCGCCTGAGCATTAGCGGACGAGAGTCAAACGACCCGGACGAGGTAGGTCAAGGTCCGGACCGCCCGTCCCTCCCAAGGACGCATGTAGCGGAACACGATCCGGTATATGCCTAGCCTGTTGCCGACGACGCGATAGGTCGCGACCGACGGCGCGCCGACCATACCGGGTCGCGTGGCGGTTGTCGTGACAAGCGTGACGTTGATCCCGCGATCGGCGTCGACCTTCCACGCATAGCCCGTGCTGGCATTGGTCTGCAGCTCGACCCTGGCAGATTGGCCGCGACGCAGCGTCGTAGCCTTGCCGCTGTTTGCACCGGCTAACGGAATATCAGCTGGCGCTGCGATGGCTAAAGGCGCGATCATCGACATCGCGACCGCCACGGACAATCCTGTTCGCATCGCCGGCCCTCTCGTATTTACCGTGCCCCGCTGGGGCGACGCACGGCAATATGATCAGGCGTCGGCATAATCCTGCGCGGGGTGACGCGCATAGATGCCGAATACGGCAATCACTGCGTAGCAGACCGCCGGCAGCAGTAAGGCAAGCGTTAGGCTTGCCACGTCGGCAATCCCGCCCGTGACGAGGGGGATCACCGCACCACCGAAGATCGCGACATTGATTATGCCTGAGCCATCCGCAGCGCGGCTGCCCAGCTTTTCACTGGCCAACGTGAAGATCGTTGGGAACATGATGGAATTCATCAGGCCCACAGCAAGCAGTGTGTCGGCTGACACCGTCCCGGTCGTGATGATCGAAATCACAATCAGCGCGATGGCGCCCACGGCCGTACCGGCCAACACCTTACCCGGGCTTATCACGCGGAGCACCGCCGAGCCGATAAAACGGCCGACCATGGCGCCGCCCCAATAAAAAATTAGCTGCTTCCCAGCAGACTCGCCCGTGAGACAAAGGGTGTGATTGGACTTCAGATAGTTGACCAATGTCGAGCCAATAGAAACCTCAGCGCCAACATAGAGAAAGATACACAGCGCGCCAAACGCAAAGCGCGGTCGCCTCAACAACTCAAGGCTCGACACAAAGCTACTAACCTCGTGCTGCTCTCCCTTCAGTCGGTTGCGGAACAACCATACCACAGCTGCGATGATCGCCAGCGCGACTGCCAGTCCGATATACGCATGCGCAACAGTCTGAGACTCCGCAATGCGGTATGCCGTAGTAGGCACAATTGTGGCCTGCTGACCGCCCTTGCAGTCCGGATCGACCACGCGCGTCACATCCCAGAACGATTGCACCGTCGACCCGCTCTTGGCTGCTAGGGGCGCTAGGATCAGGATCGATCCGACGAACGGGAAAATGGTGGTGCCGACCGAATTGAATGCTTGCGCAAATGTAAGGCGGCTATGCGCCGTCTTCGGCGGACCAAGCAGACTGATCAGCGGATTCGCTACGATCTGAACCAGCACGACGCCCGTAGCCAGCACGAACAGCGCTAACAGGAACAGTACGTAGACCCCATTCTGCGCCGCCGGGATGAACAGCAAGCAACCGAGCATCATCGTGATCAGGCCGGCCACCGCGCCGCGCATGTAACCAATTCGCTTGATCAGCATCGCGCCCGGAATGCCGATCACAGCATAGGCCGTGAAAAAGCAGAACTGCACGAGCATCGCCTGGGTGTAATTGAGCGTGAAGAGGTCTTTCAGCTTCGGGATGATGACATCGTTCAGGCTGGTGATGCCGCCGAAGATGAAGAACAGCGCGAAGACGAAGACCTGCAGATCGGGAGCATTGATCCCCTGATGCGTATCGCCCGTCCCGCCCGGGTTTGCCGCGGCGCCCGTATTAATTGCCATTGAAAGCACTCTCCGCTGGGTCACCGAATTGGAACCGGTTTCGAGTGCCTTGATGGCGCAGCTTGGCGGCCGCGGCAATCTGCGAATACGTATTACCGCGAAGGCTATCAGCCGAATCGGTAGCCCGACACCGCCCAACCGAGCACGTTGCTCGTATGATCGCGCGTGGCGGCGGCATCTCCGCCCGCCCCCAGCGCCACCATCAGCGGCAACAGATGCTCCTCGCGAGGATGGGCGAATTGCGCGTGCGGCAGCTCCCGCCAGGCGGCGACACGTTCGGCACGACGTACCGGATCGGGATCGATCACGGCGTCGGTCAGCGCACTGTCCCATTCGGTCGAGGGCGCGATCGCCGCGGAACCCCGAACCCGCAAATTATGAAAGCTCATGCCCGAGCCGACAATCAATACGCCCTCGTCACGTAATGGTGCCAGCGCGCGCCCGATCGCGATATGGTCGGCGGGATCGAGATCGGCGCGCAGCGACATCTGCGCGAGTGGAATGTTCGCCTCCGGCACCGCGACCTTCATGGGAATGAACACGCCATGGTCCCAGCCGCGCGCATTTTCCTCGCGTGTGGCGAACCCGGCGTCGCGCAACAGCGACGCCGCGCGCCGGGCAATTTCAGGTGCTCCCGGTGCCTCCCAACGCAGATGATAGGTGTGCTCGGGAAAGCCGTAATAGTCGAACAACAGCTCGGGCCGCGCACCGGTATGGACGGTGATCTCGGCCTCTTCCCAATGGCCGGACACCAACAGGATCGCGCGGGGCCGTTCGGGCAGACTGGCGATCAGCCCGGCGAGATACTGCTCCATCGGCTGCCACATAGGATCCGGCGGGCCACCATCGGGATCCATGAAGAAGCAGGGACCGCCGCCATGCGGGATGAACAACGTGGGTAAAGTCATGGACAGGATATCGGCCCTGCCCCGCGACCCAACAATGCCGCTAGCGGAAACGGCGCGTTTCCGCCTACATTTGGCGCGTGACCAAGTTCACCGTCAACAATCAACCGGTCGAATACCGCATGGACCCGGCAACGCCTCTGCTTTGGGCATTACGCGACGCGTCCAACCTGACGGGGACCAAATATGGTTGCGGCACCGGGCATTGCGGTGCGTGCATCGTCGATGTCGACGGCGCGGCGAAGAAATCGTGCCTGGTGCCGATCGGATCGATCGAAGGCAGTGTCGTCACCACGATCGAAGGCCTGTCGCATGACCGCAGCCATCCGATCCAGGTCGCGTTCCTGGCCGAAAATGTCAGTCAATGCGGCTTTTGCATTCCTGGGATGATCATGGCCGCGTCGGTGTTGCTCAGGAACAATCCGCGTCCATCGGAAGAGCAGATCCGCCAGAGCATCGCCAATATCTGCCGCTGCGGGGTCTATCCCCGCCTGGTCGAGGCGATCCAGCGCGCGGGGCGCATTCAGCGCGGCGACGACACGGTCGTGACCGGCCCTCGTCCGGGTATCGACCCCCAGGACGCCGCCAGGGTGGTGCCGGCGTTGACTCCTCAGCCATAGGGATTCCTTTCAATTGGCTGTCAGGCCAATTCAGAAACCCGTCAGCGCGACTCGCCTAGAACCGCGCTATCGTAGGGTCGGCTCGTGCGCCGGCGAGTGGAGAAAATCGAATGCGTAAGTCTATCCTTTTCGCGCTGATGGCGGCGGTGGCAATGACGCCCGCAATCGCCTCGGCGGCGGATCGCGACAACTGGCGCGGCCGTGGCGGCGACCAGAGCGCGAATTCGGGCCAGCGCGGAGATCGCGGCGGCTGGCGTGGCAATAATGGCGGCGATGGCGCAAGGCGTGGCAATGGTGGCACGGCGTCGCCCGCGCCCAGCCCGGCACCTGCCCCTGCGCCGCGCTGGAACGGCAACAATAATGGCGGCGCCAACAATGGCGGCTGGCGCGGCTTTCGCGGCGGCAATGGCGGGGCGACCGTGCCGAACGCCGGCGGCGGCGAGCGCAATTGGCGCGGCGGCGACAATGGCGGCTGGCGCGGTTTCCGCGGCAATCGCGGCGACGGCGTGACTGCGGCCCCGGTGCCGGCTCCGGCACCGCAGCTCAACGGGCAGCGCGACGGCAATCGCGACTGGCGCAACCGCGGTGGCAACGACAACCGCGATCGTAACTGGCGCGATGGGGACAACCGCCCCGATCGCAACTGGCAGGGCAATCGCGGCGACAACCGTAACTGGAACGACAATAACTGGCGCGGCGGCGACAACCGCTGGCGCGGCAATGATCGCGATCGCGGCGGCAACTGGAATCGCGGCTGGCGCGGCAACAATCGCTATGACTGGCAGCATTACCGGTCGTCCAACCGCAATGCCTATCGCCTGCCGCGTTACTACGCGCCTTATGGCTGGAGCTACGGCTATCGCCGTTTCTCGACCGGCGTGATCCTAGACTCGCTACTGTTCAACCACAGCTACTGGATCGACGATCCCTATGACTACCGCTTGCCGGAAGCATACGGGCCGTATCGCTGGGTGCGCTATTACAACGACGCGCTGTTGGTCGACATCTACTCGGGCGAAGTGGTCGACGTCGTCTACGACATCTTCTGGTAAGAAGGTCGTCACGCGAGGGTAAGGGCCCGGAGATTCGTCTCCGGGTCCTTACCTATTTTTTGAGGCCTTGCCTTTTTTGCGCGGGACGCGAAGAAACCGCGCCATGTTCGGCAGGAAGAAGAACCCCTCGGGCGGCGCATCCAAGGAGCGTGGCCGAGTCGGCAAGGAAGTGGCAGCGCGGTTGGATGCCAATCCCAACGTCCAGGCGGCGATGGTCGGCGCAGCGCAAGCCTATTATCATATGAACTTCCTGACGCCGGCGCAGTGCGACATGCTGATCAGGATCATCGACGGCAACCGCCGTCCGTCGACATTGCTGGCCGATCGAGAGGATTACGGTTTCCGCACCAGCGAAAGCTGCGACATGGATCGCTATTCGCCCGACGTCGCGCCGATCGACACTTCGATCGCCAATCTGCTCGGCATTCCGCCGGCGAAAGGCGAAACGATGCAGGGCCAGCGCTATGCACCTGGCCAGCATTTCCGTGCGCACCACGATTTCTTCCACGAAAACCAGAAATATTGGGCCGAGATGAAGCGGACCGGCGGCCAGCGCACTTGGACCGCGATGATCTATCTGAACGATGTCGAGGAAGGCGGCGCGACCTGGTTCCCGCAAGCCGGCCTGCGCGTCGCGCCGCGCCGCGGTCTGTTGCTTGCCTGGAACAACATGAATCCGGATGGCAGCCCCAACACGCTGACGCTGCACGAAGGCATGCCCGTGGTGAAGGGCGTCAAATACATCATCACCAAATGGTTCCGCGAGAACGATTGGGCCGTTTATTGAGGCAGACGCGCTAACTCGCGCCCTCGGCTGTCGCTGTCGCTGTCGATCCGTGCGCTGGCGCATGACGCGAGCCCGGGTAAGACGCGCAATTGGCCGGACGCCGAACCCTTTCCACGACCAACGGCCCCGTTTGCGCCACGAGGCGGGAGTATTGTGCTGCAGCGCGGGAACTCGGCCGGTTCGGGCTCGTTAAGTGGATCGTGCGGGACAAGGTGTACGCGGAATGTCGTGGCAATTATTGGCGTGCGCGGTCGGGATGCACCGTCGCAACCCGGCTAGTTCTCGACCTGCGGAGGGCCGCTATATCGGCGAATGCGCCGGTTGCGGTCGACCAATGGTATGGACCCTGTCGGGTTGGAAGTTGGATCGCCACCGGGACGACTCGCAAATCACCCAACCCTGACGCATTGCAACCAAGCACGCAGCAAGCCGCCTAGCGCATCGGACTCAGCGCAGCTAAACCGCCGGCGATGGACAACGTCGCCGGCATCACCCGTTCCTTTCTTGGCCAGGCGTGGCGCTGGCGAACTTTGGCGGCCGACGCACGCGATCCGGGGTTCCAGCCCGACGATCTGGTGACGCAATTGCTGCTCGCCCGCGGCGTCGGGCGCGACGCGATCGAGGCCAATCGGTCGCCGAGCATTCGCGGTTTCATGCCGGACCCTTCGATCTTCAACGACATGGACAAGGCCGCACGCCGTCTGGCAGACGCCGTCCAGGCGAACGAACAGGTCACGATATTCGGCGATTACGACGTCGATGGCGCGACCTCGGCGGCGCTGATGATCCGGTTGCTGCGCGACCTGGGCCTAACGCCGGCAGCTTATATCCCGGACCGGCTAATGGAGGGATACGGCCCGTCAGGCGAGGCATTGGTGCGGATCGCTGGCGGCGGCGCCACCTTGATCGTCACCGTCGATTGCGGCGCCCAGGCGTTCGACGCGCTCGACATGGCACGAGATGCCGGGGTCGACGTCATCGTCGTTGATCATCACAAATGCGCAGCCGCCCTTCCCCATGCACATGCTTTGGTGAACCCCAACCGGCTCGATGAGGGCGACGGTGCCGCCCACGGCCACCTCGCGGCAGTCGGCGTAGCCTTTCTGCTCGGGGCGGCGTTGCTGCGCGAGTTACGCGGGCGGGGCTTTTTCAACGACCGAGCCGAACCGAAATTGCTCGACCTGCTCGATCTGGTCGCGCTCGGCACGGTCGCCGACGTAGCGCAGCTGAAAGGCCTCAATCGCGCGTTCGTCGCGCAAGGGCTGAAGGTGATGGCGCAGCGCGGCAATGTCGGCCTCGCCGCCTTGGTCGAGGCATCGCGGCTGACGCGCGCGCCGACCTGCAGCGACCTGGGCTTCGCGCTGGGGCCAAGGATCAACGCGGGTGGCCGCGTCGGCCGCGCCGATCTTGGCGTGCGACTACTAACTACTGAGGACGTCAACGAAGCGCGTAGCATCGCCGCCGAGCTCGACCGGCTCAATGAAGAGCGCCGCGCGATCGAAGCCATGGTTCAGGAGCAAGCGGAGCTGATGCCTCATGGCAGCGCCGTCGCGGTGGTAGCAGGGCGGGGTTGGCATCCAGGAGTAATCGGGATCGTCGCGGGGCGGCTGAAGGAGAAGCTCGGTATTCCAGCCATCGTCATCGCCGTCGATGATAGCGGCACGGGCAAGGGATCTGGCCGATCGATTACCGGCGTCGATCTCGGCGCCATCGTCCTGGCCGCGAAGGAACTGGGCCTGCTCGTCGCCGGCGGCGGGCATGCCATGGCGGCCGGGCTGACGATCGAGGCCGATCGTATCCCCGAATTTGCCGCGTTTCTCGAAGAGCGCCTCGCCGCGGCGGTGGCCCATGCGCGCGAGGATCGCGCCTTGCTGGTCGACGCCCTGCTCGCGCCGGGTGGCGTGACCCCGGGCCTGTGCGAGACGATGGAAGCGGGCGGTCCCTATGGCATGGGCTGGCCGGCGCCGCGGGTCGCGGCCGGGCCGTTCCGCATCGTCCGTGTCGATGTCGTTGGCAACGGCCATGTCCGCGCCATCGTCGCCGGCGACGACGGTCGCAGCCTGAAGGCCATGGCTTTCCGCTCGGCCGACACGTTGCTCGGGCAGACGCTGTTACAGGCGCCGCGAGATCGCAAATTGTGGCTCGCCGGCCGGCCCAAGGTCGACGATTGGGGCTCGCGTCCCGCGGCCGAATTGCATCTCGATGACGCCGCCTGGGCGGATTGATCACGGCAAACGCGCACAACGCTTGACCGAACGCCTTGCTTTCCCTAACCGCTCCTCCGCGCCGATACGCTCGGCCCCTTCGTCTAGCGGTTAGGACGCGGCCCTTTCACGGCTGAAACACGGGTTCGATTCCCGTAGGGGTCACCATCGTCGAGCAGGAATGGCGGGAAATCCGTAGTTCGGACGATCGTCTCAAAAGCGTTCACACTTTTCCTCCGCACTTTTTGCGATTTTTGATCGGACCGCCGAGCGACCAGCGTGGGAGAATCCTTGTTGAAACACGCGCTCAAACTGGCGGAGAAAGTCAGATTGAGTCGGCGTGTCAGGCGGTTGGGCAAAGTCGTGACACTTTAAGGTACTGGGCGCCCGGCACGCTCAGATCGCCAGCTACATGCGAGTCCTGCATTTGCCGAACGTCGCGTGGATCGCCCGGTCGCGTGGATATCTTTCGCTCCTAAACGAATATATAGCGCTTCCTTGCGATTACCCAAAAACGCGGACGCGCAAAATAAAGCAGGTGCAGTCGAATTCATTTATTCGCGCCAGCGTATTCGCTCTTGCAACCCTTTCCCCAAAAATACCGAAGCGCATCGCCAGAATAACGACCCCCGCGAGACCGACAACGTCTCGCACGCCTTATCTGCGGGATAGGCCATAATTACTTATCGAGGATGGGCCGAAATCGCTTCACATCCGACCCGACTTTCCACATGAACGCGACGAATACCAGAGACCACAAGACGAAGATCGTCATGTCAATGCCGCGTAAGCCCATGAAACGGGCGTCAATCATGCCGGGGCCGCGCCACAGAGCAAAGAACGCCCAGGCCGCTAGAAGCAGGCGCAGCTCTGTTGCCCCCATCCCATAATAGGAGAGGTGATGAGTCTTGAGGACCAGCACCTTCAGATAGGTGAAGCTGCTCATCAGTAGATACATCGAAAGTGCAAGCAGCGCCGAAAACAAGGTAAAATAAGGAGAAAGCCCCAGCCCGACGAAGATGAAAGTCTGCGATATAAGATCGCATGAGTGATCGAGGAAATAGCCAAAGTCCGGTCGCTCGATCTTGCGATGGCGGGCAAGCGTGCCGTCAAGCGAATCGCCAAGCCAGTTCAGAAAAAGGCCCAGGATTGCAAGGGAAACGAACCAGGGCGAAATCCGGCAGGCTGCGAATCCCGCCAGGACTATTACGGCACCGGCCAGCCCCAGCAGGGTCAAATGATCGGGCGTAACGGCAGACGGCGTGCGCGCTGCAAGCCATAGCAACGCGTTGCGTTCATGGGTTGCCAAAAAACTATTGTTCACCCGCACATGGTGCACGGGCTGCGCCGCTTCCTCGACCGGCGCGACTTTGTCGGCTTCCTCCGGCTCTACAACTGCAGCGCCGCCATCTCCCGAGAAAAGGTACTGGCCAGGAGGCGGTTGAAGTAGCGCTGCCTGGAGACCGACAGCAAAGATTCTCTCGCCAGCTTCATTTGTCTGGTAGAACTTCAACTGCGATCCCTTTTAGTATGACTTCCCGAAAAGCGCCCCAAGGCGGACGCCACCATTCGAGCGCCCGCGAACCTGCTTTTGCGGTGCGCCAGGCCAAAGTCTCATTGCGCCGCAAAAATAAACGGACGAGACGGCTGAGGCAAGCGGTAATTGGTTGAAACTGGACCGAAATCTGTGCGAGCAAATTATCGAAATCGTCGCATTCGTGTAAAAAAATTGCCGCGATATGTTTAAAATGGGCACCTGGAGCGATGGACTATCATTTCGGAGAACCGGCATCGGCTGGAGCAATCAGCCACCCCTAGAGTCAGCATCGGCAATATAAAATCTTGTGATGACGACATATTACATCACGACTATCAATTGAATCACAATCAAACTCTTAAATATATTTGAATGATCATTTATTTGTATTGATATACATCATAATTACGATGACCTCCTGGACAATATTTTGAATTGTTATTATAATCTGATTTGGAAGAAGCCTAAAATTTATGAGTCAGATATCTGATAGGCGCCCTGTTATTGCCTATGACATAATGAGGCTATTCATCGGCCCGTCATTCCTTACTCCTCGGGGCATAGATAGAGTAGACTTGGCACTCGCCCGCTGTATTTTCGACAATCACTCAAGTGATAACGTGGGAGTATTACCTACACCTGGCGGTGTGTACGCCTTCTCTGCGGCGCAGGTCAGGAGTTTGTTAGCTTATATTCAAAAATTATGGGCGGAGGGCGGCACGTCAGCGAACGATGTCCAGTTGCAGGGATTGCTGGATAAAATCGCGCGTGGACGAGACGATGCGCCCATGGCGTCCTCCGCCCGCGCCCTTTCGTTCCAAGAGAAGGTGTGGCGCATGCTGCGCATGCTAGGCGCCACCGGCTTGTTTCCCCGTCGGTTTGCAAGCCGGGCGGTGCCGGCAAACGCCATCTATCTCAATATCGGACAGTTGGGGTTGGCGATGCCGTCTTTCTTCCACTGGCTCGCCAAGCGTCCCGACGTCACCTGCGCAATGATGGTGCACGATGCCATCCCAATCGACTATCCGCATCTGGTGGGGAGCAAGGCCCCGATACATCACAAGCAGATGATCCGCACCGCAGCCGAGCATGCGGATTGCACGATCTTCAATTCCGCATACACGCGCGACAGCGTGAATGCGGTGATGCGAGACCTGGGCAAGATCTGTCCCCCCGCACTGGTAAGATCGCTGCCCTTGCCGGCCGCTTTCGTCGACGCCGACACCGACATCGCCGAGCTGGCTGACACACGCTACTTCCTGGCGGTGTCGACAATCGAGCCGCGCAAGAATTTCGCCTTGCTCCTGCGCGTCTGGCAGCATCTCATCGCGATCATGGGGGCAGAAGCGCCGCACCTCGTCATAGTCGGCTCTCCGGGAAAAGATGCCGACAACATTCTGGCGCCGTTGAGGTCCAATGCCATCCTAGCCGGCCGAGTTCACCACGTGGCTGGCCTGTCGAGCCCGGCGCTGGCTTCATTGTTGTCGGGAGCTGCGGGGATGTTGTGTCCCTCGCTTGCGGAAGGCTTCGGCCTGCCTCTGCTCGAGGCAAACGCGATGGGGGTGCCGGCCATCGCGTCCGACATTCCGGCCCATCGCGAAGTGGCGACTGCAACGACGACGCTGTTGCCCGTTGATGATCAGGAGAGATGGGCGCAAGCAATTGCCGCGGCACCGGATGCAGCGACGCATCGGCGCCCGCCTATCGCCATTGCCATGACCGAAACCGCCTATTGCGCCGACATCATCGCTTTTGTCAGCGAGGTCCAGGCCAAGAGGCCAAGGTAAATTTGATTGACCGCGGTTTTAGCCGATAAAGACAAATTTCGGCTCGCCCGCTTGCGGACATGCTCGACCGCAGATAGCCGCCAGCAAGCCAATATCCGTCGCGGCATCAGCAGGTATGTATCGACCGCCGCCACAGCGGCGTTCCGATCACTGCCTCACCGTCCCCGTCCACGGTCCTGGCCACAAGAATCGAAATGCCCTCTTTTCCACGATCGGTCCTGAGCGCCCACGTCGCCTCGCGGCGACTCCCTCTTCTATAAACCCACGCGCCCAACAGAGTGTAGCGTGCTACAAAACATCCCACTGTTCGTGGATCAGGAGCACCGAGACGCCCGGCTGCCCGCAGATGGCGCTATGGAACAGCCGTGACCAGGCCGACCACGGAGAAGGCCATCTGCGAGACTAAGCCAGCGAACTTCTGGAAATCGACGAGCGGTGCGTTCGACACGTAGATGATGTCCTTGTCACGCATCGGGAAGGTCTGCATCACGAAGAAGGTCGAAGGGTTGCTCATATCGACACGATAGATCACCGGGACTTTACCTTCCGGTGTCAGTGGGGCGCCCAGCCGGACGTCTGGGGGCAAGGCGGCAGGATCCTCAAACCGGAAAATGAAGATACCCTTGATGTTGGCGCGGTTGTCCTGCAGCCCGCCGACGCGGGCGATTGCCTGGGCCAATGAGATGCCAGTGCCTTCGAACGGCACCTCGGCATTCGCGCCTAACGCGCCCAGCGCCTGAAAGCTGTAGGGCTGATATAGAGCGGTGATGACGTCGTTCGACATCAAGGGCACATTTTCCCGGGGATCGCGGATGATCGCCCCGAGCGGGCGGGTTACGACGGTGTTGTCGCGCGTTACCTGAATCAATACCTTATCGACCGGCTGGCGAACTCCTCCAGCTTCAGCCAGCGCGTCGAGCAGGCGCTCGTTTCTCGTCGTCAGGGGCACGTTGCGGCTGCTTGCCACGTCGCCCACAACGGTGACGCCAGCACCCTTGTTGGTTCCGATCCGGACCAAGACCTGGGGGTCATGCGCCTTGCCCTGCAATCGGCGTTGGATTTCGCGTGCGACATCATCCGGCGCGCGGCCGACCGCCCGGACGCTGCCGACAAAAGGTATCGAGATCGCGCCGTCGGCGTCGACCATCTGCGAGGGGAAATTCGCGCCTTGCGCAACGCTGGGCGCAGCCGTCCCGACTGAGCTGCCGGCACCGTTCGAGAACAGGACGGCGGGCGGGGCCTCCCAGATCGAAATGTCCAGGACATCGCCTGCGCCGATCAGTCCGTGGCGCTGCCCCACATTGCCGAGTTTGCTCGCGAAAGTGTCGCGATTTTCCGCAGCTACCACACTGCGAACGACCGCTTCGTTCAGCGCGATCGCCCGAACCCGTCCGTCGCGTTGAGGCGCATTGGCCACTGCACCGCTCGACGGCCCGGACGCGCCCAAGCTCGAACACCCGGATAGGGAAATGGCGGAAACGGCCACTGCCATCGCGAACCAGCCCCGCGGTCGCGAAGGGCTGTGACGGAGAAGGTGGGGAGTGCGATAAGAGATCATCGAATGGTTCCGTAGAATTCGGCCAATCTGGTTTGATAGGCTGCCGAGCTGAATTGTCGTGCCTGGACGATTCCTTTTGACGCCATGTCAGCGCGCAAATCCCGGTCGGCGTCGACGGTGCGTATCGCCTCCAGAATCGATTGCACGTCGTATGGGTCCACATATTGCGCAGCGTCTCCGCCCACCTCCGGCAGGCAGGCGACATCGCTGGTTATCACCGGCGTTCCCAGCTGCATCGCTTCGAGCACCGGTAGACCAAAGCCCTCGTACAGAGAAGGAAACAACACCGCGCGTGCACCGGCGATCAGCCGTGTCAGCGTCGCTCTGGGAAGGTAGCCCAGCCACCTGACCCGTTTACCGGTATCGAGCGCGGCCATCGAATCTATGAGCGCCATGTCCTGTTTGCTGCCCCAGCCAGGCCCCCCAACAATGACCAACGGAGCATTCGTGCCGCTGCCCAAATAGGCTTCTAGTAGACGCGCGACGTTCTTTTTCGGTTCGATGGCACCGAAGAACAGAAAATACCCTTTTGGCGCGATACCAAGAACGCCTTCTACGTAACGCTCGATATCAACGTCGCTGACGCCCTCGATCATCTGCGCGGTGTCGCTGGCCTGATAGAGATTGGTGACGCGGTGGGGTTCGACATCCAGCATGTCGATGATGTCGCGACGCGAACACTCCGACACCGTCAGAATGTGATCCGCCTCCCGGGCGATACGCTGACACATTCTATAGTAAGCCCGCTTCGTGTCGGCAGTGGTGTAAGGCAATTTTAGCGGCACAAGGTCGTGCAACGTGTAGACGTTGCAGGCCTTGGGAATGCGGATCGGCAAAGGGTAAGTCCAATGCGCAAGTTCCACCCCGTAATTTGCGACCGAGGTGAAGCGTCCCGTCGCGCGGAAAGCGATATCCGCTTTGATGAAGAGGTTTTGCACGTTCCAAAGGCGATTGGCTTCTCGCGGTAAGCCGATGGGCATGACCACTCGTCCTGACATCGGAACCTCGAAGCCTCTGCGGGCGGTCGATGCTCCTCCCAGCGCACCGATCCCATATCGGACGAGCATGGGAATCGGCAGCTTTCTACCGTCCCGCCCCTCATCCATCAGCACCACTTCGTTGAGCAGCGGGTCGTTGGAATTGCCCATCCCGCCGCCGAATAGCAGGCTGATGTCATGACCGAGCGCGTTGGCACTCTGGGATAGGATCCGCCCATAGGTCGCAATCCCGGTGCCATGCGAGCGAGCGAGGTTGAAAGCGTCGATACTAACTTTCATTGCAAGACGCGCCTAAGGGCAGAGCCCCCTCAATGAGCGAGAAGTTTGGAGACGAAAACGGCATTTGCGCCCTCCTCGCCGAGTTCGGCCAACGCTTCAGCCGTCGTTTGGTCAACGCGAGCCGCCTTGAGGAGATGAAAGTTGCATTCTTCCGGACGGTCCCACAGCCGATAGAGACGGGCGATCTGCAAGTGGGCGTCCCGGTCGTTCGGCTTCATTGCCAGCGCTTGCTGGTATGCCTTCTCGCTTTCCTCGTATCTCTCCGCTTCCTTCAGGCAATTGCCGAGCTGGACGAGGTACGGAAATGCGGCTGGATAATAGTTCAGTCCCGCGGCGTAGGCTTCCGCTGCATCATTCCACCAGCCACGATCGCGCATCTGATCTCCGCGGACGAAATGCTTCCTGGCCAAGGGTGGGATTCCGCCAAGCGACGAACCGAGCGGTGCCCTGAACTTGAACCAGGGCAATCTGAACAACGAAATAGCATCCCTGTCGCGCAGACCGGCGACGGTCTGGCGCATGTTGCGGATCGTCACCCCCTTGAAAAGCAGATTGCAATTGCCACGCCGAGATATCCGAATTCGGAATTCTACTACCGCGCCTTCGGTAATGATGGGAAAGAGTAAGCGCGGCGCCGGGCCTGTGTGGATCTCCCTGACCGTAACCTTTCGTTTCGAGACCGACCGCGCCCCCTCGATCAGCACGTCGAGTTCCAGTTCGACGCCCTCGTCTCCGTTTCTTTCGGCTTCGAGCTCGAAATCCGCAGCGAAGTACCCGCGCACGAACTTCTCGTAAGGTCCGTAAATCACATGCGATGGACCTTGTTTGACCGCGGCCCCGGAAAAGGCGATGCCCTCGTCTAGCAAGGTTCCCTGGCTCGTTACGAATTCGCGATGCGAGAAGGTTACGTGATCCGCCGGAGCATCGTGTGGAGGCAGCGCATCGACGCCCTTCGCGCGATCCAGCAAGCTTTCGTAAGACTGAATGTCGTAGATAGTCACGAAGTTGTCGGAAATCTCGAACGGCTGAAGCAAACGATCACCCATTTCGGGCAAGTTCGCCTCGATCTTCGAGCGGACTTCCCGGGACAGGCTTTCGATCACGGCCGCGTCGGGCAACTTGGTGGTCCATGGACCATAAATTCCCGCCATCGCCGCCTTAAGTTGCTTGGCGACGACTTGCGAGGTGTAGGCCGGAAGCATCGCTGACTGGATCTCAAGGATTGCGCTGCGGGTGCTGCTATCCGACAAGAGGCGGGCGGCTGCTATTGCTTTCGCAAAATCGAGATCGTCGAGCATGAAGGGATGAGCCTGCATAAGTTCGCGCAACGCGGTTCGGCCCAAGCACATCACCGGCAGGCCAACGCGCATTGCCTCGAAAATGGGCATTCCAAAACCTTCGTGTTCGGAAAAGCATACGAACAGGTCGGCTTGGCGGTACGCGTTGAAGAGTTCGCTCTCGCTGACTTCACCCTTCAGTAGCACCTCGACTCCCTCGCTCTCGCCAAGAACAGACAGGTCCGACTTAAGCGTGGTCGCAGGATCGTCTCGGCCGAGGAAAGTAACTGAAACTTCGCGATCGAGCGCCCGCTGTAGTGCGCCTGCGAACATTACGACCTGCCGGTGCCCCTTGTGCGCTACTACACGGCTGACGAACAAGAGCCGAATCGGCTGATCCTCAGCCGCAACGGAAAGGTCAGACCTATCCGTGCCGACCGCTGTCAACTTGGTGTGTTGAGGTTCCAAAAAACGGCTGGCGGGATATACCACCGCGGCGCGCGCGGGGTCAGCACCCAGGACTTGCAATTGGTCCAATGTGAAATTCGAGTTTACCCAGAACCGGATATCCGATTTTGCGACAAACTTTAAAATAGTCCGAAATCCGGAAACCGTTCGCTCTACCGATCGGCGATGCGTAGCACCATAGAACCACGGCGGCGTGTTGTTATGCCACCGGACGACGAAATCTCCGGTTGATGTCAGAAAAAATTCGTCGAATTCCGGCCATCCATCACAAAAATGATAGATTATAGTGGCATCCGAAGTCTTTTCCAAATGCTGCCACAGATCCGCCGCAGGCTCGATCGTAACATCCGGATATAGCTCTGGATCAAATCGTTCGGCAAAAATCCGGACACGCGATTCCCCGTGAATTTCACGCAGCATCTTGTATTCAAAGACAGCATCGTAACCAATCGAATCGCTCTTTTCAAAGAGCCCCTGGACTACAATGAATACTTGCCGAACGTCCATTGCGACCTTCCCCTCAAGCACCAATTCTGGTGAAGATCATTGCACGATGTGAATAAGCGAATTCCTTCGAATGCTCTTCTTCGGAAAATCGTTTTGTAGCTTCTTCATCGAAGCGAGCTCCGGTTTGGGCAGTAATGAATTCTACCCACCACTTGTAGGGCTCGAAAATAAGATGGGTGGGCTCATCTGGGTCGAACGTCTCTCCGTTCTCGTAAGTGGCCGGTACGATGAGAAGATCGCGCTTGGTCGCCTGCCAGAGATTGCTAACGGCGAACCCCAGTCTTTCGGGCATGATGTGTTCAACAACATCGTAGCTATAGACTAGGTCATATTGGCCAGGGATCAGACCTGTCGAAAAATCCGCCTGCTTGATACGCGGAGTATCCGCATATTGCACAGCCCAATCCGATATATCGACGCCATGGGCATCAACACCCAATTCGGCCATCCGTTTGACGTCGTGTCCCACCGCGCAGCCGCCGTTCAATGAATTGAGGGGACGAAAGAACTTGTATAGACACTCCGCAAGCATACGCGAAGGACCGTAAGACGCTTCGGCATATCCGCTATAATTACTCTTGGATCGGTTCCCCTCAAAATACTCTTCGTTGTAGATATCTCTAGTGTCGCTCTGCGCGGTTTCTGAATTATCCACTTTTGTCTCCTGTTGGCTAGCAAATGAGGTAGGGACTGACCGAGATATTAGCGGCCGAAAGATACTAGCGAAGCGCTCTGTCAACGCCGTTGAATTTTCACTTCGGTCCACTCCTGAGATACTCATTCCCGAACTCCATCAATAGCAGCCTTGGTCAAATTCCAATCGGTCAGAAGGTCGAGATCGAAAATTTTCCTAAGAATATCGGTCGATCTACCAAGCTTATCGCGAGCGCTTTCGCGCTCCGGTCCATTCAGACCGGTAAAGAATAGAGCCAAAATATAGTCTAACCGCTGATCGCTATTACCTTGGTCTTCAGGATGCTCTTCCTCCTGACCGCCGTGGCTGATCGCCTTGGCATATTGCAGAACAAAACGTTCATCGCGGACCATGGCCTCGGCCACCTGGTCGAGTGAATCTTTCCTTCGCAATAAATTCAGACACTCCGCATCGTCGATCGATGAACTACCCCAGAATATGTAACTCAGTAGCTCAATGTCGGGCTTTCCGGGTGCTTGCTGAGGAAGGGGTACTTTGGAAAAAGCCCTGAGCGGATAGTCTCGTAGATCAAGCCCTTGTTGCTCGACCACGAATTCCAGATGGATCGCGACGTCCTGTACAGGTTGTCCAAACGCAGCCGCGGTACGATAACAAATCTCTGCTCCCGCGAGATCACCTTGTTCCTTTATAGTGTGACCAAGTACGAGCCAGTAACTACGCTCGAAAGGATAGATCGACAGCGCGGTGACATAGGAATCTTCAGCTGCTTTCCAATCAACTGGAGCCCGCGTCCACTCCGCCTTGGATCGAGCAAATTCCGCTTCATTGACGAGCGCGGTGAAGCGATCGTCAACTCCTGCTTTCCGATAAGAATATTCCAAAAGGTGCAATCTATTACGCACGCTGTCCAGGAATGACGAGTCGGCAGCAACAAGAGTTTTGTCCGTAATGCCGATCGCTTCCTTATAAGTACCATATGCGACGTCAAAATCATCAAATTCCGTTAAGCAACCCTTGTCGAGAACAGCCCAGCGGTTACAGAAATCGCGGATATAGCCAGGATCATGGGAAATGATTACCATTGCCCGATCTGATCGCTTCTCGAATAACTCGAAGTTGCAGCGGTCGTGAAATCTGGCGTCCCCTACGGCGGCGATTTCATCGATAAGAAAGCAGTCAAACTCGATGATCATTGATAGGGCAAATGCCAATCGCGCCCTCATCCCCGAAGAATAAGTGCGAACGGGCTCGCCGAGATATTGACCGAGTTCAGAGAACTCCTCCACGAACGCAAGATTACGCTGAAAATCCTGACTATAAACTCGGCTGATAAATCTAACGTTGTCTCGGCCGGTCAGAAAGGCCTGAAATGCTCCACCGAACGCGAGTGGCCATGATACCGACATGTGCCTTTCTACTGTCCCGGACGTGGGTCGTTCGGCTCCGCTGATCAAGCGCACCATCGTGGATTTGCCGGCGCCGTTCCTGCCAAGAATGCCAAGCCGCTCGCCCTTCGAAAGGTCGAAGCTGATCCCGTCAAGCACCGTCCGATCGCCGAAGCGCGTAGGGTAGACCTTCTTCACACGGTCGAGCCGGATCATTCCGGCACCACTCTTGCCGCGAGCTTGCGCACCTCGATCAGCGCCAGGGCGCTGAGAACCAGACAAAACGGCAGAACATAGGAGAGGTCAAAATGAGCCCGCGCCCGTGCGCCAAAATATCCCTCGCGCACCATTTCCACTCCGTGGACTATGGGTATGTACAGGATGACATTCTGCGCGGCCTTGGGCAGCGCATCGACCATGAACGCGGCCCCGGACAACGGAAAGAGCAAGTAAGAGAAAGGATGCCAGATCTTGTCCACCAGCTCGTTTTCATGACTCATCGCCCCGAGCCAGATCGCGAGCGCCGAACCGAACCACGCGATGACCATCCAGCCCCCCGCTACCTCCAAAATGTCTTCCGGCGGGTCGACCCAGCCGATCGAGATGAAGACGAGGCTGAGGACGAAGAATGATATGGTCGCGCCACCGAATTCCAGCATCAGCCGCGCGACGAAGATATCGAGTACCTTGATGTTGCGGTGATACAGTAACGACACATTGGACAGCAGCGCACCAATGCATCGCCCCGGCATGTTGCGCCACAGGAGCACACTGGAATAGCCGGTGAGGGCGAAGGCGACGATCGGCACCCCGCTGCCGTGGATCGTCTTGGAAGCGGTCCACAGCGCTGTCACTCCGAGAGTGAAGATCATCGGTTCGACGAATAGCCACAGGAAGCCGATGTTGTGCCGCCCATAGCGGGTCATTGCCTCGCGCAGGAACAGAGCGCCAAGCACCCGCCGCTGGACCCGGAGGCTGTCGAGCAGACTGGGGTTCTCGTTGACCGGAAGCGCCATCAGTCGCGGTGCTCCCTGATCCCGACGGTCAGGGTCACCAGCACGCCCCAGGCGAGCAGAGACAGCACCAGGGTGGCCATGATGTTCCGAATTCGGCGCGGCTCGAGTGGATAGTCCGGCAAGTTCGGCTCGGCGATACGCTCGACGTAAATCTGCTTGCGGCGGGCATCGTTTTCCGCCTCCTGCAACGCGGCGAGCGCAACCGCCAATTGCTTTCCGGCAAATTCGGAATCGAACTGCAATTGCTGGTATCGCGTCGCTGCCGCCGAAAGCGATTTGGGCGCCCCGGCGACATTGCCGGACTGTCGTGCGATTTCACGTTGCAGGACGCGAATTCTGACACGCGACGCCGGTATCTGCGGATTGTTCGGGGTAAAAGCCTCGAGCTGGGCAAGCTGCGTCTGTTCGGCCAGCAACGCGTCCTGTAGCTTGGAAATCATCTGAAGATTGATCGACGCCTGCTTTTCCGGGTCGATGATCCCGCTCGAATTACGGAACTGGCCCAAGGCCACGATCGCATTGCGCGCCCTGCGCCGCGCATCCTCTACTTGCATTTGGGAGCTCTGGATCGCGTCCGTGCGCCCTCGTTCGCTAAGCCGGTTGATCAGTTGCTCGGAGCGCTCGAGCAATCGCTCGTTCAGCGCCCGAGCATCTCCAGGCGAATAAGCACTGACACGCAGCGTGGTGACCTGAGACGAGGAATCGAAAGCGATGTCGACCTTGTTGCCGAAATATCGGTACAGTTGTTCGTTAGTCTGACCGCGGAACGGGCTGTCGAACCGATCGATCGCCGAAATGCCGGGCTCGCTGTAGATACGGCGAACCATACCATCCTTGTTACTATCGGAAAGAGCATTGCGCGAACGGACGTAGTCGACCACCGCGTAACTGTCATCGCTTGCGCTGGCAAAACCGCCCGCGCCCAGGATCGAGCCGAGCGGGGACGCGTTGGGTTTACCTGGGGAACGAACGACGAACCGCGATTCCGAAATGTATACGTCGGACGCAAGCACGCCAAAATAGATAACCGCTACCAGCGTGGGAAGCGCGACTATTGCCGCAAATAGCGCGACTCCCCGCATTTTCAGCAGGCTCGGCACCCTCGCCCCGCCTAGGAAACGACGAAAAGACGATGCACCGACAGAGTCATTTTCCAACGAGCCAACCACTTCGCCAAACCTACAAGCCTATTATCTCTGTCGCCGAAGCCGCAGGAACGATGACGCCAGATCGAACGAACACGCCGAGAAACCCCGCAGCAAGGAGAAACCGGAGCGCGCACAAATGATCAAATTATTGCTAATCCACCTTATCCGGTGAAACCGGCAGACTCAGCTGGGATTCAGCGCGAGCCGGGCCCTCGCTATGGCAGAAATTCCCCGGATATCAAGAGGAAATCCCCCCGCCCGACCTCGCCTGGAGGGCGGACTAACGGTCGCATCGCAGTTGCGAAAGCATCATCCTTAGCGCGCTGGCCTACTGCCTCATAGACCAATGTCCCTTCCGACAGACCAGTGCGGCTTTACCCCAGGGACATCGGCGTCTGTAAGGACGTCGAGCTGGCTAGGCGCACGACATATGCCATCGTTGATGGCAGCTTCGCCGAGCCCAAAGGCTTCTCGCGAAACGCTCGCGCTCAGTCGGCGTACGATCAGGGCGCCGGCCAGTTACGGGTCTGTCACCGTACGGGGTTGGAAATTCAACTCGTCCATATTATAGTTGCATGATTAAGTTCTGAATCTACTAATTGATGTTTTATACATCAACGAGGAATCATGATCACATCTCAGCAAATGCGCGCGGCCCGCGCCCTTCTCGAGATCGACCAGCGCCAGCTCGCCGACCTGGCGGGACTGTCGCTGCCGACCATCCAGCGCATGGAGGGATCGGACGGCCAGGTACGCGGTGTCGTGGATACGCTGGTCAAGGTGATCTCCGCGCTCGAGCGCGCCGGGATCGAGCTGATCGGAGAGAATGCGCCGAGCATTGGCGTGGGCCGCGGCGTGCGGCTGAAGGAAACGCTGAGTGGTGGCTCGCTCAAGCACGTGCCATCCATGTTGTTCGACCAGGCATCGGGAGCCAACGGCAGTGCTGAATGACGCGCGCTGGACGGCTTATACGCCCAAGCTGATCACCGTTCTGGGTGAAGGCTATACTTTCGATCGCTTCAAACGGGATGCCATAGCGGGTCTGACCGTAGCCATCGTTGCTCTACCCCTGGCGATGGCTCTCGGCATCGCGAGCGGTGCGTCACCCGACAAAGGCCTGATCACGGCGGTCGTCGCCGGATTCCTGATCTCCGCCTTGGGCGGTTCACGAGCGCAGGTCGGCGGACCCACCGGCGCGTTCGTCGTGGTCGTGTTCAACGTGATCGCCCAGCACGGCTATGACGGGCTGCTACTCGCTACTCTGGTGGCCGGCTTCATCCTGATCGTTGCCGGTTATGCCAAGCTCGGTGCGCTGGTGAAGTTCATCCCACATCCCGTGGTCACGGGCTTCACCGCAGGCATCGCCGTCATCATCGCGTCGGGCGAGGTCAAGGATTTCCTCGGCCTGTCGATCGACAAGGTTCCGGCGGATTTCCTGCCCAAATGGCAGGCCTATTTTGGAGCGCTCGGCAGCATCCATGCCACGACCTTGGCGATCGGCGCTGGGTCGCTCCTCCTCATCATCGGATTGCGCAAAGTGGCGCCACGCGTGCCCGGTTTCCTGGTCGCGATAGTCGTCGCATCCTTGGCAGTCGCGCTTTTGCACTTGCCCGTGGAAACGATCGGTTCTCGGTTTCCGCACATTCCGGCTGGCCTGCCCGCGCCGGCGCTGCCGTCGATCTCGCTGGCCAAGTTCCAGGCGATCCTGCCTTCCGCCTTCACCATTGCGTTCCTTGCGGGGATCGAGGCGTTGCTGTCGGCGGTAGTGGCCGATGGGATGATCGGATCGCGGCACCGCTCCAATCAAGAGCTGGTCGGCCAAGGCGTCGCGAACATCGCTTCGGCCCTGTTCGGCGGATTGCCGGCGACCGGCGCGATCGCTCGGACGGCGACGAATATCAGGGCCGGTGCGCTGACCCCGATCGCCGGCATGTTGCACGCGCTGTTCCTGCTTTTGTTCATCCTGTTCGCGACCAGTCTGATGGCATTCGTGCCGATGGCGGCGCTGGCGGCGATCCTGTTCATGGTCTCCTGGGGAATGAGCGAGCATCAACGCTTCATCGGCTTGCTTCGCATGCCCAATGGCGATCGCGCGGTCCTGTTGCTCACCTTCGGGCTCACGGTGCTGGTCGATCTCACGATGGCGATCGCGGTCGGCGTCACCCTCGCCTCGCTGCTGTTCATGATGCGGATGAGCGAGACGGTCCAGATCGATGCCGGCGGTGCGCCGGAAGGCGACGAGGGCGAGGACATCCATCAGCGCGACGCGCTACCCGCCGGCGTCGAAGTATTCCGGATCGATGGGCCAGTCTTTTTCGGCATCGCCAACGAGTTGCTCGATACGTTGCGGCGGATGGGCCAGACGCCGAAGGTCATTATCCTGCGCATGCGGCGGGTTCCGCTGCTCGACGCAAGCGGCGCGACGACCATCGCCGAGATCGTGCATCGATCGGGCGGCGCGGGCGCTCAGATCATCCTGTCCGGGGTGCAGCCGCAGCCTCTCGCCATGCTCGATCGGGTTCGTCTCGGGCGAGGCAGTGCCGGCGTCATCCACGCAGAGAGCTTTCCCGAAGCGCTACGAATCGCCGCGAGCATCGTAAACGCAACCAACGCCGCGCCCACCGCGCTCAACTGACAGCTGGACCGAAAGCCCGACCATGACCGATACCAATGACGATTACGTCTATGATGAAGCCACCGGCGAGTGGATCAGTGCTTCCGCAGCCGCGGCGAACGCGCAGGATCCCGATATCGTCGAAGTCCGCGACGCCGTTGGCAATCTGCTTGCGGACGGCGATAGCGTGACCCTCATCAAGGACCTGACGGTCAAGGGCGCGAACCAGACGCTGAAACGGGGCACGGTGATCAAATCGATCCGATTGACCGGCGATGCGCAGGAGATCGACTGCCGTTACGAGGGCATAAAGGGCCTGGTGCTGCGTGCGGAGTTTGTCCGCAAACGCTGACAATGGCCATGGACCTGTGTGGAATCTAACCGTGCGGCGATGCGTTGGGCTAGCGCAGCGCGAGATCGAATCCAGCATGGGGGCTGCGGCATCCCGCTCTTGCCGTCCTTGCGATCCTTGATCTCGCGCACCAGCAGTGGCGGCTCGCCTGCGGCAGCGACTTTGCCTATGCATCCGGCATGATCGGCCTCCGCTCCGCCATTGCACGTCAGGTTCGCGGCTTGCTGTCCGACCCGGCCAATCCGCCGATCGTGCGCGCGCTCGACGGCAGCGGGTTGTTTGCGCCCGACTCCATCAGCTGGCGCGTGCATATCGACGTTACCGGCATGATGGTCGGCGGCATCGCCGCGCTGATGCTGCAGATGCTCCATCCCCGGGTTTTGGCCGGCGTGTGGGACCATTCGAGCTTTCGCGACGACATGAATGCCCGCCTGAAAGGAACGGCGCGCTTCATCGCCCAGACCACGTTCGAGACGCGGGCGTCCGCGGAAACGCAGGTCGCGCGCGTCCGCCACATCCACGATGCCGTGTCGGGCACGCTGCCCGACGGCACGCCGTATCGCGCCAGCGATCCGCATCTGCTTGCCTGGGTGCATGTCGCCGAAGTGTCGAGCTTTCTCGCCGGCTGGATCCGCTATGGCGAACCGGGGATGAGCGCCGCTGACCAGGATCTTTATTATGCCGAAGTCGCGTTGATCGCAGAACTGCTCGGCGCCGACCCGATTCCCCGCAGTCGCGCCGAGGCGGAGGAGATCATCCGCGATTTTCTGCCCGAATTGAAAGCGGACGAGCGCAGCCATGAAGTGCTGCACATCCTGCTCGATCAGCCGCCGCCAAGTTTGATGCTGTTGCCGTTCCAGACGATGACGATGAGCGCGGCGGTGGACCTGCTCCCCGAATGGGCGCGGCGGATGCATGGCCTGCGGCGGCCGGGCGTCACCCGCCCGGTCGTACATGCCGGCACGCGCGGCATCGCGGAAGTCGTGCGCTGGGCGCTCGGATCGTAAGTCAGGCGATCGAAGCGCGGCGCCTCGCATAGAGGAAATAGATCGCCAGCCCGATCCCGTTCCAGATGAAGAAGGAGATCTGCGTGATGCTCTGCAGGCTGGTGAAGAGGTAGAGACAACCGAGGATCGCGATCGGCGCGACCAGCCACACCAAAGGCGTGCGGAATGGCCGCCGCACGCCGGGATCGCGCCGGCGCGACACGAGCACGCACACCGCCACCGCGACGAACGCGCACAGGGTCCCGGCATTGGCGAGGCTGGCAATGACGTCGAGCGGCACCAATGCGGCGAGCACCGACACCAAGACCGCCGTCATCGCCGTGATCCGCGCGGGCGTGCCGCGCGCCGATACCTTGGCGAGGCCGGCCGGCAGGAAACCGTCGCGCGCCATCACCAGGAAGATGCGGCTCTGCCCATAGAGAAAGCCCAGAATGACGGTCGGCAATGCAATCGCCGCGGCCGCCGCGACGACGGTCGCAACTTTGCCTTGTCCGATCTCGCGGAGGATCAGCGCCAGCGGCTCCGGGCTGTTCGAGAACTTGGAATAATGGAGCGCCCCGACCGCTGCGGCGGCGACGACCATATAGATGACCGTGCACGCCAGCATCGATCCGACGATGCCGATGGCGAGGTCGCGCTCGGGACGCTTGGCTTCCTCCGCTGCGGTCGAGATCGCGTCGAACCCGTAAAAGGCGAAGAAGATGATCGCGGCCGCGCCCATCATCCCGTATTTGACGCCGCCCGCGCCGGGCGTGCTGCCATAACCAAGCGGCGCGAACGGATGCAGGTTGGCCGCGTCGAAATGGGGCAGCGCCACCGCGACGAACAGGGTCAAGGTCACGATCTTGAGCACCACCAGCGCGGTGTTGATCCGGGCGCTTTCGCGCGTGCCCAGCATCAGCAAGCCGGCGACCACCGCGATGATGAAGATCGCGGGGACGTTGATGCCGGGCGTCGCGAGATGGAGCGTGCCGTCGACGAGCGACCCGGCCAGCGTCGGTCCGTGGGTGAGGTAGCCTGGAAGCTCGACCCCCAGCCCTTTCAGAAACCCGACCGCATAGCCCGACCAACCGACCGCGACGGTCGCCACCACCAGCGAATATTCGAGGATCAGCGACCAGCCGACCACCCAGGCGATCACTTCGCCCAACGTCGCGTAGCTATAGGTGTAAGCGCTGCCCGAGGCCGGGATCAGCGTCGCCATCTCGGCATAGCAGAGCGCCGCCGCCGCGCAGATCGCCCCCGCCACGACGAAGCTCAGCAGCACCGCCGGTCCGGCACGGTCAGCACCCACCCCGATCAACGTCAGGATACCGGTACCGACGATCGCCCCGACGCCGAGTGCGACGAGGTGCGGCCAGCTCAATGTCCGCGCGAGCTGATGCTCGGGCGCAGCTTCGGTAATCGTCTTGCGGCGGAGAAGACTGGTCATGCGAGCCCCTGATTGTTTCGGATGAGACTAACGGCTCAGATCACCCAGGCAAAGGCCGCGACCAACATCAGTACGATCTCCGTGGCGAGCAGGGCGACGTTGAGCCGCCGCGACTTCACGATCAGCAACAGGACGAGCAGGGGAATGTGCCCCAGAGCGGCTACAACGGTGATCCATCCGTGCGGACCGCCCTGGGTATCCGCCTTGACCGCCAGCCCCATAGCGCTGGTGATTCCCGCGACGACGATCAGTGCAAGCGTCAGCCCGAGCACACCCCCCAGCACCTGTCGATTGTGACGATCGTAATAGACATCGAAATCGGGCCATTCGTCGGGATCGTCGGGAAAGATCAGCGTCGAGATCAGATAATAGCTGCCGACGAACGCCAGTACGACCAGCAAAGTCGCAAGGTTGGCGTGGAGATGCTCGCGATGCGAATAGATCGTGTTCCAGAACGTGGTCATGTCGATCAGCACGAACAGGCCGAGCAACGGCGTCAGCCAGCCGACATGCGCCTTGCGCCGCATCTTGATGACGCGCGCGAAGCCCGCCAGCACTTCGGTCACGGCGAGCCCGAGGACCAGCCCGAACATCGCGAAGACAAGATCGAACCCCTGCAAGCGGCACTCCCCCCTGTGCTGTCCGGGTGGGACGCTAGCGCGGCCAATGGCGGCGCGCTACAGCCCGGGTCAAGACAGGAGATGACAATGGACGCCACCCTCGATTTCGCGCTCGGCGAAACCGCCGACATGATCCGCGAGACGACCCAGCGCTTCGCCGCCGACAAGATCGCGCCGCTTGCCGCGAAGATCGACGCCGAGGACTGGTTCCCCGTCGAGCTATGGCCGCAGATGGGGGAACTCGGCCTGCACGGCATCACGGTCGAAGAGGAATATGGCGGGCTCGGGCTCGGTTACCTCGAACATGTCATCGCGTGCGAGGAAGTCAGCCGCGCCTCGGCCTCGATCGGCCTCAGCTACGGCGCGCATTCCAACCTCTGCATCAACCAGCTGCGCCGCTGGGCGTCCCCCGAACAAAAGGCCAAATATCTCCCCAAGCTGATCTCGGGCGAGCATGTCGGCAGTCTCGCCATGTCGGAAGCCGGCGCCGGATCGGACGTCGTCGGCATGAAGCTGCGCGCCGAAGAGGTCCAGGGCGGCTATGTCCTCAACGGCACCAAATTCTGGATCACCAACGCGGCCTATGCCGACACGCTCGTCGTCTATGCCAAGACCGGCGAGGGATCGCGCGGCATCACGACCTTCATCATCGAGAAGGGCATGCCCGGTTTCTCGATCGGGCAGAAGATCGACAAGATGGGGATGCGCGGCAGCCCGACCGCGGAGTTGGTGTTCAACGACTGCGAAGTGCCCGAAGAGAATATCATGGGCCCGCTCAACGGCGGCGTCGGGGTGCTGATGTCGGGCCTGGATTACGAACGCACCGTGCTCGCCGGCATCCAGCTCGGCATCATGCAGGCGTGCCTCGACGTGGTCGTGCCCTATGTCCGCGAACGCAAGCAATTCGGCCAGTCGATCGGCACCTTCCAGCTGATGCAGGCGAAGATCGCCGACATGTACGTCGCGCTCAATTCGGCACGCGCTTATGTCTACGCGGTCGCGCGCGCCTGCGACGCGGGCAAGACCACGCGGTTTGATGCGGCGGGCGCGATCCTGCTGGCAAGCGAGAATGCGGTGAAGGTCAGCCTGGAAGCGATCCAGGCGCTGGGCGGCGCGGGTTATACCAAGGACTGGCCGGTCGAGCGCTTCGCCCGCGACGCCAAGTTGCTCGACATCGGCGCCGGCACCAACGAGATCCGCCGCATGCTGATCGGCCGTGAACTGATCGGCGCGGGAGCATAGGAGCCAGCCGGACATGAAACTGATCGGCCAGTACGATTCGCCCTTCGTCCGCCGCGTCGGCATCACGCTGACGCTCTATGGCATCGCGTTCGAACACCTGCCCTGGTCGACCTTCGGCGATGCCGACAAGATCGCGCCCTACAATCCGCTGCGCCGCGTCCCCGTTCTCATGTTCGATGACGGCGTGTCGGTGATGGACTCCAGCGTCATCGTTACCTTGCTCGACGAGATGGCGGGCAATGATGCCGTCCTGTCGCGGACCGGTGCGGACCTGAGGATCATGCTGCGCTGGTGCGCGCTCGCCGCCGGCGCCGCCGACAAGGGCGTCAGCCTGGTCTATGAAAAGGCGTTCCGCGACGGCCTGCCGATGTGGGTCGACCGCTGCCGCGCGCAGGTGACCGACACGCTCGATTTGCTCGACCACGAGCGCGCCGCGGCGGGCAAGTGGTTCGGCGGTTCGTCGATGAGCCATGCCGACCTGCTGACGGCGACGGTCTTTCGCTTCATCAGTGAGGCGCTGGCCGAACAATTCGACCTCAATCGCTGGCCGGCGCTCGTCGCGCATTCGCAGGTGTGCGAGGCAATGCCCGCGTTCCAGGCGATCCAACAACCTTATACACTTACTCCGCCGGCCTAACGGAGCATCACCTTCGCGGTGACCGACAGGCCCGGCCTGAGCGTCGCCAGCGCCGCCTGGCCCGGGTCGAGCCGGATGCGTACGCCGACACGCTGGACGATCTTGGTGAAATTGCCCGATCCCGGCTCGAACGGCAGCAGGGTGAACTCGCTGCCCGATCCCGGCGCGAAGCTTTCGACCGTGCCATTCAGCGTCTCGCCTAGTGCGTCGACATAGATTTTCGCTTTTTGCCCCTCGCGCATGCCGCGCGTCTGCGTCTCCTTGAAATTGGCGACGACATAGAGCGAGCGCGTCGGGACGACGGTGAACACCCGGCTGCCCGGCTGGACGAAATCGCCGACCTGGACCTGGCGGTTGCCGACCACGCCGTCGATCGGAGCGACGATCAGCGTGTGCCCGCGATCTTGCCGCGCGAGGTCGAGCGCGGCGCGCGCCTTCAGTGCCGCGGCTTCGGCGGAGGCGACTTGCGCTTCGAGCACCGGGCGCCGCGCACGCGTTACATCCGCTTGTTCGCTGGTCACGCCCAGCTCGGCGCGCGATTTGTCGGCAGCCGACGCCGCCCCGATCGCTGTTGCCTTGATCCGCTCGGCGTCACGCCGCGTGGCGAAACCCTGGCCTAGAAGGGAATCGTACCGCACCTTGTCGGCGTTCGCGCGGATCAGTTCGGCATCCGCCGACGCGATCACCGTGCTCGCGGCGCGCACCTGCGCGGAGGCAAGGCGCTCATCGGCATTGAGCGCGGCGAGCGACGCGCGCGCTGTGGTAACGCCGGCTTCGGCGTCGGCCAGCGCGGCCTGGGCGGCTTGCACCTTGGCATCGTAGTCCTGGGTGTCGATGCGAACGAGCGGATCGCCCGCGTGCACGATCTGATTGTCCTTGACCAGCACCGCGGCAACCAGCCCGCCGACCTTGGGCGCGACCGCGCTCGAATCGGCGTGGAGATAGGCATTGTCCGTCGACTCGCTCGATCGCGGCGCGGTCAGCCACAGGATGCCGGCGATCGCCACCGCGAGCGCAACCAGCCCCATGACCTGTGCGCTACGCGGGACCGCGAAACGCTTCCTGGCTGGAAGTTCGGACGCCGTCGCGGCGTCGGTCGAACTGAAGGGAGCATTCATTTGGCGAGCACCAGCAAGGTGGACGTCGCGGTCGCCATCACGCGACCATCGGCATCGCGGATGTCGGCCTCGGCAAAAGCGACGCGGCGGCCGATATTGACCACCCTACCCTCGGCACGAACCTGCCCTGTCTGGTCGTTCATGCCGCGCAGATAAGACACTTTGAGTTCGAGCGTGGTGAAGCCCTGATCGGGCTTCAGCATCGAATGCACCGCGATCCCGCAGGCCGAATCGAGCAAGGTCGCGGCATATCCGCCATGGACCCCGCCCATCGGATTATAGTGGCGCTCATCGGGCGTTCCTTCGAACACCGCCCGTCCTCGCTCGACCTCGACCAGCGAGAAATCGAGCGTCCGTCCGATCGGCGGCTGGGCGCCGCGCGCGAGCAAGTCACGAACCTGCTGTAGACCGTCAGGGGCGTCGATCACCTCGCTCATTGCCCCTGCTCCAAACCATAACGCGCGACCAGTCCGGCATGCGCATCCGCCAGGATCGCGTCCGACTGCGCCGGATCGGCAACCGCGCGCGACAGCGCCACCGCACCGACCATTTGCGCCAGCATCGCTGATCCTTCGGCATGCGGATCGGCGATCCCGATGCCGCCGAGCGCCTTGGCCAGCCGCATGGTCAGCGCTTCCACGCCCTTGCCGAAGCGCTCGCGCTGCCGTTCGCCCGATCGCGCCAGATCACCCGACAAGGTGGGGAGCGGACACCCCCGCTCACGGCGGTCGCGATGCGCCGGGCTGAGGTAGAAATCGACATAGGCCCTGAGCGCGGCGCGTGGATCCTCGGTCTGCTCGATCGCATCCGACCGTTCCCGCGCATCGTCGAACATCGTCCCGATCGCATCGGCGATCATCGCGTCCTTCGACTCGAAATGCGCGTAGAAGCCGCCATGCGTCAGCCCGGCGCGCGCCATCACGCCCGCCACCGCGACGCCATCGGGTCCCTTCGCGCGGATCTCCCGCGCGGCTTCCTTCAGTACCCGCCGGCGCGTCTCTGCCTTGTGCTCGTTCGAATAGCGCACTTGAACGCCTCCTTTATATGACGCATATAATATAAAAGCAGCCGGAGGCAAGTATATTGGCGTCGATACCACTCTCCCCCCAGGGATCGGCGCGCGCTCCGGCTGCACTGTTCGATCCTTCTCGTCTGAGCAACCGCCAGAAATATCTGATCTTCGGCGTGATGGCGTTCGGCCAGTTCATGGCGTTGATCGACATCCAGATCGTCGCCGCCTCGCTCAACGAGGTCCAGGCTGGTCTCTCCGCCGGTCCCGACGAGATCAGCTGGGTGCAGACCGCGTATCTGATGGCCGAATTGGTGATGATCCCCTTCTCGGCATTTCTTGCCCAGGCATTGTCGACGCGCTGGCTGTTCGCGCTGTCGGCCGGGCTGTTCACGCTATCGAGCATGGCTTGCGGGCTGGCCTGGAACATCGAATCGATGATCGTGTCGCGCGCGATCCAGGGCTTTGTCGGCGGCGCGATGATCCCGACCGTCTTCGCGACAGGCTACGTCCTGTTCTCGGGAAAGCAGCGCGCGATGATTCCCGCGATCCTGGGAATGGTGTCGGTGCTCGCGCCGACCTTGGGCCCGACCGTCGGCGGCTGGATCACCGATGCTATGGGCTGGCGCTGGGTGTTCTTCATCAACGTCGCGCCGGGCATATTGGTGACGGCGCTCACGCTTTTGCTGATCCGCGTCGACACCCCCGACCTTGCCATGCTCAAACGGATCGACTGGGTCCACCTCGCTGCGATGGCGGTGGCACTGGCCGGCCTGGAATATGTGCTGGAGGAAGGGCCCAAGAACGACTGGTTCACCGACATCCGCATCCAGATCGGCGCGTGGTTGTCGGTCGTGGCGTTCGTCCTATTCCTCGAAAGGTCGTTCCGCTCCAACGGACCGATCGTCAAGCTGACGCCGTTCCGCAAGCCGACATTCGTCTTCGCGTGCGCATTCAACCTCGTGATCGGTTTCGGCCTCTATGCCGGCACCTATCTTATCCCGCTCTTCCTCGGCCGGGTGCGCGGATACAATGCGTCGGAGATCGGCAGCACGGTCGTCATCGCCGGCTGCGCGCAATTGCTCGGCGTGCCGATCGCCGCGAGCCTGTCACAGCGGGTCGACCAGCGCATCGTCATCACCTTCGGCCTGGCGCTTTTTGCCCTGGGCTTATGGCTGTTCTCGGCGATGACGCCCGACTGGGGCTTCGCCGCGCTGTTCTGGCCACAGGTGGTGCGGAGCTTCGCGGTGATGCTGTGCATCGTCCCCTCCGTCGGCCTCGCGCTCGGTAATTTCGAAGGGCCGGAATTGCGCTACGCCTCCAGCCTGTTCAACCTGATGCGCAACGCCGGCGGCGCGGTGGGCATTGCCCTGGTCAATACCTGGCTGGCCGACAATGCGCGCCTCCATGCACTGCGGCTGAGCGAGGCATTGGGGCAATCGGCGAAGGCCGCGAACGACACGGCGGCGGCGCTGGCGCGCGAACTAGGCGCTGTCACGCCGGATCCTTCGCAAGCGCTGCTGATGGCGCAAGGGCTGATGAGCCGGATCGTCGGACGCGAGGCACTGACGCTAGCGTTCGACGACGTCTTCCGCCTGATGGCGTACCTGTTCCTCGCGGCACTCGTGATGGTCCCGTTCTGCCGACCGCCGCGTGTCGGTGCAGCGCCGCCGCCGGACGCGCATTGAGGATAGGAAGGCCTGCTTTCCGGATCGCTGTTGAGGCAGGCTTCTAATGGCTCGATTGCCCCAAAGTACATGTTGCTCGCCTACCCTGCTGGGATGATCGTGGCCGCCGCTCGTCTTCGGATCAGCGCGAGCCAACAAGAAGCAGGAGACGAACAAGCATGGCGCCGCCGACATCCGGGAGCGCCGCGCCGGTGCATAAGCGGCTGATCCTGGCGAACCCACGGGGATTTTGCGCCGGCGTCGAGCGAGCCATTACCGCCGTGGAAGACGCCATCGACTATTACGGAGCGCCCGTTTTCGTGCGGCGTCATATCGTTCACAACCAGGCAGTCGTCGACCGTCTCGAGGCGTTGGGCGCGAAGTTCGTCGCTGAGCTGGACGAGGTGCCGGAGGGCGCTGTCGCCATTCTATCTGCGCATGGCGTTTCCCCCGTTATCCACCGCGCGGCGAGACAACGAAAATTGAGGACCGTCGACACGACCTGCCCCCTTGTGGCCAGGGTCCATGCGCAGGTCGTCGACTATTATCGGGCCGGCCGCCACATTCTGCTGATCGGTCAGCAGGGCCATCCGCAAATCCTGGCAACCGTCGGCCAAGTGCCGGCGGGGGCTATTTCGGTGATCGGCTCCGTCGCCGATCTCGACGCGCTGCCCCTGGCCGCCAACACGGCGGTCGCGCTTTCCGTCCAGACCACCTTTTCCGTCGCCGAGGCAGCCGAGATTGTCGCCGCGATAAAGCGGCGATTCCTGGACGTTGCAGCGCCGTCATCAAGCGACATCTGTTTCGCTACGACCAACCGACAGGAAGCCATCGGACGGCTCGCTTCCGCGGCAGATCAAGTCGTCGTGGTCGGCGACGACCTGTCGTCTAACGCACGACGGCTCGCCGATGCGTCTCGAGCCGCGGGCTGTCGTATCGTACATCTCGTCAATGGTCCCGACACACTGGACATTGCGCAGATCGCCAAAGCCAACGTCGTGGCGCTTACCGCTGCGGCCTCGACGCCCGCTGAACAGGTGCGCGCCGTTTGCGACCGCCTTGTGTCCCTGGGTTTCGTGGTCGAGGAAAGCCAAGGCCGCGAGGAGAGTACGAAGTTCGCACCGGTCGCGATCGCGCCTTCCGATGACCTCCCGCTTGCGGACCGGATGGAAACCGTGCGACGCGACGTCGAACGGTGCCTCGACCGCACCCTGGCTGCCAAACCAGGCAGGCATACCCGCCTGATCGAGGCGATGCGCTACGCGGTGCTGGGCGGCGGGAAAAGACTGCGCGCATCGCTGACCGTATTGGCGGCCGAAATGCTCGAAGCCGATTATCGTCGCGCGATATGGGTGGCGAGCGCCATCGAATGTTTGCATGCCCAGTCGCTGGTTCATGACGATTTGCCGTGCATGGACGACGACGATCTTCGCCGCGGCAGGCCGAGCCTGCACCGTCAGTTTGATGAAGCCACCGCCGTGCTCGCCGGCGACGCCCTTCTCGCGCTGGCGTTCGAGATGCTTTCCGACGAGCGCGCCCACCCCGACGGCGCAATCCGCGCACGCCTGGTCAACTCGCTCGCCAGGACAGTCGGGAAAGACGGCCTGGCGCTCGGCCAGATGATGGATCTCAATCCCTCGGACGATTCCTCGGCGGATGACGTCGAGCAGTGCGAGGTTCTGAAGACTGGAGTGCTCCTCAATTTCTGCGTCGAGGCCGCGGCATTGCTCGCCGATTGCTCAACGGAAGAACGTCAGCGCCTGATCCGCTTTTCGCAGCAGCTCGGCCTGGCGTTTCAGATCCGCGACGACATCCTCGACCGGATTGGAAATGCCCAGGAGATGGGAAAGCGCACCAGGAAGGACCGGCGTTCCGGTCGGATAACAGCGATCGAGGCTCTGGGCCTCGAGGGCGCGCATGAACGGTCGAGGAGCCTGGCGGCAGCCTGTCAGGATCATCTGGCCGCCTTTGGTCCGCGAGCGGAGCCGCTGCGCCAAATCGCCGAGTTCGCGGTTAGCCGGATGCACTAGGGCAACCTTTTTCCCACAAGTCTCGCGCCTTGCGCATCGTCTCTCGAAAGCATCACATGAAAACAGCCATCATCCTGGGCGCCGGTTTCGGAGGACTTGCGCTCGCAATTCGTCTGCAAAGCGCCGGCATAGCGACGACGATCGTCGAGGCGCGAGACCGGCCCGGCGGCCGGGCCTATGCATGGCGCCGCGACGGTTACGTCTTCGACGCCGGCCCTACCGTCATCACCGACCCGGATTGCCTGCGGGAGCTTTGGGCACTGTCCGGAAGCGAGATGGCGCACGACGTCGAATTGCTGCCTATCCTGCCTTTCTATCGGCTGCACTGGAGCGACGGAGCAACGTTCGACTATTCGAACGACGAAGCCCCGCTCCGAGCGGAGATCGCGCGGTTCGAACCCGCCGATCTGGAAGGGTATCAGCGCTTCATGCGCTATGCCGACAAGGTCTATCAAGCCGGCTATGTTGAACTGGCTGCGCGCCCCTTTCTGAGCTTGCTCGACATGGTGCGCGCCACGCCTGCCCTGGCACGTCGCCGGGCGTGGCGTTCGGTCTATGCGGCGGTCAGTGCCAATATCCGCAACGACCGGCTCCGCCAGGCCTTCTCGTTCCATACGCTTCTGGTCGGCGGCAACCCAATGAAGACCAGCAGCATCTATGCGCTCATCCACAGCCTGGAGAAGCGTGGGGGCGTCTGGTTCGCCCGCGGCGGAACGAATGCGCTGGTCGACGCTATGGTGCGCCTGTTCGAACGCTTGGGCGGCAAGCTCTTGTTGTCCGATCCGGTCGAGCAGATCGAATTCGAGGGGCGAGCCGTCACCGGGGTTTCGACCCGAAGTGGAAAGTCCTTGCGGGCAGACATCGTCGCCTCAAACGGCGACCTTTTGCAGAGCTATCGCCTGGTAAAGGGCAGTCGCTATGCGGCGAGGAAGGTACGACGGCTGTCGCGTCGAAGTTTTTCCCCGAGCTTGTTCGTCGTGCATTTCGGCCTGCGGGGACACTTCCCCGACATCGCGCACCATAGCATCCTGTTTTCCGACCGCTATGGGCCCCTGCTCGATGACATCTACAAGCATGGCAAGGTCGCGGACGACCCGGCGATCTACCTGCATCATCCAAGCGCGACCGACGCATCCCTCGCTCCGCCCGGCTGCTCGACGTTCTACGCGCTGGCGCCTGTGCCCAATCTCGCAAAGGCCGATCCCGATTGGGAGAGCTTCGGCGCGCGCTACCGCGAAACGATATTGGCGAGGATACGCGACATGCTAATCCCGGACCTCGACGCTCGCCTCGAAACCGTATTCCATTATACCCCGATGGATTTCCAGCATGACCTCGCCGCCCATCTCGGCAACGCTTTCAGCCTGGAACCGCTGTTGACGCAGAGCGCCTATTTTCGCGGTCACAATCGGGACGACCACTTCGCCAATCTGTATTTCGTCGGCGCCGGCACCCATCCTGGAGCCGGAATTCCGGGCGTCGTGGCGAGTGCCAAGGCGACCGCCTCGCTGGTTCTGGAAGCTACACGCTAGAACAACTGCATAAGTAACCGCCGGAAGCCGCTGATGGCGCTCTCCCAGTTCCGGGCCTTCGATTAATGACTGGCGTTCCGGTGAATTGCCCATCGCGGCATTTCACCGGCGGTGATCGCGCCTTCGTGCCCTACCGGATAGCGATCTCGATCGACTATCGCCGCAAGCGTTGCACGGTCGTCGGGCGCCACTGCCGCCATCGTTCGCGCGCCATCTTCGGTTCGCAGGATAACGATGCCGTGATCCACCGTGCCGTCGCGGCGATACAGGATTGTCGCCGTTTCAAGCTTCGCTGGACCATCCGCAGGCATCACCGTCGGCGGCACAGCCCCTCGCCGCTTCTCTGCGTCGCCGGCGACCGAATAATCCCCATCGAGCACATGGTCGGGGCGCACCGAACTCAGCACCAGTGCGTGGTGTTTGGTGACGAACTCGCCCTGTCCGTAGAGCAACCCGGTCCCACCATCGGATCGCAACCGCCGCACCATCGCCGCGACTGCGTGAAGCATATAGTCGTTGAGCGGAGCGCCGAAGAAGGTCAGCCCGCCGGTCACGGTCGGCACGACCTCCGCGCCCAGGCCAAGCGTCCGCCGCGCCATCTTGGGGACGCAGGGAAAGCAGCTGTAGAGCTCGACCGCATCGAACCCGCGACCTTCGTTCAAATCGAGCGCGCGCGTCAGCACGGCATCCTGGGCCGGGCTCGCGGCATAGCCGTCGCGGGCGAGATAATCGCGCGGTTCGTCGGCCGCGGCGCCGCCGACCAGATGGATCATCGCCGCCGGATCGACCCCGGCCTCGCGCGCGATGGCCAGGCTCATCACGATCACCGCCGCGCCCTGATTGACCATCGGGTTGGCGACCATCAGCTTGGTATAGGGCCAGGCGATCAGCCGGTTGTCGGGGGCCACATGGGCGATCTCGTCGGCCGAGTAGCGCCTGTTCAGCCAGCTCGACGGATTGTCGGCCGCGACCGCCGAATAGCGCGCCCATAATTGCGCGGATTCCGCTTGTGCTGCGGCCGGCGTCTGCCCCCAGGCGTGCGCACTCGCCATGTCGTAGAACGGATAGACATTGACCGGCATCGACGCGCCGAGCGCGACCGCCAGCGGATGGAGATAGGTCGCGCGCACGATCCGCCCCGGCGCATCGTGCGCGTACGGGGGCCAGGGAAGGTCCACCCCCTCCTTCTGCGCCCGCGCGGCGCTATGTTGCGCTTCGGCACCCGCGACCAGCGCAACCTTTGCCTCGCCCCGGGCGATCGCCAGCGCGGCTTCATGAACCAATTTGGTCGGCGTCTCGCCGCCGATCGCGGCGTAACTTGCCGACCGAGGCGCGATGCCGAGCCGCGCGGCCAGTTCTGCGGGCGGATCGGCGTAGCGCCAGCTTACCAAGTTGACGACATCGAGCCGGTCGACCTGATGGAGTAAGCCGCCGCCGGCATCCTCATCCGCGCGCCGTGCGGCGAGCGTCATCAGCCCGATCGGATCGAGCGCGTGGCTGAGCGCCGCCGGACGATCGACCGCCTCGCCGCATCCGACGATGACGGGTGTGCGATCGTCCGGCGTCACGCGCCTTACCAGACGTGGACGCGGTCGGCCGGCGCCAGATAGCGCTTGTCGCCCGGCTTGATCCCGAACGCGTCATACCAGGCGTCGAGATTGCGGACCGTTTCGACCCGCAGCGGGGCGAGCGCATGGACGTCGGTCGCGATCCGTGCGCGCATCGCGCGATCGCGCATCTTCGTCCGCCAGCTCTGCGCGAAGGCCAGGAAGAAGCGCTGATCGCCGGTCAGTCCGTCGATCACCGGCGCCGGCTTTCCGCCTAGCGACGCATGATATGCCTCATACGAAGCGGTCAGGCCGGCGGTGTCGGCGATGTTCTCGCCCAGTTCCTGTTGCCCGTTGGCAAAGAGGCCCGGCAGCACTTCGTATTTGTTATACTGGTCGATCAGCGCCTTGCCCGACGCCTCGAACCGCGCGAGGTCGGTCGCCGTCCACCAATTGTGCAGGCGCCCGGTCGAATCGAAATCCGATCCCAGATTGTCGAACGAGTGGCTGATCTCATGCCCGATCACCGCGCCGATCGCGCCGTAATTGGCGGCCGGATCGAAGGTCGGATCGAAATAGGGCGTGTTGAGAATCGCCGCCGGGAAATTGAGCGCGTTCTGCAGCGGCAGATTGACCGCATTCACCGTCTGCGGGGTCATCCACCATTCGCCGCGATCGGGCGTCTTGCTCAGCTTGCCGATCTGGTAGCGATAATTGGACAGCTTCGCGCGCAGCAAATTGCCCGCCGGATCAGTCGCGCTGACGGCATAATAAGGTCGCATCGGCCAGACGTCAGGATAGCCGACGCCAACCTTGAGCACCGATAGCTTCTTGCGCGCTTCCGTCTTGGTCGCCGGTGCCATCCAGTCGAGCGCGGCGATGCGCTTGTCGAATGCGCCGACGATGTTCCCGACCATCGTCTGGATCGCGGCCTTGGACGATGCCGGGAAATATTTGGCGGCGTAGATCTTGCCGACCTCATAGCCCAAAGCGCCATTGACCGCGCCGATCGAGCGCTTGTCGCGCGGCTGCTGCGCCGGCGTGCCGGTCATCTGCTTGCCGAAAAAGTCGAACTTGGCGTCGTCGAACGCCCTGGGCAGTGCGGTCGCCACCTCGTTGATGCGATGGAAGGCGAGCCAGTCCTGCCAGGACTGCATCGGCTCGCTCGCGACCAGACCGGCGAGCTTGGTCGTCGTCTCGGGATTCCAGACGATGAAATTCTGCTGCTTGGGCAGGCCCGCAGCGGTCCAATAAGCGTTCCAGTCGATGCCCGGCGCCTTCTTGGCGAAATCGGCGCGGGCCCAGGGATTGTCGCCCTTATGCGCGTCCTGAGCGGTCACGATATCGGTCTGCGCCTGGGCGATCTTCGTCTCCAGCGCGAACACGCGGCCCGCGCGTGCCTTGGGATCGCTCATCCCGGCAAGCGTGAACAGCTTTTCCAGATAGTCCTTATATCCATCGCGGAGCTCGGCCATCTCCTTCTTGTCGGACAGGTAATAATCGCGGTCGGGCATGCCGACGCCGCCCTGCATCAGATAGGGCGCGTTGATCGTCGGCTTGTTGAGGTCCTGCCCAACGAACAGCCCGAACAGATTGTCGGTCGAGGCATAATTGTTGTTGTTGAACGGGTCGGTATCGGCCCGCATGTTGGCGCCGAGCATCGCCGACAATTGCGCCTTGGTCTTGAGCGCGCCGATCGGCGCCAGGATCGGCTTGAGCGGCGCGATGCCCCGCGCCTCGATCGCGGCGATATCGTTATAGGCGTCGTAATAATCGGCGATGCGGCGCAGGTCGCTGCCCGGCTTCGCCTTCGATGCCGCGGCACCCTTGATGATGTCCGCATTGCGCGCCTCGGCTACCTTGAACACATCGAGCCCGACGCCGATCGACGAGCGGTCGGCGGGGATTTCGGCGGTCTTCAGCCACACGCCGTTGGCATAGGCGTTGAAGTCGTCGCCCGGCTTGACGCTATGGTCGATCAGCGCTTGGTCGACGCCCGATTTGGTCCCCATTACCGCCTGGGCGATCGCGGGAGCCTGCCACATGGCGGCTCCGCCTGCGGTGGTGGCGAGCAGCATGGCGGCGAGAATGGAACGCTTCATCAGGGCCTCTTCTGTATTGGTGTATGACTCGATGGCTACACCAACATGCCGATCGGTTCCAGCGGCTTCCCAACGGCAATCCGCACGGCTAGGCAGGTGGTATGAGCGCACCCGTTCTCGACACTCGCCTTTCTCCCGATAGCGACCAGTTCCGCGCCAATGCTGCGCACAATCGCGCGCTCGTCGACCGGTTGCGCGCAGACGTCGCGACGGCGGCGCTGGGCGGCAACGAGAAGAGCCGAGAGCGCCACACGGCGCGCGGCAAACTGCTGCCGCGCGATCGTGTGGAACGCCTGCTCGACCCGGGCTCGCCGTTCCTCGAGATCGGTCAGCTCGCCGCCTGCGACCTTTATGGCGGCGAAGTGCCCGGCGCCGGCATGATCGCGGGGATCGGCCACGTATCCGGGCGCCAGGCGATGATCGTCTGCAACGACGCCACGGTGAAGGGCGGCACTTACTATCCGATGACGGTCAAGAAGCATCTCCGCGCGCAGGAGATCGCCGAACAGAACCGCCTGCCGTGCATCTATCTGGTCGATTCGGGTGGCGCCAACCTGCCGCATCAGGCCGAGGTATTCCCCGACCGCGACCATTTCGGGCGGATCTTCTTCAACCAGGCGAACATGTCCGCGAAGGGCATCCCGCAGATCGCCTGCGTGATGGGCAGTTGCACCGCCGGCGGCGCCTATGTCCCGGCCATGTCCGACGAGAGCGTGATCGTGCGCAACCAGGGCACGATCTTCCTTGCCGGCCCCCCCCTCGTCCAGGCCGCGACCGGCGAAGTGATCAGCGCCGAGGATCTTGGCGGCGGCGACCTCCACGCGCGCAAATCGGGCGTGGTCGACCATCTCGCCGAGAATGACGAGCACGCGCTGACCATCGTGCGCGACATCGTCTCGATGCTGCAGGCCGACGCCAAGCCCGCTATCGAACTGCGCGAACCGCGCCCGCCCAAATTCGATCCGCACGAATTGTACGGCATCATCCCGCAGGACGTGCGGGCGCCGTACGACGTCCACGAGGTCATCGCGCGCCTGGTCGACGGATCGGAGTTCCAGGAGTTCAAGGCGCTCTACGGCAGCAGCTTGGTGTGCGGCTTCGCGCACATCTGGGGCATGCCGGTCGCGATCCTGGCGAATAACGGCGTGCTGTTCAGCGAAAGCGCGGTCAAGGGCGCGCATTTCATAGAGCTCGCCTGCCAGCGCCGCATTCCGTTGCTGTTCCTGCAGAACATTTCGGGCTTCATGGTCGGCGGCAAATACGAAGCCGAAGGCATCGCCAAGCACGGCGCCAAATTGGTGACCGCCGTCGCAACCGCCTCCGTACCCAAGGTCACCGTGCTGATCGGGGGCAGCTTCGGCGCCGGCAATTACGGCATGGCCGGCCGCGCTTACTCTCCGCGCTTCCTGTTCAGCTGGCCCAACAGCCGGATCAGCGTGATGGGCGGCGAACAGGCGGCGAGCGTGCTGGCGACCGTGCACCGTGACGCAGCGAGATGGACGCCGGAACAGGCCGAAGCCTTCAAGCAGCCGATCCGCGACGATTATGAGGCGCAGGGTAATCCCTGGCACGCTACCGCGCGGTTATGGGACGACGGGATCATCGACCCCGCACAAACCCGCGACGTCCTCGGCCTCGCCTTCGCCGCCTGCCTCAACGCCCCGATCCCCGAAGCGCCGCGCTTCGGCGTGTTCCGGATGTGATGGGAGGGGGCGAGCTCCCTTCATTCCTCCCCGAGCTCGTCTCGGGGAGGGGGACCGCCCGGCGCAGCCGGGTGGTGGAGGGGCAATCGAGCCCGGGCAGTAGTGATAATGTGCTCGACCACGCCAGACAGATTTCTCAACACCTCAATCGCCGGTATCCGCAACGTCATCACGCCCGCCTTCTCCAGCCAACCGTCACGAGCAGCATCCCGAGCCGGCCGGTCGCCACGGCCATGCGCTTCTCCATCCACCTCGATCGCCAGCCGCGCATCGCTGCAGAAAAAATCGAGACTGAGCCTTCGTCCCGTAGGCCGCTGACGCCGAAACTTCAGCCCACCCGGCCGTTTGCGCAGTTCCTGCCAGAGCAGCACCTCCGGCAGCGCCATCTCGCGGCGAAGCCGGCGCGACTGACGCACCGCATCCGCGCTGGCCTTGGGTGCCGTATCCTTGAGCATCGTTCTTACCCCTCCACCATGCTTCGCATGGTCCCCCTCCCCGAGCCAAGCTCGGGGAGGAATTGAAGGAACCAAGATGAACGCAATCCTCCTCCCCCTCATCCTCCTCGCCTCGGCCACCGGTCAGAAATCCAGCGACAAGCTTCCCCCCGCCAACCCGCTGCCGATGCCGGTCAGCGAGGAATCGCAGGTGATGGTCCCGCTCAACGCCTGGTTCGCCGCGATCGACGCGGCCGACGCCAATGCGATCCGTGCGCAGCTCCGCATGGAAGGAGGCGGCGGCGCGACCGTCGCGGCAACCAAGGCGGACGGCAGCAAGGTCGTCCGTCACATGACCTGGGAACAATATCTCGCCAATGTGAAGCCCGGCGAGCATCGCTATCACGAGCAATTCACCGGCCGCCCGGCGATCGAGATCGATGGCGACATCGCAATGGTCTGGGGCGAGTTCACCTTATCGGTCGACGGCAAGGTCGCGACCTGCGGCGTCGACCATTTCGACCTGGTCCGCGAGAACGGCCAGTGGAAGGTCCAGAACGTGACTTGGTCGCAGCGCACGACGGAGTGTCCAGAGGCGTGATCACGTCCCTTCTCATCGCCAATCGCGGCGAGATCGCCTGCCGCATCATTCGCACGGCTCGCGCGATGGGTATCCGCACGATCGCGGTCTATTCGGACGCCGACTCACGGGCGCTTCACGTCCGCCAGGCGGACGAGGCGGTGCATATCGGCCCCTCCCCCGCACGCGAAAGCTATCTGGTCGGCGACAAGATTATCGCCGCCGCACAACAGACCGGGGCGGAAGCGATCCACCCCGGTTACGGGTTCCTCAGCGAGAATGCCGATTTCGCGCAGGCGGTGAAGGACGCCGGGCTGATCTGGGTGGGACCCAATCCCGACAGCATTCGCGCGATGGGCCTCAAGGACGCAGCCAAGGGGCGGATGATTGCGGCCGGCGTACCGGTGACGCCGGGCTATCTCGGCGAGAACCAGCGGCCGGACCATTTGAAGGCCGAGGCCGACGCAATCGGCTATCCGGTGCTGATCAAGGCGGTCGCGGGCGGCGGCGGCAAGGGCATGCGCCGGGTCGATGCCTCGGACGACTTCGCCGACGCGCTCGCGTCCTGCCAGCGCGAAGCCGCCGCGTCGTTCGGCGACGACCGCGTGCTGATCGAGAAGTACATCCTCTCGCCCCGCCATATCGAAGTGCAGGTGTTCGGCGACAGCTATGGCAACGTCGTCCATCTGTTCGAACGCGATTGCTCCCTCCAGCGCCGCCACCAGAAGGTGATCGAGGAAGCCCCTGCCCCCGGCATGGACGAGGAGACGCGCGCGGCGATCTGTGCCGCCGCGGTGCGCGCGGCAAAAGCGGTCGACTATGTCGGCGCCGGGACGATCGAGTTCATCGCCGATGCCAGCGAGGGCCTGCGCGCCGACCGCATCTGGTTCATGGAAATGAACACCCGGCTCCAGGTCGAACATCCGGTGACCGAGGAGATTACCGGGCAGGACCTGGTCGAATGGCAGCTCCGCGTGGCATCGGGCGAAGAATTGCCGCGCACTCAGGACGAGCTCGAAATCAACGGCTGGGCGATGGAAGCGCGGCTCTATGCCGAAGACCCGGCCAAGGGGTTCCTCCCCTCGATCGGCCGTCTCGAAGCGTTCGATCTGGGCGAGGATGCCCGCGTCGATACCGGGGTCGAGCAAGGTGCCGACATCTCGCCTTTCTACGATCCGATGATCGCCAAGGTGATTGCTTGGGGCGAGGATCGTGAGGAAGCCCGCGAATTGCTAGCCGATGCGCTGTCCGACGCGATCGTCTGGCCTGTGCGGTCGAATGCCGGGTTCCTGGTCGAGGCGCTCGAACATGAAGCATTTGCCGAAGGCAACGTCGACACCGGTCTGATCGCGCGCGAAGGCGACGCGTTGATGCCGCCCGAGCTACCGTCGGACGAGGCGCTTGCCGACGCCGCCGCCGCGCTGATCGGGGAAGTGCCGATGGCGGGCTTCCGCCTCAATGCGCAGCCACGGCGGACCGACACCTTCCTGCTCGATGGAACAACGGTTGCGATCGAGCATGGCGCGGCCGAACCCGGATCGGAAGCGGTCGACAGCCTCCTGATCGCCGAGGGCGGGCAGGTCTGGCAATTGAGCCGCTGGCGTGCGTCGGGAGGCGCGGCGGGCGCCTCCGGTGACGGCGCGATCCTGGCGCCGATGCCGGGCCGAGTGATCGCCGTGGACGTCGCGGCCGATGCCGCGGTGACGAAGGGCCAGAAGCTGCTGACGCTCGAGGCGATGAAGATGGAACACGGCCTGACCGCGCCATTCGACGGAATAGTCGTGGAGTTGAACGCCGCGGTGGGGTCGCAGGTGCAGGTCGACGCCTTGCTGGTGCGGATTGAGAAGGCGGAGTGACTCACCTTTTAGTCACCCCGGGCGTGTTCCGGGGTCCAATGCGCCTCAAGCGTCACCCTCTGGTGATGATTGGATGCCGGAACAAGCCCGGCATGAGGGATTGGAAGGTGGTCGATGAGCGAGCCTGAGCAAATCCGCGTCGAGGTCACCGATCACATCCTGACGATCACACTCGACCGGCCCTCCGCGATGAACGCCTTTACCGCGCAGATGATGCGCGAGATGGTCGCGGCGTTCGACCGCGCCGACAAGGATGACGACGTCCGCGCGGTGATCGTCACCGGCAGCGGCGATCGCGCGTTCTGCGCGGGCGCGGACCTCTCCGCCGGCGGGGCGACGTTCGACTATGCCAGAGGACCCCGCTGGTCCGACGCGGGGTCGCCGGTCGGTCCGGACGGCAAGGTCGATTGGAACCATGAAGGCATTCGCGACGGCGGCGGCATGCTTTCGCTGCGCATCTTCCAGTCGACCAAGCCGGTGATCGGCGCGTTGAACGGCGCCGCGGTCGGGATCGGCGCGACGATGACCTTGCCGATGGACTTCCGCCTCGCTGCCGAGGGTGCGCGGCTCGGCTTCGTTTTCGCGCGCCGCGGCATCGTACCCGAGGCGGCGTCGAGCTGGTTCCTGCCGCGGCTGGTCGGCATCTCGACTGCGCTCGACTGGTGCTATTCGGGGCGCCTGGTTGCCGCCGCCGAAGCGAAGGACGCTGGACTCGTCCGCTCGATCCACACATCGGCCGATTTGCTTCCCGCCGCGCGCCAGCTAGCCCGCGAGATCACCGCCGAGTCCGCGCCCGTCTCGGTTGCGCTGACTCGCCAGATGATGTGGCGGATGATGGGCGCGCCCTCGCCGATCGACGCGCATCGGCTGGACAGCCGCCTGGTCTGGTCGCGCGGTTCCAGTGCCGACGCGCTGGAAGGCGTCGCCTCGTTCCTGGAAAAGCGCTCGGCTGTCTTTCCGGACAAGGTCTCGACCGACCTGCCGCATTTCTCGCCTTGGCTCGATCCACTCAAATGGCGCGAGCATTCGGACTAAGCTGCCGCGAGAATCCAGCCCCATCGCCACGACCTTGCGATAGCCGGACCTGAGGCCTAAGCGGCGGGCATGGCGAAGACCCATCGTTTCTTTTCGCACCACACGCATGAATTCCTGCGCGTGGGCGCCTGCACCCCGGTGGCCAGCGTCGGCGACATCGCCGCCAATGTCCGCGAGACGATCGCGCTGGCGAAGCGCGGTCACAAGGAAGCGTGCGACCTGCTCGTCTATCCCGAGCTCAATCTCACTTCCTACGCGATCGACGATCTGCACCTTCAGCAGACGATCCAGCGCGCGACCGAAGCGGCGCTCGCCGAAGTCGCGGCGGCGACCGCCAAATTGCGTCCGGTGCTTCTGGTCGGCGCGGCGATCCCGCGTAACGGCCGGCTCTACAATTGCGCGGTGGCGATCCATCGCGGCCGGGTCCTGGGCATCATCCCCAAGACCTTCCTGCCCAATTATCGCGAATATTATGAGAAACGCTGGTTCGCGAGCGGCGAAGGCGTGGTCGGGGCGGAGATCGATATTGCCGGGCAAGCGGGCGTTCCGTTCGGCACCGACCTGATCTTCGCCGCCAGCGACCTGTCGCATTTCATTTTCCACGCGGAAATCTGCGAGGATTATTGGGCGCCTGTCCCGCCCTCGACCTGGGCGGCGCTGGCCGGCGCACTGGTCTGCTGCAACCTGTCGGCGTCCAACGTCCTGATCGGCAAGGAGCGGCAGCGGATGCTTCTGTCGGGGTCGCAGTCCGACCGGGCGGTGTGCGCCTATGTCTTCTCCGCCGCGGGTCCCGGCGAAAGCACCACCGATCTCGCCTGGGACGGCCAGGGGATGGTGCACGAATTGGGCGAGTTGATCGCCGAGTCAGAGCGTTTTCCGGCTTCGTCGGGCCTGTTGGTTGCCGATGTCGATTGCGGACGTGTCCGGCACGAACGGATGCGCAACAGCACCTTCGCCGACGCCGCCCGTTTCGCCGGGGTCGACGACGCGGATTTCCGCTTCATCCGTTTCGAGGCGAAGCCCGACTTCGCCGATGTCGGTTTGAAGCGCGACGTGCGGCGTTTTCCGTTCGTCCCCAACGCGCCCGAAAAGCTCGACGCCGATTGCTACGAGGCGTTCAATATCCAGGTCTCCGGGCTGATCCGCCGCGTCGAGGCGGCGCGCGCCAAGCGTCTGGTGATCGGCGTATCGGGCGGGCTCGATTCAACCCACGCGCTGATCGTCGCGGCCAAGGCGATGGACCGACTGGGCCGCTCACGAGATCATATCCAGGGCTATACGATGCCCGGCTTCGCGACCAGCGAGGGGACCAAGTCGAATGCCTGGGCACTGATGCGCGCGCTCGGCGTGGCGGGCGACGAGATCGACATCCGGCCCGCGGCAAGACAGATGCTTGACGATATGCGCCACCCGTTCGCCGATGGCGAGCCGGTCTATGACGTGACCTTCGAGAACGTTCAGGCGGGGCTCAGGACCGATTATCTGTTCCGCCTGGCCAATCAGCATGACGGCCTGGTCGTCGGTACCGGCGACCTGTCCGAGCTTGCGCTCGGCTGGTGCACTTATGGCGTTGGCGATCAGATGAGCCATTACGCCGTCAATGCCGGCGTGCCCAAGACGCTGATCCAGTTCCTGATCCGCTGGTGCATCCGCACCGATCAATATGACGGCGAGACCGACCGCGTCCTCAACGCGATCCTGGCGCAGGAGATTTCGCCCGAACTGGTCCCGGCCGGTGCCGACGGCGCGATCCAGTCGACCGAGAGCAAAATCGGCCCGTACGAGCTCAACGACTTTTTCACGCACTATATCGTGCGTCATGGCCTGGTGCCGTCCAAGGTCGCGTTCCTGGCGCTGAAGGCGTGGGAAGATGCGAGCGCGGGCCGCTGGCCGCGCGACTTCCCCGCCGCCGCGCGGCATGCTTACGACCTGCCGACGATCCGCTCGTGGCTGGAGAAGTTCCTGTTCCGCTTCTTCACGATCAGCCAGTTCAAGCGCTCGGCCATCCCCAATGGCCCCAAGGTCTCGGCCGGCGGCGCGCTGTCTCCGCGCGGCGACTGGCGCGCGCCATCGGATGGCACTGCCCAGCCATTCCTCGACGAACTGGCCGCGAACCTGCCCTGACGTCCAAGACGCCAGGGCAGTCCCCGGTCAGAGTCCGATCTGGAGCGTCGCGCGCAGCGAGATCGCGGCGCGGCTCTGCTGTTCCTCGGCGCCCACCTCGCCACCGATGCGGAAGCCGGGCGAACCGCCCGATGCGCGGAAGCGGCCGACCCAGCCGTCGGTGCGCTTGTCCGGGATCAGGGTAAAGGCTTGGCCACCCGCGAAGTTCGCGGTCGTCGCGCCCAGTTCGCCGCCGAGGATCTGGCGGCGCCCCGCCTCGATCTCGGTGTGGAACCAGCCGTCCTCGGTCGACCCGAAGCTGAGGCCCACGGCCATCGTCGCATTGGCGGCGAATTCGTCGCTGGTCCGCTTGGCGATCGACAGATCGAATGCCTTGCCGCCGCCAGTCTCGGTATGGGCGTCTTCGTCCAGCCGGTAATAGTCGACCGACAGGATCGGGCGGAAGGTCAGGTGGCCGACCGCGCCTTCATAGGAAGCACCGCCGGTGGCCGAGAGCAGGTTGCCGTTCCATTTCGAGCTGTTCTTGAGCGCAACCGCCGTGCTGGTGCCGTCATTGCCCGCGAAGCTGCGCTCGCTGGCGAAATTGACGCGCGCCGCGGACACGCGAGCGAAAGGACGCAAGCCACTCCAGTCGCCACGCCAATAGGCGGCGACTTCATACTGGTCCGACGACACCGTATTGTCGGTGCCGTTATCGTTATCGTTGCCGTGGAGATAGGCGAGCGACAGGCCGAAATTGCCGAGCTTGGTCTTGTATTCAGCGCCCCCGGACGTGCCCCAGCCGTTGATGTCGTAGGACGCCGTGTTGAGGAAGCTCTTCGACCCGCCATAGGCGACTTCCTCGAGCCAATAGCCCCAATGCCCCTTGTCGACATAAGGCGCGCCGCCGTCGGTCAGCATGCGGCCGATCGCGCGCGAGCCGGCGCTGACCGCCGCGAAGGTGCCGCCGGCATGGTCCGGCAGCATCTGGCGGATCGCTGTCTGGAACGCGGTGCCGTCGGTGATGTTGAGGAACGAGTTCGCGACCTTGCTGTCCTGGCTCAACGCGGCATAGATCGCACCATAAGCAGCGGACCCCGAGCGATTGAGGCCCAGTTCGGTCGCCGTCTTGGCGGCGATGTCGATCGCGATCTGGTTGGCGGGACCGCCGGTCGCGATGCTGGTCTTGTACATATAGGGCAGCGCGACCGATGAGGTCGTCAGGTTGCTCGCGCCGGTGACCGTGCCGGCCGTCAAGATCGTATAGTGACCGGTGCCGGTGACGAGCCCGGTCAGCTTGATCGCCAGCTTGGAATTGGCGTCGAAGCTGGCCGTCCCGGCGACGTTGTATTGCGTCGCAGTGTTGGTGGTGGTGTTGACGGTGACGCCCAGGGTGCCGCCGCCGGTTACCGCCAACGAGCCGATCGATACCGGCGTCGTGCCGGTATTGGTGAACGTGCCGCCGTTGACCGTGACCGCCAGGCCCGACGCATTGGCGAGCGTGCCCGCGAAGGTGGAGGTGCCGCCGATGTTCAGCGTGTCCGACCCACCGCCAAAGTCGACCGCGCCGGTATAGGCTGCCGTGCCGGCCAAAGTCATCGTGTCGTTGCCGGCGCCGAACGTGGCGTTGCCGGTCATCGTCGCGTCGCCCGACATGGTGAGCAGGTTGTTGCCCGCGCCGAACGTGACATTGCCGGCAAGCGCGCCGTCGCCGAGGTCGAGCATGTCGTTGCCGCTGCCGAACCGGACGTCTCCGGCGATCGACGGCGCCGTTCCGCTTGCGACGACGATCTGCCTGACCGTCGCACCGCTCGTATTGGCGCTGAGGTCGATGGCGATGTTGCGGGTCGATGCCGCGTCGGCACCGCTGGCCGTGATCGCGCCGCCATTTTCGACCAGGGTCACACTGCCCGATTTGTCGACGATCGCGGTCGCGCCGGCGGCGGTCCCTGCCGTAGCCGAGATCGTGCCGGTGTTGCGGATCGAGGTCACGCTGGCGCCCGCATCGACCACGACGGCCTGCGACAGCTGGCCTGCGGTCGAAGCACCAGTCGCGGTGATCTTGCCCGAATTGACGATAGTCGGAACTGTCGCGCCCGCGCCGATACGCAACGCGGTCGCGTTCGCCGCATTTGCGGTCGCCGCAATGCCGCCGGTGACCTGCATACCGTTGGTGACGGTGACCGCCCCGCCCAGCCCGCCGATCACGACGCCATTAGCGTCGACGCCTGCATAGAGGCCGTTGCCGCTCGCCGTGCCGTTGACGATCAAGCCATAGCCGGCGGTATTGGCGACGGGTCCCAACGTGACCGAATTGCCGGCAGCGCCGATCTGCAGCGCCGCGGCCGAGCCATAGGACGTGATTGCCGCCGACCCTTCGTCGGCGTCGGGGATGCCGTCCTTGTCGGTATCGGGATCGGTGGTGCTGAGCGTCGGCGGAATGGCGAGGATAACGCCGCCACCGACATTGCCCGTGATCGAAACCGCGGGGCCGCCCTGAAGCAAATCGTCGGCATCGAGCTTGCTCGGATCGCTCGGCACCGTCGTGTAGCGATAGCCCGTGCTGGAAATCGTGCCCTGTAGCGTCAGCGCGCCGGAAACGTTGCCGTTGATCAGCACCGCGCTCGATCCGCCGCCCTGCGCGGTGATCGTGCCCGCGATGCGTGCATTGCCGTTGATATCGCCCGTCTTGACGCCGGCCGAATTGTCGCCGGTGACAGCGATCGTGCCGTCCGTCGACAAATTGCCGTTGAGCGTTCCGCCGAGCAGGATGCCGTAGGAATTGTTGCCCTCGACCGTGATCGACGCGCCCTTGGCATTGGTGATCGCACCGGTGAAAGCGCCGGCGGTGCGGATGCCCGCGCGGCCGGTCCCCGCGGCCAGTGGGCCATCGAGGTCGCCGTCATTGTCGGTATCGGTCGGCGTGTAGGTCTCGTCGACGATGATCTTGCCGGTATTGTTGATCGAGCCGGTCACGCCGGCGGCAGCGCCGATGCCGGTAGCATTTTCCGAATTGGTGATCGAGATCGTGCCAGCATTGCTGACGGCGTTATTGCTATCGATCGTCACCGCGGTGCCGCTGGTGACGGTCACCGATCCGGCCGAGGTGATGCTGACGTCCGACGGGGCGCCGTTATTCGCGGTCGACGTCTTCACCGGCGTGGTGATCGCGGTGGAGATCGTGCTTTGCGCCGCGGCGGGGGTAGCGGCGAACAGAATGACGGGGGTCAGGCAAGTCGAAGCAAGCAATACGCGCATCTGCAATCCCTTTTTCGGATGCCCGTTGGGGAGCGGCACCCGTTCAAAGGCGATGACGGCGCCGGCGCGGCGCAGCCTTGGCGATTAGGGTAAATTTTTCCTAGAAAGCGGCGTCGAAGCCAATCCGGACGGTGCGCGGGCGCAGCGGCGTGATCTGCTGCTCGCTGGGTACCGCGAACGGCGTTCCCAGCGCAAAGCGGTTGCCGACCTCGTCGGTCAGGTTGGTCACGCTGGCCGTCACCGCGAAGCGATCGAACGACAATCGAGCGGATACCCGCGTATCGAGATAATCGCCTTGTTCGGCCCCCAGGATCGGGCCCACGCCCAACCGCGAACGGCCGGTATATCGCGCCGACGCCGCGAGCGAGATTTGCGCCGCATCCGACACCGCGAATTCGTATTTGACCGCCCCGCGGGCGACGACGTTGGCGATGTTGGGGACGCGGCCATAGGTCACCGCGTCGGCCGCGACGGCGTTGACGATGTGCGAGGTCTGCGGCTTGCTGTTCGGACCGGGGATGACGAAGCTGAGGAAGAACGCACTGGGATTGACCACCTTGCTGTCGTTCAGCGAAATACCGGCCTCCAGACTCAGCCCGGGCGCCGGGCGCCAATCGGCCGATGCGGAGACCGTCCAGATCCGCCCGTCGCCGATATTGGCCGTGCTCGGCAATCCTCGGCCATCGATGAAATCCGCCTGGATGTTACGCCACAAGGTCCGCGACAGGCTGAGCGAGATGCCGATCGGGTCGATGCCGGGCACGCCATGTCGCACGCCGAATTCGAACGTCTTTGCGCGATCGTTGCGGAACCGCCGGACGAAATCGCCCTCGATCGCCAGCCCGCCGGGGCGGAAGCTCTCCTGGTATCGGGCGTAGAGCGTCAGCCGATCGAGCGGCGTCGCCGACAATGCGAACGACGGCAGGAACGCGCTTTCCTCGCGTTGGGCAGTAATGTCGGCATTGAGCCGCGCGATCAGCGGCACGACGTCTGCCCCCTCACCCGTCAACCAGACGTGGCTGTAGCGGCCGCCCCCTGTCAGCGTCAGCTTGGGCAGCAATTCGACCGAGACTTCACCATAGCCGGTCGCCTCGGTAATCCGATTGACCACACCGGTTGCGGGGAGCGGCATGTCGGGATTGCCCATCGCCCGGCTGAGCTTTGTCGTGTTGCGCACGACGCTGGCGCCGAATACCCAGCCCAGGCCATCGGTCATCGGCCGCGACAGGCGGTTTTCGAACGAGAACAGGTCGGTATGATTGTTCTGCTTGAACAGCCGCTCGGGCCCGTTGGGCTCGGTGGCGTCGTAGCGCTCATTCAGCCGCTGGCGCGCGATCCCGAGCGAGGAGACGAACAGCAGTCCGCTGTCGAAGCGGCGGCTCGCCACCAACTCGCCCAACGCATAGGTCGCGTCGCTGCCCTGCGGCAGCCGGCTATTGCGCGTCAGCGGCGGCGCGTCGCGGTCGGCATATTGGCTGTCGAGGTTGCGCGTCTTCTGGAACGTGCCGCCCAGGTCGATCGTCCAGCCGCCGACCTTTCCGCGCAGGGTCGCACGCCCGCCAAAGATGTTGGAGCGGTTGATATCCTTCTTTCCGAGCAGCGGGTTGTCGATATAGCCGCCCTCGGTAATGCCGTACCCGAGCACGCGAATGCCCAGCGCATCCTCGGCGATCGGCAGGTTGAGCACACCTGCGAGATCGGCCCCCGGCGCGCCGTGCCAGGTCGCCGAGACGCCGCCGGTCAGCGAGCCGCCGATCGTCGTGAGATCGGGCGTGTTGCGGATGACCCGGATAATGCCGCCGAGCGATCCCGCGCCGTACAGCGTTCCTTGCGGTCCCTCGAGCACTTCGACCGAGCCGACATCGTAAAGCCTGAGGTCGGGATCGGGCGCATTGTAGGTCAGGCGGACGTCGCCGAAATACTGACCGACGGTCGCTTGGGTCGGTCCGGTAAAGCTCGAATCGGCGATACCGCGGATGAACAGCTTGTTGCGGCCCGCGCCGAGATAGGTCGACGAGACGGTCGCGACACGCGAGATGATGGCATCCGTGCCGTTTTCGGCGTCGCGGCCCAGATCCAGGCCGCCGATCACGGTGACCGCGCCAGGAAAGTTCTGCAGCCGTGTATCGCGCTTGCTCGCCGTCACGACGATGTCGTCCGCCGCTTGTGGCTGCGGCGCGGGCGCCGGGGAAACCGGCCGTTTCGCTGCAATGGCGCGGGCGACCGGCTTGGGCTTCGGCGGCGGTGCGGACACGATTCGCCATACGCCGGGCGCCGGAGATACCGCGCGTGCCGACGTTCCTCTCAACAGCAACGAGAGGGCGCGTCCTGCGCCCATCGTGCCGCGCACCGCGCCGACCGGGCGGCGCAGCAAGCCGGGATCGTTCACCGCGACGACGATGCTCACGCGCGCCTGCGCGCCGAGTACCGCGATCGCTTGGCCGAGCGTCCCGGCGGGAATGTCGATCGTCTGATCCTTCGCCTCGGCCGGCGACGCGATCAGACAGAGCCCCGCCAGCGCCGCGGGGCCGGCGAAGCCCCTCATGGTCCGGCGATCACCCACCCTTTGCCCGAACGACGCACATTCGCGCCGAGAAGGATATTCAGCCGCGCCATGGTCGGCTCGACACCACCGTCGAGCCGCACGACGCCACGGAATGGCCGCGCGGCGGCCGTGTCGTCTACGCTGACCGGCACGCCGAGATTACGCTGCAGGTCGGCGGCGACACGCGACAGCGGCGCTCCATCATAGAAAAGCTGGCCGCTACGCCATGCACCGACATCGGCCGGGCGAACCGCGCTCAGCCGACCGGTGTGCTGTCCCTTGGCGAGCGTGAAACGCTGGCCAGCGGGTACGTCGATGCCGGCCTTGCCCGGATCGACCACGACCATGCCTTCGCTCACCGCCAGGTCGAGTGCGCCGTCGGCGGTCGTCACTTCGAACGTCGTGCCGGCGTCGACCAGGGTCGCGTCGGCGGTTTCCAGCCGGAATGGGCGCGCCGGATCGTGCTTCACGGTAAACAGCACTTGGCCGCGCTCCATCCGCGCGAAACGCTGATCCTTGCGGTCGAGCTCGATCCTGGTCTCGCCGTTCAATTCCAGCTTGGTGTCAGCGAGGACCAAGGTGCGGCGTTCGCCCGCGGCGGTCTGCACCGAATAAAGATCGCGCGACGGCCAGGCGAGCCAGGATCCCGCAGCAACCGCGAGCGCGACCGAGGCCGCCATCGCGCCGCCCAGCCAGCGCCGGCGAGTCGGCGCGAGCGGGTCGTCGACATCGGGTTCGGCCTCGGCAGGCCAGTTCACCCCATCCAACAGCTCGTCCAGATCGCGGTCGGCGGCGGAAGTTTCGGCATAAGCGCGCGCATGGGCGGCGTCCGCGGCAAGCCATGCCTCGAACGTTTCCCAGTCATCGAACGAGGGATCGCGCTGGCGGATCAGCCAGGCGATGGCTTCCTCCTCCATCTCGCGCGTCCAGTCGGTCATGTCCGCCTCCTATTGGTGAAGACGGACTCGGTCGCGTCAAACCTCATCGATCGACCTCCGATAGTCGAGCAGCGCGCGATAGGCACGCCTGAGATCCGCTTCGACGGTACTCAGGCTGACCCCCAATTCGCGGGCGATGTCGCGTTGCTGGACGCCATCGATACGATGACGGCGAAAGATCGTCGCGGTACGTGCTCCCAATCCATCGAGTACCGCCTGCACGCCCGCCAGCGTCTCGCGCGCCACCAGGCTGCGGTCGGGTGGCGGCGCGTCGGACCGGTCGGGCTCTGTCGGGCCGGCGGCATCGCTCCAATCCTGCTCGCGCCGCTCAGCCTGGCGCCGCGAGCGGAAGCGATCGACCATCAAATTGTTCGCCGCGCGATAGAGATAGGACAAGGGCTGGGCGACCGGTCCGGCATCCGCCGTCGCGACGCGCACATAAAGGTCCTGAAGCACGTCTTCCGCCGAGTCCCCCGCGCCGCGCGAGATCAGGAATCGCAACAGCTTCTCCCTGTTCGCGAGGATGACGGCCTGAAGGCCGGAGGCAGGGACATCATCCATAAGCGGCGAAGAGCATGAACCCAAAAAGGGATGGCGACGCCCAGTAGGGCCTGCGCCGCCGCTTATCCAGCCCCATTGAAGGCGGCTTCACCCGATCGAGCCGCTGCCTTCGGTCGCGAGGGCTGGACGGCGACCACCCGTTATGGGGCTTGGCTGAACAGGCTGGCCGAAGGCAGCACCTCGGTCGCGCCCGAATGCCGCGTCACCGCGTAAGTGAAGCCGGGAAGGAGGGCATAGGCCCCCACCCGGCCGTCCTGACCCAAAGCCAGAAAGCCCACCTGCAGTCCCTTGATCGCTTCACCGCGCATCTGCGCAATGTGTTTGACCGCTTCCTCACACGCTGCCTGTGGCGACAGTCCGGCACGCATCGAGGCGACGACCCGAGCGGTCCCGGCGATCCGCGTCACTTCCTCTCCGACGCCGGTCGATGCCGCTGCGCCTACCCCCTTTTCAAGGAACAGCCCGCACCCCGCCTGCGGCGAATCGCCGACCCGCCCGCGCATCTTGAACGCCATGCCCGACGTCGTGCAGGCCGCGGCCATCGCGCCGTCCAGGCCGCGCGCCATGATCCCGATCGTGTCATGGTTGAGTTTCGAGCCGGGCGGTCCGGGGAGGCGGTTCTCGATATTGGCGATCGGCTGATATTTCGCGGTCTTGAGCCACTCGCGCCAGCCCTTCTCCGCTTCGGGCGTGAGGAGGTTGGTGCGCTTCATGCCCTGGTCGAGCGCGAAGCGGGTCGCCCCCTCCCCCACCAGCAAGGTGTGCGGCGTCTTTTCCATCACGAGCCGCGCGACCGAAATGGCATGGACGATGTCCTCCAGCGCGGCGACCGCGCCGACGCCACCGTGATCGTCCATGATGATCGCATCGAGCGTCACATGCCCGTCGCGATCGGGATAACCGCCATAGCCGACCGAATGATTGGTCGGATCGGCTTCTGGCACCTTGGCCCCGGCCTCGACAGCGTCGAGCACCGAACCGCCGGCCTTGAGGCGCGCGAGCGCGGCCTCGTTCGCCGCCTTGCCGAAATCCCAGGTGGACAGCACGGCGACCGAATCGGTCTCCGCCGCTTCAGCTATGCCCGCCGCGAACAGGGCCGCAGCGCCGATCCCCAACGCACCGCGCCGCGAAATGCCGTCGTTCATGTCTCACTTCCCTTTGTCTTCAGCGCTGTGCGTAACTGTTGCACGATGACCCGGTCGGTCGCACGTCGCGGCCCGGCCGCAAAGCCGAGCCGCAACGTAGCGGCATCGGGTTCGGGGCCCGGTCGGCTGGCCGATCCATGAACTTCGCGCACGCCGGTACCAGCGACGATCCGCGCGACGTTGTCGGGCGAAATGCCCGATCCTGCGATGAGCGACAGCCGCTCCCCGGCGGCAGCGACCATCGCCGCAAGCGTCGTCATGCCTTCGACCGCGGTCGGTGCGCCGCCAGAGCTCAGTATCTTGTCATAGCCAAGCGCAATCGCCTCACCCACAGCCGCGACGGGATCGGGGACGAGATCGATCGCGCGATGCAGGACGATCGCCGCGCCTCTCGCGGCGTCACGGAACCGTCCCAGCGCGTCGCGATCGAGCTCGCCATCAGGCCGCAGCGCACCGACCACCACACCGCCAACGCCACGCGCGACGGCCCCGCCGATCTCCTCGACCATCAACGCGACATCGTCTTCGCTATACACGAAGCCGCCCGCGCGCGGGCGGATCATCATGTGGACCGGACAGCCGGCCCGCAGCGCATGATCGAGCAACGCCGCGGAGGGAGTCAGGCCGCCGAGTTCGAGCGCCGAGCAAAGCTCGATCCGATCAGCCCCACCGGCGACCGCGGCATCGACCCCGGCCGCATCGTCCACACAGATTTCCAGGATAGCGCTCACAGCTCATTCCTAAGCGGCTTCGGCTCATCTTGCCAGCGTGGCGGCGAATGAACCTTTCAAGGCATTCGCGCGATTCAAGCGGCGATGGATATGACCGCTGCACCTCCCAAGGACGTGACCGGCGAAAAGCCGGCGGCGTGCTTTTTTGGCAGCCGCGCCTGGCGGATCATTCGCAACGGCTTGGTCGGCATATTCGCGACTCTCTTCATCATCTGGCTCGTCCTGTTCATCACCAAAGGTCGCTTCCTGAAACAGCCTTTCGAGAGCGTCACGACGCGGATGGCGGGCCGCAATGTAAAAGTAGGAGGAGACTTCCAGCTCTATTTCGCGCCGCTGAAGATCAAATTCTACGCGGAGGGTTTGAGCATCGCCAATCCGAAATGGGCGACCAGGCCCAATCTGTTTCAGGCGCAAAAGATCGACATGCGTGTTTCCCCCTTGAGCCTGCTTTTCGGCAATCGCCGCATCTACTGGCTCGACCTGACCGGCGGTTCGGGCGACCTCGAATGGAATGCCGGTCATACCGCCAACACTTGGACGTTTGCCGACACGGGCGGCAAGCCGTTCAAATTGCCGCGGATCGACCGCGCAACCGTCGTGGGCACACAGGTGCGGTATATCGATCCGCGGATGCGGCTGCTCGCCGATCTGGGGATCGATCCGATCGCCGCCACCAACAAGCAAATCGGCAAGGCGGTCGAGTTGCACGGGACCGGCCAAATCCGTGACACGCCGTTTCGCGTTGTCGCGCAATTGATGTCGCCCGACGCGACGCTCGATCGCGGCGAGAACAAGCTGGTCGCGCGTGCCTGGGCCGGAGGCAACGTCATCGATGTTGCAGGGACACTGCCGTCGGCGACCGACATCGAGGACGTGCCGTTGCGCATGCGAGCGCGCGGCCGCAACCTGGCAGAATTGCTCGGCATTATCGGCGTGGTCCTGCCCAATACGCGCGATTATGCGTTGCGCGCGCAACTGGTGAAGGACGGAGCCGAATATCGCTTCACGCATATGACCGGGCGGTTTGGCGACAGCGACCTCGCCGGGCGGCTGACGATCGTCAATGACGAGCGGCTGAGGCTCGACGCTACATTGGCCACACGTCAGCTCGACATCATCGATGCCGCTCCGTTCATCGGCTACAATCCCGATATCGTCGCGACAAAAGGCGCCGTGGCCGCTGCCGCGGCTACCGGAGCAGCGCCACAGCGCGTGCTGCCCGACGCCGCGCTACCGGTCGCCGAGCTCCAGCGTTTCGACGCCGGGCTGCACTGGACGATCCAGGACATCAAGTCGCGCAACGTGCCCATTTCCCATGTCGACTTGACGCTGGCGCTCGACCGCGGACGGCTGGCGCTGTCACCGCTGAGCTTCGCGATGGCGCGCGGGAACGTCGCTTCGGACTTGATCTTCGACACGCGATCGCGACCGGCCCTCGACACCTACGACATTCGTCTGTCGCCGACGCCTATGGGCCGACTGCTCGCCGGTTATGGCGTCGATGAATCAGGTACCACTGGCACGATCAAGGGCCGCATCCAATTGAAAGGGCGCGGCGACACGATCCACGATTCGCTGGCCAGCGCGACCGGCCGTGTCGCCTTCATCATGCCGAACGGCAGCTTCTGGACGCGCAACGCCCAGCTCTCGGAGCTCGATATCGGCACGTTCATCCAGAAGATGTTCGAGCATAAACTGAAGGAGCCGGTGCAGATCAATTGCGGGCTCATCGCGTTCACGGTGCGCGACGGGATCGCCGCTGCCGACCCGATCATCATCGACACGAAGAAGAACGTCATCCTCGGCCGTGGCGGGCTGAGCTTCAAGAATGAGAGCCTCGATCTCGCACTGCGTGCAGACGGCAAGCAATTCTCCCTGTTCTCGGCCCAGTCGCCGGTTGGTCTCAACGGCTCTTTCGCCAAGCCGAGCCTTCAGGTGATCAGCCCTGAGTTGCTCGCTCGCGCCGGTGGGGGCGTGGGATTGGGCGCCGTCGCCAGTCCGCTCGCCGCCATTCTTGCGTTCATCGATATCGGCGACGCGAAAAGCGCTGCATGCGGACCCATTCTGGCCGGCGCCCACGCCCAGGCGATGCGGACCACGAAGGGCAAGCCGCGTGACGACGTCGGCAACGGCACCACCGCCAAATCGGAGAGCGGCAAGGAGTCGCCCGCGGATCGCAAGAAGCAAAAGAAGAAGTTCCTGGGCATCTTCTGAACGGGAAATAGAAAAGCGCCGCCTTGCCGCATTCAGTGATGTCCCGGACCGAGCGCGCGCGACCCGGCCATATCAATGGGCGAACAATACGGCACCAGCCCCGCCTCCGATCAATTCTCGCGTGACACCGCCTAGTACGACCTCCTGGAACCGGGAATGGCCATAAGCGCCGATCGCAAGCAATTGTGCGCCCTTGCTGGCGGCGAAACCCACCAACTGGTCGCCAGCCGTGCCCTTGCCGCCGAGGTGGTGGGGGTACGCGTCGAAACCCAGGCGCGCCAAATGATCGCAGACGGGCGCCAAATCTTCACTGCCGTCGCTAGCGGCCGCGGCGACGTCGACGGTCGCGCCAGGCTCCAGCAGCGGCAGGACATCGTTCAGCGCGCGGACCGCTTCCCTGGTTGCCTTCCAGCCCAGCACGATGTGGTCGATCCGCCCGATCGTCGCCGCCGACGGCACCGTGAGTACCGGCCGACCGGACAGCAGAGCGAGACGTTCGATGGCGCGACGACGGAAGCCCGGATCGCCATAAGCGGAAGGCGGGCCGATCAGGACCACGTCGCTCGCCCCCGCCGCCAGCGCGAGTGACGAGGTGAGCGGCTCGATTTCGCCCACGCAACAGTCGATGTCGACGTCGCACGCCGGTTCCTCGTGCGACTTCAGGAGCGTCGCCTTCGCCTGGGCGCTATCGGCCAGCGCATTCATCAAGGGATATCCGCCCGCTGTCGCCAGCGAGAATTCCATCGAATGGACAGGTGCCGCCACCGCAATGCGCAACCGCGCTTTCTGCGCTTCGGCGAAATGCCGCGCCAAGTTCAGGAACGACGCGTCCGTCGATCCAAGGTCTACAATGGCGAGCACGTCGGCGATCATATGGCGCTCCAGCAGCTGGGTGCGCCGCTAGAGTGCCTCGAACAGGCGACCTTCTGCATTCGTATTGTTCCGAGGAGGCAGGGACGCTCGTCCGGTTCGTCGATCTGACCGACGATCCGTGTAATCCCTGATTCCACCGAGTGGTACTCCGCGCCAACAATGTCGTCGAGACGTGGCGTTGCGGCCCTCACCATCGAGCGACGCCCGGCGCCCGGCATTCTCGCGCAGGGATCGAAGCATGACATTGACCGAGGCGATTTACGGCCGCCGCGCCATTCGCAGTTACACCGCCGAACCCGTGGACGCGGCGCAGCTTCGGGCGCTTATCGATGCGGCGACCCAGGCGCCGAGCGCGATGAACCGGCAGCCCTGGTCATTCCGCGTGATCACCGACCCCGCGGTGATGCAGCGCATCTCAGACGCCGCAAAGACGCATATGCTGGACACCGCCAGCGACCAACTGGGCGAGTTCAAGGCTATCCTCGGCGATCCGGCTTTCCACATCTTCTATCACGCGCCGGCACTGGTCGTGATCTGCGCCACCGAATCGGGGCCCTGGAGCCAGATCGACTGCGCGCTGGCGGCGGAGAATATGATGCTCGCGGCATTCGATTCCGGCCTCGGAAGCTGCTGGATCGGCTTTGCCCAAGGGTGGCTGGGTACGCCGGAAGGCAAGGCGGTGCTGGAATTGCCGGAGTCCGACATACCGGTGGCACCGATCATCCTCGGCCGTCCGCAGGGTCCGGCGGCGACGGTGCCGCGGAAGGAGGCTGACATTCGCTGGATCGGACAGGCTGCCGTCAAACCCTAGCCCGCCAGGTCTGCGCACAATTGGACAAGCCCAACCGTGGCGGTCCCGCACCGGTACCAGCACGCATTCGCGTCAACCTCGGTGCGGCGATGCTACGGCGGGCGATGCCGGCGCGCCGGAGGTTGGCGTCGTTGCAGGGGGCGAGCCGGCGGCTGGAGCGGGCCGGGTACCGGTTCCGCCCGCTGGTGGCGGCGCCCCTGTCGCTGGCGCGCCCCCGACCGGAGCCGGGTGTCCGGGTGTCGCCGGAGTTCCGGCAGCAGTTCCTCCGGTTGGCGCAAGTCGACTCGCAGCCGGCTGTGCCGCCGCAGGGGCAGGGGCAGCTGCAGGAGCAGGCGCCGGAGGCGGCGGCGGCGGGCGCAGGCCGGCATCCAGCCGCGCGGCGCGTGCTGCCTCGTCGGCCGATTCCGCCGTCTGCCGCGCGGTGCGGTCGCTGGCGATCCGCGCCGCCTCGGCATCGGGGTTGATCGTATTGACGCGGATTCGCTCCACGTCCTGGACGCCCGCCAGCCGGGTGAGCGGGACGTAGTCGGTGCGGAACACGAGTTCGACCCCGCTGCTCAGATTGACGTCCGTATGCATGTTCTCGGTGGTCTGGGTGCGATCGGTCGTCACGTAGCCGATCGTGTTCTGGACCTTTGCCTCCGCGCCCCAGGGCCCGAACTTGGCATTGACGCTGGCATTGGTGGTATTGTGCAGATCGAATTGCGAGCCGCGATCGTTGGTCGCCGCGCTGGTCGCGTCGATATGGAAGTTCATCGCGGCGTTGAGCCGCCCGCTTTCGATGACGATGCGCTGGAGGCCCATCTGGATCATGGTCGCGAGCAATTGCTGGCGGTTGCGCGCCAGCGTCTGCTGCACGAACGGCACCAGCGTTTCGGGGTTCGATCCGGGCGGCACCGGATCGCCTGGCGCGATGCCCAGCGTGCTGCGTAGGATCGCTTCGGATGGCGGTTGCGCTCCCGATTTGAGCGCAAGCCGGGTGGAGGCGGCGCGCTCCGCGTCGATCTCGGCCTGGCGTTCGCGGCGTTCGTCGGGGCTGAGTCCGCTTAGATCCTCTGGGATGCCGTCGCTGTCGTCGCCTCCCTGCACTTCGTACGAGGCGGGAAAATGTTCGGCGAGCCATTGCCGCGCCCCGCCCACGCCGACATTACTGTCGGCGAAGCCCTCCGTCGTTTGCGCGACATTGCGGATCAGTTCGACGAACGCGGTCAGTTGCTGTTGGTTCGAATCGTTCATCGCCTTGAACACGCCGGTGATCAGCTCGGTCACGAAGCGCGGGAACGACACCGCGTTGAGCACCGCCTGAGTCGTGCCGGCGACGCGGTCGACGGCGACGCCGGAAAATTCGGAACCCGCATTCTGCGCCAGCGCCAGCACCGGGCGCGGACGCGGGATACCCTGCAGGTCGTCATGGTCGAGCGCGGCCGACCCGATCTTGACCAGCCCGCGAGCAAGATCGCGCCGCGTGGTCTGGTCGAGCGCGTTGAACCCCTGCTGGGTCGACAGCAAGGCGCGGACATTGTGGCGGACATCTTCGCGCGCGCCGGATCGGCCCCGCCGCGTGGCCGGCACCGGCGCCAGGAAAGCGGCCGACGCCATGTCAGCCGCCCAGCGCGGCCCAGGGCGAGCTCGCAGGCGGTGGCGGTGGTGGCGGCGCGATCGTCGCGGCGGCGGGCGGGGAATCGCCCGCGACGCTTTCGCCGATACTGAGCGTCGCCTCGATCCAGTCGGCGGCCGCGCCCACCACGGCATCGCCGACGGTGACCAACGGCGCCGTACCCGAGGCCTGGTCGGCAATATCGGCTAGCCAGGCGATCACCGTCATCCCGGCCTTGCCGCGGTGGACATAGGGGGTCGGCTGGACCGGCTGCTGATGGGCGGCGCGGGCGATGCCCGTCACCACGTCCCACACGTCACGCGCGCCGAAGGCATGGCGCAGGTCCGGATGGCCGACGATCGCGAAGGCGTCCTTGAGCATCTGGACGATCTCGCTTGCCATGAACGCGGTGATCCCGCCGCTCGCCTGGGCGAGGTTCTGGACCAGCGCCCGCACGGCGGCGCGCACTCGCGCCTGTTGCGCGCTGCCGCCATAAGGATCGCCCGCCGACAATTCGTCGAGCTTGTAGAGCGACTCGCACAATTCGAGCATGCGGTCCTCGAACTGGAAATTGCGGTCGGCGTCGGCCGCGGCGGGACCGGTCGAGGTACCGAACAGGCGCGAGAAGAAGGCGCCCCGTTCGGCTGCGCTGACGCGTTCGTTACGGTGGCGCCACCAGGTCGCGACCAATTTCTCCGCGCCGCCAAGATCCAAGGTCGTCGCGCCGGTGGCCGACAGGCCCGCGAGCGTTTCGACCGCGGGGATGATCCCGGCGGGCTCGAGATCGGCGGCAAGATAGAGTGAGGCCAAGGCACGCAATTGCGCCTTGTCGACGCGATCGGTCGCGGCATCGGGAATGTCGATATCGCCAAGCTGATCGAGCGCGAAGGCGAGACCCGGCGCGGTAGCGCGCGCCACCAGCCGTTCGCCGGTCGACAGTGCCGCGCTGAGCTGGGCGTCGGCGATCGGAGCGATAGCGCACATGCCCATGGCTCAGTGGGTTCCCGCCGCGGGCGTGGTAGCGGCTTTGGCGTTGGGGTTGTACGGCGTCGAATTGCCCTGGATCACCGACATCATCTCGGGGGTCGCCATCTTGTCGAGCGGCAGATAGTCGCTCTTGAAATTGACCCGCACCTCGCCCGACAGCTTGGCCTTGACCTCGGCCTTGGACTCGCTGGTCTCGTCGAGCGCGGAGCCGACCGTCGCGACATGTTCCTGCGTCGCCTCGAACGCCGCGCTGGCGCTGTAGGGCGTGTACCAGCTGCCATATTCGGCCTTCATGCTCTCCTTGTATTTCTGCGCCGAACGGTCGTTCATCGACGCGGTGTAATGGCGGTTGGCGGTGTCGCTCGCGCGCATGTCGAAGATGACTTTGGCGTTGATCGACCCGTCGGTGACGACGATGCGGTTAATCCCCAGCATGACCATCGACGACAGCAATTGCTGCCGCTGCTTGGCCATTTGCAGCCGCGCGGCAGTGACCAGCCGCAATTCGGCATTGGCGTCGCTCAGGTCGGTGACCGGCGGATTGACGTTCATGTCGCGGCTGATCTCTGCGAGGCGAACCTCCGCGTCCTCGCCGGTCGCCTCGAGCCGTGGCGGCGGCTGGGCGGCGGTGTCGCCCTCGGCAAAACTGTCGGCGTTGCTGCCGGTGCCGACCGACAATGTGTCCGGATAGGCGTCGGCGAGATAATCGCGGCCCGACGCCTCGCCGATATTGTCGCGCATGAACTGGTCGGTGGTCTTGGCGACATTGGCGATCAACTCGCCATAGGCCCGCATCTGTTCGATCGAGCTTTCGACGATCGCCTGAAACACGTTCTTGATCAGCCCGCCGACGAACTTCGGAAAATCGACCTTCTGGACCATCTGGCCGAATTGCTCGACGCCTTGCTGCGTCGCGCCCGCGACGAAATCCTTGCCGGCAAAGCCGGGGCTTTGCGACAGCGCCTTCTTGGTGTCCTCGACCGGGTCGGCCAGCGCGCCGGCGATCGGTGCGGCGGATGCCGGCGCGACCGGGGCTATCTCGCCTCGCGCCTCGCGCCCGGCGATTTCCGAACGAACCCCGTTGGGGTCGGCGATGTACGACAGCACGCGCACGGTGTCGGCGGCGATCTTCTTGCGTTCATCGTCGGGCAGATCGAGGAAGGAAGGGATGGCGGTCAGCAGCCGCCTAACCTCCGGCCGCGTGGCGTCGAACGCCTCCGCGCTGGTCGGCGGGAGACCGCCCGGAGAAGGCGACGAGCGCGGTGGCGGGGCGACGAGCATCGCGACCCCCTCAAGCCGCCGGTGCCGGGGCAGGCGCCGGGGCGGGTGTCGCCGCGGCGGCCGGGGCGGCCCTGGGGCTCGGCACGACATTGGGGTCGGCCGGGGTGGCGTTGCCCTGGATCGCGGCGATCATCTGTGGCGTCGCCATCTTGTCGAGCGGCAGATAGTCGCTCTTGAAGTTGACATCGACCGCGCCGGACAACTGGATCTTGGTCTGGAGGGCGGCGGTCGATGATTCCGATGCCGCGGTCTGCGCCGTGATGATCGGCTTGTTCTCGTATTGATATTCGCCCTTGGCGTAATAATCGGCGCTGTAGTCGGTATTGCCGTCGCTGCGGCTGTAATCGCGCTTGCCGCCGCTATCGTATTTGCCCGATCCAGACGAAGTCTGCTGCACGTTGCCATAGCGGTCGCGCGCCATGTCGGCGGCGGTCGCGGTGCGGCGTTTCGACATCGTGTCGTTGGCGCGCACGTCGTAGATGATCTTGGCCGATATCTTGCCGTCGGTGACGACGATGCGGTTGATCCCCATCAGCACGATGCTGGCCATCAATTGCTGCCGCTGGCGCGCGAGCTGCATCCGGCTGTTCTCGATCAGCGCCTTTTCGACGTTGGCGTCGGACAGGTCGAGGCTCTTGAGCGCGCCATTCTCGAACTGGAGCTTGTTGTTGACCTGTTTGAGTGCCTCGCCTTCGTCGACACCCTCGCGCAATTCGAGCTTGGGGCCCGCGGGCTGGTCGCCCCAATCGTCGTCGCTCTGGCCGATCTGGAACAGATCGGGGAACTGGTCGACCATATTGTCGCGCCCCTGATTGTCCGAGACATTGTCGTCCATGAACTGGTGGAGCGACTTGGCGACCGAGGCGATCATCTCCTGATACGCCTGCATCTGCTCGATCGAGCTCTTGGTGATCGACTGGAACACGCCGCTGATCAATGCCGAAACGAAGGACGGAAACTGGACCTGGTTGAGCAGCAATCCGGCGGTGTTCGCGGCCGCGGTCGCCGCGTCCGCCTTGAACTCGTCCTTGCCGATCGCATCGACCGCGGCGTTGCGTTCCTGCCAGCTCGCTTCCGCCGCCGACTTGTCGTCGCCCTCGGCCAGCGCTTGCGCCGCCGGCTGGCCGACCCCGCCGGGGATACGATTGCCCTGGATGCCTTCGGGCCGAGCCAGATAATCGGCGATCAACGCGGTGTTGCGCGCGATGTCCTGCTGGTCGCCGGGCGACATGCGGCGGAACGCATCCGACTGGGTCAGCAATTGCGCGACGCTTTGCCGCACGTGCGGATCGGGCGTCGGTCCTGCTGGCCGGCTGGGCGGCGGCGGAGCGATCGATTGAGCGGCGGCGTACATGGCGAACCTCGCGGGGAAAGCGTCTTTCGGGTCAGGCGGCGGCTTGCAGCGCCTCGGGCGGCAATTCGAACTCGACCGGGCGCAGGTAGAGACTGACGCGCGGCGGTGCGGTGGCGTCGGTGCGCAGGCTGACGATCGAGAAGCGGCCCGGCCAATGCTCGTCCTCAGGCGTAAACGCGCCCATCCAGCGTTCGAGCGCGGCCAGCCCGCGCGGCCGCTCGGCCAGTCCCATGGTGAGCAGGCTGAGGAAGCTGGGCGGCACGTCGGGGATCGCCGAGAGCAGCACGTAGATCTCGAAATCGGGGCCGTTGGGTCCTTCGCCGAACGCGAGCAGCGCGCCGTGCGCGGGCAACTCGAAACGGCCGCCCAGCACCAGCCCGAGCATCTGCATGATGCCCGGCAGGCGATGCCCGATGCCGAGCACGTCCATCACCGGCTGCAGGTCGGCAAGCCGCAGCGGTTCGGTGCAGGCGAAGGTCAGCCGTTGTCCGCCCATGTCGCGCTGCGCCGCCATCGTGGTGAACAACGGTTTCAGCCCCGGCACCAATTGCAACGCCGCCTGGACGATGCGGCCGAGCGTGATCGGCATGTCGTCGATCATCCCCCGCCCGCCGGGCAACTCGTAATAGACTTTCGAGGCATAGAGCCCGTCGCGGTCGAAGCTCGACCCGAAGAATGCGCCGTAATCGAGCTTGCCGCCAGGCCGCGCGAAACCGCGATACGGTTCGCTCGCCTGGTCGAACCAGCGCAATGCGTCGCGCCCCATGAAGCTGCCGACCAGCCGCCGCATCTCGCGCGTCGATTCATCGCGTCGGTCGATCGACGATGCCTGCGGCGGCAAGGGTTCGATCGTGAAGCGCAGCTTGCCCGGTTGGGTTTCCGAAAAGCTCGGTTCGAACGGCGCCGCCATCGGCAGAAGTGCATTGTCGCGATAGCGTGGGTCGTCGGCGGGATAGGCAAAGGTGCGCATGAACAGGTCGCGCGACGGCGCGAACGGATCGGCGGTGCCCAGCGCGCGCGCCGCGCTCTTGAGCCGGTGTTCGACCCGCTGCACCAGCGGCGCGTCTCGTGAAGGAAATGGCATTGTCTGTTCCTCAAATGTGCGAGGGTGGACGACCGCCCGAGGTCAGTTCGGGCGGTAGCCATGGCCGTTGGCGTAAGCTGGATGTGCCGGCGTTCCGCGCCCCAGCCCGACCCCGAGGTCGCCGATCCCGTCGAGCATGTCGCGGGCCATGGCGGGGATCTGGATCGGTTTGGAGGTCATTTGCGGCGCCTCGCGCGGCTGCGACAATTCCTCGATCTGGCTGTCGGTCGTCGCGGTGTCGGCGAGCCACAGCTCGCAGGCGTTGACGAGGTCGTAGTCGGTCGGATCGACTGTCGAGCGATGCGTCGCGGCCACGTCCGGGTTGCGCACCTGATCGATGTCGATGATCGGCCCGGTCGCGGCATTGACCCGCACCACGTTGTTGGCGAGCCAGGCGGTGATGATCGTCCCGCACGTCGCCAGCGTCCGATAGCGCGAGCTGGTCTTGGCCCCGCCCAGTTCGTAGGTCGCGACCTGATCGACTACCTGCCACATGTCCTTGGCGCCGTACGAGCCGAGGATCTCGGGATCCTGCAACAGGCCGATCATGAACTTGACCTGCGACTGGATCTCGCGCGCGGCATAATGCGCCATGCCGTAACCGTGGAGCGAGAGGTTGCCGGCGAGATCGCGGGCCGCCTTGCGCACCTGCTGGTGGCTGATCGGGCTCGGCGTGGCCGAGCGCAGCAATTGGTCGACCTCGCTCTGGCGGATGAACGACGACACCGACGAGACGAAGCGGATCCACAGATCGTTGAATTCGCGATTGACCATCCCGCCGGGATCGCCCCCAGGAATGCCGAGCGTGATCGCGGCGAAGTTCTTGCGCTCCTGTTCGGACATCCGGTTGGGCGCCTCGCGCCAATAGCGATAGAGCATCTTGCCGGCATTGCCCGGACCGATCGGCAGCATGCCGTGCTGGAATTGCTCGACGATGCGGTCGACGACCTGGAATACCTTCAATTCCTCGAACATCGCCGAGACGATCATCGGACCCATCACGCGGACATTCTCCGCGACGATGGTCTGATCGACCAGGTCTTCGAGGTCGGGCAAGTCGATGCCGAGGTCGGCGATGCTGTCCTCGCCGCCGATATTCTGGACCTGGTCGAGCACTTCGTTGACGCGGCGGCGCAATTGCGGCTCGGTGACGGTCACCTTGCGCTGGGCGAGCCCGCGCAGGACCGCGGCATATTCCTGGGTGCTGACGCCCGGCGCATCGCCGCCGCGTCCGTCCGGATCGCCTTCGCGTGCCAGCAGCACGAGAACGCGGTCGGCGAGCTCGCCGTAGCTCCGCGCCTCGCCCACCGCGGCGAAGAATTGCCGCGTGAAGGTGTCCATCAGCGGATGATTGACGTTGGGATAGATCGTCAGGCCGTTGCCTTTGCCACCCGCGGCGATGGTCATTCCCGTCTTGTTGGTATGCTGCGGCACCAGCATGACCGGCGGCGGGGTCGCTCCGTCGAGCGCCAGGATACCCATGGTCAGCGCAACGATCGAGTAAGGCTGGTTCTCTTCCACGTCGAACAGCAATTTGCCGCCGTCGACTTCGGTGCGCAGCTCCGGGTTGATCAGCGATTGCGTGTTGAGCAGGGTGCGCGCGCCGACGAACAGCGGATCGCATACCTCGTCCATCTTGCTGTTGTTGCGCTGGCTCTTGGCGATCTCGTCGAGGATCTTTTCCGACAGCTCCTTGTCGGCCTGTTCGGCGGTGCTGAGCGCGCGACCCTTCTTCTCGATCGCGACGAGGCGCGCGACCGTGTTGACGTGGCGATCGTGTGCGATCCGCTCGCGGTCGGCGAGGTCGCGGAACCGGGTTTCGGGATTGATCATGCTCATCTTGGTGTCTCCTTGAATTCGTTCGGGATTGGCTGGTCAGCGTGGGGATGTCGGGTCAGCCGTCATCGGCGCCTCCATCGTCATCCCCGTCGCCCGGCTGGCCGAGCGCGCGGTCGAGATCCTGGTCGAGTGCGGCGAGCGCCGCGGCGGCGTCGAGAATACCGGCGCCGCAGCCGCTGACGCCGCTCGCGGCAAAGGGCTGTGCGGTGCGCATCAGGATGTCGCGCACCGTCTCGGCATCGATCGGCCGCGCGCGGCGATGGCTGCGCGCGACGAGCAGCGCCGCGGCGCCAGCCGCGAACGGCGCGGCGAAACTGGTGCCGGTGGCATATTGATATCCTTCGATTGCGGTGGTCAGCACATGTTCGCCGGGCGCACACAGGGCGACATGGGCGCCGCGGGTCGAGAAGGCAGTCGGACGCCGGTCCGCCCCGACCGCCCCGACCGCGATCACGTCGGGATAAGCGGCGGGCCAGTAGATCGTCTCGCGCCCGTTATTGCCGCTCGCGGCGATCAGGATACAGCCGCGCGCAATGGCATAAGCGACAGTGTCGGCGTGCGGTTTAGGGCTGTGCGGCGCCAGCGCGGAATCGTCGGTCCCGAAGCTCATGTTGATCACCTTGGCGCCGAGATCGACCGCAAGCTTCATCGCCATGTCGAGATCGCTGATCGCGCCCAGCCCGACCGCATTGTTCTTGCCCGGCAGCCGCGCCGCGGCCAGCGCGCGCATCGGGATGATCCGGCAGGCCCCGCCGAGTCCGCGCGGCATGCGCAGGCCCTGGCCGGCAATAATGCCGGCGCAGCCCATACCGTGACCGACGAAGCGATCCTCGGGATTGCCGTCGCTGCGGCGGTGATCGCCGAGCAATTGCACGCCGGGCGCGACGTCCGCGCTTTCGAGCCGCACCGTGTCGAATCCTGCGCGGAAGGTGTGGGGGAATTCGGGATGCTTCTCGACCCCGCTGTCGACCAGTCCTACCACGACGCCGTCGTCGCCCGGCTCGATCGCATGCGCCTCGGCCAGGCGGATCATCTCGCGCGGCGCCCAGCCATCGTCATTGTCGGGCGCGGCGAGCGCATGGGCAGCATCGAACGGCGTCACCGCAACGTAATTGGGCGTGGCGCTTTCCACCATCGGCAGTTGCGCAAGCGTCTGACAGAGTTGGCCGACCGGTGTACCGGCGGGAACGCGCAGCATCAGCGTCCGCGCCATCCCGGTCTGCTGCTCGATCGCGTCATAGCCGAGATGACCATGCCCGGCGCCGTGCGCGCCCGCTGCGGAGAAGATCCGCGCGGCGCGGAACCCGCCGGTCCGCTCGCGGATGATGCGATCGATCGCGCCGCCATCGATCGAAGTGGCGGCGGCGAGTGCTCCGCGCGCGATGTCGCGCACCGTGGGGACATGCGCGGGCGCTTCCCCGAGCGCGAGCTTGAGCATCAGGCTGGTCGGCAGACTGTATTGCCGTTCGCCGGGCGAGGCCCAGGGCGTGCCAAGTGCGCGGATCGTCATTGCCGCGTCTCCGTCGGTTCGGGGATGGCGGCGATACCGATCGGCGCCAGCACGGGCTCGGGCGCGGCATCGGCCGGCCGGCGGGCCGGCGCGAACGCGCTGAGGTCAAAACTCATCGCGGTCGACAGCGCCGGTTCGGGCGCGATCGCGAGTTCGCCGGCCCATTGGTCGTGGCCCGGCGCGAGGAGCAGCTCGTTCGACGCGGATTTCAGGATCGACACCGGCTTGTCGCCGATCCGGACGTGCGGGAACAGATTGCCGCGGACGAGGTTGCGCCCGGTGACCCGGATCATCGGCGGCGCTTCGGGGTCGGCACCGGCCGCCGGACGCACCGGCTCGACGCGCTGGACCAGAGGTTCGGACGAACGATCGAGGGCCTTGCGCAGCCGGTCGATCGACAGGTTGGTGACGCGGCCGATCGTGTGGACCGACCCCTTTTCCTCGGCGCGCTGAAGCTGCTTGACGGTCCGCACGCCCGCCCATTCGAGCCGCTTGCGCTCGTCGCTGGTCAATTCGTCGCCGAGCTCGTCAAGCGGCTGGTCGTCGGGATCGTCCGACATCGCCACCGCATTCTCCTCGATCGCCGGACGGGTGATCGCGGTGAACACCAGGTGGAACATGCTGGTGTCGGTTTCCCCCGGTCCGGCGGGGCGGATGCGGATCTCGCTGTCGGTGAACTCGACATGCGCGCGCAGATCGAGATTGATGTCCTTGATCGCGAAGGTCAGCGGCAGGTTGAGGTTGCGCGCCTTGATCGCCATCGCCGACTGGGCGTTGTCGAGCTGGCTCTGCACCGCCTGGATGAAGTCTTCGAGCCGGAGCGTCGCGGTGCCGTTCATGCCGCGCCTCCGTCGGCCGGTACCGCCTGCCACGTCACCGCGAGCCGGGCGGGTTCGGGATCGAACGCGGTGCGTGTGACGAACAACGGCACGTCGCCGATCACTTCGGTGCCCTCGGCCGTTTTCACCAGCCGCACGTCGATCGGCAGCGTCATTTCGAGCGATCGCGCACGAACGGCACCGCCGCCGCCCATCAGGTGCGCTGCATCGGCGAGATCGCCGAGCAATTCGCCGAGGGGGCGGCGGCCGTTCATGCTGGCGCTCCGGCCGGCGCGGGCGTCGCGACGGGCGCGGGCGCAGGCACCAACGCCGGTGCTGGTGCCGGCGGAGCGGGCAAGGCAACTGCCGCTGCCGGTGCGGGAACCGGGGCCGCGGGCGCAGCGGCACCTCTTTGCGTCGCCTGCCGGCTATGGCGCTCGAGCAATGTCCGCTGGGCATCGTCGACGAAGCGGTCGAGCGGCAAGGTTTCCGACGCGAAGTTGATCTTCACGTCGCCGAACAATTCGGCCTTTAGCTCGCTGTCCGACTGCGCGTTGACGCCGACCGTCGAGACCTTGGTAATCGCGCCTTCGCTGCCGCGCGCTCCCCAGGTGGTGCCGCCGGTGCCGGGGTCGTTCGAGGTGGCATATTGGACCGCGGCATTGTCGGTCGCCGCCGCACGGAAACGAAGCCGCGCGCCGATCGAGCCGTCCTTGATGACCACGCGCTGCATGCCGAGCAGCACCATGGTCGACAAGGTCGACAAGCGTTGCTGCGCGACACGCTCCCGCGCCTTGGGCAGGATGTTGTTTTCGAGCGTGTCGGCCGAGAATTCGTTGCCGTCCTCTCCGAAGTCGGCGAGCCAACTCGGTTCGGAAGCGTCGCCGCCGCCCCCGTCGCCACTATCGCCGCTGGCCGGCTTGGTGAGCGGCGCCAGTGTATAGTCGCCGCCATTCTGCACCAGGGTCACGTCGCGCGGATATTGCTCGACCAGCCAGGCACGCGCCTGGCCCTGGGTGACATTTTCCTGGGCGAATTGGTCGAGCGGCTTGGACACGGCGCTGACGAGGTCGGCAAAGGCCTCCATCTGCTTGATCGAGCTGTCGACGATCGCATCGAAAGTTCCGTGGACTAGAGAGGCGACGAAGGCCGGAAAATCGATCTCGTCGGACAAGGCGCCGGCGCGCCGGCCGAGCGCATCGGTCGCCTTTTCCTTGGGCGCGGTCGATCCGTCGCTGGTCGTCGTGCCCGATGCCGGCAGCACGCCATCGGTCGATCCGTCACCGGCGGAGGCGTTCGGATCGGCGATCTCGCGCCCGAAGGCGTCGCGCGCCAGCGCCATTGCCGGGGCGATGCTGCCGCGCGCCGGCGGCGGTGGAGGGATGAGGCGAGCCATCGGCCGTTATCCGCGTGCCGGGCTCACGCCGGCTGCAATTGCTGTTGCGGGACCGGCGCGGGGGCTGGCGTTGGCGCGGGTGCGGATGGCGCGACCGGCTCGGCCGGCGCGCGATCGGCGCCGTGCCGGGTCTGCTGGCGGCCATCGCCCGACAGCGTCACCTCGCTGACCGCCACCTGATCCTCCTCGCCCGAGCGGCTGAAGGTGGTGGTCACCCGCACCTTCAATGCGACCCGCTCGGGAGTCGAGTCGTTGCGACAGATGTCGGCGCGCACCATCGCGGTCCAGCCGTCGAGCACCTGGCCCTCGGTCGGGGTGATGGCGATATCGCCGACCGCACCGTTCTGGAACTTCCAGTCGATCGCGACTCCCGCCTGGGTGCGTCCGCTCGGTCCCTCGATATAGGGCCAGTCGTCGAGCACCACGCGTTCGCCCGGCATTGCCGGCGTCCCCGTTCCACCCGCCAGCGCGTTGTCGGGCAGCACCATGCCGGCAAGCTGCGCAAGGTCGTAGCTGCGCCCGTTCTTGCTGCTCGCCTGGCGTGTCAGGGCGGTGCCGACACCGAACCCGCCATCGCCGGCCGCGGTGTCGGCCAAAGCGTGAGTCCGGACTACCCCGCGGCGCGGCGGAGTGGCACCCAGCGAGAAGGCATAGCCCGCCCCCGTCGCGCTGCCGCGGTTGATCGTGTGGCCGAACGTGCCGCCGGAATGGAGCAACTGGATCCGGTCGATATTGCCCGCCGCCTCGAACTCGGTGGTGAAGGCGTCGTACGTCATGATGTACTGGCTGCCGGTCTGGTGGGTGTCGGCATAATTGCCCGGCGCGCCGGGCGAGCCGACGACGCGGTCCCAGGGATCGGTGATGCGGACGTAATAGGCGCCGTCCTTGCGGTACATGCCGGTGACGACGATCGCATGGATGCCGGGAACGTCGGCGGTGACCCAGATCGGCCCGTTCGCCTCGAGTACATCGCGGAAGCCTTCCGGCGTGTAACAGGCATTGGGTTCGACCGTCAGGCCGATCGCATCGGCAAAGGCGCGCTTGTCGCCGGGCGCGAGGCCGCTAGTCAGCGAACTGGTCAGATTGTGGCATTGCGCGATCAGCTCGGGCGAGACGCTCTGGCGGTCGCGCCAGCCGATCACCATCGCCGCGGCCGTCGCCCAGCAGCTGTTGTCGGTCGGCTGCGGGATCGGATAGACCTCGTCCCAATTGACCGACCAGTCGTCGGCATCGAGCGCGCGGACGCTGCCATAACCTTGCGCGGCGGCCGGATCGGGCAGCGCGAATCCGAAAGCGCGCAGCCCGGCGCAGACCGTCGCGAAATTGGCCGGCAGCGCTCGGCTCGGGTCGGCGGCATAGGCGTCCAGGCCGGCCTTGCCCGCTGGCGTGCCACCGGGCGCCGCTTCGTTCGCCGCCATCAACAGCGCGAGGTCGCGCGCATTGCTTGCCGTGGCGAGTTGAGCGAGCTGGGCTGAAACGCCCGAGCCGATCGCGGCCTCGTCGAGCGCCCCGCTCTGGTCGGCGGCGCTGTGCGGGAAGACGATGAAACTGACCGGAAAATTGTTGTTGAACCGGCTGCCGCGACCGCTGCCGCCGAGATTGGTACCCACCTTCTGCGAGCCTTCGCCCAGTGCGAAGCTCTGCGCCCCGCCCGAATCGACGAAGTAGAACGGGCTCTGCAGCGCCTGATCGTGGCGAATGGCGAGGCCGAAATCGCCGAGCGCCATGCCCTGGTCGCGCAGCTTCCCGGACAACGCGCCATAAGGGACGCGCGAGGCGTCGAAATAGCGCCGCTGCGCGTAGGCCGGTCGCGACGCATCGGCCGCGCGGGCGGTCTGCGAGACGTAATAGCCCGGCGACGGGTCGCCGTTCTTCGCCTGCTGGATGACCGGGTAGCGGCCCTTTTTCTCGCGCTCGGGGCGCTGGTCGAGCAACGCATTGCCGTTTGCGACCTGGGGATCGGACGGCGTCATCGCGACCACGCCGACCCAGCGGCCATCGTCACTGACCGCGTTTGCGAGACTGTCGTCCCCGGTGTCGTCGGGGTGATAGGCGGTCGGCGAGCCATCGAAATCGACATTGGGATGGCCGAAGAAGACGAACGCGACCGGTTGATCGGTCGCATTGTCCCAGGCCACCGCGGTCAGCTTCACCTGCTTATAGTCGACCGTGTGCCAGGAGCCGGGCACGTCGGCGAACACCAAGGACGAACCCGCCATCGCGTGCGACAACCGGGCTTGGCGTCGCGACGCGCGCGCTGCCACCGGCCGCGCGCCCGCGCCGAGCGATTGCGCGGCCGCCGAGGGAAGCGGCTGGATCGGAATCCAGCTGGTGCTGATATCCTGATCGGTCGGCGCCATCAGCGAGTCCGGCCCCTTGCCGGCGGCGACCGGGTCGTAGGAATAGACCAATTGGCGGTTGATATAGAGTTCGTGCGCCGGGAAGCCGTCATGATCGCCGACGATCATCGCTTCGGGGCCGTTGGCGCCCTGCTTGAGATAGATGGCGATGTCGGAATCGATGTCCGGCGACGTGATCAGCGGCAGCGCGCCGGCCATTTCGATCGATACGACCGAGCTCTGGCTGGTCATCGCCAGGATGCTGCGACTGGTGGTCGACGCGCCCTGATAGATGCGCAGATTCGAATCGCTGACCGCCAGCCGCGCCCGGCGTGACGGCCCCGGGCCGCCGGCGACCTTGTCCATCCACCAATCGGGCTTGCCGTCGACATGGTAGGTGTAGGTCGAGTCGTACGCGGTCGATTCCCCCCAATGGCGATCGGCCGTGCGCAGATTGCTGATGCCGCTATCGGCGCCCAGGGTCAGCGTCGCGGTGATCTCGGCGCGGCTGGTGCCCTGGTCGTAACTGAAACTGCGATTGTCGCCGCCGAAATCCTCGCCGCCGATCAAATGGCTGCCAAGATCGTAGTCCGACATCGGCCCCTTGATCAGCGGGGACGGAATGAACGCGCGATATTTGATCTCGATCGTGTTGCCGCCGCCGTCAAGCGCGTGCGCGACCCCCAGCGACTGGCCGGTCGGTTGCGGCGCGCAGAAGCGGTTGCTGACCAGGTTCATGAAGTGATCCCAGTCCCAGGCGCCGTCGGGGCAGGAACCATGGCTGGTATGGGGATCGGCTTCGCGATGGCCGATGATCGTCGTGCGGTCGGGCGTCAGCCCGTATTTGTCGCACAGATAGGTGACGAGCGCTGCGGACTCGCAATATTGCGTGTCGGTCGGCGGCGTATAGGGATAGCATTGCTGGCCACCGCCCGGCTTCGGGTAGCAGGCGCCGCCTTGCTTGATCGCGACATGCTCGATGCCGATGCTGCGGCGGTTGGCGCCTTTCGCGTGCCACGCGGTGTCGGCCTCGTTGACGAACTGGACGATCTCGCCGTCCTGGCCGACCAGATAATGGGCGCTGGCCTGCGCACCTGCTGCGGTGAAGGTGTTGACCGTGCTCGACGTGGTCGGCGCGTCGGTGATGTGGATGACGATGCGGTCGATTGTCGTGCCGTTGCGCCCGGCGGTGAAGGCCGGCGACGGCGCGATGCGCGAGACGCCGCTATAATCGGCGGCGGTCAGCGCCAGCGCGCTCGCCTGCGCTTCCGGCGGTGAAGCGGAATCGTCGCTATAGGGCGCGGCGTCGATCCCCAGATTCTCCGGATCGACGTCGAAAGCCCGGCCGAAGGCGAGACCCGCCGCGGTGGCGGCGGGCGCCTTCGTGGTCGAGGGCGTGTTCGCGGGCGCGGGCGCGATCGGACTTGGCGTCGGCGCGGTCGCGTTCGGCGCTGCCGTGGCGGGGCTCTGGTCAGCGGCCTTGAGCGGGGGCAGCGGCCCAAAACCGTCGTCATAAGGTACGTCGGCTGGCGCCGGCGGAGCAGCCGTCGGCGATGGGGCGCTGCCGTTGGCGGACGGCGCAGGCTGCCCGGCAGCGGGCGCTGGCGCCGCCGGCGTCGTGCCCGGCTGGGCGCGATCGCCGGCCCATTCGGCGACCGAAGCAGGTCCGGCGACATAGGCTCCGCTGACGCGCGTGGGGAACATCCGGACGCGGCGCAACGCTCGGTCGCTCAGCTCGCCGAGCGAGATGTAGGGGCTGGATGCCGTGGGCATCACGTCGACCGTCCAATCGGTCGCGGTCGGCGGCGTCGCCGTGGCGAGCCCGAACCACAATTTGTCGGCGGAGATGAACCGCGCCAGCACTTCGGGCGGCACGACATAGACCGCTTCGCCACGCGGCAGCGACAGCATCCCGTGCTCGCGGCTGGTGTAGAAAGTGGACGGCGTCCGCCCCTCCTTCTGGGTAAAGTATTTCAGGTCGGTCGCCAGCACGACTTCGGCGACCCGTGGCGGGCTGTCGGTCCAGATGGTGAAGCTGAGCATCGGGAACCGGTCGGTCACCTTCAGGCTTCTGGGGCGGAGTTGCGCTGCCATGATTCTACCTCTCGTCACGATGGGGATGCGCGCGGCCGTCGGCGGCGGTGCGCTTGCGGCGGGCGTTGATCGCGCGCCGTTCGAATTCCTGCGGGTTGATGATCGACAGGTCGCCGTCGAGCTCGGCGATGTCGGGGATGTCGTGGTGCGCGCGTTCGAATTGCGCGATCGATTGATTGAGCAAGGTGGCCAGCAACTTGGCATGGACCGGGCTGACCGCGATCCGGCTCATCAGCTGGATATCGCCCGATTGCGGCTCGACCTGGCCGGCATCGAGCAGGAACTCGAACGCATTGTGCCCGACTTCGAAATAGTTCGCATAGCAAGCGAGCGGCGGCCGGTCGGGGCGCGCTGTGGCGCCTGCCGGGTAACGGTCGGGCTCAAGGTCGGCTGCTGTCACGGAACCTCTCGCGTTGCGATGAGGATCCTTCAGCAAGGCACGGGCCAAATTGGTCGTTCGGCGCTATCGACCTATTTTACAGGGATTTTCCTGGAGGCCCTGGCCGACGAAACTCCCATTCCGGGTGTCGCATGTTACACTTGGAGTGTCACCGAGTGACATCATCGGGATCGGCGTCCGGATCGGGATCGAGATCGTATTTTGCGAGCTTGCGATAGAGCGTCATGCGCGACCAGTTCATTTGCCGCGCCGCCTCGACCTTGTTCCAGTTGGTTTGGCGCAGCACGTTGACCAGCCGCTCGCGCTCGGGCTCGCCGGCCGAACGATTCTGCTCGAACAGCCGGCGGAAGGCGGGAGGCAGGTCGCCGACTCCGACCGCGCGACCGTCTGGCGGATCGATGAACAACGCCTCGACCATGTTGCGCAATTCGCGGACGTTGCCCGGCCAGTCATAGCGCCGCATGTGGTCGAGCAAGGCGGTGTCGGGCCGCCCGACATGCAGCGACCGGCGCCGGTTCTGCTCGGCGATGAACTGGTCGACAATCGGGCCGATGTCTTCGGGCCGCGCGCGCAGCGGGGGCATTTCAATCCGCGCGACGTTGAGCCGATAGAACAAGTCGGCGCGAAAGCGGCGCTCGGCGACGAGTTCCTCGAGCCGCTCGTTGCTCGCCGCGATGATCCGCACGTCGACCGCATGGCGGCGCAGCGACCCGACCGGGGTGACAGTGCGGTCTTCTAGCACGCGCAGCAGCTTTGCCTGCGCGGGCGGCATCATCTCACCGACCTCATCGAGAAACAGGGTGCCCCCGTCGGCCTCGACGAAACGACCCGGAAAGCTGGATTGCGCGCCGGTAAAGGCGCCGCGTTCGTGGCCGAACATCTCGGATTCGAACAGGCTTTCGGGGATCGCCGCGCAATTGACCGCGACGAATGGCCGCGCTGCGCGCGGACCCAGGTGATGCACCGCGCTGGCCACGCGCTCCTTGCCGGTGCCCGTCTCGCCAGTCACCAGCACGGTGGCGTCGCTCAACGCGACCTTGGCGAGATAGCCGCGCAATTGAGAGATTGCCGCGCTCGCGCCGAACAGGCCATCCCGCGCCGCAATGTTCCCCCCTTGGTTCAAGACGAGCCCCATCGTTCGCCCACGCGCTCCCGAACGCGGCCGTTCCAGCGAAAGCTGCCCTCACCGACAGGTAAACCTGCGGCGTCGGGTTCTTCCAATGTGCGTGACGATCGGCGTTTTCGCCCTGACAGTCGTTTCTGCGACCTGTCGTTGCATGATACGGCAAGGTTCGCCGAGTCGACAAATCAAATTCGTCCCGAACCGGACGGTTCACCGACGCAAAAACCCGGCCTATCTCAATATTATGGTTACGGGCCAGCGAAGCAGTCGCGCAGCAGCACTCACCGCAAAGGGCAGGCGCCGACGCCCCGCGCAATTCCGATGCCGCCTTTGTCGTTGACGTGAATGCGATCGACAGCGGTGCTGCTCGCCGGCGCCAGAAGCGACCGGCGGTCGAGCGTCCGATCGGTCATGTCCGTTTCCTCAGGCGAGCGCCGCCACGAAGGCGCGGGCATTGGCGCCGACCGCATCGGCGCTCAGCCCCGGCTTGTACAGCGCGGAACCGAGACCGAAACCGGCCGCCCCCGCCTCGCGCCATGGACCCATGCCGTCCGGCACGATGCCGCCGACCGGCAGCACCCGCGTCTCGCGCGGCAGGATCGCGCGCATCGCTTTGAGCACCGCTGGGCTGGCTGCCTCGGCCGGGAACAGCTTGAGCGCCGTGGCTCCCGCATCGAGCGCGGCCAATGCTTCAGTCGGCGTCGCGATGCCGGGCAAGGACACCATCCCCGCCGCGACACTGGCGCGGATGACGTCCGCGTTCATGTTGGGTGAAATCACCATGCGGCCGCCAGCCTCGCGGACGCTGTCGACCTGGGCGGGGGTAAGGACGGTCCCCGCCCCGATCATCGCGCGGTCGCCGAGCGCCGCCACCAGCCGGGCCACGCTGTCGAGCGGATCGGGCGAATTCATCGGCACTTCGATCAGCGTGAATCCCGCCGCGACGAGTTCCTCGCCGATCGCGACCACTTCATCGGGCCGAACGCCGCGCAGGATGGCAACCAGCGGACAGCTGGCAAAGGCGGCGTCGAAGGCGGCATTATCGGTCACGATAGAAAGGCTCCCAATCTGGTGATGCCGGCGACGAAGGCGGCACGGCTGTCGACGATCGTCGCGGCGCGGCCATTGGCCTCGACCGCTGCAGCGTAGAGCCCGCCAAGCATCGGGTCGGCGAGGATATAGGCGGTATCGAACGAATGTTCCGCGACGCGCGCGGCGACGTCCGCGCCGATGATCAGACCGCTGGCGAAGGAAGCGGCGTCGGCATCGTCGCGTAGGCCGAGCAGTTTCGCCGCGCGGATGCCGAACAGCGAGGCGGTCAGGTCGCGGTTCGCTCCCTCGCGTACGCCCTCGAGAAAGGTGTCGCCGAGCACGACCTCGGCGTCGAGTTGCGCCGCCAGGATGCCGTGCGATCGTACCAACCCGAACAGTTCGCCGGTCATCGCGGTGGTGAAGCGCGCAATCCGCCCGCCGGCCATCTCGACCCATTTGCAGTGCGTGCCCGGCTGAACGAGCATCGCATCCGCCGACGCCAGCCCCCCGGCGACGGCACCGAGCAATTGCACTTCCTCGCCACGCATGACATCGCCACGCTTGCCGTCGACGAACGACACACCCGGGACGATCGCGGTGCGCGCATCGATCCGCAGCAGATTGGCGCCAAGGCCCTCGATCCCGGCCGGCGCCGCCATGTACGCCGCCTCGCGCCAGCCGATCGTCGATCCGACCATGCCCGCCATCAGCACCGGCAAGTCGCCGAATTGCGCGCGGATCGCGGCGAGCTCACCGGCGAAGTCGCTCACCGCGGTGACGCCGAGCGCATCGCGCACGGTCGCCACCACGGCGCCGTCCTCGATCCGATAGACGCGCCGGTTGGTCGTGCCCCAGTCGATCGCCAGGAATGGACGCGCGCTCATGCCCTCACCACCAGGTCGCATAGAGTGCGATCAGGATCAGCACGATCAAGCCGGCAGCGACGTTGAACCCGGCCGTCGTTCGGAACGAAACGCCGCGCATCGTGATCAGATTGCTCTCCGCGCGGGCTGGGCGGAGCAAGGATACGATTACCGCCAGCGCCAGCGAGACGAAAAAGACGATCGACATACGGTTGATGAACGGGATGGCGTTCAGCGCCGCCGATCCGCCCCAGCTGGCCGGGAACCAGAAGATGAAGCTGACCACGACCGACGCGATCGCGCCGAACAGCGCCCCCATCTCGGTCGCGCGCGGCCAGAACAGGCCGAGCAGGAAAATCACCGTGATGCCCGGCGTCACGAACCCCGAAAATTCCTGGATATATTGGAACGCCTGGTCGAGGCTGCCGAGTAGCGGGCGCGCGGTCAGCATCGCGATGATGATCGCCGCGATCGCCGTCACCCGGCCGACCAGCACCAAATGCTTCTCATGCTCGATCGATCCGGCTGCGTTCTCGGCGCGCGTCTGCACGCCTTTCCTCTTGGCGTAGATATCGAGCGTGAAGATCGTCGCGATCGAATTGATCTTGGACGCGGTCGAGGCGATGATCGCTGCGATCAGCGCCGCGAAGACCAGGCCGAGCAGGCCGGTCGGCAACAAGCGCATCATCGTCGGATAGGCCTGGTCGGGCTTCGCCAGCCCCGGCGCCAGCACCACAGCGGCAATGCCCGGCAGCACGATGATCACCGGCATCAGCAGTTTGAGGAAGCCCGCGAACACGACGCCTCGCTGCGCCTCCGACAGGCTCTTCGCCGCCAGCGCTCGCTGGATGATATATTGGTTGAACCCCCAATAGCTGAGGTTCGCGATCCACATCCCGCCGACCAGCACGGCGATGCCCGGCAGATCCTTGTAATGCGGATTGTCGGGCGACAGGATCATGTCGAAATGGTCGGGCACGCGCCGCGTCAGCTCGGTGAAGCCGGCGATGACCCCGGCGTCGCCGCCGATCTTGCCGAGCGTCAGATACGCGATCACCAGTCCGCCGAGCACGAGCAGCGTGACCTGGACGATATCCGTCAGCGCCACGGCCTTGAGTCCGCCGCGCAGCTGATAGAGCAAGGCGAAGGCGCCGAGCCCGACCAGGGCGACGTCCTGATTGAGGCCGGTCACTTGCGTCACCGCGATCGACCCCAGCCAGATGATCGAGGTCAGGTTCACGAATACGTAGAGAATCAGCCAGAACACCGCCATCACGGTGCGGATGGTCGGGCCGAAACGCTGTTCGAGGAACTGCGGCATCGTGTAGATCTTGTTGGCGAGGAAGATCGGCAGGAACCATTTGCCGACGATCAGCAAGGTCGCCGCCGCCATCCATTCGTAGGACGCGATGGCGAGGCCGATGGCATAGCCGGACCCCGACATGCCGACGATCTGCTCGGCCGAGATGTTGGCCGCGATCAGCGACGCGCCGATCGCCCACCAGGGCAGGTTCTTCGACGCGAGGAAATAGTCGGACGAGTCCTTGGTATGCCCGGCCTTTTCGCGGCTGACCCATTGGGCGAGCCCGAAGATACAGACGAAGTAGATCAGGACGACCGCTATATCGATGGTGGCGAGCTGCATTCGCTTCCCTTCCCCTCCGGCCCACCGCTCGCTAAGCCAGATTATGCGCTCGGCCAATTATATGATCTATGGTATCTAACAGTGCCGATTGAGAGCATGCAAGCGATGTCGACCGATCCCGATGACGTTCGTATCTCGCTGGGGCGCAACCTGACCTATGGATTGCTCGACGCGCTAGGCAAATCGATCGTCACCGGCGGCTATGACGGCAAAGTCTTCCCGACCGAGGCCGCATTGTCAAAGCAGCATGGTGTCAGCCGCTCGGTGACTCGCGAGGCGGTCAAGATGCTGACGGCGAAGGGCTTGGTCAGCGCGCGCCCGCGCCAAGGCACGATCATCGAGCCGGCGAGTTCGTGGAACCTGTTCGACCCCGATGTGCTGCGCTGGCTGCTCGACCGCAAATTCTCGATCGAGCTGTTGCGCAATTTCAGCGAGCTGCGCAGCGCGATCGAGCCCTCGGCTGCGGCCTTGGCGGCAACCTCCGCGGACCCGGCCGGGCTTCAGCTGATCCGGGCGGGATTCGAACGCATGAAGGCGGCGGAAGCGGGAGAGGACGATGCGCTCGAGGCCGACATCGCCTTCCACCTCGCCATCCTGCGCGCCTCGGCCAACCCGTTCTTCGCCCAGTTCCGCGACGTCGTCGCGACCGCGCTGCGGACCTCGATCCGCTTCACCAACCGTATCCAGGGCCGCACCGCCGATCTGGAGGCGCACCGCAAGGTGATGGTCGCGATCGAGGGACGCAAGCCCGAGGCCGCGCGAAAGGCGATGGGCAAGATCATCGCCGAGGTCATGGCGCTGATCGCCAATCCGCCGGCGGCGTGAAGATTCGGGACAGATCGACGATTGGGCCAATCCTCACTTCGGCGGAGGCGAATGAGCTAACGATGCCCGATGTGACGATTAGATAGGGTCCAGCCCTGGCATCGATCGGGGTCCGAGAGATAGCCAGGCGAGCCCTATTTCGTCGACGGCACCGTCGCGGCCACGCCGTTCGGCGCGCGGGCATTGGCGCGCATCAGGTCGGCCGATCGAGGGCAACCGCGAAGAGCTGGGAAAAACGGTTCCTGGTCGGGAGCTCCGATTAGCGACGGCTACGGGCCGGGCGGGCGGCGCCCTGCCCGGTCGCCAGGCGATAGGTCATGATATTGCGATAGATCTGGCCCGGCGCGAGGCGTGCCGATCCGAAGGCCGGCTGGTTAGGCGTGTCGGGAAAGATCTGCGGTTCCATCACGATCGCGTCGCCTTCGCGATAGATACGCTTCGCCTTGCCCGAGGAGGTGCCGTCGAGGAAATTGCCCGAATAGAATTGCAGGCCCGGCTGGTTCGACCACAATTCGAACCCGCGGCCCGAGGCGGGATCATAGACCTTGGCCATCAGATGCTCGCTTGGCGTCACGGTGCGGCCGATCACCCAATTGTGGTCATAGCCGCGGCCATAGACGAGTTGCTGATCGCGGCCATCGCGCACCCGCTCGCCCACGGCATGCGGCACGCGGAAATCGAATGCGGTGCCAGCCACCGGGCGAATCTCGCCGGTCGGGATCGCGCCGTCGTCGGTCGGCAGATAGCTGTTGGCCGGGATCGTGACCATCAGCCCCATGGCGCCGTTGGCCGAGCCTTCGCCCGACAGGTTCCAGTAAGCGTGGTTGGTGATGTTCGCGAGCGTGGACGCGTCGGTTGTGGCGGTATATTCGATGCTGAGCGCATTCTTCTCGTCGAGCGAATAGGTCGCATCGACGGTCATCGTTCCGGGATAGCCCTGATCGCCATCCTTGCTGACATAGCGCAAGGTGACCGAGGCCGTGGGCCCCGATTTCACCGACACTACCGACCACAGCACCTTGTCGAACCCGACGGTGCCGCCATGGAGCGAGTTCTTGCCGTTATTGACCGGCACGCGATAATCGCGCCCGTCGAGCGTGAAGCGGCCGCGGGCGATACGGTTGGCGAACCGTCCCACCGTCGCCCCGAAATATTGCGGCGTGCGCAGATAGTCGTCGATACTGTCATAGCCGAGCATCACGTCCGCCCGCTTGCCGTTGCGGTCCGGCATCATCAGCGATTGCAGCGTCGCGCCATAAGCGATGATCGTCGCCGAAATGCCGGCCTTGTTGGTCAGCGTGACCGCCGGCACCGCCCGCCCGTCGGGCAGCCTGCCAAAAGTCGATTGGCGCGCCTCTGCAGCCATCGCCGGGGTGGCGACGCTAATCAGCAATGCAGCAAGCACGATCGAGCGCAGAGCCATGTCAGTCTCCTTCATCCGCGATATTGATAGGGGGTGCGGCCGCGACAGCCGGGATCGACCTCGAACAGGCAGCCCGCTTCGGCCTCGTCCACGCCGTCGGCTGCCGAGGTCACGAACATGCGGTCAAGCGCCTCGCCGGCGAACGCGACATTGGTGATCTGCGACGCCGGCAGCGCGAGCGTCCGTTCGCGCCGGCCATCGGGATCGAAGCGGGCGACGCACGACCCGCCCCAGCACGCCACCCATAGATGCCCGTCTGCGTCGAGCGTCATGCCGTCGGGATGACCCCAGCCGGGCTCGAATTCGATATGCGGCGTGCGCCGCCCGACGCTGCCGTCGTCATGGACCGGATAGCGAAAGATGGTGTCGAGCGCGGTATCGGTGTGAAACAGGAAGTCATCGCCGATCGCCGGACCGTTGGGGATCGTATAGCCGTCCTCGATCCGCGTCGCCCGCCCGTCCGGGTCGAGCCGATAAAAGGCTCCGCTAGGCCGATCGCAGGACAAAGGCATCGACCCCGCCCAGATCCGCCCCGCGGCGTCCGCCTTCGCATCGTTGAAGCGATTGCCATCGCGCTCCGGCTCCGGTGCGGCGATCGGCGCGATCGCCAACGGATCGAACGACAGCGCCACGAACGCGCGGCCGAGCCCGGCGACGAACCCGCCCTTCTCGCGCTCGATCAGCCAGCCGATCGTATCTGGCATTTCCCAGCTATCGACGCGGTCGTCGGCTAGGCGAAGGCGATTGACCCGCCGCCCGAGGATATCGACCCAATAAAAGGCGCCCTCGCGAGCGGACCACAAAGCCCCTTCCCCGAGCACGTCGCGACGGTCGCGCGCGATGACCCTGACGGCGTTCACGAATGGCTGTCCCGGTGAAGCCCGTGCTGGGCGATGCGCTGATATTTGCCCCCCGGCCCGAGCACCGCGCCGGTGTCGACCTGCCCAGTTACCCCGCGCCGGATTTCCTGCCACGGCGTCTGCGAGTCCGTGGTGATCGCCTGCGCCACCGCGGAGAGTTCGGCACGGCGGCGATCGAGCTCGGCGGCGTCGACTAATATGTGCGCGGTGCGCCGCGCAAGGTCGATGGGATGGTCGCGATTGTCGAACGACCCGCGGCTGCGCAGCCAAAGGTGATCGGTCATGCCGCCCCTCCCGTCTTCGCGCGCCACTGAAATCCCATCAGCCCCCTCGTCCGTTTCTCCCGTGCACCGGGCATTTGTCGTTTGGGTTGATAGCGCCACGCATCATGGACAGAAACCCTATTTATCTTACAAAAAGAACGCAAAGGATGGGTATTACGCCTGTCACGCCACATCTTGAGCACCCCTAATCGTCGAACGCGATGGTCAGTGCAGACGCGAAGGCCAGCGCCAACGATGCGATCGCGGCGGCGTGGAACCGGACAGGAAAGCCTGGCATCATCGAGGAGTTACGTGGATAGCGCCTGCTGATGCCAAGCGTTGCCGCGGCGCTCAGGATCTGGGCAGGTCTACGTCCATACGCGATTCCCGCCCGTATCCGCGTGACTTCCTCAGCAACCGCGCCATTGTCAGACCTTGAACGAAAATCGAAAAGGCGACGACGGCGAACGCGGACCCGAAGCGTCCTTGCAGGACCAGACGCCTGTCAGTCTTCTGAATGGAGCAGCCGATATTGTCGCATGTTCTCGCGACGGCTGAGGCGGTGGCCGGCGATCGCGCTCCCGAAGGCCGCGCAGAAGACCAACGCGACGAAAGCGGCCATGCTAATCGCCAAGCGGCGATTCTTCGTCTTGGTCATCGCCCGCAAAGCCCTCGCGGTCTCCGGATACAGAAGGATGGCCGAGTTGGACGGCGACCAGCGCGTACGCTTTTCGTCCATTTTGGTCTCGTAACGGCCCCATCGGTCGATCGCCACGATGAGGGCGAGCAACGACAAGAAGCTGCTCGGCACCCAGATCAGGAATCCGCCGGTCTGTTCGTCGACGATCGCGGCAACCCCGGCGAGGTGCTGGGTTGCGGCATAAGCGGGATAGAAGATCGCACTCTTGTTGGTGAGATATGCGCCGAGCAGGATCTGGCTGAGCACTGCGATCAGGATCATCATCAGCCGCCAGCCATGGACCGGGGCGTGCGGGGCCGCGCGCCGCTCGAACACCCGGCTCCAGAACAGCAAGCCGGCCAGAAAGAAGCTGAAATGCATCACCAGCCCAGCGGCGGGCTCGGTTATCGCCTCCGCCTGCGCGGCGGGGATTTCCCAGAAATACAGCGTCGCCACGTAGAGCGACAGCGCCGCCGGCGGGAGGGCCAGGAAGGCCCAGATGCGTCGAACCAACGGGTGCGACATGCCCGGTTTGAGCATCTTCTGACGCACCGGCCGCGGGAGTCCGGCGATCAACAGGCCAGCCGGACGGGAACACACGATCAGCATCGGAGCGATGAGGCGCGCGATGATGATACCGATTTGATGGACCGAGAAGAGCTCGTGCGCCCACTCGGCGAACGGCCATTCGATCGACACGAGAAACGCCGCGATGCCAGTGATGAAGGACGCGCGGCGAAGCGTCGAAACCGGCCGCTCGACCGTCGCCCGTCGCCTGGCCCCGCGCTCGTAGATAGTGCCGATCAACACCAGCGGGATGGCACCCGCCACGAAAAACGCCGCACTTGGATCGCTCATTTCAATGCGTTAACGCGGTCACCAATGTTATGCCAGTCTCACCATTGCGGTCAGCCATGAATCGAGTGATGCTTGCCCAGACCATCCGTCGTCCCGATCCCGCGACGGTGGCAATTCTCGTGGCGAGCGCTGTCCTGTGGTGGCTAAGTACCTACCACGCCGCGTCGATGCCGGCCTGGGCGCCCTGGGATTTCTCCTTTTCCTGGTTCTACGCGACGGCCTTTCCGCTTCTCTGGTATATCCGCGGACTGCACGGGCTACCGGCGGATGAACGCCCGTCCCGCTTGCGCAGCGCCGCCTTTCTGGTGGGCGTCGCCATCATCTACGCTGTTCTCCAGACGCGGCTGGAATATCTGGCGCAGCACATGTTCTTCCTCAACCGGTTGCAGCATGTCGTCATGCACCATCTCGGTCCGTTCCTGATCGCTTTGGCATGGCCGTGGTCAACTATCCTCGCGGGCGCACCTCGGTCCGTTCGCCGTCTTGTCGCGACGCGGCCGATCCAATGGGCGTTCGACATCGCGCGGCAGCCATTTGTCGCCGCTTTCCTCTTTGTCGGCCTGATCGCGCTGTGGCTCATTCCCGACGTTCATTTCCGCGCGATGATCGATCCCGACCTCTATCTGGTGATGAACTGGACGATGGTCGGCGACGGCCTGCTCTTCTGGGGTCTCGTCCTCGACCCCCGCGATCGGGCAGAAGCCGGAATCTCTTTTGGCATGCGCGCCTTGCTCGCTATCGCGATCATGTTCCCGCAAATCCTGATCGGCGCGATCATCGCGCTGGCGCGGCGCGACCTCTATAGCTTCTATGACTGGTGCGGGCGCCTTTATCCCTCGATCGGACCGCTCGACGACCAGAATTACGGCGGGCTGATCGTCTGGATCCCACCGGCGATGATGAGCGCGGTAGCGCTGATCCTGGTGCTGAACGCGCTCCGGCTGAACGAAGAACGCAGGTCGGCCGGTCAGGAGACCATGCCGGCACCCTGGACCGGACGTTAGCGCAGCAACGCTCGAAGATCGCTCGCGGTCCCGGCGATGTCGGGGTTGCCGGACGACAGCGAACTGATCAGCAGCCGGGCTTTGCCGTTACGATCGAACGCATAGATGCCCGAACTGTGCGTTACCTCATAAGTGCCGCCGGCCCCGTGCGGCGCGACCGAATAGGCGACACGGTAGCGCCGCGCGAGCGATGCCAGTTGGTCCGGGTCACCGCGAAGGCCGTCGACGTCGGGGCCGAATGCGGCAGTATATTGGTTAAGGATGGCGGGCGTATCCCTGCCGGGATCCACGGTGACGAACAGCACGCGCACGCCGCTTGCCGACGGCCCGAGCAGTTTCAGGACATGGGCGACGTTGCTCAGCGTCAACGGACAAACGTCCGGACAATACGTGTATCCGAAATAGAGGAGCGTCACCTTGCCGCGGTAATCGGACTCGTCGACCGCCTTGCCGTCCCTAGCGCGCACCATCGACAGCCGAAGCGCGGGGAGCGCACCCGAAACGTCGGTGGCATGCCATGCTGCGGCCCGCTGGCACCCGCCGAGCGGCAGAATAACGGTTAGCCCGATCGCAGTGCCTGCCAGTATCGAATGGATCTTGGACTTCATGGACGTCCCTCTTGCCGTTCGCCGTTTGCCGGCGCGCGCGCCCTTGGCGGCGCTCCGACGTGCCCCCTGCGCAGCCCCTGCGGCCGGGCAGCGGGCCAGGAAGAACGAACATGCCGAGTCGCTTAGAGCGTCTTCATCCCCTTTGCACGGGTAGACACAGGTGCTTTCGCGAATATGCGCCCTGACCAAGGGCCAGCCGGCGCTGTCAGCTTCGTATCACTGCGTCCATGACCATCTGGTTGACTTGTCTTTGCACGGCGGGCTGCGTCTCGACACGCGCGGAAATGGCGTTGAAGGCCGCCGTGGTCAGTTCGTGCTGATCGAGAATCTTCGCTATGCGCGCGGCGGCATCGCTCGCGAGTTGCGAACGATCAGCATTCGGAGAGGCTGCTTCCTGCGTGGCCAGCGCTTGCCGAATTCGGGTCACGGCAACGAGCGTCTGGGCGTAATTGCGCAACTCGGCCGCGGTGTATCTGTGAACCGCAACGGCCTCGACCGCTTGGGCCGACCCCGCACTCATAGATGTCGTAGCGAGAAGCAGGATTGCCCAAAAACGGAATGTTGGATGGTGTGACATGGGGCTCCCAATCAATTGGCCCCCATGCTCCGCACTATACCGGAAACGCGCCGAAAGTCAGCCCATGTCGCGGAAGTGAGTGTCAAACGCAGCAGCGAAACGACGTCATTGACCATTCGCTATTGACGGCTGCGACGGGATAAAGACTCCTCCCCCATTCCCAACTTCGCCGGCAACGACCGCCATCCCCTGCTCACGGATGGCCGCCGCTACGGCAAGAGCACGCCGCTGTTCGAGCGTGGGTTGGTCGGGCGTCGGCTCGGCAAGTCCAGGGACCGCCAATGCCGGCCAATTCCACCGCCTGGCCGCCCAGACGTCGATCATCAGCGCCGCGCGCGCTAGCCGATATCGTGTCCGAATCGCCGTCGAACTGGACGGGCATGGTCGGGAGGGCGGCCGGTGGCGTGAGAGCGATCGACCAGCCGCTTGCCTGCGCGGCTATCCTATCCTCCAGCGCCTTGTACCCGGAAAGCGAGAGGCCGGGCAGGATCTGCGCGGCCGCGGCGGCCCGCCTCTGGTCGCGATCGACGAGGACGTCGGTACTGTCGATGCCGGCGGCAATGGCAATCAGATGGCTGATCTCAGCACCTTCGGCACGAAGACGAGCCTGCTCCTGGGCTTGAGCATAGGCCGCACGCTCCTGATCGAGCGGGGCAGCACTCGGATCAATCAGCACCTGATCGGCTTGCAGCGTAACCTTTCTTCCGAGCCGCTGTTCGAGGGCACGAACGAGCGTCGCATTCTCCACCAGTTGCGATTTCGGCACGATGACCACCGCGCGGATTGCGATTGGCGAAGCTTGGAAATCGACGTCCAGTTGCGTTACGCGGGCGCGATCGCCGAACCGCGCTGACAACACCGACCGTACCTGCCCGGTGATGACCGCCTCTTGGGCAATCTGATTGAGCGATATGCCGAGCGGAACCGCCATCAGAACAAATGCGCCGACGAGCAGGATCGTTTGCAGCCAGCCTTGCTGCGCCGACAACCGCGAACCGAAGCCATAAAGCCGCGCCATGATCGTGGCGGCCAGGGCGATGGTGAAGAAATTGGTGGCGAACAAGGCAAACGCGCCGCCGGCGATGGCCATGTTCGCGGTGGCAAGGCCGTAGCCGACGGTTGCCAGCGGCGGCATCAAAGCGGTCGCGATTGCCACGCCGACGATCGTCTCGCCCCGACCTCGGATCAGCGCGAAAGCGCCGGCCAGGGCCGAAAACAGCGCGACGAGCAGGTCGAAGAGGTTAGGCCGGGTGCGGGCCAGAATTTCGGCAGTTGCCGACTTGAGCGGCGAGCATAAGACGACGATCGCGGTAAAGGCGATCGCCAGCAGGGTCGCCAATAACAGCGCCGTCACCGATCTGCGCATCTCCGCAAAGTCGAACAGGGCGAGGCTGAAGCCCAGACCCATGATCGGTCCCATGAGCGGCGATATCAGCATGGCGCCGATCACGACGGCGGGCGAGGACAGAAGCAATCCCAGAACGGCTATGCCCGCCGACATCAAAGTCATGAAGGCGAAGCGCGGCGACCACCCGCTCTCCTCGATGATCCGCTCGATCACCGCTGCGTGGTTGACTGAACCGGATACGTGAAGCCGCCACCAGCGACCTAGAATGGACGCCGAGGAAGTCAGAGCAATAGAGGATCTGGTCATTGGCCAGCGATACCCAAGCTTCCCGGTATTCGCCAACGAACAAGCGAGCGGCGACCGCACCGAATGGATAAGCTGAGGCGGATTCCTCGAATTGGGTGGCAAGCGATGTAGGCGATTTGGACGCGGCCGGCGCTTATGCACGCATTCGGGCATATCGGCGGCCGGGCGGAGGCGAATATCGGTCCCGTCAGCCGCAGGTGTTGAGGGAATTTGCCAGCTTTTGGTAAAAGTTTTCGTAGCAAAAGCTAGGCATTTAGGTGGCGGAGAGGGTGGGATTCGAACCAAGCGCGCAAGTTACTGACTTGAAACGCACAAATCCGAAGACGATTCCGAAGGTACCTCGGAATGTACCTCACCGATTTTTTCGCCTGATTACTGAGGCTTGTCGGCTCAGTTCAGCTGCCGGCTCCTCTATCGAACTTACAGTACTTGGTCAAGCGAAAGCAGCCCCGCGAAAGCGGAGCTGCCATCCCTCTTCTAGCGGTCAGACGCGGCGCTTTTTTCCTTCGAAGCCGTCTTTCACCTCGTCGATCCAAGCGACGAGTTCGCGCTCGCTCCACCTGGATGCGGCCGAGCTGAGCTTATAGGGCGCAGGAAACTTCCCCTCCCCAATGAGGCGGTAGATCATCGACTTGCCCAAGCCGGCGCGGCGCTTCACCTCGTCGAGCTTGAGAAAGCGCTCGGGCTGTTCGTTGACGTTCATTGCACACTCGCTCGAAACACGGTTCCCATACACGGCTGGGGTTGCCGCTCCCCGGGCGGCATCACTTTCCGCCCGCTCGCGCTTTGGTGAATGCCCGATCGCTTTCGAGAAAGGCGCCGAGCATCGGCGGTATGAGATCGGGCACTGCCTCATCCTGACCGTACGCCTCCCTATAAAGGGTCGCGTAGAGATTGAGGTCAGCCTGGAGTTGAGGCGATATCAATATGCTGACCTTGATCGGTGTCCGTTCCGGCAGGCGAGATAGCTTCAGGTCCGCCATCATCGCTGCTCCGACCATGGCTTGAGGATGATGTCCCGATGCACGACGAGCCTGACCGGCGCCCCGGGCCGAACGGTAATCGTTGGCTGGACCTGGAGATTGCGCGACGTGAGCTGGTCCCCTGCCCGCGACACGCTCTGCTGCGTCGACTCCCTCAGGGCCTGAACAAGATCACTCTCGCCGCTGAACTGGAGTTCGGCACCGACGCCGAGCAGCGTCGACAGCACCACGCCCTTCAGCAACGACCAGGTATGAAAATCCACGCGGTCCGACAGTCCGGCATAGCCCGATGGATCGGTTGCCGGCGCATTCTCCAGGCGGACCGAACTGCCATCTGGGAAGATGATGCGCTGCCAGACGACCAGCGCATTCTTTTGTCCGAACGCCACCACGCTGTCATAGGAGCCGATCAACCGCGCCCCTTGCGGGATGAGCAGGATTCGCCCGGTCGCGCTGTCGTACACGCGTTCGGTCACCTGGGCCGTGACCAGGCCGGGCAGATCGGACCGCAGCCCGGTGATGAGGCTGGCGGAGATCACGGTTCCCGCCGACAGGGTGAACGGAGATGGCCGGGATGCAAGCGGGTAGGGATTGATGTCGGCGGCTTTACTGCTTGCCGTCATGAAGTCGGCCTTGTGCTGCTGGCCGTTGGGGTCGCGATCGGGATCGATCGAAACCGTCGCTGGTCGCTCGCCATTGTCCGCGGGCGCGTCGGCGGCCGGCGAGCTCGCCGCCGGTACCGGCATGGTCTGACGATTGCCGGTCTGGACGAGCAGCCCGGATTCTCGCGCGGCTTTCAGTTCGGCAAGGCGGTGCTGCCTCGCTTCTTCAGCCAGCTGTTCCGTGTTGGTGGCCGACGGCGGTAACGGAGCACCGGCAAGCTGGCGCTGGCGATCGAGGATCGGGCGTCCCAGGTCGCCGGGAAGTGGTGGGCCGAGCTTCGGCACATTGGCATAGCTCGACGGCAACGCGCTCAGCGTGTCGGATGGCGCCTTTGCCGCGCTGGCCTTGTCGTCGCCATCGGACACCAGGTGGAGCGCATGCGGTTCGAGGGCGAACCATGTAGTGCCGACCACGCCTGTGGCGGCAATCGCGATCAGCGACACGATCACCCCGCGCTTGAAGCGGATCGCCCTGGTCGGCCGGGCACGCAGGACAAGCGTTTCGGGATCGACCTTAGGCGGAGCCGGCTGCACAACGGCATCGGATGCCTCCATGGCGGGATTGCTCATGACGCCCTCCGCTTGGCACGGCCACGGCCGCTTGAGTCATTGAGCCGGGTGACCCGAACCACATCCTGATGCCTGGTGCCGAGCCGCAGCTCGGCGACGTCGAATATCCGGTCGACGACATAATAGCGGCCGCGCAGCCGGTAGTTGACCAGTTGCGCCTCTCCCTTGGGACCGACCAGGAACAGAGGCGGCGCCTCGCCCACCGCCAGGCTGGCCGGAAACTCGATGAAGGTCTGGCGGCCGTCGTCGAACGCCCGCAATGGCCGCCAGGCTGGCCGGTCGCCCGCCAAGGCGTAGTTGAAATGAAGCTGGTCGACATCGAGCCCGGCGGCGACCGGTTCCGCGGCGGCGGCCGCCTCCTGTGCCTGTTTGAGCGCGATCAGCGAATCCTGAGGATAGGTCCAGGCAATCGACGACATGGCGGCGCCGGTCCCGCTCGACAAAGCGAGATGATAGGTCCGTCGATCGGTCGTGATGACCAGATTGGTGGCAAGGCCTGCCGCATATGGCTTCACCAGGACATGCGCCCGCTTGTCGGCGCCGCTGCCGCTGGTGGTGTCGCCGATCACCCAGCGGGCGGTGTCGCCACTCGCTACTGCGCCGAGCATTTCGCCGGGCTGCAACACGATGTCGGTGACGCGTTCGGGCGCGGTATAGACGCGGAAGATCGTGCCATCGGCAAACGGCAGGATCGCCGCGGCGTTGATAAAGGCCGGCGAGGTCGGCTCGATCGTCCCGTTGCGATTGGCGGCAGCGATCGCCGCGGCGGGCGTGTGGGCCAATCCGCTTTCCGCAATCGTCTTCGCACGAGCCTGCCCAGGTTGGGCGATTAGGATCGGAGCGAGGCACAAGGTCGGCAGCAGGAAGGATCGGGTCATTGCCGGTTCTCCATATTGGGGGTTGCGGGCGCGGGACTGAGGGCCGGGTCGAGCGGCGACCCGAGCGGAATCGACGATGATGGCTGGGCGGCGGGTGGGAGCGGCGTCGGCACGGCTCCCGGCGGGTCGAGTTCGCGGCTCCAGTCGATCGCGTCGACATAGACACCCAGCGGATTGCGCCGCAGGGTCTCGGCCGAGCGCGGCGGGTTCATCCTGACGCCGAGAATGCCGGTCCAGTGTGCCACGCCCGTTTGCGTGCCGCGATCGAACGCCGTCTCGGTCCACTTGACCTGGAAGGATCGGTCCGAGGCGCGCACGACGCTCGTCACCTGCACCGAGACGGTCTTCTCGCCGACCTGGTCGAACGGTTTCGCCGACCGGGCATATTCGCCCAGGAACCGCGCCCCGCGCTCGGTCGCGAAATCGTACGCCGCCAGCCAGTCACGGCGCATCAGCACCGGATCGAGCGAGATCGAGCGGACATTCTCGACGAACTTCGCCAGATGCCAGGCGATCTGGGGATCGGTCGGATGATAGCCGGCCTCGGCCTCGCTTATCGCGCGCGCCTCGCCGAGGCGGTCGACCTCGACGACATAGGGTGTGACCCGGCTCTGCAGCGATTGCCAGATCAGCGCGCCCGACATCGCGCTGGCCAGCGCCAGGCCGCCGAACGCCATCAGCCGCCAGTTCCGGGCCTGGACGCGGGCCGAACCGATGCGCTCATCCCATAACTGCCCGGCGCGCTGGAACGGGGTTTCGGGTTCGGGTGTCCGCCCGTAGCGCTGGACGCTGCGCTTGAAGACCATCGTCAATCCTCCTTCTCCTTGATGTCCGGCGTGGCCGAGGCTCCGCCCCGGTCGCCGTCACGAAGCGCCTGGGCGACGACCTGCCGATGATGACGGCCGTCCTGCTGACGCTTGAGCGAGCGTGCCCAGCCGGGCGGTTCCTGCTCGCCGCCAGCCGGTGCGGAGGGCGACGGGGAGGCGTGGTTGGTCAGCGCATCGAAGGCCGCCTGGCGGCCCGACGCGGCGGCATCCCCAAGCCCGAGAGCGCTGCTCGCCCGCGAGCGCATGACATTTCCCGCGGCACGCGCGACTCCGCCCAGGCCGGCGCCGACGCTGCTCGACCCAGCACCTTCCTGGCCGAGCTTGTAGGCGGTCGACGCTGCCGACCCCATCGAGGTACCGGCGCGCACCGCGGCCAAGGCCCCTCCCCCGACCGCACCGGCGGCGCCAAGCACCGCGCCACCGCCCAAGGCGGCGACGCCGGCCGCGCCGAGCGCGGTCCCGACGGCCGCGCCGGCGCCGAGTTGCGGCGCGCCCGAGACCAGGCCCGACGCGATACCGGGGCCGAAGATGCCGAGCCCGAACAGGGTCAGCGACGCAAGGACCAGGCTGAGCGCCTTGACGATGTCGGGCTCCTGGCCCTGCAGCGTGCCGGTGAACTCGGAAAAGAAGTTCGAGCCGATCCCGACGATCACCGCCAGCACCATGACCTTGATGCCCGAGCTGACGACGTTGCCGAGCACGCGCTCGGCAAGAAAGCTGGTCCGGTTCCACAAGGCGAACGGTACGAGCACGAACCCGGCAAGCGTGGTCAGCTTGAACTCTACGATCGTGACGAACAGCTGCACCGCGAGCACGAAGAAGGCGAGGATCACGATCACCCAGGCGAACAGCATCACAACGATCGTCACGAAATTGTCGAAGAAGGTCGTGAAGCCGAGCATTTGCGACATTTGCTGGAGGAGCGGCCAGGCAGCGGAAAAACCGGTGCTCGCGACCATGCCGGGTCGGAGCAGGTCGTCGGCCGAAAGCGTCCCGCCCCCGGCGGTGAGCCCGGCCGCGGCGAACGACCGGAAGATGAGGTCGGCGAGCGTCGAAAAGCTGTTCAGGATGAAGGCGAAGGCACCGACATAGAGGATCTTCCTGATGAAGCGGCCGATCACGTCCTGCTCGCCGCCCAACGCCCAGAACAGGCCGGCCAGGGTCACGTCGATGCCGATCAACGTCGCGCACAGGAAATGGACGTCGCCGCCCAACAGGCCGAACCCGCTGTCGATATAGCGGGTGAAGGCCTGCATGAAGCGATCGATGACGCTGAGATCGTCCATGGCGCGAACATCCTGTGAAAGAGGGACCCCACGAGACGCGCCGGGGAGAAGCGCGCCTCGCGGGGATGCGGCGACGGACGTTCGAGAGGTGGGCGCCGTCCGTCGCCGCGCTCGGGTCGGGCGTGCCTCTATCGCGGTGTGTAGGCCGTGCCGTTGCCGAGGAACCTGGCGGTCGCGCCGCGCGCGTCGGCCTCGGCCTGGGCGCGGCGTGCCGCCTCCAGCGATTGCGCGCGATATTGGGCGGCCATCATGGTCTGGATCTGGAATTGCTGCTTGGCGGCGAGCGCCAGCAACTGGTTGGTCGCTTGCTGGACCTGCAAGGCGCCTTCGGCGCCCTGGCTCCTGGCGACGATCGAGGCGAGCGCCGCGCCATCGGCGTCGACATTGCCGACGACTTGCGCCTGGACCTGCATGGTCTGGTTGAACGCCGCCATCGACGCATCCATCCGCGCCTTCGCGTCGATCACCCGCGCGTCGGTCGTCAGCGCCTGGTCGAGGCTCCGCGGATAGAGCGCGCGGAATTCGCTATCGACGGTCCCGACCCGATAGCTGATGCCCTGGGCCTGACCCATCAGACGATCGATCTGCTGGAGCTTCTGGGTCAGCGCCTGAACTTCGGGGAAGTCGATCCGCGACAGGTTCTTCGATTGGTTCAGCAGCATCCGGGCCTGGTTCTGCAGCGACTGGACCTGGTTGTTGATCTGCTGAAGCGCGCGTGCCGCGGTCAGCAGGTTCTGCGAATAATTAGTCGGGTCGAACACGGTGATCTGGGCGGACGCCGAGGTGCCGATCGCCATGGCGAGCGAGCCGGCGGTGGCGAGCGAGAGCACGGCGGCGATCAGGATGCGCGAACGCGGGCGGCGCAGGTTTCGTAGCGACATGGGGGAAGGTCCTTTCGGTTGGGGTCAGCAAACGGGGGCTGGGAACTCGCCGAGCAGCGCGGCTGCCCAGTCGAGGGCGCAGGCGGCGAGGAAGTGTTCGGCGAAGCGGTCGGCGCCGTGTTCGGCGAGCAATGCATCGATACGCTGCTGGCTCGCGGGGTCGGACGCGCCGCACAGTGCGAGCGCGATCGGTCCCAGCCCGAGTTCGAACAGTCGGTTGCCGCGCGCCGACTGGAGATAATAATGCCGCTTGGGGGTCGCGCGGGCGATCAGCTCGATCTGGCGCTCGTTGAGCCCGAAGCGCTGATACGCCGCCTCGCTCTGCGGCTCGATCGCGCGATCATTGGGCAGAAGTATGCGCTGCGGGCAACTCTCGATGATCGCTGGCGCGATACTCGAGCCGGCGATATCGGCCAGGCTCTGGGTCGCGAACAGCACCGCGACATTCTTCTTCCTCAGCGTCTTGAGCCATTCGCGGATGCGCGCGGCGAACAGTGGATGGTCGAGGAAGATCCAGGCCTCGTCGAGGATCAGAAGCGTCGGGCGGCCATCGAACCGTTCCTCGAGGCGATGGAACAGATAGGTCAGGACCGGCGCGACCACGCCGGCCTGCGCCATCAGCGCCTCGGTCTCGAAGCATTGCACGTCGCTGAAGGCGAGCTCCTGCTCGGCGGCATCGAGCAGCCGGCCATAGGGGCCCTCAAGCGTATAGGCGGTGAGCGCCAGGCGCAGCGCGGTCGACTGGAGCAGCAAGGCGAGGCCGGTGAGCGTGCGCTCCTCGACCGGCGCGGTCGCCAGACTGTTCAGCGCCGACCAGATAGCGTCCTTGACCTCGGGCGTGACCGCCACCTTTTCGTGCGCGAGAAGCGCTGTGATCCATTCCGCTGCCCAGCTGCGTTCGCCAGGCGAGTCGATCCCGCGAAGCGGCTGGAAGGCGAGCGCGCCATTGCCGCCCTCCCCCGCGCCGCTGCCTAGACCGAGCGCGTGGTGCGCGCCGCCCATCGCAAGCACCGCGGCGCGCGCAGAAAAGCCCTTGTCGAAGATATAGATCTGCGCTTGCCGGTAGCGGCGGAACTGGAGCGCGATCAGCGCGAGCAGGACCGATTTGCCGGCGCCGGTCGGCCCCACCACCAGCATATGCCCGACATCGCCGACATGGGTCGACAGCCGGAACGGCGTCGAGCCCGCGGTCGCGGCGTGAAGCAAGGGCGGCCCGCCGAGATGGGCATCGCCGGCCGGGCCGGCCCAGATCGCCGAAAGCGGCATGAGATGGGCAAGGTTGAGCGTGTGCACGAGCGGCTGGCGGACATTGGCATAGACCTGGCCGGGCAGCGACGACAGCCATGCCTCGACCGCGTTGATCCCCTCGCGCACGCAGGTGAAGCCGAGCCCGTTGACGATCCGCTCGACCTGGCGGACCTTCTCCTCTGCGCGAGCGCGATCCGGGTCGGAAACGGTGATCGTGGTGGTCAGATAGCCGAACGAGACATAATCGGCGCCGAGCGCCTGCAGTGCCTGGTCGGCATCGGCGACCTTGTTGTCGGCATCGCTGTCGAGCAATTGCGCCGGCTGGTTGTACATCACCTCGCGCACCATCGCCGCGATCGACTTGCGCTTGTTGAACCACTGGCGGCGGATCCTGGTCAGGACGCGGGTCGCATGGGTCTTGTCGAGCGCGATGAAGCGGGTGACCCAGCGATAGCCGAAATCGGCGGCGTTGAGCGCATCGAGGATGCCCGGCCGGCTCAAATTGGGGAAGCCGAGGATCGTGATCGTGCGCAGGTGATGGTCGCCGAGCCGCGGCTCGAGCCCGCCCACCAACGGCGTGTCGGCGAGCACGGCGTCGAGATACATCGGGGTCTCGGGGACCGCGACCGGATGGCGGGCGGGCGAGATGCAGCCATGGAGATAGGTCAGCGTCTCGGCCGAAGTGAGCGCGCGCATTTCGGGCATGAAGCCGGCGAAGAGGTCGAGCACGCGATCGGTCTCCGCGACGAACCCGGCAAGCGCCGCGCGCCAGTCGCGGCCCTCCCCCTTATCGCGATCGACCAGCGAGCGGCCGGCGCTTTCGCTCGCGTCGGCCGGCGGCAGGAAGACCAGGGTCAGATGGTAGCGGCTTTCATAATGCGCGCCTTCGGCCTCGAAGCCGGCACGCCGCTCCTCGTCGACCAGCCAGGAGACCGGGTCGGGAAATACGGCTGGCGGATAGCCGGGGGCGTCGCGGCGCTCGGCATCGAAGAACGTGGCCCAGCCCGATCCGAACCGCTTGAGCACATTGTTGGCGCGCGCGCAGGCGCCGACGAGTTCGGCCTCGGTTGCGCTTTCGAGATCGGGGCCGCGAAACGCCAGAGTGCGCTGGAAGCTGCCGTCCTTGTTGAGCACGACGCCCGGCGCGACCAAGGCGGCCCAGGGCAGATGGTCGGCGAGACGGTCGGCGCGGTGGCGATATTCGCGCAAGGCTAGCATGCGAAATAGCTCCTATGGCGGAGGTGGCGGAGAAGGACGGGCGCGAAATCGGGGTCACGGCGCGCCGCGAACACGGCGACGCTGTGCCCCACCGCCCAGAGGATCAGCCCGACCAGCCATTGCTGCAGGCCGAGGCCGACCGCGGCGGCGATCGTGCCGTTGACGATTGCCAGCCCGCGCGGCGCGCCGCCGAGCAGGATCGGCGAGCCGAGGCTGGCATGGATCGGCGCCTCGAACCCATGGATGGGATGCTGTCCGGCCGAGTACGGCATCAGACCAGGGCCCCGCCGCCAAAGCTGAAGAAGCTCAGGAAGAAGGAGGAGGCGGCGAACGCGATCGACAGGCCGAACACGATCTGGATCAGGCGCCGGAAGCCGCCCGACGTCTCGCCGAAGGCAAGGCTGAGCCCGGTGGTGATAATGACCATCACCGCGATGATCTTGGCAACCGGTCCCTGGACCGATTCCAGCACCTGCTGGAGCGGCTGCTCCCAGGGCATACCCGAGCCGCTGGCAAAAGCGGGCGGGCTTGCGGTCATCGCCAGGGTAAAGGCCAACCCGGCCAGAGCGGGCGAACGGCAGTATGTGCAAATGCGCATGATCAATCTCCTTGCGATGCGCTGGGGTGATGAGAGGACAGGTCGATGACGGCATAGCCGCCGTCCGGATCGAGCCCGGTAACGCGGGCGATCGTGTCGACGCGCCTGGCGCTGCCGCGGCCGGCGATGAACACGACCATGTCGATCGCCTCGGCGATCAGCCGGCGCGGAACGGTGACCACCGCTTCCTGGATCAATTGCTCGACCCGGAGCAGCGCCGAGGCCGCGCTATTGGCGTGGATGGTGGCGATCCCGCCGGGATGGCCGGTATTCCAGGCCTTGAGCATATCGAGCGCTTCGCCGCCCCGGACCTCGCCGACGATGATGCGGTCGGGCCGCAGGCGAAGCGTCGAACGGACCAGGTCGGCCATCGTCACGCTGCCCGCGCGGGTGCGGAGCGCAACGGTGTCGGCCGCGGGTGATTGCAGCTCGCGCGTGTCCTCGATCAGGATCACGCGCTCGTCGAGATGCGCCATCTCGGCCAAGAGCGCGTTGGCCAAGGTCGTCTTGCCCGAGCTGGTGCCGCCGGCAACGAGGATGTTGCGGCGATCGACCACGGCGAGCGAGAGCAACCGCGCGCCATCGGCCGAGAGGATGCCGTCGGTCACATAGTCCATCAACGTATAGAGGCGGGTCGCGGGCTTGCGGATCGAGAAGCATGGGGCGAGGCTCACCGGCGGCAGCACGCCCTCGAACCGCTCCCCTGCCCCTCCTCCATGCGGCGGCAGCTCGGCCGAGACGATCGGCGATGCGGCATGGACCTCGGTGCGGGCGTGGCTGGCGACGAGGCGGATGATCCGCTCGATCTGGGGCGCGTCGAAGCGCACCCCGGTATCGACGCGGCCCTCGCCCAGGCGATCGAGGCGCAGCGCCCCGTCGGGATTGATCATTACCTCGATCACCAGGGGATCGGCGAGCGCGCCGGCAATCGCCGGCCCCATCGCGGTGCGCAGCATCGCGCGGCGGCGGTCTTCCGAGACGGTAGGACTGCCGCCGCTCACGACGCCTGCTCCGGCGGGTCGAGCCGCCCAAAGGTGCGCTTGCCGCTGGCGACCTGGCGGCCGACCTGGCCGACGAACTTCTCGAACCGGTCGAGCCCGACCGCGAGCGCGACGCTGTCGGCTTCCGGCAAGGGCGCCGTCACGAGCAATTGATAGCGGACGAACAAGGCGACACTCTCGATCAGCACGTCGAGGTCACGCCGCACCAGCCCGAGCTCGCGCGACAGGCGGTCGAGCCGGCCCTTGACGAGATCGTCGATTTCCTTGGCGCCACGCCGGGCCAACCAGGCGGCGAGTGCGTCGTTGACCAGGTGCGACTTGTTGCCGCCCGGGCCCGCCGCGAGCGCTTCGAGCGCGTCGCTGATCTCGCGGTCGAGATAGAGGTTCTGCCGGACCTTCATCGCTCAGAGCCCCGGGATGAGGTCGCGCCCGGCGCCCTCGTCCAAGCCATAAGCGCGCGCCGCGTTGGTCAGCCCGCGCGCCTGGTCCATCGCACGCTGATCAAGAGCGACATCGCCGTCGTCGTCATGGCCGGCCGCCAGTTCCGGATCGGGCTCGGCCGGTGCGATGGCGACTTCCTCGGCCAAGCCGGGATGGCGCTGCTGCTGCATGCCGCCATCGTCCGCAGCCTCGTCCACCTCCGCCGCGCGCTCGAGCCGGGCATCGGTAAGCCGCGCGAACCGGCCCCAGGCATTCGAGCGTTGCGGCGGCCGATCGGCATACGGACCATCGGCAAGAACCGGCGCCGGGGACACGCGATCGCGGAAATTGCGGTCCTCGAAATAGCGCAGCTTGGTCGCGCGGATCGGGGCGAGCCCCGACACCAGCACCAGTTCGTCGCTCGCCGGCAGTTGCATCACTTCGCCCGGCGTCAACAGCGCGCGGGCGGTCTCCTGGCGGCTGACCATGACATGGGCGAGCCAGGGCGCGAGCCGGTGCCCGGCATAGTTGCGCATCGCGCGCTGCTCGGTCGCGGTGCCGAGCGCGTCGGAGATGCGCTTGGCGGTGCGCTCGTCATTGGTCGCGAAGGCGACGCGGACATGGCAATTGTCGAGGATCGAATTATGGTCGCCATAGGCCTTCTCGATCTGGTTGAGGCTCTGGGCGATGAGGAAGGCGCGGATACCGTAGCCGGCCATGAAGGCGAGGCTGGTCTCGAAGAAATCGAGCCGGCCGAGCGCGGGGAACTCATCGAGCATCATCAACAGCTGATGGCGGCGCGCGCCCCGCGCGCCCTTCCCCCCCTGATCGAGCCGTTCGGTCAGCCGGCGGCCGATCTGGTTGAGCACGAGCCGGACCAACGGCTTGGTGCGGCTGATGTCCGAAGGCGGAATGACCAGATAGAGCGAGAGCGGACGCTCGCCTTCGATCAGGTCGGCGATCCGCCAGTCGCAGCGCGAGGTGACCTCGGCGACGGTCGGATCGCGATAGAGGCCCAGGAACGACATCGCGGTGGAGAGCACGCCCGATCGCTCGTTCTCGCTCTTGTTGAGGAGCTCGCGCGCGGCCGAGGCGACAACCGGATGGACCTTGGGCGCGTCGACCGTGCCGAGATGATTGGTCGACATCATCCGGCGCAAGGTCGCGACGAACGACCGCTGCGGATCGGACAGGAACGTCGCGACCCGCGCGAGGGTCTTCTCCTCCTCCGCATAAAGGATGTGAAGAATGGCGCCTACCAACAGTGAATGGCTGGTCTTTTCCCAATGGTTGCGGCGTTCGAGCGCGCCTTCGGGATCGACCAGGATATCGGCGATGTTCTGCACGTCGCGCACCTCGTCGGCGCCGCGACGGACCTCGAGCAGCGGATTGTAGCGCGCAGAGCGGGGATCGGTCGGATTGAACAGCAGGCAATGCGAGAAGCGTGCGCGCCAGCCGGCGGTCAGCGTCCAGTTCTCGCCCTTGATGTCGTGGACGATCGTCGAGCCGGTCCAGGTGAGCAAGGTCGGCACGACGAGGCCGACGCCCTTGCCCGAGCGGGTCGGCGCGAACGCCATGACATGCTCGGGGCCGTCATGGCGCAGATAGCGGCCGCCAAGCCGGCCGAGCAGGACGCCGCTGTCGCGGTGGAGCCCTGCCCGCTCGATCTCGCCAGCGCTCGCCCAGCGCGCCGAACCATAAGTGGTGACGTTGCTGCGCTGGCGCGCGCGCCACAGCGACCCTGCCACCGCCGCACCGCATCCGAGAAAGCCCGAGGCGCCGGCAAGCATGCCAGCCTTGTCGAAGACGTGGGGCGCATAGGCGTCGTAGGAATACCACCATCCAAACAGCGCCCAGGGCCGATAGACCGGCAGGTGCCCGACGATCAGCCAGGGCCGGCCGAGCTCGGGCTGGTAGGCGAGCATCGCAGCGGCCCATTGCGTCGCTGCCCACAACCCGGCGACGACGATCGCGAAGACAATCAAAATCTGGCCGATCAGCAATTTGGTGGGGGTCACGATATCGCTCCCGCCGGGACGATTCCCGACGGGCCAAGACTCCCCCAATCAGCGCCGAAACGACACGGCGCGCTGCGGCGCTGTGCGGCGTTTTACGGAGGTTTGCGGAAAGAGACCTGCGACGCTGGACGCGCTTTGGCCCGCCGTACGGCCCGCGATCACGCGGTCCGACCGAACCGAACTACAGCCCGGCGGTCTGCCGCAACTGCGCGAGCCGCTCCTCTGAAACCTCGCCAACGAGATCACGCAAACGGCGCACCGAGGCGAGGATCGCGTTCAATTCGTCAGCATTGATCTCATAGGCCGTCGAGTAGCGCGCCTCGACATAGGCGCGCTTGAGCAGTTGGAAACGGCGCCGATCGAGCCGGTTGTCGCGCGGCCACGCCTCGATCAGCCGCGGCTCGCTGTCCTCGGCGAGAGACCGCAGGAACTTGATGTTGTGCGAGCGCGGGAAATAGAGCGTCCGAACGAGCAGGAAGCAAATGTAAGCACGCTCGGCGGCCTGATGTAGGGTGAAGGCAGCGTCCTTCGGCTTGCCTTTGTCGATGTAAAATTCTGCGCCCATCAGCGAGGTATCAATTTTGTCGAGCCACTCGTCGAAATACGCCTTCGCCATCTGGTAGGCGTCGGTCGGCGTCAACGGCATTGGTGTCGCCAGCGCGTGGCACGGCAGTTCGTAGAGGACGATACCGTCACGAGCGATATCGACCCAGAAATACTCGCCTCGCTTGAGCGCCTGGTTCACCTCGTTGAGCGAATGGACGATGACATTGACCGGTCGCGCGATCTTGCCGTCGCGCAGGATACGATCCTCCGCGACGTACCAATAATGCGCGATGTCGGTGAGATCATCATGGTTGACGATCACCAGCAGGTCGAAATCGGACTGATAACCGTTCTCGGGTTCATCGACCCAATCCTCGCGGGCATAGGATCCAAATAGGATGATCTTGAGGATCTTGCCGTTCTTGCGGCTCGGCGTGGTCGCTTTGGCGATCGCCTCGTCGAATTCCTCCATCAAGACGCGTTGGACGCGTTCCAGTTCGCTTTGTTGAACGGTCGGCAGGTGGTCCACATCGTTCTTCATCAGCGGAATCTTCGGCGAGCGAAGGCTGAATAGCAAGTGAAGGTTTGCCCCATAGACGCCTAGACGATAGGAAGATGGAGTTCGGCGGCGTCGGATGGCCCCTACGGGCGCGCGTACCCACGCGGTTCTCACAACTTCCGGGGCCGTCGGACACTCGTCGTTCAACTTCCCGATTGTTATCCTAATGTCGGCTTCGAGTGCAAAATTCGCCTGTCGGTGCATAATTAGCGCCTCCCGAAAGCGATCGCTTTAATCGCAGTCGGCCACCAACAATTCTAAGGCTCAAATGCCAATGACCGGAAATCGGTTCGACGTCCCGTCCGACATCTTCATCTTCGGAAATCACACGCAGCAGATTATCCGCGATGCTGTCAATGACGCGGCCCCCGAGTTCGCCAACGACCTACCCGGAAGGCAGCCGTGGCGCGTAGCGATCGGCAGGCCCGACAAGGCCTTGGTCGTCTCGTGGGAGGAGACAGGCCCGGGGTTTATGAACGTCGCTGGTCCGATGCCAGACGAGCAGGCGCTCGCACTGTTTGACGCCAGCGCTGGCCGCCGTAACTATTGCGAGTTAGCGGAAGTGCCCACGCTCGCGGAACACTTTGGCGCACGCAAGCTGCTGCTCGTCCTCGACGTCAACGATGCAAAAATCGATGGCGACCAGTGGGCGGCCCAAGTGATCGACTGGCTGAACGATCTGCCGGCGCGCAAAGCGGAGACCGACAACAAGGCCCGCGTGTTGGCCGCGATACCGCAGCCTCCCGAATGGGACATTACCGCCATCGCCGAGGCCTGCTGGGTCGTCGAAAGCGAGGACGGTTGCAGCCAGGGGACAGCTTTCGCGCTGGAAGGCGTTGGTTTAGTCACATGCCACCACGTACTGCACGGCGCAGGTGGCAAGATGCATGGCGACCTCGAGATGTTCCAGATCCGGACGCCGGCGATACGGCATCCAGTCGCGCTGGAGGCGACGAGCCAGATTGTCGACCTGTCGATCCTAAAGCCCCCGCCTTCGGTAACTGTATGGCTCACGCGATCGGCAGTGGTCGATGTCGAGGCTATGGACCATGTTGCGGTTTGCGGCTTCCCGAACTTTAGGCCCGGCTCGTCATGTAGCGTTTCGCCCGGAACCATCGTGGCGACGCGGATGTCGAGGGGCGGCGTCCGACGGCTGCTGACTAATGCCGGCATAGTGGCTGGTATGAGCGGTGGCCCCGCCGTGGGGGAGGGCCGCACCGTCATCGGCATATGCGCCAACGGCGCGCCCTACCTGCAGGACACCCGTGACACCGAGGACCAGGCAATCATACCGATCGCAGCGCTCGACCTGCTACACACCTGATGACGAGTTCCGACCGCCCTCGCCTGCCGCCAGACGAACGCGCGCTAGCAGCGGCGGTCACTGCGTATCGTGTGTTGCTGGACCGGTGGATGTTCTGCATGATGCCAGCGCGAAGTTTAAGATGGAAGTCAACGGCATGCGACGATCGTCATGATCGAGATCATGAAATTTGGGCTTGCGCCAATTTGCTGATTTCGCAGCAACGCCAAACCAGTTGCCGGCGGGCGTGCGGCGGATTTTGCGCCTCAAATCTCGGTCTTTCGGTCTACCGATTGGTGCGGCCGATAGTGGCCGCTCGTTGACCGCTCACTACGTCGTGCCCCGAACGGCTGACGCCGTTCAGTAGCGCTATCGTCACATTGGGACTGCACGGCACCCACACGGCGATGAAGTAAAAATTAGACTTATGCTGCTGCCCGCGCACCATCGACGGCGGCGGGGGTTTCGAAGATCACCACCACGGCGTTCGTCATTCCGGCACCGGTCTCAGCCGCGATGTCGGGGACCTTCTTGAACACGATCGTCGAACTACCACTAGTCTTGCTCGCCGACGTCGGGCTGAACAGGATCGGCTTCTGGAGCTCGTCGATGAACTCAGGCCTCTCAGTCCGCTGCAGCGTGTTGGCGTTGGCGACGCCGTTGCGAATTGCGTCGCGAACGTCCCAGGCAACCTCCGAGCGGATGCAGAACGCCCGCTTGCCCTTGCTCGCGAACGTCCAAGCGGCCGCGCGGTCGACGGGGCGCGAGAACACCTCCTGATATGCACCGCCATCGACTTTGGCGAGCACCTTGAAGCCGACAGCCTTGGACATGACGGGCGGAACGGGAAGCCCGATGCGCGATACGTCCGACATCAGCTTGTGCTGCAGTTCCGCGTGGTAGATGTCCCGCAGTCGCGCGACGCGGTGGTAGCGTCCGCCCAGCGCACGATCGCCCTTCATCTCTTCGATGGGGCACGTCACCGGCCACTTGGGTTCCCAGGAGACGACGTATGGCTGCTTGTTGAGGACGAGGAAGTGGGTGGTCGGGTCGGACTCCTCCTCCAGCGGTATCAGGTGCCCGCCGATCATTGTTACACTTCGAAGCTTGTCGCTCCGGCCCACGACCAGGTCGCAGCTCGGCGTCACGACGGCCAACACCTGCGGCATCGGGGAGTCGCTCTTCTTCGAGCGGCGCTTGACACCGAAGATCCGGTTGTAGGTCGCGGTGTCAACGTAGACGTCGCCTGACCAGCCCATCGGACGCTGACGCGCGTCCCCGGCCGGAACCAGCGTGGTGGTGAGCGACGCGTAGATGTCCGCCACGGCCTCGCTCGGGGCGAGCCGGCCGACGATGGATTCCGGAAGTTGCACGGAATTGATGCTGCCGCGCACGCCCGCCTGCTCGAGATGTCGCTCGACGAGATCGACCAGCTTGCCGTTGAACAGCCAGGTCAGATAGTCCGCCAGCGACGTCTTCTCCGTCTTGAGGCGGAACTCCTGCATGTAGGAATAGTCCAGAAGATCGACCTGCCGGATCGAGGTAAGCAGGCTCTCGGACGCGGCATTCACCGCGGTCTGCCAGGTCCGCAGGAGCGTCCACAGCGTGTCCGCCTGCTCGCGCTGATTGGCGAGCGCGACGATCGCGTGGACGGTGCGCGTCTCGTCGTTCGCGGCGATAGTCTTCGGCAGGAACTCCATTTTGCTAGCGAGCATCTGCGCGCCCTCGCGGAACGCGGGCAGGTCGTCATGCACGCCAGCGGTCGAGATCAGCATCACCAGCGGGATGTTTGTAGGGTCCTTTCGGACCAGGGCGTTGAGGAAGTCAATCGACCGCTGTCGGGCTTCCATCCGCACCTGGTCGTTGATCGCGGCGAGCGGATCGACCGGCACGGCGCGGCTAAGGAAGTAGTCCAAGAAGATCAGGTCGAACGAGCCGAAGTCCTGCGCGGCGACGACCGAGCCGAACGTCTCGACCTCGACGCCCGCGTCGGTGAGCAGTTTGCGCAGCGCGTCCAGGGGCTTGAGCCGTTCCATCTGGTCGACGGCCAGCGCCCGGAAGATCGGGGCGAGCGCCGCGCGCACCTGCGGCGTGGCCCCGTCGCCCTGGTGGAGTGCCCAGAGCGGCTTCAGGATCGCTGCCTCGCGCAGGCGCTTGGTCACCGCGGCGATGTCGATGCCCGCGGCCTGCTCTATGGCGGCCAGCGCGGCCTTCGCCTCCGCGGGTGCCTCCTCGTCGTCGAGGTCTCTCAGGTTATTTCGCGTCAGCGCGACGTCGCCCGCAGCCAGGCTTTCAAACTCGGGCGGGTCGTAAGCGTCGTCGATGATCGCTGCGCGGAGGATCTTGCCTCCCAGCATCGCCGCTCTGAGGATGTCTGCGAGCTCCATTGGCCTTATCCGGTTAGATCGAGGACGAAGGTGTTGTATCTGCCTGGGCGGGTAGTCTCGGCCCGCTCGATGTCGAGCGTCCAGCCGTGGTAGGCGGCCACTTCGCGCGAGATGTAGAGGCCCAGGCCGTGGCCCTCGCCGGCCGGCCGGCGGGTGAAGAACGGCTTGAAGATTTCCTGCGCCATCTCGGGGTCTACGCCCGGACCGTTGTCGGTCACCATGACGACGCCTTCGGCCTGGTCGATGTCGATCGTGACCACCGGCTTGAAGTCGGGTTCGAGCTTCTGCTGATACTTCAGCCAGTAGAGTGAGTTCGATAGCAGGTTCTCGATGATCTGGATGAACATGCCACGCACGCCGGTCACCATCCAGGTCGCGCCGTCCATGAAGTTGCCGCGCACATCGACTCCGTGCCGCTTGATCTGCGCCGACCGCCCCTCGATGATCTGGAAGAGGGTCTCGCCGATCGCGAACCGCTCCTTAGTCTGGCGCCTGGCGGCGCTCATCGGGTCCAGATTGGCGACGCGCTTGTTGAGCGTCACCAGCTGGTCGGACAGAACGGTCATCGCCGAGGCCGTGGCGCCCGTCAGGCTGGCCTCATCGATGTCGCGCAGCGTGCTGAGCGTCGCGGTCGTCACCCGCTCGAGCTCGTGCATCACGAACTCCACCATAAGGCCTACGCCGGCAAGGTGGACGAGTTGCGCGCGGTCGCTCTCCACCTCGTCTGCCAGCGCCTTGGCTTCCGCCAGGTAGGAGGTAAGCTGCTTGACCAGCGCCTCCGCGCGCTGCGCAAGCGCGCTGGCACGTGGATCGGCCAGCCGCTTTATCTCGCCGAGCTTGCTCTTGATCTCGGTCTCGGTGGTCTCGATTTTCTCCTCGATGTTGTCCATCGTGGTCTTCTCGGACATCCGGGCGGCCTTGTCCTCGCGGTCGATGAACCGCTTGAACTCCGTCAGCAGCAGTGCCTGCAGCATGGCGACGAACGCGCGCTTCTCGGGCGTGTCGGTCAGGCCCTCGCGGTTGGTCTGGTCGCGCAGGCCCTTGTTGCGCCAGGATATCCTAACCCGGCCGACCACCTGCTGGCGGTTGAGCTTGAAGCCGCGGCTGGCGAACGCCTTGCGGTCGAGCTGGAGCCAATCGTCCGAGCCACCGCCATAGGGGTTGACGCGGAAGCCGTCGCGAAACAGCATGAGACCGCCAGACCAGCGGTTGATCTCGTGCAAGATGTCCGAGCGGGTGCCCAGCCCCTCGACGGCCTTGAGGATGCGCCGGTTATACCACCACATGTCGACCTTGAACGGTCCGACGTCGCGCAGCAGCCCCAAGGTCGCGGGTTTGGCGACCGACAGCAGGTCGGTCGCATTGAGCGAGAAGGGCAGCTTCTTGCCCCTGAGGACGTAGTTCGACACGCCCTTGAGCACGGGCCGACCGTCTACGATCGAGTATTCCGCCGTAAGGGTGCCGTGCGCCAGGTCGAGATAGTCCTGCTCAATCTCCGGGATCGCGACGGCCTCGCCGTTGAACGACAGCCGCAGGATACGATTCGCGGTCTCCCCCTCGAACGGATCGACCAGCCGGGCGAACTCCTCGCCGGCGATTTCCTCGAGCTTCTGCGCCGACCAGTCCGACAGGAGGTGCCGGATGGTGATGCTGGTCCCCTTGTAGGCGGGGTCCTGCTTTTTCTTGCCGAGGGTCGGCTCGACCTTGACCTCCTCTAGCAGCTTGTCCGACTCGTGGCTGAACAGGCTCCAGTCGACGTCCAGGTTGTTGACATGTTGCTCGCCGGCCTTGGTGGTGCGGACTTGGAGCGTGTCGCCTAGGCGCATGGTCGACAAGCGGCCGACGCCCTTTTCGCCTAGCGGCGGATGGTCGTTCTCGCTGGTGCTCACGAAGGTCGCCTTGCCCAGCTGCCTGGAGCGCGTCCCGATCGTGAGGAACACATCCTCCAGGTCGGCGATCGACATGCCGTCGCCGGTGTCGCTGACCCGGACATAGTTGAAATGCGCATACCAGGCATCGAGCGCCGCGCGGGCACCGTCGGCGTTGGTAGCCGCCTTCATGCGCTTTAGTAGGTCGTCTAGCGTCTCCTGCGGCAGGTTGACCAAGTGCGAGCCGCTTACCTCCGCGGTCACCCGCGCGACGATGTGCTCGAACGAGCCGCCCCTCGCGTCGACGCGGTCGAGCAGCTGCTCGTAGTCCGACCGCGTGAGCGCGACGACCACGTTGATGTTCACGCGCTTCGAGCCGGCGTCGATCGCGTTCTTGATCAGCTCGTAGATCGCGACACCGTCGGAGCTGATCAGTTCGGCGCCGAGTTCGAGGATCGTCCTCGCCATGATGCGGAACGCCATGGCTACATAGTTCCTGCGACGAGGCGACGCGGCTGCGTCAGAGCGTGCAGATCAGGCAAGCGTCGCCCTCGTCCTCGGCTGCGGCCTCGCGCCGGCGGTATACCTCGGCGAGGGTCAGGTCGGCCCCGCTGGTCTCCCGGGCGCGCTTGCGCCGCTCGTGCTCGTCCTTGATCGCCTCCATGCGCTCAGGCCGCTCAAGCTCGGTCAGCGACTCCCGCTCGCTCCAGGTGAACGTGTTGCCGCTGGCCTCGTAGGGCTTCTCGTAGGCCTTCGCCTTCTCGTAGAGCTCAGGATACTTCTCCTTGAGCCGCACCCATTCGATCTTCTGCTGGTAGAAACAGAAGAAGCAGCCCGACCGCGTCCGGCCCCATCGGGTATAGGGCGGCATGCCAACGCCCGAAACGCGCAGGATCTCCTCGATGTCGCCCAGCTTCAGCCCATGCTCCTGGAAGGGATAGACCGCGGTGATGTTCGGCTTGGTGCTGACGTATCCGGCCCGCTGCTCGTCTGCGCGCAGGCCGACATAGTTGACGACGGGGCTGTCGCCCACGAAGTCCTCGAACGGCTTCAGCTTGAGCATCTTCGTGCACCACCGGCGATGGTTGGAGGGGATCATGCCGCCGTAGACGTCATACCAGTGGTCGAACCCCAGGTCGGCGTTCAGCCGGTGCACTGGCTTGCCGAGATAGTCCTCGATGCTGTCGAGATACGCGTAAGTCTCGGGCAGTTCCTTGAGCGTGTCCGAGAAGATGTATTCCATCTCGGGCACGCGGTCGCGCATGTATATGGCCAGCGCTGCGGAATCCTTGCCGCCCGATAGGCTGAGGACGTGTCTCATCGTGTTTCGTCCTTGATGTTGTCGTCCGCGGCGATCGTCTCGGCCAAGAGTTGGCTAAGCACCTGGGCGGCGCCGGGGCCGTCGCCGAGCGCGGCTCGGATCCGTTCGAGCCGTCCCGCATGGCCCGAATGGGGCCGGTCGCGCCGGATCACCATCGTTGTCTCCTCACCATCGACTTTGATGACGTGGACGGCGATCAGGTCAACGCTGCTCGCGCTTGCCGCCTTCACCAGCGCGAGCCAGCGCGACAGGCGACCGGCGATCGCGCGGATCTCGAACGAGTATTCGTCAATGGTGTTGTCGGCCCATGTGTCCACGCGCCGACCGGTGACGACGCTGGTGAGGCCATCGACCCACGTGTCGTCGTCTATGCCCAAGCGAAGAGCACGGTCCAGGAACGCCCTGAGCTTGTGCGCCGTCAGCTGGAGCAGGTGCGGTTCGAAGTCCGTCCGGATGTTGGCGCGCAGGGCGGCGACAGTGCCGGCGCCAAACGCGTCGAGCGTCGCGGCGGCAGCCCGGCGGCGCAGCAGTGGCACCGCGTCGCCGATCGCGCCGATCGCGCGGTCCAGCTTCTCGGCATAGGCGTCGGCATCGTCACCGGACGAGCCGCAGGCTTCCGGGAGGGTCGAGAACAGTAGGGCTGCGGGATCGGCAGCCTTGCGCAGCGCCGAGCGCACCGCCTGGGCCTCCGCTGGAATTTCGCGGGTGTCCAGCGCGTGCTGGGGGAGCGCGCCCCACCAGCGATAGATGCGTTCGGCCACCGCGGCGGTGGTCGGCGGACAGGGTCCGCCGGGGAGCGTGGGTAGACCGCGCGCCAGCGAGTCCAGGATGCCCTGGTCGGCACCCTCGCGCTGGACATGGCGCAGCGCAAAGTTCGAAGGCGTCTTGGCCATCCGCATGAAGTGCGCGGCGGTCAGCTCAGGCTGAAACGTGTTGCGCTCCATCAGCGAGATGCTCGCCCTGCGGGCTATGGCGAAGGCGGCGATCAGCAGCAAGGCGGGCCCCTGCCGGATGCCGTATGGCCTGGCAGCCAGTTCGTCGGCGAGGTCGGCGATCGTCACCGGACGGTCGACCTCCAGCAGTTCCTCGAGCCGGTCCCACGACGGCGCCCAGCGGTGGTCGTCGTCGCCGTCGGGCCGGTCGAAGCCATACTTGCCCGCGATCTCGCGGTGCAGGCCCGAGACGTGGAACATCGAGAGGTAGATCGTGCGCTCCGGCGGGGCGCCCTCGAGACCGAGATACGGTTCCTCCGCGTGGGACAGCATCCGCCCGAGCAGTCGCATGCGCGCGCTCGCGACCGCAGTCGACAGCTTCGAGCGGTTGATTAGCTCGTTGCGCAGGATCGGCGACCGAGGGAAGGCATCGTCGCACATCGTGCTGAGCAGCGAGCTGAGGCCGCCCGCGGCGACCTCGACAACCGATCCGCCACGTACCCAAGTGTCCGTGCGGCCGCCGTTGTCGAGGGTCGACAGGGGCGTCAGCGCGTCGAGCAGCGCCTGCCGCGCGACGGCGAGGCGCTCGGCGACCTCGGCCCGCGCAAGGTCATCGACCCGCAGTTCGGCGCAGTTCGCAGAGATCCAGGACCAGATGCCCAGCTCGTGCGCCCAGCGCAGGTCGGATTCCGGCACATCGCGCAGGCAGACGAGCGCGAGCGGGTCCTCGCTGGTGGCGGCGACGGCGGCGGCGAGGGCGTGTTCCTTTACCTCGCCCGCGTGGACCGGCGAGATTAGGATGACGCCGTCCGTCGCCTCGCTCGCGGGAGGCGCGTTGATGGTGCCCACGCCGAACGTCCGCAGCGTTCCGGTCGAATGGTAGTGGCGGTGCGCGACGGCGGGACGTGGCCGCGGCAGGTCGGCCATAGTGTCGTCGAGCCGGCGCGGGGCCGGCACGTTGCGGTGCGCCTCGGCGATCCAGGCGCCTAGGTCGACGCTCGAGCGCGACCAGAGCGAGAAGTCCTCGCGGTGCGGACGGCGGAACACGACGTTTCGGCTAACGAGGTCGTCGACCAGGCGTTGTGTCGCGTCCTCGCCTATGCCCAGGCACCATGCGAGGCTGGCGATGTTCGCGCTGAGGCCGGGCAGGGGCTCAAGAACGGCGATCAGCGCGATCGTCTTGAGCGCGTCGCGGTGCCCCTGCGACATGTCGGACGCGGCGATGAGCGCGTCCGCGGCCAGCGTGAACCTGCGGCCGCGCTCGCCGCCGGGCCGGTCACCGGCGAGCGCCGCGACGTGATCGAAAGCGCGGGCGGGGCGATACCATTCATCTGGCCCATAAGCGGTCTCATGCGCGTAGCGCTGCAGGCCGGCGGGTTCTAGCGACTGCAGGAAGCCGAACAGCGAGCGTTCGTTCTGTCCCAGCTTGCGGGTCGCTAGCGCGAGCGCGACGGCCGCGGCAGGATGGATGGGATAGAGGGTGTCGGCTGCGGTCTCTACGTCCGGGCGCGGTGCCACGAGCAGACCTCGGTCGATCGCCTGGCCATACATCTGGCGCGCGGCGCGACGGACGGCCTCGTCATGCGGCTTGGGCGGCGAGAGTGCGTTCGAGAGGAGGAAGAGCGACTGTTCGGTCGATTCCCCGAACGGCAGTTCCTCGTATCGTTCGGCCGAGCGGGTCCATTCCGCCTCGATCCAGGTTCCGAGGCCCGAGACGTAGTCGGCGAAGCGGTGGTGCATGAACGCGACGACACCGAGTGCGTCGCCCGGGCCGCCCGCGCGTTCCGCGATTTCCTGGAAGATCGCCGGGTCCTCATTCGAGATCGCGGATGCCGCATGTTCCAGGAACCGCCCCATCTCGTCGATCATGAGAAGGATGCCGCGACCGGTCTTGGCACGCGTGTCGGCGGCATGCCTGGCGAGGACGTTCGCGACCGCACGCGCGTCCAGCGCGCCGCCCGCTCGCGTCATCTCGTCGGCCCTGGCAACGCCGCGTTCGGCAAGCTTTGCCAAGAGTTCCTTGGCGAGCGAGACCCGGCGTCCGCTGAGCACGATCGGCTCCCATTCCGGCAGCGCACTCGCGTCGGGCACGGCCGCGCGCCATAGGCGGGCTGCCAAACCGTCATCCCCATCGCGCAGCAGCTGCGCCAGGAAAACGCCGAACGCGGACTTGCCCGACCCATAGGGGCCAACCACGCGGAACGCGCGTTGGGTCGATCCGGGAGAAAGGCCGGCGACCAGGCGCGAGGCCGTCTCGCGCACCGATGGCGTGAGGACGTAGCCGTCGAGCGCGGCGTGATCCGGAAGGTCCCGCTCCATCTCGACGGCGCGGACATAGCGCCGCGCGACGTGGAGGCGGTCGGCGATCCGCTGAACCTTCTTCACCAAGCCAGCTTCTCCAATTCGGGCAGGGGGTCGGCTGATGCGACCACGTCGGTTCCGCCGGCGCCGTCGCCCCTCAGCGTGAGCGAGGAACTGCGGGCGCACAGGTCGTCTAGCCGTTCGTGAAGCGACGCCTCGTCGAGCATCAGCACGGCGCCGGGCGAGCCGTGCGAGACCATAAGCGAGCGCATCGAGAGGGTGCGACTTCCGGCTGCGGTTCCGCGCCAGAAGTCGTGCAGGACGAAGGCCATCGCCGAGAAATCGAGTCCCGACTGGCGCCCGCGCCGGAAGCGCACCGTGGGTATGCCGCCGGAGGCCGCGGTCCGGATCAGGCGGAGTTCCTGGAACGGGCTGCTGAGTGCCTCCTCGGCTGCGTCATCGGTCTCGGCGAAGTCGTAGGTACGCAGCAGCATGTCGACGTGTGCCACTGCGGTGCCTGGCGAGATCGACCCCCGCGCGCCGATGGCGCGTGCCCGGACCGCCGCCAGAAGTGCGTCACGGGTGATCTCCGGATCGTGCGTGTCGAGGAAGGCAATCGTCCATGCGCCTAAGCCGCCATGCACTGTGATTAGCCAGTGGAGGCGCCACAAAGACGCCGGCGTCTCGAGATGGGGATCGAGTCCGCTCGACGGATCGAGCAGGCGTCGCGCTGTCTCGGTTACCGCCATTCCGCGGCCTTGGGGCCGGATCATGCCGAAGGCGTCGCCCCAGAAGCGGATTGACTTGACCATGTTCCTCCCGAGACCGAGCGCGATGATCGCGCGCTCGTCGGACGAGAAGAGTTCGGGATCGGCGAGGATCGCGGCGTGCAGCTTGGGTAGCCAGCCATAACGGCACGCGAACGATTCGTGTCCGGAGAAGACCAGCCCACCGGAGCGTTCCGTCCAGCCGTTCGGCGCCTTTTCCGTTGTGGAGACGCTCACGCAGCACTCCTGATGCGGTGGACGGCCTGTACGATTTCGCGGGCGGCGATGTCGATCTCCTGTGCGGTGTTGTGTCGGCCTGTGCCGATGCGGATAGTGGCGGACGCCAGGTCCTCTGGAAGCCCTATCGCCTTTAGTACGTGGGACGTCGATAGCGATCGCGAATTGCAGGCCGAACCTGTAGACAGGGATAGTCGCGGAAGCGCGGCTAGCAGCGCGTCCGCCGGCACGCCTTCGAAGGTGATGTTGAGGTTCTGCGGGATGCGTTCCTCGGCCGAGCCGTTAAGCCGCCAACCGTCGATCGCGCCGAGCGCGCCGAGGAAAGTCGTCGCCAGCAACTGGGCATGGGCTTGGTCGAGTTCCCGTTCGTCGCGCGCGAGCGTCGCGGCCGCGCCGAACCCGACGCAGGCGGCGACCGGTAGTGTTCCGGGCCGCACGCCGCGCTCCTGCCCGCCGCCGTACATCAGCGGTCGAGGCCGGCGCTGGCCGGAGCGGCAGAACAGCGCTCCGATGCCCTGGGGTCCGTAGAGCTTGTGTGACGATATCGACGCGTAGCCGATCCCGTCCAGTGGGATGACGAGCCTGCCCGCGGCTTGGCTGGCGTCGACGTGCAGGGGCACGTCGGCTGCGGCGCACGCCGCTGCGATCTCGGCGATCGGCTGGATGGTCCCGATCTCATTGTTCACCAGCATCACCGACGCCAGCGCGGCGCCAGGAAGAGCCTCGTCCAGCTCGTCCAGGCGGAGCAGGCCTTCGCCATCGACAGCTACGAACGTAACCCGGGAGCCCGCGTCTTCCAACGCCCGGGCGGCCTCGCCGATGCTCGGATGCTCGATGGTTGACGTGACGAACGTCTCGCCCGGGGCGACCAGGCCATGGAGTGCAATGTTGTTCGCCTCGGTCGCTCCGGAAGTGAAGGTGATCTCGGAGGGTTCGCAGCCAATCAGCGCCGCAACCGCCTCGCGGGCGTTATCGACGGCCTCGGCGGCCCGCCTGCCGGCGGCGCTCTCGGTCGAGTGCGCGTTGTGGGCGCCCGATAGCCAGGGAAGCATTTCGTCGAGCACGCGGGGGTCGAGTGGTGTCGTAGCCTGGTGATCGAGATGAATTGATTCATCGTGCCATGTCATCGCTTCAGGCCAGGGTGTTCCATCCACCACCTTAGTCAGCTCGTTCAAACCAATTATCCCCCGGCGCGTGTTATTCCGCCTCCTGGCGATGGATAGCAAGGACGCAGAATCCGCGGAAGTGTTCATCTCGAATTACATGCCAAAATGGACACGATGGTGATACATCGCGTCGCGTCGAGAAAGTGTACTTTGACGGCAACATACGTGCCTGGCGTTCCCGAGGACTGCCGGTCGGCAACCGCCCAACTGCCGACCCTAAAGCAAAGCCTTCTGCGAGCACGCTGCGAAATCCGGCACACCCCCACTCCGCCAGCGATCGTCGGTATGCAGCACCTCGATCCGATCTGCCGGCATCGGCGCCCGGAACTGAAACTCGATCACGTCGGAGATTGATCCGTGCAACCAGCGCTCATATTCGTTGCGCGCCAACAATACGGGCATGCGATCGTTGTACGGCATCACAGCATCACTGGCCGCCATCGTCATGCCCGCGAACACGGGGCCGATGTCGGGCAGGTTGCGGCAGAACCCGGCCCAGGCCACGAGCGGCTCGTCCTTGACTGAGAACCACGACCGGGTTTTGCCGCCCTGCTCGCCGGCGGGATTGGCGAAATGGGTGAGCGGGATCAGGCAGCGATAGCGCGGGTCGACCACCAGCGTATCCCACATCGGATTGGTCAGGTCCGCGACCAGACCGATAATGCCCGGATCGTCACCGCGGATCGCGCCTTCGCGCGTGCGCCGCGGAAAGCCCCATCGTGCGACCTTGAGCAGCCGACGGCCACGATTTTCGATGACGATCGGGCCGTCAAGGCCCTCGGTCATCTCGGCCGGCATCGAGAGGATCGGCGCGTCCTCGACGCCGAACTGTTCGGCGATCTGCTGTGATCCGATCTGGGCGACGAACATGCGCGCCATTCTTCTCTCCTTTCCGCGACTCGGCCCGGCGACGATCTAACACGAATCATTTGCCAGATGTTCTTTTTTTGTTCTACCTTCCCTGTCCCGCCGCTCGCCGGCGATTCGACAGCAATGGAGGACCGGGATGCAGCACGACCCGCTGCTGCGCGCGATGGCGCGCGCGATTTATGACGCCTGCTATCCGAGCGAGGAGTGGGCGCCGGTACGATTTGACGAAGCCGAACGCTTGGGCACCATCCACTATCGCCAGGCAGTGGAGGCCGTCTTGCACGCCCGTGCACTGAGCGCCGCCAAAGGCGAGCAGCTCCAGCTATTCGAGGCGGCGTGATGGCGCGGCCCGGCCGGCCAGCCTGGAATCCGCTGCAGGCGGTCGCCCAGGCGATCGCCGATGGTGAGCCCTGGCTCCTGGCCTGGACGCTGCACTCGGCGACATCCTATCGCCTGCTCTCGCGCGAGACCGGAATTCCAGATTACCGTCTCGACGACATCTATCGCGGCGCTCCGCCCCGCCGAACCGAGCTGGCCGCGCTCGCCAAAGCGTGGAGAGCGGAACTCGACGACGTGATGCTGACGCTTCCCCGCGAAACGCCGGCCGAATGACGTGGCGCGCTACGACGCCGCCGGCTGTCCGCGCCCGACAAGCCTGCTCGAGGCGGCGGCTTGGCATTTCGCGGTCGTGGCGACCTGCCGGAAGTGCGGTGCCGAAGGCGTGTTCGACCCGCACGCCTTGTGGAATCTGTTCGAACGCAAAGGGTGGGACGTCGGCATCCGCAGCGTCGCCTATCGATTGAGATGCTCGCGGTGCGGTGCGGGCGCGTTCGTCTCCTGGTCGAAGGACCGCGCGGCCACGGTGGATTTGCCAATGCCGGACAAGCTAAAATGGAAGCGGGCGGTCAATCGGTTGCGGAGCTGATCGCCGTGGCCGCGATCCACCGCCCGGTCGACGACAATGCGAGGCCAGAGGGGTCGGCCAAGACGCAATCGTCGTCGTCCCCAAGCGGCCGGGCGCTCGAAAAAGTGCCGGAGCATAGCCCCCTGCTGCCATTGGCGTCGGAAGTGCCCGTGTTTGCAGGTGCCCCCGGATGGCCGGCACGCAAGCTTGCGCCTTGCCCGATCCGGGGGCAGTCTCAACCTCCCACAAGGGAGGATCCGCCTATGTATCGCTTTGCTCTTGCTCTCGCCGCCGTCGCGATGGTCGCCACCCCGTCGGTCGGCGCCAATCGTTGCCGGGCGCCGAACGGGAAATTCATCAAGTGCCCGCCGCCCAAGGCCGCGACGACCGCAACCAAGAAGTGCCGCGCCGCCAATGGCAAGTTCGCCAAGTGCGGCACGCCGGGCGCCAAGCCGGCTTGAGTGAAAATCCCGGGGTCGGGGCGATCGCGCCCCGACCCGCCCCACCCCGCCGACCTCAGGCCGGGACGGCCGATTTGCGCTTGACCCAAAGTTCGTCGGTCCGCGTCATTTCGATCAGTTCGTCAGGAAAGCAGCGTTCCTGAAAAGCGACCGCGCTGTCGAAATCACCATTGAGCCAAAGATCATATTCGTCGGGCATGAGCAGCGCGGGCATACGATCATGTACCGGGCGGATCGCCTCGTTGCAGTCGGTCATCACCATGGAATGGACGGGCCCCCATTCGTCGCTGATGCGCCAGAGCCCGGCCGCGGCGAAGATCGGCTGGTCCTTGAGGGTGAACCAGGTGCGTGTCTTCGCGCCCTTGGGGCCTTCGGCTTCGGCAAAGCCGGTCAGCGGGATCAGGCACCGCCATTGCGGCTTGCGCGCCAAGCCGACCCACATCGGCTTGCGGAGATCGGCGATATTGTTGACCGGTCGCGGCCTGGCGGTCGCCGACATGCCCTTGAGGCGTAGCGGGAACCCCCAGGTCATCGACTGCATGACGCGCGCGCCGCCTTCCTCGCGAACCACCATGCCCGGCGTTCCGGGATAGGATTCCTCCGGCGCGTTGGAAAAGGCCGGTACCTCGACCCTGAAATGCGCGGCCACCTCGGCAACGCTCTTCCTCATGGCGGTGAGATTGCACATCGAGGGAAACCTATCAGGTCACGCGCCAAGCGCCAGACCCAGCCGCTGGGCGCTTGCTAGTGGAGCTGCCCGCCTGGATTTGATCCCTCGAGCTCCTTGATGCGCGCCAGGATCCGCCAGAAGGTCCGGTGCCCCTCCACCTCGCCTTGCGCCAGCAGCTCGTCCGCGCGCCGCGCGACAACGAACCAGGCATGCTCTCCATGCTGCTGCAAGAGCAGATTGGCGCAGGCCCAGATCTCGCGATCGTCGATCATAGCGAGCAATGCAAATCGGGCCCAGCGCGGCTGCCTAGAGACGCTGTCGCGGAGCGCATTGGTAAAGCCCCCTTCCACCGCAATTCACTCGATATACGGTCCGCCACGCCCGCGACCGATCGACCAGGTGACGCCATCGCCCCGCATGATTCCCGAGACCGGCTTGCCCAGCTGCCGTTCGAGCACCGGCCGCCATGGGACCAGGGTGAACTCGCGCGATTTCTCGATGACCGCGAACCGCCCGCTGATCAGGTCAACCGACCGGCGGAACACCCCCTCCACCCGCATGCCGGGAAGGGCCTCGGTGAAGGTCAGCCCGGACTCTTCCGACAGCGCGTCGGCAACGCGCAACAACTCGCGCCGCTTCAGGACCTCGAGCAGCCCCTGACGGTAACGCGTTCCTGCGGCGGTTTCCTCCGCCAGATCCTGCGCGACCAGCCATTGGCGACGACGGTCGAGCGCCTGGCGCAGTTCGGCCCCAAACCCGGCATCGCGCGCGGCGACGGGATCGGCGCGCACGAGTTCGCGATCGAGCCATGTCGCGGCATCGGCGTCGATCAGCGCGGCGGGCGGCCGCGACGACAGTATTTCGACTCCAACCGGCCGATCGCGCAGGAGCTTCGCCTCATGGGCGGCGGCGCGATCGAGATGGTCGTCGGCGATGATCCATTGGCCGGACGGTTCACGGGTCACGCTCCCGCTCAGGCGGCGCATCGCCTCGAGGCGGCGGACATGCGCTTGCGCGAATTCCTCCGTCGCGCTCGGATCGTGGCGCAAATGCGCATCGATATCGTAGCGCCCGCCATTGGCGGCGGCGACCGCCGCGATCGTGCGGTCGGCGGCGCGGATATCGGCGCGCCGCGGGTCGATCCGCACGATCGCGCCTTCGGGCACGATATCGAGGTCGGCCCCCTTGCCGATACCGACGTAATGACTGCGCCCGTCGACCCCGTCGATGATCAGATAATGGCGGTCGGCATGCTCGTCGGCGAGCCCGCGCCCGACTACCCGCCCGACTAAAGGTTTCGCCTCCGCTCTGCCAGGATCGTAGATGACCTGATCGGCCGGCGCCCGCTCCAGGCCGCGGCTCGCGAATTCGCGCTGCATCGTGCGGATGATGTCGCCGCGCTCGCCCATCCGCCTGAGGGTGTCCTCAAGGTCGCGAGCCAACCGCCAGCGCGTACCCCCGATCGGCTCTGCCAGACCTAGTTTGCGGAGCTTGGCGAGCCGGCCGGTCCGCAACGCCTGATCGAACGCGGTCCGCCGCGCGGCATCGACGACATGATCTTCGTCGGCGTCGCGCAGCAGCGACCGGTCGAGCGAGGTCAGCCGCTCCTGGTCGACCTCGGCGCGTAGCCCCGCCTCGACCTCCTGCGGCGAGCGCGGCCCGAGATCGAGATCGACCAGCTCGCAGGCCCGCTCGCGAATGCCGATGGTCAGATAGTCGCGGGCGATCACCAGGTCCTGGCCGAGATGATCCTTGCCGCGCACGACGATATGGGTGTGTGGGTGGCCGGTGTTGAAATGGTCGATCGCGACCCAATCGAGCCTGGTGCCGAGGTCGTCCTCGACCCGCGCCATCAGCCGCCGCGTCAGCGATTTCAGTTCGTCATATTGGGCGCCGTCCTCGGCCGATACGATGAACCGGAATTGATGGCGATCGCCGGCGCCGCGCTCGCGGAACGCCTTGCCGTCGACGCTGTCGGACTCGGCGCCGTAGAGCGTGCCTGGCGCGCCCTCTCGCGTGGTCCCGTCGCGCTGCAGATAGCGCAGGTGCGCCGCGGCGCCTGCCGCCCCCTTGCCGGCGAGCTTGACGATGCTGGCCTTGGCCACCACGCGGCGCGCCCCAAACGCGCTGTACCCATCGCGGCGCGCGAGCACGCGGCCGACCCCGCCGCCGCGCCCGATCCGGCTGCCGCTGAACGGCCGCTGCGCGCCACGGAAAGCCGCCGCCCCGCCACGCGCGAGATTGGCGGCAGCGAGCACGCGACCGACATATTTGCGCGCGCGCTTGCCGCCGGCCGCGCGCATGCGCCCGAGATGCGGTTCGAATTCGTTTTCGTCGGCCATGGCTGCGATCCGCTGGCGGTTTTGGCGAGCATGGCGCGCCAGGAGAGGCATGAAAACCGGTGCCACTGGAGCGCGCGGAAAACCGCCGATTTCGCGCGGCACGGCACTGCGTCTGGTGCAGCAGTGCCACCAGGGTTCACGGAAAACGATGTGCAGACAATCACTTGAGGCACCACCGGTGCCGCAGCTTTATCTTGCCTTACGCGTCCTAACAGTCTTCGGTGCTCCACTGCTCGTTTGCATTGTTCATCCCTCCATTCGTCGAGGACAAAAGCCGGGATGCGATGCCGCTGCCGACACCGCATCCTGGCATTGTCAGGCCGCGCTCAATGCAGCGTCGCAAAGGCTTTTCGCGCCGCCCGCGGGCCCGAAAATGTCCGCCGCCCGATCATGCCGCGCGCCATTCCCTCTCCATCAACGATGCACACCGCGACGAACCAGCATCCCGCCAACCGTCCGATAATCGCCACCCGGTCGAGCTCGACATCCGCATCGTCGAGCGGTTCATATGTGCCCAGCCAGCGTTCCTCCGCGCGCGCATCCCAGGTGAAATCGCTCTCTTCCGCAGCGATGAACCGCTCCGCCAGAGCCTCCGCCGCGCCGCGTCCGAACTCCATTTCGAGCCCCGCCACGAGCGCTGCCATCACGCGATCCGCGCACTGCGAAATCGGTTGAACCGTGGTCATCAAAGCCTCCATCGATTGACGCCTTCCTCATCGAAGACGCCCTCCCGACGGCGGCTGGCGGCGTGCCTGTCAGGGCTGCCGGAGCGTAAGCGGAGGCACCGCGCAGCGGCGGCGGAGGAGCCGATTTTGTCGCGCCGAGAACAAACAAAAGCGCGTGCGCAGCACGCTCCCTATCGCGGCAAAATTGGAGGGGCCGCCGGCCTTGAACAGGCGCGTCGGCTGCCGCCATGCTCGAACGATCCGAGACGAGCCTACCCTTTCCCTCGACGAAAAGTTCGGTTCGCACGGTCCGAGAACAATGCGTTTGTCTCCTCCAATGGCTCGATGCAAGAAGGTGACACGGCGAGGGGAAAGTACCGGTATGTCAGCCGACCTTTGCTTGGCGGAAATTGCCAAAGAACTTGCCTAAGAAATCCGTGGCGTCGGCGTAACGCATATCGCATAACTTCCATCGCGCTCAGAAAATTGGGGGGAGCAGTGGCGGACGTTCAACCGCGCAACAGGGTGATCGCAAGACTATCGCCAATCCTGACCTATGGCCCGATCGTGGTAACCGTCGTGGGCAGCGCTGTGCTCGCACTGTTTGCGGCAACCTTGCAATTATCTGAAATGCAAATGCTCCAGTGCGTGCTAGGCATATTGGCACTGATCGCCACATCTTTACTCGCTGAACGTGCCCTCAACGGACGAGCGACCGAATTGCGCTTGAATGAAATGAGTCGCTTGCTTGCAGATACCACCGCCTATGCACGGCAAGTGCGCTGCGCCGGTTTCGACGAGCTCGTAATCCGACGACGGGATCTCAGAGCCTTGGAACAACGATTATCAGGCGCGCGCCGGGTAGCGGTCTATGGCGGGTCATTATCGCGTCTGGTCAATGAATATCAGGGGCAATTCGAAGCGCTAGCGCGCAATGGATGCGACATCCGCTTCCTCATGACGGATCCCGGCTCGGACGCGGTTCATTCGCTGCGCAATTTCGTCGTTTCCGAGAGCGACGACATGGGCGTCCATCACGCGCAGGTCGCAGCTGCGGCTGCAAAGGTTGAACGAATGGCGGCAAGCTTTCCAGAGGCGTTTCAGGCCAAGTTCATTGGGTTGACGCCGCCTTTCAGCATGATCCTGATCGAAACCACGTCTAGCCAAGCCACTATCGAGGTGGAAATGTACGGCTACAAAATTGCTACTCGTGACCGCCCAATTCTGGCACTCGACGTCGCGCGGGAACCGCGACTGTTCCATATTTTCGCGGAGCAGTTTGAAGCGATGTGGACAAGCGAATTGGCAACTCCAGCGCTTCGAAAAGATGATCAGGAAGCGGGCTAGAATCTGCCACGACGCCCAGCACGGTCAATTGCACCGATTGCCATGATGTAGTATTCGGGACCGCTGAGGTATACACTATATGGGTACGTCGTGCGCCGGTGCTGCGATTGATTTGGTCGCGATCGAGGTCGTGCCGATGGGGTGCAACACGTCCTTCGAACTGCTTACCACAGATAGAGTTCGCGGTGAATTCACCGAGCCCGACTTCGTCTCGCCGGCACACCGAAAAGGGCCGTCCCCAGCAAACAAAAATAGATCCGGCAGCTCCGTAGTGCGCCGGCGCCAACGCTTCCTAGCGCGTCTGCGCCAGCAATGGCTGCAGCGGCACGATACCGCATCGGTGGAGCGGGCGTTGGCGGCGTTCGCCGCGATGGCAACAACATTTGAGTCGGAAAAGATCGCGATATTCGCCGATTGCGTTGGCAAGTCGGCATTCGCCGATCTGGTCGCGCGCTATGATCAATTCATGGCGGAGCACGGCGCTGGTCAGTTCCTCCATCGGTTCGCCGATCTCGAGGTCGCGCCGGATTTCCTGCATTCGGCACGATTTGCCGACGCCTTCAATCACCCGTTGTTTCGGGCGCTGATCGAATTCCATTTCGGCGCCGCGGCGGTGCGGGTGGACGCGCGGTGCAAGGACACCGAGCCGCTCGCGGTCCTGGCGAAGGAGAATATCCTCCATCTCGACAACAGCCCGTTCGTCGAGGAATGCAAAATCCTGGTCGCCTGGGAGCGAGGTTGCGCACACGGGTCGCACGGCCAGGACCTTGTGTTGCTGCCCAACATTTCCGGCGAACGCCCGTGCCACCGGGATGACCGGAGCGATTTCTGGTCGACCGAAAACGATTCCATATTTGCGACCGACAGCGCGGTCGCCAAATTGTTGGCGTTGCAGCCTGGCGCTGGCAGCGCGCCGGCGATCATGCGCGTCCGTGACCAGGTTCGTCCCCTGACGACGCTGTTCGTTTCGAGTGCCGTGCCCCATCACCGCTATCGAACCGTAGCCGGATCAGCGCGCAGTTCGATCACCCTTGCCTACCATCGCGTTGCGACCAATGCTCGCAGCGAGATCGGCGAAGGCTTTGGGGTATTCGAATTCGAGAAGATCTTCGACGCGCTCACCGGTGTGCCCAACTCGCCAACGCCGCTCGACCAGAAGGCCTTCATGCTCACGGACGCGGAGTATATGGAGTGGCGGCATCAGATTGCTTCAGCACCGACCATCACCCAGCTGAAACAAATCGAAGCGCCGCTCCCACTCGGAGCCCTTGTCACGCCAACGCAACTGCTGACGCTAGTCGGCGGCCCGGCAATGAAGGCAGACTTGGCGGCCAATCTCGATTTGCGAATGTATGCCGATGGTCGCGAGGAAACGCGCAAACCCGCTCGGAAATACCTTCGCGAGATGGCGACAACCCGACGTATCGAGCGGCTGATGAAATGGCGGTCGTGGATCAGACAGCCGTCGGTGCGCGACATTCTCACTGTCGAACGCCTGCGACAGATCGTGGGTCGCGTGAGGGGGGAGATGAACCAGTTGTCGGGGCCGATGGCGAGCAGCGACCGCTTTGCTGCCTCGTTGAGGCAACTCCTGAGCGACCTCGATGAGGCCGTGGGCCGCACCTATTCGTTCCAGAACTTCCTCTCGACGAGCCTGATGGTGTTCTGGACGTGCGACGAAGCCCTCGAGCGGAACCTGATTGTCGCGCGGCGCACGATGGCGGGCGTGCCGTTGCTTTTACGCCATTATGTTGCGAGTGCGATCGCTCAGGCGCAACGATGCCGAGACGGTATCGCGGAGCCCGAACACGCCCTCCCGTGACCGCGCCCATGCCACTCGTCGACGTGCACGCCACCTTCGAAGAAGTCCCGTTGCTTGGCGCGCAGCTCGATTGCCTGGTGGTCGCGAAACGGACAGAGGGGATTGGCGGCTTCGCCCATCGACAAGCATCGTTGGAAGGATTGTCGCGCTTCGCGCGTTATCTTCTCAAGATCAGACCGGAGATTGCGCGGGGTCGGATTTCGCGTTCCAAGATCAGCGACCTTGCCAGCGTCGACCGTCACCAATGGACGGTAGAAGGCCCCGAGCCGCACGACATCATCTGGGCTAGCGATAAACTTATCGCTGCCTTTTGCGGAGAGATAAGAATTCTCGATCCCGTATCCGGCGCGATCGAGTCGACTATCGTGCATGAGCATTTTGCGAACCTGCACAGCGTCAGCGCCCGTCCCCGGGACAGCGACAAAATCCTCATTGCTAATCCGGGTTTCGACGACGTCATCGAGTTCAGTCTGTCGGCAGGAACTATCGTCCGAACATGGCGGCCAATCGATCACGGCTTCGACATCGGTCCATTCGGCATCCCGGTCGTGTCGCATCGCGCAGCGTCATCGGGTCGCGAAGTGCTTGATGCCGACGCCGCGCATCTTCGGCTCGCGTCCAATGAAGTAGCAGGGGACTGGGCAATCCTCGCGGACAGCTCCGCTGTCAGCTCGCCGCGCTGGCTGGAAAAATGGCAAAGGGCGGCGGAGCCCAATTGGGCCGGCTACGACGAGACGGGCGAACAGTTGCTGGCAAGCTTGTTTTGCGGCGACGCTATCATTCGGGTCGATATCGCCACCGGAACGATATTGACCCGACGCGGCGGGCTGACCTGGCCGCACGGTGTGATCCGACTTGCACCCGGTCGCCTCCTGACGACCGACACCGGCCGTGCTCATGTGCATATTGTCGATGATCGATTCGAAACCGTGTCGGCGTTCGATTTCAGCACTTTTCCTGTCCGGGACGATCGACAGAGCCGGATCGAGTGGCTCCAATTTACCTGCCCGCTGGACGCCGATACCTTCGCCACCGTCGACGCACGACGCTGCCGCCTCTATATATGGCAGAGCGAACAACGGATCTACTCGATTTACCCCTTTCCCCCCGACATTCTTCTGAAACTCGTGCGGCCAGCCAAAAAGTGGTGAGCGTTCACCCGGGCGCGGCGCCGGGCGGCGACATATTGTCCCGATCCCGCCAAGTCTTCACGCAGAAAAGACCGTGGACGGCGGCCGCACCCGCGGCGATCAGCGCCGCGCCCACGAAACCGGCAGTTGTACCCGACTGATATTTGTCGTCGAGAAGCAGCACGGGCCCCTCGATCGGACTGCAAATCGTAATTCCCGCCTGCTCCAGCGACGCCTGTTTCTTCTCCAGCGAGAGGTCCTTGATCGACGGCTTCGGATCGCAGAACCGGACCCGGCTCGACAGATCCGGCATGTCGCAAGCGCGCGCGACGGACCGGGCCAATTCGATCGGCAGGTGCCATGTCTTGTCGGGCGAAGGCGGCACCGCGCAGACCGAACATCCGTCATAGAGCGAGGTGGATCGGATGAAGTCCGTCAGCGCCTCCGCGAGCCTGGCAATCGCGTCCCGATCGCGCTCGCGTTTGGCTATCGCCTCCAATCGGCCGAGCGGTGTGAAATTGCCGTGACTGCCCCGGAAATTGCTATCGAGCGCGATCGAACTCGACAGTGTATCGGCCATGAAAATCAGCTGCTCGCGCATTTGCTGCCATGCCAGCGCGCGGTCGATCAAGTCTTGATTGGTGGTCTCATATCCTGAGCCTTCTCGCAGGCAGTCGTGATCGACGCGAGTATCCGCGACGAAGAGACGGAGGCTCGAATCCTCGGATAGGTCTAGCACGGCGCGGCCACCACCGCGCGACACGATGAGCGGGCGGTCGAGCATCGATCGGCGCGTCATGAAATCCGTCCCACCGTGGAAGGCGCGATTCTCCAAGGTTCCGGCGGCAAAATCAACTGAGTCGCGGACTATCCCTCCCGCACGCGAAAAACGATCGATCACAGTTTGGCTGCAGACCACGGCACACACTGCGGTCAATGCAGCGCCAAGATAACCAAGGAAGACCCGACAGCGCCAATCCGCTTCAACCACGCGAGGCACGCAAAGGAATGCGAACTCGAGCGGGCGGTCAGCGTCCTAGCGGAATCGCGAATAACGCGCGCGGTTCCGGCCGCTCGCCGCCGGGCGTCTCCTGATCTTGCGGGGCCGCAACAACCGCGAACAGTGGTGCCGGCAGGCGTCGAGCAATCTCGGTTCGCGGTCCCCCCGTCCGCCCGACGACGCTCGCCAAGTAGGCCCTGGTCTCTCGGGGAAGGCCCTTGCGGCCGGCGACATAGGCGGCATAGCGTCCAGGCCCGGCGTTATACGCCGCAAACAGGCCGGGATAACCGAACCGGTCATACATCAGCCTGAGATAGAACGTGCCAGCAAGGATATTATCGTGAGGATCGAACGGGTCCGCGCCGAGACCGAGCCGCTTCTGCAGCGCGCGCCAGGTCGTTGGCATCAGCTGCATCAGCCCCATCGCGCCGGTCGGACTGACTACCGGCCGGCCGGCGATCGTGGTGCGCCCGGCGCTTTCGACCTGCATCGCGCGCTCGATCCACGGCACCGGCACGCCGAACCGAAGCGACGCCTCGGCGACGAACGGGCCCCAATCGGCCACGCTTTCGGCGCGCGCCGGGCACGCAGCGAACAGGGCCGCGGCGAGCAGGAGCGGCCTTAGCGGAGCCACAATGGAGTCGCCTTGCCGATCACGTCCCCGGCCGCGCTCGGCCCGAAATGGCGCCCGTCGAACGAGTCGGGCGAGCCCGCCATCAGCAGGAACACGCTATCGCCGCGCAAGGTCTGGCAGCCGGTCCACCAGGGCAGCGGACGCCCGAGAGAATCTGCGGCGCGCCGTGTCGCGACCGCCCGGCCATCGACCAGGATCATCGTGCCCGCCGCGCAGACGCGATCGCCAGCGACCGCCACAACCCGTTTTACCAGTGGCACATTGGCGGGAATGTAGCGACGCTCGGCGGCCAGCGTGCGCACCGCGATCGGGGTACGCACGATCGCCATGTCGCCGCGATGGAGAGGGCTGCCGGGCGCGACGCGGTAAAGGCCGAGCGGTGCGCTGGCGCTCGCATTCCAGACCAGACGCGGTAGCGGCGGTGCGACGATCGTCGCGGCCACGGCGAGGCAGCCGAGCCCGACCGCGAGCCCCCGCCGCACCAACTGCCGGTGCCGGCGTTTGGCTGCGCGCAAGGTTTCGCCCCAGGCGAACAGCGGCAAGTCGCGGCGCTCAACCATGGTCGCCTCCCTTGCGATGGGCGTTCGACCAGGCCTCGATATCGTCGATATGGTAATACCAGGCACGGCCATGGAGACGGCAGGCAGGCCCCCTTCCCTCGCTGCGCATTCCTTTCAGACTGCTGGCGGCGAGCCCCAGATGGAAGGCCGCCTGTTTGGCGGTGAGGAAGGGACAGATCTCGCGCGCCTGGCGGGCCCGCGCCGCGGTGTCGTGATCGTTCATTTTGCGGCAACGTCCATTGGATCGCGGCCGCCGGATTGCGCCGCTGGACGACGCTCATGATCGCAAATCGCCGCGTCCGGCAGGGTCGAAAACAAAGGGGTGCGTTTTCGACCCCTGCCCTTTTCGACCGGTTTTGGACGGTCGAGGAGCCAAACCCACGCCCCGGCGGGCGGGGACATGGACTTGGCGGCGCGGCTCAGTCCGCCGGGTTCCAGATGATCGCGAAGGCGTCCTCGTCGTCTTGGCCGGCGGCGCGGCCGAGATTAGCGTAGAGCCGGCGCGGGCCGAATTCGGGGGCGGCCAGGCTCAGCGAGACATAGTCCTTGCCGGACATCTCGCCGCGTCGGACCCAGCCGGCACCGACCTCGACCCCACCCGCCGAGACACGGTAATCGGGCTGGGTGTCGGTAGTCTTGTGACCATTCGGGACGATCGCGATCTCGGTGCGGATCGAGAGCGTCTTGAGCTCGCCCTTGAAGCCGTTGCCGTCGCGGGTAACATAACCGATTGCAGGCATTTCAGGTCTCCTTCTTGCTGGTCGCCCGAACTGTTTCCGGGCGATGGGCGGACCGAAGGGACGGCCGCCGGCCTGGCGAACCGCAGGCCGGAGCGGCAGCGGAGGACCGAAGCGGCGGGGCGTATTTGCAGCACAGCGGCCGCGAGGAGCCCGTGGCACACGGGCGGGGAAATACGCCTGCCGGCGATGGTTTCGACAAGGCCGGCGGCCGTTCCAGGTCATGCGCCCAAGGAGCCGGAACGGGGCGGCGGCGCGCGCAAGTAGACCCACATGAAGCAGACGGTGTCCGTGCGCGCCCCGGCGCCAGGGCAATAGACGGGCTATCGCGCACCCTCGCACGTCGTCATTTGCCAGGCCCACTGGCCTCGCATATCGGATCGGCGGGAGGACGACGATGATCGGCAACAAAAGGCAGTCCGGCGGAACTGGAGTATCGGCTGCGCGCTGGCCGCGCCTGGTCGTCGGCCTTGCGCTCATCACCCTCGCCGCGGCACCCGCCCGCGAGGGCCGTGTCCGCTACGTCACCGATGGCGACACGTTCCGGCTCGAAAGCGGCGAACGCATCCGAATCGCCGGGATCGACGCGCCCGAAACGCATCGCGACCAGGCCCGCTGCGCCGCCGAAATGGCGATGGGCGAGGCCGCCGCCGAACGTGCCCGCGCCTTGCTCGACCATCGCGATGTCGGCATCGTACCGGTCGGCCGCAGCTACAACCGGATCGTCGCGCGGGTGACGCTCGATGGGCACGACCTAGCCACCAAACTGGTCGATAGGGGCATTGCCCGCTGGTGGCCGCGCGGTCAGGCCAAGCCCGATTGGTGCGCGATGGCAGGCGTAGAAGGCACGGGCATGAAAGGCCGCCGCCGGTGAGCGCGCTCGACGATGTCCGCGCGCTCATTATGCGCCTGTCACCGGCCCCGATCTGCGACGATTGCATCGCCGAAAAACTCAACCTGGCGTCGCGCCAGTTCGCCAACCAGCAAGCGCGCGAACTGACCGGCCGAAATGGGTTCGAACGCCGCCGCGACATCTGCTCGATCTGCTATGGCGAGAAATTGGTGACGCGCAAAACCTGACCACAGGAGCCGCGCTGGACGTCCCGTCAGGGCTATCCATAAAAGAACCGCGCGCCCGAACGCCGGGACGGCGCGCGGGCGCGCGGCCGGATTTCGAGCGTCGTGACCGCGCGCGGATCGCGCGCCCGGGAAGCGCGCGGGAGGATGCCTCCCGCGCGTTCCTTGCCGGTCAGGCGGCGAGCGTGTCGGTCTCGTCACCCGCGTCATTGGCGGCGACAGCCTTGCCCTCTTCGGGAGCCGGCAACGGCGCCACGGCGCCCGGTGCGGTCGGATCGGGCGTGTCGTCGGGCACCGGATGGCGCCTGGCATCGGTCACGATCGCATTGGCGCTGACCGTCCCGACGCCGCCGCGTGCGGTATAGGCGGCGGGCGGGAAAGCCATCCAGCGCGGCACCCAAAGCGCGACCTTGGGCCGTCCGTCAGCACCTTCGATATGATCGCTGACGATCCGTTTGAGGGTCTTGCCCTCGCCCGCATTGGCGGCGGCGATGCCGTCGCCCGCCACCTCCGCGACCATCGCACCGAGCACTTCCTTGTCGCGTACGAGGTGGAAAAAGGCCGCGTCGGCGTGCCACCATTGCGCCATATCCATGCCGATGGTCAGCCCGACCGCCTCGACCGCAGCACCACCCGCATAGAGCGTCTCGCCCATCGCGACGGCGACGACGTCACCCAAGGCGGCGTCGGGCAGGTCGAGCAGGCGCAGAAACAACCGCACCAGCTCGTAGGAATCGGCATTGCCGCTGAAGACGGTCGTGCGCTCGGGGTCCATGCCGAGCAGGTCCAGCACCGCGCGGCGGCGTTCGTCGAACCGCGTCTCGCCGTGACACGTTTCGACACTCTCGCGAGTGGCATCGTCGCGTGTCGCCTGCGCCTCGCGGCGCACCGTCCAGAGCGGCGAGCCGACGATCGCATGCGCCACCATCAGCCGCAGCGCGACGCCGGGATGCGCGGTCAGCGCGGCACGGACGGCGGCGTGGCGATGGAGATCGACATAGGTCTGCATCGCCGAAGTGATCTCCGCACGCGGCGGCTTGCTGCCGGGCTTCGGCAGCGCTGCGCGCGCCGCGCGCTCCGCCTCGCGCCTGCCGACATACCCTTCGTGGAAAGCGACTTCGCCGGTCGCGCGCACGTCGATATAGACCCGTCCGCCCTTACGCTTGGCAAGCTTCTCGTGATCCCAGCCGTAGAAATGCTCGTCCGGCCCGAGAATCACGACCTCGCTCCAGCCCTGGGCGAGATAGGCCTCGCGCCGGGCTGCCACGGCTTGGTTCTGCGCGGCCCAAAAGGCGGCCGCGTCGGCGAAGCAGCGATCTTCGCGGAACAGGTCGGCGACGGCCGCCAACCCGCTTCGCTCGACATCGAACAAAGCGAGGTTCGTCGGGATCGACTGCCCGCCGAGCAGCCACGCCTTGAGGCTCGCGCCGGTTGGCGCGCGCGTTTCGGGATCGTCGTACAGGCGCAGCCATTCCTGCTGCTGGCGCTTGCTGGCGAGCGTCAGCGGACGGATCGTTGCGCGGTCGATCTCGCTTTGGGCGTAGAGGCTGCGGATGCGTGGCAGGAGGTTGCCGAGGGCTAGCACGCGTTTGACGGCAATCTCGGGCAGTCCGAAGGTCGCGGCGATATCGTCGGGTGCGCGGCCTTCCTTGATCAGCCGGGTGAAGGTCACCCATTGCGTCACTTCGTCGGGATCGAGCCGCGCGATATTCTCGATCAGCGAAGCCTCGACCGCGTCGGCATCGTCGCTTGTCTCGAGGATCGCGCACGGCAACAGCATGTCGAGCGGATCGGACTCAGCGCCCTCCACGCGGCGTTCCCCGGCGATGATCGTCGCAGCGGTGAAGCGCCGCGCGCCCGCGACGATATCGTAGCGTCCGTCGCCGGCGTCGGGCGCGGGACGGACGAGGACCGGTTGGAGCACGCCGCGCCGCCGGACACTGGGCAGGATATCGGATACGTCGGGCGGGCGCTTGCCGAACCGCATGTTGGTGCGGCTGACGGCGAGCTTGTCGAGCGGCAGAAAGTCGAGTTTCATGATCGGACTCCTTGGTGGGCACCGGTCCCGTCGAAAGGGACAGTCGGAAGGCGGGACCGGCTTGGGATGCGGGCGAGACGCGCCCGCGCGTCAGCCGTCTTCGCCAGGCGAAGGCGGAAGCGGGTCGGGGTCCGGGGCTGCCGGATCGCCGGTCGATCGGGGCGACGCACGGCGCGCGCGGAAAGACGCCTCGACTGGGCGCAGCAGGACCTGCGCCATCAGGATCGACCCCGCGCGGCGCGCGGTATCGGCCCAGACCGAGAGCGGACACACGCTGGCAAAGGCAAGATCGCGCTCGATCCGCAAGCCGAACGGCAACCGCAGAGCGGCGATCTCGGAGAGGCTGAAATAGCCGAGTTCGGGACAGCCGAAGCCGAGATCGGCAAGCCCGAACAGGGTGTCGCCGTCCTCGTCCAATTCGGTCGCGAGCCACATTGCGGCGCTGAGCGGATTGAACAATTTGACGACCGGCGCGGGATCGGGCGCGGGCGCGGCGTCCAGATCGGTGCGCCCCCTGCGATGCGCGTCGTCGTTGGCGCGCAACGCTGCCACTATGGCGGACGGGAGCAAGTTCATCACCGTGCCTCCGCTGCGCTGGGGCCCCGAGGCGATGGCGGGGCGGTGCCCGCGTCGAGCGCCGCGCGATAGCGGTCGAGCAACCAGTCGGCCGCCTTGCTGGCAGCCGACGCCGCGCGGAAGATCGCGCGGCTGTCCTCGCGCAGCACGTCCAGCCACGATGCCAGATAGTCGGCATGGCGGACGGTGGGCACGATGCCGAGCGCCGCGCACAGGAACGCCGAGCCCATTTCGGCGACCAGTTCCTCGCGGGCGTAATCCTTGCTGCCAAAGGCTGTGGTCAGGTTGCGCGCCAGCCGCGTGGCGTGGCCGGTGGCATGCGTCAGTTCATGCAGGCAGGTCCGGTAATAGTTGATCTGGTCAAAGAAGGCGGGCTGCGGCGGCACTTGCACGAAATCCCGGGCAGGCACGTAAAAGGCCTCGTCGCCGCCGATCCGGAACGGCACGCCGCTGGCAGCGATCACGCTCTCGGCGACCGGCACGGTCTCGCGCTCGGGCAAGGGCGCGGGATCGGCGGCGAACCCTTCCGGCAAACCGTCGATCTGCGCGACATTGAAGACGGTGAAGCGTTTGAGGAAGGCAACCGAGCGGGCCTCGTCGCCGGTTTCGCGCGCGCGGTCGCGCTCCGCCTCGGGCGTGAAGCGGTCGGCATAAACCACGGTCGTGCCGCGCTCACCCTTGCGCACCGCGCCACCTGCCTGCAGCGCTTGGGCGAAGGTCAGCCAGCCTTGACTCGGATAGCCATGCTCGATGACCGCGCCCCACAGGATCAGCACGTTGATCCCCGAATAAGGCCGATCGGTCGCTGCGTTGCGCGGCAGTCCGGCGGCGGCGGCGCCAGTCCGCCCCCATGGCTGAACCCATGGCACCCGGCCTTCCTCCAGCTCGGCGATGACGCGGCGAGTCACCGCCTCGTAAAGGGCGCCGCGCTCGCCTGTCTGATCGTCTGGCTGGCTGCGGACGCCACGCTTCATCCCGGCCCCATTCTTCCCGGCACCGCTTTTCGTTCGGGAACCGGCCCGGCCCCGGTCACCACGTGCGCGGCGCTGGTTGGTGATACGCATCGCAAACCTCCTGCCCCGCCCCAAAAACCCCATGGCCTCCCCCGGAAGCGGGGGTGGGCGGCAAGAGCGACCGGAAAGGCCGGTAAGAGCGGCCCCTTGCACCCAAGCCCGGGGCCCCCGCCGCGCCAGCGGTGGGGTGGCGCAGGGCCGGAACGATGTGGAGGAGCCGGGCATAGCCCGGCTTGCCAGGGCCGCGAGCCGGCCTAGCAGGGAGCGCCGCCCATTCCCGCGCCACCGGGAGAGGCCAAAACGACGCCGCCGCGCCAGCGGCGTCCGCCGATCGCCGGCGGGCACCGCCGGCCGAACAAAGACGGGACCTCGCGCGGCACAGCCGGACCAGCGGCGCCGGGTCGGGCTTCGCACCCGCCGGCGGCATGTGTCGCCGGCAAGCGAAACCGGGCGCGCCGCTCGGCTGCAGAGCGCCAGTGCCCGCGGGCCGCGATCAGGCGCCACTCCCTGCCGTAAGCCCGCATCGGCAGCGAGCGTCATCAGCCCGCTCCTTCCGGGGCCGGCGCCCGCCGGCCCCGCCAGCCGATCGTCACCGCCAGGTCGAGCCCCGCGTGGCGGGGCTCGGTGACCGCCTCGGGTGGCCATAGAGCGAGCGATCGCGCGGGGGCGCTACCCGCGCGAAGCGCCGATGCCGCCCCTCGGCGCAGGATCGCCGACGTGGCCTGCGCTGTTTAGCTATTGCGTCCGGAAAGCGACGCCACCACCATCGCCGCGTCCAGGGTTCTGGAAGGATGTCCGTGACAGTATCCCCGCCGACCACCGGCACTGTCGAGAAATTCCAGCACTTCGTGTCGAAGATGCAGCTCAAGCGCTTCCTTGACGAGGAGAACTGGCTGCATGTGTGGAACAAGCACGCCGGCAAAGTCATTCGACAGCGACACGACAAGACGTTCGGCGAGACGCACCTCTATTCGATCGAGAACGAAGCGGGTGAAAGGGACACCTGGTTTGAGAAGCGGCTGAACAGGCTGGAAAGTGCGGCCGAACCGCTGCTGAAGCGGATCGAGGATGCCGCCGCTCTCGACCTCGCGCCGACCTTCACCAATGCGGAAAAGGCCGTGCTCGACCGCTTTTTCTATACCCAGTGGAAGCGCGTGCCCGATTTCCTGGGACAGGCGGCATCGCTCAAGGGTCATGAGGTGCTCGACGGTATCTTTGCGCGGCTGCGCGACCGCCACCCCGATCAACTGGACAGGCTGGCCCAACTCGATACGCCGGAGAGCCGAAAACGCCTGCTGCAAGGTGGTAAGGTCCTCGGCCTGGCAACTGACAGTAATCGCATCCTGTCGTTGTTCGCTCGGCGCGGGCTCCTGGTCCTGCAACTCCCTAACACCGGCGATGGCTTTATCGTCGGCAGCATGCCGGTGGTGCGCACTAGCCGCTCGCTCGAAGACGTCGATGGCGAGGTCTGGCTTCCCATTACGCCGCGCCTGGCGATCGGCCCGGGTCTGACCGAGGGCACGATCTCGCTCGCCAAGTTCGATCCCGCGATGCTCGAGCAGTTCAACCGGATCATCGCCAATCGCAGCACCATGTTCGGTGGTCCCGATCCGGCGCAGATCGAGCGGCTCGGACAATGGCTCAAGGCCCGGGAGCATGCGACGCCGACAAGAACCGCACGGGATGACGCGTCGGATAGCAGGGACGCTTGAATCCCAGCTTCCCTCAGGCCGGCATGGCACCGGGCAGATGCCGTCCGACGTCGCCGTCATCGAAGAAATAGAGCATCGCCTTCACGGCTTCGTCGCCGCGAATGATCGCAGCAGCAATGCGGTGATTGCCGTTGTCGATACGCACCGGCTTTGCCGGATCGCCACCATCTATAGCGAGGCGTATCTTGTGGTCGTCGTCCGGCAGGCCCTGAACGACGAAATGGGCGATACGGCGAATATGGAAGTTACGGCTGTCCGGGCCGTGGAGTTCGTCCTTGACTTGGTCCCATGCGCGAGACTCGAAGTCGCCGGCAGCCAGCGCCATCTCGATCTCCGCTTGATCGATCCGGCCACAGCCCCAGAGGACGCCGTCAAGCGGATCGACCGCGGCGGCCAAAGGAGGAAGCGGGACGATGTGGGGGATGATTTTCATTGCTCTTCTTCCTGTCATGCGGCCCTCGCCGTGCGCTATCACGTCGCAACCGCATTGCTCCATATTGTGACCAGATCGGTGGCTATTTCGGCTGTGCTCGCTACCGGCGCGGTGATAGCCTGACCGAGAAACCGGGGGGTTGGCAGGATGGGAAAATTCGGAACGAAGCGCTGGCTGATCGCGTCAGCACTCGCTTGCACGGTGGCGGCTCCCGTCTGCGCGCAGACCGCCGATCCGAATGCGGCAACCACGGCCGAAACTGCGCGCCTGACCGCGGAGACGGCGCGACTGAAGGCCGAGGCCGACAAGATCACCGCACAGGCCGACCTCGAACGGATCAGGGTGTCCTCGCTCAATCTTCCTTCCTATGCCGGTACGAGCAAGCTGAACACTGGGGCCGGCGAGATGGAAGCGATGCTGCTTACCGCCCCTGCCGTTCGCCTCGCCGGCACCACGATCGCGCGCACCGTGCCGGCCGGCCAAAACGTGCTGTTGCTTAGCCGCGATGACGCGTTCGACTTCGGGATCGTCGGATCGATCACTGCCGAGCTCGATGGCCTGGCACGGCAATATGCCGCGGCCGGCATTACGCCGGTCGCCCCCTCTCAGGGACGATCGCCCAGCTTCATCCCCGGCGCGGTGGCGATCATTTCCGCCATCGCCGGGATGATCCGCTCCGAGACGGAAGTGACGGCAGCTACGGTCCCGGTATCGGATTCGATGCTGCTGACCGCGGTGGCGTCACAGCTGGGCGGACGGGCGCGGCTTCCGGCGAGCGCGATCGGCATGGTCTCGGTCGCCAACGACGGCGCCAATTCGCCGCTGCTGACGAGATTGGGCAACGTCGCCAAGCTGGATCTGATCGCGCTCGCCGAGCGCACTGCGCTCGCGGCAAGCAATGGCGGCAAGCCGAGCGATGCCGACAAGGCCAGGATCGACGCCATCGATGCGGTGCGGCGGCGCTACGACAGCTTTTTCACCCGGGTCGTCACTGCTGATACCCAGGGGGTCGTGCCGATCGCGCGGGCCGCCCGGCTCGAACTGCTCATGAACCAAGTCGGCGGCGTGCTGCGCGTCCATGTCGAAAAGTCCGGCGGCAGTCTGATCAACACCAAGAACATCACCACGTTCTTCGGCGTAGACCCAATCAGGGTCACCGGCGGCCTCGTCGTCAGTTACACGCTGACCGACCCTGCAGACGGCTCGGTGACGAGCGCGGGGATCATCCAGTGCCGGACAGCGATCAGGCGGCTGCGCAGCATCCAGGATGGCTCGGCGTTCAACGATCCCAACGCTTCGGGGCGCCAGCTGCCACGCGCGGCTTGCGACTGATGAGCCGCGGCCGGTCCTGCGCTTGCCCGGTGGCGACGGCGGCTATTCGCGCAAGCGCGGCACAACCGCCGCGTGCAGCCAAGATCCATTGGGAAGCGATAGCGGGGACCGTTCGACGCCAAGATCTCCGAGCCTATTCCGGCACGACGATTGTGAGAGGGGGGTTACAATGGCCGTCAAGATCAACCTCGGATCAGTCGCTGACGTCAGCCGGCTGTTTTCATACCCGAACAATTTCAACGAGGTCGGCTATCTCTCCCAGACGCTCGAGCAGACAATCGAAGCCTGGCTCAGATCGACGGTCGGCCGCGACGGTTTTGCCGCCCAGATTGCCGCTTCGATCCAGGCTGGCCAGGTTGTGTTGGACTATGATGGGCCTGGGGAACAAGATTATGCGGCCGTGCTTCCAGCTTATCTTGCAGCCGGCGCGCTGGGACTGAAAGGCTGTATCGCCGTCAACCAGGCCAGGCAGTGGCTTTATAACTGGCGTTTCATCCTGCCCCACGGCCTCGCGATGGTGCGCCACCAGTCGGTCCAGCTTCTACATTTCCCGCCCGACTATGTGCTCGAGCGCGACCAGGACTATCTTCTCGCCCACACCACGCTGCGCTGGGCCGCGTGCTTAGTCGAAAATGGGGCCGATCCTGCAGCGACCGCCCGTTACCAAACCATAGTCGACATCGCGCCGGTCGCCGCGCCGTCCGACGCAGGTGCGACACTTGAAGGGATCTACGGGAATTTCACCCCTTATATCCAGGCGCTACTGAAGCTCTGGCTGCCCCGGGCCGACGGCAAGATCCGACCGATGGTCGCCTTTGGCAGCCCGGTCAAGCAGTGGCTCAAGTCCATCTACAAGCTCGATCTCAAGGTCCTCGCCACCGCTCAGCTCGAGGTGGCGCCTGGTCTCAAAGTCCAGATCCTCGGTGCCAACCACCCCAGCTTCATCTACAATGGGGTGAAGGCGCAGCCGGGCGGCCCCACGCCCGCAACGCCGCTGGTGGTCGGTATGCGGATCATGCAGCAGGATCTGGTCGCGGCAGGCTGGCAGGTGCGCATGGCGGCCAACCCGGATGCCGATCCGGCGGCGACGCTTGCCGACCTCAACAAATTCTGGGGCGACCCCGCGCGACAGGAGCGAATCTGTGAACTGACCCAGCAGCAGGCCTTCGACAAGACGCCCGCCGAAGCTAAGCAATTATGCGCGACCATCCCCAAGGCGCAGATTGAGTTGCTTAGTTTCAAGGCACCGTTTCATCTCGAAGCGCTTGATGCCGAGATCGAGCGTATCCGCGATGAACTCGGACCACTCGACGGACGGGAGCCCGACAGAATCCCGTAAGGCTAAGGGCAGCACGAAGGCCCCATGCTAGCGGCGCAGGACAAGCCTCTGCTGAAGGCGTTTTTCGGCAAAAGTCGGCGAAGGCCCCGGTTGCGCGTTGGCCGCCTCGAGAAAGGCGACGATGGCGTCGGGATTGTCCTCGATGAGAAGCATCTTGGTGAAATCGCCATTATGGCCGCGATCGCGCGCGAGCTTCTCGACAAGCGGGAAAGCGGGTTTCGGATGGCCGCCGGGAGATGCCTTGGGCGGATCATAGGCAGCTGGGTCCCAGAAATTCCTCCCCAGGAACACCATCGGCGTCGGACTTGCTTTGGTGTAATAATTGATCGTCACGTCCTGGAATATTTCCTGGACGGTGCCAGCACTACCCGGCCCGAAGATCAATCCGCCGCTCGCTACGCTGACCAGGCCGTCCTCGCGAACCGAATTGAAGAAATATTTCGCGATCGAGGTCGCGAAGAGATTGGGTGGTTCGCTGCCATAAAGCCAGGTCGGGATGCCGAGGCTCGCGCTTGCGGGATCGATGGCTGGTTCGCGCCAATGGCCCAGTAGGTTGGTCCGCACCTGACACGCGCTGTCGATCCACAAGGTCGCGTCCGCGCTCATTTCCTGACTGCGCAGCACGGTAAGCTGGGTATCGAGGTCGGTGTCGGCAAAGCCCGCGAGAAACGCGCCGAAATTGGCCGCCTCCATCAATCCAGGGCCGCCGCCCGTCACGATAGTGAACCCTTTGCGGCGCAGTGCGCGGGCCATCACTGCGACCTGGCGGAACGCGGGGTCACCGCGCAGTGTATCATGCCCACCCATGAACCCAATCACCTTTGCGGGATTGGCGATCAGGAAATCGTCGATGGCGTGCTCGATCGCCGCGTCATGCAGGCGCGCGGCGATTGCCTCGCCGATGCCAAGCGGCCTGGGCTGGCCGGCCGCGACGTCGTAGAACCAGTCATAAGAGCGCTGGTCATACGTCCCAGGCCAGCTTGCTGGATCGCCCGGAACGTAAGTATCATATAGATCGGTAACCGAATAAAGGCCCGGCGGCCGCAAATGAAAGGGATGAACGACAGTCGCCGGGAAGTTCGCAATCCAGGTTTCGAGTGGATCGGCCATGTTCATCTCCCCGGTATCTTGCCTACCTGTCACGAACTCACAGCGATATCCATCCCTGATTAGCGCCGAATCGGATCGTTTCGACAACCCGACACAGGCGCCGTCCGACCCCGACCGCTCGATCAACGCGACACCGAGACCGCTCAATCACGACCCGTGCCATCGCGCTGTTGCATCAGAAGCCGATAGCCGCCCGCGGCGAGGCGCCGCGCTTCGCCCACCAGCCGGCGCACGCGCGAGCGCAGGGAGTCGGATCGGCGGACGGCCGCCGCGTCACCGGCATCGTCGCGACCGAACAGCACCTGGGCAATTTCGGCCTGGCTGGCGCCCGCGACTAGCGCGTCGTGAACCCGCAGTGCCAGGAGCCAACGACCGATCCGCCGGTCCGCCGGGTAAAGAGAAGCGGAAAAACGCCGGTGGCGGCACAGGTCGATCAGCCGCCGGAGCGGCAGGATCTTTGCGCTCGCGGACGCGATCCCGTGAAGGTCGTAATGGAGCATGACCGACCGGCCCGCGGCGAGGCTGCCGCGCGCGATATCGATCCTGATATGGTGCCAGCCATCCGAGAGCACCGCATGCTCGCCGTCCCAGCCGCTGACGATCGACAGCCAAGGCGCCAACGCCGCGGCTTGGATCGCATCCGGATGACCGGGATCGATCGGCTCTGCGCGTGCGCGAAGCGCACCGGGATCGATTTCGGCACGCCAGATGATCCGGGCGTCCGGGGCCTCGACCTCCGGTCGCTCGGCGAAAGTGAATCCCCCATTGGACAGGGTCGCTGTCGGGCCGCTGTACATCGGCGCCAGTTCCCCGGCTCGCCTCGCCCGCGCGGGCAAACCAATCGATATAGCCGGGATCGCGACGCATCCATTCCCACATCAGCCCGGCCCGATCGATCCCGTGCAGACGACTATAAGAGCGGGCGTCGCGCCAGTCGCTCGCGCCCCGATCATCGGGTGTCGCAGTCATGGCGGGGACGCACGGCGACCGATCGCGACGGGATTTGTCCAGAATGGATCAAACGCGCGACGTCGGACACCCCGATATATTTTCATTATATTCTTGACGATCATGCGCCGGAAGCCATTGTATCCATGACATTTAGACGAAGAGTCGCCAGGCCGTAGCGTGAGAGCTGCCGGCCTTGCCGGCACAGCGTTGGAAGGGCGATTGCGGGGCCTTCGGCAGCTTGAGACGCTGCCCGCGATCGAGTGACTGCCCGATGGGCATGCACATCGTGGGGCAATTGATCGAGTTGATCGACCAGGTGGGATGCGCCGACGATCTCACGCTCGCCATGATCGAGATCTGCACGACCCTGGGATTTCAGTTTTTCGCGCTGACCCACCATGTCGATATCGCTTCGGCATCGGCTTCGGCGATCCGGCTGCACAATTACCCGTCGCGATGGGCCGACTATTATGACGGCAATGCGCTGGGCGTGTCGGACCCGGTGCACCGCGCAAGCCACACCACCAGTGCCGGCTTTCGCTGGTCGCACATGGCGGGGATGATCCCGCTCACGGCGGCCGACAAAAGGTTGCTCGCCCTCGGCAGCGAGCACGGCATCGGCGACGGCTATACCGTGCCGGCCAACGTCCCGGGCGAAGCGCTCGGATCGTGTTCGTTCGCCAACCAGGCCGGCCGCCCGCTGCCCGAGGCGATGCTGCCGATCGCACAACTCGCCGGCACGTTCGCGTTCGAATGCGCGCGACGGCTCTGGTCGGTGCGCACAATCGATGGAGAGGAGAAGGCACCGGTGCTGACCGATCGACAGCGCGACTGCATCCTGTGGGCAGCGCGCGGCAAGAGCGACTGGGAGATCAGCCGCATCCTGGGCGTGAGCGAAGAAACGGTCGCGGTCCATATCAGGCAGGGCTGCGAGCGTTATGGCGTGAACAAAAGAACATTGCTGGCGATCCGGGCGCTGTTCGACGGAACGCTCACCTTCACCGACATCCTGCGGCGCTGATATAACCCTTTTCCGGTATATCGCGGCGGCGTGGTCGACCCGATCCTTGGCGCTTCACTGCCAAGAAGGTCCTCAGCCATGTTGCATGTCCTGCGCTTCGGCGCGCGCCCCGTACCCGACCACGTGCTGCGGGCGATGTTCGCCGCCCGAAAGAGGGTCTTCATCGATCTGCTCCATTGGGACGTGCCGGTCGTCGATGACCGCTTCGAGGTCGACCAATTTGACGACCAGCATGCGCGCTACCTGGTGCTGGCCGAGCCCGGTGGCCGCCATCTCGCATCGACGCGGTTGCTGCCAACAACACGGCCGCATATCCTCGACAGCCTCTATCCCCAGCTCTGCGAAGGCGGACCGCCGCGCGGCGACGCCATCTTCGAGATCACCCGCTTCCTGCTCGATCGCGACCTGAGTAGCCGCGAACGGCGCGCGGTCCGCGACACGTTGGTCATGGCCCTGGTCGACCATGCGCTCGCCCACCAGGTGACGAGCTATACCGCGATCGCCGAGACCGGCTGGCTGCAGCAAATCCTCGCCTTCGGCTGGCGCTGTCGTCCGCTCGGCCTGCCGACGCCGATTGCCGGCAAGACGCTCGGCGCCATCCGGATCGATATCACCGCCGACACGCCTGCCCTGCTGGCCCGCGCCGGCATCGCCCCCTTGCCCGGCCATGGGCAGGACGAACCCCGCGTCGCAGCCTGAGACCGGAGAAATCATCATGCCGTCGCTATCAGCGTCAATCGAACATTGGGCCGCCAGGTTGCTCGAGTCGGGCTATTGCATCCTTCCCGACACGCTCCCGCCCAAGACGATTGCCGCGCTGGATGCCGATCTCGCGTCCGACTTCGTGCAAACGCCGTTTTGCCAAGGCGGCTTCTACGGCGAGACGACCAAGCGGTTCGGACGGCTGCTGGCACGATCGCACCATACCGCAAGCCTCGTCCAGCACGAGCTCGTCCTCGGCGTGGTAGACAGGATTCTCTCGCCCTGGTGCGACACGATCCAGCTCAACGTTGCCCAGGCGATCGCAATCCATCCCGGCGCGCCGGCACAGCTGCCGCATCGCGATCAAGATATGTGGCGAATACCGACCGGCGAGGCGGAATACTTGGTCAATGTCCTCTGGCCGCTGACGGAGTTCACGGCTGACAATGGCGCGACGCGCGTCTGGCCGAACACGCACGGCACCAACGCGGCCCTCCCCGGACCGGACGAGGAAGATAAGGGCATCGCGGCAGCGATGCCGACCGGCGCGGCGCTGATCTTCCTCGGGTCGACCCTGCATGGCGCCGGCGCCAATGCCACCGGCGAGGTCCGTCGCGGCGTGGTGGTAGGCTATTCGCTCGGATGGCTCAAACCGTACGAGAATCCGTGGCTGGCCTATCCGCCCGAGGTCGCACGCACCTTTCCGCCCGACCTCGCCGCTCTGGTCGGCTATCGCCAGCACCGCCCCAATCTCGGCAATTACGAGGGGCAATGCCCGTCGGTCCTGCTCGGCGGCCCGATCGACCAGCCGCTCGCCGCCGTCGATGCGCTTCGCCCCGACCAGCGCGCAGCGGTCGATGCTTTCGTAGCGCGGCAATCGCCGCCGGCATGAACCCAGGAGTCACGTCGGAGCGGGTCTATGCCGCACTCAAGGATCGCATCCTGTCGGGCGCGTTCCGGCCGGGCGCCAAGCTTGAGCCCAACGCCATCGCCCACGACCTGATCAGCAGCGTCACGCCGGTCCGCGACGCGCTGCATCGCCTGATCGGCGAGCGGCTGGTCGAAAGCCACAGCGGCGAGGGATTCCATCTCCCGCACGTGACCGAGCCCAATCTCGCCGATCTCTATGCCTGGCATGGCGAGATCCTCGCGCTGGCGCTGCGGACCGGCGACCGTCCCGTCACGCCGCTACCCGAGCGGACCCGGGAAAACGGAAAAGCGATCGCCTACGAGACTGCCGGGCTCTTCGCGCATCTCGCATCGGGATCGAACAATGCTGAGCATCGATCCGCACTCGATGCCGCGGGCGAGCGCCTGCAACTCGCCCGGCGTATCGAGATACGCCTGTTCGACGATCTGAGACCAGAACTGGACGCGATCCGCGATGCGGCCGGAGCGGCAGACGTCGCCCCCCTTCGCAAGCTGCTTGTGCGCTATCACCGGCGGCGGTTGCGGGCGACGGCGGCCATCGTGCGGGCGATCTATCGCGATCGCGAGACCGGCGCGGCGGACCGGGGCATCTAAACATTCGCGATATATTCTACGTATAAATTACGGATATCGAACGCGATTTCCTACACTCGCGACGCTGTCGATTGGGCAGCTAGATGGAGAGTGACATGGAACGCGACAATGATCTCATCGACCTCGGCAGCGCGAGCGCCGAGACCCAGGGCCCGGTGTTCGGGCACAAGGACGACCTGATCGGCCAGAACGTGGCCGGTCTGACCGACGACTGACGGCGGCGGCGCGCGGGAGAACATCCCGCGCGCCATCGTCCAGCCTCATGACGCTCTCGCTCGCACCCGGGGTTTCGTTCTGCGACGTGGATGGAGGACGGGTGTTTCTCGACCTCAACCACGACCGCTATTTCAGCCTTGGCCGCGTCGCCGATCCGGCATTCGATGCTCTCGTCCGCGGGCGTGGGCCGAGCGATGCCGAGTTGCACCGGCTCGAGGCGCTGGCCGATGCCGGGATCCTCGTTCGTGATCCGTTTGGCGAAGCGCCGCGTGCCTGCCGTGTGGTGCGGATCGAGCGCGCGCCGCTCGACCAGGATCTTGCGGTCGATCTTCGCACAATGCGCGTGGTCAGAAGCGCCATCGCGTTCCGGCTCGCCAAAAGCGTCTATCGGCGGCGTGGGCTTCCCGATGTCTGGCAGCGTTTCCGCCGCGAGAAGGACATGCGCCTGTCGGCGCTGCGCGCCGGGACGCCGGCTGAACTGGACGAGCTTGCCTATCGCTTCGACGCGGTCGCCCGGATGGTCGGCGCGCTCAACCACTGCGTGCCCTTCTCGCTCGCGATCGCGGGCGCCTGCCTCGCGTCCGGGCTCAAGGCGAACCTGGTGCTCGGCGTCAAGCTTGCGCCGTTCCAGGCGCATGCCTGGGCAGTCGCGGGGCATACGCTGATCAGCGACCGGCTCCCGACCGTGTCGCAATTCACGCCGATCGCCATCGCGTAATGGCCGAGCGCTACCTCGCCTTTGCCGCCTTTACCCACGAACGGCCCGGCCGATGGTCCGCTCGCTTCGGAGATCTTGCCAGGGAAACCGGCTATTCTCTTGTCGAAACGACAGACTTCGTCGCTATCGTCGAGGGCCGGTCCCTGGAAGTACGCCATTGCGGCGTCGATGGCCTGATCGTCGGGGCGCTGTTCAGATGCGGCGAGCGCCGCGCCGCGGAAAGCCTCACCGCTGCCGAGGGGCACACCATTATCGCATCCGCCGGCCAGGCACTGATCGACCGATTCTGGGGAAGCTATGTCGCGCTGTTGGGCAGTCCCGACGGTCCCGCGGCGATCGTACGCGCGCCGATGGGCGACCTTGCCTGTTATTATTGGCGCGGTCCGGACGGGTTGCTTCTGGCGTCGGACCCCGCTTTGCTGTTTCGCGCACTCGGCGTGCGGCCGACAATCGACTGGCAAGCGCTCGCCCGGCATCTGATCGCACCCAATCTCTGCCGGCCCCAGACGTGCCTGGGGTCGGTACTGGAACTTGCCGGTGGCGAGCGGCTGCCCACGACGGCGCAAGCGCACCCTGAGCCGCTATGGACGCCTTGGACCTATGTCGCCGCCGAACGCCGTCTTGACGACAAGCGGAGTGCCGCCGAGCGCGTTCGCGAGGCAATCCTGACCTCGGTCGCGGCCCGCGCCAGCTGCTATGAACGAACCGTGCTGCTGCTGTCGGGCGGGCTCGATTCCTCGATCATCGCTGCCGCGTTGGCCGACGCCAATCATAGCTTTGCCGCGCTCAACATGGTCACGCATGCCCGCGGTGGCGACGAACGCGACTATGCGCGGAGCGTCGCTGCGCATTGCGGGTTTCCGCTGCATGAAGTGTCCCGCGAGGCAACAACGGTCGACGTCGAGCGATCGGCGGCAAGCGACCTGCCCTACCCCAACGAGCGCAGCTTCGCCCAGGCGACGCGCAATGCGGCGGATGCGCTGGCACGGCAGACCGGCGCCAGCGCGATCGTCAATGGCGGCGGCGGCGACAATATATTCTGTTCGCTGCAATCCGCGGCACCGCTTGCCGACCTCCTCAGCACCCGCGGCCTGACACGTTCGGCGATCGCCCTCACCGACAACCTCGCGACCGTCGCCCAGGCGACCCATGCCGCCGTTGTCCGGCAAGCGATCGCGCGCCTGGTCTGGCGATCGCCACGCTATCGCTGGAAGGCCGAGACCGAGCTGTTGAGCGGCAAGGCATTGCCGGCGCTGGACACGGCACTCGATCACCCCTGGCTCGATCCGCCCCGGGGGGCGTTGTCGGGATCCGCAGGCCAGATCGGCCTTCTCCTGGCGGCACTCAGCCTGGTCCAGAGCCCGGGCGCCACCGGACCGCACCCGTGGCGCAGCGTGCTCCTCGCCCAGCCGATCGTCGAAGCCTGCCTTTCCGTTCCGACCTGGCTCTGGTTCGAGCGCGGCCGCAATCGGGCGATCGCGCGCCATGCGTTCGCGCCGCTACTGCCCGAGACGATCGCCTGGCGCCCGTCCAAGGGAGCGATGGACAGTTTCGTGGTGGAGATTTTCGACGCTCATCGCGCGCGGCTGACCGCCATGATCCTCGACGGGCGCCTGGCGACCAGTGGGTTGATCGACCGCCCGGCGGTCGAACGGATTCTCCGCAGCGAAGGACCGGTCCGCGGCGTGGCCTATGGCCGCATCATGCAATTCGCGGATGTCGAAGCATGGCTCGCGTGCTGGACAGATCGCGCCGGATGACGATCACGGCACCTTGCCGCCAGGCACGCCGCGCCGCTGCTCGCGCCAGGCCCGCCAGCGGGCGAACATCGCCGCTTTCGCCGGCGACGGGTCGTCGTGCCCCTGGAGCCAGAAGGAGAACCAGTCGAGATCGCGCTCGAACACCGCCGCGCGATGTTCGGGCTGCCATTTGTTGTGATATTCGTCCGGGTAGAAATAGAGATCGGTCGGCTGCCCCTGCGAACGAAGCGCGGCATAGGCATGGACGCCGACCAGCAGCTCGTAATCGGCCAGTTGCATCAAGAGCGGCGTCGCCACGCGGTCGGCGTTGAGCGCCAGTGAATAAGGCCGCCAGAAGGCCCGATCGACGGGATAGGCCGGCGGATAGCCGTAGCTGGTGCTCTCCTTCTCCCATGCCGGCCCGACCACGTCGTCGCTCGACTCGTCGACGCAACAGCTGCTCAGCGCCGCGGCGGCGAACCTTGGTGTGTTGATGAGCGCAAAACGCACCCCGGAGGCGCCGTCGCTCACTCCGGTCAGCCCCAATCGCGTGGGATCGGCGATGCCCCTGGCAATCAGCAGATCGAGTCCACGGTTGATCGCCGAGTTCATGCTTCGGCGCTCCGCCCAGTCGCGGAGCTCGGCCCGGTCGATATCGTCGGGAGCCTTGACCGCGGGATCGGCGGTCGCGGCCGACGGCGGGCGGCTGATGCTGAGCACCGCGAATCCCGCCTGGGCAAACAATTGGATCGGATAGTCGTTGCCGGTGCCGCCGCGCAGGAAACCCCGCGACCAATATTGGGTGACAATGACGGGCAGCCGGCCGCCGGCATAGTCCGGCGGGAGGACGAGATCGCCATAAACCGGCAACCCCTTCTCGGTGCTCCATTCGAGCCGCTGCACTTTGCCTAGCCGCAAATTGCGGATCGATGGATTGGGATCGAGCAGCACGCGCTGCCGGCCATCGCTGACGTCGATCGCCACCAGTCGCGGCGGCTGCAATGAACCCTGGCGAACGCACAGCAAGGCGGAACCGTTCGGGACGCAGCCCTGGATGACGTCATCTGTTCGCAGCACGCGCACGGGCTGCCCCCTGCCCGGGCGCCAGCGGTAGAGCGCGGTGTACCGGCCGTCCCAGCCCTCCAGCTTGAGAAAGCTCAGCAGCTTGCCGTCGCGCGACCACCACAGATCCTTGAGCCTGCCGCTGCAGGCCGGCGCTGCGCAGGCGATCGCCTTGCCGTGCGGATCGACGGCCCTGATCGTCCAGGGCGCAAACGCAGCGGTGCCGGCCAACTCTGCCCAGGCAGTCAGCCCGGCCCTGCTCTTTCGACGCCCGGTGATCGGCTCGGCCCCGTCGAGCGCGAGGAGGGCGCGCTCGGCCGCCGACGCCGGCCTTGTCGCATCCGAGTCCGGGTCGATCGCCACCTCGTCTTGCGGCAACGGACCGGGAATTTGCGGGCGAAGCGCGATATGCGGCGCCATCCGCTCGTCAAAATGCCACCCGCTTCGGCCTTCCTGATCGATCGCCGTATCGGCCGCCACCCGCCCGCGATCGACCGAATAAAGCAACGAACGGCCATCGCTGCTCCACGCCCATTGGTTGATGTCGTCGTCGGCGTGCGTGACCATGCCGGCGGGCTTGCCGTCGAGCGTCGCGCGCCACAGCTGGGTGCGCCCGTCGAGCCGCTTCAGGAAGGCGATCGACCGACCATCGGGCGACCAGCGCGCGGGATCGAGCCGCGGAAACCCGATGCTCATGTACATGCCGCGCGACGCGCCTTTGACCATGAGATAGTCGCCGCCGCGATCGAGCACGCGCGGCGGCGCGCGCCCGGTTACGTCGACGACCACCAGCGCCTGACAATAGCCATTGGTCGCGAGATCGGCGCGCTGCAGGACGGCGGCGACGTAGCGGCCGTCGGGCGACAGGCCGAGCGGCGTCGGCCCCTCGACCGGCTCGGCATCGGGCCGGCCGATATTGACCAGGTCGATCAGATCCCTGGCGGTGATCGGTCGCGGCGGCTGCGCCACGACCGGGGCGACCGGGTCCCAGCCCGCGCAACCGGCATAAGCCGGCACGGCCCAGAAAGCGGGGGCCATCACGATCAGGATGGCCGATCGAGGGAGACTGTGCATCGGGTTCACCACTTCTTCGTGATCGAGAGACTGACGAAGCGGCCGATCGCCGAATAATTGGTCGAATCGTACGGCGTATCGGTCACCGCGGTCGTGGCGATCGGCGGCGGCGTGGTGCCGAGCAGGTTCTGCACCGACAGGACCAGATCGAGCCCGCGAAAGGCGCTGGGTGCGCTCGACGGTGTGCGGTAGCGGAGCGCGAGATCAATCGTCGCCCGGCCCGGAACGCGCCGTGCCGGCGTGAAGCGCGGGTCGCTCAGCGCGCCGGTATAGGAGATCGCCGTGGTCAGCGTGGCATTGCCGTGAGTCCAGCCGAGCGTGCCGCGCCCGCGCCAATGCGGCGGGCTGAAGATGAACCCCGCCAATTTCGCTTCGGGCTGACCCACGTTGAATTGCCTGCTGCTGACGAGATAGCTGGCATTGACGTCGATCGAGAGGTGATCGTGCGGTCCGGCGGCGAGCGCGTAGGACGCGAGGATGTCGACCCCATGCGCCGGCTGGCGGCCGGCATTCACGTTGTCGTTGCTGACTATCGCGACGACCTTGGAGGGATCATAGACCAGCCCATCATCGGGCTCGAATAGCCCGGCATTGGCGACAACGGCCTCGATCTGGACGAGGCTGGGCGAGCGGGTGACGAAGGCGGCATAAAGCGGGTCGCTGAGCGCCTTGGACGCGAAGGTGATCGGCATCACGATGCGGTCGATATAGCGGACCGAATAATAGGACAGGTCGAGCGAGAAACCGGGCACCGCACGGGGATGCAGCGACGCGGTCAGTGCCCAGGTCGTCGCGCGTTCGGGCTTGAGACCCGGCCCGCCGCCCTGGGTGAACAACACCGTCGCCTCGGCAGGATAGCCCGACCCGCCCAACGCGGTCGCCGGGTCGAGCGAGACCACGCTGGCCTGGTAGCGCTGATAAAGCGTCGGCGCGCGGAACGAGCGGCCCCAGCTGGCCTTGAGGTCGAAGTCCGGGGTGGCTCCCCAGATCAATGCGACCTTGGGCGTCGCGACCGAGCCGAAGGCCCGATAGCGTTCGTAGCGGACCGCCGCATCGAGATTGAGGGCCATCGAACCGCCGCCGGGGCCGGCCGGCGACAGGATCGGCAGCGACATTTCGGCATAGCCGTAGGTATTCGATGTCGATCCGTCGAAATTCTGGAAATCGCCCGCGCCGCGAAAGCTGCGCAGCGCGGCGCGACGATAGCCGGCACCCATGGCGAGTTTGGCCGCGCCGCCGGGGAGGCCGAACAGTTTGACCTCACCCGACAGCTCGACTGACAGCCCGCTGTTGCAATAGCACCCCTTGGCCAGCTCGGCGCTGAACCCGGGTTCGCTATAGACGCTGCTAAAGTCGAGCCGGTCCTCGGCATAGCTGCCCGCCAGATCGATATGGAGCGCGTTCCCGCGCGACCAGGACAAGGTCGGCGCGATCGCGAACGAGCGTTCGTCGGTGCGCTGGTCGATCCGGTTGACCGCGCGGTCCCCCGCCACATTAAGCGGATAGGTGAACAGGGTCGAGCGGTCGTTGTAGAGGCCGTCGACCAAGATTTCGAACCCGCCACCAAGCGCTTGATGCGCGCTCACGAGGGCGTTGTGATTGCGCGCGGCCGGCAGCAAGGTAAGGCCGGTCGAGCGATTGGCGGCATAATCGCGCTGATACCAGTCGATCGCGCTGGTGCGATTATACTCATAAGCGATGATGAACCCGCCGATCGCCCAGCGGCTGCCGGCGGTCACGCCATATTGCTGCGCGAGATCTCCGCCGTCGGTCGATCCGCCGATCCGGCCGCGCGTTTCGATCCCCTGCATGTCGCGGCGCAGGATGATATTGGCGACGCCGCCGACCGCGTCCGATCCATAGAGCGCCGAGGCGCCGTCCGCGACGATCTCGATCCGGTCGACCGCGCCCAGCGGGATCGACGAGACATCGACGGCTTGCCGCGTCCCGCCATAGGAAAGGCGATGGCCATTGAGGAGCGTAAGCGTCGCATCGCTGCCCAGGCCACGCAGGTTGATCGTCGAGCCACCGCCGCTATCGGCCCCGCTCGACGACGGAACGTTGAACCCGATGCCGGGATTCTGTCCGCCGCCGAAACTTTGCGGGATGCTCCGGACGATCTCGCCGAGCGTGGCCTGGCCGGCGTCGCGGGCGGCCTCGCGCGTGACCGTGATCAACGGCGAGGCGACCCTGGCGCCGCGAATCCGCGTACCCGTCACGAGAATGTCGCGGTCGGGCGAGGCCACGTCCCCGACTGCGGGCTCGATGATGATCGACGTACCGGCCGCCCGTGCGCGCAATCCCGTACCCGCCAGCAGCAGATCGAGCGCTTCATCGAGGGTGAAGCTGCCCTTCAGCGCCGGCGCTTGTCGGCCGGCGAGGATGCTGGCATCGGCCAGCACGTTGCGTCCAGACGCCAGCGACACGGCGCGCAGCGACGCACCGAGCGATTGGGCCGGCAAATCGTAATTCTGCCGGTCGGACGGTGCGGCGGCGGCTTCGGGCGCGCACGACGGCATGACGGCGACCGTCGCCATGATAAGCGCAAGCGATTGTCCTAGTGTTGACTTGGGCAAATTGACCTCTCCCCCGAATGCGACCCGCGGATGCGCGGTGTCGTTCAGGGGCGAGGACGACGTAGCCTCGCTACTACCCTACGACTTTTTTCGAAGGAGGATTGTGCGCTCGTTCGGCCGGCTTGCGGTCAGTCCGAACATCGTCGCAACCGTGTCGGCGAAGCCGTCCGGATCGGCGACATGAAAGGCGCCGGTAATCCTCAGCCCGGCGAGATCGCGCGACCCGAGTTCGATCTGCCGTGCATTGTGCCGGTTGATCGCCGCAACCGCGTCGGCGAGGCGGTCGCCGTCGAACGAAACCATGCCTTTGGCCCAATCCAATTGCGCACCCGAGCTGATCATCGGCTGGGCGAGGCTGCCGTTGGGCATGAGCAGGACATAATGGCCGAGGGGCACCGCACGCCGCGCGCCGGCCGCCCTGGCGGGCGTCACATCGAGCGCGCCGCGCAACAAGGCGACTTCCACCCCACCCTGTCCCGGGCGCAGGTCGAACAGCGCCTGGCGGGCAAATATCGACCCGCCAGGCACATCGACGACGAACGGCCGTGCCGGATCCTCCGCGGCATCGACCCGGACGCGGCCGTGCTCCAGCGTCAACCTCCGCTCGGCCTGAGTGAAGGCAAGGTCGACCGCCGAATCCGTGTCGAGCGTCACCCTTGACCCATCGTCGAGGCGGACGGTCCTGATCTGCCCGCGCGGACTCGCGACCGAGGTCGCGGTGGTAACTGGCCCAGCGACCGGCCGGGTCCGGTCGAGAACGAACGCGCCGACAAGGCCAAGGACGGCAAACACCGCCGCGCCGGCCAGATAGCGTAGCGCCGATGTGACTGGCGTGCGCCGCGCCCGACCGAGATCGCGCCCCCGCCCCAGCGCCGAGTTGGTCAGGAACGCGGATTGATCCCAGCGCTTTAGCATGCGGGCATAGGCCAGGTGGTTGGCCGGGTCGGCCGAGCGCCATAGCTCGAATTCCGCCGCCAGGCCGGGCGCATCCGGTCCGCGCATCCGCGCGAACCACGCGGCCGCCTCGGCGCGCGCGCGGGCCTCGTCGGCCGCCTCCTCGCTCATCGTGTGCTGAGCACCCGATCAACGAAAGCGATGGCGCGGCTCATATGTTTCTCGACACTCTTCACGCTCAATCCGGTCAACGCTGCGATCTCGCTATAACTGTAGCCGTCGATTCGGTGGGCAAGGAAAATTTCGCGGGTACGCGGCTTGAGCCGGCGCATAGCAACTTCGAGCCGGTGCAGCATGTCCCGGGCTTCGAGGGCGGCAATCTGGTCGGGTCCTGGCAGGTCGATTTGGTCGGGCGGCACATGCGACGCCTCGAAGCGGCGCGCGGCCATCTTGGCCTGATCGATGACCAGGTTCGTCGCCGACCGGCGCAGATAGGCTTCCGGGCTTCCGATCTCGGTCCGACGCCGGTCGTCGAGTCCAATGAACCGGGCAAAGACCTGCTGGACGACATCACGCGCATTGTCGTTCGACGTTCGCCGCGCCAGGAAACGCAACAATTTGGGGCGCTCGGCCGAATAGAGCTGGCCGACCGACTGCGGCTGGCGCGCTACCACCCGGTCCTCGGGGGGGAGCGGATCGCCTTCGGCGAGATCGGTCCGGCCTCCGCCATCTGGGCGGGTCAAGGACATGGCGCGCCTCGCCGCGTGAGACGCCTACAGCCAGTTCCGGGGACGATTTCGACCAACATGCCAGCTCCGCGTTCGAGACGGAGCCGGCAGAAGCCGGGTGTTGAGAACATGCTTGAGACATGCGCCGGCGCCTTTAGCCGCGAGCGGCCTGGACATAGACGCCGGCCACCCGGCCGCGATGCTGGCGGGTCTGCTTACCCAAGCGAGGTTCTCACGCCTCGGCGTCGCAATCGGCGACGCATCAACAGACTAACTCAAGGGCTCGAAGAAGCAAGCAGTGGTGAACCCTCGACGACACTCAATTCAGTTCAATGTCTAATCTTTCGTCTTTCCCGAAGGACGCCGCTCGACAGGCCACCTGCGGGAGGCACCGTGTCCGCTTCGCGATATTGCGCAGGCCGCCGCGCCTTCAGCCGATTGTAGAATTCACCCGTTGTCGGCGCTCGATCGCGATCCCGGTCCAGAGCAGGGCCAGCAACGGATAGCCCGAGCTTCCCATCAGGATTTCGTAGACGAGCGCCGGCAACGATGGCTGCATCGCCTTGGCGACATGACCGAGGCAGGCGATGAATTGCAGCGCAGCGGAGGACAACAACCATAGCCTCGGGCTGCGGTATCCAAGCAGCGCCAGGGCGAGGAATACGGCAATGTCGATCGTTGCGACGACCGGTTCGAAATGGACGAACCGGACCCCTGGGGTCGATGCCGCAATCTTCTGCAGATCGGTACCGAGCAGATAGACCAAAGCGACGAGCAGCTCGGTCGTCCCGGCCCAACGCCATGCCAGCAGGAGGCTGAGCGCGACCAGCGGTGGGAAGCTGACGACATACCAGATCGTCCAGGCGGGCATATCCCGCAGGGCCATGTCCGTATTCAATAGTCAATTGGATTCACGCCACTATCTTGAGAGGAGCGGCGTCATCGGCACCCTTCGGGTCACATTCCGGCGCAATCAACCCCGTTTCTTGCGCGACTGCCGGCCATAAGTCGTGCGCCTGCCGCACCTGGGCTTGGACCTCGTAAGCGCGCTGGCAGGCGCTGTAGAGCAGGTCAATCGCGGCTTCGCCCGTCGTCGCGGGCAGCGCTGCGGCCGAGCGCTGCTCGAGCGTCAGCGCCAGGAATCGAAAGCCGTGGATGGCGGTCGCATCGGCGCTCTGCTCGAGCGGCCGGAATCCCTGCTTCAGCGTTTCGCCCAGCGCCTGTCGCGCGGCGATGATGGTACGTTTGAAGGTCATCATATCCCCTCGCCCGGCGGCGAGGCACGCCAGGCTATTGTGTGGTGATGGTTTTGGGCGGCATCGCGTTGTAGATCGCCTTGGCCCCGCCGATGACCGACGGGTAATTGGCCAGGATGATCACCAACGTAGCAGCGATCAACACGATCAGCGCGATCGTTTTGAGGGCCGGTATCAGGTCATCGTTCTCACTCCCGCGAATCTGAAGCGCCGGTGGCGGTGGGACGGACGACAATGTCCTCGGCCCCTGATCCGCCGACGCGTCTTGCGGTGGACGATATGGAGCATCGCTGGGAGCGGTTGGCAGTCGCAGAATCTGGCTAGTCATATTTTGGGGAGGGCCTGCGCTTTCCAGGGCAAGGCGATGTTCGCGCAACATCCGCGCCGCGTGCAGCCGGTTTGGAGCGCCCAATTTCCGTACCGCGACCGAAATGTGCGTGTTGACCGTATTGGCCGAGATTCCCAGCAGCCCCTCGATCTCGGCCGAGGTATATCCCTCCCCGACCAGTTCCAGGCACTGCAACTGCTTGCCGCTCAGCGACGCGACGCCTTTTCCCGTCATTACCTGCACTTAGCGCCTCGCGTTCGGAAATGGCAGTCTCTGCTGGTGTCGTCGCCGAGCCCACCGATCATCAGTTCGCACAGCACCTTTCTCGTCCGCCGGCATTCCGCCTCCTCACCGGGTAGTTCAGCGTAGCTCTGGCGGCGGTTACACCGCTCGCGATGAATTTATCGCTCGGCGCGTATAACCGCGAGGCCTTGCTCCGCGAACTTGCGGGCATGATCAGGCTTTCCCCTCTCATTCGCCGCCGGGCAGTTCACTGCTCCCCCGGGGCCGCGCCCCCGAAGGCATGAATCGCGAAGGAAAAGATGCGATGCGTCCGAGGGCAGCGGCTCGCTGACCAAGATTTCAATCACAAGCGTGTCGCGGGGTGGTGGCGCATGACCGGCGCAACGCTACCGGCAACCGATCATCCCTCGGGCCGGGACGTCGGCGAACTTGACGAACCGATCAACACCTTCGACCTCGCGACGGCCGGCATCGCCGACGCGCGCTAGCTGACCCGCTTGCTGCGCGACGACGCCGGTGCGCTCTACGCTGGCCTGCACGGCCACAGCTGGCGAGGCAATTGCGAGATCCGGCTGCTGTGGGTCGAAGAGCCCTAGCGTGGCGGTGGGCTCGGATCGGCACTGCTCGCGGCTGCTGAGGCGGAAGCGATCGACGGCGATTACGATCGGATCGTACTGACGACGCACAGCTTCCAGGCGCTCGACTTCCACGCGCGACACGGTTTCACTGCGTGGCCGAAATCTCCAGCTGTCCGTGCGGCTATTCCGCATCTTACCGCCCGGTGCGACGGCTAAGCACCCCACTGCGCTCATTCAATGCCTGACTGAACGTTGCCGAAATCTGCCGCTCGCCGCGGCAATTGCCACGATAAGACCATGTGGCGTGAGCTCACGCAACGCTGCCATCTACCCCGCCGCGATGGCTTTGGCGATTTCGTCGCTCTTGGCCTGTTTGAGCACGCTGCAATGGCGAATGCTTTCGAGCGTGCGTTCGTAGTTGAGCACGCCATTGCCGGACGCGCGAATGGCCGCACCGATCTTGGCGTCGATACGGGCCGCCTGATCGGCGCTGCACACGCCACCAAACGCTTGCGGCAGGCGGCTCGTAATGAAAATGCCATTTCCGTCAGCGGAAAGCTTTGCATAGTTGGCGAAGATCCAATCGGTGCCGAGATCGCGCGTGTCGGGGTTGCCGACGATCCCGAAGATCAAGCCGATCCGGTCGAAGCTGCGCATCCGTTTGTCGTCGAGCGCCAACAAATAGCTTGCGGCATCTTGGTGGCCGCTGAAGGCGGCGGCGCCAAGGGCACTCCGACGAAAGGTCGGGTCCTCGCTCGACAAGGCCTTGTCGACCAGCATCTCCACTGCGGTCAGCCCGCCGTCCTCCGCGATCACCTCCAGGGCATTTCCGAGGAAGGCCGGATCGAGCGCGGCCTCGTCGCCGGCCAGATATTTCTCGCCGGCGGTCTTCAATTTCGCCCGGACGGCGGGATCGCGCGCGTCGCCCGCCACCAGGCCGACGAGTTGCTGGCGCAGTTTCTGCTTGCCCGGATCTTCCTTGGCATAGACGCCGGCCGCAGGATCGAACCCGAGCGCCGTCAGCCGCGGCGTGTAGATCGACGCCATCAGCGAGCGATAAGCAGGAAGCGAGTCCGAGCCGATCAGCCCGCGCCGACGCAGGCCCGCGATGCGCTCGCCGCCATCAACGCTGGCCGTTGGCTCGGGATTCTGCGCCATCGCACGCGCCTCCGCAACTAACCATGACGCGGGTGCCTTCCCTGCACGGAACGCCGCCCACAGGCTGTCGGTGGTTGCGATCGCTTCGCCCGGCGAAAGGGTGGCGGACGATGCGATCAGTGCTTGCCAGTCCGCCGGGGCAAGGTTGAACCGGTAATAGCCGGTGCCCCCGACATTGGGCATGATCACCCCGGTTGCAGGGGCGTCGAGTGTCGTCGTCTGCTGGTCGAGCAACGCGCATTTCTTGGCGGCATCGACGCGCACACAGAACGGGATCGTCCACTGGAGCGGTGCGGGCGTCGACCCGAAGAATGCGTAGCGCGATTGGGTAATGGTCAGCTTGCCGTCGCGTCGCGCGATATCCACCACCGGCACGCCCTGTTGATCGACGAACGATTTGAACGCAGCCAGCACGCGGGGATCTTTCGCGGAATCAGCAATCGACTCGAAGAACTGCTCCGACGTTGCGTTGCCATACGCATGACGTTCGAGGTGAAGCCGCACGCCGGCCTTGAACTTGTCGTCGCCGAGATAGGCGGCAATCATGGCCACCACCTGGCCGCCCTTACCGTAGGTAATTCCGTCGAAGGCGGAATCGATCTGACTGTTTTCGGTGATCGGCTGGTGGATCGGGCGGCCGACCTCGAGCGCGTCGGTGTTCATCGCGCTGAACCCCTCGTCGAGCGCGCCGACGCCGATATTCAGTTCGGGCCGCCACTCGTTGCCGATGCGATAACCCATCCAGTTGGCGAAGCTCTCGTTGAGCCAGATATCGTCCCACCAGGCCGGTGTGACGAGATCGCCGAACCATTGGTGCGATAGCTCGTGCGCGACGACCATGCCGAAGCCCTGCTTGTCGCCGGTGGTCGCTCCAGGGGCGAGAAAGATGATGCCGTCACCATAGGTATCGGCGCCGGCATTCTCCATCGCGCCGGGCATGATCGGTGTACCAATCTGGTCGAGCTTGGGGAACGGGAACGGCTTGCCAAAATAATTTTCCAACAGGCTCACGATGCGCGGCGTCTCCGCCATGACATACGCCATCTTGTCCTTTTGAGCTTCGGTCGCGACGGCGCCATAGGGCATCGGCTGGCCGCGCTCGGCCGTCGGCGCGATCATCCCGGCCTTTCGCACGAACGGCCCGGTATCGATGGCGACGAGATAGGTTGGCAACGGGCGGGTAGCAGCGAGCTGATGTTTCTCCAGTCCGCGCGCCGCTTTGGTGACCGAGGCTACGGGCGCGTTGCCGACCACCACCAGACCAGGATGCGTCGTGACCGACACCGTAAACGGCGTTTTGAAACCGGGCTGGTCGAAACCGGGATAGGCGGCGCGGGCATCGATACTCTCGAACTGCGTCCAGCTATACCATTTATCACCGACCTTGACGTGAAACAGCCCCGACGCGCTGTCCGAGAAGTTCCCCGAATAATCGAAGATGAGCGTGGCGGCGCCCGCCGGCAACGGCGAGGCAAAATCCAGCCGCGCGGTGCCTGTCTTGTCGACCTGCGTCCATTTTGCTGCGATCGCTTTGCCGCCGGTGATTGCAACAACTTTCGACACGCGCAAATCGCGGCCATGGATGTACAAGGACGAGGTGGACGCCTTTACGGTGATGTCGATCTCGTCATGCCCGGAAAACGTCGCGGCTTCGGGCAAGATCGTGAAATCCAGGCGGTAGGCTTTGGGAACCGCTGTGTCGGGGAGTTTGCCCTTGGGCGCAGCTGCGTCCGGCTCGATCTTTGTTTGGCTGGTCCCGGCAGGGCCCGCCGCTTGCGGGAAGGCCATCGCAGTGGACGACAGAAACATGGTGGCGACAACAAGACTGAATGAAGCGCGCATCGGACCCCTCTTGCAACGGTGTACTAGAAGGGTAAAACGCACAATAGGGTGGGGCAAGCCTAATCAACGGCGTAGGAAACCGGAATCGGCGGCTGCGCGCCCTATCTTCGGACGTTCAGCTCTCTCTAAGCTCATCCCGAAAGCCGACATTCGTTTACATCGCGGCGATTGACATGCGCCGGGTGGATTTCGCCATGCCGTTCGAATGCCTTTACTAATGGACCCGCGCTTTCCGCTATCTTGCGCAAGCAACCTGATTTCCTAGCCGCGCCTCGGTGCGTCTGACTACTGGCGGACAAAGGTCGAAGTCGAGCACCAGATGCAGGACAAGGGGGACGAGCACATGAAGTCGCTCGGCCAAAAGCACCGCAGGGCCATCCACTTCATCAGTCTAACGCGAACCGGTCTCTGCACCTCTCCGGTCCAGGGCGCCAATTTCTTCCAGGCCGCCGATCATGAACGCTCTAGGTGAACATGTTCTAGCAGCCCTCTCGTCCCAATCTTGTGCCGTGCCTGGGCCACGCTCGCACTCCGGGGCAACAAATTCTGCATCTTTCAGCAAGACGCGGAAGATTTATCTCGTATTGATAGACCGATCAATACCGCAAGACTGCGTCAATATTCGTTGAGTCATCTCTGCGATTATGTCTATTAAATCGCGCGAAATCAATGGGATTTATTCAACAATTTGGCAGAATATCTATTTTTTTAGCTCTTAATTCTATATAAATACCCAGGGGCGGTGCAAAATGACGAAAAAGCGGAGCATTTTCTACGCCGGCGTAATCGCGCTTTCGGTAACGACGCCCCCGGCAATGGCGCAGACGCCGTCTGCGACTTCTGCCGCGGAGCTGCATCATTTCAAGGTTGCCGCGGGACCCTTGCGTGAAGTCATCGCCGAAATTTCGTCCCAGGCGCGCGCCAGCGTGTCGGTTGAAGACGCGGCGGATCTCGAGGTCCCTGCAAACGGCGTATCGGGGGACTACACCTTGGCGGACGCCATTACCCATGCCCTCGCGGGTACTCCCCTCAAGCTCGCGGTCGGCGTCAACGGGGCATTTCTCATTTCTCGCCGCGATGATGAGACCAACGTCATCGTGGTGCGGGGGCGGCGCACGGATTTTGCGCTCAATAGTTCCAGCCTACTCACGCGGACCGACACGCCACTTCGTCAGACGCCAGGTACGATCGATTCGGTTACCGAGGAGGTTCTCGACAGCCAGAACGCGCTGACCATCAGCGATGCGCTGCGCAACATTCCGGGCGCGCTATATACAGCCGGGGTCGGGGCCGCGCCGATGATCGAGGGCATTCAGAGCGGCGGCCAGACCTTCACCAACGGATTGCGCAACGGCGGGTTGATCACCGATCCGCCGACCACCGACGTCGCCTCGATCGAGGTTCTCAAGGGCCCCGCCTCGATCCTGACCGGCACCGAGGTCGAGGGCGGAGTCATCAACTTCGTCCCCAAGCGAGCCGACGGTCGGCGGCTGGTCGACGTCGATCTGGGCTTTGGTTCGGGCACCGAAGTCATCGCGGGGCTGGATTGGGGCGGTGCCATCTCGGCCGAGGATGGCATCTATTATCGTCTGGTGCTGCTGGCCGACCGCGCCGACGAACTGCCTGGTGGGGGCGGTCTCGGGCCGCACCAATATGTGATCAACCCTATCTTCGGCTATCGGGGCGGGAGCACGCGGTTCGATACGAGCATTCAGTTCTTCGACAAGCGCACGCCGCTCCGCCCCGCAGCCGCTTTCGATCCCGATACCGGCGAGTTTCTGTCCTATGCTCATATCGAAAACCGGGAGTCTGCGACGGAGCTGAAATCGGGACGGATGGTTTATAGTCTCGAACAGGATCTCGTCTCGTCGGGCAATCTTACGCTCACGGTGCGCAACCGTGGCTTGCTGCAGCGTGCGACCGGCAACTTGCGAATGATTGCTCCCTTGTTGTACGATGTCTTTGGTCTCGGATCGTTCGTTTCGGCTTTCGCTTACGACCAGCACGAAACTCAAGTGAGCGAGTACCTCGATCTCTATGGAAAGTTCTCCACTGGCGCACTCAAGCACCAGTTGATCTTCGCGTTCGACTTCGCCAATCGAATGCAGCACAATGCAACTCAGGTCTCACCGGGTATTACCAACACAATCCTGCCGCTGCCGCCGCTGCCTACGACACGCAACGATGCCGACGACGAGCAATACGGATTGGTCCTGCAAGACCAGATGACGCTCGGACGTCTGCACGCGCTCGTCGCCTTGCGCTATTCCTCCGCCCGCTCGCGGCTGGTCGCGGTCGATCCGATCACTCAGGTCAAGGCTACCGCCGCCACCGTGGTAAAGACCGACAAGCCACTGCCGTCGCTGGGTCTGGTCTATGACGTAACCCCCCTCCTTTCGATCTACGCCAGCTACTCCGGGGCCTTCAAGCCGGCCCGAGCTCTGGAAACAACCTTTGACGGCAACATTCTCCCCCCGGTCATTCGCAAGCGCTACGAGATCGGCCTGAAATGGGGTGCCCTGAGCGACAAGCTCTCGATCAATGTCTCGGCGTATCGCTTGCGTACGTCGAACTCGGCGCTGGCGGATCCGCTGCACCCGAACTTCTATATTCCGGGTCCCGGTCTGCGAGCGAAAGGCTTCGAGATCTCCGCGGCCGGCTCTCTGACACCCTCGCTTAAGATGCTGGCAGGCTACACCTACACTGACCAGAAGCTCGCAGACGGCACGCCGGGGCTCGGTGTGCCCGGACATGTTGCCAATTTGTGGCTGATCCAGACGTTCGATCTGCCGAACGACAGCAAGCTCACCATCGGCGCAGGCGGCAATTACAATAGCGGCTTTACCGCGAACCACGCCACGTTCAGCCCAGTCATGCGGTTCGTCGAGATCGATCGTCCTTACGTTTCAGCTAATCTGAGCGTCGGTTACACAACCGGCGGCGTGACCATCAACGCGACGATGAATAATGTCTTCGACCGGGTCAACTATGCGCCGGCGGTGGCGACGGGGCAACTCATTCGGGATATTCCCCGCACTTTCCGTATCATCCTCAGGCGCGAGTTCTGATCCATGCACATTGGCGCGCGGCCGGACGAGCCGCTGGACCCGGCCGTCGTCCAGACGGTGGCGAAATCCCGGCCCCCCGAATCCCGTCGCCGCACGCTGAAGGCGGATATGCGGTTCGCCGTGGGCCTGCTCAAACGGTATTTCCGCGCCGATCCCTATATCGGCGGAGCGTTGATCCTGCTTGATCTCTGCTTGGGCGGCGCGACCAGCCTAGCGATGTTGCGGGTCCAGGTCACGCTGGCATCGGTGACGAATGCGCTAGTCGAAAAGCAAGTAGACCGGATCGCGCCGCTTCTCTTCACGGCAGGGCTTCTGGCTCTGGCGTTCCTCGGGATCGTGGTGGGCGGGACGCTGTGCCGCTACGTGCTGCGCATTCGCGCGCGGGCGACGCTCACCGGCCAGACGCTGGATCGCTGGCTCGCCGATCGCCGCTTCTATTTCCTGCGTGATCGCCCAGCGCTCGACCATCCCGAGCAGCGCATCCAAGAAGACCTCTTCGTCTTTATCGAGAGGACCTTGCAACTCGCGCCGTCGCTATTCGGCGCGGTCATCTCGATGTTGCTCTACAGCGGTCAGCTCTGGCACCTCTCGCCCCCGCTGAAGCTGGCCGGCGGCACCGTCTTCATCCCCGGGGTTCTGTTCCTCGCCGCCTGCCTCTTCGCGATCGCCTGGACGTTCGTCACGCATTGGCTGGGCTCGAGCTTAACGCGCGCTGAGATCGTGCGGCAGAATCTGGAGGCGCAATTCCGCCAGGAGATGGCCTTCGTGCGCGAGAGCAGCGAAGCGATCGCCTTCGAGCGGGGCGAGACGGCGGAGCGCAATCGCCTCGACACGACGTTCGGCCTGATCCGCCTCAACTGGGCGCGCTATACTTCCGCCAACGTGCGGGTGGCGTTTTGCGGCGCGGTTCCGGGATTGGCCTTCATGTTGCTGCCGCCGCTGCTGTGCGCGCCGTTCGTACTGTCCGGCGAGATGACCATCGGCGACCTGCAGCTTGCCACCGCATCCTTCGCGATGGTGTTCCAGGCGATCGGCATCCTCATTCAGCAATACGATACCCTCGCGATTTTGCGCGCGGCGGTTTCGCGCCTTCGCTTCTTCGACGAAACGATGGACGAGCCAACGGATACCGGACCCACGATCGCTTCCAAGGGTGACGGCGGACTCGCGACCCGCGACCTGGTGATCCGCTATCCCGACGGAGCGACAATGCTGGAAGTCGGCGATCTGGCGATCGAGCCCGGCGCGCGCATCCTGATCAACGGCCGCTCGGGCGTGGGCAAGAGTACCCTGCTACGAACCATCGCGGGGCTCTGGCGCCACGGCTCAGGCGACGTCAGCTGGCCGGATGATGCCAAGGTTTGCTTTCTGCCGCAGCAAGGGCTCATGCCCGACGGCACCCTGGCCGCACTGCTCACCTATCCGCAGCCTTCCGGAACCATTGCCGACGAGCGCTGCGTCGAACTGCTGGGATTGCTCGGGCTCGGAAGACTGGTGCCCTATCTTCACGAGCGCGGGCAGTGGCGGCAGATCCTGTCCCCCGGCGAGCAGCAACGGCTCGCGATGGCACGAGCGATCCTGAGCGGGGCCGACTTCGTCTTCGCCGACGAGGCGACCAGCGCACTCGATCTGCACACAGAGGCAACGTGTTATTCGCTGCTGAGCGAGCGTTTGCCAAACGCCGCCATTATATCCATCGCGCATCGACCAAGTGTAGACGCCTTTCATAGTACGCGATTCACGATTTCCGAGAGGTCGGTTTTGAAAAGCGAAATAAAACTGTCTTCGCGCCGGGAATTGAGCGCATAATAACGGATCAATGCATTATGGGAAACATAGTTGATATAACCGCAGATTCTTTCAGCGAGGAGGTGACGAACTCGCGGGTTCCAGTCCTGATCGATTTCCACGCGCTTTGGTGCGGCCCTTGCAGGGCGATGATGCCGGCGCTCGAGCATATGGCTCGCGAGTATGACGGCGAAGTGAAGATCGTGAAGGTCGATATCGATGCCCAAGCCGCGATCGCCGCCGAATACGAGGTGAAGGGCGTGCCCACGCTGATCCTCGTCAAGGACGGGCAGGCCCGCGAACGGATCGTCGGGACGACGACGCGGGGCAAGTTGGCGGAACTCTTCGAACGCTATGCGGAGGGCGGCGAATGACCGCGCGCTCGGCATTCTTCGGCAATCAGGGCCAGAAGGACGCGCTCCTCGCCGATATCGAAGCTGGCGGGCTGCTGACCCGGTTGTGGCTGGCGGGCCAGGATCGGCGCTGGCGCTTTGACGTGCTCGCCACGGAATTCAATGTTGACGCCGGCTTGCTGTGCCTGGCGGCGGCGTTGGCGCCCAATCCGCAGGACGATGCGATGCGGACCTTTGCGACGGATCTGGTGCGGCGGCTGCCGCCGGGCGCCGATACAACCGGCTTTGTCCAGCGGTTCTATCTTCACTGCTGGTCGGAAGCCGGCTGGGCGATCGAGCCGCGCCTGCACGGCTCCGCCGCCCACGCCCCGGGGCACGCCATCATCAATCTCGTGCGCGACAGCCGTTCCGCGCCCATTGCTCCAACGGTCTGGCGCAAGGCGCGCAGGGCATTGGATGCGGCGGCGGACCGCTGCGAGGACGTCGCAGCGATCGATGTCCTGCGCGAGATGGCCTGGGACCTCAGCGAAAGCACCGGCGCCGTCGCCGATGTCGTCACTGCCTTGGGCAAGCTCCAGATCAGTGACAGCCACCGCGAAAACGATTGGTCGCCGGAACTGGCCGAACAGGCTAACAACCGGCGGATGGCGCTCTGGCGTGCGGCAAGCGACGATGTGGGAGCACCCACCGATCCGAACGACAAGATGGGCCATTTCACGAAAGTGCAGACCAGGTTCGCAGAAATGGCGCCCGCGTCGGAGCATGCGGCGCTTATCCAGCGCGGTGGCGAGTACGATCAAATGGCGTTCGCCAGGCTGAGTGCGTGGATGGATGCTGCGCGCGAGGCTGTGTTGATGCTCGTCGAACGACTTGCGGTTCCGACTGACAAGGCCGCCGCGGCAGCCTGAGGGCACATAATGTGCCGGTCGCTCGTCCGATAGGGCGCGCGCGCGCTGGTGGGCAAACTGGATAGGATCGCTAGCAATGTCCAATCTCGTGAATCGGGACGAGCTTCCCGCCTTCGGCGACATCGATCCCGCGGGCATCGACCGGCAGCTCGCCGAGTTGATCGCGCAGCGGGACGCCGCAGTCGCCGCGCTGACTGCCGAGGCGCCGGAGCGCTTTGCCGACATCTGGCCGTTGCTCGAAGAGGCCGGTCTTGCCATCGACGCGGCGTGGTCTCCGGTGGCGCACCTGGAAGCGGTGATCGGCTCGGAAGCGCTGCGCGCCGCCGTGAGCCGCAACCAGCCGAAACTGACCGAAGCCGGTATGCGCATCGCCCACGACGAAGCGCTGGCTGCGCTGTTCGAGGCGCTCGAACGGTCGCCCGGGTTCGCGGAGCTTGCCGAACAGGACCGTATCGCCATCGAGCGCGCGGTGCAGGTCGCCCGTCTTTCCGGCGTTCACTTGCCCGCCGAGGAAAAACGCAAGCTCACGGAAAACAGCGTGCGCCTCGGGAATCTGCAGCAAGCGTTCAGAGTCGCGCTGCTGGAGGCGACACAGGCTTGGAGCGAGCACGTTACGGACGAAGGGCTGCTGACCGGCATTCCCGAGGCTGCCAAGGCCATTCTTGCGGGCTACGCGCGGGGGGCGGGCCTGGATGGATGGGTCGTCAACCTCCAGCCCGCTTCCGTCCAAGCGGTCCTGACGTTCGCCGAGGACCGCGATTTGCGCCGGCGGGTCTATACGGCGCAGACCACACGCGCGTCGGACCAGGGACCGCAGGCCGGCCAGTTCGACAACGGCGCGCGCTTGCGCGAGATTCTCGAGCTCCGGCACGAGAACGCGCGCATTCTGGGTTTTGCTCATCCCGTCGAGCAGACGCTGGTGCTGCGCATGGCCAAAAGCTACGAGGACGTGACCACGTTCCTGCGCGATCTGGCCGCCCGGGCGCGACCGGCGGCCGAAAGCCAGCTCGCGGAAGTGCGGGCCTTCGCCGCCGCGGAGTTCGGTATAGAAGTGCTCGAGCCGTGGGACATGGGCTTCGCGATGGAACGCCTGCGCCGCGCCCGCTATGCGCTCGACGAGGGCGAGCTTCGGCAGTACTTTCCCATCGATCGCGTTCTGACCGGCTGGCGCGTGCTGCTTCACGATCTCTACGGACTGACGCTCGTGGCACGGCCAGAGGTCGACGTCTGGCATGCCGATGCCATCTATCACGAGGTCGTCGATCGGAATGGCGAGACGATCGCAGGGTTGTACCTCGATCTCCACGCGCGGCTCGGCAAGCGGGCTGGCGCGTGGATGTCCGTGGCGGTTCCCCGACGCGGCGATCGCGAGCCCGGTCTACCGGTCGCGCAACTCGTCTGCAACTTTCCGCCGCGCGACGAACAGGGCCTGGCCTTGCTCGCCCACGCCGACGTGAAGACCCTGCTGCACGAGACCGGGCATTGCCTGCACTTGCTGCTGACGCAAGTCGATCGCCCGTCGCTGGCCGGCATCAATGTCGAATGGGACGCGGTGGAGTTCCCGAGCCAGCTCATGGAGGAGTTCGCTTGGGATCGATCCGTGCTGGAGTGCATGTCGAGTCGCGTTTTGACTGACGAGAGTCTGCCGGCGGCGCTGTTTGAGCGCATGACGGCAGCACGCGCCTTCGGCGGGGCGCTGACGCTGCTCACGCAAGTGGAACTTGCGCTCTATGATATCATGCTGCATGGACCCGAGCCTGGCGACGATCCTTTTACACTGCTGGATCGGGTGCGCGAAGAGGTCGCCGTGATACGGCCGCCGTCCTGGAATCGCTTTCCTTGCGTATTCGCGCACGTATTCGCCGGAGGATATGCGGCGGGTTACTACAGTTACCTATGGGCCGAACTTTTGGCGGCGGACGGGTTCGCGCGCTTTGCCGAAGGTGGAAGGATGGCCCCTGCCGTCGGCGAAGACTTCCGCCGGGAGGTCCTTGCGCGAGGGGGCGTTCGGCCGAGCGCGGTGAATTTCGCGACCTTCAGGGGACGTCCGCCGGAGCTTGCCCCCCTGCTCAGGCGCTATGGTCTCACGCTCGAGGTGACGGCGGAGAACGCCCGTCAACCATCCGGTGATCACGAAACTTACTCGCGGCCACGCCGTATCGTGCTTTGAATAAGCGGCAGAAATGCGAAAGGCTGCGAAAGCCGCAAGCATAGGCCACCTCTGAAACCCTCCTTGTTGAATGCCGCAACCAATAGGCCGCCAGCATCAGCCGGAACTCCATCGCGATCTGATTGAAGGTCGTGCCGTTCTGGGCGCAAGTCTGATGAATCGTCCGCACGGAACATCGCAGGTAGTCGGCAACCATCTGGGGTGAGACGTCTTCCTGAGCTGCATGGATCGCAACGAACCGTGTGATCCTGCCAAAGCGTCCCCGGCCGTTGGGAAGCATTGTCGGGAGCGTGCCTTCACCGTGGTTCATGGCCAGAGACTGGCGCACCAGGCTGGCGAGCATCCCGGCTGCATCATGCATGCGTTCCGGCAGCACCGCGCCGGCTCGCATCTTGGCGACGAGATCGCGGATGATGGAAGCGCTGAAGAATGTGCCCGGGATCTTCAGGTTGAACGAATTTTCATCGGACGAGAACAACTCGCGGGCACTCCACCAGGCGGGACACAGAAATACGTCGAACTCCGCCCGCTCCCGCGCCACAAGCTCGAAGTCGATATTGCACGCAACGAAGACATCACCGGTATTCAGCGCGTAGAATGCCGGGGCGATCGTCGCCTCCAGCGATCCTGCCCGAACCACAAGCACGGCAGTCTTGAAATCGGCGGCTTGACGCAAGGCGGGCGGAGCTGTGCACAATTGGAAGGCGGCACCGGAAACCGCCAGCGTCTCGAATTCTTCCGTTTCGACTGGCGGCCCCTTCGCTGCATCGTGCAGGAAGAACCTCTCTGCGAACTCGCGCAGCCCGACATTCATCATCGCATCTGCTCTTCGATGTCCGCTATCGCGGGGCGGAAAGCGCTCGACAGCAACCGTACAGGTTCTACTCGCCGACGGGCAATATCGGTATAGGCTGCCGACTCATTATGGTGCAACCAGATGCGGATGGACGCGGGTTGACCGAGGCAGGAGATGTCATCTCACCTACCTTATCGTGTGGCGATGGGTCGGACCTGCTAGAGTTTGCCGAAGAAGCGCTCGAAGCGCGAAGGGATCGAACGGTGGGCCAAAGCGTCGTTCGAAGCTCCGGATATGAGCATAGTCGCAACCGCAGAGGCCGCGATATGGGGCAGGCGGCCGGCGTGCATGGTGTAGCTGGCTGATCCCGCGCTACGCTGCCCGCTTGCCCGCACATGCCATCCCGCTGAGCAAGGCATGCTAACGAGCCATGCCATCGCATGCCGCTGCAGGGGGCACGCACGGCATCGGTCGCCCATCTGGCGAACCGGATAGATCCTGCAGGTAGACCCATGAAATTGCGATTTTCGGATTCGAGCCTGCTGATCTTGTTCGATGCGGGCGGAAGCTCGCATAACCCCGACAAAGCTTCTTATCGGTCAGATGCTGATGGTGTTCGCCATCATTCTTGCGGGTATTTGGTTCGCCCCGGAGTGGGTGGCCGCTGAGCTCGCCTAGGGTACGATCCTGATGGATTGGGTAAATGTCGGTATGCGAGTTCAATCGTCTTTTCGGAAGTGGATAGGGTTTCCTCAGGTTCGCAAGTAGGCTGCTCGCCCGCGGTACCTTGCCCCAAAAAGATAGCCCGCCCAATCCGACATTGCGATCCCTTCGCACCAGATCCAGCCGATCGTGTATTGGAAGGTCGATGTCCGCTATAATAGCTGCTCGTCCAAGAGTTGCCACCGTCCTTGCGCCTAGCAAAAATCCCGCGGCTTTATCTAGATACACTCGACCGGCTGCCCCGGAACGATTCCCGAGCCTAGCCGCGGGTCGGGAATGTAGAAGTCGCGTGCCGCCTTGCCGAGCGGGCGGCCACCCGGATCGCGGGAATCGGGTCCGATGCCGTTCCTGACCACATCGGCCCGGCTGACGCGGTCGACGTCGGTGATATCGGCACGTCTGCCGACGCTCGCCAGCATGCGTGACAGATCGCCGAGGCGATGCGCGATTACATGCACGAGCTCGCCCTCGCGCTGGACCGGCCCGCGCTCCCCCCGTCATCTCGCGCGCGGCACTGACATCACGATCCCTTCGCCTCTCTCCAGTCGCGATATTGTCGATATTATATTGACAACTTGTCATTCTTAAGTTTGCATAATATCCAAAACGACTGACGCGCGGCGTTGCTGTCGATGTGGCGGATGAAGGAGGGGTGACGTATGAAGGAGATTCTGTCGGGGAGTGCAGTCCCGCGGATACGACTCGCGGCCATCGGCATCGCGGCGATGTTGGGCTTAGCGAGTGCGGGCATTTGCGCGGCGCAGCGAAATCCCGAGCCTGGTGGACCGGGCGAACCGTTGCCGGGAATGAAACCGGGCACCGCGCTGCCGAAGCCGTATCTTAAGGGCGTACGCGTCCTCGGCCATCAGCCGCTCGGTGGGCGCGTCGGCGACGAGCAACAAGCATGGGTCGATCACTGCGCCTATGTCTCGAATGTCCCGTTCGGCTTCCAGGGCATTGAGGCGGACAGCCGCTCCGGCGTGGCCGTGATCGATGTCAGCGACCCCAAGGAGCCCAGGCTGGTCGGTCAGTTGCGCGAGCGCGGCGCGTTGCGCGCGACGGAAACCATGGCCGCTGTCGACCTGCCCAATCGCCGTCTCCTAGTCGCCGGCGACTATGCCGGCGGGAATCCGAGCTTCTCGCCGAACGATCCTCCAGTACTCGATATTTATGACGTCACCGACTGCACCAAACCCAAACTCCTTTCCGAGTTCGTCTGGCCGGAAAATGTACACACCCTCACCTTTTCGCCCGATGGCCGCCGCATTTATGCGCCGAGCATTACCCAACCGCCGCTCGGTACGGGCGGCCTGCATGTTCTCGACGTCTCGGACCCGGCCCATCCGCGGTATGTTGGTCGCTTCAAGGCGACTGGGCCTGATGGCAATGCATGGGACTTCGGGGCGCACGAAGTCTCGATCAGCGCAGACGAGCGTCGCATCTATGCCGGCGTCATCGCCTCGCTTGGCGGAGACCTGAACGACGGCAAACCGCTCAAGCTGCAGCAAGGAGGCGGTAACGAGCATGGCGGCATCTATATCTTCGACAATAGCGACCTCGTTCTGGGCCGCCCCAGTCCGAAGCTGCGTCTGATCGGGACTGCCCAACGGGCTGGCTGGCATTCGGTGGCACAGGCCAACATTGCGGGCGTGCCGTTTCTGGTTGGTGCGGGCGAAGCCGGCAATTGTCCCGGAGCGTTTCCCAGGATCACCAGCATCGCCGACGAAACCAAACCAGTTCTGGTTGGGGAATTCCGCCTGTTCACGAACCAGCCCGAACATTGTGCGGGCCTCCAGGACGGGCAAACGACGACTTCCCATTTCGCCGACGTGGATAGTCCGGTGGATACGCGGCTCGGGTTGTTCAATTTCGAGCAAGGCGGTGGATTGCGCATCGTCGACCTTCGCAATCCCGCCCGGCCGACCGAGGTCGCCTATTTCCGTCCAGGCGATGGTTGCACGGGCCACGTGCGATATCAGCGGGATTCCGGCCAGATATGGCTGGTCTGCTGGTCGACCGGCTTTTGGGTGCTCGAGCTATCGCCGGAAATCCGGCGTGCGCTTGATATGCCGATGGCGCGCAAACAGGAAGCGGCGGCTCCCTAGCCATCGAGCCTGTATCGGCGCTACGCAGTTCAGACGAGCCTTTAATGGAGCCGAAGGACGATCGATCCGAGCGCCTAACGGGACAACGATCGGGCATAGCCCCTGTCGAACTCAAACTCGGGAGTTGGACTTGCACCGGCGGTGCGAAAAGGTGACGGCTATTGCCGACGATTCCGCCGCGCCGGGCGCAATGGTGGACCGATCGGCGTTCTTCAGAACCGAAACGGCAGCGAAAGCGGGAAATCGCGCCATTCCTTGAGAACGGTTGAAGCGCCTCAAGGATCACCGATTCTCCTGCTGAACGTAGCGGGCGTCTGGTGTCGCGGGTTTGCTGGCTGCGTGAATTCGGGCGCATCGGACAGATGCGCCCGGGCGCCTTGAGCAGTCTGCCTTACTTGTCGCAAGCGCGGGCCACTCACCTCGTCAGACGGCTGAGCCCGGCTGCAACCGTCGGGTGGTACGCAGACTTCGCCTCGGCGAAATACTTCCGCGCGCGCGATTGCCCCCATTCGCCTTGCGCCATCAGCGAACGATAGAGCGGTCCGATGAACAGCGGGCGGCCGACCTCCTGAAGGAAGGACTCCAGCGATCCCATCGCCGGCTCATAACGGTTCGCGACCACGAGTTGCAGCCATGCGGTGCGAATATAAGCGTTGGTCGATTGCGAAAGCGCAAAGCCGTGGTCGAGGTCCGCCAGCCGGTCGGCGGACATCTGGCGGGGCAATCCGTCGAGGAAGAATTTCCACTGCTTCGTTCCCCAGCCACTCGTCACGAGCGCGGATGCCGGCGCGCCTGCCGTGAAGCGCGCCTGCTCGGCCTCGATCACCGCGATTTCCGGCGCGACAGGATGCACGGCATTGCTCGGCAGCCCCGCGCCGTAAGCCCAGTCATCGAGCATCAATCGCGCCTCGAGTGCGGAGTCGCCCTTCACCAGGTTTGCCCGAATGTCGGCGAGGAACCCCGCCGTCGTCTGCGGGCGGAAGGCGTTGCGGTCGAAATAGCCGCGCAGATAGGCGTCGAACCGGGCTCGACCAACGATCGCTTCGATCGTCCGCAGAAAGGCAGCGCCCTTCATGTACGGAATGCTGCCGTCCTCGCCATCATAGAGCCGGGTCCTGCCCGGCTTGTCCTTGGGTGCCTCGGAGACCGACGCCGCAAGCTCGCGCCAGTCGAGATCGGCTTCGAGATGCGCGCGCGCGGAGCCGTACAGCGCCTCAATCACACGATTCTCGACATAGGTCGTGAATCCCTCGTTCAGCCACAAGTCCTTCCACGTCGCATTGGTGACGAGGTTGCCGGACCAACTGTGCGAGAGCTCGTGCGCTACGAGATCGATATTCGCGCGATCGCCGGTGATGAAGGTCGGCGTGACGAAGGTCAACGTAGCGTTCTCCATCCCGCCGGCGGGAAAGGACGGCGGCAGGACGAGCACATCGTACCGCCCCCAGCGATAGGGTCCGTAGAGCGCTTCCGCCGCTGCCACCATCTTCTCGGTATCGACCAACTCGGCCGCCGCGCGATCGAGCATCGCGGGCTCGGCCCACACGCCGGTGCGCGGCCCGAGCGCCCGAAAGCGGAAATCACCGATCGCGATCGCGATCAGATAGGGCGGCACGGGATGATCCATTCGGAACCGGAACGCCCGCTTGCCGCCGGCGACCGGTTCGCCTGCCGGGGTCAGGCGGTCTGCGCTCATCAGCGCGACCAATCCCGCCGGCACGACGATGCGTGCGTTCCAAGTCTGCCGGATGCCGGGACTGTCCTGGGTCGGAATCCAGCTTCGGTTGTTGATGTCCTCGCCTTGGCTGTAGAGTAGGGGCTGAACCTTCCCGCTGGTCGCGGCAGGCGGCATCCATTGCAGCGCGCTCGCGTCGGGGCGCGAAGCATAACGGATGATGATCCGTCGTGCACCACCAAGCTCAACGGTAAGCGGAGCGCCCTTGTCGGGGGTACCGTCGCCCAGTGTCCAACGCAACGGCCTGCCATGCACATCGGTGATCGCCGCGATATCGAGCCCCAGCGCATCGAGGACGACTGCCTTGGCGCCGGGCGCTGTCGCGATGTCGAGCGTCGCCGTGCCGATGAAACGATGCCGCGTCATGTCGGCCTCGAGGTCGAGATCGACATGCGTGACGCGGGCCTCGCGCGGACGGGCATAACTCTGGCTGTCCACCGCGTCGGCGCGATCGAGAAAGGCCACCCCGGTCTGGGCGGAACGGCCGCTGGCGAGAACCGGCGGGGGTGCTGCCACGAGCAGGGCCAGAAGGACAACAAGCTTGGGCCGCAGCGCCATGTGATTTCTCCTCGCGATCGCCATCACCGTCCAGCGCGCTCCGCACAGGCGCGAATCCGGACGGTGCGCGCGACGTCGTCGCGAGCCTCCAGGAGTTTGCGGCGGATATCGATGGCAAGGTCGGGCCTCTTGGCCAGGTACGCGTCCACCGTCGCAAGATCGGCCGCTGACGTGCGCCCCTTGACGAAGCCGTTGATCCAGGTCGGAAGGATGACGATGTAGCGGTTCGCCTTGATCCATTCCAGCTTTTCGAGCGCCGGCCCGAGAAAGGGCGACGTCAGCCGATCCTGATCTGGGGCGTTGAAATTCGTGAAGCTCGGATACACCCAGCCATCGTTGAGCGTCCGGTCCTCGATATAGCGCCTGAAATATTCCTGCTTCACAGCGGGGTCCGCAGTCGCCGCACGCGTGATGAACGCCAATCGCGCAGCATCAGGCGACTTGTCGCGGGAGACTTCGGCCTCGTATCGCTTCGTTGCGTCGGGCGTATCGCGAGTCAGCAGCTGCCCAATCATATTCCAGCGGCTCGGCTGACCGACCGGCTTACCGTCGAATGTCAGACCGCCATCGAGATACGAACGCAGCACGTCCAGACCCGCGGGCGTGCGCGCGCAAGCGGCGAGCATGTCGAGTGCGTCCTTGCGCAAGCCATAGGATAGCGATCCGTTTTGCGCGCGCGCCGCCAACAATTTCTCCCATGCGGGGAAAAGCGGCTCGCTGACGGCTTCGCTGCAATATTGGGTCAGTGCCGTGGCGGCCTGGCCGAGCACGAACCGCGCCACTTGCTCATCCGCTTCGCGGGTCAATTGCGCCAGCGCGATCGCGGCAAAACGCTGGGGTGGAAGCCGGCAGTCGCGAACCTCCTCCCACAGCGCGCCCCACAGCATCGCGCGCAGCAAATTGTCCTTCACCTCGCCGATATGTTCGCCGAGCCAGCCGGCGCTACGCGCGTCGAGCATGAACAGGCCGTAGCCATAATCGCCGTCATTGGCCCAGACATAGTCGGGTGCCGGCAGCCCCTTCGCCTGGGGTACGCTCATCGTGTCGCGATCGAACATGACCGGGATGATGCGATCCTCGCCGCGCGCATAGCCAAGGCGAAGCTGCAGCTTCATCGGCCATGGCCCTTCACCGGCCTTGTCGTTGGCGGGGCGCTGCGCGAGCGACAACGCGCCTATCCGATCACCGGCGAGGTCGAGGCGGACCTCGACGCGCGGCAGGCCCGCCTGCAGGATATAGCGTTCGCCGAACGTGCGCAGCGACCGGCCAGAGGCTCGTTCGAGCGCCGCAAGCAGGTCGCGCCAGGTGGCATTGCCATAAGCGTGCCGACGGACATAACGTTGCATGCCGCGGCGAAAGGCATCGTCGCCGACGAGGAAGTTGAGCTGGCGGATCACCGCCGGCGCCTTGTTGTAGACGATCGGGCCGTAGTTGCTGCCAGCCTCGTCGAGATTGGCGAGTTGCTGCCACAATGGCGTAGTGCCCGCGCTGACGTCGGTATTATAGGCTGTGGGCTTCAATCTAACATAGGCGGTCTTCCACGGTTCGGTACCGGGCGCGAGCGCGGCCTGGATATAGCTCGACATGAAGGTGGCGAACCCCTCTTTGAGCCACAGATCATCGAACCAGCGCATCGTAACATAGTCGCCGAACCACTGATGGCTCAGTTCGTGATAGATCGCCTGATCGCGGTTGAGCCGCTGCGACAGGCTCGGCTGCTCGCGGAAAATGGCGATGCTCTCTCCATAGAAGACCGCGCCGATATTCTCCATCGCACCCAGCGGGAACGCCGGCGTGAGCACCACGTCGAGCTTCTCGAAGGGATAAGGCATCCCGAGCCACTGCTCGAGCCACGCGATCGCTTCACGATTGGCCTTGACGAACGGCGCGACGTCGATCTCGCTCGCCCGCGACGGGCGCACATAGAGCGTGATCGGACGCTCGCCCGGCCCGCCGGTCGAAACGGCTTTCCACGGACCAGCGGCAAGTGAGGCGACATAGAGCGGAATGGGCGGCGTCGGATTGAAAGCCCAGACCGTCGTCGCGCCTTGCTCACTCTTCGTCACGAGCTTCGAATTGGCGATGACGGTCCAGTCGCGCGGCGCGGTAATCGTCCAGCGCACCCGGGCCTTGAGGTCAGGCTGGTCGAAGCACGGAAACAGCAGATGCGCGTCCGCCGGCACCAGCACTGTATAGAGATAGCGCGTCTGATCCGTCGGGTCGTCGAAACTGACCAGTGCCGCGCCCGACGGCCCGATCGGCGTGGTGAACCCCGCTTCCACGTGGTTGGCGCCCTTGCGGAGGCGCTCGCGCGGCAGCCGCACATGCCCGTTGCGCCGATCGGGTGCGCCCGCGTCAACGCCGTTGATCCGCAGATTGGCGATCGAGGGCCCGCGAAAATCGAGGACCACGTCGCGCGCTGCATCGCCCAGCGTGAAGTCGATACGGACGGTTCCCGTCGCGCTGTCACGTCCGGTCACATCGAGACGGATGTCGTAGCGAAGTTCGGCGATCCGGCCGGCGCGCTCGATGGCAAGTGCTTCCGAGATACCCGGCGCCATCAAGGCCTGAACGTCGATCGGTCGCTTCGCCGGATCCGCGACCGCCGCCATTGCGTCCCCACCCCATCCAGCGGCGCGGAGCGTGGCGAGGGCCGCGGCACCTTGCAGGATCGTTCGCCGGTTCGTCCGTTTCTGCTGCTCCATGGCCCTTCCTTTCGAGCTTCTATGGTGTTCAGGCTGGAATGGCGTCGGCCGGGACCGATCCATCGTGTCGAGCCGCGTCGCGTCGGGCAGGGTCGCCTGCCGGCGTTCCATAGCCGCCGCCGCCGGGCGTCTCGATTACCATCACATCGCCCGCCTGGAGCTCAACGCAATCGGTGCGCTCAAGAGCGACACGATCGCCATTCACTCGCTCGACCCATTGCTGGCCGGCCGCGCCCGGCTCGCCGCCGGCGAGACCAAAGGGTGGTACGGTGCGCCGCGACCCGACGATCGTCGCGGTCATTGTCTCGAGCGCGCGGATGCGCCTCACCGCGCCCTCCCCGCCATGCCATTTGCCATCGCCGCCTGATCCTTCGCGTACGGCGAACTGCTCGAGCCGGACCGGATAGCGCAATTCGAGAATCTCTGGATCGGTGATCCGGGTGTTGGTCATATGGCTGTGGACAGGTCCCGCCCCGTTGAAACCGGGACCGGCGCCTGTGCCGCCGCAGATCGTCTCGTAATATTGGTAGTCGTCGGTGCCGAACAGAAAGTTGTTCATCGTACCCTGGGCGCTCGCGACCGCCCCCAGCGCACCGAAGAGCGCGTTGCAGATCGCCTGGCTGACCTCGGTATTGCCGGCGACCACGGCGCGACCGGGTTCGGGCGACAGGAAGCTGCCGCGGGGAATGACGATCTCCAGCGGCCGCAGGCATCCCTCGTTCAGTGGGATGTCGTCGCCGATCAGGCAGCGAAAGGCATAGAGCACCGCGGCATGAGTGATAGCCGGCGGCGCGTTGAAGTTGCCGTCGCGTTGCGGGCTGGTTCCGGTGAAATCGACCACCGCCGAACGGGCGGCATGGTCGACGCGGATCGCCACCTCAAGCGTCGCGCCGTCGTCCATCGGATAGCTGAAGGCGCCATCGCCGATGCGATCGATTACTCGCCGCACGCTTTCCTCGGCATTGCAGATGACATGGCCGGTATAGGTCTGGACGGCCCCCCAGCCATAGCGCGCGACCAGCGCGCCGAGTTCGCGCATCCCGGCCTCGTTGGCCGCGAACTGCGCCTTGAGATCGGCGACGTTCACGTCGGGACTGCGCGCCGGATAGGGGTTGCTAGCGAGCAAGTCGCGGAACGCTTGCTCGCGAAACACGCCGCCCTCGACCGCCAGGAAGTCGTCGATGACCACGCCTTCCTCGGAAAGGCTGTGCGAATCGGGCGGCATCGAACCCGGAGTGATCCCGCCGATATCGGCATGATGGCCACGATTGGCGACGAAAAAGCTGATCTCCTTGCCCTCGGCATCGAACACCGGGGACACCACGGTGATGTCCGGCAGATGGGTGCCGCCATTGAAGGGATTGTTGAGCACGACCGCGTCGCCGGGCCGCAGCGCGCCGCCACGGCTGGTGATCACCGCGCGCACGCTCTCGCCCATCGCGCCGAGATGGACGGGCACATGAGGGGCATTGGCGATGAGCGAGCCATTCGCATCGAACAGCGCGCAGGAGAAGTCGAGGCGCTCCTTGATGTTCACGCTGGTCGAGGTGTTCTCGAGCACCGCCCCCATCTGCTCCGCTACGCCCATGAACAGGCTGTTGAACAATTCGAGGAGAACCGGATCGGCTTGCTCCGATACCTCCACCGCGTGGCTAACCAGCGCCGTGCTGGTCAGCAGGAGCGCGCCGTTCGACAGTACCTCCGCTTCCCAGCCGGGCTCGACCACGGTGGTGGCGATCGCCTCGCGAATAAGCGCCGGGCCCGCCAGCCGGCCGCCCGCCGGCAGCAAGTCGCGGTCATGGACCGGTGCCGGCCAGGCGCGTCCAGCGGTCCAGACCTCGACCGTGTCGACCGGCGCCGGCATCGCGCCTGCCGCGACGAGATCGCGCTCGATCGCCTCGCCCGCGCGGATCGCCTCGACGACCAGCGTCTCAACGATAATCGGACGACCCGGGCTCGCGAACCCGAAGCGCGCCCGATAGGCAGCCTCAAACGCTGTCCGCATGGCGGGCAGCTCGCCATAATCGACTCCCAGCGCGGTGTCGGTCCCGTCGTAGCGGAGATGCGCGGTGGTCAGCACGCTGACCGTGCCGTTACTCGCGTCGCGGCCGAGGCCGGCAAGCGCCTCATGCTTGAGGTCGGCAATCGCCGAAGCGAGCTTGCCGGTGTTGTGCTCGTCGAGCATCAGTTCGACCGCGCGCTGGCGGGTAGCCGTCCGATCGGCCAGGCCCATGCCGTAAGCGGAGAGTACGCCGGCGAACGGGTCGATCAGCACCCGCGTCATGCCCATTTCCTCGGCTACCCGGCAGGCATGCTGCCCGCCCGCACCACCGAAGCATTGCAGCGTGAATTCTGCGGCATTCTGCCCGCGCGCCAGGGCGACGCGTTTGATCGCGGCCGCCATATTGGCTACGGCGATGCGCAAAAACCCCTCGGCGACGTCGCGTGGCTCGGCATTGCCGACTTGGTCGGCAAGGGCCTGGAAACCGCGTTGCACCGCGGCGAGATCGAGCGGCTGATCGCCGCCCGGACCAAAGATCGCCGGGAAATGGGTAGGCACGATCTTGCCGCACATGATGTTGGCATCGGTGACCGTGAGCGGGCCGCCGCGACGATAACCTGCCGGTCCCGGATTGGCGCCAGCGCTTTCCGGTCCGACGCGGAAGCGCGCGCCGTCGAACTGCAGGGTCGAGCCGCCGCCGGCGGCGACCGTCTCGATCGCCATCATCGGCACGCGCATCTCGACGCCAGCCACTTGCGTATCGAAGGCGCGCTCGAATGCACCGGCATAGAGTGCCACGTCCGTGGACGTGCCGCCCATGTCGAAAGCGATGACCTTGTCGATACCGGCGCTCTCGGCGGTCCGCGCAGCGCCCACGACACCCCCGGCGGGCCCCGACAGAATGGCGTCCTTCCCCTGGAAGTCGGCCGCAGCGACAAGCCCGCCGCTCGATTGCATGAAGAAGAGCGGGGTCTCGCCAAGATCACCGACGACACGGCTGACATAGCGCCGGAGCTCTGGCGACAGATAGGCATCGACCACTGTCGTGCTCGCTCGCGCGACCAATCCGACCAGCGGGCTGACATCATGGCTCGTCGAAATCTGCTCGAATCCGGCCTCGTGCGCGAGTGCCGCAAGTTGCCGCTCGGTTTCGGGGAATTTCCACGCGTGGATCAGAGCGATGGCACAGGCCTCGATCCCGGCTGCGCGATGCCGGCACAACATCGCGAGCACCGCTTCCTCGTCGAGCGGGGCGATGGTCTCGCCATCGACCGAAACACGCCCACCAACCTCCTCGACCGCGGCAAACAGCCGCTCGGGAAGATGGATGTCGAGATCGAACAGATGGGGCCGTGCCTGATGCCCGATGCGCAGCAGATCACGGAATCCCTGATCGACCAGCAGCAGCGTCGAGGCGCCCTTGCGCTCCAGCAGGGCGTTGGTCGCGACCGTCGTCCCCATCTTGACCTGGCTGATGAGTCCCGCCGGGATTGGGGCGTCGAGCGCGAGCCCGAGCGCGGTGCGGATACCAGCCGTCGCGGCATCCGGATAACGCTCCGGATTTTCGCTCAACATCTTGATCGTACGCAGCTTTCCATCGGGCCCACGCGCCACGACGTCGGTGAACGTACCTCCGCGATCGATCCAGAACTGCCAGCTGCCCACCCGGGCTCCTCCCCTGCTTCGTTCCCATCATGCAAGGGCATCATCGACAATTTGTCAATATAATATATGCGAAAAGCGACAACCCGGTGACGGAAGGCCCCTCCGCACGGCCCGAGCGGCGCCGCAATCCATTCGATCAGGACGCCCGAATCACCAGATCTCGCCAGTCCCGCGAGCGAACCGTCACGAAGCGATGACGCGCGCGCGCCACCAATGCAACAACGCAGCGATGTCGTATATATTATACAAGTAATTTATCGATTTGTTATTGACAGTTCCATCACGTCATGTTCACCTCCCGCCACGGGGTTGCATGACAAGGTGGCATTAGACCGCATCGTCGAGGCAGGAACCAGCTTGGGAAGCGCCAGGGAGGAGGAGAGATGAAAACTGGGTCGGCCTGTTCCATGGCCACAGCGCCATGCGACACGGCGAGGACATCGATCGTCACGCCGCGCCATCCCCGCATTCGGCTTGCCGCACCGACCCTGTCGACCAGCCAGGTCCATCGCCGGGCGGTTCCGCTTCGGCGGACATCCCATCAGTCATGATTGAAGGAAAGCCGTCCGCCATGCGCCTTGTCCGCGTCACCTTGCTCCCGCTCCTGTTCTGCTGCGCCTCGACCGTCGCCAGCGCGCAATCGTCGCTCGATGCCTCGACCGCGCACATCCGCGAGGCAGCATTGGCCGACGACACCGCGTGGAGGGTCACCGAGTCGCTCACGACCGAGATCGGCGCCCGCCCGGTCGGATCGCCGACGATGGAGCGCGCGCGCGACTGGGCAATCGCCAAGTTCCGCGAACTCGGCTTCACCAACATCAAGGTCGAGAACTTCACCACGCCGGCCTGGCATCGCATCGGCTTCGACCGGGCCGAGATCGTCGGTCCCTATCCCCATCATCTCGAGGTCCTGGCGCTTGGCAAATCCGCACCGACGCCGCCAGGCGGGCTGGAAGCGCCGATTGTCCTGTTCCACAGCTATCGCGAGCTGCTTGCCGCCCCCGAGGGGGCGCTCAAGGGCAAGATCGCGGTGGTAACCGAACGCATCGCCCGCACCCAGGATCTCTCCGGTTATGGCAGCACGATCATGCAGCGGGTCATGGGCCCCGCCGAGGCCGCCAAGCGCGGTGCCGTCGGCTATCTGACGCGCTCCTTGTCCACCGCCACCAGCCGGTTGCCGCACACCGGCGGCGCGCGCGCCGGCGGGATCCCGGCGGGCGCCCTGTCCACCCCCGACGCCGAATTGCTCGAGCATATGGTCGAGCGCGGCAAGCCCGTGGTGATCCGGCTCGATTTCGCGTCCGAGCTGGTACCGGCGGCGCCGGCTTATAATATCTCGGCGGAGTTGCCGGGCACCACCGACGAAACGGTGATTATCGGCGGGCATCTCGATTCGTGGGATGTGGGTACCGGCGCGGTGGACGATGGGTGCGGGATCGGCATCGCGGTCGCCGCCGCGCGGCTCGCGGTCAAGGACGGCGGCAAGCCGCGCCGAACGATCCGCGTCGTGATGTGGGGTTCCGAAGAGCAAGGCGGTTCGAGCGATGCATACGCCAAGGCGCGCGGCGCCGAAGCCTCGCGCATGGTCGTGGCCGGCGAGAGTGACACCGGGGCCGATCGCGTCTTCGCCGTGGCGCTGCCCAGGGGCAGCGCCGAGCATCCGGCGATGCGGGCATTCGTCAACGGGCTCACGCCGTTCGGTATCGTGGTCCGCAAGACTCCCGCCGAGGATGGCGGAGCCGATATCGAGGGTCTGATCGCGGCTGGCGTGCCGACGGTCGAGATGACCCAGGACCTCACGCGCTACATGGACCTGCACCATTCGCAGGACGACACGCTCGACAAGATCGATCGGACGCAGCTTGCCCAGAATGTCGCGGTATGGGCGATGTTCCTCCACGACGTCGCCTATAGCGATGTGAACTTCCGCGCGCTCGCCGCGGCCTCGAAGAAATGAGCGTCGCAAGCAAACCAGTACGCTTGAAGCGACGGTGGTGCCTCCGTCTCACGGTCGCGGCGGCGTTGCTGGGTGCCGCCGGCGCGTCGATGGCGCAGCAAAGCTCGACGATCGCGACCGGTCCCTGGGGGTTCGATATCGCCGGCCAGGACCGGACTGCCAGGCCTGGCGACGACTTTTTCGAATTCGCGAATGGACGGTATCTCAGCGACTTGGCGATACCGTCCGACAGCGATCGCGCCGGCATCGGGCGCATTCTGACGACCCGCGCGCAATCGCGGGTGCGCGATCTGCTCGCCGCGCCGGAAGGGCCCGCGAGCACAAGAGCGAGCGGTGTGTCGCAGGCCCGTTCGCTGTATCGGGCATTCCTCGACGAAGCCGCAGTCGAGCGCGCCGGGGCGCAGCCGCTGGCGGCCGATCTGAGCGGGCTCAATGCGATCCATGAACGCGAGGCGCTGACCCGCTTCCTCGGCCGGCAGGATGGATTCCGCGAGGCGCCGGTGACGCCGACGATCGAGATCAACCTGCACGATCCGAAACAGTACACGCTGGTGTTGCGGCAGGGGGGGCTCGGGCTTCCCGATCGCGATTTCTATCTGCGCGCCGACGCTCGCCAACGCGATGCGTATCGCATCTATGTCGCGAAGCTCCTGGTCCTTGTCGGCTGGAACGAAGCCGACGCCACGGCCGCGGCCGGCCGCGTGCTAACGTTCGAGACCGAGCTTGCCCGTGCCAGCCTGAGCCTCGCCGAATCGCGCGACTATGACGCCAACTATCAGGTGGTCTCGCTTGCCGATCTGACGCGGATCGCGCCCGGCTTCGACTGGAGCGGCTATATCGCGGCGAGCGGCGTCGACGGGGTAAACCAGGTCGTGCTGGAGCAAGCCCGGGCGTTCCCCGGCCTCGCCGCCGCCTGGGGCGCCGCGCCGCTCGATACCCTCAAGGCATGGGCGGCGTTCCATATTGTCGACAATGCCGCTCCTTATCTGTCCTCGCCGTTCGTCAACGCGCATTTCGGTTTCCACGGCACTACCCTGACCGGGCAGACCGCACTCGCGCCGCGCTGGAAACGTGCAATGGACCTCGAGGACCAGGTGCTCGGCGACGCGGTCGGGCGGCTGTATGTCGAGCGCTATTTTCCGCCCGCCGCCAAGGCCAAGATCGAGCAGATGGTTGCCAACATCAAGGCCGCCATGAGCCGGCGCATCGCGAAGGTGGATTGGATGGATTCCCGCACCAAGGCGATGGCGCAGCGCAAGCTGACCAACTTGCGCGTCAAGGTCGGCTATCCCGACAGCTGGCGCAATTATTCCGGGCTGACGCTCCCCGCTGGCGATCTCGCCGGCAGCGTCGCCGCCGCCCGCGAGTTCGAATGGCATCGCGTCGCCGCCCGCATCAACGGCCCGGTCGACAATGGCGAATGGGAAGTGCCCGCCCATTGGACCTTCGCGGCGTTCAACGGCGGCGAGGTGCTGTTCACCGCGGGAATTCTGCAGGCGCCCTATTTCGATCCGTCATTCGACGACGCGGTCAATTATGGCGCGATCGGCGCGATCATCGGCCATGAGATCACCCATGCGTTCGACGACCAGGGCCGCCATTTCAATGAGGACGGCGCGCTCGCCGACTGGTGGCAGCCGGGCGACGTCGCCGCCTTCAACGCCCGGACCGAACGGCTGGTGAAACAATATGACGCGTTCGAGCCTTTTCCGGGCAGCCATGTGAACGGTCGGCAAACGCTCGGCGAAAATATCGCCGATCTCGGCGGATTGCTGGTCGCCTACGACGCTTATCATGCCAGCCTCAGGGGCACGCCCGCCGCCGCGCGCGACGGCATGACCGGCGATCAGCGTTTCTTCCTCGGATTCGCGCAGTCGTGGCGGGAGAAGGCGCGGGAGGAAGTTGCACGGCGCGAGCTGCTCAATAACCCGCATAGCCCGGAACGGTATCGCGTGAACGGCGTCGTCCGCAACGTCGATGCCTGGTACCGCGCCTTCAAGGTCGCGCCGGCGAACAAGCTGTATGTCGCGCCTGCCGATCGCGTGCGGATCTGGTGACCGGAGCGTCCGCCACCGGCCTAGAGGGGCAGTTCCTGCGTGGACTTGATTTCGGAAAGTGCGACGGTCGAGGTGATTTCCTGGATGCCGGAAAGCTTACTCAGCTTTTCGAAGAAGAAGCGCTCATAGGCTTCGATGTCGCGCGCGACGATACGCAGCATGAAATCGGTCGTGCCCATCAGCACATAGGCGTCGAGCACTTCGGGAAAGCCGCGTATCGCGTTGCTGAACTCGTCGAGATTGGCCCGGCCATGCGCGTTCAACCGCACCTGCGCGAAGATATGCGCCGCGAGGCCGACCTTGCGCCGGTCGACGAGCGCGACGCGCCCGCGAATGACCCCCTCGCGCTCGAGCCGGTCGATCCGCCGCCAGCAGGGCGATGCGGACAGCCCTACTTTCTCGGCGATCTGCGCGGTCGACTGGCTGGCGTCGCGCTGCAATTCGCGGAGAATCATTTTCTCATACGAGTCGAGGTCGGTCATATTTACCGTCTAACCGCTCAATGCCGGATAAATCTACCGAATTCAGTCCGATTCCACGGTAAATTAGACCGGTCTTTCCTGCCCGAATGCGTAAAAGTTGGAGCGTCAGATCAACGGAGAGCATGATGGTTGCCAACGCCCGCACACACCCGCCCGAACGGGTTCATCTCGTCCACGATGCCGCAAGCGGACTGGACGGCACGATCGTCCTGCATTCCACCGCGCTCGGCCCGGCGGCGGGCGGCTGCCGCTTCTGGGCATATGACAGCCCCGACGCGGTGGCGATTGACGCGTCGCGGCTGGCCGAAGGTATGAGCTACAAGAACGCGCTCGCCGGCCTGCCGCTCGGCGGCGGCAAGGCGGTGCTCCGGCGCCCGGACGGCCCTTTCGACCGCGAAGCGCTGTTCCGTGCCTTCGGACGCGCAGTCCGCGAACTCGAAGGACGCTATGTCACCGCCGAGGATGTCGGGACGAGTGTCGCCGACATGCAAGTCGTTGCCGGCGAAACGCACCATGTCGCCGGTCTCACCGTCCAGCCGGGCCGCCCGGGTGGCGACCCCTCCCCCTGGACCGCCCGCGGCGTCTTCCTCTCCATGCAGCTTGCGGCCGAGCGCCGCCTCGAGCGGCCGCTTTCCGATTGCACGGTTGCCATCCAGGGCGTGGGCCATGTCGGCGCGCAACTTGCCCGGATGCTGCATGCTGCGGGGGCGACCCTGGTCATCTCGGACATCAATTCAGCCGCCGTCGCGCGGGTTGCGGGCGAGACCGGGGCGACAATCGCCTCGCTCACCGCGATCGACAGTCTTCCCGCCGACATCTTCGCCCCTTGCGCACTGGGCGGCGTGCTCAATCACCGGACGATCGGCAAGCTCGCGGCAAAGGTGGTCTGCGGTGCGGCCAACAACCAGCTGGCAGAACCGGAGGACGGCGCGCGTCTCGCGGATCGCAACGTGCTTTATGCCCCTGATTATGTCGTCAACGCGGGCGGAATCATCAATGTTGCGGCCGAGTATCTCAATTGGTCGGCTGTCGACGCGGAGCGACGGGTCGAGGATATTGCGGCGCGTCTCGCCCACGTGCTCGAGCATGCGCGCAACCGGTCGGTGCCCACCAATGCCGCTGCCGACGATCTGGCGCGCGGCATGATCGCGCGCGGCGTCGCCAAGGCGTCGATCGCGGCCTGAACCTGACGGACCGGCATGCATCATCGCTTCACCCTGGTCGGCGACGCATCGCCTCAACTGCCGCTGCGGGTCCTGAACCTGTTCGCCCAGCAGGAGTTGTTGCCGGCCAGCGCGGTCATGCGGCGGCGCGGCGACGACTGCGAGATGGTGGTCGAATGCGATGGACTGGATGCCCATCGCGCGAGCATCGTGCTGGCAAAGATGGAGGCGATGGTCCTCGTCAGGTCAAGTTCGATCGAAGCGGTCGAGACCCAGGCGAACCGGCAAGGGAAGGAGTAGGCCACACCGATCCACCCTAGATAGAGGCGTGGCCGTTTTCTCGCCGCGCAGAATACTGGATGCCTTGGCACGACCGCATTCGGCGCGTTGCCGGGCGTCCATCGTCCTTCGCCGCCCGTCGTGGCCGGTCCGTATCGACGACAGACCCTCCGGCGGCCCCAGCCAGGTTGGGAAGCTCCCTCACCCGGGACCTGGCAGGCGAGAGCAGCGCCCGCCGCCGTGTCGACAATATGGATGCCGGCCGATCGACTGGCGGTGATGCGGCCGGGAGGCCGGGGCAATGTCCAGGCCGCACGCGGCTAAAGGCCCCGGCGCATGATCGAAGCATGTCCTTCGCTACCCGGCCGCGACCTCTTCCGGACGCTCCGCGCTTGTCGCCGCGATTGCCACTGCTCCGGCGCCGGCCGGTGCGCACGACGCTAGCAGGTCCACAGCCCAGGGGAGGCCCTGTCCCGCGAGAAAGCGGCCTGCAAATTGTCCGGCCGGGTCATCCGCCAAAACGTCGTCGATCATGCGCTGGGCAATCGACTCAGAGGCGCCGAATAGCGCCAGGGCGACCGGCCCGGCCCCAGTTCGAACAGGCGGTTGCCGCGCGCAGACCGCAGAAAATAGCCGCGTTTCGGAATCGGGCGACGACGAACGCCTATTGCCGCATCGCCTCGGCCTCGGCGCGGATCCAGTCGCGAAAGTCGCGGAAGGCCGGGTGCCGCAGCCGGTCCTCGGGATAGACGAGATAATAGTTCCGGTTGTCGGCCAACTCGAGGTCGACCGGCGCGATCAGTTGGCCGGACTCGAGCTCGGGCTCGATCAGGAAGCTCGGCATGAGCGCGGCACCCGAGCCCGCGCGCGCCGCCTCGGCCAGCATCAGGAAATGCGCGATGGTCGAGGTGGGCTGATGGTCGGTCGGCAGCGATATGCCGCTAAGCGCGAACCAGCGCCGCCAGGCATCGCGCCGCGCCGACTGGACCAGCAATGGCACGCGCAGGAAATCCTCGGCAGTGCGCAGGTTATATTCCGTCGCCAGCGCCGGCGCGATCACCGGCACGACTTGCTCCTCGAACAGCAGGTCGTGGACCGCGCCCGGCCAGTCCGAGGCGCCGACATGGATCGCCGCGTCGAACGGCTCGTGCGCGAACTCGAAGATGTCCGACCGGGCGGCTATATTGACGATCATGCCGGGATGGCGCGTGGTCAGCCGCAGCAAGCGCGGCGCCAGCCAGCGCATGCCGAAGCTGGGCAAGGTCGCGAGCTCGATCGAGCGGACCTGCGGCGCCGCCACATATTTCGCGGTCGCCCGTCGGATCGACGCGAGCGCCGGCCCGATCTCGGCCTGGTAGGACCGGCCCGTTGCGTTGACCGCGACCCGGCGGCCACGGCGTTCGAACAGGGGCGTACCGAGCCATTCCTCGAGGCCGGCGATCTGGCGGCTGACCGCGCTCTGGGTCAGGCCCACCCGCTCGGCCGCCCCGGAGAAGCTGCCGCATCGCACCGCCGCCTCGAAGCATCGCAGCATCGAGAGTGGCGGCAGCAGCCGGGGATCATATTCACTCATTCGAATAACTCATTTGCAATCGATCTTTATACGCTTTGACCGTCGACATCACTCTTCTAGCAGATGCGCCTGACGCATATGGAGCCATATTCGAGATGCCGACGACCCACCCTCATGCCGCGTTGGCCCAAGCCGACCCGCCGTCCAAGCTCCACTCGCTCTGTCCGGCAACCGGCGAGCTTGTCTGGGAAGGGGAGCGCGACAGTCCCCGCGCGGTGGCTGTCAGGGTCGCTGCCGCGCGCGAAGCCTTTGCCGATTGGGGCCGTACCCCGCTTTCCGATCGTCTCGCGGTGGTCCGCGCTTATGGCGCACTGCTTGCCGACCGGGCCGCGGCTCTCGCCCGGACGATCGCGCGCGAGACCGGCAAGCCGCTGTGGGAAGCACGGCAGGAGGTCCAGTCGATGACCGGCAAGGTCGAGCTCGCGATCCGCGCGCAGGCCGAACGCGCCGGCGTCCGCGACGAGGCGACCGGCTTCGGTCATGCCCGCCTGCGCCACCGGCCGCACGGGGTAATGGCGGTGCTCGGCCCATATAATTTCCCCGGCCATGTTTCCAACGGCCACATCCTGCCTGCGCTGCTCGCCGGCAACGCGGTGGTGTTCAAGCCGTCCGAGGAGACGCCGGCGACCGGCGCGCTGATGGCGGAGCTATGGTACGAGGCCGGGCTTCCGCGGGACGTCCTGGCCGTAGTCCAGGGCGGACGCGACACCGGGATGGCGCTGGTCGACGCCGACATCGACGGCCTGCTGTTCACCGGATCGCCATCCACCGGCCGCGCCTTGCAGCGGGCGCTGGTCGACCGCCCGCACGTGATCCTCGCGCTCGAGCTCGGCGGCAACAATCCGCTCATTGCATGGGACGGCGATGCCGCCGCGGCGGCATCGATCGTCGTGCGTTCCGCCTTCGCCACCACCGGACAGCGCTGTTCGTGCGCGCGCCGCCTGATCGTTCCCGAAGGGCGTTTCGGCGACCAGCTGATCGACGCCGTCCGGGTGCTCGCCGGCCGGCTGCGCATCGGGCAATGGGACGAGGAGCCCGAACCGGCGATGGGTCCGTTGATCTCGGCCGCCGCGGCGCGAGCCGCGCACCATGCGGTCGACCTGCTCCAGGCCGCCGGCGCCAGGGCGATCGCACCGATGGCGCCGGTCGCCGGGCGGGCCGACGCCTTCGTCACGCCGGGACTGTACGAGGTGACAGGCTGCATGGTGTCCGACCAAGAGATCTTCGCGCCGGTCCTGCAAGTCACCCGCGTCGCCGATTTCGACGCCGCCATCCAAGCGGCCAACGCTACCGCCTTCGGGCTGGCTGCGGGGCTTGTCTCGGCCGACGCTGCCCTGTGGGACAGGTTCCTGTCGCGCTCGCGCGCTGGCGTGGTCAACTGGAACCGCCCGACCACCGGAGCCAGCGGCGCCATGCCCTTTGGCGGCCTCGGTCTGTCGGGCAATCATCGTCCCAGCGGCTATTATGCGGCCGATTATTGCGCCTTTCCCGTGGCGAGCTTCGAGGAATCGGTTCCGATCGACCAGTCTTCCGAAATCCGCGGTCTCGCCCCGCTACGCGACTGACCAGACACGGCAATGCTGGAGATAAATTTCGACGGACTGATCGGCCCGAGCCACAATTACAGCGGTCTTTCGTTTGGCAACGTCGCCTCGGCGGGCAATGCCGGCCGCGACTCCGCGCCGCGCGCAGCGGCGCTCCAGGGGCTCGGCAAGATGCGGCGCCTGCTGGCGCTCGGCTTGCCGCAAGGCATCCTGCTGCCGCCGATGCGGCCGGATGCCGGCTGGCTGCGTCAGCTAGGCTTCACCGGCACCGACGATGCGCTGTGCAGCGCTGCCTGGCACGACGATGCCGTGCTGCTGCGCTGCGCCTTCTCGGCGTCGCCGATGTGGACCGCGAATATCGCGACCGTGTCGCCGGCGCCCGATACGCATGACCGCCGATGCCATCTCAGCGTCGCCAATCTCGCGACGATGCTCCATCGCAGCATCGAGCCCAGATATGCTCTGCGCCAGCTGCGCCTCGCCTTCGGCGACGCGCGCTTCTTCGCGGTGCATGCCCCGCTCCCGGCCGGCCTCGGCGATGAGGGTGCCGCCAATGCGATGCGGCTCGCATCGCGGCATGGCGACCGCGGCATTACCCTGCTCGTTTATGGCGAGCAGGGCGATGGCGCCTTCCCCGCCCGCCAGCACCGCGCGGCCAGCGCGGCCGTCGCGCGCCGCCACGGGCTCGATCCCGCCGACGTGCTGCTCGTCCGCCAGAACGGCGCGGCCATAGCATGCGGCGCGTTCCACAACGACGTGGTGGCGGTCGCCAACGAAACGGTGCTGTTCGCGCACGAACAGGCCTTCGCCGAGCGCGACCGGGTCCACGACTTCATCCGCAGGCGCGTCGCCGACGCCTGCATCATCGAGGCGCCCGCCCACCGCATCAGCCTCGACCTCGCAGTACGCTCCTATCTATTCAACTCGCAGCTGGTCAGCCTGCCCGAGGGCGGCATGGCGCTCGTTCTGCCCGCTGAAGCGCGCGACGCGCCCGAGGTCTGGCAATGGCTGGAGGAGGTCGTCGCCGCACCCAATCCGATCCGCCGGCTCGAGGTGGTCGATGTGCGCGAATCGATGTGCAATGGCGGCGGGCCCGCCTGCCTGCGCCTGCGCGTCGTTGTCGACCAAACGGCGCACAGGGCGATCGATCCGCGCTTCCTGCTCGATCCGGCAGCCTGCGATCGGATCGAGGCGGTGATCGCGCGGCACTGGCCCGAGCGCATTGCGCCGGGCGATGTCGGCGAGCCGCTGCTCTGGCAAAAATGCCGCATTGCCCGCGACGCACTGCTCGACACGCTCGGATTCGCGCAAGGCGAACTCTGACATGGAACAAGGCGATCTTTCGCCCGGCACGCCGTTCGTGCGCCCGGTTCGCGCCGGCGACGTCGATGCGCTCCTGGCCCTTGCCGCGCTGACCGGCGGCGGCATGACCAACCTGCCGCCGGATCGCGACGCACTCAGCGAGCGGGTCGCCTGGAGCGAGCGGTCGCTGGCGACCGCCGTCACCCATCCGGGGCACGAACTCTATCTGCTGGTGCTCGAGGACGGGCACGGCGCGGTAATCGGGACAGCGAGCATCTTCGCCTGCCTCGGCACGCCGTGGCCATTCTACAGCTACAAGCTCAGCCGCGTGACCCATGTCTCGCGCGATCTCGACAGGACCTTCTCGACCCACGTCCTTCACCTCGTCAACGATTTCGATGGGGCTTCCGAGGTTGGCGGATTGTTCCTCCATCCGACCGCGCGCGCAGGCGGTCTCGGCGCGCTGCTCGCGCGCAGCCGCTATTTGTTCATCGCCTGCCATCGCGAGCGGTTCGGCGAGGTGGTGATCGCCGACCTGCGCGGCCGGGTGGAGAATGGTCGGTCGCCCTTCTGGGACGCGATCCCCGGGCCCTTCTTCGGCAGCGCTTTCCATGATGCGGACCTGCACAATGCACTGCACGGCAACCAGTTCATCGCCGATCTGATGCCACGCTATCCGATCTATGTCTCGATGCTGCCGGCCGCAGCGCGCGAGGCGATCGGGCGCCCGCACGATGCCTCGGTCGCGGCGTTGCGCATGCTCGAGGCCGAGGGCTTCACCCATGACGGCTATTGCGACATCTTCGATGGCGGACCGACCGTCCATGTGCGGACCGATGCGATCCGCACGATCCGTGAATGCCGCGCCGCCGCCGAGGGCAGCCTGTGCGCGAGCGGCAGCGGGCAGCCGCTGCTCGCCGTCGGGCGAACGACCGGCTTCCGCGCGTGGCAAGCAGCGGCATGAGAACAGCGCAGGCGGTCACGTGATCTCCGGACCGGTCCTACCCCGGACGAACCGCCACGAGATACCCTCGGGCCGCATCAGGCCATCGTCGCGATTGCCGAGTTGAGGTTCGAGCACCGGGCGCCGCGGCACCAGAATGAAGTCGCGGACGCACTCGATCAGCGCGACCTGGCCACGCACCGGATCGAGGCGGCGCAGCAACCGCCCGTCGAGTCTCGCCTTCGCGCGCCTTGCCACACGGGAGCCCGAGTTCGCCCGCCAATTGCTGCGCGACGCGCGAGAGTTCGCGCCGTTCAAGGATTCGCAAACGCCTGCCGCGCGGCCGCACCTGGTACCCGTCGGCATCACCCACTCCCTGCTCAACGCGCCATTGCCGGCGAAGCGACCGGGCCGGCCGCACGGCCCGGCCACAGCCCGCGTCGCGCAAGGGGGTCGGCTTCCCGGCTGCCAGCTCGCGATCGAGCCCGCGCTTAAGGCTGCGATCGATACGCTTCGTGAGACGCTCGGCGATGCCCATTGGCCGATCACAACGAGCAGCACGACGAATATCATGACATCCCGGACGATGAGTGGGCGAACATTCTCGCCCGTTGCGCCGCTGCGAAGATCGATGCCGACCAACACGTAAGCGAGGTCGAGACGGCCTATCTCAAACTAACACAAGCACAACAACGCTGCGTTCGGTCCTTGCGCGCGAAGATCGCCGGGCTGGATTTCCACGTCTCTGCGCCCGGTTAAACCATGTGCATTGCGTGACTTTCGGGGGTCGGCCGCCGACTGATCCAGGCCAGCCCGATCATCCGCCAAGCCGGGCCCCGCAAGGCCCTGGTGGCGCGGGCACCGGGCCCGCGCGAGGCGCCGGCGCGTTAGCGAAGGTAATGACCAGCCCCGATATTTTGATCGTCGCCAGCATGGTTCCGCACCGCGCATCGCGCATGCCCGGCGGGTCGCTTAGCGCGAAGTTGCGCCGACCAGGGAAGCGCGCATCGTGGTCGGCGACACCGCGTAATGTCGGGCGAAGGCGCGCGCGAAACTGGCATCGCTGCGGTAGCCACAGCGATATCCCACGGTCGCGACGGGGAGGTCGGTGGTCAGCAACAGCGCTCTGGCGTGCTTCATGCGTACTGTGCGGATGAAGGCGCCTACGCTGATGCCATTGAGCTGGCGAAATCCCCGCGTCAGGTTGGTCCGGTTCAATCCGCACATCCTGGCGATGTCGTTGAGCGACAACGCCTCCTGGAAACGGCTCTCGATGAGCTCGCGTGCTGCCATGATACGACGCGCCTCGATCTCGGAGAGGTCGCCCGTGCCGCAGCACGGAGTCAAAGCGGCGGCGCGCAGGTGGGCGACGGTTTCGCAGAGGAGTTCGAGCCCCTTTGCCCGGACATAGAGCGCGCGGCCGGGTCGATCCTTACCGTCGCGGATGGCCGCCGCGATGGCGCGCAAACTGACCGGCAGATACCAACGTCCCGACGGCAGCGACGAGCCGAAGGTGCGCGCGCAATCGGCCCGGGAGGCGACGATGAGCAAGTTGCTCGCACAGAAATCAGAATCGCGCGACACGGTGCCGGCAGACAAGGTCGCGCTCGTTTCGCTCCGCATGAACGCCAGCCATTGGAACGACCGCGGCAGCTGGCGATCGTCGATGCTGCCGCGGCCAACGAAGCAGACGAATCCATGGCCGAGCACGATGCGTTGCTTGCGGAGCAGGATGGCAGGCGGATGCGCGCCGGGCGGGCGCGGCCGGGTTTGTTCGCCCGATCGGGCGAAACCATGCTCCGGACGGTCGTGCCGCGACGGAGACCGGGATGCGGCAGCCAGGCTCACGCGCGGCTCGTGTCCAAAGCGTAGCGCCAGCCATAAGGGTCGGGACCGGTGCCCTGCTGGATGGCGACCAAGGCCTCGCGCAGCCGCATAGTGGTCGGCCCGGCCTCGCCGCCGCCGACCGGGAAGCACCCCGATAAGTGGTGCACCGACCCCACCGGCACGACGGTCGCTGCGGTGCCGCAAACGAACGTCTCTGCGAGCCGCCCTTCCGCGGCATCGGCCTGCCATTCGTCGAAGGCATAGGGCCGTTCCTCGACCCTGTGGCCGAGGTCGCTGGCGAGACGGATGATGCTGTCGCGGGTGATACCGCCGAGGATCGTCCCCAAAGGGGGCGTCACGATCGCATCGTCAGCCATGACGAAGAAGATGTTCATGCCGCCCAGCTCCTCGACCCAGCGATTTTCCGCGGAATCAAGAAAGACCACCTGATCGCAGCCATGCCCGGTCGCCTCCGCCTGCGCGGCGAGGCTGCCGGCATAGTTCCCGCCGCATTTGGCGGCGCCCGTGCCGCCTTTTCCGGCGCGGCTATAGTGTTGCGAAACCCACAAGGCGACGGGCGCCAGGCCTTGCCTGAAATAGGCGCCCGCCGGGCTGGCGATAACGCAGAAGGTATAGCTCGACGACGGCCTGACGCCGAGAAATACGTCGTCGGCGAACATGAAGGGACGCAGATAAAGCGATCCCTCGCCGTCGGGGATCCAGGCGCGGTCGATCTCGACGAGATGCTCGACGGCACGCAGAAAGATGTCGAGCGGCAGCTGGGGCATGGCCATGCGCGTCGCCGAGGCCTGGAAACGCCGCGCATTGTCGAGCGGCCGGAACAGCAGCGGATTGCCGTCCGGCGCGCGATAGGCCTTCATTCCCTCGAATATTTCCTGTGCGTAGTGAAGCACCGCGCACGCCGGATGGACCTGAAACGGCGCGAGCGCCTCGACCTTGCCATCGTGCCAACCACGTTCCGCGGTCCAGCGCAGCGTCACCATATGATCGGTAAAGGCGCTCCCGAAGCGCGGGTCGGCGACAATCTCGTCCCGTCGCGCCTCCGGCGCGGGATGGCTGGTGGCCCTAATGTCGAATTCGATCCCATGCATGCCGGACGCTCCCTCTCTTTTTCCGGAAGCCTAGCGTCCGCCGCCGCGCAAGTCTTACCATAGATCGCCAGGGAATTTGGCATTCGTGGTGATCTGGACTACAAAATCCGGAGAAGGAAAACGAATGAACCACCCTCTCGCCCTCGACGCCTTCGATCGTTCCATTCTGCGGCGACTCGGCGAGGACGGCCGCATCACCTGGCGGGACTTGGCGGATCAGATCGGCTTGTCGCTGACGCCAACGATCAGGCGCGTCCGGTTGCTCGAAGAACACGGCTATGTGACCGGCTATTTCGCCCGGCTCGATGAAGAATTGCTGATCGGGTCGATCAGCGTGTTCGTGTCGGTCACGCTCGAGCGCCAGACGCGCGACGCACTCGCCAGGTTCGAGGCAATCGTCTCCGCGCTGCCGGAAATCATGAGCGGCTTCCAGATGTCGGGCGGAGCGGACTATCTGCTGCGCGTGGTGGTGCGCGATCTCAACCATTACCGGGACCTGCTGGAGGTCATGACGAGCATCGAGGGCGTCGCGCATCTTCAAAGCAGCTTTGCGCTGAAGGCGTTCGTCAACCGCACGGTGCCGGTGGTCCCGGACGCCCCTGAACGCGATCGCTAGAGGACGCGCGGGGCAGACCCCGCGCCCGCGCGCCGCGGCACCGCCCTCAATAGCTGTAGGAGACGTTCACGCCGATCGTCTGCGGCCGGATGAAGCTATATTCGATGACGTCGCGCAGCCCCTGATCATCCTCAAGCTTGCGTACGCCCTTCTCGTTGCTGAGGTTGCGCACGAACAGGTTGGCCCGGAAGCGCTCGTTGCCGACCCCTGCATTGACGTCGAGCTGGCCATAGGCCGGCACGCTGCGTCTGGTCAGGCGATCGGGCGCCGCGGCGGTCGAGACGAAGTCGCCGGCGCGTTTGCCGACCCAGGAATAGTTTGCGCCGATGTTCGCCTCCAGGCCGTCGCCGACCTGCCAGCGTTTGTCGAACCCGGCGTTGAACGCGAAGCGCGCCGCGCTGGGTAGCTGGTCCCCCTTGTGCCCGATAATGCTGGTGCCGCCGGGTTCGGGTGCGGGAATATCCGAGCGCAGCTCGGCATCGGTCCAGGCAAGATTACCGCTCAAATTCCAGCCCGCACCGAGCGCGAGCTGCCCGGTCGCTTCAACGCCGCGGCTGCGCGCCTTGCCACCATTGATAAAGAAGTCGAAGCGGGTTTTGGACTGGGCGCCCAACTGGATGTCGTTCCAGTCGATATTGAACAGCGACAGGTCGAGCGTGAGCCTGCGGTTGAGGAAACGGCCCTTCACCCCGGCTTCATAGTTGATCACCGTGTCGGGGGCGAAGCTGGGCAAGGGCGCGGCGGGCGTGTTGGGTCCGCCCGGACGGTAGCCCGAGGCGACCCGCGCATACACCATCACGTCGTCATTCAGCCGATAGCGCGGCGTGACGAGCCAGGTGACGGTGTCGTCCTCGGATCTCGCGAGCGGGTCGAGGAAGGACGCGCCGAAAATCGGCGCGACGGGCGCGGACACGGCCTGCGCGCGCGAATATTGCTGCTTGTTCTTGCTATAGCGCCCGCCGACCTGGACGTCGAAGCGGTCGGTAAAGCGATAGGTCAGGCTGCCGAACACGGCATATTCGCGGTAGGTCGAGGGCGACGACAACAACAACGCCTGGTTCTTGTTGCCGCCAGCGTCCTGCAGGAACAATTCGACATCGCCCTGCGAATGCTCGGTCGTGTAGAAGCCGCCGAGCAGCCAGTCGATCCTGCCCCTGCCGGTCGAGGCCAACCGGACTTCCTGCGAGAATTTGTCGGTCGCGGAGACATCCCGCAGGCGGATGCCAGTGCCCGCCGATGCCGCGGGATAGAAGTCGAGCAAGAAGCCGAACTCGCCGCCGACATCGACATTCTGGTCGTTGAACATCTTAGTCCAGGCGCTGACCGAGGTCAGGGTGGCCATGCCGAGATCGAGTTCGCCTCGCAGCTGGGTGACATAGCTCTTCTCAATCCATGCGCCGCGCTGTGGATCCATCGTCAGCATCGGATCGGGCGGCAACGCGCTCGCGCTCGTCGTGACGCTGTCCGAAATCTGTCGCGAATGGGCGAGATTGAGCTTGAGCGCGCTGAACGGGCTGAAATAGACTGCGGCCCGCCCGCCATAGACCTGCTGGTCGCGATAGGAGGCGGAGACCAGATCGCCGGTCGTCACGTCGTAGCGCGGCACCGCGCTGACCCCGTCCCAGCGCTTGAAGGCGCTGGCGCGGACCGCGAGCACATTATCGACCAGCGGCACATTCACCGCGCCGCGCACCGCGCCGATGATGTCGGGCTGCTGGTAGAAGCCGTCGGCGATGCCGACATTGCCCTCGACGCGTGCGGAGAAATCATGCGTATCGGGGGTGCGCGTCACGTACTTGATCAGGCCGCCGAGGCTCGAGGCGCCATAGAGCGTGCCCTGCGGCCCACGCAGCACCTCGATCTGCTGGAGGTCGGAAGGATCGAAGTCGGGCGTGATCTTGTTGCCGGCCCAGCTCGACGTGCCGAACGGGGCGTCGTCGACGGTGATCGCGACGGTCGGGCTGCTGTCGGCCGGACTGGTGATGCCGCGGATCGAAATCTCGTTCGAGCCGTAGCCGGTGACCGAGAGGCCGGGAACGCGCGACGCGAAGTCGCGCAGCGTCACCAGATTGTCGCGGACCAGGGTATCGACGGGGACCGCCGTAACCGGCACCGGCACGTCGAGCAGGTTGGCGCGGCGCTTCTCGGCGGTGACGACGATATCCTGCGAGTATTGGGCGTCGGCCCCCTGGGCATCGCCATCGCCGGATTGCAGGGCGGAAGGCGATGCGGCATCGGCGGGAGGCCGGGCTTGTCCATAAGCGGGAACGGCAAGGACCGAACCACAGAGAAAAGCGATAAGTGACGCCTGCTGCATGCCAATATCTCCCCTGATCTTTTCCAGATTTTATGTCCGCGTTACGCCCCGTCCCTTGTTCGATACGGGCCAAAACCATGCCCGCCTGATCCGCCGGCGACTTCTCGCCGGGCGGTCGCGGCGCCGGTGAAAACGCGCGGCCCCGCTGCCAGTCGACACCCAAAACCTGGCGAGTCGTTTGGTAGGACCATTAGATTTATGCCGGGTATGATTGTCAAGATATGACTAGACATAACCAGAATAGGCACGAATATACCGTGATATAATGGCCTTCACCTGCTGCGGCTGCGCAGATATTCAAATATCATACCATTTATGTTGCGCCGGTCCGGCAGGAGAGCATATTCTGGGCGATTGCATCATCCGGGACGCTTGGCCGGGCCTTGCCTCGACCCCGCCGCGACTTCAAGGCAGATGCCCACGTTCCGGCGTGTCATGATCCGCCCGACGCCGCCGGTCGGGGGGAGCATATGGCCGAGACCACGATGCCCTGAACTATCCCGATATCCGGATCCGGTTTGTCGCCTGGCTGAAAAGCACCTTGCTGCTCTTTCCGCATGCCGGCCGGATACGGCCCTATGACGCGCCCGAGGACGATCCGGAGATTCACGCCTTTTCGCAGACCGATGGCGGCGGCGGTGAGCCGCTGCTGCGCTCGATCTATCCTGATGCCATTCCCCATCATTTGCGGGACGAACTTTACGATTGCCTCAAAGCCACCCTGTGCGAAGGTGAGAGGGGCTACGCTGGCGGTTTGGGGAGGAAGCCACCAACAGGAAGTTTGCCGGCACGGTGCGACGCGACAATCTGTGGGTCCGGCGCAACCGAGCTGCACCATACGAAGATCGCACCGCAATTGTTGCGCACGCTGCGGACCAACGGACTCGCCTGGCAGCCCGTCCATCCCGACTATCCCAATTATGTCGAGATGCACCCGATCGTCGGCGATGCCATCATGTCGGCGCTCGCCTTCGCGGCCGCGCAGGCGGAGAGGATGCGGGTGGTGAGCGAATTTCCCGATCTCTTCGAACGATCCGGCGGCCGATTGGCGAGATCATCTCGAGCCTCACCGCGCGCCAGATGCGCGAGCGGCCAGAGTTCGTCTAGCGAGGGCGAGCCTCGCGGTAGCGGTCGTCTTTCGGCATTGCGACCTGTCGCGCCTCTGCGCCCACAGCCTAGCGATGCTCAGCAAGGAGCATGCGGCGCTGTCGAATTTCCGCGACAGCCTCGAGGACTTTGCCGGGACCATCGCCAGCGTAATGACCGAGAAGCGGACAGGCCCCCGGCATCCCGCCGACCGGGCGCACCATGTGATCGAACGCTGGGAAACGACCAAGCGCAACAACCTGCCCTCGTTCCGCGAGATCTTCGGCGAGCAAGCCGGCAAGACCTTCGCGGACAGCCGGAAGGACGCGTTCAAGGACAGCGTCAAGACCGCGGCACCTGGCGCGATCTTCGGCCGGGTCAGCGGCCGCGACATGCTGCTCTGCGCGGATCGCAGGCTCGCCATCGGCCTCGTCTTGCGCCTGTTCCGGCGCAGCGCCGAGCAGCAGACGGAAGCGCAGTCGCTGCGCTACCTCAACATCCTCCGGGTCCAGGGCGTCGGCATCTCGCTCAGCCCGGCCTGAGCGCGCCCAGGACCGGTGCAGCCCCGTCAGCTGCTATCGGGGCGACCCGCGCCGCGCCAGGAGCGGTTCCGCGTACATCATCACCATCGCTGCCGCATAGTGCGTGCCGTCATAGCCCACCGCAGTAAGCAGGCCGAGCGCGGTTTCGCCGTGTAGCGCCGCGAGGCGGCGCAGCACGGCGACGCGCGGATCACCGGCGGGGAGCGCATCGGCGATCTCGAGCAACGCCGCTGCACGCGTCAGCCCGAGCCCGAGATAATGCGAGCGGGCGCTGCGGCTCACCGCTCTGGTCGGATCGATCGTCCGGGTGAGCGGTGAGAATTTGGCCGACTGCAGCGGCGGCAGGAAGCGGTCGAGCCAGGCCGCATAGGCCGCGCGATCCATTATGCGGCCCATGAGCGCCGCCTCGGCCAGGCAGGGCGAGAGAAAATCCGTCGCGCCCAGCTCGCTGTCGGTATTGCAATTGATGTCCCGGGCATAGAAGCGCTTCGCCAGCGTCCGAATCGTCCCGGCCAAGGCCGGATCGTAGCGGGCGGCATAGTCGAGCGCATTGCGCAACGCGAAGGCGCTATTGTTGTGCTTGCCCTCGCGCACCGGCTGGTCCGGGTTGGTCCTGAAATACTCGATCAGGCGGCGCGAGACGAAGCGCGCGAGCGGCTGGACGTTCGCGGCCCAGCGCCGGCCGTCAGGGTCGTTCCAGGAGCGAAGTTCGTATTGCAGGCGGAGCAGCCACGCAAAGCCGTACGGCCGTTCGACGGTGTTGGCGAGCGCCGGATCGCTGAAATAGGCCAGTTCGCCGGCGAGGTTGGACGCGCCGAGATGCCGATCGAGCGTCGCGCGCAGCGCTGGCGCGATCCCAAGGTCCGGATAGCCCTTGAGCAGCCGGATCATCGCCCAGGTGGTGTTGACATCGGAATGCCAGTCGAAGCAGCCGTAAAAGGCGCGTTCGGTGCGGTACCGCGGCACCAGCGAGAAAGCAGGCTGCCATAGATAGGGAGTGCCCATTCGCGGCGGCTCCGGATTGTCGAGGCAGGCGGCGCCGATCGCGCCCAGCGTTTCCGCCAAGTCACGACCGGGCGGCCCGGGCTCGGCTGGCAAGGTCGCGCTGAACGCCGCGAGCGTGTCGTCGTCCTTCTGCGAACCCGGTCGTGTACCGGCGCTCGCGACCGCCGCGGAGGCGAAGACGCAAAGGGCGACCAGCCAGCGGGCCGGGCGGGCAATGGATCCCCGGCGCAACCATGCCATCTCAGTTCTCCAGATAGAGCAGGGCATAGGCCGGCAGCCAGTGGCTCGCGGCGCCGTCCTGACGCATCAGTTCAAAACCGCGACGGCCCTGCAGCGTCGCCCATTGGCGCAGCACCGCCACCCGCGGATCGCCGGACCTCAGCGCGTTGGCGATCGTCTTCAACGCCATGCCGCGCTGGAACGATAGAGCCGCGGCGCGGGCGCCGTCTCCCCCGTCCGGTCCGGCCATGAGAGGAACGCGGAGCGGCGCAAGGTCGGCGGAATCGAGAGGAGGGAGGAACGTTGCGAACCATCCCGCAAACTTGCCGGGGTCGAGGATTCTCGCCATGAGGGCAGCTTCGCTCAGGCAAGGCGACAGGAATGCGGGGCCGGCAGCGGCGTCCTCGCGATTGTCGACCGGCGCCGCGGGCGCGGACGCGGCGGGCAGCGACAGGTCATTGGTGCCCGCGGCCGCTGCGCGCCATCCGGTGCCGGCTCCCCGTGCGGTGCCGCCTGGTCCGGCGGTGCCGGGCTGCTCGCCCGCGAGGGGGCACCCCTTGTCCGCGGCATAGAAGCGGCGCGCCACGCGTGCGACCCGGTCCTCGAGATCAGCGTCGCGGCTGGCCTCGGCGAAGTCGAGCATCATCGCCAGAATGAAGGCGCTGTTGTTCTGCGCGCCGGTTCGGACCGGTGCCGCCAGATCTTCCATATGCTGACGGAGCTGGTCCCGCATCCAGGCCGCCAGCGGCGCGACGTTCGGCGCCAGCGCGCGCACCCTGTCGTCCTGCGCGGCCAGCAACGCCGCCTGCAGTTCGAGCAGCCAGGCATAGCCATAAGGGCGCTCGAACCCGTTGATCCCGCCATTGGGTTGCGGCCCGAATGTCGAGGGTACCGGCGGGGCAGCCGTCATCGCCTGGAAGAAGGACAGCTCGCCGTTCATGCTGCCGCGGCCGAGATGATCGGCGAGGCTGTCATGGATCATGGCGCTCGTCGCCGGGGCCGCCGCGGGCGATGTCGCGATCCGCGCCAGCACCCAAGTCGAGCTGACCGCCGAATGCCAGTCGGTGCATCCCCAGAAGCCGCGATAACGGCTGTAATCGGGAACGATCTGGTAGCGCATGATCCAAAGATACGGGACGGCCTTGAGGTTGCTTTCGTCAGGCACCGGCTTCGAGGCACCCGGCAGCGGCATCGCGCCGCGTAGCTGCGGTCCCTCGATCTCGCCGGGCGGCGCCTGGAGGCGATCGACGCAGCCGAGCGCCAGTGCGGCCAGCCAGGCCGCCGTCTCGCGCTCGATCGCCGGCGTCGCCGTCACCGGCGATGCCGCGCGCGGCGCAGCGCGATCGGAAAACCCCGATCGCGACGCAACGGCCGCCGGCGCGCGCTGCGCGCCGGACGCGAGCGGCGCGACGAGGGCGGCAAGCGCGGCCATGGCCACGCGAAACTTCAGGGCACCGGCGCGTGACACGGGTTGGACCGCTCCTGCAAGAGCAAAGGGGAGACAACGGGTCGCGCGCGAGACCGCGGTCCGGGGCACTGTGCGCCGCATCCGCCTCAGCGCTGCCGCCGCGGCGCGCCGGCAGCGTCAGGCCAGAAGCGGCAACTGAGCGCGGGGCCGAGCTCCAGCATCTCGAATCCGCTTGCGTCGCGCACCAGCCACATCTGGTTCGTGTCGTGCAGATAGGCGGCAAATGCGGGATTGCCCGCGCTGTAGTCGGCCGCGACGAGAAGATGGCGGCCGGGATTGTCGACCGCCGCGATGGTTTCGGCCGCGCCCAGTGCGCCGCGTTCGCGCAGTTGCCCCACCCATCGCGGCGTCCGCGGATCGCTGACGTCGATGACCGCGACGCCGATACGATCGTCGGCGCTCAGCGGCCGCAATCCGATCGGCGAGCTGGCGACATAGGCGCAATGCCCGGGCCAGGCCTGCTCCTCGTTGCCGACGCGGCTGCCCAGCCACTGGTGACCGATAACGCGCACGCCTTCCGCGTAAGGCCGCGCAAGGGGAACATGTGCGGCATCTCCCGGCAACGGCGCTCCGGGCGGGACGGCTTCGGGATTGTCCTGCGCGAGCGCGGCGCAGCACATCGTCAGCCCGCCAGCCAAACAAGACCGGCCGCCGCCCGCCGCTGGAACACCGACCAATGTTTCATATCTCTATCCTCGACGAACAGGCAGCGCCGGACACGGCGGCGCCCCGCATCGCCCGTCTCACCGGGCGGTGCCCGCGAGCATGCGCTGCATCAGGCCGATTTCGGTGCGCTGGGTCGGGATGATATCGCCGGCGAGACGCCCGACATCGGGATCCTCGCCGCCGCCCGGCGTCGCGAACAAGGCATCGACCATGTCGATCGCGCCCTGATGGTGTCGGATCATGCCTTCGAGGAACAGCCGGTCGAAGGCCGGCCCCCGCGCGGCGGCGAGCGCCTTCATCTGGTTGGGGCTCAGCATGCCCGCCATCAGCGGGGTGTCGCCGACGCCCGGCATCGCCATGGCCTGGCGCTTGTCGTCGTCCATCGCCATGCCGTCCATGTGCATGGCGCCCATGCCCTCCATCGGCATCTCGAGCGGCTGCCCGTGCCCGGCGAGCCAGTCGCGCATCAGGCGGATCTCGGTCGCCTGGCTGAGCCCGATCCGCTCGCCGATCAGCGCGACGTCGCGATCCTGCGTATGGTCCCTGATCAGCGCGACCATGTCGACCGCCTGCTGGTGATGGACGATCATGTGCTGGAGGAAGTGGACGTCGACCGGCTGGACAGGGCGTCGCGCCGGTGCGAGCGCCTCGCTCTCGGTGATCAAATGCGAGGGCTGGCCCGGGGCGCCGGGGCGCACGATCTGCGCCGCGGCGCCGCTCGCGGCGAGCAGCGCGCCCGCCACGAGTGTCCAGCGAACGAGGCGCGCACTCATCGCGCGAGGATCGCGGCGATGCCGCGCAGGCGCGCCGCGTCGGCCTGACTGGCCCTGGCGGCTTGCCCGGTCAGCCGCCGCGCCAGCGGCGGCGCCGCCGTGCCGCGGTCGAGCGCCGCCGCAACCGCATCGCGATCGGCAGCGGCGAGTCCGCCGCTGCGCGCGAGCTGATCGAGATAAGCGCGCGCGACTACCGGGCTCCTCGGCCAGTCGATTACTTCCTGGGTCTGCGGGTTTTCCTGCGTCCGGCGGACGAGCTCGGCGGCGGCGATCTCGTTGGCGCTGAGCACCGCGCTCGGCTCGAGCTTGAACACGCTGAAGCCGTGCGACACGTCGCTCACATAGATCCGGCCATTATACCAATAAGCCGAGAAGGCGCCGGTCAGGACGGGGCGATCGGGCAGCGCCGGGCCCTCATCGTAGAAGGCGATCTCGACGGGATGGGCGGGATCGGTGAAATCGACCAGCGAGATGCCGCCCTGGTACCAAGCCTGAACGAGGATGTCGCGGCCCGGCACCGGCACCAGATTGCCGTTGTGCGAGACGCAATTCTCCAGCTCGGTCTGGACGGGCGGGATCTTGTAATAGCCTTTCACCTCGAGCTTGCGGCCGTTGATCGCCCACACTCCATCGCCGCCCCAGTAACGCGGCTCGCCGGGTGAGCAATGCGGCGCGGTCCCGCTCTGCCATTCGTCGGCGAACAGCAATTTGGTACCGTCGTTACTGAACGTCGCGGAGTGCCAGGTTCCGAAATTCTTGTCGGTGACCCAGTCGATCCGCCGCGGATTGGCGGGATCGCTGATGTCGAGCAGCAGGCCGGCGCCGACACAGGCGCCGCCCGCCAGCCCCTTCGCGGGATAGACGGTGATGTCGTGGCAGACAAAGGCCGGCCACGACCAGATCGCGTCGGGGCCGCGGTCACCGCCTTCGGTCAGGCCATCGATCCGGCCGGTCTTCGGATCGGCGAACACCCGCGGGCTGGCGATCACCTTCGCGTCCTGCGGCCGGTCGAGCGGCACCTTGATGACGTCGATGCTGTAGAGCGAGGAGTTCTGGTCCTCTTTGGCGGGCTTGTCGACGCAGCGGGCGAGTTCGGAGGGCGGCCGTACGCCGTTAACGCTCGAATTGTAGATATAGAGCGTGTTGCGGTCGCGCGGATCGGGCACCAGCGTATGGGTATGCGAACCCTGGCAGGTCTGCACCGCGCCGACCTGCTTCGGGCTTTTCGGATCGCTCATGTCGAAGATGCGAATGCCGCGGAAGCGGCCGGCCGCATCGGGCGCGGTCGCATCGCCCATGCCGCAATCGACCCGCGCCCGGCGCTCCTCGACGCTAACGAACAGCAGCTTGCCGTAGAAGCTGACGTCGTCCTCGCCGCCGACGCACGCGACCGCAGACACGAGCTTCGGCGCGGTGGGATTGGCGATATTGTAGAGCAGGAAGCCGTTATAATTGCCCATCGCCATCAGGTCGCCCGAGAAAGCGAGGTCGGTATTGATGAAGGCGAGGCTGCCGGGGCGATATTTGGGATAGCCGGGATTGGGCGGCGGCGTATCGCGCAGGGTCAGGCCGGGACCGGCGGGCGATTGCGGATCGACGAAGCCGGGCGGATTGGGCACCTTCGCGACCAGCGACAGGCCGCGTTCGGCGTGCTCGCCGGACTTCAGCCCCTCGCGCGGATCGCGCGTGACGGCATCGCTAGCCTTGTCCTGCGCCGCTGCGACGACCGGCACGCAAATCGAGGCGAGAACGAGCGCGAGCGCGGCCCGGCGCCAGCACCGCCTGGACCAGCTGTGAAGGGATGGTGTCATCGCAAGGGCGCTCCGCTGGGGCAAGAGGATCGGCAGGGCGTGAAACGGGTCGTGCACCGCCCGCATCCAGGCTCAGTAAGGGAAAGGGAGAATGGCGCCGCTGGCGCGGAGCCGGAGGGCGGCCGCGGCGTCGGGCGCGCGCGTCGCGGTGCCGCCGCGGCGGTCGAGCAGATGCTCCATGTCGATCGCGAGACCGGACATGCGCGCGGCGGCATCCTCGAGAAAGGCGATATTGCGCTCGAACAGCGTGCCGGACGCTCCGGCCGACACCAGAAGCAGCGAGGCGGCCGCGCCATAAAGCATGGCGATGCAGGAACGCGCCGATACGGTCTTCATGACCAACCTCCCCGTAAGCCTTCGAGACCATGGCTGCACGGACGTACCGGTCTTGTGCCGGTTGTCTCACGGTCTTGCGGTAGAGAAACAGTTCGGTGATGAACTGTCAATAAGACAATTATAAATTATATTCATAACTTAAACAAAGTGCCTTGCCGTCGTCTTAGATCGCAAATTCCGTCACCGGCGCCCGCCGCACGGGGCGCCGCGCCCGCGGCGAGTCGCCGGCGTGAAACGATTTTACGGAAAGACCGCCATGGCCGGCATGACTCGTCATGCTTTCTCCGATTCGCCTAAAATTTGAAAAGCAATCGCGCGAACGCGGCCCGCAGCAGCGGCGGAAAACTGGACGATCCCGCAGGACTGGCATCTTACACGCCGGCCGACCATGCGGTGTGGGAGACGCTGTTCGAGCGCCAGGTGCGGATGCCGCCCGGGCGCATGGTGCCGGAAGACCGCGTCTATACCCGCGGCACGCAGGCTTATGCCTGCGCCCGGTCCGTAGCGTGATGCACGGCCCCGTCCGATCGCCGACGTGCATCCGTCTTGACGCCCGAAAAACGGGTCGCACGCTGACGCCCAGACGAGTGACGAGGGCAATTTTGGCGTTGACGTCAGACCAAAACTGACACCTTATACAATGGTCCGTCCATTCATCCATTGACAGCCCGAAACAGGGCGCTTGGCGGCCGGACCGGGAACACTCAGGAGAGGAGTTGGGGAGGATGACTATCACGATCGGGCGCCGCGCTGCGGCGCTGCTGGCTGGCGCCGCATTGCCAATATTGCTGGCCGGGCCGGCCATGGCGCGAGCCGAGAAGAAGAACGCGGCGAGCCAGCCCGCCGCGGACGCGCCACAGAATGCGGACAATCGGCCGACCACAGACTATACCGCGACCGGGCCGGACATCGTCGTCACCGCGCAGAAGCGTAGCGAGCGGCTGCTTGACGTGCCGGTCGCGGTGACTGCGCTGCCCGCCGACCAGTTGGTCAAGGAGAATATCGTCCGCCTGCAGGACTTTGCGACGCGGGTTCCGGGCCTGTCGGTCCCGCAGCCGGTGGCGGCCCTGATCTCGATCCGCGGTATCAACGCAGCGCCGAGCAGCCCGACCGTCGCCACGACGATCGACGACGTGCCGTTCGGGACGACCAGCTGGTCGGGCGCGATCGCGCTGCCCGACCTCGATCCGTCCGACATCCAGCAGATCGAAATCCTGCGCGGGCCGCAGGGTACGCTCTATGGCGCATCGAGCCTCGGCGGCCTGATCAAATACGTCACGCGCAGCGCCGACCCGGACAAGTTCTCGGGGCGCGTCGAGGCCGGCATCAACCAGAGCGAGGGCGGCTCGGCCGGCTATTCGGTACGCGGCGCGGTCAACATCCCGCTGGTCTCCGACAAGCTCGCCATCCGCGCGAGCGCGTACAAACGCTGGGATCCCAAGCTCGGCGACCGCTTCGACCCCACCGGCAATCACGGATTGCTCGCTGCCGACGTCAACGATTCCGAATATAGCGGCTACCGCGTGGCGGCATTCGCGCATCCGTTCGACGCGCTCACCATCAACGTCTCGCATCTCCAGCAGATCAACGACTTCACGAATTCGAGCGCCACGATCATCGATCGGACAAAGCCGTTGTACACGCCGCTCTACGGCTATTTCGGCAATGACAGCGGCCAGTCGGTCGGACGCAACAAGACCACGCTGACCGAGGGCCGTGTCGAGCTCGCACTCGGCCCGGTGACGCTCACGTCGGTCAGCGGCTGGACCAAGCTCGACATGGCGCTCGATTCGGATTCGACACGCAGCTTCTCCTTCGTGCTCGACGGCTTTCCGCCCTTCCTGCCGCCGGTCTACCCCAACCAACCGGCCGGTACCCAGGTGCGCCTGAGCGACGGTCGCAGGACGACCAAATTCTCGCAGGAAATCCGCCTCGCGTCGAACGGCGGCGGGCCGCTCGAGTGGCTCGTCGGCGGCTTTTACACCAACGAGCGCTCGGCGCTGAACCAGGAGATCTATGTCAGCAGCCCCAGCGGCAGCCGGGTCGGCTCGGTGGTGATTTTTCCGATCCCCAGCACCTACCGCGAATGGGCGGCATTTGGCGACGTGACCTATCACTTCACCGACCGGTTCCAGCTGCAGGTGGGCGGACGCTACAGCAAGAACAAGCAGACCTATGTCGACAGCCAGGTAGTGGTGCCTGCGGCCGAAGCGCTGTTCGGGCCGACCAAGCTCAGCCCGCCCACGCACTCCAAGGACGATTCCTTTACCTTCCTCGTCTCGCCAAGCTACAAGATCACGCCCGATGTGATGGTCTATGCGCGCGTAGCCACCGGCTATCGCCCTGGCGGGCCCAACACGGCAGCGGCGCCCCAGCCGAGCTTCGGGCCCGACCGCGTGACCAATTACGAAGTCGGGCTCAAGGGCCGGCTCCTCGACCGGAAGCTGACAATCGATACCTCGGTGTTCGATATCGAGTGGCGCGACGTGCAATTGTCGGCGACGACCTTGTCGCAGCTGCCCTATTTCCTCAACGGCGGCCGCGCGCGCAGCCGCGGATGGGAAGCGGCGGCGGACCTGCAGCCTGGCGCCGGCTGGGCGTTTAACGCCAATCTAACGCTGCTCGACGCGGTGCTGACCGAGGACCTGCCGAAGCTCGCTGCCGGCGCCAATTATCTGCTCGGCAAGGCCGGCGATCCCCTGCCTTATTCGGCCAAGTTCAGCTCGAACCTCGGGTTCGAGAAGAAATGGGACGTAAGCGGCGTCGACTTCTTTGTGGGCGGCAACTGGTCGCACGTCGGTAAGCGCGACGCGCTGTTCCGCCAGAGCCTCGCGGCCGTGGCGCGCCAGGGCAAGCTCAAGCTTCCCGCCTATGATCTCGTCGATCTGCGCACGGGGATCAGCCATCGCGGCTGGGACGTTACGCTGTTCGTGCGCAACATTCTGAATGAGCGGGGATTGCGCGACGCGGGCGATGGTCAGGGCCTCAGCGGCACGATGACGGCGACCTACGTCCAGCCACGGACAGTCGGCGTGAACGTGTCCTACGCGTTCTGAACGTCACCGGGCGGGGCGTGCACGGTCCGTGCCGCCCCGCTTTGAATCCCAAGCGAGCCGTTCGACTGTTCGTCAGGCCGCGTCAGCGATGGGCACCGGCGGTTCGCCCAGAAACCGCAAGGCAGCGCGGTGGCTGATCTCTGCCCGATGGCGTGCGCCAAGCCGCGTGCGGCCGATCAGCCCGGCGAGGTCGCTCTCCATGATCCGGTAGGGATAATCGCTCCCGGCGAAGACGCGCGCCGGTGCCACGCGATCGGCCAACCAGGCGAGCTGCCGGGCGTCATAGACATTGCTGTCCATGAACAGGCTGCGGGCCGTGACGCTCGGGAGCGTGGTGAGGCCGCTCCCCAGCCCGTCCGAGCGCAGCCACCCCTGATCGAGCCGTCCGAGCATTGCCGGCAGCGCGCCCGCGCCGTGGCTCAGTCCGATGCGCAGCCGCGGATAGCGTTCAAGCACCCCGGCCAGTAGGATGGAGGCTGCCGCCATCGCGATCTCGACCGGGAATAGCACGACCGCTGCATAGCCCGCCGGCATCGCCGCGGTCTTCGCCACCGGGTGCAAGGCGTGGACGAAGATCGCCAAGCCCTCGCGTTCGGCGGCCGCGTAGAAAGGCTCGAGCGCCGGATCGCCGAGCGCCATACCGTTGATGTTGCTGCCGATCTCGACGCCGGAAAGACCGAAGCGGGCGCGCAGGCCGGGCAGCAGCGCCGCGGCCCGCGCCGGATCCTGTAACGGCACCGCGCCAAGGCCGCGGAAATGCCGCGGATGGCGCGCAACGATCCCGGCGATATGCGCGTTGATCGTGTCGCAGACCAGTTCCGCGGCCGCCACCGGCAGCCAGTAGGACAGCAATTCGGGCATCGGCGAAAGGACCTGCATCGCGATGCCGGCCTCCACCATGTCGGCCAGGCGGCGCTCAGCGTCCCACGAGCGCGCATCGAGCTGCCGGAACGGCGTTTCGCCGATCAGGAGCGTCGCCTTGCCGGGCGAGGTGCAGTGCATACAGGGCCAGCGCACCGCCGCTGCGGGATCGGCATTCGCCGGAAAGCGTGGCGGCGTCACATGGGTATGGACGTCGATCAGCATGGCAACCACCCTGCCCTGTTGCCGGTCGCCATCATGGCGTCGGCGCCATGGCGCCGCGGTCGCGCCGCGCCAGGTCGAGCGCGACATCGACGATCATGTCCTCCTGGCCGCCGACCATCCGCCGCCGCCCGAGCTCGACGAGGATCGCGCGAGTGTCGAGGCCATATTCGGCCGCAGCCTTCTCGGCATGGCGCAGGAAGGAGGAATAGACGCCGGCATAACCAAGGCTCAGCGTTTCGCGGTCAACGCGGACCGGTCGGTCCTGGAGCGGCCGCACGAGATCCTCGGCGGCGTCCATCAGCCGGTAGAGGTCGCAGCCATGGTTCCAGCCCTTGCGCTCGGCCGCCGCCACGAACACCTCGAGCGGAGCGTTGCCGGCGCCCGCACCCATCCCGGCGAGGCTCGCGTCGATGCGGATCGCGCCGGCCTGCACGCCGACGATCGAATTGGCGACGCCGAGCGCAAGATTGTGATGGGCGTGGATGCCACGTTCGGTCTCGGGCCTTAGGACCCGGTCATAGGCCTCGAGGCGCGCGCGATAGCCGTCCATATCGAGCGCGCCGCCGCTATCGGTGACGTAGACGCACCCGGCGCCATAGCCTTCCATGAGCTTGGCCTGCGTCGCGAGTGCCTCGGGCTCGATCATGTGGCTCATCATCAGGAACCCGACTGTGTCCATGCCGAGATCGCGCGCCGCCGCGATGTGCTGGCGCGCGATGTCCGCCTCGGTGCAATGGGTCGCGATCCTGACCGAGCGCACGCCGAGCCGGTGCGCCTGGCGCAATTCGTCGATCGTGCCGATGCCCGGCAACAGCAAGGTCGTCAGGCGCGCGTGCTCGACCACATCAGCCACCGCCTCGATCCATTCCCAGTCGGTATGCGCGCCGAAGCCGTAGTTGAACGACGAGCCGTTGAGGCCGTCGCCATGCGCGACCTCGATCGCGTCGACCCGCGCCGCGTCGAGCGCCGCGGCGATCGCCCGCACATGGTCGAGCCCATATTGGTGCCGGATGGCGTGCATGCCGTCACGCAAGGTGACGTCCTGGATATAGAGTTTGGTGGCGGCAGGGTCGAAGCCGGTCATGAAGCCCTCCCGGCGATCTGTCGCGCGGCCACCCGCTCGGCAGTGGCCAAAGCGGCGGAGGTCATGATGTCCAGATTGCCGGCATAGGCCGGCAGATAGTGCGCGGCCCCCTCGACCTCGAGGAACACGCTGGTGCGGATCCCCTCGAACGTGCCGAGACCGGGAATGCGCACCGGATGGTTGGCACCGAAGCGCTCGAACTGCACCGCCTGCTTGAGGCGATAGCCCGGAACATAACGCTGCACACGGGCGACCATCGCTTCAACGGCCGCGACGATGTCCGCCTCGTCGCCGCCGGACGACAGGGTGAAGATCGTGTCGCGCATGATCATCGGCGGCTCTGCGGGATTGAGGACGATGATCGCTTTGCCTCTGGCCGCCCCGCCCACCCGCTCGAGCCCCTGCGCCGTGGTCCGGGTGAATTCGTCGATATTGGCGCGCGTGCCGGGCCCCGCCGATTTCGATGCGATCGAGGCGACGATCTCGGCATAGTGGACCCGTGCCACGGAAGCGACCGCTGCGACGATCGGGATCGTCGCCTGCCCACCGCAGGTCACCATGTTGAGGTTGGGGGCGTCGAGATGATCGTCGCCATTGACGACAGGGACGACATAGGGACCGAGCGCGGCCGGGGTCAGGTCGATCATCACCTTGCCCGCGGCGACCGCCGCCTCGGCATGGCGGCCATGCGCGCTGGCGCTGGTCGCGTCGAAGACGATCCCGATTTCGTCCCAGCCCGGCAGCCCGGTCAGGCCCGCGAGCCCATCCGCGCTGACCGGCACGCCAAGGCGCCGCGCGCGGGCAAGCCCGTCGGACTCCGGGTCGATGCCGATCAGCGCGGCCGGTTCGAGCAGTTGCGACGTCCGCAACATCTTGATCAGGAGGTCGGTGCCGATATTGCCCGATCCGATGATCGCCGCCTTGACCCGGCTCATGGCCGACCCCCGTAGCAGAAGCCAACGCTGCCGAGCCCGCCGATGTGCGCGCGGACGTCCGCCGCCCGGTCGAGGCCGACCATCGGCCCCAGCGCACCGGTGAGCATGATCTCTCCGGCCCGGAGCGGCGTGCCGTTGGCCGCCATGGTGCGCGCGAGCCAGGCGGCCGCCTGCAGCGGATGGCCGAGACAGGCAGCCCCCGCGCCTATCGAGGCAATCGCGCCGTCGAGTTCGAGCACCATGCCGCAGCTGTAGAGATCGAGGCCGGCAAGGCTCCGGCGTTCGCGCCCGAGGACGAAGAACGCCGCCGAGCCGTTGTCGGCAACCGTGTCGGCGAAGGTGATCTTCCAGTCTGCGATCCGGCTGTCGACGATCTCAAGCGCCGCGACCGCATGGTCCGTCGCCGCGGCGACGCTTTCGGGGGTCGCGTCAGGATCGTCGAGGTCGCGGCCGAGCACCAGCGCCACCTCCGCCTCGACTTTGGGCTGCAGCACGACGAATCCGGGCAGCGTGCCGCCATTGGCGATCGCCATATCGTCGAACAGCACGCCGTAATCGGGCTGGTCGACGCCGAGCTGGACCTGGACCGCCTTCGCGGTCAGCCCGATCTTGTGGCCGACGGTGCGCCGCCCGATCCCGTTCCAGAAGAGCGTGTTGATCGCCTGGATGGCATAGGCGCCGTCGGCATCGGCCGGATCGAGCACATCGCGCAGCGGCGGAACGGCGCCCTGGCGATAGGCGTCGCGGAGCCGCGCGGCGGCGGCATCAAGGCTGGTCACAGGCAATTCCTTCGAGCACGAGGCCGATTCGGCCGGCGCGCTCGACCACCGGATAGGAACGGATGGCGACGGTACAAGGATAGCCGGCCGGGCTCCCGTCGCGGATGTCGAAGGCGCCTTCGTGGAACGGGCAGATGATACGATGGCCATCGAGGTCACCATCGGCGAGCGAGGCATTGCCATGCGAACAGCGATCGTCGGTCGCGTAAAGCTCGCCGTCGACATTGTAGAGCGCGATGCGCCGCCCGCCGGGCAAGGCGAGCGCGGTCACCTCCCCGGGGGCGAGCGCCGGGGCGGCGCCGAGATCGAAAAAGCCTGTGTCCGTCAACATGGTCTCCTTGGGTCGTGCCGGGCAGGCAAAGGCAGGCGGGGCCCGTGGTCGTCGTGCATCCTCCCGGCCGCGTGCGACGGTGCCCGTGACGCGCCCGTCCCGCCGACGGCCGTCGCGCCCGGCCGGGCGCGTCAGGCATGGGCTAGGTCGCCGCCGCGCCAAACCGTTCGATCGCGCCAAACGCGCCGTGGCGCGGATCGCGCCCCCCGCCCCAGATGTCGGCGGACTCGGGGACCGGCGGAAAGACGCGATGCGGGCGCGGTGCGTGCTCGGGGAATTCCTCCATGCCGAAGCTGTATTCGACGGTCAGGCCATCGGGATCGAGGAAGTAGAGGAAGATGCTATCCGAGGTAGGGTGGCGGCCCGGCCCTCCGACAATATCAACGCCATCGCGTCGGAACCGGTGCATCGCCCGGCCGATATCGTCGATCTCGGTGACCATGAAATTGACATGGTGGAGCCCCGCCTCGCCGGCACCGATGCCGAGCGAGTGATGGAAGGGATTGGGCGTGCAGCGCAGGAAGCATACCCGCCCGTCTATCTCGTCCGACAGCGAAAAGCCGAGCGTGTCGCGGAAGAAGGCGACCGTCTCCTCCAGCCGCGGCGATTTCATAACGAGATGGCCAAGCTGCTGGATCTTCGCGAGCGTCGGCCGGAAGGGCACCGCCGCGTCGTCGGGCAAGGCTTCATGGAATTCGACGACCGCGCCGGTGACCGGCTCGGCAACGCGCAGCGCACGCCGGAGACCGAGCGCCGCACATTCGCCGGCAGTGACCGCATGCAGGTCGATGCCGGCACTCGTGAGCTGGGTCTCAAGCGCATCGAACGCGGCCGGGCTCGCCATCTCGAACGCCATGCGTTTCAGCCCCGGCTGCGCCGAGCTGTGGAGGATCAGATTGTAGCGCCCGGGACCGGAGCGGAGCCGGATGCTGCCGTCGCCGTCCGTCGCGACCGCTTCGAGTCCGACCTCGTCGCGGTAGAAGCGCGCGGTGCGCTCCGGATCGGTGGCGTTGAGCGCAAGATAGGCCAGCCTGGCATAACGCGACATGGGCGAGGTCCCTGCTAGAGGATAAGGCTGATCTTGCCCTGCGGTCGCAGTGAATCGAGCGCGAGGGTCACGGTCTTGGACGCGATCCGGAAGGAATCCTCGTGGCGCCGCAGGACATAATCGGCGCGTCCGGGATAGATATCGATCCGCCCGTAGCGATAGCGATAGGTGACGAAATTGGCCTCCGCCGCGAGTTCGTCGCCATCGATGCCGGTGACCACGACATTCGCCACCATCCGGCACGTTCGCGACGCCGGATATTCGGCGTGCGCATCCTTCTTGGTCAGGCGCCGCGCACGCTCGGTGAGCCGGAAATGATCATCGTTGACGAGATAGAGCGCGCGCCCGGGCTCAGCCAAGGGCTGGTCGGTTGGGGGGATGCGGTAGACGCCGTCCTCGGTGAACAGCGCGGCCCAGCCGAGCGGATCGTTGGCGTCGAGCAGGCGGGCTTCGTGATAAAGGAATGTGGCGACGCGGTGGGCAAGCTCAGCGGACATGGCCGGTGCACCTTCTGGAGAGCGGACTGCAGGGTCGGTGACAGCGGCACTCATGGTCCGACCACCTCGCTCTCGTCCGCCGATCCGGTCATCAACTGGCGCCAGCGCCGCCAGAATGTGCGCTGCTGCGCCTCGTCGAGCTTGGTCAGCTTGTCGCGGGGCTTGAGCATGCCGCGCGACACGTCGTTCCATAGATGGTCGACATTATTTTGCAGACCCTGCTGGCACATTTCGAGCATCTCGGTGTCGTCGGGAGTGGCGAGGCCCGCCGGCCCGAGGAACTCGACATAATTGCGCATGCGCCGGTCGCGCGAGCTGTCGGACTCGTTGACCGGGGCCAGCGCCCAGGCATTGATGTCATGGTCACCCGCAGCCCTGGGCAGGAGGTTGCGGATCGTGATCCCCATGATGTCGTGGACGGCGAGATTGGGGAAGATCGTCATATTGCGGTCGCTGTGGCAGATCATTCGCGCCCGTTCAGGCCCGACGCGCGCGACGATTCCCTGTTCGATCGCCGCGATCTCCTCGCGAGCCTCCTCGCCCCAGGCCGGGGTCCAGCGCGCATAGGGGCGCCCCCAGGGCGTGCTGCCGACCGACCACGACACGGCGTGCCCCTTGCCGAGCTGGGTGACGGTGCCATAGTCCACCGTGGGATTGAAATGCGGCTTGGGGCCGTCGCGCGCGATCGTATATTCGATATAGGTGGAGTGCGTCGCCATCGCATGATAGCCGTCGACGCTATTCTCCTGCATGAACTTCCAGTTTGACGGGATGCAATATTCCTCGGCACCCTGGACGACCTCCATTCCGTCTGCGCCCTGATCGGCGATATAGGCGAGATAGGTGCCGGCATCGGCGAGATAGTCGGCGAGCGGCTCGACGTCGCGGTTGAAGCTGACGAAGACGAACCCGCGATATTCCTCGCAGCGCGGCACCTCGCGCATGTTGAGCAGCGGATCCGAATCGTACCCCGGATACATGGCGCTGCTGACCGGCACGTCGGCGAGCGTGCCGGATGTGTCGAACACCCAGCCATGATAGGTACAGCGGAACATCTTGGTGGTGCCCGCGCGCTCCTTGCACACGACGGCACCGCGATGCGGACAGCTGTTGTAGAGGGTGCGCACTACCCCCTTGCGATCGCGCACCAGGATCAGCGCCCGCCCGTTCACCTGGCGGCGGACGAACGACCCCGGATCGCGGATTTCAGAGGTGTGGCCGATATAGAGCCAGACCTTGTCGTAGACGAGTTCGCGCTCCATCGCGAAGATGTCGGGATCGACGAAGACCTGCCGGTTGACCCGGAAAATCCCGCGCTCGCGATCTTCCTGAATGAGGCTGTCGACCAGCCGCCGATCCGCTCCTGACAGGGTCATCTATGCTTTTTCCGTCAAATCCTACAATGGACCGACCATTAGCATAGTAGGACCAAGCCGCAACGCAAAAGTTTGCTGCGAGCGGCACGGCCCCGCTAGATCGGCTTGCCCGCGCTGCGCGCCCAGGCCGGCATCATCGCGTTCGAAGGGAGCGAGGGGTCGAGCACCTTGCGCGCCTGCTCGGCGCCCGAGACGGGCAGCCCCGCGGGATCCATCGCGCCGATCTGCGCGAGCAGCGAAGCCTGGTCCCAGTAGATGTGCTCGTGGCACAGTTTGTCGCCCTCGAATTTGGCGACCACGACCGAGGGCAGTTCGACGCGCCGCCCGGTCGGCGCGAGCCCGGGCAACATATATTCGTGCTCCTCGTCGTGAACGAAGCTCACGACCATCTCGAGCACCACGGTGTCGGCGCCGATCGTCTCGGATACCAGCACGGTCTTGCGATCGCCGCTGCGCGCTGCCGAGGGGATGAAATGATATTTGTAGAAGCGCTTGAGCATGTCGTGGCCATAGCCACCGGTCAGCGTCGGGATGTGATTGACGTAAGGCTCCGCGACCATCGTTGCCATGGTCGCGTCGGCGTCGTGGTGCACGAATTCCTGCGCGAGATGGCCGCGGAACAGTCGGCCGAGATCGAACCCCGACCCCAGCGCCGGCCGCAGCACCGACAGGGTGCGCGAGATTGCCACGGCCGCGGCGTGCCGGTCGTAGGCCGTCGAGCCGGGCGTCGCGAAGCCCGCCCCCGCACCGGCATCGAACAATTGCAGGCCGATGCTATCGGCATCCGCCTGCAGCGCCGCACGCGCCGCGCCCGGTGCGAGGTTGATATGGAGCGCCGCCGGACAGGGCAGCGGCGCGCCCACGAGCAACGCGGCGACGTCGTCCGGCGCGAATGCGACCACGCCGTCAACCTGCCCGCCCCGCGCCAGTGCGAGCGCCAGCGCCGCACATCCCTCGAGCGCCAGCACGCCGAATCGCTGGCCGACCGCCGGGCCGAAATCGGCAACCGCCATACGCGCGACGAGCTCGATCTTTGCCGGTGTCTCGAGCGACCAGTCCGCGAGATCCGGTGCGATCACCTCGAATCCTTGCGCCGCGAAACGCTCGCACCAGCCGCGTCGTACGTCAGGCGCCTCGCGGCCGAGTAGCAGTAAGCGTGGCGCGTCGGGCAGCGCCGGGGCAACGCGGATCGCGTTCACCCGCCAGTCCGGAAGGCCTTGCGCGGTGTGCCGCGCGTCCTGATCGGTCATGATCGTCATCCTGCGTTCGATCGGCCGCGCGCCGCGGCCATCCATGGGTTTGCCGCGCGACTATTGCGCAACGGCCGCTTCGAAAAGTTCCAACGTGCGCGCCCGGGCAAGCCCGGCGCTGACGCGATCGAAGCTCGGCCGCTCCTCGCAGTTGAAGCCGTGGCCCGCCTCATAGACGAACAGCTGCGCATCAGGCCGGCTTTTCTCGACCAGAGCGACCCGTTCCGGCGGCAGGGTATGATCCGATGCGCCGAAATGCAGCATCAGCGGCACGCGCGGCGCCTCGCTATGATAATCGGGGATCATGCTGCCATAATAGCCGACCGCCGCCGACAGGCCGGAAAGCCGCGCCGCCGCGAGGAAGGCAAGCGTGCCGCCCCAGCAATAGCCGACCACCCCGACCCGGCAAAAAGGCCGCAGATGGTCGATCGCCGCCTGGACGTCCGCCAGCGCGTGCTTGAGCGGCAGGTGATCCCGCGCCGCGAGGCCGGTCTGGATCGCGTCGGGGCCATAGCCGAGCTCGATGCCCGGGCGAATGCGATCGAACAGCGCCGGCGCAAGTGCTACATAGCCCTCGCGGGCGAAGCCGCGGCAAACGCTGCGGATGTGCGGGTTCACGCCGAACAATTCCTGCAAGACGACGATGCCGCCCTTGGGCATCCCCTCCGGCCTCGCCTCGAAAGCCGAAATGGCCACCCCGTCGGTGGCGGTGATCGTCACCGTGGCGTCGTCTGACATGTCGCAAATTCTCCTGCGCGGCTGATGCTTCAGCATAGGGAGTTAGGTAGGACCAATGAAGATGCTTTTTTCATGCCTCTGAAAGCGGGCGGCGATTCCACACCCTGCGACGGAGAATTTCTCGAAGCAGGAACACACGAAAATTCCCGGTTGACGCTGACCCGACATCCCTGCAGAAAACAAGAATCAATGGTAGGACCATAATGGTTCTGGACTCGGCGCGCAACGATCGCGACGGGTGCGGGGTGAGAGGACCGATGAAGCTCGTCAGCTATGAAGCGCATGGCCGGGAGGGGTTCGGGGCAGTGGTCGAGGGCGGCATCGTCGCGTTCGGCGGGCGCCTTGCCGCAGCGAGCGTGGCCGAGCTGCTCGGAGGCGGCGAACTCGACGCCGCCCACGCGCTGCTCGACGCCACGCCGGACCTCGTGCGGGAAGCGGTGCGCCTGTTGCCGCCGATCCCTCGGCCGAACAAGATTCTCGGCGTCGGCCTCAACTATCGGGATCATGTCGCCGAGATCGACATGAAGGCGATGCCCCACCCTACCCTGTTCATTCGCTTCGCGGATTCGCTGGTCGGCCCGGGGCAGCCGATCGTTCGGCCCCGCAATTCCGAGATGCTCGATTTCGAGGGCGAGCTGGCGATCGTGATCGGCAAGGGCGGCCGCCATATCGCGGTCGAGGACGCGGTCGATCATATCGGCGGCTATGCCTGCTTCAATGACGCTTCGATCCGCGACTGGCAGTTCCACACCACGCAGGTCATTCCCGGCAAGAACTTCCCGGCGGTCGGCAGCTTCGGTCCCTGGGTAGTGACGCCCGACGAATTGCCGCCGCTCGGCGAGATGCGGCTCACCACGCGCCTCAATGGCGTCGAGATGCAGGCGGCCTCGCCCGGGGACATGATCTTCAGCGTTGCGCAGATCATCGCCTATTGCTCGGCCTTCACGCACCTCGGCCCCGGCGACGTGATCGCCACCGGCTCGCCCGCCGGCATCGGCAACCGGCGCAATCCCAAGCTTTTCATGAAACCGGGCGACGTGGTCGAGGTGGCGATCACCGGCCTCGGCACCCTGGTCAACGGAATCGAGGCGGAGGCCTGACGACATGGGCGCCGCGGATGGCTGCGGCGCGCCTGCTTTCCCGACCAACCAGGCGCGCAGGCCTTACGCCGGCGCCAGCGCACAAGGACCGTCTTTGATGCCCAGCGACCACGATACCGACGCGACGATCCATTCCGCCCGCGACGCCAACATCGACCATCATGCCGCGACGCTCCATCGCGCCATGCGCGGCGCTGGCGCGGTCGCGCAGCTCTCCGCCAGAGGGCCGGTGCCGGTCGATCTCGCGTATGCGATCCAGGCCCGCGGCCTTGCGCTGCGCCAGGCCGACGGCGAGCGTTCGGTCGGCATCAAGATGGGCTTCACCAGCCGGGCAAAGATGGTCCAGATGGGCGTGTCCGAGACGATCTTCGGGCGTCTGACCGACGCAATGCAGGTCGCGCCTTCGGGCAGCGTGGCGCATGCGCGCTTCATCCATCCCCGCGCCGAACCCGAACTCGCCTTCGTGCTGCGACGCCCGGTGCGCGGCGCGATCACGATCGACGAGGCACGTGCCGCGGTCGCGGCGGTCTGCCCGGCGATCGAGCTCATCGACAGCCGCTATGAGAATTTCGAATTCTCGCTCGCCGACGTGGTCGCCGACAATAGCTCCTCGGCCGCCTTCGTGCTCGGCGCGCCCGCGCCGGCCGACCTCGCGATCGAGGATCTCGCCGTCAACTTCCTGATCGACGGCACGCCGCGCCAGACCGGATCGACCGCCGCCATTCTCGGCAATCCCTGGCTGTCGCTGGTCGAGGCCGCGCGCTTTGCCGAGCGCTACGACCTCGCGCTCGAGCCCGGCGACGTGATCTTGGCAGGCGCCGCGACCGAAGCCGTTGCCGTCGCTCCCGGCAGCCATGTCCGCGTCGATATCGAGGGCATGGCGCCGCTCGGGTTCAGCCTGGCATGAGCGCCGACGACGAACAGGCGCCGATAATCATCGTCGGCGCAGGCGAGGCCGGCGGGCGGGCCGCGATCCGCTTGCGCGAGCGCGGTTATCGGGGCGCGCTGACGCTGGTGAGCGGCGAAGGCCACCTCCCCTATGACCGCCCCGCGCTGTCCAAGACGCTGCTGACGGCACCGGAGGCCGCGCTCGCCTTTCACGCGCCGGCGGATTTCTATGCCCGGCAAAAGATCGCGGTCGAGCCGGCGATGGCGCTGCGCCTCGATCCCGCGGCGCGGCGCCTGACGCTCGATGACGGCCGTAGGCTGGATTATTCCCGCCTGATGCTCTGCTGCGGCGCCGCGCCACGCCAACTGGGCGTGCCCGGCGGCGACCTGCCCGGCGTGGTCTATCTGCGCGATGCCGCGCAGGCGTTCGACCTGCGCACCCGCCTCGCCGGCGCCGCTCGCGTCCTCGTCGTCGGCGGCGGCTTTATCGGCCTCGAGGTCGCGGCGAGCGCGCGTGCGCTGAACTGCAGGGTCACTCTCGTCGAGAAGGCGGACCGCCTGATGGCACGCACGTTGCCCGCGATCGTCGGCGCTACCTTCGCCGACGCCCACCGCGATCAGGGCGTCGATCTGCGGCTGGGCATCCACCCGGTCGCTTTTGCCGGCGGCGGTCAGCTCGATCGGGTGCGACTCAGCGACGGCACCGTGCTGAAGGTCGATGTCGCGGTCGTCGGGGTGGGCGTAGTCCCGCGCGACGGGCTTGCCCGCGCGGCGGGATTGCGGGTCGCGGATGGCATCGTGGTGGACGAGGAAGGCCGCACTTCCGATCCCCATATCTTCGCGGCCGGCGACGCCGTGTGCCAGCCCAATGGCTGGGCGCGGCGTATGATCAGGCTGGAGAGCTGGCAGAGCGCCCGCGATCAGGCGGATCGCGCGGCCGACGCGATGCTCGGCCACGTGCCCGCCCCGTGCCGGTCGCCCTGGATGTGGTCCGACCAGTACGAACACAATCTGCAGGTGCTCGGAGTGGCGGATCCGGCCGGCGATTTCGTCGTTCGCGGCGATCCCGGCGAGCGTGGCTATGCCTTGTTCCAGCTGCGCGATGGCAAGCTCGTGGCCGCCATCACCGTCGATCGTGCGGCCGATATGGCCGTGGCGAAGAAGCTCGTCGCCGCGGCCACGCCGGTCAGGCCGGAGCAGCTCGCCGACCCGGGCGTGCGGCTGAAGTCGCTGGTGGCCTGAGCGCGCACGCACGGATCGAGATTTCGAGAATCACAGGGAGCATAGATCGATGGCCATTGCCGAAGGAGACAGGCTACCCGCCACCACCTTCTTCACCATGACCGAGAATGGGCCGGCCCCGGTCGACAGCGTCGCCTTCTTCGCGCGCCGCAGGGTCGTCCTGTTCTCGAGCCCCGGCGCCTTCACCCCGACCGATACCTACAGGCAATTGCCCAACTTCATCACGCGTGCCGCCGAGTTCCGGGCGAAGGGGATCGACGAGATTGCCTGCACCGCGGTCAATGACGCGTTCGTGATGGGAGCCTGGGCCCGGCTGCTGCGCGCCGAAGGCCATCTTACCATGCTGGCCGACAGCCAGGGCCGGTTCGCCGGCGCGCTCGGCCTCGACCGCGACATCGAAAATTACGCGCTCGGCAGGCGTGGCTATCGTTTCTCGATGATCGTCGCCGACGGCGTCGTCGAGGCGCTCAATGTCGATCACGGCTTGCGCGACCATGCGCGGTCGAGCGCCGCTTTCATGCTTCGGCAGCTGCAATAGCCGGCCCGGCGCGTGTCGCCGGCGGTCGGCGGTATCCGGAGGCGATGAGAGGAGAGGGGAAACCGATGACGACTGGTCCGAAACACCATCTGCGCATGCTGGCATGCCTGGCGGTCATCAGCGTCGCAGCGGCGGGCCCGGCGCGAACGCCGGCCATCGCCGCGACTGCGGCCGCGGCCATGCGCATTCCGCCGCCACGCGACATAGCCTATCCCGGCACGCTCAGGCTCGAGGTCGATGCGACGGATATAGCGCGGCGCATCTTCCGGGTGCGCGAGACCATCCCGGTCCGGCCTGGTCAGGTCACCCTGCTCTATCCGCAATGGCTGCCGGCGATCCACGCGCCGGCGGGGCGGATCGACGCCGTCGCGGGGCTGATCGTCAGCGCCGGCGGTCGGCGCCTCGCCTGGACGCGCGATCCGCTCAATACCTTCGCGATCCATGTCGACGTGCCCGTCGGCGCAGCCGCGCTCACTCTCGAATTCCAGTATCTCTCGGTCGGTGAAGGGGGTGGCGACCGCGTGCTGATGACGCCCGAGATGGTGCATGTGCAATGGCATCGGCTACTCTTCTATCCGGCCGGCTACTATGTGAGCCGGATAGGGATCGAGGCGTCGACGCGGTTGCCGGCGGGCTGGCAGATCGCAACCGCACTCGACACCGCGGACAATGCCGACGGCGCGACGCGCTTCCGCGCCACCACGCTCGAGACCTTGGTAGATTCGCCGCTCTATGCCGGCCGCTATTTCCGGCGGTTCGATCTCGGCACGCTGCGCGGCGCCCCGGCACATCTGAATGTGTTTGCCGACGCGCCAGCCTTTCTCGAGGCGACATCTGGCCAGATCGCGGCGCATCGCGCGCTGCTCGCACAGGCCGAAAAGCTGTTCGGCAGCCGGCATTTTGACCATTACGATTTCCTGCTGGTGCTGAGCGACAGGGTCGGCCCGGCCGGCGCCGAGCACCACCAGTCGAGCGAAAACGTCACGCCGACCGGCTATTTCACCGACTGGGAGATGCTGGCCGGCGGTCGCGACCTGCTGCCGCACGAATTCGTCCATTCGTGGAACGGCAAATATCGCCGCCCCGCCGACCTGTGGACGCCCAATTACAACGTGCCGATGCAGGGCAGCCTGTTGCTCGGCTATGAGGGGCTGACGCAATATTACGGCCTGGTTCTTGCCGCGCGATCCGGCCTGATCACTCGCGAGCAGGCCATCGACGAACTGGGACAGGCCGCCGGCTTCTACGCCAACCAGCCGGGCCGAGCCTGGAAGAGCCTGCAGGACACCACTACTGACCCGATCGTCTTGCTCGGTCGCCCGATGCCCTGGCGGTCGTGGCAGCGTTTCGAGGACTATTACCGCGAAGGCATGCTGGTCTGGCTCGATGCCGACACGCTCATCCGCCAGCTGTCGAACGGCCGGCGCTCGCTCGACGATTTCGCGCGCGACTTCCTCGGCCGCCGCGACGGTAGCCATGTACCCGATACCTACACGTTCTCCGATCTGGTGCGGGCACTCAACCGCTGCCAGCCTTATGACTGGGCCACCTTCCTGCACACGCGGTTGGACAGCGTCGGCGCACCGCCGCCGCTCGCAGGGATCGCGCGCGGCGGCTATCGGCTCAGCTATGGCGATGTCCCGACGCCACTGGCGCGCGCCGAGCGGGCGCAAGAGAATATACTCGACCTCAGCTATTCGCTCGGACTGAAAGTGGCGGCCGATGGCCGCATCACCGACGTCCTGTGGGAAGGCCCCGCCTTCGCTCAGGGATTGGCGCGCGGCGCGCAGATCGCGGCCGTCAACGGGCTCGCCTACAATCCGGGTCGCCTCGAACAGGCGGTTCGCGATGCGCAGAATGGCAGCAGTATAGTGCTGCTCGTCCGCGACGGCGAGCAATATCGCACGCTGCGCATCGAGTACCGCGCCGGCCTGCGATATCCGCGCCTCGAGCGCCGCGGCAGCGATGCCGCATCGCTCGACCGGATCCTCGCCCCGCTCGGCTAGATCGCCCGGGCGGGTGATTTGAGCTACCGCGCAAAGGTGCTATGGACTGACCATTAGACATAGATAGATTTTGGGAGAGGATCGATGAAGACGACGTTCCGGTTTCGTAACAGGCATCGCGCTGGTCTCGCGGCCCTCGCCCTCGCCATCGTTGCCGCGTCTCCCGCGGCGGCGCAGGACGTTGGCGTCAAGACGAGCACGCTGCTGCCGTTCGAGAAGTCGGGCGCCCGCCACACCGAGGTCGATGAGATCGTCATCGCGCCGGGCGGCAAGCTCAGCCTTGCCGGCTATCCCGAGGAACGCATGTATTATGTGGTCGACGGCCGCGGCGCGCTCAGCGTCTACGACCGGCTCGGCAAGGGCGACATGTATGTCATCCGGCCGGATATCTCGCTCTACTTCACGCCCGGGCTCAAGCATGAGGTGCTCAATACCGGCGCGACGCCGCTGCGGCTGGTGGCATTCCGGGTGACGGGCGGCCTCGTGCCGAGCGAATCGGCGGATGGCGTCGCGTCCTGGCCGGTCGTCGCCAAGCCCGGCGTGACGGTGACGAACCCGGCGGTCGGCACCGGCTTCTGGATCACCTATGTGTTCGACGAGCATTCCAACGCCTCGGTCACCGAGGGGCAGAGCCTGCAGGTCCGGGCGCTGCGCATGCGCCGCGCGCAGAAGCTCGTCACCGCCGAGATGCTCATCATCGGCGCACATGCCGACACCCGTCCGCACAACCATACCGACACCGACGAAACCTTCTACATGCTGACCGGTGAGGGCAACTGGGTCTGGAACGGCAAGAAGATTCCGTTCAAGGCAGGCTCGACGATCAGCTTCCCGGCAAATGGCGTACGCAATATCGAGAATAGCGGGGACACGCCGGTGGTCTATATCTGCATCAACACGCTGGCCGACGCTGATCCGGCCAAATAGGTGGATCGGAGATGGTTGCGCTCTTTCCACGCGCCCGCGGCCGGCGCAGTCTCGCGGTGGCGCTGCTTGCGATCGCGATAATGCCGGCACCGCTCTTTGCCCAGACCATGCCGCGGCTCGACCACGTCTCGATTTGCGCGTCCGATCTAGACGCCCTCAGCCAAAGCTTCACGCGCGCCGGGCTCGTCGCAGACCCGGCCGGTCTGCACGTCAATGCGGCCAATCGCATGGCGCATATCGGGTTCGCCGATCAGACCTATATCGAACTGATCGGACCGGCCCGAACGGGGATCTTCGAAGGGTCACCCTGGAACGGCCTGATCGCCGGCAATGCCGGACCATGCTTCTGGTTTGTCGGGACCCCTGACATCGCCGCGGAAGCCGACCGCCTCAAACAGGCGGGAATCAAGGTGACCGCGCCCAACCCCGGCGGACGGCCACGGAGGGATGGGGCGTCCGTCGCCTGGCTCTCGGCGATGGCGGGTGATGGCTCGCCCGGCGCGGTGCTGCCGCTCATGATCGAGGACCGGACGCCGCACTCGTGGCGCATTCGCCCGTCGCAAAGCCTGGCCGGGGGACCGCTCGCCGGCGTGCGTAGGGTGGTGATCGGGGTGCGTGACCTCGACGCGACCATCAAGCTGTTCCGGCAGGCTTATGGCTGGCGGGCACCCCGGCGGCAGCACGATCCCGATTTTGGTCAGCTCGCCGCCTTCCCCGGCCAGCCGGTGATCCTTGCGGCCGCCCGGGACGGCTGGTTGGCCGAGCGCGTCACCCGGTTCGGCGACGGCCCGGTGGCCTATCTGCTCGGCACAAGCGACTTCAACGCCGCCCGGCGCAAATACCGGCTTGTCGCCGGCAACCGCTGGTTTGCGCGGCGGATTGGCTGGTTCGCGACGCTCCGGGCCCAGGGCATCCGCCTCGGCGTGCTCGACCGTTAGGCCGAGCTCCCCGTCATCCGGGCAGGACCAGTGACGTGATCCGCCCGAAGCCGCCTTCGAGCCAGGCGAGCGGCTCCGCGCTGCGATCGAGCGCGATGCCAGTGACCTCGCCGATGAACAGCTCATGCGTGCCGAACACCGTCCGCTGCCGCACGCGGCAGCAGATGCTCGCCGCCGCGCTGCTGAGGCGCGGGAGATCGCCGGCCAGATCCCACAGCGCACTCTCGAAACGCCGGTCGCGCAGCGCGCTTGACCCGAACGTCTCAACCAGGTCGCGCTGCTCGACATGGAGCAGGTTCACGCAGAATTGGCCAGCGAGGACGATCGCCGGATGCGCGCTCGCACTGCGGTTGATCGATACGAGCATCGACGGCGGATCCATCGCCACCGGAATGATCGCCGAAGCGGCAAGCCCCATCGGTTCGCGCGAGCCGGGATGGCGAGTGGTGACGATCGAGACCGCGCCGGGCATCCGGCGCATCGCCGCCCGGAGATCGGCGGCGAAACACGCGACATCATTCCCCGGCTGATCGGATCGTCTGTCCCGCGCCATCCCGCAATCTCCCGTCCGTTCCCGACCGGCTGCCAGGAAGCGTTTGCCACCGCCAACTGGCGAAAGGTCGGGGAATACTATCAATGGTCTGTCCATTGGAGGCAACTGCATTTATATGATGTGGCCGCTGGCGGCCGTGCAGCGCCGGGCGCCGCCGCCCACCGATCATTGGTAGGACCTCGAACCCGGCTCAGGCACGACCATTGCCCCAATGAGGTGAAATGGGGTAACCGATGGACAGGTACATCGAAGAACGGGATGGGCGAATGGCCAGTGCTGGAACCGAACTCTATCGCCCGATCAAGAAGCGGCGCGTTTTCGAGGATGTCTGCGAGCAGATCCGCGCGCGCATCTATGAAGAATCGCTCCGCCCCGGCGACAAGCTCCCGCCGGAACGCGAACTGGCACAGCGGCTGGGCGTCGGGCGCGCTGCCGTGCGCGAGGCGCTCCGGTCGCTCGAGAATGCCGGGATCCTCCATCTCCAGAAGGGCCAGAAGGGCGGCGCCTTCATCCAGCATTTCAATCCGCAGGTGATGTCTACCTCGGTGCGTGACATGATCTATCTCGGCAGGATCACGCTCGACGACCTGATCGAGACGCGCATGCTGATGAACGACATGGTGATCCCGCTCGTGTGCGAGCGCGCCACCGACGCGGACCTCGACGCGCTCGAGGAGAATGTCGTCGCCTCCGAAGCGGCGGCAGGGCTGAGCGAGCGCCTCGCTTATACGCGGCAATTCTACCAGCTGCTCGGCCTGGCGAGCCACAACCATCTCGTGCTCACGCTGCTCGGAGCCTTGACCGAAGTGGTGCTCGATTTCGTCGAACGGGCCGGCCCGAGGCCGATGCAGGGCGTCCCCGAAGCGCGGCGCAACCTGGTCGCCTGTTTGCGCAAACGCGATGTCGCTGCGGCGCGCGAGGAAGCGCACAAGATCACCGACGCGATCCATCGCTACCTCGAGCCTTTCGCCAAATAATTGCCGGGCACGGCGGCGCGGCCGCGTGCGATCGACTGCGTTCCCCAGACGCGGGCTCCGTCCTTGTCATTTCTGACTCGACAAAGGTCGGACTTTTAGACAATTGGTCCGGCAAGGCCCAGGAATGGGGCGGCCGGACCACCGGATCACGTCTTTGCGAACACGCGCGGACGGATTCGGGCGCAACTTCCGCACCCTGGCCACGCCAAGCCCGGGGAGGTTCCGTTATGAAATTTGTTACGATCGCCATCGTCGCTGTCGCGCTCACCGCCACCGCCTCGGTGGCGCAGGAGCGCGAGGACCGCACCTTGCTGTCGCAGGATCAGATGACGGCTATCATCAACGAGGTCTCGGGGGAGCGCGCAATGGCCAACGTGCTCGAGATCGCGCCCTATCAGCGGGTCCGCAAACCCGCCGAATATCGCGAGAATTTCCGTGAGACCCAAGCCGTCACCAGTCTGGCGCGCGATTATGGCTTCAGCAACGTCGCGGTCGACACGATCAACGCCGACCGTACGGTGTGGCAGCCGACCAGCGGCGAGCTCTGGGTCACCGCGCCGAAGAGCGTAAAGCTGCTCGATATCCATGACGTGCCGCTTGCGCTCACCTCGCTGAGCGCCAATGGCGATTTCAGCGGCGCGCTGGTCGACGTCGGCGCGGGAAGCGCAGACGATTTTCGCGGCAAGAATGTTCGCGGCAAGTTCGTACTCGCCTCGGTCGCGCCTTCGCGCGTCTACAAGGCAGCCATCGCGGCAGGCGCGGTCGGCGTGCTGGGCGTCACCGCGATCGACCCGCAACGCGGCATCGACTACCCCCGGGAGATCATCTGGGACCAGCTCAAGGAGCAGCCCGGCAACGTCGCTTGGGCGATCTCCCCTGCGATCGCGCAAACGCTCCGGAACCTGCTCGCGAGCGGCGCTCCGGTTACCCTGCGCTCCACCAGCCGGTCGGAGCAGGTCTCGGGCAAGGAGGAAATCGTCCATGCCGAGATTCCGGGCGACGGCTCAACCGGCCAGCAGGTGGGGATCAGCTGTCACCTGTTCGAGGGCGTGATAAAACAGGGCGCCAATGACGACGCGTCAGGCTGCGCGCTGCTGCTCGAGATCGGCAGGGCGTATCTCCAGCTGATCCGCCAAGGCAAGTTGCCGCCGCCCAAACGGACGATCAACTTCCAGTTCGTACCGGAGTTGATCGGCACCCAGACCTGGCTCGACCGGCATCCCGACAAGGCCAGGGCGATGATCGGGACGCTGAATTTCGATATGGAAGCGATCCGCCTTGCCGCCAGCCGGAGCTACTGGATCCTGCAGCGCACGCCCGACAGCTTCCCATCCTATCTCAACGACATTCCGCAGAGCATGATGGAATATGTCGCCGATATCACGCGCGAACGGGTCCGTTTCCGCGAAGGACTGAACGGCTATGCGCCGTCGCAGCCGGTAGAGTCGCTGCGCGGCAGCAAGGACCCCTTTTATATCAAGATCGACCGTCATTATGGCGCGAGCGACCATATGATCTACATGCGGCATGGCATTCCCGCGGTGATGATGATCACCTGGCCCGATATGTGGTACCATTCGTCGGACGATACGCCCGATAAGCAGGACAGCACGCAGTACAAGCGCGCAGCGGTGGTCGGACTCGGGTCTCTTGCGGTGCTGGCGGACGGCACCGATGCGGCCGCCAGCCGGGTGATCGCAGAAAATTTGGGGCGCGGCGTCGCCCGTATGGGCGAAGCGCAAACCCGTGCCCTCGGCTATCTGACGGACGCCGATGCGACGGGCCTTGCGCGCGCCTGGATGGAGGCGCGCAATACCGTCCTCCATCAGGCGGAAATCGAAAGAGCCGTGATCGGATCGGCGCGCGTCCTGTGGACCAATCCCCGCGTCGGCCAATCCTGGTCGTCGGACATCGCCGCGCGCCTCGATGCACGTAGGCAGGCATTGCTCGGTGAGGTTGACGCGATTTACGCGCTGAAAGCCCGGCGCCTGGGCATTGCCCCGGTGCGGCCGCCCCGGTCGGCGCTCGAGGCAGAAGCCGCCCGTACGATCGTGACCCTGGGACCTTCCTTTCCCCGCAGCGCGATGTTTCCGTCCGATGGTCCGGGACCGCAACTGCCGGATGAATTCGGCGCCGAGCTCAACATCTTGATCGGACGGGAGAATATGACCGTTCTCCAGATCCGGGATTTCCTGTCCGGGGAATTCACGCCGATCGACCTCGCCCAGCTCTATGCGGTGTTGCGCGGGCGGGAAAAGGCAGGGCTGGTTCGTCTGGTGATGCGGTCGTCGCGCGCCGGCGGCTGAACACGCCAGCGCCCGCTCATGCACCGTTCTCCGCCGATCTGCGCTGACAAGCGTTCGCCCGGAGCGGACAGAACGAGTTCTGGATTGAGCGCAACGTCCTAGGCTGGCTTCGGCCCCGCACTTAAAACGAGCGGGTACGGGAAGCCGCCCAATCTTCTAGCGGCATCAAATGCCTTTTACCGCGGGATGGCCTTGCACCGCCAATTTCCCCGTTGGCCTGCCGACAACGCACCCTTCGCCGCAGGTGCCGACTTCACCCCGCGCGGACGCGCTGGTGAAGTCGGACGGCGGCATCGAGTGCAGAGGCAATTGCGCCTTCCTGCCAGCCAGCATGATAGGAACAATGTTCTCCGGCAAGCATGATCCGCCCATCGAGCGCGCGCAGCGCGTCCATCTTTGCGGCATCCTCGTGGCTGTGCCAGCTGGCGAAGCAGCCGAGCGCGCCCGGCATCCGGTGCCATGCAACCGAGACGCCGTTCTCGAATTCGGCGGGATATTGGGGATGGATCTTCGCACCCTGATCGAGCGCCCAGCGCAGCCGCTCATCTGGTGCGGCCGACGCCATCGCGTAGGAGGCCGCTGGCTCGAACGAGTCGAGCCCGGCGACGAACGCACCCGTCAGCACGCCTTTGCCGCGGCCGCCGAAATCTTGGCTTGGATACACGATCTGGTTGATGGTCTGGTCGGTAAAGGTAATCCCGCCATAGATTCGGTCGTCCTGCTCCCAGAAGCGCCGCTTGAACTGCAGGCCGACCTTGACCGACGAAGCGTAATAGATGCTGTCGATCGCGTCCTTGAGCGGCGCGCCGACACGCAACGGAATCTGGCCGAGAATGGAGGCAGGAATTGTGCAGATGCACCAGTCCGCCTCGACCGTCCGGCTCGCGCCGCCGGCACCGAGGTCGGCATAGTTGACCGTCACCCGATCGGCGCTCTGGTCGATATTGGTGACCTTCGCCTTGTAGCGGATCGCGCCGTCGAGCGGGCGGGCCAGAGCGCGCGCGAGCATGTCCATACCCCCGACCGGCTGGAACAGGGTTGGCTGCCAGTCAGCGCTATGCTGCGTGGCAAGGTTGCGCCAGAAGCCGGCATCGAGGATGTCGTGCAGGCTGACCGGGTCCGACAAGCTCGCTTTCTGGGTGAGCGGCGCCCAGGGCGCCCCGCGCCGCTCGGTCGATTGTCCGCTTTTGGTGTAGCGGAAGTCCTTGTCGAGCGCTCCCCAGTCGCGCAGCGCTTCGAGCAGTTTCTCGCCGTCCTCGCGCGTCAGCCCCTGATCGAGTTCATTGCCGGGTACCGCCTTGGCCAGCAATTCGGCGATCGAGCCTTCGAAATCGGCCTGGATATCGCGGGCGCGCTGCGGCTTGCCGCCGAACGCGCTGGTCGAATGGAAATAAGCGGCACCATTGGCCTGGGCGAAGGATTCGAGCGCGACGTCGAATTGCGCGCAATAGTCGATGAACAGATGGTGATCGTAGGGAATGCGCATGGGGCCGGGATTGAAATACAATCCCTTGTCGAACTGGCAGGTCTGTCGCGCCCCCCCCAGCTCCTCGATCACGTCGCCGCCGCGAAGGGTCCAGCTGCGCCCGCCGGGCCGGTCGTTATATTCGAGCAACTCGACCTTGTAGCCGGCACTGCGCAGTTCGGTCGCCGCGACAAGGCCGGCGAGCCCGGCACCGAGCACCACCACACGTCCACCGCCGCCCGACCCCTGCAGCATGCCGGGCTTGAGCATTTGCGGCGTTGCCGGCGCGGCATAGGCCGCCATGCCGCGATAGGCCATGGCCGCGCCCCCGGCCATGCCGGCCAGTATGAGAAGGTCGCGGCGGGTCGGTGTCGATCTGCGCATCACTTGCCTCCGCATCGCTTGGCCGCGACGACCTCGATCTCGACGAGCATGCCGTCGAGCGCGAGCCCCGCTACCTGGACTGTCGCACGCGCCGGGCGTGCCGGGACGGGCTGATCGAGGAAGTAGCGCCGATAGGCGCGGTTATAGCCGGCGAAATCCATTCGTCCGGTCCCGGGATCGGCAACGAGATAAGTACGCATCATCACCACGTCATTGAGCGTGAGACGATATTTGGAGAGCTCGGCCTTCACCGCCTCGATCGTGCGCGCGGTCTGCGCTTCGGTATCGAGTCCCTGCGGCACGGGATCGCCGGGCGTCCAGGCGGCGAGGCCGCTCAGATAGACCATGTCACATCGCGCCGGGACGACCACGGCGGATGAGATCGACGAGCCCTTTTCGGCATGGAAGACCGGCCGCTCCTGCGCGGCGGCGACGGATGGACCGTTGGCTGTCATGGTGGCGACCATCAGGAAGGCAAGGGAAAGGCGAGTGCGACGGCGCACCGGATTTGGCCGGACGATCATTGCTTGTTCTCCGGTCTGGCGGCGGCCACATCCTTGGGCTGGACCGGCGTGAGATACTGGTTGCCGAAATTGCGGCGCACGTAATTGACCACGGCGGCGACCTGCTCGTCGCTCAGGTGATCGCCGAAGCTCGGCATCGCCTTGCGGCCATTCACCACCATGAATACCGGATAGGCGCCGTCCTCGAGCTTGGCATTGCTGGCAAGCGCGGGGTAGCTGCCCGCGCCGGTCGCGCCGCGCCCGTCCGGCATATGGCACCCCTGGCAGATTCCGCGGTAGAGCGCCGCGCCATCCTGCTGGGCGAAGCGGAATGGCTCGGAAGCCGGGACCGCCGGCATCGCCCCGTCCGCGGAACGCGGCGCCAGCCAGAGGCGCCAGACGAGAACCGCGAGCGCGACGGCTAACGCGCCGACGAAAAGTCCGAGAAGGAAGCGATCGGAGCGCTTCTGCGGCGCGAATCGTGGCGTATTCATGCCTGCCCCGCGCCGCGACCGGCGTGTCCCCCGTCCCCTTCGCGGCTACTGCCTTTCACGGTCATTCTCCCCGGCACATTTTTGGAAGTTGGTCCAGTCATATCAATGGTAGGTCCATTGTAAAGAAGGATGCTGAGGCGCGCATGGCGTCCTTCGCGTGCCGTCGCCTAGCCCAGCGTGCGGCCGAGCACGCTGCGCAGGAACTGCTTTGTCTGCTCCTCGCGCGGCGCCCGGAAGATTTCCGAAGGCGGCGCGCTCTCCACGACCACGCCGTGGTCGATGAAGATCACCCGGTCGGCAGCGGAAGAGGCGAAGTGCATCTCGTGCGTCACGCAAATCATCGTCATGCCTTCGGCGGCGAGCTCGCGCATGACGCGGAGCACTTCCTCGACCAGCGCCGGGTCGAGCGCGGAGGTCGCCTCGTCGAACAGCATCACCATCGGGTTCATGGCGAGCGCGCGGGCGATCGCCACGCGCTGCTGCTGGCCGCCCGACAGCTGCGAGGGGCGCTGGTCGGCCTTGCCGGCGAGGCCGACCTTGGCGAGCAAGGCGCCCGCCTCCTCACGGGCCGCCTCGCGCGACAACCGCCGCACCAGCAGCGGCGCTTCCATGACGTTCTGGATGACCGAGTGGCACGGCCACAGATTGAATTGCTGGAACACCATGCCAATCCGCGCCCGGACCGCATTCTTCCGCGCCTCGGCCGCCCGGCCATGCTCGTGGCCGAGCTGGTCGACCCGTTCGTCCTCGAACCGGATCTCCCCGGCATCGGCCGTCTCGAGCAGGTTGAGACAGCGCAGCAAGGTGCTCTTGCCCGATCCCGAGGGACCGATGATGCAAATGACCTCACCCTTGTGCACGTCGAGGTCGATCCCCTTGAGGATCTCGCTGTCGCCAAAGGATTTGCACAGTCCGCGTACGGACAGAATGGGAGAGGCTGTCATCAGTCGATCCGCAGACGGTTTTCGAGCCGCCGCACGAGCCAGGTCAGCGCCAGCACGATCGCGACATATTCGAGCGCGAGGAAGGTATAGATCTCAAGCGGGCGATAGGTCTGGACCTGAAGCTCGGAGGCGCGCCGGGTGAGTTCCTGCAGGCCGATCGCCGAGGCCAGCGCCGAATCCTTGATCGTCTGGATGAACTGGCTGCCGATTGGCGGAATCATGCGGCGCAACGCCTGCGGCAGCACGATGCGCCGCATTGTCCGCGCGTGCGACATGCCGAGCGAGCGCGCCGCCTCGATCTGTCCCTTGGGCACCGATTCGATGCCGGTGCGCAGGATTTCCGACAGGAACGCGCCGCTGCTCAGCGCCAGCGTGATGGCAGCCGCGGTCAAAGGCGACAGGTGCGTCACATAATAGACGCCAGGGACGCCCTGCGCCCAGGCGGGCATGGATTCGGCAAGGATCGGGATCGTGTAATAGACCCAGAGCAGCAGAACGAAGGTCGGAACCGCGCGGAGCAACCCGACATAGCCGCGCACCAGCGCTTGCAACACCTCGTCCTCGGTGCGCGCCAGCAAGGCCATGACCACGCCGATGATCAGCCCGAAGAACAAGGCCATGCCGGCGAGCTGGAAGGTCGTGACGAAGCCCGCGATGAGGTAGAAGAAGTGCTGCGTTCCTTCGTCGGTCAGCGGCAGCACCACGTCCCACGCCCAGGTGTAGCCGCTCGCGCCGGAACAGCCGCCAAGCGCGAGCGCGAGGGCAAGGAGGGCGGCGCTGCGCGGTCGCAGGATCGGGGTCACGGCAGGTCCGGGGATTGCGAGGAAGGCGCCGGCCGCGGTGCCGGGATCTTCCATTCGGCATTCAGCCGGTTGAAGAAACCCGCTTCCTGCCGTGTCTTCACCCAGGCGTTGAGCCAGTTGAGCAGGACCTGGTCGCCCTGCGGCACCATGATGCCGTTGTGGAGCGCGCCAATCGGCGCATCGGGCATCACCACCGCGAGCGCGGGATAATTCTCGGTCGCGCGCGTGTAGGTCAGGATGTCGTTGACGCCGGCGTCGGCGCGATGGGTCAGCACTTCCTGGTACGAACGCGCAGTCGGCGGCTCGACCGCGATGATCCTCGCCTTGTGGAACAGCGAGCGGGCGATGAGCTCGGACGAGGTGCCGAGCTCGACCGCGACGGTGACGCCCTCGCGATCGAGATCCTGCCAGCGCCGGAACTTGCCGGCATCCTCCTTGCGGATCAGCGGCACGAGCCCGAGCGACACATAAGTGTCCGAGAAAGCGACGGACTTCATGCGATCGAGCGTCATCGTAATGCCGCCCAGCGCGATGTCGTATTTGCCGGCGACCATGCCCGCGACCAGACCCGGCCAGCTGGTCTGGACGAATTCAAGCCGCACCCCGAGATCCTTCGCGAGCTGCTGCGCCACCTCGATGTCATAGCCGCGATAGGCGTTGGTTTTGGTGTCGCGCAGCGAGAAGGGATAGAAATCGCCGGTCGTGCCGACGCGCAGCACGCCGCGTTCGACAATCGACCGGAACCGGCTCTGGTCCGCGCCGCGTCCTCCGCCTCCGCCCGAACAGGTGGCGACGAGCGCGAGCAGCGCCACGACCAACGCGAGGATCGCAAAGCTGCGCCCGGACCGCTGGCGGCTGGATTTTTGCGTCATCACCGGCCCTCCCCGACCGGGGCCGATGTGCGCGCCACCAGGCTCGGGAGCAAGATCGCCATGCGATCGAGCGCCGTGTCGGTCGTGATCGGTCCGGGCGACCATCGTACCCGGACCCCGCGACGGTCGCAGAACAGGCCGGCGTCGGTCAGCCCGAGACGCAGTGCCTCTGCCTCCGCCTCGCCGGGAAGCGCGACCATGACGCTACCGCCGCGCTCCGCCGGCGCGCGGGGAGTGATGACATCAAGCCCGCTCGCGTCGGCCATGGCGAACAAGCGCTCGCATTGCGCCCGGTTGCGCTCAAGCAGCTGTCCTGGCGGCTGGGCGCAGACCCACTCGATCCCCGGCAGGCTGGCGATATAGGGCAGCAACGACGGCGTCCCGTTGCCGAAGCGGCGTGCGTCGCCGGAAAAGGCAAAGCGGTCGAGGTCCCAATTGAGCGGCGGGGTCTGGCTGAACCAGCCGCGCACCAATGGCTCAAGCTGGGGGAGCAGGCCCGGGGCGACATAGCCGAAACCGGCCCCCGGCATGCCGCACAGCCATTTGAGTGACGTGCTCGCCGCGAAATCGACCGCACTGGCATCGAACGGCACGAGTCCGGCGCCCTGGGTGATGTCGACCGCGACGAGCGAGCCCATATCACGGCCATGCCCGAGCAACCGCTCGATGTCGGCCCGCCGCGAGGACGTCGAGGTGATCCAAGTAACAATCGCCAGCGCGACCTCGTCGCTCCACGCGGCGATGAACGCGTCGTCCGAGACGAAGTGTTCGCCGGGGCGCAGCGGCACGGTTTCGAGCGTAAAGCCGAGTTGCGGCGCAAGGCCTACAAGCAGGAAATGGAGCGACGGGAAGCAATCGCCGGCGATCAGGATCTTTCGGCCGAGCAACGTGTCCGGCGGCAACGCCGTGACAAACGCGCCAAAAGCCTGGGTGACGTTCTCGACGGTGAAGACAGTGTCGGGCGGCACGCCGATCATCGCCGCAAACAGCTCGGCCGCACGGGCACGCTGACCGAGACCCGGGAACCAATGCTGGTCGCCCGGGCCGTACCAATCGCGCGCCGCCTGCGCGAGGACGGTGCCGACGCTCTCCGCCTGAGACGGGAAACGGCCGACGCTATGATATAGGAGCCAGCCTTCGTCGTCGGGAGGAACGGTCGCGCTCGATTGGGGGTCGGTCAATGAAGCTGTCCTTGCCGCAGGGAGGAGAGGATCCCTACCCAATTCATGGGCATGGCGCGCGCTGCACCACGCGATGCAACGGGCAACGCGCGCGGCGGTCGCGCTCGCCCATGGCAATCGCGCGCGTCAGCAAGCCGGTGCGCGCCAGGCAAGATCGTTGCGATCAGGACGACGAACGCCCTGCGGCGCCTTTCCATCAAGGCCTCTCCTGTAGTTTACCCCCGATGATTTCGTGCCCGGGGTGCAATGGTCTGTCCATAGCATGATGACTCGCCGGCGCAAGCGCCACCATTCGCCCAGCAGCTCGAATTGGGCACTATTCCGGGGGAAACAGGGACAGGCAACGCCCCTCGCGAGTTGGCGTCGTGCCTTGACAGGCTTCGCTCCTTTGTTAGTGGTCGGACCAAAGAACCATTTGCAGGAGAGTGCGCCATGTCCGACCAAGCGAGCGCAAAGCCCGTCCCCAACGCGATGCACAATACGAACAGGTTCAAGCTCGGCCTCTTCTCGATGAATTGCAACGGCGGCGGGGCGTGCACGACCGTCGAGAATCGCTGGCGCTGCGATTGGGATGACATGGTGCGCGCCGCGCAGCTCGCCGACGATGCCGGTCTCGAATTCATCCTGCCGATCGCACGATGGAAGGGCTATGGCGGCAGCACCGACGTCCGCGGGGAATCGTTCGAGACGCTGACCTTCGCTGCCGGCCTCGCCGCCTCGACCCGACGGATCTCGGTCTTCTCGACGGTGCACCTCCCGCTGGTCCATCCCGTGTTCGCCGCGAAGAGCCTCGCGACCGTGGACCATATCAGCCACGGCCGCGTCGGCCTCAACATGGTGTGTGGCTGGAATCAGGGCGAATTCGACATGTTCGGACTCGAGCAACTCGAGCACGATACGCGCTACGAACAGGGCGAGGAATGGTACGATGTCCTGTTCAAAATCTTCAACGAAAAGGCGCCGTTCGACTATGACGGAAAATATTATCAGCTGAAATCGGTCGTCGGATCGCCCTCCCCCGTCCAGCAGCCGCGCCCCTTTACGATGTGCGCCGCCGCGTCACCTGCCGGGCGCCGCTTCGCCGCGCGCACCAGCGACATGCTGTTCACTGGCATCAAGAACAAGGAGCGCGCGCCCGAGCAGGTCGCCGAGCTGCGCCAGGCTGCCGCGGAGTTCGGGCGCGAGGCGGGCGTGTTCACCGCCTGCCATGTCGTCTGCCGGGAGACCGACCAGGAAGCGCAGGACTATTATCGTTATTATGCCGAGGAGATGGCCGACCATGTCGCGGTCGATGTCCAGATGGCCGGTAAGATGGCACATTATTCGCCGATCGATCCCGACCAGCAGCGCATGGACCGCCGGCGCTATGCCGGTGGGAGCGGCACCTCCCCGCTGATCGGCTCGCCGGAGACGATCGCGCGCGAACTCGCCGCCATTCACAAGCTCGGGTTCGATGGCACGACGTTGTCGTTCGTGAACTATATCGACGAGCTGCCCTTCTTCGCCGACCGGGTTCTACCGCTGCTCGAGCAAGCGGGCCTGCGCAACGAGGCGAACGTCACCGCACAGCCGGCGCCGGATCGCACGCCAGTCGGCGCGTGAGTCGCGAGAAGGAGTGCGTGCGCCGGCGGCGATCGCGAGGAACGGCCCATGTCCTGTGAGGGACGCACGGTGTTCATCACCGGCGGCAATGGCGGCATCGGCCGCGCGCTTACCGCGGCCTGTCTCGATGCAGGCGCACGCCTCGTGCTCGCAGGCTGCCGCACGGCCACTCCTGCGCCCGGCAACTGCCGCCACGTCCCGCTCGACGTCACCGATGCCGCATCGGTCGCGGCGGCCGCATCCGCCTGGGCCGGCCAGGTCGATATTCTCATCAACAACGCCGGCGTGAACCATGCGGTCGATCTCTTCGCCGATGGCGCCGCCGAGGCGATGGTTGACGAATTCCGGGTCAATGCACTCGGCCTGATGCAGATGACGCGTGCCTTTGCCGGGCCAATGGCGACCGGCGAGGAACGCGCGATCGTCAACATCCTCTCGGTGCTGAGCCGCCGCAGCGTTCCGGCCATGGCGTCCTATTGCGCGAGCAAGGCGGCGGCCCTGTCGCTCGCCGAAAGCGTCCGCATCCTGCTCGAGCCGCAAGGAGTCAGGGTAATGAACGTCTTCCCGAGGATGATCGACACGCCGATGAGTGCCAATCTCGACGGACCCAAGATGTCCGCGCCCGCGCTTGCGCACGCGATCCTCGCCGGGCTCGCCGGTAACGCGGAGGACCTCTTCCCCTGACGGTTGCGCGAGCTCGGCTCCTGCGCTCCATGTATTGACGTCCAGCCACGGATCACCGCCGCGCGCGCATCACCTCGCGAGAGTCATCCTGCGCCGGCCGCCGGACCTCGGCGGCCAATCGCCGCACGCGCGAACGCAGCGAATTCGATCGCCCCTCCCACTCGTTCCCGACACAGAACTCGCCATTGAGCGCTGCCGACATATCGCGCGGGCTTGCGCCCGCCGCCAGCGCTCGGCGACCTGGACCGCGGCCAGCCACAGCGCGACGCGCGGGTCGTGCGGATAAAGCGAGCGGTGGAACAGGTGATGGAGCAGGAACTCGACCAGCCTGGGTTTCTCCCATTCCGCGGTGAGCGTCCCGGCGACGGTGTCGGGAATGGGTTGGGAAATGGCGTCGCCGACGCCGACGAGCAGGAACTGCGGTATCTGCTCGTCGCGCCAGCCGCCGCGAGATGCTCGGATCGAGCAGTTGCCCGCCATCGCTGGCATGCTGCCCATGTCCGCTTCGGCAAGCGGCAGCGACATGGCCACGAGACTTCCTCCGCGCAGCAGGGCACGGCGATTCTGATTCGGCGCGAACGTCACGGGCCGTCTCCCCGATAGCGAAACGCCAATGCTCCAGTTTATCTATGATTTGGCGATGTGATGTTGGAAAACCGCCAATGAACGCGATTCGCGGACCCGAGCGACGCCCTTTCGGGCGGAATCGCGGCGTCGGCCGGTCTGACGGCCATCGACCCTCACACAGGGAATTCGCTAGTCAAAACAGCGCACTCGCCGCGAGCCACGTCATGATTGCAACTCATCTATGACTTAATATTGATAATTTGTCATTTTGGTGTTGACGTATTGCAACTTTGGTGTTCACCTAGCCCAATCATGAAAGAGGCGCGGCATAAGACCGGCCCTTTTGCAGGCGTGATGGTCACTTTGGATCATTCCAGGGGGGATGCGATGAATATCAGTTCGACACTTCTTTCTACCGCGACCGGTGCACTGGTTTGCTGTCTTGCAGCGTCGGGAGCCGCAGCGCAGACGGCCCCCGCGCCGCAGCCGGCCACGGCCGCCGCGTCCGAGCAGAACGAATTCGCCCCTGACGACATCGTCGTCACGGCACAAAAGCGCGGCGAAAACGTGCTGAAGGTGCCGGTTCCGGTGACGGCGATCGATGCCGGAGCGCTGACCAAACAAAATCTCGTCCAGCTGCAGGATTTTGCGACGCGCGTCCCGAGCCTGTCGGTGAGCGGTCCGAGCACTTCCGATATCTCGATCCGCGGCCTGAATGCGGGCGGCGCAACCAGCCCGACGGTCGCAGTCACGGTCGATGACGTTCCCTTCGGATCGACCAGCTGGGCGGGCAATTCGACCTTCCCCGACCTCGACCCTGCGGAGATCGAACGTATCGAAGTGCTGCGTGGGCCTCAGGGCACGCTTTATGGCGCAGCGAGTCTCGGCGGCCTGATCAAGTACGTGACCAAGGACGCTGACCCCAATCACTGGTCGGGCCGGGTATCGGCCACCGGCAGCACGGTGGACAGCGGAACCTCGGGTTATGCCGTCCGCGGGTCGCTCAACGTGCCGATCGTGCGCGATGTCCTCGGTGTTCGGGTCAGCGGCTACAAGCGTCGCGACCCATCGCTGATCGATCACTATACCACCGCCGGCGCGCTGATCGACAGCAACGTCGACAAGGTCGATGTCGACGGCTTCCGTGTCGCAGCCTACTTACATCCATTCGACGCGCTCACGATCAAGGCCTCGCATCTCGAGCAGAATAGGGACGCGCTGAATAGCGGCGCGACCGATCTCAAGTCCTTCTCGGATCTCAGCCCGCGCTATGACTGGTTCGGCACCAACAACAGCGGCGGCCTCCGCAAGGGACGGGTGCGCCTGACACAGCTGATCGGCGAGCTCGATCTGGGCGGCGTGTCGCTCACCTCGGTCTCCGGCTGGGGCGAATCGTCGGTCAGCTCGAACACCGACGTGTCGAATGGCTTCCGATTCGTGTTCACCGGCATTCCGGGGTTCGTCGGACCGATCTATCCCAATCCGCCGGCGGGAGCGCAGGTGCGGCTGAACGACGGCAGCAAGCTGGCGAAGTTCTCGCAGGAAGTTCGTCTGGCCTCGACTGGCGATTCCGCGCTGAGCTGGACTCTGGGCGGCTTCTACACCAACGAGCGCGCGAGCCTCGATCAGGATCTCTATGCCGCCGATGCCAGCGGCGGACGCATCGGGCTGGTCGTCGCCTTCCCGCTACCGAGCACGTTCAAGGAATATGCCGTCTTCGGCGACCTGACCTACCGGTTCTCGGACCGTTTCAAGCTACAGGTCGGCGGACGCTACAGCGAGAACGACCAGACCTATCAGGCAAACCAGACCGTGCCGAACATCGCGAATGCGCTCTTCCTGTTCGGTCCGTCGGCGACCGGCGCGATCGCCAAGTCGCACGATTCCTCGTTCACCTTCGTGGTGAGCCCGCAGTTCCAGATCACCGATACCGTGATGGCCTATGCGCGGGTCGCATCGGGATACCGGCCAGGTGGGCCGAATAGCGCGATCGCGCCCCAGAAGACATTCGATGCCGACACCGTGACCAACTATGAGCTCGGGCTCAAGGGTCGGTTCTTCGACCGCAAGCTAACGCTGGACGCATCGCTCTTCAACATCGAGTGGCGCAAGGTCCAGCTCGGCGCCACGACGGCGGCCGGCGTGTCCTACTTCACCAATGGCGGCGACGCACGCAGCCGCGGTCTCGAACTGTCCGCCGAAGCGACACCGGGGCATGGCTGGATATTCACCGGCAACGTAACGCTCGCCGACGCGCAATTGCGCGACGACTTGCCCGCGTCCACCGGACTGATCGGCAAGAGCGGCGACCCGCTCCCCTTCTCGGCCAAGTTCTCGTCGAATGTCGGCTTCGAGAAGAGCTGGGCCTTGTTCGACGACTTCAAGCTGACGGTCGGCGGCAACTACAATCACGTGGGGCAGCGCGACACCGATTATCGCTCCAGGTCCGCCACCGTCCCGGTTGGCGCACGCGGCAAGCTGCAGGCGCCCGCCTATGACGTCGTCGATGCGCGGATCGGTTTCGGCAACAAGCAATGGGACGTCACCGCGTTCGTCCGCAACCTCTTCAACGAACGCGGCTTCCTCAGCCTTTCCGATGGCGGCGGTACCAACCCCAATCCTTCCGCGTTGGTGATCCAGCCGCGAACGATCGGCGTCGACCTGTCGTTCCAGTTCTGACCCTGACGGGCGCGTGTCGATGACGCGCGCCCGTTTTCGCGATCGCCAGCAGGGATCCGCGCCTGGACTGCGTCAGGGAGAGTGACGTGATCACCAAAAGTCGCAGAGGGTCCGGTCGGATACGATCGCGCGCGGCCTCGTCCCTTGCGCGGTTCGGCCTCCCTGCTCGCATCCCCTGCGACACTCAGGCCGCGGCGCGGGGCAACCCGAACCGGGGTCGCCGTGTACCCCGATCACGAGCAAGGAGCATGCGTCGGGCATGCCTCCCCCTACCCCGCCCAGTGCAGTATGGCGTCCAGCTGATCGGGCACGGACCGATCGGCCGACGTATGGGCGACCGGCAACTCGTCTGGATCGACCAGTGCCGTTACGTGTCAGGCGCTCCCATGCTCAATGACGTCGGCGGCGTCGAAACCGGTCCGGCCAGGCCGTTCCTGCCGACCGACTGCGTCGAGGTTATCGAGGCCAGCAATCGGGAAAAACCGCGGCAGGTCAATCTGGTGCTTGATCGCGGCGCGCTGTGGACCGTCGAGACGATCGATGCCGTCGACCGAAAAGTGGTCGTCGCGGGCGAAAATGCCGCGGGCAATGAGCACTTTTCGTCGGACGATCCACCGGTGTTCGACATCTACGATATTACCGACAGCGCCGGACCAAAGCTCATGTCCGAATATGTCTGGCCGGAGAATATACGCACGCTGAGGCTCTTGCCGGATGGCAGGCGGCTCTATGCGACAGCGCTTCCCAAGGGCAAGCCGCTCGGAGCGGGCGGAATCCACGCGCTCGACAGCTCGGACCCCAGCAGGCTGCGTTATGCCGGGCATTTTGATACAAGGCCGCCCTACGGACGCTCCGGGCCGTTCGAGACCCATGAGATGCCCATCGGCCCAGACGAGCGGCGCATTTACGCGAGCATGATTCCACCAGCTAGCACCCGGGACATGCACGCTGCTGAAACAGCCGCGCGATCCGGAAACGCGAAACGAGCGGCACGGGTTATGCTTACTGCGCGGGTAATGTCCCACAATCTCATCTCGCGATCATATTGCCCGAGCTTGACCGCAAAACGGGGCGTCAACGCCCTGATCACCCACAGAAAACCGACCTGGCCCCGACGCCCGTAGTCAATAGGATAGATCGATGGACGCCACCCTCGATTTCGCGCTGGGCGAAACCGCCGACATGATCCGCGACACCACGCGGCGCTTCGCGAGCGAGAAGATTGCCCCCCTCGCCGCGAAGATCGACGCCGAGGACTGGTTTCCCGTCGAGCTATGGCCGCAAATGGGCGAACTCGGCCTGCACGGCATCACGGTCGAAGAGGAATATGGCGGCCTCGGACTCGGTTACCTCGAACACGTCATCGCGTGCGAGGAAGTCAGTCGCGCCTCGGCCTCGATCGGCCTCAGCTACGGCGCGCATTCCAATCTCTGCATCAACCAGCTACGCCGCTGGGCCAGCCCTGAGCAAAAGGCCAAATATCTCCCCAAGCTGATCTCGGGCGAGCATGTCGGCAGTCTGGCTATGTCCGAAGCCGGCGCCGGATCGGACGTCGTCGGCATGAAGCTGCGCGCCGAAGAAGTTCAGGGCGGCTACGTCCTCAACGGCACCAAATTCTGGATCACCAACGCAGCCTATGCCGATACACTCGTCGTCTATGCCAAGACCGGCGAGGGATCGCGCGGCATCACCACCTTCATCATCGAGAAGGACATGCCTGGCTTCTCGATCGGGCAGAAGATCGACAAGATGGGGATGCGCGGCAGCCCGACCGCGGAGTTGGTGTTCAACGACTGCGAAGTGCCGGAAGAGAATATCATGGGCCCGCTCAACGGCGGCGTCGGGGTGCTGATGTCGGGCCTCGATTACGAACGTACCGTGCTCGCCGGCATCCAGCTCGGCATCATGCAGGCGTGTCTCGACGTGGTCGTGCCCTATGTCCGCGAGCGCAAGCAATTCGGCCAGTCGATCGGCACCTTCCAGCTGATGCAGGCGAAGATCGCCGACATGTACGTCGCGCTCAATTCGGCGCGCGCTTATGTCTACGCGGTCGCGCGCGCCTGCGACGCGGGCAAGACCACGCGGTTCGACGCGGCGGGCGCGATCCTGCTGGCGAGCGAGAATGCGGTGAAGGTCAGCCTGGAAGCGATCCAGGCGCTGGGCGGCGCGGGTTATACCAAGGACTGGCCGGTCGAGCGGTTCGCGCGCGACGCGAAGTTGCTCGACATCGGCGCCGGCACCAACGAAATCCGCCGCATGCTGATCGGCCGCGAACTGATCGGCGCGCTATGAGCGCGCCAGTTCTCGACACTCGCCTTTCCCCCGATAGCGACCAGTTCCGAGCCAATGCTGCGCACAATCGCGCGCTCGTCGACCGGTTGCGCGCCGACGTCGCGACGGCCGCGCTGGGCGGCAACGAGAAGAGCCGCGAGCGCCACACGGCGCGCGGCAAATTACTCCCGCGCGATCGTGTCGAACGCCTGCTCGACCCGGGCTCGCCGTTCCTCGAGATCGGTCAACTCGCCGCCTGCGATCTGTATGGCGGAGAGGTGCCCGGTGCAGGGATGATCGCCGGCATCGGCCGTGTGTCGGGCCGTCAGGCGATGATCGTCTGCAACGACGCCACGGTGAAGGGCGGCACTTATTATCCGATGACGGTCAAGAAGCATCTCCGCGCGCAGGAGATTGCCGATCAGAACCGCCTGCCGTGCATCTATCTGGTCGATTCGGGCGGCGCCAACCTGCCGCACCAGGCCGAGGTATTCCCCGACCGCGATCATTTCGGGCGGATTTTCTTCAACCAGGCGAACATGTCCGCGAAGGGCATCCCGCAGATCGCCTGCGTGATGGGCAGTTGCACCGCCGGCGGCGCCTATGTCCCGGCGATGTCCGACGAGAGCGTGATCGTGCGCAACCAGGGTACGATCTTCCTCGCCGGCCCTCCCCTTGTCCAGGCCGCGACCGGCGAAGTGATCAGCGCCGAGGATCTCGGTGGCGGCGATCTCCACGCGCGCAAATCGGGGGTTGTCGACCATCTCGCCGAGAATGACGAGCATGCCCTGACCATCGTCCGCGACATCGTCTCGATGCTGCAGGCCGACGCCAAGCCCGACATCGAGCTGCGCGAACCGCGCCCGCCCAAGTTCGATCCGCACGAACTGTACGGCATCATCCCGCAGGACGTGCGGGCGCCGTACGACGTCCACGAAGTCATCGCGCGCCTGGTCGACGGATCGGAGTTCCAGGAATTCAAAGCGCTCTACGGCAGCAGCCTGGTGTGCGGCTTCGCGCACATCTGGGGCATGCCGGTCGCGATCCTGGCGAACAATGGCGTGCTGTTCAGCGAAAGCGCGGTCAAGGGCGCGCATTTCATCGAGCTCGCCTGCCAGCGCCGCATTCCGCTGCTGTTTTTGCAGAACATTTCAGGCTTCATGGTCGGCGGCAAATACGAAGCTGAAGGGATCGCCAAGCACGGCGCCAAGTTGGTCACCGCGGTCGCTACCGCAAGCGTGCCCAAGGTCACCGTCCTGATCGGCGGCAGCTTCGGCGCCGGCAATTACGGCATGGCCGGCCGCGCTTACTCTCCGCGCTTCCTGTTCAGCTGGCCCAACAGCCGGATCAGCGTGATGGGCGGCGAACAGGCCGCAAGCGTACTGGCGACGGTGCACCGTGACGCCGCCAACTGGACGCCGAAACAGGCCGAAGCTTTCAAGCAGCCGATCCGTGATGACTATGAGGCACAAGGCAATCCCTGGCACGCCACCGCGCGGCTATGGGACGACGGCATCATCGATCCCGCGCAGACCCGCGATGTGCTGGGCCTGGCGTTTGCCGCCTGCCTCAACGCTCCTATCCCCGAAGCGCCGCGCTTCGGTGTGTTCCGGATGTGATAAAGATGATCACCTCGCTCCTTATCGCCAATCGCGGCGAGATTGCCTGCCGCATCATTCGCACGGCGCGCGCGATGGGTATCCGCACGATCGCAGTCTATTCGGACGCCGACTCTCGGGCGCTTCACGTCCGCCAGGCCGACGAAGCGGTGCATATCGGCCCCTCGCCTGCCCGCGAAAGCTATCTGGTCGGCGACAAGATTATCGCCGCCGCACTGCAGACCGGGGCGGAAGCGATCCACCCTGGTTACGGGTTCCTCAGCGAGAATGCGGATTTCGCGCAGGCGGTGAAGGATGCCGGGCTGGTCTGGGTCGGGCCAAATCCCAACAGCATTCGCGCGATGGGGCTGAAGGACGCCGCCAAGGAGCGGATGATCGCTGCCGGCGTGCCGGTGACGCCAGGCTATCTCGGCGAGGATCAGCGGCCGGATCATTTGAAGGCCGAAGCCGACAAGACCGGCTATCCGGTGCTGATCAAGGCAGTCGCGGGCGGCGGCGGCAAGGGCATGCGCCGGGTCGATGCCTCGGAGGACTTCGCCGATGCGCTCGCTTCCTGCCAGCGCGAAGCAGCCGCGTCGTTCGGCGACGACCGCGTGCTGATCGAGAAATATATTCTCTCGCCGCGCCATATCGAAGTGCAGGTGTTCGGTGACAGCCATGGCAATGTGGTCCATCTGTTCGAACGCGATTGCTCGCTCCAGCGCCGTCACCAGAAAGTGATCGAGGAAGCCCCCGCTCCCGGCATGGACGAGGAGACGCGTGCTGCGATCTGTGCTGCAGCGGTGCGTGCGGCAAAAGCGGTCGATTATGTCGGCGCGGGCACGATCGAATTCATCGCCGATGCCAGCGAAGGCCTGCGCGCCGACCGCATCTGGTTCATGGAAATGAACACCCGGCTTCAGGTCGAGCATCCGGTGACCGAGGAGATCACTGGCCAGGATCTGGTCGAATGGCAGTTGCGCGTCGCATCGGGCGAAACGCTGCCAAGGACGCAAGACGAACTCGAGATCAACGGCTGGGCGATGGAAGCGCGGCTCTATGCCGAAGACCCGGCCAAGGGGTTCCTCCCCTCGATCGGCCGGCTCGAGGCATTCGACCTGGGCGACGGTGCCCGCGTCGATACCGGGGTCGAGCAAGGCGCCGACATCTCGCCTTTCTACGACCCGATGATCGCCAAGGTGATTGCCTGGGGCGAGGATCGTGAGGAAGCGCGCGAGATGCTGGCGGATGCGCTGTCCGATGCGATCGTCTGGCCGGTACGGTCGAATGCCGGCTTCCTGGTCGAAGCGCTCGAACATGAAGCGTTCGCCGCAGGTAATGTCGATACCGGCCTGATCGCGCGCGAGGGCGATGCGCTGATGCCGCCCGCACTGCCGTCCGACGAAGCGCTGGCCGACGCAGCCGCTGCGCTGATCGGAGAAGTGCCGATGGCGGGCTTCCGCCTCAACGCCCAGCCTCGGCGGACCGATACCTTCCTGCTCGATGGAACAACGGTTGCGATCGAGCATGGCGCGGCCGAACCCGGGTCGGAAGCGGTCGACAGCCTGCTGATCGCCGAGGGCGGGCAGGTCTGGCAATTGACGCCGTGGCGCGCCGCCGGCGACACCGTTGGGGCAGCCGGCGACGGCGCGATCTTGGCACCGATGCCGGGTCGCGTGGTCGCGGTGGACGTCTCCGCGGGCGCCACGGTGACCAAGGGCCAGAAGCTGCTGACGCTCGAGGCGATGAAGATGGAGCACGGCCTGACCGCGCCGTTCGATGGCGTAGTGGCCGAGCTGAATGCGAGCGCCGGCGCGCAGGTGCAGGTCGATGCGTTGCTCGTCAGGATCGAGAATGCCCCCGCGCATCCTTGAACTACCCGCCGCGTCACATCCCCCGGATCCCTGCCGGCTAAAGGTCAGTGATTTCGTTGCCGGGATAGCTCCGCGTGCAATCGCTCCCCACCGTTCACTATCGTTCGCGCATGGCCGTGGCGGGATCCGCCTCTCGCGCCATGACGCGAACCCGTCGATATTGCGATCATAGCCCGCCAGCTGGTGACGTGGTTGCACCTCGTTGTGCAATTCGCCGGGATAGACGCGCATATCGACCGCCTCGTCCGCTTCGCGGTAGTCAAGCTGAAACAGGATCCGTGTGGTGATGCCGCGTGCGTTAAGCGACAGCGAGCTCGGCTTCCCGAAAGCACGGCCCTCCTCGACCGAGAGCGGATAGTCGGCCCGCCGGTTCTGGTCGCCCTATGCCGCGCGGTCATCCGGTCGTCGTTGCAGGATCTCATTAGCGCCGCTGCAACGCGCTTCGACTTGACCAGTTCGAACTCTACGACCGATGCGCCCTCGCTCAGTCCGGTGATGCCGAGACGCGCGGGATAGACCCTTCCGTCGCGATCGTCCGATCGACGCCGACCATCGGCGCCGACTGGACACCGATGTTCCAACCGAACTTTCCGAACGGTGGCCGCACGCCTTTTGCGTCTCCTCAGCGTCGCAAGGGCAGTTTGGACGCCGACCGCGACATTGCAACCCGTGGCAACCTTGTCCCTGCGCCTGCTGCGCTCCTGTCCCCGATCAAGTCAGCGCTCAATCTCCGGATCGGCGGTATGACCGGAGTTGCGCGCCCGCGACCGACTGGTGCCAGGTGGCCGGCGAGCGCGAACGCTGGCGGCAACCAATGTGCCAGAGCGATCCCGGTCGCGCCGACCGCAAGCAACGTCGCCGCGACCGCGACCCTTCCGGTGCGTTGCTCCACCGCCTTACCCCCTCCATGCTGCGCCGTCGTAAAGCACTCTTTCATTTCCTATGAACGTTCTTATGTTATCATTAATTTGTCAATGTAATATCGCACAATGTTCGACAAGATCGTTGACAGATCGCGCCTGAATCGTCTTGTTGTCGCCATGAGCACCGTTCCCGATCCCAAGGCTGAGCCGGCAACGCCGCCTATCGTGTCCTCGGCCCATCTCGCGGCGGGCGCCTCGCCCGCCTTGTCGGAGCTCGAATTCAGCCTGACGCTCGCGGCCAATGCTTATCAGCGCTGGATCGTGCGCTGCGCCTCGGCCGCCGGCGCGCAGCTCTCGCCGCTCGAGATACTGATCCTGCACACCGTGCGGCATCGCGACCGGCCGAAACGCTTCATGGATGTGATGCTGGTGCTGCACATCGAAGACGCACATCTCGCCAATTACGCGGTCCGCAAACTGAGCAATGCTGGGCTCGTCTCCACCCGGAAGCAGGGCAAGGAAAAGCTGATCGAGGCGACGCCGGAGGGCGTAGCGTTCTGCGACCGCTATCGCGATGCGCGCGAGAAGCTGCTGGTGGAAAGCGTCAAGGCCGGCGGGTTCAGCGAGGATGCACTCTCGCAGGTGGCGACCCAGCTGCGCAATTTGTCAGGCGATTACAATCAGGCGGCTCGCGCGGCAGCGACGCTTTAGTTGCAATTCATTGATAAATTGTCATTGACTTCTCTAAACGTCTCTGATCGGTTGCGCACATAAGCGCAAGCCGGGGAGAGGACATGGTACCGAACAATTCTGAGGTGCGGCCAACCACCGGCGTCGGGGACGCGACGGCGCATCGCGGGCGCCACCGCGCCTTCATTGCAAGCTTGTCGGGCACAGCACTCGAATATTACGATTTCGCGATCTACAGTTCAGCGGCCGCTCTTATCTTCGGCCAACTCTATTTCGCTGAAAGCGATCCGCTGAACGGCGTGTTCAAGGCGTTTGCGACCTATGCGGTTGGCTTCCTCGCACGCCCGGTCGGCGGGTTCGTGTTCGGCCGCCTCGGCGATCGGATCGGGCGCAAGCGCGTGCTAGTCTATACGTTGCTACTGGTCGGGATCGCTACCGCACTGATCGGGATACTGCCCACCTACGGCCAGATCGGCGTTGCCGCGCCGGTGCTGCTCGTGCTGCTGCGCTTTGCACAGGGCGTGGGCGTGGGCGGCGAATGGGGCGGCGCGGTCCTGCTGTCGAGTGAGTTCGGCCGGGCCGACCAGCGCGGCTTCTGGGCCTCGGCTGCACAGATCGGACCGCCGGTGGGCACGCTGATGGCCAATGGTGTGCTCGCAGTGCTCGCCCTGGCGCTCACCCCGCAGCAATTCCTCGACTGGGGCTGGCGTGTCGCCTTCCTGTTCTCTGCGCTGCTGGTCGGCTTCGGGCTGTGGATCCGCTCGGCGCTCGAGGAAACGCCGGTGTTCCGCGAGATCGCGGCCCAGGGCGAGCAATCGAGCGCACCCGTGACGGAGGTCTTCCAGACCCAGCGCCGCGCGCTCGTCGCGGCGATCCTGGCGCGCATCGGCCCGGACGTGCTCTATGCGATGTTCGCGGTGTTCGTGCTGACGTATGCCACCCAGCAACTCGGCCTATCGCGCGGACAGGCGGTGGTCGCCGTGCTGCTGGGCTCGGCGCTGCAGGTCCCGCTCATCCCCCTTGCCGGCCATCTCTCAGACCGCCTCGGACGGCGGCGGGTCTATGCGCTGGGGGCGGTCAGCGGCGCGATCTGGAGTCTTGGCTTCATCCTCCTCGCGCATGACGAGACGACGCTGGTGATCGGCACGGTGGTGGCGCTCTCCTTCCACGCGCTGATGTACGGGCCCCAGGCGGCGTTCATCGCCGAGCAGTTCGACTCGCGCCTGCGCTACACCGCCAGCTCGCTGGCCTATACGCTGGCGGGTTTGGTCGGCGGCGCGATCGCACCCTTGTGTTTCAGCGTCCTACTGGCCCGCCCTGGCCACCAGTGGCTGATCGGTCTCTACATCGTGGTCGCCTGTGTGGTGACGCTTGTTGGCCTGGCGATGTCGCACGCGGTGCAGGAGCAGAATTGACGCGAGACGGCGCTTGGCCGGGCCCGCGGTTCCGCTGTCCCCATCCCTCGCCTCCTTTCCTTAACCGGTCGGCCAGGTGGGGCCACGTTTGCCCTGATCAACGTGACAAAGACCCAAGATGCGCCTTTTTTAGGGATCGTGAGCCGCAAGAGCGTTCTTGCCAAGACGCTGATTGGACGGGCGCAAGATTTCGTGATGTATCAGCACATGTCGCTCCCGCCGGCTTCATGCCGAACAGTACAGTCGCCGCCGCTTTGAATACTGGTCAAACTGCTTCCGATATCACGCGACCGGACGCCAAGTCCCGGCGCGTCGAGCCGGCCCGAGCGACGTCTACCGCACCGGCATCTGGCGCGTCATGAATGTTCGCATCTGCTAGAGCTAGCTGCGTCACCGGCTAAAACGACCGCATAACATTGAGCAGGAAAGTTCGCGGTTGGTTGATGTAGCGCGCGGTTGGATACAGCCCCGGCACAATTCGCGCGTAATCGATTGCATGCAGGTCGTTGAATATATTATTTGCGCCGATCGTCACCGACCAGCCCTCACGTTTCAGGCCGAACCTTGCGTTCGCGATCGTGTTAGGCCGCAACACGAAGTAATCCGCGCCTGCCGTCGGGTTAAAGTTCGTCGCGCGTGCGCTCGTGTAGCTGATATCGAATCCGGCAAATCCTCGCAGATCTCCTTTTCCGATTGTCGCTTCATATTTCACACCGCCCGACCACTGCCAACGCGGCACGTAAGGGATGCGGTCCCCTTTGACACCTGCCGCATTCTGATTATCCTTTGACAAGCGCGCATCACTGAAACTCACCGTACCGTTGATCGACAGTCCCGCGAGCGGACGTCCCTGAGCCTGAAGCTCCAGCCCCTTGACGTTGGCGCCGCCGCCATTGGCGGTATAAGCAAATTCGAGATCGCCATTGGTCGCGTTCGCCCGGACCTGAATATCGGACCAATCGAGATAATAGGCCGCCACATCGACGAACCACTTGCGATTGAAGAGGTCGGCCTTCAGACCCATTTCGTAGTTCCAGAGCCTGTCGGATCCGAAAGCGTTTGGAATCGCGATACCAATGGCGGCTGCAATTGCCGAATTGTTGACGCCGCCGGATCGAAAGCCCTGCGCTGCCTGCAGATAGAGGTTGACTTGATCAGAGGCGCGATACGCGATGTTGAAACGCGGGATGACGCCGCTCTCTCGCGATCTATTTGACTGCGGCAAATCCTTCGACACCTCGGTGTTGACGATCAACGTTGCGGTCCGTGCTGACAAAGTGAAGTCAAACCAGCGAAGACCACCTGTGATCTTCAATCGGTCCAACACTTCGAAGCTGGCTTCGCCAAAAACGGCCCGTTCGTTGATCAGCGTGTCGGTCGTGTCGAGCAGCAGGACACTCGAGGCCGACGTTGGATAGCCCTGCGGATTCACCGTTTTCCAGTCGTCGCGAAACGACCGACGCTCGTTCTGCAGGAACGCGCCGGCCAGCAGCTGAAAGCGGCCCTTAAAGTCCGAGGCGAAGCGTATCTCAGCGCTATCGACCACCCGATTGGTGGGTTGAAACAACACGCTGCGCCCGTCGCCGTCGAACGCCAAGCCATAGAAGGCATCGGCGGCTAGGCCGGCATCCATGGCGAAAACGTTACGTCGGTCGAAACGCGATGCCGTGGCGGTCACGGTGCCGAACGGGCGCTTCCACTCGAGCACCGCGTTGTAGAGGCGGAGCCGATCATCCCACGGCGCGCGCCCGGTATCGGCCTGGAAATAGCTGCGCCCGATCAGGTCGCGTCCAGCATAATCCTGGCGCGAGCGGCCTTGCTCACCTCATTGTTGGCGCCTTTTTCGAAGATATTGTCGATGTAGCCCGGCAGGTTCGCATAGTATCCCGACACGCGCACGGCGAAGGCGCCCGGAATGATCGGGATATTGACGGCACCATCGGCCTGAAACCCCAGGCTCGCGCCTTTGGTCGCGCGCGTACCAGCGCGAAACACGCCTTCAAAGTCGTCGCGAGAAGGCTTGGTGGTGATGTAACGGATGGTGCCCGAAAGCGAAGAAGATCCAAAGGTCGTTCCTTGCGGACCTTTGAGCACCTCCACGCGATCGATATCGAACAGCTTTATGTCAGTTTGCTGCCCGCCTCCATCACCGCCGTTCTGGCCAGTGACGATGATCTCGTCGAGGTAGAGCCCGACCGTTCCCGCGCCCGTCGCATTGACGCCTCGAATGACGTAGCGTTTGTCGCCTGGACCGTAATCCTGAATCGAAAGCCCGGGGACCTGGCGGTAGAAATCCTTGAAGTCGAGGGCCCCTTTCGACGCTAGTGATGCTCCCGTGACGGCCGAGATCGCGATCGGAACATCCTTCAGAGATGCAGCACCTCGCTTGGTCGCCGTAACGACGATGTCCCCTGCCCCATCTGCCGACGCTGGCTCCGGGTCACCGGCCGGCTTCAGCGGCGCCGCGTCCTGTGCGCTTGCCGTTGCGGGAGCGAACGTCAACGCAGTCCACAGCACGAGGGATGCTGCGCTCGCAAGGCGCCGACTCTTGGTCCGAACGTTGATCGATCGCGTCGTGGGTGGGAAAAAATTCATCGGCCATCTCCCTGCGTGTCCGCTTGTTCTCGTGCGTGACATGGGGGGAGGCTATTGAACCGGACGTCCCCAAGCGCGGCGTTACTTGCGCGATGTGTCCCGGAATTGCTGATATGCGTGACATCGTTAAACGCACTTAGGTTAGCGCTTCGGGTATCCAGTTTTGTTAGGGTCGGTACTTTTCACCGCGGCGATCGGCCGACAGAGCGCGGCGAGCCCCAAAAAAAATCCGGATTCGCAATCGCAGTGGCCGGATCGACACGCCCCTGGATGACCAAATTCAGCCGTCTATCCTCGCACACCAAGGCAAGCTCGAAGGTCTGCGTCCTGGCGGCGGGTCTCAACCTGTCACAAACGCGAAAAGCGCTCGAACTGGTAAGGCACAGGATCGACGATTGGCGTTACATTCATCACGAGATCGGCGGCAAGCTGGCCCGCCGCGGGAGCGGTCCCGAACCCGTGACCGGAGAAAGCCGTTGCCAGCGTCAAACCAGGTATTGGCGCAACAGGACCGATCACCGGCAGCGAGTCCGGCGTCACGTCCATGGCCCCGGCCCACTCCTCGGCGACCGCGGCTTTTTCGAACACTGGCCAGGCCGCCCGCAAATTGCGCAGTGCCTCCGAGTTGATTCCACGATCGACTGGCGGGTCCATCGTGCGGACCTTTTCGAACGGTGTTATGTCATCGGCTGACCAGCGACGCGCCAGCTGAAGATCACGAAAAAATTCAGCGCCCAGCGAGATGCGAAGCAAATTGCGTTGATGCCGTAACACGGGAAGATAACGGCGGCCGATCAGCAAGTGATCGAGCGTAATCGGTGCCTTCACCGCTGCGCGCTGGGTGATAGTGTATCCGCCGTCGAGTCGCTTACGGAAGGAAAAGTCCGGTCCGCCAACGGCAATGTCGCTCGGGCCCTGAAACGGCTCGGTGCGTACGACAGACAAAATCAGGGGCAAGGTCGGAAGCTCGACGCGTTCGTTTGCGAGGAACCGCCGCGACCACAGGCCTCCTGCCAGCAGGACCGCACCGCAACGAATCTCACCACGCTCCGTGACGATGCCGCTGACCCGTCCACCCGTCGTGACGAGCGTGCGTGCGGCGCAATTTTCAACAACGACTGCGCCGCATTTGATCGCTGCGTTGGCGATAGCGCTGGCGGCAAGGCTAGGTTCGGCTCGACCGTCAGAAGCTGTGTAAATGCCGCCTTCCCATTTGCGCTGCCCGCCCGGAACGAAATTGTTTATCTCAACGGCAGAGAGCAAGCGTGATCCAAGCGCCATGCCCCTGGTGGCGGCCGACCAGCGTTCCTGGACCGCCATTTCCGCCTCGGTGGCTGCGAGAAACAGGACGCCGGATTGACGGTAGCCGACGTCCTGGCCGACGCGGGCAGTCAGCCCCGCCCACAGTGTATCCGCGGCCACTGCCAACGGAATGTCGGGTACCGAACGGCTGGTTTTGCGAATCCAGCCTTGGTTGCGGGCTGATTGTTCGGCGGCGATCCTGCCCTTTTCTACGACCACGACAGGAACGCCACGCTCACGCAAGACAAGCGCGGCAGTGAGACCAACGATGCCAGCACCGACGATGACGACGCCGGTTTGCGCGGGGAAAAACGTGCTGGTTTGTACGGGCGCAATATAGGGGGTCACCATAAGTCCTTCGAAAACATCGCAGCGTCACGCCTAAAGTTTGATGACGACACGTTCCGCGTCGGTTTGAGCGACCCCCCGATGGGCCGTCACTTCGATCTCAACCTTGTATTCGTCAGAGCCCAACGACGGTGAGGTGACCGTAGTGGCGGGATCGATCCCGCGAAACTTGTGGCCGACCGCGGTCATGACCGAGTACGTATCGGCAGGGTCCTGGATGAAGATCCGAGCTGCCACGACGTCATCCAGAGTGACCCCGACCGCTTCAAGCGCCGATTCAATGTTGGCAAACACTTGCAGTGTTTGATCTGTCACGTCCTCGGGAATTAGCAGCGTTCGAGGATTTCGGCCGGCGGTGTTAGATACGAATATCCAATCATCGACGGCGACAACCCTCGAATAGCTGCCGATTTCTTCGAAACGGGAGCCGGTCTTTAGCTTTACGACCTTGAGCATAATGGTTCTTTCGGACGATATCTGGATTAGGAGCGGCTTCAGCGAAGAACCGGCGTGTCCCAGAGGGTGAGCTTTTGGCCGACGCCGCGCTTGATCGCATTGCGATAAACGTCTGTGCCCCACGCAACGTCTTCTACCGGCATTCCGCCCACCGACATAATGATGATCTCCTCGTCATTCTGCCGTCCAGGAGTGTTCCCGGAGACAATACGCCCAAGATCTTCGAGCTGATCCTTGGCCATGCGACCTTCATGGATCATGTCCATGAACTTCACGCCGATGACCGGCACGATATTATGCGCGGGCTTGGGAAGTTCCTCGAACCATGCTTCGTAAAGTCCCGTATTGTCGACGACCTTGCGGATATCGTCCGCTTCCATTGCCGCGTCGATCTCGCACAGCGCAGGCATCACCAGAAAGGTACCGGGCTTTACCCATTCGCGCTTGACGAGCGGGTATGTCGACGGGTCTCCAGCTGGCCCGGAGTTGCAATACGAGACGATGTCAGAACCGCGCACCGTTGCTTCCTCGGTGTGCACCACTTCCACCGATTTGATCTGCGGAAACTCCTCTGCAAGCCAGGAAAGGAAGGCGTCGAGGCTTGCCTGACCGCGCCCCTTGATCTTTACCGTGTCGATCTGTGGGCACACCGCCAACAGCGCCATCAGCGTGGTTTTGCCCATCACGCCGGGGCCAACCAATCCGACGACCTTTGAATCGCGTCGGGCAAGGTGCCGCGCACCGACGCCTGGCACGGCACCGGTGCGATACGCTGAAAGCAAGTTGGCCGACATGAACGCCAACGGCGCGGCAGTATCGGCGTCGTTGAGAACGAAGGTCAGGATCGACCGCGGCAGGCCTTTTTCGCGGTTCGCAATATTCGAGCCGTACCACTTCATCCCGGCAGTTCGGAAACGGCCGCCGAGATACGCCGGCATCGCCATGAACCGCCGGTCCGCGGTAGGCTTGGGCATATCAGGGAACGGCGAATGCTCGGGAAATTGCACCATGGCGCCGTGGGAGTCGTTGTTGGCGCCTGCCATTCGATAATCGCCTTGGTGGAGTAGCTGGAACATCTCCTCCATCGTGTTCACGCACGACGGCATGTCGGTCACACCAGCCTTGATCATGTCCTGCTCAGACAAATAGATGAAGTCGATCTTGGTGGAATCCATCATTTCTCGCGACCTAACCTTTCAAAATGCGTTGCCGGCGCCGCCCTCCAAAGCCCGAGCGGTGGTGCGCGGATAGCGAACGCAACGACACTTGGGTGAGGGCGCGGCTGACGCTAACCATCCAAATCCGAGCGATGCGCTAGACGCACCCCGCTCGAATGTGTGAACTGTCAGGGAATTGGCGCCCGCATGACATCGGCCATTTGGCCGATGCTGTAGCGAAGGGGGAAGGTAGGTGATCGGGTTGCCGCGAGCGATCGGCCGAGGCAACGCAATCTGCGCCGGCCGAGGTCTTCATCGCTGGCCGAGGCAATCGTCATTGCGCGGCGATCATCAATGATGTCACGCAATGGATCCGCGCGGGATCGCCAAAATCAGCTCGGCAACGCCGTCCCGTCTGCACCCAATGTACGCCTGTAAGCCCGCCGGTCGAAACAAACTTCCAGGCCGTCAGCGAATAGCCCAGCGCTGCGGTTTGGTTCATTGCAAAGCACAGAGCTGGCAAGGGGACTACCGGCAACGCTGCATCCGTATCGCTGATCGGAGCGCCGGAGCCAATCGTGACGGTGAAGGCGAACTTTTCAGGGGTCGTGAAGAGCTCCACGGGAACGCGCAAGCCAATAATCTGCCCATTGTTGCTGCCACGATCGTCGATCGAGGCGAGCAAACCGGGGCTAGTCATGACTGACGAGGCACTTTCGTCTGATTCCGCCGCAATAGGTGCTGCGGTGATCAGGTCCTGAGCGGTCCCACGTGCGAGCGCATCGATGTCTGCAGGTGCATTTTGCCGAGCATTAGCGGACATTCGGGTTCGAACGGCCCAGAACCGCCAGTAATTATAGGAAAGTCACGAAAGCGCCATGGTCTGTGACATGTACCTGCTTAGCGAATACGGATCGACGAAGCGAGCCACCCCGAAGCGGTTGGCCTAGCGCGGCGACAACCCACCCACTTTCCAGCGGCCAATCTCGTCAGGGGCAGGCAGAATCGCCGCCTGCTGAACTGCGTAGGCATCATCGAGTGTCTTGGCACACCCGCAGGGAAAGCCACAAGCGCACAGCCGCCCTGACGGCCACGCACAAGTTGGCGTGCAGCAGCGAGGAGCGGATAGCGACGTCAAACCCTTCTCCAGTCGCGGCACGAGGAGGTTGCCCACCACTCTTTTCCATCGACCGGCAACAATCATCCTGAAAATGACAGTCCCGTCATTGCCTCAAGGGCTGGGACGGTCAGCCCATCGATCAATTCGACGACCCGCACGCCCGGGGCGCCCACGTCAAACACGCCGATGTCCGAGTAGACGCGTGACACGCAACCGATGCCGGTGAGCGGGTAGGTACACCGCTCAACGAGCTTGCTTGAGCCTTCCCGGGTAAACATTTCCATCATGACAAAGGTGCGCTTGGCGCCGATCGCCAAATCCATCGCGCCACCAACCGCCGGGATCGCATCGGCTGCCCCCGTATGCCAGTTGGCAAGATCGCCGTAGATCGAGACCTGAAACGCACCCAGCACGCAGATGTCGATGTGGCCACCCCGCATCATCGTGAAGCTGTCGGCATGGTGGAAGAAACTGCCCCCCGCGAGCAACGTAACGGGTTGCTTACCGGCGTTGATGAGCTCCGGATCGGCGCCTTCTGCCGCGGGCGCAGGTCCCATACCGAGCAAACCGTTTTCGCTCTGCAGGACAATTTCCCGGCCAGCCGGCAGAAAGTCGGCGACGCGCGTTGGCAAGCCGATCCCCAAGTTGACATAGGACCCGTCGGGAATATCTTGGGCTACGCGAGCCGCCATCTCGTCACGACTTAATTTGGACATGCCGCCTCCTCTCGCTCGAGGAACCGACGACTGGTCGGACTGATCTCGACTACCCGTTGAACAAAGATCCCTGGCGTTACGACAATTTCCGGGTCGATCTCTCCAAGCGGCACTATCCGCGACACCTGCGCGATCGCTACTTTCGCGGCCATCGCCATGATCGGCCCGAAATTGCGCGCGGTCTTGCGGTAGGTGAGGTTGCCCCAGCGATCGCCCTGCTCGGCCTTTATAAGCGCGAAGTCGGCGTGAATGGGATATTCCAAGACAAAGTCACGGCCCTTGATGTTGCGCGTTTCTTTGCCGTCCGCGAGCAGGGTGCCGTAGCCGGTGGGGGTAAAGATGGCGCCGAGCCCAGCACCCGCTGCTTGGATGCGGGCAGCCAGATTGCCCTGCGGAACGAGTTCCAGTTCGATCTTTCCCGCGCGATATGCGGCATCGAAATGGTGCGAGTCCGTTTGCCGCGGAAATGAGCATATGATCTTTCGCACGCGGTCCGCTGCGATCAGCGCAGCCACCCCTACATCGCCATTGCCAGCGTTGTTGTTGATGACCGTAAGATCGCGGGCTCCACTTGCGATCAGTCCTTCAATCAACTCGTCGGGCATACCGGCGGTGCCGAACCCGCCAATCATGATCGACGCGCCGTCAGGGATATCGTCAACGGCGGCGTCGACCGACGCGAAAATCTTGTCAATCATGCGAGCAACCCCGATCGAGCGCTGAGGCGTGGCTCGAGAAATTCTGTAATGGCTGCCGCGAGCTGGCCCGGTGCTTCGATCTGCGGCAGATGCCCGCCTGGCACCGCGACGTGGCGCGCGCCTGAGATGGTAGCTAGCAACACATCCCCATGGCCCTCGAACGGCGTTGAAACATCTTCTGTCGCCGTCACCACGAGGGTTGGCGCTGTAATGTCGGCGATCCGATCGATGAGCGCCATATCCCGTATCGCGGCGCCGGCGCCGGCATAACCCTCATTGGCTTGATCACGAATTGCCGCACGCAAACCGGCCGCAACCTGTGGACGCGACGCCACAAACGCCGGAGAGAGAAATCGGCCCACCGCCATCTCGGCGATCGCGCTAGTGCCTTGTTCGCGGACCAAGGCAACTCGCTCGGCCCAGCTCGTGGGGTCCATTGCGGGCGACGTACATATCAACATGAGAGCGCTGACGCGCTGCGGCTGGTCGAGCGCAAATTGCATAGCGATCATGCCCCCGAGCGAGATACCGGCGAGCGCCGCCTTTTCGACACCTGCGGCGGTCATCACTGCTGCGAGATCGCTGGCCAGCATCTCAAGGCTGTAGTCGTTATTGGACGCCTCGGACGCGCCATGGCCGCGCGTATCCAAGCGAAGGAACTGGAAGTGTTCCCCCATCAGTTGCACCACGGGGTCCCAAAGCTTGAGCCCGGTCCCAATCGAATTCAGAAGCACGACGGTCGGGCCCTGCGGCAGACCGTCGGTGCGCCAATACAGGCGCACGCCGTTATGGGTCGTGAAAGGCACAGCCGATGGTCGCTATGCGTCGGCACGCGCCCGTGCGCGCGAAGAAAGGCATTGATCCGCGGGTACCGACGCCCGTTGCAGGACGAAGTCGAACGCGATGTGAGCGCTGTCGCCCTGACGATTAGGCACCGGCAGCAGTCCATCGCGGGTGCCAAAGGCAAAATCATCGCCGGCGAACGGGTCGTCCCCGAAATTGATCTGGGTGGTGAGGGTGCGATACCCCGGCGCTTCAACGAAGAAATGGACGTGGGCCGGCCGGTTCCCATGACGCCCCAACCCGTGCATCAGCCGTTCGGCCGCGCCGCCAGGTGGGACGGCGTAACCGCTTGGCATGCACGACTGAAAGGAATAGCGGCCGTCGTCGCCCAGCTTTATCCGTCGCCGGTTGTTGAATGGCGTCTGCTCGCCACTCGGATCGAAGTGCGAATAGAAGCCCTTCGAATTGGCATGCCATACATGAAGGATTGCGCCGGCGACATCTTCGCCATCAGGGCCCTGTACGCGACCGGTCATGTATAGCGTACCGGCGTCCTCATCGGGGTCCTGGGTGAGGTTGGCATCATTAGGCACGAGGGGAGCACCCTCCACGTACAGCGGTCCTTCGATCGTCCGAGGCGTCCCACCGCCTCTCCCCGCCTCCTGGTCTTTGAAATCCATCAGGAGATCCAAAAAGTGCTCCAGACCCAAGCCCGGGGCAATCAAGCCAAATTCGGGCGCCGCGCCTTGCAAATATTCCACCGCGAACCAGAACTCGCTTTCTGAAAGGTCGTGTCGTTCGATTATTGTCATGAGCGCCTCGACAACGTCCCGAATAATCGTTTTGAGTCGAAGATTACCCCCGTCCTCTCGAATGCCCGACGCGCGATCCAGCAGCTCCTGTACTTGCGTGCTTTGCACTAGCTTCGTCATGTGGCTCTCTCCTTGCTTGCCGCGGCTAGCGGTCGGTATCGCGGATCGACGACGGATGCCGGCAGAGCGCCGTGACCTCGATCGACATGTAGGGAAACAGGGGCAAGCCCATCAGTATGTCGTGGAGCTCAGCGTTATCGCTGACGTCGAAGATACTGACGTTGCGATACTGGCCTGCGACCCGCCAGATATGGCGCCACACACCTTGCTTCATCAGTTCCTGACAGCGCGCCTTCTCTCGAGCTTTTAAAGCGTCCAGGATTTGAGAATCGACGTCTGGCGGGATCCGGACGGTCATCGCTACATGAAACAGCATCGGGTCAGCCCTTTGCAGCCGCCAGCGCCACAAATGTGGATCGGTCGCGACGGAACGACGCAAGCGCGTCTGGATCGATTGCAATGCCAAGGCCAGGCCCGGTCGGCACCGCGAGAGAGCAGTCGGAATAATCGAGCGACTTGGTAAGAAGCTCTTGCGTTAGCAAAAGTGGGCCAAAGAGCTCGGTCCCGAAGTCGAGGCGCCTGAAGGTCGCAAACAGGTGAGCCGAAGCGATCGTCCCTACCCCACCTTCGAGCATGGTGCCGCCGTATAGTCCGATGCCGGCCGCCTCCGCGACGGCCTGAACTTGTTTTGCGGCGGTGGCCCCGCCCGACTGCTCCAGCTTGACCGCAAAGACATCGCAGGCGCCTCGACTGGCATGCGCATAAGCTGTCGCTGGCCCCGTCAAACCCTCATCCGCCATGATTGCTATGCGCGACTTTGCGCGCAACCGCGCCATGCCATCGATATTGCTGCCGAGGATCGGTTGCTCGACCAAGTCGCAGCCGACATCAGCCAGCATCTCGATTCCGCGCGCTGCCTCGCTCTCGCTCCACGCCATATTTACGTCGACGCGTATCGAAGCGCGAGCGCCGAGCGCGCGTTTGATGGCGGCAACGTGCGCCACATCATCAACGATTGCGCGTTTGCCGATCTTGAGCTTGAACGCGTCATGCCTGCCACTCGCGACAAGGTCTTGGGCTTCCTGCACGTCGCGCCCGGTGTCGCCGCTGGCAAGGGTCCAAACCACCGGGACGCGATCCCGCACGCGTCCACCCAACAGCTCGCTGACCGGCATGCCGCGGCGATGTCCGAGAGCATCGAGTAACGCGGTCTCGAGCGCCGATTTGGCGAAGCGATTGCCGACGATCTGTCGCTGCAGCGCAGCCATGATGGTCCCCGGTCGATCAGCGTCCATGTTCAGGATCACGGGCGCGAGATAGGCATCGATCGCCAGCTTGATCCCTTCGGGGCTCTCGTCGGCATAGCTGACGCCGCCGATTGTTGTAGCCTCGCCTATACCGATACTGCCGTCCGAGCAGTCGACGCGCACGAGGCACATCGTCTGGTGCCGCATCGTCGCCATGGCAAGGACGTGCTCGCGGACCGTCGGGATATCGACAATGATCGTTTCGACGCGGTCTATGCGAACCATTACAACCCCCTTCCCGCCCGGTCGTTAGCCTCCTCTCGCGCCGCAGTAAAAAACCGATTAGGTAACGTGCGATATCACCAGGGTATAATGATGGACCTCCGCCAGCTTCTCTCCTTCGTTACGATTGCGGAAGAACGCAATTTTACACGAGCGGCTGAACGATTAGGTATCGCGCAACCCCCACTCAGTCGCCAAATCCACAATCTTGAACGCGAACTCGGCATAATTGTGTTTGATCGCGCAGCTCGCCCCATCGCGCTGACCCAAGCAGGCCGCCTTCTGTTCGAATACGCACAGCGCCTGCTGGGGGATGCGGAACGGCTGAAGGAGGCGGTGCGCGATTACGCTGCTGGTTATCGTCGCAGATTCGTCATCGGTTTTGTAGGTTCGGCCATTTACAACCCCATTCCTGACCTCATCCGCCAGTTCCGCGCCGCCGCACCGGACGTCGAAGTCGACCTTATCGAAATGAACACGACGGCGCAGATCGTGGCCCTGAAAGATGGACGGATCGATGCTGGACTAGGTCGATTGTCGCTGGATGACCCGTCGATCAGCCGCAAGGTCTTGGATCATGAACGATTAGTCGTTGCGCTGCCGGTCAATCACCCTCTCGCACGATCTGACGATCCGATTTCCCTCGCGCTGTTGGAGCGCGAGCCCCTCATTTTATACCCTCGAGAGCCGCGCCCAAGCTACGCCGATCAGGTCCTTGGCATTTTTCGCGACCATGATCTCCAACCAAAGCTGTTCCGAGAAGTCCGAGAGCTGCAAACCGCGATCGGCCTCGTCGCAGCCGAGGCGGGGGTGACGCTCGTGCCGTCCTCGGTGCAACGCCTCCAGCGTTCCGACGTGGCCTATCGGCCGGTTGCGGAAAAAGGCGCGGTGTCGCCCATTATCTTGAGCTGGCGCGCCAGCGACCGATCAGCCGCCGTCGAGCTTCTCATTCAACTCTGCGCATCGATCTCCGCTGATGCAACAACATAACGAGGAGCCCGAAGAGCAATTCTAGCAATATCCGCCATTGGCGGCGCCGCTCAAAAGACGGCCATTCGCGCTGTTAGGTGCAGAACCCTGACCAACTCGAGACCGTAAGATGATGAATGAGGATATGCCGCGGCCGAATTCAACGTTCGACGTTTTGATCGTGGGCGCCGGGCACGGCGGCGCGCAGACGGCGATCGCCCTGCGTCAACGGCATTTCGAGGGCTCGGTATTGCTGATCGGCGACGAGCCTCATCTGCCCTACGAGCGCCCGCCGTTATCGAAGGAATATCTCGGCGGCGACAAGCCGTTCGACCGAATTCTGATTCGGCCAGCGCCATTCTGGGAGGAGCGCGCCATCTCATTGAGGTCGGGCGCCCGTGTAGCAGAGGTCGATCCGGACGCTCGTTGCGTAACCACGACGACGGGAGACCGCATCGGTTACAACGCGTTGGTGTGGGCTACGGGCGGAACCGCTCGTCCTCTGCCGTGCGAGGGGGGGCGGCTTGCTGGTGTTCATACCATCCGCGCGCGCACAGACGTCGACGCACTCGCCACAGAGCTCCCGGCCGTCCACCGGGTGGTAGTTGTCGGTGGCGGCTTCATTGGCCTCGAGGCTGCGGCGGTACTGAGCAAGATGGGCAAGCGCGTAACGGTTGTCGAAGCGCTCGACCGAGTCTTGGCACGGGTGGCGGGCGAGCCGCTGTCGCGCTTCTTCGAGGATCTTCACCGCGCGCACGGCATCGAATTGCGGTTGAGCGTCGGCGTGGACAAGGTTCTGGGCGACAGGCGCGTGACCGGTGTACGACTAACCGACGGCGAGACTCTGCGGGCCGACATGGTGATCGTCGGAATAGGGATCACGCCGGAAATTGCCCCGTTGATCGCTGCTGGGGCGGAAACCGCGAACGGAGCCAGGATCGATGCTTCCTGCCGCACATCGCTCCCGAACGTCTACGCAGTCGGCGATTGCGCGCTCCATCGCAATCGCTTTGCGAACGACCGAGAGGTGCGTATCGAATCCGTGCAGAACGCCACGGACCAGGCTGTAGTTGTAGCGAGAAACATAGTTGGCGAGCCGGCGACGTACGATGCGGTACCCTGGTTCTGGTCGAATCAATTCGATATTCGCCTCCAGACCATTGGGTTATCGCAGGGCTACGACCGAACCATCGTGCGGGGGGATCCGGCATCGCAGAAGTTTTCCGTCGTCTACCTCAATGACCATCGCGTCGTTGCCCTCGACTGCGTCAATTCTCCCAAGGACTATGTCCAAGGCAAAAGCCTCATCATCAGTGGCGCTGTCGTTAATCCAGCATTGCTGGCCAACAAGGACATTGCTCTCAGGGAACTTTGCTGATTTTGCGCCGGCCGAGAAGTGGCGGCAGATAGTACGATAGATAGCCCGTGGCAGCTCGAACCGCTTCCTCAAGCATCTCATCGGTGATGCCGCCCGTCTCCACGACCGATAGCGTAAAAAGCGCGTCCGCCAGTTGAACGGCGCGAAAACAGATGTCCACGGCGTGGTCAAGCGGGGGCAGTACGAAAGCATCCTCCAGCATGCGATGAAGCTCGGTGCCAAACCGTAGGTCTTCATAACAAGCCGCTCGCTTGATGCTTGGCGACGTACCCGGACCGAGCATCAGTTGCAGCGCCGCCGGATCGGCGTTGAAGAATTGAGCCGAAGCGGCCATGAAGCGCACTACGGCATCTTGCCAGTTCCCGGCTGCCGCAGCCGATGGTGTGATATCGGCCATCTCAAGTGCTATCGCTCGGGCAAGCGCGAGGTAGAGCTCGCTGATGTCACCAAAAAAATGATAGGTCGAACTGGCCGGTATGCCGGCGCGCTGCGCGACCATGGGCAGCGTGAGTTCGTCGAGCCGACGCGTACCAAGCAAGTCGCGTGCACTCGCCAGCAATGCGTCGCGACGCGCGCGTCCGCGCTCTTGCGTATGGCGTCGCGCGAGGGCGGACCGAGTCATGTTCGCCAAAGCCTCATCACAGCCTGATAGGCAAGCGCACGGCGAATTGCCAGCTGCGACTCATCACGAATAGGATCGACTTTTCCGCTGCGCCTACGAGGTGAGCTGAGGTCTACATGATTACAATTGACGCGCAACAAATAACAACGATACTAGAATAGATTCGGTTAAAGAGGCGAGCCGACAGAGCGGTTCGATGGTCGGTCTAGGGGATTCGCATTGATGAACGACGTTGCACTGAGTTCGGCGGTCACGGCATTCGTGGCGCGAGATCACCTGCATTTCATCGACGGCCGATGGCGGGAGGCTGTTGCCGGCGGGCGGATGGACGTGTTCGATCCGGCCAGCGGACGACAAGTATCGACGGTTGCCCGTGGCGATACCAGCGATATTGACTTGGCGGTTCGGGCCGCGCATGCCGCCTTTCAAGGTCAAGTATGGACCGGCTTGACACCTTCCGATCGGGAACGAATTCTCCTGCGTTTCGCGGATTTGGTCGAACGGGCGAACGAAGAGCTCGCGCAACTCGAAACCGTCAACCAAGGCAAGTCGATCAACTTGGCACGGATGATCGATGCCGGGGCGGCGCCCGGCTACATGCGCTATATTGCTGGCTTGGCCACGAAAATTCGTGGTGAGACGTTCGATGTTTCGATCGCTGCCATCCCTGGCGCCCGATATACCGCTTATTCCATTCGTCAGCCCATCGGCGTCGTAGCAGCGATTTCACCTTGGAATTTCCCCATGCTGATTGGGCTTTGGAAAATCATGCCAGCCCTGGCGGCCGGCTGCAGCGTGGTGCTCAAGCCTTCGGAATTCACTCCCCTCACCTCGCTGCGACTGGCCGAATTGGCGACCGAAGCTGGCATCCCGGCTGGCGTTCTTAATATAGTGACGGGAGATGGCCTGGCCGGCGCAGCGCTGACCAGCCATCCGCTCGTTTCAAAGGTCACGTTTACGGGGTCAACTGCGACCGGCAAGGCGATCGCTCGCGTCGCTGCAGACCGGATGCTTCGCACGTCGCTCGAGCTAGGCGGGAAAAACCCCGCAATCTTCTTGAAAGATGCACCGCTGGAGCAGGCCATCCCCGGGGCCCTGATGGGGGGCTTTTTCAACAACGGGCAAGTATGCGCCGCGTCTTCGCGGCTTTATGTCGCTCGCGAGATTTATGATGACTTCAGCAAGGCAGTCGCCGGGGCAGTCGAGGGCATGTCGATCGGCCCGGGCCTCGACCCGTCTGCCCAGATCAATCCAGTCTCGTCAGCCCTGCACCGGGAAAAAATCCTCGGCTTCATCAATCGTGCGAAGGAAGCGGGGGCCACGATTGTGGCTGGCGGTGACGTCCCCGAACGGGACGGTTTCTATGTCCGTCCTACCGTGATCACCAATGCGGCGCCGGATTCGGAGATAATCCGCGAAGAAGTGTTCGGCCCGGTAATCACGATTACGCCGTTTGACGACGAAGAGGCCGTTATCCGCTCCGCCAACGACACTCGCATGGGGTTGACGGCGTCGCTATGGACAAACGACCTCAAGAAAGCGCTAGATTATGTTCCACGCATCAATGCCGGAACGGTCTGGGTCAACACGCATAATTTCATCGATCCCAATATGCCGTTCGGCGGCCACAAGGAGTCCGGCATCGGTCACGAGTTTGGGGTATCGTGTCTCGACGGTTTCACCGAACTGAAATCGGTCTGCATGGCACATTGAGCGAGCGCCGCTGGCGACATCGCCAGCGGCACACCTCAATAGCGGCTGAGTGCGGTCGACAGTTTTTCGAGCAGTTGCATCAGCGTAGTTCGCTCGGCCTCCGAGATGGCGGCGAACGCGCGGTGGTGGATTTGGTCTGCGATCCGCCATGCCTCGGTCGCCGCTGCACGGCCGGCCGCTGTAAGTGTGACGAGCGTAACCCGACCGTCCTGTGGGTTGGGTCGGCAGGAAACCAGATCGTCCGCTTGCATGCGTTGCACGATCTTCATCATCGTCGAGAGGCTCGAAATGGCATGATCGGCAATTTCGCTCACGCTAGCCTCGCGGGCATCGTGCAGCACCATTAGGACGCGCCAACGCGGTATATCCAGTCCAGCGCGCTTGAGCGCTTTCTCCATCCTGACAAGATATTCGCGATCTGCACGGGCCAGCCAATAAAAAGGCCACCGTCGAAAATCGAAACCTTCCGGCTCTGACTCGGAGACGGTGCGCTCGTCGCCTACCCGAGATGTCTTGCGCGCAGGCATCGTCTCGCTTCTCCCAACCGGCGCTCCAAAGGCACGGCATTACGGGCAACGCTTTCGCCAAGGCTCGCGCTTCGAGTCAACCCGGCGGTCAGGTCTGCTTGGCGCTTTTCAAGCGATAATAGCCGCGGTCGAACCAGACCAACCCCTCCACTTCGTCGTGCAAAACCAGTTCGCGCACCTCGGCAAAAAACACGCTATGACTGCCGACCTCATTGACGTCGACAATTCGGCAATCGAGCGCCGCGGCGGCGTCCAGCAGTGCGGGCGATCCCGTCTCTAGCTCTTGCCACTCCCCTACGGCAAATCGTTCTTCGGGCGTGCGCGAGGCGAAAGCAGCCGAGAGCTGCTCATGGCGGCCAGACAGGATGCTAACGCACAATACGCCATTCTGTTTGAGAACGGCGTTGGCGCGCGACCCCCGGTTAACACATACCAAGATCGTGGGCGGTGAATCGGTGACGCTGCAGACCGCAGAGGCCACGATGCCATAGCGCCCGGCTGCGCCATCGGTGGTCACGATGTTCACGGCTGCCCCCAACCGAGACATCGCTTCGCGAAAGGGTTTGGGATCCGTCATCGCATTACCGCATGAACAGGCCGCCGTTGATGTCCCAAGTCGCGCCAGTGACAAAGCCGGCATCCCGGCTTGCTAAGCGGGCGACAATGCTTGCGACGAAGGCCGGTTCTCCGAGTTTGCCAACCGGGATCGACTGGAGCAAAGTAGGCATTCGCGTCTCATCGATCAATTCGCGCACCATGGGGCTGGCCAAGGGTCCCGGTGCAATTGCGTTCACTGTCACGCCGAAATTCGCCAACTCGCGGGCGAACACTTTGGTCAAGGTGAGGACAGCTCCCTTGGATGCCGCATAGTGGGCACCCGTGGCGGTCCCGCCGTTTTGCCCGGCCAACGAGGCGAGGTTGATAATACGACCATAGCGTGCAGCCTTGAACCGTCGGCCAAAAACCTGGCTGGCGGCGAACGTCCCACGTACGTTCACGGCCATAACATTATCCCATTCGGCAAGGTCTATATCGAGCACTGGCGTAGCACGGGTCAGCACGGCATTGTTGATCAAGACATGGGCTCCCCCAAGCTCACGGTCGATCCATGTTGCGAGACGCTCGATCGCTTCCGCGTCGCAGACGTCGAGCTTGGCCGAAGAGCTTCTACCGCCGGCCGCGAACAACGCAGCGGCCACACTCGCCGCCTTGTCCTGGTCGCGATCGGTGACCACGACATGATAGCCAGCGTCATGTAACGCTTGCGCGATCGCGGCGCCGACTTCTGACCCGCCGCCTGTGATGACGGCGATATCCTGAAGAGCATTGCGGCTCACAGCAGGTATCCCATGCCGTGCAGAAAGTCCTCGGCGTTAACGAGCGTGACCACCTTTCGGTCGATCTTCAGACTGTCACTAACGCTGATTATTCGATAGTCGACGTCGCCCGCGAGCACCCGCATGCGCTCGTATTTATATTCGGCGACCATCATGGCGGCCCGAAGCTCAATCGCCTCATCGCTTTGAGCGGAAACGACGAAGCGCGAAATTGTTCGCACGGTCCGCGCAGGTGGCGCCGACGACATCGAAAAGCCGGACAACAGCCGTTTGACCCGAGCATGGCGCATTGCCGCGTTATCGTAGACGACGTTAAGTGAGTTTGCGTGGTCAGCGACCCCGCGCTCGGTGGGTACAATATAAAGACCGGCCTCGGTCCAAAGTTTTAGCCAAGGCTTGTAGCTTAGCCGGTCGAGAAGATCAGCTTCATGCCAGATCAAGTCGATCGCTTCATCGCGCGAGATCGCGCCAGTGCGGACGGATTGGGCTGCGACATTCATGCTGTCATCATCCTTTTCCACATTGCGTACGCTGCGCGCATGCCGACCTCGGACGACGCGTCCCCCGCATTATGACCCGCCTCAGCGCGGCCAGCTGGCGCGTCGGCACCGCGATTGAGCATGATGTACAGGTCGTCACCGGCGCGTGCGCCGCGTTGAACCCGCTCCCAGCCTTCGGCATCGTCGGGCGTCCCGAATCCCATTGGACCTTGAAAATGCTCATGCAGCCGCAACCGCATTTGATTGGCGGCGACCGGGCCATCTTTCATGCCGATCGCGACGTGTTGAATTTCGGTCTCGTCGACCGAAACTGGCCGCAACACGCGGAAGAATGCCATTGAGCAGGCGATGTTGGGGAACAAGTTGAGGTTAAATCCGGTCCCGCCGACCGCCCGCACGACCCTGCGAACTTCCGCTTCATCACGCCCTTCGGCGCGCAGCGCCTCGGCCAGCTCTTGGAATCGCTCAGGGATAGGCGCGTCCAGGTTATCGTCGAGGTCGACTAGATCGGGGATCATCACCATGACCGAATGTCCGTTGCCGAGATCTTCCACCCAGCCACCCGAGCCGACAACGTCCATAAGATTTTCCGTCTCGCTGTCGAGCGACGTTAGGAACGTCTTGTGAACGATCGGAAAATGATAGGCGTCGGTTGTATTCTCGAGCTGAATTTTCCAGTTCCCGGGGAAGCGAAAACTATGCTTACCCAAGACAGTCACCCCAAATCCCGCGCTCTGCTTCATGAACAGGTCGACCCATTTGCGCGCCGGCCCAAGATATTCTTCCAGCGGTTCGACGTCGTTGTTGCACGTCGCGAAGATCATGCCGTTGTACGTCTCGGTACGTAACGACACCAAGCTCAACTGATCCTTGTCGATGCCATTGGGGTAGCCGTCTGCAAACGGTACCTTGCGCAAAGCACCGCTCGGTTCGTAACTCCAGCCATGGTAGGGACAGACGAACACGCTCGCCTTGCCCTTTTTCTTCTCGCACACACTCGCCGACCGGTGCCGGCAACGATTGAGCAACACGTGAATGCGATCGCACTTGTCACGTGTCATAATGACGGGCTGCGAACCCACCCAAGAGGTGATGAACGTGTTCGGGCCCGGCAGCTCACTTTCGTGACCAACCCAGATCCAGGTCGCCTTGAAAATCTTTTCAAGTTCGTCGGCGAAGATGTCTGGATCAGTATAAAGCGATGTATGTGCACGGTCCGCGAGAACGAGAGCACCATAGTCTGGATTGGCTGCCATTGCAGCGAGCGTAGCCATCAGCTTTTTCCTTGCTCAGTGGTTGGTGTTGGAATGCGAGCGGGGTCATCCCATCGGCCGATCGGGCGGCTGAAAAGGTTCTCGGTCTGAAAACGTTCGATCTGCCACCGGCCGGCGCGTTCTTGGAAATCGATCACGAGGCGCGCCGACCGTAGATCGCTCCGCCCATCGAAATAGGTTGAGCATTGGAGCATCATCCACCGGCCTCGGGCGGTGTCGTGTCCGCTTTCGATCGCTTCTGAGCAGAGATAGTGCGCATTGAAGGCGAAATGCGCCGGTGGGCCGCGGTACTTGCCGAGCATATCAACGATTGCTGCCCTGCCCCGATACTCGCCGTAGGTTTGCGCATAGCGCGCGCCAACGCCGATCCAAATGGCATCCTCGCTAAACAACGCGGCGAGCTCATCCATGGGCGTATCTGGCCCCAAGGAATCGCACAGCGTCATATAGCGCGCCATGAGTCCGCGGACGCGCTCGGCGCTCTCCAGCGCGGCGAGGCGCCGCTCGATCGCCGCGGGTGAACGAGCCGTCACGCCGGGATAACCAATTCCCGACCGATGCGAGCCTCCACCCGCATGTATTTCCACAAGCGATACTCGCCAACCTCGATCGTTCTGAAAAGGTTACACGCCGCGACGACGGTCTCACGGTCAGGCATCTCGGCCAGGATGTAGAACGTCCAGGGCCAGCCCGAGGGAGAACTGCCGACCATGGTTTGATCGTCATCGATCGTCCCCAGGATTTTGACGTCTGGCAAATCCCGTATGCCCTTCAGCATGTCTCCCGTCGCGGACCAAACCTTGCCGATATCGGCGGCTGGAAGGTCGAAAAAGTTCTGCAGGACGGCGCCGCAAATGAGCGCGCGCAAAGGTGCCTTGTCAGTCATGAAGCGACTCCTGTTCAGGGAAAGCCTGGCGGCGTGGCGAGACCGAGCAAGCCTTGGCCAGCGCTCTGCCACGTGCCCTCGGTCAGAAACGCGTGCTGCCCGACAACAGCCGCGTCCTGAAGATAGCGTGACAACGGATTGGAGGTGAAGATGCCGGCAGTGCCAGCTTCGGCGAACATCCTTCGGGCGACCTCGGCGCCGACCTTGGCGGCATTGGACGCGGCCAGCCGAATCCGAACCACGTCCTCGCGAGGGACCGGGGTACCGCGCAGCACCAGATCGTAAACGTATTCTGTGATCTCAAAAAAGAACGCGCGCGCGGACGACAAAGCAGCTTCGGCCTGGGCGAGTCCGATCTGGACATGCGCACGTTCGGCCATCAGCGGCGCGCCCGTGATCGACGCGCGGTTCGTAGCCATCGTCGCGATGTGGTTGATGGCGGCGCGCGCCACACCGAGTCCCACAACCGCTAGCACTTGTGCGGCCAAGGCCATCGACGGATAGTGATAGACTGGCAAATCTATCGTCGCAGGGGAGCCGCGCACGAATGTCCACTCGTCGGGAACGAACACCTGATCGACTTTCAGGTCGTGGCTTCCGGTGCCGCGCATACCGATGACGTCCCAGTTGGGAACTATCTCGACCTGCTTGGCTGGCATGACTGCCATGACGGGAAGTCCCCCGGTCTCGGCTCTGCCCTTGATCCCCACGCCGATCAGGCTGGCACCGGGCGACCCACTGCCGAAGCTCCAGCGGCCGCTGACCCGGTATCCGCCGTCAACTGCTTCTGCCGGCTGCGGCGGGAACAGCGCACCAGCGAAGACGACGTCCGGCCCGTCCGCATAGATCGCCTCTAGAGTTTCGAGCGGTAATGAGGCGAGATAACAATGCGACACGCCAAAGCTGGCGACCCAGCCAGCGGAACCGTCGGCAATCGAGATTGCCTCAATCAATCGGAGAAAATCGGCAGGGGAACGTTCGTCGCCGCCAAATCGTGCGGGCAAAAGGGCGCGGTACACACCGGCCTCCTGCATCGCGGCGACGGTGTCCGCGTCGAGTTGCATAGCGTCCTGATAGTGTAGCCGCCGCTCCTCAATGAGCGAAAGCAGGCGTGCCAACGCTTTATCTTGACCGCTCGCTTTCGTCGCCTGCTCAACTGCGTGCACGTTCATTGGACATTCTCCTCGATCCCCAGGCGTTGCGCGATTTGTTTGGCAACGGCGCACAAATGACCGTCGCGACCCTTGCGACCGATCAATTGCAGGCCGGCCGGCAGACCGTCGTCGGTCAAGAGGGGCAGCGTGATCGCAGGGTGACCCGACAGATTGAACGGCCGAACAAAGCGGGTGAGTGGAACGACCGTCTGTGCGTCGACAACCTCTCTGATCGTGGGCGGCACAACCGGAAGCGTTGGCAGCGCAATAACGTCTGCCCCAATGAGGGCCGCCTCCACCTCCTGGGTGAAACGCTGCCGCGTCTCATTCGCTTTCATCACATCGATCTGTAAGTGCTGTTTGCCGGCCGCCAGTCGCGCGCGCACGTCCGCGCCAAGCTCCGGGCGATCGGCAAATCGTCCAAAGGCCGACCAGTTTTCGGCACCGATGATGACGAGGCCTGCGTCAAACGCGGCATCAAGCAGAGGCAGGTCGCGTTGCACCACGGCGAACTCGAGCCGTCCTATTGCTTTCTCGACGGCGTCAAGGATCGACCGGTCAGCTACTGGGGCCACCAGCGCGATCGTGGTCCGATCGACCACGCTGCACGGTTCAAACGCTGCGGCGAGCGCTTGGGTTATATGCTCGATCGTGCAGACCGATCGCGCGATGACCCCGACGCAGTCTAGCGAACTGGCCGCGGGATGCACCCCACGACGGCTTACCAGTCCGAAGGTCGGTTTAAAGCCGATCACACCACAGCAGGCTGCGGGCAATCTGATCGACCCGCCCGTGTCAGTGCCCAGCGCAGCGTCGACCATGCCCACGGCCACACCACTTGCGGAACCACTCGACGAACCGCCGGGAATGCGATCCGGCCATCGCGGATTGATCGGGGTACCGCTCGCGGGATTGATGCCGGTAACGCCAAACGCCAGCTCATGCATCGCTGCCTTGCCGGTGATGGTCCACTCGCCCGATTGAACAAGTCGCTCGACCACTTCGGCGTCAGCCGAAGCAGGTACGGCAAACTCTGCAAGCCGGCTCCCCATCCGCGTCGGCAGACCGGCAATGTCGATCGAATCCTTGACGAGAACCGTCATGGGCCCCGATCCCTTGCGCAGGGTTTCGACGACAATGGCATCCTCGACGCGCATCACACTCTCTCCGTGCCGCCGCTCTTAGCCCTATTTAGTGTCCGATTCAAGTGAATATGCCATTATTTAGCACTATAGCGATCCGGTCGCTTGAGACTGCTCAAGATTTTGAGTGCCCGTTGGAAAAGCGGCGAGGCCGGATCGGCGAATGCGTTGACCGCCTGCTGATGGTCGAAACCCGGCAGTTCGACCATGGTAGAGGCCACGCCCTTGACGCGGAGAGCCGCATCATAATCTTTGGAAGCCTGGAAATAGCTGTTTTCGACTGATCCAGCCGCGAGCAGTGTGATAGGTACGGGGTCATCCAAATGAGCGATGGGGCTAGCGGCCAGCGCTAGATCGTCGTTGGGAACATAGTTGGGAAAGAGCTTCTCGTTGGGTCCAAGCCGATACTTGCCGCTCACACCGATTATCGCCCCTATGGCATTTTTGGGAATGCCATAGGCGGTCATCCAGCTACGGTCGCAGCCAACTTCGGCAGCAAGAATGGCACCGGCGGAGTGACCGCTGACGACGAGCACGTCGCGATCGCCGCCATAGCGGGCAACATTGCGATACAAGAATCGTAGGGCAGCTTTTACGTCGTCCAACTGTGCAGGATAGTGGAGCCCTGATCCGGTAAGGCGATAGCTCATAATCGCGACAACGTAGCCGCGGCGCACATATTCGCTGGCAATATAGCCATAATATTGACGATCGCCTTCGATAAAGCTGCCACCATGGACAAACAGCAGCACAGGCGCCCTGGTGGCCCGGCTGCGCGGCAGATAGAGATCGAGTTTCTGCTTGACGTCCTTGCCATAGGCCAAATCTAGAACATGAGAATACTGGCGTCGCGCTTCGGCGGTCCGGCGCTCACCGGTCTCATAAAAAAGCGGCCAATTCAGTGTCATCTCTTTGGCGTGCAGGGAAGAATAGTACGTGCGATAATCGTCTGCTTTCGCCGGCTTGACATATACTCCAAGGGTCACGGCGAGCACGCAACATGTCGGTGCGAGCCGCCGCAGGCTCGAGGCAGAATTTTTCGAACCGCCAGCCGACTGACATTTGCTCAAGTGGAGGCTCCTTCATGCGGCCGGATCGTTGACGGGCTGATGGTCACGCTAGTGGCAGAGCGGTGGCGACCCTATGGTGACATTGCTCGAACGCGTTTCAGATTGCGCTTCGGTCAATCACCGGTTGCTCCCACCGATCCAACCCCCGAGCAAGGCGGAGGAATTGGAAGCGGTCGCCGGAAAAAAGACAATATCGTGGTGATGAGGGCAAGCGTCTTGGCATCACTTGCACAAGCGCTTGCTATGGTTTCGACCGGCGTATCCTGGTTCTTGAAGCGACAACCTCGTTAACCGCGTCCAGCGAGCCGAGACTAGTGCAGTACTTAATCAGGTCTCGCACAGAGTTATGCTGTCCGAGCCATCGCCGGCAAGAGAGGATTTTTGACGATGCATGACGATGAATATCAGCTATACGACCTTCATGTAGAGGTTATTGCTGCCGAAAATGGCAAGCCAATGGTGTGTCGCCACAACGTGGGCGATTACTTTACCCTTACGGACGACGATTTGCTGTCGCTACCACCCGGTGTCAGCTTCCCAATCTTCCCGTTGGCCGCTCTATTGCCGCTGCTGCCTGCTAAACAGAGGCCGCTCAATCCGAACGACTGGATGGCCACTGACGCTATCATCGCCTGCCCCGATCCCAATTGTGGCGGCCGCTTCTTGATTACCCGCCGCGAACTGCGGACTTTCCGTCACAGCGAACAAACCTTGACGCCCTTGAACAAGAAAATCGCCGAAGGCTGATTGAGCTAGTGTTGCAATATCCGCAAAGGGGTGCTTTCGACATCACACCGCACAATTTGGGCATCAAACACGACCGAAACGAAACAAAATATGCGACCCCAACCGTAATCTGGGTTACAATCTTGTTTCATCAATCGGTGCGACGGGCGTTATAAGGGTGAGGTGCATGTCGGGTTTGTCGTTGGCTCAGCGGAGCGAGTTCGGCTGGTATGAAGCTCCGCCGCCGGGCGTCGAGCGACTTTACAGCCGAACCGATCCCTTGCGGCAGTCGATCAGCTGGTTTGTCCACCGGCTTCCCGAGCGAACCGAGCCGGTCACGGATTTCTCACGCGACCCCGTGATCAGCCTAGAGGTAAACGCAACCGGCTCCATCGAGCGCTGTATCGATGGACGTTGGGAACAGGCCGATCTGATCAACGACACGGTGACCCTGACGCCGGCCATGACGCCATGCAATTGGCACTGGAATGGCGACGCGTTTCAGATTTTGGACGTCTACATCCCGCTCGAGTTGCTGCAAGCAGCCTGGGCGGAATATTTCAACGGCAAACCAAGCGAGTTGAATCTTTCACCAACACTACGGCTCAAGGACGATTCGCTGCTCTACCTCATGAAATCCATCTTTCATGGTGCCCAGGAATCGCATCGCAAATCGCACATCTTTCACCAGATTGCGACGCAGCACCTGATTTTTGCTATCCTCAATTCTAACGCTCAAGCAATCAGCTGCTCGACTTGGGCACGGGGCACGTTGTCAGCTCGCGCGCTGCGACGAGTGCTGAGCTATATTGAAGAGAATATTGCAGAAGACATATCGCTCGACGATCTTGCCGGCGTGGCAAATGTCAGCCGTTTCCATTTCTTGCGGCAGTTTAAGGCGTCGATCGGTCAGACGCCACACCGTTTTCTGATGCAACGCCGGATGGTCCATGCACGGCAGCTTCTGCTGGACTCCGATCTTCCCGTTGCCGAGGTTGCTGCGCGGTGCGGCTTTATCGATCCGTCACATTTCGCGGAGCGTTTCCGCGACGCGTTTAATTCGCCGCCCAGCCAATTCCGCCGTAATCACGAATAGGTTGCGGTCGAGGCGGACTGAGACAGCCCGCCTCGACCCCGTCCCCCACTACATTTTGTGCTGCAAGGTCAGGAACCATTCCCGCGGCCTGGAGCGCACGATCTGCGCGCGGTCCGAGCTGGCAAACCCGCTGACAATGTACGCCTTATCGGTCAGATTCGTCACTCCGGCGGTCACGCTCCACTTCTCGTCGCCCGAACGAAACGTGAGGCTGGTGTCCAGAACGCCATAAGCTGGCTGAAACAGATTTAAATCGTTGGCGAATTCCTTGTACTGGCTGGAGCGATGGCTCCAGTCGGCGCGCAGCGACAACTTGCCATCGCTGGTGTCGAAAAATGTGAGGGTCGATCCGATATTGTAGGTCCAGCGCGGCGCATTGGGTATCCGGAGCGACAAGGCGTTGGGATAGGCCACAAGCGAAGCTGCAGTGAACGACGTGTACTTGGCGTCCGTATAACCAAGGCTGCCGTCAAACCTGATCCACTTTGCTGGCACCGCAGCAGCCTCGACCTCAATCCCCTTGATCCGAGCCGTGCCAGCGTTAGCAAGGACCGGGACGATCTTGCCGATTGGGCCTGGTCCGTCGGGATCGACCACATAGGTCACTTGGATATTATTATAGTCAGTCAGATAGCCAGCGACGTTGAAGCGCAGCTTCCGATCGAAAAGCTCACTCTTGAAGCCAATCTCATAGGACTTCGCTCGCTCGGGCTGAGCGTAGGGAATCAACGTATCGGGATCCACGCCGGCCGCCGGTCGCACCGCCGGGAAAAACCGCATGGTGAAGCCGCCGCCCTTGAAGCCCTCCGAGAAAGTACCGTAGATCATGACGTCTGGCACGATCTTGTAGCTCAGCGATACCATCGGCGTGCCCCCCTTGCTGGTACGCTCGTACCAACCGGCAGGGAACAGCGGTGAACCGGGCACGCCGAAGGCATTGACGAACGGATTGACCAGCCCCGGAATCTTGATCGTGGACAGATCGTCATAACCGAGGATCTTCTGCAGCCCCGGATTGAAGCGGCGTTGCTCGATGCTGTAGCGGTAGCCCGCCGTCAGCGAGAGCCCCTTCGTTATTTCCCAGTTGAGCTGGCCAAACAGGGCGTAGCTGTCGTTCTTGATGTCGCCGCCAGACAGGAATTGCGCGAACGACGCATAGACCGGGAACTGCTGACGGCCGCTCTCGTTGAGATAATAGGCACCGAGAACGTAACTCAGCTTTTTGTCGAGTACTGCTCCACTGAGCTGCAATTCCTGACTAAACTGCTTGAAGTCGATCTGTTGCCCCACCTGACTATTATAGTAGGCCATGCCGCCGAGGTCTTGCTTCAAATCGACATTCACTTCACGGAACGCGGTGATCGACTTGAAGGCGACGTCGCCCGGCGTCCATGCGAGTGTCAGCGACGCCCCTTTAACATCGGTGTCCGACCTGTTGCCGCCCGAGTTGTACGTAATGCGGCTGTCAATCGGCAGCGTGTATTGCGAATTGAAGCAATAGGGGTTGGAGAATCGCGACGCGCCAGCCGCAACTTGGCACACGCCACCGGGCACTGCTTTGTTGAAAGCGCCCGGGAAACCCGCCGTTTCGGACACACGGACGAGGAAGCTCGCCGGCGATTGTTCGCGGATCCGGTTCCCATCCAACGACAATGTCGCCAGTAGATCCGGAGCCAAGTCGGCTTCGAGCACCAGGCGGCCGCCAAGCCGATTGATATTGCCCTGATATTCATCGATCGGCTGGATGCCGCTCGTCAGCGTTTTGACATACCGCTGCACGAAACCGTTGCGGCTTTGGAACGAAACCGATGCGCGATAGCGCAGCCACGGCGTGATCGGCCCCGACAAAGCCGCCTTGGCATCGAGACGATTGAACTGCCCGGTGGTCAGGCTGAAATCATATTCGGGCTCGGCGGTCGGCCGCTTGGTGTAAACTGAGATCGCGCCGCCAATCGTGTTTTTGCCGAACAGCGTGCCCTGCGGCCCACGCAGTACCTCGACGCGATCCACATCAGCAGTGTCGAGCAGCGAACCGAGCGACTTCCCGACATACACGCCGTCCAAATAGACTCCGACTGCCGGCTCGACCGTCAGGACGTAGTCAGTGGCCCCGATGCCGCGAATGGCGATCTGGGTCGACGCCGCGCCAGACTCGCTAGCCACGGCATCGAGTTGGACGTTCGGCACCATCCGCGTGACGTCCGAAATGTTCTGCACGTTTCGTTCCGTCAATGAACGCGCATCGAAGGCGGAAACAGACAGTGGCGTGGACTGGACAGATTCAGTACGCCGCCGTGCAGTTACGACAATATCGCGTAGGCCATCATTTGAATCTGTGGTTTGCGGCGGTATGGCACTCTGCGGGTCGCCATTGGCGGCGGGTTTGTTATCGACGGCCACCTGCGCCGTTGCTGGAGTGGCGATCGCGACCGCGCTGGCAGCGCAGGACGCCAGAAAAATCATTCGACAAGTTATCTTGCGCATCACCTTAAGTGCCCTTTCCCTGAAACATTCTATTCTTTGAGGCGGCATCGAAATATTCGGACTGCTGGAGCGACGTTCGCAAAACGGCGGTAGCAAATCACGCGCATTGCGAGCCGGTCTTCCCAGCGGCAGCTCCGGATCTTGATATCGCCGCGCCTGCGAGTTTACGTTGATTGGCGACGGACCTGACCAGAACAAATTGCTGACAGCACCGCTTTATTGCGCGTTTTCACGTAGTGATTGCGGCTTTAGCGATCGTCTACGGTCTCGCGCATCGCTTGCGCTCTATTCCGCGGCGTCAAGCGCTTCTCTGAAATGCGCCAGCCCGAGAAAGAGAAATATCCCCGCGAGCAGTGCAAGCGCGCCGCTGCCGAGTCCGAGCGACCAAGCGATCTTGCTTTCGTCGGCGAACAGCTTGTCGGTTAGGAAAGCGACGAACACAGGGCCAAGCGATACTCCGATGATGGTGACGGGTATCGTCGTCACCGAGCTCACGCGCCCCAGCATGTGCCCCGGGGTAACAAGCAGTAGGGACGTCGGCCCAAGCGAAACGAAGGACGTCGAAATGAACGTAAAGACGGCATACAAGCCAAGGCCAACATAGGGATCGGGCACAAGCGCCGCTGCCGCGCAGAGCGGCGCCAGCGCAAGCCCGATCCCACAGCCGATCCGAAATGTCGCGTCGCGATATTTGGCGCGCAGCTTGATCGATCCCAATCCGCCAGCCAGGATGCCGGCGGTGCCGAAGAGCAGCATCATGCCGCCCAACCATTGCGCGGTATAGGCGGTTGGCCAACGGTGGACGCGAAGATACATAGTGGGGATCCAAGCCATGTTGGCGTAGCTGACCGTCGTCAGGAAGCCGATGCCAAGGCAATAAAACAGGAAAAATTGCCAGCGATCGAGGATGAACCGTCGTGCACGGACTGTAACCGCGACCGCGGTGCCCCGCTTCGGTTCGCGGATCGTGAGGACGAGCACGAGGATCAGCAGGCCCGGAAATCCAACGATCACGAAAGCGGCTTGCCAAGGATGAAGTCCGCTCAACCCCGGTATCATCGCTGCGCCAGAATTGGCGAGGCGTTCGGCGAGGGAGCCGAAGATATAGGCCAGTCCGGCGCCGAGCGAACCGCCGACGGCGTTGACACTGATTGCAAGCGCGATCCGCTTGCGATCGAAATAACTGCCGATGAGCGAAAGCGTGGCGGGACCAAGCACCGCCTCCCCTACCCCGACACCCATCCGCGCGACGAACATTTGCTCGTAATTCTGCGCCAGACCGCACAGGACGGTCATGGCGCACCACATCGCCAAGCCAACGGCGAGCACATTTCTGCGATTGAAGCGATCGATCATCCAGCCCGCAGGCAGTACGCATGTCGAAAAGAATATTGCGAAGGCAAGCCCTTGCAGTAACCCTATCTGAACGTCGGAAATCCCGAGATCCTTCTTGATCGGTTGAACCAAGAGACTGAGAATTTGGCGGTCCAAGAAGGCTGTGATGTAAGCCAAGGTGAGGACTACGACGACCCACCACGCATAAATGACGGCGTCTCGCGATCCCATAACCACCTCGCCATTCGACCCAGCGGCGATTGTCGGCGTTGGCGGCACACTCACGGTTGGCATGCCAGCTCGGCTGCGATGACTGGTGGCGTCGTCAGAAAGCGGCGCACTACATTCTCGGTGATCGTCGCGACCTTGTTTTCGCCCGGCGTGAACAAACATCCTGTCCAGGCAATCGACCCGACAGAAAATACGTCGCCGGCGCCTTCGCTACCCCCGACGAATACGAGATCGGCACGGTTCTTTCCGACTTGCCCGGCCCAGAACGCCTCTTCGATCGTGTACATAGTGACGGCAGGCTCAAACTGAGCACTGGCCAGCCTGACCGCATGTTTGGGGGTCCCCAGCCAACTTTCCATGCGATCATACTCAAACCCTGCGGGCTGGCCTAGTACGATACTGTCGGTGTCGATGACATCACTGCTTACCCCCTCGAATATCCAGGAAACGGCGGGGTCACGACTCTCCTCGGTCCTAACAAAGGGTTGGCCGCGATCGAACGATACTGAAGACGTTCCCTCGCCGAACAGGACGTGAGCGGAACGGGCGCGAAGCATCCATTTCCCCCCAAATTCTCCAGTCCCTGCGTGATAGGCTTCGCCCAATGGCGACTTCCAATGCACGCCACCCGAATGGCCCCGGCGCAGTTCCATGACGTGAGGTGCGAGGCTGTAAGTCGTCACCACGTTGTAGAACCCGTTGCCGCCGAGATACATAAGATTGCCCCCGCGTGCGCGGAAAGCGATCAGGGCATTCAGCAGATTTTCGCTCGCATATTCCGGGTGGCTGCCGGTCATGACCAGCGCATAGCCATCGAGAGCCGCGATACCATGAACATGCAAATCATGGTCGGTGACAATGTCCACGGCAAGGTCAAGCGAGGCAAGCCAGTCTAGTATGTAGAGATCAGCGCTCAACTGGTGGGGGCCGGGGATGTAAGGATGTCGATAGCCCGCGCGCATGTTCAGGATCGGACGACGCCAAGAGGAATGCGTGCATCCCGTGCCGTCCCTGTGCCGGTCGTAACAGCTCAACAGTCCCTTAGCATGCGCCCAGCGTTCCCCCGGGCTCAGGCAGTCCTCCAACGGTTTCCCTGTGCGAGCCTCGATATCCGGCATCTCCCACCAATGGAATTCGTTGGCATAGGCGAGATAGCTGAATGTCGGGACGAGAAACGCCGCCCGAGATCTCGATGGCGTCGGTGCAGCGGTGACGAAGAAGGGAATATGGTCAGTACCGTCATCGCAGTTGAGCACCACGGCATAAGCACCGCTCGGCAGGTCGGCCGGGATTTGCCACGAGAAATCCATCGCCCAACCCGCGTCGGTGAGGTCGTCGCTATGAAAGGCAATCGCCTCGTACGCCCAGGGGGCGCGCGCCGGATCTTGTTCACCGCGCCAGCGAGGTCCGGTCACCGCCCGACGCGGGGTCTGGCTGAGCGTCAGGTCATGGCCAAATTCGCTTCGATCGCGAACGTATGAGGTGTGGTGATCGCGCGAAAAGTCCCAATCGGCCAGCAAACCTCTCGTCGCCGACAGTACACGAGGACCTGAGATCTTTCCGTCGAGGCATCCCGCTTGGGCGCCGTTGGCGGTCCAGCCCGAAAGGCGCAACTCATTGGGATCAAAACGGTCCCATCCGCCGTCAATCTCAACCGCCCGGTGCTCGGCGGGAAATGACTGCTCAACAACGCTTAATGATAACTTGTGGCCGTCATCGTCGACCCTGAACACGACCTCGTACCAACGATTGATCGCAAGTGCATACTGCGCGTCAATGGCTCCGGCGCCGCAGCGCGCCTGGACGATACCGTTTGCAATAAAGATACCGCAATCGGGTCCGAAGGTCACAATACCCTGCCGCTCCTCGGCTATCCGGGTCGGCATGATGTTCAATCGGATCGTAAGATCGACAGGCCAAGGCTGAGCCGCGCTGGTAAGCCGCGCAAAGCTACCCGGTACGATCGCCTGGTAACGTCCTGGATAGCGTCCATCGAGCGTCGAGGCGACGTGCTCCAGAAGCTCGAGTTCGCGATGCAATCGAACAAGACGGGCGGTATAGCTGTCAGCTTGAGTACTCACAGCAAAGCCGACCCATTGCCCGGGCGCAATCGCTAGGTCGGTCGCATAACCCGTGATCGGCAACTCATTCATTTTCACTAAATCCCGCTACGACAGTCAGTTTTCGGTAGGCTCTGGCGCGCTCCGCCGCCCCATCATACCTCGGTCTTTGCCGAGTCTTCCGATCTGATGTGATGGCCGTAGGGTTCGGCCACGACGACCGGCGCTCGGGTCAACACCTCGAGTTTGCCATCGCGAACGTCGAAATATTCGGTCGCCACATTTTCATCTGCATCCCGATTCTCCTCACGATCGAGGTCGTAGCAATCGCCGAGCGGCCCGGTCGAACGTTTCAAAATTGCGTCGATTGCAGCCAAGTCTTCAGCATCGAGGGCAATATCGAACAACTTGAGGTTCGCGGCCAGGTGCCTGGCATGCCGGGCGCCTTGAATAATTGCAGCAACGCCGGCTTGTTCCAGCACCCAACGAGCGGCTATTGCCGAAATACCAACGCCATGCCGATCACCAATCTTCTTCAATGCCGCGAGCAAATCCTGAAACAGCGACCACCCGCCAAAGTCCACGACAATCCGGTAGTATTTGTCGAGAGAGACATTCTCGAAGGCAGGTTTTTGAGGATCGGGGATGCCAAGCCAACGCTCACTGAAGAGGCCGCCGGCCAGCGAACCATATCCCAGAATGCCGATACCATGCGCCTTGGCGAACGCTGTCATCCCATTTTTTGCGCGTCGATCGAGAAGCGAATACTGCACTTGGTTGACAACTACATCGACGCCGGCCGCTACCATGCGTGACAGCTCGCGCACATTGTAGTTGGTGCCGCCGATCTGGTGAATTTTACCGGCTTTTTGGAGGTCACGCAGAACCAATGCGGCCTCGACATTGCCCGGGATTTCGTAATTCCACCAATGCATTTGGACGAGATCGAGCCGCTCGATCTGCAACCGCTTCAAAGAGCGATCAATGACCGCTTCGATATCGCCTCGCTTGAGGTCCCTGAGACCGTCCTGGAGGAAGCAGGGGCAAAATTTCGTATGAACGGCAATCTTGCTCGCGGCCTCGTCGCCCCGCTCGCTCCGATACCGCGCAATGAAGCGACCGATCTTCTCCTCGACGCCATAGTAGATGTCGCCGCAGTCAAAAGCAGTAACGCCGGCATCGACGAAGGCAGCCATATGCTCGTAAAGGTTGTCGTCATTGACCGCGCCGCTGTGGTCATCTGCTATTTGCCAATTGCCCTTTATGAGCCGTGGCACGGAGAAGTCGCTACGCAGAATGTGCCGGGGTACAGACATTAACAATCCTCTTAAAAACAATGTGTTGACCGGGGCGCGGACAAGCGCTGAGCCTCTGCGTGACAGCAAATCCGCCGACAGCTCAGCTGTTTAGGATCGCTCCATGAAGTGCGCGCGGACGATTTTGCGCGCCGCAGGGAAATGTTGCGATTTTCCGATTGCGTCCCCCGCCCTTGAAAGATGTCCAGTTCGATCCGGACTTAATACGGAAGTCACCATAGCAGGTGCTCCCACCAGACCTGTCGGCCAGCATTGCGAGTATGGCGGCACGATTGCTCACGTATCGAGAAGAACACTTGAACCCAGATCAATACCGGGCAAGCATTTTGCGACACGCGGGCAGACGATAGCCCGCTGCACGCACTTTGGGGGCATATGAATCAGGACGGCAGCGGACTACGGCAGGGATCGATTGGCGCCCTACATATTGTATTCTTTGTGATCGCCACCGCAGGACCTTTGGTGTCGCTGGTCGGCGCGGTGCCGGCGGCGATCACGTTGGGTAACGGCATTGGCCTTCCCGGTAGCTATATCCTCGTCGCTCTGCTGTATCTGCTATTCAGTGTCGGGTTCACAGCGATGGGCCGCTACGTCATGAACGCGGGCGCATTTTACGCCTACATTGCCGAAGGATTTGGCGCCGCGGTCGGGGTCGGCGGAGCATTCGTCGCCGTCCTTTCCTATAGCGCTATCCAAGTCGCGACGTATGCTCTTTTCGGCATATTCAGCGGCCAGGGCGTTCAGCAACTCACTGGCCTTGCCCTGCCTTGGTGGACGTTCGCCGTGGCGGCCGCTCTGGTTGCCGAGTTGATCGGCCAACGGGCTATCGTCTTTTCCGGGCGTGTGCTCGGGGCGCTGCTGATCTTCGAGCTATTGATCGTGCTCGTCCTCGATGCCGCCATCCTGTTCAGCGGCACTCAGCTGCGCCTGGTTTATTTCTCGCCAATCCACATATTTGGGTCCGGATTTGGCGCCTCGCTTGCCTTTGTCGTCCCCTGCTTTCTCGGATTTGAGGCGACTGCTATCTTCGGCGAAGAGGCGGAGGACCCTGTCCGCACGATTCCCCGGGCCACTTACATTGCCGTTGCGATCATCGGCGCCGTGTACGCAATTTCCACATGGGCGGTCATGTCAACCTACCCGCTGGATAAGGTGATCTCAGAAGCGTCTACGCATGGATCGACTTTTTTCTTTTCCGCAGCTGGCCGCTTTCTCGGGCCTGGTGCCGTCGTGGCGATGACCGTATTGATGATCACCAGTATGTTTGCTGCCTTACTTTCACTGCACAACGTCATCGCACGTTACCTGTTCGCACTGGCTCGCGGCGGGCTGCTCCCGCGAACAATTGCAAGAACGCATGACCGTCACCGCTCCCCCCACATTGCGGGATGCGTGCAAACGGCGAGCATGCTGGTGATTATCGCGGGTTTCGCTGTCGGCGCGGGCGACCCATACGGCGGGCTCTTCGCGTGGTCAGCGACGCTCGGGTCGCTCAGCATTCTTCTCGTCCAAGCTGCGGCCTCGTTGGCAGTCGTTGCCTATTTCCGCCGGACGCAACACCGCGTCGGACTGCTCGTCGCCTTCGTCGCGCCAATTCTCACCTCCCTCGGACTCTTGGCATGCATCGCCATGGTGACGATCAATTTGCCTCTCGTCGCTGGGACCAATGCGCCCGCGATTTGGAGCCTTCCTGTGGTGGCAGTAATGACCGGACTGATCGGCTATGCTTTCGCACGAGGACTGTCGCGCGGCTCAACGATTGTGAAGGAGCTTGCGGAGCAGTGACGCGAAAACGAACCGCCTCAGTTCGGCAACGCAGACGACGAACTGCCGAGCAACCACACCAGTTGAGTTCGGCTGACGGCTCCCGTCTTGGAGAATAAGTGCTCCATGTGAGTCTTGACCGTTGATCGACCGATCCCAAGAATACCTGCGATCTCGTTGTTCGATCTGCCCTCGCGAACCAGTTTGGCGACGTCGGATTCCCGACCCGTCAATGCGAAATTGACAGTCGCCTCAAATTTCACTTTGCCAAGCAACGCCGCAATCAAGGGCGCGATCGCCTGAAGGCGCGCCGCTTCCTCATTGTTGAACGGCCCTGCCGCCGCAGCGCGCATCAATCCGATACAAGCGATCAGTCGGTGATCATCGTAAAGGAAGAGATCAAGCTCATGCAAAAGGCCGCACGGCGCAAGAAAGGAGCGGACATATCGTTCCCGTCGCGCCGAAGGTATCCTGCCATCCCGCAAATCTACCGCCTGTTCTCCACGACCACAAAAATGACGGGGATGAAGCGGATCATCAGCAGCGATCTCGCGCCGGTAGCGGGAAACGGCCTCCGCGGACAGATTTCGGGCGGCGTGGCCAAAGGCATTGCCTTCCTGATCCACCCAGTAAAGCCCACAATCGTCTATGGCAGCGAGCGCCTGTACCGAATCAAAGACCAGCGCAATCGTGTCCCTCTCGCGGTGTGCTTTAGAAGCCTCAGCCATAACCGATTCAGAAACTGCCTGTTCGAGGGCTGGCGATCTGTACTTTCATCATGTCGAACTACTAATCCATACAATCGGCGAAGCAGGTCACTCTCAACCGTCACCCTCCGCAAATAATCTCGATCGAGATCTGATCTTCTAAAAGTGACCAGTCTCGTCGCAAGAGTCGCAATCGACCCTTACTTGCTCCTGTTAGGGTAGTTAGATGTCCCTTCTTGCGTCGGCGCGGCTGAAATTGCTGTCCACTGTTTCAGAATTGCGGTCGTTGGGGCGCTGTGATCCAATTGTCGCAGGGATAAGCGGCCCTGAGTCGCGCTTGGACAACACGTACGACGTCCGACCGTGCGAGTAGAGCTACCAACCGTCGGTAGTAGCAAGGGTCAGTCGGAATTGCGCAACATCGAGAGGGAGTGAGCAACGCCGCCCGCGCGTGTCGATGTACAATTCGCATAAAAATAGGGAGTTGCTTGCGTAAAGGGAAGCAAGGAAAGTCATATGGCTGGCATGGCGCATTTCGACTGGGCGGACCCATTCCTGCTCGACGATCAGTTGAGCGAGGACGAGCGGATGATCCGCGACACCGCGCGCGCTTATGCACAGGACAAGCTCGCACCACGGATCATAGACGCGTTCGCCAACGAAACGAGCGACCCGGAGATCTTCCGCGAGATGGGCGCGCTGGGCCTGCTCGGGCCGACGATCCCGGAAGAATATGGCGGGGTCGGCGCGAATTACGTGTCCTACGGCCTGGTCGCGCGCGAGGTCGAGCGGATCGATTCCGGCTACCGATCGATGATGAGCGTCCAGTCGAGCCTCGTCATGTACCCGATCTATGCCTACGGCTCGGAGGAGCAGAAGCATAAATATCTGCCCAAGCTCGCGAGCGGCGAGTGGATCGGGTGCTTCGGCCTGACCGAACCTGATGCCGGCTCGGACCCGGGCGGCATGACGACCCGCGCGACCAAGACCGCCAATGGCTATTCGCTGTCAGGCGCCAAGACCTGGATCTCCAACGCCCCGATCGCCGATGTGTTCGTGATCTGGGCCAAGTCCGACGCGCATGGCGGCGGCATTCGCGGCTTCGTGCTCGAAAAGGGCATGAAGGGGCTTAGCGCGCCCAAGATCGAGGGGAAATTGAGCCTGCGCGCATCGATCACCGGCATGGTGATGATGGACGAGGTCGAGGTCGGCGAGGACGCGCTGCTGCCCGAGGTCCAGGGACTGAAAGGCCCGTTCGGCTGCCTCAACCGCGCACGCTACGGGATCAGCTGGGGATCGCTCGGCGCCGCCGAGTTCTGCATGCACGCGGCACGGCAATACGGACTCGACCGCAAGCAATTCGATAAGCCGCTCGCCGCCAACCAGCTGTTCCAGAAGAAGCTCGCCGACATGGAAACCGAGATCGCGCTCGGCCTGCAGGCGTCGCTGCGGGTCGGCCGACTGATGGACGAAGGCCGGTTCGCCCCCGAGATGATCTCGATCGTCAAGCGCAACAATGTCGGCAAGGCGCTGGATATCGCGCGGATGAGCCGTGACATGCACGGCGGCAACGGCATTTCCGGCGAGTATCAGGTGATGCGCCACCTGATGAACCTGGAGACGGTCAACACCTATGAAGGCGCGCACGACGTTCATGCGCTCATTCTCGGCCGGGCAATTACCGGGATCACGACGTTCTGATTGGTATACTTGGAGTTTTCTATGCGCGAAGCCGTCATCGTCTCCACCGCCCGCACCGGCATCGGCAAGGCCAATCGCGGCTATTTCAACATCACCGAGGCGCCGGTGATCGGCGCCCACGTGATGAACGCGGCGGTCGAGCGCGCCGGGATCGATCCCTCGCGGATCGACGACGTGTTCTACGGTGCGGGTAACGAATGGGGTACGCAGGGCTATAACGTCGCCCGGAACACGATCTTTGCCGCCGGCCTGCCGACCAGCGTTCCAGCATTCACGCTCGACCGCAAATGCGGATCCGGCCTGACCGCGATCGCGCTCGCCGCACGCGGGATCATGTGTGACGAGCTTGACGTGGCGCTTGCCGGCGGGATGGAATCGATCACCTTGACCGCGAAACAGGCGGGCAAGCCGTTCCAGAACCAGTCGGTGATCGCCAAGAAGCCCTATGCCTATATGCCGATGATCGAGACCGCCGAAGTGGTCGCCGAACGCTATGGCATTTCGCGCGAGGCCCAGGACGAGTTCGGCGCGATGAGCCAGCAGCGCGCCTATGAAGGCCTGCAGAAAGGCGCCTTTGCAGAGGAGATCGTGCCGATCACGGTCGAAAAGGCGACGTTCGACAAGGAAGGCAACCAGACCGGTACCGAACAAGTCACCGTCACGCAGGACGAAGGCATCCGCGGCGGCACGACGGCGGAGATCCTGTCGGGCCTGCGCACCGTGTTCAAGGACGGCATGGTGATCAAGGAAGGCAAGTACATCACGGCCGGCAATGCCAGCCAGTTGTCCGACGGGGCGTCGGCGCAGATCCTGATGGAGCGCAAGGCGGCCGAGGCCGAGGGCAAGGACATCCTGGGCATCTATCGCGGCTTCCAGGTCGCCGGTTGCGAGCCCGACGAAATGGGCATCGGCCCGGTCTTTGCGATCCCCAAGCTGTTAAAGCGGGCGGGACTCAGGGTCGAGGATATCGGCTTGTGGGAGATCAATGAGGCGTTCGCATCGCAATGCCTCTATTGCCGCGACACGCTGGGGATCGATCCCGACAAGCTCAACGTCAATGGCGGCGCCATCGCGGTCGGGCATCCGTTCGGCATGACCGGGTCCCGACTGGCCGGCCACGCGTTGATCGAAGGCCGCAAGCGCGGCGTGAAGTATGTCGTCGTCTCGATGTGCACCGCCGGCGGCATGGGCGCGGCGGGATTGTTCGAATTGCCGTGAATGCGCTTATCGACGGCGGTTTTTGTTGCGAAATCGCCGACCATCTGCCGGCCATGCATCCTCCCAATTTATTCGATCTCGGCCGATGTATATCCTTGCGCGACCAACTCCAGACATTGAAGCTGCTTGGCACTGAGCCATTCGATGCCTTTGCTCGCCATCATGCTGCGGAATATCGCGCACCGTACGACAAGAGAAAAAAGTCATCAACTTCAACGTTAAAGTAGAACAATTCGCAGAAGATCCGTCCTCGTCAGCAACGCAAAGCCAGCGCAAGTTGAGATGTTCAGATCTCACCACCATCGAATCGAGCGGCTGCACGCTGCACGATCGCCGGCCGGCTCATCGCAGCAACCTGGTTCACCACGGCGACCACAGATTGCAGTGCGTATCCATCGAGTACAGCGAAAGCCTAGCCGAAGCCGGGATCGAGTGCCGGGTTGACAGCGTCGGCAACAGCAATGTCGAGTCGAGCTAGTGCCCAAGGAAGCAATTCATGTGACCACGCCGGCAGCCTGTCATAGCGCAGCGCGCTGATGCTAATTCTTGTGGCTCCTATATGGCTCCTAGCGACACGAGCGGGTCAGCTTGCCCTCAAATTTAAGCAGCCAATAGATTGAGTTTGCTGAATTATTCTTCGTCGCATAGAACGAACGCTTCGTCGCGGAACCCCTTTTTGAGCTGGACCCCACGTCGCGCCTGGTTCCGAACGTTCCGCTTTTCGGCTATCGCAGCGTGAATGCCGAACATATGGCAATTATGAACCAACGTGCCGTCTGGTCGGGAATCTGAAATCGGCGCCAACCGGTGCCGGTTTGAACCGCCGCGATCCGATGGCCGAAACCGGCTTTGTCGAGCGCGCGACCAAAACGAAGGGATCGGGCAGCCCTTCGCACAACATGTCGGCCCAGATCTGCGCCAGTTCGCGCCGGCGCGGCATATAGGCCGCGCGGTTATAGACGCCCTCCACCTTTTCCTTTGGGATATGCGCGAGCATCAGGTCGATGATCGCCCGATCGCCCGTCTTGCCGTGGCGCTCCGCCCATTCGTTCATGATCGTTGAAAAGGCCGCACGGAAGCCGTGCGGCACATGATGGCCATGATAGCCTGCGCGGTGGAGGAGGTAGCCCAGCGCATTGGCGCTCATCGGCTGGCGGGGATTGCGGGTATTCGGGAACAACAGCGGACCCGTGCCGGTGAGCGGCCATAGGTTCTTGAGCACCGCGATCGCTTGGTGCGTGAGTGGCACCAAATGATCGCCCCCCACCTCTTCCTTACGGTCAAGGTCGCCTTTCATCCGCTCCGCGGGGATCCGCCAGAGGGGCTGGGTGCCATTGAGGTCTTCGAACTCCTCCCAAGCCGCGCATCGCACCTCGTTCGGGCGCACCGACGTCAGGGCCAGGAAGCGAAGGGCGAGCCGGGTGACCGGGCGCGCATAGTCTTCCTCGGCGGCGAGCATCATCTTCCTGAGCGGCACTAAGTCGGTGATGGCGGGCTGGCGCCCCTTGCGCAGCGGCCTCAGCGCCTCGCCGAGGCGTTCGGAAGGATCGGTCTTCACCTTCCCTTCGGCTATTCCAAATCCGAACACATAGGAAATGCGCTGCAAGACGCGCCTGGCGGTTTCGAGCGATCCGCGCGCCTCGATCTCGCGCAACACCGCCAGGATGATCGGCGGAGTCAGCTCATTGATCGGCAGTGCACCGATTGCCGGGAAGACGTCCCGCTGGAGGCTCCGAAGGACGTCGTTCGCGTGCCGTCTCGACCATTGCGAATTGACGTTTGCATGCCATTCGCGCGCAACGCGTTCGAATGTCTGACGCGAGGCTTCGATATTTGCCTCGATATGGAGCTTTTTGACGATCGCTGGATCACGACCCTCACAAAGGATGGTGTAGGCGTCATCGCGCTTGGCGCGCGCATCTGCCAGCGAGACGTTGGGATAGACGCCGAGCGCCATCGTCTTGTTCTTGCCGTCATAAGTGTAGTTCCAACGCCATAATTTGCCGCCGGCGGGGGCGACGAGCAGGAACAGACGGTTGGCGTCGGCGAGCTTATATGGTTTCGGTCGCGGCTTGGCAGTGCGGACTTTGCCGTCGGTGAGCATGGCTCGATCTCCTGAGATACCTCGTTTTGCGACCGCCGATACCTCGTTTTGCGCCGTCCAAATCGTTGGATGGGCGCGGACGAGCACGAACGGCCAAGGCCGAACCGATCAGCTAAGCATCGGTAAACAGGGCAAAAAAGTCGAGATCAGTGTCCCGATATGGACCCCTGTGGAGGGCCCAATGGCGGAGAGGGTGGGATTCGAACCCACGGTACGGTTACCCGCACAACGGTTTTCGAGACCGTCCCAATCGACCTCTCTGGCACCTCTCCGCGCTGGGGGTCCGCACCCATATGCGCTGCCTGGACAGTGCGGATGCTGGTCGAAGGCGGCGCCTCTAACGTACGCGAACCGGCTGCGCAAGCGGTCCGCTTGTGCGGCGCCGAAGAAACTCTACATTACGATCATGACTCGTTCCGAACCCTATGATGTGCTTTCGCAATCCGGCGTGCGGATGCCGGCCGTCGCGACCGCGCGGTTCACCATCGGCGACGTGGTTCGCCACCGGATGTTCGACTTTCGCGGCGTGATTTTCGATATCGACCCGGTCTTCGCGAATACCGACGAATGGTATGAATCGATCCCCGAGGATCTGCGCCCGTCCAAGGAGCAGCCTTTCTATCATCTGCTCGCCGAGAATGGCGAGTCGAGCTACGTCGCCTATGTCAGCCAGCAGAACCTGCTTCGCGACGACAGCGAGGAACCGGTCGATCATCCGGCGATAGACGGACTGTTCACGGGCTTCGCCGGCGGCCGCTACAATCTGCGCCGCGAGCATCGGCACTAGGGCAGGCGCCCACCGATCGACCAATGTGTGACTTTTGTGCACCGCAAGAAAAACTTGCGGTGCATCGCCCTGCCCTGCCTCTAGGAATGTTACCGACCTGTGACGATATTCGTCGCAACAGGGTAATCGGGACGCGTGTCTCGCGCTGATAAAGGGGTAGCTTCATGAGGTACAATCGCACTGCATTGGCGATCGCCGTTTCCGCGATCGCGCTGACCACCAGCCATGCCGCTTTCGCTCAAGACGCGCCAGCGGCGCCGCAAGCCGAGCCGGCCGCCAGCGATCAGGATGCCGCGCCCGGCAGCGAGATCATCGTCACGGGCACGCGCGTTGCCGGTCGCACCAAGCTCGACACCGCGTCGCCGGTCGACGTTCTGAGCGGCGCCAGTTTGCGTAATCAGGGCACGACCGAACTGGGCGCTGCCCTCGCCTCTGTCGCGCCATCGATTGACTTCCCACGTCCGTCCGCTGTCGACGGCACCGACGCGATTCGCCCGGCAACGTTGCGCGGTCTCTCGCCCGACCAGACGCTGGTGCTGATCGAGGGTGTTCGCGCACACGCCTCCGCTCTGCTCAATATCAACGGCTCGGTCGGGCGCGGCTCGGCAGCCACCGACCTCAACACCATCCCAACGACGGCGCTCGACCGGATTGAAGTGCTGCGCGACGGTGCGTCGGCGCAATACGGGTCTGACGCGATCGCCGGCGTGGTCAACCTCCGCTTGCGCGAAGCGCGTTCGGGTGGCGGCGTGTCGACCACCTACGGTTTCTACAACACCGACATCGAGACCGCGCGCGGCGATCGTCACACCAATGGCGAGCACACCGTATCGGTGTCGGGATGGCAGGGCATCGGTTTCGGCCAGGACGGCTATCTGACCATCTCGGGCGAGTATGTTAACCGCCAGCCGACCAATCGCGCCGATTTCGACCCACGCGTGACACCGAGCGTCGTGACGGGCCGCTTCGGCGACCCGGAAGTCACGCAATACAGTATCTTCGCCAATTTCGGCACGTCGGTCGGCGGCGGCTGGAAGCTTTATGGCTGGGCGGGCTATCAGGATCGGGATAGCCGAAGTGCCGCGTTCCCGCGCCTGCCGACCGTGAACCTCATTAGCGTTCCGGCGGGCACTCCGCCGGTGACAGTCGCAAGCGTGTACGCACAATACCCCAATGGTTTTCTGCCGATCATTAATACCAAGTCGCGCGACATCAACACGGCGCTCGGGTTGAAGGGCGACGTCGCCGGTTGGGATGTCGATTTGAACGTCAGCTACGGCCGCAACAAGATCGGCTTCCGTACGCTCAACTCGGCAAACTATAGCTACGGCGCCGCGTCACCGACCAACTTCTCCGACGGTGCGATTATCTATGACCAATTGGTCGGCGGTATCGACGTGTCGCGCAAGTTCGACGTGTTCCAATCGCTGAACGTCGCGTTCGGTGTCGAGGGCCGCCGCGAAGGGTTCGAGATTCAGTCTGGGGAGCCCGCCTCCTATGGCTTCGGCACCGCTTTTCCGAAGGCGCAGGCCGGTGCGCAAGGCTTTGGCGGCTTTTCACCGGTCAATGTGATCAACAGGCATCGCCAGAACGGCTCGATCTATCTCGACCTCGACGCACAAGTCACCGACAAGCTCCTGATCGCTATCGCCGGTCGCGGCGAGGATTATTCGGATTTCGGCACCACTGGTACCGGGAAAGTGTCGCTGCGCTACGACTTCGCGCCTTGGTTTGCTTTGCGCGGCACCGCCTCGACCGGCTTCCGCGCGCCTTCGCTTCAACAGCAATATTATACCTCGGTGGCATCGGTCATCGTGAACGGCTCGCCGGTCCTGACCGGTCTCTATCCCTCGACCAGTCCGGTTGCGACCAAGCTCGGCGGCTTGCCGCTCAAGCCCGAGAAATCGACCAACTTTTCCGCAGGCGCGGTTATTCGTGCCGGGGGTTTCGACCTGACGGTCGACGGCTATTACATCAAGATCCGCGATCAGATCGGCCTGTCGGAGAATATCGCTTCGCCGACCGGCAACCCGGCCAACGATAATGCGACCCAGGCTGCGATCCGGGCAATCCTCGAGCCCCAGGGCGTGAGCGCCGCGCGCTTCTTCCTGAACGGGCTGGCCTCGACCACCCAGGGTATCGACGTGGTCGCGCATTATCGGCTGCGCTCGGGTGGCGCCGGTACGTTCGACTTCACCGTCGCCGGCAATATCAACAAGACCGACGTGACCAAGGTGCCGACGCAGACCGGTCCGATCAGCGGGATAACGCTGTTCGCACGCAGCCGTGTGTTGACGATGGAGGAAGGCACGCCTGGCGAAAAGGTCACCGGAACAATCGACTGGTCGCTCGACAAGCTCGGCGCGACCGCTCGCGTGACCTATTATGGCGACGTCAACCAGCCGGGTACGACGCCGGCGGCCGATATCCACACCGGCCAGCACGCGATCACCGATTTCGAACTGCGCTATCAGCCCAAGAAGGGTGCGCAGGTCGCGCTGGGGGTCAACAACCTGTTCGATATTTATCCGGACAGGACCATTGCGGCGAACAACAGCACCGGCGTGGTCGGCTTCCCCTTCTATTCGCCGTTCGGGTTCAACGGGCGCTATCTCTATGCGCGCGTGGGCTTCAACTGGTAAGGATAAGCAAGACATGGCGGCGCGGTCACAAAACCGCGCCGCCACGGTTGACAGAATCACCTCGCTACCTTAGGCGCGCCCCTTCAACCGTGGGGCCCCGGCCTTCGCGGGCATACGGATTTGAAAGAGAAATAGGGCCATGTTCGCAGTCGTGCGCACGGGCGGCAAGCAGTATCGCGTCGCCGCCGGAGACAAGATCGTCGTCGAGAAGATCGACGGAGAAGCCGGTAGCTCGGTCACGCTGGGCGACGTCCTGCTCGCCGGCGAGGGCTCGGAGCTGCAGTCGACCGACGGCCTGACCGTCGCCGCCGAGATCATCGCGCAGGCGAAGGGCGAGAAGGTCATCGTCTTCAAGAAGCGCCGCCGTCACAATTATCGTCGTCGCAACGGCCACCGCCAGAACCACACGATCCTGAAGATCGTGTCGATCGGCGCCGCCGAGAAGAAGGCAGCGCCCAAGAAGGCCGCCGCCAAGAAGACCGAAGAAGCCGGCGCTGAAGCCCCGGCTGCCGAAGCTTAAGATCGGGAAGAGTAGAGATGGCACATAAGAAAGCAGGCGGTTCGTCGCGCAACGGTCGCGATTCGGCTGGCCGTCGCCTCGGTGTGAAAAAGTTCGGCGGACAGGAAGTCGTCGCCGGCAACATCATCGTGCGTCAGCGCGGGACCAAATTCTATGCCGGCCGCAATGTCGGCATGGGCAAGGACCATACCCTTTTTGCGCTCACCGACGGTCGCGTGACCTTCCACGAGGGCAAGCTCGGCCGAAAGTTCTGCTCGGTAGACATTATGGCGCAAGCCGCAGAATAACGGGCAACCGCACGGGTTGCCCACCAGGGCGACCCGGGTCTCGGGCTAACCAGAGACCGAACAAGGGAGACGGGTCGCCCCGGCTCCCTTTTTTCATGCTCCCTCCACTTCCGGGTCGCGGAAACGTCATATCGACGTGCGAGCGGCCCGGCACGACACGGAGAGTGAGATGTTCGCGCGGACCAAAAGACTGACATTACGTCCCGGCTGGCCCGAGGATGCCGCCGCGATCGCTCGGGCGATCGGACATGAGGAAGTCGTGACCAAGCTGTCGCGGGTGCCCTGGCCTTATACCGAAGCGCATGCCGCGGAATGGCTGGCGACGCCGCGGGCCAGGGACAATGTGTCGCTGTCGATCCTCGCGCACGAGGAAGCGACCCCACGGCTGGTCGGCGGGATCGGCATCCACCCGGCCGAGGATATGGACGGCTACGAGCTCGGCTATTGGCTGACGCCCGACGCCTGGGGCCGCGGCTATGCGACCGAGGCCGGCCGCGCCGTCCTCGGCATCGCGCGCTATGCGATGGGCTTGAAGAGCCTGCGTTCGCGCTATTACGTGGACAACCCAGCCTCGGGCAACGTGTTGAGGAAGCTCGGTTTCAGGACGACCGGGCGGATGAGCACCTATAGCCTCGCGCGCGGGGGCGAGGCCGAGAGCATCACGCTGGCGCTCGATCTCGACGCCGATGCGCCGCTTTGTCGAATGCCGATCGCGGCCTGAGTCTCAATCCGCCGCCCGGACCGCGCCGGGCGGCGGATTGATTTCGTGTCCGGAAGCGCCGAGAGGTCATCCATGTCCGTAACCCCGCTTCCGATCCGCCGTCGCCTGAGCCCCGAGGAATCGCGGGACGCCGCGCTGGAGGCGGCGCGCAGCCTGCTGGTCGAACTCGGCCCGCAGGCGGTGACATTGAAGGCGGTGGCTGCGCGTATCGGCCGGACGCACGCCAATCTGCTCCATCATTTCGGCTCCGCGGCGGGCCTGCAGAAAGCGCTGATCGAGCGGATGGCGGAGTTCATCTCGACCACCATCCGCGAAACCGTGATTCGCCAGCGCGCCGGCGATCAGAATCCGCGCGAAGTCGTCGACCTGGCGTTCGACGCGTTCGACACCGGTGGCGCGGGAGCACTCGCCAGCTGGATGATCCTGTCGGGAAATGAGGATGCGCTCGACCCGATCCTGAAGGCGATCCACGATCTGGTCGACGAATTGACCGAAGGTCATTCGAAACAGGACCGCCCGATCGAGGACGAGACATTGCAGCTCGTCATCATGGCGCTCGGCGACGCCTTGTTCGGCGCGCCCCTGGCGCGTGCCCTCGGCCTGCCGCGCGACCGCGCGCGCCAGCTCGCCTTTGAAGCATTGTCCGCCGGAAGCGCGGCTAAGGGCTGACGTCCCGGCGCGATTGGAACACGGTCAATAGCGGGTGGGACGCTGACCGCCTTCCCGCCGGGGTCAGGCATCCTAGATCGCGTCTATGCCTTTCGTCCCCGAAACCAATCCTTTGATATGCCGAATCCTTGGACATCGCCGCTCGCAGCGCGTCTGGCACGAGGGCGATGGTTATCGCGCCCAATGCAAACGCTGCGGCGTGGACCTGTTCAGGCCGCGTGGAGCGCCGAGCTGGCGGACGTCCGCGGACGCCCACGACTGAACGCGCGATAATCCGACGGGGTCATGCCGAAGCGTTCGCGGAACAACCGCCCCAGATAGGCCGCGTCGCAAAACCCCCAACGCTCGGCGATATCGGCGATCCGCTCGTGATCGGACGCATCGCTGAGCGTGGTGGCGACCCGTTCGAGCCGCCGCCGCATGATATAGGCGTGAACGCCCCCCTCCGCCGCGAACAGCCGATAAAGCGCCGATCGCGAGATGCTCAAGGTGCGGCACAGATTGGCGACCGACAGCGTCGCCGAACCGAGCCGAGCCTCAATTTCCGCGCGCGCCCGCATCAGCGCCGCCCCGGCGACGGCATCGGACGCGGCTCGACCACCCCTGTCCTGCGCGACCGCGACCGCCAGCAGATCAAGCACCGTTGCCGCCAGGCGGCCGCCCTGTTCGATCGGCAGGCGATCGGCACCGCGCCAGATCTGCAGCAAATGTTCGCGCAGCAACGTCGCCGTGTCGGGAGCGATCGCCAGCCCGTGCAGCGATGTGACGCTGGGCAGGAATTGTTCGGCAAGCGCGCGAGGTACATGGAAATAGGCGGTAGAGCTTGCTTCCGAGACGTGCGCCTGTGGCTGTGCCATGTCGGTCAGCACGATCGATCCGGTCGCCCCGGCGAACGACGTTCCGTTCATGTCGCCCAGTGCGCCGCCCCGGAACCGGACGTTGACCACCAGGTCGTCGACGCCGTCGGCCGCAGCCATGGCTCTCGTGCGCTCGAAATGCTGGCCAGTGATCGTCGAGAAATGGATTTTGAGCGGGCCCAGCGTGACGAGGTCGGCCGCCATGTCGAACGGCTCTTGAGGGCGCGTTTCGTAGAGACGGCCGGCGGTCGAGGGCGACCGACTGCGCCAGGCGTCGTGCCGATCCTTTTCCGGTAGTTCGGCGGTGGAAAAGCGCCCGGTGAAGATCGCCGTTCCGATTGGATATTGGATACAATTCGTCACGACGCGCCCCCTCGCCGACGTTCTTATGTGCGCCGCAACAAAATAGGTAAACATTGCACTGCCTATCCGGTCCAAATTCGGGAATGGCGGTTGGGGGTTAGCAGCGCGCCCTTCCGCCGCTACAGCGGGCCATGCATTTTCTCGATCAGGCCAAGATTTTCGTCCGTTCGGGCGCCGGCGGCCCCGGCGCAGTCAGTTTCCGTCGCGAAAAGTTTGTCGAATATGGCGGTCCCGATGGCGGCGACGGCGGCAAGGGCGGCGACATCGTTTTCGAAGCGGTCGCCGGCCTCAACACGTTGATCGACTTCCGCTACACCCAGCATTTCCGCGCGCCCCGCGGGACCGGCGGCGCAGGGTCGAACCGCACCGGCGCCGGTGGCGACGACCTCGTCATCAAGGTGCCGGTCGGCACCCAGATCCTGGCAGATGACGAGGAGCGCTCGCTGCTCGCAGACCTTACACAGGTCGGTCAGCGTATCGTATTCCTGCGCGGCGGCGACGGCGGGCGCGGCAATGCCAGCTACAAGACATCGACCAATCGCGCACCGCGCCAGCACGGCACCGGATGGCCGTCCGAAGAGGCTTGGGTGTGGTTGCGCCTCAAGCTGCTCGCCGATGCCGGCCTGGTCGGATTGCCAAACGCCGGCAAGTCGACCTTCATCAACCAGGTCACCAACGCCCAGGCCAAGGTCGGCGAATATGCCTTCACCACGACGCGGCCCCAATTGGGCGTGGTGCGGCACAAGGGACGCGAATTCGTCATAGCCGATATTCCCGGACTGATCGAAGGCGCGGCCGAGGGCGCCGGAGTGGGCGACCGCTTCCTTGGGCATATCGAGCGCTGTAGCGTCCTGCTCCATCTGGTCGACGCCAACGATCCCGACGTGGCCGAAAGCTATCACATCGTGCGCGACGAACTCGAAGCCTATGGCGGCGGGCTGGTCGACAAACCGGTGGTAGTCGCGCTCAACAAGATCGACACGCTCGACGATGAGCTGATCAAGGCGTTGTCCCAGGAACTGGAAGAAGCCTCGGGCGCAGAGGTGATCCCGATTTCCGGCGCGAGCGGAGTCGGCGTCGATTGGGCGCTCGACAAATTGCTCGAAGCGATCCCGAGCAACGAATCGCCGGTCGACGACGACGGCGCCGAGGACGAAGTGCAATGGTCGCCGCTCTGATCGTTTCGCCGGTAGCGGGCCGGCGCGGCGCTCGCTAAGCGGGGCGCGATGCCGGAGACTTCGCCTTTTACCGCCACGCGCTGCTCGCGCCTGATCGTCAAGGTCGGGTCGTCGCTGCTCGTGACGCCCGAAGGCGAAGTGCGGCGCGATTGGCTGGCGGCCCTCGCCGCCGATATCGCCTCGGCCGCGCGGCAGGGACAGCAGGTTGCGATCGTCTCATCGGGCGCGATCGCGCTCGGCGCACGGCGGCTCAAGCTCGCTAAGGGCGGACGCGCGAGCCTGGAAGACGCGCAAGCGGCCGCAGCGACCGGCCAGATCGCGCTGAGCCAGGTCTGGGCCGAATGCCTCGGCGCCGAAGGGCTAACCGCCGCCCAAATGCTGGTCACGTTGGACGATCTCGAGGACCGGCGTCGCTATCTCAATGCCGCGGCGACCTTGGGCCGGCTGCTCGGTCTCGGCGTGGTGCCGGTGATCAACGAGAACGATTCGGTCGCGACCGAGGAAATCCGCTTTGGCGACAACGACCGATTGGCCGCGCGGGTCGCACAGGCGGCGGCCGCGCGCGGCGTCCTGCTGTTGTCCGATATCGATGGCCTTTACGACCGCGATCCATCTCAGCCCGGCGCGAACCTGATCGAGCGGGTGACGCGGATCGACGGCGCGATCGAGGCGATGGCCGGCGGATCGCTATCCGGCATGGGCTCGGGCGGCATGATCTCCAAGATTCAGGCGGCGAAGATCGCGACTCGCGCGGGCATTGCGCTGGCGATCGCTTCGGGACGGATCGACCATCCTTTCGCGCGTTATGTCGAGACCGGGCACGGCACCCTGTTTCCCGCGCAGCGCAGCGCGCCGGCACGCAAGGCGTGGCTCGGTGGACGCCTGACGGTGCGCGGCACGGTCCATATCGACGCCGGCGCGGTCGCCGCACTCAACGAAGGCAAGAGCCTGCTCCCCGCCGGTGCGACGCGAATCGAAGGCGCGTTCGCCCGTGGCGACCTGATCGCGATCGCCGGTCCGGACGGCCTGGTCGCCAGCGGACTCGCCGAATATGACGCCGCCGAGGCGACGCGGATTGCCGGCAAGCGTAGCGACGAGGCGGCGGCGATCCTCGGCTATGCGCCGCGCGCCGCTCTGGTCCACCGCAATCACATGGTGCTGGCGTGACGCTGATCGCGGTTACCGGCGGTACCGGGTTCGTCGGCAGTCATCTGATCGAGCACGCGCTTGCCGAAGGCCATCAATTGCGCGCGCTGACGCGCCGGCCCCAGCCCGACCGCGCCGGTTTGACCTGGGTCGAAGGTGCGCTCGGCAATCCCGACAGCATGGCGGCCCTGGTCCGGGGCACGGACGCCGTCCTGCACATCGCCGGTGTGATCAACGCGCCCGATCGCGCCGGGTTCGCGGCAGGCAATATCGAGGGAACGCGCGTCCTGATCGCCGCAGCCGAAGCCGCCGGGATCCGCCGTTTCGTCCAGGTCTCGTCGCTGACCGCGCGCGAACCCGATCTGTCGTTCTACGGCTGGTCGAAGGCCGAGGCGGACCGATTGCTGATGGCCAGCAAGCTAGACTGGACCATCGTCCGCCCGCCCGCAATCTTCGGTCCGCGCGACCAGGAGATGCTCGAGCTGTTCAAGCTGGCCAAGCGCCACGTCGTGCCGCTGCCCCCGGCCGGCGGTCGGATGTCGGCGATCGCGGTCGGCGAACTCGTACGGCTGTTGCTGGCGCTTCCCACCAGCAACGCCCTGGTCCGAGAGATCGTCGAACCCGATGACGGCGCCCCCAACGGCTGGGACCATCGCGACTTCGCCCGCGCGATCGGCGCGGCGATGGGCAAGAGCGTACTGCCACTCTCCCTGCCCCGCCCGGTGCTCAAGACGATCGCCGCGATCGACGGCCTCGTCCGTGGCAAGAATGCCAAGCTGACCCCCGACCGCGTGGCCTATTTCTGCCACTACGACTGGGTCAGCCACGCCCATCCGCCGGCCGATGTCTGGGCCCCGCAGGAAAGCACCCCGTCCGCGCTGGCCGCAACGGCTCAGTGGTATCGCGACCAAAAACTATTGTGATAGCCAGGCGTCGAATGCTGAGAGGTCGTACACGTAATCGAGCTCGACGCGTCGATTGAGAGCCTCTGCCGTTTTCCGCGGTGTCGGAACCTGCAATCGGCCACTGCCCTTCCAGCGAAGGACCGTGGCGCGATCCGGTATGCCGTGAGCAATCAAATAGGCACGGACCACGATAGCGCGTCGTCTCGACAAATCGGTCGGCTCACTCGTGTCGGTATGTCCGACGACAACTGCTTGTGGTTCGCTACAGGTACCGAACTGGCTGATCGCGTTGTCCAACGTGGCCCTACCCTTGGCGGTCAGCTTCGTCGAATCATGAGCGAAATAGGCGATAAACGGCCCCGCCGGGCAACTGAGCGGCGGACGACTGCTCGCCGGGGCGCCGGCGATCGCCAGCAGAGCGACAGCAGCAATGATCTTAACAATGCTGGACACGTTCCGAGCATGACATGCGCCGCTTCATCCGCCAAGCGCGCCTCAACAGTGGCAAGCCCGCCCCGTTTCGCTATACCCGCGCCGGAAAGCCGCCGCATTTGGCGGGCAACGCCTTCGCAACACAGCCATCGCGCTACAAGGACACAACAATGAGCGACCGCGCAGCAATTTTCGAGACCGTCACCGGCCTGATCCAGCCGTTCAACAAGAAGGGCGTCGCTTTGTCGGACGCGACCACGTTCCAGCACGATCTGGAATGGGATTCGCTGACCGTGATGGATTTCGTCGCGGCGATCGAGGACGAATTCGACATCATCATCACGATGAACATGCAGGCCGAGATCGAGACGGTTGGCCAGCTCGTCGACGCTGTCCAGAAGCTCAAGGCCGCCTGAACCCGGTGGATGAGGAAGATACAATGACCGACGCCATCGACACCGCAGAGGCCCTGCCCGAGAACCCCGCGCCGATCGTCCCGGAAACCGATCTGATGTCGAAATTCGACGGATTGATCGCCGAGCGCCAGGCCTTGCTCGACAGCGGCGTGACCGATCCGTTCGCGATCGTGATGGAGCAGGTCAAGTCGCCGACCGAAGCGGTCATCAAGGGCAAGGACACGATCCTGCTCGGCACCTACAATTATATGGGCATGACGTTCGATCCCGACGTCATCCAGGCGGGCAAGGACGCGCTCGACCAGTTCGGATCGGGCACCAACGGCAGCCGCATGCTCAACGGCACGTTCCGCGACCATATGGAAGTCGAGCAGGCGCTGCGCGATTTCTACGGCACGACCGGGGCGATCGTCTTCTCGACCGGCTATATGGCCAATCTCGGCATGATCTCGACGCTCGCCGGCAAGGGCGAATACGTCATTCTGGACGCCGACAGCCACGCCTCGATCTACGACGGCTGCAAACAGGGCTATGCCGAGATCGTCCGCTTTCGCCACAATGATATCGAGGATCTGGACAAGAGGCTCGGCCGACTGCCCAAGGAACCGGGCAAATTGGTCGTGCTCGAAGGCGTCTATTCGATGCTGGGCGACGTCGCGCCGCTCAAGGAAATGGTCGCCGTCGCCAAGAAGCACAATGCGATGGTGCTGTCCGACGAAGCGCATTCGATGGGTTTCTACGGACCCAATGGCCGCGGCGTGTACGAAGCGCAGGGTTGCGAAGGCGATGTCGACTTCATCGTCGGCACGTTCTCCAAGTCGGTCGGCACGGTCGGTGGCTTTTGCGTGTCCAACCACCCCAAGTTCGAGGCGATCCGCCTCGCCTGCCGCCCCTATATCTTCACCGCCAGCCTGCCGCCGTCGGTCGTCGCCACCGCGGCGATGTCGATCCGCAAGCTGCAGCACGCACATAACAAGCGCGCACATCTATGGGAAAACGCCCGGCAATTGCATGGCGGGCTGACCCGGTTGGGGTTCAAGCTGGGCACCGAGAGCCCCGACAGCGCGATCGTCGCGGTGATCCTGGACGATCAGACCCAAGCCGTGATGATGTGGCAGGCACTGCTCGACAGCGGCGTCTATGTGAACATGGCGCGCCCGCCGGCAACGCCCGCAGGGACCTATCTGCTGCGCTGCTCGCTGTGCGCGGAACACACGGCCGACCAGCTTGCGGCGGTGTTGGAGCGCTTCGAAGCGGCAGGACGGGCGGCGCACGCGATAAATTGAGGGAACCTGCGGGCTTTCATCGATTCAACCGATTCGATACAAGACGGCCATGAGCGGGAACGACGCCGAGCCGGGGCTCGTCGATCAAGCACGCACGGTCTGGCGGGGCATAGCCCTGGCGGTGATGGCGTTACTCGGCACCGGCATCGTCGTCGCGCTGATCGTCATCCTGTCGGATACGACCGCGCAGCGCGATCGCGCGCTGAAGGCGCAGAGCCATAGCTACGACGTCATGATCCTGGCGCGCACGCTGTCGGGCACGATCGCGCATGCCGAAGCGGCGCTTGGGCGATACGTGATGAGCCGCGACCAGTTGGTCGGCCGCGAATATTATGACGAGTGGAGCTCAGCCCGGAACCAGATCGACCGGCTCGATGCGCTCACCAGCGACAATTCCATGCAGCAGCATCTGATCGACCAGCTGCGCGCGACCTATGAGGAGCGCGGTAAGGAACTGGCGATCACGGCGCTCAGCACGTCGTACAAGAAGGACAGCCAAGCCTATTCTCGCTTCTACGCGGCGGGCAAATCGGCGACATTGCGCGATATCGACCGCCAGCTCGACGCGATCATCGATTCCGAACACGACCTGCTGGACAAGCGCGTCGCGGCGGCGGCGGCATCGATCCAGCGGTCCAATACCGTAGCGATGATTCTGGCCGTGTTCGGGATGCTGATCCTGGTCGCGGCGGTCGTGCTTGGCTGGTTGACGATCGGCGTGATGCGCGAGCGCGCCGTCGCGCGTGCCGACGCCGATACCGAACGCGAACGGTCGGCGGCGCTCGAGGATGCGGTGAACGAAGCCACCCAGGCATTGCGCGCGCAGGAAGCCAAGCTGCGCCAGGTGCAGAAGATGGAGGCGGTCGGCCAGCTGACGGGCGGCATCGCTCACGATTTCAACAATATGCTGGCGGTCGTTCTGGGCGGCCTGGAACTCGCCCGGCGCACCTTGAAGAGCGATCCGGCAGGCGTCGGGCGCCATCTCGACAACGCCACAGAGGGCGCTCATCGCGCCGCCGCGCTGACCCGGCGCCTGCTCGCTTTTTCGCGCGAAGAGGCGCTCAATCCCGAGCCGCTCACGCCGATCGCCACGATCGAAGGCATGTCCGACCTGCTCGACCGCACGCTGGGGGACGCGATTACGGTGGAGACGAGCGACGACGGATCGTCCTGGCATATCTGGGCCGACCGCCACGAACTCGAAAACACCATCCTCAACCTCGCGGTCAACGCGCGCGATGCGATGGACGGCCGCGGGCGGCTGGCAATCCGGGCCAGCGCGAAGGCACTCGCCGCCAATGAGATCGGCCATTGCCTGGCCGGAGATCATGTCGCGATCGCGGTTAGCGACACCGGCTGCGGCATGGCGCCCGAAGTTCTGGAGCGGGTGTTCGAACCGTTCTTCACGACCAAGCCGGTCGGCAAGGGCACTGGCCTGGGCCTCAGCCAGATCTTCGCCTTTGTCCGTCAATCGGGTGGCGAGATCGCAATAACCTCGGTCGAGGGCGAAGGGACCACAGTCACGCTGTATCTCCCCCGCCACGTGGGCGCGGGAGACGTGGTGGCGAAATCGGAGACGGCGACGCCATCCGCGCCGCCGTCCATCCGCGGCCTCGGCGTGCTGGTAGTCGAGGACGATCCGCGCGTCCTCAACGCCACGATCGGCGCGCTCGAGGAGCTGAAGCACCGCGCCGTGCCGTGCCCCGACCCGCTGGACGCGCCGCGTATCCTCGACGATCTCGGGCCATTCGATCTCGTCATCACCGATGTGCTGATGCCCGGCCAGACCGGGCCGGAGATGATCGCCGGATTGCTGGCGCGCCGGCCCGATCTGGCCGTGCTGTTCGTCACCGGTTATGCTGGCGAAGGATCCGCAGCCGATTTCGGCGGGCGACCCGTTTTGCGCAAACCGTTCACCATCGCCGGGCTGGAACGCGCGATCGCCGATGCGGTCGCGGATCGGCCGACGCCGACGGACCAATTGGCCGCCGAATAGAGCATCGCGCGGAAAAGTGGGTACCGGTCTTCCGCGACAAGCGATGCGTCCACGAAAAATTAGAGCGGCGTGTCCGATTCAGAAATCGGGCACGCCGCTCTAGGAAGTTTTTCCGGCTGACGCGGACCGAATGCCGCCCTATAGCCGTTCGATCATCTCCCCAGCCGCTCCCGGCCGAGAAGGACCCTTTTTCCGTCAGCCATGAAGTCCATCGATCGCTACATGGCCCGGCTGATCGCGTTGCCGCTTTTCTCCACCTTGGTGATCGCGGCGATGCTGCTCGTGCTCGACCGCATGCTGCGGCTGTTCGACTTCGTCGCGACCGAAGGCGGGCCGATCAGCGTCGTGTGGCAGATGCTGGCCAATTTGCTGCCCGAATATTTCGGGCTCGGCATCCCGATCGGACTAATGCTCGGCTGCCTGCTCGCCTTTCGGCGGCTCGCGACATCGTCGGAGCTCGACATCCTGCGCGCCGTGGGCATGAGCTACGGTCGGTTGCTGCGCGTGCCGTACATGTACACGATCGTCCTCGCGATCCTGAACCTCTTCATCGTCGGCTATGTCCAGCCCAAGGCGCGCTACGCTTACGAGAACCTGCGCTACGAACTGCGCACCGGTGCGCTCGGCGCCTCGATCAAGGTCGGCGAGTTCACCACCTTCCCGAATAACGGCCCCACCGTACGGATCGAGGAAAGCAAGGACGAAGGGCGCGAGCTGAAGGGCATTTTCGTCCAGCGCAACGACGACAAGGGCGGCTCGTTCGCGGTGACTGCCGAAAAGGGCAAATTCTACGCGGCCCCCAATCCCGACGAGATCATTTTCCAGCTAACCAATGGCACGCTGGTCAGCAAGGAAGCGAAGGTCGCGGTGCCGCGCGTGCTGCGCTTCAACGTCTGGAACTTTCCGATCCGTCTACCGCCGACCAGTGCTTTTCGCGCGCGCGGCGGCCGCAATCTGGAATTCACCCTGCCCGAGCTCGCCCAGATCGGCCGCGATCGAACACAACCCGAACCGCTGCGCGACACCAGTCGCGCCGCGTTCCATTTCCGCATCACCGAGGTGGTCTCGATGTTCCTGTTGCCGATGCTGGCACTGGCGCTGGGCGTCCCGCCCAAAAGATCGTCTTCCGCACTGGGGGTGTTTCTGTCGATCGTGATCATCGTGACCTATTTCAAGGTCAACGAATATGGCGAGGGGATCGGCGGCCTGGGCCGGGTCGATCCGCTGATCGCCTTATGGGTGCCGTTCACGATCTTCGCGGGCCTAGTGCTCTGGATGTATTACACGATCGCCTATATCCCCGGCGGCCAGCCGATCGGCGCGCTGGAACGCGTCTTCGCCAAGATCAGCAAGGTCGTCGTGCGCTGGCTTCCGTTCCGGCGACAGCGCCGCAACGGCAACGACGACGAGCCGGAGGCGCAGCCGGCATGATCTCGATGCAATTCTTCCCGTCGCGGACGGTGACGACGTATATGGCGAAGAGCTTCCTCGTGCGCACCTTCGCGGTGCTCGCGGCTCTGGTCATCGTCCTCCAGTTCCTCGATGCGTTGAGCGAATCGGGGCGGATTCTCGCCCATCCGGGCAACGGGCAGGCGGAAGTCTGGCGTTATATCAGCCTGCGCACGCCGGAGATCATTGCGCGCTTCCTGCCCTATTCGGTGCTGTTGGGCGCGATCATCACCTATTCGACGCTCAATCAGAATTCGGAAGTCATCGCGATGAAGGCATCGGGCCTGTCGGCGCATCAAGTGCTGGCGCCGATGATCATCGCCGCGGTCGGCGTGGCGGCGATCAGCTTCGCGTTCAACGACCGGATCGTGAGCCGGGCGACCGACACGCTCAACCGCTGGCAAAAGGTCGATTACGCACCGATCCCGATCGACCGCGGCGATCGCGTCAACATATGGACACGGTCGGGAGACGACCTGATCAACGTCAAGCTGGTCAAAGGCCGGGGCGACGCGGCGATCCTGAACGACGTGACATTCTACGACCGCAACAAGGCGGGAGAGCTACAGGCGACGATTTCGGCGCCGCATGGCCGCCGCGAAGGCAAAGGCTGGCGAATCTGGCCAGCGCAGAAATTCGACGTCGCCGGCGGCGTAGCGACCAATCTGGGCGCGGTACTCGTCGGGGAAGGCGTGAGCCCGGACCAGTTCACCCTGGCGACGGTCGATGCCGATGGCCTGTCGTTCACCGAATTATGGTCGGCGATCGGCGACCTCAAAGCCGCAGGGCGTCCGACCAAGGCGCTCGAGGGCGACCTGTGGCACAAATTGTCCGGCCCCCTGTCCTCGATCCTGATGCCGCTGCTTGGCGCGATCGCCGCGTTCGGCATCGCGCGATCGGGCAAGCTGTTCGTCCGCGCCGTGATCGGCATGGCGCTTGGCTTCACCTATTTCGTGGTCGATAACTTCGCGCTCGCGATGGGCAATCTCGGCGCGTATCCGCCGATGCTCGCGGCTTGGGCACCGTTCGTGCTGTTCCTGATGATCGGCGAAGCGGTGCTGATTAGAACCGAGGAATAGCGCCTACCGTGATGCCGGGCGCGTTCCGGCATCGATGCCAACGGATTGATCGTTGGCGGAGCGGGGCCCCCAAAACGTCCGGGGGAAGATCAGCGCGCCTTCATCGTGCTGGTGGCAAGGCGGACTGCCAGCGTCGGCAGACCCTTGTAATTGCCCTTGTGATACGGCGAGTCCGGCTCGAGCGCGGCGGTGATGCGGCGGTGCGCGGTCCCCAGTGCGTGGTAAGGCAGGCCGGGCAGCAGGTGATGCAGCGCGTGATAGCGCAAACCCACCGGCGCCCACAGCATCGGCAGGACCGCAGGGGGCGGCACGTTGACCGAATCGAGATATTGCGCGGTGACCGTCATCGCCTCGCCCTCATTCTCCCACAAATGGGCAACGAGCGTGCGCACCTGGTTGATGACCGCGACCGTCGAGGCAACGATCAGGAAGGTGACGAAGGCCTTGAGCGGGACGATGCCGGCGGCGGTCAGCGCGATCAGCGCGATCGACCACAGGCTGGCAGCGGCCTCCAGCCGGTGCCACAACCGCCTCGCCTCGCCCTCGGGTGCCCTGCGCTGGAACGACGGGTTGATCTGCAGGCCCGAATAGCGCGCGACGACGACGCGGCGCAGCGCAGGAACGACCAACGATAGCGGCGTCAGGATCGCGTAGCGGACCAGCAAGGCGATCGGCGCCAGTGCCGACACCAGCAGGAAAACCGGCAGCGTCCACGGCTTCATCAGCGCAAGCGGCAGATATTCGGGGTCTTCCACCGTGCCGTAGCGCGTCCGCGCATGATGCAGGTTATGGACGCCTTCGTACATGAAGCTCGGCGTCAGCAGCGGGATGCCGACAAGCAGGTTCCAGGCCAGCCGGAAACCCGGCACCGCCGAATGCTTGATATGGGTGAGTTCGTGGATGAAGCTTTCGGCGCGATACAGGGCCAGCACCGCGACGACGCCCGCCGCGATCGCCCAGCCGAGCGACGGCGCCAGGATCGCGCCGGCCAGGGCTGCATAGCCGATCGCCGCCGACAAGAGCATGTCGAGCCAATAGATGCGCGGATTGGGCGCGTTGAGATCGCGGGTCAGGTCAGCCGCCGCCCGCAGCATCGCCTTGTCGTCGTCGATCCGCACGCGCACGGGCGCGGCATTGGCCGCATCGGCCGTGCGGCGGTCGAGAGTCACGATCGTATCCATGGGGAGCGCCATTGGCCGAACATAGTGGCGACACGGTGGCATTCCAACGACCAAGCCGCCCCGATCAGCGTGATCGCAATTTCCCATCTTTACGCAAAACGGCGTTGCCTTGGGATTGTCCGAGCCACGGACAAAGCCTAACGCGCGGTCTGTTCCAACCTGATGAGGTGCCGATGCCCGGTCAAATGACCATCCGTCCGATCGACAGCAAGGGCGACCTGAAGAAGTTCGTCGCCCTGCCCTATCGCCTGTACAAGGACGATCCGAATTGGGTGCCGCCGCTCAAAGGCGATGCGTTGAAGAAGCTCATCCCGGGCAAGAATGGCTGGCTCAGCCACGCCAAGCAGCAATTGTTCCTGGCCGAGCGCGACGGCAAGGTCGTCGGGCGCATCTCCGCGCATATCGACACGCTGGCGCTGGAAATGCCGGCCGACCAGGGGTTCGGGCCCGGCTGCGGTCAGTTCGGCTATTTCGACGCCGAGGACGAAGTGATTGGTCAGGCGCTGATCGCCGCCGCCGAAGCGTGGCTGAAGGACCAGGGCATGGACCGCGTGCTCGGGCCGCTCAGCGCATCGATCTGGGAAGAGCCGGGCCTGCTGATCCAGGGCTTCGATCACCCGCCGACGATCATGATGGGCCACAACAAGCCCGAATATCAGGGCTGGATCGAGCGCGCCGGTTATCAGCCGGTCAAGCAAGTCATGACCTATGAGCTGGACATCACCAAGGAATTCCCGCCGATCGTTCAGCGCATCGTCCAGATGGGCGAGCGCAACGACCGCATCCGTGTTCGTGAGGTCGACAAGTCGAAGTTCGATGAGGAAGCGGCGATCATTCTCTACATCCTCAACGATGCCTGGTCCGACAATTGGGGATTCGTGCCGTTCACGCCGCCGGAGATCGACGATATCGGCGTCATGCTGAAGCCGATCGTCTATAACGACCTGATCCGTATCGCCGAACTCGACGGCAAGCCGGTCGCGTTCATGATCACGCTTCCCGACCTCAACGAAGCGATCAAGCCATTGAACGGCAATCTGCTGCCGTTCGGTTGGGCGAAGCTGTTATTGTGGCTGCGCAAGCCACGGTCGAGGACAATGCGTGTCCCGTTGATGGGCGTGGTCAAGGAATTGCAGGCGTCGCGGATGGCGAGCCAGCTGGCCTTCATGATGATTGAATATATTCGCCGCGCTGCGATCTCGAACTATAGCGCCACCCGAGGCGAGATCGGTTGGGTGCTCGACGACAATCAGGGCATGAATGCCATTGCCGACGCGATCGATAGCAAGGTCAACAAGGTCTATCAGATTTACGAGAAGCGGATCTGACTTGAGTCGGCCGTCCGCAGAAGGCTGACTTTCTGCAATGTTCCGACCCTGGCCGGACAGGGCCATTATGTACGGCCAGGGGCGGAACCCGCTCAAGGATTGAGCGGATCGAAGCCGTCTTCGCGCATCCACGCTTCGCGCGTCTTGCAGATTTTCTGCGGAATTCGCGATCCGGTGGCAGTGTCGACGATGCAGTATTTTTTTTGCTGCGGCGTGGGATCGGCGACTGGCGTGGCACGCGCCGCGGGAGCATCTTCGCCAGCAGGCTGGGGCCCGGAGGCTTGGGCGGAACCGGCGACGATCGTCAGCGCGGCAATTGTGGCGAGCCCTGTCATCATGGTCTTGATCATCACTTCACCCTTTCGGACAGGTGCGGCGAGGCCGCACCTCGACATTGCTCAATTGTTCTGCGGCTTGGTCGGGTCGACGCCTTCGGCGCGCCATTGATCCAAGGTCTTGCACACCTTGCGATCGATGATCGTGCCGGTCGTCGCGGGGACCCGGTAGCAATAGCGCGTCGATCCGCTGGCCGCTGCGGTCTGCTGGGTCTTGGCGCTGTTCTGGTCGCCCTTGACCTTACCCGAGGCGAGCGCGGGGCTGCCCGCTAAAACGCCTAAGGCCGCGACTGCGGCAATCGTGTATTTGAACATCTTCCTGCTCCTGAACTAGCTGGCGGGGGTGTCCAGCATGTGTGTTGGTGCATTAAGTATGCCAAACACTCTTACCTTTATAAAACAAATACTTAGTTCACGACTACAATTGTAGGTATTGGCGTATCAAGCCAAAGGGCGGGAATTCGTACCAAAGATCGGTGAAACGCGCGGCGCAATTTACGCCGGCGTCAAAAGCGGCGGGCGATCCCCGCGTAGAGCTCGAGATCGGGTGCGTTGCGATCGAGCCCCGCGACCACGCCGACATCGAGTTGCAGCGTCTTGCGCGGCATCCAGGCGAGCGATGCCGACGCAAGATCCCAGGTTGTCGACCCCGACGGATCTTCGTCCCGAACCAGTTGATCCTCCAGCGTCAAGGTCAAAGCATCGCTCAACGCGATACCAACGCCGACCACGCCGCTATAGGCCAGATGCCGGCCGCGCCCGTCCTGATCGACTGCGGCGTCGACCTCGGGCGTGACTTCCACGTTCACGGTCTTGGACAGATCATAGGTTATCGGCACGACCAGGCCCGCGCCCCAATCCCCTGCCCCTATCGGCGTGCGGCCGACCGGTAGCGTGACGAACGGTTGGACCGCGACAGACAGTCCGCTGCCATCGGGATTACGCAGATTCGCCTTGATGCCCAGCGTCACATCGCCGGTGCGGGTCGCGCGATCGACGACGACGCCGGTCCTTTCGCGGACGACCCCCAACGGCGTCCAACCAATTTGCGCCTCGACAGTATCGGTCAGCCCGATCCGTAGCGACGTATCGCCGATCAGCACCGTGTCGGTGCGATCTCTGCCCTGTTTGTCGAGCGTCCAATCGCCGAGCGAGGTTTCGACCGATACTTGACCCGGCGCCAGGGTGCAGGCCGGCGTACCGAGCCCCGGCCGCGCCGGGCAATAATCGCGGCTCTGATCGTCGGCATGCGCGATGGCAGGGGCGGACAAAGCCGTTGCGAACAGCACAAGCATCGCGCCGGCTTGCCGAAGGTGGCGGGTCATCGGCCTAGCGCAACCGCACCCAGGTGGGGGCGTGATCGCTCGCCTTTTCGCGGCCGCGATATTCCTTGTCGACGCCGGCATCGGTCAGCCGGTCGGCGACGACCGGGCTCAGCAACAGATGATCGATGCGAAAGCCCGCATCACGCTGCCATGCGCCCGCCTGATAGTCCCAATAGGTCCAGACCCCGCCCATGGGATGGCGCGTGCGCAGACTGTCGGTCCAACCCTGGTTCAGCAGCGTGCGATATCGCTCGCGGCTATCCGGCTGCATCAGCGCATCGTCGGCCATCGCGCGCACCGCGAAGGTGTCGTCGTTGTTGGGGATGACGTTATAGTCGCCGGCGAGCACCGCCGGGACTTCCTCGGCGAGCAGATCGCGCGCGCGATCGGCCAGCCGCTCCATCCATTTGAGCTTGTAATCGAATTTCGGCCCCGGCTGCGGGTTGCCGTTGGGCAGGTAGATCGAGGCGACCACGAGTCCGTCGACATCGCATTCCAGATAGCGGCTATGCGCGTCGTCGGGATCGCCGGCCAGGCCACGCTGACGCTCGACCGGGTCTTTGCCCTTTGCAAGCACCGCGACGCCGTTGAAGCCCTTTTGCCCGTGCCACACCGCACCGTATCCGGCGGCGCGAATATCGTCGATCGGGAAGCCGTCGTCGGCCGCCTTCAATTCCTGCAGGCAGACCACGTCGGGCTGCTGCTCGGACAGATATTCGACCAGCCGCTCGAGCCGCGCCCTGATGCCGTTGACGTTGTAGCTGACGATTTTCACGCGGTGCTTTCGTTGGGTTGCAGAGCAATCTCCAACAGAGGCTTACACCGAGAAGGACGAACCGCAACCACAGCCCGAGGCAGCGTTGGGATTTTCCACCGTGAAATGTGCGCCGCCGAGCGTGTCGACGAAATCAACCGAACAACCGCGCACCAGATCGAGGCTGATATCGTCGACCGCCAGTTTGACGCCATCGGTCTCGACCACGGTGTCGCCGTCCTCCAGCCCATCCGCGAGGCCGAATTTGTATTGGAAACCCGAACAGCCGCCGCCTTCGACCGACAGGCGAAGGATAGCGGGCTTGCTTTGGCGTTCGGCGATCCATGCCACGCGCTTGGCGGCGGCAGGAGTCAGCGCGATATCGGCAGCGAGAGTAGCCATGGTGCCGAGATAGGCGCTCGACGCCCACTCAGCAACATCGGTCACGACCATATGAAAAGGGCCGCCCCGGTTGCCCGGAGCGGCCCCTCGTCTCGCGTCCCTCGAGAAATCAGTCGGCCGAGTCCGCCGCCGGAGCGGTGCTGACCGGAACGGCGTTGAGTTGCGGGCTCTTGATCGCCTGAAGATAATCGGCGGTCTGCAGGAACGGCATCGGATTGACCGCGCGTCCGTCGATGCGAACCTCGTAATGGAGATGCGGACCGGTCGATCGGCCGGTCGAGCCCGACATGGCGATCAACTGACCACGCTTCACCTTCTGCCCGGCGGTGACCAGGATCTTCGACAAGTGACCGTAACGGGTCTGAATGCCGCGGCCATGATCGATCTCGACCAGATTGCCGTAGCCGCCCGCCCGCTCCGCACGATCGACGGTGCCGTCTGCGGTCGCATAGACCGCAGTACCGGTCCCGCAAGGAATGTCGACGCCCGGATGGAACGCCGCGGTGCCACGGAACGGGTCGCTCCGGATGCCGAAATTGCTGGTGAACTTGAGGTTGCTGACCGGCTGGACCGACGGAATCGAGATCAGGCCATCCTGCAGCGTGTCGAGCTTCTTCCAGGTCTGGAACAGCGCGCGGAACTGGGCATCGGCGGCCATATCGGCGGCGGCCTCGGCGCTATCGGCGGCTTCGTAGGGCCCGCCCATCGCCGCATTCTTCGGCTGGAAGCGGTTGGGGTTGATCCCCAATGCCTTGGCCCGCTGTAGCGCCGCGATATACCGCTTTTCGGTGGTGATCCGCGCCTTGATCGCCAGCGTCACCTGATCGTGCTCGACTTGCGTCAGCGGCGCGACGACGTCGGCGGCAGCCGCGGCGGCCTTGGGGTCGATCGGCTGATAAGCCACCGGCTGGAGCTCGCCCTGCCCGCTGATCGCGGCGGCCAGCATCTTCTGGCGCGCTTCGACCCGCTTGGCGCGGGCGTCTGCGACATATTTGATTTGCTGGATTTTCGCCTGCATGCCGGCGACCTGCGCCTCCATCTTGGCGACCTTCGCCTCGGAGGTGAGCGGCGTTCCGGTGAGTCCGGATAGCGCCACGGCGTTCACGCCTGCCTGGGCGACGCCGTAAGCCGAGAAGCTCAACGTGATGGCGCCCGCGACAGCAACCGCAGCCTGCGTCCGTCCCGCGATCGAGAAACGACGAAGATCGCGGCCATCATGGAAAATGAAATCGCGTGTTTTGAAGAATTGGCGGCAGCGAACGAACGCGTCCTGCAAATTCGTAAGTTTAATCATGCGTCCCCGGCGACCCTGGCGACGATCACCGCGTTAAACGGCGACCATGAAGATGGTTGATCCGGACCCAGCCCCTCCGCGCCCGGTTGTTGGGCAGGACAAGTGCCAGCATGTCGTTTTCATGCAAGAGGCGCGTAAAATTCACGGGGCAGACCGGCAGCTTCGCGGGCTGAGTCGTTGAATGGCGGCTTAATCACGCCGCGAAAATGGCGCCGGACCAACGCCCGCCAATGCGATTCGACCGCGATTCCAGTTGATTCGCAGGCCGCACGAAACCAGTTCGCGCCATACGCAACATGACGTATCTCGTCGGCGAGAATACGCTTGAGAATTCGAGCGGTTCCCTCGTCGCCTGCGGCGAGGAAGCGATCGATCGTCGCCGGCGTCACGTCGAGTCCGCGCGCTTCGAGCACCATCGGCACCACGGCAAGCCGTGCAAGCGGGTCGTGCGCGGTCGCTTCGGCCGCCTCCCACAAGCCGTCATGCGCCGCGAGCGCGCCATAATGGCTGCCCAATTTGCGCAGCCGCCGATCGAGCAGCGCGAAGTGCATTGCCTCATCGGCGCCGACCGACAGCCAATCGTCGACGAAGTCGCGCGGAAAGTGATTGCCGAACCGCCCCGCGAGATCGAATGCCAGGTCGATCGCGACGAACTCGATATGCGCGAGTGCGTGGATCAGCGCGATCCGGCCGCGTTCCGATCCTCCCTTGCCGCGCCGGGGCATACGGTTGGGCGGAAGCAATTCGGGTTCGGCGGGCCGTGCCGGCCGATCGGGCATCGCGACTTCGAATTGGTGCGCGAGATCGCCCCGTCGCCAGGCGCGAACGACTGCGCGCGCCTGTTTGACCTTGGCGGCGGGATCGCCGATTTCGAGCACCGAGCGGCAGGCGGCGGCGATCGTCAGGCCGGTTTCGACCGCACTCACGCGGGCGCGCGCCTCGTCCACGGAATCACGCTACTGCCCGCCATTCAGCCCAACTCGCGGACCGCCGCCAGCACCTGTTCGACATGGCCCGGCACCTTCACCTTGCGCCAGACCTTGGCAAGCTTGCCCGAGGCGTCGAACAGCCAGGTCGACCGGTCGATGCCCATATATTCGCGGCCATACAGCACCTTGGGCACCCAGGCGCCGAACGCATCGATCACGCCGGTCTCGTCGCTCGCCAGCGGCACGGCCAGCGAATACTTATCGGTGAACTTACGATGCTTCGCCGGCGTGTCCTTCGACACGCCCAGCACGGCCGCGCCGGCTTTGTGAAAATCCGGCAGCGCCGCCGTGAAGTCCTGCGCTTCGCGCGTGCAGCCCGCGGTGTCGTCCTTGGGATAGAAATAGAGCACCAGCGGCTTGCCGACATAATCGCGCAGGGTGATCGTCGCACCGTCAGGTGCCGTCAGTACCGCGTCGGGCAGCATATCGCCGACCTCAAGTCCCGCCATGTATCTCTCCACTTACCGATTGCCAAATCCGCGTGACGTCCTGCCGGGTCGCGTCGAAACGCGCAATCAATGCCTCCCAACTGTCGGCGCCAAGCGCGCGCAAAATGAGGGCGCGTGTCGGCGGCGATGGCGGCTCGTTGTCCGGCGCGACCAACCGGAGCAACACCAGCATGCGCGTCAGGAAGCGGTAATCCTCACCGAGCGACGCTGGGACAATCCCTTCCCGGGCCAGCACATCGATCGCCGGGTGAAGATCGGGATCGATCGCTACTCCCGGATGCGAGAGCTGCGCGACATGGACCGCGAATTCGAGGTCGACCAGGCCGCCGGGCAGTAGCTTGGCGTCGAGCGATCCCTGCGGCGGCTTGTGCCGCGCCATCTCGGCCCGCATGTCGACCGCGTCGGCGATGAGCTTGGCCGTGTCGCGCGGCGCCCTCAACACTGCGTCGATAACCCCGGCCACGTCCTGACGCGCGCGTTGCGAACCGAACACCGGACGCGCGCGGGTCAGCGCCATGTGCTCCCAGGTCCAGGCATCCTCTTGCTGATATTTGGCGAAGCCCGCGAGCGAGACGACCAGCGGGCCTTGCGCGCCCGATGGCCGCAACCGCGTGTCGATCTCGTACAAGGCGCCGGCTGCGGTCGGCACCGACAGCGCGGCGCTCAGGCGTTGCGCGAGGCGATTGTAATAATGGACCGCGCCGAGCGGCTTCGGGCCGTCGGATTCGGCGGAGAAGTCCCCGGTGAACAGATAGATGAGATCCAGGTCGGAGGCATGCGTGAGCGCACCGCCCCCGAGCCGCCCCAGCGCGAGGATGAGCAATTCGCTATCGGGCACATGTCCGTGCGCCCGCGCGAACTCGGCGACCGTCGCCGCGCCGAGCACCTCGATCGCCGCTTCGGCAACGCGCGCATAGCCATGCGCGACCGCCATCGGGTCGCTCGTCCCGGCCACCAATTGCGCTCCGAGCGCGAACCGCTTTTCGCCGACGACCAGGCGCACGCGTTGCAACGCTGCTTCGTAATCGTCGCCCGCTTCGCCCGAGCGCATCTCTTCGGCGAGCGCGGCGACATCACCGACCGGCTCCAGCGCGGTCGCGTCTATCAATCCGTCGAGCAGGGCCGGCCGACGGCTCAGCGCCCCCGCCAGCGGTGGCGCATGGCTGAGGATCGTCGCCATCAATTGCCCCAATTGCGGCCGCGCCTCGATCAGGCGAAAGAAATTGATCGCGCTCGGCAGCCGCGACAGCATCGTATCGAGCTGGACCAACGCGGCGCGCGGATCGGGCGCCTGGCCGAGCGCCGTCATCAGTCCCGGCAGCACCGCCTCGAGCGCCTGACGCGCCGCCGGACTGCGCAACGCGGGATACGAGCCGCCGCGCCACCGCTCGATCATCTGAACCGCGCTCGCGCCGTCGTCGAAACCCATTACGCCGAGTTGTGCCGTCAGGCTGTCGGCATCGCTCGCGAGCGCCGCCTCATCGCGCGCATCGAGCGAGTCGTAGATTTGTCCGACTCGCTCGACGTGAGGCCGCAGCATCGCGATCAGACCCGCGCTATCCTCAAACCCCGCCAACCGGCTCACGCCTTCGAGCGCGTCTCCGGCGCGCGGCAGCGCATGCGTCTGTCGATCGTCCACCATTTGCAATCGGTGTTCGACGGTGCGCAGTGCCACATAAGCGGACTTCAATGCGCTCGCCTCTTCGCCCGCGATGTGGCCAGCGGCGGACAACCGCTCGAGCGCGTCCATCGTCGCCGGCGCGCGGAGCGACGGATCGCGGCCGCCATGGATCAGCTGATGAATCTGGGTGAAGAACTCGACCTCGCGAATCCCGCCGCGCCCGCGCTTGAGGTCGTAACCCGGCCCGAACGCCTGGCCTTGCGCGTGGTGATCGCGAATTCGCCGGGTAATCTCGCGAATCTCGCCGACCGCGCCGAAATCGACTGCCCGGCGCCAGACAAACGGGCGGATCGCGTCGAGAAAGCGTTGCCCGAGCGCCATGTCGCCGGCGCAGGCACGCGCGCGAATGAAGGCGGCGCGCTCCCAGGGCAGCGCCTGGCTTTCATAATAGGATATCGCCGCGTCCACCGGCAGCGCGATCGGCGTCACCTCGGGCGACGGGCGCAGGCGAAGATCGACGCGGAGCACATAGCCCTCGCCATCGCGCGCCTGGAGCAGTTCCACCACGCGCCGCGCGATCCGCACCGCCGCTTCCACCGGCTCCTCGCGCGCACGATGCGGCAGGGTCGTCGGGTCGAACAACAGGATCGGGTCGATGTCCGACGAATAATTGAGTTCGTGACTACCCTGTTTGCCGAGCGCGATGCCGGCAAAACCGCTGGCGTCGGCATCAGGTGCTCGCTCGTGGATGGCGGTGCGGATCGCGAGGTCGAGAGCGCGATCGGCGAAGTCGGTGAGCCGGCGCGTCACGCCGACCAGGTCGAGCGCTCCGGCCAGATCGGCGATCGCGACGATCAACGCCTCGCGCCGGCGCGCGCGGCGCAACGCCACGCTGACGGGCAGATCGGGGTCGAACGACGCCGGATCGGGCACAACGCCTTGCGCCAACTGGGCGGCAAGGTCTGGCTGTTGCTCGAGCGCGAGGCGCAGGAAGGGCGCATGCGCTTCGGCCCTTGAGACGGCGTCTACGAAATTCTGTTCGGGCACCGGTTTTGCCAAGGACTTACGCGCAAGCTGCAACGGTCATGTGACCGGCTTTAAAACACTCGTGGCGCAGCGCCAATCGTGGTGCAAACAGCACGATTTGATCCAGATCAATAAAACTGACAACAAAGCGGCAACAAATCGTGGCAAACGACGTTCTAGCTGGCATGAGCCCGCCCAATCCCCATAGTCAGGCGACGCAGTCCGGTGGCCAAGATATCGTGCATCGGCCGCGCCAGAGCGATGGTGTGGGCAATGCGTTGCGCCAGATCTACACCGGCGCACCGACCCTGCCGAGCGACCTGCAATCGCTGCTGAGGCGCCTGTCTAAAGACAATTAGGCTCGCCCTTGCGGCGGTAAATTGCTTCAATCCCAAGTATTTGGCGCCGCCGGCATGGGCCTACGCCGCTTTATTCCTCATCCTCATCGATGTCGTCGCCCTGATCGGGTGCCGGGTTATGGTCGCCGCTTAGATCGTCGACCTCGTCCATGATGGTATCGAGCGCAGTCCGGCCGGGGTGATCGGGCGCGTTCCGCCGGGAAGTGAGCTGTCCGCCGCTGAGGATCGCCTCGAGCGCGACGCGCCCGCGCGCGACGCGGCTCTTGATCGTACCGACCGCCACCTGACAGATTTCGGCGGCTTCCTCATAAGCAAACCCGCCGGCGCCGACGAGAATGAGGGCCTCGCGCTGCGGCTGCGGCAAGTGCAGCAGCGCGCGCTGCATATCCCCCAGTTCGACATGCTTGTCCTGACTGGCGGGCGCGGCGAGGATGCGGTCGGCGACGAGATCGTCCCACTCGCCCTTGAACCGAGCCCGGCGCATCTGACTGAGATATAGGTTGCGCAGGATGATGAAGGTCCAGGCGCGCATATTGGTGCCGGCCTGAAAGCGTTGCCGCGCCGCCCATGCCTTCAGCAAGGTTTCCTGGACCAGGTCATCGGCTAGGTCGCGGCTTCCCGACAAGGAACGACCGAAGGCGCGGAGATGCGGGATCACTTGTCCCAGCTGTTCCTTGAACTCCGGATCCGACAAGGCGACGTGTTCGATCACTTCCCCATTATCGTCAACGGTGCCGGTCTGTGTGCTGCTCATGGAACTCCGTCGAACGTGGGGGCCGCCAACGCGCGACCGGGAGGATACATAGGGTGATATGGGCGCCAGGGCCAAGCCGGACAGCTCCATTATTGATGGAACAGCACCGGGCCCCACACAATCAACGACAGGACCACCACCGCCAGCACCAGCGAAATGCCGAGAATGTATCGCGTGATGCCCGGCGTCTCGCCGGCGCGCGCACGCTCGGCGTCGGTGTGTACCGAAGTCTCGGGAGGAGTTGGTTCAGCCATGATAGGAAAACGCACCGATCCCGTTTTGGCTCCGTAACCGATGGAACTTTGAGAATTTCGCTAGATTGCGGCACATTGGTTCGGAGAAATGAATCCGCCGGCGGCATCCCATCGGATATCGCCGGCGGCTGACAACATATTGAACCGTCAATGCTTCAGGCGGGCACGGTCGACTCGTCGAAGAACAGTGCCTGGCTGATCGCCGCCTTCACCGTCGACCGCTGGAACGGCTTGGTGATCAGGAAGGTCGGTTCGGGCCGTTCGCCGGTCAGCAAGCGTTCGGGGAAAGCCGTGATGAAGATGACCGGCACTTGGAATTCGGCGAGGATGTCCTTGACCGCGTCGATCCCAGAACTGTCGTCGGCCAGTTGGATGTCCGCGAGCACCAGGCCGGGCCGATCGGCCATCGCCGCGGCGACCGCCTCGTCACGGGTGACTGCCACGCCGGTGACGTCATGCCCAAGATCGCGAACGATCGTCTCGATATCCATCGCGATGATCGGCTCGTCCTCGATGATCAGCACGCGCGCGCGCGTCTGTTTCTCGATTTCCGCGAGCGCTTCGGCCACGAGCTTTTCCACCTCGTCATTCTCGACGTCGATCAGATAGGCCGCGTCTTCGGTGGTGAAGCCTTCCATCGCCGTCAACAATAATGCCTGGCGCGACAACGGCGTCATGCGCGCGAGCCGGGCACGCGCGATCGCTTCCTGGCCGCTGACGGTGTCGCCCACGGGCGTTTCGCTCTCGTCGGCATTGGCACTCTGCCAGATCGCCTGGAAGGTACGGTAAAGACCCAGCCGCGGATCGACGTCGCGCGGAAATTCCTCCGGTGCGGCGACGATCGCCTCCAACGTGGCGCGGACATAGCGGTCGCCATGTTCCTGGCTTCCCGTCAACGCCCGCCCATAACGACGCAGGAACGGTAGATGAGGGGCTAGCTGCTGACCGAGCGACATGACGATTTCAATCTCCCCGATAGGATGCCGGTCCTTAGTGGGGGCCCGGCTTGGTGAATGCAACGCGACAAATTTTCTGTTCGCTAGTGGAACAATCGAGATCGTTTTTGGTTTCACAGATATGATGGCGCGTTCTAAGCGCCGTGTCGGGACCCCCTCTTGCGGGTCGCTTTCTGTTCCGGCATGGCCGGCATATATATGAGGGGGATTGCGTTGCAGCCTGGCCGGCCGTCGTCCAAGCGGGACAAAAAGTCCGACGACAAGGAAGAAAAAGGAAAGAAGGGTAAGGACGAAGCGATGGGCGCCGCCCTTCGCTCGGTCTATCATGCCGCCGCCAGCGAGCCCGTCCCCGATCAGATGCTCGATCTGCTGAACAAGCTGGGATAATCCATGGGCGGCCTGACGGCTGGTGAGCGGGCGGCGGGTACGCTGGGCGCACGCGTCGCGCGCATGCCGACCGGCGCAAAGATTTTCATTATCCTGGGCGGGGCGCTGTTGCCCTTCGCCGTCATCGCCTTTTTCGCGACATTGTCGACCACGCGCCAGGCGGGCCAAGCCGCCGCCTCGCAATTGCGCGTCGCCGCGCAGGAAAGCTCACGCAATCTCTCGATCGAGTTGGTCGGCGACATGACCGCGCTCACCTCTGCGATGAAGGCGCTGGCGGTCGATCATGGCGATACGCCGAGTTGCGCGCGCGTGCAGGGCGTGTTCGCGCAACCGTCGACCACCGGTGCCGGGTTCATGATCCTCGACAGCCAGAACCGGCTACTCTGCGGTTCACAGCTGCCGGTCGCTATGCCCGAGCAGATGCGCAGCACCGGATCGACCGCGCGGATCGTTCCCGGCAAGGGACTTGTGCTGGCGGTCAACGCTCCGGGCGGGCAGGTGCGCGGCGCCGCTTTCTTCCCCGCGAGGTTTCTCTCGGACATCGCAAAACCGACTGGCTTCGCGTCGGATTACGAGGAATCGCTGAGCAGCCCTGACAGCCCCGACCGGCTGGTGCTGCGATCGATGGCTGGCGAAAACCCGCTTGATCTGTACGTGCCGACGCGTGCCGGGCTGGGGATCGGCGACCTCTCGGTCGAAATGCGGATGCGGACGAAGGTTCTGACTTCTCCGATCCTCATCGCATTGATCTTTCCGATCCTGATGTGGGTAGCGGCCGCCGGCTTTGCCTGGTTCGTCGTCGACCGCCTGTTGATCAAGCCATTGCGGACGTTGCGCGCCAGCGTTGCTGCCTATCGGCCGGGCGAAGTGATCGATCCGGCAGTCGTGCGGTCGCTACCGGCGCAGGAAATCCGCGAACTCGGCGAGACGTTCCGCTCGCTGAGCCGGACACTGATCCTGCACGAAGCTGGCCTTGCCGAAGGCCTGGTGCGCCAGACGCGGCTGACGCGCGAAGTCCATCATCGCGTGAAGAACAACCTGCAAGTCATCTCCAGCCTGATCAATCTTCACGCGCGCGGGGCCCAGGCGGCCGAGGCAGCACGCGCTTATGCCTCGATACAGCGCCGCGTCGACGCGCTGGCGGTGGTCCATCGCCACCATTTCGCCGAGATGGAGGATAATCGTGGGCTGAGCTTGCGCTCGGTGATCGGCGAACTCGCGTCCAACATCCGCGCGACCAGTCCCGAGAACTCCGGGTTGTCGATCCTGCTCGATGTCGAGCCTTGGCTGGTTACCCAGGACATCGCCATCGCGATCGCTTTCCTGCTGACCGAGATCATCGAGCTCGCCATCAGCGTCATTCCCAACGCGCAGATCCATATCTCGGTGCGCGAGGGCGAAGCGCCAGGCACCGCGATCCTGCGCGTCACATCGCCCTCACTGGTTGATGGCGACACGCTAGTCGGCGCGTTGGGACAGCGCTATGCCAGAGTGATCGAGGGCCTGTCGCGTCAGCTCCGCGCGCCGCTCCACCACGACCCGCTGACCGGATCCTATGAGATCGCGGTTGCCGTGACCGGGCGCGATTAAAATAATTTTTCGGGTCGCGCTTTTTTTTGGGAACAACCCCGAAAAAGGTGCGTTTGGTCTTTCGGATAGCGACCTTATGCCCCCCCGCTCTCGCTATCCACGACATAGGCCCGGAAGCGTCAACCCCTCCCCCCCCGGTGGCGCTTCCGGGCCTAAATTCGTCTAAACGCAGCAAAAATCGTGATAATCGTGAGAGCTGATGTGCCCTCTCGACGATTGGCGCGCCGCGCGTTACCGCGGGGGTCAGCAAAATTCGGGAGAAATCATCATGCAAAAGGTTATCGGTCTGACGATCGCCGCCGCCGCGCTTCTGCTTGCCGGCTGCAACACGATTTCGGGCGTGGGCAAGGATGTCAGCTCGGTCGGCAGCACGGTTTCGAAGACCGCCGACAAGCACAAATAGGCGGTTCAGATCGTCTCGGCGTCGGGAGCCGGCTGACGCTCCCGGCGTTTGTGCGTCAGCCAGATCGCACCCAGCGTCATCACGTAAAGTCCGACCAGCGGTAGCGCGAGCATGACCATCGACCCGGCATCGGGCGGCGCCAGGAACAGAGCGATGCCGAAACAGCCCAGAATGGCATAGCGCCACGCTTTGACGAGCTGACCCAGCGTCACGATTCCCGCGCGCTCTATCAGCATCAGGAGCACAGGCATCAGGAAGGCGACGCCGAACCCGAACAGGAACTGCATCACGAAGCCGAGATATGCGTCCATCGACGGCAGCGCTTCCTGTTGCACGCCGCCGACATCGCTTTGATAGCTCAGCAGGAAATGTAGCGCGGCGGGGATCGCCATAAAATAAGCCATCGAGCAGCCAGCCGCGAACAAGACAGGCGTCGCCAACAGGAACGGCAGCAGTGCGCGCTTTTCCTTGCGGTACAGGCCCGGCGACACGAATTGCCAAAGCTGATTGGCGATTACAGGAAACGCCAGGATGACCGCCGCGAAGAACGCTACCTTCAACTGGACGAAAAACGCTTCGAATGGCTGCGTGTAGATAAGCTTGGTTTGCCCAGCGAGCTTGAGCGGATGGACGAGCACGCCGAAGATCGCTTTGGCGAAATAGAGGCAGATAGCGAACAATACAGCAAGCGAGCCGAGGCTGATGAGCAGGCGTCTGCGCAGCTCGATCAGATGATCGAGCAAGGGCGCGCGGCTGGCGTCGATATCGTCCTCGTCGCTCATCGGATCATTCACTGGGAGTTTCGGGCGGCGTCGCCGTCTTGGACCGACGCGTCCGGGGTTTCGGAGCCGCCGGTTCGACCGCCGGCCCATCCTTGCCCGGCGACACAGACGTCGCGGCCTTCGCGCGCGGCTTGCGTGCCGGCTTCGGAGCGGGCTCCGCGGCGACTGTCACCTCGGGTTCGGATGCGATCACCGGTTGTTCGACCATCACCGGTTCCGGGTCTGAATAGGTACCTGCGCTCGCGCTGTCCTGAGGCTTGGGCGCCATCAACGCAGCCATATCCACCGTCTGCGGAAACTCGCGCATGATGCGCTCATTTTCCGCTTTCCACTTCTTTTCCATCTCCGCGAATTCGGCCTCGCGGATCATGTCGTCGAAACCCGAGCGGAACTGGCGCGCCAGGCCGCGTGCCTTGCCGACCCATTGCCCGGCGAAGCGCATGGCGCGCGGCAAGTCCTTGGGCGGAATGACGAGCAGCGCCACCACCCCCAATACCATCAACTCGGTCGGGGCTACATCCAGGATCACGGCCGGATACCTCTCCGGCGGGGCTTAGCGTTCGGCGTCGCGGACGCGTTCGGCAGTGGCATCGATCGTCGGATCGGTCTGCCGCTTGGCCTCGATCCGGCTCGGCGGAACGACATCGTCATCCTCCGCCATGCCTTTCTTGAACTGCTTGATGCCCTTGGCCACGTCACCCATCATGTTCGAGAACCGACCTCCCCCAAGGACCAGGATCGCGATCACACCAAAGATCAGCCAATGAACGAGGCTGAAACTACCCATCACAAGATCTCCCAAAGGCGTAAACGCTATCTAGTCCCGATCGCCGTCATTTTCCACTTGTTCCTCGCTACCGTCCTCCTCTGCCCCGCCCGCGACCGATAATTCGGCCATGGCGAGGTCGATCGGGTCGAGCAGGCCGGCAGCGCGCAGATCGTCGATGCCGGGCAGATCGCGGCGGCTGGCAAGACCGAAATGCGTGAGGAATTCGGGCGTGGTGGCAAAAGTGAGCGGGCGCCCCGGCGTCTCGCGGCGGCCGGCGGGGCGCACCCAGCCCGCCTCCATCAGCACGTCGAGCGTCCCCTTGCTGATCTGGACGCCGCGGATCGCCTCGATTTCGGCGCGAGTCACCGGCTCGTGATAAGCGGTGATCGCCAGCGTCTCGATCGCCGCGCGCGACAGCTTGCGCGGCTCCTCGCGGTCACGGCGCAACAGATGCGCGAGATCGCCGGCGGTCTGGAAATGCCAGCGATCGCCGCGCCGAACCAGTTCGATCCCGCGCCCGGCATAATCTTCGGCGATCCGCCCTAGCGCCCCGCGAACGTCGATGTCCTCGCCGACGTGCGCACGGATCATGTCGATGGTTAGCGGCTCTTCGGCGGCAAACAGTACCGCTTCGACTGCGCGGACCGGATCGTCGGGGTCGATCGTCACGCCTCCGCCCCCTGGCCGGTGGCCTTGAGATAAAGCGGCGCGAAGGCCGATTTCTGGCGCAATTCGGCCTTGCCCATCCGCGCCAGTTCGAGCGCCGCGACGAAACTGGAGGCGAGCGCCGATTTGCGGAAGGCGCCGTCCAGGCTGTCGGGGAGGAAGCTTTCGATCGTCGCCCATTCGATCCGCTCGCCGAGCAACCGCGACACGCGCTCAAGCGCCGCGTCCAGCGTCATCACCAGGCGGTCATGGACGACATGGAAAACCGGGCGGTTGCGCGCGTTGATCTGCCCGTAGGCGGCGATCAGGTCGTAGATTTCCGCCTGCCATTGCGCCTTGCGCACCGTGCGCAATCCCTCGGGCGCGGCGCGGCGGAAGACATCGCGGCCGATCCGGTCGCGCGCCAGCAGCCGCGCGCCGGCATCGCGCATCGCATTGAGCCGCTCGAGCCGCATCTGCAGCCGCAGCGCCAGTTCCTCGGGGCTCGGTTCGATCTCCGGATCGCGCGGCAGCAACAGCGCCGATTTGAGATAGGCCAGCCACGCCGCCATCACGAGATAATCGGCCGCGACGTCGAGCTTCAGCGTGCGAGCATGCTCGATATAAGTGAGATATTGCTCGACCAGTTGCAGGATCGAGATCTGCTTGAGGTCGACCTTTTGCGACCGGGCGAGCGCAAGCAGGAGGTCGAGCGGGCCTTCCCACCCCTCGATATCCAGCGTCAGCGTGTCGTCGGCGGCGTCCATTGGGTCGCTTTTAGACAGGTTCGTTGCGAGGGGAAAAGGCGGACGCGTGGAGTGTTGTGGATAAGCTCAGCTAGACAAACTCCCCGTCACCCCCGCGAAAGCGGGGGGCCATCTCCAATCGCATCCGGTGGTCACGCGGACGTGATGGGTCCCCGCTTTCGCGGGGATGACGTGCCGTTGGAATTCAGGCCAGCGCGAGCAATTCATCTCGCTTGGCGATCAGCTCCGCGAAGTCGCCCTGCGGTTTGACGCCCCGGACCGTCGCCATCGCGCGGTCGAGCCGCTCCAGCGACTTGGCCGGCATGTCGTTCAGCAGGGTGGCGATCTCCCGCATCTCGTCCATCCGGCCCCAGCAATCGAGCACGATATCGCAACCGGCCGCGATTGCGCCGGCCGCCTTCTCCCCTGCGGTCCCGGACAATGCCTTCATGTCGATATCGTCGGTCATCAGCAGCCCGTCGAAGCCGATCTTGCCGCGGATCACCTGCTCGACGACAACCGGCGACATGGTCGCGGGGCGTTCGGGATCCCAGGTCTGGAAGATGATGTGGCTGGTCATCCCCATCGGTGCGTCGGCCAGGCGGCGGAACGGCTCGAGGTCGATCTCCAGTTCTTCTTCCGACGCGGTGACGGTCGGCAGATGGAAATGCGTGTCGACCACCGCCCGGCCATGGCCGGGCATGTGCTTGACCACGCCGACCACCCCGCCGGTGCGCAATCCGTCGATGATCGCCTTGCCCATCGCGGCGACCCGCATCGGCTCGTGCCCCAATGCGCGGATCGTGATCGCCTCGGTCGTGTCGCGCTGGCTGACGTCGAGCAAGGGCCAGCAATCGACGTTGACCCCGACCTCGGCGAGCATCAGCGCGGTCGCCTGGGCATTGACCCGCGCCGCCTCGATCGCGCTCATCGGTGCGACATCATAGAGCCTGTCGAAATCAGGCCCGGCCGGGAATTGCGGCCATTCGGGGGGCTGCATCCGCTGTACCCTGCCCCCTTCCTGGTCGATCAGGATCGGCAGCTCGTCACGCCCGGTCATCTCACGCAGGCTGTCCGTCAGTGCGCGGACCTGCTCGCGATTCTCGATGTTGCGCTTGAACAATATGTACCCGGCGGCGTCGGCGTCCTTGTAGAAGGCGCGTTCGTCATCGGTGAGGGTCAGGCCGGACAGGCCGAAGATCACGGGCTTCATGGCCGTGCTTCTACTCGCGCACGGCCCGCATTCAAGGTTGGTCTGCAGAACGAGCGCCAAAGCAAAGGCTTCGCCGGAGGAAGGCGACTGATCGATTTTTCCGCTCGCGGAGATCAGATTAACTCATCGCATAAATGATTGCGGCGCGTCGCCGCACGAGTCACAACCCTTGGGCGCGCCGTGATCAGGCTGCGTACCCGATCCGATAGAGCCCCAGCGCCGGTGGCACCGGCGCGAACGAGAGGAAGAACGAGATGGATGCTGTTACCGAAGGTAGCCCGCTGAGCGATCCGAACAAGGAACCCGCGGCGCTGCGCAGCTTGCTCGGCCGAACCAACCGCGACTGGTGGCCCAATCAACTCTCGCTCGACATCCTTCACCAGAAGGGGATCAGCGGCAATCCGATGGGCGACGACTTCGATTATGCGAAGGAATTCAAGTCGCTCGATCTCGCCGCGGTCAAGCGCGACCTGACCGCGCTCATGACCGACAGCCAGCCCTGGTGGCCGGCCGATTATGGGCATTACGGTCCGTTCTTCATCCGCATGGCGTGGCATTCGGCCGGCACCTATCGCACCGGCGACGGCCGCGGCGGCGCCAATGCCGGGCAGCAGCGTTTTGCCCCGCTCAATTCCTGGCCGGACAATGGCAATCTCGACAAGGCGCGCCGCCTGCTCTGGCCGATCAAGCAGAAATATGGCCGCAAGCTGAGCTGGGCTGACCTGATGATCCTCGCCGGCAACGTCGCGATCGAATCGATGGGCGGATCGGTCTTCGGCTTCGGCGGCGGCCGCGCGGACGTGTGGGAGCCCGAACGCGACATCTATTGGGGCACCGAAGAGGAATGGGTCGGCAGCGCCAACAGCAAGACCCGGATCGATGACGAGGAAGGCCGCGCGCTGGAAAGCCCGCTCGCCGCGATTCAGATGGGTCTCATCTACGTCAACCCGGAGGGACCGGGCGGCGTGCCGGATCCTCTCAAGTCGGCGCGCGACATTCGCGAAACCTTTCACCGGATGGGCATGAACGACGAGGAGACCGCAGCGCTCACCGCCGGCGGCCATACTTTCGGCAAGGCCCATGGCGCGGGCGATGCCGGCCTGGTCGGCGCCGCACCGGAAGGCGCCGACATCGCGCAGCAGGGTCTCGGCTGGCAGTCGGGGCATGAGAGCGGCATCGGCGACCACACCATCACCTCGGGCATCGAGGGGTCGTGGACGCCCAAGCCGACCGAATGGACCATGCTCTATTTCGACATGCTGCTCGATCACGAATACGAGCTGACGCGCAGCCCGGCCGGCGCGAAACAATGGCATCCGGTCGGCGACCCGCCCGAAACGCTCGCGCCCAAGGCGCACACGCCGGGGGTCAAGGTGCCGACGATGATGACCACCGCCGACATGGCGCTGAAGATGGACCCCGAATACCGCAAGGTGATGGAGAAGTTCCGCGCCGACCCGGCCTATTTCGCCGATACGTTCGCGCGGGCATGGTTCAAATTGTGCCATCGCGACATGGGTCCCAAGGCGCGCTACCTCGGCCCTGACGTGCCGGCGGAAGATCTGATCTGGCAGGATCCGATTCCCGCGGGCCCCAAGCTGAGCGATGGCGACGTCGCGACGCTCAAGGCCAAGATCGCCGATTCCGGCCTCTCGGTCGCGCAACTGGTCAAGACCGCCTGGGCATCGGCCGCGACGTATCGCGGTTCCGACCATCGCGGCGGCGCCAATGGCGGGCGCATCCGCCTCGCGCCGCAAAAGGACTGGGACGTCAACGAGCCGGCCGAGCTCGCCAAGGTGCTCAAAGTCTATGAGGGCATCCAGGCCGATTTCGGTGGTGCGGCCAGGGTCAGCATCGCCGACCTGATCGTGCTGGGCGGCAATGTCGGCATCGAGCAGGCGGCCAAGGCCGCTGGCCGAAATGTCACCGTGCCGTTCACTGGCGGCCGCGGCGATGCGAGCGCCGAGCAGACCGACGCCGAGGGCTTCGCGGTCCTCGAACCGCGCGCGGACGGTTTCCGCAATTACCTGCAGGTGAGGTTCAACGTGCCGACCGAGGAGCTGCTGATCGATCGCGCCCAGTTGCTTGGCCTTTCGGCGCCCGAAATGACCGTGCTGGTTGGCGGCCTGCGCGTGCTCGGCGCCAATCACAACGGATCGAAGCACGGCGTGTTCACCGACCGTCCGGGCCAATTGACCAACGATTTCTTCGTCAACCTGCTCGACATGGGCACGGCCTGGAAGCAGGTCGACGGAAAAGCGGATGAGGAGTTCGTCGGCACCGACCGCCACACCGGCGAGCAGAAATGGACCGGCACGCGCACCGACCTGGTATTCGGTTCGAATTCGCAGCTGCGCGCCTTGTCCGAAGTCTATGCGTCCGGCGATGCCGGCGATCAGTTCGTCGACGATTTCGTCAAGGCCTGGACCAAGGTCATGAACGCGGATCGCTACGACCTCGCCTGAGGTCCAACAGTCCGGCCCGGCTGTATCGGCGGGGCTAATAGAGCCGCTGGCGCCCTCTCCCCCCCTTGGCGCCGGCGGTTTTTGTTTTGCTTGGATGCGGCCCTAGCCGACCGCTTCGGCGCCCAGCACCAACGGTGCATCCCGATAGATTGCCTCGTCCAATATCCCGGCGCGCTTCGCCACAATAGTCGGTACCAAGGCCTGACCCGTCACGTTGACCGCAGTGCGGCCCATGTCGAGGATGGGATCTATCGCCAGCAACAGGCCAGCGCCCTCGAGCGGCAGGCCCAGGGTCGAGAGTGTCAGCTCAGCATCACCGTTGCGCCGGTCAGTCCGGCGGTCGCCGCCGATCCGATCACCGAGACAAAGGCGATCAAACCATAGTCACCCAGGTGAAGCGGAATGCCGTAGAATTGCGCCACAAAGATCGCCGAGATCGCAGGATATATCGCGGCGCATCCGTCCATCTTGGTGGTGGCGCCCAGCGGTACCGCGAAGGCGGCATAAGCTTGCGGCACGCCAAGCCGCCGCTCCGTCACGTCTTCGGTCACCGGCAGGGTTCCGACTGACGAGCGGGATAGAAAACCGAGTTGGATCGCGGGCCAAGCGCCCGCGAAGAAACGCAACGGGTTGAGACCGTTGGCCGTGAGGATCACCGGATAGACCAGCAGCAGCACGATCGCGAGACCGGCGTAGACGGCGATCGCGAATGCGCCGAGCGATGACAAGGCATCCCAGCCGTAGCGAATCAGCGCATCGGCGATCAGCGCGGCGCTGCCGATCGGCGTGAGCGCGATCACCCATCGCAGCAACCGCCGGAAGATCGCCATCGCCGAGGCATTGAACTCCAGGAAAGCCTCGCCGGGTTTGCCGACCCTGACGGCGGCCGCGCCGACCGCGAGCGCCGCGACGATCACTTGCAGCACGTTGAACGACACCGTGGTCGAAGCGACGCCATCGCTCACCGTCGTCGATGCGCCCAGCCCCAGCGCGTTGGCCGGGACCAGCCCTTTGAGGAAATCAAGCCACGATCCGGTCGTGCCGGGCGCCTTGGCTGCGCCGGCGCCAACCGAGGCGTGCAGCCCCGGCTGGAAGGCCAGCCCAAGGAGGATACCGATCGCGACGGCAATCAGTGCGGTGACCGCGAACCAAAACAAGGTGCGGGAAACCAAAGCGGCAGCGTTTTCCAGCGTGCGCAGTGCCGCCACTGAGGCGACGATCGCGGTGAACACCAAGGGCGGCACCAGCGCCTTGAGCAATTGAACGAAGATCTGGCCGATCGTGTGCGCCGTCTCACCAATCGCCGCGCTGCCTAGCCAGCGCGCCAGCACGCCGGCCGCCAATCCCGCAGCCATGCCGATCAGCACTTGCGCCCCGAAAGAGAGCTTGATCCGCGCGATCATGGCGCCATCCTCCGCCCCGGTGCCCGGGTACGTGCCAGCGCGTCGCCGAGCTCCTCGGCTTCCGCGCCGTGCAGACGGATCGCGCCCGGCTGGACGATCACGCTTTCGGGCGGGACATCGTCGAGCAGCCAGACATTGCCGCCGATGGTCGAGCCGCGGCCGATCGTCACCCGGCCGAGGATGGTCGCGCCAGCATAGATGACGACATCGTCCTCGACGATCGGATGACGGGCATAGCGTTCGCGCGGACCCGTGCTCGCATCCCATAACGGACTGCGCGCACCCAGCGTGACGTGCTGATAAAGCCGGACGTTCGACCCGATGATCGCGGTCTCGCCGATCACCACGCCAGTGCCATGGTCTATGAAGAAGCGCAGGCCGATGGCGGCGCCCGGGTGGATGTCGACCCCGGTCCGCGCATTGGCCAGTTCGGAAATCGACCGCGCGACAATCGCCGCGCCCAATGTGTGGAGCTCATGCGCGATGCGGTGGTGGAGCGTCGCGATCGCTCCGGGATAGCTCACCAATATCTCGTCTACGCTGCGCGCTGCGGGATCGCCGATAAAAGCGGCGTCGATATCGCTGTCGATCAACGCGCGAACGTCGGCCAACGCCGCGGCGAAATGCCGGATCAGCGTGGAGGCATGGTCGTCGTCGAACGGCGCCGAACTCTCAAGCTGCCAATAAGCGATTTCGGCGTCGATCTCCTGCCGCAGGATATCGAGCCCGTGCGTCAGGCGCGCGGTGACGAAGGCATCTTCCTGCTCCGGCTCGCCGCGAAATCCGCCTAGGCGGCGCGGGTACAAAGCGGCGGACAGGTCGCGGATCGCTTGCCCGAGCGCTTCGGGCGACGGAAACCGCACAGCCGGCGGTTGGCGGCGCGCCCGCGATGCGAGCCGGGCGTCACGCAGATCGTCAACGGCGCCTCGTATGAATTCCGGCGCCACATCGTTGATCAAATCTTCGGCCACCATCGCAACGCCACCGCTGTTCGAACAAGGGAAGCGGCCCGGCTGCTAGGGGACGGCCGGGCCGCAGTTTGTGTCCAGGGAGCGGACGACACGTTCCTAATTCATAGTATTTTGATGGGAAATACAGCTCTGCTTGCCCGCGCCCAAGGATCGCTTTCGTGACCGCTGCACCCGTCCCGTCGCGCGATGGGATAACATTGCCCCCGCCCCTCGCCGCCATTATCCTGCGGCCATGCGCCAGCGAATCCTGATCGGTCTTGCCCTCGTCCTCATTCTGGTCGGCGGCCTCTATCTCTATTTTGCCCAGCCGGACGAAGCGCGGCTCAGCGTCGCCGCGGTCAGCGGCAGCCGGCCCGACATCACGCCCGCCCGTGCGCAGATCTGGCCGACGATCAAGGTCGCCGACGCGGTGGGATGGAAACAAGGGGAGATGCCGACGGCGGCCGCCGGGCTCAAGGTCAACGCCTTCGCCTCCGGGCTCGACCATCCGCGCTGGCTCTACCGCCTGCCCAATGGCGACGTACTCGTTGCCGAGACCAATTCGCCGCCTCGCCACGGCGGCGGCATCGCCGACTGGGTGATGACGTACCTGATGAACAAGGGCGGCGCCGGGGTACCCTCCGCCAACCGCATCACCTTGCTGCGCGACGCGAATGGCGATGGCGTGGCCGAGGTCAAGCAACCGTTCCTGACCGGTCTCAACTCGCCGTACGGAATGGCGCTGCTCGGCCCGTATCTCTATGTCGCCAATACCGATGCGCTGGTGCGCTACCCCTTCACCCTGGGCCAGACGAGGATCGACGCCAAGCCCGAGACGGTGATCAAATATCCCGGCGGCGGCAACCATTGGGCGCGCAACGTCATCGTCGCCGAAGACGGCAAGACGCTGTATCTGGCGGTCGGATCGTCGACCAACATCGCCGACAACGGTCTGGACGCGGAGAAATTCCGCGCCAACATTCTTCAGGTTTACCCCGACACCAAGACCTTCCGCATTTATGGCGCGGGCATACGCAACGCCAATGGCATGGCGCTCGAACCCAAGACGAAGGCATTGTGGACGGTGGTCAATGAGCGCGACATGCTCGGCTCGGACACGCCGCCCGATTATTTGAGCGCGGTCGAAGCCGGCGACAATTTCGGCTGGCCGTGGTTCTATTGGGGCGGTTATCCCGATCATCGCGTGAAACCGCAAAATCCCGGGCTGCAGGAATATGTGAAGCGTCCCGATTACGCCTTGGGCCCGCACGTCGCGGCGCTGGGCCTGGCGTTCGCCAATGAGGCGCGGCTTGGCGCGCAATTCGGCAATGGCGCCTTTATCGGCGAACACGGATCGTGGAACCGCCTGCCGGTATCGGGCTATCGAGTCATCTATGTGCCGTTCGGCGACAACGGGTTTCCCGCCAAGGGAGCGAAAGCGGTCGACGTGCTGTCGGGATTCCTGGATGCCAAGGGCAACGCGCGCGGCCGTCCGGTCGGGGTGACCTTCGATGCCACCGGTTCGTTGCTGGTGGCGGACGATGTCGGCAACGTCATCTGGCGGGTGAGCTCGGCAACGCCGGTTCCGGCCCCCGCCCCGTCGCCCAGCGCGGCGGCGACTCCAAAAGCGTCTCGCTAGGGTCCGGTAAGGGGCGGACTGCGACCGGCCCCTCGACCGCGCAGCCCGCACACCCGTACGACACCGAAGGGTCCACGCTTCGACGCGTATCTTTTCCCTCGATTCCGAGACTTTACACCAAGTTGCTCGATTCTTGCGTTGACGATCGCGTCTCAACTGCCCAAATTGGGTCATTGCGGGGGCGGGAGTGAGTCATATGGCTGCTGGCGACCGCGTCGCTACGGTTCCGGAGGGAATGCGCGATCACTGGCGCACAGCCATGTTCGCGCTGACCAATCTGTTCCTGTCGATGCACAGGACCTTCACCAATCATGACGGCGAAAGTCCGACCTCCGTGCTGATTTATTGCACGGTATCGGTCGGCAATATCCAGAAGTTGATGCGCGAACGCAGCGTACCCCGCGAGTTCACCGGGACCGCGATATTGCCGCGGGAATGGGTCGTGCCGATGTCGCGCAGCGCGATCGCTGCCGCAACCGGACTGGCGAGGGAAACGGTGCGCCGGCATGTGGCGCAGATGATCGAGGCGGGGCTGTTGATCGAGGATCCTCGCGGCGGCGTAACGGTGGCGATCGGCAACATCCAGTCGCGCGCGCTCGAGCCGCTGCTGGAGACGCTGCTCACGGAATTCTCGCGCGCCGCGGATGCGCTGCTGCGTGCCGGAGTGATAGAAGTACAAACATCCTAGAGTTGTTTCAGCAAGGCTGAAACGGTTGCGGGCCGCGGCCCGCTATTCGAGCAATTTGGGCGCTTCCTTGGCCAGCTTCGCGCGGATGCGATCGGCAAACAGCGCCAGGAACGGCGGCAGGTCGACCGTCGCGATCACGCGGTCATGGCGCACGTCTAGGCTGGAGGCGACGCGCTGCCCCATCGCGGCGACGGTGAAATGGAGCACGTCGGCCGTCCAATGATGCTCGACCTCGGCACCACCGGGAAACCAGCCCGCCAATTTGCCGATGCCCGCATCGACTCGCCGCCGGGCCTCCGCCAGCCCGAGCTTGTGCGGCACATCGACGGTGATCGGATCGCTCATATTGTGAATAGCCTTATCGGAATCAGGTCGCGAACAATTGCGCGTCGTCGGCGAACGCCTTGAACTCGAGCGCGTTCCCCGACGGATCGTAGAAGAACATCGTCGCCTGCTCGCCCGGCTGGCCGACAAAGCGGATATGCGGGGCGATGCCGAAGGGGACCCCCGCCGCCTCGACCCGGTCGGCCAACGCCCTCCAGTCGTGCATCGTCAGCACGACGCCGAAATGCGGCACGGGCACGTCGTGACCGTCCACGGGGTTGGAAACCGCCACGGCCTTCGCCTGGGGATCGAGATGCGCGACGATCTGGTGGCCGAACAGGTCGAAGTCGATCCAGCTGTCCGAACTGCGTCCTTCCGGACAGCCCAGCGTGCCGGCGTAAAAGGCGCGCGCGGCGGCGAGATCGTGGACCGGAAACGCGAGGTGGAATGGTCTGAGCATCTTGTCCTGCTACCGTCCGGCGGACCAAACGTCACCCCGGACTTGTTCCGGGGTCCACCCTTCCGCATACGCACCAGGCGCGGCGCTTGCCGCGCGGTGGATGCCGGGACGAGCCCGGCATGACGATTGTGGATTGGGCAGCACTCGCATCGTGATCTGGTTACGTCGTCTTCTTCCTGTCGCGCTCGGCGCGATCACCGCGCTCGGTTTCGCTCCATGGGATTGGTGGCCGCTGACCATCGTCGGCCTGGCGGTCTGGTTGTTGCTGGTCCACCAAGCGGGTTCGCTACGCGCCGCGCTTGGCATCGGCTGGCTGTTCGGGCTCGGCCATTTCGTCGTCGCCAATCTGTGGATCCAGCAGCCGTTCGAATTTCAGGACGCGATGCCGTCCTGGCTCGGCTATGTCGCGGTGGCCCTGGTCGCGGTCTATCTCGCGATTTTTCCGATGCTGGCGGCCGGCCTGGCGTGGCGGCTGGCCAGTCCGGCCGCCAAAGGCGACCCGGCACCGCGTATTGACCTGCCGTTCGTCCTGGTCGCAGCGGCAGGATGGATCGCCACCGAATATCTGCGCGGCACCCTGTTTACGGGCTATCCTTGGGACCCGCTCGCGGCGAGCCTGGTCCCCACTCCACTCGCCATGCTTGCCGCGTCCGTCGGTACCTATGCCTTGTCGGGCCTCGTCGTGCTGGCGAGCGGCTGCCTGTTGATCGCCATCGGGGATCGCCACCGCTATCTTGCAATAGCGATATTGGCGGCGATAGCGCTGGCGCCACTCGCCTATCACCATCGCTCCCATGTCGGATCCACCTATGTCCGGATCGTTCAGCCCAACCTGGCCGAGGAAGCGAAACCGACCGCGGACTATGCCGAGGCCAATTTCCAGGCGCTCGCCCGGCTGTCCGGAAGACCCGATCCCGACCATCCCCGCCTGATCCTGTGGCCCGAAGGCGCGATCCGCTTCCCGGTCGAAGACGGCTATCCACGCTACGTCTACGACATGCTGGGCAGCGCGCAGACCGCGCGCATCCGGATGGCGTCCCTGCTCGGCGACCAGGACGCGATCCTGACCGGCACGCAGGGCATGTATTTCGACAAGCGTACCGAGAACATGATCGCCGCGACCAATTCGATCGCGATGATCGGCCCCGACGCGCAGCTTCACGGCCGCTACGACAAGGCGCATCTGGTCCCCTATGGCGAATATCTGCCGATGCGCCCGGTCCTGGAAGCGATCGGCTTGTCTCGCCTCGTTCCCGGCGATGTCGATTTCATTCCCGGTCCGGGCCCTCGCACGATGGCCATCCCCGGCTTCGGCAAGGTCGGCATGCTGATCTGCTATGAAGTGATCTTCTCCGGTCAGGTCGTCGACCCGGCCCATCGCCCCGACTTCATCTTCAACCCCTCGAACGATGCCTGGTTCGGCACGCTGGGCCCGCCCGCGCACCTCGCACAGGCACGCTTGCGCGCGATCGAGGAAGGCCTGTCGATCGTGCGCGCGACGCCGACCGGCATCTCGGCGATCATCGACCCCGACGGCGCCATTCGCCAGAGCATTCCGATGGGACGCGCAGGCGCGATAGAGGGGCCGGTGATGCGCGGCGCTCCGACTCTGTTCTCGCGCCTCGGCAACTGGATGGCGGCGATCGTCTCGGCGATTCTGCTGATTTGCGCGATTGCCATCCGACGGCGCGCCCGCTAGGACGCCGGTCGTCATATAAGGAAAGCTTTATATGGGCATGGCAACGGCCCGGCTTTCCGCCCAACCCCAGAGGGAAACTCAATGCGTTCCAATTATCTCTTCACGTCCGAATCGGTTTCCGAAGGCCATCCCGACAAGGTTTCCGACCAGATTTCCGATGCGATCGTCGATCTGTTCCTGTCGAAAGATCCCGAGGCGCGCATCGCGTGCGAAACGCTGACCACCACGCAGTTGGTCGTCCTTGCCGGCGAAATCCGCGGCAAGGGCATCATGGACACCGACGGCAATTGGGCCCCGGGCGTCGAGGAAGAGGTCGAAAAGACCGTCCGCGAGACCGTCCGCAAGATCGGTTATGAGCAGGACGGCTTCCACTGGGAAACGCTCAGGTTCGAGAACAACCTGCACCCGCAATCGGCGCATATCGCGCAGGGCGTGGACGCCAGCGGCAACAAGGACGAAGGTGCCGGCGACCAGGGCATCATGTTCGGCTTCGCCTGCGACGAGACGCCCGACCTGATGCCGGCGACGCTCGACTATAGCCACAAGATCCTCGAGCGGATGGCCGCCGACCGGCATTCGGGCAAGGCCCCGTTCCTCGAGCCCGATACCAAGAGCCAGGTTACGCTGCGCTTCGAGAACGGCAAGCCGGTCGCGGCGACCGCGATCGTCGTCTCGACCCAGCACGGCAAGGGCTATGATGAGGGCGAGAAGGAAGCCGAACTCCACAATTACGTGAAGTCGGTGGTCGCCGACGTCCTGCCGGCCAACCTGCTGGGCGACGAGACCGTCTATCACATCAATCCGACCGGCAGCTTCGAGATCGGCGGACCCGATGGCGACGCCGGGCTGACCGGGCGCAAGATCATCGTCGACACGTACGGCGGCGCGGCCCCGCACGGCGGCGGCGCGTTCTCGGGCAAGGATCCGACCAAGGTCGACCGCTCGGCGGCCTATATCACCCGCTATCTCGCCAAGAACATCGTTGCCGCCGGACTCGCCAAGCGCTGCACGATCCAGCTGGCCTACGCGATCGGCGTGTCGAAGCCGCTATCGCTGTACGTCGACACGCACGGCACCGGCACGGTCGACGACGCCAAGATCGAGCAAGCGATCGGCAAGATCGAGAAGCTCGGTGGCCTGACCCCGCGCGGCATCCGCACGCATCTCAGCCTCAACAAGCCGATCTATGCGCGCACCGCGGCTTATGGTCACTTCGGCCGCAAGCCCGAGGGCGACTTCTTCCCGTGGGAGCGGACCGACCTGGTCGACGACCTCAAGGCAGCGCTGGCCTGATCCATCCAGATCGGATGAAAAGACGAAGGGCCGGGGAGCGATCCCCGGCCCTTTTTGCTGGCGGCCCCGCGACAATATTGGCAGTCTCCCCACGGGAAAGTGGGGGAATTTCGATGCGGATCGGATCTTTAGTCGTCGCGGCCCTCATGGCGGCGGCGGTGGTCTTACCTGCCCAGGCGCAGACCAAGCGGCAGATCGAAGCGCCCGCCGATGCCCCCTGGAAACACGCCCAGACCGGCATCACGCTCCCGTCGAGCCTGCTCGGAATCGCCCGCGACTCGATCGGCGACAACAGCGGCAGCGAGATCGACGTCTTCGCGAGTTATGGCGAGCGCAAGGCCACCATAATCACCCTCTACGTCTTCCGCCCCGCGCTCGCGAGCGTCCCGATGTGGTTCGACCGCTCCGAAACCCAGATATTGATGCGCGACGTCTACGGTAACGCGACGCCCGCGACGCCCGCGGCGGCGTTCGCGCCGCCCGGCAGCAAGGCGACCTCGGCGCTTCGTCGTATCTACCTGCCCGGCAAGGGAGACTATAAGTCGACTGGGCTAGCGATTATGCCGATGGGCGAGTGGCTGGTAGCGGTGCGGATCAGCTCGCAGGAATTCGACGCAACGACGCTGGATGCCAAGCTGGACGAGCTGATCAGGACGCTCGGTTGGCCAGGCGGAGTTACCGACGCCGACGCCGCCGTTCCCATTGCCGCCTGCGCGGCGCCGCTGACTTATGCGAAGCGGGCGAAGCTCAAGCCGCCGAGCATGATGGACGCGCTGCTCGGCGCGACGCTCGCGACGATCAAGCCGAGCGACGAGGAGAAAGCGAAGGCCGTCCCCATCACTTGGTGCCGCGAGGGAACGGCGAAGCAGGAATATGGCGTCTATCGCGCGGTGGGCAATGACACGGGGTACACGATCGCGATGGGCGACGCCGGCCGCGTGATCAACGTCTTTCCCGGCATTGCGCTCGATTCGAAGAATCCAGGCTATCAGCTGAGCCTCGGCCTGCTCGACCAAACCCTCGTCTATCCATCGTTCGACAAGCTGCCCGCGCCCGACGTCGCAATCGACGCGGTGATGAAGAACCGCCCGGTGTCGTCGGCGGCGCGGGGCGGCAAGAACATCACGATCGAGGCCGGAGGGTTGAAGGCCAAATAGCGTAGGATCGCACGCGATTGGCTTTCTGCGCATCTCGCTCTAGGCGGTCGCACGATGAATGATCCGACGACTATCCGGCGCCTCTACGGCCGCCGCCAGGGACATAAATTGCGCCAAGGCCAGTCGGCCTTGGTCGAAGAGTTGTTGCCCGCCGTCGAAGTGCCTGAAAACGGCCCGCTCGACGCGCGGACCTTGTTCGGCGACGACCGTCCGCTAGAGTTCGAGATCGGCTTCGGCGCCGGCGAGCATCTCGCCGGTCAGGCGGCGGCGCGGCCCGATCACGGCTTCATCGGCTGCGAGCCGTTCCTCAATGGCGTGGTCGGCGCGCTCGGCCATATCCGCGACCGGAAGCTGGGCAATGTCCGCTTGCACATGGGCGACGCGCTGGAAGTGCTCGAGCGGCTACCCGACGCCAGCCTCGACCGTGTCTATCTGCTCCATCCCGATCCCTGGCCCAAGGCGCGGCACGCCAAGCGCCGCATGGTCAATGACGGCCCGCTCGACCTGATCGCGGCCAAGCTCAAGCCCGGCCATGAATTTCGCCTGGGCACCGACGATCCGACCTATTGCCGCTGGGCGATGATGGTGATGAACCGCCGCCGCGACTTCGAGTGGACGGCGCTGACCCCGCACGATTTCCTCACTCGCCCCGACGACTGGCCCGAGACGCGATACGAGCGCAAGGCGCGGCGACAGGGGCACGAGGTGTGGTATTTCCGTTACATCCGGCGCTGATGCCCGCTAGCCGACGAAGGGATTGATGATGAGTGACCTCGGGAACGTGATCGGCGCGGGCAAGCTGGCAGTGATCACCGGCGCGGCGAGCGGGATCGGGCTGGCAGCGGCGCGGCGCTTCGCAGCGGCGGGCATGCGTGTCGTCCTGGTCGATGCGGCTGCCAAGGTCGAAGATGCGGCGGCAGCGATCGGCGGCGATTCCGTGGCATTCGTCGTCGACGTGTCCGATCGCACGGCAATGGAGCGGCTGGCGGCGGAAGTCCATCGACGCTTCGGCCCGGCATCGGTGCTGATGAACAATGCCGGCGTACATGGCGGCGCCGACGCGCTGTCGGCCCCCGATATCTGGGACCGAGTGATCGGCGTCAATCTGATGGGGGTGCTTCACGGCGTGCAGGCGTTCGTCCCCGCGATGATCGCCGCCGAGGGGCAAGCGCTGGTCATCAACACCGGGTCGAAACAGGGCATCACCCAGCCGCCGGGCAACACCGCCTACAACGTCAGCAAATCGGGCGTGAAGGCACTGACCGAGGGCCTGGCGCATTCGCTGCGCGAGCAGGTGGGCGACCGCATCACCGCGCACCTGCTGATCCCCGGCTTCACCTTCACCGGCATGACCGGCGCGGCCGACAAGCCGGCCGGCGCCTGGTCGCCCGAGCAAGTGGTTGATTTCATGGTGCAGCGGCTCGCCGCCGGCGATTTCTATATTCTGTGCCCGGACAATGACGTGACGCGCGAAATGGACGAGAAGCGCATGGCCTGGGCGATGGGCGACGTGATCGAGAATCGTCCGGCCCTGTCGCGCTGGCATCCCGATTGGGCCGACCGTTTTGCCGCATACATGGCGGAATAGAGCGGCCGCGATGACGGCGGTGCATTTCCCGCTACCGCCCCGCCCGCTCCCGGCTTATCGTGGCATGCAATGACCGAGCGTCGCGACAAGCCGAGTTTCGCCAGCCTGTTCAACCGCGCGCGTGCCGATGCGGAGGGTACGGCGCCCGCGCCCTCCGCACCGAGAGCCGAACCTACGCCAGTGCAGTCGGCGGAGCCGCTGCCGGTCGAACCGCGCCGTCGCGACGAATGGGCGTATGAAGCGATGCAATTCCTGGTCGATCCGGCGCGCGTGCGCATCTGGCCGGGCAACGCGCGCATCTACGAGGACCTGGATCCCGACAATTGCCGCGACCTGATCCAGTCGATCGCGACCGAGGGGATGCAGAAGGTCGCCGCGATCGTCCGCCCGGTGTTCGACGACGCGTTGTACGAATATGAAGTGATTGCCGGCACGCGGCGCCATTACGCGGTGTCGCATCTGCGCGCGACCAGCATGCCGTCGCTGCGCTTCCTGATCCAGGTCGAGATCCTCGACGACGAGGCGGCCTTCCGCCTTGCCGACCTCGAGAACCGTGCCCGCAAGGACGTGTCCGACATCGAACGTGCGCGCAATTATGCGGCCGCGCTGCACGATCATTATGACGGCCATCTGACGCGGATGGCCGAACGGCTGGCGCTGTCCAAATCCTGGCTGTCGAAGATGATCCGGGTTTCGGCATTGCCCGATCAACTGCTCGCGGCTTTCGGATCACCGAGCGATCTCCACCTCAAGCCGGCCTATACGCTGGCGCAAAAACTCGACGGACCTGCCGGGCCGGTCATCATGGCGACCGCGATCCAGATCGCCCGCGCGCAGATGGCGCGGCGCTCGGATGGCGTGGCGCCTTATCCCGCCGCAGAAGTGCTGCGCCAGTTGAACGAAGCGTCGACCCCGGCATCCGAACACCCTGCCGAGCTGCGCGGCCCCACCGGCCGGCTGGCGATGAGCGCCAATGCCAACAAGAACACCTTGACCCTGAAGCTGCACGCCGGGTCGGGCGTCACGCGCAAGGCGATTACCGAGGCGATCCGCGCCGCGCTCGATGCCGCAGAGGCAAAGGGATTCTCGCTCGGTCTTTCGTCGCTGGTCGACGAGAGCGACTAGCGCCCGACGTCGGCTGGCTTGGACGCCTGGTCGGGCGCCTGCCCGCTTCGCCGCCACAACCCCTGCAGCACGCGGCCGAGCATCGACGGCGTCCCGGGTCTGAGCAGCAGCCAATCGCGGATCGCCGGCCCGGGTTCGGCACCGATCGCGCTTTTATAGCCGCTGTCGCCCGCGCCCCAATCGACCTTGGTCATCCCCTCCTGGAGCGCCCGGACGAGATTGCGATAGTAAAGCAGCTTGCCCGGCGAATGCTTGGCAAAGGCCGGATCGTAGCTGTTGGCGATGGCATATTTGAAGGAGCCCAGGTCGAGGTCGAACGAAAAGGCGGCGGGAGCCCCATCGACCGTCAACAACGCGGCCGACATCATCTCGGCGATCACCGGATCGGCGGCGGCCTGGCGCCAGAACGCGCCATGGCCCTTGCGCGTGAACTTGGCGTCGCTGCCGTCGGTGCGCGCCGCGATCCAGCTCTTCTGTTCGATCGCGGCGAGCTGATCGAACCCGCCTGCCGCGAGATCGCTGCCGGTCAAGAAGCGCCAGTCGAGCGCGCCGTGCTCGGCCAGACGCTTTTCGTGAAAGCGGTTCTTCTTGAGGGTCGACGCGCGGGGCCAGGAACCCTGGCTTTGCGCGGCGGCCATGTCGAGCAGATAGGAATCGGCCACGAAGCGGTCGAGCACCATCCAGCGGCGACGCCGGGCCGCCGCGATCAGGCCGCCCACGGCCGGATCGCCGTCATAGGACGGCCCGACGCGCAGCCCGTTGACCTCTTGCCCCAGCCGATCGACCAGGACATCGAACGCTTCGTCCGAGGCGGCGGCGCAGGTCGGAAAGCCGCGAAAGGGCCAATAACAGCCAGGGATCGCGGCGAGCCTTGCCGCTTCGGGCCCGAATCCTGCGAGCGGCAGCGCGATGACGGGATAGCCGTCGCGCTCGACGATCAGCGTCCGCGCCCGGCCGCCATAAGCGGCGATCGCGGCGGCGAACCATTGATAGCGAAGGAACCGGTGTCTCTCATCCGCTGCCTCCGCCACCACGTCGATCAACGCCGATAGGCCGTCGAACGCGGTAGCGCGCATCGTCGGAGGAAGGCGCGTGAACTCGCTGAGCAACATCGGCTTGGTCATGATCGCCGGCTATACCGGTCAGCCGTTACCAAGCGGTTTTAATGCCGCACTTAGCCCTCGCGAACCCAGGCGCGGGCGGCATCGCTCTGGCTTTCGGGAAATACGCGCATCTCTCCGGAAAACAGCGCGGCAGCGGCGCGCGTGATCGGGCCGATCCAACCATGGTCAGTCACTACCGCGGCACGCCCGATCGCCTTGCGGTGCTGGACGACCCATTTCAGATCCTCCCACCACAAAGACGGATCGATCGGGCCAAGGTGGCGAACCGTCTCGACGACACGAAGCTTGTCGTGCCTGGCGATCTGCGCCTCCAGCACCGGGATCAGGGCTTCGAAATCGGCCCGCGTGATCGCGCCATCGACGACAAGATCGATCACACCCGTCGCTTCATCGACCGTGTAGTTCAGCATGGGTCCTCTCCTTCCGCTTTCCTAAACGCCAATGCGCCGCCATGATGTCCGGCGATGCAGCCCAATACCGTCTCGACGATCGCCCAGACCATCCAACTGTCGCTGTCGCCCGTGTTCATGCTCACCGGCATCGGCGCCTTGCTCAACGTGCTGGTCGGCCGGATGGCGCGCGTGGTCGACCGCGTGCGCGACCTGGAGAAGCTCCATCCTTTGTCGAGCGGTCCGGACCGCGATCGCTTCGTCGCGGAACTGCGCATCCTCGACCGCCGCATCAGGGTGATCAATTTCGGGCTGTTCCTGGCGGTGTCGAGCGCCGTCATGACCTGCCTGGTGGTCGCCCAGTTGTTCGTCGGCGACCTGATCGGACTGCACATCGCGACGATCGTAGCACTCACCTTCACCACGGCGATGCTGCTGTTGATCGCGGCGCTCGTCAGCTTCATCGTCGAGGTCCGCACCTCGCTGCTGGCAGTCAAGGTGCGGGAGGAGTTGCTCGAAGAGCGGCAGGGCTAGGGTCCGTACTCCCTAAGGCTTACCCTCCACGCCTGCTCCCGCATCGGCCGTCGGCGCGTAGGTGGGCGCGACCCGGGCCTTCGACGCCTGCTCATAGACATAGCCGGCCTCAAGGAGTTTGCCGTCGCTATAGGCAGGGCCGATGAACGACAAGCCGGTCGGCAAGCCGCGTACCAGCCCCATCGGCACGGTCAGATTGGGATAGCCCGAAATCGCCGGCAGCTCGGACGAGCTCGGCCCGTTATATTGGTCGCCATAGATCGGATCGCTCAGCCAGGCCGGGCCGTAAGTCGGCTGGACCAGGATCGTCGCGTCGGCCTGTTTGAGCATGCCGTCGATCGCGCCTTTGGCTAGGCTCAGCGACTTGTCGCGCTGTGCCTGATAGCTCGCCCCGCCAGTGCCTTTCGACTTGGCCGCCATGTCGAAAATCTCCTGCGCGAAATAGGGCATTTCGGCATCGGCATTGGCGGTGTCGAACGCGATCACGTCGTCGATCGTCCGCGTCTTCACGCTGGGCGGCGTCGAGGCGAGATATTTGTCGAGATCGGTCTTCAGCTCGAACTTGAGCACATCGAACTCGGCATCGCCCATGCCGTCGGTCTTGGGCCGCTGCACGTCGACGAGCACCGCGCCCTGCGCCCTGAGCACCGCCAGCGCCTGATCGAAGCGCGTGGCGATCAGCGGCGACATGTCGGGGCGATAGACCGCGATCCGGACGCCGTTGAGCGACGCGCCAGCCAGACCCGCGGTGAAGTCCTTGCGGTATTTGCCCGCATCCCTGGTCGCCGCATCGGCGGGGTCGCTGCCCACCATCGCCGAAAACAGCGTTGCGACGTCCCGCACGCTGCGCGCCATCGGCCCCGGCGTATCCTGGCTATGGCTGATCGGTACGACATAGGTGCGGCTGACGAGTCCTAGCGTAGGCTTGAGCCCGACGAGGCCGTTGATCGACGAGGGACAGACCACCGAGCCGTCGGTTTCCGTGCCCAATCCCGCTGCGGCGAAACTCGCCGCTACCGCGGCCCCCGTCCCGCTCGACGAACCGCAGGCGGTGCGATCGAGCCCGTAGGGATTGCGCACCAGCCCACCGATCGCGCTCCACCCGCTCATCGCCTTGGTCGAACGGATATTGGCCCATTCGCTGAGGTTGGTCTTGCCGAGGATGACCGCGCCCTGCGCCCGCAGCAACGCGACGACCGGCGCGTCGCGATGGGTGAGATTGTCCTTGAGCGCCAGGCTGCCCGCGGTGGTCGGGACAGGGTCCCTGGTTTCGATATTGTCCTTGATCAGGATCGGAATGCCGTCGAGCGGCCCGAGCAGCTTCTTGGCCTTGCGCCGAGCGTCACTCGCTTTGGCTTGGGCAAGCGCATCGGGATTGACCGCGATTACCGCGCGCAACGTCGGCCCCTTGCGGTCCATGGCAGCGATGCGATCGAGATAGGCGCGCGTGATGTCGACGCTGGTCTCCTGCCCCTTGTCCATCCGCGATCGCAACTGGTCGATCGAGACCTCGGTAACGGAATTCTGCGCGGACGCATCCTGCGCGATGGCGGGCAAGGGTGTGGCGAGCAGGATCAGAGCGGCGAAGCGGCGCATGGCGGTCCCCTTTTTTGGTGCGCCTTCATCGGCCAACTCCTGCAGTTCGACAAGCGGGATGCGCGCGTTATGGTATCCTCATGACGGCTCCACTCGAAACCCAGGCGATCATCATCGGTGCCGGCATGTCCGGGCTGCTCGCGGCGATCCGCATGAAGCAGGCGGGGGTCGATTTCGTCGTGCTCGAAAAGAGCCTGGAGGTCGGCGGGACCTGGCTCGACAATTGCTATCCCGGATCCGGCTGCGACGTTCCCAGCCATCTCTATAGCTACAGTTTCGCAGGCAATCCGCATTGGTCGCGGCTGTTCGCGCGCCAGCCAGAGATCCTCGAGTATTTCCGCGACCAGGCGAATCGATTCCGCCTCCGGCCGCACCTCTGCCTCGGCGTCGAGGTGGCGAGCGCCGATTGGGATGAGGAGAGCGCGCGCTGGACGGTCACGTCCACCGACGGCAATCGCTGGCGCGCCCCTGCCCTGATCGTGGCGACGGGCCAGCTCAATCGTCCGCGCACGCCCGATTTACCCGGTCGCGCCAGCTTTGCCGGCGCGCAGATCCACACCGCGCGCTGGCATGCCGATGCACCGGTCGCCGGCAAGCGCGTCGGGGTGATCGGCACCGGCGCCAGCGCGATCCAGGTTGTGCCCGAAATCGCGCGGGAAGCCGGGCATCTCACCGTGTTCCAACGGTCGCCGCACTGGATCATCCCGCGCATGGACGCGCCGATCGCGCCGCTGATGCAGCGGCTGTTCACGAGCTTGCCGCCGCTGAGAAAGGCGTTCCGCGCGCTGATCTGGCGGCGGCTGGAAGCGACCCATCCGGCAATCGCCGAACCGGGGGGCGCCAAGGCGCGCGAAATGGAGAAGATGGCGCTCGATTATCTCGCGGCGACCGTAGCCGACCCGGTCCTGCGCCAGACGCTGACCCCCGATTTCCCGATCGGCTGCAAGCGCACCCTAGTGTCCGACGATTATTACCCGGCGCTCGTGCGCGACAACGTCACGCTCGAAACCCGCGCGATTGATCGGATCGAACCGGACGGCGTGCGGCTTACCGATGGCACGCTGGTCGAGCTCGACACGATCGTCTGGGCGACCGGATTCGAGACGCACGGCTTCGTCGCCCCGATCGCGGTCAACGGGCCGGACGGGAGCTTGGCACAGGCTTGGGCGAACGGCGCCAGCGCGTATCGCGGCACCACCGTCGCCGGCTTCCCGAACCTGTTCCTGCTCTACGGCCCCAACACCAATCTCGGGCACAATTCGATCATCTTCATGGTCGAACGCCAGATGGAATATGCGCTGCCCGCGATCCTCAAAGTGGCGCGCGGCGAAGCCCGCCGGATCGCGATCAGGCCCGAAGCGCAACAGGCTTATAACCGGGCGTTGCAGGCACGGCTGGCGACGACGTCCTGGGCCGCCGGGTGCGGCAGCTGGTACAAGACCGACACTGGAGTGATGCCCAACAACTGGGCGGGCAATACCGCCGAATTCGCGCGGATGATGAAACGCTTCGACGCGGAGGCGTACGAGATCGCCTGAGCCAGGCGCGCGCGATGCAAAAATGAAAAGAGGCTGCCGGGGACTCCCATCCCCGGCAACCTCCTAACATGGTCAGCGGCCGGAAGCTCCAGCCCGGAGGACCATGCGGACCGCTATTCCTGTGACCCTAAGCGTTGATTGAGGGAGGATACCCCCCGCAAAGGATCGGCGGACTTAGCGGCGCGTCCCCCGAACGAACTGAACCGACCCCACTGCTGAACCATGAGACATCGGATCACCTCCTTTCGCTTGTTGAAACACCGTGACCAGAACTGGCCACGACCTCAATGTGAATCGTCCTGGATCGTAATTCAAGTCTTGTAATGTTCGGTAAAATCGACGATTCTCTTCCGCCTGTTGCTTGTCAGCGCCCGAATGCGGCGCGCAGCTCTTCTTTTGCCTTTTCCAGCACCTTTTTCTGTTTCGGCGGCAGATCCTTGCCGGCGCGATTGATATAGAAGGTCAGCATCGACATCGCCGACTGGAAAGGCCTGCCTTTACGGCGATGGCTGTGCTCGGCCGAACGCTTCAGCGAGAGCGCGATCGCTTTCGGGTCGTCGCGCGTGAAGACATCCTTTTCGAGGTCGAGCGCGTCCGAATGCTCGGTGACGTCCTGCGACCATTTATGCGCGGCTGCCATCGCTCAGTGCCGCTTGAAATATTGCACTTCGCGCTCGTGCTTCTCGGCACCTTCGCGCGTGTCGAAGGTGCCGAGGTTGCGGCGTTTATGCGTCTTGGGATCGACCTTGCGCGAATAGAGCCGGTATTCGCCCGATTTGAGCTTGCGGATCATCTCTCGTCTCCTCGCGCCAAAAACGTGCGAGACGGCGATGTTATCCCCGGCAATCCTCGATCACGCGGCCGATTTCCGCGTAAGGCGGCACCACCAGAGGCGCCGCGCCGGCGCGGTCGATCACGAACCGCCCGCGGCTGAACGCCATCGCATCGAGCATCGCATCGCTCGGGGCGAGCTGGCTCGCGACATAGCCGGCATCGCCGCCCGTCGCGCGCAGCGGGATCGAGCGCGTCAGCGTCGTCGTGCGGATCGTCGCGGCGTCGCCGGCACCCGGCACCGACAAATACAGCGCGCCGCGCATGCGATCGCAGCGCAGGGTGAGCAGCGCATCGGCGCCGACCGGGCCGAACAGGGCGATCGAGCCCACGCCGTCCTTGCGATAGGCCCAGTCGCCCGGCGTGAACGGCCATTGGTTCCAGTCGGATGCGAGCGGCGGCGTGACAACCGGCGGTGGGCTCGGCTTCACGACGGGCGGCGGCGCGGGTCGTACGACCGGCGGCGGCGCGGGCGGCGGCACGCAACCGGCGAGCAAGAGGGCGGCGGACGTTGCGACGGCGGCGAACTTGTAGCGCATCGACCGACCATGGCCGCGCGCGCTACGCGCCTCAACCCCAAAGCGCCATTCGGGCGTGGATCGGCGACGTACGCCGCGCTACGATCGTTTCGCATTCAACCGCGAGAGGGCAAAAGTGGCCGAAACGAGCATCCAGCCCCTGGTGGCGGCGACCCTGGACACGACGATGAAGGTTCGGGGCCGCGACGGCGGCAAGACGATCGGCACGCTCCACGCCTTCATGGTACACAAGAGATCGGGCCGGGCGATGTACGCGGTGCTGAGCCTTGGCGGCTTCCTGGGCGTCGGCAAGCATTTCTACGGGGTTCCGATCCAGCTGCTCGCCTATGACCTCGCCGCCGATGCCTATGTCGCCAGTGTCGAGCCCAAGACGCTGGAGGGAGGCCCCAATTGGTCGGGCACCGCGCCCGATTTCGATCAGGCCTATGCCGACCGTCTGGCGAGCTATTACGGCGCGGACAAACAGGATCTGACGGTCGGGTAGAGCGGCGTCCGTGATTTCCGAATCACGCACGCCGCTCTAATTGCTTGTGGTCGCATCGCTTTTTGCGGAAAACCGGCGCCCACTTTTCCGCGCGATGCTCCAGGTCAACCGGTCAGGCTCTTCGCGAACGCCTGCCAAGCGGGCGTCATGTTGAGCACGATGCGCACAAGCTGCGTCACGAGGAAAAACGCGCCACCCCATTTCGTCGCGGCGTGCAACCGGCCCAATGTGCGCAAATCATAGGCTACCAGCGCGACCAGCAAGACATCGGTGAGAACCATGCCGCCTAATGCGGGCGTTAGCGGCACGTGGGTGAAACGAGTCACGCGCGCGAGCGGCGTCGTCAGAATGGCCAGCGTCCCCAGCAGCATCAGCCGCTTGTGCCAGGCCGACCGTTTGCGCTTCGCGACCGCCCATGCGGTCAGGACGGCGAAGGTCAGGATCGCCCCCAGCGGAAAGATAAGCGGCGGCCCCTGTGGCGGCAAATGCGCTGCGGCGGTGACCTGTTTGGTGATGATCGCCGTCGTGATACCCAGCGGCACCATCGCCACGGCGACCAACGCCACAGCGGGTCCGACAATGCGGTGCACATCGGTGCGGCCCGCCGAGACCAGCCCGGTCTGAAATGCGTAGAGCAGCATCCAGAGCGTGAAGACCGCGCCATGAACGTGGACCAGCAGTGACAAACGCGGACCCGCGAACACACTCGACAGATAATAAGACGGTGCAAATCCGACGAACGTCGCGACAATCATTGCCGCCGCCATGCCGACGAAAAACCGTCGTTCGTTGCTCAACCGTTCGCCAACACGCCCCGCGACCGTCGCCATGCCGATGTCCCCTTATGTGCCCGGAAGGTCAGGGATTCCCATGCGAAAACGATAGGACAGAAACGACATTGACCGCGGCTCGGCGCGAATATGGCGTATGCAGCGATCACAACACGCCGTCATGCCGGTCACGGTTAGGAAGGTGGCACAGACGGCCCGTTATGCGAACTGCGGGATACCTTTCTATCGCCGGCTCCCGCTACCGAACTTCTTCTGTACTTTCCCGTACCGCGTCTTGCGCGTGCCGGGTTTGCCCTCGTTCGAGCGGCCCATCACCGGCGGCAGGACGCGGTCGTCGGCAGGCAATCCGAGTTCCTCGGCTTCCAATGCACGGATCTCGTCACGCAGGCGCCCGGCTTCCTCGAACTCGAGGTCCGATGCGGCCTTGCGCATCTTCTTTTCGAGCTCCTCGATATAGGCCCGCAGATTGTGCCCAACCATGTGCGGACGGTCCTCGTCGATCGGGACCGTGACCTGGTCCTTCGACGCGACGTGGGCGATGATGTCGCCGATATTGCGCTTGATTGTGGTCGGCGTGATGCCGTGTTCGAGGTTATAGGCCTGCTGCTTCTCGCGCCGCCGGTTGGTCTCGTTGAGCGCGCGTTCCATGCTGCCGGTCATGCGATCGGCGTAGAGGATAACCCGTCCCTCGACGTTGCGCGCCGCGCGGCCGATCGTCTGGATCAGCGACGTCTCCGAGCGCAGAAAGCCTTCCTTGTCCGCGTCGAGGATTGCGACCAGCCCGCATTCGGGAATGTCGAGCCCTTCACGCAGCAGGTTGATCCCTATCAGCACGTCATAGACACCGAGCCTAAGATCACGGATCAGCTCGATTCTCTCCAGCGTCTCGACGTCGGAATGCATGTAGCGGACCTTGACGCCCGCTTCATGCATATATTCGGTCAGGTCCTCGGCCATCCGCTTGGTCAAGGTGGTGATCAGTGTGCGATAACCCAGCGCAGTGGTCTTGTTGCACTCCTGGATGACGTCCTGAACCTGCTCCTCGACCGGGCGGATTTCGACCGGCGGATCGATCAGGCCGGTCGGGCGGATGACCTGTTCGGCGAACACGCCGCCGGTCTGCTCCATCTCCCACCCCCCCGGCGTCGCCGAGACATAGGTGGTCTGCGGGCGCATCGCGTCCCATTCGTTGAAGCGTAGCGGCCGATTGTCGATGCAGGACGGCAGGCGGAAGCCGTATTCCGCCAGCGTGATCTTTCGCCGGTGGTCGCCGCGCGCCATACCGTTGATCTGGCCGATCGTCTGGTGGCTCTCGTCGACGAACAGCAAGGCATTCTCGGGCAGATATTCGAACAAGGTCGGCGGCGGCTCGCCCGGCAGGCGCCCGGTCAGGAAGCGCGAGTAATTCTCGATCCCGGCACAAGATCCCGTCGCCGCAATCATTTCCAGGTCGAAGTTGGTACGCTGTTCGAGCCGCTGCGCTTCGAGCAGCTTGCCCTCGATTTGCAATTCCTTGAGCCGCTCGGCGAGCTCGTGCTTGATCGCCTCCATCGCCTGTTTGAGCGTTGGCCCGGGGGTCACGTAATGCGAATTCGCGAACACGCGGACATAGTTCAGGCTGGCGACCTTCTTGCCGGTCAGCGGATCGAACTCGGTAATCTCCTCGATATCGTCGCCGAAGAACGACACCCGCCAGGCGGTGTCCTCGTAATGCGACGGGAAGATTTCCAGCGTGTCGCCCTTCACCCGGAAATTGCCGCGCTGGAACGCCGCGTCGTTGCGCTTGTACTGGAGCGCGACGAGCTTGCGCACAATCTCGCGCTGGTCGACGGTCTGGCCCTTTTTGAGGTCGAAGATCATCGCCGAATAGGTCTCGACCGAGCCGATACCATAGAGACAGCTGACCGAGGCGACGATGATCACGTCGTCGCGTTCGAGCAACGACCGCGTCGCCGAATGGCGCATGCGGTCGATCGATTCGTTCACCGAGCTTTCCTTCTCGATGTACGTATCGGACCGCGGCACGTACGCCTCGGGCTGGTAATAATCGTAATAGCTGACGAAATATTCGACCGCATTGTCGGGGAAGAAGCTCTTGAACTCGCCATAGAGCTGGGCTGCCAGGATCTTGTTGGGCGCGAGGATCAGCGCCGGCCGCTGCAACGTCTCGATCACCTTGGCCATGGTGAAGGTTTTGCCCGACCCGGTCACGCCAAGCAGCACCTGGTCGCGCTCACCCGCCAGCGCTGCCTCGGTCAGTTCCTTGATCGCGCTGGGCTGATCGCCCGACGGTTCGTAATCGCTGACCAGCTTGAACGCCTTGCCACCTTCGACCTTCTCCGGCCGCTCGGGGCGGTGCGGGATGAAGGACTGGCCGGTTTCGGGCTCGGCCAAGCTGGTGCGAATCTGGATTGCCATAGTCCTCGAATATGGTGACTCTGCAGCCAAGCCGCAACAAAGCGGGAACGGGCCGCGCCGTACGATAACAGGAGAACAACAGATGCGTTCCACCCCCTTGATCCTCGCCACCACCGCATTGGCCCTCGCCGCGTGCGGGAAGACCAGCTCGACGACCATCACGACGAACGCGGCGACAGGCACCGTCACGACCACCGACGACGCGCCTCCCTCCGCCGCAGCGCTCGGACTGAAACCGGGCAAATGGGAGACCAAGGTCGTGGTCACCGACCTCAAGATGAGCGGGATGCCGGCGGGGATGACCGTTCCCAAGCCGGAGCCGGTGACCACCACTACCTGCATGACTCCCGAACAGGCGGCGAAGGGTCCGGGTGACCTGCTGAAACAGGCGAATGCCGACTGCACGATCAACAGCAGCACCTATGCCGGCGGCAAGATCGCGATGGACATGAATTGCAAGCTGCCGACCGGCACGATGGCGATGAAGACGACCGGCACCTATACGGCTACTTCGATGAGTTCGGACGCCGAGGTCAGCATGACGGGCAAGGCGTCGATGACCCAGAAAGTGCATAGCGAGGCGCATCGCGTCGGCGAGTGCAGCTGATCGCTAAACTCCCCTCCCGCTTGCGGGAGGGGAATTGCTGCGTCCTAATCCGTGCGCCGATAGGCGACGCGCCACATCACCACGGCGATGCCGGCCGACATCATGCCCATGACCAGCGCTGTGGCGACGCCGCTCGCCCAGCGGAACAGCAAAGTGCGCGCGTCCATCGCGGGCATTTCGATCAGGCCGTAAATCCAGGTCTGCCCGCCCAGGAAGACGACGAAGCCGATCGCCGCCCCGAGCAGCGCCGCGCTGACCGGCCCACGGCGCCCCGCGGCGTGAAGCAATATCCAGGGAAAGGCCGCAAGCGCCGTGATGGCGAGCGCGGTCAGCACCGAGCCGATGACCAACGCAAGCGCCAGCGTGCCGATCGCGAAGGTGCCGCCGAACAGCATCAGCAGGACGGCGATCGCGCCGCCCATCAATCCACCCGCGCCGATCGCCAGCCCGATCCGATCGAGCGACGTTTCGTAGCGGCGTCGTTGCGCCATCATTCGGGACATTGCGACCCCCCTCCGCGGCGCCTCATAGCATCGGGCGCGACCGACCCCAAGCGGTCACGCGACGCATCGCGGGACATTAGCGCAGCGACGAAACCGCCGGCGTGTCGAGGCAGCGCAACAGCGCATCTCGTGCCATCGCCGGGCGCACCGGCTGGGGTGCAAAAGCGGGCACCTCCATCGTCCGACCGATCCGCACTGCGGAAAAGCCGCGTTGTCCGGTGCACGCTTCCGCCGCCGCCAGCAGGCGCGGCGGCGTGTCCCAGCCTTCATAAGAGAGCCGGAACGTCCCCCAGTGGATCGCGATCGCCTGCGCCGCGCCGAGGCGGCGATAGACCTCGACCGCGTCGACCGGACCAACATGACTGCCGGCCGCCATCTGGCCGGCGGTGAAGCGGAACGCGCCGATCGGAATGAGCGCGAGCCGGATCGGACCATAGGATGCCGCCTGGTCCGCCCATTGAAGATCGCCCGCGCCCGTATCGCCGGCGAAGAATAGATTGCCGCCCGGCAGCCGCACGACGAACCCCGACCATAGCGCGCGATTGCGATCGGCGAACCAGCGGCTGTCCCAGTGATGGCTGCGATTGACGATGACGCTCACACCCGGCCGCACCGCGATTTCGCCGCCCCAATCGAGCGCACGCGCGGGCACGCCCGCCTGGCCGATCACGCTGTCATTGCCCAGGCTGGTGACGATCAACGGGCGGTCGCGGTCCCACAGTTTCTTGAGCGTCGCGAGGTCCATGTGATCATAATGATCGTGGCTGACCAGCACGAGGTCGATTCTGGGCAGATCCGCGAACCGGATACCCGGCTCGGCGACCCGTGTCGGCCCGATCCCGAACGGCCCCGCATTTGTGCTCCACACGGGATCGGTCAGGATGTTGAGCCCGTGCGTCTGCACCAGCACAGTAGCATGCCCGACCCAGGTCGCGAGCATACGCTCCCCTTCGACGCGAGCCGGCGGCCGCGCGGCCTTTACCACAACATCATCCGGCCAGCGGGGGCGATCATCGCGGCCGGTCACATACCGCAGCATCGTCCCCATGCCGCCCGGCGGCGACAGCGCATCATCGGTGCCGTCGGGATTGAAAAATCGCTCGCCATCGAAATGGCCGCTCACGGCCCCACGATAATAACGCGCGTCGAGAAAATCGGGGATGATCGCGATCGCCAGGCACAAGGACACGATCAGCCAGAGCAGCCCAGCACCAACGCGTTTCACCCACCGCATCCGCGCCCTCTACCCTATGCGACGCGCCGAGCAAGTCCCGCGGGTTGGGGGCGCCTAACGCTCAAGGACACCGACGACTGAATCATGAGCCCGAGAAGCGGGCGCTATCGCTACAGGGATTAAACGGCAGTTATGGGTGGTAAGCAGTCGTTGGGCTGGCCGGGTTTGGGTGGAAGCCTCGCTCTAGCTCATCAATTTAAAAAGTGGCGGGCCAAGCGTCAGCAGGCCGATCATGCCTGCCGCCAGCGAAGCGGCCAGCACGGCCCCAGCCGCCAAGTCCTTTACTCTTCCAATGGACGGATCAAACTCGGGACTGACGCGGTCACAAAGTTCCTCAACGGCCGTGTTCATGGCTTCGGTTACCCAGACGAGGGCAATCGCAAGGACGAGCCATCGCCAATCGTTCAGGGATATGTGAAGTGCGATGCCCGCAACGATTACGGTGACTGAGGCCGCGAGATGCAACCACGCATTATGCTCGTCTTGCACTAACCAGCGGAGGCCGCGACCTGCATATATGAAGCTCTTCAGTCGAGCGCGTGTGCTGAAGCCAGTCTTCTCAAGCTGTGCGGTAGGTTCGTCCGGCATAGCTGCGAATTCGCACCGACGTTAATTGGTTGCAATCGAGTTTCGCGCTGGACCACGACGGCAGTTTATGAGTCGTTTGCCGACAGTCCGCTTCACGGCTCAGCCCTGGTCCTCATAGGCGAATTGCAGGATGCCCCAATGGCGGCCCTGGACGGCGATCGAGGCGATCACCTGTTTGAGCAGCAACACGCTGCCGTCGGCGACCTGGCGTCGGTAGGCCTTGAGGCAGAAAGGGTCGGTGATCTTGCACTGTTGCTGGGTCTCGGTGAACTCGAACATCATCCCGCAGCGTGCATATTCCGTGTTCCATGCATCGTCGCCCGGTCGCTGCGCGTGCGATCGCTCGGGCATCGCCACCGCGCCGAAGCCGTTACGGTCGCTGAAGCTCATCCCGAAAAAGCCTTTGTAACTCCGCGCCCGTTCCTGTTGCGGGCGCGCCGCGGGGATGATGAATGGCTGGACCGGGTGGCTGAACAGCGGCGGATTGGTCCCCGGGATCGGGTCGTAGGTATCGCGAAACAGATCGGCCATAGAAATCCTGCCCTCGGCCACCGCGCGGGTCAGCGCCTCCGATACCTGTTTCGCCGCCTCGAGCCCGAACGCGATGTACGGCGAATCGATCATCTCCACACCGCTCTCGGCGAAATGCTGGAGCAAGGTGTTGGTGTCGTCGCTGACCGTGGTCACGCGCTCCGACAAGCGCTGGAGCCCATCGGCATTGGCGCCCGACGTGGCGGACAGCGCGCCCAGGCCGGTGCGGATGTTGCCAACCGAGTCGACCATCGATCCGATGCGGTCGCTGACGCGCTCGCTCGACATCGACAGATCGCGCATCAGCACGCCGAGCCGGTCGACCAGTTCCTCGATATCCTTGCTGCCCTGATGCGCGGTCTTCGCGGTATCCACGCCATGCGCGACGCGGTCGAGCATGCCGGCCGCCTCGCCCGCCAGCGCACCGATCGAGCGTTCGATCGTCTGCGTTGCCGCCGCGGTTTCCTGCGCCAGTTTCTTGACCTCGCCGGCGACGACCGCGAAGCCGCGCCCGGCATCGCCGGCGCGGGCCGCCTCGATCGTCGCGTTGAGCGCGAGCAGATTGGTCTGGCTGGCGATTCCGCTGATCACTTGCGTGACGTGGCTGACCGAGGCGAGCGCCTCGTTGAACGCGCCCAGACTGGCGTGAATGCGGCTAACCTGGTCGATCAGGTCGACGACATTGATCGAGGCGTCGGACAGTTGGCGCGTCGAATCCTCGATCACCAGTCGGGCGGCCGCGCTGCTGCGCCGTGCTTCCTCGGCCGCACGCGCGACATCGGTGCCGTCATCGGCCAAGCGCACGGCTTCGCCGCCGATCGTGTCGATCGTCGCCGCCTGCGCGGTCACGCGCTCGGCCAGTTCGGTAATGTCCGCCTGCAGGTCGAGCGTACGGATGCCGAGCTCGCCCGACATCTTGGCTGCCTTCCGTACCGTTGCTGCGATGTCCAAACGCGTACCCCCTGAAATCCCCCGCTTCCAGCGACTAAACGGCTAGGGTTAAGGAAGCTTTAGGGCTGTTTGGCGGGGGCAGAATACCAGCCGGCCGCGCCGGCGATCACCGCCACGGCCGCGGCCAGCCATAAGGCGGCATGAAAAGCCTCGATCGACACGCCGCGCCCGCCGCCCGTCAAAACCAGCCCGATCAGCGCGACCGCGACCATGCCGCCGATCCTGGCGGTCGCATTGTTCACGCCCGACGCGGCGCCGGCATGGTGGCGGTCGACCGACGCCATCACCGCGTTGGTCAGCGGCGCGACCGCCGCGGTCATACCGATACCGATCAACAGCATCGACGGCAGGATATGCGGGATGAACTCGATCGCCGCGCCGGGAATGATCCGCATTGCGGCGAACCCGGCCGCGACCAGCATCGGCCCCGCCGCCAGCATCCAGCGCGCGCCGATCCGCTCGGCCAGCGCGCCCGCCGCGCGCGATCCGGCGCCCATGATCAGCGGCAAGGGCAGGATCGCCGCACCCGCTGCGGTCGCGCGCCACCCGGTCGAGATCAACAGATAGGGAAGCAACAGCAATACCCCGCTCAGCGCCGCGTAGAGCAGGAAGGTCAGCACGGTGATCGCGCTGAAGCTTCGCGTGGCGAACAGGCCGAGCGGCACCATCGCGCGCGAGCCGCATCGGCTTTCCCACCACAGGAACGCCACCGACGCGGCCGCGCCCCCCGCAATATAATATACCGCACCCTGGCCGCCGGACGTGGCGATCGTCAGCCCCCAGACCAGCAGGCCGAGCCCAATCGTGGCGAACGCACCGCCCGGCCAATCGGGTTTCGCCGCCTCTGGATCGTGCCCGCCCTCGACCGTGACCACCGCAAGGATGGCGGCAGCGATCGCGATCGGCACGATCAGGCCGAACACCCAGCGCCAGCCGGCGACATCGACCAGCCAGCCGCCGACGATCGGCCCGATCGCCGCGCCGATCGCGCCCGCGGCCGCCCAGGTGCCGATCGCCTTGGCCCGCGCTTCGCCCTCGAAATCGGCGCCGAGAATCGCCAGGCTCGCCGGCGTCAACAGCGCCGCGCCGATCCCTTGCGCGATGCGTGCCGCGATCAGCCAGCCGAGCGTCGGCGCCACCATGCAGCCGATCGAGGCAAAGGCGAACAGCGACAGCCCGGCCAGGAATATCGTCTTGCGCCCGAGCGAATCCGCCAGCGCGCCGCCGATCAGGACCAGCGCCGACAAGGGCAGCATATAGCCGTTGACGATCCACTGGATGCCCGCCGCGTCGGCATCGAGTGCCTTGGCCATCGCGGGCAAAGCGACATTGACCACCGATCCGTCGATCATCGCGACGCTCGATCCCAGCACTGTCGCCCACAAGGCGCCCATGCCGGCCTTGCGGGGCCCGGCGCGCGTCACGCCTGCCAATATCCCGCCATCAACTCGCTCGCCCAATCGGGCTGACGCACCTCGCCGCGCGGCAGGAATTCGCGCATCACCGGCTTGAGGTCGATCACCGGCGTACCGTCGATCGCGTCGAGCCCGCGGACGTGGAGCCGCGTGCCCTCGACTTTCTCGATCGCGCAGATCGTGACGCCGATCCGGTTGGGCCGGTTCTTGCCGCGTTGCGCGAAGATGCCGACCAGCGGCCAATCGGCGCGGTTGCGGGGGTGGCGCGCACCGGTCTCGATCCTGTCCGGCGGGACGCGATCGAACACAAAGGCGATCTCGACATGGCTGAAGTCATCGAGCCCGGCCAAAGCCTCGGGCCCGAAGCGCGGTTCGAGCTTGATCACTGTGGTTTCGCGATCCCAATCGTCGTCGACCGCTTCCGCGCGCCCGCCGCGTACATAGGCGATCGGCTCGATCTCGAAGGCCATGCCCGTCTCCCTACCATGCGCCAGCAACCGCGAGCACTACGCCGATCGCAGCCGGCGGCAACCCCACGGAAGCCGGCCGATCGGAACGCTCACGCCTCGTGGGCCTGAACCGTGCTCGCCAGGAATTCCAGGATCGCCGCTTCGTCTTTGCCCTTGGGACCCCGGCCGACGCGGACCAGCACCGCGCCGAACGCCATCATCGCCAGCGGAATGCCACCGAATGGCCCCCAGAATGAGACCGGCGCCCCATTGATCGCGGAAATACCGGCAACCACGAGGAAGATCGACAGGAAGCCGAACCAGAAGACCATGAAGCACGCCACGTTCCTTGCTTGTCCGATCCTGCCCTCGATCCGCGTCCCGCTACCGTCCGGCTGCATCGTGGCGGTCAGCCGGACGTTCATGTTGGTCCGGATATTGGGCCGATAGACGAACAGCATCATGTCCTGTTCGCTGCCATGCCCGGTGACGCCGGCCTTGGGCTTTGCCTTCTCATCGCCCAGCACGGCGCGCAGCTTCGTGGCCAGTGCCACCGGGTCGAGCGGAGAGTGGAGGACGATCTTCCGGCTCATGCTAATCCTCCCTATGCGCAGCATGGGGAGGGGGACCAGCCGAAGGCTGGTGGAGGGGAAAAATCCCGCACTCCGCCACGATCAGACGGGTCACAGCATCCAAGTCGCTCAACACATCCGCCGCTGCGATTCGAAGAGTACGGATTCCCCGACCCGCCATCCAGGCGTCGCGTTTGACGTCCCGCTGTGGTTGGTCTCCGCGGTTGTGCACCTCACCGTCGACCTCGATCGCGAGCTTGGCAGACGGGCAATAGAAATCGAGCGAGTACAAACCGATTGGATGTTGATGCCTGAAACGCAATCCGTCGGGCCGGCCACGCATCCACTGCCACAGAACGATCTCCGGCAGCGTCATTTCCCGACGAAGCTTTCTCGCGCGTTCGACCGTTTTTCTAGGTGGCGGCATTTCCCCTCCACCGCCTTCGGCGGTCCCCATCCCCATCCCCATCTGAGATGGGGAGGATTAAGTAGATCCTACCTCACGCTCCTTCCAGCAACTTCATCTTTCGCGATCTTCTCCCGCCACACCAACGGCGCCAGCTGGTGGACGTTGTTGCCCTCGCTATCCACCGCGACCGTCACCGGGAAATCCGCAACTTCGAACTCGTAGATCGCTTCCATCCCCAGATCCTCGAACCCGACGACCTTCGATCCCTTGATCGCCCGCGCCACCAGATAGGCCGCGCCGCCGACGGCCATCAGATAGGCCGATTTGGCATCCTTGATCGCCTCGGTCGCGGCCGGACCGCGTTCGGCTTTGCCGACGCAGGCGAGCAGGCCCTGATCGAGCATCATGCGCATGAACTTGTCCATCCGCGTCGCGGTTGTCGGGCCAGCCGGGCCGACGATCTCCTCCCCGACCGGATCGACCGGACCGACATAATAGATCACCCGGCCCCTGAAGCTGACCGGCAGGTCCTCGCCCCTGGCCAGCATGTCGGCGATGCGCTTGTGCGCGGCGTCGCGGCCGGTCAGCATCTTGCCGTTGAGCAGCAAGCGGTCGCCCTGTTTCCAGCTCTGCACGACCTCAGGGGTTAGCGTGTCGAGGTCGACGCGGATCGCCGCCTTGTCCGGCGTCCAATTGACGTCCGGCCATTCGTCGAGCTTCGGCGCTTCGAGATAGGCCGGACCCGAACCGTCGAGCGTGAAATGCGCGTGGCGCGTGGCAGCGCAATTCGGGATCATCGCCACCGGCTTGCCCGCGGCATGGCACGGCGCATCCATGATCTTGACGTCGAGGATGGTCGACAGCCCGCCCAGCCCCTGTGCGCCGATGCCGAGCGCGTTGACCTTGTCGAAAATCTCGATGCGCAGCGCCTCGATATCGGTCTTCGGTCCGCGCTCCTTGAGGCTCGCCATGTCGATCTGTTCCATCAGCGCCTTTTTGGCGAGCAGCACGCAATGCTCCGCCGTGCCGCCGATGCCGATGCCGAGCATGCCCGGCGGGCACCAGCCGGCGCCCATTTGCGGCAGCATCTCGAGGACCCAGTCGACGATCGAGTCGGACGGGTTCATCATCTTGAACTTGGACTTGTTCTCCGACCCACCGCCCTTGGCCGCGACGTCGACCGACACCCGGCTGCCCGGCACCATTTCGACATGGAGCACGCACGGCGTGTTGTCCTTGGTATTGCGCCGCGTGAACGCCGGGTCGGCCAGCACCGACGCGCGCAACTTGTTCTCCGGGTTGAGGTATGCGAGCCGCACGCCCTCATCGACGACCTCCTGCATCGAGCGGGATGTGTCGTCGAGGCGGCAGTCCATGCCCCATTTGACGAACACGTTGACGATTCCGGTATCCTGGCAGATCGGCCGGTGCCCCTCGGCGCACATGCGCGAGTTGGTCAGGATCTGCGCGATCGCATCCTTCGCTGCGGGCGACTGCTCCGCCTCATAGGCGGTCCCGAGCGCGCGGATGTAATCCATCGGGTGGTAGTAGGAGATGAACTGGAGCGCGTCGGCGACGCTCTCGATCAGATCGGCTGCGCGAATGGTGGTGGTCATGAACGGGCCCTCTAGCGCCGAGCGCGGCGATGAAACAAGAAGGCGCGATGAAACTCCCCAAGGCCCTCGCTTTCGACGTGTTCGGCACGGTGGTCGATTGGCGCAGCGGAATCGCGCGCGACGCGGCGCCATTGCTGGAGACCCTTGGCCGTAGCGATATTACGCCCGAGGCCTTCGCCGACGGCTGGCGCGCCCGCTACCAGCCGGCGATGGCGCGCGTGCGGTCGGGCGAGCGGCCCTTCGTCATTCTCGACGTGCTTCACCGAGAGACGCTCGAGGACATGCTGGCGAGCCTCGACATCGATCCCGCCGCATTGGGCGACGAGCGGATACACGATTTGACGCTGGCCTGGCACCGGCTCGATCCCTGGCCAGACGCAGTCGCCGGGCTGACACGGCTCAAGGCGCGGTTCCCGATCGTGACGCTGTCGAACGGCAATATCGCGCTGATGCTGGATATGGCGCGCCGCGCCGCCCTGCCGTGGGACGCGATCCTCGGCGCCGAGGTCAGCGGCCGCTACAAACCCGATCCCGAAGCCTATCTGGCGACCGCGCGACAGCTTGCCGTTAAGCCCGACGAATTGTGCCTAGTCGCCGCGCATCATAGCGATCTCGCCGCGGCACGATCCGCCGGGCTGATGACCGCCTATGTCGACCGCCCGATGGAATATGGCGGCCGCCCGGCGCCTGATCGCGGGTTCGCATCCGATTGGGAATGGAGCGTCGCGAGCCTGATCGAATTGGCAGATCTCCTCGGCGCATGACCTCAATCGAAGCGTGTCCTCAGTTCTTCCGCGTGTAGATGAGCTTGCCCGTCGCGCAGCCGCCGGCGGACCAATAGCCAATAGGATGCCCCGGTCATCGCGCCAAGAACGGTCATGAGAGTCTGCATTGCCATTACGCCGGCGAAATTCCCCGGCTCTTCCGCGATTAGGTGCCACAAGAGAAAGGCCGCGCTCGGAAGCCCGATCATGACGGCTCCCGCCAGGGTGTGGCGCCACAAATCGACCTCGCCGCGCCGCCTCTGAAGCCAACGTATCGGCAAGCCCACTATCAATTGCATCGTCCAGAGAGCGGGCAGAAATAACAGCAGCGCAAACCAGCGTGGCTTCGCGATGCCGAGCAGCACGGTTAGCAATGCTGCGGGAATCGGCGCCAACACGAACGCCCAAAACGGATTCATTCTTCCCATAGCGGCATCATGCCGAAGGGCGGGCCCGTCTTCTAGGGCTGCTTGCGCTTGCTACACCGCCGAAGTCCGCAGCTGCCCCTCATAATCCCGCTTGCCAATCGGCACGCCGCGCGAGCGCAGGATGTCGTAGGCGGTGACGGCGTGAAAATGGAAATTGGGCAGCGAGAAGGAGAGGATGAAGGTCTCCGCAGTGAAGGCGAGCCGGCGCGGGCCGATCTGCAGATCGAGTTCCTTGCCCGCGCAGGCATCGATCTCTTCGCGCGCGAACGCCTGTAGCATCGCCTCAGCGCGGCCGACCATCGCCTGCAAATCGGCGAAGGGCATCGCGCCGACCAGCCCTGGCGGATCGAACACTCCGGTCCGCAACGTCTCCACGCCCCAGGCGGCATGGTGCGACAGCGCTTCGATCTGGAAATGGAACGGCGCCATGTCCGGGTAGAGCCGCGCGGTGACGAACTCGTCGGGATCGGTACCGACGTTCTCGCAATGCCGCGCCGCGCGATCGAGGAAGCCCGCAACCGCACGCACCGTCTGCAGGAAGGTCGGCACGCTAAGGTCGTAGAGCGATGTCGCCATCGGATCAGTCCCGCCCCTCGGGCGCACCCAACGGGAAATAATGCCGATAGGGCCGCGCCTCATCGAGCGCGCGGGCGTAGCTTGGACGCGCGAGCAGGCGATCGCGATAGGCCCACACGTTGGCGAACGACTTGGGGATCGCATGGCTCCAATCGGCGTAGAGCAATGCCGGCGCCGCCGCGCAATCGGCCAGGCTGAACGCGTCACCCGCGGCCCATTCGCGCTCCGCCAGGTGCTTGTCGAGCACGGCATAGGCAGTGTCGAGCGCGCCGTGCCATCTGGCATCGTCCTTCGCCTCGCGGCCAAGTGCGCCATAGACAAGACGTTGCTGCGGATAGCTGACATAATTGTCGAAGAATCGGTCCCACATCCGCGCTTCGACGGCAGCGATGGGATCGCCGGGGATCAACGGCTTATCGGGATATTTTGCGTCCAGATATTCGATGATGGTGGTGGTCTCGAACACCACCCGCCTGTCGCTTTCGTCGGCTCCATCGGTCAGCAGCGGAAACCGCCCGATCGGCCACAGCGCGGCGAACTCGCTTGCCACCGGCTCGCTGCCGTCGAGCATCACTTCCTCGAACGCCACGCCCTTTTCGTAGAAGGCTGTCTTGGCCTTCTGGCAGTAGGACGAGAAAGGATGCGCGTAGAGCTTCAGGGTCACGTCACTTTCCCTTCGCCAGCACGATGTGGAGAGCGCGCTCACCCATCACCTGCTCGGTCGGGGCGTAGCCGAGCGCGCGCAGGTCGATCCCCTCGAACATCGCCTCGCCCTGCCCCAGCACGACCGGCGACACGGCGTAATGGAGTTCGTCGATCAACCCCGCCTGCAGATATTGCCGCACGATCGACACCCCGCCGCCGATCTTGACGTCGAGATCGCCGGCCGCGGCTCGCGCCTGCTCAAGCGCACTCTCGATCCCGTCCGTCACGAAGATGAAGGTCGTCCCGCCTTCCATCTGGATCGGCGAATGCGGATGATGGGTCAGGATATAGGTCGGCGCATGATACGGCGGATTGTCGCCCCACCAGCCCTTCCAGTCGGTGCCGTTCCACTCGCCGCGGATCGGGCCATACATGTTGCGGCCTAGGATGAACGCGCCGAACCCGGTCATCGCACGCTCGCCGAAATCGTTATCGATCCCGGTCTCGCCGTCCCCTTTCCCGATCATCGTCTGGAAGAAGCGCGTCGGGAAGAACCAGCCATGCACCTCGCGGCCGTTCTTGCCGAGCGGATCGTCGAGGCTCTGCTCAGGTCCGGCGCCGAACCCGTCGACCGATAGCGAAAACGCACCGACACGTACCTTGCCCATCATCTCTCTCCTTATGGTTGTTCGACGAAGTCGATCGGCCGCACTTCGATCCCGCCCTTGCCGAACGTGTCGCCGAGATGCGTTCCCGGATGCAGTTTCGCGATCGCGACGGCTTCATCGATATCCGCCGCCTCGATAATGAAGAACGCGCCGAACGGTTCAGGCATTTGTTGGTAGGGACCGGCCGTGTCGGTCACCGCGCCGCCCTCGGCGCGCAGCGTGCGCGACTGTTCGGGCATCCCCAGCGCGCCGATCATCTCGACCTTCCCGCTCGCCTTCAACGCGGCGTCGTGCGGCGCGCAAATCGCGCCGATCTCCTCGAAATCGGCGGGCGTCAGTTCGGCGAAACGCGCCGATTCATAGTGGCAAAGGCACAGGAATTTCACGACATCCTCCTCGCAAGACCGCTTGCATTTCGCAAGCGGTATCTGCATCGGCTAAATTAAGCAGTTGCACTTTGCAAGCAGTTTCCTACATTGCCGCCATGGCCGAAGCGAAACGATCGGGCTGTCCGATCAACCTGACGATGGAGATAGTGGGGGATCGCTGGAGCCTGATCGTGATCCGCGACATCATGTTCGGCAACCGCCGCCATTATCGCGAGCTGCTTTTTCATTCTCAGGAAGGGATCGCTTCCAACATCCTCGCCGATCGACTGAAAAAGCTGGTCGAGCGCGGGTTGCTGACCAAGCGCGACGACCCTAGCCACAAGCAAAAGGCGATCTACAGCCTGACCGAGCCGGCGATTCAGTTGCTACCTGTGCTCGCCCAGATCGGTGCCTGGGGGCGGCGGCATCTGCCGACCACGCCCGAGCTCGCGATTCGGGCGCAATTGCTGGAGGATGGCGGACCGCCTTTGTGGGACGCGTTCATGGACGAGATGCGGCACGAACATCTCGGCGTTCCTCTGCCCGCCGGCCACGATCCGGTGCTGCCGCGCCTGACCGCCGCATACGAGGAATTGGCTAATCGCGCCTGAGCGGCGATAGAGCGCCGATGTTCTGGGAGACTCGCATGCCGTCCGGCCGACCGTTGCGACTATTGACCGCCGCCTTGGCGCTATTCGCGATCGGGGCCGCCGATCGGCCGCAGCGCGTGTTCGACACGCTCGACAACCGGCGGCTGTCGGAAAGTGCCGTCGACCGGCTGGTCCAGCGGATGATGACGGCGAACCACGTCACCGGCCTGGGCGTCGCGGTGATCCGCAAGGGCAAGGTCGTCTTCATCAAGAGCTATGGCTACGCGATCGCCGAGAACAAGACGCCGATGACGCCGGCGACGATCATGCCCGGCGCGTCGCTGACCAAGGCGACCTTCGGCTGGATGCTGATGCAATTGGTCGTCGAAGGAAAAGTCGATCTCGACAAGCCGATCGACCAATATCTGGCCAAGCCATTGCCCGACTATGACGCTTATGCCGACCTCAAGGGTGACGAGCGCTGGCGTAAGCTTACCCTGCGGATACTGATGAACCATAGCAGCGGCTTCGCCAATTTGCGCTTCTTGGAGGACGACAAGAAGCTGCGTTTCCATCGCGATCCGGGCACGCGTTACGGCTATTCGGGCGAAGGCGTGCAATTGGCTCAGTTCGTCCTCGAAAAGGGTCTGGGGATCGACGTCGGCAAGGAAATGCAGGCACGCATATTCGACCGCTTCCGGATGGGCGACACGTCGATGACCTGGCGCGACAACTATGACGGCCGCTTCGCCTATGGCTACACCGCGGACGGCCGGCGTCAGCCTTTTGCGCATCGGCGCAAGGTCGACGTCGCGGGATCGATGGATACGACCCTGGCCGACTGGGCGCGTTTTCTCGCCGCGGTCTCCCGCGGTGACGGGCTGGGGCTGGCCGCGCATACGGCGATGGTCCGCCCCACCATCTTGATCGACAGCCCCACCCAGTTTCCGACGCTGCGCGACGATCGCACCGATCGCTGGAAAGGCATGAAGCTGGGCTATGGCGTCGGCTGGGGCACGTTCGAAAGCCGGTTCGGCCATGCCTATTTCAAGGAAGGGCATGACGACGGCACCGAGAATTACGCGATGTGCGTCGACAAACGGCAGAGTTGCATCCTGCTGATGGCCAACGACAATCGCGCGGCGGCGATCTTCGTGCCGTTGACCAACCAATTGCTCGGACCGGTCGGCCTTCCCGCCGAATGGGAAGGCTACCGGCCCTAAGTTGTTTTCAGCTTCGCTGTCACGGTACCGGCCCGCTCCCCACCCGGCCGCCCATAGAATATCCTGATTGGGAGGCCGAGTGGGGGAGCGGGCCGGTACCGCAATGTTTCTGAACAGACTCAACCGCGCTCGCTGTCGAGCGAGGCCATGCCCTGCGCCGGATATCGGTCGCCGCGCACCGCGTCGCGCGGCACCGCCGCCTCGATCGCGGCAAGGTCCTCGGCGCTGAGCACCACATCGAGCGCGCCCAGAGCTTCCTGCAGCCGCGTGCGCGTCTTCGCCCCTACCAGCGGCACGATGTCCCGCCCCCGCGCGGCGACCCAGGCGATGGCGAGTTGCGCGGTGGTGATGCCCTTGGCATCGGCAATCGCCTTGAGCCGGTCGGCAATCTGCAGATTGGCCTCGACATTGCCCGCCTGGAAACGCGGCGAATGCGCGCGGAAATCGTCCGGCCGCGCCTCGCTCGACGCCTGCCAATGTCCGCTGATCAACCCGCGCGACAGCACGCCATAGGCAGTAACGCCGATCCCGAGCTCGCGCAGTGTCGGCAAGATGCTGTCCTCCGGTCCGCGGCTGACCAGGGCATATTCGATCTGCAGATCGACGATAGGATGTACGGCGGCGGCACGGCGGATCGTCTCCGAGCCGACTTCAGACAAACCGATATGGCGGACATAACCGGCCTGCACCATCTCGGCGATCGCGCCGATCGTCTCCTCGATCGGCACATCGGGGTCGAGCCGTGCAGGGCGGTAGATGTCGATATGGTCGACCCGCAGGCGTTGCAGCGTGTAGTGAAGGAAGTTCTTGGTCGACCGCGGGCTCGCGTCAAAGCCGATGAAAGCACCGGCCGGGTCGCGCAGCCCGCCATATTTGACGCTGAGTTGATAGGCGTCGCGCGGCAGGCCGGCGACCGCCTCGGCGATCAGCATCTCGTTATGGCCCTGACCGTAGAAATCCCCGGTATCGAGCAACGTAACACCGGCATCGAGCGCGGCATGGATCGTCGCGATCGCCTCGTCGCGGTCGGCAGGACCATATGCGCCCGACATGCCCATACAGCCCAATCCGATCGCCGAGGTCATCGGGCCGATATTGCCAAGCTTTCTGTGTTCCATAACTCAAACTCCTGTTCGCACGACGTATATGCGACGGCCAAGATCGTGCGATAAGCCGTGACAACCGGAACGGCCCGTGCGAAATTCCGTACAATGGCTTCACCCAATCTTGACGATTTCGCGCAATTCGCGGCGGTGGCCGAGGCGGGCGGATTTCGCGCCGCCGCACAGACGCGCAATCTTTCCGCCTCGTCTCTGTCCGAGGCGGTGCGTCGACTGGAAAGCGATCTCGGCATCCGCCTGCTCAACCGCACGACGCGTAGCGTCACCCCGACCGAGGCCGGGCGGCGGTTGCTCGATCGGCTGACACCTGTGCTGGCCGAACTCGCGCATGCCGCCGACGACTTGGCGGCGGAAAGCAGCCGGACCAGCGGCACGTTACGGCTCAACGTTCCCGGTATCGTCGCGCGCCATGTCCTGCCGCCGATCGCCGCGCGTTTCCTCGCCGCGCACCCGGGCGTTCGGCTGGAAATCTCCGCGCAGGACGATTTCGTCGACATTCTCGCCGCCGGGTTCGACGCGGGCATACGCTATGAGGAGAGTATCGACCGCGACATGATCGCGGTCCCGATCGGCCCGCGCCGCCAGCGCTTCGTCTGCGTCGCTGCCCCCGCCTATCTTGAGCGTCACGGCACGCCGCGGCACCCGCGCGATCTGTCCGCGCATCAGCGGATCGGCCATCGTTTCGCCAGCGGGCGCATGATCGTTTGGGACTTCGAGCGCGGCGGCCGGCGGTATCGCCTTGCACCGGAAGGCCCGCTGGTTTCCAATTCGATTGAAATGGCGACCGCCGCTGCTGTCGCCGGACTGGGCATCGCCGCGGGATTCCACGAATTCTTTGCCGCCGAACTGGAGCGCGGCTCGCTGGTCGAGATATTGGTCGACTGGATGGAGCCGTTTCCCGGACCCTCGCTTTATTATCACAGTCGCCGCTTGATGCCGGCCCCGCTGCGCGCATTCATCGACTTCATTCGCATGGACGACGCGGGCTGACCGCAGGGTCGTCTCGACCTGGCCAGCTATTTTAGGTCGCGCTGAAAGCACTTCCTAACGTCTTCGCATTAGGGGCGTGGCCATGTCCGTTCGTTCAAGCCGATCTGTGGTCAATGCGACGCGCTCCACGTGGGGGGCGCTGGCGCTTGACGCCGACGCCACGCCGGAGACGATCGAAGCGCGATTGCAGCGCATTGGCGAGTTGGGTGCGGTTTGGCCGTTCGTGCTGTTCGCCCAGTTGCTCGCGCCGTTCGTTGTCGGCCTGATCGCCCATTATACCGGGCATGACGATCTGGTCGGCGTGGCGGCGCTCCGCGGCAGCGTGATCGCCGCGGCGTCGCTTGCCGCTTGGGCCCAGCTCAAGCTGAAGTTCGCGCGCTTCTGGCCGACGCATGTCCAAATCCGCACCCTGGCGCTCTGTTCGGGCGCGCTCGGCGTCGGGCTATTGTCGCTGTTGCCGCTGGTCGCCTCATTTCCGGTGGGCGAATATCATCTCGCCGGATTCATCGCGGTATTCGCCGGCGTGACGATTACCGCGGTCGCGATCCATCCGTTGCGGGCCGCGACCCTGGTCTTTGCCGCCGCGCTTGCCGGCATGGTGCTGCTCCATACCGGCCTCGGTCTGCCGACGGCGATCGCTTTCCTGGCGCTCGCCAGCCTGGCGATCTCGACCGTCCGGCTGGCGCGCAACGACGTCGAACGCAACCGGCTCGACGAGGCCGAGAACAGTTCGGGCCGCCTTGCCGCGCAATTGGTGCGCGAAGTCGAGGATCATGGCGACGGGTGGTTCTGGCAGACCGATCGCTACGGCCAGATCACCTATCTGTCGGCCAAGGTCGGGCGCGAATTCGCGCGGCTCGGCGTCGAACCGGTCGGGGGCCGGCTGAACGACATCTTCCGCATGGATACCGAAGCCGGCGACACCGAGCGCACGTTGAGTTTCCACCTTTCCTCGCGCACCAGCTTTTCCGACTATTCGGTCTGCCCCACCGCCGACGAAGACAGTGAGCGCTGGTGGTCGATTTCCGGCCGGCCGATGATCGACGAACTCGGCCGGTTCCAGGGCTTTGTCGGATCGGGCCGCGATCTCACCGAAAAGCGCCGGTCCGAAGCCGAGATCACGCGGCTGGCGCTGTTCGACGGCCTGACCGGTCTTGCCAACCGCCAGCGCATGCGCGCCTCGCTGGACAAGACGCTGGCGCCGCAATCGGGCCATGCCATCACGTCTTTGTTCCTGCTCGACCTGGATCGCTTCAAGGCGGTCAACGACACGCTCGGCCACCAGATGGGCGACGCGCTGTTGAAGCAGGTTGGGCAGCGGCTGCAGCGGTCGGTCGGCGAGGCCGGTCTGGTCGGCCGTCTGGGGGGCGACGAATTCAAGGTCGTGCTGCCCGGCGAAGGCAATCGAGACCGGCTGAGCGACTTGGCGCGAGCAGTGATCGCATCGCTCTCGCAGCCTTATTTCATCGAAGGATCGTCAATCACCATCGGCTGCTCGATCGGCATCGCGATCTCGCCCGAGGACGGCAACGATTCCGAGACGTTGATCCGCAACGCCGACCTCGCGCTGTACGAAGCGAAGGGCGACGGCCGCGGTGTCCACCGCTTCTTCCGCGGCGAATTGCTCGCCGGCGCTCAATCCAAGAAACAACTCGAAGACGATCTGCGGCACGCCTTGGTCGGCAACCAATTCTATGTCGCCTACCAGCCCGTCGTCTCGACCCAGGGCGAGCAAATTGTCGGCTATGAAGCGCTGATCCGCTGGGATCACCCGACGCGCGGCGCGATCAGCCCGGCCGAATTCATCCCGATCGCCGAGGAATGCGGGATGATCGAGACGATCGGCGAATGGGTGCTGCGAACCGCGTGCCGCGAGGCGGCAGGATGGCCCAACCATGTTCGCGTCGCGGTCAACGTCTCCCCGATCCAGTTCGCCAATCCGGCTTTGCCCGCGATCGTCACCTCGGCCCTGGCCAATTCGGGCCTGGCGCCGCACCGGCTCGAACTCGAGATCACCGAAGGCGTGTTCGTCAACGAAACCGCCAGCTCGGAACAGATGTTCAAGTCGCTCAAGGGGATCGGCGTCCGCCTGGCGCTCGACGATTTCGGCACCGGCTATTCGTCGCTCGGCTATCTGAAGAAAGCGCCGTTCGACAAGATAAAGATCGACCAGAGCTTCGTGCGCGGCGCCGCCGTTCCCGGCAACCGCAACGCCGCGATCATCAAGGCGATCGTGACGCTGGCCAACACACTCTACATGGAAACCACGGCCGAAGGCGTCGAGCACCAGGACGAAGTCGAACTGATCCGCGAACTCGGCTGCAGCCACATCCAGGGTTATGTTTATGGCAAGCCGGCGCGTAGCGAGGAGGTCGTTCGCCAACTGCAGGCCGCCGGCGGGCAGGCCACGCCACTGGGCTACAAGGCGAGCCGCAGCCCGAGATCGACGATGCTGCGCTCGGCCATCCTCGATCTGGGGATCGCCAAGGGCGAGGTGCGCATCCGCAACATCTCGTCGACCGGTGCGCTGATCGACGGCATCGAATTCCCGGTCGACCCGTCGGGCGTCGACGTTCAGATCGAATTGCTCGAAGGGCAGATGTTCCCGGCGACCGTGCGCTGGGCCAAGCACGGCCGCGCGGGCCTCGAATTCGCCCAGAATTTCAACCTGGAGCGGCTCAACGCTCCGGTCCCGGCGAGCAAGATCCGCAAGGCGAGTTGAGCGGCGCGGTCACCGGAGTGACCGCGCGCATTGGCTATTGCTTCGGAGCAACGGACGGCGGCGATACCGATGCCGGCGGAGGCGGAGGCGGAGGCGGAGGCGGTGGCGGCGCGTCGCATCCGGGCGGCGGCGGACCGTCATGACCCGGACCCGCGCCACCGGGACCATGCCGCTCCCCGGGTCCGCCCCGGCGCGGCCCATGGGCGAAGAACGGCCCGACTGCGCGCACGCGTCCATTGCCGTCGACCAGGAAGGACGCGTGCAATTGGCCGTCGTCATAGCGACCCTGGACCAGCAGATCCTGCCCCGCCGTCACCGCATTGTCGCCGTCGCGTCCGGCATCGACCATCGTCTTGCCGCTGCCGTCGGCGATCGTGAAGCGGTCGCCATAGATTTCGGCGACCTTTCCGCGCACCGTCACCAGCCCGCCTTCGCCTCGCGCCAGCGATGCGATCGCGACCGGGCGGATCGGCGCCACCTCGATGCCGGGCCGCGTCAGTCCGACCGCTCCCGCTCCGCCGACGGCGCCCACCGCGAGCAACACCGCGCCGCCAATCCCCAACATTGCCGGGCGGCTCATAAAATTCTTCATATCGACCATAGTTCGATCTCCTTCAGGATTGCGATGGTCCCGAGTCGTAGCGATACGTCGACACGCTCCGCTGAACCCCGGCGTTCAGTTTCGGTTTAAGCGAGTGGCGTAGCCCCACCGGCGAAAGGAAGACGATGCGCATCCTGCTGGTCGAGGACGATGCCGATCTGGCCGCCGCGATCCTGCGCGCGCTGAGGGCGGAGAATTTCGCCGTCGACCATGCGACCAACGGCGAGGACGGCGCGCATCTCGGCGATACCGGCCAATATGACGCAGCGGTACTCGACCTCGGCCTGCCGATCAAATCGGGGATAGCCGTGCTCAACGAATGGCGCGCCGCCGGCCGCACTTTGCCCGTACTGATCCTGACCGCGCGCGACGGATGGTCCGACAAGGTCGAGGGATTCCGCGCCGGCGCCGACGATTATCTGACCAAGCCGTTCCGCGTCGAGGAACTGGTGATGCGGCTGCGCGCGCTCGCCCGCCGCGCCGCCGGACACGCCGCGCCGCGCGTCATCTGCGGGCCGCTCAGTTACGATGCGCAGACCGGCCAGTTCGAGCTCGACGGCCTGCCGCTTCGTCTTACCGCGCTCGAATGGCGCGTCTTGTCGGCGCTGATCCTGCGCAAGGAAAGCGTCATCGAGCGGCTCGAATTGCTCGACCGCGTCTATGAGAATGACGCCGATCCCGATTCCAACTCGCTCGAGGTGATCATCGCCCGGCTGCGGCGGAAGATCGGGCGCGACTTGATCGAGACGGTGCGAGGACGCGGCTATCGGCTGACCGCCGACGCGCCGGCGGCGCCGCAATGAGGCTGCTGCCGCGATCGATCCGCGGACGGCTGCTCGCCCTGTCCGCCATCGCCACCCTGCTCACCCTGATCGTCGCGGGCGTGGCGATCGGCGGCATCCTCGAACGGTTCGTCGTCCACGGCGCCGATCAGAGGCTGGATAATGAAGGCTTCGTTCTCGCCAGCCTGGTGACGCGCGACGGCGGGATAGATCGCGCCCGCGCCGCCGAGATCCAGGCCGGCTTCGCCCCACGCGACGTCTGGCGGATCGATACGCCGACCAGTTCGCTGTCGCGGGGCGGACTGCCTCCGTTGACCGAGGCGATGCTCGATCGCCTGCCGCCGCCCCGTCCCGACCGCAGGCACGATCGCGACTCGTCGCCCTGGCGGCCGTTCGACAGCAGCCAGACCGATGGTGCACCGGTCCATGGCCGCTGGCGCACCGTGCTGACCGATGCCGGACCCGCCGTGGTCGCGGTCGCCACGCCGCGCGAGACGATCACGCGCCCGATCCTGGGCGCCATGGCGCCATTGATACTGTCGTTGCTGGCGCTGGGCGTCCTGCTCGCCATCGCGACGCTGGTGCAACTACGCATCGGCTTGCGCCCGCTGGACCGGCTGCGCGACGACGTCGCCGCGGTGCGCAACGGCCGCGCCGAGCGGCTTCCGGACGACCAGCCCGCCGAGCTCGCCCCGCTCGCCGGCGAGCTCAATGCGCTGGTCGCCGATAACCAGGCGGCGCTCGCCGCGGCACGGGGAAGCGCGGCCAATCTGGCGCACGGTCTGAAGACACCGATCGCCACTTTGGCATTGCTCGCCGGCGAAGCCGGGCGCGACCCTGACGGACGGCTCGCGGCACTGGTCGCGCGGCTCGACACGACGGTACGCCATCACCTCGGGCGCGCGCGCGCCGGCATCGCCAGTGCGCGAGTGGCGACGCCGGTCGCCGCGGTCGCCGAGGGCCTCGCCACCGCCTTGCGCCGCATCCATGCCGAGGGCGGCGTCGTGATCGACGTCGCCGTTCCGCCCGACCTGGCGGTCGCGGTCGACCGCACCGACCTGGACGAAATGATCGGCAATCTGGCCGACAATGCGATGCGATGGGCGCGATCGCGGGTCGTAATCGGTGCCCGCGCCGCGTCCGGATCGGCGATCGTCACGATCGCGGATGACGGCCCCGGCATTCCGGCGATCGAGCGGGAGCGGGCGCTGGCCAAGGGCGCCCGGCTCGACGAGCGCGGCGAAGGACACGGTTTCGGGCTGGCGATCGCGCACGAACTGGCGATCCTTTATGGCGGCGACCTGACCCTAGGTGATGCGCCCGGCGGCGGCCTGACGGCGACGCTCACCTTGCCGCTCGCGCGCTAGCGTTCGTCGCGGTGCCAGCCCGCTCCCCCACCCGACCTCCCATAGAATACCCTGATTGGGAGGTCGGGTGGGGGAGCGGGCTGGCACCGTCTCAGCGAAGCTGCAAACAACCCTACAGCCAGGGCCGCTGATCGGGCCAGTGCATCGGGTAATGGTTCACATATTGCGCCAGCCGCGGGCGGTCGCTGCGATTGGCGCTGGCGCCGTGGGGGATTTCGTGGCGCCAGATTACGAGGTCGCCCGCCCCCGCCGGCACAGTGACCGCCTCGGCCGAGAGGTCGATGGTGCGCGGATCCGCGCCGTTCAGGCTCGCGATCCAGCCATCGGCCAGGCGATGGTGGAACCCCGGCACGACCTGCAACGCGCCCTGATCGGCGGCAGTATCGGTCAGATAGAGGATCGCCTGGGTCTCGAACGCGATCGGCGGCGTCAGATTCCCGTCCCAGTGCAGATGCGGGCCGGGAAAGGTATAGCCTGAACCGATCGGCGGGTTGAAGCTCAGCCGGTCGGTCGACATGATCAGATCGGCATGGCCGTAGAGCTCGGCGAACCCCTTCGCCATGCGCTCCGAGCGGCGAGGCACGTCCATCGCCGGATGCTGGAAATGCTGGATCATGATGCCGTTGGTCCGCGGGCCGTACCAGGTCGCCGGATCGCCGGGGTCGGCATCGAGAATCGACCAGAGATGGTCCGCGATCGCCGCCGCCTCGTCGCGGGTGATCGCTTCACGCAGCACGATGACGCCATCGCGATCCCATCGCGCCAGCTCGTCGGCATCGAACACCGGCGGCATCGCCATGACCGCCGCCTGGCGCGCGACCTCTTCGGCCGGCGGCTCGGCGCCGTCATACCAGGCGGTATAGCGCGCCAATCGCGCCGCATCGGGCGGCCCCGCGGTCGCCTCGATCCACGCGACGAACGTCGGCCAATCGGGCCGTTCTCGTCCCAGCAACGACATCGTCTGTTCGAGACCGAGACCCAGCATGTCGAGCAGGGTCCGGATCGGGACGGGGGGCGCTTCGCCCGACGAATCGAGCCGGGTCACGAGCGACCACAACCCCCGAAGTCCGCGAATCTGATCAAATGGAGCGATCGACTCAACCATGACTCGACCCGACCACAACCTGTTGATACGGTCCAGCCGTCGACCACAATATTTTTGTGTGTTCCGTGTTCGTTCCCTTGCCTTCGCGGAAGCCCGCGGAAACTGGCGCGTCGCGGCGAATGGACCGGATCGGACCTTCCGTGAGGCGAGTCAAAATAGCGACGAATTGAGTCATGAATTCGTCATTTAGCATATTGCGTCCGACGCCGGATGGGCACAATCTGTTGTAGTTCGGTTCGGGGGCGACCCAAGCACTGGTGGAAATCCAGTCGCGATCCTATATCGCGGCAGGACCCTACTCGTGCCTTTTGAACAGGCTGTGGACTATTTTTGTTCTCGCCTGTTGAGCCCGGATGATAAGATGGGGGTTCGTTCCCCCGAGTCGTATGTGCGAGCGGAAAAGCAGGGGCGAGAGATGGATTTCAGAGACACCGAAGGAACGGGCGAGAACATGGCGACCGATGCGATCGAGGCTGCTGCGGCGACGGTGCAGACGAATGCGGCACCCAAATCGAAGAAGCGCGATTCGAAGTCGATCGCGGAGCCGTATCCGGTCGAGGTCGACCATTCGCGCGACGACCTCCTCACCGATTTCGGCAAGGACACGCTCAACGACCGCTATCTGCTGCCGGGCGAATCGTACCAGGACCTGTTCGTCCGCGTGGCGTCGGCCTATGCCGATGACGCTGCGCACGCGCAGCGCCTCTACGACTATATCTCGCGTCTGTGGTTCATGCCGGCCACGCCCGTTCTGTCGAACGGCGGTACCGGCCGCGGTCTGCCAATCTCGTGCTTCCTCAATTCGGTGCCGGACAGCCTCAACGGTATCGTCGACACCTGGAACGAGAATGTCTGGCTCGCCTCGCGCGGCGGCGGCATCGGCACCTATTGGGGCAATGTCCGCGGCATCGGCGAGCCCGTCGGCCTGAACGGCAAGACGAGCGGCATCATCCCGTTCGTCCGCGTGATGGACAGCCTGACGCTCGCGATCAGCCAGGGCTCGCTGCGCCGCGGCTCGGCCGCCTGCTATCTCGACATCTCGCACCCGGAGATCGAGGAATTCCTCGAGATCCGCAAACCGTCGGGCGACTTCAACCGCAAGGCGCTCAACCTGCACCATGGCGTGCTGATCCCCGACGCTTTCATGGAAGCGGTGCGCGACGGCGCCGAATGGTCGCTCAAGTCGCCCAAGGACGGGTCGGAGCGCGGCAAGGTCGACGCGCGCGCCTTGTTCCAGAAGCTGGTCGAGACCCGTCTCGCCACCGGCGAGCCGTACATCATCTTCGCTGACCATGTGAACTCGACGATGCCCAAGCATCATCGCGAGTTGGGGCTCAAGGTCTCGACCTCGAACCTGTGCTCGGAAATCACCCTGCCGACCGGCAAGGATCATCTGGGCAAGGATCGCACCGCGGTGTGCTGCCTGTCCTCGCTCAACCTCGAGACCTGGGACCAGTGGAACAAGGACGAGCGCTTCATTGAGGACGTGATGCGTTTCCTCGACAACGTGCTGCAGGACTTCATCGACCGTGCCGAGCCGGGCATGGAGCGCGCCGCTTATTCGGCGATGCGCGAGCGCTCCGTCGGCCTGGGCGTGATGGGTTTCCATTCGTTCCTTCAGGCGCGCGGCCTGCCGTTCGAAGGCGCGATGGCGAAGTCGTGGAACATGAAGATGTTCAAGCAGATCCGCGCCCAGGTCGACGCCGCGTCGATGGCGCTGGCGGTCGAGCGCGGCCCCTGCCCCGACGCCGCCGACATGGGCGTGATGGAGCGGTTCAGCTGCAAGATGGCGATCGCGCCGACCGCGTCCATCTCGATCATCTGCGGCGGCACCAGCGCTTGCATCGAGCCGATCCCGGCGAACATCTACACGCACAAGACGCTGTCGGGGTCGTTCTCGGTCAAGAATCCGTATCTCGAGAAGATCTTCATCGAGAAGTCGAAGAACTCGGACGCGGTGTGGAACTCGATCCTCGAGCGCGGCGGCTCGGTCCAGCATCTCGACTTCCTGACCCAGGAAGAAAAGGACTGCTACAAGACCAGCTTCGAGATCGATCAGCGCTGGCTGATAGAGCTCCAGGCGGACCGCACGCCGTATATCGACCAGTCGACCAGCCTCAACCTGTTCATCCCGGCCGATGTCGAGAAGTGGGACCTGTTGATGCTCCACTTCCGCGCCTGGGAACTGGGCGTGAAGTCGCTTTACTATCTCCGCTCGAAATCGGTGCAGCGCGCCGGGTTCGCCGGCGGGGTCGAAGCCGACAACACGATCGAGGCGCCCAAGTTCGAGCTGGGCGAAACGACCGATTACGATGAATGCCTGGCTTGTCAGTGAGGTGGCGGAGCTAGCCGGCCACCAATCTCCCTCTCCCCTTGTGGGAGAGGGAGGGAGCGGCGCGCAGCGTCGCGGAAGGGTGAGGGGGAATGCAGACGGCCTGACCAAGCGCCAGCTGCTGCCCGCCTCCACCACCGCTAGGTCGCGCGAACTCCGCAAGAATGCCGGCGATCCCGAGCTCGTGATGCGGCGCGCATTGCGCGAGGCTTTTCCCGAGGCGAAGTTCCGCCATCAGGTGCCGATGGGTAGTTATCACGCCGATTTCTGTTCGCACGGCGCGAGGCTGATCGTCGAGATCGACGACGCCACGCATGCACAGCGCAGGGATCGCGACGAGGCGCGTACGCGTTTCCTCAACGGCGAAGGATATCGCGTGCTGCGGTTCTGGAACAACGATGTGATGGGGAATGTGGACGGCGTGATTTCAGTGATCGCCGACCAGTTGCCCGATGAGATGAAGGGGGCTCTCCGTGGCTGAGCGTCCCCCTCACCCTTCCGCGACGCTGCGCGCCGCTCCCTCCCTCTCCCACAAGGGGAGAGGGAGCCGGGGCGCTACAATCTCCCTCTCCCCTTGTGGGAGAGGGAGGGAGGCGCGCAGCGCCGGAAGGGTGAGGGGGAATGTCTCCTCACCCCTGCTCTTCTTCCTCGAAGGTCACCGCGACGTCGGCGTTGGCGCTCAGCCGCACCTTGTCGCCCTCGATGTCGGCGATCAGGCCCTTGGAGATGTAATGGTGGTGCCCGGCATGGCTGCCTTGCCCTTCCGCGACATCCGCGCCCGAATCCTTCTTGGTCAGCTTGATGCGGTCGCCCTCGACATGGTCGACGGTGCCGACATGGACGCCGTCGGCGCCGATGACTTCCATATGTTCCTTGATCTGGCTGAGATCGGTCATGAACATGCTCCTGTGATGGTTGACGGAATGGTTACGCGGGCAGAACGCACGACTCCGGAGTTGGTCGCATGACCCGGACCGGAGTTCTAGACCTCTTCGTCCTCGAACGTCACGGCCACGTCGGCATTGGCGCTGAGACGTACGGTGTCGCCCTCGACCTCCGCGATCAGGCCGGCCGGGATGAAGTGGGCGCGCTCGCCATCCTCGCCGCGGACGCCGGTCGGGCGCAGCCTGATGCTGTGATGGGTAACGCCGTCGACGGTGCCGACCGCGACGCCGTCGGCGCCGATCACCGCCATGTCGGCGCGGACGTTGTTCAACTGGCTCATTCTTGTTTCTCCTCTTGTCGAATGATGACTGGCACCCGGACTAGGTGGACTGCCGCGCGCGCGGCATACGGGATTCCCCGCATCCCCGCCGCGCACCGCCGCGATGCACGGAGGGCGGCATGAACCGCGCCCCGCTGATCATGTACACGGTGGCCGGCGCCGCGGCTGCGGGCGGGATCTTCGTCCTGACCCGCCGCGCGGCCAGCGAAGGCGCGGTCTATGCCCGCCGCATCGGCGCGACGATGCTGTTCGCACTCACCGCGATCCTGACCGTGTTCGCCACCGCCATGGCGAGCTGGAGTGCGGGCCAGTGAACGGCGTCTATTTTCTCGGCATCATGACGCTGGTGCTGGTCGTCGACATGCTCGTCGCGCTGCGCTTCTTGCGCATGGCCGACCGTGCCGAGAGCGAGGTAGGTGTCCCGCGCAAGACAGGAGGCCTCGATCCCCTCGCGGCGCGCCGGTTCGCGCGGATCATGCTCGTCGCCACGCCGATCATGTGGCTGTTCTGCGTCGCTTTCTCGTTCGGCCTGTTCGGGTCGACCGGCAACATCATCCCAATCAAATTCTAGTCCGGAGTCCCGCTATGCCTCTTCTCGACGCCCGCAAGACCTACAAGCCCTTCGAATATCCCTGGGCGTACGAATATTGGAAGCGCCAGCAGCAGCTCCACTGGCTGCCCGAGGAAGTGCCGCTGGGCGAGGATTGCCGCGACTGGGCGCAGAAGCTGACCGATCACGAGCGCAACCTGCTGACCCAGATCTTCCGCTTCTTCACCCAGGCGGACGTCGAGGTGCAGGATTGCTATCACGAGAAATACGGCCGCGTGTTCAAGCCGACCGAGATCAAGATGATGCTGACCGCGTTCAGCAACATGGAGACGGTGCACATCGCGGCGTACAGCCACCTGCTCGACACGATCGGCATGCCCGAAAGCGAATACGGCATGTTCCTCGAATATGCCGAGATGAAGGACAAGCACGATTACCTGCAGAAGTTCGGCGTCGACAGCGACGAGGACATTGCGCGCACGCTCGCCATGTTCGGCGGCTTCACCGAGGGCGTGCAATTGTTCGCCAGCTTCGCGATGCTGATGAACTTCCCGCGCTTCAACAAGATGAAGGGCATGGGCCAGATCGTGTCCTGGTCGGTGCGCGACGAGAGCCTGCATTGCGAAGGCATCATCCGCCTGTTCCATGCCTTTGTGCAGGAACGCGACTGCCTGACCAAAGCAGTGCGCGACGACATCGCCGACCAGTGCCAGACGACGATCCGGCTGGAGGACGCGTTCATCGACCTGGCGTTCGAGCAGGGCCCGGTTAACGGCATGGCGCCCAAGGAGATCAAGAAATACATCCGCTACATCGCCGACTGGCGCCTGGGCCAATTGGGCATGAAGCCGATCTACATGATCGACGAGCACCCCCTGCCCTGGCTGACCCCGCTGCTCAACGGCGTCGAGCACGCCAACTTCTTCGAAACCCGCGCCACGGAATATTCGAAGGCCGCGACGCGCGGACAGTGGAACGACGTGTGGGATTCGTTCGACAAGCGCCAGAAGGCGAAGGCCGGGCCTGCGGCGAACGAGGACGCCGGGAATGGCGAAGGGGATATGTTCGATAAGGCTGGGATTGCGGCGGAGTAAGGCGCGCCGGGCGAGGGATTAGCGCGAGCTAATCCCCGCCTAGAGGCGCGCCCGGCCGGCGGCGCTCAAGCGCCGACCGACGAAGGCGCGGGCTTTGCCCGCGACGCGCCAATGGGGATAGGACCAGAGCTAGAACGGGCATTTCGGTTGAGTAAGTAGAAATGCAGCGCGCGATTTCCCGGAGACCATCAAGGCCTTCAATCCACACCTAAAAAATACGTTCCCCAACTTGACCCACGCCGCGAACGGACAGGGCTAAGGGTCTAGGTTTCAAAACTTTCGAGCTACCGCAGCCGGGTCATAGGCTTGACATGTTCCGCTGTAGTCGCCGGCTTTACCGGATATGCTTACGCTGCCGGTGATCCGATCTAAGCGCAACTTCGGCTTATTCATGAAATTGACGCCCACCGTGCCGGTGATCTCGCTATCTGTCATCCGCACATCACTGATCTTGAACCATCCATTGTCGCCGCCCCGTATGACCGGCAACATGGCGCGAGGCATTCGGACGCGCCCTGCCCCGCCGCCTGGCAGCTCTATGTTCACTTGATCGTCAAACGGTACGTCGCGCCTGCTAACGGCCTGCCCCCATGCCGAATTGCCACGATTGTCGTAGACACTACCATAAGTGCTAGTAACCCGACTGGCACTGCCCGCGCCAAGACAGACAAGGTAAATCGGCTGGTCCGTTGTCGCCGCCAGCATCAATATAAATCCGATCATATCGCCCTCCATCGTTTGAAGGTTGGCTTACGTGGCAGTCTACTTGTTTACGTGACATTTTACTAAACGCAGCAAAATAAAATCAATCGCCAACGCGGGGACGCGGAAGACGTTGGGCGGTGCCCCAGGACTCGATCCAACGCGTTACTGCCGAATGGCTTATCAGCCGTCCCTCCAAGACGTCGCGCTCGGCGCGCGCATCCGCAGCTGCCTCAACTCCGGGCTCGAATAGGGACTTCTCGCTGGTCATCCGGGAAGAATATACCGGCACCGCAAGTTCTCAAAACTTAGGGAGGAACCGCAATGACCGAAGCCCATATCGACCCCATCCGCGAGCAGTTCGACGCCTTCAAGGCGCTCCCCCGCGACGCGCCGATCGCGATGCTCAACCTGGTCCGTTATCGCGACCGCGCCGCCTACCCCGACGACCATGATTGCGCCGCGCTCGGGCTGACCGGCGCCGAAGCCTATGCCCGTTACGGTGCGGAGAGCGGGCCGATCTTTCGCCGCGTCGGCGGCAGCGTGATCTGGTCGGGCGCGCCGCAACTGGTGCTGACCGGGCCGGCGGACGAGGCGTGGGATAGTGCGTTCGTCGCGCTCTACCCCAATGCGCACGCGTTCCTCGAGATGGTGACCGACCCCGCCTATCGCCTCGCGGTCGTCCATCGCCAGGCGGCGGTCGCGACCAGCCGGCTGATCCGCTGCGAACCGCGCGAGGCGGGTGCGGGCTTCGTCTGACGGCGGCAGCTCAAGCCAGATCCGGTTCCCGATCACGCGCCGCGCGGCCGCGTATCGGCGGCCCCGCCCCCAAAATGCGTGTGCCGTTCACCAGGATGACAAACGGCCAGATGAAGACCCAGAAATCGCTGGCTTGCTGCGGAAGTTGGACGGTTATCCAGGGCTGCCCCCAAAGGGTCACCATGATGATCGCAACCACGCCGACGTGACCAAGGCCCGATGCGCCTTGCCTTACCGCGGTCCTCTTCCCGCCGTCGATGATTAGCAAGACGGCAGCCAAAAGAATGATCCAGAGTCCGAAATCTTCCATCCGTTTCCACGGCACGCCGAGGAACGGCATCGCTATGACGGCATAGGCACACAGCAGGGCGACCAGCGCCAGCCATTGCACCCAATCGAGCTTGCGGAGCCAATCGATCCATCCGGTCATGACAAGCTCCCCTTTCGGCATCATCCTATCATGTCGGCTAAGCACTGAAAGCCCTTGCCGGACACCTCAAAGTGTATTATTGTACTAATACACGTTGAGGTTAAATCATGCTCATTGCCCTGGCCTTCGCTCTACAGGTTGCCCCCGCCGTCACGATCCCGACAGGCGACGATCTGCGCAGCGCGGTCGCTGCGGCCGGCGCGGCGTTGTTCAAGACCTTCTTCGAGGAATGCGAGCCAGCCAAGCTCGACACGATGCTGACCCCCGATTTCGAGATGTACCATGACCGCGAAGGCGTGGTGGCGCGCGACAGCAGGAGCTTCGTCGCGGGCTATATCAAGACCTGCACCGCGGCAAAAGCACCCGATGGCTGGCGACATCGCCGCGAGCTGGTGGCGGCGTCGCTCAATGTCGAGCCGGTGCCTGGCTTCGGGGCGATCGAGGAAGGCGACCATGTGTTCTACGAACGCAAGGGTGACGGCCCCGAGAAGCTGGTCGGCCGCGCGCATTTCGTCCAGCTGTGGCAGCTGACGCCGAGCGGCTGGCGGCTGTCGCGCGTGCTCAGCTATTCGCATCGCGCGATCGACGCAGCGCCAGCCAAACCCTGAATTCCGTCGGGTAACGAGCAACGATTCGATCACGGCGTAAACCATGCGCCTCCGAACTGGCGCTACCTCTCGGCGGAAAGAGTCTGGAGAAGCCCGAAGGTCGCGACCTCCGCGCGTTTCGCCGCCAGATTGTCACATTCTTCCAATGCGCTGCGCCCGTCGCGGCGGTAGCCAGAGCGGGTCACTCGTTACGGAGTATCCGCATGATCCGTCGCCTCGCCGCCCTGTCGCTGCTCGCCGCCGCCCCCGCGCTCGCCCAGGTCGCGCCGTCGGGCGCGCCGGTCGGGCCCAATGCCGGTGCCATGTCGGGCCAAGGGACATTGAGCGACAATGACGGCAACCAAGGCACCTGGCGAGTCGAGGCGGTGCTGAGCGGGGGCAATTTCACCGGCAGCGGGACGGTGGAGATCGCCGGCCAGACCGTCACCGGTCCGCTCGCCAAGGGGCAATCGTATCTCGAAAACGGCAAATGCTATTTCGAGATCGAGCAAGGCCGCAGCCATGTCCATCTCGGCGGGCCGTGCACGACGAGCGAGATTGCCGGCCGGCTGGGCGGATTCGTCGCGGGGACCGAATATGGAACGGTCAACGGCGCGATGAGCGGCGCGCTACGCTTCGGCCGCGCAGGTGCGGCGCGCAATGCCGCGACCGCGACCGGCGCGGGCATCCTGCCGACGCGCAAGCTGACCTGTGCCTTCATGGATCGGGTCGGCGGCAACGTGGCCGGCGACATGCCCGATTATCAATTGCACTATTCGGCGATGGTCACGCTGACCCTGTCCCCGGCCGGACGCTATGTCACCAATGTCGGCGGCGGAGCCTTCGCGCGACAGGGCAATGCCGTGCGGCTGACCAGCGGCCCGTTCGCGGGGGCGACGGGACGGTTGATCACCGACCGGTCGGGCCAGCCGGCGGTCTATTTCGAGCGCGAAGAAAACCGCCGCGCGAACGGCAGCTTTATCGTCGATCCGGGCCGCACCGCCTGCACGGTGGCGCGCGGCGGCTGAGCCCGCGCCTTGACGCAAGGGGCAGTCTCGGCCAGATTCCGCAACGTTCACCGTCCCTGAGGGAAGTATGAAGGAAATTGTCGCCCGCTGACCTGACGGCCCCGGTTTTGCCGGAGGCGCCGTCGTCATGCGCTCGACCCGCCGGGATGTCCCGGTCGGGCAGCGCGGTCGTTTCTCGACTGACGGGCACAATCCACGTGAACATTTCCAAATACGAACAGCGCGTGCTGCACGCGCTCGCGCAGGGCGGCGCGATCCATCACCGCCGCGACACGCAAGGGCGGATCGTCGAGGCGATCTGCTTCACCCGCGAAGGCCATGTGCTGGCGGACGGCTCGCTGCCGGTGTTTCGCAGCTCAAGCGGCGCGGGCTTATCTTCAGCTCGGGTGGGCAGCCGTACCGGATCAGCCGGTTGGGGCTGGCGGTGGTGAGGTCGCAATTGGATAACCGATAAGGTTTGGCCCCGCTCTGTTGGATGTGGCGCGCGAGCCGTATTCAAATCCTCCCCGAGCTTGCTTGGGGAGGGGGACCATCGCGCAGCGATGGTGGAGGGGAAATACCCGTCCTCGCCGCTTTCGCGGCTTCGGCCCCTCCACCGGCTTCGCCGGTCCCCCTCCCCATCTGCGATGGGGAGGATTTGGGAGAATCATCGGCTTAGTCGGGTCCGTCCTATCGCCAGCAAGACGTCGAGCCTAGGATCGCCCACAAATGGGAAGGGGAAACCATGTCAGCCAATGTCGATCTGATCCGCGCCATCTACGACGCTTTCGCCGTGGGCGACGTGCCCGGCATCCTGGGCCGGATGGATCCCGCGATCGAATGGCACGAGGCGGAGAATTTCCCTTATGCCGACAACAGCCCGTATGTCGGCCCCGAAGCCGTCGCGCAGGGTGTGTTCCTGCGTTGCGCGACCGAATGGGACGGCTTCGGCGTCCAGGTCGACGAGATCGTCGATGGCGGGGACACGGTGATCGCGCTCGGCCGCTATGTCGGCACCTACAAGGCGACCGGCAGGACGCAGCATACGCAGATGGCGCATGTCTGGCGCATCGCCGGTGGACGCGCGGTGGGGTTCCAGCAATATGCCGATACGCTGGCGGTTGCACGCGTCACCGGCGCCGTTTGACCGCTTCATCCTGGGGCAATCTTGCCTGAGGTAACCCGCCGCGAGCGCGTGCGCCGTGCTCGCCCGCCAATAGAGGATTCGATGCGCTTCACTCCCCTGATTGCCCTGACCGCCCTCTCCGCTATCGCGATCGCTACCCCCGCCGCCGCCAGGACCGAGAGTTTCCGCGCGACGCTGGACGGCACGGCGATTCCCACGACCACCGGGTCGCCCGCGCACGGCAAGGTGACGGTCAAGGTCGACACCAAGTCGCAACGCGTCTCGGTCGAGCTCGACGTGCAGGGGATCACGCTCGATCAGCTCAACGACGCCCTGGTCGCCAAGCCGATCGGGCCGGTCCATTTCCACCAATATCGCAGCGCCGACGATGTCGAGGCAGTGCTGCCCGTGCCCTATGGCGCCAATTACCGCGCGACCAGGAACGGGTTCCACGTGTCGATGCGCGACTATTCCTATGCCGAGGGCGCCAAGCTGCTCAACGATCAGGATACGTTCGAGGAATTCGTCGACGCGCTGAACGCCGGCAAGATCGTGATCAACGTCCACACCGACAAATTCCCGGATGGCGAGATCAGCGGCAAGGTGTTGCCCAACTAACGCTCGATGGGGCGCGGGAGGCCGCATCCCCCCGGTGCAAGCTTCCCGCGCCGCGCCGATCAACCCATTGGGCGACCTAGCGAACTGCCGGCGACCATGAAGCAGCGACGCCGGTACGGCTTGTAAATTTTAGACATTTTTGCCGCGGCGGCGCGTCGCCGCCGGCTTCATGCCTTGGGTTTGTCCGCCACGCGATACTTGTCGTGGCAGGCCGAGCACGCACCGCGCACGACACCCCATTGCGCCGCGAAGCCCGGCTGATCGCCTGCCTTGGCGAGATCGGCGAGCTTGCCCGCCTCGGTCGCCAAGGTCGCCGCCGCCTTCTCGAACCCGGCGCGGTCGCTCCACACGGCCGGCAGCGCCTTGGTCGTGCCGCCGTCGCTGCCGGCGGGGAACAGGCCAGGCAAGGCGCGCGCCCAGGCGGCGATCGCGCCGGCGGCGAAAGCCTGGGTCTTCACATCGCCCTTGCCGTCGATCACACCCTTCATTCCACCAAAGGCCGCGCCTTGCAGCTTGAACCCGGCTTGCCGGGCCGCGATCAGCTGATCCGCATCGTCGCGCCGAGTCGCCGCCGCGGCGGTCAGCACGCTCGCCGCCATCACCAGTACCAGTGCCGACATCGTCCTGGTCATCGCGCCTCTCCCTTTGGTTGAACCGGCGCGATGCTATGACCGCGCGAGCGATCGGGCAATCCCGCCGTTAACCGGCTTTGCCGAGCGCGCGTTAACCGCGCCCCGCTATCGTGTGGCGATGATCTCGACCAAAATCTTCCGCAGCCGCTGGGCGGCGTTGTTCTGGGCGGCCGGGATCATCTGGACGGCCTATGACGTCGCCAGCGCGAATACGCCGGATCCGGTGACCAATAACGCGACTGCCGCCGAGACTGACGCGACTGGAGCCGCGGTCGACAATGGCGATCTCGCGGTGCTCGCCAACGCGATCGGGAATTAGGGGCCTCAGGCCGCATTACGTGACCATGAGCGTTTTGGTTCGCGGCATCCCAATTTGAGTCGTCATGCCGGGCTTGTCCCGGCATCCACTCCTCCACAATCGAGATGGGGAATTGTTGCGCGGTGGATGCCGGGACAAGCCCGGCATGACGGCGGTGGGCAGTGGAGCCGCGTGGCGCCGCGTCTACTTCCCCGCGAACAGGAACGCGACCGCGCCGACCAGGCAGAGGAACGCGCCGAGATGGCGCCAGCCGAGCGGCTCGCCCAGCACCGTCACCATGAACACGCCGAACACCGTGAGCGCGATTGCTTCCTGCGTGACCTTGAGCTGTCCGCCCGACCAGCCGGCGGCATAGCCGATGCGGTTGGCGGGCACCGCCAGGCAATATTCGAAGAAGGCGATGCCCCAGCTGATCGCGATCACTATCCACAACGGCTTGGCCATGCCGCCCTTCAAATGCCAGTACCACGCGATCGTCATGAAACAATTGGACAGCGCGAGCAGGGCAACCGTCCACATGCCGGTCGATCTCTTTCGTTAGCGAATGACGGTGCACGCGATGGGCGGCTGGCCCGGCGTCGTCAAGGTCGCTGCATCGCCCTTGCCGCGCAGTTCGTACGCGCCCTTCTTGTACCAGATGCCGGAAGCCGGCTTCTGCCCGTCGAGCGTCGCCAGCGGCCGGCCGTTACGCGTGATCGCGGCGGTGTCGCTGCGATTGTCGAACCGCACCGCGAACTTGCCGCCGTCCATGCAGCGATAGCGCGCGCTGACCACCGGCGGCGTGCCGCTCGTATCGCCCGGCGCGGTTCCGCTATCCACTGGAGGTTTCGCACCGCCTTTGCCCGGAGCGGGTTTCAGGTCGATCGAATAGATATGCCATTTGCGCTGCTCGGGCGTCGATCCGTCGACCACGGTGCGGCGCAGGACGACCGTGCCGGTCTGGTAGTCGGGCCGACCGTCCTTGAGCCGGGCATAGACTTGCACCGGGACCGAGACGTACCGGCTCCCCGCAGCGCCCTCGACCTCGCCCGGGCCGCCGATATTGGCGTGATATTCCCTGTATCTGGCAAAGCTCGCCGCGAACGCCGCCGGGCTCATTTTGCTGTCGGCGCCGTCATTGCCCCACAAGGCGCGGGCGGCGGCGTATTTGCCGCCCTCTATGCTGGCGAAATAGATCTGGACGACGTTCGCCGCGCCCTGCGCGCTGTCGGGGGTGAACTTGCCTTCGGAAACCGGCGTCCGGTCGTCGGGCAGCCCGCCCGGCTGGCCGGGCTTGGCCGGCGCCAGTGGCGGCTCGTCGCTGGCCGCCGGCGGCGTCGCGCCGTTGGTCGCGACCTCGGTCGCATTGTCGACGGCGTTATAGGTGCTGATGTCGCCCTGGGCGCGGTCGGCGGCATCGTTGATATCGACTTCGCTATTGCCGGTGGTGGTCGGCTGCGAACAGGCGGCAAGACACAGGAATGGAACAAGAAAAGCGGCGCGCACGATGAAACCCCCGGGGCAATGCGGTTGTAGGGCGTGTGAACGTTCGTCCGCTCGTGTCGTTCCCGGATCAAAAAACCTGCTTGAACTGATCGTTGCCGACGAACCCCAGCCGGGTGACGCCGGCGCGCTTGACCGTCGCCAGCACGCGATCGAACGTCTCGTAGCGCGCGGCGGCGTCGGCGCGGATGGTCAAGGTCGCGTCCTTGTCGGCCATCGTCGCGACCAGCTGATCGGGCAGCGCGCTCTCCGCGATCGTGGCACCGTCGAGGCTGAGCGCGCCCGACGCCGCGATCTCCAGCCGGTGCGTCTTGTCCGGCGACACTGGATGGCCGGGCCCGCTCGGCAAGTCGACCGCGACCTTGTGCGTGGCGATGGGTAAAGTGAGGATCATCATGATCAGCAGGACGAGCAATACATCGATCAGCGGAGTGATGTTCATCTCGGCGATCGGTTGGGAATGGACGGTGCGGCTGGCCATGAGCGTTCTCCCGCTTAGTTACGTGATAACGTATCATAATAAGCGTGGAGAGCAAGCCGTCCTAGCTGCGTTGGTGGTCGAGCTTCGACATCTCACTTCGTCATGCCGGGCTCGTCCCGGCATCCACCGTGCCGCACATCCATCGGCCTTTGGGTAAGCTGCACGGTGGATGCCGGCACAAGGCCGGCATGACGGTTGAAGCTGTGATCCCGCCACCGCTCTTCCCATGGTATGCGATGGCCTTCCTGTTCGCGGAGAGAAGGGCTGATCGCCCGTGGCCCCGCGCCCCTACCCTCTCAACAATTCTCGTATTTCCAGTTGAGCTTCTTGCCCTCGCGGGTCTGCTCGACCGTCTGCGCGACGCGCTTGGCTCGCGTTTCGTCGCGCTTGGCGCCGACCACCCATTCGCAATATTCGCGGCGGCAACTCGGCGGAAAGGCGTTCCAATTCGCCGTCGCCTGCGCGTCCGCCGCCAGCGCCTCGGCGAGCGCGGGCGGCACCTCTGCTTCGGGCTTGCCGGCGCGGGCCGGCCGCTTCGGCTTTTCGCCGGCATCGATCTTGGCCAAGGCCTGGTCCAGCCGGTCGAGCAGGATGGCGTCGGGCGGCAATGTCGCGACGTCGGTCAGGCGGCCATATTGTCCCATCGCGTCGCCTTCCTTGCCGGTGGCGAGTCCCAGCCGATCCCAGAAACCGAACGCGGCATGTTCCTTGAACGCCGCCATATTGGCGAGCGGTGTGCCCTTATAGGTAAAGAACGGCATGCTCCATTTGATCGTCTCCTCGACCGCCGGAGCATGGCCGTGGATCAGATCGCGCAAATGCGTGAGGATGGGTTTCGCGAAGTCGTTCTTGCTCGCGATATAGGCATCGACGCGCGGGTCTCTCGGCATCGCCATCCCCTTTCGCCATCAGGTCGAGGCGAAAGTCTAAGGTCCGTCGCGGAGCAACGTCAACGCCGACCGCCCGTCGTCAGGGATTGAGCGCCTCGTCATCGGCATCGGACAGTTCGTCGTCGTCGGAATCGCCGTCGTCGAACTCGTCCTGGACCTCGTCCTCGTCGATGTCGCCCTCGGCCATGTCGGCGTCGTCATCTTCCTCGCCGACATCATCGGCGGACATCTCGACATCGTCGTCCTCCGGTTCGTCGCCCAGATCGGGATCGAGGTCGGTCAGGATCGTGCCGTCGGTCGGTCCGTCGCGCGTCGCTTCCAGGATTTCGGCGCGCTGGCTCTCGTCATAGCCTTCCTCGTCATAGCCGTCGTCGCCCGACCCCTGGCCCGGCACCTGATAACCACCCATTTGCGTCTCCATGACTGATCAGGGTTGCAGACCCTTAGGAAGCGAACGGCGACGCGGGCTTCGGGTTCCGCCAGGCTATATCAAGCGGGGCGAAACAGGCGACCGCGCTCGACGATTGCCGCCAGCACCAATGCTACCACTCCGGCGGTCAGGAAGCCAAGGTGCAGCGGCGTGGTGGTGCCGTCGAACGCCATGCCGATCAGCCCGCCGATCGCCGCACCGCCGGTGGTGACGACGAATCCCTGCAGGCTCGATGCCGTCCCGGCGATCTCGCCCATGTTCATCATCGCCATCGCCGAGCAATTCGACGCGGCAAGGCCGAAACAGGCCATCGTCACCGCCTGGAGCGCGACGAAGGTCCAGAGGTTCTCCAGCCCCAGGTGGCTGACCAACAGGCTGGCGGAAGCGGCCACGATCAGGACGACCATGGCACCATGCGAGATGCGCCGCATGCCGAGCCACATGACGATTCGCGAATTGAGCAGATTGCCGCACGCCATCGTCACCGCGCAGGCGGCGAAGATCAGCCCCAGCCGCTGCGGCTGGTGGAACACCTTCTCGACGATCGGCTGGATGCTGGTGATATAACCGAACAGCGCGCCCTGCAGCCCGATCACTGCCGCGGCATAGCCGACCGACAGCCGATCCTGCAGAGTGCGCTTCCAATTGCCGAGGAGCAGCTTCGCCTCCAGCGGCACGCGGCGCTCGGGCGGCAACGTCTCGGGCATGCGCGCCACGAACCACACAAGGATCACCACGCTGACGATCGCGATCATGTTGAAGATCAGCCGCCACGAACCCATCAGCAGGATGAACTGTCCAATGCTCGGCGCGATGATCGGAAAGATCATGAAGGTCATCACCGCCAGGCTGCTGACCCGCGCCATCGCGCGGCCCGAATAGCAGTCGCGAATCAGCGCGATCGTCACCACCCGGGTCGCGGCGATCGCCACGCCCGCACACACGCGCGACACGAGCAACAGGTCGAAGCTCTTCGCCATCGCGCAGACCAGGTTCATCAGGATGTAGAGCAGCATCGACCCGACCAGCACCGGCCGCCGGCCATAGCGGTCGGCCAGCGGGCCATGGATCAACTGCGCCGCGCCGAATCCGCCCGAGAACATCACGATCACCAGCGGCAGGTCGCGCGCCGCGGCATTCAGATCTAGGCCGATCTCGGGCAGCGCCGGCAGCATCGTGTCGATGCCCAGCGCGCCCAGCGCCATCAGCACGGCGATCAGCGCGACGAACTCCACGAAGTGGATCGGCGACGAGGATTCGGCGCGAGAAGGGTCCCCTGGTTGCGGCATCCCGTCCCAATGCCCCAGCCGCGCGAACAAATCAGCCCCGAAAAAATTATGTCACGCAACCGGAACAGGCTGACGCTACCGGACCGAACACGGCCATTGCCGGTCGCGGGCGCAGGACCTAAGCCTGTGCCATCCGGGGTGGATAGGTGAGGAGAATCGCATGAGCATCTTCGGTACGATCAAGGACGCCATTTTCGGCTCGGCCGCACCGGCGCCCGCGCCGACCCCTGCGCCAGCTCCCGCCGAGGCAGCGGCCCCGCCGCCGCCCCCTCCCCCGCCGCCGGCGACGTTGAGCGAGGATCAGATCTATGCGGTGCTCGAAAAGCACGCCCAGGCGCGGGGCGAACCGCTCAATTACAAGGAATCGATCGTCGACCTGATGAAGGCAATCGGCCAGGATTCGAGCCTCGACGCGCGCAAGCAGCTGGCGACCGAGCTCGGATATACCGGTGACCAGAACGACACCGCGACGATGAACATCTGGCTCCATCAGAAGACGATGGACAAATTGATGAACGGCTGACGAGTTTGACTTGCCGTGGCGGGCGCCCTGGTGTATTATTAATGTAACGCACTAGGGAGCCCGCCATGCTTCGTTTGATACCTATCGCCGCTGCCGCATTGACGCTCGCCGCTTGCGGCGACCATGACGGCAACAGCACCTCGATCAGTTTCAGCGGCAACAGCTCGGACGGCGTCGTCTCGGGCGGGATCGACAGCTCGGGCAACCTCAAGATCGACGCCAACGGCTTCAAGGCCGATTTGAAGCTGCCCAAATTCTCCGTCGACGCGAATAATTTCGAGATGAACGGGGTCCATCTCTATCCCGGGTCGACGATCAGCTCGATCAACGTCAATGGCGGCGACGACGACAAGGACAATGGCAAGGATCCCGGCAAGGTCCGCGTCGCCTTCACCAGCCCGGCCAGCGCCGCGACGGTGCGCGACTGGCTCAAGGAGCGGCTGGGCAAGGCCGGATTCACGCTGTCGGCCGACGGCACCGGCCTGACCGGCAAGACCGACGACGGCAAGCCGTTCGCGCTCAAGCTGAGCGACCAGGGCGCAAACAAGTCGAGCGGCACGATCGACATGGGTGGGTGAGACGGCTCCTCAAAAAAAGAAAACGCTTCCCCGGCAAAGGCCGGGGCCTAGTTCCACTGAGGCTGGCGAAGGCATCCCGCCTTCACAAGGGAGTTGCTACTGGGCCCCGGCCTTCGCCGGGGAAGCGGAAGTTTACGCCCGCGGGGTGACGGCCTCCCTGCAAGGGTCTATCACCCTGCTTTCGAAATTCCGGACGATAGACATGCTAGACACCCCCTCCGCCCAGGTCCCGACCCTCAGCCTCGCCGACGAAGCGCGCGATCCCGCCGCCTTTGCCGCGGCGTTCGGCGGGTCGTTCGAACGTTTCGGTTTCGCGATCGTCGCCGACCACGGCATCTCGCTGCCGCTGATCCAGCGCGCCTGGCGCCTGACCGAGGAATTGTTCGCGCTTCCCGAGGAGGAAAAGCGCGGCTATTACGACAAGGCGTGGGGCGGCCAGCGCGGCTATACGCCGTTCAAGACCGAGATCGCCAAGGACGCCAAGCATGTCGACCTGAAGGAATTCTGGCATGTCGGCCGCGACCTGCCCGAAGGCCATCCCGCCGCCGCGACGATGATGCCCAATGTCTGGCCGTCGCGCCCGGGCGATTTCCAGGAAGCGCTGACCGATCTGTGGAACGCCTTCGACCGCGCAGGCCTTCGCCTGTTGTCGGCGATCGCGCGCCATCTGAAGCTGTCGCCCGATTATTTCGACACCGTGGTCGATCACGGCAATTCGATCCTGCGACTGCTCCATTATCCGCCGATCCCAGCCGATGCCGAGGGCGTGCGGGCCGGCGCGCATGAGGATATCAACCTGATCACCTTGCTGCTCGGTGCCGAGGAAGCCGGGCTCGAACTGCTCGACCGCGACGGCAAGTGGCTGGCGATCCGCCCGCCCGAGGGCGCGATGGTGGTCAATGTCGGCGACATGTTGCAGCGGCTGACCAACAACGTGCTGCCGTCGACCACGCACCGCGTCGTCAATCCGCCGCCCGAACGCCGCGGTTTCTCGCGCTATTCGATGCCGTTCTTCCTGCATCCCAATCCGGAATTCCTGATCGAGACGCTGCCGGGCTGCATCAGCGCGGACAATCCGAACCGCTATCCGACGCCGATCACCGCGCACGATTATCTGCACGAGCGGCTGGTCGAAATTGGCCTCGTGAAAGCCTGATCGTTTCGTGCTAGAAGCCTGCGTGTAACGGGAGGGACTATGCGCCGCGCTGTTCTCACGAGCTGCATCCTGACGAGCGGGCTATTGCTCGGCTCGATCGCGGCGGCGCGTCCTGGGGCGGACCTGTTCGCGGGCGAGCGCGACGACGTCACGCGCGTGGAGCGGACGACGTCGAACCCGTCTGGCCTGCTGCGCTTGTGGTCGACGGTGGGACGGTGCGTGGTCCAGCGCGATCGCAACACCGCGCTGACCTTCGTCCGTGCTCCGCTCGGCTCCGATCTTTCGCTCGCCGCCGCGCGACGGCTGGATCCGGTATTCGCCGGCTGCCTGGCCGGATCGCGCGTGCCCGGCCCGTCCAGCGTGGTGCTCCGCCGCGCCGCCTTGGCCAACGCGCTCGGCATCACCGGAACGCGCATCTAGGCCGTTCGCAACGTTTTCGAGCGATCCGGTACATCGCGAACGCTTGCGGCCATCGGTGAAGTTCCTCTACGCGGGACAGCGATGACTTCCACTTCTCCGCTGCGCGTAGCGCTCGCAGGCCTTGGCACCGTCGGTGCCGGCGTGATCAAACTTCTCGACGTCAATGGCGAGCTTATCGCCCGGCGCGCAGGCCGCCCGATCGAGATCGTCGCAGTGTCCGCGCGCGACCGCGCCAAGGACCGCGGCGTCAATATCGAACGGTTCGACTGGGTCGACGATACCGCGGCGCTGGCGCATCGCGAAGACGCCGATGTGGTGGTCGAGCTGATCGGCGGATCGGACGGCCCGGCGCTGACGCTGGCGCGCGCCACGCTGGCCGGCGGCAAGGGGTTGGTCACCGCCAACAAGGCGATGATGGCGCATCACGGCCTCGAACTCGCCGAAGCGGCCGAGGCAGCCAATGCAGCACTCAAATTCGAGGCAGCGGTCGCCGGCGGTGTTCCGGTCATCAAGGGTCTGCGCGAAGGCGCCGCGGCCAATGAGATCAGCCGGGTCTACGGCATCCTCAACGGCACCTGCAATTTCATCCTGACCAAGATGGAAGCCGAAGGGCGCGACTTCGCCGACGTTCTGGCCGAGGCCCAGGCGCTGGGTTTCGCCGAGGCCGATCCCAGTTTCGACATCGACGGTGTCGACGCGTCGCACAAGCTGTCGATTCTCGCCAGCCTGGCCTTCGGCACGCGCCCGGCGTTCGACGACGTCGCGACCAGCGGGATTCGTCACGTCCTGGCCGCCGACATCGCCGAGGCCGCGACCCTGGGTTACCGCATCCGCCTGGTCGGCATTGCCGAAGCCGGGCCGAAAGGACTGTTCCAGCGCGTCCATCCGCACCTCATTCCACTCAGCCACCCGCTCGCACACGTCGCGGGCGCGCTCAACGCGGTTGTGGCGGAAGGCAACTTCGTCGGCCGGCTACTGTTCCAGGGTGCCGGCGCGGGCGACGGGCCGACCGCATCGGCCGTGGTCGCCGACCTGATCGACATCGCCCGCGACGAATTCGGGCCGCCTTATGCGATGCCTGCTGCCCAGCTGACCGTGCTGCCGCCGGCCGATAGCGGCGAACGCCGGGGCCGCGCCTATCTGCGCTTCATGGTCGCCGACCGCGTCGGCGTGCTGGCGGAGATCGCCGCCGCGATGCGCGATGCTGGGGTGTCGATCGAAAGCCTGATGCAACGCGGCGCGAGCGCGGACGGTAGTGTCCTCGTCGCGATCGTCACGCATCAAGGGCCCGAGCGCGCGGTCGCCCAGGCGCTCGAAAAGCTGCGCGGGTCGCAAAGCCTGGCCGGCGAGCCCCTTTGGATGCACATCCTCGGCTGATCTAGTCCCGAATACCGCCTCGCTCAGGGCAGTAGCTTGCCCTCGGTAGATGGCGGCGTATCGTCGAGCGGGATGGCAACGCGACCGGTCTTGTCGGGCTTTTTAGCAAACGCCTTTTTGGCGAGGTCCGCCGCGCCCTTGATCATCGGCACGAGCGGCGGGCCGAACCCGACGACGCAGCTTCGGCTGATCGGACAGGGCGTACCCTCGGCGGCGAGCGCGCCGGTGCCGCTTCTATAGGGATTGGACGGTACCGGCCCGTCGGGCGGTATGTCCTGCGGATAGGGCAATGTTTGCGAGGGTAGCGGATTGCCGCACACGACGATGTCCTTGCCATCGACGTGGCGGACGCAGGGCTCGTTGCTGATGGGGACCAGGATGGAGAATCGTTCGGGCGTATCGGCGGAGGGCGGCTGAGGTGACGGAACGGCCGGCGCCACCGCGGCCTGCAGGGCCAAAGACAATAATAATCCGGGCATAAAGATCCCTCCCCGCGAGCAATGTACTGCTCTAACGCGGCGTCAATGCGGCATGAAACTCGTCCGCAAGGTGTCCACCGGATCCTGGTCCGATCGCAGCAAGGTACGGCGCTTGCTGAGGCAGCGCATCGCGCCAATCACGTCGCATTTGCGGCCGTCATAGGCGAGCGCGCGATCCTTGAGCGACTGCGTGTCCTCGCTCGACGCCGGCAACCGATAGCGATCGGCACATACGCCCGCACATCGCGCCGGCGGTGCCGCTGGCTTCAGCGTGAAATTCAGCTTCAACGGCGGGTTGTGCGCCGCGGCGCCCAACATGACGAACAACAACGGCGTGAGCATCGGACCGACCCCTGTCTCGAGCACTTCAAACGCCAACACATGAGGCCATAAGACGTTCCGAAACGCCAGAGGATGCGGCCGATCCGGCCGATTTCGCGTCGCAATTCGGCGCGATTACGGGGCGATCGGCCGCTCACCCATCAGCGACACGCCTGATCGCGTGCTGACCGACACTCCGGCCGCGCCGCAGCCGACGAGGAAGGTCGACTTTTCCTGGCAATTATTGGTTCTGGCGAGCATCCGCTCGCGCTCGGCCGGCACGCCTTCATGCCTGGGGTCGTTGGGATCGATCACCGTCAGCGGCGCGCGATAGCGATCGGCCTCCCGCCGGCCGCAAATGACGATATCGTCGGGCTGATTGTCATGGCAGTCGATCGCCGCTCGCGTCGCGGCGCGATAGCGCTCCATCGCCGTGTCGAGCTGCGGGGCCGACTGCATCATCACCAGCCACCACAGCATGATCCGACTCCGCCGATGTTATTTGCGGATCCGTAATGACCGGGGATTGCGGCGGTTTCGCGTCAGGCGGGGACGCGCGGTACGCGGAGGCGCGGAATTTCGATCGCCGGACAGCGATCCATCACGACTTTCAATCCGGCAGCTTCGGCCCGCGCGGCGGCGTCTTCATTGACGACGCCGAGTTGCATCCACACCGCTTTCGCGCCCGAGGCGATCGCCTCATCGACCGCCTCCCCCGCTGCTTGGGGTCGGCGGAAGATGTCGACGATGTCGATCGGCACGCCGATCTGGGCCAGATCGTGGAAGACATATTCGCCATGGACGTGCTCGCCGGTAATCTGCGGATTGACCGGAATCACGCGATAGCCGTGCCGCTGCAGCATTGCCATCACGCCATAACTCGGGCGGTCGGGACGATCCGACGCCCCGACCATCGCGATCGTGCGGGCGTTGGTCAGGAGGTCGCGAATGTCCTGGTCAGCAGTGAGTGGCATACATTTAATCCCATCTTCCTCTCCCTCGACGGGAGAGGATACGGAGACTTGGGTCGGCACAGCCGGCCCTAGTCGGAGTTGGAGAGGGTGGGGTCACGGGCTGGATCCTCGCCGTCCACCCTCTCCAAGCTACGCTAGCGAGCAGGCTCGCAAGCTTCGCTATCCTCTCCCGTCAAGGAAGAGGAGTTGTCTTTAATCATCCGCGGGAAAGCCAGTCGTTCACTTTCCCGGCTATCTCTCCGAACGCGACACCTTCCGCGCCGTTCCCGGCGGCCGGGGGCGTGCCGGCATCCGACGCGGCGCGAATCGCCATTGTCAGCGGCACGCGGCCGAGGAACGGAACGCCCATCTCCGCGGCCGCAGTCTCTGCGCCGCCCTGCCCGAACGGATCGGACAGTTCGCCGCAATGCGGACAGCGATAGCCCGCCATATTCTCGACCACACCAATCACCGGGACGCCCGCTTTGCCGAACAGGTCGACGGCGCGGCGGGCGTCGATCAACGCCAGGTCCTGTGGGGTCGAGACGATCACCACACCGGCCGGCTTGTACTTCTGGATCATCGTCAGCTGCACGTCGCCGGTGCCCGGCGGCATGTCGACCACCAAGGTATCGGCGGTGCCCCAATCGCCCTCGATCAGCTGTCCCAGCGCGCTCGCCGCCATCGGGCCGCGCCACGCAATGGCCTGACCGGGCGCGACCAACTGGCCCATCGACAGGATCGGCACGCCGAACGCGGTCGGCACCGGGATCATCGTCTTGTCACGCGCCTGGGGCTTGGTTCCCTCCACGCCCATCAGGGTCGGCTGCGAAGGCCCATAGATGTCCGCATCGACCAGCCCGACCTTGCGCCCGGCCCTGGCCAGCGCGATCGCCAGATTGGCGGCGACGGTCGACTTACCGACCCCGCCCTTGCCGCTGGCGACCGCGATCAGCTTGCGGCCGACGCGCTCGCTGGTCATCGCGACACGCACCTCGCGCGCTTCGGGACCAGCGAGTGCGGCCTCGCGCACCGTCGTCTCCAGCGCCTCACGCGCCTCCGGATCCAAACCCGTGACGTCGAGGATCACGCTCGCGCGATCACCATCGAGCCTCACCGTCGCGCGGTCGCCCGCCACCTCGGCGACACGTGCCGCCAGCCCCGTCTTTTCGTTCATGCACGCCAGATAGGGCCGCAACCGCCGCTTGCCACTGTTTTTCCGCGCAACGGAACCTATAAAGACCGATATGACGATTGCCTTGCCGTGGCGGCGCCGCCTTTCCGAAACCATGTCCGACAAACCTAAAAGCCCTTGGGGCGGCGGTGGCGGCGATTCCGATGGCGGAAGCGACGACGGCAATGGGGGCAACGATGCCGGGCCGCGCAATCCATGGGCGCAGGCGCCGGGATCGCGCCCGCGCGGCCCACGCCCGGGCAGCGGCATCGAAGATCTGCTGAAACGCGCGCGTGGCGGTGGCGGCGGTAGTGGCGGCGGGAATTTCCGCTTCCCCGGCAGCGGCAACGGGCGGTCCTTGTGGCTCGCCGGCGTCGGCCTGTTCCTGCTCGCCTGGATCGGCATGACCAGCATTCACGGCATCGGTCCCCAGGAACGCGGTGTGGTGACGTATTTCGGGCGGTATTCGGGCACGATCGGGCCGGGCTGGAACCTGACATTGCCGGCGCCGATCGCATCGGTCAGGGTAATCAACGTCACCGGAATCCAGGGCTTTTCGTTTCCCGACACCGACGGCGGCGGCGGTCAGAACCTCGTGCTGACGCGCGACGGCAATCTGGTCGACCTCAGCTATTCGGTGCAGTGGAACATCATCGACCCGCAGAAATACGTGTTCGAACTCGACAAACCCGACGACGCCGTCAAAGCCATCGCGGAAACCGCGGTGCGTGCGGCGATCGCCAATGCGACGCTCGACGAAGTGCTCGGCGCTGGCAAATTGTCGATCCAGACCCAGGTCGCCGATTCGATGCAGAAAATCCTGGACGATTATCAATCCGGTATCCGCATCGTGAACGTCGCGCTGAACAACGCTGCCGCGCCTCAGCAGGTCAGCGACGCGTTCAAGAGCGTGACGGCCGCCCAGAACGAACGCCAATCGAACGTGACGCAAGCGCGCGGCTATGCGCAACAGGTCGTGGCGATCGCCCAGGGCCAGGCAGCCGCGTTCAACAGCGTTTACGAGCAATATAAGCTCGCCCCTGAGGTCACGCGCCGCCGCATGTATTACGAGACGATGGAAGCGATCCTGTCCAAGAACGACAAGACGATCATCGAGCCGCGCAACATCGCGCCCTTCCTTCCGGTGCCGGGGGGCGTCCGGAAACTGCCCGATGCCCCGCAAGGGGAGGCACGCTGATGACCTGGCTGCGTAACCCGATCACGCTCGGCGTCGTTGCCCTGCTCGCGGTGATCCTGCTCGCCAGCACGATCGCAATCGTTCCCGAGACCAAGCAGGTCGTCGTCGTCCGGCTCGAACAGCCGATAGGAACGGTCAATCGATGGAAGGCCGGCGAGACGCTGGGACAGACCGGCGCGGGGCTGATCGCGCGCATTCCGTTGGTCGACCGCCTGATCTGGATCGACAAGCGTGTGCTCGATCTCGATCTCGATAATCAGCCGGTGCTGTCGACCGACCAGCAGCGGCTCGAGGTCGACGCCTTCGCGCGTTTCCGGATCGTCGATCCGCTGCGCCTCGTCCAATCGATGGGCCTGACCTCAGGCGCCGAGGATCGCGTCCGCGCGCAGCTGACGCCGTTGTTCGCGTCGGCCCTGCGCTCCGAACTCGGCAAGGTCGATTTCGACGCGCTGCTCAGTCCGGAGCGCGGCCAGTTGATGGACAATATCCAGATCGCGCTGCAGCGTTATGCCCGCAATTACGGCGTCCAGATCATCGACGTCCGCATCAAGCATGCCGATTATCCGGAAGGATCGCCGCTGCAATCGGCGCTCGACCGGATGAAGAATACGCGCGAACAGCAGGCGCAGACGATCCGCTCCGAAGGTCAGCGCGATGCGGCGATCATCCGCGCACAGGCCGACGCGCAAGCGGCGAAGATCTACGCCGAAGCGTTCAACAAGGACCCTGCCTTCTACAACTTCTATCGCGCGATGCAGTCCTATCGAGTCACGTTCGGCCCCGACGCCAACGGCAAGCTGCCGTCGGGGTCGACCAACCTGATCCTGACGCCCGACAATTCGTATCTGAAGGAGTTCGAAGGCAACGGGAAATGACGCACTGAACCGATAAGGGCGTGGCGGGTTTGACCAATCGCGTTCCTTGCAGTTCGTTCATATTCAATCGCCGTTCAGGCTCCGGAGGGCAAGAACAGTCCAACTGGGGCATATCGAGACGAAGAGGATTTACCCAAGTGCGCTACGCCTACGCCATTACTACCGCCCTGCTGCTCGGGGGCGCCGCTACGACCGTGTTGTCGCCTTCCTATGCGCAGAATGCGCAGAACGAGCCGGGCACCATTTCTGCCTCCGCGCCCAAGGCCGGCGCGCCGATGAGCTTCGCCGACATGGTCGCCAAGCTTCAGCCGGCAGTGGTGAACATCTCGACCAAGCAAAAGGTGCAGGTCTCGTCGGGCGGCAATCCGTTCGGCGATCTGTTCGGAGGGCTGCTCGGCCAGCAGGGTCAGGACGACGGCCAGCCGATCACCCGCGAGGGGCAGAGCCTGGGATCGGGCTTCATCATCTCGCCCGACGGCTATATCGTCACCAATGCGCACGTCATCACCGCCGCGGCCAAGGGCAAGATCGAATCGATCACCGTCACCTTGTTCAACCGCAAGGAATATGTCGCGAAAGTGATCGGCAGCGATACCGCATCCGACCTCGCGGTGCTCAAGGTCGATGCGACCAATCTGCCTTATGTGAAGTTCGGCGATTCGACCAAGGCGCGGGTCGGCGACTGGGTGATCGCGATCGGCGAGCCGTTCGGCCTGGGCGGCACCGTCACGGCCGGCATCGTCTCGGCACTCAACCGCGTCACTGGCCAGGGCGGCGCCTATGACCGCTTCATCCAGACTGATGCCGCGATCAACAAGGGCAATTCGGGCGGACCGATGTTCGACCTGAACGGCAATGTGATCGGCATCAACTCGCAAATCTATTCGCCGTCGGAAGGATCGGTCGGCATCGGCTTCGCGATCCCGGCGGCCTCGGCCAAGCCGATCATCGACACGATGATCAAGGGCGGCAAGGTACAGCGTGGCTATCTCGGCATCGGCCGCCAGCCGGTCGACGAGGATATTGCCGGCACGCTCGGCCTGCCCAAGGATCGCGGCGAGCTAGTCAACCGTGTCGAGCCGGGCGGCCCCGGAGAGAAAGCCGGCCTGAAGCAAGGCGACGTCATCGTCTCCGTCAACGGCCAGGACGTGAATCCCGAGCAGACGCTGCCCTATCTGGTCGCGAACGTCCCGCCGGGCGGCACCGCCAAGCTGGGCGTCATCCGTGACGGCAAGCCGATCACGGTGAACGCCGTCGTCGGCAATCGCCCCAGCGAAGAGGAACTCGCCAAATCGATCACCGGCGGCAATGACGGTGACGACGATGGTGACGGCGCCCCCGGCAACGGCGCGCCCGAACTCCATGCTGGCGTGAATCTGCTCGGCGTGCAGGTGACCGCGCTAACCCCGCAAATCGCCAATACTTTGGGCGTCAATCCGAGCCAGGTCAGCGGCGTGGTCGTCACCGGAGTCGACATGTCGAGCGACGCGGCGGCCAAGGGCATGCAGCGCGGCGACATCATCTCGTCGGTCAATCGGGTCACGGTGCGCACGCCGGCCGAGTTCGACGCCCAGGTCCGCGCGGCGAAGGCTGCGGGCAAGACGACCTTGCTCCTCTACATGACCCGCGCGCGCCAGGGCAGCCAGTATATCGCGATCAAGCTCAAGGGGAGCTGACGAGTTGCCTCGAAGGCGCGCGACAGCGCAGTTTCGAGGCCTTGGCAGCCCCGGGTTTACCCCGCTAAACCTCCCTCGTTCCCCAGTTGGAACGAGGGAGTTTTTGCATGGCGATCACGATGCCGATCGACCGCACCGCCGCCAATGAGATGACCCAGGCGGTATTTGGCGGGCGGCTCGAGCGCCGGTGACCGCGCGCATCGCCTCGCTCAGGGTCGGACCGATCGCGCCGCTCGGTCCGGAGCGCGTGCCGAGCGCGTTCATCAAAAGTGCGGTGGACGGGCCGATCATGACCGGCGCGCTCGGGCTCGACGGCGATCATCAGGCCGATCTGTCGGTGCATGGCGGCCCCGAAAAGGCGGTCTATGCCTATCCGTCGGCGCGCTACCCCGATTGGGCAGCCGCCTTTCCCGATCTCGCGTCTCGCTTCATTGCCGGGGCGATGGGCGAGAATTTGACCGTCGACGGCATGAGCGAGGACGATCTCTGCGTCGGGGACGTGCATGCGATCGGCGATGCGCTGTTGCAGGTCTGCCAGCCGCGTCAGCCCTGTTTCAAGCTCGCCTTGGCGCTCGGCGAGCCACGGCTTGGCAAACACATGGTGCGGACCGGGCATTCGGGCTGGTATTATCGCGTCCTGCGCGAGGGCTCGATCGCGCCGGGCGACAAGATCGTCCTCGCCGACCGTCCTAACCCGAATTTCCGATTCCCCCGCCTGGTGACGATCGTCAATCGCGGCGGCGCCACCTTGTCCGAACTGCGCGATCTCGCTGTATTGCCCGGGCTCGCCAGCAATATCGGCCGCCATGCGCGCGCGGCGCTCGATGCGGCATGATGCCGTCGGGGATGAATTGGTCTAGCGTGCGATCGAGACTCGAGGACGATACCCATGAATGACTTCTCCACCGACTGGATCGCCGCCGGCGAGGCCGAACTCGCTGACGTGGTGGCGCTGCGACGCGCGATCCATGCCGATCCCGAAATCGGCAACCAATGCCCGCGCACGACGGCGAAGCTGCGTGCCGCGCTCGACGGGCTGCCGCTCGAAATCCACGAGTCGACCTCGACCAGCGGGTTCATCGCGATCCTGCGCGGCGGCGGCGATAATGGCCGCACCGTGTTGTTGCGTGGCGACATGGACGCGTTGCCGATGCCCGAGGAAACCGGGCTCGACTTCGCCAGCCAGGTGCCCAATGCGATGCACGCCTGCGGTCATGACAGCCATTGCTCGATGCTGGTCGGCGCCGCGCGCGCCCTCTCCGCGCGCAAGGATAGCCTGCCCGGCACCGTCGTCTTCATGTTCCAGCCGGGCGAGGAAGGCCATCACGGCGCGCGCTTCATGATCGAGGACGGGCTGCTCGACGTGCAGCGCCCCGACAGCGCGTTCGCGCTGCACATCTATCCCAATGCCCGCGCCGGCGCGATCCAGACGCGACCCGGCGCCCTGCTCGCCTCGACCGACGCGCTCAACTTCACGATCCGCGGCGCGGGCGGCCACGCCGCGATGCCGCACGACGCGATGGACCCAATCCCGGTCGCGGCCGAGATCGTCACCGCACTGTCGGTGTTCATCGCGCGGCAGATCCCCGCGACCGACCCCGCGGTGCTGTCGATCACCAAGATCGACGGCGGCAGCGCGTACAACATCATCCCCGACGAAGTGCAGATGCTGGGCACCCTGCGCACGTTGAGCGCCAAGACTCGTCAAAAGGCTCGGGAAGGCCTGAAGCGCATCGCCGAGAATATCGCCGCCGCCCATGGCTGCACCGCGGAGGTGCGGATCGATGACGGCTATCCAGTGACGATGTGCGATCCGCGCGCGGTGTCGCTGCTCAAGCAGATTTCCGAAGACCTCGAGCCGGGCCAGTGGCAGCCAATGCCGGCGCCGATCATGGGCGGCGAGGATTTCAGCTATGTTCTCCGCGAAGTGCCCGGCGCGATGGCGTTCATCGGCGTCGCGCCCGAGGGGTCCGATCCGGCCAAGAATCCGCCGCTCCACAACACCAAGATGACGATCGAGGAATCGGTCATGGCCAAGGGCATCGCGATGCACTGCGCCTATGCCGAACGCTTCCTCGAGAACGGGTTCGATTGACCGCGCCGCGCGAATTGAGCGCGGCGGAATTCGCCGCATGCTTCGACGAGCCGATGCTCGACGTCACCGATGACGAGGATGCCGATCTCGACATCGACATCTGGCCCTATGTCGACGCGCTCGACCCCAAGACGTTCGGCGTGGAGCGGTTCGACGATGTCGACCGCGTCTATCAGGATGCGCGCGGCCGCTACGACCAGATCATCATCGAGACCGATCGGCCCGACATCTTCCTGGTCGTGGTGGTCGATATCGAAGCGAGATCGATCCACGGTCATCGCCTGCTCGACCTCAATGTCGAATATGGTCTGATTCCCAAACCCGACTAGGGGTTCGGACCAAGCAATGCTCGTTGCTGACCTCGACCTGATCGCCCGCTGGGCGGACGCCTGGGCGATCTCGCGCGGCGCGGCGATGCCGGTCGCGCGCGACGGCGGGCTGTACATCCATGTCGATCAACCCGACCAGGTCGGCCGCTATCTGTTCGCGCGGCTCGACGCCGATGCGATCCGTCCGCTGGCCACGAGCATCGACCGGCCCCTGCTCTACCTCAAAGTCTGCGCCTCGGCCGATATGGTCAGGCCGTTGTTGCCGCCAGGCTGGGAGATCGCAACGCCCGGCTACATGATGACGGCGCCGTTATCGGTCATGCTCGACCGGCCGGCAGCTGTGCCCACGGAATTCGAAATGCGCATCACGTGCGAGCACTCCATCACGTTTGCGCATATCGATGACGCTTCCGGTGAGGAAGCCGCATGCGGCCGCATCGTAGCGGTCGACGGCCTCATCGTGTTCGATCGCATTCGTACTGCGGAACACTATCAGCGTCGCGGACTGGGCAGCGCGATCATGCGCGCGCTGGCGGCGGAAGCGCGGCAATCGGGCATCAAAGACGCGATGCTTTGCGCGACGCCGGCCGGCCGCGAGCTCTACACGTCGCTGGGATGGTCGCTGCACAGCGACTACACCACGGCCTCGCTGTCGGCGCGCGTTTAGCCGCCGCGCGGGCTCCGCTTCACGTTCCCCGGCGATTTGGAGACGACATCCTGTCGTCGAGGCCATGTTACCACTGGGCCCCGGCCTTCGCCGGGGAGGCGTATAACGTCACCAGGTTCATGGCGAACTTCGCGTCAGGAAAGGGACAGACGCGGCGAGCACAGAATCTTCTGTCCTAGACCCGCAATAATGTGCCACGTTCCGGACAGACAACCGGGGCGATTTCCGTTCAGCGATGCGACACGCAGTCCGCCGCACAACGGTCCTGCCGCACCGGCACCTTGAACACTAAACCGGGTTTTGCGCATGACCACCGCCACCACCCGCCCGATCGCCGAGCTGACCATTCGCGGCGTGATCCTGGGCGGCATCATCACCATCCTGTTCACCGCGGCCAACGTCTATCTGGGGCTGAAAGTCGGGTTGACCTTCGCCACGTCGATCCCGGCGGCGGTGATCTCGATGGCGATCCTGCGGATGCTGCCCGGATCCAATATCGTCGAGAACAATATCGTCCAGACGATCGCGTCGGCGGCGGGGACGCTGTCGGCGATCATCTTCGTGCTGCCCGGCTTGATCCTGGTCGGCTGGTGGCAAGGCTTTCCCTATTGGACGACGGTCGCGGTCTGCGCGACCGGCGGCATCATGGGGGTGATGTTCTCGGTGCCCTTACGGCGCGCGCTCGTGACGGGATCCGACCTGCCCTATCCCGAAGGCGTCGCCGCGGCCGAAGTGCTCAAGGTCGGCACCAGCACCGATGGCGGCGAGGAAAATGCCAAGGGGCTGCGCATCATCGTGATCAGCTCTCTGGTTTCCGCGATCTTCCAGTTGCTCGCGACGCTCAAGGTCGTCGCCGCGGAGGCTGCCAAGAACTTTCGCATCGGCCCGAGCGTCAGCGGCGTCTCGACTAGTTTCTCGATGGCGCTGATCGGGGTTGGTCATCTGGTCGGCCTGTCGGTCGGCGCGGCGATGTTCTTCGGCATGCTGATCGCCTGGGTCGGGTTGGTGCCCTGGCTGAGCGCGCATGTTCCCGGCGCGACCGACGCGATCGTCACCGACATCTTCCGCAACAAGGTCCGCTTCGTCGGCGCCGGCACGATCGGCGTCGCCGCGATCTGGACCCTGTTCAAGATCCTGGGGCCGATCATCGGCGGCATCCGGTCCGCAATGGCGGCGGCCCAGGCACGCGGCCAGGGCGAAGTGCTCGAACTGACCGAGCGCGACCTGCCTATCTCGATCGTCGGCGGCACGATCCTGCTGATGCTGCCGCTGATCGCCTTCCTGTTATGGACCTTCTCAGCCGGCGGCCCGGTCGCCGAGCACGCCGTTCCCGTGATCGGCGGCACTGTCATCTACATCGCGCTGGTCGCGGTCGTGATCGCGTCGGTGTGCGGCTATATGGCCGGCCTGATCGGCGCGTCGAACAGCCCGGTGTCGGGCGTCGGTATCCTCGCCGCGGTCGGAGCGTCGCTGCTCCTGCTCGCCTTTTTCGGGCATCAAACCGATCCGCATCGCGCCAGCGCGCTGATCGCTTATGCTTTGTTCACGACCGGCATCGTCTTTTCGGTGGCGACGATCTCGAACGACAACCTCCAGGATTTGAAGACCGGGCAATTGGTCGGCGCGACGCCATGGAAGCAACAGGTCGCCTTGGTGTTCGGCGTGATCTTCGGGTCGTTGGTAATCCCGATCGTGCTCGATCTGCTCAAGAATACGTTCGGTTTCGTCGGTATGCCCGGCGCCGGCCCCAATGCATTGCAGGCGCCACAGGCATCGCTGATCGCCGCCTTGGCGCAGGGCATTCTCGGCTCGGGCATCGACTGGTGGCTGATCGGCACCGGCGCGCTGATCGGTGCGATCGTGATCGCAATCGACGAGACGCTCGGCAAGATGGGCAAGATGCGCTTGCCGCCGCTCGGCGTCGGCATGGGCATCTATCTGCCGATGGCGCTGACCTTGCTGATCCCGGTCGGCGCGCTGATCGGCCATTTCTACGACCGTTGGGCGCGGCGCACCGCCAATCCCGAATTCGCCGAGCGGATGGGTACCCTGGCGGCGACCGGCCTGATTGTCGGCGAGAGCCTGTGGGGCGTCGGCTTCGCCTTCTTCGTCGCCGTGCGCGGCGGTGAGATCCCCGCAGGGATCATGGGCGCGAGCTATGCGCAATGGGCGGAACTCGCCGCGCTGCTGGTATTCTTCGGATCGATCGCCTGGCTCTACAGCCGCACACGACGGATGGTGCGCTGATCGGGGGCGGCCATTCCCCTCCCGCAGGCGGGAGGGGTTAGGGGAAGGCTTGTTGCCCCGACAAGGTGCTTCCACACATGCCCTCCCCCTGCCCCTCCCGCAAGCGGGAGGGGAAAGTAGGACAAGCGATCAGGCCAACGTCGCGACCAGCGCCTTGATCGGCACGAAGGCGAACGCGACCGAGCTGTCGGCCACGCCGTACGGCAGGAACAAGCTGTCGCCATGCCGGATCGCGCCGCACGAATAGACGACGTTGGGCACATACCCCTCGCGGTCCTGGTCCTTGGCGGCCAGGATCGGCTCGGCAGTGCGACCGATAACCTTTGACGGATCGTTTTTGTCGAGCAGCACCGCACCGACCGAATATTTGCGCATCGCGCCGACGCCGTGGGTCAGCAGCAGCCAGCCTTCGTCGAGCTCGATCGGCGGGCCGCAATTGCCGATCTGGACCAGCTCCCACGGATAATGCGGCTCGAGCAGGCGTCCGCCTTCCTCCCAATGCGTCAGCCGGTCGGAATCGAGCAGGAAGAGGTTTTCGCCGTCCTGGCGCCCGATCGCGAGATAGCGGCCGCCGACCTTGCGCGGGAACAAGGCAATACCCTTGTTGCGCGCCGCGGGTCCGGTCATCGGCACCAGATCGAAGGCGCGGAAGTCGCGCGTACGCAACAGCTCCGACTGGATTTGCGAGCCGTTATAGGCGGTGTAGGTCCCGAGCCATTCGACCTCGCCATCGTCGTGCCGGAACTGAACCAGGCGGAGATCCTCCAGCCCCTTGGACTGCGCGTCGGTAATCGGGAAGATGACCGTGCCCGACAAGGTCGAATCGCGATGTCGGTGCACCGTGACAGGGCCCGAGGGCACATGCTCCTCGTCGCTGCCATGGACATCGGCCGCCGTCGCGAAGGGCGGTTCGGGCGCGAGCTTGAGCTGGTTGTCGGAGGTGATGATGCCTTCGCGAAAGGCCACCGACGAAATGTGCCCCTCACCCACTGAGCGCAGCGACATCAGGATGCGCATCGACCCCTTGGGCATGCCCGTCTGGTCGAAATGCGGCACCGCGCTGGGGTTCATCAGCGCCGCCGCAGCATAGGAATATTCGTGGCAGAAATAGGCGCCGATCAACTGGCGTTTCTCATCGCCGATGTCGCGGCCGTCGAGGCCGAGCAAATCCTCGATCTCGTCATAGCGCGTCATGAACACGCGGCGCGTCTGCCAGTGACGCGCCTCGAAGTCCTTCAGAACGACCTCGAGTTCGTCGCGCGTCTCCTGCGCCGACATGGCCAGGACCGCCCGGACCAGCCGGTCGGTCCGACTGGTCCCGCCGCCGACGGGGGACCAGCCGATATGGAATGGACGAACGACGACTCGCGACGGGTCGGCGTGCAGCCTGAGGCTGTGATGAAATATTTCGAGCAACGGCTATCCCGCTTGCAACCCTGATCCAAGCGGCGCCGCGTGTCGTTGCTACGCGACGGCGCGGCCCGTCCCTGCCACGGTTCCTGCCGCCTTTCCAAGTGCCGAAATCGCGCAAGAGGCCAATTGCAGCGCCAAAATCGACTCTGCGCCCTGATTCCGGTTCAAACCGCCGGGCATCAGGCCGTCGAAACAGCCGCCGTCCTGCGCCGTCGCCAGCGGCAGATCGAGATCGTTCTGACCCAGATACCAGCGATATGCGCGGTTCGCTTCCTCGACCCAGCGCGGATCGCCGGTCGCCTTGAACGCCGCCGCGCACGCGTCGATCGTCGCCTGCGCCTCGAGCGGCTGCTGGTCGAAGGGCAATGGTCCCTCATAGGGTCGCCCGAAACTGTCGGTGCCGACCGCGCGAAACCGCCCTTCGGGGCTGGTCTGCTGACCCACGATCCAGTCGAGCGTGCGCAAGCCCGTTTCGATCAAATCCTGACGCCCGAGCGCCACACCGGCGCGAATCATGGCTTCCGGCAGGCGCGCATTGTCATAGGCGAGAACGATTTCGAACCATTCCCATTCGGGCCGGCGCGTTTCCTGGAGCAGATCAGCCAGATCGGCGGAGAAACGTTCCAGGATGGTCCGCGACCGATCGTGGCCGGGATGCGCGCTCAGCATCGCGGCGGCACCCAACATGGCGAATGCCTGCGACCGCGGACTGGTCAGGTCGAACGCGATCCCCGCCGTCTCATCGAATAGACGTGCCGCCCAATCGCGATGTTTGACGACCGTCGCGCGCTTGGCGGTGACGCCCAACGCCCAGATCGTACGGCCGTTCGAATCCTCCGATCCCGCATCCTCGCACCATGTGCGATCGAAGTTCATGAAGTTGCGGAAACGCTTCTTGTCGGGATTCCAGGCATATTGGATGAATGCCGCATAGGTGGTCATCCATTTGTCGCGGACGTCCTCGTCGAGATCGTCGATCGCGGTCATCAGCATCAGCGCTCGGACGTTGTCGTCGATACAATAGCCGTGGCGAAAGTCCGGCACCGATAGGACGGCGTGCTGGAACATGCCGGTCGCATCGCTCATCCGTTCGACGGCGGCGATGCTGGGCTTGAGCGGAGTCAAAGGCTTGGTGCTCCTGATCCGTCGCGGTGCTGCCGCGACGATCGCATCGATCGCAACCAGACCGGCCTCGGCGAGCCGCGGCCAGATCATCGTGCGGCCGCGAGCATAAGCGCGCCGCATCACTTCGGTACGCGCGGCATCGTCGCGGAGCAAACGCGAAATCTCGCGCGCGAAGCCCTCGACGTCGCCGAAATCGACTATCACGCCATGGCCGTCGGCCAGGATTTCAGTGGCGTGGATATACGGCGTCGACACCACCGCTTTGCCTACACCAATGGCGTAAGACAGCGTGCCCGACGTGATCTGGGCAGGGTTGGTATAAGGCGTGACGTAGAGGTCGGTCGCCTGAAGATAGTCGAGCAATTCGTCATGCTCGAGGAAGCCGTCGATGAAGCGGACATGGTCGGCCACGCCCTTTTCGGCGGCAAGCGCCTTCAGCCGGTCGCGATAGGCCTCGCCTTGTTGCGCAACCAGATTGGGATGCGTGGCGCCCAGGACGACGTACAGCGCGTCGGGATTGGCCGCGACCACCGCGGGCATGGCCGATATCACGCTTTCGATGCCCTTGTTCGGCGCCAGCAGGCCGAAAGTCAGCAGCACCTTGCGCCCCTCCCAACCGAAGCGCGGCTTCATGCTGTCGGGATCGACCAGCGGACGGTCGGGCACGCCATGCGGGATCATCATGATCGTCCGAGCGTCGGCGCCATAAACGCGCATCAGGATGTCGCGGCCGATCTCGGCCATTACGACGACCCGGGCGGCGCGCTTGAGTATTCCGTTCATTACCCGGCGCTGATCGTCATTCGGGTCTTCGAGGATCGTGTGCAGCGTCACGATCACGGGGATGGTCAGCCGATCGAGCAACGCAAGCAGATGCTCGCCAGCCGGCCCGCCGAAGATGCCATATTCATGCTGAATCCAGACGGCCTGAGCGCCGCTCGCTTCAATCGCTCGCGCGGTCGTCAGATAGGCCAGGCGATCTTCCTGCGCGATCGATCCGGTAACTTCCGGCGGGTAATCATACCCTTCCGCACGATCGTCCATCGCATAGACATCGACCTTGATGTCGGGAAAGCGGTCCTGAAGCGCCAGATACGTATCGGTCGTATATGTCGCAATGCCGCATTGCCGCGGCAGGAAATTGCCAATCAGCGCAAGGTGTTTGGTCCGGGGTGGTAGAGGCGAGGACGCCATTTCTGCCCTTTCACAAGTAATTTCCGGGCATTATCGCCCGACTCATACCTCCCTGAACGGATTGAAAGAAATATGGTTGCGTATTTGTTGCAACGCAACAAAGGAATCGCGCTGACCTGTGTTAAGATCGGGCATATCAGCCGCGACCGCGATAGCCCGGCACGCCTTGATCGGGCAGCCATAACCCGTCGGGCGCCGGGCCCGATTGCCAGAATACATCGATCGGAATCCCGCCGCGCGGATACCAATAGCCGCCGATCCGGAGCCATTGCGGCTTCATCTCGGCCGTCAACCGTTCGCCGATTCCGACCGTGCAATCCTCATGGAAAGCGGCATGGTTGCGGAACGAGCTCAGGAACAGTTTGAGCGACTTCGATTCGACGATAGTGTCCGCGGGCACGTAGTCGATCACCAGATGGGCGAAATCGGGCTGGCCAGTCACCGGGCAAAGCGAGGTGAATTCGGGTGCGGTGAAGCGAACCAGATAGGGCCGGCCCAGGCGCGGATTGGCGACGTAATCGAGCACCGCCTCTTCCGGCGATGCGGGCAGGCTGCTCGCCTGGCCGAGATGTTTTGGGGTCATGGGAGCGGATATAGGAGGCCGCGCCGAGCTCGTCACCCCGCGGCGGGGCGGATGCCGGAGCGCGGCCGTCATGACGATGAATTCATCCTTTCCTCCACCTCGACGGCATCACCGGTCCGCGCTAACATCGGTACGCCGTCCCTTTCCTCCCCGGGCGAGTTAGCTTTGATCGACAGTAAGAGGAGACGATAATGGACGCGCTGGTGACCACCGAATGGCTGGCCAACGAATTGGGAGCGAACGACCTTCGCGTGGTCGACGCGACCTATGTGCTCGCCAGCGACGGGCGCGATCCGGCCGCCGAATATGAGGCGGCGCATATCCCCGGTGCGGTGTTCTTCGACGTCGGAGAGATTTCCGACCTGACCAATCCGCTGCCGACCATGCTGCCCCCGCCCGAAAAATTCGCCAGCAGGATGCAATCGCTGGGTCTCGGCGACGGCAGCCGCATCGTGCTCTACGACAATTCGCCCTACCGCACCGCGGCGCGCGCCTGGTGGATGCTGCGCGTGTTCGGCGCGCACGACGTCGCGATCCTCGATGGCGGCTTTGCCAAATGGCAGGCCGAGGGGCGCCCGGTCGAAAGCGGCAAGCCGCAGCATCGCCACCGCCATTTCACCGTCTGGGCCGACGACAGCCAGGTCCGCACGCTCGATCAGATGAAGGCCAACGTCGACAGCGGCGCGGAGCAGGTGCTCGACGCCCGTTCCGGCCCGCGCTTCACGGGCGAGGAACCCGATCCGCGCCCGGCGACGCATGCCGGCCACATCCCAGGCTCCAAGAACCTGCCATACACGCAGTTGTTCAACGCCGACGGTACGTGGAAAACCGGCGACGCGCTCAAGGCCGAGTTCGAGCGCGCCGGAATCGACCTGGCGAAGCCGCTCGTTACGACCTGCGGTTCGGGCATCACCGCCGCGGTGTTGCTGTTCGGTGCCCATCTGCTCGGCAATGACGGCGCGCTGTACGACGGCAGTTGGTCCGAGTGGGGCGCGGATATGTCGACGCCCAAGGCGATGGGCGCGGCTTAACCAATTCTCCCCTCCCGTTTACGGGAGGGGTCGGGGGAGGGCATGTTGCCCCACGGTCGACGCCTGAAACTCAAAATCGACATGCCCTCCCCTAACCCCGCACCGGGTGAACGATGCCCCGCATCGTTCAGGCCATGCCGGGGGCATGGCCGACCCGGCGCGCGCTAGCGGGAGGGGAATTTGAGTGGCGCGGCCAACGCGTCCGCCTCTGTACCGCTTGTCGAACCCGGCCCAGCCTCCTAGCACTTCCCCATGGCCGGCAATGAGAACGACAAGCCCCCTACCCGCGTGGTGACGGCGGGCAGGCGCAAGGAATGGACGCAGGGGATCGTCAATCCGCCGGTGTGGCGCGCCTCGACGATCCTCTACGATTCGGTCGAGCATCTGCGCGAGACCGGGCGCGGCGATACGCGTCACCGGCTCTATTACGGTCGCCGCGGCACGCCGACGCAATGGGCGCTGGCCGACGCGCTGACCGAGCTCGAGCCCGGGGCCGAAGATACCTTCCTCTATTGCTCGGGCGTCGCCGCCGTGACCGCGGCGCTGCTGTCGGTCCTCGACCCAGGCGACGAATTGCTGCTGGTCGATTCGGCTTACGATCCGACCACCAGTTTCGCCGCCGGCTTTCTCAAGCGGATGGGCATCACGACGCGGCATTACGATCCGTTGATCGGTGCCGGGATCGTCGAATTGTTCACCGACAAGACCAAGGCGATCCTGCTCGAAAGCCCGGGCAGCCTGACCTTCGAGGTCCAGGACATCCCGGCGATCGTCGCCGCGGCCAAGGCACGGGGCATCGCCACGATCCTTGATAATACCTGGGCGACCCCCTTGCTCTTTCCCGCGATCGAAAAAGGCATCGACCTGACGGTGCTCGCCTGCACCAAATATGTCGTCGGCCATTCCGACGTGATGCTGGGATCGGTGACCGCGGCACCCGGCCATTTCGCCAAGCTGCGCAATCTCAGTTACCAATTGGGACAGGTCGCGAGCCCCGACGATTGCTGGCTGGGATCGCGCGGGCTGCGCACGATGGCGGTGCGGTTGAAGCAGCACGAGGCGAGCGCGCTCGAGATCGCGCGCTGGCTCGAGCAGCGGCCGGAAGTCGCCACCGTGCTCCACCCCGCCTTGCCGAGTTGCCCCGGACACGAATTCTTCGTCCGCGATTTCAAGGGATCGTCGGGGCTGTTCGCCTTCGCGCTGAAAGAGGGCAATGAAGCCAGCCGTGCCGCCTTCATCGATGCGCTGCGGCTGTTCGGCATCGGCTTCAGCTGGGGCGGTTTCGAAAGCCTGGCGGTCACCGCCGATCCGCGGCGGGCTTTGGGCGTGCCCGATCACGGTGGCGCACTGGTCCGCCTCCATATCGGGCTGGAGGATCCGGCCGACCTGATTGCCGATCTCGATCAGGCTTTCGCGGCCTTCCGCGTGGCGCAGGGATGAACGACGCGATCGCCTGGTTGAACGCGCAGGGACTGGCCGTCCCGCGCGGCAGCGAGGCAACCGAAACCCTGATCGTCGTCGGGCTGATCGTCGCGGCGCTCGCGCTCGGTGTTCTCGCCGGCCGCTGGCTCGGCCCGCCGATCGAGGCGCTGTGGCAGCGGCAACTTGGCCATCATGCCGAAGGGATCGGTCCGCGCGTGCCCTCGGTCGTGCGACATGGCGCCGCAGCCCTGCTCCTCTCGATCCTCCAGGCGGCGGGGCAATGGCCACCGCTCGCCGCCGGACTGATCGGCTTCTTCCTGGGCGCGGCGGTCGCGCGGATGGCGGCGCACATCCTGCGCGGCCTCAACCTCGCGCGCTGGATGGCATGGACCGTCGGGCTCGTGCTGTTCGCCGCGATCTTCAGCCATTCGGTCGGGGGCCTCGCGCCAATCAACAACGCACTCGATTCGGTCGGCTTCGATCTCGGCTCGTGGCGCTTTTCGTTGCTGCGTGTGATCATCGTCTTGGTCACGGTGATCTGTCTGTTCGCCGCGATCCGCCTGGTCAACCGACTCGTCGGTCACGCGATCGTCAGCACCAGCAGCTTCGACCCGACCCAGAAATTGCTCGCGCAGAAACTGGCCGGGATCGCGACGATCGCGCTCGCCTTCTTCATCGGCATCGACTTGCTCGACATCAGCCTGACCAGCCTGACCGTGTTCTCGGGCGCGCTCGGGCTAGCGGTCGGGTTCGGGCTGCAAAAGACGGTCGGCAACCTCATCGCCGGCATCATCCTGTTGCTCGATCGCTCGATCAAGCCGGGCGACGTCATCGTCGTCGCCGACAAGGATGTCGGCTGGGTCAACAAGATCGGCGTGCGCGCGGTCAGCATCATCACGCGCGACGGCAAGGAGCATCTGATCCCGAACGAGGACCTGATGACCAAGCCGGTCGAGAATTGGTCCTATACTGATCGCAACGTGCGGGTCCGCATCCCCGTGACGGTCGCCTATGATTGCGACCTGCCGCTGGCGCAGGAACTGATGCTGCGCGCGGCGGCGGAAAGCCCGCGCGTGCTCGATATGCCCAAGTCCAACGTGTGGCTCAGCAAATTCGGCGAGATCGGGATCGAGCACGACATCCTCGTATGGATCAACGACCCCGAAAGTGGCGTCGGCAGCGTCCGATCCGACGTGCTGAACCGGCTCTGGGTCTTGTTCCGCGACAATGGCATCGTCCTTCCCTATCCACGCCGCGACGTGCATCTTGTCGGCACCGCAGCGCCCGACTGATCCCCCGAAAGTGTTGCTCTGCCGCAACATCGTTACGCCCATGGGCACGATTAAGGTCGATTAGTGTTGTGCACCGCAGCGAAAGTCTGCACTCTATCTGCGTGTGACCGGCTCAACGGCCCGATCGGCAGTCGCCGATACAGAGGCTGGACCGGCACCGCAGGCGGGACGAACGCACTTTTCGCTTCGAAAGGAAGATAATGCGCTTGTCTCACATCAGCCTTGGCGCGCTGGCGCTCGCCATTGCGACTCCCGCCATGGCGGACCCGTTGCCCGCAAGTACGCCGGCGCCCGATGCGGCGGCTGTTCCCGCGGCATCCGCTTCGACGGACAGCGGCACCCCCGCGGCGGTTGCGACCGTCGACGATCCGGCACCGGCGCCTGCCGCTCCCCCCGCCGGGGACGGCCCGACCGCCCCGCCGCCGGCCTTCACGATCAACGGCTCGGCGACCCTGGTGTCCGACTATCGCTTCCGCGGTATTTCGCAGACCAATTTGCAGCCGGCGATCCAGGGATCGCTCACGGTCACCCACTCCTCCGGCCTCTACGCCTCGGTCTGGAGCTCGTCGACGTCGGGCTACGTGACCTTTTCGGGCACCGGCAGCCAGGAAATCGACCTGATCGCCGGGTTCAAGAAGACCTATAGCGGCGTCACGTTCGACGCGGGTGTGCTCTATTATGTCTATCCGCGCTCGCGTCCCGCCGGTGACCGCAGCAAGGCCGATTTCTTCGAGCCCTACGCCGACATCGCCTATACCTATGGACCGGTGACGGCCAAGGTCACGGTCAACTATGCGCCCAAACAAAAAGCGCTGGCGCTCGACCAGGGCCAGACCGGGTTGTTCAAGAATAACGACAATGTCTACCTCGCCGGCGATCTCTCGGCGTCGATCCCCAAGACTCCGCTCGGGCTGACGGCGCATCTCGGCCACACTTGGGGTCCGAGCTGGCTCGCGCTGGGCAAGGAATATACCGATTACGGGTTCGGCGCGACGCTGACCTATAAGCAATTGGTGTTCGGCGTCAGCTATGTCGACACCGACGGCACCTTCACCCTGGCCAACGGCAAGAACGCCGCGCGGAGCGGCGTGGTCGTTTCGCTCGGGGCTTCGTTCTGACAGGTGCAACCGGGGGAACGTGTTCCCCCGGTTTCGCTGCTCTTGATCGAATGGCGATATCGGCACGACCGATTTTTGCTCATGTAATATTGTAACGTCGCGCGGTTGCGCCTAGATGGGCGCTCGATGCATCCCGCGATTCGCCTTTCCTGGTTGGCCCGCGTCCCCCAGCTAGATCGCTATGCGATGGGCTTGTCCGGGCTATGCGCGGTGCATTGCTTCGCCAGCGCGGTGCTGGTGGCGCTCGCTTCGACCGCCGGCGGCATGCTGCTCAATCCCGCTTTCCATGAGATCGGGCTAACCGTCGCGATCATCCTGGGCGCGCTGGCGCTGGGCCGCGGTATTTTCGAACATGGCTATATGGCGCCCGCGGTCACCGGATCGCTCGGGCTCGGCATGATGGCCGGAGCGATGCAGCTTCCGCACGGCAATGGCGGCGAGACCTTGTGGACGCTGATCGGCGTCGCGATCCTGGCGCTCGGCCATGATCTCAACCGGCGCGCGTCACACTGAAGGCCGAACCGGCGCGGTGCCCAGCTGGGCCATTGCCCTGCCCCGCCACAATCCCTAGATTTACGGCCATGGGTGCGCATCATCATCACGACCATCATGAGGCTTCGGGAAGCGAGCTGACCAAGGTCGCGCAAGCGACGCTGGAGAAATCCGGCGAGCAATGGACGACGATGCGCGCGAGCATTTTCGACGCGCTCGCCAAGTTCGACAAGCCGGCCAGCGCCTATGACATCGCCGATGCGGTGTCGAAGGCGGAGGGCCGCCGCGTCGCCGCCAACAGCGTCTATCGCATCCTAGACCTGTTCGTCGGCGCCAATCTGGCGCGCCGGGTCGAAAGCTCGAACGCCTATATCGCCAACGCCCATCCCGACTGCCTGCACGATTGCATCTTCCTCGTCTGCGACAGCTGCGGCCAGACCACGCATATCGACGACGACAAGATCGCGAACAACGTCCGTCATGCAGCCGAGGCCGCGGGCTTCTCGCCGGTGCGGCCGGTGATTGAGGTGCGGGGGAAATGTTCGGATTGCGAGCACGCGGCATAGGCGTAGCCCGCCTGTCCGTCATGATTCCTATTCTGCTACCGGCTGCTGCGTAACTCGAATCCTCCCTATGCGAATGCATGGGGAGGGGGACCGTTTTGCGCAGCAAAACGGTGGAGGGGAGGTGCCCTGCGCTATCCTCGCCGCTACGCGGCTGCGGCCCCTCCACCGCCTTCGGCGGTCCCCCTCCCCATCTGCGATGGGGAGGATTTAGCATCGTCAGCAGGGGATGATCCGCGGAGAAGCTAGGCCAACGCCTTCCCCATCCGCACGCCAGGCACCGCCACGCCGCGATCCGCCATGCTGTCGACGCGCTCGATCGTCTCATACCCGCACGCGCGATAGAGCGGCTCGCCCGCCAGCGTTCCCATCAGCTCAGCGCGCTTGAACCCTGCCGCCCGCGCCGCCTCCTCGTTCGCCGCAAGCACCATCCGGCCGATACCGCGCCGGGTGAAATCGGGATCGGTGTACATCGCCCGGATCCGCGCCGGGTCCTTGCCGGGATCCAGCACCGCGGCATCGCGCGCGACCGCGCCGGCATCGCCGCCGTACAGCGTCGCGCGATAGCTCCAGCCGCCGCAGCCGACGATCCGGCCCGTGTCGTCCTCGACCACGACATACGTGCCGTCGGCGATCAGTTGGGTGTCGAGGCCCATGCTGAGCCGACTCGCCTCGACCTGTTCGGGCGTCAAATAATCCCGCTGCAATTCGCCGATCGCGCGCTCCATCAGCGCCGCGATCGCGGGGATGTCGGCGTCGGTCGCGATCCTCGTCTTGAGGTCGCCCGTCACTTGCCGTCGAGCATCTTGATCGTCGCGGTGGCGGGCGGCTCCTTGGCCATCGACGCGGCCACCCGCTCGGCGCCCTCCATCACCCGCAGCACATTGCCGCCGGCGAGCTTGGCGATCATGTCATCGGTCCAACCACGGCGCATCAGTTCGGCGAGCAACGCCGGATAGGTGGCAACGCTGTCCAGCCCATCGGGCAGGCTGTCGACACCGTCAAAATCGCCGCCGATACCGACATGATCGATTCCCGCGACCTTGACGATATGATCGATGTGATCGGCGACCATGGCGAGTGTCACCGGCGGGCGCGGATGTTCTTTTTCCCACTCCGCCATGGCTGCCTTCGCGCGATCCGGCTGGCCGATATACAGCCCGCCATAAGGCGGCGAATTGTAGCGCGCCTTTTCGGCATTGCGCGCGGCTTCCCATTGCCGCCGCTCTTCCGAGACGTAGCTCGGCGCGTAATTGACCATGATCACGCCGCCATTCTGGGCGAGCAGCTTGAGCACCTTGTCCGACACGTCGCGCGGATGATCGTCGAGCGCGCGTGCCGAGCTGTGCGAGAAGATCACCGGCGCCTTCGACACGCGCAGCGCATCGATCATCGTGTCCTCGCTTACATGGCTGAGGTCGACCAGCATGCCGAGCCGGTTGAGTTCGTGCACCACCGCCTCGCCGAATTTGGTGAGGCCGCCATGCTGCGGATTGTCGGTCGCCGAATCCGCCCATTCGAGCGTCTTCACATGCGTAAGCGTAAGGTAGGAGGCGCCGAGCGCGCGATAGGCGCGGAGCACCGAAAAGCTGCCGTCGATCTGGCCGCCGCCCTCGACCCCGAGCATCGACGCGATCCGGCCCGAGGCGTGGATACGGCGCACGTCAGCCGCGGTCACCGCCGGCGCGAAGATGCTGGGATAACGCTGGAAGATGGTCTTCATCAGGTCGATCTGTTGTAGCGTCTCCTTGACCTGTTCGGGGCCGGGAAGATCGGCATCGACATAGACCGACCAGAATTGCCCGCCGACATGCCCAGCGCGCAGGCGGGTGATGTCGGTATTGTACTTGGCGGGGTCGAGATTGGTCAGGTCCATCGTCCAGCGCGCGTCGCCCGCCTTGCCGGTCAGGGTCTCCGCCCAGTCGTTGTGCCCGTCGATCAGCGGTGTCTTGGCCAGCACGTTGGCGACGCGGGTTTCGTACGAGGCGGGACCGGCGCTGATCATCAGCGGGGCGGCGAGCAGCAGAGCTAAAGCATGGCGCATGGGCGATGAGCCTAGCCGGGATTGCGGGCGGCTCAAGTCCTACCGGTGGTTATGGGGTGGGTAAGGTGGGGAATATGGCCATGTCCCCTCCCGCTTGCGGGAGGGGTTAGGGGAGGGAATGTTTCTTCCGCCCCTAACGACACGCCCTCCCCCAGCCCCGTTCCGGGTAAACAGTCCCCCGGACTGTTTAGGTTGCGTCGGGGGCGCAACCGGCCCGGAACGCGTAAACGGGAGGGGGTTCTACGCCGCCTGCGGCTCCTCCACCGGCAAAACCTCGTCGGGCTGCGGCGTCATCGTGCGGCAGACGACTTCGAACGCGCCACCCGCGATACGGATCTCGTTGAACGACGGCGGGGTGGAGCGGGTGCGTTCGGACAGGGTACCTGCGCCGATCATCCGCACCGCCGCGTCGCCATCGCGATGTTCTACGTCGAAGGCGTCATGGACGTGACCGGTCAGGACAGCGTTCGCCCCTGCCCTCACCAGCGCCTCCAGCGCTTCTGCGCCGCGATGCGTCTGCTTCGACAGGCGCTTATGCGGCTCGATCAGCGGATGGTGGCAAGCGACGAACACCAATTTGTCCTTGGGCACTGCCTCCACCAACGCGAGCGTCCGATCGAGCGCATGCCGGCTGACATGGCCCGACGCCCAGTTGAGCCTAAATTGCGCGCGCGCCGTGGTCTTGAGCGGGATGATCGCAACGCCGGGCAGCTCGAGCGGTCTTTCGATCATGCGTTCGATCTCGCGGACCCGTCGATAAGGCGTGAAGATTCGGGCCAGCGGGTTGAAATAGGGCAGATCGTGATTGCCGACCTCGACCGTGACTGGCCGGTCGAGCGATCGCAACCAGGCGAGGCCGGCGTCGAATTCGCGCCGCCGCGCGCGCATCGTCAGGTCACCGGTCATCACCACCGCATCGGGCTTTTCCGCCGCGACCAGCGCGTCGAACCAGGCGACGGCGGCCTTGTCCTCGCGTCCGAAATGGACGTCGCTGACGTGGAACAGCCGTGTCATGCTTCCTCTTTCGAAGTGGTGATGAACTGTTTCCTGCTACGCCCGACCGTGATGGTCGTTCCCGGATCGAGCATCTGGGGCTCGCCGTCGAACAATGCCAGTACCGGGCGGCGTTCGGCGATGCGCACCTGGTCGGTACGGACTTCCGTGACCGCCTGGGCCGCGAGCCAATCTCCCGTCACCCAATTCCAGCCGAGATCTGCGATCGCGCGGGCATCGCGCGCATCGACCGCGGCGATCTGCAGATGATCGTCCTGTGCCCGGATATAGGCGGCCTGGACACGGTGCGGGAAACCGGGCGCGCCGGTCAACTGCACGCCGCGTCCGAAGGTCCGTCGCCACGCCGCACGGATCGCCGGCCAGATCCGGCCCAGGCTGCCCTCTCGCACATGTTCTCGGGCGCGATACCAGCTCGCCGCCGGACCGACGATCGTCCCGACCAGCGCGCGATGCTTGCCGGCCTCGACATAAGGAAGCGCGATCCGCCGCCCATGTTCGTGGGCCGCGTGCAGGATTGCCGCCGGATCGGCGTCGCCATGTAGCACCTTTGCCAGCATGTTCATCGTGCCGCCGGGCAGGATCAGGATGCCGCCATCCCACGCCGCCAGCGCGCAAGACGCCGCATTGATCGTCCCATCGCCAGCGAACAGGACGACGGTGTCCGCCCCGGCCTGATCGAGATCGGCGATCGTCGGCAGCGTCTGATCGGGGAAATCGGTGCGTCCGACGAAGCTCAGCCCGCGTTCGGTACAAGCCGCTTCGATCGCCGCGGCTTTCTTCGCGTCGGATGAGCCGGAATGCGGATTGGTGATGAACCACAGTCGTTCCATGCCCGATACAACGCCCCGCAGGCGCGAAGTTTCAGTCGGGTAGATCCATCGTCACGCGCAAGCCGTTAGCGTCGCTCGCCGTGGTCAATGTGCCGCCCGCTTGCTTGGCGAACGCTTCGATCAATTTTTGACCGAGTCCGCCATCCTTGCTCTTCGCCCGCGATCCGGGCGGGAGCCCGACGCCGTCATCGGCTACGGTCAGCCGCCACCCGCCCTCGGGCAGATGCTTCCAGGCCACGCTGATCGTTCCTGTCTCGCGCCCGGCAAAGGCGTGCTTGGCTGCGTTGGTGACGAGCTCGTTGACGACCAAGCCGATGGATACCGCATGGTCGCGCTGGATATGCGCGGTGTCGGCGTCGCAGGTCAGCGTGATGCCGCCGCGAAGCAGCAAGGCATCCGACAGCGTGTTGCACAAGTCCCTCAGATAGTCGCCGACATTGACTTCGCTCCCCTGACCATCGCGATAAAGATGGCGGTGCGCGCGTGCGATGCTGTCGACGCGCATCAACGCCGACGTCAGAGCTTCACTGGCGGCGGGATCCTTAACGCGGCGGCGCTGGATATCGAGGATGCTGGCGACGATCTGGAAATTGTTCTTCACGCGATGCTCGAATTCGCTGAGCATCAGGTCGCGGTCCGCGATTTCGCGATCGCGTTCGGACGTCGCGCGATACACCGCACGGCGGAAGGTTTCGGCGAGCGCAATGGTAAGCGCCGCCGCGACGGCGATTGCGAATAGCGTCCAATAGGGTCCGCTCTGTGTCGTCGTCGGGGACGGCAAATAGATTGCGTAAAACGCATAGCCGATTGAGATCACGGCGGTCAGCAAGCCCGATTGCCAGCGCGCGAACAACGTTGCGATCATCATCGCGGGATAGACCAGGGCGAATACCGCGGCTCCCGGAGCCACCGCGTTGATCCCGAACCGCAACAGCCCAGCTGCGCCGACGCACAGCAGCGCTACGCCGCACTGGGTCGCCCAGCGCGGGATCGCCGGAAACAACCGGTCGGGCAGATCGAGTTCGCCGATCCTGGACATATATCGACTGGGCATCGTGACCGCCCCCCAAGTCAAGCCGAACCGGCCTGAAAATGATCCTTATCGGACTAGAAAGGCAGACGCTTGCCCGATCGTCCAGCCAAATCAGTGATGTAATGCCAGGCTACGCGTCCGGACCGTCCGCCGCGCCGCGTCGACCAGCCGACCGCCTCGTCCGGATCGAACGACAGACCGAACCGATCGGCATAAGCGCGGACGATCGCGAGGTAACCTGCCTGGTCCATGACATGGAATCCCAGGCTGAGCCCGAATCGGTCGGCGAGCGCGAGATGATCGTCGACGCTGTCGCGCGGATTGATAGCGCTTTCCTGCTCGGCGATGTCGCGCGGTACCAAATGGCGGCGATTGGCGGTCACCACCAGGCGGGCATTGGCCGGACGCGCCTCCGCCCCGCCCTGGAGCAGCGAGCGCAGCGCGCGGGCGTCACCGCCGGCGTCGAAGCCGAGATCGTCGAGGAACAGGACGAACGCGCGCGGCAAGCCGTCGATCCGGTCGAACAGTGCCCGGAGGCCGCCCATCGCCGCGACCTCGATCAAGGCGAGCTTGCGACCTTCGGCTTGCACCGCCGACATCGCGCTCTTCACCAACGCCGACTTTCCCGTCCCGCGTGCGCCCCACAACAATACGTCCTGCGCGGCGAAGCCGTCGGCCAGCCGGCCGAAATCCTCGACCAGAGCGGTCTTTTGCGCATCGATTCCCAACAGGAGGTCGAGCGGCAGCGGATCGAACTTGCGCGCGGCGGCCAGGCGCCCATCGCGCCAGATATAGGCCGGATGCGCGAGCGGGTCGGCATCCGCGGGCATCGCCGGCGCGATGCGTTCGAGCGCGGCGGCGATACGGTCGAGCGGGTCGGTCATGCCGGCTGCGTTACACGGCCCGGCGCGTTCAGCCCAGTGTCTTGAGCAAGGCCTGGGCCGGCGCGCGATCCGTGAAGCCGGGATCGGCGAGCAGAGCGGCGATGGCGGCCTTCGCTTCGGCGTTGCGGCCGCTATCGGCATAGGCCTGGGCCAGGTGCCAGCGAATGCCGCTCTGTTTCGGCGCGAGCGACGCCGCTTTCTCGAACAGGTCGACCGCCTTGGCATTCTCGCCCGCTGCATACAGTGCCCAGCCATAAGCGTCGGTCGCTGCCGGGCTCATCGGCGCGATATCGTAAGCCGCCGCGCCGTAGGAGACGGCGTCGTCGACATTGTCCGCGCCGACATTGGCATAAGCGAGCTCGGACAGCAGGCCGGAGTCGCGCGAACCGACCCGAGCGCGCAAATCCTCCAGCGTGTCGACGGCCCCGTCCCAGTCGCCCGACGCGATTTGCCAATGCGCGGCGAGCCGCAAGGCAGGCACGCTTTCGGGATGCTGGGTCAGGAACAACGCCAGCACGCCGGTCGCCTCTGGCCGGCGCCCCGCCTGGTCGAGCGCGTCGACCGTGCGCAACATCGTCGGCTCGTCGAACTTGATATCGGCCGCCTTGCGATAGGCATCGGCCGCGTCGCCGTATTTGCCCATCGTCATCAGCGTGTCGCCGACCAGCAAATGCGCCGCCGGCGCGCCCGGCGTCGCTGCCTCGAGCGCACGCGCCCGGGCCAAGGCGGCGTCGCTCTGCCCCGCATCGATCAACCCGCGGATCACCGTGACCGCGAGCACTGGATTGGTCGGATCCTTGTCGGCCGCTCCTGTCAGCACAGCGAGGCTGTCGTCGGTCCCGAACGGTGTCGCTCCGGCACGTACCGGCCAAGCCGAGCGATCGAGGAACTTGGCGGCCCAGTCGCGTTCGCCGGTCGCCTCGAACGCGCGACCGACCAGCCCCAAAGTATAGCTGTCGGCATCGCCCCGTATCGCCACCGGACGCAGCACGTCGAGCGCCCCCTTGGCGTCGCCCGAGCGCAGCAATGCTGCGCCGAGCAACCGGCGCGCGGTGATATTCATCGGCTGCCGCCCGACCAGTTCGCGCCACGCCCCGATCGCCTGTTCATAGGCACCGGCCTGGTAGGCGAGCGTGCCGTTGAGCAGCAGCGCGCCGGGCAGGTCATCGATCCGTCCGCCGGTCCGCTCCATCAGGCTGCGCGCGAGATCGTAATTCTCAGCGCGCGCCGCGAGCACGGCTTGGAGATAGAATGCCTGCGGACTCTCCGGGCGTGCGGCGAGCGCGCGCCGCGTCGCGCCGAGCATGTCGGTATAGCGGCCGAGGTCGCCGAGCGTAGCGGCATATTCGATCAGTGCCGGGTGATAATAGGCATCGCGCTGCAGCGCCGCCTCGAACCATGGCAGGGCGGCGTTCAGGCCATATTGCTCGCGCACCAATTCGCCGCGCAAGGTCAGAGCCTCGAGATTGTTGGGATCAAGCTCGACCGCTTTTTGCGCGTTGCCCGACGCGCCGGCGATGTCGCCCGCTCTGTAGCGGATGCGAGCGAGATCGGACCAGGCGTAGGAATTGCCGGGATTGCCGTCGAGCAATTCGCCGAGCAGCGCCTGTGCCTCGGCCCCTTTACCCTGCGCCGCCAGCGCGCGAGCGGTGACGCGGGTGGCATAGGCGCCGAACCTGGGATCCGCCTTGGCCGCCTCGGCCAGCGCGCGCTTGGCGTCGCCCTGCAACAGCCAGGCTTCGGCCAGCAATTGATGCCCGCGGCGCATGTCGAAGCCGGCGGCAGCGGCGCGGCCGAGCTCGGATTCGGCGCCTACCCCATCGCCCAACGCGAGGAAGGTGCGCGCCAGCACGGCATGCGCGGCGCCCCATTGCGGATCCTGCTTGACCGCCGCCTGGGCATGCGACCGCGCGGCGTTGAAATTGCCGGCCTGCAGCAATGCCAGGCTATAGCCCAATTCGGTGCGCGCGCCGGTCGCGTCAGCCTGCGCGGGGGCGGTCAGCGTCGCCGTGACGCCGATGATTGCGGCGATCGCGGTCGCGCCGATCAGCGCGCCTTTGACGATGGTCTTCATGGTCCCGGTCCTAGGCATGGAGGTCGTAATTCTTGAGCAGATCGTAAAGCGTCGGACGGCTGATCCCGAGCAGCTTGGCGGTATTCGAGATATTGCCCTCAGCACGCGCCAGTGCGTGGCGGATCGCCTTGCGGTCGGCACTCTCGCGTACCGCTTTCAGGTTGATCGGATCGGGCGTGTCGCGCTCGGCAAGATCGAGATCGATCGCGGTCACGCTCTTGCCGTCGGCCATGATCACCGCACGCTTCATGCGGTTCTCGAGCTCGCGGACATTGCCCGGCCAGCCCCAGGCGTCGATCGCCGACAGAGCATCGGGCGACAGGCCGGTGACCGGCCGGTTCATGGTCTTGGCGTAATGGTGGAGGAAATGCTTGGCGAGCAGCACGGGATCGCCGGTGCGCTCGGCCAGGCTGGGGATGCGCACGACGATCTCGGCCAGGCGGTAATAGAGATCCTCGCGGAACGATCCGCTCGCCACCATCGCATCGACATCCTGATGCGTCGCGCAGACGATCCGCGTGTCGACCGCGATCGGCTTGCGCCCGCCGACCCGCTCGATCACCCGCTCCTGCAGGAAGCGCAGCAACTTGACCTGGAGCGGTAGCGGCACGTCGCCGATCTCGTCGAGGAACAAGGTGCCGCCATCGGCGAGTTCGATCTTGCCCTCGGTGGTCTTGACCGCGCCGGTGAACGCGCCCTTTTCGTGCCCGAACAACTCGCTTTCGAGCAACGTCTCGGGAATCGCCGCGCAGTTGATCGCGACGAACTGGCCCTTGCGCCCCGACTTCTCGTGGAGGCCGCGCGCCAGCACTTCCTTGCCGGTGCCGCTCGCCCCCAGCAGCATCACCGAGACGTCGGCGCTGGCGACGCGTTCGATCATGCCCGTGACCTTGAGCATTTCCGGTGCCGCGGTGATCAGTCCGCCCAGCGCCTCGCGGGGGGCGGTTGCAAGCCGGCGATTCTCTTCCTCCAGCGCATGGACGTGGAAAGCGCGCGCGACGATCAGGCCGAGCGCATCGATGTCGATCGGTTTCTGATAGAAATCCCAGGCGCCCTCGGCGATCGCGCGCAACGCGCTTTCGCGCGCGCCGTGACCCGAGGCGACGATGACCTTGGTATCGGGCTTCAACCGCAGGATCTCGGCGAGCGTGGCGAAGCCCTCGCTGACGCCGTCGGGATCGGGCGGCAGGCCCAGATCGAGCGTCACCACCGCCGGTTCCTCGGCGCGCACAGCGTCGATCGCCTCGCGGCGGTCGCCCGCCACGACCACTTCGTAATCGTCATAGGCCCAGCGCAGCTGACGCTGCAGGCCCGCATCGTCCTCGATGATCAGCAATTTCCGTCTTGGCTCAGCGTTCATGCCGCCCGCTCCATCTTGGTGGGCGCGAGCGCCTCGCGAAGCACGATCGTGAAGCGCGTGCCCTCGCCTTCGCGGCTGACCACGTCGAGCCGCCCCCCCATCGCCTGAACCACCTGTCGCGCCTCGAACGCGCCGATGCCGAACCCGCCGTCCTTGGTCGAGACGAACGGGCGGAACAGCCGGTCGCGGACGAAACTCGCGCTCATTCCCACGCCCTTGTCTACGATCGCGATCGTCGCGGCACCGACGACGATTCCAACCGGTTCGCCCGGACTGCTTGCCTCGATCGCATTCTGGATCAGATGCCCGAGCGCCTGTTCGAGGCGCGGCGGATCCGCGACGGCGACCGCGTCGCGCTTGCCGGTGACCGCGATCGGATGGCTACCGCCGCGCCGCCGCGTGACGCGCTCGACGATCGGCATCAGCTCGACCGCCACCGGCTCTTCGACGCGGCCCGAATTGTGCTGCGACAAGCGGGCCAGCAGGTCGTTCATGCGGCCGACCGAATCCTTCAGAGTGGCGATCATGTCGGCGCGGAACTCGGGATTGTCGGCGTGCCGCTCCGCGTTTCGCGCGACCAATGTCAGCTGGCTGACCAGGTTTTTGACATCATGCATGATGAAGGCGAAGCGACGATTGAATTCGTCGAAGCGGCGCGCGTCCGCGAGCGCCTCGTGTGCACGCGCCTCTGCGAGATAGCTGGCCACCTGGCGCCCGGCGATCCGGAGCAGATCGAAATCCTCCCAGTCGAGCGAGCGATCGATCGGCGGCCGCGCGAGCAGGATCGCGCCGATCAACTGGTTGAGATGGATCAAGGGCACGATCGCCCAGGCGGCGGGCGCGTCGAACATCCATTGCGGCACCGCCGCGAGTTCACCCGGCGCGGCCTGGCCGGCGCGCAGCATATCGAGTTCGATGATCCGGTCGCCCCGCGCCAGGAATTCGGCCAGCGGCTCGCCCGAAACCGCAACCGGAATCGGCCCGTCCCAATTCCATGCCGCGCCAAGGCCGAGATCGCCGCCGCTCGCGACCAGCAACAAACCGGCGGCGGAATCGGTGACGTCGGCGACCGCCTTGACGATGCGTTCCTCGAGCGGCGCGGCGCCCTCGCCCGGCGTGCCTAGCGTCTCGGTGAAGCGCGTCCATTCCGCGCGATAATCGTAGCGGTGATGGAACAGATGCTTGGCCACCATCACCCGGAGCCACGCCTTGATCGTCGGCGACGACAGCAACGTCAGCAGGGCGGCCGCCGAGCCGAACACGAAGGCGGTCTGCCCCAATCGCGCATAGCTGCCGCCGAATGCCTCGATCGCGCTGATCGCGAGCACGGTGATTACCGCGTAGACGATCAACGCGACCAGAGAGAGCGATTGCCAGGTAACCGTGCGCGACACGTTGAGCGTCCAGTCGCCGTTGCGGTGCACCGCGATCGCGAGCACCGGCACGATCGCGATCATCGCCAGCCCGCGCCCGGCGACCAGTTCCTGCGGCCAATCCCCGCTGAGATAGGTGGCGGTATAGACCGCCAGGTCGGCCAGCCACATCGCCGCGAGGGCGCCTACCGCCAGACGAATGCCGTCGCGCGCGCCAGGCGCGACCACCGAATAGAGATGATGGACCAGCACGAGCGATCCCAGTGCGACCATCATGCGCAACAGGATGCGGACCGCCGCGATACCCTGGATCAGGTTGCCGGTCACCGTCGCTTGGGCGAGACTGAGCGCGATGCCGACGACCGCGACCAGTCCGACCACGCTGTAGATCATCGTGACCGCGCGCGCCTGCCGCGCCGTAGGGTCGCGCCGCAATATCGCGAGCATGAACGCCAGCCAGGCGATGTTGCGCAGGCTTTCGGCAATCTGCGTCGTGAGGTCCTGGCTGCCGATCCCGGCCACCGCGAGCGTCCATAGCGCGGTCATGCCCAACGCCGCGACGAACGCGGTGCGCGGCACGCTGACCGCGCGATCGCGCAGCTGCGAGAGTGCGAGCCCCGCGAACAGCAAGGCGGCGAGCGCGTGGCTCCACAGGATGACGGTCGGAGTCATCGCCTCAGCGCGCCCCTTCCGGCCACAAGACGACGCGGATCGTCTGAAGCAGGATCAGCAGGTCGAGGAAGGGCGAATAATTCTTGGCGTAATAAAGGTCGTATTCGAGCTTCTGCCGGCTATCCTCGATCGAGGCGCCATAGGGATAGTTGATCTGCGCCCAGCCGGTGATCCCCGGTTTCACCATGTGGCGCTCGGCATAATAAGGCAGCTGCTGTTCGAGATCCTCGACGAATTGCGGGCGTTCGGGACGCGGACCGACGAAGCTCATCTCGCCCTTCAACACCGACCAGCATTGCGGCAATTCGTCGATCCGCACCTTGCGGATGAAGCGGCCGATCCGGGTGATGCGCGGGTCGTCCTTCTCGGCCCATACGGCCTGGCCGTTGACCTCGGCATCCTGGCGCATCGAGCGCAGCTTGAGGCAGTCGAACCCGACGCCATAGAGGCCGACGCGGCGCTGACGGTAGAAAGCCGGCCCCTTGCTTTCCAGCTTCACCGCCAGCGCGGTGATGAGGATGATCGGGCCCGCGAGCACGAGCAGGAGCAGGCTGGCGGTAATGTCGAACAGCCGCTTGAACACGCCCGAAAACATCCGTCCGGACGAGAAACCATCGGAGAAGATCAGCCAGCTGGGGTTCACGCTCTGCAGGTCGACGCGCCCGGTCTCGCGCTCGAGAAAGGTCGAGATGTCGTTGACATGGACCCCGGTCGTCTTGATCCTGAGCAAGTCCTTGAGCGGCAGCGCGTTGCGCCGCTCCTCCAGCGCCAACACCACTTCGCTCGCGTTGAGCAGCACGACGTGGTCGGCGAGGTTGTAGATCGCATCGCGCGCGATCGCTTCCGGGATCACGCGATTGGCTTCGCTCATCGACACATAGCCGACGACGACGAATGCCGAACCGGGTTGTTGCTGCAATGCCTTCAGTCGCGCGGCACGCGGGCCGGCGCCGAGCACGACGACGCGGCGCTTGAACACGTGGCTGCCCAGCATCTTGCCGAGCAGGATACGGATCGCGATCAGCGATACCGCCGATATCCCCATCGCGTAGAACAGGTTCGATCGCCAGAAGGTGATTGCCGGTGAGAGGAAGAACAATACCGACAGGAAGATGATGCCGAGCGAGATGGCGACCAGGATGCGCGCGATCGCCCGGCGCAGAGACTGCAGCGCATCGGCGCCATACACGCCGACCGCGATCATCGCGGTTTCGAGCGACAAGGCGAAGGTGAACAATTGCGGCAGGCGGTCGACGATCGGCTCGACGATGCTGCCGAGTTGATGGAGGCGGATCGAATAAGCGATCTCTGCCGCCGCGATCAGCAGCGCGACATCGAGCAATCCCAGGAACAAAACGGCGTGCGGCACATAGTGCTTGAACAGCCTGATCATCGTCTTCGCCTGCCTTTTCGGCCTCAGTTCGATCGTCGGGTGTAAGGTTTTCCGACACGGTTTCAGGCGATGTCGCAGAAATTGACAAAGAAAGGCTGAACGCCGCGGAAACCCGCGGCTTTCTGTGAGTTGGGGAAATCGGGGGAAGGCCCTAGATTACCGTCAAGCAGCAAAGGATTCTTGAATGCCCGAGGCGTCGTCGATCATCCCTGTCATCCTTTCGGGCGGATCGGGCACGCGCTTGTGGCCGATGTCGACGCCGGAAACCCCCAAGCAATTGCTCGCGCTGACCGCCGACGAAACCATGCTCCAGCTGACCGCGCGTCGTGCCTGTGGCGACCATTTCGCTCCGCCGATCGTGGTCGCCAACCAGCGCCATGCCGAGGAGATCGAAGCGCAGCTCAAAGCGGTCGGCACGCCCGCCCAAGCTTTGATCCTGGAGCCGGTGGCGCGCAATACCGCGCCGGCGATCGCGCTCGCCGCGCTTGCGGCAGGCGGCGGCGACGCGGCCCTGCTGGTCATGCCGTCGGACCATGTCATCGTCGATACCGACGCGTTCCACGCCGCGATCCATGCCGCGCTCCCGATGGTCGAGGAGGGCTGGCTGGTCACGTTCGGCATCGATCCGCACGCCCCCGAAACCGGCTATGGCTGGATCCATGTCGGCGAAGCGGTCGCGCCGCGCGTGCACAAGGTGGCACGGTTCGTCGAAAAGCCCCCGCGGGACCGCGCCGAGGCAATGCTCGCGGCGGGTGACCATGTCTGGAACGGCGGTATCTTCCTGTTCCGCGCCGACGCCTTCCTGGGTGCGCTCGCGGTCCACGCGCCCGAGGTTCTGCATGCGGCGCAGCAGGCGATGCTCAAGGCAAGGCACGAGGGCGCACGTGTCCATCCCGACCCGCAAGCCTTCGCCGCCTCGCCCTCGGATTCGATCGACTATGCGGTGATGGAAAAGGCGGCGCGCGTCGCGGTGGTCCCGGTCAGCATGGGCTGGAGCGATCTCGGCAGCTGGGACGCGCTCCACGAATTGAGCGCGTGCGACGGTAACGGCAATGCCTGCAAGGGCGACGTCGTCGCGATCGAAACCGAGAATTGCCTGGTCCAGGCCGACGGAGTCCGCATCGCCCTGGTCGGCGTCACTGACCTGATCGTAGTCGCCAACGGCAAGGACGTTCTGGTCCTCCCGCGCGGCCGCAGCCAGGAAGTCAAGAAACTGATCGAGGCGATGAAGTAAAAGGGCCGACCGGTCGCCCGATCGCCCCTATTCCTTCGGGCGAGTAGATTGATCAGGAAATCATCCCATCAGCTTCTCGCAGGCATCGAGCGTCTCGCGGAACGTCTGGATGATCGCCTGGTAGGGCGCCGGGCTCGCCATATCGAGTCCGGCGCGCTTGAGGATCTCGGTCGGATAATCCGATCCGCCTGACTTGAGCACAGTCAGGTAGGTGTCGCGCTCCTTGGCGCCACCCTTCAAGATCGCCCGCGCGAAATAGGACGCTGCCGAGATCGACGTGGCGTATTGATAGACGTAGAAGCTCGAATAGAAATGCGGGATGTACGCCCATTCGGAGGCGTAAGCGTCGGAAATCGCGACCTTTTGACCGTGATAGCGCTTGAGCAGATCGAGATACATCGCGCTGAACTTCTCGCCCGACATGCCCTCGCCCGCTTCGGCCTTGTCGTGCGCGGCGAGCTCAAATTCGGCGAACATCGCCTGGCGATAGAAAGTCCCCCGCATGCCCTCCAGCTGCATGCCGAGATAATAGAGCTTCTCCTGCTTGGTCTTGGCATTGGCGACCATGTACGCGGCCAGCAGCTGCTCGTTGCAGGTCGAGGCGATCTCGGCGAGAAACAGCGGATAATCCGACTTTTCGTACACCTGGTTCTTGTTCGCGAGCAACGTGTGCATCGCATGGCCCCATTCGTGCGCGAAGGTGGTCATGCCCTCGTAATTGTGGCCGAGATTGAGCAGCAGATAGGGGTGCAGGTCGTAGGCCGCCCCAGGGTTCATGTACGCGCCCGATTTCTTGCCCGTGCGCGGGAACGGATCCATCCACTTGGCGGCGGTCGCCTTCCCCAGCAGGTCGACATATTCGGGGCCGAGCACCTTGGTCGCCGCCAGCGTATTGCTGCGCATATCGGCGAGCTCGACCTTCTGATCGAGCTTCACCAGCGGCGGATAGATGTCGTAATAGGCCATGTCGGGCAGGCCGAGCAGCTTGCGGCGCAATTCGAAATAGCGGTGCAGCTCAGGCAGGCCCTTGTTGGTCTCCGCCACCAATGTCCGGTACACGCCCTCTGGCACGTTGTTGCCCGACAGCGACATGGCGAGCGAGGTCGGATATTTGCGCGCCTTCCTGCCGAACACGTCCGCCTTGAGCTTGGCGGCATAGGCGGCGCCGAGCGAATTCTGGAACTTGCCATATTCCGCCCAGAACGTGTCGAACACCAGCTTGCGGTCGGCCCGGTTGGGCGCGTCGCGGTTGAGCGTATAGGCCTGGTCGTCGAGCCGCACCTGCTTGCCGGTCGAGAGCGTCACGGTGGGCCAGGGGATGTCCGAGGCGACGAGCTGCTCGCGGATGTCGCTCGGCCCCGACAAAGGCGAGCCGACGCCCGCCAGCAGCGTTTCGCCCTCGGGCGACAAAGTATGTTCGGCCTGGCGCAGCGTATCGGCCAGCGCGAAGTCGAACCGCTTCTTGAGCGTGTCGTTCGAGGCGATGAAGCCGTCGATCTTCGCCTTGCCGAGCGACAGGATTTCGGGCGTCGCCCAGGCGGTCGCCTCGCCCAAAGCGGTGAACAGATCGATCGCCTGCGCCTGGCGCTCCTGATTGGCCGAGACGCGCAGATCGGCATCGGCGTTGAGGCTGGCATAGGTATAGATCCGGCTCACGGCGCGGCCGATATCGGACTGAGCGACCAGGAATGCGGCAAGCGCATCGGCGCTCTCGCCCAGCTTTCCCTTGTACTTGGTCAGGTTAGGAATCTCGGCGAGCGTCTTCTTGCGCGCATCGTCCCAAGCCGCAACGTTCGGATAGAGGTCAGTCAGGTCCCACATCGCACCGGGCGCCGCATCCTGCGCCCAGGCCGGCATCGCCGCGGCAATCGACATCATCGCCGCAGCGGTTATCGCCTCACGGCGCGAAAATTCGGTCATGCTATTTCCCTTTGAGCGCGCCGGTGGACCGGCATCGAGTGAACGCGCTTATCCTGCCGCGACGATCGGCCAAAGGGAAGCGTGTATTAGCGGGTTAGCGCACCGACAGGAAGGATCACGGGCACGTTGTCGATCCGTGCGAACCGGCGCGCGGCCGCCGCAGGCACGACGATATCGGGGGCCAGGACGTAGAGCCGGTGCGGGTCGACCTGACCAGCGGCGAACGCCGCCCACTCGCGCTGCTGGCGCCGGACGGTCGCGAGGGAGTCGCGCGCCGCATAGACCAGCCGGACGGGTTTGCCCTGCCCCGTCGCGCGCCAGGCGACCTCCTGGAACAGCGACAGGTCGCGGATGGCATCAGGCGGTACGAAGGTAACGTCTCGCGCCGCCGACACCGCGGCGTTCCAGCGGGGATCGGGCGTCAAGACGTAGAGTTGATGCGCGCTGGCCTCGGCGCTTTGCGCGCGGATGACCGCCGCCATCGCCGACAGGTCGACAACCTGGATCGCCAGGATCAACGCGAGCAACCCGTCAGCCTGGGCGCGGGGCAGTCGATACGCGACGAGGATAGCGGCCAGCACGAGCACATAAGCGACCGGCCAGAACAGCCGGCCCGATGCGCGTACTAGGTCGAGCGCCGATATCAGGGCACCCGGCAGGGGAAAGCGCGGCAGCATCTGCCCGGCGATGTCGGGATAATTGCTGATCGCGAGCAAGGTGAGCGCCACGAGCGCGGGGATCAGCCAGCGCAACCGATGCAAAGACGTGCGTTGATCGTCGGCCGGCGGCCGTTTCCATGCGACTACGGCCGCGATCGGGAGCAGCAGGAGCAAGCCCGCGCCGAGATACTGGAATCCCTCGAAACCGCGCCCGGCGCGCTGCGCGACAGACGGCAGCAGGCGCGAATATGCCGGCGTGCCGGGATTGACCGGCGCGTCGATCGGCATCGCGAATGCGCCATAATTGCCCGCCAGCGCATGCGCTTCCCCGGCCCCGAGCAACCAGGCAAGCCCTGCGACCATCGCCAGGATCGCCGCCACGCCGCTCGCCAGAACGACCCGCCCGCGACGATCGGCGACCACGAAGCGCTCGATCATCGCCGTCAGCCAGATCGCTCCGACCATCATCAGCAGGTAATTGTGTACCAGTGCGGCGATCAGCAGCAGGACCGACCAGCCCCGGTTCGATCCGGCGCGCTCCGGGTCTAGGAAGCGCCACAACGCCCACAGGATCAGCCAATGCGCCATCAGATTGGCATGGACATACCGGTTGGCGAGCGTCGGCAGCGCGGCGAGCAGGATCACGCCGCACCACAACGCGATCCGCCCCGGCGCGTATTTCCTGAGCAATAGCCAGGCGAAGAATATCTGCAGGAACAGGCACAGCAGGATCCAGGGGCCGACGAACTGCGCATCCGCGGGCAGCAGGGACGCGATCGGCCGCGTCGCGATCCCGATCAGCGGATTGCTGTCGGTGAACAACAAAGGCACGCCATCGGGCGCGTTGAGCAGGTAGGTGCGCAGCACACCGGGCGCCGGATCGTGCAGCCAGGCATGAATCCCCAACGCGTTCTCGCCATTGTCCGACCCGCGGATCAGCCAGCCGGCATTGCCGATATCGAGCGTCGCAGGATGGAACAGCGCCAGGAACAACGCCAGCGGCAACAGCAGCAAGGGCAGTCGAGGCAGAAGCGCGCGCACGGCGGGGGGATGCCCGACGGGCACTACTTTGTGGTTAACGCATGAACGAACCGGCTGGCTGGCCGTGGCATCGCATATCGCCCCGGAGCGGCTCTGAGGCTGTTACGAATGGCTTCAACCGTCATGCCGGCCCTGTGCCGGCATCCACTGTGCCGCACCTCCATCGGCCATTGGGTTAGTGGCGCGGTGGATGCCGGCACAGGGCCGGCATGACGAAGAACGAATTGCCGACCGCGCATTCGCCACAAAATCCAGACGCGATTGCCCTGCAGCGCTGGAGAGATTTTCCGATCTCTGCTTGACTCTATAACGCGGTATATAGCACGTTATGATTCCACATATGGGAGCAGATTGATGGACGATGCGATAGCGTTCGAGGGAGCGGTGATGCTCGGCAGCCGGCTCAAGCGCCTGGCCGAACGCTTCCAGGCCGGCGCCGAACGCATCGCCATGGATTGCGGCCTGCCGACGCAGCCGAGCCACATGCCCCTCCTCACCGCGCTTTATCGCCATGGTCCCCAGACGGTCGGCGATCTCGCCGAGCGGATCGGCATCAGCCAGCCCGCCGTGACGCGCATTCAGTCACGGCTGGCCGAGCTTGGCCTGATCGAGACCAGCCGCGACGAACGCGACCAGCGCACCCGGACCATCATCCTGACCGAAAAAGGCAAGGAAGCGATGGATCTTGCCCGGACCGTGCTGTGGCCGCGGCTGCGCGCCGCGGTTGCCGAAGTGTGCGACGTCGACGCCTTCCTGGCGCAGATCGCCGCGGCCGAAACCGCGCTCGCGGCGCAGCCGCTCGAACAACGCCCGCGCGGCGGCCTCGCCATCCGGCGGTTCACCGACGATCTCGCACCCGATTTCTATCGCATCAACGCGCAATGGATCGAGGATATGTACACGCTCGAGCCGACCGATGTGGAGGTGCTGGCCCATCCGCGCGAACGGCTGATCGAGCCTGGGGGCGACATATTGTTCGTCGAGGATCCCAAGCTCGGCATCATCGGGACGTGCGCGCTGCAGAAGACCGGCGAGCGCCAGTTCGAGCTCACCAAGATGGGCGTCGTGCCGGAGGCGCGCGGGCGCAAGGCGGGCGAATTCCTGCTCCACGCGACGATCGAGCGCGCCTTCGCGCTCGGCTGTGACCGGCTGTACCTGCTGAGCAACGCCAAAGGTGCGGCAGGCGTGCATCTCTATGAGAAGGTCGGGTTCGTCCATGACGAGGGGATCATGGAGGAATTCGGGAAGCGCTATGCGCGGTGCAACGTAGCAATGTTGTATCGGGGAGAGCGGTAGAGGGCCGGTATTCCCTCTCCCTCCGGGAGAGGGAGGGAGCCGACGTAGTCGGCGGAAGGGTGAGGGCAGTGCTATGCCTTCACGGCTGCCCTCACCTTCCCACTCGGCTGCGCCGAGCGGGCCCCTTCCTCTCCCAAGGGGAGAGGAGATTTGAACTAAAAGAAAAAGGCCGACGGATCGCTCCGTCGGCCTTTTCTTTGTCTGGTCGGGGCAGCGGCAAAGCCGCTGCCTGTCGTCGGTCGGGATCTTCGGCGGAGCCGAAGCCCCGCCGTCCGATCCGACGCGAGTCCCTGACCAAGCTCGCTTGGTCAAGGCCGCGTTCGGATTAGAAATCCATACCGCCCATGCCGCCCATGCCGCCGGCGCCCATCGGCATCGCGGGCTTGTCGTCCGGCAATTCCGACACCGCCGCTTCGGTGGTGATCAGCAGGCCGGCGACCGAGGCCGCGTCCTGCAGAGCGGTGCGAACGACCTTGGTCGGGTCGATCACGCCGGCCGTGACGAGGTTCTCGTACGTGTCGGTCTGGGCGTTGAAGCCCTGCGACGGGTCGTTGCCCTCGAGCAGCTTGCCCGAGATCACCGCGCCGTCATGACCGGCATTCTGCGCGATCTGGCGCAGCGGCGCGTAGAGCGCCTTGCGGACGATATCGATGCCACGGGTCTGGTCGTCATTGGCACCCTTGAGGCCTTCGAGAGCCTTGGTCGCGTAGAGAAGCGCGGTACCGCCACCGGGGACGATGCCTTCCTCGACCGCGGCGCGGGTCGCGTGGAGAGCGTCGTCGACGCGATCCTTGCGCTCCTTGACCTCGACTTCCGAGGCACCGCCGACCTTGATCACCGCGACGCCGCCCGCGAGCTTGGCCAGGCGCTCTTGGAGCTTCTCACGGTCGTAATCCGACGTGGTGTTCTCGATCTGCTGACGGATCGCTTCGGTGCGGCCCTTGATCGCCTCGGCATCACCGGCGCCATCGACGATGGTGGTGTTGTCCTTGTCGATCGAGACGCGCTTGGCGGTGCCGAGCATGCCGATGGTGACGCTCTCGAGCTTGATGCCGAGATCTTCCGAGATCATCTCGCCCTTGGTCAGGATCGCGATGTCCTCGAGCATCGCCTTGCGGCGATCACCGAAGCCCGGCGCCTTGACGGCGGCGACCTTCAGACCGCCACGCAGCTTGTTGACGACGAGCGTGGCGAGAGCCTCGCCCTCGATGTCCTCGGCGATGATCAGCAGCGGACGGCCCGACTGGACGACCGCTTCCAGGATCGGGAGCATCGCCTGCAGGTTCGACAGCTTCTTCTCGTGGATCAGGATGTACGGATCCTGGAGCTCGACCGTCATCTTTTCCGGGTTGGTGATGAAGTAAGGCGACAGATAGCCGCGGTCGAACTGCATGCCCTCAACGACGTCGAGCTCGAATTCGAGACCCTTCGCCTCTTCGACGGTGATCACGCCTTCCTTGCCGACCTTGTCCATCGCTTCGGCGATCTTCTCACCGACGACGGTGTCGCCATTGGCCGAGATGATGCCGACCTGGGCGATCTCGTTCGAGCCCGAAACGGGCTTCGAGCGCGCCTTCACGTCCTCGACGACCTTGGTCACCGCGAGGTCGATGCCGCGCTTCAGGTCCATCGGGTTCATGCCGGCCGCGACCGACTTCATGCCCTCGCGAACGATCGCCTGGGCCAGAACGGTGGCGGTGGTGGTGCCGTCGCCGGCGAGATCGTTGGTCTTGGACGCGACCTCACGGATCATCTGCGCGCCCATGTTCTCGAACTTGTCCTTGAGTTCGATTTCCTTGGCGACGGTAACGCCGTCCTTGGTGATGCGCGGAGCGCCGAACGACTTCTCGATCACGACGTTGCGGCCCTTCGGACCGAGCGTGACCTTGACCGCATCGGCCAGGATATCGACGCCGCGCAGAATGCGCTCACGCGCGTCACGGCTGAATTTAACGTCCTTGGCTGCCATCTTGGCTATTCCCTCATTCGTCGCCCCGGCGAAGGCCGGGGCCGTTGGATTTCGATACGCTGCGCTAAATTATGCAGCGACCCCGGCCTTCGCCGGGGCGACGGGATTGGCTCAGCCGACGATCCCGAGGATGTCCGATTCCTTCATGATCAGCAGGTCTTCGCCATTGACCTTGACCTCGGTGCCCGACCATTTGCCGAACAGGATGCGGTCGCCGGCCTTGACGTCGAGCGGCGTGACCTTGCCGTCCTCGCTCTTGGCGCCGCTGCCGGCGGCGACGACTTCGCCTTCCTGCGGCTTTTCCTTGGCGGTGTCGGGGATGATGATCCCGCCCGCAGTCTTCTCTTCCGCCTCAACACGGCGGACGAGGACGCGGTCATGCAACGGACGAAAGTTCATTTGCGTGAGTCCCTCAAGCAGAGTGAATTTGAATTAGCACTCGATTCCCCCGAGTGCCAACGCAGCGCATATGTGTCTCGACCTCCAACACGTCAACGGGCCGGCACGATTCTTTTGCATTGGCGTGGGCGAGCTGGGTCGATCCCGCGATGGAGCGGTCAGCCGGGCAGCAACCCCAGCCGATCGCGCATCGCCCAGCGCGTGACCAGCAGCGCCGACACGACCGCCAGCCCGACGGCGAGTCCGACCCAGATGCCGACGCCCTGCCAATTAAGGTGGAAGCCGAACAGAATCGCGGTACCGAACCCCGCCACCCAATAGCCGAACGCCGCGACCACCATCGGAATGCGCGTGTCCTGCAGTCCGCGCAGCGCGCCCGCCGCCACCGCCTGCGCGCCGTCGAACAGCTGGAACATCGCCGCGACGGCCAGATACTGGATCGCCAGCGCGACTTCGCGGGTCCGCGCGGGGTCGTCGACATTGACGTAGATGCCGACAATTAGCTTCGGCGCGATCCAGATCGTCGTCGCGGTCAGCACCATGAAGCCGGTTCCGGTCACGATCGAGGCCCAGCCGGCGCGACCGATCCAGACGCGGTTGCGCGCGCCATAGGCCATGCCGACGCGGATCGTCGCCGCCTGGGCGATGCCGAACGGCACCTGAAACGCGAGCGCGGCGATGTTGAGCGCGATCGCGTGCGCGGCGACCTCGGTCACGCCGATCAGGCCCATCAGGAACGCCGCGCCGCCGAACAGCCCGCCTTCGAGCGTGAACGTGAGCGCGATCGGCGCGCCCAGCCGCGCGATCTCGCCCATCCGCTTCCAGTGCGGCAGCCACCATTTGCCGAACAAGCGATAGCGCCGGAGCTTGCCGTCGAATGCCAGGATCGCGGCATAGGCCAGCATCATCGCGACCGCGGTAATCAAGCTGGCGATCGCCGATCCTTCGAGCCCGAGCGCGGGAAAACCGGCATGGCCGAACACCAACAGCCAATTGCCGAGCGCACCGAGGCCGAGCGCGCCGGCGGTCACGAGCATCGCCCAGCCGGGCCGGCCCAGCGCGGCGGCGACGGTGCGCATCACCCCGGCCCAGATATTGGGCACCATGATGAACAACAGGATGTCGAGGAACGCGCCGGTCCGCGCCGCGACGCGCGGATCCTGGCCCAAGGCGAGCAATATCTCCTTGCCGAACGCCAGGACGCCCATGAAGAACAGTCCGCTGATCAGCCCCAACCACATCGCCATCCGGAACGACCGCCGCACCTGGCGCACGGCGTGCGCCCGCGCGCCGAGTTCGGCAGCGATGATCGGTGCGCAGGCCCCGGTGAAGCCGATCATCGCCCACAGGATCAGGCTGAACAGGAACACGCCCAGGGTCGCCGCCGCGAAGTCGATCGCACCCAGCCGTGCGACGAACATGACGTCGACCGCATAGACGCCCATCTGCAGCAGATTGGCGCCGACCAGCGGGCCCGACAGGCGCAGCAACGCCATAAGCTCGTCCCGTGTCGACGCGGGAGCAGGGCCGGCCAACGGCATGGGGGCAGCTAAAGCGGACATGGGGACGGTGGCTCTAGGGCGTGTATTGTCCAGCGGCAACACCCCGGCTCCCGTTACACGTCCTCATGCCGGACGGGATGAAAGCGGGCGAAAGCGGGACATGCCAACGCGGCTCCCGTCCAAACGCGTATTGCTCAGCCATGACACTTGCGGCTATCGCGACTCTACGACACGCTGCATGGCGCAGTGGGGAGACGATCGACGTGAAACTGGTACGCGGCGCCTGGAAGATATTGGTCGGGATCAAGGACGGCCTCGTCCTGATCTTCATGCTGCTGTTCTTCGGCATGCTGTTCGCCGCTCTGTCGGCCAAGCCCAACAGCTCGGTCCGCGACGGGGCGTTGTTGCTCAAGCTCGACGGCCAGATCGTCGAACAGCCGGAGAATGTCAGCCCGTTCGCCGCGATGCAGGGCAGCCGCGCGCAACATCAATTCCGCCTGCGCGACCTGGTCCGCGCGATCGACGCCGCGAAGGACGATACTCGGGTCAAGGTCGTCGTTCTCGACCTCGACGGTTATGGCGGCGGCTATCCCGCCGCGGTGACCGAGGTCGCCAACGCGCTCGGCCGGGTAAGGGCGTCGGGCAAGCCGGTGCTGGCTTATGCCACCGCTTATACCGACGGCAGCTATCTGCTTGCCGCCAACGCCAGCGAGGTCTGGCTCAACCCGATGGGCGGTACTTTGTTCATGGGCCCCGGCGGCAACCAGCTCTATTACAAGGGCCTGATCGACAAGCTCGGCGTCAACGTCCACGTCTATCGCGTCGGCAAGTTCAAGTCGTTCGTCGAACCCTATGAACGCGATGCGCAGTCGCCCGAGGCGAAGGAAGCGCTGACCGCGCTCTACGCGTCGATCTTCAGCCAGTGGAAGGACTTGATCCACAAGGCGCGGCCCAAGGCACAGATCGATGCCTTCCTGACTGCGCCCGATCAGGCGATCGCCGCGACCAAGGGCGATATCGCCCGCGCCAACCTCGCGTCGGGGCTGGTCGACAAGCTCGGCGACCGGCTCGCCTTCGGCAAGCGCGTTGCCCAACTGGCGGGCGATGGCCCGAAGAAGATCGCCGGGACATTCGCCGCGATCCAATATGACGATTTCGTCGCCGCGCACCCGATGGCCAGCTCTGGCGACAAGATCGGCATCGTCACCGTCGCCGGCGACATAGTCGACGGCAAGGCCGGGCCCGGCACCGCGGGCGGCGACACGATCGCCAAGGCCGTGCTCGACGGCCTCGCCAAGAAGGATCTGAAGGCGCTCGTCGTCCGCATCGACTCGCCGGGCGGATCGGCGCTGGCGTCGGAGACGATCCGCAAGGCGGTGCTCGAAGCCAAAGCGCAAAAATTGCCGATCGTCGTCTCGATGGGCGGGCTCGCCGCATCGGGCGGCTATTGGGTGTCGACCGCCGGCGACGTCGTGTTCGCCGAGCCGAACACGATCACCGGATCGATCGGCATCTTCGGCATCATCCCGACCTTCGAGAATTCGCTCAAGAAGCTCGGCATCACCACCGATGGAGTGAAGACCACGCCTTTGTCGGGTCAGCCCGACGTCTATGGCGGCACCAACAAGCAGGTCGATTCGATCCTCCAGGCATCGATCGAGCACGGTTATGCCGAATTCGTCGGCCGCGTCGCCGCCGCCCGCAAGATGACGCCGCAGCGGGTCGACGAGATCGGCCAGGGCCGCGTCTGGGACGGCGGCACCGCCCATCAGCTCGGGCTGGTCGATCGCTTCGGCTCGCTCGACGACGCGGTCGCCGAAGCAGCCAAGCGCGCCGGGATCGATCCGAAGAACGTCCGCCGCGTCTATCTGGAGAAACAGCCCGGCTGGTTCGCCAAGCTGGTCCAGGGCCTGGCCGACAAGGACGACGACGATTCGAGCGCGACCGACGACGCCAAGGCGGGCGACGTGTTCGCGATGCTCGCTGCGCAGCGCCAGGACGTCTTCGCCCGCGCATTGGGCGATGCCAAGCGGCTGGCGACGGTCAATTCGGTACAAGCGCGCTGCCTCGAATGTGGCGGTTTCTCCGACGCGCGTGCCGATGCCGACGACCGCACGCTCGCGCAGATGCTGATCAAGGCGATCTGGCAGTGATCGCGCTGCGCCCGGCGCGGCCGGACGATGCCGCGTCGATCGCCGCGATCTACGCGCCTTATGTCCTGACGGGTACGGTATCGTTCGAGACCGAGGCCCCGGATGCGCGCGCGATGCGCCACCGGATGACCGCGAGCGACGGCCTCTATCCGTGGATCGTGGCGACCAATGGCGAGGCCGATGGCGACGCGGTGCTGGCCTACGCCTATGCCACCAGGTTCCGCGAGCGGCCGGCCTATCGCTATGTCGTCGAAACCTCGATCTACGTCTCCGGCCCGGTACAGGGCCAGGGCGTGGGACGGCTGCTGTACCCAGCGCTGATCAACACGCTGCGCGCCCAGGGATTCGTCCAGGCGGTCAGCGTGATATCGTTGCCCAACGATTATTCGATCGGCCTGCACGAGGCCGCAGGCTTCCGTCGCCAGGGCGTCTTGCGCGAACTGGGGTTCAAGCACGGCCGCTGGATCGACATCGGTTTCTGGCAGCGTGAACTCAACGACGCGACGATCCCGCCGGTCGAACCCAAGCCGTTCAGCGAGGTCGGCCTGATCCGCGGCTAAATGAGGAGAGCCGCCGCGATCACTAGAAAGAGCGCGCAGCAAATTCCCCAAAGCAAGCATGTCGACCAGAATGCGACGGGTTGATCTGCTTTTCTGAAATAACCGAAGCGTGCCGGCATTCGTCCGGTTGCCAAGCCCCAAATTATAATTCCCGCAAACAGGGCCACGCCAGCCAAAGCGACAATTATCGGCCCCTGTTCGGTCACCGCTTGAAACCGACAGCAGCGTTCGCAACTGCCGCGCTATCGTTGATCAGCATCCTATCGCGCCTCCCCCTTGCGATACGCCGGCAGCGCGAGCTTCCAGCGCAGCGCCGCCGCGCGCAGGCCGAACCCCGCTAAGGCGCCAACCGCTGCCGCGATGGGCAGCGGGACGCCGAGCAGCCCCAGGGCGACATAGGAGCCCGACGCCAGCGCCGCCGCCGTGACGTAGATTTCGGGCCGCATGATGATCGACGGTTCCCCCGCCAGCACGTCGCGGATGATCCCGCCGACACAGGCAGTGACGACACCCATCAGCGCCGCCGGCACGGGGGGTACGCCAAACCCGATCGCCTTGGCCGCGCCGAACACGGCATAAGCGGCGAGCCCGATCGCGTCGAACCAGTCGAGCGCCTGGCCACGCCACCACGCGACTGGTGTCAGCCACACCGCGAACGCAACCAGGAGACAGGCCGCCGCCGCGCGGCTGTCATGAATCCAGAAAACCGGCGCCCCGATCAACAGGTCGCGCACCGTCCCGCCGCCGACGCCGGTGACGAGCGCGAAGAAGCAAAGCGTGACCATCGTCTGTCCACGCCGCGCCGCCGCGAGCGCGCCCGATGCGGCGAATACGACGAGCCCGGCAAGATCGAGCCAGGGCGCGATCGCCGGGAGCCATTCGGGGGTGTGGGGGAGCATCGAGCGAGAGTAGCGCGACCTACCACGCTTCGCCACCGGGGTCTGGGCCCACAGCAAGAGTTCTGAACGAACAAAAATCCCACTGTCACCCCGGGCATGTCCCGGGGTCTGCCGTGCCGCGAATCATGACGTGGGTTGGTTCGCGGCGCGGTGGATCCCGGGACAAGCCCGGGATGAAGAACCAGGGGGGAGGTGCATGCGTAGTCGCGATCGCCAAACGCAATTGGGGAGCCGGTGTTGCCACCGACTCCCCTGTCGCCGGACTTCGATCCGCTCGCCACGTCTTGCGACCTGGCCGCGCTTTCTGGTTTCGGCGGCTCGCTACGCCCGTGCTGTCCGAAGACGGCGCCAGGTTTCGCGCTTTGCTCCGTTCGGATCGTCTTGCGACTTTCCTCCCTTCGCACCGTTCCGGTCGAACTGTCCTAAGACACTTCTTCCTTCGCGGATCGCTCCACCCCTCGGACCCGAAAGTCCCTGGAATCTCGCGTTTCGCTTCGTTCGGATCGTCTTGCGACGTTCCTCGCTCGGCACCGTTCCGGCCGAACCACCCGAAGGTATTTCGTCCATCGCGGTTTGCTCTACCCGGCCGGCCCGAAAGCTGCCTTGGCATCGCTCCGTTCCACTCGGTTTAGTCCGAAGACCCACCAGAGCTTCCCGGCTCGGTCGTCGGGGCCGGGCGCGATCATCCGAAGAGTCTCAGCAACCCGGCCACCGGCGGCCTACGAAGATCCTCTGCCGAAGCATCCGATCCTCGCTTTGTCGCTGCGATGCCCTTTCATGTCTCCAGTTGCCCGGTTCGATGAACGGCGTCCCGCTGCGATCACGATCATTCCGCCCGAAGGCTTCCTGGTCGCGTTCGGTCCGTCAGATGCATAGTCCGGCCGTCGCGCTTGCGCGCTTCATTCGGACGCAGCAGCGCTGCCGTCCCTCCCTCGAAACCGCCTTCCTACCCTTGCGGGCCGGACGCACATTTCGAAGATCAAGTTCTTGAACTTTCTGCCGATTTCTCGGTGAACCGCTCTCGTTCCTGATGTCATCATGCTGTCACCAAAGCCGAGTCGCACCAAGCATGAAACACCTATGCAGGGCTGTGGATAACGTGGATAACGTGCACAGATGGCAGCATCATTGAAACAAAGTTTCGTACGATCATTTCGTCGCGGATTCGGCACGCCATGCAACCCAATCGTCGCGGGAACGTTACGCACCCGGCATTGAATCACATCCACAAGGAAGCAAGGGAAACACTATGCGTAAAGTTCTGCTCGCGCTCAGCGCGGCATCGATGGTTACCTCGATGGTCGTACCGCTCACCCAGGCCGACGCGCGTCGGCATCAGTATCGCGAATGGCGCGGTCGTGACGGCCGTACCTATTGCACTCGGTCGAACGGCACTACCGGCCTGGTGGTCGGCGGCGTCGCTGGTGCGCTGGTCGGCCATGGCATCGCCGGCCGCGGCGATAAGACCCTCGGCACGATCGTCGGCGGCGTCGCCGGCGCGTTCGGTGGTCAAGCGATCGACAAGACGATCACCAAGAAGCGTCGTTGCCGCTAAGGCGATACGATAAAATGGGGCGCGGTCCGCAGGGACCGCGCCCTTCTTTCATGAGGAACGCACCATGCCCACACGTAGCGGATCGGCAAAATATGAAGGCTTCGGCAAGGACGGCGTCGGTCACGTCTCCACGCAATCGGGCGTCCTCAACGACCAGAAATACGGGTTCAACACGCGCTTTGGCGACGAGCCCGGCACCAATCCCGAGGAATTGATCGCGGCGGCGCATGCCAGCTGCTTCACCATGGCACTCAGCTTCGCGCTCGCCCGCGAAGGTTTTACCGACGGCACGCTCGAGACCAGCGCGAAAGTGACGCTCGACAAACAGGGCGAAGGTTTCGCGATCACGCGGTCCGATCTGACACTCGCCGCGCATATCGAGGGTATCGACAGCGCGCAGTTCGAGCGGATCGCCGCCGATGCCAAGGCCAATTGCCCGGTATCCAAGGTGCTCAACGCCGAGATCACGCTGACCCACACGCTCAACGGCTGAGCACCCAACTGTCGCTGCGATGAACGTGAGGTAGTTTCACGTTCACGCAACCTCCCCGCGGTGCGGTTTGTTCTTACCGCACCCAAACAACGGGAGAATGAATGATGCGACGGCTGATCTTGGCCGCCCTGGCCGGCAGTGTGACGATCGCCCCGATCGCGGCGATGGCTCAGGACAATCCCTACCACGCGCGCAAGGAGTATCGCGACGAGGTTCGCGATGCGAACAAGGATTACCGCAAGGATCTGCGTCATGCCGACAACTGGCGCGACGTGCAGCGCGCCAATCGCGAACGAACTCGCGAGATCCGGGATGCACGCAAGGACTATCGCAAGGACACGCGCGACTGGCGGCGGTATCGGTCGTACGACTGGAACCGCACCGAGCCGGGCCAGCGTTATTATTATGCCGACCGCTATTATCGCGACGGCCGCTACTATCGTCCCTATCGCCTGAGCCGCAACGACCGCGTCTATCGCGGCAATGACGGCCGCTATTATTGCCGCCGGTCGGACGGCACGACCGGGCTGATCGCCGGCGCGGCGCTTGGCGGCCTGCTCGGCAATGCCTTGTCCAGCGGGCGATCGGCGACATTCGGCACCCTGCTGGGCGTCGCGGGTGGTGCGGCGCTCGGCTCATCGATCGACCGCGGTCGCGTGGTCTGCCGTTAACTGAACTGATCGTTCAGGTGAGGCAGGCGAGGGTCCGGCGGCAAGCCGGGCCCTCGTTTTCGCATCAGCTTCCGCTCGATGCCGGCGTTGTGCCCTTGAAGCTCAATGTCACGAACGAATCGTCGCAGACGTTGACTGCTGGAAACGTCGTCACGCTCTTGTCGACGAACGTGACCTTGATCTCCCATTTGCACTGGGTACCGGTCTTGTCGAAATGGATCGTGGCGCGGCCGCCGATCTTGATGTTCTTGGGCTTCTCACCCTCGTCGACCTTGTTGGGCTGCCATTGATTGGCTCCCAAAGGCGAAAGCTCGACCAGCGTGATTTCCTTGCCGGTATTGTTGGTCAGGATGAAATCCAGGGCATCGGCATAGGCCGGGGCGGCGAACCCCAGCAGCGCGATGGCCACCCCATATTGGTAGCGCATTGAGACGTCCCCTATTGCTTCCCGCCTCTTGGCGGACGGGCGCGCGGGGACTCTCTTACAGGATGCCGCCGCCGAGGAACAGGCGGAACGCGGCAATCGCCATCAGCACCAGGTTGATCGTCAGCCCGGCCTTGTTCTTCGACAGCGCGCCGAACAACACCCCGACCACCCCGATCATCAGCCCGAGCCAGTTCAGCCAGCCCAGGAACGGGACCAAGGCGACGAGCGTGACGACCAGCAAGATCACGCCGATGACGATCGAGAGCACGTTGAACATGACGCGTTATATGTGGGCAATACACTAAAGGCGCAAGTCCAATGTCCTATCGTGGGCCGTTTCTTAACCATTCCAGGCGCATGGCGAACGCCGAACCGATCGGAGTTTTTGGGTGGCTATCACCTTTCGCAACCTGGCCTGGGCGCTCGCCCCGCTCGTCCTCGCGGCGTGCGGATCGAAGCCGCCCGCCGACAGCAATATCGATTCGCTCGATGCGGAACTGGCCGGCAACACGACGGGCAATAGCCGTGATCCGGCGATGATGAGCGCGCTGCAGGATCAGATCATGGTCGATCCCGCGCTGACGGGCCAAGCCAACAACGACGCCGTTCGTCCGCCGCAACAGCCTTATTCGGGGGCGACTCCGCCCGATTCGGTGGCGCCGTCCAAGACCGACGGCACCAACATCGCCGACGGCACGGGATCGTCGAGCGGCGGCAGCAAGCCGGCGCCCGCCCCGTCCGGCGACTGCCCGCAATGCAAGGTCAAGCGCGATTCGGTGACGCTCGGTGCGCTTGCGCAACGCCAGGCCGACAAGCGCACGTCGGGCTGCGCGCGCGCGCTGCACTATTCGACCGCCTGGGTGCAGCGCCTGCCCAGCGACATTCCGCTCTATCCCGATGCCCGCGTCGACGAGGCGGCGGGCGTCGCCGGCAATGGCTGCGCGCTCCGCGTCGTCAGCTTCTCGACCGCGGCGTCGGTCCAGAGCGTGATCGATTATTATTATGGCCGCCTCACCACCGCCGGCTATTCGGCCGAGCATCAGGCCGATGGCGGGCAGCATGTGCTCGGCGGCGTTCGCGGCAAGGATGGCGGCGCCTATGTCATTTACGTCGAAAAGCGCGGCGACGGCAGGACCGAAGTCGATTTAGTCGTAAATAACGGGAACTGATTGGGTTCTCATCTCTTCTAGCCGCTTCAGCATCGACGCGAGCCCGCCCCTCCCGATAACGGACAGCAAGGGTCACGCCGTTCGCGTCGATGCTGAAACCGATCGCCGCAAAGCGGCGATCGCCCCGGCGAAGGCCGGGGTCTGGAGCCTTCAGCGATGTCCTAATCCCCCTCCCGCTTGCGCGTTCCAGGTCGGTTGCGCCCCCGGCGCAACCTAAACAGTCCGGGGGACTGTTTACCTGGAACGGGGTTAGGGGAGGCATGTTCGACGGTCGGCTTTCCCACACGCCCTCCCCCGGCCCCTCCCGCAGGCGGGAGGGGAGAATGTCGTCGCCCGTTCTCTCCCTCCCCACAAAACCCCCATTTGTCCGAATGCCCGGCTCCGGCTACAGCGCGCGTATGAATTTCCTTCTCGTCATGGCGGGCGGTGCCCTGGGCAGCGCGGCGCGCTACCTCGTCGGCAAGCTGACGCTCGGCTGGTTCGGACCCGATTATCCGTGGGGCACGCTCGCCGTGAACCTGATCGGCGGGTTCCTGATGGGCGTGCTCGCCGGAATCCTCGCGCGCACCGGGGGCAGCGAACATACGCGCTTGCTGCTCGGCGTCGGCGTGCTTGGCGGCTTCACCACCTTCTCCTCCTTCTCGCTCGACACCGTGCTGATGATCGAGCGCGGCGAATTGGGCATCGCGGTCGCCTACGTTCTGGTCTCCGCGATCGGCTCGATCCTCGCGCTGTTCGCCGGTCTGCATCTGATGCGGGCGGTGGCATGAGCGAGATCCGCACTTTCATCGTCGCGTCCGACGACGACGACATCCGGCTCGATCGCTGGTTCAAGCGGCATCTGCCCGACACCAGCTTCACCACTGTCGCCAAATGGGCGCGCACGGGCCAATTGCGCGTCGACGGCGCGCGTGCGGCGCCGGGCGACCGGATTGCCGCAGGACAGACGTTGCGCTTCCCGCCGCCCGAGCCCGTCGCGCTGGCCGGCAAGCCGAAGCGCGAGCGCCCTCCCCTTACCGACGACGAGGTCGCCTTTGCGCGCGAGTTGGTGATCCATCAGGACGCCCAGGCCTTCGTGCTCAACAAGCCCCCAGGGCTGGCGACGCAAGGCGGGACCAAGACCCACCAGCATGTCGACGGCCTGCTCGACGCGCTGCAGTTCGACAATGAGGGACGGCCCAAGCTGGTCCACCGGCTCGACAAGGATACGTCGGGCGCGTTGCTCGTCGCGCGCACGTCGCGCGCGGCGGCGTTCTTCGCCAAGGCGTTTTCCGGCCGCACCGCCAAGAAGGTCTACTGGGCCCTGGTCGTCGGCGTGCCGTCGATCGAGGACGGTATGATCGAACTGCCGATCGCCAAACAGCCGGGCACAGGCGGCGAGAAGATGCATGTCGACGAGGCCGAGGGCCAGCCGGCGCGATCGCGCTATCGCGTGATCGAGCGCGCCGGCAATCGCGCCGCATGGGTCGAATTGCAGCCGTTCACCGGGCGCACGCATCAATTGCGCGTGCATATGGCGGCGATCGGTCATCCGATCGTCGGCGACGGCAAATATGGCGGTCCCGAAGCCTTCCTGAGCGGCGGCATCAGCCGCAAGATGCACCTCCATTCGCGGCGCATCGCGGTCGACCATCCCGATGGCGGCAAGATCGACGTCGAGGCAGAATTGCCGACCCATTTCGCCGAAAGCCTGGCGAGCCTGGGGTTCGACCAGATGGCGGGCAACATGATGCCGCTCGACGAACCCGCCCCGCCGACCAAGCAGGCACAGAAAGCCAGGGCCAAGCAGCACGCCAAGTCGGTGCGCAAGGAACGCAAGGGCGAACGGCGCAACCGCGGTGCCGCCGCGGAGCCGCGCAAGGGTGGGTCGCACGCGAAGACCGCCGGTCCCAAGACGGGGGGACCTAAGACCGCAAGGCCCAGGTCGGCGAGTCCAAGATCTACCGGCCCCAAGGGCCCGTCTCGGAAGGGACGCTGAGAGTCACCCATGGTCGGCCCTTGCCCACCATTCCTCCCCGGCGAAGGCCGGGGCCCAGTGTCGGGCTGCATAGTCGCGACACGAGTCGCTAGATCGCATCTGGCATTGCGACTGGGCCCCGGCCTTCGCCGGGGAAGCATTGCGGGAAAGGTCGCCTGATGCACCCCAATGCCGCGTTCCGCTGGGAAGATCGCAAGGCGATGCGCGCTCTGGTCGCAGAGCTCGGCTTCGGCGCCTTGTTCTGCGCGACGCCCGACGGCCCGCGCGTTGCGCATGTTCCCATCGTATGGCTCGACGACGCGACCCTAGGCCTCCACCTGGCGCGCGGCAATGGCATCGTCCGTCATCTCGACGGCGCGACCGCCTTGTTCGTGGCGCAAGGCCCGGATGGCTATGTCAGCCCCGATTGGTACGGGCTCGATGACAATCAGGTACCGACCTGGAATTACATCGCGGTCGAACTCGAAGGCACGATGCGGCGGATGGAGCATGATGCCCTGGTCGCACAGGTCGATCAGCTGACGGCCCAGCAGGAAGGCCGGCTCGACAAGACGCCATGGACCCGGGGCAAAATGGATCCCGCGCTGTTCGGCAAGATGACGAGCGCGATCGTCGGCTTCCGGCTGGAGATCGCTGCCTGGCGCGGCACGCTCAAGCTCGGCCAGAACAAGCCGGAAGCGGCACGGCTGTCGGCCGCCGACGGTGTCGAGGCATCGGGACGGCGCGGCATCGCACACTGGATGCGCAACGCGTGAGCAGCCCGGCGACGACCAGATTGGCGATCTTCGATTGCGACGGGACATTGGTCGACAGCCAGGCCAATATCTGCCGCGCGGTGGAAGAGGCGCTGACCGAGGCGCGAGTCGAGGTGCCTTCCCGCGATCGCATCCGCCGCATCGTCGGGCTGAGCCTGGTCGAAGCGATGCAGGCGCTCCTGCCCGACGCAACCGACGTCGATCACCGGCGACTGGCCCAGGCGTACAAAGACAAATTCTTCGCGATGCGGACCAGCGGCGCGCTCGCCGATGAACCGCTGTTCGACGGCATCGACGCGATCGTCGAACAACTCGCCGGCGATGGCTGGATGCTCGGGGTCGCGACCGGCAAATCCGACCGCGGGCTCGACCATATCCTGACCGCGCATGGCCTGAAGCACCATTTCGTCACGCTGCAGACTGCCGACCGCCATCCCTCCAAGCCGCATCCGTCGATGATCGCGGCGGCGATCGCGGAGGCTGGCGCCGAACCGGCGCGCACGGTGATGATCGGCGACACCAGCTTCGACATCCTGATGGCGGTCAATGCCGGAGTCCGCGCAATCGGCGTCGCCTGGGGCTATCATCCTGCGGACGAACTGGTCGCGGCGGGTGCGCATGGCGTGGCGCTTGCAGTCGCCGACCTGCCGCATCATCTGGAGGCATGATGACCGATTCCGCCGTCCAATCCCGCAACCGCTGGTTGATCATCACCGCGATTCGTCTGCTCGCGATCGCCGGCGCGGTGTTCGCGGTGATCCTCATCGGGCGCGCGCCGACCTGGCCGCCCAAGGTGCTGGGCGTCGCGATCGTGCTGTCAGCGCTCTATATGTCCTGGGCGGTTCCCGCCTCGCTCGCGCATCGCTGGCGCACCGTCGACGAACCGCCCAAGCGGACGACCAAGACGCGGCGATGAAACGGTTCTGGAAGGACGTGACGGTCGACGTCGATCTCGGCGTGCGGCTCGACGATCGACCCGTGCGCACGCCCGGCCGCGCCCCGCTGATACTGCCGACCGTCGCCGTCGCCGAAGCAGTCGCTGAAGAATGGCGCTCGGTAGCCGACGATATCGACCCGCGCGCGATGCCGCTGACCGGCCTGGCTAATGCGGCAATCGACCGCATCGCGCCCGATACCACCGCGTTCGCCGTCGGTCTTGCCGCTTATGGCGAAAGCGACCTGCTCTGCTATCGCGCTGAAAGCCCGCCCGATCTCGTCGCCCGCCAAGCCGCTTTGTGGAATCCCCCGCTCGATTGGGCGCGAGACCGCTACGACGTCCATTTCGAAATCGTGGCCGGGGTGATGCACCGCCCCCAGCCGGATGCGACGATCGAGCGGCTGGGAGCCGCGATCGCCGCCCGCGCCGCGTTCGAGCTCGCGCCGCTGTCGCCGATCGTAACGATCACGGGATCACTGGTCCTGGCGCTCGCGCTGGCCGAGCGCGCGATGGACGCCGAAGCGGTCTGGGCCGCCGCCAATCTCGATGAAGACTGGCAGGCGGAGCAATGGGGCGAGGACGATCTAGCGATAAAGGCACGGGAAACGCGCCAACGAGACTTCGAAGCCGCGGCGCTATTTCTGAGCCTCGTGTAGCGTCCGAGAAGAAGGTCGAGTCCCTCTCGCCTTGTGGGAGAGGGAGGGAGCCGCGAAGCGGCGGAAGGGTGAGGGGGAGTCGCGAGCGATATCGCTTGTGACTCCCCCTCACCCTTCCCACTCGCTCCGCGAGCGGGCCCCTTCCCTCTCCCACAAGGGGAGAGGGAGTTTATCGCCAACCACTCTCAATTATCCGGAAGTTTCCGAATGAACCCGATCAGCCCGCGTTGGCGCGAGCGCTTCAACCGCTCGGCCGTCAGGATCGTCTGAACGCAAGCGAAGCAATCGTCGAGGTCGTCGTTGACCAGGACATAATCATAACCGTCCCAGTGGCTGACTTCCGCCTGGGCGCGCTCCATGCGGCGGTCGATGATGTCCTGGCTGTCGGTATTGCGCCCCTCGAGCCGCTGGCGCAGCGTCTTGAGACCCGGTGGCAGGATGAACACCCGGACGACATCGCCGCCGGCGAGTTGGAACAATTGCTGCGCGCCCTGCCAGTCGATGTCGAACAATATGTCCCGACCGGCCTCGAGATCCTTGAACACCGTGTCGCGCGGCGTGCCGTAACGCTGGTCGAACACCCGCGCCCATTCGAGGAAGGCGTCGTCTTCGACCATATCCTTGAATGTATCGGTGTCGACGAAATGATATTCGCGCCCCTCCTGCTCGCCCGGGCGCATCGGTCGCGTTGTGTAGGAGATCGACATCTTGAGCCGACCATTCTCTTCCGCCAGCAGCCGGTTGGCGATGGTCGACTTGCCGGCGCCCGACGGCGAGGACAGCACGAACATCAGGCCACGGCGTTTGAAACCCGGCGGCTGCGAGGAACGGTGATCGATCATGCGCGCTACTGGCGTGCGCGCGGGGCGCGCGTCAAGCGCTGGCGGGTTGGTTCCCGAACTTGCGCATCAGATAGCGGGCCCCGAGCGCCGCGCCGCCGAGCACGATCGCGGCGGGTACTACTCGCTTGGCGACGTTCCACGTGACGACCCCGGCAACCGCGCCGAGCGTCCCGCCCTCGCCATCTCGCTGATCGATGTTCCGGCCGATGGCGGCGGCAATGAGGTCTCCAATCACGCAGAATCTCCCTGAAATATCTGTGATTGAAAGCCGGAGAACGTGGAAGGTTCCCACACCGTCGCCCCAGCGAAAGCTGGGGTTTCAGGCAAGGGCCCGATACGGCTTGAGACCCCAGCTTTCGCTGGACTGACAGGAAAAATGGGCCGCCAAACACTAAAGCACTTGCTAAAGTGTTCAAACCGCAATACTTAAGCATATGCTTAACGAATCACCTTCCCTCGATCGCGTTTTCCATGCCCTCGCCGATTCCACCCGGCGGGCGATGGTGGAAAGGCTCGCGCTTCGGCCGATGTCGGTGAGCGAACTGGCGTCCCCCTTCGCCATGTCGCTTCCTGCCGTCATGCAGCATCTCGCTGTGCTCGAGGAATCGGGGCTGGTCCGGTCGCACAAGGCCGGGCGGGTCCGCACCTGCCGCATCGATACAGAGACGTTCGGCCAGGTCGAACGCTGGACGGCCGCTTGCCGCAGCGAGTGGGAAGGCCGGCTCGATAAGCTGGAGGACTATATCAACACCCTGAAAGGACAGCAGAAATGACCGAGAAGACGATCATCCGCCCGGAACCGCTCGTGATCGAGCGCCATTTCGATGCGCCGCGCGCCATCGTGTTCCAGGCCTGGACCACGGCCGAGCACATGAAGAACTGGTTCAGCCCCGAACATTTCACGACGCCCGAAGCGGTGATCGAATGCCGCCCCGGCGGGCGGTTCGACCTGTGCATGCAGGCGCCCGACGGCCAGAAATTCTGGAACCACGGCCGTTTCATCGACGTGGTCGAGAATGAAAGCCTGTCGTTCGAGGCGGGCGCGCGCGTCGACGACAGCGGCAACGCGCCGTTCGCGGTGCGGACGTTCGTGACCTTCAGCGACGACGGCGACGGCTCGCTGATGTCGGTGCGTCAGGAATATGAAATCTACGACGAGGCGGCCAAGGCCATGATCGGCGGCGCTCCCGAAGGCTGGCGCACGACGCTCGACAAGCTCGAGCGCGAAGTGGCGCGGATCAAGGGGTAAAGGAAGGCAGACCCTCACCCTTCCCACCGCCTTCGGCGGCGGGCCCCCTCCCTCTCCCGCATGCGGGAGAGGGAGGGAGGCGCGAAGCGCCGGAAGGGTGAGGGTCTGTTGTTTCTCCTCCTACCGCCCCACCATGTCCTCCGCCCGCACCACGCGGTCGAACGTCGCCTCGTCAACCAGGCCCAGGTCCAGCCCCGCTTCCTTCAACGTCATGCCCTTGGCGTGTGCATGTTTGGCGATCTTCGCCGCATTGTCGTAGCCGATCTCGGGCGCCAGCGCCGTCACCAGCATCAGCGAACGATCGACCAGCTCGGCGATCCGTCGCCGGTCGGGTTCGAGCCCCTCGACGCAACGCTCGGCAAAGCTTTCCATTCCGACGGCGAGCAAATCGATCGAGCGCAGCACCGCCGCCCCGATCATCGGCTTGAACACGTTGAGCTCGAGATGCCCCTGCATCCCGCCGACGGTCACCGCCTGGTGGTTGCCGATCACTTGCGCCGCGACCATCGTCAGCATCTCGCACTGGGTCGGGTTGACCTTGCCCGGCATGATCGAGCTGCCTGGCTCGTTCGCCGGCAGCATCAGTTCGCCGATGCCCGAGCGCGGGCCGGAGCCGAGCAGGCGGATGTCGTTGGCGATCTTGGTCAGTGCGACCGCCAGGCTGTTGAGTCGGCCCGACAAATCCACCAGCGTGTCGTTCGACGCCAGCGCCTCGAACTTGTTGGGCGCGGTTTCGAATGCGAAGCCGGTCAGCGTCGACAATTCGGCAGCGATCGCCGGGCCGAAATCCTTGGGCGCGTTGAGTCCCGTGCCCACCGCGGTGCCGCCCTGGGCGAGCTTGGACAGGCCATGGTCGATCAGCGGCACCAACCGGGTCCGCGCCAGCCGCACCTGCGCATAATAACCCGAGAATTCGTCGCCAAGGGTGAGCGGCGTCGCGTCCTGCAGATGCGTACGGCCGATCTTGACAATGTCCTGCCATGCCTGGGCTTTGGCGAGCAAGGCTGCCTCCAGCCGCTCGATCGCCGGGACCAGCCGCCGCGTCGCCGCCAGCGCCGCCGCGACATGCAGCGCGGTCGGAAAGCTGTCGTTGGACGACTGGCTCATATTGACGTCGTCATTGGGGTGGACCGGCGTCTTGCCGCCACGCTCGCCGGTCAGCATCTCGTTGGCACGGCCGGCAATGACCTCGTTGACGTTCATATTGGACTGCGTGCCGCTACCCGTCTGCCAGATGACGAGCGGGAATTGGTCGTCGAGCTTGCCCGCGACCACTTCGGCCGCCGCCGCCTCGATCGCGTCGGCCTTCTCCGCCGCCAGTCCGTGCGCGCGATTCACCCGGGCCGCCGCCTGTTTCACCAGAGCGAGCGCATGGACGATCGCGATCGGCATGCGCTCGCGCTCGCCGAACGGGAAGTTCTCGATCGATCGCTGCGTCTGCGCGCCCCAATAAGCGGCCGCCGGCACTTCGATCGCGCCGATCGAGTCGGTTTCGGTGCGGGTGTCGGTCATGTGCAGGCTCCTGATCGGGCAGATGAGCCCGACTTGGCGTCACCGAATGCCGGGCACAAGCCTTGTGCGTACCCGCGTACCCAACAAGGCCCTGGAACCGGAGGCGATCCCGCCCTCGCGCCGCTCCGAGGGATTCGCACAGGGCTCTAAGAAAAGCTTCGGACCCGAGCGAGCCGAACAAGCCGAGTAACGGCTACAACCCGGACGGAGAAAACATAACGAAAGTAGTAAGTTATCAACTGCTCTCGATTATCCATGCCAGAATGCTGCGTCGAGTCCCGCTCTCTCTGCTTCGCCCTGGCATGTTTCTGCACGCCATAGAGGGCTCGTGGCTCAGCCATCCGTTCTGGCGCCGCCGGTTCCTGCTACGATCGGACAGTGAGATCGCCGCGTTGCGCGACGCGGGCATCGCCTTTGTGACGATCGACACCGCGCGGGGCTTAGCGCCGGTCGACGAGGAGCCGGAGCCGATCATCATCACGGAACCGGTCGTCGCCGATGGTCCCATGGGCATCACCGCCGAGCGCCAGCGCGCCACCGACATCGTCGCGCGCACCAGGGAAATCATCCGCGGCGTTTTCGAGGACGCCCGAACTGGAAAGGCGATCGATTCCGACCAGGTGTCCGCAGTCGTCGACGAGATTTCGCAATCGGTGCAGCGCAATGCCTATGCCCTGATCGGCATCGTCCGGCTCAAGTCGAAGGACGATTACAGCTATCTGCACTCGGTCGCGGTGTGCGCGCTGATGGTCAATTTCGCGCGCCGCCTTGGGCTGTCCGACGACATGGTGCGCGAGTTGGGCCTGGCCGGACTGTTACACGATATCGGCAAGATGGACGTGCCGTCCGAAATCCTCAACAAGCCCGGCCGGCTGACCGATGAGGAATTCGCCATCGCGCGACTCCATCCCGAACGCGGCTGCGCGATCCTCGGCCGGGCCGACGCTATTCCCGCTACCGTGATCGACGTCTGCCGCCATCATCACGAAAAGATCGATGGCACCGGCTATCCCTTCGCGCTGAAGGGCAGCGAGATCAGCTTGGCGGCACGGATGGGCGCGATCTGCGACGTCTATGACGCACTGACGTCGGACCGCGCGTACAAGCAGGCCTGGTCGCCGATCGAGGCGGTGACCGCGATGCATGGCTGGACCGGCCAGTTCGATCGCGACCTGTTGTTCACCTTCTACCAGAGCATTGCGGTGTTCCCGGTCGGCATGGTCGTCCGCCTGCGCTCGCAGCGCCTGGCGATCGTGCTTTCCAACGGCCGCCGCGCCAGCCGCCCGCGCCTGCGCGTCTTCTACGACACGGCCGCGAACGGCCTGGTCGATCCGCGCGATATCGTTCTGGCGGATGACGACGCGTGCAAGACCGTCATTCGCCAGGAGAACCCCGCCGATTGGGGAGCGCATGACTGGCCGGTATTGTGCGCACATATGCTGCAGGAGAGCGATAAGCTCGACCGCGACGTCATCGCGCGACTGTGGAAGGGCGTCGAGGTAACGCCAGAAGAACCGGCCGAGGTGCCGAACGCGGATCGCGTCTCGCGCTGGCGGCCTAGCCAGCGAGTCGATTGAGCCTAGCCGTTCCATAGGAAGGCCTCACCTTCTTCGTCATGCCGGGCTTGTCCCGGCATCCACCGCGCAACAACCCCTCATCTCGCGAAGGGAGGAATGGACCCCGGCACATGGCCGAGGTGACGCAGGAGATGGGGCTAGTTCACCTGGGAAAGCAGACCTCTAGGAGCCGTCACGGGAGCAAGTCCCGTGACGTCGGACGCGGCTGTCGCCGCGCCGGCCGGCCGTTCGCGTCACCATTAGGTGACCGCCGCGCAGCGTGCGCGGCTCGCTCCGGCTTACTTCTTCCGTTTGAAATCGACGCTCACGACATTCGAGCCGTCATCGACGCGCTCGACATGGTCGTTTTCGGCCTCGTCATGCGGTTCGGGGCCCTCAGGCCCTTCCTGCGCCTGGAAGCGCAGTTCGAAATTGACCGCCGGATCGTGAAAGCCGGTGATTGCCGAATAAGGAATTTCGAGCTTCGACGGCACCTGGTTGAAACTCAGCCCGACCGAGAATCGCTCGTCGTCGACCGTCAGGTCCCAATAGCGATTCTGCAGGACGATCGTCATCTCGTCGGGGAACCGCTCGATCAGGCGTTCTGGGATGCTCACCCCCGGCGCCTGGGTCTTGAACGTGATGTAGAAATGATGCTCGCCGGGCAGCCCGCCGCCGGCCGCGACCGAGCCCAGCACGCGGCCGACCACGGCGCGCAATGCCTCTTGCACGATCTCATCGTACGGAATCAGGCTATCGGGCAGTCCATCACTCATATGCCTTGGGTAGCCGATGCGAGCGTCGGGTCAAGATTGCATGACGTGCAACACACCCATATGGGGGCGCGATGCGCACCGCGACGATCAGCCGCAAGACGAGCGAAACGTCGATCGACGTCGCCGTCAACCTCGACGGGACCGGCAGCTATGCCGTGTCGACGGGGATCGGGTTCTTCGACCATATGCTCGAACAATTGTCGCGCCATTCGCTGATCGATCTCGAGGTCAAGACCGTCGGCGACCTCCACATCGACCAGCATCACACGGTCGAGGATACCGGCCTTGCGATCGGTGAGGCGATCAACAAGGCGCTGGGCGAAAAGCGCGGCATCCGCCGTTATGCCGACGCGCTGTCGCCGATGGACGAGACGCTGACCCGGGTCGCGCTCGACATTTCCGGGCGTCCGTTCCTCGTCTGGAAGACCGAATTCTCGCAAAAACGCCTCGGTGAGATGGACACCGAGATGTTCGAGCATTTCTTCCACTCGTTCGCGCAAACGGCGGGAATCACGCTCCACATCGAGACGCTGTACGGCAGCAACAATCATCATATCGCCGAAGCCGCGTTCAAGGGCCTCGCTCGCGCCTTGCGCGAAGCGGTCGAGATCGATCCGCGCAAGGCCGATGCGATTCCCTCGACCAAGGGGACGTTGTGATGCCGGCGACCAACGCTGATGCACCGGTCTGCCTGATCCTGATCAATTACGTCGTTCCGCTCGACGAGGTCGATGGCCACATGAAGGCGCATATCGACTGGCTCGAGCGCGGCTATGTCGAAGGACTGTTCCTGCTGTCGGGGCGCCGCAATCCGCGCACCGGGGGCGTGATCGTCTGCCGTGGACATAAGGCCGAGGTGGAAGCGCTCGCAGCAAGCGATCCCTTCGTGACCAGCGGCGCGGCGACGATCGAGGTAATCGAGTTCAACGCGAGCTGGGCGGCCGAAGCGGTCGCCTCGATTCTCGCGTGACGCTCGCGCTGATCGACTATGGCGCGGGCAACCTGCACTCGGTCGCCAACGCGCTGAAGGCGGCCGGCGCGCAGGACGTCGTCGTTACGGCCGATCCCGATCTGGTGCGCCGCGCCGACCGCATTGTCCTTCCCGGCGTCGGTGCGTTTGGCGCCTGCGCGACGGCGTTACGCGGCGTGTCCGGCATGGTCGATGCGCTCGACCAACGCGTGTGGGACGACGGCGTGCCCTTTCTCGGCATCTGTGTAGGCATGCAATTGATGGCGCGGGTCGGCGAGGAAATGGGCGAGCATCAGGGACTCGGCTGGATCGAGGGCCGCGTCCGCCTGCTGACGCCATCCGATCCCAGCGCCAAGGTACCGCATATGGGCTGGAACGATGTCCGCCCGACCTCTCCTCATCCGCTGATCGAGCCGGGCGAGGCGTATTTCCTGCACAGCTATGCCTTCGAAGGCGACGATGTGGTGGCAACCACCGATCACGCCGGCCCGGTCGTCGCGGCGATCGCCCGCGACAACATGGCGGGCGTGCAATTCCATCCCGAAAAGAGCCAGCGCTATGGGTTAGCGTTGCTGGAAAGGTTCCTAGAATGGCGGCCGTGACGCGTCGAAAATCCTCCCCATCGCAGATGGGGAGGGGGACCGCGCACGGCAATGCGTGGTGGTGGGGAGCGCGGCAACGCCGCGCTAACGCGCGTCGCCCCTCCACCATCGCTGCGCGATGGTCCCCCTCCCCAAGCAAGCTTGGGGAGGATTTATCGTGAGCCTGATCATTTTCCCGGCGATCGACCTCAAGGGTGGCAATGTCGTGCGCCTGGCCGAGGGCGATATGGACCGCGCCACGATCTATGGCGATGATCCGGTGGCGCAGGCGATGGCGTTTGCCGAGGCGGGCTCGCGGCATCTCCACATGGTCGACCTCGACGGCGCGTTCGCGGGCGAGTCGGTCAATGGCGACGTCGTCCGCGCGGTGGTCGCCGCTTTCCCTGGCCATGTTCAATTGGGCGGCGGGATCCGCGACCGCGCGGCGATCGAAGGATGGTTCGACGTCGGCGTGTCGCGATTGGTGATCGGCACCGCCGCGCTCGACAATCCCGACTTTGTCCGTGAGGCCGCGCGCGATTTCCCTGGCGGCATCGTCGTCGCGGTCGACGCCAAAGACGGCATGGTCGCGACGCGCGGCTGGGCCGATGTCTCCGACGTGTCGGTCGAGGATATGGCACGGCGGTTCGAGGATGCCGGGGTCGCCGCCTTGCTCTTCACCGATGTCGGCCGCGACGGCCTGCTCAAGGGTTGCAACGTTCAGGCGACGGTCGACCTGGCGCGCGCGGTCGACATTCCGGTGATCGCCTCGGGCGGAGTCAGCGGAATCGCCGATATCCACATGCTCGCGCTCCACGCCCGCGACGGGATCGAGGGCGTCATCACCGGCCGCGCGCTGTACGACGGCCGGCTCGACCTCGCGACGGCGATATCTGTGGCGGAAGCGGCGTGAGCGCTCCCCTCCCGCTTGCGGGAGGGGCTGGGGGAGGGCATGTGCCTCCCCATATGTTCGATCCGTCGACACGCCCTCCCCTAACCCCTCCCGCAAGCGGGAGGGGAACTTGACCGTTCGCGCCCGCGTCATCCCGTGTCTCGACGTCGCCAATGGCCGCGTCGTGAAGGGCGTCAATTTCGTCGACCTGCGCGATGCCGGCGATCCGGTCGAGCAGGCGCAGGCCTATGATGCGGCCGGCGCCGACGAACTCTGCTTCCTCGACATTACCGCCAGCCACGAGGCACGCGGCACCATCCTCGATGTCGTGCGGCGCACCGCCGAAGTCTGCTTCATGCCGGTGACCGTCGGCGGCGGCGTGCGCTCGGCCGAGGATGCGCGCGCCCTGCTGCTCGCCGGCGCCGACAAGGTCGCGGTCAATTCCGCCGCGGTGGCGCGGCCCGAACTCGTCAGCGAGATCGCCGAGCGATTCGGCAGCCAATGCTGCGTCGCTTCGGTCGACGCGCGGCGCACAGCGGATGGTTGGGAAGTCTTCACCCATGGCGGCCGCAAACCGACCGGAATCGATGCAGTTGCGCACGCGCTTCGTCTCGCCGAACTGGGCGCGGGCGAGCTGCTGGTCACCAGCATGGACCGCGACGGCACGCGCAGCGGCTATGACCTCGAGCTCATCCGCACGATCGCCGACCAGGTCAGCGTGCCGGTGGTCGCCTCAGGTGGCGTGGGCGGACTCGACGATCTCGTCGCGGGCATCCGCGACGGCCATGCCAGTGCGGTGCTTGCTGCCAGCATCTTCCATTTCGGCGAGGCGAGCATCGCGGACGCGCACCGCGCGTTGGCCGCGGCGGGTATTCCCGTCCGCACGCCGCTCGCCTAACTCCCACCGTCACCTTGGCCTTGTGCCGGGGTCGACGGCGCCACAAAACCGAAGCTTGAGGGTCTCGTGGCCCGGTGGATGCCGGGACAAGCCCGGCATGACGAAGGGCTGTAGAAGCGGCGTTAACCCGCGCGCGGTATCAACGCCTCAATGCGCTACGTCCTCGCCCTGCTCCTGCTCGCGACACCCGCGCTCGCCTCGGTGCCGCCGCATAGCGGGGTGATCCATACGCGCAGCATGCCCGAACTGTCCGACATCGCTCTGTTCGGCATGGCGGTAGCGGGCGTGTGGCTGGCACGCCGCGCGCTGCGCAAGCGCTTCGCCAAACCGGCCGATACGACGGCGGCCGCGCCAAAGGATTGACGGCGGCGGCCCGGACAGGCAGCGCTCGCGCCATGACCAACGATCCGCTCGATGCGCTCGACGCGCTGATCCACTCGCGCAAGGGCGAGGGCGCCGCCAGCTCGTATACCGCCTCGCTGTTCGTGGCCGGCCGCGCCAAGATCGCGCAAAAGGTCGGCGAGGAAGCGGTCGAGACCGTCATCGCCGCGATGCGCAAGGACAAGAAGGAACTGACCGGCGAGGCCGCCGACCTGGTCTACCATCTACTCGTCCTGCTCGCCGATTCCGGCCTGTGCCTCAACGACGTGCGCAACGAGCTGGCGCGGCGGACGGGTACCTCCGGTCTCACCGAAAAAGCCAATCGCTCTTGAACTCCCCTCCCGCTTGCGGGAGGGGCTGGGGGAGGGCATGTGAGATATTACCACGCCGGCGGGAATGGAGGCTGACACGCCCTCCCCTAACCCCTCCCGCGAGCGGGAGGGGAATAGATGCCGATCGACGCCACCCTGCCCTATGACGACCAGAACATTTTCGCGAAGATCCTGCGCGACGAGATACCCTCCAAACGCGTTTATGAAGACGAATGGGCGATCGCGTTCCACGACATCAATCCCCAGGCGCCGATCCATGTCCTGGTGATCCCGCGCGGACCCTATGTGTCGTGGGATGATTTCAGCGCCAACGCATCCGAGGCGGAGATCGCAGGCTTCGTTCGCGCGGTCGGCAAGGTCGCGCGCGACCTCGACCTCGTCGCGCCAGGCTATCGCCTGCTCGCCAATGTCGGCCTGCATGGACACCAGGAGATCGCGCACCTCCACGTCCATCTGTTCGGCGGACGCGCCCTGGGGCCGATGCTGGCGCGGTAGAGCGTTTTCAGCTTTTGCTGAAGCGGCGCCGTTTCAGCTCTGCTGAAACCGAACGCGCGTTCGTCGCAGCTGAAACCAATAAGGGATTGCACGTAGGGGTTTTGCGACTAGGCTCCGCCGCCAGCACCAAAATACCACCTTGGGGGTTGGCCATTCATGATTTTTGACCGCGTAAAACCTCTCGATGCGATCCTTGCGACCGCCGAGAAAAAGGGGCTGCACCGATCGCTCGGTGCGTTCCAGCTGACTATGCTCGGCATCGGCGCCGTGATCGGCACCGGTATCTTCGTGCTGACGTCCGAAGCCGCGCAAAAGGCGGGGCCGGGCATGCTGCTCAGCTTCATCGTCGCCGGCTTCGTCTGTGCGGTCGCCGCGCTCTGCTATTCCGAACTCGCCTCAATGGTCCCGGTATCGGGATCGGCCTATACCTATACCTATGCCGTGACCGGCGAATTGCTCGCCTGGATGGTCGGCTGGGCACTCATCCTCGAATATGCGGTCGGCGCCAGCGCGGTCGCGGTCGGCTGGTCGAACCATCTGGCCGGGTTGCTCGACGGCATAGGCGTGCATTTGCCGAACGCGATAAAGAATGCCGATGCGCTGATGGCCCACGCTCAGGTCGCGTTCGGCGCAACGCCCAATGTCGATTTGCAGACGGCGATGGACACCGGCGGCTGGATCAACGTTCCGGCAGTCTTCATCGTCGGTCTGGTCACCTGGCTGCTGGTGATCGGCACAACCGAGAGCGCGCGCGTCAACGCCGTGCTGGTGCTGATCAAGATCACCGCGCTGACAGTGTTTATCGCGCTGACCCTGCCGGTCCTGAACGGCACTCATTTCAATTCGCCTGCCGAGCCTTTCCTGCCCACCGGCACGACTGGTATGCTGGGCGCCGCCGCGTCGATCTTCTTCGCTTATGTCGGCTTTGACGCGGTCTCGACCGCAGCCGAGGAAACCAAGAACCCGCAGCGCAACGTTCCGATCGGCCTGATCGGGTCGCTCGGCATCTGCACCATCTTCTACCTGCTGGTCGCCTCGGGCGCGATTGGTGCGATCGGCGCGCAGCCGGTGACCGGCGCCGATGGCAGCGTCCTTGCACCGGGATCGGCCGAGATGGCCGGACGCTGTGCCCGGATCGTCGCCGCGGGCGCGATGGAGCCGCTGGTCTGCTCGAAGGAAGCGCTGGTCCATGTTCTCCAGGTCATCAACTGGCCGGTGATCGGCCGGCTGGTCGGCGTCGCGGCTGTGCTCGCGCTGCCGTCGGTCGTGCTGATGATGATGTTCGGCCAGACCCGCGTGTTCTTCACCATGGCGCGTGACGGCCTGCTTCCGGAAAAGCTCGCCTCGGTCCATCCGAAGTTCCGTACCCCGCATGTGGTCACGGTCGTGACCGGGATCGGCGCCGCGGTGGCTTCGGCGATCCTGCCGGTGGGCAAGCTCGCCGACTATTCCAACTCGGGCACGCTGTTCGCCTTCTTCATGGTCGCGGTGTCGGTGATGGTACTGCGCCGCACCGATCCGGGCCGCAAGCGGCCGTTCCGCACGCCGGGCGTGTGGATCATCGCGCCGCTCGCGATCATCGGCTGTATCGGGCTCTACATCTCGCTGCCGCTGACCGCGATCCTGGTCCTGCCGGGTTGGGGATTGATCGGCCTGCTGATCTATTTCTTCTACAGCCGCAGCCGGAGCCATGTCGGCCGGGGCATCGTCGATGTGCCCGAGCCCGAGGCTTATGAAGGCCTCTCGCCGCGGGTGCCCGGCACCGAGTGAGCGGCTGATTTAGGCAACGAAAAAGGGGCCGGAGTCACAAGACTCCGGCCCCTTCTCTTTTTCTAAGCCCTCTCCCGCCTGCGGGAGAGGGAATTTTTACGTCAGCCCAGCTTGCTCGCCACCAGCTCCTTGAGATCGGCCAACGGCCGCGGGCCGACGTGCGATATGCATTCGGCGGCGCAGATCGCGCCCATGCGCAGGCTCGTCTCGAGGTCGCGGCCCTGCGCCTGTCCGGCGAGGAAGCCCGCCGCGAACAGGTCGCCCGCGCCCGTCGTATCGACGACGTGATCGATCGGTTCGGCGGGAACGCGGGCATGCTCGTCAGCATGGTGCGCCTCGGCGCCGTGCGGACCGTGCGTGCAGACGAGCGTCGGCACACGCGCCGCGAGGTTCTTCACCGCCGCCGCGATATCGTCGGTCTGCATCATCGCGCGGACTTCGTTGTCGTTGGCGAACAGCAGGTCGATCTGGCCGGCATCGATCAGCTCGAAGAACTCATCGCGATGCCCTTCCACCACAAAGGTGTCGGACAGCGTCAGCGCCACCTTCCGGCCCGCATCGCGCGCCATCTTGATCGCGCGCTTCATCGCGTCGCGCGACTGTTCGGCGTTCCACAGATAGCCTTCGAGATAGAGGATCGCGCCGGCGCCGATCGTCTCGGCATCGACCGCGCTCTCGGGCAGGAACTGCGCCGCGCCCAGGAAGGTGTTCATCGTGCGCTGGCCGTCGGGGGTTATAAGGATCAGGCAACGCGCGGTTGGATCGCCACCGGTCGCGGGCGGCGTGGCGAAATGCACGCCGAGCGACTTGATGTCGTGCGCGAACACCTGGCCGAGCTGGTCATCGGCGATCTGGCCGATAAAACCGGTCGGCTGGCCCAAGGCCGCGAGCCCCGCAATCGTGTTCGCCGCCGATCCGCCCGACACTTCCTGCCCCGGGCCCATCCGCGAATAGAGATCGTCCGCGGCGGCGGGATCGAAGATCAGCGCCATCGATCCCTTGGTCATGCCCTCGGCGGCGATGAACTCGTCGGTCGACTGCGAAAGGATGTCGACGATGGCATTGCCGATCGCGACCACGTCATAAGCGGGGTTGGTCAAGTCAGATATCTCCGGGAAATGGTTGGCCGGGCCGTATCGCCGCCGCTAGACAGAAGCAACGATGATCCGCGCTTTCCTCCTGTCGCTCGGCCAGCTTACCGATTCCGCGATCCTGCGCGTCTTTCTCAAGTCGATCGGGCTGACCCTGCTGGTCTTCCTGCTGCTCGGCGCCGGGCTTTGGTTCGGCACGCAATGGCTGTTCGTCGATCAACTCGGTTGGGGCCAAAACGCCGCCGGCCTGGCGATGATCGGCGAGTTCGTCGCGACGCTCCTGTTCGGCTGGGTGCTGTTCCGCGCCATCGCGATCGCGGCGATCGACCTGTTCGGTGACGAGATCGTCATCGCGGTCGAGCGCAAACATTATCCCGACGCGCTGGCGAGCGCGCACGACGTGTCGTTCGCGCGCTCGCTGCACATGGGGCTGCGCTCGGCCGGCCGCGCGCTGGCGGTCAACCTGGTGCTCGCCCCGGCCTATATCCTGCTCCTGGTGACGGGATTCGGCACGCCATTGCTGTTCTTCGCCGCCAATGGCTGGCTGTTGGGAGTCGATCTGGGCGAGATGGTCGCGGCGCGGCATATCGCGCCGTCGGAGATGAAGGCCTGGCGCGCTTCGACCCGTTGGGTGCGCTGGGAATTGGGAGTCATCGTGTCGGGATTGCTGACATTGCCCGTCGTCAATCTGTTCGCCCCGATCCTGGGCGCGGCGATGGCGGCGCATCTGTTTCATGGGAGACGAGGATGAAGCGTTTATTGGCCGTTGCGGGCCTCGCCTTGCTGGTCGCAGGCTGCGGAGAGACGACGTTGGCGCGCCCCGCCACGCCGACCGCCATCGTCAGGCCGCCCCAGCCGACCGGCGGTCTGGAGCGCGTGATGGGGAAGAATGCCGCCGGGCTCACCCAATTATTCGGTACCGCCAACGCCGACGTCCGCGAAGGCACTGCCCGCAAGCTGCAGTTCCAGGGCTCGTTCTGCGTGCTCGACACCTATCTGTATCCGGGCAAGAATGGCGGCGAGCCGACCGTGACCTATGTCGACGCCCGCCAGCCCGATGGCAGCCCGATCGACCGCGCAAGCTGCGTCGCGGCACTGGAACGGAGGAATGGAGGGAAGTAAATCTCCCCTCCCGCTCGCGGGAGGGGCTGGGGGAGGGATTGTTCCAACTTTTCCCCGGGTAATACACCCCCTCCCCTAACCCCTCCCGCAAGCGGGAGGGGAACTTAATCGGCCCAATGCCCAAGCCACCGCATCCCGCACAACCTCCGACGGATCATCCCGCAACGCCTCCAACGCCGGCACCAACCCGGCGTCCCCGCTATTTCCCGCCGCATAAGCCGCATTGCGCACCATGCGATCCCGTCCGATCCGCTTGATCGGCGATCCCGAGAACACCTCGCGGAATCCCGCATCATCGAGCGCGAGCAAATCGGCGAGCGACGGCGCCGCTAATTCGGCGCGGGGGAAAAAGGCGCGGTTGGCCGCCGCGGCCGAGGCGAATTTGTTCCAAGGACAGACCGCCAGGCAATCGTCGCAGCCGTAAATCCGATTGCCCAACGCCGTGCGGAATTCCTCCGGCACCGGTCCTTTATGCTCGATCGTCAGATACGAAATGCACCGGCGCGCATCGAGCCGATAAGGCGCCGGGAAAGCGTCGGTGGGACAAGACCGCTGGCACGCATCGCACGAGCCGCAGCGATCGCGCCCCGCCTGATCGGGCACAAGGTCGAGCGTGGTGTAGATCGCGCCCAGGAACAGCCAGCTGCCATGATCGCGGCTGACGAGGTTGGTGTGCTTGCCCTGCCAGCCCAGCCCCGCCGCCTCGGCCAGCGGCTTTTCCATCACCGGCGCGGTATCGACGAACACCTTGAGGTCGCTTCCCGGCGCTTGCGCCACGATCCACCGCGCCAGCGCCTTGAGCGTCCGCTTGACGAGATCGTGATAGTCGCTGCCCTGCGCATAGACCGAGATTCGCCCGCGATCTCTGTCCCCTGCCAGCGCCAGCGGATCGCGGCCCGGCGCATAGCTCATGCCCAGCGCGATCACGCTCCTGACCTCGGGCCACAACCCGGCCGGGGCGGCGCGGTGATGCGCGCGCTCTTCCATCCAGATCATCTCGCCGTGGCGTCCCTCGGCCAGCCATTGCCGCAACCTCTCGCCCGAGCGCGGCGCCGCGTCGGCACGCGCAATGCCGACGGCAGCGAAACCGAGCCTTAAGGCTTCGGCGCGCAAGCGGTCTTCGAATAGCTTGTGTTCGATCACTCCGCCCCGCTACCACGGACGGACCAGTCGAGGGAGGTCGCGTGTCTCAATCTCTGGCCGTCACAGCCCACGGCCTCGTCAAGAAATTCGGTGGGCGGCGGGTGGTCGACGGGGTCGATCTCGCGGTGCCGGCGGGGACGATCTACGGCGTGCTCGGTCCCAATGGCGCGGGCAAGACCACGACCTTGCGGATGTTGCTCGGCATCATCGAGCCCGACGAAGGCGAGCGCACCCTGCTCGGCCGCGACCGCCCGCGCGAGGCGAGCGACCATGTCGGCTATCTGCCGGAGGAGCGCGGTCTCTATCCGCAGATGAAGGCGCGCGAAGCGATCGCCTTCATGGGCGCCTTGCGCGGCTTGCCGTGGAAGACCGGGCGCAAGCGCGCGGTCGAGATGATGGAGCAGGCCGGCATTGGCTATGCGGTCGATTTCAAGATCCGCAAATTGTCCAAGGGCATGGCGCAACTGGTCCAGTTGCTCGGATCGGTCGTCCATCAACCAGATCTGCTCGTGCTCGACGAGCCCTTTTCGGGGCTCGATCCGGTCAATCAGGAAGGTCTGGAGCGGCTGATCCGCGCCGAACAGGCGCGCGGTGCCACCGTCCTGTTTTCGACTCATGTCATGGCGCATGCCGAGCGGCTGTGCGACCGGCTGGCGATCATCGCCGGGGGCAAGCGCCGGTTCGAGGGGACCGTCGCCGATGCCCGCGGCATGCTGCCGATGCGCGCGCATTACCAGCCCGAGCGCGACGGGCCCGAAGTAGCGGCGATCCTGCCTGCCGATGCGCAGCATAATGGGCGCGACTGGGTTTTTCCGGTCGCCGATGATGCGGTCGAGGCATTGCTGCTCAAGCTTACGCAGTCGGGCTTTGGGGTCGCCGGCCTGTCGATCGAGCGCCCCGGACTGCACGATGCCTTCGTTCGCATCGTCGGCGCCGAAGCGCTGGCCCGAGCCGAAGCGGAGGCGCTGTGATGGCCAATAATATCGGTCGCGGACTGCGCCAGGCGCTGACCGTGGCACGGCGCGATTTCATCGCCACCGTGTTCACCCCGACTTTCCTGCTGTTCCTGTTGTCGCCGATGTTCACCATCCTGTTCGGCGCGGCCGGCGGGTTCGGCGCGTCGAGCATGGCGCAGGGTGCCGCTGACCGCGCGCGGATCGTCGTGATCGCCGCGCCCGATCAGGCAGCGGCGATCGTCGCGACTGACCGCCAGTTGCGCCAGGTGTTCGGACGTGGCGAAATTCCGCCGCCACTCGACGTCGTGACGCCGTCGAACGACCCCGCCGCCCAGGCCCGCGCCCGCGTGTCGAGCCGTGACGGCGATGTCGACGCGGCGCTTTACGGGCCGCTCGAACACCCGACGATCGTCTATGGCGGCGGCGGGAACAACGAAGCCGATTATCTCGCGGGTCTCGCGGAGCAGACGATGCGCGCGCAGAAACTGGGATCGACCGCGCCGCTCAGTGCGCCGACCAAGACGAAGATCGTCCGTACCGTGGTGACGACCAGCGGCCATAACGCGGCGGCCTTGTTCGCGGTCATGGCGATCTTCCTGCTCACCCTGTTCCTCGCCGGCCTGACGATGGGCACGATGGCGGAGGAGCGCAGCAACAAGGTGATCGAAGTCCTCGCCGCCGCGGTGCCGCTCGAATCGGTGTTCTTCGGCAAGCTGATCGGCATGTTCGGCGTCGCCCTGCTGTTCGTCGGATTCTGGGGCACGGTCGCGAGCCAGATCACCGCCATTCTCCCCGCCGGGACCGCCGCAGCCCTCGCGGGGGTGGCGCCTGCCGTCGGCAAGCCGGTCTTCGCCCTGCTGTTCCTGGCGTATTTCGTCATGTCCTATCTGCTGATCGGCGCGGTCTATCTAATCCTCGGCGCGCAGGCCTCGACCCAGCGCGAGCTCCAGTTGATGGCGCTGCCGATGACCGTCGTGCAAATGGCCAATGTCGGCATGTCGACCGCCGCCGCCGGCAAGCCGGGGAGCACGATCGCCTGGATCGCGGAGATCTTCCCGTTCAGCTCGCCGATGGCGATGGCCGCGCACGCCGCCAATTCGTCTGCGCTGTGGCCGCATGCGGTCGCGATCCTGTGGCAATTGCTATGGGTGTCGGTCGTGATCTCGCTGGGCGCGCGCTGGTTCCGCCGCGGCGTGCTGAAATCGGGCGAAGGGCCGAAGCGCAAACGCAAACAGCCGCAGCCTTCCGGCAGCTAAACGCTACACTATTGACATCTGTGTAAGTATAGGTTTGTCTCAGCCCATATATAGGAGAGTGGGCATGGCGACTCAGGCCGAATTGACCGAGATGATGGCGAACGGACCGACCTACAAATATGACGGTCCGATCGATCCGCTCGACGTCAGCCGCGCCGAGCTGTATCGCGACGACGTCTGGCAGGCGCCGTTCAAGAAGCTGCGCGCCGAATCGCCGGTCCACAAGGTCGAGCATTCGGACTTCGGTCCCTATTGGTCGATCTCCACCTACAAGCCGATCGTCGAGGCGGAATCGCTGCCGGAAATCTTCTCGTCCGAAGTGGGCGGGATCACCCTCGCCGATTTCCTGCCCGAGAGCGACGTCAAGATGCCGATGTTCATCGCGATGGACCGGCCCAAACATACCGGCCAGCGCCGCACCGTCGCCCCGGCCTTCACCCCCAGCGAGATGGTGCGGATGAAGACGGACATCGTCCGCCGCACGTCCGAGCTCCTCGACACGCTCCCCTGGGGCGAGCAGTTCGACTGGGTCGACACCGTGTCGATCGAACTGACCACCCAGATGCTCGCCATCCTGTTCGACTTTCCGTGGGAGGATCGTCGCAAACTGACCTTCTGGTCCGACTGGGCCGGCGATATCGAGCTGGTCAAGACGCCGGAACTGCGCGCCGAGCGACTGACGCACATGTTCGAGTGCGGCGCCTATTTCCAGAATCTGTGGAACCAGAAAGTCGGCAAGGAGCCCACCCCCGACCTGATCAGCATGATGATCCATTCCGACGCGATGGCGGAGATGGATCAGTACGAATTCCTCGGCAATCTGATCCTCCTGATCGTCGGCGGCAACGACACGACGCGCAACTCGATGTCGGCAGCCGCTTATGGCCTCGACCTGTTCCCCGACCAGCGCGCCAAGCTGGAAGCCAATCCGGAACTGATTCCCAACGCGGTCCAGGAAATCGTTCGCTGGCAGACCCCGCTGGCGCACATGCGCCGCACCGCGACGCAGGATTACGAACTTGGCGGGCAGATGATCAAGGAAGGCGACAAGCTCGCGCTTTGGTACATCTCGGCCAATCGTGATGAGACCGTGTTCGGGGATGACGCCGACAATATCGTCGTCGACCGGCCCAATGCGCGGCGCCATCTGGCCTTCGGCCACGGCATCCACCGCTGCGTCGGCGCGCGCCTGGCCGAGCTCCAGATCAGCGTGCTGCTGGAGGAAATGGCCAAGCGCCGGATGCGGGTGAACGTCGTCGGCGAGCCGACGCGCGTCGCCGCCTGCTTCGTCCACGGCTATCGCAAGCTGCCGGTCGAGATCAGCAAATATTGAGCGCGGAAATCACGGCGGGTTGAAACCTGCGGGGCTCATCGTCCGTACCTATATAGGTCCGATCGATGGAGCCCGTATGATGACGTTCGACCGCCGCCATTTCCTGACCCTGGCTGGCACCGGTGCCGCAACGATGCTGGTCGGCGGCTGCCGCGCCGCGCCCGCCGCGCCGCCCGAAAGGTTCGAGTTCCAGTTGAGCGACGCCGAATGGCGCAAGCGGTTGCCGGGGCTCTCCTACCAGGTGCTGCGGCACGAGGCGACCGAGACGCCCTATACCAGCCCGCTCAACAACGAGCATCGTGCCGGGATCTTCTCGTGCAAGGGCTGCGCGCTGCCGCTCTATTCGTCGAAGACCAAGTTCGAGAGCGGCACCGGCTGGCCGAGCTTCTGGGCACCGCTGCCCAAGGCGGTGAACACGCGCAATGACAGCTCGCTGGGGATGACGCGGACCGAAGTCCATTGCCGCCGCTGCGGCGGTCATCTGGGGCATGTGTTCGACGATGGGCCCAAGCCGACCGGCCTGCGCTATTGCATGAACGGCGCGGCGATGAATTTCACGCCCGGCAAGGCGTAGGTTGCAGCTGAGCGGGAGTCGTTCGCCTGAGCTAAAAGCCACGCTTCCCCGGCGAAGGCCGGGGCCCAGTTTCGGCGGAGTCGAGATGGCGCCGCGCCGTCGAAATCCTGTTGCTACTGGGCCCGGCCTTCGCCGGGGAAGCGTAGATCAGGCCTCTCGCTGCAATCCGATGAGCGCGTCGCTCAGTCGCGGACGCCGACTATCCCGCGGGCACCGACCGGAGCGATCGTGGCGATCGTCTGGCTGCGCGAGGTATCGATCTGGTCGCTGTCGCCATTGTCCATCTTGGGCGCGCCGGCGCCGTAGATGAAACCCTTGGTCGGATAGACCGTGGTACCGAGGTCACCGTTCGGGCCGTACCAAACCTTGACTTCGCTCCAGTCGCCTTCGGGCGAGACGTCGATCGCGCGGACATTATATTCCACGCCGCCGCGGCGCGACCAATTGGCGTGGGTCAACAGGACCTCGCGGTCGCTGACGATCGCCGACACCATCGCGACGTGGCCGAGGCGCATGCGGTTGGTGGAAGCGAAGGCGAGCACGGCGCCGACCTTCGGCGCGTTGCCGCGCTCATATTTGCCGGCGGCCTGCGACCACCAGGTGTTGGCGTTGCCGAAAATCTGGATGCCCGAAATTTCGCGCGCATAGGGAGCGCACTGCCAGAACCGAGCCTGAGCCGGCACCGTCGTCGCCAGGGCGCAGAGCGCCACCAGCGCGAATCGCGCTGCCAAACCACCAAATTTCATGCGACCCCCCAAAAGGTCCGTTGAAGTGTTGATGGTGGGTTAGGTGGACAAAACCGACATGGGAACCCTGTCGGGGCGATGAACGGAACCTTTCACGACGAACGGTGTTTCGCCGCCGGTGAACGCCCAAATACGGTGGCGCGCAAACCCAATTCACACCTGCGGCACCCATATTTTGTGGTCGGAATCCGCCGAATCGCTACCGGTGTCACGCCGAGTATCACGGCGCGTGCGGCGCCCCTTCGGCCTCCGCTGCAGCGATCATCCGCTCCAGCCGCGCTTCGTGTTCGGTGCGACCGAACGGGAATTTCGCGAACAGGACAGCCGCGACGATCGCCAGCGAACCATAGATCAGGATGAAGGCCAGCGTCATGTGGTCGATCACCGCTATCGGCACCATTCCGGGCGTGGCGCCCTTTGGAAACGATACCAGGTCGAGCAGCTGGCCGACGATCATGATGCCCAGGCCCGAGGTGCATTTCTGGACGAAGAAGGATCCGGCGAAATAGACGCCTTCCGACCGCCGGCCGGTCCGCGCTTCCGAATCCTCGACCACGTCCGCCATCATCGACGCGCCGAGAATGAACGACGACACGCTGAGCGCCGTCGCGATGACGAAGATCGGCAGCAGCATGAATACCAGCGCACTCGATCCCGGGGCAGGAACGAGACCGGCGAAGCGCAGCCAATAAGGCATGGTGTGGAACACCGTAGCCGCCAGCACGAACGCCATCGCCGCGTGCGGCTTGCTGGTGCGCTTGCCGACCGCAGGTGCGATGACGAAGGCGAGCGCGGCGCCCAGCATCAGCGCGAACGGCAGCAGCTGAAGCGTCCACGACTTGAACTGCCAGACGTAATTATAGGTGTAGTTGGACAGCGCGTAGCTGATCCCCTGGTTGGTATAGGCGCACACGCCGGCCAGCATCAGGATCAGGAAGCCGCGATTCTTGACCGTTTCCCACAGCTCGCGAAAATGCTCGCCGAGCGTCTGGCTGCGCACCACCGTCTTGGGCAGCCGCGCGATTTCGTGATGCGTGCCGAATGCCGAAGACAGGATGGCGATCACCATGATCACCGCGCTGGCGATCGCCAGGTGACCATAGCCGACGCGGTTGAGCAGGCCGTTGGGATAGGCCGCGCTCGGCGTCAGGAACACGCCGTAGGCGAGCAGCAGGATCGCCAGGCCGCCCGCCCAGCCGAACAGATAGCGGTAGGAGGTGATCCGCGTGCGTTCGTCGTAATCGGACGTCAGCTCTGGCGTCAGCGCCTGCGATGGCACCTCATAACAGCTCACGGCACTGCGGACGACGACGGCGGTAAGGAATAGCCAGATCAACGTCCCGCCCGTGCTGAGCTGCGGCGGATTCCATAGCAGCAACCAGCCGATCGCGATCGGCAGGGCCGCAGCATACATCCATGGATGGCGCCGCCCCCAGCGCCCGTGCGTGCGATCCGACAAGACACCGATCAACGGATCGACGAACGCATCGCAAACCAATGCGATGAAGATCACGAAGCCGACGGTCGAGGCGTCGAGCCCGACCACCTGATTGTAGAAGATCAGCAGGAACGTTCCGAACCCGGCATCCTTGACGCCATAGGCGACCGACCCGAAGCCGTAACTTGCCGTGGTCCAGGTCGAAAGCCGCCGCGGCGCCGGCGCTGCCAGTTTGCTCACGAGGCGGCCGCCTCCAGTGACGAGAACAGGCCCGGCACGCTGTCATCCCAGCTCGCGCGCGTGCCGATCAACATGCCGCCATCGACCAGGATATGCGTGCCGGTAACGAAGCTGGCATCGTCGCTCGCGAGATAGGCGACCGCGGCGGCGATGTCCTCGGGACGGCCGGCGCGTTGTACCGGCTGCGCGTTCGCCGCGGTCTGGGCGATCACGCCGTTGACCTGATCGCGCACCGCGCCCTCGAGGCCGAGCGCGGAGGTGAAGATGTTGGTGATGATGAACCCCGGCACGACGGCGTTGACGCGGATGCGATGCTTGGCCAGATCCGCCGCCGCCATCTTGGTCAGGTGCAGTACGCCCGCCTTGGCGGTCGAATAGGCGGTCGGCGCGTAGCCGCTGCCCAGTGCTGACACGCTCGACGTGTTGACGATCGCCCCGCCGCCACGCTTCGCCATCAGCGGCGCGGCATAACGGATGCCCATCGCCACCGATCGCAGCAACAGGCTCATCGCACGATCCCAATCGTCGGGCGAAATCTCGTCGATCTTCTCGCGCGGCCCGGCCGCGCCGGCATTGTTGAACACCACGTCCAGCCCGCCCGCAGCATCGGCGGCGGCCATCAGCGCTTCTATATCTGCGGCCTGGGTGACGTCGGTTTTCTGGAAGCGGATGCGGCCGTTCGACGTTTCGGCGAGCTCCTGCCCGCCCGCAACATCGACGTCGCCGATCAGGACATCGGCGCCTTCCTCGACCAATCGCAACGCCGTCGCGCGTCCGATACCGGAGGCGCCGCCGGTGACCACGGCGCGTTTGCCCTGAAACCGCATTCCATTCTCCTGCATGTATTTTTGGCGCAGCATAGAGGGGGCAGGAAGCCGGTCAATCCGACTTTTCGAATTTCGGGTTTGTTTGCTGTTGCAGCGAGCTGTGCGTCAAACTACCAACCGCTATCCCGGACTTGTTCCGGGGTCCAACCCTGCACAACGGAATCCGGCCGTTGTCGCACGTTGGATGCCGGGACAAGCCCGGCATGACGAGTTGGACATGGGGAGAGGAACATTATGGCGCTCGACGCCGAAACCTTCGACGCATTGATCGACACCGTCCGCCGCTTCGTTGCCGAGCGGCTGCGCCCGCTCGAGGCCGATGTCGAAGCGAACGACGCCATCCCCGACGACGTCACGGCAGAGATGAAGGCCATGGGCCTGTTCGGCCTGTCGATCGCCGAGGATTATGGAGGCCTGGGTCTGACCATGATCGAGGAAGCGAAGGTCGCGATCGAGCTCGGCCGCACCACCCCCGCCTTCCGTTCGAGCTTCGGCACCAATGTCGGGATCGGCAGCCAGGGGCTGGTGATGGCCGGCAGTCCCGAGCAGAAAGCCGAATGGCTGCCCAAGATCGCGAGCGGCGAGGTCATCACCAGCTTCGCGCTGACCGAACCCGATGTCGGCTCCGATTCGGGGGCAGTGAAGACCAAGGCGGTATGGGACGGGCAAGCCTATCGCCTGTCGGGGACCAAGCGCTACATCACCAATGCCGACAAGGCCGATCTGTTCACGGTAATGGCCCGCACCGGTGACGAACCTGGCGGACGCGGCGTCTCGGCTTTCCTCGTGCCGCGCACGCTTGCCGGCGTGTCGATCGGCGAGCCCGAGAAGAAGATGGGGCAAAAGGGCGCCAAAGTCGCCGACGTGATGTTCGACGACGTGGTGGTCCCGGCCGAGAACCGGCTTGGCGCGGAGGGCGAGGGCTTCAAGATCGCGATGCGCGTGCTCGATCGCGGACGGCTGCATATCTCGGCGGTCTGCGTCGGGGTTGCCGAGCGGCTGATCGCCGATTGCGTGGCGTATGCCAGCGAGCGCAAGCAGTTCGGCAAGCCGATCGCCGAGCATCAGCTGATCCAGGCAATGATCGCGGATTCGAAGACCGAGGCGCTTGCCGCACGCGCGCTCGTCCTCGAAACCGCCGCGGCAAAGGACGCGGGCAAGGACGTCGTGATGGAATCGGCCGCGGCGAAATATTTCGCCAGCGAGATGGTCGGCCGCGTCGCCGACCGCGCGGTGCAAATCTATGGCGGCGCCGGCTATATCGCCGATTACGGCATCGAGCGGCTGTACCGCGACGTTCGCCTGTTCCGCATCTACGAAGGCACCAGCCAGATCCAGCAGCTGATTATCGCGCGGGAGACGCTGAAGCGCGGGGGATAGGAAACTCCCCTCCCGCTTGCGGGAGGGGTCGGGGGAGGGCGTGTCTCTTCTCCACCAGCAAAACAGACCCTCCCCTAGCCCCTCCCGCAAGCGGGAGGGGGAACAAGAAAAAGAAGGAGACACATATGGACACGAGCAAATTCTTCAGCCTCGAAGGACGCGTCGCGCTGATCACCGGCGGCAGCCGCGGCATCGGCAAGATGATCGCGGCCGGCTACATCGCCCAGGGCGCCAAGGTGTACATCTCGTCGCGCAAGGCACCTGCCTGCGAGGAGACCTCCGCCGAACTCGGCCCCAATTGCATTCCGATTCCGATGGACGTCTCGACGGTCGAGGGCTGCAAGGCGCTCGCGGCGAAGCTGGCCGAGCATGAGGATCATCTCGACATCCTGGTCAACAATGCCGGCGCCGCCTGGGGCGTGCCGTTCGAGGAATTCCCGGAAAGCGGCTGGGACAAGGTCATGGACCTCAACGTCAAGTCGCCCTTCTTCCTGACCCAGGCGCTGCACGGCCTGCTCAAGGCGCAGGCGAGCTACGACAAGCCGAGCAAGGTCATCAACATCACCTCGATCGACGGCCTGCGGCTCAATCCGTGGGAAACGTATAGCTATCACGCCTCCAAGGCAGCGCTGATTTATCTCACCAAGCGGATGGCCGCGCGGCTGATCAAGGATGCGATCATCGTCACCAGCCTGGCGCCCGGCGCTTTCGCCAGCGAGATGAACCGCGCCGCGCGCGATCACGGCGACGAGATCGCCAAGAACATTCCAATGCGTCGTATCGGCACTGACGAGGACATGGCCGGCGCCGCGATCTTCCTCGCCAGCCGCGCGTCGGACTATGTCGTCGGCGACACGCTGGTGGTCGACGGCGGCCTGGTCAACGCGGCCTTGGGCACGTCGATCGACGCTTGATGCGAATCTCCCTCTCCCGTTGGGAGAGGGAGGGAGCCGCTCGAAGAGCGACGGAAGGGTGAGGGCAGAGAGAGTAACCTGCCCGCCCCCCCCTCACCGCTTACGCAGCTCGACCCGCATTAGCGCTAGATTGCGCCGCTCTTGGTTTCCTGCGGATGGTTCGGCGTCAATATCAGCGTCCGCCCCTCGACGCGCCAGCTCTTCAGCCGCGACAGGAAATTCATTCCGATCACGTCCATATCGCCGAACGCCGGCGAACTGACGACAGGCAGATCGCGCGCCACGATATTGCCGATACGCAATTCAGGCACGGTCGCGGTCTGGGCGCGGACCGATCCATTGGCGGTCTGGATGATCATCGGAAACGGACTGGGGGTCGGGCGCAGCCCTGCGGCTTCGGCGGTTTCGGTCGACAGAGCAGTGACCGTCGCGCCGCTGTCGACCAGCATCCTCCGCTCGACAGTGCCGAACCGCACCTTCACCCAGAAATGACCGTCATCGGCCATCGGCACGCGCATTTCCTTGCCGACGACCTGTTGCCCATCCTCCAGGTGCAGGATCTTGGCGACCCGCGCGAACATCGGATCGAACCGCCCGCGCTCGCCGACCAGCATCACGATCAGGCCGAGCGAGACGATCAGCGCCATCGTCGACAATAGCCGCCCGACCACCCGAAACCGGCGAGCAAGCAGCATCACGACGATAATCGCCGCGATCAGCGCATAGAACGGAAGCGAACCGCCTAGAGCATCAGCCATCTGGGTCACCTGCCATGCGGCAGATGTATGGAACATGACCCGGGGGTCAATCTCCGATCAGCGTGCGACCCCACCCGCGGCGAGCACCGCCAGCGTCACCAACTCGCTCGCGGTCGAGGTCATCGGCGCGATCTGGACCGGCTTTTCCAGCCCAACCAGCATCGGCCCGATCACGGCGTCGCCGCCGAGCTCGCGCAGCAATTTGGCCGAGATGTTGGCCGATTGCAGCCCAGGCATGATCAGCACATTGGCCGGCCCCGACAGCCGGGCGAACGGATAATTGGCCAGCTGGCGCGGGTTGAGCGCGACGTCGGGCGCCATTTCGCCTTCATATTCGAAGCTCACCTGGCGCTGATCAAGCACGCCTACCGCGGCACGCAGATTCTCGAGCCAGCGCCCCTCGGGGTTGCCGAAGGTCGAATAGCTCAGGAAAGCGACGCGCGGTTCATGACCCATGCGGCGCGCAACCGCGGCGGTCTGTTCGGCGATGTCGGCCAGTTCTTCTGGGGTGGGACGCTCATTGATCGTGGTGTCGGCCATGAACACGGTATGAGTCTGGCCGACCATGACGTGGATACCGAAGGCGGTGCGCCCGGCCTCCACGTCGATCACCTTGCGCACTTCGCGCATCGTCTGGGCATAGGTTCGCGTGACGCCGGTGATCATCGCATCGGCCTCGCCGAGCTGAAGCAGCACCGCGCCGAAGATATTGCGGTCCTGGTTGATCATCCGCTCGCAATCGCGGCGCAGATAGCCGCGGCGCTGGAGCCGCTGGTAAAGGAAATCGACCATCCGCGGCACCAGGGCCGATGTGCGGCTGTTATGGACCTCGTAACTCTCGACCTCCTTGACGCCGAGCGCGCGCAGCCGGTCATGAACGTCGTCGCGTCCGACCAGCACCGGCGTGCCGTAGCCGCCCTCGCGGAACGCCACCGCCGCGCGCAGCACGACTTCCTCCTCGCCTTCCGCGAACAGCACGCGCTTGGGCTGCGCGCGCGCGCCTTCGTAAGCCTGAGCAAGCACGCCGGTGGTCGGGTTGAGCCGGCCGCGCAGCTGTTGGCGATAGGCGGCCATGTCGAGGATCGGCTTGGTCGCGACTCCCGAATCCATTGCCGCCTTGGCGACCGCGGCGGGCACTAGCTCCATCAGCCGGGGATCGAACGGCGCGGGGATGATATATTCGGGACCGAAGGTATGGCGCACGCCGTAAGCGACGGCGACTTCCTCCGGCACCGCCTCGCGCGCCAATTCGGCGATCGCATGCGCGGCGGCGATCTTCATTTCCTCGTTGATCCCGGTCGCGCGCACGTCGAGCGCGCCGCGGAAGATGAACGGGAAGCCGATCACATTGTTGACCTGGTTGGGATAGTCCGATCGTCCCGTCGCGATGATCGCGTCGGGACGCGCTTCCTTGGCGAGCTCAGGACGGATTTCGGGTTCGGGGTTGGCCATTGCGAAGATGATCGGCGCCTTGGCCATGTTCCTGACCATCTCGGGCTTGAGCGCGCCCGCAGCCGAAAGGCCGAGGAAGACGTCGGCGCCTTCGAGCGCCTCCTGCAGGGTCCGCTTCTCGGTGTCGACGGCATGCGCCGACTGCCACTGATTGACCTTGTCGCGGCCCTTGTAGATTACGCCCGAGCGGTCGCACATGATGACGTTGTCGGGCCGCACGCCCATCGCCTTGATCAGCTCGGTGCAGGCGATCGCCGCCGCGCCCGCGCCGTTGACCGCGACCTTGATGTCCGAAAGGTGCCGGCCGGTCAGCAGGCAGGCGTTGATCAGGCCTGCTGCGGTGATGATCGCGGTACCGTGCTGGTCGTCGTGGAAGACCGGGATGTTCATCCGCTCGCGCAACGTCTGCTCGATGATGAAGCATTCGGGCGCCTTGATGTCCTCCAGGTTGATGCCGCCGAAACTCGGTTCCATCAGCTCGACCGCGTCGATGATGCGGTTCACGTCCTCAGTCTTGAGTTCGATATCGATCGCATCGACGTCGGCGAACCGCTTGAAGAGGACCGCCTTGCCTTCCATCACCGGCTTGGAGGCCAAGGCGCCGAGATTGCCCATGCCCAGGATTGCGGTGCCGTTCGACACGACCGCGACCAGATTGCCCTTGACCGTATAGTCATAAGCCGTCGCCGGATCGTCGGCGATCGCCTGAACGGGAATGGCGACGCCGGGCGAATAAGCCAGCGCCAGGTCGCGCTGCGTCGTCAGCGGTTTCGACGCGATGATCTCGATCTTGCCGGGCCGTCCCTCCGAATGGAACAGCAATGCTTCGCGGTCGGAAAACTGCACGGAAGTTTCGTCGGCCATCCTGGTCCTCTCTGTTGGGCGGTCTTTAGGTCCGCGTTGGGGAGAAGGAAACCGGCTTGCAGGCCCTCGATGTACTTTTGCCGGCAAGGATGCGTCGCCTGCCGGGCGGAAATCCGCACACTTTACCCACAGCAAAGGGTGAAAGCGGGATTTGCGCCGCTCGCGCGCTGGGCTAGGGTCTGTACTCAGTTACCGAGAGGATCGTGATTGCCCGCAGGAGCCCGCCGACAAGGAGCGCAGCGCAGACGCGTAGCCGAAGCTACGCCCAAGCAAGCGACAATGCTCGGCGGGCTCCTGCGGGCAACCGCGAAGCGGCGGGCCGATTTTGGCGCCCGGACGTCGTCGCGCGTCGGTCACGATGCTAAAAGCATCGCTCCCTCCTTGCTCCTCGCCGGACACCAAAATCGGCTCCGTCACGACCTCGCGGTAACTGAGTACAGACCCTAACCGACGCCAATGGCTGACGCCGCACCGACCCCGATGATGGCCCAGTATCTCGCCTTGAAGGCGGAGGCTGGAGAGTGCCTGCTATTCTACCGGATGGGCGATTTCTTCGAACTGTTTTTCGAGGACGCGAAGATTGCCAGTGCTGTGCTCGACATCGCGCTGACCGCGCGCGGCGAGCATGACGGTGAGAAGATCCCCATGTGCGGCGTGCCGGCCCACGCCGCGGTCGGCTATCTGCAACGGCTGATCAAGGCCGGTCATCGCGTCGCCATCGCCGACCAGACCGAGACGCCGGCCGAGGCCAAGAAGCGCGGCGGGTCCAAGGCGTTGGTCGCGCGGGCGATCATCCGCGTGGTGACCGCCGGCACCTTGACCGAGGAGGCCCTGCTCGATTCCCGCACCGCCAATTGGTGCGTCGCGATCGGCGAGGCCGCGGGCGGCGTCGCCATCGCTGCCGCCGATGTTTCGACCGGACGGTTCGAACTGGTCGAGACCGATGCCGGTGGGCTGTCGGCCGAACTGGCGCGCCTGAACGCCGCCGAAGTGCTGGCGAGCGAGGGAAGCCCATTCGAGCATCTCGCCACCGTCCTGCGCCCGCGGGGCGAGTTCGATTCGACTGCCGCGGAAGCTCGCCTAAAGCGGGTCTATGGCGTCGCGACGCTCGACGGCTTCGGCCAATTGAGCCGCGCCGGCATGGCGGCGGCCGGCGGCCTCGTCGCCTATCTCGACCATACGGCGAAAGGCGCGCTGCCGTTCCTGCGTCCGCCCCGGATCGGCAATGCCGGAGAGGCGATGGCGATCGACGCCGCAACGCGCGACAGCCTGGAACTCACCCAGACCCAGACCGGCCAGCGCAAGGGCAGCCTGCTCGACGCGGTCGACCGCACCGTGACCGGGGCGGGCGCACGACTGCTCGCCGCCGATATCGGCGCGCCGCTGATGGATCGCGCGACGATCGAGGCGCGACTCGATCTCGTCCAGCGACTGCACGACGATGGCGCTTTGCGCGAAAGCCTGCGCGCGACCTTGCGCAGCCTGCCCGATATCGGTCGCGCGCTGGGGCGCCTGGTCGCCGGCCGCGGCGGCCCGCGCGATCTTGGGCAGTTGCGCGATGGACTCGATGGCGCCTGGTTGCTCGGTGAGCGGATCGATGCGCTCGATGCGCCGCCGCAATTGCTCCAGGACATCGTGCCCCGACTCCGCGGCCATGGGTCGCTGATCGACTTGCTCAAGCGCGCTCTCGTCCCCTCCCCGCCAATCGACGCATCCGACGGCGGCTATATCGCCGAAGGATATGACGCCGAGCTCGACGATCTGCGCGATGTGGGCGCGGGCGGCCGCCGCGCGATCGCCGCGCTCGAAGCCGAATATCGCAACCGCACCGGTACGAGCGCGCTCAAAATCCGCCATAACGGCGTGCTCGGTTATCATGTCGAGGTCCCCGCCAAGGCCGCCGATCCGCTGATGGCGCCCGACAGCGGGTTCACCCATCGCCAGACGCTCGCCGGGGTGGTCCGCTTCAACGCGCCCGAACTCCACGAACTGGCGATGAAGGTCACCCAGGCCGGCAGCCATGCGCTCGCCGCCGAGGCCGCGCATCTGGAGGAACTGACCCAGACCGCGCTTGCCGGCCGGGAAGCGATTGCCGCTACCGCCGACGCGCTGGCGCGCCTCGACGTCGCCGCCGGCCTTGCCGAGCGCGCCGCCGAGGATGGCTGGGCCCGCCCTACTTTGGTCGATCACGCCTGTTTCGACATCGAGGGCGGGCGCCATCCGGTGGTCGAGGCCGCCGTCCAACGCAGCGGCGAGCGCTTCGTCGCCAACGACTGCGTACTGTCCGAAACCTCTCGGCTATGGCTGGTCACCGGTCCTAACATGGGCGGCAAGTCGACCTTCCTGCGCCAGAACGCGCTGATCGCGGTCCTTGCCCAGGCGGGCAGCTACGTCCCCGCGGCGCGCGCCGAACTCGGATTGGTCGACAAGCTCTTCAGCCGCGTCGGCGCGTCGGACAATCTCGCACGCGGACGCTCGACCTTCATGGTCGAGATGGTCGAGACCGCGGCGATCCTGGCGCAAGCCACACCGCGCAGCTTCGTCATCCTCGACGAAGTCGGGCGCGGCACCTCGACCTATGATGGTCTCGCCATCGCCTGGGCGGTGGTCGAGGCAATCCATGAGGACAATCGCTGCCGCTGCCTGTTCGCGACGCATTATCACGAGCTGACCCGGCTTGCCGAACGCTGCGACGCGCTGAGCCTCCACCATGTCCGCGCACGTGAGTGGAAAGGCGATCTGGTCCTGCTTCATGAAGTCTCCGAGGGGCCTGCCGACCGCTCCTATGGTCTCGCTGTCGCGCGCCTCGCCGGATTGCCGCCGGCGACGATCGCGCGCGCCAAGGCGGTGCTGGCCAAGCTCGAGGCGGGGCGCGCCAAGACCGGAGGGCTTGCCGCCGGACTCGACGACCTGCCGCTGTTCGCGGCCGCGATCGAGGCGGAGGAGGAAGAATGCGATGCCGTCCGCGCCGAGCTCGACAGCCTCGATGTCGACGCGCTCAGCCCGCGAGAGGCGCTGGACGTGCTGTACCGCCTGAAGCGGCTCGCAAACGACGCTTAGAAACATTTTTCGGTGTCGCTGAGTCGGTGTCGGATTGTCCCAAAATAATTTCCCGCCCCGACATTAGGCCCGTTGCGGCCATTCTCTAACCGTGGCAGAAACCTCCGCGGGGATAGGAGGGGATTCGATGGACCGCGACGACCGCGGTCCGGTACCAGATCATCGGCGTGCGGAAATGGAGGGAAGGACCATTCCCGCACCCAGCCAGATCGGCGAGGCCTTATGGCGCGGCCGGTTGAGGATGGGCTTGTCGCTTGATGACGTGGCGCGCCGGGCCGGCACCGACTTGCAGACTGTCAGTGCGATAGAGAATTCGGACTTCGGCCGAATGCCAGGGGTCAGCAAGACGATCGCGGCGGCGCGAGCCTATGCCCGAGTCGTGAAGCTGCCCGAGAAATGGGTTGCGCTGACTCTGGCAGCCGAGCTGGCGCGGATCGCCATTTCGTCGTTTCCGATGACCTGATCCTGCGTACCTCTGAGTTCGTTTCAGCAAAGCTGACACGGTTGCGGCACCGGCCCGCTCCCCCACCCGACCTCCCATAGCATATCCTGGTTGGGAGGTCGGGTGGGGGAGCGGGCCGGTGCCGTCTCAGCGAAGCTGAAAATGACGCTAGCTGAAATCGACCAGCGCCGGTCGCCCCGCGACATACGCGCTTTTTGGGTCGTGGAACGGGAAGCCGCCGGGCACCAGTCGTCCGAACAAGGCCGCGGTCCGCATCGTCGCCGTCGCCCCCATGATCGCGGCGCCAGGACCCGCCAGCATATCGTCGGACAGCAGCACGCCGCGCCCGCGTTCGATCAGCTTGCCGTCTGCAGTGGTCGCCAGAATCTGGCGCCGCACCGTCGAATAGGGAATCGTCATCGCGCGCGCGATCGCCGCGGCGGATATCGGATCGCGCAGCTCGATCGGCACGACCGTCGCGGTTTCCGAATATTGGCGCGCCAAGTCGCTATCGAGCGTGATCCGCCGCACGCTCCCGACCAGCACCGCGCCGACGATGGCGAGTTCGAGCCAGTCCGAAACGAACATCCCGACATTGTCGAACGCGCCTAGCGCCAGGTCGATCGACGCCGCCAGCGTGATGTCGGCGCGATAGGGGTGATCGACGGTCGCGCTACGCGGAAGCGGCATATCGAAGGCGTGGAATTCGTCGGCCAGCCAGACCAGCGAATCGTGGAGATGGACCAGCAATGCCGCGACATCGGGATCGTCGCGCAACGAGACCGGAATTACCACGCCGCTATTCGTGCGCGCACACAATCCGGCGTCGATCAGCGCATTGACGTGGCGGCGAACGGTTTCGAAGGGGCGGTGCAAGGACTGTGACAGCGCGTTGATGCTGATCCCGCCATTATCGGGCTGACTACGCGCCGCGTTGGGCCAATCCGCCAGCACATCACCGCTCGCGCGCAAAATCGCCAAGAAGAAGATTCCGCGATCGAACACGAACGACCCGCCGGCAAGCTTGCGCACGATAGCAATCGCCCGGACCAGGCTGGTCAGCTGCGTTTCCACCAGCAGGCGCGACGCGAGCCGCGACTGTGTCCGCTCCGGCGTTACCGGCGGCCCAATGTTCATCATTCCCACCCCGCGCCAAAAGAGACGCCCCGCCAAGCCATTACAGTAAGATTACCGCGCCGCAAACCATCTGATCGACCTAAATTCGGACACTTAGTGAGCCATAGGGCGCTCCGACCGCTCAACGTCGTTGCGATGGCGGCACAATGGTGCGATCCTCCGTCGAGTCGGGGGACTTCAAAATGAATCTGTTCGGAGAAGAACTCGACCGTAACATGCCGCTGTTGGCGGCGGAGGCGGTCGGCCGCGCGTTGCGGTCGGCGCGTGAGCAAATGGGATTGTCGCTGGCTGAAGTCGCCGGGGAGACACGGGTGGCGGTTCGGCATCTCGAAGCAATCGAGCAGGCGCGCTTCGACGGTTTCTCCGCCCCAGTCTATGCGCTTGGTTTCGCCCGCAATTACGCCCGCGCCGTCGGCTTGCCGCTGCAATGGGTGACCGATTGCCTGCGCGGCGAGATCGCCGCCTTCTTCGCCAATCGCGGGCGCTTCGATCTCGGCTGGACCGCCGAGGGACTGCGGCACGGCCGCTAAGAGGTTTCAGCTCCGCTGAAACAGATTCCAGGCTAGCAAAGCGCGCGTGACGCCGCGCGCGTTCGCGACTATCGCCGGGTCATGCCCGCACGCTTCGACAGCCTGCCCCACCGCCGCGCGATCATCGACCGCCGCCTATTGGCCGATGCCCTCAAGGCACTGGAGGGCGATGACCGTACCAAGCTCCGCCAGGCGGCGACCGCGTTGCTCAAGCAGGCGCTGCAATCGGGCCGTGCCGAGATCGAGCGCCGGCTGATCGAACATCCGTCGCGGGGGCTGGAGATCGCGGCGAGCCAGGCGTTCCTGATCGACCAGATCCTGCGCCTGCTCTACGACTTCACCGTCGAGCGGCTCTATCGGCTGAGCAATCCGACCGCCGCCGAACGCCTGACGTTGATCGCGGTCGGCGGCTATGGCCGCGGCGAGATGGCCCCGCATTCGGATGTCGATATCGGCTTCCTGACGCCATGGAAGGAAACACCCTGGCACGAGCAGGTCGTCGAATCGATGCTCTATGCCTTGTGGGACCTGGGCCTGAAGGTCGGCCAGTCGACCCGCAGCCTCGACGACATGGTGCGTCAGGCGAAAGGCGACGTCACGGTCCGCACCGCCTTGCTCGAGGCGCGCTACGTGTGGGGCGACCAGGACCTCTACGATGAGGCCGCGCGCCGCTTCAAGGCGGAGGTCCAGTCGGATACCGCACGCGTGTTCATCACCGAAAAACTCGCCGAGCGCGACATGCGGCACAAACGCATGGGCGACACGCGCTATGTGGTCGAGCCCAATGTCAAGGAAGGCAAGGGCGGCCTGCGCGACCTCCACGCGCTCTTCTGGATCGGCAAATACGCCTATAACGTCCAGAATGCCGCGCAGCTGGTCGATGTCGGACTGTTCACCCGCGCCGAATATGCTCAGTTCCACCGCGCCGACAATTTCCTATGGGCGGTGCGCTGCCACCTCCATTCGCTATCGCGGCGCGCCGAAGACCGCCTGACTTTCGACATGCAGCGTGAGATCGCGGAGCGGATGCGCTTCGCCGACCGGCCGGGCAAGTCCAAGGTCGAGCGCTTCATGCATTACTATTTCCTGCAGGCGAAAGCGGTCGGCGACCTGACCGGGGTCTTCCTGGCGCATCTCGACGAGAAATTCGCTGCGCGCGGGCGGCGTTTCGGCCTGCCGGTGCTGCGGCGCCGGCCGAGCAAGCTCCACGGCTTCGTGCTCGATCGCGGCCGGCTTGCGCTGCCCAGTGACGATTTCTTCGTCCAGAAGCCCAGCCGGTTGATCGAGATGTTCGTGCTGGCCGATCGCCATGGCCTGGAAATCCATCCGCTGGCGATGCGCGCCGCCGCGCGCGACGCGAAGCTGGTCGACGATATTCGCCGCGATCCCGAAGCGAATGCCTTGTTCCTCGACGTGTTGACCAGCCCGAACAATCCCGAAACCGCCCTGCGCTGGATGAACGAGGCCGGCGTGTTCGGCCGCTTCGTTCCCGACTTCGGCCGCGTCGTCGCGCAGATGCAGTTCGACATGTATCATCACTATACAGTCGACGAGCACACCATCCATGCGATCGGCCTGTTGAGCCGGATCGAGCGCGGCGAGCTGACCGAGGATCATCCGCTCAGCCACGGGATCATGAAGCAGATCGCGTCGCGCCGTGTGCTCTATGTGGCGGTCCTGCTGCATGACATCGCCAAGGGGCGTGGCGGCGACCATTCGGTGCTCGGCGCGGAAGTCGCGCAGCGGCTGTGCCCGCGTTTCGGGATGACCCCGGCCGAGACCGAGACGGTCGCCTGGCTGGTTCGCTATCATCTGCTGATGTCGGCGACGGCGTTCAAGCGCGACCTGTCGGACTTCAAGACGATCCTCGATTTCTGCGAGGCGGTGCAGAGTCCCGAGCGGCTGCGCTTGCTGTTGACGCTAACGGTGGTCGATATCCGAGCGGTCGGTCCCGGCGTGTGGAACGGCTGGAAACGCCAGCTTCTGACAGATCTCTACGAAGCGGCCGAGGAAGTCCTGCGGCTCGGCCACAAGCAAAAGGGCCGCAGCGAACGCATCGCGGCCAAACAGGAGGCGGTGTCCGCCGCCCTCGGATGGGACAACCGGACCTTCGCGTCGATCGTCAAGCGCCTGCCCGAATCCTATTGGGTGGCTGAGCCCGACCACGCGCTGATCGCCAACCTGAAGCTGATGGCGGAGGCCGGCGACCAGCCGCTGTCGATCGCCAGCGAGGTCGATACCGATCGCGGCGCGACGTTGGTCACGATCTACGCCGCCGACCATCCTGGCCTGTTCTACCGCATCGCCGGCGCGATCAGCGTGGCCGGCGGCAATATCATCGACGCGCGCATCCATACGACGCGCGATGGCATGGCGATCGACAATTTCCTGGTCCAGGATCCACTCGGCCGCCCGTTCGACGATTCCGCCCAGCTGACCCGGTTACGGCGCGCGATCGAGGACGCGCTGGCCAATCGCAACAAGCTCAGCGACCGGCTGAAGGCGAAGCCGCCGCCGCGCCCACGCGCAGAGGCGTTCGACATCAATCCAGCAGCATTCGTCGACAACCATGCGTCGAACCGCTTCACCGTGATCGAGGTCAATGCGCGCGATCGCCCGGCCCTGCTGCATCAGCTCGCCCAGGCGCTATTCCAGTCGAAAGTGACGATCCATTCGGCGCATGTCGCGACCTATGGCGAGCGCGCGGTCGATACGTTCTACGTAACTGACCTGACGGGCGACAAGATCGAGGCGCCGGCGCGGGTCAAGGCGCTCGAACGGCGGTTGGTCGATGCCGCCATCGGAGAGATGGCCGCCAAGGCGGCCTGACAGAGGAGAACGCAATGCCGGTACTCGGAGTTGGTGGCATATTCTTCCGCGCGAAGGATCCCGATGCGCTCAACGCGTGGTATCGCGAGAATCTCGGCATCGGCGCCGGCTGCGCCGCCGAGGATACCAGCCCGGCCGACGAGTGGAGTTGGACCGTCCAGGGCGGGCCGCTGATCTTCTCGCCGTTCAAGGCGGACACCGATTATTGGCCAGAGGACCGCCAATATATGCTCAACCTGCGTGTCCGCGACCTCGACGGCCTGCTCGAGCAATTGAACGCCAGCGGGATCGACGTGATCATCAAGCCGGAATGGAACTCGCCCGAGATTGGCCAGTTCGCGCGCATCCACGATCCCGAAGGCAATCCGATCGAATTGTGGGAAGCGCCGGCTTGAGTCGATCCGATCCCGTTCCGCCCGGCGCGGCGTTCCAGGCCAAGATTCAAGACGATCTCGATGCGCTGACCCGCCGCCACCGCCGGCGTGTGCTCGCGGCACGAACCGGCCACGACTTCGCCTCGAACGATTATCTCGCCCTCGCCGGTTCAACCGAAATGCGCACGATCGTCGCCGACGCACTAGCGCGCGGCGTGCCGATCGGCGCAGGCGGATCGCGCCTGTTGCGCGGCAATCACGAGGAGCATGAAGCGCTCGAGGTCGAAGCGGCGCAGTGGTTCGGCAGCGGGGCGGCACTCTATTTCAGCACCGGCTTTGCCGCCAATGGCGGATTGTTCGCGGCGCTGCCCGGCGCCGACGACCTCGTCGTATATGACGAGCTGATCCATGCCAGCGCGCATGACGGTATGCGGCTCGGCCGTGCCGCGCGCGTCTCGGCCAGGCACAATGACGCCGATGCGGTCGCCGATGCGATCGCTCAATGGCGGCGCGAGGGCGCCCTGGGGCGGCCCTGGATCGCGGTCGAAAGCCTCTATTCGATGGACGGCGACCGCGCGCCGCTTGCCGATCTGATCATGATCGCCGACCGCGAGGACGCCGTGCTGATCGTCGATGAGGCGCACGCCACCGGCGTGTTCGGCCCGACCGGGCGTGGGCTTGCCGCCGAATGGGAAGGCCGCGACAACCTCATCACCTTGCGCACTTGCGGCAAGGCGCTCGGAGCGGAAGGCGCGCTGGTCTGCGCTTCGCGTGCGGTGTGCGATATCCTGATCAACCGCGCGCGCGGCTTCATTTTTTCCACCGCACCTTCCCCGCTGATGGCAGCCGCCGTGCGCGGCAGCCTCGCTTTGCTCGCGCGCGAACCGGATCGAATCGCCAAGCTCGATGCCTTGGTGCGCCACGCCGATGATCGCCTCGTCCCGCTCGGCGCGCTTGCCAGCGGGTCGCCGATCATGCCGGTGATAATCGGCGACGACGCGCGGACGATGGAGATTGCCGCACGCCTCCAGGTACAAGGCTTCGACGTGCGCGGCATCCGTCCGCCGACCGTTCCTGTCGGTACCGCGCGGTTGCGGCTGTCGGTCACGCTCAATATCGACACCACGACTATCGATGCGCTCGCCGAAGCGCTGAAAGGAGCATTGTGACTGCGATCGTCGTCACCGCCACGGGCACCGATATCGGCAAGACCGTGTTCGCCGCCGCGCTGACCGCCGCGCTCGACGGTTGTTACTGGAAGCCGGTGCAGGCCGGGCTCGACGACGGCAGCGACCTGGAGCGGGTCGGACGATTGTCGGGCCTGCCGGCCGACCGCCTGCTGCCAGAAGCCTATCGCCTGACCACGCCCTGCTCGCCGCATCGGGCAGCTGAGATCGACGGCGTGACGATCGACGTGGACGCGCTCGGTCCGCCGTCTTGCGACCTCCCTTTGGTGGTCGAAGGCGCCGGCGGTGTGCTGGTCCCCTTTACGCGACAGACGACATTCGCCGACGTGATGGCGCGCTGGCAGTTGCCGGTGGTGCTCGTCGCGGCGACATCGCTCGGCACGATCAGCCACAGCCTCGCCGCAATCGAAGCGCTGCGCTCGCGGAACGTCGACATTCGCGGAATCGCCTTTGTCGGCGATGCAGTGGAGGACAGCGAGGCGACCATCGCGGCGATGGGCGGGGTCAAGCGCCTTGGCCGCCTGCCCATGCTCGACCCGCTCGAACCGGCGACGCTCGCCGCTGCCTTCGCCGCCAATTTCGATCTGGCCGATTTTCGATGAGCGCTTCCCCGGTCTGGCACCCTTTCACCCAACACGGACTCGGCGAACCGATTCCGCTGGTGATGCATGCCGAGGGGGCAGCACTCCACACCGCCGATGGCCGGCGCGTGATCGATGCGATCTCGTCCTGGTGGGTGACGACGCACGGCCATTGCCATCCGCGCATCATGGCCGCGATCGCCGCGCAGACGCAAAAGCTCGACCAGATCATCTATGCCGGCTGGACGCACGAGCCCGCAGAGACGCTCGCGCGCGGGCTGATCGCGATCATGCCCCCTGCCCTCACCCACGTCTTCTATTCGGACAGCGGATCGACCAGCGTCGAGGTCGCGCTCAAGATGGCGCTCGGGTTCTGGACCAATCGTGGCGAGTCCCGTCACCGCATCCTGGTGATGGAGCACAGCTATCACGGCGACACGATCGGCGCGATGTCGGTCGGCGCGCGCGGGGTGTTCAACCAGGCTTACGCGCCGTTATTGTTCGACGTCGGCACGATCCCCTTCCCGGCCGAGGGTCGCGAGCAGGAGACGCTCGACGCGCTGGAGGCGGCATGCCGCGAGCGGCCGGCCGCCTTCATCGTCGAGCCCCTGATCCTCGGCGCCGGCGGGATGCTGGTCTATCCGCCACAAATATTGGCCGAGATGCGCGCGATCTGCGCGCGGTACGACGTTCTGTTCATCGCCGACGAAGTGATGACCGCCTGGGGACGTACCGGCACCCTGCTGGCCTGCGAGCAGGCCGATATGGTTCCCGACATTCTGTGCCTGTCGAAGGGACTGACCGGCGGCGCCGTGCCGCTCGCGGTGACGATGGCGACGCAGGCGATCTTCGACGCGCATCTGTCCGACGACCGCGCCAGGATGTTCTTCCACTCGTCGAGCTACACCGCCAATCCGATCGCCTGCGCGGCCGCCGTCGCCAATCTCGAGATCTGGCGCGACGAACCGGTGCTCGAGCGGATCGCCGATCTCGGCGCGCGGCAACAGGCGCGACTCGATGCGCTGACCGGCGTTACCGGCAAACGGCGGATCGGGACGATCACGGCGATGGAGGTACCGGTGGGCGATGGCGGATATCTCGCCGCGATCGGACCGCGCTTGTTGAAGCATTTCCGCGATCGCGACGTGCTGCTGCGGCCGCTCGGCAACACGGTGTACGTGATGCCGCCTTACTGCATTTCCGACGACGATCTGGATGCGGTGTACGAGGCGATTGCAAGCGGTGTCTGAGGGGCGGTCTCCCCAACCGTCATGCCGGACTTGTTCCGGCATCAAACGTGCGGGTTAGGGAGTAGCTGGAGCTCTTGGCTTGCGACTGCCGCTCGTTGGACCCCGGCACGAGGCCGGGGTGACAACGGTTTGGGTAGCGGAGCCGGCGCGAAGTGAATTCGCGCCGTCGGTCGGCGCCCTCGGGCGCCGCCGGCCGGGCTTGGCGCCGGGCGCGGAATAGCGTTTCGCTATTCCGCTGCACCAAGCCTTACTTCGGTGAAAGCACCATCAGCATCTGACGGCCTTCCATGCGCGGATAGCTTTCGACCTTCGCGTCCTCGGCAGTGTCTTCCTGTACGCGCTTGAGCAGGTTCATGCCGAGCTGGCCATGGCTCAGCTCGCGGCCGCGGAAACGCAGCGTGACCTTGACCTTGTCGCCCTCTCCGATGAACTTGTGGATGGCCTTCATCTTCGTATCATAATCATGATCGTCGATGTTCGGACGCATCTTGATCTCCTTGATCTCCTGCGTCTTCTGGCTCTTGCGAGCGAGGTTGGCCTTCTTCTGCGCCTCGTACTTGAACTTGCCGACATCGAGGAACTTGGCCACGGGCGGATCGGCGTTGGGCGACACTTCGACGAGGTCGAGGCCAAGGCCCTGGGCCTGTTCCATCGCCTCTTTCGTGTACATCACGCCCAGATTCTCGCCTTCATGGTCGATCACTCGAACCTTGGGCGACTGGATCCATTCGTTGAATCGGGGGCCGTTCATCGGCGGCGCCTGGTTTGGTCGGCGCATCGTGGGAGGACGGATAGGTACTGCTCCTTTGGGTTGTGAGGGGCGTGATATAGAATTTTGCCGAGGGATTTAAAAGCGGGGACAGCAAAAGTCGGCATTTATGCCCGCGAATGGCGGTTCGTGGCTGAGGCGGCCAGGGTCCGCGGCAACATTTCCTCACGATTGCGAACGATTACCGCAATCCGGCGGCGATAGCCATAAGCCGCCGCCCGGACCAGGTCTCGCCACAGAAGACCCTGCCAGGCGGCCGCAGGAGGAACGTTCACCTCATCATACAGGGGAATGTTCCATGATCTATCGCCTCGCCGCCATCGCGACGGCGTCGTTGCTGGCCGCCATGCCTGCCGCGGCGCAGGAAGAGCCGCCCAAGCCGGTCACCGTATCGGCCAATGTCGCCCTGGCGTCCGACTATCGTTTCCGCGGCGTGTCGCAGACCGACAAGCAGGCCGCGCTCCAAGGCGGGGTGAGCGTCAGCCATGAAAGCGGAGTCTATGCCGGGGCTTGGGCGTCCAACCTCGCCGGCTGGGGCACGTTCGGCGGCGCCAATCTCGAACTCGACCTGTACGCCGGGATCAAGAAGCCGATCGCCAGCGGCACCAATATCGATGTCGGGCTGACCTGGTACATGTATCCCGGCGGCGCCGACACGACCGATTTCGCCGAACCCTATATCAAGCTCGGCACCACGATCGGACCCGCCAATCTGCTCGCAGGCATCGCTTATGCGCCGAAGCAGAAGGCGCTGGGCAATTTCTCCAACACCCCGCAGAGCCGAGGTCAGGCCCAGGACAATCTCTACCTCTGGGGCGATGCCAGTGTCGGTATTCCAAAAACCCCGCTGACCGCCAAGGCGCATCTCGGCCATTCCAACGGTAATCCCGGGCTCGGGCCGAATGGCACCAGCGTGGCGCCGACCGGCGAATATTTCGACTGGTCGCTCGGTGTGGATTACGTGATCGGCCCGGTGACGCTCGGCGTCGCCTATGTCGACACCGACATCGACAAGGCGAGATCGGCGTATTTGCAGCCCAATTTCTCTTCGACCAAGAATGGCTCGTCGATCGCCGACGCGACCGCCTTGTTTTCGGTCAGCGCCGCGTTCTGAAACAAACGGGCGGCGAAGGAGCGCCGCCCGCTTTTCGCATTCATCCCTGTGCCTCGACCGCTGCTTCGATCGCGAGATCAGGCGCCAGCGCCTCGCGCTGCAGTTGTTCGATCGCCGCTGCCAGGGTCAGCACCTGCTGACGATCGCTGCCCAACTGACGCAGCGCCACCGTGCCTTCGTCGGCCTCGCGCTTGCCGACGACCAGCAGGTTCGGGACCTTGGCCAGGCTGTGTTCGCGCACCTTATAGTTGATCTTCTCGTTGCGAAGATCGGTCTCGACGCGCAGCCCCGCCTTGCGCAGCTCGGCCGCGACCTGCACCGCATAATCGTCGGCGTCCGACACGATCGTCGCCACCACCGCCTGCACCGGCGCGAGCCAGGCCGGCAGCTTGCCGGCGAAATGCTCGATCAGGATGCCGATGAACCGCTCGTACGACCCGAAGATGGCGCGGTGGAGCATCACCGGGCGATGGCGCTCGCCATCCTCCCCGACATACGAAGCATCGAGCCGTTCGGGCAGCACGCGATCCGACTGGATCGTGCCGACCTGCCACGTCCGGCCGATCGCATCGGTCAAATGCCATTCGAGCTTGGGCGCGTAGAAGGCCCCCTCGCCGGGCAGCTCTTCCCAGCCATATTCCTCGGTGGCGAGCCCGGCCCTGACCACGGCGTCGCGCAGCTCGGCCTCCGCCTTGTCCCACATCTCCTCGGTGCCGAAGCGGTTGTCGGGCCGCAGCGCCAGCTTGATCGCATATTTGAAGCCGAAGTCGCGATAGATGCGGTCGGCGAGGCGGCAGAAAGCCTGCACTTCCTCGACGATCTGGTCCTCGCGGCAGAAGATGTGCGCATCGTCCTGCGTAAACTGACGCACGCGCATCAGACCGTGCAAAGCGCCGTGGGGCTCGTTGCGGTGGCAGCAGCCATTCTCGTACAGGCGTAGCGGCAGGTCGCGATACGACTTGATCCCCTGGCGGAAGATCAGGACGTGCGCCGGGCAATTCATCGGCTTCAATGCCATCCACTCGGCGTGATCCGAGACGATCGGCCCCTCATCCTCCGTGTTCGGCACTTCGTCGGGGATGACGAACATGTTCTCGCGATACTTGCCCCAATGGCCGGACTGCTCCCATTGGCGCGCGTCCATCACCTGCGGCGTCTTCACCTCGCGATAGCCAGCAGCGTCGATCGCGCGACGCATATAGGCTTCGAGCTCGCGCCAGATCATATAGCCCTTGGGGTGCCAGAACACCGAGCCGTGCGCTTCGGCCTGGAGGTGGAACAGGTCCATCTCCTGCCCCAGCTTGCGATGGTCGCGCTTCGCCGCCTCCTCCAGCCGGAACAGGTGCTGATCGAGCTGCTTCTTGTTGAGCCAGCCCGTGCCGTAGATGCGCGAGAGCATCGCGTTGTTCTGGTCGCCGCGCCAATAAGCGCCCGACACGCGCGTCAGCTTGAACGCTTGCGGATCGAGCTTGCCGGTCGAGGCGAGATGCGGGCCGCGGCACATGTCGAGCCAGGCATCGGGCCGATTGCCCGCCTTGTAGACCGTCAGCTCTTCGCCCTCGGGCAGTTCGGCGGCCCATTCGGCCTTGAACGTTTCGCCCTGTGCCTTCCAGCGCGCGATCAAATCGGCGCGGCTCCACACTTCGCGGACCAGCGGCTCGTCGCGGGCAATGATGGCACGCATCTCGGCCTCGATCGCGGGCAGCTCTTCCTCGGTAAACGGGCCGTGCTCGGGGGACGGCGCGAAGTCGTAATAGAAACCGTCATCGGTCGCCGGCCCGAACGTGATCTGCGTGCCAGGGAACAGGTTCTGCACCGCCTCGGCCAGGATGTGCGCGAAATCGTGGCGTGCCAGTTCCAGCGCGTCCTTCTCGTCGCGGCTGGTCACCAGCGCGAGCTGCGCGTCGCCCTCGAGGGGCCGCGTGATGTCGCGCAATTCGCCGTCGACGCGCGCGGCGATCGCGGCCTTGGCCAAACCGGGGCCGATCGCGGCGGCGATGTCGGCCGGGGTCGTGCCGGGCGCAACCTCGCGAACCGAGCCGTCGGGGAGCGTGATCGAGAGCATTTCCATGGTCGTTCCTGTCAGTTGGCGCGCCTATGCACCGGGCAGCGTCCGAGGGAAAGACTGGAACGGGGAGCGGACGCCAACCTCACCCGTTCCCGGGCGAGGCAATCGGCGTGAGCGTCAGTAGCGCGCGCCGAACACCCCCCGGAAAGCCGGGGTAGTGGTGGTAGTCGTGGCGAACGCGCTGTTCATGTGGGCGGATATATGGCGGGCCGGTTAAAAAATCCAGCCGCGGCTATTGCTTGTCCGCTGCGATCTGCTGGAGTTGCCATTCGATCGAGCTCCACAGATGCGCGGTATGCGCCGCCACCGTGTCGCGTAATGCCTTTGCATTGGGAGTCGTTGCGTCGAGTTGATCAACCGCGGCGACGTTCGCCTCCTTGAGTTTGGCCACCGTGCCGACAGGATCGCTGTCATTGCCGAGCAGCGACAGCCAGGCGCCTTCGACGGCCATGCGCAACGCCACCAGCTGGGCCTGCAGGTCGGCAGTATCGTCCATGATTCAATCCTCAACAGATGCGGGCGGCGAACTCCTTCGCGAGTCATCGCCGATGTCGCGAGGGCCTATGGACGGGTTCGGCCTGAAGGAAAAGGCCGCGCCGTCATGCAGCGGTCGCCGATCATAACCCTGTCTTATCGGACTACTGCCACATTCGATTTTTGCCGGCACGCCCGGCGCCTTAGGCCATGGGGCAGGAGGATCGCCCGATGGACAAGACCGTCATCCTGCGCCGCTGGTCGGCGCGCATTCGTACCGCCGACGAGGCGGACTATGTCGCCTATATTGCCGGCACCGGGCTCGACGATTACCGTGCGACGCCGGGCAATCTCGGCGCGCAAATGCTGGTGCGCACGCTCGGCAACGGCGAAAGCGAAGTCACCACGCTCAGTTGGTGGGAATCGATCGACGCGATCTCGGCGTTCGCCGGTGAGGATATCGACCGAGCGCGCTATTATCCGGAGGACGATCGCTTCCTGCTCACGCGGCCCGACCATGTCGAGCATCACCGCGTGGTCGCTGGTGCCGATATCCGACCGGGCGCCGGCGAGTGACGATGGCGGCAGGCTGAGCCGCGGATCGCTCAGGCGGCCTGAACGCCGATCGTAGCGGTGCGGCGCGCGCGCAGCCGGGCGTGGTCGGCATCGCTCAGCTCGGGTGCCATCATCTGGCGGACCTGGGCGATGTGCGCGCGGACCCTGCCGTTGAACCAGGCAACGCCGGCGGCGACCTGGTCCCAGTCGAGCGGCCCGTGGTCGACGCGCGCCATGAGATCGCGGACATTGAAGCGCAAATCCTCGGTCAGCGCGATGCATTCGACCTTGAGTTCGTTGACGCGCGCGCGCGTCGCCGCATCGGCATGTTCCAGCATCGGCGCGAACACGTGACGGTGCACGAACAATTGATAGGAGGCGATGACCAAAGCGGACTCGGCCATCCGGCGCTTTACCGCATCCTCGGACGCCGGATCGCGCACCGCCACCAGGGCGTCGCCTTCGGCCATCATCCGTTCGATCTTGGTATGATATTCTTCCAGCGTCTGCGGCATCGGTGACCCCTCGATCACCCGATTGCTAACGGGAATTGGTTAGCAAAGGCTTTGAGAACCTACGTAGTTCGACGGAGGCGCCCAATATGGGTATGATTAGGTACTCGCAATGATCTGACCAAATGGAACGACATGATTGTTGCTGTCATGCCCGATCAGCGCGCGGCCTTCGTACAGCACTTTCATTATCTTACTCCAATCCCACGCGATTTGGTCGGGCGTGTGGCCGAAATCGGCCTGGCCATCGGCCGGCGGCAGGGTGATCGAGCCGAGGCGAAGGCTGGCGATGCCCGACAATTGCGTCGCGTTGGCGACGTGGAACATCATCCGGTCGACTCGGTAGAGATGCTCGCTGACTTCCTCGACCAGCAAATCGTGGTCGGTCAGATCGGGCAGCCAGGGCGTGCCGATCATCGCGTCCAGGATCGACAGGTTGAACGCGGCCGCCGGGCGGCCCGATCCGATAATCCCGGGCTCGAGCCCCGCTTTGTCGCCATGGACCAGCCAGCCGAGCGTCCGCCGGACCGACGCGCCATTGTCGTTGCGCGTGACGTCGATCGGCATCGGGCCGTGGATCGGCTTGCCGATCTTGCGCGCATAGAGCGCCCCGAGCATGAACCCCATGTCCGAATAGCCGACATAGGATTTGCGCTTCGCGGCGTCCTCCAGATGCGGGAAGATCAGCGGGAACAGCCGGTTGGAGCCATAGCCGCCGCGCGCGAACCACAATGCATGCACGCTGGGATCGTTAGCATATTTCAGGAACGTGTCGGCCCGCAGCTGATCCGGGCCCGCCCAGGTATGGCCGCCGCCCGAGGCATAGCATTGCGGGTCGATCACCAGCTCGACATCGTAACCTGCGGCGATTGCCGGCAGCGCGTCGAGCGAATGCTCCTCGACCCGGTTGGCGGGCGCCATCACCGCAATTTTCATGTAGCCTGCCGCCCCGTCCTTGCCGTCATCCGTGAAAGCGGGAATAGCCCGGCGTAATGGATATGAGCAAACCCTGTTTCTTCGTCGGGATCGGCGGATCGGGCATGATGCCGTTGGCGATGATCCTGGCGGCGCGCGGCGCCAGCGTGGCGGGGTCGGACCGCAGTCTCGACCAGGCGCGGCTGCCGGCCAAGTTCGACTATCTGCGCGACCTGGGGATCAAATTGTTCCCCCAAGACGGCAGCGGCATAACCTCGCCCGATCAGATCGTCGTCGCCTCGGCCGCGATCGAACCGACGGTGCCGGACATGATCGCCGCCGAGCGGCTGGAGTGCCCGCGCAAGACCCGTGCGGAAATGCTCGCCGACCTGTTCAACGCCAGCACGATGCCGATCGGCGTCGCCGGCACCAGCGGCAAGTCGACCGTTACCGGAATGATCGGCTGGATCCTCCATGCGCTGCGCCGCGATCCGACGGTGATGAACGGCGCGGTGATGAAGAATTTCGCCTCGCCCAACGCGCCGTTCGCCAGCGCGCTGGTCGGCGGCGGCGACGCGTTCGTCAGCGAAGTCGACGAAAGCGACGGCTCGATCGCGCTATTCGCGCCGCGCATCGCGGTGCTCAACAACGTCAGCCTCGATCATAAGAGCCTGGACGAGCTCAACCAATTGTTCGGCGACTTCATCGCCAAGTCCGAGATCGCGGTCGTCAATCTCGATAACGAGGATGGCGCGCATCTGGCCGGAACGCTCCCCGCCAATCGCGTGGTCGGCGTCGCGATCGACGCCGATGCCGAGATCATGGCGACCGACATTGCCGAGGAACGCTATGGCGCGCGTTTTCAGCTCGTCGCGCGCGGCCACGATCCGGTCGCGGTCGAGCTCCAGGTGCCGGGCCGCCACAATATCGCCAATGCGCTCGCCGCGATCGCCGCGTGCCACGCGGCGGGCATTTCGTTCGAGGATGCCGCGGTCGCGATCGCCGGGTTCACCGGCCTGCGCCGCCGCTTCGAATTGGTCGGAGAGACCAACGGTATCGCGGTGCTCGACGATTTCGGGCACAATCCCGACAAGATCGCCGCGACGCTGACCACGCTCCACGCCTTTCCCGGCCGGTTGATCGTGCTGTTTCAGCCGCATGGTTACGGCCCGCTCAAGACGATGCGCCGCGAACTCGTCGCCGCCTTCGCCCATGGGTTGAAGGAGGACGACACGCTGATCCTCCCCGATCCCGCTTATTATGGCGGCACCGTCACCCGCGAGGTAACCAGCGCCGACATCGCCGCCGACGTTCAGGCGGCAGGCCGCAACGCGATGCACATCGCCGATCGCGCCGAAGCGGCGGAGATGATCGCGGGCCTCGCGCAACCGGGCGACCGCGTCGTGGTGATGGGTGCACGCGACGACACGCTGAGCGTGCTCGCAGGCGATATATTGGCGAAAATCGCGGGGCAGTAAGGCGCGCGGGCAAAGAAAAAGGGCCGCGCGGCGCAAACCGCACGGCCCTCTGATGGTTTAATCGCTTACTTGGTCGCCGAAGCCGGTTGCGCGGTCGCCTGAGGCGCCGTTGCTGCCGTCGTCGCCGGCATGGCAGCTGGAGCGGGCGCCGCCGAGGCGCCGGCCGGCACCATCACCGGGATGACCGTCGTCGTATAGACCTTCAGCTCGCGGCCCTGCTCGACGATCGCGCTCTTGCCGGTGACGAAGGCACCGAACACGCCGACCGCGACCACCGCACCGACCGCGGCGCCGGTATTGCCCTTGCCTTCCTGGCGGAACTTGCCCGACAGCGCGTAACGCTGACCGCCGAGATCGAAGCTGCGGATCTCATATTCCATCTTGGCCGACTTGCCGAACGCGCCCTTGCCCGTACGCCAGGTAACGACGCCGTTAACGGGCGTACCCTTGGGCACGACCACGACATTGCCGAGCATCACGTCATAGGCAACGGTCGCCAGAAAGGTCGAACCCTCGCGCGCCTTCTTCGAATTGAGTTCCGAATTCAGCCGCACGACCACTTCGCTGTTGGTCGGCAACACCGCGTCCGCGGCAATCGTCGGCGTGGTCGGCGCGACGCCGGCCGGCCAGCTGGCCGCGATCGGCTTGGCGGCACCGGCGGGCGCGTCAACATTGACCGGCGCGGCATTCTTGTCCTTGGCGATGACCGGCGCGGACGCGCACACCAACGCAACCGCCGCAGCGGTCAGAATCGTCCTGTTCATGCAAACCCCCTCTAAAACGACTCGTCTCCCCCCGGAGACGATCCCTGCGTGTATTATCGGGTTATTTCAGTGCCGCTAGCGATTTTTGGACCGTTACCGCGACGAGGGGGGAGCACGATGGAGGAGGAAATTGGTCACGCGATGGGCGCTGTACTGGGCTTTCTGATTTGCCTGGACCTGCACGTGACAGCTTTAGCATAGGATCGGCTTTCGCTTCGCATGTGATCGGCGAAAGCCACCGCGAAGCATCAGGTCTACTTACCGCCGTAGCGTTCATCTGGTATTATGAGCGCGTCCGTTGAGAGGCGCTGGAGCAACCGCTAGCGATGATCCAAGGGATGATCAGATCGACCTAGGATAAGTCGCCAGCCTCGATCTCGCTCTGCGCTTGCTCGAATGTCGCGATCGCGTTTTGCAGCGGCAACACGAGCCCTGCGCCCTTTGGGTAAGGCGTGAATCCTAAGCTGACATATAACTTCTTGGCGCGAGCGTTTAGAGGTGTAACGATCAGCGCGGGCAGCCCAATCAATGTTCCGATGTCAATGAACCGACGGATGATCTCTACCAAAATTTCCGTGCCGTGGCCGTTGCATTGGAGATCCTGCCTAACCGCAAGGTAAACGAGCTGAAGGCAGGGGAAATATAGGTTGGTCTCGAAAACAGAAAATTTGACACCGGGCAGTTTGCGGGCGTCTTCCGCGACAGCAGCTAAGGCATAATAGCCGATCGGCGCCTCATGTTCGGCGTGATGTGCGCAAGTTACAAGCCGCAGCCGTTCTTGGTGCTCTTTCAGCGCCTTATTGCGATACCATTTATCGATCTCCGCATCGCCAGACACGAGGGTGCGCTGGACGTCGGTGCCGAGTGTTATAAAAGTGAGTGCCAAAGAGCCCCCCAGCTCTTGGGATTATACGCGGCGCGTTGAGCCGTCCAAAATAGCTCGTTTTACCGCAGCTTTCAGTCTGGGGTTAACTCCATTCTGCTGATACAGGCGATCGCCAGCGGCCAGGACACGCGCAGTGCCCTTTCCATTGACCGGTTTGTACCGAAGGAATGAAAAGTTAATAACAGCCACGATCCCGTTCTCACGCGCGAATCAGCCGCGTGGCCGCATTCGCTAACCTGATATCTATTAACGGAGGCTGTAGCGGCAAGTTCCGCTCTAGGAATATGGACGACGTCCATATTCCTAGTTCCCCCGCTCCGTCAATCCGAAACGCTAACGGACTGATAACAGACAGCTAAGTCTGTCAGTTTTGGGTAAAATATTTATTGTTTTCACTTTTTGTTCCAAATCATAGGAAATTTCCTACGAATTTTCCTACTATGCAAGTGCTGGCCGCGCCAGCTCCCCGTAGGAAATTTCCTAGGATGTTGGAGACCCAGGACGTCGCACGCCGCTGACGCTTTCCGCCGGTCATCTCCGCCTTTCGACGTGCCCTGTCTGTATCATGAACGGCGCCGCGCCATGCGGGCGTAGGGCACGCGATTTTTTTAGCGTGTAAAGCTCCCTTGACTGACAAGCACGCTTTACTGTAAAGCTCACTTTACCGATTCGAAAGGAGCCTTTACATGATCATGAGCCCCGCCACCCGGCGCTATAACAAGCGGGTCATCCTCCTCAGCCTGATCTACGCCGCATTCCTGATCGGCGCGGTCTATGCGTTCAAACATCATCTGGTGGGCGGCCCCGTCGCCTGGATCGTGGCGATCCTGCCCGCGCTTCCGATCATCGGCATCTTCGCCGCGATCGGGCTCTACCTCGTCGAGGAGCAGGACGAATATGTCCGCATGCTGATGGTCCGCCAGACGCTCTGGGCGTCGGGCTTCGCGCTCAGCATCGCGACCATGTGGGGCTTTCTCGAAAGCTTCGAGCTGGTCAGCCATGTCGAGGTCTATTGGGTCTCCGTCCTGTGGTTCGGCGGGCTCGGTCTCGGCAATTTCGCCAACCGGCTGACGATGGGGGGAAGTCGATGAACAACCGCCTCAAGGTGCTGCGCGCCGAGCGCAACTGGAGCCAGGGCGACCTCGCCGACAAGCTCGAGGTTAGCCGGCAGAGCGTCAACGCGATCGAGACCGGCCGCTACGACCCCTCGCTCCCCCTCGCCTTCAAGATCGCCGAGCTGTTCGAGCTCGCGATCGAAGATATCTTCGTTTCTCCCAGCAAGGACGCCTGAACCATGAACCACTTCACTCTTCGCTTCGCCGTCGCCGTGCTCGCGCCGCTCGCCATCCTCCAGCCCAATATCGGCCATTGCGCCGCCGCGGCAGCCGGCGCCGCCGAGGTGCGGATGGACCACATCTCGGTGACCGAGACCGGCAAGGGATCGCCGGTCATCCTGATCCCCGGCCTGTCCTCGCCGCGCGCGGTGTGGGACGGCGTGGCGCCCGAGCTCGCCAAGTCGCACCGCGTCATCCTGGTCCAGGTCAACGGCTTTGCCGGCGACGATGCCGGCGCCAATTTGAAGCCGGGCGTGCTCGACGGGATCGTCGGCGACCTCCATGACTATATCGCGCAGCACAAGCTGCAGGGCGCGGCGGTGGTCGGCCATTCGATGGGCGGGCTGGTCGGACTGATGCTGGCCAAAGCGCAGCCCGGCGATGTCGGCAAGCTGATGATCGTCGACTCCCTGCCCTGGTACGGCATGCTGTTCGGCCCCGGCGCCACGGTCGATGCGGTCAAGCCGCAAGCGGCGGCGATGCGCGACCGTTTCGCGGCGAGCTATGGCAAGCCCGATGCGGAGGCCAACCGGGCAATGGCCGCGCGGTTCGCGCTGCGTCCGGAAGCGCAGGCCAAGGTCGCCGGCTGGATGGGCAAGACCGACACCCGCGTGTCGGCCGAGGCGATGTACGAGGACATGATCACCGACCTGCGCGGCGACATGGGCAAGATCGCGACGCCGATCACGATGCTGTACCCGACCTCGACGGCGCTGCCCAAGGCAGTGGCCGAGCCGCTCTACACCGCCGCGTACAAGGACGCGCCGCACGCGACCCTGGTCGAGGTGCCGGACAGCGCCCATTTCATCATGCTCGACCAGCCAGAGGTGTTTCTGAAGGCGGTGAAGGCGTTTGCGGGGTGAGACCGGTGTAAATCCTCCCCATCGTAGATGGGGAGGGGGACCGGCCGCGAAGCGGACGGTGGAGGGGCCGCAGCCGCGAAGCGGCGAGGACGGGACATTTCCCCTCCACCATTTGCTACGCAAATGGTCCCCCTCCCCAGCTGCGCTGGGGAGGATTGCGTTCGTCTAGCACTGGCGTGATCGACACGCCCTTCCCCAACCCCTCCCGCACGCGGGAGGGGCTTTTCTGTTTTAGGAGGGGCTCCTACAGCCTCCTCCATGACCGACACCCCTGCCCGCCCCGCGCTCGCTTATCACCTCACCGTCGGCAAGGGACCGCCGGTGGTCTTCCTGCCCGGTTATGCCAGCGACATGACCGGGTCGAAGGCGGTGGCGCTGGAGGAATGGGCGAAGGCCGTGGGGCGGACCTATCTGCGCTTCGATTATGGCGGTTGCGGCGCGAGCGAGGGTGACTTTGCCGACCAGACGCTGACCGGCTGGCGCGACGACGTGCTGGCGATGCTCGACATGCTCGCCGAGCCGGCGATCCTGGTCGGATCATCGATGGGCGGCTGGCTGATGCTGATGATCGCGCGCGACCATCCCGAGCTGGTCGCGGCATTGGTCGGCATCGCGCCGGCGCCCGATTTCACCGATTGGGGCTTCTCGATGGACGAGAAGATGAAGCTGCTCCAGGACGGCCAGTTCGAGCGGCCGTCGCCTTATTCGGACCAGCCGACCGTCTATACCAGCCGCTTCTGGCAATCGGGCGAGGCGTCGCGGCTGACCGCGTCGATGCTGGCGATCGATTGCCCGGTGCGCATCCTGCACGGCCAGGGCGACCGCGACGTGCCGCACGAGCGCTCGCTCCACCTGGCGCGGATCCTTCGTTCAGCCGACGTGCAGGTGACGTTGATCAAGGACGGCGACCACCGGCTGTCGCGCGACCAGGATATCGCGCTGCTGATCCGCACGATCGAAGGACTGTCGACGCGACCATGATCCTGCTCCCGCTGATGTTCCAGGTCGGGTCGACCCCGTCGGCTTTGTCGCCCAACGAACAGCGCTATCGCGCCTGCATCGCGCTGGCGACGAGCGATCCCAAGGCAGCCGAGGCGGAGGCCGACCGCTTCCGCAGCGCCGGCGGCGGCGCCAGGGCGCACCAATGCCAGGGCATGGCCTATGCGCAAGAAGCGCGCTGGGGCGATGCCGCGACCGCGTTCGAGGCGGCGGCGCGGGATGCCGATACGGCCCATGATCCGGAAGCGGCGCGCTATTGGGCGCAAGCGGGCAATGCCTGGCTGGCGGCGGGTGACGCCGTGAAGGCGCAGACCGCGCTGACGACCGCGATCACCGCAGGCACGCTCGACAATTTCGGCCGCGGTGAGGCCTTGCTCGATCGCGCCCGCGCCCAGGTCGCAGCCGGGCGCCTGTCCTCGGCGCGCGGCGACATTGATGCCGCGCAGGAAGCGACGCCCAAGGATCCGCTCGCCTGGTTGTTGTCGGCGACGCTGGCGCGGCGGATGAACGACTTGCCGCGCGCCCAAACCGATATTGCCGAAGCGCTCAAATTGTCGTCCGACGACGCCTCCGTCCAGCTTGAGGCGGGCAATATCGCCGCTCTGTCGGGCGATGCCGATGGCGCGCGGACGGCGTGGCAGGCGGCGGCCAAGCTCGCGCCCGGCACCGCCATCGCCGACAATGCCCGCGCCGCGCTGGCGCAGTTCGATGCGCCTGCTGCAGGGGCGCCGGCTACCCCGCCAGCGCCAGCTAACAAGCCGTAAATCTGATCGCTCCGGCTTGAATCCTTCCCCGGCGAAGGCCGGGGCCCAGTATCGATGAGGTGGAGATGGCATCCCGCCGACGAAAGTGCGGGGAGGCTGGGCCCCGGCCTTCGCCGGGGAGGGAGTGATTTTGTCACAGACCACCCAACTGATCAGCCGAGACTGGCGCGACTCCCCTCGCCCCCCTATCTCCCGCCTGAACCAGCAGGGAGAAGACGAATGAATTATCTCCACACCATGATCCGGGTCAGCGATCCGGACGCGACGGTGCGGTTCTTCGAACTGCTCGGCCTCAAGGAAGTGCGCCGCTTCGACAATGAGAAGGGCCGCTTCACGCTGATCTTCTTGGCGACCGAGGACGATCGGCAGATCGGCGATGGACGCGCGGAGGTCGAGCTCACCTACAATTGGCCCGCGGAAGACGGCAGCGCCGAGCGATATTCGGGCGGGCGCAATTTCGGCCACCTCGCCTATCGCGTCGACAATATCTACGAGACCTGTCAGCGGCTGATGGATGCCGGCGTGACGATCAACCGCCCGCCGCGCGACGGCCACATGGCGTTCGTCCGCACCCCCGACAATATCTCGATCGAGCTGCTCCAGAACGGCGTGCTCGAACCTGCGGAGCCATGGATGTCGATGCCGAATACGGGGGAATGGTGACGCGGTGACGGCCGCGACCGACCGCTTCCTGGCGCTGACCGGCGCGCGCCTGCCGCTGGTCCAGGCGCCGATGGCCAATTTCGCCGGCAGCGCGCTGGCGATCGCCGCGCTCAAGGCGGGTGCGGTCGGATCGCTGGCTTGCGCGGTGCTGTCGCCGGACCGGGTCGCGGCCGAGGTCGCCACGATCCGGGCAGCAGCGGCGGGGCCGATCAACGTCAATTTCTTCTGCCACACACTCGGACCGCAGCCCGATGAGGCTGGTTGGCACGCGGCACTCGCTCCCTTCTACCAGGCGGAAGGCGTAGCGCCGCCGACGCAGCCGCCGGCGTTGCGCAAGCCGTTCGATGCGGCGATGGGCGATGCGATCGAGACGGTGCGGCCGGAGATCGTCAGTTTCCATTTCGGCCTGCCCGAGCGCGACCTGCTCGACCGCGTCCGCGCGACCGGGGCGCGCATCTTCGGCAACGCGACCACCTTGGCGGAGGCGCGGTTCCTCGCCGATGCGGGAGTCGACGCGATCATCGCTCAGGGCTTCGAGGCGGGCGGCCATGCCGGCCATTTCCTTGCCGGGCACCGCCCGTTCGGGGTCCTGGCGCTGGTTCGCCAGATCGTCGCGCGTGTCGATCTGCCGGTGATCGCGGCGGGCGGCATCGCCGATACCGGCGCGGTGAAAGGCGCGATTGCCGCCGGCGCCGCGGCGGTCCAGATCGGGACCGCGTATCTTCGCACGCCCGAAAGCCTGGCCAGCGCGGTGCATCGCGCCCGGCTTGCCGAGGCGAACGCCGACGATACCGTCTTCACCAACCTGTTCACGGGCGGGCTCGCGCGGGGCCTGCGCAACCGGCTGATCGACGCGCTCGGCCCGGTCAGCGACCTTGCTCCGCCCTTCCCTTATGCCAGCGCCGCGCTTGCGCCGTTGCGCGCCAAAGCGGAGCAGGATGGACGCGGTGATTATACGTCGCTGTGGGCGGGCCAGGGTGTCGGCCTGTCCGGCGACGAACCCGCCGAAGAACTGACCGCCAGGCTGGGCGCCGCGGCGCTGGAAGGAAGCAGGATATGAGCAAGCTCGACATCGTCCGCATCGCCGCACTCAGCGACAATTACATCTGGCTGGTCCACGATCCCGACAGCGGCGAGACGATGGTGGTCGACCCCGCCGAGGCCGATCCCGTGCTGGCCGAGGCCGAGCGGCGCGGCTGGACGATCAGCGCGATCTGGAACACGCATTGGCACCCAGACCACACCGGCGGCAATGCGGCGATCAAACAGGTGACCGGCGCCCCGGTGATCGCCCCCGCCGCCGAAGCGGCGAAAATCCCCACCGCCGATCGGCTGGTCGCGGAAGGCGACACGGTCAAGCTGGGCAGCCACGTGGCGACGGTGCTCGATACACCCGCACACACTGCCGGTCACATCACCTATCATTTCGCCGACGATGCGGTGGCCTTCACCGGCGACACCCTGTTCGCGATGGGATGCGGCCGCTTGTTCGAAGGCACCGTGGCGCAGATGTATGCCAATATGCAGCGGCTGGCCGACTTGCCGCCCGAAACCTCGATCTATTGCGCGCACGAATATACGCTGTCGAATGCCCTTTATGCGCGGGTCGCCGAGCCCGACAATGACGCGATCGCCGATCGCCTGTACGAGGTGGAAAAGATGCGCGAGCGTGGCGAGGCGACGGTGCCGACGACCATCGCGCTCGAACGCGCCACCAATCCGTTCATGCGCGCGCAATCGATTGAACAATTTGCCGAACGGCGCGCCTCTAAGGATGTATTCCGCGGCTGAACCGGTATAGGATCGGGCCGAGGGGATGCGAAGGAGCCGCTTATGCGTAACCGTATCTTTCCGCTCGCGTCGTTATCCGTCGCGGCGATCGCGCTGTCGTCGTGCACGATGACTCCCGCCGAAACCGCGCGCGCCGCCGATGCCAAGGCCGCGACCCAGGCCGCGCTGGGCAAGGAACTCGCCGGGCTGACGCCGACCGGGACCAGCGACTGTATGGACAGTTACCAGTCCTCGTCGCTCAAGGCCTATGGCGGGACCCTGGTCTATAGCGTCAGCAAGTCGCTCAAATATGTCAACGATACCGGCGGCGGCTGCGAAGCGGTCGAACGCGGCGACATCCTGGTTACCAAGTCGCCGAGCGGGCGGCTGTGCCGCGGCGATATCGCACAGACCGTGATGCCAGGATCGCACGTCCCGTCGGGCAGCTGCGCGCTGGGATCGTTCGTCACGTACCGCGCGAAGTAGCGCCATGCGCATCGTGCTCATCCCCATCGCGGCGCTCGGCCTGCTCGGCGCCGCCGCGCCCGCTGCCCCGCGCCAGGAAACCATCGAAAGCGCGCTTGCAGGGCGAGTCGCGGGCAAGCCCGCCGATTGCGTCGACCACTCGCGTCTCGACGGCCCGCAAGTCATCGACGACAAGACCCTGATCTATCGGGAATCGGGCAGCCGCATCTGGCGCAACGATTTGATCGGCGTGTGCCCCGGCCTCAAGCCGATGGACACGCTGATCGTCGACATCTTCGGCACGCAATTATGCCGCAACGACCGCTTCCGCGCGCTGACCCCGGGTCTGAGCATCCCGGGCCCGTACTGCCGGCTGGGCAAGTTCACGCCTTACGACAAACCGGCCAAGGGGAAATAGGGGGCGACCGCGCAGAATCGCAAGGTTCGAGCCTCCCCTCCCTGCAAGGGAGGGGCTGGGGGTGGGTTGAGCGGCGGGCGAGGTTCGATGCCTCGTCCGACGCTGTCTTGGCGTTGGGCTAGTGAGCCTTTTGGGCGCGCAGACGCGCACACCCACCCCCCGCCCACTCCATTTTCAGAGAGGGGGCGGGGCTGGCGACGCCTGCGCTTACAGCACGAAGCGGCTGAGGTCCGTGTTGCGCGCGATCGAGGCGAGTTGCTTGTCGACATAGGCGGCGTCGATCGTCAGCGTGCTGCCCGAGCGGTCCTCGGCATCGAAGCTCACTTCCTCGATCAGCTTTTCCATCACCGTCTGCAGCCGCCGCGCACCGATATTCTCGACCGCGGCGTTCACTTCAGCCGCGACCTTCGCCACGGCGCGGATGCCGTCGTCGGTAAAGTCGATCGTCACGCCCTCGGTCGCGATCAGCGCCTTATATTGTTCGGGCAAAGACGCCTTGGTGTCGTTGAGGATGGCGACGAAATCGTCCTCGGTCAGGCCCTTCAGTTCGACCCGGATCGGCAAGCGGCCCTGCAACTCGGGCAGCAGGTCGGACGGCTTGGCGACATGGAACGCGCCTGACGCGATGAACAGGATATGGTCGGTCTTCATCGGCCCGTATTTGGTCGCGACCGTGGTCCCCTCGATCAGCGGCAGCAGGTCGCGCTGCACGCCTTCGCGGCTGACCGATCCGCCCCGCACGTCGCTGACCGCGATCTTGTCGATCTCGTCGAGGAATACGATGCCGTTGGATTCGGCGTCGGTCAGCGCGACCCGCGCGACGTCTTCCTGGTCGAGCCGCTTGTCGGCTTCTTCCTCGACCAATTTGTCCCAGGCCGAGGGCACGGTCAGCTTGCGACGCTTCATCTGGCCCTGGCCGAACGCCTTGCCCATCATCTCGCCCAGGTTGATCATGCCGACTTGGCCGCCGCCGGGAATCTCGAACGGCATTTGCGGTGCGGCCTCGAGCTCGATCTCGATCTCGGTCTCGTTCAGATGCCCGTCCTTGAAGCGCTGGCGGAAAGCCTCGCGCGTCGCGGTCGAGCTGTCGCGCCCGGTCAGTGCATCGAGCAGGCGGTTCATCGCCGCCTCCTCGGCCTTGTCCTTGACCGCGACGCGGCGGCGTTCCTTCTCGAGCCGGATCGCTTCCTCGACCAGGTCGCGCGCAATCTGTTCGACGTCGCGGCCGACATAGCCGACCTCGGTGAACTTGGTCGCCTCAACCTTGACGAAGGGCGCGTCGGCGAGCTTGGCCAGGCGGCGCGAAATCTCGGTCTTGCCGCACCCGGTCGGGCCGATCATCAGGATGTTCTTGGGCGTCACCTCATCGCGCAGGTCGGCCGACAGCCGCTGGCGGCGCCAGCGATTGCGCAGCGCGACGGCGACCGCTTTCTTGGCGTCCGTCTGGCCGATGATATGCGCGTCGAGCGCGGCGACGATCGCCTTGGGAGTCAGTGTGTCGTTCATCTCATTCTCGTTCCCCTCCCTGCAAGGGAGGGGTTAGGGGTGGGTTAGCGGCGACGGGACTCGATGCCCCGGCGTCGCTTTGTGGCGCGGAGGGGAGCTGGCCTATGGCTCGCGCCCACCCCCGGTCCCTCCCTTGCAGGGAGGGGAGCGTTTTCAGGTCGCGCTGTCGAGGCTCTCCACGGTCACGCGGTCGTTGGTGTAGACGCAGACCTCGGCGGCGATCTTCATCGCCTTGCGGCAGATCGTCTCGGCGTCTTCCTCATATTCGGCCAGGGCCCGGGCTGCGGCGAGCGCGTAATTGCCGCCCGATCCGATCGCGGCGATCCCCGCTTCGGGTTCGAGCACGTCGCCATTGCCGGTCAGGATCAGCGTCACGTCCTTATCGGCGACGATCATCATCGCTTCCAGGTTGCGCAGATATTTGTCGGTCCGCCAATCCTTGGCGAGGTCGACCGCGGCGCGCATCAAGTGGCCGTTGGCGCGCTCGAGCTTGGCCTCGAGCCGCTCGAACAGGGTGAAGGCATCGGCGGTCGCACCGGCAAAGCCGGCGATCACGCTGCCGTCGCCCAATCGGCGCACTTTCTTGGCATTGGGTTTCATCACCGTCTGGCCGGCCGTCACCTGGCCGTCGCCGATGACGATCACCTTGCCGTTCTTGCGCACGGAGAGAATTGTCGTGCCGTGCCACGTCATCTTGTCGCTCATGCCCGCCATGTAGGCATCGGTTGCGCGGGCGCAACATCACCCTCCCCGTAGCGGGCAAAGAGTGGTACCTAGGACGAGGCACGCTGACGCTACGGCAAGCGATGTCGGGTCGATCCAATAATTGCGCCGCCAAAGGCGGCAGAAGGTGATGGTAGCGGCGCGCTTCGGCGCGGAAAAGAAAGGGGTTTCAGCATCATGGCGAGCGAATTTCCCAAGGACATCGGACAGCCTCCGGTCGGGGGCGGCATGATCGGGCGCATTCAGCGGTTGATATTGAAACCCAAGGACGAATGGCCCGCGATCGACGCGGAGCCAATGACCGCGCAGGGCATTCTGATGGGCTGGGTGGCGCCGCTCGCGGCGATCGGTCCGGCCGCTCGCCTGATCCAGGGCCAGGTATTTCCGATGAGCGTGTTCGGCGTCACCTGGCGTCCGCCATTGCTCGGCGCGATCGTTACTGCGATCCTGACCTGGTTGCTGGCAATCGCCTCAACCTATGTCTGGGCACTGGTCATCGACGCACTCGCGCCGAGCTTCGGCGGCACCAAGAACCAGATTTCGGCGCTGAAGGCCGCAGCCTTTTCCGGCACCGCGGCGTGGATTTGCGGAATCTTCGGGATTCTGCCCTTTCTCGGCATCCTTGGTATCCTGGGCCTGTACAGCATCTACCTGTTCTGGGTGGGCGGTCCGCTCCTGATGAAAGTGCCGCAGGACAAGGCGCCCGGCTTCATCATCGTATCGATCATCGTCGGCGCGGTCGCGATGATCGTCGCCGGCATGATCGCGATCGCGATCGGCGGCGCGATGTTCGCGATGACGCCGAACGCCTTCGGCCCGGCGGGCGGCGGCACGATCACCGTCGGCGGCACGACGCTCGACACCGGCAAGCTGACCGACGCCGCCGCTAAGATGGAGGTTGCCAGCAAGTCGATGGAGGCATCGCTCAAGGGTGGTAACGGCGCGGTCAAGGCGGTCGATCCGGGCGCGCTGCAGAACCTGTTGCCGGCCTCGATCTCGGGCTGGAATCGGACGAGCGTCGAGAATCAGGGGGGCTCCGCCGCAGGCATCGGCGGCAGCAACGCCCGCGCGGAATTCCAGTCGGGCGACCAGAGCTTCAGTCTCTCGGTCACCGACACCGGCGCCCTTGGCAACATTGCAACCTTGGGCGGCGCGCTAGCCACGTCGTCCAATAAGCAAACTGCGACCGGCTATGAAAAGTCCGAGATGCAAGGCGGCAACATGGTCGAGGAGAAGTGGGACAACCAGTCGAGGTCGGGCAGCTATTCGGTGCTCGTCGCCAGCCGCTTCGCCGTCGAGGCGAGCGGCTCGGCGCCCAGCATCGACACGCTGAAATCGGCGGTCGCCTCGGTCAATCTCGGCCAATTGCAGTCGATGGCGAAGTAAGCCTGCCGGCAGGCGCGAGACGTTCCGCATCCTTCTCGCCGGCACCAGCTCGATAGGCTGCGAGACAGGGACGAGACTTCCTACCGATCAGCCGGCGACTACCCCCACCAGCAGCTTCACATTCAACACAATGATCGCCACGGCGACCGCCCAAGCCGCCACCCGCAACGGCCAGGGGCTGACGAACTCGCCCATCATCCGGCGGTCGCTGGTAAAGCCGACCAGTGGAACTACGGCGAAGGGAAGTTGAAGGCTTAGGACGACCTGGCTCAGCACCAGCAGGCTGGTAGTCGCCCCCTCGCCTGCAATCGCTATCACCAACGCGGCCGGCACGATCGCCAACAAGCGGGTGACGATGCGCCGCAGCCAGACCGGCAGGCGCAGGTCGAGGAACCCCTCCATCACGATCTGGCCGGCCAGCGTGCCGGTGATGGTGGAATTCTGCCCCGAGGCGAGCAATGCCAAGGCGAATACTACGCTCGCCGCGCCCGCGCCAAGCATCGGCGACAACAGGCTGTGCGCCTGTTCGATATCGGCGACATCGATGCGGCCCGAGCTGTGGAATACCGATGCCGCGAGGATCAGGATCGCGGCGTTGATCAGGAATGCCAGCCCGAGCGAGACGATCGTGTCGATCGTCGCCAGCCGGATCGCGCCGCGCTCGTCGCTCGCCGCGACTTTACGCGTCTGCACCACCGACGAATGGAGGTAGAGGTTGTGCGGCATCACCGTCGCACCCAGGATGCCGATCGCGATATAGAGCATCGCCGGATTGGTGACGATGTCCGGCCTGGGAACCAGCCCGGCTGCGACCGCGCCCCAATCGGGCCGCGCCAGCCACAATTCATAGGCGAAGCATCCGGCGATCATGATCAGCAACGTGGCAATGAATGCCTCCAGCTTGCGGAATCCGAACCGTTGCAGCGACAGCAGCAACAATACGTCGAACGCGGTGATCACCACGCCCGCCAGCAACGGCAGCCCGAACAGCAATTTGAGCGCGACTGCGGTGCCCAGCACTTCGGCCAGATCGCAGGCGATGATCGCCACCTCGCACAACAGCCACAGGACGATCGTGGTCCTGCGACCGTATCGCGCGCGGCACGCCTGGGCGAGATCGAGCTTCGCCGCGATGCCGAGCCGCGCCGACAGGGTCTGGAGCAGGATCGCCATCAGGCTCGACAGCAGGACGACGGCGAGCAAGGTGTAGCCGAACGCCGATCCACCGGCGAGGTCGGTCGCCCAATTGCCCGGGTCCATATAGCCGACAGCGACCAGATATCCCGGGCCGACGAACGCGAAGAACCGCCGCCACGCGCCGGTCGCCGGCACCGCGATGCTGGCATGGCTTTCGGCGAGCGACGGCCGCCCCCGCGCGAAAGGCGCGGCGTCGTGGATGGCGTCGCTGTTCGGCGGTGGCGTCATTCGGTCCCTGTTCGCGTCCGCGCATTCAAAATCGCACGGGCGTCGATCGTTCCTAGCGCCGCAATGCCCGCCCCGCCACCGCGTCGAGCTTCGCCAGCAATGCCGGGTCGCGCTTGGCCGGGTCGGTGATCAACGCGACGTCCAGGCACGTGTCGATCGGTGACGGCGTGCGTTCGCTGGGCAGTGCCTTGATGAATGCCTCGACCGTGCGGCGCGCGACTTCGCCATTCTTGTGCATCTGCGCGATCACTTCGGCCACATCGACCGGCGCTTCGCTTTCGCGCCAGCAATCGTAATCGGTGACCATGCCGATCAGCGCGTAAGGCAGCTCCGCCTCGCGTGCGAGCTTGGCCTCGGGCATCGCCGTCATGCCGATCACGTCGGCACCCCAGTCGCGATAGAGCAGGCTTTCGGCGCGGGTGGAAAATTGCGGCCCTTCCATCGCCAGATAGGTGGCGCCGGTCGCGACCTTGCCGCCAGCCGCCTCGACCGCCGCTGCCGCGAACCCCGACAGCCGCTCGCACACTGGATAGGCCATGCTGACATGCGCGACCATGCCGGTGCCGAAGAAGCTCGACGCGCGATGCACGGTGCGGTCGATGAACTGCTCGACCACCACGAAATGCCCGGGCGGGAGATCCTCCTCGAGCGAGCCGATCGACGAGATCGCCAGGATGTCGGTGACGCCCGACCGCTTGAGGGCGTCGATATTGGCGCGGAAATTGAGTTCGGAAGGCGGGATGGCATGCCCGCGGCCATGGCGCGGCAGGAACACCAGATCGACATTGCCGATCCGCCCGAACAGCAACTCGTCCGACGGCGCGCCCCAGGGCGTATCGACGCGGCGCCACTCGGCATCTTCCAGCCCATCGATCGCATAGAGCCCCGATCCGCCGATGATCCCGATCGTCCAACCTTCGCTCATATGATCTCCTCTGGGCAAGCGAATCGCTCGTCCCCCTTAGGCGATCACTCGGGACGATGCAGCGCCTGAGCGGGAGCACCGAGCATCGCGCGCCGGATGCGCGTCGAGGCCGCATTGATCGGCCGCGGCAGGCGCAGGAAATCGCCGGGCGCCATGCCGAGGAATTCGTGGCTATCGCGGATGAAATGCGATTGGTCGTGATAGCCGATATCGAGCACATCGACCCAATTGGCGCTCGGCTGCTCCTCCAGCCGGGTCAGCGTTCGCAGGAATCGTGCCCGGCGCAGCAGCAGCTTCGGCCGAAACCCGAACGACGCGAGGGCGAGGCGCAGGAAGCCGCGCGGATGCATGCCCACCGCCGCGGCCGCGTCGTTGACACTGATCGGCGGGGCCTGGGCGAGCAGGCGGTGCATCGCTTCGATACGCGCATCGTTGGGCCCCGCAGAGCCCAATCTGGCGAGAAAATAGTCGTCCATTGCCGCCGCCGCGGATGTCGCATCGATGGCGCCGATCACGTCGTTCGCCAGCTTGTCCGCACCGGGTATCACGTCGGTCAGCGCGAAGATGCTGTCGGCGTGCGATGCCGCGTCGACCCCGATCAAACGCGTCCAGCCGAGCGGAGTCAGCCCCGCGCCGATCATCGTTCCGGTGCCCGACGCGCTGGCGCTCGACCGGCTGGTCGGACCGAACAGCGCCGCTTGCGGCACGGGATCGAATATGCGGTCGCCGATCGCGATGCGCCAATTTATCGCCGACGCATAGAACCGGACATTGCCCCAAGCGGGATAAAAGACGTCGTGATGGACGTGGCCCGGGGGGTAAGAAAGCGTGTAGAAGTGATAGCCCGAAATAAATCGTCGCAATTCGGGCGCGGGCAGCATGAACTGCACCGCGATCTCGCTATCCGCTCGTGCGGCGACATCTGTGTTACGCGTCACTTGTACAGCCCCCCAGCCACATACTAGGCTAGGTGTCCCGCGCCCGCCGCGCAATGCTCTGGGATAGTCACAGCAATGATTCTTCGTCTTTTTATTGGACTCGCCGTCATGGCGGCCGCCGCCCCCCTGGCGGCTGCCGCGCCGCCGATCGCCGGCCGCTGGCTGACGGCGGACGGCGGTGCCGTGGTCGCGATCGGCGATTGCGGGGGCAATGTGTGCGGCCGCGTCGTCAAGGTGATCAAGGGGCCGCCCGCAGGCCGGCCCTGGGTCGATGCCCAGAACCCTGACCCCAAGCTCAAGACCCGCCCGCTGGTCGGCCTGCCGATTTTGACCGAGATGGCCGCGTCGGGCGACGGCTGGAAGGGCAAGATCTACGACCCCAAGACCGGCAAGACCTATCGCGCGATCGTCGGCCGCGACGGCGCCAATCTGAAGGTCCAGGGCTGTATTGCGGTGTTCTGTCAGACGATGATCTGGACGCGGGCGGGATAGACGGTCGACGCAATCGGTGAATAGCGGGCCGGCTGCTTGCAGCTAATCTGGCGACTTTTACCGCCGGTATATTTTGCCTGACGCGAGGCTGGGCAACGCGATCATCCCCCGACGCCGATCAGGCCCGGATAGTCCTGGGGGCGCGGACCCGGGCCGTCCCAGCGGAACCTGCGATCGGACTCTGCGATCATCACGTCGTTCACCGACGCCTCGCGACGGCGCATCAAGCCGTTGTCGGCAAACTCCCATTGCTCGTTGCCGTAGCAGCGATACCATTGCCCCGCGGTTCGGCATTCATACTGAAAGCGCACCGCGATCCGGTTGCCGGTGAAGGCCCATAGGTCCTTGACCAGGCGATATTCCTCTTCGCGCGCCCATTTTCGCGTGAGCAGGTCGACGATCGCCGCGCGCCCGCGCAGAAAAGCGTCGCGATTCCGCCATTCGCTGTCGATCGTATAGGCCAGCGCCACGCGCTCCGGGTCGCGGCTGTTCCAGGCATCCTCCGCCGCGCGCACCTTGAGCAAGGCGGTTTCGCGCGTGAAGGGCGGTAGCGGCGGCCGCGGGGTGTCGAGTTCGGTCATGCGATATTATTCCTTGCCACTAGCTCGGCACGCAATTTGGCGTTTTCCTCTTCGAGTTCGCCAACGCGCGCAACGAGCGGCGCCGATGCCGCAGCGATTTCGGCTTCGGTGAAGCGCGGCATTATATGTTGTGGACAGTTCCAGTCGAACGCTTCGAGGCGGAGGACGAACGCGCGTTCCGGGACGGCGCGATACCCGGCAAGATCGAGCGCGGCGGCCAGCGCCGGGTCGGCGGCAAGATCGCGAACCTCGATATGGGCGTAAAGCTTCAGCCTGCGCCGACGCGGATAATCCATCAGGAAAACGGCGACGCGGTCGTCCGCGGCGACGTTGCCGAGCGTGATATATTGGCGGTTGCCCCGGAAATCCGCGAAGGCGAGCGTCGCCTCATCGAGTACCTTGAGGAAGCCCGGCGGGCCACCACGATGCTGGACATAGGGCCAACCGCTTTCCGACACGCTGGCCAGGTAGAAGCTATCGCGCTGGGCGATAAATTGAGCTTCCGCGGCGCCGAAGCGGTCGGCGGGTCGATGTCCGCCCACCTTGTCGTACAGCCCGGCGCTGCCATGCGCGGTCTGCGCGGCGAGAACCGAGGGTGTCGTCGCGATGGTGAGGAACGCATTGCCCATGTGCCGACTCCGGGTGCCAAGGGGTGCCGTCGGCGGGCGGGGGGAAACCCGCCGACGGCGGGGCGTCAGGCAGCCTGCGCTGCCCGGACGACGGGGAAATCGATGTCGGTCTGGGCGACATTGTTGACGTAATTGGTCAGCACGTTGACCGCGACCGACACGACGATCTCGATCACCTGCGCGTCGCTGAAACCGGCGAGGCGCACCGCGGCGAGATCGGCGTCGCTGACCCGGCCACGGGTGTCGAGCACCTTGCGCGCGAAGACGAGGGCGGCGTCGGCCTTGGCATCGCCCGAATGACCATTGCGATTGAGCGCGATCTCGGTCTCGTCGATCTTGGAAAGATTCAGTCCGAGATAGGTATGTGCCGACAGGCAATAGTCGCAGCCATTGGCCTGCGCGACGGCCAGCGCGATCCGCTCGCGGGTCTTGGCATCCAACGTCCGGCCCAGCGCGCCGTTGAGGCCGAGATAACCCTCCAGCGCGGCCGGGCTGAGGCCGACGAGGCGGAAGAGATTGGGGACCACGCCGAGCTGCTTTTCGACGGCGTCGAACAGCGGTTGCGACGTTGCGGGGGCATCTTCACGGGCGGGAATGGCGATACGGGACACGAGACTTTCTCCTTGCGAGGCGGCGGCATGCGGCCTGCTTCATTGGAGATGCCACCTTGCCCTTCCTGTGATAATCGGCTCAATCAACACTTCACTCATGCGGATATCGGGATAATCATGGACCGGCTCGAGATGCTGCGCACCTTTGTCGCCGTCGCCGACCAGGCGAGCTTCGCCGACGCCGCGCGGCGCCTGCGCGTCTCGCCGACCGCCGCCAGCCGAGCGGTGGCGGCACTCGAGCAATCGCTCGGCCGACCCTTGCTGCGCCGTACGACGCGTTCGGTGCGCCTGACCGACGAGGGCGCCGTTTATCTGGAGCGATGCCGATCGGCCCTGGCCGAACTCGACGACGCGGCGCGTGCGCTGCGCGGCGACGGCGCGACGCCGGGCGGCAAATTGGTCATCGCGGCGCCCGTCACCTTCGGGCGGCTCCACGTATTGCCGATCGCAACCGGATTGCTACGCGCTTACCCCGCCCTCGATGTCGAACTCACGCTGGTCGATCGCATCGTCCGGCTGGTCGATGAAGGCGTGGATGTGGCGGTGCGGATCGGCGATCTATCGGACAGTTCGCTCCACGCGCTGAAAGTTGCCGAGGTCCGACGCATGCTCGTCGCCAGTCCCGAGTATCTCGCAGCGCACGGCGTTCCCGCCAACGTACCGGCGCTGCACGGCCATTCGCTGATTTCGTTCACCGAACTCGATCGCGCGCATGAATGGCGCTTCGGGCCGACCGGCAAGACCGCGATCCGCATCGAACCGCGCCTGACCGTGAATACCGCCGACGCCGCGATCGCGGCGGCGGAGGCAGGCGCAGGGATCGCCCGTGTCCTGTCCTATCAGGCGATCGACGCGATGGCGTCGGGCCGGCTGGTGCCGGTCCTCGACGAATTGTCTCCGCCCCCGATCCCCGTCCATCTGGTCTATCAGGGCAACCGCCGCACCTCGGTCAACCATCGCGCCTTCATCGATGCCGCCCGCGCGCGTTTTGCGGGATTGAACCTCGCCAGCCGTGAACAGGCGGCTCCGCGCTAGATCACTTCCATGTCGACCTTATAATGATGCCACGCCAGGATCGCCGCGGCGCCGCGATGGGGGCGCCAGGCTTCCGCCAGCTCGCGCATCAATTTCTCCGCCGGGCGCTCGTCGTGACCCAGGATGCGGCCGATCTCGATCTGCACGGCGAGATCGCCGGCCGGCCAGATGTCGGGCCGTCCTTCGGCGAACAGCAAATAGATCTCCGCCGACCAGCGGCCGATGCCCTTGATCCGGACCAGCTGCGCGATGGCTTCCTCGTCGTCCTCCGGCAGTCGGTCGAAATCGAGCCGGCCGCTCGTCACCTCCTCGGCCAGGCTGCGCGCATAGCTGACCTTTTGCCGTGACAGCCCGGCGGCTCGCAATTGCTCGTCGCTCGCCGCGACGACGGTGGCGGGATTGGTGAGGTCGCCGACTTGCGCTTCCATCTTGTTCCAGATCGACTGCGCCGCCGCCACCGACACCTGTTGGCCGATGATCGTGCGCAGCAAGGTGGCATAGCCGCGGTCGCGCACGCGCGGTGGCGGATAACCCGCGCGCTCCAGCGCGACCCCGAACGCGGGTTCGATCGCGGCGAGCGCATCGAGCGCGGCATTCAAAGACGCGGCAGTCTGGACCATAGCAAACCTTCTACGAAACCTTGATCGATGCGTCCGGGCGCGGCATGGCCGCTGGCAACCGGACGGAGGAAAGACATGCCCAAGCTTATCGTCGTGACACGCGACGGGAAAGAACAGGAAATTACTGGCGAAGCTGGCCTGTCGGTGATGGAAGTGATTCGCGACGCCGGGATCGACGAGATCCTGGCGCTGTGCGGCGGCTGCTGCAGCTGCGCCACTTGCCACGTCCATGTCGACCCGGAATTTGCGGCCAAACTAAAACCGATGAGCGAGGACGAAAACGACCTTCTCGATTCCTCGGCCGATCGCGACGAGAACAGCCGCCTGTCGTGCCAGATCGAGTTCAGCGATGCGCTCGACGGCCTGAAGGTACGGATCGCCGAAGAGGATTGAGGCGGGGAGCGATAGGTCCCGCCTCTAAATCGTCATGCCGGGCTCGTCCCGGCATCCAACGAGCCTCGCGGTGAAGAGCTAGAGCCTCCAGCCCTCAACCTGCCTCCCGTTGGACCCCGGCACAAGGCCGGGGTGACGGACGTAAGAAATCTACTTGGCAGCTCCCGCGAACCGCACCACCGCCATCGGCGCGGTGTTCGACAGCGGGGTTGCCTTCCACGTCACGGTCTTGCGGCCGTTCACGACTTTCACCCCGTCCTCGTTGTTCTGGCTGACGATTTCGGCGTCGGTATCGAGGATGAACGTGCCGTCGAGTTTGGCCGAGGCCTTGCTCGCGTCCGATCCGCCCATACCGCTCGCCGAATCCTTCGAATCGTTGGCGAAGCCGGGTGCCTTGACGCGCGCGGTGCCGTTGGCGCGGATTTCGACCGCGACGAACGGGATGATGATCCCGGCATCGAGATTGTACGGGAAGAGATAGGTGTGATCGAGCTTCCCACTGATCTGATAGTCGATCAGGAACTTGCCGTCGCCGACATAGTCGACCTTACGGAACCCCGCCTCCTTGGACAACGTGGCAGCCATTTCGCGGTTCTTCGCGTCGGCTTCCGCCTTGGCCTTGGCCGCGTCCTTGGCGCTGTCCTTGTCCTTCGTCTGATCCTTGTCGAAACCGACATGCTGGAACGAAACGCCATCGGTCTTCTTGGTGTCGTCATCGCCGCCCGACGGCATTTCCTTCATCGCGTCATTGAGGTCGAAGGCATAGACCTCACCCTGATAGCTATAGGTGAAGGTGCGGTCGGCGTTGATCGTCAGCGTCGAGGTGAACTTGCCGGGCGCGAGCAGGCAGCCGACCAGCATCAGGGGCGCGACGAGCACCAGCGCGAGACGCGTAATCCGTGCCGTCATTCCCGATTCCCCCTCAGTCGCGCGCGGCCACCGCGTAGAGCGCGATCGCCGCGGCATTGGATACGTTCAGGCTTTCGATCCTAGGCGATATCGGCAGGCGCGCAAGCTGATCGCAATGCTGCATTGTATTGTGCCGCATCCCCTCGCCTTCGGCCCCCAGCACCAGCGCGATCCGCGCCGCGCCGCCGATCACGTTGCCCAGCGTTTCGGTCGCCTCTCCGGCCAGGCCGACGCGCCAGAAATCGGCCTCGGCGATCTCGTCCAGAGCGCGCGACAGATTCACCACGCGGACCCAGGGCACGATTTCGAGCGCGCCCGACGCGGTGCGCGCCACCGCACCCGATTCGGGCGGAGAATGGCGGTCCTGCGTGACGATACCGAGCGCGTCGAACGCGGCGGCCGAGCGCAGGATCGCGCCGACATTGTGCGGATCGGTAACCTGGTCGAGCACCACCAATGGACGGCGGTCATCCTCGCCCTGTCCTTGCTCGAGCAGGTCGCCGAGCCAGATATCCTCGAGCGGCTCGACCTCGATCACCAGCCCCTGGTGCGGCGCGTCGTTCGGCACCAACCGGCCGAGATCGGCGACATCGGCATAGGTGATCGGAATCACTGGCGGGATGTCGAGCCCGGCCAGCGCCTCGCGCGTTGCCCACATCTTCCTGACCGTCCGCTCGGGATTGGCGAGCGCCGCCAGCACCGCATGGCGCCCCCAGAAACGGGGCCGCGACGCGGGCGCTTGGGACGGACGATGTCCACGACGCGCCATGGCTAGATCGTCATCCCAGTGAAAGCTGGGATCTCCGGCGATGGCGCAATGGCGTGAGACCCCAGCTTTCGCTGGGGTGACGGTCGGGAGTTATTCATCGGCATAAGCAAAAGGGTCGCTCTTGGACGGCTGCGTCGGCAGCGGCGGACGCGGTAGCGCGTCGCCGTTCGCCGCATTCCACAGGAACGCCGCCAGTACAACCGCCGCTTGACGCATGTCGTCGCCCTTCAGGTGATCATAGGTATCGATCGAGGTGTGGTGGATACGGCTGCCATAATCGAGCGGATCCTGGATGAACTGGAAACCGGGCAAGCCGACCGCCTGCATGAAGACATGGTCGGTGCCGCCGGTCTTGCGGATCACTACCGACGACGCGCCCATCGAATTGAACGGTTCCAGCCATTGCTTGAAAATCGGCACCACCGCCGGATTGTTCTCGGCATAGATGCCGCGCAGCTTGCCCGATCCGTTGTCGATGTTGAAGTAGGCGGCCATTTTCGACCAATCGGCCTTGGTCGCGATCGGCCAGCGATTGGCCCAGCCCTGATAACGCGCCAGGCCGGTCAGCTTGGGGTCGTTCGGGCTGCCGCGCGTCGCGAAATGGTTTTCGACATAGGCTAGGCTGCCGAGCAGCCCCTGCTCCTCGCCTGCCCAGAGCGCGAAGCGGATCGTCCGCTTCGGCTTGACCTTCAACGTCGATAGAATGCGCGCGGCTTCCATGATCATCGCGCTGCCTGCACCGTTGTCCGCCGCGCCGTCGCCCGCCACCCAGGAATCGAGATGCGCGCCGGCCATCACATAGCTGCCGTCCTTGGCGCTGCCGGGGATGTCGGCGATGATGTCGTACGCATTGACGTCGCTGTCGTCGAAGCGGACGTCGTTGTTGATCGACACGGTCGGATTTGCGCCGACGATCGAGAGGCGGACCAGGCGGCGATAATCCTCCGCCGCAATCTCGACGCCCGGCGTTTTCACCGTATCGCCGGCGCCGAACAGATACCCTTCCCCATGGACGAGCTTGCCGTCGAGCCGCGACTTGGTGGCATAAGCGACCGCGCCCTCCTCCTGCAGGAAAGCATCGAGCTTCTTGGCGAATTCGAGCCGCTTCATGCCGCGTTCGGCCGCGGCCGGATCGTATTTGGGCTGGACGAACTGGTCGAGCTTGGCGAGGTCTTCGGCGGTGTAGCGCTTGAACGGCGCTTCGCCCGGCTCCGAGCCGTCATCGGGCTTGGTGACCAGGACGATCTTGCCCTTCAGCTTGCCCTTCCACTTGGCGAAGTCCGCGGGGGTCGACATCGGCGCGACGATCACCTCGCCCGACACCGTTCCGTTGGTGGCCGGCGTCCAGGCGATCGGGATCGCGGTCAGCTGGATCGGGCGCGGACTGGTCATCCGCACCGACGAATTCTCGATCCACCAGCCACGGCCGAACTCGAACCCTTCCTTATGGACGTTGGTCAGTCCCCATTCGCTGAACTTGGACGAGGTCCACGCCTCCGCTTTGCGCATATTGGGCGAATTGGTCAGCCGCGGCCCGATCTGATCGGAGAGATATTCGGCGGTGGTCATCACCTGCGAGCGGTTGAAGCCTTCGTCCATGATCCGGTTGACCATCGACAGGTCGTTGGAATGCAACGACGCGGGAATGGCGACGGCGGCGGCCGCTGCAAAGGCGACGATCATCTTGCGCATGAACGATTATGCTCCCCCGGGGATCAGGGTGCAGACCCGTCTGCACCCCCGTATGGGGCGCACGCTATTGCCGGCGGGTCACCCACGCAAGGGTGTGCCACAGATATCGTACGCCTGCGCCGGAAGGGGCGAAAACGTGTCGCCGCCGCGTTGACATGGCGGCGCGGCTTGGGCATGGGGCGCCCTCGCTTTTCGAAGCGACCGCCCTTCGCGCGAAGGACGAAGACCTGGGGACAGGTGGCCGAGTGGTTAAAGGCAGCAGACTGTAAATCTGCCCGTGCAAGCGTACGCTGGTTCGAATCCAGCCCTGTCCACCATCAACCGAATTGAGTGGTCCGATACAGGCGCGAAGCGCACAAAAAATCGAATCAGATCCTAAACGGCGACCTTGCGGCCTGCGGTCGAATTAAGTCGTGAACAGGGACAGAATACCCATCGCTGGCAGATTTAATTAGTTCTTCGCGGCGATCTGTCGAATTTGCCCCCCGATACCGGCGAGTCGTCCGACCAACGCCTGCCGCTCATCGTCGCGCGACGACGCAAGTTGCCTTCGAGCTTCGTGCATCTTCTTGTGCTGTCGGAACGGCGCGACCAGCTTGCCCCCTCGCGCGACCACGCCAGTAATCTCGGCAGGGCGATCCACGAAAGTCTTCTCTTTGTGATATCGTAGACCGACCTTATGAATCATCTGCTTAACCTCCCAGATGTCACGATCCGGAACGTAATCGCCCGAGATCGTCACATCATCGACATAGACCGTGAACACGTAACCGCGTTCGCGACAAAAACGATCGATGCTCTGCCAAAGATCGTAGTATGCGAAATATGCCATGATGGGACTAAGCGGACTGCCGGTGGGCAGGTGCTGTTGATAGCAGGCAAGCTGCGCCAGAAGGGCCGCAATGCTCCGCTCGCAGAGCATTATCTTATGGAAGAACCAATAAACGCGCTTCTGCGTCGTGCTTGGGAAGAACTTTTTGAGGTCGAGGCATTGCACCATTCGATTGCCGCGATGCATCGCCGCATTCGTGATGTAGCATCGGCCCTTAACCGGGCAAAAAAGAAAGTCGGGTGGCTCAATGCGCGCGAGCTGACGCGCTAATCTGGCCTGCAAGAGCTTGAGCGGGCGTGCTGGGTTTTCGACGTGGCGAGACCCTTCGCCGGACTTTTTCGGAATGTCGAACTCTTTGTACAACGAGTCCCCAGCCGCCAACCTCTGCAGATCGCCGTGGCTCACACCCAGAAGGCGCGCTAATTTGGGACGGCTCCCCAGCTTGTAGAAAGGTGATTGGTTGAGCGGATATCGCTTCTTAATCGGCATGGACCTGACCAGATCGCGCTTCCAAGAACTGCAACAACCCGACCATCTTGCCCCCAACGAACGCTCGAGCACGATCGAGCGCCGTCTTACCTTCTACTGATTCAGCAAAGAACATGATGGAGGAGACGGGAAGGCCGAAGGTATCGGAATAACGCTGGATGACCTCCAGCGTCGGGATTTTATGTCCTTTCTCGATCTCAGACAAATAGGTGGGAGAAATCTTCAGTCGCTCCGCGACCTCTTTCTGCTTCAGATCGTGATACACACGTATCAACCTGAGCGCTTCTCCTAGCATTCATATTCCCAACTAGAGTGTGTGTGAAACAGGGTGGGGAGTTAGCCCTTAAACAGCGTGACTACCGCAAGAACAACCTGAATGATCTTCATCACAAGCTGCCCTGCTGATAGTACCGTTTTCAGCGTCGTGGGGTTGACCAAATGGCGCGCCCAACTCGGCCTAGTTCCAGTATTAGTCGCCCGACATTCCTTTTCGCGGTCATCTGACATCGTAGTCCTCCTTCCACACCGGCCACCGAAGGTGGCCTGCCACCTGGCGTTGAAGGCGGGGAAGGAATGTCTTGACCCTGATCACCTGGCGCGGTCCCCGCCATCGGGGCCGCGCCGGGGCCACTCGCGCTCTCGCACTAACGGCCTCGAATGTAGGAAGCTGAAGCTTCCCGCGAGGGTTTCCCCTCGATGTGTGGTGGCTATCCCCTTTTTCCTGACCTCGATGACTAGGTGATGAACGCAAAAATCCGCCGTGTCTAGAATTTTCTACGCTGTGAGCGTAGATTTTCTCAGGGAAAAGTCCGGGACCGTCTGAGCGCCCCCGAAAACTACAGCGCTTTCAGTGCGCTGCGCGATACGATCAGGGCAGCCCTGTCCACCGTTTCCAGGGCGGCAGCAGGCCCTAGCGTCGCGGAACGCTGGGCTGACGCAATCAGCGGAACGCCTGACCCGAACGCAACCCGAGCGCGCGGAAGATCATCGCGGCCGGACAGAATCCGGTGAAGCTCGCCTGGACCATGTTGGCGCCGGCGAAGATCGCCAGCGCGATCCACCAGACGTTGACGGTCAGGCTGAGCACGGTCCCCAACAGGACGACGAAGCCGGCAAACGCCATCACGGCACGATCGATATTCATCGCAATCCTCCTCAGTCGAAACGCAGTTTCTTGACCCCGAGCACATGCAGAGCGAGCTTTTCGTAGAAGGGTTCGCTTTCGCCCTTGCGGATCTTGCGCAGGAAGTATTTTTCGAACCCGACCTTGGCGAGGTGGACCCACTTGCCTTCGGCCGCCCAATTGGTGTTGCGCGGCGGGATCTGGGGCTTGGCGATGAACGCCACGCCGCCATCGCCGAAATCGGCGAGGCAGATCGCATTCCAGCTCGCCTCGTGGGTCGGCTCGTTGCCATCGAGAATCTCGCCGAGATTTTCGACGATCGCCGTCACCATGCTCTCGATCATGAAGCCGGTTTTCGGCACGCCGACCGGTAGCGGCGTCGGCCCGACCGGCGGTATCGCGATGCACACGCCGAGCGCGAAGATATTGGAATATTTCGGGTTGCGCTGATGCTTGTCGACCAGGATGAAACCGCGCGGGTTGCTCAAACCCTCGATACCGCGCACCACCTCGACGCCGCGAAAGGCCGGCAACAGCATGGCGAAGCCGAACGGCACGTCATGCGTGCGCTTCGTCTTCCCATCCTCGTCGACTTCCTCGACATGCATGACCTCGGCATCGACGCCGGTCACCTTGGCATTGGTGATCCACTTGATGTGGCGGTCGCGCATCTCGCTTTCGAGCAGGCCCTTGGTATCCCCCACCCCGTCGAGCCCGAGATGGCCGATATAGGGTTCGGGGGTGACGAAGGTCATCGGGACCCGGTCGCGGACGCCGCGGCGCTTGAGCTCGGTGTCGAGGATCATCGCGAATTCGTAGGCAGGCCCGTAGCATGAGGCGCCCTGGGCCGCGCCAACGACGATCGGCCGCGGGTTGGCGCACAGCTCCTCGAAACGGCGATGCGTCTCCGCGGCATGATGCGTCTGGCAGATCGAGAGCGTATGTCCCTGCGGGCCAAATCCCGGAATCTCGTCGAACGCCAGATCGGGGCCGGTGGCGATGACCAGATAGTCATAAGCGATCGTTGATCCGTCGCCGAGCTCGAGCCGATTCTCGCCCGGCAGGAGGCGCGTTGCGCCAGCGGCAGTGAAGGCGATGCCGTGGCGTTCCATCACCGGTGGCAAATGCACCCGGATCGCCTCCGGCTCGCGCCAGCCGACCGCCACCCACGGGTTCGACGGCACGAACCAATAATCCTCGGAATTGCCGACCAGCACGATCTCGGCGCGGTCCCTCAGCTTCGCGCGCAATTCATAGGCGGCGATCGTGCCGCCCAGCCCGGCTCCTAGAACAACGATTTTCGGTACCGCCACCTCGGCCTCCTCATTCTATATTGCAATAAACTAATATACGATCTATCTAATATTAGCAACCACTGATTGGAGATGCTTCATGTTTGGTTTGGGTAATCGCACGCGCATCAATGAACTCGAGCCGCGGGCGTTGAAGGCGATGCTCGACGCGGGGACTGCCTTGGTGGTCGACGTGCGCGAGCCGGACGAATTCACGGCCGGCCACATAGAAGGCGCGGTCAACATGCCGCTGTCGCGGTTCGATCCCACTTCGTTACCGTCTGCCGATGGCAAGGCCCTGGTCCTCAATTGCGCCGGCGGCCGGCGATCGGCCACCGCGCTCGGACAGTGCGCCGCGGCACGCGTGGCGGTCGATACGCATCTTTGCGGAGGGATCGGGGCCTGGAAGGCGGCTAATCTGCCGCTCGTGACCGGAGCCTGAGAGGATCGACGCGTGACCACCCTGCCCTTCAGAACCGCTTTCGCCGTCGCGGCGCTGGCATCGCTCGCCGCCTGCGGCGGGGGGGATCGCGCCACGCCGGTCGAAACGCGCTCGACTGCGAGCGGCCCGCGGCTTCGTCTGCAATTGGCTGCGACCACGGACTGGAAGGACGTCGGCGGGGAGATCACGACGACCGATCGCGCCGATGCGCGGGCTCGGATCGCCGGCGTGCTGGAGACGCTACTCGTCCGAAAGGGGGATATGGTGACGAAAGGCCAGCCGATCGGCCGGGTCGTCGACAACCAGCTCGGCTATCAGGCCGCCGCCTATGGCGCGCAGGCCGCGGCCGCCGAAGCGCAATTGCGGCAGGCCCAGGCCGATCTTCAACGCGTCGACTATCTGTATCGGCGCGGCGTCTATGCCAAGGCGCGACTCGACCAATCCCAAGCAGCGGTCGGCACGGCATCCGCACAGGTTCGCGCCGCGCGCTCGCAGCAATCGGCCGTGGGCGCTGTCGCCGGCCAGGGCCTCGTCCTGGCGCCATCGAGCGGCCGAGTGCTGGTCGCCGACGTCCCGGCGGGGTCGGCGGTCACTCCCGGCATGTCGATCGCCACCATTACATCCGGCCCGCTCGTCGTTCGGCTCGATCTTCCCGAGTCGCTCGGCGGACGCGTCCGCCCCGGGGCGTTGGTGACCGTATCCGGAGTCACCGACGGACATGACCTGAGCGGCACGGTCACCAAGGTCTATCCCGCGATCGAAGCGGGCCAGGTCCGGGTCGACGTCGCGGTGCCTGGGCTCGACGGTACGCTGATTGGGCGCCGCGTCACCGCGCATATCGGGATCGGAGAGCGTCAAGCCATTCTCGTCCCCGCAAATTTCGTCACGACGCGCTTTGGAATCGACTATGTCATGATCGTCGCGGCCGACGGGCAACAGTCGACCGTGCCGGTCCAGACGCGGCCCGCGGATGGTGGCAAGGTCGAGATCCTGTCGGGCGCCGGCGCCGGCGACACGCTGGTCGGTCCGGGTCGCTGACGGTGGCGCTGGGCATTTCCGGACGGATCACGCGAGCGACGATCAATTCGCCGCTGACCCCCCTCTTCCTGCTGACGGCGATCCTGGTCGGGCTGATCGCGACGATGACGATCGCTCGCGAGGAAGAACCGCAGATCAGCGTGCCGATGGTCGATATCCAGGTCGCGGCGCCGGGCCTGTCGGCGGGTGACGCCGTCGAACTCGTGGCCAAGCCGCTCGAGACGATCGTCAAGAGCGTCAATGGCGTCGAGCACGTCTACACCCAGGCCGAGAATAACGGCGTGCTGGTGACCGCTCGTTTCTTGGTCGGCTCCAATCCCGAAGATGCCGCGATTCGGATCAACGAACGGCTCAACGCCAATATCGACCGTATTCCTGTCGGCATACCGGCGCCCAAGGTCACGGTACGCGGGATCAACGATGTACCTATCGTCGTCCTGACGCTGACGCCGAAGGCGAATGCGCCGGGCCGATGGACCGACCAGTCGCTCCGCGATCTGGCCGGCCGGCTGCAGACCGAAGTCGCCAAGGTCGACGATGTCGGCCTGTCCTTCATTATCGGCGGCCAGCAGCAGCGTATCCGCATCGTTCCGGATCCGGCGAAGCTCGCGGCGCGACGGGTCGCATTGGGCGCGGTGGTCGAGGCGGCGACGCAGGCCAATCGCGCTTTCCCCGCCGGATCGGTGCGGGAGCGTGGCGGCGCGGCGGACGTCGTGGCGGGGCGTATGCTGGCAAGCGCGGCGGATGTCGGCCTGCTGACCGTGCGGTCGGTCAGCGGCGAGCCGGTTTATCTGCGCGATGTCGCGACGGTGACCGAGAGCCCGGGCCAGGACCAGGCACGGTCGTGGCGCTGGGCGAAGCAGGACGGCGCTTGGTCGCAGGCCCCAGCAGTCAGCCTGGCGATCGCCAAGCGTCCTGGCGCCAACGCCGTCACGGTGTCCGATGCCATCGTGCGCCGCGTCGCCTCGCTGAGCGGCAGCCTGATCCCCGACAGCGTGACCGTCGCCGTGACGCGCAATTACGGAGAGACCGCCAACGAGAAAGCGAACGAACTGCTGTTCCATCTCGGCCTGGCGACCGTGTCGATCGTTCTGTTGATCGGCTTCGCGATCGGATGGCGCGAAGCAGGGGTGACCGCGATCGTCATCCCGACGACCATCCTGCTGACCATGTTCGCCTCCAAGATCATGGGGTTCACGATCAATCGGGTGAGCCTGTTCGCCCTGATCTTCTCGATCGGCATCCTGGTCGACGACGCGATCGTGATGATCGAGAATATCGCGCGGCACTGGGCGATGGGCGACGACCGCAGCCGCGTCGACGCCGCGATCGACGCGGTCGCCGAGGTCGGCAATCCGACCATCGTCGCCACGACGACCGTCGTCGCCGCCTTGCTGCCGATGCTGTTCGTCTCTGGCCTGATGGGCCCGTACATGGCGCCGATCCCGGTCAACGCGTCGGCGGCGATGATCTTTTCGTTCTTCGTCGCTGTGATCATCGCGCCGTGGCTGATGATCCGCTTCGCGCGCAAGTCGCTCGGCGGCCAGGACCATCACGACGCTCATGGCGGCAAGCTCGGCGCGCTTTATGCGCGCGTCGCCTCCCGCGTGATCGCGACGCGGCGGTCGGCCGGGATATTCCTGGCCGCAGTCGGCGTGGCGACTTTGGTCGCCTGTTCGATGTTCTATTTCAAGGCGGTCACCGTGAAGCTGCTGCCGTTCGACAACAAATCGGAAGTCCAGCTCGTCGTCGATATGCCCGAGGGGACGAGCCTGGAAAATACCGCGCGGGTGATCGACCAGGCGGCTGCGGTCGCCCGCGCCGTGCCCGAAGTCACCTCGATGGAAGCCTATGTCGGCACCTCGGCTCCGTTCAATTTCAACGGGCTCGTGCGCCATTATTTCCTGCGCAACCGTCCGGAAATGGGCGACCTGATGGTGACGCTCGAGCCCAAGGGCGACCGCTCCCGGTCGAGCCACGCCATCGCGGTCGATCTGCGCAACCGCCTGAAGTCGATCGCCCTGCCCGCCGACGGTTCGATCAAGGTGGTAGAGACACCGCCCGGACCGCCGGTGCTCGCGACGTTGCTCGCCGAGATTTACGGCCCCGACGAAGCCACTCGCCGGGCCACGGCGACGACGGTCGAACGGCTGTTCAAGGGCGTTCCCTATATCGTCGATGTCGACAACAGCTTCGGCACGCCGCGCCCGCAACTCCGCCTGATCCCCGATCGCGCCAAGCTCGATTATTACGGGCTGTCGGAACGCCAAGTGTTCGACAGCATCGCCGCGCTGCTCGGCGATCAGGTCGTCGGCTATGCGCCGCGCGGCAACCAGCGCGACCCGCTGCCGATCGAAGTGTCGCTCGACCAAGCCCAGCGCAATTGGTCGTCGACTCTGGCGGCAACGCCGATCGCAGCCACGCAAGGGCCGAACGGGCCGGTGCCGATCCCGCTCGGCGAAGTCGTGACCGCGTCGATGACCACCGGTGATACGCAATTGTTCCGGCGCGACGGCCGCGCCGCCGACATGGTGACCGCCGAGCTCGCCGGCCGCTACGAAGCCCCGATCTACGGCATGCTCGCGGTCGATGACGCGATCGAGCATTTCGACTGGAAAGGCGCCGGGCTGACCAAGCCGGAGATCCGCCTCAATGGACAGCCGGAGGACGAAACCAAGCCGGCCTTGCTGTGGGACGGCGAGTGGGAAATCACCTGGGTGACCTTCCGCGACATGGGTGCGGCGTTCATGGTGGCGTTGCTCGGCATTTACGTGCTCGTGGTCGGGCAATTCCGCAGCTTCCGGTTGCCACTGGTGATCCTTACCCCGATCCCGCTGACTCTGGTCGGCATCGTCGCCGGGCACATGCTGTTCGGCGCGCCGTTTACCGCCACGTCGATGATCGGGTTCATCGCGCTTGCCGGGATCATCGTGCGCAACTCGATCCTGCTGGTCGATTTCGTGCGTCACGCTCGGCGCGCGGACAAATCGCTGCGCGACACGTTGCTCGAGGCGGGCATGATACGCTTCAAGCCGATCGTGCTGACCGCGGCGGCGGCGATGATCGGCGCGGCGGTGATCCTGACCGATCCGATCTTCCAGGGCCTGGCGATCTCCCTGCTGTTCGGGCTGGCCTCGTCGACGCTGCTGACCGTCCTCGTCATCCCGGCGATCTACATCGTCTTGCGCGACGACCGCCGACCGCTCACCTTGGCGCCATGAAACATACCGATCCGATCGAGGACTTGCGCGCGAATGCCGACCGCATGGCGGCCGTCCTGCGCCTGCTCGCCAATCGCGAGCGGCTGATCATGCTGTGCCGCCTCTCGGCGGGAGAGGCGTCGGTCAACGAACTGGTCGAGCTCACCGGCCTCGCCCAATCGGCGGTCTCGCAACATCTCGGCGTGTTGCGCGATGGCGGCGCGGTCGCGGTGCGGGCGGATGCGCAGAGCCGCTATTATCGCATCGCCGACGATATGGTCCGGTCGATCTTCGACGCCTTGTGCGAGGCCTGTGGCGAGCAATCCGCCGCCGGCGTTACACTCTAAGTACACTTCCCGATGGCGTGCGACGCCTCCCGGGCGAAAAGTTAGCCCGAGGAGATTTGCCGTGCATCAACTCGTGGTCGCCAGCGACCTGGCACTCGATCCGGACGTCGCGTTCGCACGGGCATGCGAAATCGCCGCCGCGAATTGCGCCGACCTGCACGTGCTGAGGCTGCGCGATCGTCGTCGCCGCGGCAGCCGCCCCGCCCCGTCCTCCCAAGCCCTGGCCGAGGATGTGGCCCGGCACTTTCCCTGCATCGGATCGGTGTCGTTCAGCGAACCAATGTCTCCCCATGCCGGGGCGATACTGGCCAAGGCGGAAACGCTGCGTGCCGAATTGCTCGTTATGCGTAACGCGATCGATCCCGATCAGATCAACGATCGACCGTTCGACTTGATCGTCGACGTCGCGCGACAGGGATCGATTCCGGTACTGGCGGTGCAGGCGGAGTCGACAGGCCCCTATAAGCGCGTCCTCGCACTGCTCGATGAGGAGGAGGACGCGCGGTGCGTCCTCGACCTTGCGCTGCAAATCAAATCCGCCTGCGAAATTTATGCGGTGCATGCCTGCCCCAAACGGTCGACGGCACAGCGCCTGACTGCCGCTCTGGAAACGTTGAAGCTAGTGGTCGCGGCGACTCTCGCCGATCGTCCGGACGTCGCAATCCCCGTCATGCCGATCGTGGCGCGCGGCGACTTGGCGTCGGTGCTGATCGAGCAATGGTCGGCGCTTCATCCGGACCTGATCGTCGCCGCCACCCATCGGCACCGCGGTATCGAAGCGATCTTTCGGCGCAGCCATGTCGCCGATTTGCTCGAGATCATGCCGTTCGACCTGTTGGTGACGAACCTGGAAGCGGCGGACCGCGTCGCGCCGACCATCACGACTGCCGATCAGGAGCACCGGCCGTCTATCGCGTAGAAGCCGGAGGTCCGTAAATCCACCAATAGCGTGCCGTTCGCGTCGACGATTACCCTCGCACCATGCAGCGTGGAGGCAAACCATGAAGACCCTTTTGGTACTTGCGCATGAGGACGCCGGACAAGAAGCCCGATTGCAAGTTGCGATGGATTTGGCGCGGCGGCTCGAGGCCCATGTAACCTGTCTCGATGTCGTCATACTGCCGCCGGCCTATGTCGACGATTCGGTCGGCAGCACAATCAGTGCCACGATCGTCGAGAGCGAAATCGAGGTGGAAGCCGCCAATCGGGCGAAGGTGGAAGCGCGGCTCGCTCACGAAGACGTGTCGTGGGATTGGCAGGAACGCACCGGCGACCTTGTGGCAAGTTTGTGCAGCGCCGCGCAGTTCACCGATCTGGTCATCGTCAACCGGCAGCTCGAAGATCCAGTTACACCCATGCGCAGTGTCGCGGGCGGCCTGATCACGGGAGCGGGCAAGCCGATCCTGGCTGTGCCGCAGGATGTACGAAAATTCGACGATCGCTGCGCGGTCATCGCATGGGATGGGTCGATGGCGGCGACTTCGGCGCTCCGTAATGCCATTCCGCTCCTCAAGCTGATGGAGCGAGTGTTTCTGGTGGAAGTCGAGACCGACCGAGCCGATGGCTGGGCGGAGGACGCTGCGCGCTATCTGTCGCGTCACGATATCCATGCGCGGGTCGAACGCGCCAAGCCGCTGCCGACGGGTATCGCGCGCACCCTGATCGCCGAAGCTGGCCGCCATGGCGCGGGGCTGATCGTCGCCGGCGGCTATGGCCATTCGCGGCTGCGCGAGGCGGTATTCGGCGGGGTAACACGCGAGCTGCTATCGCATTCGCCCTATCCGCTTCTCCTGTCACACTGAGGTATGATGCTAAACAAGACAGAGGCTCGCAACCGTCTCACAGAAAGGCTTGCCGTGCTGACGGCGCAGGTGAGGCGCATTGAAGACGAGCTCGCCCAACCACTCGACGACGACTTCGCCGAGCAGGCGATCGACCGAGAGGATGACGAGGCATTGGACTCCTTGGAGAACTCCGCACTCGCTGAAATCGAGTCGATCAGAGCGGCCATCGCGCGGCTGGACTCAGGGGGCTACGGACTCTGCACCAGTTGCGGCGCCCCCATCGCCGCCGAGCGACTGAACGCGCTGCCGGCGGCCACCGAGTGCATCGGTTGTGCGACCGCGGGGAATGTCGCTAAACGGTGAAAATGGCGGGAGCGAGAGAGCATCTTGCACGAGCACGTCTTCGATCGCGCACGGCGTCGTCGACACGCGCTTCATTAAACCGGCCTGAGGGAGGGCGATCGGCGATAGATCCCTACCGGTTCGACCGTCGGGACGGTCTCGCCTTTACACCATGCACACAGCGGCAGTTGTGCCGTGGGTGACGGCAGGCGGCTCAGCATGACGCCGTCGCGCGTCTTCCTGCTGTCGCTCGTTACGGGCGCAACGATTGCATTCGTGTGGCTGGTCGCCCCCTTCTCGGGCGCGATCCTCTGGGCAGTGATCGCGGCCATCCTGTTCGAGCCGCTCAACGCGCGGCTGCTCGCCGCGATGCCGCGGCGGCGCAACGGCGCGGCGCTGGTGACGTTGATCATCATCACCGTCGTCGTCGTCGTGCCCGCGATGTTGCTCGGCGCCGCATTGCTGCATGAGGCGAGCGTCTTCTACGACCGGGTGCGAAGCGGCGAAATCGATTTCGGCCGGCTCTTCGTCGAAGCCCAGGCACATCTGCCGGACTGGGCTCGAAGCTGGCTCGCCGATATCGGCCTGGGCGACGTCGGCGGGTTGCGCGCCAAGATCAGCCAGGGCTTTGCCAACAGCTTCCAGGCGGTTGCGTCGCGTATGCTGAGCATCGGCCAGGGCGCGTTCGGCTTCTTCCTTTCCCTCGGCGTGATGCTCTACCTGACCTTCTTCCTGCTGCGCGACGGGCACGCTTTGGCTGACCGCATCGAGCGCAGCATTCCGCTTCCGGTCGAGCAGCGCACGATCCTGATCGCGAAATTCGTGCAGGTGATCCGCGCGACTACCAAGGGCAGCCTGATCGTCGCCCTGCTGCAGGGCCTTGTCGGCGGCCTGACCTTCTGGCTGCTGGGATTGCCCGGCGCGCTGCTCTGGGGGGTGGCGATGGGGGTGTTTTCGCTCTTCCCGGCGATCGGCACCGGTTTGGTCTGGGTGCCCATGACCATCTACCTGCTGGCCACGGGCGCGATCTGGCAGGGCAGCATCCTTTTCCTGTGCGGGTTCTTCATCATCAGCAGCGTCGACAATGTCGTCCGCCCCATCCTGGTCGGCCGCGATGCGCGGATGCCCGACTATATCGTCCTGGTCGCGACGCTGGGCGGGTTCGAACTGATGGGGTTCAACGGTTTCGTGATCGGACCTGTCATCGCGGCGCTATTCATGGTGACGTGGGATATCTTCGGCAACGCGGAGGGCCGAGCGCCCGCGATCGAACCGGAAGGGCGAGGCGATGCCGGATGAAGTCGAGCTCAAGCTCACGCTGCGGCCGCGCGACGCCATCGTCCTGGTCGATTCGGGCTTGTTGGGCGGTGAGCCGCGCAAAGCACGGCAAAGGTCACTCTATTTCGACACCGCCGATCATTCGCTCCTCAAGGCCGGGCTCTCGCTGCGGATCCGTCACGCCGGGCGCAAGCGGACCCAGACGGTCAAGGCCCGTGGCGGCAGCTCGGCCGGCCTGTTCGCCCGGCCCGAATGGGAATGCGCGGTGCCGGACGATATGCCGGTCATCGACGATACCACGCCGATCCGGGCGCTGCTCGGCGAGCGGGCCGACGCGCTGGCCCCGGTCTTCGAAGTCCGCGTCGAACGCCGCACCTGGGACATCCAAACGGGCGGCGCCCTTATCGAGATGGTTCTCGACCGCGGCGCGGTGGTAGCCGGCGACCGCCGCTCGTCGATCTGCGAGATCGAGCTGGAGTTGAAGAGCGGCGATGTCGCCGCATTGTTCGCCTTCGCCCGCAAGCTCGATGTCGCCGCACCCCTTCGGCTGGGCGTGCTGACCAAGGCCGAACGCGGCTATGGCCTGGTCGACCCGGCTGTCCCGGCATTCAGGGCCGGCGGAGTCGACTTGCATCGCGACACGACAGCCGGGCAGGCATTGCGGCACATCGTCCAGGCCTGCCTGCGCCAATTCCGGCTGAACGAAGACCTGCTCCTGACGGGGCAGACGCCGGAGGCGCTGCACCAGGCGCGCGTCGCCTTGCGCCGGCTGCGGTCGGCGCTGTCGATCTTCAGGGTCCTGATCGCCGACGATGCCAGCGCGGAGCTGCGCGAGACTTTGCGCTGGCTTGCCGCCACGCTCGGACAGGCGCGAAGCATCGACGTCCTGTTCGCGCGCGCCCCGCCCGGTGCGCTCCGCGATCAGCTCGATGCGGCGCGGCACGATGCTTATGCTCAGGTCAAAGCAACCCTCGCATCCGCCCGGGCACGCGGATTGATGCTCAACCTGGCACAATGGAGCGCGAGCGGCGGGTGGCTCGGCACGGTCGATACCGCGGAGCTTCGCGACCAGCGTGCACGCATATTCGCCCGCGCCGCGCTCGATCGCCTGCGCCGCAAGGTCAAGCGGGGCGGCCGCGATCTCGCCAACCTCGACGATGAAGCACGGCACGAGCTCCGCAAGGACGCCAAGAAACTGCGCTATGCAGCCGAGTTCTTCGCTGCCCCGTTCGATCGCAAGCGACAGCGCCGCCGGTACAAGCCATTCGTCGCGGCATTGGAGGCGCTGCAGGAGGCATTGGGTGCGCTCAACGATTTGGTGACGGCGCCCGCGATCCTGAACGGGCTGGGCATCGCCGATTCGCCCGACACGATGGCCGTGCTCTTCCCGGGCAGCCGCAAGACGCTGCTCGAAACGGCCGGCGAAGCCCACGCGGCGCTGGCCGATGCCGGCCGTTTCTGGCGCTGAGTCGGACCTCCGCTACCCCCGTCTTGCGCGCCGCGTCGCCTACCAGCCGCGATGCGCTTCGCTGTCGATCCATCGGGCAATGCGATCATAGCGATACGCTATATCGCCGATCGCTCTGCGATCTCCCTCGCGGCATTCGTGGCGCTGCCTGTCCTCGAGGCGGTCGATCGCCGTGTGGATGCGATCAGCATCGTCGCCATCGATCTCGTCTTCGGCAACCTCATGGCGAAGACGGTCTTCCAGCATATGCGCACGCTGGCCCGAGCAGATGAACCGCGCCAAGCCGTCGTCGTCATAGCCGCGTTGATAGCCCGGATATCCACCGCCGGTTCCCACGTAAACGCCCCAGCTCTGAGCATTGGCCGAACCACTGGCGACGAGCGATGCACCCAGCAACACCACATTCCAAACCCTACGCATAAACACTCCTGATCATCGGGACATGATTGGAATCGCCGATTACGAATGGCCGCTTCGCGCAAAGCTGAACGGCAGGTCGCGGCACGTTAATATGCGACCGACCGGCGCAATCCCGCGCCGGACGATGGTGTGCCGAATGAGATGGATCCGACCGGCGGATTCCCGACGCGACGGGCTCCGGCCTGACCGCAAATCCTGGCAGTCTACTTGGACAGGAACACTACACCCGGAATTGCCGTGCCATAGGCGGCCGCCCCGAGGCGCCCGTCCTTGCCCAGCGGGAGTCGAGACACATTCCCCGAACGCTGGTTGGCGACCAGCATCTCTCCACGCTCCTCGATCAACAGGAACAGGCGTGGGCCTCGCCCGCCGGAGCCGGCATGCTGCATCAGCTTCAACCCGCCGTCCGCGCCGATCGCGAACACCGCGATGCTGTCGTGACCGCGATTGGAGACGTACAGTCGCGTGCCACTTTTATTGACTGCGATGTGCGCGGCGGTCGAGGTTCCGGAGAACTCCGCCGGCAAGGTCGAAAGCGTCTCCTTCGCGGCAAAGGTGCCATCCGGATGGGCCGCAAGGACCGTCACCGTATTGGCCAGCTCGGAAACCAGATAGGCAATCCGCAGGCGGGGGTGGCGTGCAAGATGGCGCGGCCCCGACCCGGCCGGTGCCCGATAGGCGAGCGAGGTGGACAGGATCGCGCCGGACTGCGGATCCAGTGCGTGCGCGAAGATCGCATCTGCGCCCAGGTCAACCGCGTGGAGCAGCCTGACGCCCATGCCAAAACCGACCCAATGCGCATGCGGGCCCGCCTGCCGCGCGCGATTGGGTCCCTCGCCAGTATGTGCTGCGAGTTGCGCCTCACCGATCGGCCGACCGGTGGTGCGATCGATCCGCCAAATTGCGACACTTCCGCTGGAATAATTGGCGACGGCCAACATGCCGCCGTCCGGACTGAGCGCCGCATGGCAGGGGTCGGCACCCCGCGTGGAGAAGTCGCCGAGGCGCTGCAAGCCACGATCGTAAACGCCGACCCGCCCCTTTTCCTGCTCATCGAGCAGGTATCGAATGCCGTTCGCGCTCGCGCGCACCCCAAATGACGCGTTGCGGATCGTGTCCAACGGACGGCCCGCCACCCAGCCGCCCGGACCTGCCACCAACGGGACAAGACCGGGACCACCTTCTTGAGCATAAGTGCCGGCGATCAGTTCGCCCGTCTTCTCTGCCAGAAGCCTGGAAGGGAGCGTGCCAAGCGCCATTGCGGTTCCGACGAGCGCGCGCCGGGAGAAGAGCAATGCGGGAGCAGTCACAGGTCGTACGGTCACATCGGCTCCTTGGGTGAACTTGTCTGGCCTTGATCTTCCCACCTTTGGGGCAAGGAGCATGATTGGTTGGACAGATTCAACCTTTTTCCCAGTCTTGTGGTCGTCAACAGCGCCTTTTCGTAGCGAACAGGCGAAATCTGTCATACAGAAATTTTGCGACCGAAGCTGGCAGTAACGACCAAGCATCATATCGGAGGGGAAGAAGCATGGCGAAGGAGGTTGCCTGCGCGAGAACGGAGGACTGCTCGCCGGCCAGATGCAGACAGGCCCGACCGTGACCCCCGAAGATATCCGCCTGATCCTGTCGGCCGTGTTCGCCATCGGCCTGTCGGTCGTCTTGATCGTCAAGGGCCGCCTTCACCCCTTCATCGCGCTGCTCTGCGGAGCGTTCGTCGCCGGCTTGGGCGCTGGCATGTCGCCCGTCGCCACGGCGGCAGCGGTTCAAAAGGGCGGCGGCGATATTCTCGGCGGGACGGGCCTGGTCGTAGCGCTGGGACTGTCATTGGGCGCGATGCTGCAGTTGTCGGATGGCGCCGCATCGCTGGCGCGGCACGGCTTGAAGCTGGCGGGCAATACCGGTGCGCCCTGGGCGAGCCTCTTGGTCGCACTGATCATCGGACTGCCGCTGTTTTTCGAGACGGGATTGGTGCTTCTGCTGCCGATCCTCGCAACCGCCGCCGCGAACCTCCCCAACGGCCCGAATGGCGATGCCGGCAAATTGCGGCTGATGCTTCCCGCCCTCGCCGGTCTTTCCGTGGTTCACGCATTGGTGCCACCACATCCGGGGCCGCTCCTGGCCGTCACCGCACTCAATGCCGATCTCGGCCGGACAATTCTCTATGGACTCATCGTGGCGATCCCGACAGCGGTCATCGCCGGCCCGTTGCTGTCACGGCTGACCGCACGAGGAGTTACGCTGAGCGCGCCGTCGATCGAACTTAGCGAACCTCTGCAAGCCGCGCCGGCATTGGGAATATCGCTCGTGGTCGTCCTGATGCCGGTCGTGCTGATCGCGGCCGGCCAGATACCGGCCTTGCTGCCGGCCGGTGCCGCCACATCGCTGGGTTGGCTTACCTTCGCGAGCAACCCGGTCTTCGCGTTGCTCCTGACCAATATCGTGGCGCTACCGCTGCTGTTCGGACGCCGCGTCGGCGAAGCGGCGGTGCAAAGGACTATCTGGGCGGACGCGATGAACCCGGCGGGTACCATCCTGCTGTCGATCGGCGCGGGCGGCGCGCTCAAGCAAGTACTGGTAAGTGCCGGCCTATCCGACTTGCTGGCCAAGGTCGCAGCGGACGGCGCTTTGTCGCCCATCGTGCTGGCCTGGATCGTGGCGGTGGGCGTGCGACTGGCGACAGGCTCCGCCACGGTGGCGACAATCACGACCGCCGGCATCATGGTCGGGGTCGTCGCGAAGAGCGGCGCGTCCCCCGAATGGGTCGTGCTCGCCATTGGCGCCGGATCGGTATTCTTCTCGCACGTCAACGATCCGGGCTTCTGGCTGGTAAAGGGATATCTCGGCACCAGCACGGCGGACACGTTCCGCACATGGTCGGTGCTGGAGACGGTAGTGTCGGTGGTCGGTCTGGCCTGCGTGCTGGGCGCGAGCTACCTGCTGTGACGAGCTGGGACCGATAATGACGACACGGTCAAAGGCCCGAAGAGCCAAAAGATGAGCGAGAGCCGCCTTGCCGACCGCGCCTATACGGGCATCGTCGAGATCATCAATCGCGACCGGCTGGATGTCGGCGACCGCTTGCCCTCGGAAGCCGCGCTGGCCGAGACGTTCGGCATCTCGCGCACGATCATCCGCGAAGCGCTGGTCCGGCTGGCGTCCGACGGCATCACCGAAGCGCGGCGAGGCGCCGGTTCGTTCGTCAAGCGACGTCCTTCGGAACGGCTGGTCGCGCATATGCCGATGGAGGAACTCTCCGCCACGCTTGGCAGCTATGAGGTGCGGTTCGTTCTGGAAGCGGAGGCCGCGCGGCTCGCCGCGGCGCGCCGCTCCACCGAACAGATGCAGGTCATCGAGCAGGAGATGGCACGGCTGGAAAAGGCTCTGCTGTCGAGCGGACCCGCCCATCTGGAGGATATGGCCCTCCATCGAGCGATCGCGCTCGGCACATCCAACCCTGCTTTCGTCTCGGCGTTCGATCACATGTTCGCGGACATGGATCGGGTGATGAAGGCGGGCGTCGACATATCCCGGTCGCGGCCTCCAGAGGCGATCGATGCGATGCTGTCCGAACACCGGACGATCGTCGAAGCGATCCGGGCCCGGGACGCCGACGGCGCAGCTCTCGCGATGCGCTGGCACCTTTCGCAGGGACGCAAGCGGCTAATGCCGTGACGCCCGCCGGGCCTCGCAATTCAGCCGAATGGCGCGTCAGCCGGAACGACGTAACCATCGCTCCCAATCGACCCGGCCGAGGGCAACGAGCCCGGCGAGCATTGCCAGTTCGAGAAGGATGCCCGCCGGGCTGGTAAGGTGGCGGCGGAACGCGTCACCAATGCTGGTCTCGCGGATTTGCCCAGCGCTCAGCGCATAGATCGAGTAGGAGACGAGTCGGCCCGCGAAGAAGGCGGCGGTGAACGGGAGAATCCGCATTCGCGCCAACCCCGCGGCTTCGAAGAGTTGGGCCGACGGCAATGGAGAAAGCGCGAAAAGCCCCAAACCCAGGACCAGGTTTCGTTTACGCTGCATGAGCGCGGCGTGGGCGGCGGCGAGATTGCGCCGCGTTCTGTCGGACAGGCGTCCGGCCAATAGCCGGAAGCTCTGAGCGAGCAGGAAACGACCGCTTGCGGCCGCCAAGGCGCCGACGATCACGAGGGCCGGGATGGGTAGTCGTGTGTTCAGGCAATACAGCACGATGATCGACCAGGTCGGCGGCCCGAACGCCGGGAGCAGGTTCACTCCAAAAACGATGGCAAAGAAGATCAGCAGTTCGGCCAATAGGAACCTCTGCCGTCGGTCTGCGCGAATAGAAGAACTGCAGCAGCCGCCACCCTCATCGGCCGCGGGCGACCTGACAAGTTGGCAATATGCGTCAATGTCCGCGCCGCCGAAACGCCTGCTCGGCGCGGGCTTCCTTGTAGCTGTCGAGCACTTTCCGCATGTCGGCGACGGCACGCTCGCGCGACCGCGAGTCAGCGATCTCCGCGAGTTCGCGCTTCAGGTTCGCCGCGAAGTCCGCATAGCTGTTCTGCCAGTCTCGTCCGATCGCGTCCTGCAAATGAGGGTCGCCCGTTTGCGTGCGCCGGGCCGGCTGCCCGGCCGCGAGACTATACGTCTCCCCCAACTCCGGAGCGATGACGGCGGGAGCGAGTCGCTCTTTCGAAGCGAGTTCTCGAAGCATCTCTATCGACGCGGCTTCGCCATGGTCCAGGAACAGGCTGCCGGCGATTGGCCGGCGAGCTTCGAGCCAGGCCATGAGGTCGTCCTGATCGGCATGCGCCGAGTAGCTGTCGATCCGCCGGATCTGCGCGCGCACGACAATGTCCTCACCCCAGATTCGCACCCGCTTGGCGCCGTCGAGGATCACGCGGCCCAGCGTGCCCTCGGCCTGAAATCCCACGAACAGGATTGTCGCATCCCGCCGGAAGAGGTTGTGCTTGAGGTGGTGTCGGATGCGCCCGGCTTCACACATGCCCGACGCCGCCAGAATGATCGCCCCCGATACGCTGTTGAGGCGAATCGACTCCGCGGTCGCGTCGACGAAATGAAAGGCGGTGTTACGAAAGATGTTCTCGCCACCCAAATCCTCCAGCGTGTCGGCATATTTTGCGAACACACGGGTCGCCTGGTTGGCGAGTGGTGAATCGATGAACACCGGAACCGACGCGATGCGTTTCGTTTCGATCAAGGCGGCCAAATCGAGCAGCAACTCCTGCGTTCGCTCAAGCGCGAAAACGGGAATGATCAGGTTTCCGCCGCGCGCCAGGGCGGCTTTGATTTCGCCCTCCAGCAAGGTCCGGCGTTCGGCGAGCGTCACATCGTCACGTTTACGGTCGCCATAGGTAGACTCACAGATGACATGATCAAAACCCGCCGGACTTTCCGGATCGGGGTAGAATGCCTTGTGCTTCGGCCCAAGGTCGCCCGAGCACAGGATATGCGAACCCCCGACCGACAGCTCGACAGACGCCGAGCCGAGGATATGGCCGGCATTCCACAGCCGCGCCTTAAACCCAGCCACAGGCTCGAACCATTCTTCAAGCGCGACTTCCCGGGTCTGCTTCCACGCGGCGATGGCGTCCTGTTCCGTGTAGATCGGCAGGATATCCGGGAGGTCGGCGCGATCCTTGCGCCGATTGCGTCTCGCGGCATCGCCTTCCTGGATACGACCCGCATCCGCGAGCATATATTGGAGAAGCGCGGCCGTCGGTTCGGTGCACCAGATGTCGCCGGCGAAGCCCTCAGCCACCAGGCGCGGCAGCAGTCCGCAATGGTCGATATGTGCGTGCGTCAGGATGACGGCGTCGACTTGCCTCGCATCGAAGGCAAAGGGGCTCCGGTTCAACGTTTCCAACGTCCGGGACCCCTGGAAGAGGCCGCAATCGACCAGGATACGCTTTCCCGCATGGCAGAATTCCATGCAGGAGCCCGTGACGGTGCGCGCCGCACCGTGAAAGGAGAGCGTTGGATCTGTCGTCACCTGGTTCTGGCTCCTGTGCCCCGATCACCAATCGTTAGGCGAGGCAGGCCGGCGGAGAACTTGGTAGTTCTACGCATGGCGATGAGGACAAAGTCGATGCTCATCTGGTCAGGTTGCGGATGAGGGAAGTTACGAACACCGGCCGCGCCCGAGATGATCTATGGTCGAGCCTCAGCTCGTCGCAGCATTCACGATCAACCGTTGAATGCCCGAGCCAATGTCGAGGCACGACGATGGCAAATATGACTCGCATGGTGATCGATGCGCCAGGCCGCCCGTTGCGGCTGACCACAAGTCAGATTCCCCAACCGACCGGCACGGACGTCTTGATCAAGGTCGCCGCCTGCGGTGTTTGCCGCACCGATCTGCACGTGGCTGACGGTGAGATCACAGCGCGTTATCCCGTGGTTCCCGGGCACGAGATCGTCGGGCGCGTGATCGCCATCGGCCCGGACGCCGCCCATTTGGACGTCGGCGATCGGGTGGGCGTGCCTTGGCTCGGGCGAACCTGCGGTATTTGTCCTTATTGCCGTTCGGGGCACGAGAATCTTTGCGACCAGCCGACCTTCACCGGCGCAACCCGGGACGGAGGTTATGCCAGCCACGTTCTTGCCGATTGCCGTTTCTGCCTGCCGATACCCCCAGGCTATGATGACGCGGAAGCGGCGCCGCTGCTGTGTGCGGGATTGATCGGCTACCGATCCCTGGTCATGGCCGGCCAAGGCAAGGCGATCGGCCTCTATGGGTTCGGCGCTGCGGCGCATATCATCGCGCAGGTCGCCGTTTGGCAGGGACGCTCGGTCTATGCCTTCACCCGACCGGGCGACCGGCAAGCCCAGGACTTCGCGCTGAAGCTCGGTTGCCGCTGGGCCGGGGGTTCGGACGAACCAGCGCCCGAACCGCTCGATGCGGCGATCATCTTCGCCGCCGTCGGCGCGCTCGTCCCGATCGCGCTGAAGGCGGTCAGAAAAGGCGGCCGCGTGGTCTGCGCAGGGATCCATATGAGCGACATTCCAAGCTTTCCCTATGCCGACCTGTGGGGCGAGCGGTCGATCCTCTCGGTTGCCAACCTCACGCGCGAGGACGGGCTGGTCTTTCTCGACATCGCTCCCAAGGTCCCCGTTCGAACGAGCGTCACGCGGTTCAGACTGGAGGAGGCGAACGCGGCACTGGCAGCCGTCCGTGAGGGTCGCCTGGAAGGCGCCGCCGTTCTGATTCCTTGACGCCGATGCCGTCAGCCGGGCCGCTACGTACCATTCCCAATGGTCGCGAGCGGGGCGCCCTCGTAGCTCAATCCCTGTTCAACGCGGGAGAATGGCGATGGTGCAGCCGCCCGGACAGGCGCGACGCGATAGTGCCGAGGATCTCTGGCTGGTGTGTCATGAGATTTGGCTGAAGCCGCTCGAATGGCTGACGGCCTGGTGGGACGCTTTTATCGTCCCGGGCAGCGGCCCCCGCACCTTGTACGCGCCAGCGATCGCTCCGGGCCGGCGCCTCGCTTTGTCCAAGCCGAACCCTTCGATCCGGAGGAGAATCTCTTCGCTCGAGCAGCCGAAGAATGGAGACCCGTCATGAATGAGATCACCAAGCCCCTCGCCGCCCGCCAGGCATCGACATCGCCATTTCTCGACCAGACGCCGATGACCTGGCTGCGCGGCGAAATCGACCGCCTGTTCGAGGATTTCGGGCAGCCGGCGCGCAGCATCTTCAATTTCGGATCGCGCGGCACTCCGGTTCCGCCGATGGAGCTTGTCGATGCCGGCGATTCCTATCGCCTGACGGCCGAACTGCCGGGGATGACCGACAAGGACGTGACGATCGAGCTCACCGCCGGCGTGCTGAGCGTCGCGGGTGAGAAATCCGAGAGCAAGGACAGCGAGGAAGGCGGCTGCCTGATGAGCGAGCGGCGCTACGGCGCGTTCAGCCGGCAGATCACGCTGCCCAAGGATGCCGATCGCGACTCCGTTTCCGCGTCCTTCAAGAACGGCCTGCTGACCGTCACGATCGGCAAGGACCAGAAGGCGGCCGCGGAAAAGCGGACGATCGCGATCAAGGGCTAACCATCCCCATCGGCCCCGACCTGCGATCCCCGGGGCCGAATGTCGCCGTCGGCCGACCTCCCCTGGCGGCCGGCGGCGACGCCTGACGACTTTTACCGGAGAGCTGATGTGATCGAGGACTGGCGTGAGTTGATCGAGAATATGAATGGCGGCGTGCGCGACCTCCGCCATGGCGCGCCGGACATCATGAAGAGCTTTTCGGAGATGGCCAGGGCAGCCCATGGCGGCACCGCGCTGGACGGCAAGACCAAGGAGCTGCTTGCCCTGGCCATCGGGGTCGCGACGCGCTGTTCGCCCTGCATCGCCTACCACGCCGAAGGGGCCGCCAAGAAAGGGGCGAGCCGCGAGGAGATACTCGAGACGATGGCGACTGCCATCTATATGGGCGCCGGACCGTCGGTTATGTATGCGGCCCACGCCCTTGAGGCGTTCGATCAGCTCGCGGCCTGAGGCGATGTTCGCATTGTGGCAATCATGGTCCAGCCAACGGCGGGGAACAGGGATGAGCGCAATCTGCGCTCTCGCTTTGTTGACGGGGTTGAGCTCGACACTTGTGCCGCCGGCGCGCGCCCAGTCGCTGGAGAGCGGTACCGTCATGGACGCTGTCCGCGCGTTGAAAGCGGGTCAATATCTGTGGGCGCCGCAACTCGCCCCCGCCGGACCGATGCTGATCATCATCAATCGGACCACCCAGCGCTTGGTCGTCTATCGCAACGGCGTGCCGATCGCCGTGTCGACCGTATCGACCGGACGTGCCGGGCGCCGCACGCCGACCGGCGTGTTCACCATCCTCGAAAAGCAGGTAACGCACTTTTCGAGCCTCTACGACAGCGCACCGATGCCTTTCATGGAGCGCCTCACCTGGGACGGCGTCGCGCTGCACGGCGGCACCCTGCCCGGCTATCCCGCCTCGCACGGTTGCATCCGCCTGCCCCACCCCTTCGCCAAATTGCTCTATGGCGAGACACGGCTCGGAACGGTGGTGGTGATCACCGACAGCCCCGAGCTGCCACGCTTCGTCCCGGCGCCGACGCTGGGAACGCAATCGCCCGAGGTGGCGCCCGCCGGCGATGGCGCGACCTGGTTTCCAGAGCTTGCTCCTGACGGCCCCGTCACGGTGGTGATCAGCGCGAGCGACCGCAAGCTCATCGTGCTGCGCAACGGCAAGGAGATCGGATCCGCGCCCGCTACCCTAGCCAATCCGGTCGAGCGGCCCGCCGCCTATATGCTGCAGGCACGTGATGCCACGGGCGATCACTGGATGCGGCTGCCGTTGCCCGGACAAGATCCGGCGAAGCCGCTCGCGTCCGAGACCGGGCAGGATGTGACCCTGCCCGCGGGCCTGAAGGAGACGATCGCCGGCGTGCTGGAGCCCGGCGCTACCGTGCTCATTCTTCCGGATTCGCTCGCCGCCACGGCGCTGACGCGAGGGGCATTGCTCGAAAGCGCGCCCGACAAGACGTTGCCGAAGTAGGGCAAGCAGAAATCTCGATACTGGCGGATTGGCCGCACCGGACCTAAATTACTCGCTCCTGAGCGGGATAGTTGAGTATGGATCGTCGAACATTTCTGGCATCGGCCGTCGGTGTGGCGGCCGCTAGCCTCGTTACACCGCGGGCTTTCGCCGCGGATTCCAACAAGCGGTGGATCGGCATCGCAAACGCCGAATTGCGCCGCAGGGCGGGGCAGATCGCGCAAACCGACATTGTGGCAATCGCCGATTTCTCCACACCGTCCTCGGCGGAGCGTTTTCATCTGGTCAATATGGCGTCCGGGACGGTCGACAGCTTCCTGGTCGCGCATGGCCGAGGCTCGGACCCTGCACATAGCGGATGGCTGCGGCGCTTCTCCAACGATCCCGGATCCTATTGCACCTCCGAAGGCGCTTACCGGACGGTCGATTATTATAACGGCAAGCATGGCCGGTCGGTGCGGCTGGCCGGGTTGGATGACACCAACAATAATGCCGAGGCGCGCGCGATCGTGATCCATTCGGCCAAATATGTCAGCGCCGAGATTGCGCGCGGCGCGGGCGTGCTGGGGCGTAGCGAGGGGTGCTTCGCCGTGTCGGAAAGCGATCTCGCGGCCGTGCTCGCGCGGATGGGCCCGGGACGCCTTCTGATCGCTGGCCGGTTCGGCGCTTAGTCTTCGCCGGGACGCGGCGAACAGCCGCTCGGGCGAAGAAGAAGCGAAAGCGCCGCGCGAAGTTTTTCGTCGTCGGAAACGCGACGAAAATCGGGATGCGGTGCGCCTTCCGACAGCAGGTCCCTGCCCCTGCGGTAGCCGCGATCGTACAGCACGGGATCCGCCGCCGCTTGGAATGGGTAAGCGAACAGATCGGTGCCGCAATCGCCATAATCGAGATAGAAGCGGTGCCGTCCCGCCTCGGGAATGATGCGGTCGAAAGCGTATTCGAACGCACGCTCGACGCCGGTGACTTCCTCGTCGGACAGGGCGGCCTCCCCATAGGGGACGAGCGGGCGCGCACCAGCGATCCAGGCGGCATTGCCGAATAGGTCGGGACGCCGGCCCACCGCATAAAGCGCCGCCATCCCGCCCATTCCGGTTCCGAGGACGGACGTATCGGCGGGGCCGGGACGAGTGCGGAACAAGCGGTCGATCGCCGGTTTCAACTCCTCGGCGAGATAACGAACATAGCCTTCGGACAAAGCAGGGCCCCGGCACGCGTCTTCGACGCTTGTTCGCGTGGTCGCCGGCAATGCCGGCATGAATGGCGCTGGGCAGAATTCACGAAGACGATCGGCGCCGCTCCAAATTCCGACGATGATCGCCGGTTCCGCGGTCCGTCGCTCGACCAGGTCGGTGAGCGTGCCGGCAATCGCCGCCTGGATGGTACCGCCCTTCGGGTCGGCCATCAGCTGGCCGTCATGCAGGTAGATGACCGGAAATCTCCAACTCACGCGATCATATTCGGCCGGTAGCCATATCGTGACGCGACGCGGCGCGGCATGTGCCGACGCAATGATCGGCAATTCGATTAAGCGCCCCGAGGAGGACGCAGCCCGCGCGACTGGCAACACTCCCCCTACGGCAAAGGCCGCACCGGCGGCGATCAGCGAGCGACGCGAGAGCTTGAGGGACGGAGAGATCGACATGCCCGCTATCGTGTCAGGCCGTTATCCCTCCGGGCATTCGTATTGTTACGAACGGGGCATCCGGCCTTCGAATCGACAAATGCGCTCTCGACGTGGATCCCTGTCTGTGTCCGGAGCTCCCGTCGCCGAAAAATCGGCTCTCGCGAAGACGCCAAAGCCTGATAAACTGGGCGTATATTTGGAGGATGCGCGATGGGTCTGGGTGATTTCCTGAGGAAGCAACTGGTCGACGTGATCGACTGGGTTGACGAGCCCGGCGTGCTCGCCATCCGCTATCCGATGCAGGATCGCGAAATCCAGAATGGCGGCCAGCTTACGGTTCGCGAAGGCCAGGTGGCGATGTTCTACAACGAGGGCAAGCTGGCCGACGCGTTCGAGCCGGGCCAGCATACGCTCACCACGCAGAACCTTCCGTTGCTGACCGCGATCATGAATTGGGACAAGGGTTTCAAGTCTCCCTTCAAGGCCGATGTCTATTTCTTCAGCCAGCGCGAGCAGACCGGCCTCAAATGGGGCACGCCCCAGCCAATCACGGTGCGCGACAAGGAGTTCGGTCCACTGCGCATCCGCGCGTTCGGCAGCTATTCGTTCCGGATCGAGGATGTCGCGACCTTTGCGGTCAAGATGATGGGTTCGCTCGACCGGCTGACCGTCTCCGATCTCGACCAGCAATTGCGCGCCGTCATCAACACCGCGATCGCGACCGCGCTCGGCGGCAGCGAGATCGCATTCATCGACCTGGCCGGCAACCAGCAGGCGATGTCGGCGAAGATCAAGGCCGAGGTGGACAACGGGTTCAAGGAATGGGGCCTGACGTGCCGCACCTTTTTCGTCGAGAGCGTGTCGCTGCCCGAGGACGTCCAGCAATATCTCGACAAGGGCAGCTCGATGCGGGTGCTCGGCAACCTCGATCAATATACCAAGTTCCAGGCGGCGGATTCGATCCAGACGGCGGCGGCCAATCCCGGGGGACTGGGCGGGATCGGCGCCAGCGCCGCGGCCGGCCTGGCGCTCAGCCAGACGATGGTGAGCGGGCTGCGCGGAGTCGGCGCCGCGGCCGCGTCGCAGCCGGACGCCGATCCGTACGAGCAGATCGAGAAGCTGCACAAATTGATGGTGGGGGGCGCGATCACGCAAGAAGAGTTCGACGCAAAGAAGACTGCCCTGCTCGCCAAGATTTGATCGCGACGCAGTGATCGAAACCAATTGCCCAAATTGCGGCGCCCCGATCCGGTTCGGGTCGAACGACCTGCCGGTCAAGGTGTGCGACTATTGCCATAGCTCGGTGTTACGTACCGGCGGCAATCTCCAGGCGATCGGCAAGGTTGCCGAGGTGCCCGAAGACGTCAGTCCGTTGCAATTGGGCGTGCGCGGGCGCGATGGCGATCGTCGCTTCGAATTGGTCGGCCGCGTCCGCTGGCGCTATGCCGACGGCGCGTGGAACGAATGGCTCGCGTTGTTCGACGACGGATCGACCGGCTGGGTCGGCGAATCGATGGGGCGCTACATGATGCTCCGCCAGGTCGCCGAGAACGCGCTTGCGCCGGTCCTGGTCGACCAGGTCAAATCGGGCCGCCTGATCGCGGTCGGCACGCCGATCACCATCAACGGCATCGAATATATCGCGAGCGATGCCAAGCAGGTGACGTGCGTCGCCAGCGAAGGCGAGCTGCCGTTCCACGCTCCGCTCGGGCTTTCCGCCGTCAGCGTCGACCTGATGACTCCCGATGGCGGATGCGCGAGCATCCAGAAGGATACGGGCGGCGAGGTCGAGATCTATACGGGCCGCTATACGGCGCTCGCCGGCCTAAACGCCACCGGCCTGCGATCGTTCGAGGGCTGGCCGATGCCGGCATTTGCCGCATGAGCGACGACGTGCGCATTCCCGATCCGGCGGCACCGCCGACCACGGCACCGACACCGCCGTCACCTCCGCGCTCGACCGTCCGCGCGTTGAGCTGTCCTAATTGCGGCGGCATCGTCAATGTGCGCGCGCAAGGGCTGACGGTTAGTGTTCTATGCGAACATTGCGGCTCGACGCTCGACGCCACCAGCCCCGACCTTCAGGTCATCGCGCGCGCCAACCAGGCGCTCAAGCAACCGCAAATCCCGCTCGGCACCCGCGGCACGCTCAACGGCCGCGTGTGGGAAGTCGTCGGCTATATGGAGCGGACCGACGAGGACGTCTTCTGGGCCGAATATCTGCTGTTCAATCCGTATGAGGGCTATGCCTTCCTGGTCGACGACGGTCGCCGCTTCAGCCTGGGCATCATGCTCGACCAGCTGCCCAAGACGATGCTCGGCAGCCTCCTCTTGCTCGATCGACGTCCTTATTCACGGTTTGGCCGATCCTATCCGGTGCGAGTCACCTTCGTCGTCGGCGAATTCTACTGGCGAGTCGCGGTCGGGGAGACCGTCATCGAGACGGACTTCGTCCGTCCGGGTACGATGCTGTCGTGCGAAGAATATGAGACGGAGCGGACCTGGACCCGGCTCGACATGCTCGATTGGGGCGTCGCCGAAAAGGCGTTCGGCATCCCCCCGCGCCGCCGCAATTACCACTCCCCAGCGCCGCATGAGCCCTCCCCCTATAAGCGGCAATTCGCCGAAGCGGTGGTTGTCGGCCTGGTCGCCTTGTTCCTGCTCGGGATGGTTTCCAGCATGGCCGGCCGCGAACAGCAGATCATCCAGGTCACGTCCCGGGTGGCATTCGACGCTGCGGGACGAAATGTCGTGATCCGGGGAATCGTCTTGCCCGCGGGGCGATCGCGTGTCGCGATCGAAGCCGATGCGGGCTCGATCGACAATGCCTGGGTCAATGTCGACTATACGCTGACCAACGAAGCGACGCAGCGCAGCGTCCGCTCCTACACGACCGTAGAACATTATGCCGGCAACGACAGCAACGGGGCCTGGAGCCATGGCGACCCGCGTGACGAGGTGGCGCTGTCGAGTATGCCGGCCGGCCGATACGATCTGAGCGTCACGTTGGTGGCGCACCGCTGGAACAGGCGCGGCGGCGACTCGGTACCGACGACGGATGAGGAGCGGGCCTTTTTCGCCCACAGGACCAGAGACCCCGGCGACCGCATCGCGACGACGGTAGCGGACCCCGGCGCCGCAACGGCGCCGGTCACCATCACGGTCAAGCGCGGCGGCGCATTCGGCGGCGTGACGTTTCTCGCTTTTCTGATGATCGCGGCTTGGCCCTTGATCGTCGTCTTCAAGCATCTCGGGTTCGAAAAGCGCCGCAAGGCGCCCAGCTATTCGAGTGGCGACTGAAGCGCCGGCAGGAGGGAGAATTGCACACATTGATGAACCGGCATGTCCTTTTCTACGGCCTCTACTGCCTGGGCGTCGTGATCTTCGCGGGCAAGGCGATCAGCGATGGCTATTCGCCCTTCGCTGTCGCCGGCGCGCGACCACCGGTGTTGGCGATTGTCGGGTCGAGCCCCAGCGGCGGCAGCTATTATTCAGGCTCGAGCGACGATTGTAGCGACGATGACTGCAGCGACGGCGGCTATAGCGGATCGGGCTGGTTCGGCGGCTCGGGCCGCCACCATTCCTTCGGGCCCACCCACAAATAACCAAAGGATTGGACCATGATTTCCATCCCAATTCTCGTCACGACGCTCCTCTATACCGGCATCGGACTGGCGATTTTCATCGGCGGCTTCTGGCTGTGGGACAAGATCAGTCCGGTCGACATGTGGGGAGAGATCTGCCGCGAGAAGAATGTCGCTCTGGCGATCTTCACCGGGTCGATCGCGATAGCGATCGCGATGATCATTGCCGCCGCCATTCATGGATGAGCGACTAGGCTGGTTTCGACAGCATTGGCCCCAAACTGCTCGTCACCCCGGCTTTATGCCGGGGTCCACGGAGCCGCAGACTCTGCGCCCGGCGGCACAGTGGATGCCGGAACGAGCCCGGCATGACGGTCTGGACATATGACCAGCAACAATAACGACCCCGCAATATCGGACAGTAGCAACCGCCCTTCCCGCACCGGCGCGTTGTTGCTCGCCTCCGCGTTCGTCGTCGCGACCTGCGGCCTGATCTACGAACTGCTCGCCGGCACCCTGGCGAGCTATCTGCTCGGCGACAGCGTCACCCAATTCTCGACGATCATCGGCACCTATCTGTTCGCGATGGGCATGGGCTCATGGTGCTCGCGCTACGTCCGCAAGAACGAGCTCGCGACCTTCGTTCGGGTCGAAGTGCTGATCGCCGCGATCGGCGGTTCCTCGGCGGCGCTCCTGTTCCTGCTGTTCGATCGCGTCCAGGATTTCCGCCTGCCGCTCTACGGCCTGGTGCTCGCGATCGGTTTCCTGGTCGGGCTGGAAATCCCGCTGCTCATGCGCATCCTCAAGGATCGGCTCGAGTTCAGCGACCTGGTCTCGAAAGTGCTGACCTTCGACTATGTCGGCGCGCTTGCCGCTTCCTTGCTGTTCCCGCTGCTGCTCGTCCCGCATCTCGGGCTGATCCGCACCGGTTTCCTGTTCGGGCTGTTCAATGTCGGCGTCGCGATCGCGATGATCGTCATGCTGCCGCAGTGGCGCAGGACGACGATCGAATTGCTCGTCGCGATTCTGGTCGCGATCGTGCTGGCCGCAGGCTTCATCGCATCGGAGAAGATCGAGCGGACCGCCGAGGTCGCGGCCTATGGCGACCCGATCATCTATGCCGACGCGACGCCGTACCAGCGCATCGTCATCACCAAGCGCAACGAGGATCTGCGATTGTTCCTCAACGGCAATCTGCAATTCTCGTCGCGCGACGAATATCGCTATCACGAGGCATTGGTGCATCCGGTGCTGAGCCGTGTCGCAGACCTGCGGGACGTGCTGGTACTGGGTGGCGGCGATGGGCTCGCGGTGCGCGAGATCCTGAAATATCCCTCGGTCCGCTCGGTCACACTGGTCGATCTCGATCCGGCGATGACGACCTTGTTCCGCAAGAGCTCGATGCTGGTCGCGCTCAACCACGGGTCTTTGCTGTCGCCCAAGGTCCGCGTCGTCACCGCTGACGCGTTCAGCTGGCTGCGCGCCAACCAGCGCAAGTTCGACGCGGTGCTGGTCGACTTTCCCGATCCGACAAATTTTGCGATCGGCAAGCTGTACACGGTGAGCTTCTATCGTGAGCTCGCGCGGGCGCTCAATCCCGGCGCGATGCTCAGCGTCCAGAGCACCTCGCCTTTGGTCGCGCCCAAGGCCTATTGGACCGTCGCCACCACGCTGGAGGCGGCCGGGCTGACCACCCGCGGCTATCATGTCTATGTGCCGAGCTTCGGCGAATGGGGCTTCGTCCTCGCCTCGAACGGTCCGATCGGCGCGCCCGGCGCGCTGCCCGCCGGGCTGCGGTTCCTGACGCCCCGGGTCGATATGCTCGCTTTCTTCTTCCCGCCCGACATGGCGCGACGCCCGACCCCGGTGAACCGGCTCGACAACCAGGCCCTGGTCCGCGAGTTCGACGCCGAATGGTCGGTGTTCGAGGGCTGACATGCCCAGCCGCCGCAATGTCATCGCCGGATCGATTGCCGGCGCAGTGGCGCTAGGCGCCGGGGCGATCGCACTTGCGCCGCATGACGAGACGATCGCCGGCACCTTGGGCGGCGCGGATTTCCGCCGCGGGCACCGGCTACGCGGCGGCAAATTCCCCGAGCCAAGCGAGATGGTGCGGACCCAGGTCGCGATCGTCGGCGGCGGTGTCGCCGGGCTCGCCGCGGCATGGACGCTGGCGGACGCCGGAGTGCAGGACTTCCGCCTGCTTGAACTCGAGGACCGTACCGGCGGCAATGCGCGCAGCGGGCGCAACAACGTGTCCGCCTACCCGCTCGGCGCGCATTATCTGCCGCTGCCCAATGCCGAGGCGAAGGGCGTCATCCATCTGCTCGAACAGCTCGGCATCATCACCGGCTGGCAGGACGGCAAGCCGCTCTACGATCCCTATCAACTCGTTGCCGACCCCGAGGAGCGCCTGCTCTATCTCGGCAAATGGCAGGAAGGACTGGTCCCGCAAAAGGGGCTGAGCGAGACCGACGTCCACGACCTGAACGCCTTCTTTGCCGCGATGAAGGCTTATCAGAGCCGTCGCGATGCCCAAGGACGGCCGGCGTTCGCGATCCCGATGGAATTGAGTTCGCGCGATCCCGATCTGCTCGCGCTCGATCGGTTGAGCTTCACCCAATGGCTCGACCAGCAGGGGTGGAAGTCGCCGATATTGCGCGCTCATGTCCGTTACGCCTGCCGCGACGATTACGGGACCGAGCCCGACCAGGTCTCGGCCTGGGCCGGCGCGCATTATTTCGCCAGCCGCCGCGGCCATGCCGCCAACGCCGACCCCGACACGATGCTGACCTGGCCGGAGGGCAATGGCCATCTCGTCGGGCGGATGGCGGCGCGCCTCAAGGATCATCTCGACTGTGGACGGATCATCCATCGCGTCACGCGCGAAGGGAAAGGCGCCATCATCGACGCGCTCGACGTCGCCAGCGGTCGCGGCATCCGCGTCGAGGCCGACGCCGTGGTGCTCGCAACGCCGCATTTCGTGAGCGCGCGCCTCACCGCCGACGCGCCTTCGGCGGCCGGTTTCGATTATGCGCCCTGGGTGGTCGCCGCGGTCACCGTCGACCGGATGCCTGGGGGACCGGGGTTCGAGGTCGCCTGGGACAATGTGTCCTGGACCAGCCGTTCGCTCGGCTATGTCGTCGACACGCATCAATCGCTTGATCGCGTGCCCCGCGCGACGGTGCTGAGTTGGTATCTGCCCTTGTCCGACATGCTACCCGCCGATGCGCGCCGCGAGTTGCTCGACCGCCCGCTGGCCTATTGGCAGGACATGGTACGCGACGACCTGCTCCGCTCCAACCCGGACCTGAGGAACGCAATCCGGCGGATCGATGTCTGGCGCTGGGGGCATGCCATGATCCGGCCCTTCCCCGGCTATTTCTGGGATGGCCGCCGCGAAGCCGCCGCCGCCCCGCGCCCGCCATTGTTCTTCGCCCATTCGGACCTGAGCGGCCTGTCGCTGTTCGAGGAAGCGCAATATCGCGGCATCCGCGCGGCGGAGGATGCGATGACGCATCTCTCCATTCCCTATCGCTCGGTGCTGACGTAGGATTAGGGTCCGTACTCAACTATCGCGAGGATCGTGATTGCCCGCAGGAGCCCGCCGACTAGGAGCGCAGCGCAGTCGCGCAGCTGAAGCTACGCGCAAGCAAGCGACAACGCTCGGCGGGCTCCTGCGGGCAACCGCGAAGCGGCGGGCCGATTTTGGCGTCCGGACGTCGTCCCGCGTCGGTCACGATGCTAAAAGCATCGCTCCCTCCTTGCTCCTAGCCCGACACCAAAATCGGCTCCGTCACGACCTCGCGATAATTGAGTACGGACCCTAGCGGTGGATTTTAGCGGCACCCACCTCTTGGCCGATCTGTTCGACTGCGCCCATCTCGACGACGAGGCGCGGATCGAGGCGGCGTTGCGCGCGGCAGTGACTGCGGCCGATGCGACCTTGCTCGAGCTCAAGGTTCATGGCTTCGGCACCGGCCAGGGCGTGACCGGGATCGCCTTGCTCGCCGAATCGCACATTTCGATCCATTCCTGGCCCGAGCGCGGATACGCCGCGGTCGACATGTTTCTGTGCGGACGCCGCCACGATCTCGATGCCGCCTTGGAAGCACTGGCCGGGATGCTCGACGCGGGGCGGATAGAACAGCGCCGCTTCGCGCGCGGTTTCAGCCTGGAGGCTATCGCCGAATGACCGGCACGTCCTTACCGCCCAAGCGTCAATCTGCGGCGCGGCTTATATTGATCATCCTGCTCGGGCTGCTCGGTCTGTGGGTCATCCACGCCTTTCTGCCTGTTCTGGTCTGGGCGGTGGTCATCGCCGTCGCGGTCGACCCGCTCGTCCAACGCGCCGAACGGCGTTTCCCCCGGCCCAATCTGGTCGCGGCCGTCTTTACCCTGGGTTTCGCACTGATCGTGCTGGCGCCGATCGCGATCGGCATCGCACAAGCGGCGCGCGAGGCGCATGACGTCGCGATCTGGGTGAAGGAGGCGCAGCAATATGGCGTACCGCCTCCCGGCTGGCTCGCCAATCTGCCGTTCAGCGCCGAGGCGACCGATTGGTGGCGCACCAACCTGTCCGATCCGGAGGCGGCCCATCATCATTTCGAGACCCTGAGCCACAGTCTGCTCGGCGCACAGGCGCGGTTGCTCGGTTTCGGCCTGGTCCATCGCGCGGTGGTGTTCGGCTTCACCCTGATCGCCTTGTTCTTCCTGATCCGCGACCGCGATGCGCTGAGCGCGCAGTTCCGCATCGCCAGCGCGAAGCTGCTCGGTCCGCAGGGCGAACGGATGGGACAGCAGGCGCTGGCCTCGGTGCGCGGAACGATCGACGGACTGGTGCTGGTCGGGTTCGGCTTCGGCGTGGTCATGACCATCGTCTATTTCTTCCTGGGCGTGCCGCACCCGATCCTGCTCGGTGCGGTCACCGCGATCGCGGCGATGATCCCGTTCGGGGCGCCGGTCGCCTTCGGCATCGCCGCCCTGCTGCTGCTCGGTCAGGGATCGCCCGGCGCCGCGATCGCCGTGGTGGCGATCGGTTTCGCTGCCGAGTTTATCGCCGGCCATTTCGTCCGACCCGCCTTGATCGGCAGCACGACACGCCTGCCGTTCTTCTGGGCGTTGGTCGGCATCCTGGGCGGCGTCGAGACCTTGGGGTTGCTCGGCCTGTTCGTCGGACCAGCGACGATGGCGGTGCTGGTCATGCTGTGGCGCGAGCTCGTCGAGGACGATCCGACGCCCGTTGCCTGACGTCTATACCTGACCGCCAGCGTTACGATTGCCCCGAACCGATCGGAACCCTAGATGGGCGGCAAGTGCCCGCCTTCCAGGAGTTCCGTATGACCTATTCCGCCAAACTCGGCCTCTATATCGACGGCGAGTGGCTGACCGGGGACGGCCGCGACACGCATTCTGTGCTCAACCCCGCGACCGGCACGGGCCAGGCGGACTTGCCGCTGGCCACCACTGCCGATCTCGACCGGGCGCTCGCCGCCGCGCAAAAGGGGTTCGAGGCGTGGCGTGCGGTCACCCCCGAGCAGCGCGCTGCCGTGCTCAACAAGACCGCCGCCCTGGTCCGCGAACGTGCCGATGCGATCGCGCGCATCGCGACGATGGAGGAAGGCAAGCCGGTCGCCGAGGCCAAGGGCGAAGTCATGGCCGCCGCCGCGATGCTCGAATTCCATGCCGGCGAAGCGGTGCGCGTCTATGGCCGCGTGCTGATGCGCGCGCCGGGCATGCGCTCGATGGTGCTGCATCACCCGGTCGGCCCGGTCGCCGCGTTTTGCGCGTGGAACTTCCCCGCCTTGAACGTCGTGCGCAAGATCGCGCCGGCGGTGGCCGCGGGCTGCTCGATCATCCTCAAGCCGAGCGAGGAGACCCCGGGCTCGGCAGTCGAGATCATGCGCTGCTTCCAGGATGCCGGCCTGCCCGGCAATGTCGCGCAGATCGTGTTCGGCGTGCCCGACATGGTGTCGCGCCAGCTGCTCGCCTCGCCGGTCACGCGCAAGTTGAGCTTCACCGGCTCGGTGCCGGTCGGCAAGCATCTGATGAAGCTGGCGTCGGACAGCGTGATGCGGATGACGATGGAATTGGGCGGCCACGCGCCGGTGCTGGTGTTCGACGATTGCGATCTCGAAAAGACGCTCGACATCCTCGTCACGCACAAGTTCAGGAATGCCGGCCAGGTCTGCGTCGCCCCGACCCGCTTCCACGTCCAGGAAACGGTCTACGAGAAGTTCGTCCAAGGGTTCGCCGAGCGGGCCAAGAAGATGCAGATCGGCAGCGGCCTCGACGCCGCCAGCCAGATGGGCCCGCTCGCCAATCCGCGCCGCCCCGACACGATCGCGGCGCTGGTTGAGGACGCCCGCGCCAGCGGTGCGCGCGTGCTCGCTGGGGGCGAACGTGAGGCAAAGGATGGCGGCTTCTTCTTCCAGCCGACCGTGATCGCCGACATCCCGCTCGAAGCGAAGGCAATGAATGACGAGCCGTTCGGTCCGCTCGCGCTGATCCGCCCGTTCGATACCGTCGAGGACGCCATCGCCGAAGCCAATCGCCTGCCGTTCGGGCTCGCCGCTTATTGCTTCACCGAAAGCGGCCGCCGGCAGAATCTGCTCGCCGAGACGGTCGAGGCCGGGATGCTGGCGATCAACCAGGTCCGGATGACCTGGCCCGACGCGCCGTTCGGCGGCATGAAGGAATCGGGCTTCGGCTCGGAAGACGGACCGGAGGGGATCATGGCGCACCTGACCACCAAGGCGGTGCACATCGCATAATTCTGTTTTCCGATATTTCTTCCCCGGCGAAGGCCGGGGCCCAGTTTCGCGACGATGGTTGGGCGTCGTGCCGCCGTCGACTTGGTCGCGACTGGGCCCCGGCCTTCGCCGGGGAGGGATAAACTGCTAGGCGCGGCGGCAAGAATAACGATCCGGGGAGTATCATGACTGCAACTAACGAAGCCGGATCACGTACGGCCGCCCGGATCCTGGTCGACCAGCTGATCGCGCAGGGCGTCGACCGCGCGACCTGCGTGCCGGGCGAAAGCTATCTGTCGGTGCTGGACGCGCTGATCGACAGCGGGATCGACCTGCTCACGTGCCGCGCCGAGGGCGGCGCCGCGATGATGGCCGAAGCCTATGGCAAGCTGACCGGCCGCCCCGGTATCTGCTTCGTGACGCGCGGGCCCGGCGCAACGAACGCATCCCCCGGCCTGCACATCGCGATGCAGGATTCGACGCCGATGATCCTGTTCGTCGGCCAGATCGAGCGTGGCATGCGCGATCGCGAAGCGTTCCAGGAGCTCGACTATCGCGCCACGTTCGGCGCGCTGGCGAAATGGGTCGTCGAGATCGACGACGCCAAGCGCATCCCCGAGATCATCGCCCGTGCCTTCCGTATCACGATGCAGGGCCGGCCCGGTCCGGTGGTGATCGCGCTGCCCGAGGACATGCTCGATGACGTCGCCGACGTTGCCGACGCGCCGCGCGTCGACCCGGTAGAAACCGCGCCTGCGCCTGCCGACATCGACCGGCTCGGCGAATTGCTTGCGACCGCCAAAAACCCTGTCGCGATCGTCGGCGGCTCGCGCTGGACGCCAGAGGCGCGTGACGCGATGGTCGACTTCGCGCACCGCTTCGATTTGCCCGTCGCCGCGCAATTCCGTCGTGCGCCGCTCTTCCCCGCGACCGACGAGCATTTCATCGGCGATCTCGGTCTCGCGCCGAATCCCAAGCTGATCGAGCGCGTGAAGGCCGCCGACCTGGTCCTGCTGATCGGCGGACGGATGTCCGAAATCGCCTCGCAATCCTATACGTTGCTCGGCATCCCTGCCTCGGGGCAGAAGCTCGTCCACGTCCATCCCGATCCGCTCGAGCTCGGCCGCGTCTACCAGCCGGTGCTCGCGATCAACGCTACCCCGCCGGCGTTCTTCGCCGCGCTCGACGGTATCGAGGCGAGCCCGACCTGGTCCGCCAATCGCGAAGCAGCGCGCGCCGATTATCTGGCCTGGTCGGACACGCCGCCGCCGGTGCCGGGCGATTTCCAATACGGCGACGTGATGGCTTGGCTGCGCGACCGGCTGCCGCCCGATGCGACGATCTGCAACGGCGCGGGCAATTTCGCGAGCTGGATCCACCGTTATTACCGCTTCCGCGATTTCGGCACCCAGCTGGCGCCGACGAGCGGATCGATGGGCTATGGTCTGCCCGCCGGCGTGATGGCCAAGCGCCAGAAACCCGGCAGCATCGCGCTGACCATCGCCGGCGACGGCGACTTCCTGATGAACGGCCAGGAATTCGCGACGGCGGTCCATCACGACATTCCGCTCATCGTCGTGCTGATCGACAATGGCATTTACGGCACGATCCGCATGCATCAGGAGCGGACGTTCCCCGGCCGGATTTCGGCGACCAACCTGACCAATCCCGACTTCGCCGCGCTCGCTCGCGCTTATGGCGGCCATGGCGAGACAGTGACGACGACCGCGGAATTCGCGCCGGCCTTCGAACGCGCCCTCGCCAGCGGCAAGCCGGCCATCCTGCATTGCCATCTCGACAGCCAGGCGATCACCCCGACCGCGACTCTGGATGGGTTAAGGGCGGCGGCGGAGAAGAAAGGCTAGCGGCGGTCGGTTCGTTGCGGCGTCACGCGGGTGCGTGACACACCGCTTCGACATTGAGGCCGTCGGGATCGATGACGAACGCGGCATAATAGTTCGGATGATAATGCGGACGAAGACCGGGCGCGCCATTGTCCTTGCCGCCGGCGCCCAGCGCCGCGGCGTAAAAGGCGTCGACCTGCGATCGCGAAGCCGCTGAAAAAGCGACATGGATGCCGGTACCGCGAGGACCGTCATCGCCGAGCCAAAAGAACGGCTTGCCATCCTTGCCATAGCCGATGCCGTGATAGCCGCCGCTCTCTTCCGACAGCACTTCCATGATCACGCCGAAATCGAGGGGCGCCAAGGCCGCGTCGTAAAAGCGCCTGGACGCTTCGAAATTGCTCGCTCCGATGCCGATATGGTCGATCATCTTGCCCTCCTCGCCGGGATCGGGCCACCGAACGCGCGGCCCGTCGCGCGCCCCCTTCATGAGCGAGGCGGCGCACCCTTGGCTGTTCGTATTTCACCGGACCTCGATCGGCTCGTCAGGCGAATTGCCGGCTGTACCGCGCTCGGCAAAAAGGCGGGCGTTGGGCGCATCGTTGAATGTCAGAACAGGGACCGCGTTAGCGTCAGTCGCTAGGCCGTCGTTGCGAAGGTTGGAGCGGGTAACGGGAATCGAACCCGTGTATTCAGCTTGGAAGGCTGCTGCACTACCATTGTGCTATACCCGCATCCGGTCGGCGCGGCGCACCGGTTAGCGCGACGATCGGCAAGGCGCAAGGGTCAGGCGCCTTGGGTCGCCTCAGCCGTTCATACTTAACGGATCGTTCACCAAACCCTCGCACTAAGCGGTATGGACCATAAGGGACGCTCTGCCTTTGCCACCGGGGTGGCGCTTCGCGCCCGCGATAATCTCGGGACCACCGGGCACGGGATCCGTCCTGCCACGCTGGCGGGTGCGCTGGTATCGTTCCTGGTGTTCAACCAGGTCCTGCTCTGGCATTTCCTCGGCCTCGTACCGCCGATAATCGTCATGTCGGCGCTGGTCGCCTTGCCCGTCGCGTTCTGGCCGTTGAGGCGTCACATCGCCGTGACGAGCGCGAAATTGCCGTGGCAGCTCCTGGGCATTTGCTTCGCCGTTTCGCTGGTCGTCTATATCCTGGGCGGCGAAGGGCGGCTGTTCTACGCCAATATGGATTGGCAGGTGCGTGGCGCGGTGCTGCGCGATCTCGTCAACTATCCCTGGCCCGTCGTTTATGACGGAGCCGATCCGAAGATCCTGCGCCTGCCGTTGGGCATGTATTTGATCCCGGCCTGGATCGGCAAACATTATGGCTTCCCGGCTGCCGAAGTCGCGGAGTTGCTGCAAAACAGCCTGCTGCTGACGGCAGTGCTGGCGCTCGGTTCTACCCTGTTCACCGGCACGCGCGCGCGCCTCATCGCGCTGGGCGTGTTCCTTGGTTTCAGCGGCATGGACGTTATCGGCGCGCTGCTCACCGGCTACCCGATCTACAGCCATATCGAGCAATGGAATGTCTACCAATTCTCGTCCCACATAACCCAGGCATTCTGGGTGCCGCAGCATGCTTTGGCGGGTTGGATCGGGGCTTTGTGCTATCTGCTCTGGCGCGACGACAAGGCGCCGCCGGCTCTGCTGTTCTGTGTCGTGCCTCTGTCGGCGCTGATGTCGCCACTTGCCTTCATGGGCCTGCTGCCATTTGCCGCGCATGCTGGGGTCAGCGTGCTCGCGCGGCATGAATTGCGTATCCGGGACCTCGCGCTGCCGGTGCTGGCTGTGCTGATCGCTCTGCCGTCGCTGATTTACCTTACGTCCGCCGCCGACACGGTTGGCGGGCGTTTCGAGGCGCCCCAGATTCTCCAATATCTTTCTATCGAGCTTCTCGAGATCGTGCCCTTCCTCGTCGGGCTCAAACTCGCGACGAAAACCGATCGATTTGGCCGAACGACGTTCGCGATCGTCGCGATCATCCTGTTGCTCGCGCCGCTCGGGAAGGTAGGTGGAGGGATCGACTTCGTGATGCGCGTTTCGATACCCGCATTGGCCATTCTTTCCGTGCTGATCGCCGACCTGTTCAGCACGCCGCCTGACGCCTCCGGGCGACGTGGCCGCCGGATCGTGCTTGGTGCTTTCCTGATTGGCCTGGCAACGCCTGCTACGGAGATTGGCCGCGCGGTCTTCTTTCCTCGGTCGCCTGCGCCTCTTTGCAGCTATCTGGGCGTCGTACCTGGCGGTGCTACCGATTATGTAGCGCCCCTCTCACGGATACCGGCCTGGATCAGGCCCAATGAGCCGGTAATGGTTCGGCCTCGCGATCCCCAGCAATGCTGGGACGGACCCTGGCCAAAACCGGTCACATAAGGCCGTAGAAGAGCTCGCTTTTCAAATGATGTGTGCGCCTTAGCGGCGGGCGCACCGGACATCCTTCACGGCTTGCTTACCATTTCGCGCGTATCTCCACGCGCATGTATCACGACCCAGCATTGGGCACGGCCGCCAAGGCCGATCCGCGCCCCAAGTCCGCCGTGTCGACCGGGACCGGCCTAGCCGGGCTGGCCGGGCTGTTCACCTGGATAGCGATCGCGCGCTGGTTCGGGATGGACGGTCCCTATGCCGCGCTGGCCAACGTCGCCGCGACCGCGCTGCCGATGGTGCTGTGGTCGGTGTTCGTCGACAAGGTCTACCGCAATCCCTCGACCGGGATCGACTGGGCCAATCCAAAACCGTGGCGCGACACGCTCGACATCTCGATCACCAAGCTGGCCGGACTATGGCTGACCTGGGCCGGCATCGCCTGCCTTTACGCCGTCGGGCGCTTCTATTGGGAAGGCAATTTCCAGTTCTCGATGTGGTGCTTCATGTGGGCGGCGCCCGCGCTGTTCGTCCTCTCGATCCCTTACACGTTGTGGCTCGACCGCCGCATGGTCGAGCCCAAAGACGGATGCTGGGCCTTGGGCGCCTGGATGATGGGCCTCAAGGAACCGATCGATCAGGAAGCGATCTGGAATCACCTCAAGAGCTGGGGCGTGAAGATGTTCTTCACCGCCTTCATGCTGGCGATCGTGCCGCCGGGGTTCGGCGATTTCGTCCGCGGCGATTTCAGCCGGGTGCTCGCCAGCCCGGTGGCGCTGGCCAATTGGCTGATCACCTTCATGTTCCTGGTCGACGTCGCCTTCGCCACTGCGGGCTATCTGCTCGCGCTGCGCCCGCTCGATTCGCACATCCGTACCGCCAATCCGTACGCCGCGGGCTGGATGGCGGCGCTGATCTGCTACCCGCCCTTCGTGCTGATGGGCGATAACGGCCCGCTCGATTATCATCCGGGGACCTATGGCGAAGCCGGCTGGTCGACCTGGTGCGCGAATTACCCGGTCTTGTTGATCGCGATCGGCACCACGCTGGTGCTACTCACCGCAATCTATGCCTGGGCGACGGTCACGTTCGGCATCCGTTTCTCCAACCTCACCAATCGCGGCATCCTGACGAACGGGCCCTATGCCTTTTCGCGCCACCCGGCTTATCTATCCAAGAACCTGTTCTGGCTGATCGCCACTGTGCCGTTCCTGACCACCGGCAGCTGGCTCGATGCGGTGCGCTCGACTGCGATCATGGCGATCGTCGCCGGCATCTATTATTGGCGCGCGCGGACCGAGGAGCGTCATCTGCGCGCCGACCCGGCCTATGAGGAATATTATCAGTGGATGGAGCGCAACGGCCTGGTGCCGCGCTTTTTCCGCTGGCTGACCGGCAAGACGGTGTCCGGTGCGGCCGAAGCCGCTATCCCTGAGAAAGCATGAAGCCGATCAGGCCGATCACGAACACGCCATTGGCCTGCCACAGCCGCATCCAATAGGGGCCACGGGGACAGAGCCGGGAATAGTCGGACCAGGTCAATACCGCGGGCCGCCAGGAGGCAAGCCGCCTGCCCTCGATCGCACCGACGACCTTGGCCATCCGGCCGGTATAGAGCAGCGAGCTGAACAAGCCCGCCACTGCGATTGCACCAAAAACCATCGCAGCGACCAGCCGCGATGGGGCCATCAGAAGCTCATCTCGTCATAGATTTTGGAGATATCGCCGTTCCACTCGCCGTTGTAGCGGTCGAGCAGGACCTGCGCCGGTACCTTGCCCGATCGCACCACTTCGCGCAGCGGATCGAGGAAGCCGGTTTCGTTGGTCCCGCCGGCATCGGTCCGCGCGCGCGCAGTCAGTCCGGCATGGGCGATGTCGAGCACCTGGCCTGCAATGTCGCGCAGCTTGCCGCCGCCGGGCAGCGGCGCGTCGAGCGCCAGCGCCGGCACTGCATTCCGTAACTCCTCGCGCTCGGCCATGGTCCAATGCCGGACCAGGTCCCATGCCGCATCGAGCGCGCCTTGATCGTAGAGCAGTCCGACCCAGAATGCCGGCAAGGCGCAGATCCGTCCCCACGGACCGCCATCGGCGCCGCGCATTTCGAGGAAAGTCTTGAGCCGCACTTCGGGGAAGGCGGTCGAGAGATGATCCGACCAATCCTCGATCGTGGGCTTCTCGCCCGGCAGGATATCGAGCTTGCCGTCGAGAAAGTCGCGGAAGCTGAGGCCGGCGGCGTCGAGATATTGGCCGTCGCGATAGACGAAGTACATCGGCACATCGAGCGCGTAATCGGCATAGCGCTCATAGCCGAACCCGTCCTCGAACACGAACGGCAGCATGCCGGTGCGCGCGGGATCGGTGTCCGACCAGATATGGCTGCGGAACGACAGCATTCCGTTGGGCTTGCCCTCGGTGAACGGCGAATTGGCGAACAGAGCGGTCGCCAGCGGCTGCAGCGCGAGCCCGACGCGGAACTTCTTCACCATGTCGGCTTCGGACGCATAGTCCAGGTTGACCTGGATCGTGCAGGTCCGGAGCATCATGTCGAGCCCCAGGCTGCCGACCCGCGGCATGTGTCGCAGCATGATCGCGTAGCGGCCCTTGGGCATGATCGGCAGGTCCTGGCGCGCCTTATCCGGCCACATGCCCATGCCGAGGAAACCGATCCCCAACCGGTCGCCGATCGTCTTGACCTGTTGCAAATGACGGCCGGTTTCGGCGCAGGTCTCATGCAGATTTTCGAGCGGCGCGCCCGACAATTCAAACTGCCCCGCGGGTTCAAGGCTGACCGAGCCATCGGCGCCGGTCAGCGCGATGATCTTGCCGTTCTCCTCGACCGGGCGCCAGCCAAACTCGGTCAGCCCGTTGAGCAGGTCGCGGATACCGCCGGGCTCGTCCCAGGACGGTGCGCGATGATCGGCGGTGCGATAAACGAATTTCTCATGCTCGGTGCCGATCCGCCAGCGCTCGGCCGGCTTCTCTCCCCCTGCGAAAAAATCGATCAGCTGCTGGCGGTCTTCGATGACCGCTGCGTTTGTGTCCGTAACGGTCTTCGTCGTCATGGCGCGCATGTAGCTACGCAAAAGGCCGCGCGCTAGTCTCCCCCTCCCCGTGGGGGAGAGGGGGTGAAGTCACCAATCTCCCGCTGCGCTCATCCAGATCGCCACCGCCGCCGCCGCCGCGGTTTCCGCGCGGAGGATACGCGGCCCTAGCCCGATTCCGACAGCCTGGGGCAGCGCGCGGATCGCCTCGCGTTCGGCGTCGTCGAATCCGCCTTCCGGTCCGATCAGGATCGCCGCCGGTCCTCGATGCGCCGTCATGGCCGCGGCCGCGGGGGCGCCGCCGGTCTCGTCGGCAAAGAACAACGCGCGGTCGGTCGGCCAGTCGCGCAGCAATGCCTCCAGCTTCACCGCTTCCGCCAATTCGGGCAGCGCCGTCCGGTCGCATTGTTCGGCCGCCTCGATCATGTGGCTGCGCAGGCGGTCGAGGTTGAGCCGGTCGATCACCGTACGGCGAGTCAGTACCGGCACCAGCCGCGCTACGCCCAGCTCGCACGCTTTCTCGGCGACCCAGTCGATGCGGCCCTTCTTGATCGGCGCCGCGCACAGCCACAGTTCGGGCACGGGCTCGCGCTCGCGCAGATGCGCCGAGATAGTCAGATTCAGGTCGCGCTTGCCGACCTCGCTGGCGATACCTAGCCATTCGCCGGTGACGTCATCGAACAATTTGACGGGATCGCCCGCTTTCAGCCGCAGCACCGACAACAGATAATGCGCCTGCCCGCCCTCCACGCGCACATCCATGCCTTCGGCAAGTGGGGTCTCGACGAACAAGCGCGGTGTGGACCGCGGGGGCCAAGCGGGAGTTGCTGCCATGCCCCGCGACTTAGCGAGTTCGATCCAGGCGGGCCAGCGCAGGACTTAAATCTCCCCTCCCGCAAGCGGGAGGGGTCGGGGGAGGGTCTGTTATATTGAAGAGCGCCGCCTCCGGAACACGCCCTCCCCTAACCCCTCCCGCCCGCGGGAGGGGGACGACCGATCACGGCCGCGGCTTGCGCCGCATCATTCGCCAGCCGACCAGCAATGCCGCGATTCCGAACGCGCCGCCGATCAGCGCCAGCCCCGCCGCCTGGGCGATGCCCCAGAACAGAGTCTCTGCGAAACGGGCAATGGCGACGGAGAGGTGGACCATGAACTGGCCCCTAACACGCGAACCCGCCTAGCGTATCCGTTTCCAATGCCGTGTCTGGCAGCCAAAGCCGAACAAGGCGCAGCCGCTGGCGGTAATGCTGTCGGGATCGGTCAGTTCGATCCGCCCGGAAATCGTCTGCCCGAGCGCGGGAACGTACACCTTGCCCTTCCACTCGTTCGCGCCGGTCTGGCGGAATTCGCGGAATACTTGCGTGCCGATCAAGGTCCGGCCGCGCGAGGCGATATCGGCCTTGGTCTTGTCGTCGGCCCAGATGACCGTGCCGCACATCGCGTCGCCACAGCGTCCGGCGCGGACGTGCATCGTGTTGTTCATGTTGGTCCAGGTGCCCGCCCAGGCCGCGCCGGCCCGTGCCGGATCGGGTTCAGGGCCGGCCTGTGCAGACGCCGCAACGACGGTCAGCGTCAGCGCGGCGCAGGCCAGAAGTCGGGGCATGATCGTCGACATCGCAAACTCCAAAAAACGCACTCCCCCGCCCCTTCGACCTAGAAATAGAAATTGTCCGTCGTGGGGCAAGGCGTGGCGCTGGTGCGGCAATTCGCACGCGGCTAGTGAATGAGTGATGACTGCCCAACCCGAATCCGAGATCGTCCCCGACACACAATATCGCGGGTTGGTCGGGCGATTGCCGCCCTATCCGCGCGCTCTGGCGCTGCTGGCGCGATTCGATCGGCCGATCGGTTGGCAATTGCTGTTCTGGCCGGGCGCCTGGGCGATCGCACTGGCGCATGGCGCGATCGATCGCTGGGATCTGATCCTGTGGATCGCGCTCGGCGCCATCGCGATGCGGGGTGCCGGCTGCGTCTATAACGACATCGTCGACCGCGACCTCGATCGCCAGGTCGAACGCACGCGGAGCCGCCCGCTCGCCTCGGGCGCGGTGTCGCTGAAGGCGGCGTGGATCTGGCTGGTGTTCCTGTGCCTGATCGGGCTGGTCGTATTGCTCCAGCTCCACCGTTATGCCGCGATCGTGGCGTTGATCAGCCTGGCCCCCGTGGCGGCCTATCCGTTCATGAAGCGGATCACCTGGTGGCCCCAGGCCTGGCTGGGCATCGTCTTTTCCTGGGCGGCATTGGTCGGGTGGAGCGAGATCGCCGGGTCGCTGATGATGCCCGGGCCACTGCTCTATCTGGGGTCGATCTTCTGGGTGATCGGCTATGACACGATCTACGCGCTTCAGGATATCGAGGACGACACGCTCGTCGGCGTCCGCTCCTCGGCGCGGGCCTTGGGCAGCCGCGTCAGATCGGGCGTAGGGACCTTCTACGCGCTCGCGGTCGCTTGCTGGGCACTGGCCTTGTGGGAATTGCGGCCCGACCCGCTCGTGCTCATCGCGCTCGCCCCGGCCGCGCTGCACTTCGCCTGGCAGGTCGCGACGCTCGACCCTGCGGACGGCACCAACGCGCTCCGTCGTTTCCGCTCGAACCGCTTTGCCGGGTTGTTGGTATTCCTGGCCTGTTTCGTCGTCGGGCAGACGAGTTTTTGAGGAATCCCGATGGTCGCGCGGCGCATCGTTCTGATCTCGGGAGCCCCCGGCTCCGGCAAAACCAGCCTAGCGATCCCCCTTGCTCTCCGTCTCGGCTACCCGCTCTTTTCCAAGGACATCATCAAGGAAACGCTGGTCGATGTGCTCGGCGATGCCGATGGCGATCTCGATGCCTCGCGCCGGATCGGGGGCGCCTCTATGGAATTGCTGTGGTCGCTGGCGAGACATACGCAGAATGCGGTGCTCGAAGCCAATTTCCGGCCCTACAGCGACTACGAACGCCACAAACTGGCGTCGCTCGACGCGGCAATCGTCGAAGTCCATTGCGATTGCGGACAGGAGGAAACCGCGCGCCGATTCAGGGAGCGGGCGGCAGCCCAGGATCGTCATGCCGCCCATCCCCTCAAGGAGCTGCCGCCGGATCTGCTTGCCGAATACGACCGTCCGGTAGGTATCGGTCCCGTGATCCGCGCGGATACGCGCGCGCCGGTCGACGTAGCGGCGTTGGCCGCAGCCATCGAACGGTCATGGTATTGAATGCCCGCCTTTGACCAGAGCGCCCGCACTTCCTAAGTGCCCGTCATGCTGACTCCCGATGCCGCGCGCGACCGCGCTTTCGATATCGTCTCTCGCGCGCGCAAAGCCGGCGCCGATGCCGCCGACGCCGTGCTCGGTGCTTCGGCCAGCATCGAAGTGTCGGTGCGTCTCGGCGCGCTCGAGGATGTCGGCCGTTCCGAAGAAGAGCAATTGGGCCTGCGCGTCTTCGTCGGGCAGCGTTCGGCGTCGGTGTCGACCTCCGATCTGTCGTCCGAGGCGATGGACGCATTGGTCGAGCGCGCGGTCGCGATGGCGCGCGAGGCGCCCGAGGACCAATGGGCGGGGCTCGCGCCCGAAGATCGGCTGATGACCGGACCGATCCCCGATCTCGACCTGCAGGATGCGGACGATCCGGCGCCGGCGACGCTCAAGCAGACCGCGCTCGCCGCGGAGGACGCCGCCCGCGCGGTGCCCGGCGTCACCAACAGCGAAGGCGGCGGCGCATCGGCCTCACGCGTCGCCTGGGCGCTTGCCACCAGCCACGGTTTCGCCGGCGCCTATGCCACGACCAGCCATTCGGTATCGGCCAGCGTGCTGGCCGGCAACGGCGGCGCGATGCAGCGCGATTACGGCCATCGCTCGGCAAGGCACCGCGCGCACCTCCCCTCGCCCGAGACGATCGGGCGCGAGGCCGGCGAGCGCGCGGTCGCCCGGCTCAATCCCGGCAAGGTCGCGAGCGGCCCGATGCCGGTGCTGTTCGATCCGCGCGTCGGCGCCTCGCTGATCGGTCACCTGACCGGTGCCATTTCGGGCGCGGCAATCGCGCGCGGCACCAGCTTCCTGCTCGGCAAATTGGGCGAGCAGATTTTCGCGAGCGGGATCGAGATCGTCGACGATCCGCTCCGCCCGCACGGCCTGCGTTCGCGACCATTCGACGGCGAAGGGCTGGCGGTATCGGCGACTAGCTTGATCCGCGACGGAATCCTCACGACCTGGCTGCTCGATTCGGCGTCGGCCCGCCAACTCGGGCTCGAGCCCACCGGCCATGCCGCCCGCGGGGGGGCCGGGGCGCCGGGAGTCAGCACCACCAACACCTATCTCGCCCCGGGCAAGATCAGCCGCGTCGACCTGATCGCGGGGGTGAAACGCGGCGTCTATGTCACCGAGCTGATCGGTCAGGGCGTCAATGGCGTCACCGGCGATTACAGCCGCGGCGCGGCGGGTTTCCTGATCGAGGAAGGCGTGCTCACCACGCCGGTCGACGAATTCACCATTGCCGGCAATCTGAAGGACATGTTCCTCCAGCTGACCGCCGCCGACGACCTCGAATTCCGTTACGCGACCAACGTCCCCACCTTGCGCATCGATGGCATGACGGTAGCGGGTGGCTGAGCTGATCGACGACATCGCCGAGGTCGCGGCGGAGGCGAGCGCCTATGCGCTGGCGCGTTGGCGGACCGATTTCGCGCGCTGGGAAAAGGCGCCCGGCAACCCGGTCTGCCAGGTCGATATCGACGTCAACAATCTACTCCGCGAGCGGCTGACCGAGATCGCCCCCGATGCCGGCTGGCTGTCGGAGGAAACGGTCGACGACGCGGTGCGCCTCAACCACCGCCGCTGCTGGGTGGTCGATCCGATCGACGGCACCCGCGACTATATCCGCGGCCGCGACGGCTGGGCAGTATCGATCGCATTGGTTGACGGCGAACAGCCCGTGGCGGCGGTACTCGATGCCCCGGCGCTGGCCGAGGTCTGGCGCGCCGAGGCGGGCAAGGGAGCGACGCTCAACGGCGAGCCGATCGCGCATAGCGGGCGAGCGGTCTTCATCGGCGCGCGCACGCCCACCGACACGCTACCCAGCGTCGACGCCGATCTGGTCGCGGTCACCAAACCCAATTCGATCGCGTTGCGCATCGCGATGGTCGCATCGGGTCAGGCCGATCTGCTCGCGACGATCCGCTGGGGCAACGAATGGGACATCGCCGCCGCCGTCCTCGTCGCGCGCGAAGCGGGATGCGCGGTCAGCGATGCGGTCGGGCGCAAGCTGCGGTTCAATACGCCGCGCGCCGAGGCGTTCGGCGTGCTCGCGACCGCTCCGGGCATTCACCTCGCGGCGATCGCGCGGCTGCATGAGCGTGCGGTGGCAGGATTGGGCAAGCCGCGTTGAGATTTCCGCTACGCGCCTAGGGTTTATGTCAGCAAAGCTGAAGCGACCCTAGCCTTTACGCTTCCCCGGCGAAGGCCGGGGCCCAGTATCGACGTCGTTGAGATGGCATCCCGCCGTCGAAGATTCCTGGCAACTGGGCCCCGGCCTTCGCCGGGGAAGCGCTTCAGTTATCGCCGCGTCGCGGCCACGGCCACGGCCAGACTTCAGCCTTCGAGCTGGCGGATCAGGCTGCGCACCGCGCCGTCGATCTCGTTATCGCTGCCGCGCAATTCCTCGATGCGGCGCACCGCATGGATCACTGTCGAATGATCGCGACCGCCGAACTTGCGGCCGATCTCCGGCAGCGAACGCGTGGTCAGGCGCTTGGCGAGATACATCGCGATCTGGCGCGGGCGGGCGACCACAACGGCGCGGCGCGCCGAGACCAGGTCGACCGGCTTGAGGTCGTAATGCGCCGACACCGCACGCTGGATCTCATCGATCGTGATTCGCTTGGTACCGCCGCGCAACACGTCGCCGAGCGTCGCCTGGGCGAACTCCAGGTTGATCTCCTCGCCAGTCAGCTGGGCATAGGCGACCAGCCGATTGAGCGCGCCTTCGATCTCGCGCAGGCTGCCGGTGACCTTGTGCGCGAGCAGTTCGAGCACGTCTTCGGGCACCTTTACCTCAGGCAGTTCGCCGAGACGATGATCGAGCAACGCGCGGCGCAGGGTCGCGTCGGGCGTCTTGATGTCGGCGACCAAGCCCATCGCCAGCCGCGAGACGATCCGCGCCTCGACATCGTCGAGCCCCTGCGGATGGCGGTCGGCGGTGATCACCAGGCGCTTGCCGGCGGCGGTCAGCTCGTTGATCGTGTGGAAGAATTCGTCCTGGGTCGGCTTCTTGCCCGAGATAAAGTGCAGATCGTCGATCATCAGCAGATCGGCACCGCGCAGCCGGGTCTTGAAGGCATGCGTATCGTTGGCGCGAATCGCCGCGACGAATTCGAACATGAACCGCTCGGCCGACATCAGGAACACGCGCGCGTCGGGAACCGCCGCGAGATAGGCATGGCCGATCGCGTGCATCAGATGAGTCTTGCCGAGACCGGTGCCGGAATGGAGGAACAACGGGCTGAACCGCGGCACGCCCGGTTCGGCCAAAGCCTTAGCAGCGTTGAACGCGACGCGATTCGACGGATCGACGACGAAGCGCTCGAACGTCAGGCGCGGGTCGAGCGTGGGACGCTCGGCGGCTTCGACGGGAGCGGCAGGCGCCTCCGCCGGCTGGTCGCTAGCGATGCGCAACACCGCCGGCGCGGATGCCTGACGCACTTCGATCGACACGGTGCGAATCGCGGGAATCGCGGCGCGAAATTCCTGCACCAACCGATCCTGATAATGGTTGCGGACCCAATTGGCGGTGAACGCCGACGGCAGGGTCAGGCGTACGGTCGTCTCATCGTCGCTGTCGTCGAGCTCGATCGGCTTGAGCCATTGCTCGAACAGACGGGCACCAGCAGATTCCCTCAGGTTCTTGCGGATTCGCGCCCAGGCATTGAGAACTTCCCCGGGCACAACACCGTCCTTTGCCAACGAAACCGCCACCCGCAACAACCCCTTCTCCACCAGCCAACGCCCCCGCGACCGGCCCTTTTTTCAGACAGACGACTCCCCCAGCCGGAAACGCATCCGCCTGACCGCGAGAACTGCTATGATTCGGCGAGCACCTGACCGGCGCTGCGAAGGCTGATTATGAAGCTCGAACGCCCCTGATCAAGCCCGACGATGACAGAAATATTAAAATAAAAACGTTGACTCGCCCTGACCCGCAGAAATCCGGGATTCTCTAAATAACCCACTGAATCCGGGTAAATTTTACGTTACGTTTCTGTGAAACATTTGCGAATCGCTAGGTTTTCCCATGATTAGCGGATTCGTTCGAATGTTGGGTATGGAGATCGCTGCAAAGCAGCATGGCGGGAGCGCCCGACAGCAAAAAGCCCGCCGGTGAATTTCACACCGGCGGGCGCCATCCCCGCTACCAAATCGGGTAATTTCAGAGCGAAGCGAGTCGCTTGGTCAGGCGCGAGAATTTGCGGCTCGCGGTGTTCTTGTGAAGCACGCCCTTGGCGACGCCACGCTGCAGCTCAGGCTGCACGGCGGCCAGCGCAACGGTGGCGGCTTCCTTGTCGCCAGCGGCCAAAGCCGATTCGACCTTCTTGACGAACGTACGGATACGGCCGACGCGGTTGCCGTTGATTTCCGCGCGACGCTCGTTGCGACGGATACGCTTCTTCGCTTGCGGCGTGTTCGCCATGAAAGTCCTCTGAATTTCGCAAAAACGGGACGGACACGACATAGAGCCGCGCCCGGAAGCGGTGGCCCTTAGCGAGCGATGGGGATCCGGTCAACCGCGTTGCGCGGGATTGGGTTTACGCCGAGGCGCGGGGAAAGAAAGATTTCGCGCAGAGGCGCAGAGAGCGCTGAGAAGCGATGTCCGGCTGCGCGAGCAGCCCTTCATCCTTGAAACTGAAATAAGGAGCGCTGTCGCGCACGACCTCTCCGCGCCTCTGCGCCTCTGCGCCTCTGCGCCTCTGCGCCTCTGCGCGAAACTAAGTCTGACAGGAAGGACACCAGAAGGTCGATCGGCCGCCCTCGACATAGCGGTTCACCACGCCGCCGCAGCCGCACGGCTCGCCCTCGCGGCCATAGACGGCGAATTGCTTGGAGAAATAGCCGAGCTCGCCGTCCGGCCGGGCGAAATCGCGCAGGCTCGATCCGCCCGCCGCGATCGCCGAATCGAGCACCGCGTGGATTTCGCTCACCAGCCGCTCAAGTCGCGCGAGGCTGATCCGTCCCGCTTCGCGCTTCGGCGAGATGCGCGCGGCATAGAGCGCCTCGCACACATAGATGTTGCCCAGACCCGCCACGATCCGCTGGTCTAGCAGCATCTGCTTGATCGACGCGAACCGGGTCTTGAGCGCACCCTTGAGATAAGGCGCGGTGAAGTCCGGGCCGAGCGGCTCCGGACCCAACGCCCTGAACGCGGGGAAGTCCGCAAGGCCTTCGGTCGGCACCAGATCGACCGATCCGAATCGCCGCGGGTCGTTGAGCACGACGCGGCGTCCTTCCTGGGTATCGATCACGAGATGATCGTGCGACAGCAATTCGTGCGGGTCGACTCGCCAGCGCCCCGACATGCCGAGATGGAAGATCATCGTGTCGCCGCGATCGGTCTCGATCAGCCCGTATTTGGCGCGCCGGCCGAGCCCGGTGACGATCGCTCCCGTCATCCGCTGCGCAAGATCGGGCGGGAACGGCCGCCTGAGGTCGCTGCGATGCGTGACGACGCGCGTCAGCCGCTGGCCCTTGAGGACGGGCTCGAGGCCGCGAACGGTCGTTTCGACTTCTGGAAGTTCAGGCACATTACCCAGCTAGGTTGGGTTTGCCCCCGCCACAAGCGCCCGCTAGAGCCGCGCGCATGACCGATACAGTCTCCTTCGGCTACGAAGATGTCAGCCCCGAGGAAAAGACCCGCCGTGTCGGCGGCGTCTTCGCCAGCGTCGCCAGCAAATATGACGTGATGAACGACGCCATGTCAGGCGGGCTGCATCGCGTGTGGAAGGACGTGTTTGTCCGCCGCGTGAAGCCTCGCGCCGGAGAGGCAATCCTCGACATGGCCGGCGGCACCGGCGACATCGCGTTCCGCATGGAAAAGTCCGGCGCCGCGATCACCGTCGCCGACATCAACCCGGCGATGCTCGAGGTCGGGATCGAGCGCGCCGCCAAGCGCGGCATCGACGGCCTGGTGTGGAGCGAGGCCAATGCCGAGACGCTGCAATGGCCCGATCGCTTCTTCGACGCTTACACGATCGCCTTCGGCATCCGGAACGTCACCGACATCCCCAAGGCGCTCCGCGAAGCCCATCGCGTGCTCAAGCGCGGCGGCCGCTTCTTCTGCCTGGAATTCTCGACCACCCTGTGGCCCGGTTTCGGCGATGTCTATGACGCTTATTCGCATCATGTCGTGCCCAAGGTCGGCCAGGCGATCGCTGGCGATGCTGAAAGCTATCGCTATCTGATCGAGTCGATCCGTCGCTTCCCCAACATGGAGCGGTTCAAGGAAATGATCGGCGAGGCCGGTTTCGTCCAGGCGAAGGTCGAACCGATGCTCGGCGGACTGGTCGCGATCCATAGCGGCTGGAAGATTTGATGGGCGGCGTCGAATCTCCCCTCCCGCTTGCGGGAGGGGTCGGGGGAGGGCGTGTCGCTCTTCTCGATGCGATCGGAAACATGCCCTCCCCTAGCCCCTCACGCGAGTGGGAGGGGAAGTAGGTGACCGCTCCGGCTATCCATCTCTGGCGCCTCCTCAAATGGGGCCGCATCCTCGCGCGCCACGGAGCGCTCAAGGGGATCGAGCGCGACCCCAACACGCCCCCGCGCGTCCGCCGGCTGGTCAGGATCGCGCGGTTCGGCGCGCGGGTACCGGAGGTTCCGCGCTATGCCGACGCCTTTCAGGCGATCGGTCCCGCCGCGATCAAGCTCGGCCAGACGCTGGCGACTCGCCCCGATCTGGTCGGCGAGGACGCCGCGCACGATTTGATGCGTCTGCAGGATGCGTTGCCGCCGCTTCCCTATCCGACGATCAAGGCCGCGATCGAGCGCGGCCTGGGCCGTCCGGTCGAGGAAGTGTTCGCCTCGATCGACGAAGTTCCCGTCGGCGCCGCCTCGATCGCCCAGGTCCATCGCGCGGTCACGCCGGATGGGCGCCAGGTCGCGGTCAAGGTGCTGCGGCCGGGTGTCGAGGATGATTTCGCGCGGGCGATCGACACCTATCAATGGGCAGCGGCCCAGGCCGAAGCACTGGGCGGCGAACTCGCGCGGTTGCGTCCGCGCCTGGTGATCGAGACGTTCAAGCGCTGGACCCTGCGCGAACTCGATTTGCGGCGCGAAGCGGCTTCCGCGTCCGAACTTGCCGAATCGATGCGCGCCGAGCCCGATTACCAAGTCCCGGTGATCGACTGGCAGCGCACCACCGGCAGCGTGCTGACGCTCGAATGGATCGACGGCATCAAGCTGACCAACCGCGAGGCGCTGATCGCCGCCGGGCACGATCCCAGCCGGCTCGCGTCGATCCTGGTCAACGCTTTCCTGCGCCAGGCGATCTCGGAAGGGTTCTTCCACGCCGACATGCATCAGGGGAATTTGTTCGCGACTCCCCAGGGGCATATCGCCGCGATCGATTTCGGCATCATGGGACGGATCGACCGGCGCGCGCGCGTCTGGCTGGCGGAAATCCTCTACGGACTGATCACCGGCAATTACCAGCGCGTCGCGGAGATTCATTTCGAGGCGGGATACGTCCCCCCGCATCACAATGTCGCCGAATTCGCGACTGCCTTACGCGCGGTCGGCGAGCCGATGCGCGGCCTGCCGGTCAAGGACATGTCGGTCGGCATGATGCTCGACGGATTGTTCCGCATCACCCGCGACTTCGACATGCAGACCCAGCCGCATCTGCTGCTGCTGCAAAAGACGATGGTGATGGTCGAAGGTGTCGCCACCAGCCTCGATCCCGAGATCAACATGTGGGACACGGCCGCGCCGTTCATCCGTGAATGGATCCGGACCGAGCTCGGGCCCGAGGCGGCGATCGGCGATCGTCTGATCACCGACATGCGCACCTTGCTGCGGTTGCCAGAACTGATCCGCAACATCGAGGCGCGCTTCCCCTCGCCCGGCGGCGCGCCGCCCGCCCCGCCGCTGCGCGAGATCGAGGTCGTGCGCCTGGGCGGCGGCTGGCGCTATGTCGCGGTCGCGGTGCTGAGCGCGGCGATCGCGGTCGCGGCGACGTGGTGGTTCCTCCACTGATGGCGCTGTGGCTGGCCGAACCCTCGCGCTTCGCCGGCCTGTCGAAAGGCAAGGCGCGGCTCGCGCTCGTCGGGCTGGTCCTGCTGCTCCTCGCGACGCTGAGCGCGCTCACCGTGCCCAGCCCGCCGGCGGTCAGCGGCGATGCGGCCAAGCGGAGCGACGACCAGGCCGATATCGTCCTCTACGAAGCGATCGTCGACGGCGTCCGTCATGGCGGCAATTATTACGAGGTAGCAGCGCAGGAGCTGCGGCGTGGCGACTATCCGCTGCGCCCCTTCGTCACGTTCCGCCTGCCGACGCTGGCGATGGTCCAGGCGCTGATGCCGCATTGGGCGGTGGTCGGCCTGCTCTTGGCGCTCGCCGCCGGCGTCATGGTGGCGTGGTTCAACCGCCTGCGTCCCGCTTTCGCGCGCCCGCCGCCCTTGTTCATCGCCATGGTACTGCTTGCGGGCGGCATGGGTGCGTTCATCCAGGCCGATCTCGCCGCGTTTCACGAAGTCTGGGCCGGGTTGCTGATCGCGCTGAGCCTCGCGGTGCGCCGCCCTGGCCATTGGGTCGCCGCCGCCGGGATCGGCGCGATCGCCCTGCTGATCCGGGAAACCAGCGCGCTCTATGTCGGGATCATGGTCGTGCTCGCCTGGCTCGAGGGCGACCGGCGCGAAGCGCTGGGATGGGCAGCCGGGCTCGTGCTGCTGGCGGTCGCAGTCGCCGCGCATGCTCACGCCGTCGCTCAGGTCGTGACCCCGATCGACCCCGCCTCGCCCGGCTGGACCGGCATGCTCGGCTTCGGATTCTTCGTCGAGGCGCTTACCTTGTCGACAGCACTCCGCCTCGCGCCGATGTGGCTGGCGGCATTGCTGATGGGCCTCACTCTGTTCGGCTGGGCGGCTTGGCGCGACCTGACCGGCATCCGCGCGCTGGCCACCTTCACCGCTTATGCCGCGTTGATCGGCCTGTTCGGGCGGGTCGACACCTTCTATTGGGGACTGATGGTGGCGCCCGCGATCCTGATCGGCCTGGCCTTCGCGCCTGACGGGCTGAAGGACCTGATCGCTGCCGCCTTTCCCAAGCGTCGCAAGATCACGGTGACGAGGATCACTCCATGAAGCGCATCCTGTTGATCGTCGGGGGCGGCATCGCCGCCTACAAAGCTTGCGAGCTGATCCGTCTGGCGAAGAAGGCCGGGATCGGCGTCAAATGCGTGCTGACCGACGGTGGCGCGCATTTCGTCACCGCGATGACGCTCGCCGCTCTCTCCGAGGAACAGGTCTATACGACGTTGTGGGACCTCAAGGACGAGACCGAGATGGGCCATATCCAGCTCAGCCGGGAGGCCGATCTGATCGTCGTCGCCCCCGCCACGGCTGATCTGATGGCCAAGATGGCGGCGGGCATCGCCGACGACCTCGCCACCACGTTGCTGCTCGCGACCGACAAGCCCGTGCTCGCCGCACCGGCGATGAATGTGCGGATGTGGCAGCATCCTGCGACGATGCGCAACGTCGCGACTTTGCGCGGGGATGGCGTGACGGTGATGGAGCCCGACGAAGGGCCCATGGCGTGTGGGGAATATGGCCCGGGGCGCCTGCCCGAGCCTCCTGCGATATTGGCGGCGATCCAGGAACTGCTCGGACGGTGATTACCGACAGGCCCTCACCCTTCCGGCGCTTCGCGCCTCCCTCCCTCTCCCGCATGCGGGAGAGGGAAGGGGCCCGCCGCCGAAGGCGGTGGGAAGGGTGAGGGCATGTCGACGCTAGCGGGCCGCCACATCATCGTCACCGCCGGCCCGACCCACGAGCCGATCGACCCGGTGCGCTACATCGCCAACCGCTCGTCGGGAAAACAGGGATTCGCCATCGCCGGCGCGCTGGCGGCGCTTGGCGCCCGGGTGACCTTGGTCGCCGGCCCGGTGACGCTGCCCACGCCGCCAGGCGTCGATCGCATCGACGTCGAGACCGCGCTCGAAATGAAGGAAGCGGTCGACGCCGCCCTCCCCGCCGATGCCGCCGTGATGGTTGCCGCCGTCGCCGACTGGCGGGTCGCCCCATCCGCGCAGAAGATCAAGAAAGGCGCGAGCGGCCCGCCTGTCCTCCACCTCGTCGAGAACCCCGACATCCTGGCGACACTGGCCCGCGGCCCGCGCCGACCGCGCCTGGTCGTCGGCTTCGCCGCCGAGACCGAGCATGTGGTCGATCACGCCCGCGCCAAGCTTTCCCGGAAGGGTGCAGACTGGATCGTCGCCAACGACGTGTCGGGCGACGTGATGGGCGGCGATGCCAACAGCATCCACATCGTCTCGGCCGACGGCGTGGAAAGCTGGGAGAGATTGCCCAAGAACGAGGTCGCCGCGCGCCTCGCCGATCGGATCGCGGCCGCGCTCGGTTAGAGCGCCAGCGCCATGAACACCGTGCCCGGCGGCGTCGGCGCGTAATAGGGCTCGATCCGTTCGAACCCGAGCCCTTCGTACAGGGCGATCGCGCTCGTCATCGATGGCAAGGTGTCGAGCCGGAGCTCGCGATACCCGCGATCGCGCGCCGCCGCGATGATCGCCTCGACCAGCGCGCGGCCGAGCCCCATACCCCGCGCCTCTGGCAGCAAAAACAGCCGCTTCATCTCGCAGGTTTCGCCGTCGAGCGGCCGCAGCGCGATACAGCCGAGCGGGGCCCCGGCCGGGCCGCGAGCCAGCAGCAGCGCTCCCTTCGGCTCGGCATATTTGCCCGGCAGGCCCGCCAGTTCGGCAGCAAAATCCTGATACCCGAGATCGACCGGCAGCGACGCGGCATAGCCTCGAAACAGGTCCGAAACGCCGCGCAGATCCTCCGCGGTGACGGCGATGTCTATCTGGAAACGGCTGGCCATGAGCGCATTGTGGCGTCAGCCGCGCCATGCTTGCAACTCCCCTTCCCCCGTCACCCTCGACACCCCTACAACGCGGACCTCTACCTCGATTCGGCCGATCCGGATCTAGGCGACCATCGCAAAGGTGCCCCTGACCAGATGACCTCCCCCATTCGTATCGCCGTCAAGCGCCTGCCCCATGGCGAAGGCCTGCCATTGCCCGTTTATACTACCGCCGGCGCCGCCGGGATGGATGTGGTCGCGGCCGAAGCGCTGACGCTGGCGCCGGGCGCCCGGCACGCGGTCGCGACCGGCTTCGCGATCGCCATTCCCGAAGGCTATGAGGTTCAGGTCCGTCCGCGGTCGGGCCTGGCGCTCAAACATGGCGTGACGTGCCTCAACACTCCCGGCACGATCGATCATGACTATCGCGGCGAAGTGAAAGTGATCCTCGCCAATCTTGGCGATCAGCCGTTCGATATCGGCCGCGGCGACCGGATCGCCCAACTCGTTCCGGCCCCGGTCCAACGCGCGACGCTGGACGAAGTGGCCGAACTCGACGACACTGATCGAGGTAGTGGCGGATTCGGTTCTACTGGTCGATAATCAGCGAATGATGTTCGGACTCTTCCTGCTCTTCCAGGCGGCAGCGGCGACGGCCGTTCCGACGGCTGTCCCCAGCGACTGGTCGAAACTGCCCGACCTCCGGCTGACGACGACGCCGGATTATGCGGCGATCATGACCAAGTTCGTCCATGACGAGGTCGCGGCCGGCCGGTGTGCCGCGCCCGCCCCGGTCGACGGCAAGACCAGCATCAAGGTCGATATGGTAGTGCTCGTCTCGGCCGCAAACGGCGAGGCGGTGAGGATCGTGCCGAGGGCAATCAACTGCCCCACCGTCGAGCAATTCGCCGCCGGCGTCGTTCAAAAGGCAGCGCGTGGCAATATCGCCGGCGCCCCGCCCACCGCCGACAGCTGGTACCATACCGGCGTGACCCTTACATGGGGGCCGTGAGCCTCTCGCCGAAGACCCTTTCCGATACTGACCTGTCGCGGTTCGCCCGGCATATCGTCTTGAAGGAAATCGGCGGCGCCGGGCAGCTGGCCTTGCGTCGCGCCCATGTCGTGGTGATCGGCGCGGGCGGGATAGGATCGCCGGCGCTGCAATATCTCGTCGGTGCCGGGATCGGACGGATCACGATCGTCGACGACGATGCGGTCGATCTCTCCAATCTTCAGCGCCAGACCTTGTTCGGCACCGCCGATATCGACGCGGCCAAGACCGATGCCGCGGCGGTCGCGCTCGCCAGGCTGGATCCCGATGTGATCATCGATAGCCGCCGCATGCGCATCGATCCGGACAATGTCCGCGAGATTCTCGCCGGAGCCGATGTCGTGCTCGACGGTACCGACAATTTCGCGACGCGCCTGACGGTCGCCGACGCCGCATTGGCGCTTCGGATACCGCTGGTATCGGCTGCGGTCAGCCAGTTCGAAGGCCAGCTCGGCGTCTATCGCGGCTGGGAAACCGGCAAGCCCTGCTATCGCTGCTTCGTCGGGCACGATCCCGAGCGCGAGGGCGTCAGTTGCGCCGATGTCGGCGTGCTGGGCGCGATGGCCGGCGTGATGGGCAGCCTGGCCGCGCTCGAAGCCATCCGGGCGATCGTGCCGTTCGGCGAGGACACCGCCGGCACCTTGCTGCTTGCCGACGGCCTGTCGCTCAGGTTCCGCACGATCCGCCTGCCCAAGGATCCGGGCTGTCCGGGCTGCCTAGATTCAACGAAGCTGAAAACGACTCTAACCTAAAGCGTGTCGATGAACCTCCGCACCGCCGGGCCGATTTCCGGACGGTCGAGCGCCAGCGCGATATTCGCCTGGATATAACCGGCCTTGTCGCCGCAATCGAAGCGGCGCCCGCCGAACTTATAGGCATGGAAGGGCTGGCCGCCGATCATCTGCGCCATTGCATCGGTCAGCTGGATCTCGCCGCCCGCGCCTTTCCCTTGCGTTTCCAGAACCCGCATCACTTCGGGCTGCAGGATGTAGCGTCCGGGGATCATCAGGTTCGATGGCGCAGTGCCGAGCTTGGGCTTTTCGACCAAGGCGGTCACCTCGACCAGGTCGCCGTCCTGCTTGCCCGGTGAGATGATGCCGTAGCGGTCGGTTTCCTCGGGCGGCACTTCGAAGCCGCACACCAGATTGCCGCCGACGCGATTATAAGCGTCGACCATCTGCTTCATGCAGCCGGGCTGGCCGACCATCAGCTCGTCGGCCAGGAAGATCGCGAACGGCTCGTCGCCGACAATGTCGCGCGCGCACCATACCGCGTGCCCCAGCCCCATCGGTTCTTGCTGACGGACATAGGCGACGGCGCCGGGCTTCAGGCGCGTCTGGTGGAGTATTTCGAGCGACTTGCCGCGCTGGGCCATCGTCGATTCGAGCTCGTAGGCGATGTCGAAATGATCCTCGATCGCCGACTTGCCGCGGCCGGTCACGAAGATCATCTGCTCGATCCCCGCCTCCAGCGCTTCGTCGACCGCATATTGGATCAGCGGGCGATCGACGATCGGCAGCATCTCCTTCGGCAGCGCCTTGGTCGCAGGCAGAAATCGGGTACCGAGCCCTCCGACGGGAAACACGGCCTTGCGCAGCGGCTTGATCGACATTCACTTCTCCTGGCGGGCGCGCATAGGGCCCTGCGCGGTCCGCGAAAAGCCCCGATCGACGATCCGGCGGGCCGCTCGGCCGATGCGCGCGGCCGGACTGGTCAACAGATAGAGTAGCCGAGCGGCTCGGGGCAGCGGCAGCGCCAAGGTGTCCGCCGTAGACACCCAGCTGCTCCAGGCCGCGTTGGCGAGGTAGACGGGGCTCGATTTCAGCAAGAACGCCGATGCGTGCCCGACCGCCATGTAGCGCCGCGGCACCATATGCTGTTCGGCCAGCTCGTCGCCGCCGCGCATCAATAAATCGGATAAAGCGGCGAGCCAGCGCACGCGGCGGGATCGGCCGACATCGTCAGGCACGACGGTCCCGAACACGCGGTTCGCCTGCAGCAACGCGAGATCCATCGCCCGCGGCACGCCGTCGTGTTCGGCTCGCGCGCGCAATGCCGCCAGCGCCGCGGCGTCCATCGATACCAGCAACGCGTTGAAGTCCGCGAGCCATTTGAGCCGCGACCAGCCGTGGCGCGCGCCGTGGACCGCAAGATAGACCATCAACGACTCGTCACGGATTGTCGGTAGCCGGTAATTGCCGATCGTCACGATCCGCAAGTCGCGCGTCAGATCGGGCTCGGCGAGCAGCCCCTCGACCGAGGTCATGCGCCAATGAAGGTCGACCATCGCCTTGTTGCCTGGCCGGACCAAGGTGCATTCCTTGACCATGTCGATCAACACGGACAGTCGCCTCCCATCGAGCGGCACCGCCGGATCCGTCACCGTATAGCCGATGCGTTCGAGCAACTCGATCGTCGCCTCGACCTGGCCGGCATCGACCAGCACATCATTGTCGAGCGTCTGCTTCACCCCCTGATCGCCATAGGCCAGTTCGGCGAGCGTCGCGCCTTTGAGAAACGCCGCGGGAATATCGGCGTCCGCGAGCATCGCGGCGATCCGCGCCGCCTCGTCGAGCAGCAACAAATTGCGTGCGGTCTGACGGCGATGCGCCGCGACAAGCCCGGGCGGGACGGCGATCGCCGCCGCTTCCAGCCCGATCCGCGCCAACCCCTGCACGCGGTGGCGCTGCGCCAGCTTCACGAAACGGCGCCAGTCGATCGCGGTCTGGCCAGCCTTGCCGATGGCGCTCGCGTCAGTTGGCCAGCGGCAGCATGCCGCGAGTAGCAGGAATTCGGCGGAGGGTCCGCCGCCGCTCACGTCGAGAGGAACCAGCGGTGTCCCGCCTCGATCCCGATCGCCGTCAGCGTCCCGCTGGCATAGGCGCCGGTGTCAATGCCGATACGATTGTGCCTTTCCTCGACCGCCGGGCTGATCGAATGGCCGTGGACGACGATCGCCCCGTGGCTGCCCTCGAAATCGAGGAAGCGTTCGCGGATCCAACGCAGATCCTCGGCCTTCTGGCGGTCTAGCGGCACGCCCGGACGAAGTCCGGCATGAACGAAGCAATAGCCGCCGACGACCAATGTATCGGCCATGCGGTTGAGGAACATGGCATGGGCATCCGGCACGCGTCTGGCGAAATCTTCGCACAAGGACAGCATATCGCCCGACTCGATCAACGCTTCCGAAACGCCATAGCTCGCCATCGTCTCGGCACCACCGATCCGCGTCCAGAACCGCGCCGCCTCGAGATTGCCCCCCAGGGTCAGCAGGAACACTTCCTCGTGATTGCCCTTCAGGAATACCGGCCGCCGCGTGCCCCATTCGCGCGTCAACAGATGATCGATCACGTGCTTCGATTGCGGTCCGCGATCGACCAGGTCGCCGAGCAGGATGATCCGCGTCTCCGCCGCACCGCGTGCCGCATCGTCGCGCTCGATCACATCGAGCAAGTGCGTCAACAGATCGAGCCGGCCGTGCACGTCGCCGATCGCATAGAGGCGCTCGCCCGGCGGCACGTGCGCGCCGTTGGACGCTGTCGCCTCGCCGCCGGACCCGCCGCCACCAAACAGATTCTTCAACCGCCGTGCGATCATGACGCGTATCGCCCGGCAAAACAGATAACCCGGATGTTCATCCCCGCAGATAGGCACCCCACTCGCCCGCGATCAAGCGGGCATTGGCGCGCAAGGATCGTCAAGCGAGGATGTCGGCTGTTTACCGGGCGCTTATCCCTCTATAGCGGTGCGGCCGAGCAAATGGCCGAATCCTCGAAGGGGCAATAGTGCGGCAATTCTACAGGTTATGCCTTGGCGGCCCAAGACGGACTCCCGAATGACCCCGCCCGTTCCTGCCCGGCCTGTCCGGATGATGATCGCCAGCGAGTTCATTCATGGCTCGACCGCACGCGGCCTGGTCGGTGGGTTCCGCGCGCTCGGCTGGGACGTCGCCGAAGTCGATCTGCTCCATTTCGTGGTGCGCGGCCGCGGCCGGCTGGCGCGCGGCGCGGCTCGGCTGCTGTGGAACAACTCGATCGCTGAATATAATGCGGAGATCCTGCGGGTCGCCGAGCTCAACAAGATCGAACTCCTGCTCACGATCAAGGGCGTCAACCTCGCGCGCTCGACGGTCGAGCGCCTGCGCGCGAACGGCACGCGGGTGGTCGTCTTCTATCCAGACGTATTGTTCGATCATGCCGGCGTCGACGAGGCAGTGCTTGCCGCGACCGATCTCATCGTCACCTCCAAGAGCTATCACGCGCCTTATCTCGACAAACTGGTCGGGCCGGAGCGGCATGCCTTCGTCCATCACGGCTATTGCCCTAGCGCCCATTCGCGCCGCCACGCACCAGGCGCCATCCCTTATCGCTGGGATATCGGCTTCATCGGCAATGCCTCGCCGCACAAGGCCGAGCATCTGGCCGCGGTGGCGCGCGCCTTTCCCGATCAGCGTTTCGTCGTCGTCGGCAATGGCTGGACCAATATGGCCAAGGGAACGCCGCTGGCTCCCTTCGTCCTCGGCGCGCCGCTTACCGGCGATTATTTCGCTCGTGCGATCGAGGAAACGCGGATCAACCTCGCGATCCATCATGGCGAGGTCGGCCGGGACAAATGGCAGGACCTCACCTCTACCAGGACATTCGAGATCCCCGCCGCGGGCGGATTCATGCTCCACGTCGATAATGACGAGGTGCGGGCGCTTTACGAGCCCGGGCGCGAGATCGATGTGTTCGCCGGCGAAGAACAGCTGATCGAGCGCGTCGGGCACTATCTGGCGAATGAGGCCGAGCGCGCGGCCATCGCGGAGGCCGGCCACGGCCGGTGCGTACCGGCCTATTCGCTGGAAGCACGGGCTGGAGAAATAGCGGCGCTGCTCGTGGAACGGGGATTGATCGGCAACGTTCTCTGAGCGATCCCGACCCCCGCCCCTCATTCCCCAGGATTCAAACCTCAAATGATCGGCTGACAAGCCCGCTCACCAATCCTTGCGCGGGACACACCGGACTTACCGCATTGACCCCTTCGGACCGACCCGCCTAGGACGGCGCGGACAAAAAGCATTGGCGGAAACGACCCTTTCATGTTTGCAAAGCTGTTCGGAGATTTCAGGGGGATCGCCCGCGTTGCCGGAATCGGCACCGCGCTGCGCTGGCTGGTCTGCGTCGCCGCCACGCTTCCGTCCGCGCTCAAAACACGCAATTTGTTGGCGGCCGACCGGCTAATGGGAACCGGTCCATTCCGCGTTCGACACGCGATCGGGAATGCGCTCTTGACCGGCGAAAGCGCATTCAGCGGGTTGCGCGAGATATGGGTCCGCGACGTCTATGCGGGCGGCGGCTTTCTGCGCGTGCCCGATCACGGCACGGTCGTCGATCTCGGTGCCAATATGGGCAATTTCTCTGCTCAGGCACTCGCGGCCAATCCCACTGCGCGGTTGATCGCGGTCGAACCGAGCGCCCCACTCGGCGCAAAATGGGCGGCGACAATGGCGCTCAACGGCTTCCAGGACCGAGCGCAATTGTGCCGGGCGTTCATCGGTATCTTCACCGATAAGCAGCGCAGCGATATCAAAAATGATCCTGCTTATGGCGGTGCGCCGCCGATCAACGAAGACGAATTCCTGCGGCGATACGCGATCGATCATATCGACTTCCTCAAATGCGATATCGAGGGCAGCGAGTTTTTCATGACGGAACGCGGCAGTCGCCTGCTCGACATCACCGATCGCGTGGCCATCGAGCTTCACGATTTCGGCGGCGATCCGCAACAGTTCCTCGACACGCTCGAGGCCAAGGGGTTTGTCGACCTCCAGGTCGATTGGTATGGCCGCGAATGCATTGCCCGCGCGGCGCGCGCGACGCCACTCAGGATGGCAGCCTGATCATGGCGACGCTCGCCACTTCCCGATATTTGCCGGAGACCGAACATCTCCGACCCAGATCGTCGATGATCCACGACCTGGAGCCGACGTATCGGGAGGTTTTCTTTTCCGCGCTCATCGCCTTGTGGTTCGCCGTCGGCATGGGCGCGCTGCCCGGATCCGAAGACTGGATCAACACGATCGGGTTAATCGCTTTTTCGATCGTGCCGGCCTGGGCCGCCTACCGTCAAATGAAGCTCAACGTCGCGTCACTCTGGACACCCATGATGTGGTATCGGGTGGCGCTATTAAGCTATTACGGGGTTGGATCGCTGGTGCCGATCTGGACCAACGCGGACACCCAAGAGTTGATGAAGGGATTTTACAGCTACTTTCCTTACGAGATTGTTAAGCTTAACTTGCTTATTTCGACCTTTAACTTCATTTTTATTGCTGTCGTGAAAATATTGTTCATGTCCCTGAGCAATGAATCCATAGAAAAATCAATACTCAATCGAAAGTTCATCAGTCCTTCAAACTTCAATATGATCGCATTCGGGTCGCTATGCCTGATTGTCGGTTCTGCCGCGAACTATCTGATTATTTTTCCGCAAATCGTCGGATGGATCAAACTGAGCTTTTTCAGCACCTTAGCAAATCTATCCGTCCTCTCGTGGCTCGGATACTTCATGGTGATATTTTGGGGTCTCGAAAATAAGCGCCGCGAATTCATCATCTGGCCGATCGCCCTCGCGCTTGGCGAATGCGTGATCGGATTCTATGCGATGAGCAAGTCAGTCATGCTCATGCCACTGATCATGGTCAGCATCGCGTTCATCTATCATCGTCGTAGCCTATTTCGTATCACGCTGTTTGCTGGCTCCTTCGTATCCTTGTTCATGTTTCTTTCTCCAATAATCACGCATGTCAGGGATATGAACGGGAAATACTATGATAGCGCCGTTTCAGCTAAAGATGTTCCCAGCTTATACCTCTCTTATTTCACCACTGGCCGGGAAAGCGATCAATTTGCTGACGTCGAAACCGGTTGGATGCGATTGAGTTTCGTCAACGCCGGCACGTTCGTGATCAATCAATACGATCATGGCATGCCGGGAAACTCCTACAGGTATCTGCCCATCGTCTGGATTCCTCGAATAATATATCCCGATAAGCCGATCATCACGGATGTCGGACGAGAATTGTCCTATGCCGCGAACGGCAACTATAACTCGTCCTCTAGTGCGGGCCTTGCGGCGGAGGCCTATTGGAATGGTGGTTGGCTATACGTGATCGCCGTCGCGATATTCCTGGCGCTGCTCTTTGGCCTCTGGACGATCTATTCCTACGAGGTCATCCAACGTAAAGCTTGGCACCTGTTCTTTATCGTCTTGATCGGGATGAGAATGGCCATCCGCGTTGATGGCGCCTTCGTGTCCGATATCGTCGGGCCGATCGCGCTGGTGGTGCTGGCGCACATCGCGCTGGAATTGCTGAATCGATTCCTTCCGCGGGCGCTGCCTGGCGTGATGCGTCGACTTTCCCTGCAGCCCTAAACCACCATCATGTGCGGCTTGGCCGGTTTCTTTGCCCATGCCGCCCACGGCGCGCCGATCGGCCGCGCCACGCTGATCGCGATGCGCGACCGGATGGCGCCTCGCGGGCCCGATGGCGTCGGCCTTTGGATCGCGCCCGATGGCCGCGCCGGCTTCGGCCATCGTCGATTGTCGATCATCGATCTCAGCGAAACCGGCGCACAACCAATGCCGACGCCCGATGGCCGGTACATGATCGCCTATAATGGCGAGATTTATAATTACCGCGCTCTCCGGGACGAGTTGATCGAGCAAGGTACGACCTTTGCCGGCGACTCCGACACCGAAGTCGTGCTCCACCTCTACGCCCGGTACGGCGCGAGCATGCTTGGGAAACTGCGCGGCATGTTCGCACTCTCGATCTGGGATGCCCACGCCCGGACGATGTTCCTGGCGCGCGATCCGCTCGGCATCAAACCACTCTATTATGCCGACAGCGGCGGGACATTACGGTTCGCGTCACAGGTAAAGGCGCTGCTGCTCGATCCAACGATCTCTCGCGACCCTTCCCCGGCGGGCCTGACAGGTTTCCACCTTACCGGATCGGTGCCCGAACCGTTCACCGCTTATCGAGCGATCCACGCACTGCCTGCCGGACACTGGTTGATCTGCTCCGAAGAGGGCCCGGGCACCCCCGCGCGCTACGCCAATGTCGCAGCCGCCCTCGCCCACGCGCGTGGCCGAGTGGTCAGCGATAGCGATATTCGCGCGGCGCTGCGCGACAGCGTGCGCCATCATCTCGTCGCCGATGTGGAAGTCGGCGCCTTTCTGTCCGGCGGGGTCGATTCAGGTGCGCTGATCGGGCTGATGCGCGATTGCGGTCAGCAACGCATCCGCGCCTGCACGCTGACTTATCGCGAGTTTGCCGGAACCGCCGACGACGAAATGCCCGGCGCGATCGACATGGCGCGACGTTATGGCGTCGATCACCATGTCCGACCCGTCACCGCCGCCGAGTTCGCCGATGACCTCGATGCGATCTTCGATGCGATGGATCAACCGAGCGTCGACGGCGTCAACACCTGGTTCGTCAGCAAGGCCTGCCGCGAAATGGGGTTGAAGGTTGCTTTGTCGGGATTGGGCGGCGACGAACTGCTCGCGGGCTATTCGACCTTCCGATCGGTCCCTCGCATGTTTCACTGGGCCGGACCACTGACCAGGATGCCCGGAGCGGCAAAGGCCGCCAGGATGCTGATCCGCGCCCTCCTGCCGCGACTCGCTCGCCGCAACCCAAAGGTGCTCGGCGTGCTCGACCATGCAGGGACTTGGGCGGGCGCCTATCTATTGCGTCGCGCTGTGTTGCTTCCTTTCGAACTCGATGGCGCGATGGATCCGGTCATGGCTCGCGAGGGCCTGGTCGAACTCGACCTGCTCGGCCTGTTCGCCGACAGCCTGCATCCCGATCCGGGCTCGGACAATGGCCGGGTAAGCGCGCTCGAAACATGCAACTACATGCGCAACCAATTGCTGCGCGACACCGATTGGGCAAGCATGGCGCATTCGGTCGAGATACGCGTGCCGCTGGTCGATTTCACGCTGCTTGAGACAATCGCGCCGCGCATCGCTTCGCTCAAGCCGGGCGAGGGCAAGGTCCTGCTCGCCAACGCACCGGTTATTCCGGTCCCGGCCGACGTCGTCGCGCGTCCCAAGACCGGCTTCGGCATTCCGGTGGGCGATTGGCTACGCGGCGATGTCGAACACCATGAGGATCGGCGCACCTCGCGTCGCTGGGCGCATGTGGTCGAAGCTCGCTACGCGGGATCGGTCGACGCGCTGGCGACCGCCTGAGCGATGGCGCTGATGTCCGCGAACGGCTAGGCGATCAGCCTGTGAGGATTCTCGCGCTCTCTCATTATTACCCGCCCGAGGTGAACGCGCCCGCGTCGCGCCTGTCCGAACACGCGCGCGTCTGGCGCGAGGCGGGGCATGAGGTGACCGTCGTCACCTGCGCGCCCAACCATCCCGCCGGACGGCTCTATCCGGGCTACCGCAATCGGTTGTGGCAGGAAGAGACGATCGACGGCATCCGCATTATCAGGCTGTGGACCTATCTGGCGGCGAACGAAGGCTTCCTGCCGCGGATCGCCAATTATCTCAGCTATCTTTTCTCGTTGCTGTTCTGGATGTGGCGTTTGCCGCGCGCGGACATGGTGATGTCGACCAGCCCGCAATTCTTCTGCGGACTCGCCGGCTGGTTCCTCAAGCGCGGCAAGCGACCCTGGGTGCTCGAGATTCGCGACCTCTGGCCGGAAAGCATCGTCACTGTCGGCGCGATGAAGCGCGGCGCGGCGATCCGCGCGATCGAGAAGGTGGAGGCGTTCGCCTATCGCAACGCCGATCTCGTCGTGTCGGTGACCGACGGCTTCGTCCCGCACATCCGCGCACGCCGGCCCGAGGGGCCGATCGCGGTGATCAAGAACGGCGTCGATTTGTCGCGCTTCGCCAGCGATCCCTCCGCCGCCGACGCCTTTCGCGCCGAACATGGCCTGACCGGCAAGTTTGTCGCCGCCTATGTCGGCACCCACGGCATGGCGCATGGGCTGCAGGCGGTGATCGCCGCTGCCGAACGATTGCGCGATCGCGACGACATAGCGTTCCTGATGGTCGGCGGTGGCGCCGAGCGCGAAGCGATCAAGGCGATGCGCGACGCAAAGGGCCTGACCAATATCGTCATGCTCGGCCAATTGCCCAAGGCGGCGATGCCCGCGGTTTGGGGGGCGAGCGATGCAGCCTTGGTGCTGCTCAAGCGCGTCGACACGTTCAAGACCGTGATCCCGTCCAAGATGTTCGAAGCGATGGCGCTCGGCGTGCCGATGATCCTGGGCGTCGAGGGCGAGGCCAAGGCGCTGATGGAAGAGGGCGGTGCGGGCATCGCGATCATGCCCGAGGACGATGCCGAACTTGCCGCCGCGATCCTGCGCCTCGCCGACGACCGCGCGCTCGGTCGCAGGATCGGCGATTCGGCCCAGGCGTTCGTTCGCGCGCAGTTCGATCGCGAGAAGTTGGCGCGCGCCTATCTCGCCGAATTCGAGGCGCTTCGCCGATGAAGCTCGCGCGCAGTATCGCTTTTGCCCGCCACGTCCCGCCGCGGCAGATCGCCGCGCGCTTCTGGCTCGAGGCGAAGCGCCGCTGGTCGCTGCGCGCGCCCCCGCGCCTCGAAACGCTCGCTTATCCCGCCGCCGCGCCGCCGCAGCCGATCTTCCCGCCGCGCAGCGGAATGATCGAGCGCCTGCCCACCGGCTGGCGCTTCACCTTTGTCGGCCGCTCGGTCGATACCGGCGAGGCGATCGACTGGCAGGCCGACCCCGACCAATTGTGGTGCATGAACCTCCATTACATGGAGTATCTGGAGGAGCTAGACCGCGACACCGGTATCGCGCTGATCCGCCAGTGGATCGCCGCGAACCCGCCATGGCGCCGCGGTTATTGGCGCGACAGTTGGAACAGCTACGCCTTGTCGCTGCGTGTGGTGGTGTGGATGCAGCGGCTCACCGCCTGGCGCGTCGACCTCGCCGATCCCGACAGTCGCCGCATCGTCTCCAGCCTGGCCGCGCAACTCGACTTCCTGCTGAGGAATCTCGAGCGCGACCTGGGCGGCAATCATCTGATCAAGAACATCAAGGCGCTCGCCTGGGGCGGTGCGTTCTTCACCGGTCCGTTTGGCCAGAAGCTGCGCGACCGCGCTATCCGACTGCTCGCACGCGAAATCCCGCGCCAGATCCTGCCGGACGGGATGCATTATGAGCGATCGTCCTCCTATCACGCCCAGGTCTTCGCCGATCTGATCGAAACGCGCGCGGCGCTCGGCGATCAGGCGCTCGACCCGGTGCTCGCCCGCATGGCGCAGGTCGTCACGATGCTGACCCACCCCGATGGCGGCCCGGCGATCTTCAACGACGCAGGGCTTACCATGGCCTATGCTCCCGACATCTGCCTTACCGCCTTTGCGCGAGTCAGCCGCCGGCCGATTCCGCAGCGCGACGGCGCGTTCGGCTTTCGCGACGCCGGCTATTTCGGGCTCCATGCCCCCGGCTTCGCGCTGATCGCCGATATGGGACGGATCGGCCCGGACAGCCTGCCCGCGCATGCCCATGGCGATATCGGCTCGATTGAATTGTCGATCGGCGGCGAGCGGATCGTCGTCGACCAGGGCGTCTACGAATATGTCGCCGGGGAGCGCCGCCAGGCGTCGCGCAGCGCGCATCATCATAATTGCCTGGCGATCGAAGGCGCCGAGCCGGCCGACTTCTACGGTGCGTTCCGCTGCGGCCGCCGGCCGCGCGTCGGCGTGTCGCAATTCGTCGGCGGCGAAGGCGGGATCCTGCTTCAGGGTCATCATGACGGCTATCGCCGCCTCAAGGGCAAACCGGTCGTCGTCCGCCGGCTGGAGGCGAATGCCGAGGGAATCGTTTTCCACGACCGGATAGACGGATCGCATTGGCACGAGGCAACGTCTCGCCTGCTGCTCCACCCCGATTGCCGCATCGAGCTTCACGGCGATCTTGCGATTGTGCATCGCGGCGAAGTGTCGATCGCCGTCAAAGGGTCCGCGCCGCTCCATGTCGAACCCGCTGTGTGGTGGCCCGACATGGGCGTAGAACTGGCGACGCGTCGGCTGTGCTTGACACTCCCGCCGGGTTGCTTTGAAGCCACGCTGGAATTCGGCGCCGCAACACCGCTTGAATCGGGGATTTCGTGAAACAGGTCGAACAGAATTATCGCAGCGGCGTGCTCCGCCTGATCGACGCGCCGGTGCCGCGCGCCGGCGGCGGGCGCAACCTGGTTGCGACGCGCGTGTCCCTGATCAGCGCGGGTACCGAGAAGCAGATCATCGACCTCGCGCGGTCGAGCCTCGCCGGCAAGGCGATGGCGCGCCCCGATCTCGTCCGGAAGACGCTGCAGAAGGTCCGCAACGAGGGCTTGCTGCCGACCGTGCAGAAAGTTTTCGCCAAGCTCGATACGCCGATTCCGCTCGGCTATTCGCTGGCCGGCACGGTGGTCGAGGCCGGCAGCGACGCGGGTGGCTATATGGTCGGTGACCGCATCGCCTGTGCCGGCGCCGCCGTCGCCAATCACGCCGAATATAATGCGGTGCCCAAGAACCTGTCGGTCCGCATCCCGGCCGGCGTCGACGACGAAGCGGCGAGCTTCGTCACGATCGGCGCGATCGCGCTGCAGGGCGTTCGCGTCGCCAACCCGACGCTCGGCGAACGTGTCGTCGTCATGGGGCTGGGTCTGATCGGCCAGCTCACGGTGCAATTGCTCAAGGCCAATGGCTGCCGCGTGTTGGGGTTCGACCCCAATCCGGCGCGTGCCAGGCTCGCGCTGGAGATGGGCGCCGACGTCGCGGTCAGCGACGCGCTGGACGACGCGGTGCGCGGCTTCACCGACGGCTATGGCGCCGACGCGGTGATCGTTACGGCGTCGAGCAAGTCGTCGGCCCCGCCCAACCAGGCGGCCGAGATCAGCCGGATGAAGGGTCGCGTCGTCATGGTCGGACTGACCGGCATGGAGATCGACCGCGAGCCTTATTACAAGCGCGAGCTCGATCTCAGGCTGTCGATGTCCTACGGCCCCGGCCGCCACGACCCCGCCTATGAGCTGGAAGGCCATGATTACCCGCTCGCTTATGTCCGCTGGACCGAGCAGCGCAACATGCAGGCATTCCTGGAGCTTGTCGCGGAAGGCCGCGTCACGCCGCTCAAGCTCGTCACCCACCGCTTCCCGATCGAGCAGGCCGAGGCCGCCTACAAATTGATGGACGGCGACGAACCCTATCTCGCCATCCTGCTGACTTATGCCGACACGCCGACCCCGATCGAACGCTCGATCCCGGTCGCCGGCAAGAAGACCTCGATCGCCGCTGGCCGCGGCACCGGCTTCATCGGCTTCGGCAATTACGCCAAGTCGGTGTTGCTGCCGGCGCTCAAAAAGGCGGGCACCGAGCGGCTGACCACCGTCGTCACCTCGACCGGTCTCTCCGCGCACGATGCCGCCGAACGCCAGGGGTTCGCGCGCGCGGCGACCGATCCCCAGGCAGTGCTGGGCGATGCCGACACCGATTGCGTGTTCGTGGCGACGCGGCATGACAGCCACGCTCGGCTGACGGTCGATGCGCTCAAGGCCGGCAAGCACGTCTTCGTCGAGAAGCCGCTAGCGCTGACCATCGACCAGCTCGCCGAGGTCCAGGCCGCGGCCAGCGCCGCGCGGGGCGTGTTGACGGTCGGCTTCAACCGCCGGTTCGCGCCGATGATGGTCGAAGCCAAGGCGGCGCTCGCCAATCGCGGCGGGCCGATCGCGATGCATTACCGGATCAACGCTGGGCACGTACCGGGCGACAGCTGGCTGCATGGCAGCGAAGGCGGTGGCCGCATCGCCGGCGAGGCTTGCCATTTCGTCGACGCGCTCACGTTCCTGGCCGGCGGGCCGCCGGTCGCGATCGAGTCATTCAGCCCTGACGGCGTCGGCGACACTGTCTCTGCGGTACTCCGATTCGCCGATGGCTCGACGGGCACGATCCTCTATTCCTCGCTCGGCGACTCCTCGCTGCCCAAGGAATATCTCGAGGTGTTCGCTAGCGGGCTGGTCATCCGGCTCGACGATTTCCGCAAGCTCCACATTACGCGCGGCGGCAAGACGACCACCAAATCGGCCTCCGCGCAGGACAAAGGCCAGGCCGGACTGGTCAAGGCGTTCTATGCCGCAGCGCGCGAGGGCGCTCCTCCACCGATACCTCTCGACGAACTGATCGCGGTCAGCGCCGCGACGCTGGACATGGCCGGCGCGGACTGAAGGCCCGCGTGACCGCGCCCTCGATCACCGCGATCATCCTCTCGTTCAACGAGGAGGTGCATATCCGCCGTTGCCTCGAGCGGATCGCGCCGCTCGTTACGCGGACGATATTGGTCGACAGTTTCTCGACCGATCGCACGGTCGAGATCGCGCGCGAGCTCGGCGCCGAGGTGCACCAGCACGCCTTCACCAACCAGGCGGCGCAGCTGCAATGGGCGCTCGATACGATCCCGATCGCCAGCGACTGGATCATCCGCGTGGATTGCGACGAATATCTTGAGCCGGCGCTGATCGACGAGATCAAGGCCAAGCTCCCTGCCCTTCCCGCCGACGTCACCGCGCTCGACGTCAAGTTGAAGGTGTTGTTCAAGGGCAAGTTCATCCGCTGGGGTGGTTATTATCGCACCTGGCTGACCCGGCTGTGGCGCCCCGATGCCGGGCGAATGGAGCAGCGCTGGATGGACGAGCGCCTGCTGATCACCCGAGGCCATTCCGAGCGATTGACCGGGGGCGATCTGGTCGATGCCAGCCTGAAGGACATCGGCTGGTGGACCGACAAGCATAACGGCTATGCGACGCGCCAGATGATCGACTTCATCGCGCGCGAGCACGGATTGATCGGCGAGGAAGCAGACGGCGAACTCACCGCCTCGGCCAGGAAGCGCCGCGGGTTGCGCAAGCTGTATGGCGGCGCCCCGCTCTATCTGCGCGCGGTTCTCTATTACCTCCGGCGCTATTTCCTGCTCGGCGGCTTCCTCGACGGTCGGCTCGGTTTCGTCTGGCATTTCCTCCACGGCTTCTGGTTCTTCGTGCTGATGGACGCCAAGATCGACGAGGCGCGGACCTGGATCGCGGCCAATTCGGTCGAGGATTTCCCGCGCTATCTCAGCGAGCGTTACGGCATCGCCGAGACGGGGATCGCATGGCGGCGGTAAAACCCCGGGTCATCATCCTGATCGGCGCGTTCTGGCCCGGGCATGAATCCGCCGGACCGAACCTCAGCGTCAAGGCGATGTGCGAGAGCCTGTCCGATCAGGTCGACTTCTTGCTGATCGCGCGCGACCGCCCGTTCGGCGCTGCCGAGCCGATGGTCGCCAACCAGGAATGGCGCGACCTTGGCTGGGCGAAGATCCATTATCTGACGGTCGGGTCGAAGGGGGCCGAGGGGCTCGCGGCGTTGCTCCGCGACACGCCGCACGATCTGCTGTTCGTCAATGGCTTCTTCGACCGCGAGTTCACCATTCCCGCGATGCTCGCGCGCCGCTTCGGCAAGGCACCGCGAACACCCGTGGTGATCTCGCCGCGCGGCGAATTCTCGTCGGGCGCGCTGGGCCTCAAGAATGCGCGCAAGGGCCTGTACATGGTGCTGGTCCGGCTGCTCGGACTGGCAAAGCAGGTGACGTTCCACGTTACCAGCGAGGAAGAGGAAGCGGATACCCGCAAGCTTTTTCCGAACAATCGGATCGAACGGATCACCAATGTCCGCCCGCTCTTCCCGCTGCCCCCCTACCAACCGGGCAATCTCTTCCGCCTCGCCTTTCTCGGCCGCATCTCGCCCGTAAAGGGCCTCGACGTCGCGCTCGAAGCATTGGCGCTGGTGACTGAGCGGGTGGACTTCACCATCTACGGCCCGATCAGCGATCCTGCGCATTGGGCGCGCTGCGAGGAACTGATCGCCGCCCTCCCCGCCAACGTCACCGCGCATCGCGACGGCGAACTGACCAACGACGCCGTGCCCGCGGCGATGGCCGGACAGGAGCTCATGTTCATGCCCTCGCGCTCGGAGAATTTCGGGCATGCGATTTTCGAGGCGTTGTGCGCCGGTACCCCAGTGCTGATCGGCGACCGCACGCCGTGGCAGGATCTCGAGGCGGCCAAAGCAGGGTTCGACATCCCGCTTCCCGATCCGGCCGCGCTCGCCGCGGCGATCGACCGGTTGGCCGCAATGAATCGGGCGGAATATGCCGAGTGGCGCGCTGGGGCGCGCGCAATGGCCGAGCAGTTCGTCGCGACGTCAACTGCTCGCGCCGACATGGCGCGCCTTTTCCTCGCCTTGACCGGCCGGACCGCTTCACCCATGGCCGGTCGCGCATGACGAGCCTCGCCACCCACGCCAAGCGGTTTATCGGACCGCTGCTCGCCAATCGCTGGACCGGGATAATCGCCGCGCGCGTGCTCGGCGACCGCATCCCGCATCGCGGATTGACGATCGACACATCGAGCCCGGTGGTCACCCCCAAGATCAAGGCGGCCTTGCTGCTCCAGGGCTACGAATCGGGCGAATACCGCTTCGTTCGCCGCTACGTGCCGACCGATTGCGACGTGATCGAACTGGGCGGCAGCCTGGGCGTGATCAGCTGCACGATCCGCCGCCGCATCGATCCCGATCGCCGCCAGTTCATCGTCGAGGCCGATCCGCGCCTCGCCAAGGCGTTGCGCCGCAACCTCGCAATCAATCACTGTGACGCCAATGTCGAGGTGATCGAGGCGGCGATCAGCTACGATCCGGGCGAGACGGTATCGTTCGCGCTCGGCGAGAGCTCGGTCAGCGGACGCGTCGCCGCCGATGCCGGATCGCTGCCGACGATCGAGGTTCCGGCCTGCACGCTGAGCCAGCTGATCGAGCGCCACAACCTTACGGACTACGCGCTGGTCAGTGACATCGAGGGTGTCGAGTGGCGCATCCTCAAGAACGATCTCGACGCGCTTGCGGGCGCGCGGATGATCGTGATGGAGACGCACGACAGCCCGGGCAACGGCAGCTACGAGGACCTGATCGCCGCGCTCCAGGCAACCGGCCGCTTCGACCTGATCGACCGCCACGGACCCGTCGTGGTTCTCGAGCCCAAAACCGCCTGAGCTCGCTCATGCCAACGCGTCCCGCGCCCGTACGACTCGCGATCGTCGTCACGCACCCGATCCAGCACTTCGTCCCCTTCTATCGCGCGCTGGCGGCCGATCCCGGGATCGAACTCCACGTTCTCTATGGCGCGCCGATCGGCATAAAATCCTATTTTGATAGGGAGATGCAGTCCGAGATCAGCTGGAACATGGACATGCTCGGGGGCTATAGTCACGAATTCCTGGGCGAGGTCCCGGCCAATGGCCAGTCGAGCGTGCGCGAGCCCAGCTCGCCCGAGATTGCCGCGCGGCTGAAGGCGTTCGGTCCCGATGTCGTCCTGGTCTATGGCCATGCCCAGGCCAATGTCTATCGCGCGATCTGGTGGTGTCGGCGCAACAAGGTGCCGCTAATGACGATCGGCGACAGCGAATTATTGCGCCAGCGCACGACGACGACGCGGATGGCCAAGGAAGTCGTCGTCCGCCAGATTTTCCGTCGCTATTCGGCCTTTCTTTCGGTCGGCGACCGCAATGCCGATTTCTACGCCTATTACGGTGCACCCCGCGACCGCATCTTCCGCTGTCCGTTCACCATCGACGAAACGACCTATCGCGCGGTCAAGGCCAACCGGGCCGCGCTGCGGGCCGAGGCCCGCCGCACCTACGACATTGCCGACGACGCGATCGTCGCCTTGTTCGTCGGCAAGCTGTCCAGTCGCAAACGTCCGGTCGACTTGATCGACGCGCTGGCGCAAACCCAAAGCTCCCGCAAGGTCACCGCCTTGTTCGCCGGTAATGGCGAGCAGATGGAGCCGGCCAAAGCGCGCGCCGCCGAGACCGGAGTCGATGCGCGCTTCGCCGGGTTCGTCAATGTCGACAAGCTCCCCGCGCTTTACGCCGCAGCCGATATGCTGGTGCACCCGTCTCAGGCCGACCCGCATCCGCTGATCTGTTCGGAAAGCGCGTGCATCGGGCTCCCGATGCTCCTCAGCGACCGTGTCGGGGCGGCCGGCCCTACCGATATCGCGCGACCGGGTGAGAACGCGCTGATCTTTCCGTGTACGGACACCGCAGCCTTGGCCATGCTCATCGATGAGCTCGCTGGCGACGATGCCCGTCGCGCGGCGATGGGGGCACGCTCGCTCGAGATTTTCGACGAGCTCGACATCACGGCGAGCGTCGCCGGCGTCCATCGCGGGATCGAAACCGCGCTGGCACGGCCGCGATGAACGTTGCCCGTAAGCTCCTCAGCCCCAGCTATTGGCTGAGCGACAGCCCGATCGCGGCATGGCTGCGCGGCGCCGGCTGGCTGTTCACCTCGTCGCTGATCGAACGCGCCGCCGCGCTCGTCCAGACGGTGATGATCGCACGCGCGATCGGGATCGAGAATTACGGCCGCTACGCGCTGCTGTTCTCGACGATCAGCTTGCTGACCCCGTTGGTCGGGCTGCAATTGCCCTATGCGATCATCTATTTCGTCTCGCGTTATCAGGCACGCGAGCCCGAACGGGCGGGCGCCGTCGTCTTGCTGGGCCGCCGCCTGACCGCGGCGACCACCGGACTGATGCTGACCATCGCCTTGTTGTTCGCCAGCCCGCTTTCGGCCTGGCTGTTCGCCGCGCCGGGCTATGCCTGGCCGCTGATCCTCGGCGCGATCCTGTTGATGGCCTCGATCCAGGCCGGGCTCAACGATACCCTGCTCCAGGCGAGCGAGCGTTTCCGCACCCTGGCGATCGCGCGGCTTTCGACCGCCATTGTCGGCGTGCTCGTGCTTGTCCTCGTCGCAAAGCTGACCCCCGGCCTCACGCCGGTGATGATCGTGCTCGCCGGAAGCGCCGTGCTGCGCTGGCTGGCGGTCGCGATCCCGGCGCGAGCGGTCAGCAACCGGCTCGCCGCGCATAGCAATTTCCGCGAAGCCATCCGTCAGGGATCGGTGATCCTGCAATTCTCGCTGCCGAGCGGGATGCTCGCTTTCGCGCAGGGCATCGCCATCTGGATCGGCAATTACTACCTCACCCGCAGCCCCTATGGTCTGCGCGACCTGGCGGTGATCAATACCGGGCTGCAATGGCGCTCGCCGATCCTGGTGGTGATGGCGTCGCTGGCCAGTGCGCTGTTGCCGATGCTCGGCCGCTATATCGGCCAGGACGATCATAGTCAGACGCAACGGCTGCAACGCTACAACATGATCCTCAACGTCGGCATCGCGCTGATCTTCTCGGTCCTGGTCATCCTGTTCTCAAGCTTCATCCTGAAGCTCTACGGTCGCGATTTCCACGGACAGACGTTCCTGTTCGGCCTGTTCCTGATCGTCCTGGTGCCGACCGTCTATTGCAACGTCCATCAGCAATATCTCGTCGCGACCGGCAGAATGTGGACGCAATTCCTGCTGTTCGTGCCCTACACCCTTGTCATCGTCGGCGGGACGATGTGGTTCGCTCCCGGGCTGCGCGGGGTTGCTCTGGGCTATATCCAGCTACTCGCCTGGGTGATAACGGCCATCCTCATCACGATCGTCGTCTCGATCCAAGCGGCGGCCGATCGCAAGAACCAGGAATCGACCCAGTCATGAGTGCCCAGGACCAGTTCCGACGTTTGAGCGCGGCGCGCTTCTGCGAAAGCGCGGGGTTCGCCGCGGTCGATATCGGCGCGCGCGGCGGGCTTGACGCGGCGATGCTGCCGCTCGCCTGGGCGACCGAGATGATCGGGTTCGAGCCCGAACCCGCCGAGGCCGCGGCACTGCAAGGCGGCGACCCCAAACCGTGGAAGAGCCGGCGCGTGATCGCGGCCGCGGTCGGCGGAGTAGACGGCACCGCGACACTGCACATACCGCCCTCACCGGAAAGCGCCTCGCTGCTACCGCACAATGCGGAGATGGTCGAATGGTTCGGGGTGTCCGAACAGCACAGCATCGACCGCTCGATCGCGGTCGAGACGCGCACGCTGGATGGGCTGCTCGCCGAAGGCACATTGCCGACCGCCGATTACATCAAGATCGATGTCGAGGGTGCCGAGGGCGCGATCCTCGAACATGCCACACGCTATCTCGAGACCACGCTGGCGCTGCGCGTCGAGGTGTCGTTCCTCGAACAGCGCACCGGCCAGCCGCTCGGCTGGGACGTGGCCAAGCTGCTGACCGATCGCGGTTTCCTCATCCTCGATCTGATCGCGGTGCAGCGCTGGCGCGCCAAGCAGCTTGCCGGCCATCCCTATCGGACCAAGGCCGATTTGCCTTATTCCAAACCGGTGCTGGCCCAGGGCGATCTGATCGCGGTGCGCGACTTCCGCCGGGTAAGCGACGCGACCCAGGCCGCCAAGCTGGTGATCGTAACCGCAGCGCTCGGCTATGTCGATTTCGCCGCGACCATATTGCGCCATCGCCAGACGGCGATCGCCGGGCTGGGGCTGGACCTGATGGCCGATCTCAGGTCATTGTCAGGATCGCTTGGCGGCGCCGCGCCTGCCGAGGCGATCCGCGCCAATCTGCGCGACCTGGTGCCGCTCGGTCGCTCGCTGCTCGGCGGGCTGCCGGCGCGATAGGAGACGAAGCATGTGCGGTATCCTGGGGCTGGTGTCGAAGGACGCGATCGACCGCGGGCGCGCGCATGCCGCGCTCGACCTGATCGCCCATCGCGGTCCCGACGGGGACAATAGCTGGCACGATTCGGCCGACAACGTCTGGTTCGGCCATCGGCGCCTGTCGATCATCGACCTCAGCCATGCCGGCGACCAGCCGATGCATTCGGCCGACGGCCGCTACGTGCTGATCTTCAACGGCGAGATCTACAATTATGTGGAGCTCAGGAACGAGCTGATCGCCGCCGGCGTCACCTTCCAGTCGGCAAGCGACAGCGAAGTCATCATCGAAGGCTATCGCGCTTGGGGCGTCGGCGTGCTGTCGAAGCTCAACGGCATGTTCGCGATCGCGCTCTACGACCGCAGCCAGCGGATGATGCTGTGCGCGCGCGACCGCTATGGCGAAAAGCCTTTCCTCTACACGAAGCGCGACCGCTTCTTCGCCTTCGGCTCCGAATACAAGGCGCTGCTCGCCTTGCCGGGCGTGCCGCACGATCATGACGACCTGCGCGTCGTCACCGAGACCTGCCAGCCCGGATCGAGTGCCGACCGCCGGCGCCAAACCGTCTTCACCGCGATCGAACAATTGCTCCCGGGCGAGGCGATGGTGGTCAATTGCGCGTCGCTGGAGAGCAAGACCTGGCGCTATTTCGACATCGACCTGACGCGCCAGCGCAACTTCGCCAACCCCAAGGATGCGATGGCCGAGTTCCGCGACCTGTTCGTCGATTCGGTGCGCATTCGCATGCGCTCGGACGTGGAGGTCGGGTCGTGCCTGTCGGGCGGTCTCGATTCGTCGGCGATCGTCGGCGCGGTCCGCCATCTGCTCGGCCCCGACGCGGTCTATCATACCTTCACCGGACGCTTCCCGGGTACGCCCGCGGACGAATGGCATTATGCCGAGCAGGTGGTGAACGCCTCGGGCGTGGTCAGCCATGTCGTCGAGCCGACCGTCGACCGCTTCATCGCCGACCTGCCCAGTTTCATGTGGCATAACGAGCTGCCGGTCGGATCGTCGAGCCAGTTCGCGCAATGGTGCGTGTTTCACCTGGCCAAGCAGCAGGGCGTCACGGTGCTGCTCGACGGTCAGGGTGCCGACGAGCTGATGGGCGGATATGAGCAATATTTCGCCTTCTATATCCGATCGCTCAAGGCGCGGGGCGAGACGGCGCGACTGGCGCGCGAGCTGCCCGAGATCGAGCGCCGCTATCCCGCCGCGCAGATGGACCGGGCGATGCGGATGAAGTCGGCGGTGCCGCAGCGGCTGCGCCACGCGCTCGCGCACATGCTCAACCGCGGTTCCGACATCCGCTTCGGGCTCAAGTCCGGCTATAGCGAGGCCGTGTCCGAACAACGGGAGCGCAACGACCATGGCAGCGGCGATCCGCTGCGCGACGCGCTCTACGAGGATAGTTTCGAGCGCTTCCTGACCACCTTGCTGCGCTATGGCGATCGCAATTCGATGGCGCATTCGCGCGAGGTGCGCCTGCCGTTTTGCGATCATCGCCTGTCCGAATTCGTCCTGTCGTTGCCGCCCGAATTGATCATGGGCGATGTCCAGACCAAGCGGCCGATCCGCGAGGGCCTGCGCGAATTCCTGCCGGAGGCGATCGCGACGCGCTGGAACAAGCAGGGTTTCCGTCCGCCGCAGGATTTGTGGTTCACCTCGCCCGCCTTCCTCGAGCTGATGCAGGATACGTTGACCTCGACCTCGTTCCGCCAGTCCGAAATCTGGGACCAGAAATGGTGGCTCAAGGTGCTCGACCGTATCCGCGGCGGCGATCTCGGGCTCGGCTGGAATTTGTGGCAGCCGTTCATCCACGAAATGTGGAAGCAGCATTTCCTCAAACCCGCGACGCAGGGCATCGAGCCGAAGCGCCTCGCCGCCTGACGCGACGCGCCCGATGGACATCCTGCTGATCAACGGGACGCATCCCGCGGCGCCGCATATCTCGGGCGTTCGCGCCGGACGGTTCGCCGCGGAGCTCGCACGGATGGGGCATCGCTGCGTGCTGATCTGTCCGCCCCTGCCAGCCGTGGCGGCGAAAGAACCGTCGCCGATCGCGTCGCATGACTGGTCGAAACCGCTGATCGTCGAGGCAGACGATCCGCCGCCCAGCGGCGGAAACGCGATCGCGACATTCACCAATTTGCTGCGCTATGGCGGGCGCCGCACCGGTTTCCAGCGCAGCGTCGTCGCCCGCGGCCGCGCTCTTGCCGCCGCGTTCCGTCCGCAAATCGGCTGGGCAACGTTCGGCTCGCTCGAAGCGGTGACTGCGCTGCGGACGCTGGCGCGCGAGCAGCATTTTCCCTGGATCTTCGACGACAAGGACAATCCGGAAATCTATGTACCAGGCGCCGCGCGCCTGCCGCTCGCCTGGCGGCTGCGGGGCTATGCGGCGCTCCAGGCCAATTCGGTGCTCCATGCCGATGCCGCGCGACGCTGGCTCGGCGACACCGCGGAGGTGATCTATAGCGGCGTCGATTCGGCGTTCTTCGACCTCCATCCCGCCCCTGAGCCCGCGCGACGCTATGTAACGTTGGTCGGCAGCCTTTATTATCGCGAAACGGTCGACGCGATCCTGAGCGCGCTCGCCGAGTTCAACGCGACCAGCGGGCAGCCGCCATTGAGCCTGATCCATCTCGGCAATCAGGGCGATTGGCTGAAGAATGACCGCGGCGTCGATATCCTTCTTCCCGGCTATGTCTCTCCCGGCGAGATGGCGCGGCTGTGTCAGCACGCGCTCGCCAATATCTACGTGTTCCTTGGCCGCACCTTTCATCACAAGCTGTTCGAATTGCTCGCCTGCCGCCGGCCGGTGATCGCTTATGGCGGCGAGTTGCCGGAAAGCATCGCCGAGGCGGAACGGCTGCACGCCCCGCTTGCCGTGCCGACCGAACCCGACACGCTCGTCGCGGCGTTGAGATCGGCCGAAAGCTTCGCACCCGACCCCCGGATGCCCGAACGCTTCTTCACCTGGCCCGAACAGGCTGCCATGGTCGAGGCCGCGATGAGGAGATTGATTGGATGACCGACGCCGCCGCGCCGACCACGCAGGAGCGCGTGATCGACCAATATTTCGAGACGACCTCGTCGCGCACCGCCTTTACCGAGGAGATGAAGGCCAATGCCGTCGCGACGCTCGGCCGTCTGCTCGGCGATTGGGGAACGCAATCCGGCGAGGTGATGGTCGATCTCGGCTCAGGCATGGGCGAAGGCTGTCTGTTCGCGCTGTCGCGCGGCGCAGCAAGCGCTACCGGCATCAATCTATCGGGCAGCGAGAATGCGCTGGCGCGCGAGCGCGTTCCCGGCGCGACCTTCCTCGACACCGATCTCGTATCTGGCCTCAAGGGCCTGGCCGATAACAGCGTCGACCGCATCATGGCGCTCAACATCCTCGAGCATATCGACAAGCAGACGCTGGCCACCGTGCTCGAAGAAGCCGCGCGCGTGCTCAAGCCGAACGGCTATCTGGTCGCGATGACGCCCAATGCCGGGTCGCCGTTCGGATCGATGACGCGCTATTGGGACATCACCCACGAGATTGCCTACACGCCCTCGGCTTTCCGCCAGATCGGTCTGCTCTGCGGGTTCAAGCGCTTCGATTTCCGCGAATGCGGCCCCCGCCCGCATGGCGTCGTCAGCACAATCCGCTACGTTCTGTGGCAGATGATCCGGTTGAGCATCAAATTTCGGCTGATGGTCGAAATGGCCTCGACCAAGGGCGGCATCTACACCGCCGACATGCTCACGCGGATGGCGAAATAAGCGGCCGCTCGCCCGACAGGAAGCGATCGAGGGTTGTCGTCAGGCGCTGCACGAAGGCGGGATAAGCGAAATAATCCAGGCCCTGCGGCACGGCCCGCGGGCGATCGAGGCTTGCGACCACCGCATCCACCAGCGCCTCGGTATCGAGCGGATCGACGATCGGTCCAAGCAGGCCGTCGCGCATCGCTTCGCGCGTTCCGTCACGCGTGCTGGCTACCGCAGGAATGCCACATGCCATCGCTTCCAGCAGCACGAGACCAAAGCCCTCCCCACGGCTCGGCATCGCATAGACGTCTGCCAGTCGATAGTGATCGGGTTTTTCCGCTTCGGGCACCATACCAGTGAACCGGACGTGCTCGGTCAGGCCGAGGTCGTGTACTTTCTGCTCCAGCCGGCCACGATCGCCACCGTCACCGGCGATGATGTACACCAGGTCCGGGACTCGCTCGATCATGCGCGGTAACGCATCCAGCATCCGGTCGAACCCCTTGTACCGTTCGCTGCCGGCCAGCCGCCCCAGCGTCATGACGACGCGCCGCCCGGCGACATCGTATCGTTCCTCGAGTTCTCGGCTCTTCGGCCCGACGGCATATTTCTCGAGGTGGATCGCGTTGGGCAGGACCACGCATTTCTCATCCGGATACGGCGCCCACGACCGAAACCGGTCGAGCGTCACCTGACTGACCGACATGACGAGATCCGCGGAGCGCGCGGACCATCGGGTCATCGCGCGTTGGCGCGGTTCCCAGGCGTCTATGCCATGGATCGTCAAAGACATCGGCACCCGCAAGAGCGTCGCCACGACGCGCGCCAGCGGAACGAGATTGAGGTGCGCGCAAAACACCATGTCATACGGACCACGTCGCATCGCGCGCATGACGGCACGCAGGTAAGCGCCGATGCTCCCCACCGCCGAAATATCGAAATCGACCTTGTCGGGCAGCGGCCCCTCGAGCGGCAGTCGGGCCACGCGGGGCAACGCCACGACACGCTCGACGGCCGGGTCCAAGCTGATCGCTTCGATCAGGTCCCGGTTTACGAGGGCGATGCCGCCATGTCCGCCATATGCATCCGTCAACAGCATCAGAATTCGGCGGCCGCGCGGCATTTCAGAACTCAAAGCTTTACCCTCGATAACCGTGTACCCCTCGACAGCCCTTATCGCCGGGCGCGAACGCATGCCAGAACGATGAGGCGTTCCGAATTTGAGGGACAAACTTGGCAGCGACGATGCCAGTCGCTAGGGCCTCGGCTTCGCGCCAAAAACCGCGACAACGACAGACCGACCGAGCCGGAGGAAGTTTGCCCAATCCGTTCAGCACCAACCGGCCGCAGACGCTGTACGCGGCGCTCGCGCTGCTTGCTGTCGCCGTGCTGTTCGGCGGAGCGACGCGCTATGAAGTCGGGACGACGATCCTGCCCCGGCTCGCCGCGCTGGTGGCGATCGTCTATCTGTTCTGGCCGCGCAACCGGTCGCCGCTCCGCGTCGAACGCGAAGCGTTGTTCTTCTGGGCGGTACTCTTCGCGCTACCGCTCCTCCAGCTCATCCCGCTTCCATGGTCGGTCTGGACCGCGCTGCCCGGCCGCGGCCTTGCGCAGCAGGTCTATGCAGCGCTTGGCGACAAGCCGTGGCTACCGATCAGCCTTTCGCCCAGCCGGACACTCGACTTCCTGCTCGCATTGGTTGTGCCGCTGGCCGCCTGGCTGCTGGGCAAGCATCTCGATTATGCAGGCCGCGTCGTGGTGTTGCGGGCGATGCTGCTGTTGGCGCTCGCCAGCGCGGTGCTCGGGCTCATCCAGTTGACGATGGGGGCCGACAGTCCACTCTATTTCTATCGCGTCACCAACAGCGATTCGAGTGTGGGCTTCTTTTCCAACGCCAACCACCTGGCGCTCTTCCTGGCGGGTGCAATCGTCATAGCATTGGCCTGGTTGGCCGACGCAATGACGGTCAGCGGCCGCATTCCCGCGCCGGCGGCGGTGGCCTGCGGATTGGCGATCGCCGTATTGCTGTTCAGCATCGCCGGAACCAGTTCGCGCGCGGGCGCGATCTTCTCCGTGGTCGGCCTGCTCGGCGGGCTGGCGATGCTCCCGCTCGAACGGATCGGGCTGAAGCGCCGCTATGTGCTGGGCGGATCCGCCGTCGTCACGCTAGCGCTTGCCGGCGGCCTGGCGTTGGTACTGAGCGGCCGCATCCTGTCGGATCGATTCCAGATCGACGACGGCACGCAGGAACGGATCGGCCTTTTGCCGCGATTCGCGCACGTCGCGCACGATTTCTTTCCGTTCGGCTCCGGCCTCGGGAGCTTCGAGCCGGTGTACAAGAGCTACGAGCGGGCCAGCGAGCTGAGCTTCGGCTATTGGAACCAGGCGCACCAGGATTACCTGCAGGTCGCGATCGAAGGCGGCTTGGTCGGCATATTGTTGATCCTGGCGTTCCTCATCTGGTTCGCGATCCGGGTCGTTCGCATCTGGTATCGTGGGGACGATTCCTCGCGTATGCGTCGGCAACAGGCGACGGCGGCGCTGTTCATGACGATGATCATGGCGCATGGCATGGGCGATTATCCGATGCGGACGGGAACGATCGCCTGTCTATTCGGTTTTCTCGCCGCGTTCCTGACCGTCCCGGAGGAAGCCGGGGCGAACCGCTCGAGATCGCGCCGCGATTTGGGCGAGGACGCATTTGGGGTATATGGGCAAAATCAGGATGTGGTACCCGCTAGGGCAATCGACCGCGGTGTCGCGGCGCAGGGAGGCGAACATTACTCGTAAGCTTATCGTAGCGTGCGCGCTCGCGTCTGGCCTGAGCGCATGCGCAGGTCCAAATTACAAGCCCGAGATAGCGACCGCGGCTAGTCCCCAGACGACGTTGCCTGTGCCGACGGTCGAGGACATGACGCGCGACCAGGCGGATTATCGCATTGGCCCGCTCGACAAGCTCACGGTCACGGTGTTCGGCGTGCCCGATCTGACGACCAACGGCCAAGTCGACGGGGCGGGCAATCTCGCCATGCCGCTGATCGGTCAGGTCAAGGCGATCGGCGAGACGCCGAATTCGCTTTCGGCCAAGATCGCGGCGGCGCTCGACCAGCGTTACGTCCGCAATCCGCAGGTATCGGTCAGCGTGACCGAGGCGGTGAGCGCCATGGTCACGGTCGAAGGCAGCGTTATGAAGCCCGGCCAATATGCGGTCGTGGGCCGCACCACCTTGCTCCGCATGATTGCCGCCTCTGGCGGTCCGTCCGATTTTGCGCGGCTGAGCGAGGCCGTGGTGTTTCGAACGGTCAACGGCCAGAAGATGGTCGCGCGGTTCAACATCAAGGATATCCGTGGTGCGCGCACGCCCGACCCGGAAATCTACGGCAACGATGTCATCGTGATCGGCAATAACCCGGGCCGACAACTCTTCAAGGACATCATCTCCATCGCGCCGGTCCTCGGCATCTTCTATCAGATCGCAAGATAAGGCTTTCCCTTGGCAACCAATACCCTTCCGCTCGATCTCGGCGGCCCCGCGGCGGATCGCGGCCCCGACTCGCGGCTGGCGCTCGAGCATTTTCTGCAGCAGCAGGACGCTGAAAGCCCGCTGACCCAGTATCTCCAGATACTGGTCCGGCAGCGCTGGATCGTCCTGGCGATCATCGCAGCGGGCGTGCTGGCGGCCGTCTTCGTCAACGCGACGACGGTAAAATTGTACCGCTCGACGGGGTCGATGGAGATCGCGCGCGAAGCCGCACGAGTCGTCAACACCGACGATACCCAACCCCGTCAGGCGGCGGCCGGCCAGGAATTCTACCAGACGCAATACGGCCTGTTGCGCAGTCGCGCGCTGGCCGAGCAGACGGTCGCCTCGCTGCGCCTCGCCGACAATCCGACTTTTCTCTACGGCTATACCGGCAAGAAGCCGCCGGCCGATGCACTCGCCGGCGATCGCAAACGCCGTGAATTGACCGCAGCACGGTTGCTGATGGGGCATTTGACGGTCGAGCCGGTTCGCGGGTCGAGCCTGGTCCAGCTCAGCTTCGACAGCCCGGATCCGGCGCTGTCGGCGACCGTGGTCAATTCGATCGCCAAGAACTTCATCGCGTCCAACCTCAATCGCCGGTTCCAGGCGACTGCTTATGCGCGCCAGTTCCTGCAGCAGCAGATCGAAAATACGCGCCAGAAGCTTGAGGCGTCCGAACGCGCGCTGGTCGCTTATGCAGGTCAGCAGCGGATCATCAACTACGAGAACGGCACCTCGGGCAAGGACCAGGATTCGTCGAACGGCGCATCGGTCGAATCAACCGACCTCCGCGCGCTCAACGACGCGCTCAACGCCGCCAAGATCGATCGCGCCCAAGCCGAAGCGCATTATCAGCAGGCGGCGCGCAGCCAGGGCTTGAACGCGCCGGAGAGCTTGCAGGACGGCACCGTCGCCGCGCTGCGCAGCCAGCGCTCGCAGTTGCAGGCCGAATATCAGCGTCTGTCGGCACAATTCCGGTCGGACTATCCGCAGATGGTCGCCCTTCGCCAGCAGATTGCCGAGCTCGACAAGCAACTCGGCAAGCAGGGCGCGGTGGTGCTCGATTCGCTTCGCGCCGCCTATCTGGCGGCCGCGCAGCGCCAGTCCGAACTTCAGGGACAGGTCGACAAGCTAAAGAACAATGTGATCGACCTGCGCGGCCGTACGGTCCAGTACAATACGCTGCAGCGTGACGCCGACACGAACCGGGCGCTCTATGACGCGCTGCTCCAGCGCTACAAGGAGATCGGTATCGCCGGTGGCGTCGGAACCAACAACGTGTCGATCGTGGATACGGCGCTGCCGTCGGGCGGCCCGGTCACGCCGCGTACTTCGATGAACCTGCTGCTCGGGCTGTTGCTCGGCACGCTGATCGGCGGCGCGGTCGCATTCATCCTCGAACAGCTCGATGAGTCGATCATCGCGCCGCACGACCTCGAGCGGAAGCTGGGCGTGCCGCTGTTGGGCAGCGTACCACGCGTGCCCGATTCGGACGTCTCGATCGATCTGCTCGAGGACAGCAAGACGCCACTCGCCGAAGCCTATCTATCGCTCCAGACCGCGCTCCGGCTCACGACCAGCAAGGGTGCGCCGCGCGTGCTGTTCGTGACGAGCTCTCGCCCGTCCGAAGGCAAGTCGACCACGGCGATGGCGGTGGCGCGCAATTTCGCGTCGCTCGGCAAGAAGACGATCCTGATCGACGCCGATTTGCGCAACCCTTCGGTGCACAAGATCATGGGCTTTGCCAATACGGGCGGCCTTACCAACATCCTCGCCGGCGCGACCGACATCGACACCTATATTCGCAAGGGCTCCGTCGATCGTCTTTCGATCATGAGCTCGGGCCCGATCCCGCCCAATCCGGCCGAATTGCTGGCCGGCTCCAACCTGTCGCAGACGTTCGAGCGGCTGCTCGCCGAAGGCTATGATCATATCGTGGTCGACGGTCCGCCGGTGCTCGGCCTTGCCGACGCGCCGCTGATCGCCAGCTATGCCGAAGCGACGATGTTCGTGATCGCCGCGCGGAACACGCATACGCGCACCGCGCGCGTGTCGTTGCGCCGCCTCGCCGACGTCCATGCCAATATCCTGGGCGCGGTGCTGACCAAGTTCGACGCCAAGAAGATCGGCTACGATTATGGCTATAATTACGATTATGGCGACAAGCGGATCGGCTTCATGAAGCGCGTGACGGGCTGAGCCCTGAGGGCGGGCGCGTCATGGCAATGATCGCCTTGCGCCGTGGCACGGCGGCCGTTCGGGTCGTCGTGGTTACGCTCGCTCTCGTGGCCGGCTTCTTCACGCTGCGGTCCGGGCTGGCGTTCCTGCTCGCGACGCCAGAGACCGCTCAACTGGCGCTTCGCATCGATCCGACCAACACCAATGCGCTCAGCATGGACGCCAATGAACGGCTGAAGACCGTCGAGCTCGGTGCGCCCGCAGCGAAGCTTGCCGCCGACAGCAAGCGCATCCTCGAACATTCGCCCTATGAGGTTGTCGCGCTCCGCAACATCGGCATCATCGCCGCGTCGAACGACGACGAGAAAGGTGCGGCCAAGCTGCTCGATATCGCCGCGCGGCTGACGCTGCGCGATTATCTAACCCACGCCTGGCTGCTCGATCACCGGTTCCGCACCAACGAAGTCGCGCCGGCAGTGACCGAAGCAGACATCCTGCTCCGCCAGGACGACCAGAATTGGCCGGTCATCCTTCCTGCCCTGATCACGCTGACTCGCGACCCCAGGATCATCGATCCGCTGGCGCGCGTGCTCGCCACAGATCCCTATTGGCGCGGCACGTTTCTCACGCGGCTCGGCAGCGATAATCCCTATCCCGATGCAACCCTGGCACTGTTGATTCGGCTGAAGGCGATCGGCTCACCGGCAAGCAAGGAAGAGCTCGACCCCTATTTCATCAAGATGGCGGATCGGCTGTCGCCAGCCCAGCTGTTCGCGCAATGGGTCGCGCTGCTGCCACCGAGCGCACAATCGGCGGGCAAGGGTCTGCTGCGCGAAGGAGACTTTGCCGGGCTCGACGCGTCGCCGCCATTCGGATGGCGCCTCTACCCTGCCGACGGCGTCTATGCCGAGCGGAGTACCGGCCCGGCGGGTATGGGCAGTGCACTTTATGTCTCCTATTCCGGTGAGCGCGAAACGGTGTTCGCCAACCAGGAACTGGTGCTGCCGGCCGGTCGCTATCGGTTCGCGGGGCGCGTCTATGCTGAGGATGCAATCGACGCGGGCGTCTTCCGCTGGTCGATCGTCTGCATGACCAAGGGTGCGACCGGGGTGCTCGGTACCGCGCCGGTCAATCCATCGCCCGGCCAACTTAGCCGCTATGCGGTCGAGTTCGACGTGCCGCGGGGATGCGACCAGCAACAATTGGCGCTGACGGGGACCGCGCGCGATACGACGTTCGACACGCTCGCGCTCTATGTCGATGGGCTGGACATCACGCGGCTGCGCTGAATATCCGTTCGTACTCGGGCGCTATCCGGTCGATCAATCGCCGCGTGCCGCGACCATCACGAACATGGTCTTGCGATACCGCGGACCGCCGACCAAGCGGTTGACGAAACGCGGCAAGGGCGGATCGGCGTAATAGACCGTCTCCAGCACGGCAAAACCGAGTTGCCGCAGGATTTCGCGGACCTGGGTCGAGGTCGGAACGTGGCGCACATGGCGATAGTAACGCGGGCGCCCGGTCGCTCGCCAGGCAAGCGCTTCGAAGCGGCGATAGAGCGACCGCCCATTGGGCAGGGATAGGATCAGTCGGCCGCCCGGACGGAGCAAAGCGGCGAGTCGGGCTATCTCGATCTTCAGGTCAGGGAGGTATTCGAGCACGCTCGAACACAGCGCCAGATCGTATTGCCCGGCACGATCGGACAATGTCTCGAACAGCGCCACCTCGAAGGATACATTGCCGATCCCGTGCTCATCGGCTCCGGCGCGCGCCAGATCGATCATTCGTTCTGCGCCATCGATGCCATGGACATGCGCGGCGATCTTTGCCGCTTCGAACGACAAGGTTCCCGCCCCGCATCCCGCGTCGATCACTTGATCTCCCGGTCGGGCATAACGTCCGATCAGCGTGCCCCAGGCGCGCAAGCGATCGCGGAATCCGCGGGACCGGACATAGCCGTCGCGAAATGCCGGGGCGATCGAATCGTGCCAGCTGATGGCGGTTTCGGATCCGTCGGCCACTGTCACTCCTTGGCAATCGCCCTTGTCATTCGGGCATGTCGATATCGGCCTAGCGTGCCCGAGTCCGGGATGCACCAAATGATGGCCCGACCGACACATTAAAAAACCCGGCGCGGCGCACCGCCGTCCGGGGTCAGTACAAATAAGAAGGGCGCGAAGTTCGAAAACTTCGCGCCCCGCAATATCCGGTTAGAAACCGATCACGGGCTCTTCGGCTTCGAGCTGCCCGAGGTGGCGGCAACGATGCCGCCGATGATAGCAATCACCGCGAGGACCGCAACGATACCGCCGCCGCCACCACGAAGATGGTTGCCATCCTTGGCATCGGCGCCAGCGCGCACGGTGCTGACCTTGGCCATGACGGTGCCCTTGGCGGGCGCAGCCTGAGCCAGCGCCGGGGTCGCCGCGAGCGCCACCGACGCGAGCGCCGCAACAGCGGACTTAAACAGCACCATTAGCAAACTCCCTTGGTTATCTGTTCCAATTTCTCAACGCGCTTGCCACACAAACGCGCCAACTGTCAACCATAGTGCCGATCGTTCCGGGATCGTTCCCAGCCCCCATCCGGCCCCAACGCCAACAACCTGCAAACGCCGATAAGCTGAATTCGTTGCGTCGCGAAAGCGTTTTTATTCAACTGTTGCTTCCGTGCATCGCCTTGGCCGAGAACGATTAAATTTCGATGACGATAGATCAGCAATTCTGACGCATTCGCGACGGTCGCCGCACCGCCTCGGTCGCCCGTGGAGATGGTGGCGACATGGGCAAGGCGTGACGAATGGGGCTTGTCTGGCGCCACCCAATCCGGGAAAGGGCATGCATGCCTTCCGCCGCTCGTCCCCGCATCCTCGTGGTCTTCGGGACGCGCCCCGAGGCGATCAAACTCTTTCCGTTGGTCCATGCGCTTCGCCGGACCAATGCCGACGTGCGCGTGTGCGTCACTGGTCAGCACCGTGAGATGCTCGATCAAGTCCTTGAAATTGCGCAGATTACGCCAGAGCACGATCTCGACCTGATGCTGCCCAACCAGTCGCTCGATACGCTCAGCGCGCGACTGTTGACCGAGCTGGGCAAAGTGATGGACGCCGATCGGCCCGACCGCGTCATCGTCCAGGGCGACACGGCGACCGCGATGATCGGCGCGCTAACCGCTTATTATCGCAAGATTCCAGTCGGCCATGTCGAGGCTGGGCTGCGCAGCGGCAACATCTATCACCCCTGGCCCGAAGAAGTGAACCGCAAGGTCGTCGGCGCGATCGCCGACCTGCACTTCGCACCGACCGATACGTCGCGCGACGCCCTGCTCGCCGAAAACGTTCCGGCCGAACGGATCCACGTCACCGGCAACACCGTGATCGACGCATTGATCGAGACACGCGCGCGAGTCGATTCGGACGCTGCGCTCGCCTCGACGATCGCGCCGATCGCCGCCCGCTTCGCCGGCAAACGCATAGTTGCCGTAACGACACATCGGCGGGAAAATTTCGGCGAGGGTCTGAAATCGGTCGCCCAGGCGGTCCGCCGAATCGCCGATCGTCCCGATGTCGCCGTAATCTTCCCGGTCCACCCCAATCCCAATGTCCGTGCACCGATGAGCGAGGTGCTGGGGGGCGTCGAAAACGTGGCGATGATCGACCCGCTCGATTATCCCAATTTCGTCCGCTTGCTGTCGCTATGCCATTTCGTGATGACCGACAGCGGCGGCGTCCAGGAGGAAGCGCCCGCGCTCGCCAAGCCAGTGCTGGTAATGCGCGAGACGACCGAGCGGCCGGAAGGTGTCGCCGCCGGCACTGCCAAATTGGTCGGCAATGACGAGGAGGTCATCGTTACCGAAGCTTCACGCCTTTTGGACGATAGCGCGGCCTATGAAGCAATGGCCCGTGCCCACAACCCCTTCGGGGATGGCAGAAGCAGCGAGCGGATCGCCCGCATCATCCTCGATTCGGCTCGCTGAGATGAGCGCCAGCACTCTACGCGTCTGCGTCGTTGGCCTCGGCTATATCGGCCTGCCCACCGCCGCGGTGATCGCGCGCAGCGGCGCATCGGTGTTGGGAATCGACATCAGCCCGCGCGTTGTCGAGACGATCAATGCCGGCCGCATTCATATCGAGGAAGCCAATCTCGAATCTCTGGTGCATGACATGGTCGCAACGGGCTCGCTGCGCGCGGCGCTCGCTCCCGAGCCCAGCGACGTATTCGTGATCGCGGTACCGACGCCGTTCACCGACAATCACGCGCCCGACATCAAATATGTCCTCGCCGCTACCCGCTCGATCGCACCGGCGGTGCGCAAGGGCAGCCTGGTGATCGTCGAATCGACTTGCCCGGTCGGCACTACCGAAGCAGTCCGCGACGTGCTCAAGGAAGCGCGCCCCGATCTCACATTCCCGGAGGGCAGCGACGCGCCGAGCGACGTCTGCATCGCTTATTGTCCCGAACGCGTGCTGCCCGGAAAGATTCTCGAGGAATTGGTCAGCAACGACCGGTCGATCGGCGGACTCAGCGCCGCTTGTGCGGAACGCGCGGTGAACTTCTACAAGGGCTTCGTCGCCGGCGAGTGTATCGCGACCACCGCGCGGGCCGCGGAAATGTGCAAATTGGTCGAAAACTCGTTCCGCGACGTCAACATCGCCTTCGCCAACGAACTGTCGATCGTCTGCGACACGCTCGATCTCGACGTCTGGGAAGTCATCCGGCTGGCCAACCGCCACCCCCGCGTCAACATCCTCCAGCCCGGGCCGGGCGTCGGCGGGCATTGCATCGCGGTCGACCCCTGGTTCATCGTCGACAGCGACCCGGAAAATGCTCGGCTGATCCGCACCGCGCGCGAGGTCAATGACGGCAAGGCGCATTACGTCTTTGCGCGCACCGCCGCGCTCGCCGACGCGCACCCCGATGCCGCGATCGCGTGCCTGGGCCTGTCGTTCAAGGCCAATATCGACGATCTGCGCGAAAGCCCCGCGCTCGAAATCGCGATCGAACTGGCAAGTAAATATGGCGACCGCGTCCGCGTGGTCGAACCGCATATCGATTCACTGCCGCCAGCGTTCGACGGCACCGGCGCGACCAAGGTGACGCTCGACCAGGCACTCGACGAGTGCGAAGTGCTCGTCGTGCTTGTCGATCATCATGAATTCCGTGGAGTCGCCGCCAACCGCCGCGCGGGCAAGGCGATCTACGACACGCGCGGCCTCTGGCCGAGCTGAATTTCCCGGCTATTTCGCCCCGAACCCGCTGACGACCGTTCCGACCGTCTTCAACAGGATCAGCAGGTCGAGCCAGCCCGAAAAGTGCTTGATGTAGAAGAAGTCGTAATTGAGCTTGTAATGAACCGAGGCAAGGTCGGCGACATGCCCCTGGTTGACCTGCGCCCAGCCGCTGATCCCCGGCCGCACGATGTGGCGATATGAATAAAAAGGGATTTCCTGCTCGTACCAGCTCGACAGCGCGACCGCTTCGGGCCGCGGGCCGATCCAGCTCATCTCGCCCTTGATGATGTTCCACATTTGCGGCAGCTCGTCGATCCGCGTCCGGCGCAGGAAGCGGCCGAGCCGGGTGATCCGGTCGTCACCGTCATTGGTGATGAACCCCTCGCGCGCCGCTTCCTCGGGCGTGCACTCGCGCATCGTGCGGAACTTCCACACCATGAACGGCCGGCCGCGATAGCCCATGCGCTCCTGCTTGAAGAGCGCGGGTCCCTTCGAATCGATCTTCACCAGCAGCGCCACTACCAGCATCGGCACGATCAGGATCGGCAGGAAGATCAGCGTCAGCAACAGGTCGATACCGCGCTTCATCTTGCGATAGGCGAGATTGGGGAGCAGCGATCCGAAGCTGTTTTCCGACAGATGCTCGATCGACACGCGTCCGGTCAGCGATTCGCGGATCTGCTTGACGTGATAGACCGGATGGCCGTTGACCGCCGCCTCGGCGAGCATGCGTTCCCAATTGTCGTCATGATCGTAGCGCAGATCGGCGACGATCACGGCCTCGCGGCCCGGCGGGATGACCGGCTCGGTCAGCGGGATCCATTCGACATTCGGCAGCTCGGTCAGCGCCGCCGTCTTGCCGAAGGGGACGATGTAAAAGGGTTTAGTCGTCGCGCGCAGCAGATAGAAATGAATCGCATACGACGTCATCGCCGCGAGTGCAGCCGATGTACCGAGATAGGCGCGGCTATAATCGAGCCGGAGGAAGAAGAACGTCGCGAACACCAGTCCATAGGAGGTGGCGTAGGTCGGGACGATGTAGCTGAAGACGCGCGACCCCGGAAACGCCGTCACGCGCCGCAGCAGGAAAAGCCCCAGCACGGCCCCCACCGCCGCGCCGAGAATGACGTTGTCGACTCCGCCGATCAGCGTCGCCGCATTGGGATTGTCGAGAAGCAGTGGCCGGCTGATCAGCATGCTTGGGACGAGCACGGCCAGCACCAGCACCGCGAAGGCTTCCACGCGGAACGACTCGAAGATGCTTGATCGCGGGCGCGTCGCCGCCTTGGCCCGGCTCATCAGCATATGACCAATTCCCCTTAAAGTCGCTGCGGCACGGTTGTTGCGGTGCCGCATTACACCCGTCCGGCGCCCCGAGTCTATTGATCTGCCGCAACTTTCATCGCGACTTCAGGTCGTCCGGTGGAACGACCGTATCGCCACGGGAGATCAAGCCGGCGATCCGCGCGCGCTCGATTTCAACGGCGCGCACGCGGTCGGACCATCGCGGGTGTGTAGCGCTCGGGAACAATCCGCCCAGCCGCTGCGCCTCGAACCGTCGCCACAGTGTGACCGCCGCACCGGGATCAAACCCCGCCCGCGCCATCAGATAGGGCATCAGCCGATCGGCCTGAAGTTCATGCAAACGCTGGATTTTTGGTGCGGCCTTGCGATGCCCCAGCGCATTGTGCGCGAGTTCGTGCGCCAGGATCGCGGCCAGCTCGTCGGGAGTCGTCGCGAATCCGGCCATCCGTGTCGACAATTGCACCCATGTGCCGTTCGCCACCGCATCGGCATAATCGCCCGGCACTAGCTGGAATCGCGCTTTGCAGGCGGCGATACCGACCAGGTCGACCGCCAGCCGCTGCCCGTTCCGGTCGACCGTCAGGCGCGCTTTTCCGTCGGCCAGTGCCGCATCGAGCGCGGTCATCGCCGCCTCGACGCCTGCGAATCGGCCATCCGGCGAATCGGGCGGTGCCGCCGCAAACGGCGTGCCGTCTGCATCGACGAGCACATCGCCCGGCTTGAGCCCGGCGCGATCCGCAGGCGATCCCGCCACGACCAGCGCAACGGTTGGGCCGTCACTAAGCCCTAGTACCTGCCGCGCGGCCGGCCGGAACGCTGCGCCATATTGGCCCAATGTCTCGATGAGCATGCCGCTATCGACCATATGCTCGGCGCAGAGATTGGTATTGGTGGTCGCCAGCCGATACCCGATCGTCGCCGCCGCGGTATCCTGCTGCAACAGCCCGCGCACGACCAAGGTCGCCTGGTCATCGGCGGGCGGCCCGGCGGCGATCAGGACAAAAGCGAGCAATGGCCTTAACGGCTTGATCATGCTCGGGTCGCTAGCCGAGACGCGGGAATCAAGCCAGCTTGGCCGTTGCCGGCTTCGCCGCTAAGGGCCGATGCTCCGGGGGAGACGGGTGCGAGCGCGCCCATCCGATCCGGCGTTGCGAAGGAGCGCGTGTGAAGCTTGTCGTCGTCGGCCTCGGTTATGTCGGCCTCCCTTTGGCCATCGCGCTTGCCCGGCATTTCGACGTCTGGGGTATCGACATCGATGCCGGTCGCATCGCCGAATTGAAGGCTGGCCATGACCGTACCGGCGAAATCGACCGAGCCACGCTGGACGCTTCGACTCTCAATTACACCGCGGAGCCGTCGGCGTGCCCAGCGGCGAGCGCCTATATCGTCACCGTTCCTACCCCGATCGATGCCGACAAGCGCCCCGATCTCGGCGCGGTGATGGGTGCGACCCGGATGGTCGCCGAGATGATCGACCCTGCCGAACGGCCCACGATCATCTACGAGAGCACCGTCTATCCTGGTGTGACCGAGCAGATTTGCGGGCCGGAGATCGAAAAGGTTTCCGGACTTGTGCGCGGCCGTGACTTCACGCTCGGCTATTCGCCCGAGCGGATCAATCCGGGTGACCGCGAACACACGGTTGACCGTATCGTCAAGGTCATCGCCGGCGAGGACGAGGCGACGACGGACCGGCTCGCGGCGATCTACGGCAAGGTCACCTCCGCCGGCGTCTTTCGGGCCGCGTCGATCAAGGCTGCCGAGGCGGCCAAAGCGATCGAGAACGCGCAGCGCGACATCAACATCGCCTTCATGAACGAGATCGCACGGATCTTCGGAGCGATCGATCTGTCGGTGTGGGATGTATTGGCGGCAGCCAGGACCAAGTGGAACTTCCTGCCCTTTCAACCCGGGCTGGTCGGCGGCCACTGTATCGGCGTCGATCCCTATTATCTCAGCCACCTGGCCGAGCAACTGGGCCATGACCCGCGAGTCATCCTGGCGGGACGGGATACCAATGACGGCATGTCGGCGTGGATCGCCGGGCAGATCCACGCCCGGGCGGGCAAGAAGGGATCCGCGCTCGTGCTCGGGCTGACCTTCAAGGAAAACGTTCCCGACCTGCGCAATTCGAAGGTCGCCGAACTGGTCGCGGCACTCGGTGACCATGGCCATGACGTCACCGTCCACGATCCGATGGCCGATCCGGCCGAGGCGACCCACGAATACGGCATCACGCTCGACAGCCAAGCCCTGTCGCGCACCTACGATCTGGTGGTCCTGGCCGTACCGCATCGGTCGTATCTCGAAATGGACGGCGGGTTGGCAAAGCTGGTCGCGCCCGGCGGGCTGTTCGCCGATATCAAGAATGGCGTGCCGGGCATGACCGGCACGGTGCGCTGGACGCTTTAGGAGCTTATCGATGCGAGTTCTCGTCACCGGCGCGGCCGGCTTCATCGGCAGTTGGGTGATCCGCCGGCTGCTCGATCGCGGCGACATCGTGATCGGAATCGACAATCTCAACGATTATTATTCGGTCGAGCTGAAGCGCGACCGCGTCGCGCTGATTCAGGGGCTCAACACCAACCGGTTCGAGTTCATTCAGGTCGACTTCGCCGATCACGAAACGCTCGAGGCGGCGCTGGCGGGGAAGGAATTCGACCGCATAGTCCATTTGGGCGCGCAAGCGGGCGTCCGCTATTCGATCGACAATCCGCGCGCCTATGTCCAGTCGAACCTGGTCGGGCATCTCAACATGATGGAGATCGCTCGGCACCGAAAGCTCGAGCACCTGGTCTACGCCTCGTCCTCTTCGGTCTATGGCGGCAATGACACGCTCCCCTTCCGCGTCGAGGATCGCGTCGACCATCCGCTCTCCCTCTACGCCGCGACCAAGAAGGCCGACGAGCTGATGAGCGAGACCTATGCCAGCCTCTACCGCCTGCCGCAGACCGGCCTGCGTTTCTTCACCGTCTATGGTCCCTGGGGCCGCCCCGACATGGCGATGTGGATATTCACCAAGGCGATCCTGGAAGGCCGCCCGATCCCGGTGTTCAACAATGGCGATATGCGCCGCGACTTCACCTATATCGACGACATCGTGACCGGCGTCGTGTCGTGCCTCGATTCGGCACCCAAGGACGATGGCGAGGAAAAAGCCGGCGGCAGCCGCACCCCGCACGCCATCTACAATATCGGCAACCACCGCTCCGAAGAGCTGGGCAAGATGATCGACCTGATCGAGCAGGCTTGTGGCGTGAAGGCGATCCGCGATTACCAGCCGATGCAGCCCGGCGACGTACCCGCGACTTACGCCGATATCAGCGCGATCGAACGCGATTTGGGGTTCAGCCCGACGACCCCGATCGAGGTCGGCGTGCCGAACTTCGTGTCATGGTACCGGGAATATCACGGGGTCTGACGATCAGCCTTCGCGGCGGATCGCGAAGAGCGCGCGCCGGCCGGGAGCAAAGGGTTTGAGGCGCGCGGGCGCCATCAGGTCGAATCCGTAACCGGAAAGAAAATCGAGTACCGCCTGCTTGTCGTCGAATTCGTCGAGATAGACCGCAGCGACCCGCCGCGCCTCGAACAGCCCGCGCGCGCCTTCGAGCACGTCCATTTCCATGTGCTCGACGTCGATCTTGATCACCAGCCTGCCCGGCAGGTCGAAACTGTCGAGCCGCCGCGTCGCAACGGAGAAGCCGCGCCCGGCAATATGCGCGCGCCCGGCTTTGTCATGCCGCGTCGCGATCCCGGATACCGCGCCGGTCGCGAACTCGAGCTCTCCCGCTTCGGCGGCCAGGGCGATATTGACCGCGTCGAATCCGAAACGCTCGGCATTGACCGCGAGCCGCGCGAAGGTCGTCGGATCAGCCTCGAACGCGATTACGCGAAAGTCGCGGAACAGCCGCCGCGCATCGGCGATGACCGACGAGAAAATGCCGATATTGGCGCCGACATCGACGAAGGTGACGCCGTCGCCGAGCATCATGCTCACCCGCTGCATCACCAATGTTTCGTCGCGCAACAGGCTGTTGGCGTGCGCCAGCCGCGCTGCGCGGTAATAACCGTTCTCGCGCAACGCGTTGATCCTGATCTTGCGCTTGAACAGCATGACGTCCAGGTCGCGCGCGCCATAAAGCAGCCGCGTCAGCCACTCGCGCAGCCGCGGCCGCTCGTTGATCTGCTTCTGGATCAGCCGCAGCCGATTGAAGCGGCGCCCGCTCACGCCGCGATCTGCTCGATCAGCCAATCGTTCGCGGCGCAGTCGATCACCAGGTGGACGCGGTCGGTGTCGCCGTCATTGGTTACCGCGTGCGGATCGGACAGGCGCAGATACCAGGCCTCGCCGGGCGCCATCGCGACCGGCACGCGATTGAGCAGGAACGTGACGCCGGGATTGGTCGTGATCGGCACGTGCAGCCGCGCCTGCCCCCAATCGGCGGCGAGGTCGTGGTCCTCATGCTCCTTGATCCTCGAGCCCGGCGTGAGGCGCATCAGCCGGACAGCCTTTAGCGGGCAGGGAATCGCCGCCAGCACGCTGCGGAAATAGGGCGTAGCGTCCAGGATGGCGGCATCGACGAATTCCGTCGCGTCGGGCGGGGTATAGGCCTGCATGATCGGATGGGTCGCACCTGCCTGGTGCCGCAGCGGCAGGACGTCCCACTGCCCTTCGTAATTCTGCCGGACGAAATGGTCGGTCCAGCTCGTCGCTTCGACCGCTGCCAGATCGGCCCGCAATCGCACTGGATCGAACACCAGCCCCAACCGGGCACGGTCAGGCAGCGTCAAGGCAGGTTGTTGCATCCAGTCGGTCAGGATAGGCTCCCCTCGGCCGCATGTTCCCTGGCGGCCACTCTCTCGACCCTATGCCTCCTCTAAGCCGATTGCCAAGCGCCCGATGTCCGATCCCGACGCCCTAACCCGCCTGCGCGCAATGATTCTCGCCGACGAAGCCTTGGCCGACCGACTCGCGTTGATCGAAGATCGCGACGCATTCGCCGCCGCTGCGGCGGAAGCGGGCCGCGGCGGTGGGATCACGATATCCTCTGAGGCGGTTATCGCCGGCAGCAAGCGCGATCCGCTGGGGATCGAACGCTTTACCGGCCAGCAGATAACGACGGCAGATTGGCCCGGTCGCAACTGGTTACCTGCGGCATTGGTCCCCGCCCCCGGCCAGCTCGCGATTGACTGGGTTCATTTCGGGGACGCCCCGCTCCACGATTCGTTCTTCGAGGACTCGCTGCGCCGCGCCAGGCGCCTGCCCATCAACGCGTTGCTAAAGGTCTGCACCCCCCTCGGCATTCTCGGCAAGCCGGCCCCGGCGGACGCCATGTCGGCACCGGACGGCCTGATCTTCCACATGTCGCGTTGCGGCTCCACTCTGGTATCGCAGATGCTCGCGGCGATGCCGGGCGGCATTGTAGTGTCGGAGGCTCCGCCACTCGATGCGGTCGTCCAGATGGTGCACAGCCATCCCGAGGCCCCCCTCGAACAACGCGTCGCGCTGTTGCGCGGCATGGCCGCCGCGCTCGGTCGCGACCGCTTCGGCAAGCGCCGTCATTACGTCATCAAGACCGACAGCTGGCACAGCCTTGCGCTGCCGCTGTTTCGCGCCGCGTTTCCCGACACGCCCTGGGTGTTCCTCTTCCGCGATCCCACCGAAGTGATGGTTTCGCAAATGCGCATGCGCGGATCACAGACGGTGCCGGGCACCGAGCTCGACCCGGTCTTCGCGATTCCCGATCCACACAGCCTGTCGACCGAGGATTATATCGCCCGCGTGCTCAACCGCGTGACCCAGGCGGCGGTCGATCATGCCGAAATCGGCGGGAGTCTGTTCGTCGACTATGCAGACCTGCCGGATGCCGTCGAACGGCGCATTCTGCCTCATTTCGGGATCGGAGCCGATCCCGAGGCGCTCGCCGCCATGCATGCGGCGGCAACCTGGGATGCCAAGACGCCGAGTTTCGCCTTCGCGCCTGACAGCGAAGACAAACGTCGCACCGCCGGTGACGCGGTTCGCGCCGCGACCGCGGCGCATCTCGACGGCGTGCATCACCAGCTGACGGCGCTGGCGGCCCGCTAACGCCTTGAACGACCGGATGGTCCTTCGTATGCCCTGACGACAATCGCCGGGGGGTGTCAGTGTTTTCGTATCGCGTCTCGGGGCTCGCCGTCGCCAGTGAGGTGGATCTGCCGGGATTGATTCCCGGCGACCCCGATCGCGCCCCGGAGGTGACGATTCGCAACGCGCCAGTGCCGTTCGCGCTCGACGATGCCGAAATGGTGGGACCGACCTGGCAGCGCGCCGGGGACCGCTTTCTACTGCGCGTTCCCGATATCGCGCGGTTCCTGCTCGAGGACGGACGCTCGATCGCGTTCGAGGCCGAAAATGGCGCCGACCCTCAGGATGTCGCGGTGTTTCTGTCGGGCAGCGTATTTGGCGTGTTGCTCCACCAGCGCAACCAGATCGTGCTCCATGCCAGCGCGGTCCTGGTCGGCGGCAAGGCGGTGCTGTTCTGCGGGGCATCGGGCGCGGGCAAATCGACGTTGGCGGCAGCGCTGGGAGAACATGGCTATCCATTGATTGCTGACGACCAGTGCGCGATCGAGATCGGCGATGACGGCATTCCGATGATCCAGGCCGACGGGCGCCAGTTGCGCCTGTGGGAAAAGAGCATCAGCGAACTTGGGCTTGCCGAACGCCGCGGCGACGCGATGCGCAACCGGTTGCTCAAATTCTATGTCGATCCGGCCGCATCGAGCGAGCAGCCGGTGCCGATCGGCGCGGTGTACGCGCTGACCGAAATACGCCATCCCGAAGAACCCGGAATCGAGCGACCCAATATCGTCGACGCCACCAAATTGCTGACTGCCAACGCCTATCGCCCAATGCTGATCCACCGCTTTGCTCAGCGCGACGTCTATTTCCGCGGCGGCACGACGATCGCGGCGACATCGGGGATTTTCCGGTTGAATCGGCGGCTTGGCTTCGACGACCTGCCCGCGACGATCGCAATGCTGCGCGAGCATTGGGCGCACATCGGGCTGGCGGAAGCCGCGTCGTGATTCCGACGGTCTGGCTGGCGTCCTATCCCAAATCGGGCAACACCTGGTTTCGCATCCTGGTCGCCAACCTATGGTCGAAACTCGACACGCCGATCGACATCAACCTGATTCACAGCACCGATTCGATCGCCAGTGGGCGGAATCCGTTCGATCGGCAGACGTTGATCGATTCGGCACTGCTAACCGACGACGAGATCGACCGTCTGCGCCCCGCGGCTTATGCCTATGCTGCCGCCGGCAATACTCTGGCCGACCCCGACGACCCGTGTTTCCCGGTGCGCTTCGTCAAGGTGCACGACGCCTATACTCGAAACGATCTTGGCGAGACCGTGATGGGCGGTGCCGCCGGCGCGGCCGGGGCAATCCTGTTCGTCCGCGATCCGCGGGACGTGGCCGCGTCGTTCGCGCATCACATGCGCTGTCCGATTGACGTCGCGATCGACCGCATGGCCGATGCCGATTTCTGTTTCGCCGCCGCGGCCGACCGGATCGACCGCCAGTTTCGCCAGCGCCTGCTCAGTTGGAGCGGGTTCATGCGAAGCTGGCTCGATCAGCGCGACATTCCCGTCCATCTCGTCCGCTACGAGGACTTACTGAGCGACACCGCCGCCACTGCGCGCGCTGCGCTGGCCTTTGCCGGCATCGAGCCCGATCCGGTGCAACTCGATCAGGCGATCGCGTTCGCCTCGATCGGCGAGTTGCAGCGGCAGGAAGCCCAACACGGTTTTCGCGAGGCGCCGCGCGACGTGCGCGGCTTCTTTCGCCGTGGCGTAGCCGGTGGGTGGCGCGACGAACTCCATCCCCACCAGATCGCCCGAATCGAACGCGATCATGGCCCTATGATGGACCGGTTAGGGTATGACCGGTCGACTGCGATCACGGAGCAACGACGATGATTCATCGCGACGGCGACTGGCTCGCCGCCAAGGTTGGCGACGAACTGGTGATGATGAGCGCCGCCAAGGGCAATTACATCGGACTGTCCAGCGTCGGCGCGCGCATCTGGGAATTGATCGAAACCCCGCAAACGGTCGAATCGCTATGCGACAAGCTGGTCGCCGAATACGAAGTCGACCCGGCGACTTGCCGCGCGGAAGTCGATGCCTTTCTGGCGACGCTCGGTCAGCACCATGCAATTCGGATCGACGACAATTGACGGCTGTATCGCAGATGATCCCTGCGGCATGGCGATGACAATAGTGCGGCGATGAGCGCGATCTGCGGCGTTATTCGGTTCGACGGCGCGGACGTCGCGCCGCGCACCGTCGATGCCATGGCACACGCGATGAAGCATCGCGGCGCCGATGGCATCGATACAGTCGAGCTCGGCCGTCTCTCGCTCGGCCACTGCCTGATGCGCGTCAACCGCGAGGACGCGCACGAAGCGCAGCCGATCATCGCGCGCGACGCGGTGCTGGTCGCCGATCTCCGTCTCGACAATCGCGAAGAGCTCGCCGCCGCGCTGGGCATTGCCGATACCGATCTGGCAGGGCTTTGCGACAGCGAGCTGTTGCTCGCCGCCTGGCGGCATTGGGGCGACGACTGCGCGCGCCACCTGCTTGGCGATTTCGCCTTCGCGATCTGGGACCGCGCCAAGGGCACATTGCTGCTCGGCCGCGACCATATGGGGCAGCGGATCGTCTTCTATCATCTCGGCGACGGGTTTCTCGCCTTCGCCACTGAGCTGGGCGGATTGTTCGCGGCCGAGGGCGTACCGCGCCGACTCAATGAGGATGAACTCGCGCGCCGCATGCTGATGTCGACCGAACGCGTCGAAGGCGACTTGATCTATGCTGACATCCACGTGCTGTGCGGCGGCACCACGCTCCGGCTGGCCCCCGACGGCATTGCGGCGGTCGATCGCTATTGGCAGCCGCACGCCGCCCCTGAGCATTTAGGCCGTGACGATGCTTATTATATCCAGGCCTATCGTGCGACGATCGAGGAAGCGGTGGCGTGCCGGCTGCGCCGGCTGGTCGATCCGCCGTCGATGCTGTTCAGCGGCGGATTCGACAGCGGAACCATCGCTGCCTTGGCCGGGCCGTTGGTCGCGGCGCGCGGGTGGAAACTGACGTGCCTGGCTTCGGTGCTTCCCGAGCACGATACGCGACGTAATGCGCGTCCGGCCGTGGAGGCGTTTCGCGGATGGCCCGGGCTTGATCTCCATTTCTACGTGCGTGGTGAGGAAACCACGTATGACGACCTGGAAGCGACGTTCGACCGCACCTTTCGCCCGCGACCGCCCAGCATCGTCCGCCGGCGGATCGGCGAGATGGCGCGCGCCGCCGGATCGCGATTGATCCTGGATGGCCACGGCGGCGATTATACCGTGAACGCCTATGATCAGGCGATGCTCGGGGCCATTTTGCGCCGCGGCGAGGTCGGCCGATTCGCGCGCGAATTTCGTGCGAGGATGCGGTTCACTGGCTGGTCGGCATTACGCGTGTTCGGGCGCGACGTATTGAGCGCGTTCGTACCGGATCGCATTCGCGGACCGTGGCGCTGGGCAGTCAATGGTTTCGTGCCCGCTTGGCGGCGCCGTGGCGTGAAACCGGAGTTCGCGTTGGACGCGTTCGCGAGGGGAACGGTTGATCGGCGGCGCCTGCGCGACGGCTACCGCCCCGGCGCGCGCTGGCGCGAACGCTGGACGGAAATGTGCCGCAATGTCTCCAGCGACGGCATCGGCAGCAATTATGGTGCGACGACACCCGACTTGGAGCTGACGCGCCCGTTCCACGACAAACGCATCGTCGAGCTCGCCTTGGCGTTGCCCGAACGGTTGCTGTTCCGCGACGGGCGCGAACGCTGGCTGGCGCGCACGGCATTTGCTGACATCCTGCCGCCATCCCTGGTCCGGCGCATGCCGGGTAACGACCGCGAACAGCCAGACATGATTTCGATGAATAGCGAAGCGGCGCCCGCGATGATCGCAGCATTAGGCAAACTTGGGGACGACGAAGCGGTGTCCCGTTATATCGACGTCGCGGCTCTGGACGCGATGGTGCGCGAATCCGCGTCAGAAGAGCGGCTGAGCGAGCGAATCCGACTCAACTTCGCCATGCAGGTTTTGACGACCGCGCGCTTCCTTGCCTGGCTCAATCGCAGCAATCGCTAATCGCCCCGGGGGGCCGGTCTGATCGCATAACCGCTATTGGGCTTACTGATCGACCAAGATACGCTCGATCGAACCGACCATAGCGCTCGGCCTAGCGACGCTTTACGAGCCGACGGGGGAACCGGAGGTCGTACCGTCCACGCCACCGGTGTTGATCGTCGAAAGCGTTTCGTGTCGCGCCGATCCGACAATGACAACAGGCGTCTCCCAGCGCTTGCGCTTGTTGGCCGGGTCCGATTGGGCGGAATTTTGCTCGACATGCGACATGCTATTTCCCCTGAATATCTCGCAAGTAGCGGCGACACTGCAAATCTGTCGACCTTATTTGCCTACGAATGGCCAGCGGTCAAGCCGACGGATACTTATATCAAAAGTAGTCGTTTTTTTGCATGATGTTGTGCACCGATCGCTCCATTTGCAAATTGCTCAAGTGATTTTTTTTACTCCCAAGCTAGGAATCCAGACCAAACCTTCGTAAGAAACCGGTCGACGCTATTTGGGGGGGTAGTGTACGTGACCGTCATCCCCCTCGTACAAGACGAAACGAGCGCGAGGCCGGAACGATGACGACTCCCTTCATTGCCGAGATCAGGACCTTTTCGTTCAATTTCCCGCCCAAAGGCTGGGCTATGTGCAACGGCCAGTTGCTGTCCATCCAGCAGAACCAGGCCCTGTTTTCGCTACTCGGCACCACTTATGGCGGCAATGGCGTGACGAACTTCCAGCTGCCGGACCTGCGCGGCCGCACGCCCGTTCACACGGGTCAAGGTCCCGGCCTCCCTTTCGTTAACCTCGGCCAGGTCGGCGGCGAGGAGAATCATACGCTGCTGATAACCGAGATGCCCGCCCATAATCATTCCTTCACGGCATCGACCTCGGCCGCGACAAAAAAACTGGTATCAGGCGGTATCTTCGCGGATGACGTCGATGCGCAGGCGGTGGACTATTTCGCGGCGTTCAACGCGCCCAATTCTTCCTACGTCAATCTCAACCCGCTCAGCATGTCGAACGCCGGCGGCAGTCAGGCACACAACAACATGCAACCCTATCAGGTGCTCAATATCTGCATCGCGCTGCAGGGAGTCTTCCCGTCGCGCAATTGATCGGCTTTCGGGCTCCATCGCTATTGAGAGGCTACTATGTCGAATCCCTTCCTTGGTGAAGTCAGGATGTTCGGGGGAACTTTCAATCCCCGTGGCTTTGCGTTCTGCAACGGGCAGCTATTGCCCATCTCGCAGAACGACGCGTTATACGCGTTGATCGGCACGACATATGGGGGCGATGGCGTGAATACGTTCGGCCTGCCCAACCTTCAGGGCCGTATACCTTTGCACCAAGGTCAGGGCCCCGGGCTTACCAACCGGGTCATCGGCGAGACAGCCGGGGCCGAGACGGTCACGTTGCTCCCGACCCAGATACCGCAGCACAGTCATCAGCCGGTGGCGAATAACGTCGATCCCACCAACGACGCGCCGGCTTCGAACACCATGCCGTGCCGGCCCAAACAAGCCGTCGGCGGCAACTCGGCGCTGCTCTACACCGATCCCAGCAAGACGCCCACGGCAGGCGATTTGAAGCCAATGCTGGCCGGCATCATCGGCAATGCAGGCGGCAACCAGCCGCACGACAACATGATGCCGTACCTCTGCGTCAACTTCATCATCGCGCTCGAGGGCGTCTTCCCGTCGCGAAATTGATCCGGAAGGACTTGAAATGACCGCACCCTTCATAGGTGAAATCAAGATGTTCGCGGGCAATTTCGCGCCGCGTACCTATGCTTTCTGCAACGGGCAGATACTTCCGATTTCGCAGAATACGGCGTTGTTCTCGTTGCTGGGCACGACCTATGGCGGCAATGGAACCAGCAACTTCGCCCTTCCGGACCTACGCAGCCGCGCCCCGATGCATCCGGGAAACGGCGCCGGCCTCACTCCGAGGGTGCTCGGGGAGGCCAGCGGCGAGAACACCGTCACGCTGCTCAGTACGGAAATGCCCATTCACAATCACTCGATTTCCGGCGCGGTCATCGCGAATTCGAGTCCCACCGGCACGCCGGCCAGCAACACGTTGTTCACCAATTCCTCGCCCAACCAATTGTACGGCGCGGCACTGGGGACCCCGGTCAACCTTGCGCCGCAATCGGTCACGTTGAACGGCGGTTCGCAGCCGCATAACAACACGCAGCCTTATCTGGGGGTGAACTTCATCATCGCGCTGCAGGGCATTTTCCCGGCGCGCAATTGATCGGCGCGCTCATGACTGACATTCTGAAGCCTCCGGCATTCGTCCTGCCGGAGGCTTTGCAGTCGATGGGCCTCGCGCTCAGGCCGGAAACCGATGGCGATCTGCCCTTCCTGATGCAGGTGTACGCCTCGACGCGAGCAGACGAACTGGCGTTGGTGCCCTGGACGCTGGATCAGAAGCAGTCGTTTCTGGTCCACCAATTCGGCGCGCAGCGTTATCACTATAGAACCTACTTTCCCGATGCTGCGTTTGAGGTGATCGAGCGCAATGGGCGTGCGATCGGCCGGCTTTATGTCGACGAACGCCAGACCCGGGTTCACATCGTCGATATCGCGCTGATGCCGGAATCGCGCGGCAGCGGGGTCGGTACCGCCTTGCTGACTGCAATTCAGGACTATGCGACGACGCGGGCAAAAGGCGTCGACATCTTCGTCGAGCGCATGAACCCTGCCAAGACACTGTACGACCGGATGGGATTCAAGGTGATCCGGGAGGAAGAAATCTATCTTGAAATGGACTGGACGCCCGACGGCGTCAGTTGAACGTCGCGCAATAGACGACGCCGGCGTCCGTCTGTGCCGCAGGCACCAGAAAGATGTCGTGCTGACCCATGACCGGATGCGTCAGCGAATACAGCCCCTGTGGAAAGACGTCCGGCATCGCGACCGTGAACGTCAGCTGGAACGGATCGCGGAAGTCGCCGAAACCGGGCTTGTGGCTCAGCGCCTTAACGTCGGTAAGCGTGAAGTGGATCAATACGGAATCGTCCTCCGCGGGCACCGTGAAGTCGGTGCCGACATGCGCTGCGAAATCGTCGTGCGTGAGCCGTTCCTGCGACATGTCTTCCCCCGTCATCGTGTCGCTTCACTGGCCCAGCAGCCGCGCGCGATCAAGCGTGAAGCACGCTCCTGATCGCTGCTGCCACAACAGCCAGCGCCGCCACGCTAGCCGTCCAGATCGCCGCCATCCAGCAGAGTCGCTTCCACAACGGACCGGCGTCGTCGGCCATCAATGATAGCCGCCCGATTCGCCGACCTTGCCGCGGAACACCCAGTACGACCAGGCGGTGTACGCCAGGATCAGGGGCACCATGATCACGGTGCCGATCAGCATGAAGGTCTGGCTGATCGCCGGCGATGCCGCCTGCACGATCGATACCGATCCGGGCACGATGTCGGGAAACATGCTGATCCCCAACCCGATGAAGCACAGCAGATAGAGAGCCAGCGTCAGCAGGAACGGCATCAACTCCTTCTTCCTGAGCAATGCCCACCAGAAAGCGAGCGACAAGGCCGCCACCAGCAACGGCACTTGAGCCGCGACCAGCACGTTCGGGAAGGAGAACCAGCGCCGGTAATAAAGATGATCGAGGAAGGGCGTCGCGGCGCTGACCGCGATCACCGCCACAGCCGCGGCGACTCCGGCGATTTTGGCCAGGCGATAGGCGTGCGCCTGCGTCCCGCCCTCGGTCTTGAAGATGAGCCAGCAGCTGCCGAGCAACGCATAAGCGGCCACCGTCCCGACGCCGGTGAGCAGCGAGAAAGGCGACAACCAGTCGAGCCAGCCGCCGCCATAAGCGCGGCCGGAAACATTCACACCCTGGAGCAGCGCACCGAGCACGGTCCCCTGCGCCAACGCCGCGGTCACCGACCCGGCGGTGAACGCGAAATCCCAGAATCCGCGGTGCCGCGGATCGCGCCAGCGGAACTCGAACGCGACGCCGCGAAACACCAGGCCGAGCAGCATCGCGATGATCGGCGGGTACATTGCCGGCATCAGGATCGCGAAAGCGAGCGGGAACGCCGCCATCAGCCCGCCGCCGCCCAGCACCAGCCACGTCTCGTTACCGTCCCAGACCGGCGCGATCGCGTTCATCGCCTGATCGCGCTCCTCGCCGACGCCGAACGCAGGAAACAGTATGCCGATGCCCAGGTCGAACCCGTCCATCACCACGTACATGAATACGGCGAAGGCGATGACGAACGCCCAGATATAAGCGAGCGTGGGGTCGACGGTCATGGCTCGTCTCCCATCTGCGCGACAGGCGTGATGCCGGCGCTCCGGATCGGCGCGTCCGACAATTCGGCTTCGTGCGCCCCGGGTCCCTTCTGCATCAGCTTCAGAATGTACCAAACGCCGATCCCGAATACCGCGAAGTACACGACGACGAACGCCGCGAGCGAAGTCGCGACAGCCGGCGTCGCCAGCGGCGAGGCCGACTGGCTAGTCCTGAGCAGGCCGTAGATCGTCCAGGGCTGGCGCCCGACCTCGGTCGTGATCCACCCCGCGATCACTGCGACGAAGCCCGACGGTCCCATCACCAATGCGGCGCGATGCAGCCATTTCCAGTCGTACAGCTTGCGCCGCATCCGCGCAGCCAGGCTCCACAGTCCCAGCGCAAGCATCGCGAGGCCCAGCCCGACCATCACGCGGAACGACCAGAACACCACCGCAACCGGTGCCCATTGATCGCGCGGGAAATCCTTCAATCCCTGAAGCGGGGCATGGGGATCATGCTTCAGGATCAGCGACCCGGCATAGGGTATCTCGACCTTGTAATGGACCTTGCCGTCAGCGTTGGATGGCAGGCCGAACAGGACCAGCGGCGCGCCGTTCGGACTCGGATCGAAATCGCCTTCCATCGCCAGCACCTTGGCCGGCTGATGGTGAAGCGTGTTGAGACCCTGCTGATCGCCAGCCAGTATCTGCACCGGCGCGACCAAAGCGGCCATCCACATCGCCATCGAGAACATGGTGCGGACAGCCTCACCCGACGCAGTCGGATGCGGACTCGTCACGGCGGCCGGCGAGCCGCCAGGCTCGTCCGACGACGCGGCTTTGCCGCGGCGACGCGCATCGGTGAGCAAATGCCAGGCGCCGCACGCCCCCACCACCAGCGATGTCGTCAAATACGCCGCGATCACCGTATGCACCAAGCGATACGGAAAGCTCGGGTTGAAGATCACCGCCGCCCAGGATCCGGCGACGACGAACTGGCCCTGCGCATTCATCGCGAAGCCGGTCGGCGTCTGCATCCAGCTGTTGACGCTCAGGATCCAGAAAGCGGAGATGAAGGTGCCGAGCGCAACCATGCACGTCGCGGCGAAATGCAGACGCTTGCCTACGCGCTTCATGCCGAACAGCATCACGCCCAGGAACCCGGCTTCGAGGAAGAAGGCGGTCAGCACTTCATAGGCCATCAGCGGCCCGATCACCGGTCCGGCCTTGTCGGAGAAGACCGACCAGTTGGTGCCGAACTGATAGGACATGACGATCCCGGACACGACGCCCATGGCGAACGCGACCGCGAAGATCTTCACCCAGAACCGGAACAGGTCGAGATAGACCGGCTTTCCCGTGCGCAGCCAAAGCCCTTCGAGCACCATCAGGTAACTCGCCAAGCCAATCGAAAAGCTGGGAAAGATAAAGTGAAAGCTGACGGTAAACCCGAACTGAAGCCGGGCGAGCAGCAAGGCAGTCTCAGCGGCAGTCATCGCCACCTCCTTGCCCACTGCCGATGCGCCCGGACCGAGTTTAATGCAAGTGCGCTATGTGCAGCCAGGCTTGTGCGCGACGGTAACGGATGGCCAGTTCCGCTTGACTGGCCGAAGCATCGCGCCCCGCCGGGATCAGGATCGCGGTTGAAAGTCGATCAGTTCGATGTCGAACACCAGGGTGGACTTGCCCGGGATGACGACCTTGCCCTGCTCATCGCGCTGATCCTCGGCGCCATAAGCCAGTCGCGACGGAATCCACACGCGCAGCGTCTCGCCCTTGGCCATCAGCTTCAGCGCTTCGCTGAAACCGGGCACCACTGCCGCGACCGGCATCGGCGTCGGCTGGGTCGATCTGTCGAAGCTCGTACCGTCGACCAGCTTGCCCTCGTAATTGACCAAGGCGACGTCAGTATCGGTAGGGTGCGGCCCGGTCGCCGGCTTGATCACCCGATATTGTATGCCCGACGCGGTCTGGATCACGCCGCGCAGCTTCCGGTTCCTGGCGAGAAACGCTTCCTCGGGCGAGGGCGGGACGGCTGGTGGCTTGGCAGCAGCAGCCCGCTTGGCAATTGCCACCCGCTTGGCGGCCGGTGCCCTTTTCTGCGCGAGCACGGGCGCCACGGCCGCGGTGATCGATGCCGCGCCGATCAGGCAAGCCGCCGCAACCCTCAGGCTCATGACTATCGCCTACTTGCCGGTCGGCGCGGCGGGCGCCTCGGCGTTGCCCGTCGGAGCAGGCGCGCCGCCCGGCTCGCCGCTCGGCGCGGCGCTCCCGGCACCGGGAGGTCCGCCCGCACCGCCAGCACCGCCCATCTTCTGCATCATCTGCTGCTGATATTGGTCGATCACCGCCTGCGGCAGGAAGTCGATCAGTTCGATGTCGAACACCAGGGTCGCATTGGCCGGGATCGGGCCCGCGCCCTTATCGCCATAACCCAGCTTGGCCGGGATCCAGACGCGGTACTTCGCGCCCTTGCTCATCAGCTTCAGCGCTTCGCTGAAACCCGGAACGACGCCCTTGATCGGCATCGGCGTCGGCTGCTGCGACTTGTCGAACGTGGTGCCGTCGAGCAACTTGCCTTCGTAATTGATCAGCGCGACGTCGCTGTCGGTCGGGTTCTTGCCCTTGCCCGGCGTCAGAACCTTGTATTGCAGGCCCGACGCGGTGGTCTTCACCCCCGGCGCCCAGGAATTGAACGTCATCGACAGCGAGTCGCGCGCGCTGCCGCCCCACCACATGAACATGCTGAACAGCAGCGCACCGGCGCCGAGCACGGCGAGCACGATGCCCAGCCACAGGACGCGCTTCGCGCGCGGATCGAGGGGCGCCTTTGCAGGCGCCTTGGGAGCAATCGTGTCAGCCATGTATTATCTTTTCACTGTCCTGGAGGAGGGACGAGGCTCTCGCCGCCGCCCGGGGGCGGACCACCGGCACCGCCAGGCGCGCCGCCCGGCCCACCGGGACCGCCCATGCCGCCGGCACCGCCGTTCATCATCTGCATCTGCCGCTGATACTGTTCGATCACCGCTTGCGGCAGGAAATCGACGAGTTCGATATCGAACACGAGATTGGAGTTCGCCTTGATGACGACCTTGCCCTGCTGATCCTTCTGCTCCTGCGCGCCGTAAGCGAGCGCGGATGGGATCCAGACGCGAACCTTCTCGCCTTTGGTCATCAGCTTGATCGCTTCGCTGAAGCCGGGAACGACGCCCTTGACCGGCATCGGCGTCGGCTGCTGCGATTTGTCGAACGTCTTGCCGCTCGAATCGCGGCCCTCATACTGGATCAGGGCGACATCGGCGTCGGTCGGGTGCTTCCCGCCCTTACCCGGCGTGATCACCTTGTACTTGAGACCCGACGCGGTCGTTTCGACGCCGAACACGCGCTGCGTGCTGGAGTAGAAATTGTCGCCCTGGCGCGCGAGCAGGAAAGCGGCGATCACCGCGACGGCGATGCCGATCCACAGCAGCCAGACATAGCTGCGTTTCACGGGCTGCAGGGGAACGGCGGTCACGGACATGGGAGCAAGCCTCGACGGGTAGGCCGCGTACGACCGCGGCCGGGACACGCTATTCTCGGTAGGTCGGAGGGCCGCGGCTCGCAAGCCCTCACGAAGCAACGTGAAGGCCTTACTTGGCCCCGTCGCGCTCCATCCGCTTGCGCTCGAGCTTGCGCGCGCGGCGGACGGCGGCGGCACGCTCGCGCGCACGCTTCTCGCTGGGCTTCTCGTAATGACGGCGCAGTTTCATCTCGCGATACACGCCTTCGCGCTGGAGCTTCTTCTTGAGAGCCCGAAGCGCCTGATCGACATTGTTATCGCGCACGATGATTTGCATAAAACCCGTCAACTCCAGATCAAATGGATATGGCCGCCCCAGACAAAGTCCGGGCGTGAAGTGCGCGGCTCCTAACAGCGGGTTCGGCAAAAGGCAAGCGAGTCGGCTGTTGCGGGATCGCCACAGCCGTGAAGCGTGCGTCCCGGCGCGCCGACTCAGTTCCGGCGGTGCTTTCCGCCGTAGCGCCGCCCGATATAGTCGCCGATCTTGCCCATCTCGCTCGCCGCTGCCAGCGCGCTTGAACTGCAACAGGGCAAGGGACTCTGCGTCTCGTCGGCCGCGCTGGCCACTTTCTCGCACAGATTCTCGATATCCGCGCGCGTCAGCAGGTTCTTTTCGCGCAACACGCACAGCAGACTTTGCAGGATCAACATCGTCTTGTCGCTGCCGCTTTCGGTAGCGAGGTCGATATCCTTCATCGCCAACCTCTCCTCATTTTCGAAAAGAGGTTATGCTTATTGCGCCAAAAGGCAAGCGGGTGGTCTAATCGATCACTTGAGCCCGCCGCCGAGCGCACGATATAACTCGATCAGGTTGCTTGCCCGGCTCGTCCGCGTCGTCACCAGCTGCTGCTCCGCAGCATAGGCAGTGCGTTGCGCGTCGAGGGCGACCAGGAAGCTGTCGACGCCCGCGCGATAGCGCGCATCGGACAATTTGGCCGCCACTTGCGCGGCATTGGCCCGCGCGGTCTGGGCCGAGACCTGCTCATCGATCGTGCCGCGCTGCGCCAGCGCGTCGGCGACTTCGCGAAAGGCGGTCTGGATCGTCTTCTCATACGTCACCACCGCCGCTTGTTGCGACGCCTTCGCGTAATCGAGATTGCCCTTGTTGCGGCCGGCGTCGAACAGCGGCAGCGCTACCGACGGGGCGACATTGTAGGTGCCGGTCCCTGCCCCGAACAGGCCGGTCAACCCGCTGCTGATCGTTCCCAGCGCCGCGGTCAGCGAAATGCGCGGGAAGAAGGCGGCGCGTGCCGCACCGATATTGGCGTTCTGCGCGATCAGCTGGTGCTCGGCCTGGAGCACGTCGGGGCGCCGCAACAGCACCTCCGACGACAGGTTGGCGGGCAAGGCGTCGCGAGTCACCCGGCCATCGCCAAGCGCCGCCGGCAACAGGTCGGCCGAGACGGTCGTTCCGGCCAGCAGGTTGAGCGCATTCTGGTCCTGCGCGACCCTGGTCTGCAGCGTGGCGATGTCGTTGCGCGCCGCCTGGTAATTGGTTTCGGCCTGCCGCGATTCGAGTTCGGAGGCAACGCCGATGCGGAATTGCGCGCGCGTGAGGTCGAGCGTCTGTTCGAAGGTCTTGAGCGTGCTCTGCGACAGCCGCAATTGCTCCTGGTCGGACGCGAGCGTCAGCCAGACAGTGGCGATTTCGGCGATCAGGCTGATTCGTGTCGTGCGCTGCGCTTCCTCGGTCGCGAAATATTGTTCGAGCGCGGCCTTGGACAGGTTGCGCAGCCGCCCGAACAGGTCGAGCTCGAACGCCGAGAAGCCGACATTCGCCTGGAAATACTGGATGTCCCGCGATGAGCCGCCGCCACCCGCGGCGCCCTGGCTGTTGGTATAGGTGGCCGATCCGTTGGCGCTGATGCTGGGCAATATGTCGGCGCGCTGGACGCGATATTGCGCCCGCGCCTGGAGCACGTTCGCCGCGGCCAGGCGCAAATCGCGATTATTGTCGAGGCCGAGCTGGATCACCTGGCGCAGGCGATCGTCGGTGAAGAAGTCGCGCCAGCCGATCGCGGTCACATCGGGCGCGTCGGTCGCGGCCCGCGGATAGATACCACCTTCCGGCAGCGCGGCCGGAACGGCGCCCGACGGCCGGACATATTTGGGAGCGAGGTTGCAAGCCGACAGCGCGCTGCCGGCAAGCAGGAGGGCGAGGATGGGACGAACAGTCACGGATCAGGCTCCCTGCGGCGCGACCGCACCGGTATCGCTGTCGGTCGTCGTGTCGCGTTCGCCGTGCCGGCCGAACAGGCGCAGCACGACCACGAAGAACATCGGCACGAAGAAAATGGCGAGGATGGTGGCCGACAGCATGCCGCCCACGACCGCCCGGCCGATGGCATGCTGCCCGCCTGCCCCGGCGCCCGCCGCGATCGCCAGCGGGAACACGCCGAAGACGAAGGCAAAGCTGGTCATCAGGATCGGGCGCAGGCGCAGCTTGGCCGCCGCGACCGCCGCTTCGAACGCGCCGAGTCCGTCGCGCATCTTCTCCTCGGCGAACTCGACGATCAGGATCGCGTTCTTCGCCGACACGCCGATCGTCGTGATCAGGCCGACCTGAAGATAGATGTCGTTGTTGAGCCCGGTGATGGTCGCGGCAAGCAAGGCGCCGAGAACGCCCAGCGGCACGACCAGCAGGACCGAGATCGGCACCGACCAGCTTTCGTACAGCGCGGCAAGGCACAAGAACACGATCAGCAGCGACAATGCATAGAGCGCCGGCGCCTGCCCGCCCGACAACCGTTCCTCATAGGACAGACCGGTCCATTCGAGCGCGGTGCCGGGAGGCAGCTTGGCATGGATAGCCTCCATCGCCTTCATCGCCGCGCCGGATGCCACGCCGGGCGCGGGCGCACCCTGAATTTCGATCGCCGGCTGACCGTTATAGCGCGTCAGTTGCACCGGCGCCTGCGCCCAGTCCAGCGTCGAGAAAGCGGTGTAGGGCGCCATCTGGCCGTTGCTCGAGCGCACGTAGAAGCTGCCGATATCCTCGGGCTTGAGCCGGTACGGCGCGTCGGCCTGGACATAGACGCGCTTCACGCGGCCGCGGTCGATAAAGTCGTTGATATAGGCGCCGCCCCAGGCCGCGGAGATGGTCGAGTTCACCTCGCCGAGATCGAGCCCGAGCGCGCGCGCCTTGTCCTGGTCGATATCGACCTTGAGCTGCGGCGCGTCCTCAAGCGAGTTCGGCCGCACGCCGACCAGCCTTTTGTCCTGCGACGCCATGCCCAGCATCATGTTGCGGGCCTGGATCAGCCGGTCATGGCCGATCGCTCCGGTATCCACCAACTGCAGATCGAAGCCGGTCGCGTTGCCGAGTTCGGAGACGGCAGGCGGCACGATCGCGAAGATCATCCCGTCCTTATACTGCGAAAAGGTCCCCATCGCCCGGCCGGAAATCGCCGCCGCGCTGTTCTGGCCGCCCTTGCGTTCCGACCAGGGCTTGAGCGGGATCCAGGCGATGCCGCTATTCTGGCCGGCGCCCGCGAAGCTGAAGCCGTTGACGGTGAACACGCCCTGGACGTTTGCCTTCTCGTCCTGAAGGAAATGGTTTCGGACCAGGTCGAGCCCCTTGGCGGTGCGGCTGGTGGTCGCGCCCGACGGTCCCTGGACGATGGCGATGACATAGCCCTGGTCTTCGTCGGGCAGGAAGCCGGTCGGCAATCGCCAGAACAGCAGGCCCATGCCGATGACGACGAATGCGTAGATCAGCATCGAGCGCTTCCAACTGCGCGCGGTCGAGCGCACGCCCTTTTCGTAGCGGACCTGGCCGCGTTCGAACTTGTCGTTGAACCAGCGGAAGAAGCGCGCCAGCAGGCCATTACCCTCGCTCTTGTTCGCATCATGGGGCTTCAGGATGGTCGCGCACAAAGCGGGCGTCAGGATCAACGCGACCATCACCGACAAAGCCATCGCCGACACGATCGTCAGCGAGAACTGCCGATAGATCACGCCGGTCGATCCACCGAAGAACGCCATCGGCAGGAACACCGCCGACAGGACCAGACCGATCCCGACCAGCGCGCTGCTGATCTCATCCATCGACTTGCGCGCCGCGTCCTTGGGACTGAGCCCCTCGGTCGTGATCAAGCGCTCGACATTCTCGACCACGACGATCGCGTCGTCGACCAGCAGGCCGATCGCGAGCACCATGCCGAACAAGGTCAGCGTGTTGATGCTGAACCCGGTCAGCGCCATCACCCCGAACGTCCCCAGCAGCACCACCGGCACGGCGATCGTCGGGATCAACGTGGCACGGAAGTTCTGGAGGAACAGGAACATCACCAGGAAGACGAGGATCACCGCCTCGACCAAAGTCTCGACGACATGCTCCACCGACAACCGCACGAACGGCGTGGTGTCATAGGGGTAGATGACCTTCACGTCGGACGGGAATTGCTTGGCGACCTCGTCGACCTTCGCCTTCACCGCTTCGACCGTGCTGAGCGCGTTGGCGCCCGGCGCCAGCTTGATGCCGATACCGGTCGCCGGCTTGCCGTTATATTGCGCGTCGAACCCGTAATTCTCGGCGCCCAGTTCGACCCGTGCGACGTCGCCCAGCCGCACCACCGATCCGTCGGCGCTGCTCTTGAGCCGGATCTGCGCGAATTGCTCGGGCGTGTTCAGGCGCGACTGCACCGAAACGGTCGCGTTGAGCATCTGCTCCTTGGGCGCCGGCAGCCCGCCGACCTGGCCGGCCGAGACCTGCGCGTTCTGGGCGCGGACCGCGGTCATCACATCGGTCATCGTCAGCGCGTAATTGTTGAGCTTGAGCGGATCGACCCAGATCCGCATCGCATATTGCGAGCCGAACAATTGCGTATCGCCGACGCCGTTCACCCGGCTGAGCGGATCCTGCACTTTCGTGGCGACGATATCGGCAAGGTCCTTGCCGTCATGTGCGCCATTTTCTGAATAGAGGCCGATGAACATCAGGAAGTTCTGGGTCGCCTTGGCGACCTGGATGCCCTGCTGCTGAACTTCCTGGGGCAGGAGCGGCGTCGCCGCCTGCAGCTTGTTCTGGACCTGGACCTGCGCGATGTCGGGATTGGTCCCCTGTTCGAACGTCAGCGTGATGGTGACGGTGCCGGCCGACGAGGACGAGGACGAGAAATAGCGAAGGTGGTCCAACCCCTTCATCTGCTGCTCGATGATCTGGGTCGTCGTATTCTCCAGCGTCTGCGCGTCCGCACCCGGATAGGTCGCGGTGATCGAGATCGCGGGCGGGGCGATGCTGGGAAATTGCGCGATCGGCAACGACCGGATCGCGATGATGCCGGCCAGCATCAGGACGATCGCGATCACCCAGGCGAAGATCGGCCGGTCGATGAAGAAACGGGACATGGACTGTTACTTCGCCTGAGCCTGGCCCGGCTGCTGCGGCGCGGCGGGCTTGGCGTTGGGATTCCACGGCTGCGGCGTGACCGGCATACCCGGTCGCAGCATCATCGCGCCCTCGACGATCACCTTGTCGCCGGGTTTGAGCCCGCTGGTGACGAGCCAGGCATCGCCGATAACGCGCTCGGTCTTGATCACGCGCGGCTCGATCTTGTTGCCGGGGCCGACCACCAAGGCGGTGGCGTTGCCGCGCTCGTCGCGGCCGACCCCGCGCTGCGGCACCAGCATGCCCTGGCGCTGCGTCCCCTGCGCCAGCTGGGCGCGGACATACATGCCCGGCTGCAACAGGCCATTGGGATTGGCGAACTGCGCGCGGATCGTCTGCGATCCGGTATTGGGATCGACCGTCACGTCGGCAAAGCGCAGCGTGCCTTCGGGCCCATAGATCGAGCCGTCCTCCAGCTTCAGCTTGACGCGCGCCTGCCCTTCGCTCGCCACCTGGCCCGACAGGATCTGCTGCCTGAGTTTGAGCAGGTCGGCGCTCGATTGCTGGATGTCGACATAGATGGGATCGAGCCGCGAGATGGTAGTCAGCGCATCGGCCTGCGACGCGGTGACCAGCGCACCAATGGTATAGATCGACCGGCCGATCCGGCCGCTGATCGGCGCGCGGATGGTGGTGCGGGCGAGGTCGATCGTCGCGCTGCGCAGCGCCGCCTGCTGCGCGGCGACATCGGCACGCGCCTGGGCGGCACTGGTCAGCGCGTTCTCGTAATCCTGGCGCGAAATCGCGTTGATCTTGACCAGTTCGCCGTAGCGGCGCGCGAGCGCTGCGCTCGAGGCGATCGCTGCCTGCGCCTTGGCCAGCGCTGCCCGCGCATTGGCCACTTGCGCCTGATAGGGTGCGGGGTCGATCCGGTAGAGCGGCTGGCCCTTGCTGACCATGTCGCCTTCCTGGAACAGGCGCGCGGTGATGATGCCGTTGACCTGCGGCCGTACGTCCGAAGTCTCATAGGCCGTGGTCCGGCCGGGCAATTCGCTCGTCAGCGTCACCGGCTGTTCACGAACGATCACGTATCCAACAGGTGGCGGCGCGCCTTGACCGGGCTGTTGCTGCCCGTTTTGTCCGCAAGCGGCCAGCGACAGGAGCGCGACCGCGGGGAGCGCGTTGCGGATTAGTGACATACCGACCCCATTGATATATGCTGTGTGAGTGAACGTTCACTCACAAAAATGCTGCTACTGCGAACAACTGATGTAAGTCAAGCCAAGGACTGAAGAATGTCGACGATGTTAGATTGCTGGGGGCTGCTGCCCACCGCCTCCGCGGGACGGGCGGCGGAGCGCCGGCAGCTCATTCTCGACACGTCGCGCCGTCTGTTCATCCAGAACGGATTTCACGGAACGGGCGTGGCGCAAATCGCCGTCGCTTCGGGAATAAAGGTCGGCCAGATCTATCGCGATTTCTCCTCAAAGGAAGATATCATCGCCGCGATCGCCTTTCGCGACCTCTCGCAGTTCCTCGACGAAGCTACGCTGCAGCGCGCGATCGACGCCGGCGACATGGCGGCGATCCGCGAGTGGATCCTGGCCTTCGTAAGCTGCGACGAGGACATCGAAGGCTATCGGCTGATGCCGGAGATCATGGCCGAATCGTCGCGCAATCCGCGCGTCGCGCGGTTGCAGGACGACATCAGCGCGAGCGTGAAGAGCGCGCTGACGGCGGCGCTGGCGGCATTGGCACCCGGGGAGGACCGCGAAACGGCCCGGTCCGAACTCGCCGACCTGATCCTGACCTTGGGCGGCGGCCTCTGCCAGACGATCGTCATGGAAGCGCAGCGGGGCCGCGACTATCTGCCGTTGTGTGAACGGTTGCAGGGGATCGTCAGCCGCGAACTCGAACTGATCCGCGGCACGGAAAGTGGACCGCGCCTGCCAGGCTAGCGAAGTCTGGCCTAACCGACGAGAGAGCGCGGGAACGAGAGCGCCGACATGGTCCGTAGCGGCGCCTGCGGGACCGTTGGAGGGCAAGCGCGCCGTTCACGCTCCATTTTGACCGACGCGCCGGTCCGCCAAGGCGAAACCGAGGCCCGTCTTGGCCCCACGCCCGTTGCCCTCCGGTTGCGGCGCCCTGCCCGCCCCGCTAAGCCGCGCGCCATGTCCCACGGCGCCCCGCTCACGCTCTATAACAGTCTATCGCGCTCGCTCCAACGGTTCGAGCCGATCGATCCTGCGAACGTGCGCGTCTATTCGTGCGGGCCGACGGTCTACAATTACGCGCATATCGGCAATCTGCGCGCTTATGTGTTCACCGACACGCTGAGCCGCGTGCTGACGTGGAAGAATTACCCGCTCACCCATATTATCAACATCACCGATGTCGGCCACCTGACCAGCGACGCCGACGCCGGCGACGACAAGATGGAAGCGGCAGCGCGCAAGAACGCGACCAGCATCTGGGACATCGCGGCGCATTACACGGCAGCGTTCAAGCAGAACCTCAAGGACCTCAACGTCCGCGAGCCGTCGCGCTGGTCGGTCGCCACCGACCACATCCAGGAGATGATCGCGTTCGGCGAGAAGATCGCGGCGAAACATTGCTACCAGCTCGATAGCGGGCTCTATTTCGACGTTTCGACGGTGCCCGATTACGGCAAACTCGCGGGCGTGCAGGAAGATGTCCGCGAAGGCCGCATCGACACTGTCGAGGGCAAGCGTCATCCGCAGGACTTCGCGATCTGGCGTACCTCGGCGCCGGGCGAGAACCGCCAGATGGAATGGGATTCGCCCTGGGGCCGCGGCGCGCCGGGCTGGCATCTCGAATGCTCGGTGATGAGCGAGAAATATCTCGGCGCCCCGTTCGACATCCATACCGGCGGGATCGACCATCGCGAAATCCACCACCCGAACGAGATCGCGCAGAACCAGGCCTATTGCGATTGCCCCGAGCAACCCGATTTCACCGGCGCGCGCTGGTGGATGCACAACAATTTCCTGGTCGAACGCGCGGGCAAGATGTCCAAATCGTCGGGCGATTTCCGGACGTTGCAGAAGCTGATCGACGCCGGCGTCCATCCCCTGGCCTATCGCCTGATGTGCCTCAGTGCGCATTACCGGTCGGAGCTCGAATTCAGCGAGGACAATCTCGCCGCCGCGTTGACCCGGCTCAAGCGTCTGGCGATCACCGTCGCCCAACTCCACGACCGCCCCCCAGCGCCCTCGGCCAAATCGGCGCTGGCCTATCGCGAACGGCTCGACGAAGCGGTGTCGGACGACCTCAACACGCCCAAGGCGTTAGTCGTGCTCGACGAGTTGCTGGGCGACAAGACGATCGCGCCAGCCAATCGCCTTGCCGCGCTTGCCGATTTCGACGCGGTATTGGGGCTCGATCTCGCTGACCTCAGGCGCGAGGCTCTGCGGGTGCGGCCGGCCACGGCGACCGTGACCGAAGCCGAGATCGCCGCGCGGCTTGGCGAACGTCGCGACGCGCGCGCCGCCAAGGACTTCACCCGCTCCGACGCGATCCGCGACGAGCTCGCCGCTTTGGGGGTTGAGGTGATGGACGGCGACCCGCTCGGCTGGGATTGGCGACCGACACTCGCTTGAAAGCCCGCGTCAGGCGGCTAAGCTCCGCTCCGAACGATCAGAATCGGGGATGGGCGATGCGGGGACGCGTGCTGGGTTGGGATAACACTGCCGTCCAGGGGCAGATTTCGGGCGAGGACGGACAGCGTTACACTTTCACGCGGCCCGACTGGCGCGAGAGCTATTGGCCGGCACGCGGCCAGGTCGTCGATTTCGAGGCCACTACCGACCGAGCCGGCAATATCTACGTACTGCACCATTCGGGCGTCGCCGGGGTGGCACCCAAGGACAAGGTCGCGGCGGCACTGCTCGCCTTTTTCCTCGGCTGTTTCGGCGCGCACAAATTCTACCTCAACAAGACTGGCGCAGCGGTGACGATGCTATTGTGCGGGACGATCGGCTGGCTGCTCGTCCTGCCCGGCCTGATCACCGCGATCATCGCGTTCGTCGAATTCATCATCTATCTCGTGATCGACGATGCCGAGTTCCAGCGGCGCTATGTCCAGGGCAATCAATCGTGGTTCTGAACGCATGAAGGCCGTCCTGCCCGTCTTGGCGCGACCGCTGCTCGAGCCGCAATTGCCGGCCGGGCTCGAAGTTGCATGGTTCGCCTCGCCAGCCGAGGCCAATGCGATGATTGCCGATGCCGATATCGCCTGGGTCGACATGCAGCCGACCAGCCTGACCGCGGAAGCGATACGCCATGGCGAGCGGCTGAAATGGGTGTCGACCATCTATGCCGGGCTCGATGCCTTCCCGCTCGACCGGATGCGCGAGCACGGCACGATGCTCACCAACGGCGTCGGCATCAACGCGCTCGCGGTCGCCGAATATGCGGTGATGGGCGTGCTGGTCGCCGCCAAGCGTTTCGACGAAGTGGTCCGTGCGCAGGACCGCCACGAATGGCCGAAGGACGCGCCGGGCAAGGTCGAATTGTTCGAGACCAAAGCGCTGATCGTCGGCATGGGCGCGATCGGCACGTTGATAGCGGCGCGGCTGGAGGCGTTCGGCGTCGAGGTTACCGGCGTCACCCGATCGGGCCGCGACGGCACGCTGACGCCCGATCAATGGCAGGAACGGCTCGGTCATTTCGATTGGGTGATCCTCGCCGCGCCCTCGACCGACGAGACCAAGGCGATGGTCGGCGCGGCCGAGCTCGCACGGATGAAGCCGTCGGCCTGGCTGATCAACATCGCGCGCGGCGACATGATCGACGAGGAAGCGCTGCTCGCCGCGCTCCACGGGCGCCGGATCGCGGGCGCGTTCCTCGATCCCACGCATCCCGAACCGCTGCCGGCCGATCACCCCTTATGGTCGGCGCCCAATTGCATGGTGACGATGCACCTGTCGGGCCGCAGCCAGACCAAGATGTTCCCGCGCGCCGCCGCCCTGTTCCTGCGCAACCTAGACGCGTTCATGAACGACCGGCCGATGGAGAATGTGGTCGATCTGGTGTTGGGCTATTGAGGCTTCAGCCTCGGCCCGCTTCGCTGATGAACAGGTCGTAGTCGCGGATGTAGTCGTCGTTGTCATAGATATGCGACGCCGCGACCAGCAGCACGCCGTCCGGGCTGAAATCGTACTGCGTTCCCCAGGTCATCGGCGCGAGGTACAGACCGATCGTCGGATCATCGAGCCGAACCTCGGCGCGGGTCGTGCCGTCGTCGATCGACACCGACAGTCCGCCATGAACGGCAATGAGGAATTGCTCGCAGGCGCGGTGCGCATGCTCGCCGCGGATGCTGTTGCCGGGCACGTTGTGGACCAGGAATATGCGCTGCGGGGTAAACGGTACGCCTTTGCCCGCCTCAAGCGGCACCAGGCTCCCGCGCGGGTCGACGAAGTGTGGCAGTCGTTCAATGAAGCAGCCCTTCACGGGAAGATCGATCCGCGACCCGATGGTCTGACCGAGCGCATCGCCGCCGATTGCCGAGCCGAGCGCAGGGGATGCCGAGGACGCGCTCACTTGCCGGACTCGCGGTCGGCTGGTTCGAGAATCCGGGCGACGATGCGCAACGGCCGGCGCTTGGTGTTCTCGAACGTCCGCCAGAGATAGGATCCGATGATCCCCTGAACCGCGAGGATGGCCGATCCGAAAAACATGATCAACAGAGCCAGCGTGGTATAGCCCGGCTCGGTGATCTGGCCGGTCAGTCGCGCAACCGCGACGCCGATGCCGAAGATCAGGCTGAGGAACACTCCGGCCACGCCGACCCACAATACCAGGATGATCGGCAGGTCGGTGAAGGAAAAGATGCTGTCCATCATATACCTTAGGCGGCGGCCGACACCCCAGGCACTGGTGCCGATCTCGCGCGGACGACGCTCATAAGTGACGAAGGACCGCCGAAAGCCGATCCAGAACAGCTGGGCGATCAGCGAACTGTTCGGCTCCTCGATCGCGAGCAATTCGCGGCGAGCGGCGTCGTTGCAAGCGAAGATGTCGACCCCGCCGCGCGGCACGCCCGAGATCACCAGCTTGCGATAGAGCCACCAGAATGTGTGCGACAAGGCATCGCGGACCGGCGCGTCGTTCCGCTTCATGCGCTGACCGAACACGATATCGCATTCGTCCTTTTCCAGCGCCGCGAAGAACCGCGCGATCAGTTCGGGCGGTTCCTGCAGATCGGCCGCCATGACCGCGAACATGCGCCCGGATGCATGTTCGAGCCCGGTGCGGACCGCGGTGAACGATCCGAAATTGCGGCTATGGAAAATGATCCGAGCGGGAAACGGCATGCTCGCCTGGGCGCGGGCGAGCACCTCGCCCGAAGCATCGGGCGAGCCGTCGACGACGAAGACGACTTCGAGATCCTCGTCCAGCGCGCGGTACAGGTCGGTCAGCGCCGCCAGCAGGGGCGGAATATTGCCCTCGTTAAGATAGACCGGGATCACCAGCGAGCGCGACGGAGCAGCGACGAGCGCTCCCGGTTGAGGCTGCGTATTCATGCCGAATAGGATCCCAATGCGTCGCACACCCGCGCGATCTCGTCGTCGGTCATTTCCGGAAAACACGGCACGCTGAGGATGCGCTTTACCGATCTGCGGCTGACATCGAGCCCTGCTGGGCCGATGCGCCGATCCGCGCCCGCCCATCCCGTCTGGTCGCAATCGAGGATCGGGAAATGGATGTCGGTCGCAATTCCCCGGTCGTTGAGATGTCCGGCCAGGCGATCGCGATGGTCGGTGAGGACCACGGCGAGATGGCCGACATTGCCGTGCGGGCTCGACACCAATTCGATGCCGTCGACGGCCGCCGCGCGATAGGCATCGATGATCGCCCGGCGCCGCGCATTGTCGGTATCGACGAACGGCAGCTGCGCCGACAGGAAAGCCGCCTGCAACTCGTCGAGCCGCGAGTTGCGGCCGCCGCTCGTTACGACATCATATTTGCCGCCCCATCCGTACATCCGCAGACGGGCGACCTGCGCGGCGAGCGCGGCGTCGTTGGTCACGATCGCGCCGCCGTCGCCCAGCGCCCCGAGATTCTTGGTCGGATAGAAGCTGAACGTCGCCAGATCGCCAAACGCGCCCGCCCCGGCCCCACAGCCCCTCAGTCCGTGTGCCTGCGCGCAATCCTCGATGATCGGTACGCTGCTCAATCCCGCGCCATGCAATGCCGCGCGCAAGGCCGGAACGTCGACCAGCCCGCCGTAAAGATGAGTTACGACGACGGCTCCCGTCGCGGGCCCGACCGCCGCGACGGCGTGATCGATCGCCATCAATTGCGACGCCTCGTCGATATCGACATAGACCGGCGTCAGTCCGATCAGGCGGCAGGCCGTCGTCGTGTAGCCGCCGGCATTGGCGACCGTCACCACCTCGCGCCGCGCCGGATCGGTGACCAGGCACCGCAACGCGATCTCCAGCGCGTCGCTGCCGTTAGCGACGCCGACGCAATGCGCGACACCCGTCGCGGCAGCGAATTCTTGGCAGAAGGCTTTGTTGTACGGCCCGTTGATCCAATAACCCGACGCCAACACGTCCCGCGCGATCCGCGACAACTCGGCCTCGTGACGGATATAGCGTCGGCGCAGATCGTTCATCGGAATGGTCATTGAACTTTTCCCATCGGCCCACCGGGCTCGAGCCCGGCCGGCCCCTCCGATCGGATTGCGGCGGTGCGGATAAAACGCGCCGCCATCGCGCAATAGCCGAACGCGGCCAGCACGATAAGGCACGGCCAAATCTCGATCACGAAGCGCGACTCCATTACCCCGCCGCCATAGATCAGATTGAGCGCCCACATTTCCGCGAGCCTGCCGAGAAACGCCGCCAGCGATAAAAGGCCGAGCCCTCGCGGCCAGTCCAGGATGCTATCGAGCGCGAACCTTGACGCAACGACCGGGCGGACCACGACCCACGCCCCCACCACCGCGAACAGACCGATGATCACCTTCAATAGCAACACCGCGGCAGCGACCATTCGCGACACGACAGGCGGTGGGGACAGGCCAAAGATGGCGGTGATCGCTGCGCCGCCATCGGGGTTGGCCCACAATTGCGCAGTCCGCACGGTCGGTGCGGTGAGCCAGGCCTGAAGCGGTCGCGCCGAGCGCAACCGGGCACCGGCAGCCGAGAACCGCGCATCGACCGCGGGCGTGTACCCCCCGGTCTGCCAAGCATGAAGCGCCGCGGCGACATCGGCGCGATCGGCCGCATCGACGAAAGCGCGTGCCGGGTAATTCTCGATCGCGAATCCACGCCAGCCGGGCATAGCTTCTGCAAAAGCGAAATCGTGAAACTCGCGTGGCGTCATCAGCCAGGCGCGGGTCCAGGTGAAATAGCCTGGCTTGGCGTTGTTCGGATTGTCCTTCGCGCCTGAATTCACATAGCGCGCCTCGCCCTGGCTGGCATATTGCAGCGCCATCATTCCCAGCATCGGAGTGGCGAATAACGCAAGCGCGAGGGCTGCGCCGGGGAGCGCCGCGCGCCTCCGGCGAAGCACCAGTAGCAAACACCACGGCACGATCAGCAGCGCGAGCAGCGGCAAAAGATCAATGCGCAAGAAGGCGGCGGCGCCCGCCAGCAAGCCGCCTAGGGCAAGGCGCCACGCGGCGCCGTCGACTGCCGCCATCGACAGCAGGTAGATTGCGACGAACAGCGCGAACGTCGCCAGCGAGTCCGGCACGACAAAATTGGTCCAGGAAGCGGTGATCGGCTGAACCGCGATCACCACCAGGCCAATCAGGTACGCCCAGCGGTTGCGCGGACCAACCTGTCGATAGAAATGCAGCAGCAATGCCACGAGACCGAGGTCGAACAGCACCTGGACGACATGCATCGCATCGCCGATCGGCTGCCCCAATCGCCTGAAGGCAACCGGAGTCCAGATCGCGTCATGCCCCAGCGCTGCGATCACCGGCGCCAGAAGAACCGAAAAGGATCGCGACTGTGCGGTGGCCGGCGGCATCTGCCCGGTTTGCAGGAGATGCTGGGCAGCGCCCACGTACAGGAAGCCGTCACCGTTGAGGATGCCGGGACCAAGCAAAAGAATCACCGCACGTAGCGCCAGCAGCGCCAGCACCAGCCAACCGCCGGCAAACCACACCCGACGCGCGGAACCCGGCGCGGCGTCGATGCGAACGCCGCTCACCGAAACACCAGGAAGCGCATCAGCACGAACGTCAGGCTAACGGTCACCGGAAGGCAGGCAAGTTGCGCCAGCAACGGACCGACGCCGATCCTTTGCCAAAGCGCGAGCATCGCCAAGTTGACGACATAGGTAAGCGCATAGACTCCGACAAACCGCGGCAGCCGGCTCGGATCGCGGCTATCGAATACCAGGCGGCCGAGCGTGAAGAAATTAAAGATGACACCGATCACCATCGCGATCGCGAGCGCAATGCCACTGGCCAGTCCCGCGAAGATACCGGCGGCGAAGATCACATATCCGAATGCCGTGTTGAGAACGCCGACCGCAAGGAATCGTACGGCTTGCCATATATCGGCCCGTCGCAACGCTAAGCCGGGCGGACTGATATCGCCTTTATCTTGTGACATACTGCCTGGCTCTGGGAAAAATGCACGGCGCTGATGGAAAGCCGGACGATAAGATCACCAATCGACTGTCACCGGCCCGTTCAGCCGGCTTTCGTAACGGGCGAACAATGCCTGGATTGCGTCCTCGGAGATGACATACCGATAGTCCTCCTCGGTCTCACCGACCCGTTCGGCACCGCACCGTTCGTGATACTGCCAGACTTTGACGTTTTCTTTGCGGACTTCAAAATGCGCGGCGGTAAAGCCGAGCGCAAGCCCGGTTGCATAGACCATCAGCGTACTTTCGACCGCCGACGATTTGGGCGCATCGTTGGATAGAATCCAGGATCCCCAACAGAATGACGACCCTCGCTGGTCGTACAAGCGGACGGTACCGACCGGCCTGCCATCCGCCTCGATAATGAAATAAATCTGGTCGGAAGGCAGCGCGGCCAACCATTGCCGCTGCCGCTCGACGTCAGGAGACGTAGCGGACAAATGCTTGTTCTTCTCTCCATCGAGCCGCAACGACAGGATGAACCCGGCGTCATCGGGAATGGCCGGGCGGAATTTCAACCGCGCGCCTGTCACCAGCCTCGGGGTGACCAGCCGCGGGCCATCCTCACCATGCGTTTTCGGTTCGTCGGCTTCGTCAGTCATTACCGATCGGGGTAGAGACAATTGTTTCCACACGCAATCTTCCAACCGCGGCGTGCGCTGGATAGCCGGGCATGGGGCGACAGGCGGATCAGCTTGTATCTCCCTCCCCCGCCCGATATCGCGCGCCATATGAAGGGAATCATTCTTGCGGGGGGTTCGGGCTCCCGGCTGTATCCCGCCACGTTGGCCGTCTCGAAACAGATGCTGCCGGTGTTCGACAAGCCGATGATCTATCATCCGATCTCGACGCTGATGATCGGCGGCATTCGCGATATCCTGATCATCTCGACGCCGCGAGATCTGCCGCTGTTCCGGCAATTGCTCGGCGACGGCTCGGCGTTCGGCATCAATCTCGATTATGCCGAACAACCGCAACCGAACGGCTTGGCCGAGGCGTTCATCATCGGCGCCGATTTCGTCGCCGGCGGCCCGGCGGCGCTGATCCTGGGCGACAATATCTTCCATGGCTCGGGGCTCGGCGCGCTGTGCAAATCCGCGAGCGAACGCGAACGCGGGGCAACCGTTTTTGCCTATCAGGTCGAGGATCCCGAGCGCTACGGCGTGGTGGCCTTCGATCCAGAAACCAAGTGCGCCACGAGTATCGAGGAAAAGCCGGCCAAGCCGCAATCGCGCTGGGCGGTAACCGGGCTTTATTATTACGACAGCGACATCACCGAGATCGCGCGCTCGATCCGTCCCTCCGCACGCGGCGAACTCGAAATCACCGACGTCAACACGGCCTATCTCGAACGTGGCGACCTGTCGGTCGTGCAGCTCGGCCGAGGCTATGCCTGGCTCGATACCGGGACGCACGACAGCCTGCATGACGCCGGGTCGTTCGTGCGGACGATCGAGCATCGCCAGGGGATCAAGATCGCCTGTCCGGAGGAAATTGCGTTCGACATGGGCTGGATCGACGCCGACGCGATGCTGAAGCGCGCCGACCTGCTCGGCAAGACCGACTACGCGACCTATCTTCGCCGCCGCGCGAGCACCGATTGGTGAGAACTATCCTCGTCACCGGCGGCGCCGGATTTATCGGGTCGGCTGTGGTGCGGCTGCTGGTCGGCACCGGCACGCGCGTCGTCAATCTCGACAAGCTGACCTATGCCGGCAACCTCGCCTCGCTGTCCTCGGTCGCCGACGCTCCGAATTATCGGTTCGTCCATGGCGATATCGCCGAGCGCGACCTGGTCGGCGCGTTGCTCCGCGAGGAGAATGTCGATGGCGTGATGCATCTCGCCGCCGAGAGCCATGTCGACCGCTCGATCGACGGCCCGGAAATTTTCGTCGTCACCAACGTGCTCGGGACCGTGCGGCTGCTGGCATCGGTGACCGAATATTGGCAAGGACTGGCCGCCGACCGTCGTGCAGCCTTCCGCTTCCACCACATCTCGACCGACGAGGTGTTCGGCGACCTTCCCTTCGACAGCGGCGTGTTTACCGAGACCACGCCCTATGCGCCCTCCTCGCCCTATTCGGCGTCGAAGGCCGCGTCGGATCATTTCGTTCGCGCCTGGCACGAAACCTATGGGCTGCCGGTCGTGCTGTCGAACTGCTCGAACAATTACGGGCCGTTCCACTTTCCCGAAAAGCTGATCCCGCTGACCATCCTCAACGCGATCGATCGCAAGCCGCTGCCTGTTTACGGCCGGGGCGAGAATGTCCGCGATTGGCTGCACGTCGAGGATCATGCCCGCGCGCTCGAACTGGTGCTGACCAAGGGGCGCATCGGCGAAAGCTACAATATCGGCGGACGCGAGGAGCGTACCAACCTGCAAGTTGTCGAGGCGATCTGCGATCTGGTCGACGCGCGGCTTGGCACCGACGGACAGCCGCCGCGACGATCGCTGATCACTTTCGTCACCGACCGTCCAGGCCACGACCGCCGCTATGCGATCGACCCCGACAAGGCCGAACGCGAACTGGGTTGGCGCGCTCAACACGATTTCGCCAGCGGGCTGGCACAGACGATCGATTGGTATCTCGCCAATCGCTGGTGGTGGGAGCCGATCCGCAGCGGCCGTTATGCCGGCGAGCGGCTAGGGCGCGGCTGACCCTCGATCCGGCTCAGACCGGTGCGGTTTGCCTTGCCACGTCTTCGAAAGCATCGAGGATGGTCGGGATCAGCGCGTCGGGCAGATTATGGCCCATGCCGGGCACCTCCATGATCCGCGCGCCGGGAATGGTCGCCGCGGTGTCGCGTCCGCACTCGACCAGGACCAGCGGGTCGTCGACGCCGTGGATCACCATCGTCGGCGCCTTGATGGTGGCGATCGCCGCGCGCCGATCGCCGTTCGCCACCACCGCGGCGAGCTGGCGACCCGGCCCGGCGGGATAGTTCATCCGCTCGAAATCGCGTTCGACACGCGCGCGGATCGTGGCTTCGTCGCTCGGATAGGCAGGGCTCCCGATGATCAGGTCCGTCCGCACGCCATGCGCGATCACCGCGTCGCGCTCGCCGCTGGTCGGCCGCGACATTAGCACCGCCATGGCCTCTGGTGTGGACGGCGGCAGATTGGGATTGCCGGTCGACGACATGATCGACGTCAGCGACAGCACGCGGTCGGGATATTCCGCCGCGACCAATTGTGCGATCATTCCGCCCATCGATGCGCCCATGACGTGCGCGCGCCCGATGTCGAGCGCGTCGAGCAACCCGATCGCATCCGCCGCCATGTCGTTGAGCGTATACGGCACATCCGGCTTCTGCCCGGTCATCATCGCGCCAATCAGTGCCGGTAGCTCGGGCACCGGCGCGCCGTCGAACTTGGTCGACAGGCCGATATCGCGATTGTCGTAGCGGATCACGAAATAGCCCCGCGCGGCGAGGTGCTCGACGAACGGCAGCGGCCAGCGCGTAAGTTGTGCCGCCAGGCCCATGATCAGCAATACCGGCGGATCGCTCGGCTCACCGAACGTCTCATACTCGATCTCGATGCCGTTCGCCTGGGCCTTCATCCGGATTTCCTCTTGTCGCTCACCGCCATCATATGCGCATCGATCACCGCGTCGATGGTCTTGTCGTCGACATGCAATTGCCCATCGATGATCAGCATTGCGAGACCATGCGCTACCGACCAGGATTGCAGCGCGAAGATGCGCGGCTCCATCCCCGGCGGGGCGAGCCGCGCGGCATTCTCCATCAGGAAGCGCATCGCATTATCTGGAGCGTCGGCGAGCTCGACCACTTTGCCGGTCGGGGGGTTGGCGAAGATCAGGCGGAACAAGGCGGTGTGGAGCAGCGCGAAGCGGACATAGGCTGCACCGGTCGCATTGAAGCCGGCAACCCCGCCGCCTGCGGCGTCATAGGCGGCGTGCTGCACCTGGCTCAACATATCGAGCCCATGGGCGGCGAGCGCGGCCATCAACGCCGCCTTGTCGGGGAAATGGCGGTAGACGGCAGTCGCGCTGACCCCGACACCGCGCGCGACCTCGCGCAGCGACAAATCCTCGACATCGCGCGCCGCGAGCAATCGCAACCCCTCGGCGATCAACGCCGCGCGCAGATCGCCGTGATGATAAGCGGATTTCGCCACTACCGCCTGCTTCTCTCGTTCAAGATCAGACCCATGTTGACACTGTTACCATATTCGATATGTTGACGCCATAAACATCGAGTCGGAGATCAGTCATGGCGAGCGTGATCGAAAATGCAATCCGCGGCACCGTCACCAAGGGCATCGGCGTGGTCGCCGAATTCAACCGCAAGCGCATGGCCGATCAGGACCATCCCTTCCTGACCGGGATCCATCGGCCGATGGACAGCGAGATCACGCTGGAGGACCTTGCCGTCACCGGAACGATCCCGCCGGAACTCGATGGCCGCTATCTGCGCATCGGGCCCAACCCGGCAAAGCCCGAGGCAAAGGGCTATCACTGGTTCACCGGGGACGGCATGGTCCATGGCATCGCGCTGCGGGACGGCAAGGCGCTGTGGTATCGCAACCGCTGGATCCGATCGAAGACGGTCGAGGCCGAGACCGGCATGAAGCACGCCCCAGGGCCGCGTCATGGCGGGTTCGACACGGTCAACACCAACGTGCTCGGCATCGCCGGCCGCACCTGGGCATTGGTCGAGGCGGGAAGCTATCCGGTCGAACTGTCGGACACGCTGGACGAACAGACCTATAATCCGTTCGACGACACGCTGGCCGGCAGCTTCACCGCGCACCCCCATCTCGACCCCAAGACGGGCGAGCACCACGCCATCTGCTACGAAGCAACGGATCCCGATGCAGTGCGGCACGTGGTGCTGTCGCCAGAGGGCAAGGTCACCCGCGAACTGAGCGTTGAAGTCAAGCACGGTCCATCGATCCACGATTGCGCGATCACCGATCGCTATGCGCTGATCCTCGACCTGCCGGTCACCTTTTCGATTAAGTCGCTGATCGGCGGACACCGTTTCCCGTATCGCTGGAACCCCGAGCATCAGGCGCGCGTAGGCTTGCTGCCCCGTACCGGGCAGGCGGAAGACATAGTCTGGGTCGATTGCCCGCAAACCTACATCTTCCACGTCGCCAACGCCTATGACACGCCCGACGGCAAGGTCGTGATGGACGCCTGCGTCTATGACACGATGTTCGCCGAGGCGACGGGTGGACCGTCGGGCAAGTCGCTGGGCCTGGAGCGCTGGACGATCGATCCTGCGGCCAAGACGGTCGACCGCCGCACGATCGACGCCGCGGCGCAGGAATTCCCGCGCCCCGACGAACGCTTTTTCGGCCAGCCTTATCGCTATGCCTATACGATGGCGCTGCCCGAGGGCGACTTCGCGATCAGCGCCACCAGGCTCTACAAGCACGACTTGGAAAGCGGGCTGCGCGAGGTACACGAGTTCGGCGAGGGCCGTTATCCGGGCGAATTCGTGTTCGTACCGCGTAGCGACGATGCCGCCGAAGGCGACGGTTGGATGGTCGGGCTGGTCATCGACTTGCCGCACGAAACCACCGATCTGGTCATCCTCGACGCGACGCGGTTCGCGGAGCCACCGGTCGCCAGCATCCGCATCCCGCACCGCGTGCCGCCCGGCTTTCACGGTAATTGGGTGGCGAACGGGTGAGGTAGCGGAGAAGCAGGCGGCCAAGCCTTCGACCGTCTGCGCCGCCCGCTGGCAAGAGGACAGCTACCAGCGCAATCCCAGAGTGAACGCCGCCGCCCCGACGGTTCGCGCGCCGCGAGTCCATTGGTTGAGATAGCCGATCTCGACGCCGACCCGCTTGGTCAGCGGCACGCCGATGCCGAGAAAGTCGCGCGCGCGGTCGTAACCACCGCGCTGGCCGGCGCCGCCGCCCAGATTGACGAAGCTTTCGTGGCTGGCGAGCAGCTTCAACTTGCCGGCGACAGGCAGGGTCAGCCGGACGAACGGCCGGATCCGCACGCCCGTGCCACTCGATCCGTCGCGCCAGCGTTCCTCGACCCGCAGCCGTGCGCCGATACCGAGCGGGCCGATTGTGGCGATATGATCGACGCTGAGATCTTGCCGCGCGCGCTGCTCGATCGTCGCGCCGCCGGCATGATAGGCAATGTCGCGGACATAACCCGCGGCCAAGGTCACCCGGTCGAAGCGCAGCCCGAGCATCGCGCTATTCTCGCTCTCGTAGACGCCGCCTTCGTCGTCGCGGCCGAACCGTTCGATCGTCTCGACGCCAAGCTCCACCCGGCCGGCGACCGGACCACGGGCGTTCGCGCCGAGCCACACCTGGCCGTCATCGGCCTGGGCGGCCGAAGGCAGCACCGCGAGCACCACGGCGCCGATCGCCACATGACATTTCCATGACATTTTTGTGTCATGACAGAACGCACGGTCACATGCATCCTTCATATTGGACGCGGAGTCAGGCCAACGCAGCGATCCTTCGACCCTGGTCCGAGAATGATCGGAATGTAATCGACCAGCGCGTCTGGTCGATCGGGGCGATGCTGTGTTCCCAATCCTGCCGGACTTCTCCCGACAAATGGTAGAGGCCGCGCGGCTCGAGCGGCACATTGACGCGGCGCCAGCGCTCGCCCTCTTTGCGGCGGAACCGCATCGTCGCCGGCGCGCCCAGCGAAATGCCTACGACCTGATCGTAGATCGGCCGATCACGGTGCCAGCCGATCCCCGCGCCGGGATCGTAGCGCAGCAGAAGCGCCTGAACGAGCTCTGCGGTCGCCAGTCCAGCGGCATCGGCGGCGCGATCGCGGATCGGCAGCAGCCAATCAGGCATCGGCGCACCGCGGCCGAGTTCGCCCGACTGGAAATCATATTGCCAACCGAAGCTATGGGTAAGGCGCTTGCCGGTCCATTGCTGGAAACGGAACGGCGCCAGATCGACGGCGTCGATCGCCCCGATCAACGCGCGCTCCTCGGACTGTGTGAGGACGTCGGGTTGGGTGCCCAGACCGGGCACGGCGGGTATATCGAATAGGTCGGCGGTCACGTCTCCGATATGTGAACAATCGGGGAACGCGCAAGAGATGCCGCGATCAACGTACGCTGGAAAGCTTCAGGAAATCGGGCGACTGGGCGCCGGGACGTAGGGCACATCCTTCAGGTAATCGAGCATTTCCCGGATGCGCTCGATATCCCGACCTTCTTCAAGGGGCTGGGCTTGGAACAGCGAGCCCAGGACTCCTCTAAGCCATGCCATAACGCTTTCTCCATTCGGTATCATCCGGACCCAATTGCGCCGACATGGTTAATGGGCGCTAACCAATGGCCACGCGTGTTCCCCATATTGGAAGAGCGGCACAAAGCCTTGCGATCAGCGTGATCGACTTTTCCTTTGTTGCGGCATCGGGCGTTTCGGCGCATGGGACTTGCCCGTTTTACCCGAAAAGAAGTGACGATCATGGCCGCCAAATGGGCCCCCGACAGCTGGACCAATTACGAAGCACGCCAGTTGCCCAATTATCCCGACGCCGCCGCGCTGGCCGCCGCGACGAAGCAATTGGCCAGCTATCCGCCGCTGGTCTTTGCCGGAGAGGCGCGCAATCTGACCGCCGATTTGGCGCGCGTGGTCGAGGGCAAGGCGTTCCTGCTCCAGGGCGGCGATTGCGCCGAGAGTTTCGCCGAATTCCACCCCAACAACATCCGCGACACGTTCCGCGTGCTGTTGCAGATGGCGGTGGTGCTGACCTTCGCGTCGAAACTGCCGGTGGTGAAGCTCGGCCGCATGGCGGGCCAGTTCGCCAAGCCGCGATCGGCCGATACCGAGACGATCGATGGCGTCGAGCTGCCGAGCTATCGCGGCGACAATGTCAACGACATCGCCTTCACGCCCGAAAGCCGAATCCCCGATCCGCAGCGCATGATCCAGGGTTATTCGCAGTCGGCGGCGACGCTCAACCTGCTGCGCGCCTTCGCACAGGGCGGCTATGCGAACCTGCATCAGGTCCATCGCTGGACGCACGATTTCCTCGGTTCGAGCCCCTGGGCCAAGAAATACGCCGAGACCGCCGACCGGATCGGCGAGGCGCTTGAGTTCATGGAAGCTTGCGGGATCAATCCCGACACCGTGCCGCAGCTCGGCCAGACCCAGTTCTACACCAGCCACGAGGCGCTGCTGCTCCAATATGAGCAGGCGATGACGCGGCAGGACAGCCTGACCGGCGACTGGTACGACACCAGCGCGCACTTCCTGTGGATCGGCGACCGCACGCGGTTCGACGGATCGGCGCATGTCGAATTCCTGCGCGGGATCGGCAACCCGATCGGCGTCAAGTGTGGCCCCAGCCTGGAGCCCGACGTGCTCCTGCGCCTGCTCGACACGCTCAACCCGGGTCGCGTACCCGGCCGTATGACGCTGATCACGCGCTACGGCCATGACAAGATCGAGGCCGGGCTGCCCAAATTGGTCCGCGCGGTGAAGCGCGAAGGCCATCCGGTGATCTGGAGCTGCGACCCGATGCACGGCAACGTCATCAAGGCCGCCAATGGCTACAAGACGCGGCCGTTCGATCGAATCCTGGCCGAGGTCCGCGGCTTCTTCGCGGTGCACCGCGCCGAGGGCACGTTCGCCGGCGGCATCCATGCCGAGATGACCGGGCAGAACGTCACCGAATGCACCGGCGGTGCGGTCGACGTGACCGAGCAGAGCCTGGCCGACCGCTATCACACGCATTGCGATCCGCGGTTGAATGCCGGGCAGAGCCTGGAACTGGCGTTCCTGCTGGCCGAGATGCTGAACGACGAGCTCAGGCAGCGGCGGGCGGAGGCGGCTTAGCCTGTTGGCGTTTAGGTAACCCCACGCCTCCTCACCTGTCCTGAACGCAACGTCAGAGGGTCGAGCCGACAGGCGACGACACCTGGTTGTTACTGGCGATTATCGCTGGTTCCGACCGGCGACGTCGGTTAGGTTGTTCACGCAAAAGGTCTTGCGAAGACGCTGCGCGAGGTGGCCAAGGTTTCCCGACCGCTGCCCGCCCGCGTCGAAGGTCGATAAGAGGGGTTCCGAACATGCCTGACACCAATCCTGGCGCGGATGTCGACGTCACCAAAGACTGGCAAGCATCACAGGGCCAGCAGTCCGCCGCCAAGCGACTTCGCCTGTTCGCCGCGCTCGCCTGGGTTGTTGCCATCGGCACCGAGATCGCCGGTATCGTCATGCTCAAGCAGCACAAGTTCGACCATGGTAACCTCGCGCTCCTGATCGGCCTTCTGGTGGTGATCGCAGTGTTCGCGATTGCCGGCAGCCTGATGTGGAAAGCGGCCAACAGGAAGGATCCGGCCACTAGAGCGGACGCATTCCGGTTCTTTGTCCAGAACCAGCTCGGCGCGATCATTACGTTGATCGCCTTCCTTCCGCTGATTGCCCTGATCTTCCTGGACAAGGACATGGATCCGAAGAACAAGAAGATCGCCGGCGGCATCGGGGTCGTTCTGGCGCTAGTCGCCACCGTGATCGGGGTGGACTTCAAGCCGCCATCGACCGAGCAATATACCCAGGACATGAACAAGTGCGCGGCCCAGATCAAAGCCGGCGAGCCCACCACGGCCTGTTCGCCCGAGGTCGCCGATCAGGCGAAGGATATCGCCAGGGACAGCAATGCGGTGGCTGAGGCGACCAAGGACCCCGCCCATCCGGCCGGTCAGGATCTCGTCTATTGGATCGCTCCGGAGAACGGCGCCAAGAAGTCCGCGACGCCGCACGTCTTTCACCTCTGCCAGGGCGTGAGCCCGTTGCGTGGCAAGACCGTCAACAGCGGCTCGGTGACCGAGGCCTATGCCGAGAACGCCACCCGCATCACCAAGCAGATTCCGATGGAACAGAAGCAGTGCGGGGTCGGCACCGCGAAATAGGCGTGAAGCGCACGGCGGCCCGGTTCCTTGACGATATCCGGGCCGCCGATCGCGATGGACGGCCGCGGGTCAACCGAGCCGGATCGTAAGCTCCACCTCGTCGCTGAACGGCATCGACATATAGCCATTGGCGATGCTGCCGACCCGCTCGAGATATTCCGGACAATAATCCACATTGTCGGCGATCAGGATCGCGCCCGGCCGTAACCGGCGCTCTATCCGGTCGAGGATGTCCGAATAGAGCGCCTTGGCCCCGTCCAGCAGGACGAGATCGATCGTCTGAGGCAGGTCGACGGCCAGCGTTTCCAATGCATCGCCTTCGCGGAACTCGACCAGGTCGGCGAGTCCGGCCTCGGCCAGATTGGTCTTGGCCGTCGCCAGCTTACCCGGTTCGAACTCGCTGGTGATCAGCCGCCCGCCACCATTGTCGCGGAGCGCCGACGCGAGGTGGATCGTCGACAGACCGAACGACGTGCCGAACTCGACGATCGAACGGGCCTTGGTCGCCCGTGCCAGCATGTAAAGCAGCCCGCCCACCTCTCGCGAAACCGGCAATGCGTAGCCGCTGAGCTTGGCGTAGAAATCGCGATAATCGGTCTTGCTGCGCATCATCCGGCCACGCTCTTCGCTGGTCACACCGGCAAAGGCCGGGCTTTGAGCCGGCGGGTTGGCATCAGAAGCGGTGAACAGGCGCGCGAGCAGGGGCGCCACTGGGGCGCTCGAAAGCGTAGTCATTTGGGTTTCTCCTGATGCGAACGAAGCTGTCCGAGCAGGGCTTGCCTGCCGAGCCGGAAAATACGACGAGTTCGTCAGCTTTGACTATTCGCATTGGCAGGAAACCCGCATGACCGCCGCCCGCAGCACCTCTATCACCTCGCGCAAACAGCCTCAGCAGGCACGCTCGAACCAGCTGGTCGAGGCCGTGCTCGACGCGGCTGTTCAGGTTTTGATGAAGGAAGGCGCGCAGCGTTTCACCACCGCGCGAGTCGCCGAGCGCGCCGGGGTGAGCGTCGGCTCGCTCTACCAATATTTCCCCAACAAGGCCTCGATATTGTTCCGCCTGCAGAGCGACGAGTGGCAGCGAACCTCGGCGCTGCTGCGCGGCATCCTCGAGGATGAAGCCACCGCGCCGCCCGCGCGACTGCGTCGGCTGGTCCATGCCTTCATCCAGTCGGAATGCGAGGAAGCTGCAATCCGTACCGCCTTGAGCGACGCGGCACCGCTATACCGCGATGCGCCGGAAGCGATGGAAGCGAAGAAGGAAAATGCCCATATTTTCCGGGTGTTCCTGCAGGAAGCGCTGCCCGGCGTGCCCGACGACAAGCGGATGCTCGCGGGGGATCTGATCAAGATGACACTTAGCGGCGTGGGCAGCAGCTTTTCCGAAACGCCGCGGACGGAGGCGGAGATCATCGCCTGGTCGGACGCGCTGGCCGATATGCTATGCGCCTATCTCGACCGGCTTATAGCCGAGCAATCCTTGTCGGATCGCGCCGGCGCCGCCCGTGCCCCGACAGATCAGCATGCGACTTCATGACCGGGCGGACACGCCGCACCGGGGCGATCATCAGCGCGAACCGCCAGTCGCCACCGGCTGGCCCAGCAGGAGCGGAAAGACCGCCTCCAGCGGCTTGGTGTCGGGCAGGATATAGACATAGCCGCCCTTCTTCCGGAACAGGGGCTGCACGCTCTTCGTGTAAAAGGCCGAGGGCACGTTGATGCATCCGAACGTGATGCGGTTGTCGTCCGAGGTCGGCGACAACATCCGCTGGCGGCGGCGTTCCTTGGGATTATAGCCCGTCGGGATCGGGTGGAGCGCGACCGACGTGGCGTAATCGACCCACAGCACCTTCTGCCTGCCCGCGGCCAATCCGTATTTCGCCAGGAAACGCCCCGCCGGGGTCGTCTTCTCCGCGGGTCCGATCTCCGCCAGGTTCTTGCTGCCGATGCCCGGCGTCGCCTCGTCGCCGACGGCGACTCCGATCAGCACGGGCGCGTTGCCGATGGGGCTGCCCTTGGCGTCGAACAGGAACGCAGCGGCATTGTTCTTGTCGATCACGATGAAGGGCAACGAACCATTGTCGTCCGATGCAGCGACCCAGTCGACGACCCGCGTCACTTCTGCCGATCGGGTCAGTTCGATTTTCGCCGCTTTATTCGCGCGCGGCGCCGGCTTGGTTGCCGGCGGCCGAATGTGCTTCGCCGCCGGCGCGGACGCGGGAACGGTGAGCGCAAGAGCGGCGAGCGCCAGCGCGATATCGATCATTATTGCAGATACTCAACACGAAACGGGCGCCGCCCCAAGGGATGGGGCGACGCTCGATATTGCGACCCGATCGGAACTCTACCGATCAGCACAGGGCCGATCGGCATAAGCGGCGATACGGCGTCAATTGCGCGGCCGCTTCTTCTGGCTCTGCGCCATGCGTTGTTCGATCCCGTCGACGCGGGCGTTGAGCTGGTCGATGCGCTGGCCATTGTTCTGGGCCTGGCCGGAGGCAGCCTGCGCTTGCGACAATGCCGACTTCGCGGTGCCGTCGGTTTCGTTCAACTTCGCCTCGAGCGCGTCGACGCGCTGGCTCACGGGAGCGATCTGCTCCCGCACATAGCTCTTGGTGGCACAGCCACCCAACCCCATCGCCCCCAGCAAAATCACGGCCGCGGGGATCATTTTCGTTACAGACGCCGACATAACACACTCTTCCCAATGGTTAACGAGCGTAACGACCCAAGCCGAGCATGGTTGCTCCAACAATCCCGATTCTGCCCGACTGTGCGCCGGGCGCGATGAGTGGATAATGCACCCCCGATCGCCCCGGCGACCGCAACGTCGCTCCGCTAGCCGACAGTGGGCGCAGTGAAGGCGCTCAAGTCCGCGAGACCGAGGCGGCGTTCGATATCGGCGATCTTGTCGATGGCGATGTCGAAGCCGTCGCCGCCGAAGGTCCTCCGCTCGATATCTTCGAACTGATCCCCGAGCTCGTCATAACCTTTGGCGCCGACCGCCTTTTTGAACGCGGGAAACACGATCGTATCCTCGCGCGCGGCGTGCGGTTCGTACATTCGCGCGAATGCGGTCAGCGTCCGCGCCAGCGGCTGCGCGTCCCCGGTACCGACGCGGCCAGATTTCGTCCGATCGAGGACATAGGCGGTAATTTCGCGACCGCGCGCATGCTGCGCGAGCAGCGCGTCGACCAGTCCCGCCGCCTCGCCGCCGGCCTTTCGCACGATCGGGAAGATGTGCTGCTCCTCGAGCATCTGCTCGTGATAGCGTTCGCCGAACGTCTGGAACAATGTCGTGGCGGCGGCGAGAGCCGAGGCGTCGACGGCGGCGGCATTAGCCACCAGCTTCGGCGCGACCTCGCGATAGACGATCAGGATCCGGCGGAGCACGCCATGCTCGCGCATCAGGTCCTCGTTCGCGGTAACCGCGTCTTCGTCGCCACCGCTTTTCTTCGCGCCGTCGGCGTCCTGTTTGGCGCACCCCGCCACGAGCAACCCTACGCCCGCAAGGGAGGCCAATGCCGTGCGCCGATCCTGCTGTGTCATGCGGTCGTCCTTCACCTTGAATTGCCGTTCCGCCAGGAACGCGAGAACGCACTTTCCGATACCGGCGCAGAGAACAAAGGTGGTCGATCCGGCCGGCTTGGCTGGCGACGACTTCATAGCCGGGCCGCGGCCGCGCGTCACCTCGTTCGGCGGACGATTGCGATCAGTTCCTCGACGCCCTGGCGGAAGCGCTTCCGCTGAAGGCCCACAGCGTACTTCGGTCTCCACTGTGAAGACAATCTAAGCCCAACATTCCACACCGTTCGATCGGAACATTCACCCACATGAATAGCGGAACCGCCGCCACCACCGAAACGTTGCGCACCCGTATTGTCACTACAACAACAGGAGTGGATTAACATGGGTAAAGGTATTTTGCTGTGGCTGTTGGGCATTCCACTGCCCATCATCATCCTGCTCCTCTTGTTCTGGCACTGATCATGGCGACGAATATTCCCCCGTCCGTCGATCCAGACCTTTATCCATCCGGTATCGCTGGCGGATCCAGCGCTTCGGCCGTGTCCTGGTCGGCGATTTTCGCCGGCACCATCGCCGCGGTGGCGTTGACGCTCATCCTGGTGGCGATCGGCTCGGCGTTCGGCTTCGCCTCGGTGTCGCCATGGCCGGGCGTCGGCGCCGCTCCCACCACCTTCACGATCGCTGCCGCGATATGGCTGATCGTCACGCAATGGCTGTCGGCGGCCGTCGGCGGCTATCTGGCCGGGCGGTTGCGCGTGCGGTGGCATGGGCTGCACACCGACGAGGTGTTCTTTCGCGACACCGCCCATGGGCTGCTGACCTGGGCCACAGCGACGGTGCTGATCGCGATGGTTGCTGTGGCAGCCTCCGCCTTGTCCAATATCGCGGCGGCCCCGGTCGACGTCGACATGAGCAAGGACGCCATCGACGCCGCGCGCAAGGCCGCGATGTCGGTCGCCGGGTTTACCGGGCTGTCATTGCTGGTCGGCGCCTTTATCGGCGCGGTCGCCGGCGCGATCGGCGGCAGGCTGCGTGACATGCATCCCTGATCCGTTCGCACCCGCTGAACCTACCGAGGGGATGGCTTGTGACGGCCATCCCCTTTTTGCTGCCCGCGCCCAAGCCGCGTCAGCGCATCGTGACTCGATCGAGTTGCAGCCAGGCGGCCATTTCGTCGAGCGCGGTGTGCAGTCTTTCCCCGCTATCGCGCGGAGCGTCGGGTTCGAAATGCGCTTTCGCCAGCAATGTCCCGTGCTGCCGATCCGCCTTCAGATCGACCCGCGCGACCAGTCGCTCGTCCATCAGGAACGGCAGTACGTAATAGCCATGAACGCGGCTCGCCGCGGGCGTGTAGATCTCGATACGGTAGCGCAAGCCGAACAATCGCTCGGTACGGTCGCGGTGCCAGATCAGCGGGTCGAACGGCGCCAGCAGCGCGCTGGCCGCTATACGCCGCGGGATGCGCGCGTCGCGATGCAGGAACGCGGACTGACTCCACCCTTTCACGCGAACCGGGCGCAGGATGCCCGCATCGACCAGGTCATCGATCGCATTGTCTTTCTCTATCGGCTTCAGCCGAAAGTAATCGCGCAGTTCCGCCGCGGTCGCGACGCCCAGCGCGCGCGCCGCGCGTTCGACGAGCTGACGCCGGGCATCGCGTTCGTCGGGCGCCGGCATCGCGAGGACTTTCGCGGGAATGACGCGTTCGGTCAGGTCATAGACGCGCTCGAAGCTCCGCCGCCGGGTCGCGGTGGTCAGGTGACCGGCATAGAATAGCCATTCGAGCGCGCGTTTGGTGTCGCCCCATTCCCACCACCCCGACCGGCTTTTGCCGTGCGGAAAGTCGGACGCGGCGAGCGGTCCCTCCGCGGCGATCCGGGCGAGGATGGCCTCCGCCTGCGGACGTTGCTCGGTTGCGAAGCGGCGTAGCGCGACATAGCCCGCCTCGCCGCGATCCGCCCGCGCCATGCGCCAGCGCATCAATGGAAAGAGGTCGAGCGGAAGCAGCGACGCTTCGTGCGCCCAATATTCGAACAACCGGCGGTCGCGCTTGCCGCCCCACGCCGCAGTGTCGAGCAGGTCGCGATCATAGCATCCCAGGCGCGAGAAGGCCGGCAGGTAATGCGCCCGCGCGACGACATTGACGCTGTCGATCTGGTGAAGGTTCAGCCGATCGATCACGCGCCCGAGCTGCACGCGGCCGACTGGCGCACCGCCCCGCGCGCCAAAGCCTTGAGCGGCGAGAACGATACGTCGCGCCTGAGCGAGGGAAAGGTCGGACATGCGATATTAATGCCCGATCACCGCAATGCCGCGCGCGATCGATCGTACCGGCCTTCGGGTCAATGCTCGTCGACCGGCGGGATGTCCGATCCCTGGACGTCGAACAGTCCCGTCACCCCGCCGTTCGCGGCGAAAATGGCCAAGGCGATGACCGCGACCAGCGCGACCGAAGCGATGACGATCTTGCGCCGCCTGATCTTTGCCGAGTGCGATCGACGCCTTCCCCGTATTCTGCCCCCCATCGGATTGTGCTCTCCTCTGACGATCGATGTCGCGACGGACATCTTCATCGCGACAACCGGCCCGATGATCAATCACTTGATCACTTGGTCTTGTTCACGAGGCAATGGTCGTTGGAGAGGGTCGGGCGCTCGCACCCGCAGCCTATGCGCGTTTCGGCACAGAGCTACCGTTGCGCCAGGGAAGCCGTTTCACCGGCTTGGCACGGAAAGCTTTTGCCAGCATGGCCGCGCTTTCTCGAACCGGACGCGCGAGCGCCTGAGGTCAGGATGGGCGGCGAAGGAGGGAGCGCCTCCGCCGCCCGAACCGAGTTTACTTCTTGGCGTCGTCCATGGCGTCGGCCTTGTTCTCGCCGGCGGCGCGGACCGCATCCGCCTTGTTGTTCATCGCGTCCGCCTTGTTGTCCATCGTCGCCTGGACGTTGTCGGCAATGTTGCCGCCTTCGTCGCGCACGGCATCGGCATTGGCGTCGATCGCGTCGGCGGTGTTGTCGGCGGCGGCCTGGACGTTGTCGGCAGCGTCGGTCTTGTGGCCACAGGCGCCGAGCGGCAGCAGCGCCACGGCTGCGGCGACAACGAGAAACTTCTTGGTCATGCACATCCCCTATCGGAATAGTTTGTGAACCGACCGCATGCCGACGTTCCGCTGGAACAACGATCAGCAGCCGATCGGGGTCCAAACACACAGGGCGTCAGCAAGTTGCATCATCCGTCGATTTTTTCAGCCGCGATCGCGGTTATTTCGCCTGATCCGGCGGCATATCGTGGTCCTTCCACCCATTTCCATCCGTTTCTAGTTCTGCGATTCGATCGAGCCGCGCAGCCATTCGGCAAAGTTACGCACGCAACGACCTCGTCCGCCCGAAGATTTCGGCGGCGGAGTTTCGAAAGCCGTCAAATTGAGCAGATGGATGGCACCACAGCACAAGTGGAAACCGCTTCTGCCGTTTTTCTCCTGGGCAACCCCCGCCACCAGCCGAGGGAAAATGAAATGCCCGGCGGAAGCGTCCCGCCGGGCATACCCAAAGGCCGGTATTTATGATCCGCCGCTGATGGCGTTCGGGCGCACCGGCGCAGACGCTCTCACGTCGATGAGCCCGGCGCACCGCATCGGTATCACCGCGATCCGGACCTTCCTTGGCCTATATCGCGCGGCGGCCCTGGATCAGGCGGACCACCACCACCACCAGCGCGATCACCAGCAGCAGGTGGATGAGACTGCCGACGTGGAGCACGGTGAAACCGAGCAGCCAGAGGACCAGCAGGATGACGACGATTGTCCAGAGCATTTCTTATCCTTCCTGTTCAAACCGGGCGGAAAGGCTCGTACCCGACCGTCCTGCCCCGCAGGGTGAAAGACGTTCGTTACGGCTTCGGGTTCCATCTAGGCGGGCGGAACAGGCCAGCACGGGCATGACCCCGTCCAAATGGAGCATCTTCCGGCCGAGCCCTACGCCCGCCCGCGGCTCGCCGGGCTCAATCACCTTGACGCCAATCGGCAACACCCCTAGAGGCGCCGCTTCGCGTCACCGCCGGCCCCTTCGTCTAGCGGTCTAGGACGTCGCCCTCTCACGGCGAAAACACGGGTTCGAGTCCCGTAGGGGTCACCAGGTTTAATGTTGCTCTGTCGCATCGCGCACGGCGTGATGCTGACGCCCGAACCGGCCGCGACCATATCGGCAGTTGCGCCCGGTGCCACGGCTTGCGAATTTACGGTCATGACCGATCCATCCATCCGCCCCGTCAGGCCTGACGACGCCACGGCGATCGCGGCGATCTATGCGCATCATGTGTTGCAGGGGACCGCGACGTTCGACATCGATCCGCCCGATGTCGCGTCCTGGCAGGAGAAGATCGCGTCGATCGCCGCGCGCGGATGGCCGTTCCTCGTCGCCGAGCGCAACGGCGCGGTGGTCGGCTATGCCTACGCTACTCAGTTCCGCGACCGCCCGGCCTATGCCGAGACGTGCGAGAACAGCATCTATCTCGCGCCCGATCAGCTCGGCCGGGGAATAGGATCGCGCTTGCTGCCCGCGCTGGTGGAAGCGGCCCGTAAATCAGGATTTCGCCAAATGATCGCGGTGATCGGCGGCAGCGAGCCCGGCTCCGTCGCGCTTCACGCGAAATGCGGGTTCGTTCACGCCGGTCGGATGATCGGCGTCGGCCGCAAGTTCGGTCGGATATTGGATACGATATATATGCAGCGCGCGCTGGACGGCGGTAGTTAGAGGCTCGCGCGCGTCAAGCCGCCAGGTCGGAGCCCTCGACGCCGGCCAGGCGCAGCACTTCGCCCTGGACGATCCGCCGCGCCACGTCGATCGACAGGCCCTGTTCGTCGCGCAAGCGCTGCCATGCCTCGAAACTCAACATCAGGTCGATCGTCTCGAACCGCACCATGTCGTGGGTGATTTCGCTCGGCAGGAACGAGTGCAGCCGCTGCCGCATCATCCCGAGCATGCGCGTATGTTCGGCCCGGATCGCCGGCGACATGTGACGATGCGCGTCGCCTGCGCGCTTGAACGGCAGCAGGCGTTCATAGGTCGCCGTCCGCCGCTCGATCGCCTCGACCAACTGGCCTTGCCACTCGGTCGAGTCGAACGGGATCAGCCACATCTCGTAATGTTCGGTCAGCCGCCCGGTCATCGCGGCGTAGAGGCTCTCCATGTCGGTAAAATGCCGGAACACGGTACGCAGCCCGACCCCCGCCCGCGACGCCACTTCCTCGGCGCTCGGCGTGATCCGCCCCTCCGCGACCAGTTCGAGCATCGCCGCGACGATGGCGTTGCGGCTGTTCTCGGAGCGGCGCCGGCGGCCGTCGGGAGGCATGACGTCGGATGGGTTCATCAGTTCGACCAGTAGATATAGGTTTCGCCCGGCCGCGGCTTGGTGCCGAGCGGCCGATCGATCGCGATCGGCGAGCGGATCAACGACGGCCAGGCCGGCTTTACGCTCTCCCGATCATGTTGGGCAATCAGCCCCTTGAGCCGCGCCACGACATCGGGATGGGCTGCTGCGACATCGTGCCGCTCGGTCGGGTCGGCCTTCATGTCGTACAGCAATGCCACATGCGGCAGATCGAGCAATTGCAGCTTCCAGTCGCCGTCGCGCACCACGCGATACGGGCCGCTGCGCCAGAACAAGGTGTTATGCGGCGTGCCGGTCTTCTTGCCCTCGATGAACGGCATCAGGTCGACACCGTCGATCGCGCGATCCTTGGGGAGCGTAGCACCCGCCACGTCACCGGCGGTGGAGAAGATATCGAAATGGCTGACCGGCCCCGCAATGCTGGTACCCGGTTGTATCTTCGCCGGCCAGCGCATGAAGAACGGCACCTTCACCCCGCCTTCGAAGAAGGTCGCTTTCCATCCGCGATAGGGCCGGTTGATGTCGGGCAGCCCGATATAATGCGCGCCGCCATTGTCGCTGGTGAAGATGACCAGGGTGTTCTGGTCGAGCCCTTGCGCCTTGAGCGTCGCCATCACCCGCCCGACGCCGCGATCAAGCGCGCGGATCATCGCGGCATAGACCCTCAACCGATGATCGGCGATCTGCGGCAGCGCGTCGTAATCGGCCTTGAGCGCCTGGAGCGGGGTGTGCGGCGCGTTGTACGCCAGATAGAGGAAGAACGGGCGGTTGCGGTTGGCGCCGATCGCCGCGATCGCCTGATCGGTCAGATAATCGGTCATGTAGCGTGCCGGCCGGAACCGCTGGCCGCCATTATATTGCACGCTGAACGGCAGGTTGGCCCACAGGAATTTGTCGATCGGGTCGAAATCCTGTTTCGAGTTTTCGACGTCGGGGCTGTTTTCGGGCAAATACATCTGCCCGCCGATCATGAAGCCCAGGCTTTCGTCGAATCCCTGCTCCTCAGGGCGCATGCCTTTGCCGTCGCCGAGGTGCCATTTGCCGAGATGCATGGTGTGATAGCCCCGCGTTCGGAGCAATTCGGCGATGGTGATCTCGCTGCTCGGCACGCCCTTGTCGGCAACCGTCGCCGGCGCGCGCGCGGCGTCCTCGTCGAAGATCGTCTTGTGTTCCCAATCGGTCTTGAAGTTGGCGATGTTGCGCGAGAACGCCGCATCGGTGCGGATCAGGCCGGAGGGGAACCAGGCGGGCGGATGAACGTCAGCGGGCGTGAATTCATAGCCGAAGCGGGTCGGGTAGCGGCCAGTCATCAGCGCGGCGCGGCTGGGCGCGCAGGTCGCATTGCCGGCATAGCCATCGGAGAAGCTGACGCCGCCACGGCCGATCGCGTCGATATTGGGCGTCTTGACGATACCTCCGGCGACGCCGCCGCCGTTGAAGCTGATATCGTTATAGCCGAGATCGTCGGCGACGATCAGCACGATGTTGGGCGGCCGCTTGTCGGCCGGCACCGCGGCGGCCGCCGGCCCCGGCTGCCACTTGACCGGACGGTTGTCGGCGACGCGCGGCGCGATCCATCCGGGCAAGTGAAGGAACACGTAATCCTTGGAAGCGTATCCGGTCACGCCGAGCACGGCGGCGGTGCCCAACGTCCATTTGACCCATCTTTTCATCGGCCCGCCTCCGCATCGAAGGTGCGCCAGCCCCAAGCGAGCAACGCGACCATGATCGCCTCGGCCGCCATCGGGGGAAAGGCAATCGGCGGCGCGCCGTCGGCGATCAGGCTGACGACTCGTCCTAGGATCGCGATCGACAGCAAGGACAGCGGGACGAGCAGCGGCCAGCGCCGCGCACGCCACGCGGCGATCAGCGCGAACGTTCCCCCGGTCACGAAGAACGCAGTGAAATCGGCACGCATCGTGGCCATTCCTTGCGTCCCCAGCGACGTCAGGAAAAAGCGCAACCCCGCCTGCGCCGGATCGACCAGGAAGCCGAGCCCCAGCACGACGTTGAACAGCCCGACCAAGCCCACCACAGCGCGCACGAAGTTACGCATCCCGTCCCTCCCCTTGTTCTACCCATTCTAACAGCCCCGGCGTCCAGCGCAATGTTTCGGCATTGATTATGCCAAAATATCCGCGCATCCTCGCGGAAAGGGGAAAAGAGGATGCGGAAACGGATCGTCATCGCTTTCGCTGTGGCCTTGGCGGCGATCCTCGGCTTCGCGTCGTTCCAGCGACAAGCGGGCGCGACGATGCTGGGGGTCGCGCTCGACGAGCGGGCCGGTCTGGACCGGACGGCGGCGCTGGGCGACGGGCTGCATGTCGGCCTGTGCGGGACAGGCTCTCCCCTGCCCGATCCGACCCGCGCCGGAGCCTGCACCGTGATCATCGCGGGCAAGCACATTTTCGTCGTCGATTCGGGCGAAGGCGGCGCGCGCAATATCGTCCTGATGGGGATACCCAACGGCCGGATCGACGGGGTCTTCCTGACGCATTTCCATTCGGATCATATCGACGGGCTGGGTCCGATGATGCTGTTGCGCTGGACCGGCAACGGCGCGACCAGCCCGCTGCCTATCTATGGGCCGCCCGGCGTCGACCGGGTGGTGGCGGGATTCGACGCTGCCTATGCGCTCGATTCCGGCTATCGCACCGCGCATCACGGCCCGGTGATCGCGCCGCCATCGGGCGCCGGCGGGGTCCCCCGGCCCTTTGCCATTCCCCCGCGCGGATCGAACGATCGCGTCGTCGTTCTCGATGCCGATGGCCTGCGTGTCTCCGCCTTCCGCGTCGACCACGGGCCGGTCGACCCGGCGGTCGGCTACCGGTTCGACTATAAGGGCCGTTCGGTGGTGGTCAGCGGCGACACGACGACCAGCCCCGCCTTGGTCGCCGCGGCGCGCGGCGCCGATTTGCTGGTGCACGAAGGCCTGCAGCCCAAGCTGGTCAAGCTGGTAACCGCGGCGCTGACCCGGCGCGGGATCACCGGCACCGCGCAGATCACGCGCGACATCTTGAGCTATCATGCGTCACCGGAAGCGGTCGCGCGCGAGGCGCAGGAGGCGGGGGTCCGCTTCGTGGTGTTCAGCCATGTCATCCCGCAGATGCCGTCGCGAATGATGTATCCGGCGTTCCTGGGCGATGCGCGACGGCTTTACGACGGGCCGATAATTGTTGGGGAGGACGGGATGATGTTCACCCTGCGCCCGGGATCGCGGGGTGTGGAGTTCACGCGGATGCCGATCGGGTAGATTTGAGCTCGGGCAGTTTCAATCCTCCCCTGCCAGGGGGAGGGTTGGAATGCGCCCTAGCTGCCGATCGGCTTGGTCCGGATATTTAGCTGCCCCGCCAGACCCGCAACGCGATGCTTCTCGATCGCCTGATATTCGGGCGACTGCACCATCGCCATCATCGCTGCGCGCGACGGATATTGTGCCAAGGCGACCATGTCCCAGAGCTCTTCCGCCTCGCCAAGCATCAGTTCGGTGACGGCGCCGGCATAGAGCTGCTTGCCGCCAACCGCGGCGAGGCACGCCTGGACACCTGCGCCATAACGGGCATAGGCCTCGCGTCCCGACAGGCCGGCGTCGCTGCCGTCAGGATAATCGGCGCGCTCCTTGAACTTGAGTAGGTTGACCATCACGAACGGGCCGTCCTCGGCGCCGCCGAAGAACGCCGCCGCCTGTTCCGCCGGCGGGAATACCGCGTTGACGACGTTCATGCCGCGACGCCCGTATCGGCGCGGATCAGATCGTCGATCAGGCCGCACAATTCCTCTGGCGCGTCCTCCTGGATGAAGTGCCCACCACCGGCGATGATCCGATGCGGCTGCCCCCTGGCGCCCGGAATGCGATCGATGAAAGCACGTTCTCCGCCTTTGGTAATCGCATCCTTGTCGCCGAACGCGGTCAGCACCGGGCGATCGAAACGTTCGAGCACCGCCCAGGCGGCGCGATTCTCCGCGACCGAAGCGTGACCGGGCGTGATCGGCACCAATGCCGGGAATTGCCGGGCGCCTTCCTTGTAGGTCTCATCGGGAAACGGCGCGTCATAGGCCGCAATCTCGGCCGCGGTCAGGTCGCGAGTGGTGCCGCCATTGACGATGAAGCCGACCGGGAATTGCGGCACGTTCTGGCTGAACGCGAGCCAGGCATCGAATCCTTCGGACGATCCTGTCCCGACCGGCAGCCCGGTGTTGGAGACGATCAGCCGCGCGAAGCGACCGGGAAACGCCGCGACCAGCCGGAGGCCGATCAGCCCGCCCCAATCCTGGCAGAACAAGTTGATGTCGGTTAGGCCGAGCGCGGTGAGCCAATCGCTCATCCAGGCGACATGGCGCTCATAGGTGTAGTCGCTTCGTTCCGCGGGCTTGTCCGACTTGCCGAAGCCGATCAGATCGGGCGCGATCACGCGGTGTCCGCGCGCGACGAGGATGGGGACGAACTTGCGATAAAGGTACGACCAGCTCGGCTCGCCGTGCATCAACAGGATCGGTGCGGCGTCGCGTGGGCCTTCATCCAGATAATGAATGCGCAGCTCGGTCCCGTCGGCATCGGTCACGGTGAGATAATGCGGTGAGAACGGATAGTCGGCCAGCCCGGCGAACCGCTCGTCCGGCGTTCGCAATACCTTCATGGTTGTTCCCTCTCGCTCGATTTATTGGCACTATGCGTGCCATAATATCGACCGAGGGTCAACGCGGGCCTTGGTGGACGCTCACTTCGCGGTGCCACGCCCCGCGCATTGGTGATCCTGCAGGTCTTCGCCCGATCCGTCATAGCCATTTGCCGGATCCGCGCGTGCCGCCAGCAACACGAAGCCGGGGCCGTCGCCGAACGTCGCGCCGGCAAGGACGAGGGTCCAGGCGCCCATCTCGGCCGGCGGCACCTTCAATCCATCGGCAAGCGCTGCGAACGGATCGATCCGCACGCTGTCGCCGCCGTCGATGCGCAGCGCGTAATAGCCATGGCCGGCAAGCGTCACCGGGGCTGACCAGCGGCGCCCTACCGCGGGGAGCTGGCGGCGGAGGTCGTCGCGGACATCGATCCGCAGGCAGTCGACATGGAGATGCAGAAGATCCTGGCTGCGCCCGTAGATCGAATTGGCCGCGATGCCGACATCGTCGCGGGTCAATGTCGTACCCAGCCGCTGGTCGACCAGGCCACGGATGCGCCAGGCCGAATCGAAATAATTGGTCGCACCTGGCGCCAGCAATTGCGGGTCCTCGATGCCGGTGATCAGCCGCGTCGGCATGACGAGATACTGACTGGCGCCGACGCGGTCCTTCAGCACGGCATAGCCCTTGGCGACGCCGCCGCCGATCGCGACCTCCGTACAGGGATCCGGCTTGGCGTTCGCCTGCTGGTCGGGAACGCATTTGCCATTGACGATGCCCCACAGCACTTGCCCATTGGCATGGACCGGCGGCGGCGGCAGGACTGGCGCGCGCGGCACGATGGCCACAGAGCGTGGCGCGTTCATCGGCGTCGCGCATCCCGCGAGGAGTGCGCAGCCGGCGATCACCAGAACGGCGCCGAGACTTGCGGATCGCGTCATCTGTTCCCCCTTTTTGTGCCCCAAGCGCGTCGGCCATCCTTATAGCGGGAGCGCGGATACGGCTATCGGGCGCAGTGGCCCTGCGCGATCGACCCGCTCGGACTTTTAAATCTCGGCACAATCTTCGCGCTTGGACGACCAGCTGATACGACCACAAGGTGTTGTTCCCGAACCGCCAACAGGAGAATCCCATGTCCCGTTCCATGCATCTGGTCGACGCCGCGCTGCGCCCGTTGCTGGAGGCCTGGCCGACCTTCTCGCTGACGGCGGAGACGCTGGTTCAGATGCGCGAGCGCGAGAATCTGATGCCGTTCGAGATCGATCGCGAGGGATCCAGCCTGGAGATCAAAACCGTCCCGGGGCCCATCGGTGCCCCCGACATCGCGCTGCATATCTATAAGCCTGAAGGGGTCGCCGGCCCGCTGCCGACCATCTATCACATTCATGGCGGCGGCTATGTCGGCGGCAGCGCAACGCAGATGGAGTTCCTGCTCCGTCCGCTGGTCAAGGTGCTGGGCTGCGCGATCGTGTCGGTCGAATACCGCCTGGCACCCGAACATGTTTTCCCGGCGGCGATCGAGGATTGCTATGCTGGCTTGAAATGGACGGTAGACAATGCCGAAGCACTCGGACTCGATACCGCACGGCTGGGAGTAATGGGTGAAAGCGCCGGTGGTGGCCTGGCTGCGGCGCTGGCATTGCTGGTACGCGACCGCGGCGAATATCGCCTCGCTTTCCAACATCTGACTTATCCGATGATCGACGACCGCACCACTACGACGAGCGATCCGCACCCTTATACCGGCGAGTTCATCTGGACATCGGCCAGCAACCATTTCGGCTGGTCGTCGCTGCTCGGCCAGGCGCCCGGCGGGTCCGATGTTTCGCCTTATGCCGCGGCTGCACGCGCGACCGATCTGAGCGGCCTGCCGCCCGCCTACATCATGACCGGGACGCTAGATCTCTTTCTCGAGGAAGATATGGATTATGCCCGCCGCCTGATCCGGGCCGGGGTGCCGACCGAGCTCCACGTCTTTCCCGGCGGGATGCATGGGTTCGACATCATGCCGGTCGGGGACGTCGCCACCGCGGCGCAGGCGGCGCGCCTGGCCGCGTTGAAGCGCGCGCTGGCCTGAGAGCGACATCCGGGTGGCCAGCCCGACTCGATCTCCGCCAACCGCTCGCATCGAGCCGTCGCGGGTTGCACCGATCCGGCATCACGCGCATCCTCCGGCCGCATGAGCGAGGGGGTTCATGCCATTGACGGCGGATCGTTGGTCGATCGCGCGGTGCGAGCCGTGCGCAACCATATCCGCGACAACGACCTGAAGGTCGGCGACACCCTGCCTGGCGAGGGTGCGTTCGCGGAGCGACTGGGCGTCAGCCGTGCGGTGATGCGCGAGGCATTCTCCACCTTGGCCGCGTTGCACCAGATCGATGTCGGTAATGGGCGCAAGGCGCGCGTTGCGGCGATCGACGGGTCTGTACTGTCAACTTCACTCGACCACGCGGTCGCCACCGCGCAAGTCAGCATCGACGAAATCTGGGACGTCCGGCGCACCTTGGAATTACGCACCGCCGAGCTCGCCGCTGCCCGGCGCAGCGACGCGGACGCGCGCGCGATACTCGGCCATGCCGAGGCAATGGCGGCGCATCGCGGCGATCTCGACGCGTTGACCCGGCACGATATCGCCTTCCATCAGGCGATCGCCAAGGCAAGCGGCAACGTGCTGCTGCACACCGTCATCCGCTCGTTCGAATCGGTGATGACCGTCGCGGTGCCGACCGCCTGGCATGCCCGCATCACCGCCAACCAGCAGGTCGCGATCCTCGAACAGCATCGCCGGCTGGCCGAGGCGATCGCCGACCGCGACAGTGTGGCCGCATTGGCCGAAATGAACTCGCATTTCGATATCGTGATCGCCGATCCGTTTGCGCGTCATTCGGCGGCGATCTAGGACTTTCCGCTCCACGGCTTGGAGTCGCGCGCGATGATCGTCAGTCTGTTCGCCATCCTGTTGCTGCAGGCGGCGCCCGCCGCTGCCGCGCCTGTCTGCACCGCCACCGTCGCGCCGCCGGCGGGACTCGAAGCGTGGAGTACGGCACCGGGCATGACCGCCGACGCGATCGCACCGGGCAAGAATATCGTGCTGACCCTGCAGCCGATCGACAGCGTGACTTTCCCCGTCCCCCTCGAGCGCAAGCCTGGTGCCGGCACCTTTGGCGGAGTCTATCACGTGACCGTGACGGCGGCCGGCACCTATCGTGTCGTGTTGCAGAACGGCGCGTGGATCGATCTGATGCGCGACGGCAAGTCGTTGACTTCGATCGGACATATGGAAGGAGCGCCCTGTTCGGGCATCCGCAAGATCGTCGATTTCGACCTCCAGCCTGGAACCTATATTGTACAATTGTCCGGCGCCAAGACCTCGCAAATGCGGATCCTGATCGCCGCGAAATAGCTTGTTGCGGCTTCGCAACTGATAAAATTTGCGACAAACCGGTGTTTGACACGCACCGATAGGCAAACCATCAGCCGCCAATGCCTTTCCCCCCCCATCGTCGGGTGGCGCGGTCCGCCCTCGCCACCATATCGATCGGCCTGTTCGCGCTGAGTGCGTGCGGCGCGCGCGACAACGCCGCCAAGGGCGGCCGGCGCGGCCAGCAGGGCACTCCCGAAGTCGGCTATATCGTGATCCAGCCGTCCAGCGTGCCGATGGTCACGGAACTTGCCGCACGCACCAGTGCCTATCAGACCTCAGAGGTGAGGCCTCAGGTCTCAGGCATCATCCGCAAGCGGTTCTTCACCGAAGGGTCGTTCGTGAAGAAAGGCCAGCCGCTCTACCAGATCGACCCCAGCCTCTATCGGGCAGCGGCCAACCAGGCGTCGGCTAATCTGGCGAGCGCGCAGGCGAGCGCCGAAGCGGCCAGGGTCAAGGCCGATCGCTACGCTCCGTTGGCCAAGGAGCAAGCGGTCGCGGCGCAGGATTATACCGACGCCGCCGCCGCCGCCCGCCAGGCCAAAGCCGCAGTCGCCCAGAACCGCGCCGCGCTGGATACCGCGAAGATCAACCTGCGCTTCACCACCGTGCCCGCGCCGATTAGCGGCAAGATCGGCCGATCGCTGTTCACCGAAGGCGCGCTGGTCGCCAACAACCAGACCGATCCGCTGGCAGTGATTTCGGCGCTGGATCCGATCTATGTCGATATCCAGCAAAGCTCGGCCGACCTGCTGCGCCTGCGCCGCGCGCTCGCTGGCGGCGGCGCGGTGCCGACCAAGGCCGAAGTCCATCTGAAGCTAGAGGACGGCAGCGACTATGGCTATGTCGGCAGCGTCGAATTCTCCGAAGTCACGGTCGATCCGACCACCGGCACGGTGACCCTGCGCGCGCGCTTCCCCAACCCGCAAGGGCTGCTGTTGCCCGGCATGTTCGTCCGCGCCGACTTCGCCCAGGCCAGCGACCCCAATGCCTTCCTGGTCCCCCAAACCGCCGTGACGCGCGACCCCAAGGGCAATGCCCAGGTCTATGTGCTGAGCGCGGACAGCAAGGCGATCCCGCGCAACATCACCACGTCGCGAACGGTAGGCACCAATTGGGTAGTGACCGGCGGCCTGAAACAAGGCGACAAGGTTATTACCCAGGGGATCGGCAAGCTGAAGCCCAACCAGCCGGTCAAGGCGGTACCCGCCGGATCGCCGCAGAAGATCGGGGCGCCGCAAGGGGACAAGCGCACCGGCATGGGCGGCTGAGCCCATGTCGCGCATCTTCATCGACCGACCCATCTTCGCCTGGGTCATCGCGATCATCATCATGCTGGTCGGCCTGGGCAGCATCTTCACGCTGCCGGTCGAGCAATTTCCCGACGTGGCACCGCCGCAAGTCAATATCCGCGCGAGCTATCCGGGCGCGTCGGCCGTCACGCTGGAGAATAGCGTCACCCAGGTGATCGAGCAGCAGCTGACCGGCATCGACGGCCTGCTTTATTTCAGCTCGAATTCGTCGTCGCGCGGCCAGGTGACGATCAGCGCGACGTTCCAGAAGGGCACCAATCCCGACATCGCGCAGGTCCAGGTCCAGAACAAGGTGCAGCAGGCGCTCAGCCGCCTGCCTCAACAGGTCCAGCAACAGGGCCTGACGGTGACCAAGTCGAACCCCGACTTCCTGCTGATCGCGGCGATCTACGACACCACCGACCAGAAGACGAATCTCGACGTCTCCGACTATCTGGTGTCCAACCTGCAGGATTCGATCGGGCGCATCCCCGGGGTCGGCGACACCAATGTGTTCGGCGCGCAATATGGCATGCGCATCTGGCTCAACCCCGACAAGCTGCAAAGCTACAGCCTGGTGCCGGCCGACGTCACGACGGCGATCACCGCGCAGAATGCCGAAGTCGCAGCTGGCGAGGTCGGCGGTGTACCGAGCGGTCCCGATCAGATGCTGAACGCGACCGTCACCGCGCAGTCGCGCCTGTCGACTCCGGCGCAATTCGCCAACATCGTCGTCAAGACCCAGCCCGACGGGTCGACCGTTCGCCTGTCCGATGTCGCCAGGATCGAACTCGGTTCGGAAAGCTACGCGATCGTCAGCCGGGTCAACGGCCATCCCGGAGCTGGCATCGCGGTCAGCCTGGCGCCGGGCGCCGACGCGCTGACTACCGCCGAACTGGTAAAGAAACAGATCGAGACCCAGTCGAAGAACTTCCCGCCCGGCTTCGCCTACGATTTCCCCAACGATTCGACGACCTTCATCAAGCTGTCGATCGACGACGTGGTGAAGACATTGTTCGAGGCGATCGTGCTGGTCGTCATCGTCATGTTCGTGTTCCTGCAAAGCTGGCGCGCGACCCTGATCCCGACGATCGCCGTGCCGGTCGTGCTGCTCGGAACATTCGGCGTGTTCGCCGTCGCGGGCTTCTCGATCAACACGCTGACCCTGTTCGGCCTGGTCCTCGCGATCGGCCTGCTGGTCGACGACGCGATCGTCGTGGTCGAGAATGTCGAGCGCGTGATGGAGGAGAATCCGGGGATGAGTCCCCGCGACGCAACCATCCAGTCGATGAGCGAGATCCAGGTCGCGCTGGTCGCGATCGCGCTCGTCCTGTCGGCGGTGTTCCTGCCGATGGCGTTCTTCGGCGGATCGACCGGCGTGATCTATCGCCAATTCTCCCTGACGATCGTGTCGGCGATGGTGCTGTCGGTGGTCGTCGCGCTGATCCTGACCCCGGCGCTGACCACCACGTTGCTCAAGCGCAAGGAAGAAGAGCGCCACGACGGCTGGGTCTATCGCCACACCGAAAAGGCGCGCGACTGGTTCAACACCAATTTCGAGCGGATGGTGAACTGGTACACCGACCGGGTGGCCAGGGTGGTCGACCGCAAATGGCTGTTCCTGGCGATCTATGCCTGCGTCCTCGCGATCCTGGTGATCCTGTTCGTACGGCTGCCGACCGGCTTTCTGCCGACCGAGGATCAGGGCTTCGCGCAGATCCAGTTCAACCTGCCCGCCGGCGCGACGATCAACCGCACCCAGGCCGCACAGAAAACAATCGAGGATTACTTCCTCAAGACCGAAGGCAAGAACACCGCCGCAATATTGAGCGTGTCCGGTACGGGCGGAGGCGGCGGCGGCGGCCAGAATGCCGGGCGTGGGTTCGTCGCGCTGAAGGACTGGAGCGAGCGCAAGGGCAGCGAGAACGGGGCCGATGCGATCACCAACCGTGCGACCAAGGCGCTGGGCGGGCTGCGCGACGTCGAATTCTACGCGACGGTCCCGGCCGCCGTGCGCGGTCTGGGCCAGTCGTCGGGATTCACCGTCGAACTCGAGAATACCGGTGGCCTGACTCGCGATCAGTTCCGGGCAGCGCGCGATCAATTGCTGGCTGAGGCGCGGGCCGACCCCACGCTGGCCGCGGTGCGCCCGAGCGATCTGCCCGACCAGCCGACGCTCAAGGTCGACACCGATGCCCAGAAGCTGTCGGTGCTGGGGCTGACCCAGGCGAGCGTCAACGCGACCCTGTCGACGGCCTGGGGCGGCAGCTATGTCAACGACTTCAACGACCGCGGCCGCGTCAAGCGCGTCTATGTCCAGGGCGATGCGCCGTACCGCTCGTCGCCCGAGGACATCGCCAAATGGTACGTCCGCGGCTCGAACGGGCAGATGGTCCCCTTCTCCTCTTTCGCGACGATTTCCTGGTCGAATGCCCCGACGTCGCTGAGCCGCTTCAACGGCATTTCCTCGTACGAAATCTCCGGCCAGTCGGCGCCCGGCAAGAGCTCGGGCGATGCGATGAAGCGGATCGAGGAGATGGCCGCCAAGATCCCCGGCACGTCGATCGAATGGAGCGGCGCGTCCTATCAGGAGCGGTTGTCCTCGGGCCAGGCGCCGATCCTGTATGGCCTGTCGCTGCTGGTCGTGTTCCTGTGCCTGGCCGCGCTCTATGAAAGCTGGACGATCCCGATCGCGGTGCTGCTGATCATTCCGCTCGGGCTGGTCGGGTCGGTGTTCGCGGTGACTCTGCGCGGTCTGCAGAACGACGTCTATCTGCAGATCGGCCTGCTGACGACGATGGGCCTCGCCGCCAAGAACGCGATCCTGATGATCGAATTCGCCGAGCAGGCGGAGAAATCGGGCAAGCGCGTGATCGAGGCGGCACTGGAAGCCGCGCGTATTCGTCTCCGCCCGATCCTGATGACCAGCTTCGCGTTCATCTTCGGCGTGTTGCCGCTGGCGATCGCGACCGGTGCCGGCGCCAATAGCCGCGTCGCGATCGGCACCGCGGTGATCGGCGGCATGCTGACCGCGACGATCCTGGCGGTGTTCTACATTCCGCTGTTCTTCGTGCTGGTCCGCCGCACGACGCGCGACGCGCTGAAGCATCTTCACCACGAGCATCCGGCCCCGCCCCCGGCCGAACCGGAGGCGACGGCATGATCCGCAAGCTAACCGCCGTGACGATGATGGCGAGCCTGACCGCGTGCTCGCTTGCGCCCAAATATGAGCGCCCCGCGGCGCCGGTGCCGCAGAGCTGGCCGGTCGGCGACGCCTATCTGCGCACCAGCGAAGCGACGTTGCCGACCGTGCGCTACCAGGACATCTTCCGCGACCCGCGCCTACAGGCGCTGATCGTCCAGGCGCTGGCCAATAATCGCGACCTACGCGTGGCCGCGGCCAATATCGCCGCGGCGCGGGGCCAGTTCCGCATCCAGCGCGCCGAGTTGTTTCCCGAGGTCGATGCCGGTGCCGGCGCTACCTTCCGCGGCGGTCAGGGCGCGACCGGCGCGAAGTCCAGCTTCGATGCCAATGTCGGCATCAACGCGTTCGAAGTCGACCTGTTCGGGCGCATCCGCTCGGAATCCGACCGCGCGCTCAACAGCTATTTCGCGACCGAAGCGGCGGCACGCGCGACGCGGCTGACGCTGATCGGCGACATCGCCGATGCCTGGCTGACCTATGCCTCGGACAAGAGCCTGCTCAAGATCGCGCAGGATACCGCGGCCAGCGCGCAGATCAGCGTCGAGCTGACGCAGAAACGCCTGAATGGCGGGATCGCGCCGCGCACCGATCTGCGCCAGGCACAATTGACCCTGGACACAGCCAGGGCCGACGTCGCGCAGCAGACAACCTCGCTGGCGCAGGACGTCAATGCGCTGCAATTGCTGGTCGGCGCGCCCGTCGATCCCGCCAATCTGCCCAATTCGATCGACGAGGCGGGCGCGACCCTGGGCGAGCTCCCCGCCGGGCTCGATTCGTCGATCCTGCTGCGGCGCCCCGACGTGGTCGAAGCCGAATATCAGCTCCGCGCCGCCAATGCGGAGATCGGTGCGGCGCGCGCGGCCTTGTTTCCGAAGATCAGCCTGACCGGCCTGGCCGGCTTCGTCAGCAATGCGCTGGGCTCGCTGTTCACCGGCGGCGCGTTCAACTGGCAGGCCGGAGCTGCGGCGACCTATCCGATCTTCCGCGCGGGCGCGGGCAAGGCCAATGTCGACGTGACCAAGGCGCAGCGCGACGCCGCGCTGGCGACCTATGAAAAGACCATCCAGACCGCGTTTCGCGAAGTCGCCGACGCGCTGGCACGGCGCGGCACGATGACCGCCCAGCTCGCCGCCACCCGCGACCTGCGCGATGCCGCGGCGGACAATTACAAGCTATCCGACATGCGGTATCGCGGCGGGATAGATTCCTATCTCGACAGCCTCATCGCGCAGCGCTCTTATTATTCGGCGCAACAAACGCTGATCAACACCCAGCTCGTTCGTGCCGGCAACCTGGTCACGCTGTATCGCGCATTGGGCGGGGACTCGCTGGTCGAGGCGACCAAGGACGGACCCAAGGCGCCGGCGGATTAGGTTCGTCCGCATGCCGTAAGGTGCTGCGTCGGCCGCTGCATTTCTCGCGTCCACCTCCGGTATATACCCTAGGGCGCGTACCCAAATTTCGCCGCCCGATCGCCAATCCTATGCCCAGCCCTTCTCGATCCCTGATCTGAAGGGGGGGCCAAACATGATCAATTCGGAGCGACTATTGCTGTGGCTGGGGGCGATGATGTTCCTTAGCCTGGTCCCGGCAGTGCCGCACAGCAAGGTCATGGAGACGTTGGTCTGGATGCGGGTCCCTGGCGACATCGTGTTCGGGTGCGGGGCGATCCTGCTCGCGTTGTTCCTGGCCCGGTTGCTGCTGCTTCGCCGCCGGATCGCGGAGCGGACCTATCCGACGCCGGAATTGGTGCCCGCCGAGTAACAGGCACTGCCGCGGGGATCGGGTCGCGTCATCGGCCCTGTCCCCAGCTCCCTTTTGACAAGAGATTTTCGCAATGCGATCCGAAAATGACCGTCACGATCGGCTGATGCGGCTCCCGCCGGTACTTCGCGGCGGCTTCCGCCCATTCTTCTTTCTCGGCGCGCTCTGGGCCGTGACGGTGGTCGCGCTCTGGCTGCTCGCCTTGACCGGCACCATCACGTTGCCGACCTATCTCGATCCGCTCGCCTGGCATCGCCATGAGATGCTGTTCGGCTATCTGGGCGGCATCATCGCCGGATTCCTGATGACCGCCATCCCCAATTGGACCGGCCGCCTGCCGATTTCGGGCGCCCGGCTGGCGGGCCTCACCGGGTTGTGGATTGCCGCGCGGCTGACGCTCTTGTTCTCTGCCGTCATCGGCGCGCTGCCGGCGGTCGCGCTGGACGTGGGGTTTCTCGCCACACTCGCCTTTGTCGCGGCGCGTGAAGTACTCGCTGCCAAGAACCGCAATCTCCCGGTCGTGGTTGCGGTCGGATTGTTCGGGATCGCCGACGCGCTCGACCACGCCGAAGCGCTCGGTGCCGCGGTGCCGGCCGGCCTCGGCTGGCGACTGGGCTTCGCGGTCGTCCTGATGCTGGTGTCGCTGATCGGCGGACGCATCATACCGTCCTTCACGCGCAACTGGCTGAGCAAGCAAGGGGCCGCGCACAATCTTCCCACCCAGCCGGGGCGCTTCGATCTTGCCGCGCTGGCCGCGACCGGGGCGGCTTTGTTCGCCTGGGCCGCGCTGCCCGATGCCGCCACGAGCGGCGTCTTGCTGATCGCCGCCGGCCTGCTGCAGATGATCCGCCTGGCGCGATGGTCCGGCTTGCGCACGTGGCGCGAACCTTTGGTGCTGATCCTGCATATTGCCTATCTCTGGCTGCCGCTCGGGCTGCTGCTGCTCGGGGCGAGCCGGTTCGTCTGGTGCATACCGCGATCCTCGGCGGTGCACGCGCTCGCGGCGGGCGCCCTGGCGTCGATGACACTGGCGGTGATGACCCGCGCGACCCTGGGCCATACCGGCCGCGAGCTTCGCGCGGACGGGGCGACACAGGCGATCTACCTGTTGGTCACGCTCGGCGCGGTCGTGCGATTCGCCGCTCCGATGCTGCCGTTCGACTATATTGCCACGGTCGCGCTGGCTGGCCTGCTGTGGGGCGGTGCCTTCCTGCTCTATCTGTTGAGCTATGGGCCCAAACTGCTCGGCCCGCGGCCCGACGGACGGCCCTGAGCGGGCGTCGGGCTGGCTAGGCCAGCCGCGCGATCATGACCATCCGCACGAGTTCGGACAGGGTGCGCGCGCCCATCTTGGTCATGGCGTTCGCGCGATAGACCTCGACCGTGCGGGCGCTGATGTCGAGGTCGAAGGCGATCACCTTGTTCGCCTTGCCCTCGATCAGCCCCTCCATCACCTCGCGCTCGCGTCCCGATAGAGTGGCGAGGCGATGCTGGAACACGTCGCGCTCTCGCTCCAATTCGCCCTTGCTCTGTTGCTCGGCCAGCGCCGCGCGCACCGCGATCAGGATCGCCTCGTCGCTGAACGGCTTTTCGATGAAGTCCGAGACGCCCGCGTGCATCGCCTGGATCGCCATCGGCACATCGGCATGACCGGTAATGACGATCACCGGATCGGCGACGCCCATCGCTTTCAGCTTGGCAACGAGCTCCAGACCGTTCATTTCCGGCATGCGCACATCGGTGATGATGCAGCCATGTTCCATCGTCGGCACGGCCTTCAGGAACTGCACGGCCGATTCGTAGGTGCGGGTCGCGATTTCCGAACAGTCGAGCAGAAAGGCGAGCGACGCGCGGACGCCTTCGTCGTCGTCGATCACATGCACAACCGAGTCACCCGACATTGGCCAATTCCTCTTTTCCCACGCTCGGGATGGTGAAGCGGAACACCGCACCGCCACCGTCATTCGGTCCCGCCCAGATGCGGCCGCCATGCGCCTCCACGATCGTGCGACATATGGAAAGCCCGACGCCCATGCCAGTGCGCTTGGTCGTGACGAACGGCTGGAACAGCTGATCGGCCACGTCGGGCCGGATTCCCGCGCCGGTATCGGAGACCGTGACCAGCGCCATGTCGTCCCCGTCCGGCGTCACGCGCACGACAAGGTCGCGGCGCTCGCTTTCGCTCATCGCGTCGATCGCGTTGCGGATCAGGTTCAGGATCACCTGCTGAACCTGCACCTTGTCGACCAGGACCAGGTCGACTGCGGGACTGATGTCGAAACGGACGCGGATGCCGTGTTCCTTGGCGCCGACCAGCGCGAGCGCGCTCGATTCCTCGATCAGCTTCGGCAGGCTTTCGAGCCGGCGCTCGGTCTCTCCGCGCGAAACGAAATCGCGCAGGCGGCGGATGATCTCGCCAGCGCGCAACGCCTCGCTGGCGGCATGATCGAGCGCCTCCATGACGCGATCCTGCGGTACTTCGTCGCGTTTCAGAAGCGTCTTGCTGCCCATCAGATAATTGCCGATCGCGCTCAGCGGCTGGTTGAGCTCATGCGCCAGCGCGGACGCCATCTCGCCGAGCGCGGTCAGGCGTGAGACATGGACCAATTCGGTCTGGAGTTCCTGCAGGCGAGTCTCGGTCTGCTGGCGCTCGGTCAAATCACGGACGAAACCGGTGAAAAAGCGCCCCTCGGGAAGGCGCAATTCGCCGACCGAGAGTTCCATCGGAAAAGTCGATCCGTCCTTGCGCTCGCCGACGACGACGCGACCAAGCCCGATAATCCGCCGTTCGCCGGTGCGGTAATAGCGCTCGAGATAGCCGTCATGCGCTTCGCGATAGGGCGACGGCATCAGCATGCTGACATTGCGCCCGGCGACCTCTTCGGCGGTCCAGCCGAACTGGCGTTCGGCGGTGTCGCTGAAATCGCGGATCAATCCGCCCTCATCGATCACGATCATGGCGTCGGGCACCGTCTGCAGGATCGAGGTGAGGTGCCCCTCGCGCTGGGCAAGTTCGCGCAGCGTCGCCGCTTCACCGGCCCGCGCGCGTTCGAGCCAGGCGCCGCCTGCGGCAATGGCGGCACCGACGACCAGGAATACCCCGGCCGCGACCCAATCGCCGACCAGCAGCTGCCCGGTGATCGCATCGCCGGCCACGCCGGCCACCGCGCCGGCGATCGTCGCAACGACGGCGGTCCTGGCGCCACCGATCGCGGCGACCACGACGCCGGGCACGAAGAAGATGAAGGTCGCGCGCTTTTCGAGCAGCGGATCGAGCCCCAGCCGAGCCGCGAATCCCAATGCGATCACGCCGAGCGCGATCAGCGTCGTCCTAACCGCGCTCGCGCGCTCCGCCAGCCGTACCGGCGCGCGAGGCTTGAGCGCCGACCGAAAAGCCTCGCCGGCGCCTCCGGTACGTCCCCTAGGATGAAGACCCAAATTCCCGCTCCCGCCGACGCGACGTAGATCGCGCCAAGTAACCCAAGGGGTCAAGTGCCCCGTCGGAAAGGAGTTTCCCAGTGACCGCCCCCTTCGTCGATCTTTCCATCCATCACGCCCCGAAAGGCGCATCGGATCGCATTGCGCTCGGTTTCACCAAGACCTTGCGCTGGGTTGCCGACACGTTCTTCGCCGAGCGCTACGGCCATCGCGCGGTGGTGCTGGAAACGGTGGCCGCGGTGCCGGGAATGGTCGGCGCGACGATCAATCACCTGAAATGCCTGCGCAGGATGTGCGACGATCGCGGCTGGATCAAGACGTTGATGGATGAAGCCGAGAACGAGCGGATGCACCTCATGACGTTCGTCGAGGTGTGCCAGCCGACCTGGTACGAGCGCGCCGTCATCATCGGCGTGCAATGGCTGTTCTATCTCGCCTTTTTCGCCCTCTATCTGATCAGTTCAAAAACCGCGCACCGCGTCGTCGGCTATTTCGAGGAAGAGGCGGTGATCAGCTATACCCATTACCTCGCCGAGATCGACGAGGGCCGCTCCGAAAACGGCCCCGCGCCGCAAATCGCGAAACGCTATTGGGGCCTCGCCGACGATGCCACGTTGCGCGACGTCGTGCTCGTGGTTCGCGCCGACGAAGCGCATCATCGCGACGTCAATCATGGCTACGCCAATGAGCTTGCCGGTGTGCCGCAGGGGGCGATCGCGCCCTGCCCGCCTCACCGGGCGATCGAACCGTCCTGGAAGCAGGCGGCGTGAGGTGATCGGCGGCGGGACGCCCCGCCGCCGCTCGCGAGACCCGCCATGCCCCGCCCCGCCATCCTGCTGGTGGATGACGATCCATCGGTCCGCTCGGCGATCGCCTTCGCGCTGGGAGTCGAGGGGTTCGAGGTCGGCGCTTATGCCAGCGCGGAGGCATTGTTGTCCGCCGCACCGCTGGCCGGCCATGCCGGCATGGTGCTCGACTATCGCCTGCCCGGCATGGACGGGCTGCAGCTTCTGGGGCGGTTGCGCCAACGCGGCGACCGCTCGGCGGCGATCCTGATCACCAGCAACCCGTCGCGTCGATTGCGCGATCTGGTCGCACAGGCGGGCGCGCGGTTGATCGAAAAGCCCCTGCTCTGCGACGCGCTGGTCGAGGCCCTGAACGCAGTCGCGCCGCACCGCGATCGGCGCTGAGGGAACGGAGGTACACGTCGGGCTCGGGCCCGCATCTTTCCGTCACGCCAGGCGAGGGCACCCATCGGGCAATCGCTGCAGGCGTTGTCGTTCGCGCCCGATGCGGCGGATAGCGCCCCCCGGGGGATCCCGTCGCCAATCATCTCCTTCGCCGCGCGCTGTCCGACGCGCTCGCCGATCGTCCCTGGCTCGCCTGGCATTGCCGTGCGAGAGTCGTCGGGCTAAAGGCGCGCCGAGAGGGCGCGTGTATCGTGCTCGACGACGATCGGCGCGATCGACGCCGCCAAGAAGGTGCTGATCATCGACCATATCGAGCATCTCCAGGTGACTGCGACCGGGCGACCGGCCGAGGCCGGCCGAGAACAACTGACGCGCATCGCGAACTTGGCCAAATATCTGTGACAAAGCCGTTCGCGCTGGGCGACATACGCAAAGGCGGATTGCTGGCGATCGCCGCCGCCGCCTTGTTCGGCGCCTCCACCCCCGCCGCAAAGGCGGTCGTGTCGGGGATCGATCCCCTGATGCTCGCAGGCTTGCTGTATCTCGGCTCAGGAGTCGGCCTCACGATCTTCCGCATCGCCAGCGGCCAGGCGGGCTGGATGTTCAAGCGGGCCGATTTGCCTTGGCTGGCGGCGGCCGTGGTGTTCGGCGGCATGGCCGGACCGGCGCTGCTGATGTTCGGGCTGACGACGGTGACCGGATCGGCGGCATCGTTGCTGTTGACGCTGGAAGGGGTGTTCACCGCGCTGATCGCGTGGATCGTCTTTCGCGAGCCGTTCAATCTCCGCATCGGTCTCGGGATGATATCGATCGTCGCTGGGGCCGCGTTGCTGTCGCTCGACGGAGGATCGGGTCGGGCTGTGGTCGGCGGCGCGCTCGCGATCGGCGCGGCCTGCCTGTGCTGGGCGATCGACAACAATTGCACGTCGCGGATTTCGCACGCCGATGCGCCGGCGCTGGCGGCCGTGAAGGGCTTGGTCGCCGGTATCGTGAACGTCAGCCTTGCCCTGATTGCCGGCGCCGCTGTGCCGCCCGCGGGCTCGATCGCCCTCTCCGGCCTGATCGGACTATTCGGTTACGGGATCAGCCTGGTGCTGTTCGTGCTGGCGTTGCGCCAGGTCGGCGCAGCACGGACCGGCGCTTATTTCTCGACCGCACCGTTCCTCGGCGCGGTTCTCAGCCTGGTCCTGTTGCGCGAAGCATGGAGCTGGTCGCTCCTTGGCGCCGGGCTGCTGATGGCGTTTGGCGTATGGCTGCATCTGACAGAAGAGCGCCCGGAAGAGGCAAGCCGTTAGCTCCGCCGAACAGAGGCTCCTTCCAAGCTATCAGTCCGCCACCGGTAGGGTGGCCAATGCAGCTCCTATCCTCAGGCCAGCTCGACCGGCGTCACTTCGTAATCCGCCGCCTTCAGCGCAGCGACCAGCCGGTCGAGATGCGCGCGGTCGCGCGCTTCGCATTCGATATCGGTGATCAGGCCCTTGGCGGGCAAAGTGGTGAACACGCGCTGATGATAGACTTCGATGATGTTGACGCGCTGATCGCTGAAAATGCGGACGACATTGAACAACGCGCCCGGCTGGTCCTGCAGACGGATGCGCAGCCGCGCCAGCCGGCCCGACCGCGCGAGGTCGCGCAGCAGCACATTGGCGAGCAGGCGCGTGTCGATATTGCCGCCGCACAGAACGATCCCGACGGTCTTGCCCTTGAACCGCTCGGGATGTTCGAGCAGCGCCGCGAGCCCTGCCGCGCCCGCGCCCTCGACCACCGATTTCTCGATCTGCAGCAACAGGCTGACCGCTTGCTCCAGGCTGCGTTCGCTGACCAGGACGATCTCGTCGACCAGCGCGCGGACCATCTCGGACGTGATCCCGCCCGGCTCCTTGACCGCGATGCCTTCGGCCAGCGTGTCGCCGGCGCACGGATATTGGGTGCCATTGATGCGGTTGTACATCGACGGGTACAGTTCGGCCTCGACGCCGACCACTTCGATCGGATGGTCCGCTGCGGCGGCAACCACCGCCATGCCGCTGATCAGGCCGCCGCCGCCGATCGGGGTCAGGAAGGTGTCGATCGCCGGCACGTCCTCGAGCATCTCTACCGCGACCGTCCCTTGTCCGGCGATGACGCGCGCGTCGTCGAACGGGTGGACGAAGGTGAAGCCGCATTCCTGCTCGAGTTGGCGGGCATGGGCATAGGCGGCGTCGAACGTATCGCCCTGCAGCACGACCTTGGCGCCATGCCCTTCAGTCTGGGTCACCTTCACGATCGGCGTGTTGGTCGGCATGACGATCGTCGCCGGAATGCCCAGCCGGTGCGCGTGATAGGCGAGGCCCTGCGCGTGATTGCCGGCCGAGGCCGCGATCACGCCCTTGGCGCGCGCTGCTTCATCGAGCTGGAGCAAGGTGTTGAGCGCGCCGCGTTCCTTGTACGCCGCGGTGAACTGGAGGTTCTCGAACTTCAGGTAGACGGTCGCCCCGGTCAGTTCGCTCAACGTCTTGCTGATGAAGGTCGGCGTGCGGACGATCGAATCGCGAATGCGCTCGTGCGCGGCGCGGACGTCTTCGATGGTGACTGGGAGGGCGGAGGTCGTTTCGGGGGAGTGCATGCCCGCCGACTAGGCCTTGTGTTTCCCACTGGCAACGGTCGTGATCGCGACCGTGGAGCGGCGGCCAGCCATGGCCAGTCACGAAACACAAGGTCTCACCATCTGGCGCGGCGGGGGAACACGGCTTATGCCCGCCGCAGCGCAGCGTTTTGAGCGCAAGAAACGGGAGTTGGCCGCGAATGATCCGTAAGCTGGTGGGGGCGGCCGTCGCGCTGTCGATGATCGCGACTCCTGCACTGGCGGACGGGCTGATCGACAATGTCAACGGCATCACGATGGATGCCGATGGCCGGGTGATCCATTTCAGCGGTATCCTGATCGGCACCGACGGCAAGGTGAAGAAGTTGATGCAGTCGGGCGACAAGCGGCCCGACAAGCTCGACTGGCTGTCCAACCAGAAAGGGCGGACGCTGCTCCCGGGGTTTATCGACGCGCATGGCCATGTCGTCGACCTCGGCTTTCGCGCGCTCGAACTCGATCTCTCCGATACCAAGTCGCTCGACGAGGCCAAGGCCAAGATAGCCGCTTACGCCCAGGCCAATCCGGAAAAGAAGTGGATCATTGGCGGCGGCTGGAACCAGGAGAAATGGGGGCTGGGCCGCTTTCCGACCGCGGCCGATCTCGATGCGGTTGTCGGCGATCGCCCGGTCTGGCTCGAGCGCGCCGACGGCCACGCCAGCTGGGCCAACAGCGCGGCGATCCGCGAAGCGGGCGTCACCGCCAAGACCGCGACGCCGCCGGGGGGGCGGATCGAGAAGATCGGTGTCCAGCCCGCCGGCGTCTTCGTCGATGCCGCCCAACAATTGATCGAAAAGGTCGTGCCCCAGCCTTTGCCCAAGGAACGCGACCTCGCGCTGGCGAAAGCGCAGGAGATCCTGCTCGCCTTCGGCATCACCGCGACGTCGGACATGGGCACGTCGATGGACGATTGGCTGGCGATGCGCCGGTCCGGCGACCGTGGCGCGCTGCGCGTGCGGATCATGAGTTACGGGCTCGGCGTCGACACCGCGGTCAGGATCGGCGGCAACGGCCCGACGCCGTGGCTGTATGACGACCGCTTGCGCATGGCCGGGGTCAAGCTGTTCGCCGACGGCGCGCTCGGCTCGCGCGGCGCCTGGCTGCTCAAGCCCTATAGCGACGCGCCGGGTCAGTCGGGCGCTGGATTCATGACCGACGACGTGCTGCAGAATTACATGAGCCGCGCCTCGATGGACGGATTCCAGGTCGCCGTGCACGCGATCGGCGACCGCGCCAACCGCCAGGTGCTCGACGCGATCGAGGCGATGTCCAACACCTATAAGGGCGATCGCCGTTGGCGAATCGAGCATGCCCAGATTGTCGATCCCGCCGACCTGCCGCGCTTCGCCAGCCTGAAGGTGATCGCCTCGATGCAACCGACCCATGCGACGTCAGACCGGACGATGGCTGAGGCACGGCTGGGCGCTGAGCGGCTGACGGGCGCCTATGCCTGGGCAACGATGCTCAGGAACGGCGTCCCGCTGGCATTCGGGTCGGATTATCCGGTCGAAAGCCCCGATCCCTGGGCGGGCTGGGCAGCCGCGTTCACGCGCCAGGATGCCAGTGGCGAGCCGTTCGGCGGCTGGCGGCCGGAGGAAAAGGTGACGCGCGAACAGGCGTGGTGGGCATTCACCCAGGGCGGATCCTATGCCGGGTTCGCCGAGGACAAGTTCGGCCGCCTCGCGCCCGGCCAGCTCGCCGATTTCATCATCGTCGATCGCGACCCGATGCTGGCGAGCCCCAGCGACCTGCGCCAGACCAAGGTCGAGGAGACCTGGATCGGTGGCCACAAGGTGTATGTACGCAAGCAGGGGTGACCATGTCGTCGGGAGAGAGCCGCCAATCGACCGGGCCGTGACCAAGGCGGATGGTCGCCTCGATCACGGTCCGCATCGGTGTCAATCGATCAGTGCGTCGGCCGGCCGGTTCTGGGCGCGGGCGCGTTCGACCCGCTCCTGGCGTTCGGCCATGGCTTCCCATGCCGCCGCGGCCCGCAGGCAGCGATCGCGGACATTGTCCAATGTCGCCGCGTCGGCATCCGCTTGCGCGGCGGCCGCATTTTCTCGAAAAGTATTTTGCGCCAAGGCGGTTCTCCGGCTTGGGGAAAGCGGCGGCGCGGGATCGCGCCGCCGTATCAGTTTGGCGTCAGTCGGCGCTCTGCAGGTTGCAGGCCGCCATCTTGCCGTTCCGCGACGCTTCCAGCTCGTACGATACGCGCTGGTTCTGCTCCAGCGTCGCCATGCCGGCGCGCTCGACCGCGCTGATGTGAACGAACGAATCCTCGCCGCCGGAATCGGGGGAGATGAAGCCAAAACCCTTGGTGGCATTGAAAAACTTGACGGTGCCAGTGATGGCCATGAACATTTCCTTCGATTTCCGTCTTCTGAATGAAGACCTACCGCTTAAGGGGCAGGGAAAGAAGGAGTGGTGCCGCAGCGCCGAAAACCGTCGATATGCGACTCTAGCCAGAAACGTGTAGCGCGTCCCGCGCAAATTTGAAAGGGCGGCTCCAGAATCGCACTGAAATATTAGCTTATTGTTCAGCTGCGCAGGTTTTTAAAACGGATAATTTTTGCTTGGGCGCGGGCTCTTCGTCTCGGAAAAAAGAAGAGGGCCGCGGTGTCTTTCGACGCCGCGGCCCCGTCCCCCTTTTAACCTTTGAGCAGCGGATCAGGCGACCTGCGCCGCCTCGATCTCGTCGGTATCGCGCAGCACATAACCGCGGCCCCAAACGGTCTCGATGTAATTCTCGCCGTCGGTCGCGAGGCTTAGCTTTTTGCGCAGCTTGCAGATGAAGACGTCGATGATCTTGAGTTCGGGCTCGTCCATCCCGCCATAGAGATGGTTCAGGAACATTTCCTTGGTGAGCGTCGTGCCCTTGCGGAGCGAGAGCAGCTCAAGCATCGCGTATTCCTTGCCGGTCAGGTGGACGCGGGCGCCATCGACCTCGACGGTCTTGGCATCCAGGTTCACTGCCAGCTTGCCGGTCTTGATGACCGATTGCGAATGGCCCTTCGAGCGGCGGACGACGGCATGGATGCGCGCGGTCAGCTCTTCGCGGTGGAACGGCTTGGTGACGTAATCGTCGGCGCCGAAACCGAACGAGCGGACCTTCGAATCCATCTCGCTGATGCCCGACAGGATGAGCACCGGGGTCTGGACCCGCGCGGTGCGCAGCTTCTTCAGAACATCGTACCCGTGCATGTCGGGCAGGTTCAGGTCGAGCAGGATGATATCGTAATCATACAGCTTGCCGAGGTCCAAGCCCTCCTCGCCAAGGTCCGTCGTATAGACGTTGAAGCCCTCGGTCGTCAGCATGAGCTCGATGGCCTTGGCCGTCGTCGGCTCGTCCTCGATCAGCAACACGCGCATCAGCGAAATCCCCTGTCCCTCGCGGCAAGCTGCCCCCGTCGGCCGCCCACACTCGACACATTCCATTAACCTAAGCACATCTGAAGGACAAAGGTTAATTCTTCGCTAACCGGCCTGACTCCGCGAGTCGCGGGGTGTCAATATGATTCGCACTAGGGTGCAGGCCCGTTACTAACGAGGTCGAGATGGAGACGAAAAAGGCTGCTGGGAGAGAGGGCACGCAGCCAGATAGCGGTGTCTATCTGGCAAGCGCCCGACCGCTCTAGCGGCCTTTTTCGTCCCACCGCTTCGCGGCAGCCATGTCTCGATCCTCGTTAGTAACGGGTCTGCACCCTTCGGTTAATGTCGCGTTTGCGCCGCGCACAATTCCTTAAATCGGGCGGCCAGGAACTCAATAAGGAGTTCTACGCGAGCAGGTCTCAACGCACTCGGCGGGGTGACGAGGTGGAGCGCGATCGAGGGCCCCTTCCAATCGGTGAGAATGGCTTCGAGCCGTCCTGCCGCGATCTCCTCATCGACGATGAAATCGGGCAGGCGCGCGATCCCCAGCCCGGCGTGGAGCAGCGGCAAATTGGCGTCGCCATTGTCGCTGGTGAAGCGCCCGTTCGGCCGTACCGCCACTTCCTCGCCCTCCGGTCCGCGAAAGGTCCAGGTCGTGCTGGGAACGTTGGCATAAGCGAAGATGTCATGCTCGCCGAGCTCGAGCGGGTGCTTCGGCCGTCCGCGCCGGTCGAGATAGAGCGGGGAGGCGACGATGCGCGTCTCGACCGGCGCCAGCCGCCGCGCGCGCAGCGAACTGTCGGGCAGATCGGCGATGCGCAGCGCGATGTCGAACCCCTCGGCGACGATGTCGACTTTCGCGTCGGACAGCCTCAGGTCGACATGAACCCCGGGATGCTCGACCATGAAGTCGGCGACGACGGGCGCGACATGGCGGATCCCGAACGTCAGTGGCGCGGCGATGCGGATCAGCCCGACCGGCGCTGCAGCAGCATCGTGCGCGCTCTCCTCGGCGGCCTGACCCTCGGCCAGGATACGCTGGGCGTGCTCGCTGAGGCTTTCGCCGCTTTGCGTCAGCGTCAGCCGGCGCGACGTGCGGTGGAACAGCGAGGTGCCGAGCGACTGTTCGAGCCGCGTGATCGCCTTGGAGATGGTCGCCTTGGATACGCCCAACGCGTCGGCAGCGCCGCTGAACGAGCGATGTTCCGCAACCGTCGCAAAGATCGCCCAGGCCTCGAAATCGGGTAGCTTCATCGTTCCTCCCGTATCTCAGAACCGACCTATATAAGGAAACGATCGGTTTCAATCGTTTCCATTTACGCGATGCCCGGGATGCTTATCTTGGCGGCAACGAATGGAGGTTTTCATGACCGACACCAATGTTGCCACCCGTATCGAGCGCCGCGCTTTCGACAGCCTGGGTCACGCCGATCACGGCTGGCTCAAGGCCCGGCATCATTTCAGTTTTGCCGATTATTACGACCCCAAGCGCATGAGCTGGGGCACCATCCGTGTGTGGAACGACGATGAGATCGGCCCCAATTCGGGCTTCCCGCCGCATCCGCACCGCGACATGGAAATCATCACCTATGTCCGCAAGGGTGCGATCACCCACCAGGACTCGATGGGCAATGTCGGCCGCACCGCGGCGGGCGACGTCCAGGTGATGAGCGCCGGTACCGGCGTCCGCCATGCCGAATATAATCTTGAGCCCGAATCGACGACGCTCTTCCAGATCTGGATCGAGCCGAAGCGGCTCGGCGGTTCGCCGTCCTGGGGCGCCAAGCCGTTTCCCAAGGACGACCGTTCGGGCAAGTTCGTGACGCTGGCCAGCGGGTTCGCCGAGGATGACGGCGCCTTGCCGATCCGCGCCGATGCACGGGTATTGGGCGCCACCGTCAAGGCTGGCGAGAGCATAAGCCATACGGTGGGCGAAGGGCGTCACGCCTATCTCGTCCCCGCCACCGGCGCGGTCGAGATCGACGGCGAGCGCTATGAGGCGCGCGACGGCATCGCGATTTCCGGCGGCCAGACCGTCGAGATCAAGGCGCTTGACGATGCCGAACTGGTGCTTGTCGACGCCGATTAATCCCCCCGAGCCGGCGCGGCGTTCCTCCCAACGCGCCGGCCCGGCCCCCTCCCTGACCCTCGGGGAGGGGGCCTCCCATCAAACCACCGAAGGAGTCCCCCAATGACCAAGGTTCTTGTTCTCTATTATTCGTCCTACGGCCATATGGAACAGATGGCCGATGCCGTCGCGGAAGGCGCGCGTAGCGCTGGCGCCGAAGTCGATATCCGCCGCGTCCCCGAGACCGCCCCCGCCGAGGTCGCCAAGGCCGCCGGGTTCAAGGCCGACATCTCGCATCCGGTGATCGAGAGCATCGACACGCTGGCCGATTATGACGCGATCATCGTCGGCTCGCCGACTCGCTTCGGTCGCATGTCGAGCCAGATGGCCTCGTTCCTCGATCAGGCCGGCGGCCTGTGGATGCGCGGCGCCCTGAACGGCAAGGTCGGCGCGGCGTTCACCTCGACCGCGACCCAGCATGGCGGCCAGGAAGTGACGCTGTTCTCGATCATCACCAACCTGCTGCATTTCGGATTGACGATCGTCGGGCTTGATTATGGCTATGCCGGGCAGATGGGCGTCAAGGAAGTGCACGGCAATTCGCCCTATGGCGCCAGCACGATCGCCGATGGCGACGGCAGCCGCCAGCCGAGCCAAAATGATCTCGACGGTGCCCGGTATCAGGGCCGCCGCGTCGCGGAAGTCGCGACGAAGCTCGCCGCCTGAGAGAGCGTTTGAAAACTCGCGGTAGTGCGAGTTTTGAGGCGGCGCCGCCCTCCCCCACCCGGCCTCCCATAAGATACGCTGTCTGGGAGGTCGGGTGGGGGAGTGGGCCGGCACCGCGAAATGCGCCCACGGCGCATTTCCAAACAGACTCTGACCCGTTGGCCAGTCGCATGATCGGCTTCCCGGTCTAGCCGCCTCGCGCCGCCTCCCTTATGGTCACTCCGGCCATAGAGGAGGCGGACGATGTTCAGGCGAGAGCGTGATGACGTGAGTTTGCCCCGCCGTGATTGCCCGGGCGTGTTTGCTGGCAAGGAGCGGCGTGCAGCGCGTAGCGGCGCTACGCGCAAGGACCGCGACGCAGACCAGCGGGCGCGCCCGGGCAACCGCACAGCGGCGGGCGCCTTTTGGCGCATGGCAGCGTCTCTCGTCGGTCACGATGCGTCCGCATCGCTCCGCTCCTCGTTTCTCGCCCTGCGCCAAAATCCGCTCCGTCACGTCGGGGCAAACTCACGCCATCACGCTATAGCTGTTGCCGCGATTGTCATGGTGGCGAGCATCCCCGCCGTCGCTGCGGACGTGCCCGCCTCCGGCGCCAATGTTCGCAGCGCCACTTATCCCCAGGGCACGTATCGCCAGACCGGCCCGCGCGCCTGGGCCGAGTTCGACAAATCGGGCAAGCAGACCAATGCCTTTGTCGAGGACGCGCGCGACGAATGGTCGGTGTTCCTGTTCGACCCTGCGCGCAACGTCCGCGTCCAGATCGACCTCTACCGCAAGAAAATCCGCTACACCGAGAACGGCGGATCCTATGCCGACCTCTATGACGTGACCGGAGCCGCGGCGGGTGTCGGCGCCGCGGCGGCCAAACCGCCCGTGCGGACATCGCCGCCGCTCGCATCGTCCGATGGTTTCTGGAACAACAGCCCGGTCCGTTATGGCGTCGGCGCCGCGGGGGGTGACAAGGCCGGCGTCCTGCGTGGCGTCGAAGGTGGGGCGATCGCAAGCCAGGGCGACGCCAACCTTCGCTGTCCCGAAGCGGCCCGCGCCGTCAACGGTACCTGGAACGGCCAATGGCATCAGGGGCAAAGCGGCTTTCCCGGCCTCTGTCTGGTGCGCTTCGAGCATTGATGTTGCTACCGCTCCTGCTCGCGGCATTGTCGGCCGGCCAAGCGGGTTCGGCGCCAACCGCCGAGACCGAGATGCTGCGCATCGACGTGCCCGACGACTTCGATATCGGCTATCGCGCGCGCAACGACGCGCAGCAGATGATCGAGATGGTCGTTCCGCCCGAAACGGTCGAGGCGTGGACGACGCTGATCACCAGCCAGATGTTCTTCAACGCGGCCCGGCGGCCTGGTCTGGACGGGTTCTATCAGACATGGCGCGGCAGCATGTATCGCGCCTGTCCCGGCCTGACCGATACGCTGATCCGCGGGACGGTCGACGGCAAGCCCGCGCTGCGCGGCTGGCTGAGCTGTCCGAACAACCCCCAGACCGGCAAGCCGGAAAATCTCGACGCCATCCTCATCCAGGGCGATGCCAATCTGATGATGGTGCAGGTCGCGTTCAAACATCCGATTGCGCCGCGCGATATCGCGCTGATCGATCGCATCACTCGGTCGTTGAAGGTGTGCGACCAACGGACGTTGGCGGCCTGCTCGGCGCGCAAGGCGACAGGCTTCCTCCCAGCCGCTCGCTAGGGAGTCGATCGGAACCGGTTCAGGGCACGAAATCGGTCGAGCAACTGAGCTCCCGCCACCGCTGCAACTCCTCCAGCCGCGCGCGGTCGCTTGCCTCGATCGCGTCGACCGCGTCCGTGCCGAGTGGCAACCGGAGTGGCGGGTTTTCGGCGTTCACGACATCGAGCACCGCTTTCGCGCCTCGCCGGGGATCGCCGGGCTGGTTGCCGTCATAGGCGCGCTGCATCCGTGCCGCGGCGCCGACGACCGCGTCATATTCCGGCCGGCCGGGATCGATCGCGGTCGAGGATCCGGCAAAGTCGGTGCGGAAGCCACCGGGCTCGACGATCGTCACGCGGACGCCGATCAGCGCCATCTCGCCGGCGAGCACTTCGGAAAATCCCTCGACGCCCCATTTCGCCGCCGAATAGGCCGAGCGCCCCGGTGCGCCGCGCCGCCCGCCGACAGAGGAGAATTGGACGATATGCCCCTGACGGCGCTCTCGCATGTGCGGGATGGCGGCCTTGGTCATGATGATCGTGCCGAACAGGTTGGTTTCGATCTGGCGACGAAAGGAAGCGAGCGGCGTGTCCTCGACCGAGCCGATATCGCCATAGCCGGCGTTGTTGACCAGCACGTCTAGCGCGCCGAACGCGTCGATCGCTGCCGCCACCGCCTCCCGCGCCTGGGTTTCGTCGGTAACGTCCAGCGGCGCGGTCACCAGCCGGCCGGGGCGGTCTTCGCCCAGGCCGATCAGCTGGGCCGGATCGCGTGCGGTCGCCAGCAGGTTATCGCCGGCGTCGAGGATCGCTTCGCACAAGGCGCGGCCGAAACCGCGGGAACTGCCGGTCACCAACCAATTGCGTGTCATCGGATCACCTCTTCGAATTAGGGGAAGGCTCAGGCGGACAGCGCCGCCGCCTGGAGAATGGCGTCGGCGAAATCCTTGGGCGCCTCCTGAGGGAGATTGTGGCCGACGCCGCCCGATACCAGGCGGTGGGCATAACGCCCGGTGAACTTCGCAGCATACGCCGACGGGTCCGGATGCGGCGCGCCATTGGCGTCGCCTTCCATGGTGATCGTCGGTACCGCGATCGTCGGTCCCTGGGCAAGGCGGCGCTCGAGATCGTCGAACCTCGTCTCGCCCTGCGCCAGGCCAAGCCGCCAGCGATAGTTGTGGATGGTGATCGCGACATGGTCGGGATTGTCGAGCGATTTGGCCGACCGATCGAAGGTAGCATCGTCGAAGCCCCATTTGGGCGACGCGGTACGCCAGATCAGCTTCGCGAAATCGTGGCGGTTGCGCTCGTACCCCAGTCGGCCGCGCTCGGTAGCGAAATAGAATTGATACCACCAGGCAAGCTCGGCGGCCGGGGACAAGGGCGCCTCGTTCGCTTTCTGGCTGCCGATCAGGTAGCCGCTCACCGACACCATCGCCTGGCAGCGTTCGGGCCAGAGCGCCGCGACGATATTGGCGGTGCGCGCGCCCCAGTCGAACCCGCCGATCACCGCGCGCGGGATCTTGAGCGCATCCATCAGTGTGATGACGTCGAGGCCGAGTGCGGCCTGCTGCGCGTTGCGCGGGGTATCGGCCGAACGGAAGGCGGTGCCGCCATAGCCACGCAGGAACGGGACGATGACGCGATAGCCCGCGCGCGCCAACAGCGGGGCCACTTCCACGAAGGCGTGTATGTCGTAAGGCCAGCCGTGAAGCAGGATCACCGGCTTGCCGTTCCTCGGCCCGACATCGGCATATTCGATGCTGAGGTCGCCGGCGTCGATCCGCTGAAGGGCGGACCAGGGTGCGGCTGGCGGCACGGTGGTGGCGCCAGCGAGCCGCGGCAGCGCGATCTGGCTAGCGACGCCCGCGACGGCGGCGAAACCGAGCACGGTGCGGCGATCGGTGAGCGTGACGGACATCGGCTTTCTCCTTTTTCAATCGGATGCGATTAGATCGTATAAGATATATACGTCGGTTCCCCTACGCATGTCAACCCTTCCGATTTAATCGCATGCGATCTATGTTGGAACCACAACCTGCCCCTCTGGAAGGATGAATGTGAAGAATGATGCGCCCGCCGCCGTCATGCCGAAACTGGCCGACTTCCTGTGCTTTGCGGTCTATTCGGCCAATCTCGCTTATGGACGCGCCTATAAGCCGATCCTCGATGCCCTCGGCGTGACCTATACCCAATGGATCGCGATCGTCGCCTTGTGGGAAGAGGATGGATTAACGGTCGGCGCGTTGGGCGAGCGGCTGTTCCTCGAATCGAACACGCTGACGCCGATCCTCAAGAAGCTCGAGGCGCTGGGTTATGTCGTGCGGCGGCGCGATCCCGCCGACGAGCGGCAGGTCATCGTCACATTGACTTCCGCGGGGCGGGCATTGCGCGAGACGGGCGCGCAACGCACCCTGGTCCAGGCCGCGGGCCTGACACCCGACGACTTCCGTCGGCTGCAGCGCGATGTTACGCGGCTCCGCGACAATCTGATTCAGAGCGTCGGCCACGCCGCCCACGACCCCGAACCCGCCTGAACCGAGGACCCCGCATGACGCCCTTTCCCGCCGACGTCTTCACCGAACCCACCGATGTCGATCCCGACACGCTAGCCAATCTCGGCCCGTTGCGGCGGCTCGCGGGCAGTTGGGAAGCGCGCAAGGGCGTCGACCTCAACCCGAAGGCGGACGGGCCGGAGCGCCGCGAATTCATCGAACGGATCGACTTCCAGCCGATCGATCCGCAAGCCAACGGCCCGCAGCTCTTCTATGGGCTGCGCTACCATATCCACATCACCACGGCCGAAGAGGACATTACCTTCCACGACCAGGTCGGCTATTGGCTATGGGAGCCCGCCACGGGGCTGGTGATGCAGACGCTGGCGATCCCGCGCGGCCAGGTCGCGTTGGCCGCCGGCCACGCGACCGCGGACGCCGACACGATCACGGTCGATGCCGAGCGCGGCCAGACCCAATATGGCATCTGCTCGACCGCCTTCCTGGAATATGCGTTCCGTACCGACCATTACCGCATCACGATCACGTTCAACCCCGACGGTTCGTGGAGCTATGTCACCGACACGACCCTGGCCGTGCATGGCCAGGCCGAACCGTTCGCGCATCGCGACCAGAACACCTTGGTACGGATCAGCGATCCCGTCCCCAATCCCTGGGCGCAGATCATCGCGGCCCGCAAAGCGCGAGGTGCGCACGATGCAACTCCGGCACCAACGGCCGAATAGAGGATCCGATCGACGATCACCGGACGATCCCCGCGAGGTTTAGCGCGATGCCGATCGCCGACGCGGCGCCGAGTGTGGCAAACATGCCGGTCTTAAAGCGGAACACCGCCAGGATCGCGAGCGCGGCTAGCGCCGCTGCCCAGGGATCGACGCTCGCGACCACCGGCGCCACGAAATGGATCGGTCCGGCGATTACCGGTACGGTGGAGCGAAAGATCGTGTGGATCGCGAACCAGATGGCGAGATTCAGGATCACGCCGACCACCGCCGCGGTGATCGCCGAGAGCGCGCCCGATAGCGCGACATTGCCACGCAACCGCTCGATGAAGGGCGCGCCGAGGAATATCCACAGGAAACAGGGGATGAACGTCACCCAGGTCGCAAGCAAACCACCGAGCGTGCCGGCGAGTAAAGGCGGGAGAGTCCCGGGGTGGCGATAGGCGCCCATGAAACCGACGAACTGAAGCACCATGATCAGCGGACCCGGCGTCGTCTCCGCCATGCCCAATCCGTCGAGCATCTCCTTAGCGGTCAGCCAGTGATAACCTTCAACCGCTTGCTGCGCGACATAAGCGAGCGCCGCATAGGCGCCGCCGAAAGTGACGACCGCCATCGTCGAAAAGAATGTCGCGATCTTCGTGAAGACGTCGCTCGGCCCGAGGAGCAGGAGCAACGCGAGGACCGGCGCCAGCCACAATACCAGCCAGAGCGACGCTTGCCGCACCGCCTGGCCAAATGTCGGGTTTGCATGCGCAGGCAATTCCTCGCCGAGCAGCGTGTCGGCATCGAGAACGATCTTTCCGCCGCTCGCGCCATGGCCGCCGCCGATCAGAAAGGCGGCAGCGCCGGCGCGGCTGACACAATAGCCGATCAGCCCCGCGCCGAGCACGATCAGCGGGAACGGCACATTGAGGAAGAAGATGAGGACGAAGGCGCTGCCCGCCATTGTCCGCATCGTGTTATTCTTGAGCGCACGGGTTCCGATCCGCACCACCGCCTGCAGCACGACCGCGAGCACCGCCGATTTCAGGCCGAAGAACAGTCCGGCGACCAGTCCGACATGACCGTACAGCACGTAGATCCAGCTCAGCGCCATGATCGCCAGCACGCCCGGCAGCACGAACAGGCCGCCAGCGACGATCCCGCCCTTTGTCCGGTGCATCAGCCAGCCGATATAGGTGGCGAGCTGTTGCGCCTCCGGGCCGGGCAGCAGCATGCAATAATTGAGCGCATGCAGGAATCGGTGCTCGCCGATCCAGCGTTTCTCCTCGACCAGGATGCGATGCATTACCGCAATCTGTCCGGCGGGTCCGCCGAAGGACAATGCGGCGATGCGCAGCCAGACCCAGAAAGCCTCGCCGAGCGACACCGGCTGCGGGCGGGTTGCGGGCGCCGCGGCGCCGGACGTCGTCGTGGTCATGCCGGGGCCTCGCCGCGTGAGACCATGGCCATGAGCAATGTCGCCATGCGCTTGTCAATGCCCGGCGTCGGAATGGCTGCGCGGACCCGCTGCTCGATGGCAGTTGCCCGATGTCGGTTCAGGCACGGCGATGAAGAAGATCAGGTCGCCAGGCCGCCGCGCATCATGTTGGCGGCGGTTCGGCATACGGCGTCGGCCGACAGGCCCGACTCTTCATAGAGCATCGCATCCGCGCCAAAGCCGAGTTCGACGGTAAGGCGAATATAGAGCCACAGATCCTCGTGACTCATGTGCGGAAGGTGCGGTGCATAGGCCTCGACCAGCTTGCCCGTCACATAACGGTGCGACTCGATGCGGACATGGGCAAGTCGGGGCGAACTGTGGAGAGCGCGCAGAATCCAGATCGCGCCCGGCTCGGCGCGGGTGACCGCCGCATTCTCCCGCATCAGTTCCTCGATATTGTCCTGCAGATCGTCGAGGCCCTTGCCGGCATGGCGTGCGATCCAGGCCTCGAGCACGGCGTTCTGGCGCTCCATCAATCGCAGCCCCAGCGCCTCCAGCACCGAATATTTGTCCTTGAAGTAGCGATAGAGAGCGGGAGGCGTGAGGCCCGCTCGTGTGCAGATCAGGTTGGTCGATATGCGATCGATTCCGACTTCGGCCAGCAAGTCCCCCGCCACGTCGAGCAGCAGTTCATAGGTTTGCTGCGCGCGCTCCTGTTTCGGGGACGCGCGGTTATTGCTGAGAGTCGCGATCACGTCAGGCCTTGGCTGGCGGCAGCGCGGTTGCCCGCGCACCGGAAAATATCACGGCGCCTATAGCCACGCGTTCCGTGCCGAACCAGAGCGTCGGCATCGCCGTCATTGCGGCCGGACGGACCGGCTCATCCCGCCGCCGGCCCGGTTCCGTCATCCTCGGTGCATGCGCCTTTCAGGGTCAGGATATAATCGTAGATCAACTTGACGCCTTCCACATGCTCTATGTCGCGGCCCACCTCCGGCATCATCACGCCGGGATCGGTGCTGGCGAGGCGATAAGGCAGGATCGAGCGTTCGGGATGGCCGGGAACGACGTCGAACGGCCGGTCCCCGGTGCCGCGCCCGGCCGCGACCGGAGGCTTGCACATGCCAAGAAGACGCGGGTCGACCGTCGGCGCGTCGAGCCATAGCCCGGAGGTGCGCGCCGCGCCGGTAGGGTTGTGGCAATGGCTGCAATTGATATCGAGATAGGCGCGTGCCCGATCAACGATATTGATCTTCGCGTCCTGCCAATTCGCGTTGCGCGGCACGCCGCTGGCGGGCACGCCGGTCAGATAGCCCATCGCGACCAGCCGCTTCAGCTGGTTGATCTCGCCGCCTTCCCCGGGGAAATCGCGGTTGAGATTGCGCGCCTTGAGGCCGATCGGTTCGATCGCGCGCGTGCGGAAGTCCTGGGCGTGGCAGCCGGCGCATTGATTCTGGTTCGGCACGGAATAGTCGAACGATACCTTCTTCCCGCCCTCATCCAGCGTCAGCGCGATATCGGCGCCGGTCCGCGCCAGCGTCGCGTCCCGGCCGTCGGTATCCCAGACGTACGGCAGCGCGACCCAGCCGGACGCGCGCCGGACCAGCAATCGCGTCTCGATCAGGCGGACATGGCGAAGATCGAGACCCGAAACGCCGGTCTGATAGGTCGCCGGAGTCATCTTGACGACATCGTTGCTGGTCTGGGGGTCGGTCACCCCTGCAGGCGCGGTGTAATAGAAGGTCTTGGTGACGATCGTTCCGACCGGAAAGTCGAAGGCCGTATTCGGCCGATAGGCGGCATGAACCCCCTTGGGCATCCAGATCGTCCGCCATTTTTGGGCATAATCGCTGAACAACGGCGTCTGCAGCTCGTACGTCACCATCCCCTCATGTGGGGCGATGCGGCCATCCGCCACGGTGAACAGGCCCCAGGCCGACAGCTTTTCCGGATTGTCCTCGGCATGGAAGGTCACGACCCGCGGCGCATGGCCGCAGGCCGCGAGCAACAAAGCCGCGCAGAGGGAGGCGATCAGGCGAACGATCATGACTTGGCGCCGCTATCCTTCGTCATCGCGTCAGGCAGCACGATCGCCGGCAGGCGGGTCGCCGGCGCGCAATTGCGCCCGGTATCGATCCGCGCGCCGGCGAATTTGGACGGCCCGTCGGCGTTGAGCGTCTTCGCCGCGCCATTCTGGACGCAGATTCCCGGATCCTTGATCTTCGGATTGGTGAAACCGTCCCACAAGACATCAGGCAACCTGCCCCCGTTTACCGCCTTGAGCGGGACCAGCGTCGGGTTGCCGGGATCCTCGCCGCCGCCCGAAAAGCGGTTGCCGGTGACATAGATATTCTCCGGATAGGGGTCGTATGCCGCGGCGATGCCTTTCTTGGTATCGAACCCGGTCGAATAATAGCTCGAGATCAGGACGTTGGCGGTCTTGTTGTCCTTGATGTCGTTGTCGAAAATCTCGACCTGATCGTTGGAATTGACGATCACCCCGGATCCTGCCGGGACCGAGCTGACCGCGCTGCCCTTCGCGCCGAAATTGGCGTGATTGTTGGCGAAGACCTGGTTCTTGAAGACGCGGGTCTTGCTGCCCGGGACGGGCAGATTGGGCATGTTGAACACCAAAATGCCGCCGGCATTGCCGGTCGCAATGTTGCCATAGACGTCGGCATTGTTCGAATTCTCGATCTCGATTCCGGCAACATTGCCCTCAGCACGATTGTCGCGGACGATGATATTGTTCGACTGTCCGACATAGATGCCGGCATCGGATGCTCCCTTCACCACGCTGCCTTCGATCAGCACGTTGGTGACCTGCACCGGATAGAGACCATAGGCGCCGTTCGACGTCTTGCTGCCGCCGGTCCATTCGGCGCGAACGCGGCGGATCACGGTATTCTTGACGCCGTTGACCTTCAGCGCATCGCCCTTGGTGTCCTCGAACGCCAGATCCTCGATCGTGAAGTCGTTGCCGGTGACCAGCATGCCCTCGGCACCCGAACTCTGTTTTGCGAAGGACAGGATGGTCTTGCCCATGCCCGCGCCGCGCACCGTCACTCCGTCGACGGTAAGGCTAAGGCTGCGGCTCAGCGCATATTTGCCGGCCGGGATATCGATCACGCTGCCGGGTTTTGCGTCGAGCAGCTTCTGTTGCAGGTTCTTTTCGAAATCCGGATCGACGGTGAAGCCCTGCTGGTCGACTTTCGGTCCGCAGCCGCTGACGAGCGCGAGCATCGCGGCGCAGCCGAAGAGCGCAATTCCTTTGGTCATCTTTCTCTCCCCGTTCGATCAGAATTTGAGTCCGAGCTCGATGCCGTAAAAGCCGGGCTGGTCGCGCCGGACATAGGGCGTGTGGAACGTGTCCGCGGTTATCGTATTCAACGTGCGCAAATATTTCTCGTTGAGCAGGTTCTCGGCGAACAGCGCGATCGAATAACGTTCGCCGGGAGAGCGCCAGCCGATCTTGGCGTTGATGATGTTGCGCGGCGCCCACAGTCGGTCGATCTTCGACAAGTCTACGCCGGCGCCACCCGCCGCGACGGGAGTGGCGATGAAAGCGTTAATCGAGCGCGCCGCAGCGTTGAGCCGTTGACGCGACGTATAGCTGTAGCTGGCATCGCCGAAGATCGTGCCTGCACCGGTATCGTGCTTGTAGTGCAGCCCCAGTATGCCGCGGAAAACCGGCTCGCCGGTCGGTTCGCCGGAAAGGTCAAAATCTTTGGTCTGGCCGGAAAGGTCTCTTCCTTGCTCGGTCCGTTTCACCCATGTGGAGTCGATCAGTCCGACGGTGCCGGTGACGGAGAAATCGCGCGAGACCACGAATTGCGTGTCGAGATCGAGGCCGTACGCCTTAGAGTCACCGGATAGCGTGATATATTGTGGAACCGCGCCGCCGGTATTCGCCAGGCTGAGCGCCTGACGGTTGCTGTACTTGAAATAATAGCCCGAGAGGTTGAACCGCAAGTGGCGGTTGAACAGCTCGGACTTGATGCCGCCCTCGAAATTCCAGACCTTTTCCGGCGCGAAGAAGGAATTGACCTGGACCGAGTTGAACCCGCCCGCCTTGTAGCCGCGCGAGGCCGAGGCATAGAGGTGGACGTCGGGAGTCGCATCATATTGCACGACGAAGCGCGGTGAGACGTCGTTGAAGGCTGCGCGTCGCGTGAATTGCACGCCTTCCAGCACGCCTTCGTCGAAAATCAGGCCGTTCGGGCCGATCGTCGCGCCGAAGAAATCGGACACGCTGAACAAGCCGTCATCGGGAAAGGCCGGCCCGCCGAGGATTGCATTGTAGAGCGCGCCGGGCGCCTTGATCGCATCGAGCCCCGGTGCCGAGAACGGGCCGTTGAACCAGCTGAATTTCTTGAGGTCGTGCGTATAGCGAATGCCCGCGGTCAGGCTCAATCGCGGCGTCACCTTGAAGGTCGCATCGCCGAACGCCGCAAAGCTGTCGTTCGCGGCGCGGTTGCTCATCGTCTCCTGAAAGGTGTTGCCGAATACCGGCAGGCCGACGCTGTCGAGGATCGAGAAGATCGGGAACTGGCCGCCCGTCGCGTCGCTGATCAACCGGTTCACGGAATCGGTCAGCGCCGTCACGATGCTCTGCTGGCGACCGCGTTCGTGATAATAGCTGACCCCGGCGATCGCGCTGATCCGGTCGCTTTCATATCCCAGCCGCACTTCCTGATAGAGGCTGGAATTGCGCTCGGCATTCTCGGTGTCGAGATAGCGGGTGGGATCGTTGGTGCCGTCCTCATCCTCGCGATTGTGCGTCTCGAAATGCTTGAACGAGCTGATGCTGGTCAGGGTGAACGCGCCCATCCGCTGGGTCGCGGTCAACGAGACCCCGTTCAGGATGCGGGTTTCCTTGTTGCCGATCACGTCGTTGGCGAACGGGCCGAACGGATCCTTGCTCAGCGCAAAGGCGCTGATCCCGACCGCCGCCGGGCCATCCTTGTTGGTATCGTCGTGATCGTAAGCGAGGACGAAATCGGTATTGGCGCTCGGCGCCCAGCGCAGCGCGACCCGCCCGGAAGTGCTATTCTCCCGCTCGCGATCGTCATGGGTGACCGCGTCTTTCAAATAGCCGTTGCGGCGGTTGATCACGCCATCGACGCGCAGATACAAAGTGTCGGTGATCGGCACGTTGCCCATCACGTCGAGCTTGGTCTTGGCATAATTGCCGAACTGCGCCGTCGCGGTCATTTCCGGCTCGGGCGACGGTTTGTTGGTGATGATCGAGATAGCGCCGGCGGATGTGTTGCGGCCGAACAGCGTACCCTGCGGCCCCTTCAGCACCTCGACCCGATTGATGTCGTTGAAGAAGATCAGCGACGATCCCGATCGGCCGGAATAGATGCCGTCGATGAAAATGCCGACCGACGGGTCGGTTCCGATTCCGAAATCGTCGGTAGAGACCCCGCGGATGGTGAAGCTGGGCTGGGTCACCGACGTATCGTTGATCGTCAGACCGGGCGTGAAATTGTCGAGATCGCCGATCGATTCGGCGCTGAGCGCCTTGATGTTGGCCGCACTGAACGCGGCGACGCTGATCGGCACCGTTTGCAGTGATTGCTCACGGCGCTGAGCGGTGATGATGATGTCGCCCAATTGACCCGAGTCATCGGCGGCAGCGGCCGGGGGTGTTTTTGCCTGAACAGGGTCCGGCTGCGGTACCGGCGCAGTCTGCGCACCCGCCGCCATAGACCACAACATTGCTGTTCCCGCCAGCAGACCTCTTTCGATCACGCTCTTCATGGCCCTCTCCTCCCATTATTTTTCAGGGATTGAAGGTCATAACAAAATGCTAGTCAAGGCTATATTATGAGACCTTACGGTCTGTGCTTGGGAAGCCCAGTGTCGGCACCCCGTCCGCTCAGGCGCGGCGAACCTTCTTCGCCCAATCCTGTAGGCCGAGCCGCTCCACGCTAGCCTTGGCCAGTGCCATCGTGCCGTCGAACCCCGCCAGTGCGGCGATCAGCAGGCGGTTCGCGAGCGTTGGACGCATCAGCAACAGGTCACAGCAGTCGACACCGCCGGTGGCGAACTGGCGCTTGTGCTGGCCGTCGCCCTCGGTGAAGTCGAAGCGGCGGCAGGCGGGGTCGGCAAACAAGTCGCGCAACGCCTCGACCTGGAGCACGGCACCGACCGACAGATCGCCGAACCGCGGATCGTGGCCGACATATTCGTAGATCACGGTGCCGTCATGGACCGGGCAGTAGAGATAGGCCGCGGCCTCGCCATCGACGTACAACAGCCAGGCGCGAACATTGCCTTCCGCCGCCATGACATACATGCGCTGGAGGAAATCGGGCGTGTCGGGCAAGCCCGCGCCCATCAGCTTTTCCTGATAGGTGGCGAGCGCGAGGCGCCGAGCGACCTCATGGAATTCGCGCAGTTCGGCGGGCGTGGCGAAGCGGCGGACATCGAGCGCACCGCCGGAGGCGGCGGCGACCTTCTTCGCCTTGCGCTTGATGCCCGATCGCGTGTTCGACGACAGGCGATCGAGATAGGCCTGGAACGCGGTTGTCAGGTCGGCATAGCGGCGGGTGTAGCGCTGGCGGGTAAAGGCGATCGCCGGACTGGCCGCATAGACGAGCGCGTGACGGTGATGCTCGGCGAGCGAGGTCACGAGATAGCCGTCCGCAGTCGGGTCAAGCGGCGGCAGATCGGGCCGATCACCGTCGAGTGCGTCGTCGAGGCTGAGCGGCACCCGGACGAGGTCGCGGCGGATCGCACCGAGCGTGCGCGCGCCGATCTGGAACTTGAGCGGCAACGGCCGAGCGCCCGAGTTGATCGGCGTCACGCCGCGCGTTCCTCGACCAGGTTCGACCACAGCTGTTCCGCCTGGCGCCAGCGGGTGCGCAACATGTTGGGAGCGAGCGGCGTCGCCTGCCCTGCGCTGGCGAACTCCGGCAGGTCGCGGAACCAGGTGGTCGAGAGCGTCGACCGCGCATCGGCGAGCATCGCGCACAATCCCTCGAACCGCGCGACATGAACGCCGTTGGGACGCGTGCCGGCACGATTGGCGAGCTCGAAGCCATGGCTGACGACCGTCACGGCTTCATGCTCCTGCGCCACCGCATGGTCGAGCGCGGCGCGCATCTCGCCTTGCGACAGCGCACAGATCTGGAAATGGCGCAGATTGCCCGGCACGTCCTCGATCACGGTCACCGGCACTTCAGTCACGCCTCCATGCGCGACCGGTGCAATCTGGCGTCGCGGCAGGCCGATCTGGCTGGGCCAAGGTGCGTCGGCGCCGTTATGGCTGCTGTCGTAACGGAAGCCAAGCTCCGCCAGCGCGACCAGCGTGTCGTCGTTGGCGGCATAGCTGCCGGCGCGGAACGCCACCGGATCGGGCGCGCCGCAGGCCTTGAGCAGGTCGCCCGCGCCGGCGATCAGCGCGCGCTGTTCGTCGAGATTATAGTCGATCAGCTCGAACCGACCCGAGCTCTTGCCGGCATCGTCCACCTTCGCGCCCGCCCAATTGGGGTGCATGTGGAGCTGGACCTCCTGCCCCGCGGCCAGGATCGTCTCCACCACCGGGCGGATCGCATCGAGCCCGAACACCATGGTCGGCATCGGGTCGACGAAGAAGGTGCCCTTGAGGCCATGGCGGCCGAGCATATCGAGTTGATAGCGAATGCCGACCCCGGCCGGATCGAGCGACCGCTCGATCTGGGTCGCAAGATCGCAGCCGGCGGCGTGATGGCGCCACATCAGCTCGGTATCGATGGTGAGGAATACGGCTGTCACGTCGCCGGGAAATAGCGGCAGACGGTGAAGATTTTGCCAATCCAGTGGAGCACTTGAGATTGGCTGCAACCGCTCCCCTCCCGTTTTACGGGAGGGGCTGGGGGAGGGCGTGTACGATTCTCGGAGAGGTCAAACAGACCCTCCCCTAGCCCCTCCCGTGAACGGGAGGGGAACTGGTGCAAATCAAGCGTGCTCGACCACCGAAAGCCGGACCGCAAGGTTGCCGCGGGTCGCTTCCGAATAAGGGCATACGATATGCGCGGCATCGACCAGCGCTTGCGCGGTGGCGGTGTCGATGCCCGGCAAATCGACCGCGAGCGCCACGTCGAGCCCGAAGCCGCGGCCATCGTCGCGTTTGCCGATGCCGACATTGGCGGTCACCGTGGCGTCGTCGGCGATGCGGATCTTGCGCTGTCCAGCGACGAAGCGGATCGCACCGAGGAAGCAGGCAGCATAGCCGACGCCGAACAATTGCTCGGGATTGGTGCCGCCACCGGCACCGCCGAGTTCCTTGGCGGTCTGCAGTTCGACATCGAGCAGGCCGTCATCGCTGCGACCATGGCCAGTGCGGCCGCCGGTTACCGTGGCGCTGGTGCGGTAGAGAATGTCCATGAGTACGGCTCCTATATGTATTGCGATAAGTGTTATCGCGATCTGCGAAATAGGCCCTGCCCTGCTCTTGTCAAGAGAAAACTTATCGCGATATATGTTGACGACGGATTTTGGCGACGGACACGACCGATGGATGTGATGAAGCTCGACGACCAGCTCTGCTACGCGCTCTATTCCGCGAGCATGGCGGTGCAGCGCGCCTACAAGCCGCTGCTCGACCGGATGGGCATCACCTACCCGCAATTCCTGGTGCTCAACCTTTTATGGCATGACGGGCGGCAGAACGTGGGCGGACTGGCGGAGAAGCTCGCGCTCGAATCGAGTACGCTGACCCCGTTGCTCAAGCGGCTGGAGGCCGCCGGGCTGGTGACGCGGACGCGCAACCCCAAGAACGAGCGCGAAGTGCTGATCGAGACGACGCCGAAGGGAGAGGCACTGCGGTCTGAAGCGGGGTGCCTGGCCGAGCGCCTGGTCGAGACGTCCGGAGCGCCGGTCGCCGGCATCATCGACCTCAATAAGCGCGTGAAGGACTTTCGCGACCGGGTCTATGCCGGGTTGTGATGCTCCGCGACGCGTCGCTCCGAGCGCGCGGCGATGAGCCCGCGGATGCGATCCGCGCCCTCGGCGGCGACGGGATTGTAGACGATCATTGCCAGGTCCGGGCGACCATCGACCGCGAAAATCGAGAATTCCAGTTCGATCGGCCCAATCTCGGGGTGCCGCAGACGCTTCACGCCCTCCGCATGCCCAACGACGTCATTGGCCCGCCATAACGCCGCGAAATGCGGGCTGGTGTGCGAAAGCTCATCGACGAGCTGCGCGATCTCCGCACCAGCGCCAGCCCGCATCGCCTCGGCGCGGAACGATGCCACGACGAAGCGCGCAACGCTCAGCCAATCCTCCTGCGCCGCCTGCACGCGCGCGTCGGAGAACATCATACGCAGGATATTGCGTCGATCCGGCGGCAGCTGTGCATAATCGGTCAGCAATGCCGCCGCCGCGTCGTTCCACGCCACCACGTCCCAAATCGCGGTTTTGACCAAAGCAGGGCTGGGCGACAAGGCGTCGAGCACGCGCTGCAAACGCGGGGTCACGCTCTCGGCGCCACGATAGCGCGCTTCGGGCGGGCGGCCGAGGCCGAGGATAAAGAGATGCTCGCGCTCCGGCTCGGTCAGCATCAATCCGGCGGCGATACGATTGAGCACGTCGGCGGACGGCGCGCCTCCCCTGCCCTGTTCGAGCCAGGTGTACCAGGTCGGGCTGATATTGGCGCGCTGCGCGACTTCCTCACGGCGCAGGCCGGGCGTGCGGCGGCGACCTCCACCGAAGCCGAACGCCGCCGGATCGAGCCGGGTACGGCGATCGCGCAGGAAGGTGCCAAGCGGATTGGCGGGTTCGGCGGGCATCTGATCCTGGACGATCCTGTTGGTAATTATACCATGATAATATCACTACTTTTACAGGATGAGGAATAGCCCGACATCGCACCCCGAACAATATCGAAAGGCTGTTCCATGCGTGTCTTCCTCACTGGCGCCACGGGCTTCATCGGCTCGCGCATCGTCCCCGAACTGCTCGCGGCGGGGCACGAAGTCCTCGGCCTGACACGATCCGACGCCGGCGCCCGCGCGCTCGAAGCGGCCGGCGCGCAGGTCCATCGCGGCGATCTGGAACATCCCGATACGCTCCGCGCTGGCGCGGACCAGGCCGATGCGGTGATCCACACCGCGTTCGATCACGATTTCTCCAACTTCCTGGCGAATTGCGAGAAAGACCGTCGCGTCATCGAGGCGATGGGCGAGGTGCTGAAGGGATCCGACCGCCCGCTGCTGATCACGTCCGGCACCGGCATCGGCAATCCCGAATCGGGCGGACCCGCGACCGAGGACGTGCTCAACAGGAACCACCCCAATCCGCGCGCGGCATCGGAATTGGCGGGTCGAATATTGCTCGACGCAGGCGTGAACCTGGTTTCGATGCGCCTGCCGCAGGTCCATGACACCGTCAAACAAGGTCTCGTCTCGCCCTTCATCGAGCTTTCGAAGGCGAAAGGCGCGGTCGCCTATATCGGCGAGGGCCTCAACCGCTGGCCGGCCGCGCATGTGCTCGACGTCGCGAAGTTGTATGTCCTCGCGGTCGAACGATCGGCGCCCGGCGCGCGCTATCACGCCGTGGCCGAAGAGGGCATCCCGGTTCGCGACATCGCCGAAGCGGTCGGTGCTGGCCTGAACCTGCCCGTGGTTTCGCTGACTCCCGAGGAGGCGCCGGGGCATTTCGGCTGGCTGGCGATGTTCGCGGGGCTCGATCTGCCGGCGTCCAGCGCGATGACACGGGAAATGCTCGGTTGGCAGCCGACCGGGCCGGGAATGATCGAGGATTTGAAGGCGACGGACTATTCGCTGGTTGTCGCCTGAAGCAAAGCGAAACTCATGCTTCGACACCCCGCGTACGTGGCGCCCTGATTCTCCCCTCCCGTTCACGGGAGGGGCCGGGGGAGGGCATGTCGCATTCAAGCGTTGAACAAGCCCTCCCCTAACCCCTCCCGTTTTACGGGAGGGGAATACAGGGATTACCGCGAATGATAGAAATCGTAGACCTGCTGCGCGACCGCAGCCGACACGCCGGGCGCTTTCTTGAGGTCGTCGAGGCTCGCCCCCCGCACCGATCGCGCGGTGCCGAAATGCATCAGCAGTGCCTTCTTGCGCGCCGGGCCGATGCCCGGAACCTCGTCGAGCGGTGACGCTCCGATCGCCTTTGCGCGCTTCTGCCGGTGGGCGCCGATCGCGAAACGGTGGACCTCGTCGCGCAGCCGTTGAAGGTAGAACAGCACCGGGGAATTGACCGGCAAGGTCAGCTCGCGGCCGTCCATCAGGTGAAACACCTCACGCCCCTCGCGGCCGTGATGCGGCCCCTTGGCGACGCCGACCAGGCAGACATCCTCGATCCCCATATCCTCGAGCACACCTTTGGCCGCGTTGAGCTGCCCACGGCCGCCATCGATCAGCACCAGGTCGGGCCAGTCGCCGGCATCGCGGTCGGGATCCTCGGCCTGCGCGCGTGCGAAACGGCGACCGAACACTTCGCGCATCATCGCGAAATCGTCATCGGTCGCAGCCTGCTTGATGTTGAACTTGCGATACTGGCCTTTGCGGAAGCCCTCCGGGCCGGCGACCACCATCGCGCCGAGCGCGTTGGTGCCCTGGATATGGCTGTTGTCGTAGATCTCGATGCGGTTGGGCGGCTCGGCCAACTCAAACAGGTCGGCAACTTCGCGCAGCAACTTCGCCTGTGTGGTCGATTCCGCCAGTCGCCGGTCGAGCGCCTCGATTGCATTGCGCTTGGCCTGTTCCATCAGGCGGCGGCGGTCTCCGCGTTGCGGCACCGACAGCGCTACCTTGTAGCCCGCGCGCTCGGCCAGCGCCTCGCTCAACAGCGCACCTTCGGCCAGCTCGCGGTCGAGCAGCACGTTCCGCGCGGGCGGCACCTCCTCGTAGAATTGGGTGAGGAAGCTCGTCAGCACCTCATCCTCGGGGACTTCGTTGGTATGGGCAGGGAAGAAGCTGCGATGCCCCCAATTCTGGCCGCCGCGGATGAAGAAGGCCTGGATGCCCATCACCCCGTCGCGGCAGGCAAGCGCGAAGACGTCGGCGTCGCCCACCCCCTCGGCGTTGATCGCCTGCGTTCCCTGGATGAAGGTCAGCGCCTTCAGCCGATCGCGCAGCACCGCGGCGAGTTCGAAGTCCATCGCCTCGGCCGCCGCGGTCATCTGGGCGCCCAGCTTGGTCTGCACCTTGGTCGACTTGCCGGCGAGGAAGTCCTTCGCGTCGCCGACCAGTTCGGCATATTCCTCGACCCCGATCCGACCGACGCACGGCGCCGAGCAACGCTTGATCTGATAGAGCAGGCACGGCCGGTCGCGCGTCTTGAAGAAGCCGTCGGTACACGAGCGCAACAGGAACAATTTCTGCAGCGCGTTGAGCGTGTTGTTGACCGAGCCCGCGCTGGCGAACGGCCCGTAATAATTGCCCTTGGCCCGGCGTGCGCCGCGATGCTTCTGGATGCGCGGGAAGTCGTGATCGGCGCGCAGCAGGATGAACGGGAAGCTCTTATCGTCGCGCAGCAGCACGTTATAGGCCGGACGGAAACGCTTGATCAGCTGCGCTTCGAGCAGCAGCGCCTCGGCCTCGTTGTTGGTCGTGACGATCGTCATCGACCGCGTCTGCGCCACCATCCGCTGCAGCCGCTTGGGCAGCCTTTCAACCTGGGTGTAATTGGTCACGCGGTTCTTGAGCGCGCGCGCCTTGCCGACATAGAGCACGTCGCCGCGCGCATCCTGCATGCGATAGACGCCGGGCCGCGCCAGCAGCGTCTTCAGCACATTGCGGATCGCCGCCACGCCCGCGGCAAGGTCGGGCGCCTCGCCTCCACCGCGAACGGTGTAAGTGGCTTTCTCTTCGTTGAATCGGGTCGGCGAATTGGGATCGGACATGCCCGGCGAATCTAGGGATTCGCCGAGCCTGAAGCTACCCCGTGTTACTTGATCGCGGCGAGGTCGGTCGCGACCTTCTTGAGCACGTCGTCGGTGATCTTGCCGCCAGACATCGGCGCGACCTGATTGAGGCTCATCGACTTGAAGCTCTCGTACATCGGATGCTGCGAGACGTCGCCGCCGAGATCCGCGGTGAGCACTTCCTTGCCCTTGGCATCGGCCTCGATCGTCTCGATCGGGGTGTCGAGGGTGAACTTGGCGGTGACGGCAGGCGCGGCGCCGGTGGCTGGCCCGACGCTGGCGGCTGTGGCCGGAGCCGCGGCGGGGGCCGGAGCCGGTACCGGAGCGCTCTGTGCGGCGAAGAGTGCAATTGCGATCAGCGACATCATGTTTTTCTTCTCCCCTAAAAGTCCCGACTTTGTGCCGGCGATTGGCGTCGGAATTATGGCAGCCGCAATGCCATCATACGCGATGCTGATCCCAGCGATCGAATTCATAGGCGATCGAGCCTTCGACCAGCCGCTCCCACAAGTCGCCGACGACCTCCGGCGGCACGCCGGCGGCCTGAGCCGCGGCTTTGGCATTGTCGATGACCTGAGCCTTGCGCGCTTCGTCGCGGACAGTGCCGCGGTCCTGCTTGATCCGGGCGGCGGCGGTCATGAAGCGGAAGCGGATCGCGAGCAGGTCGACGATCTGACGGTCCACGGCATCGACGCCGGCACGGACCTCGATCATCGTCTGGCAGTCTTCGGGGAGGATCATGCCGGCGTCCCTAAGACGTGCGGCCGCGGGCGGCAATGGGTCGGGGGAGTTGGCGAGGGCCGAGCTCTCTCATGACGGCAGGCGGGCAAACGAGATCGCGGGATGCCGGCACGCCTATTCCTGCGTCATCCCGGCCTCGTGCCGGGATCCACCGGGCCACAGGCCTGGACGCTAGAGCACCAAGTTCCGCGCTCGCTGCACCGTGGATCCCGGCGCAAGGCCGAGATGACGGTTGGAAATTAACGGAATGTGGTCCGCTTCGTCGGACCAAAAGCTCAGTTGAGCCGCGACAGTCCGGCGATGGTTTTGTCGACCAGCTTGGAGTCGGCCGCAGCACCATGGGTGTCGGCGATGATCGAGGCCGCGGCGCGGGCCGCGACGTCGGCCGCCTTGGCGCGAACCTCGGCAACCGCGGCGCGCTCGGCGGCGCCGATCTTGTCCTCGGCCATCTTGCCGCGGCGCGCGACCAGCTCGGCCGCATCGCTTTGCGCCTTGGCGACCAGAGCGGCGGCTTCCTGTTCGGCATGCGCGACGATCGACGCGGCGTCCGACGCCGACGAGGCATCGCGCTTCTTGGCTTCGGCGAGCAGCGCCTCGGCCTCGGCGCGCAATGCGGCGGCTTCGTCCAGTTGCTGGCGGATCGTCGCGATCTTGCCGTCGAGGATGCGGCCGATCAGTGCCGGCACCTTCTGCCAGATCATGATCCCGATCACGCACAGCATCGCCAGCGCCACCCAGGCCGGCGGGGTCAAGCCCAATGCCGACGCCTCGTGGTGCAGTTCGGTGGTGCCGGTTTCCTTGGCCAGCGTGGTCGCCTGGAGATTAGCCATTGGCCAGTTCCGCCTTCACTCGTGCCGCCACCGTCGCGCGGTCGGGCGTCACGCCCGACAGCTTGGCGACGATCGCCTCGACCGCATCCACCGTCGCATCTTCGATCCCGGCGAGCGCGGTCGCCTTGGCCGTGTTGATGCGCGTAGTGGCGTCGGCCAGGGCCTTTTCCTGGTCGGCATTGCCCGCCTTGATCGCCTGTTCGGTCGATGCGGTGGCCTTGGCCTTTGCTTCGCCGACCAGCTTCAGGGCCTGGCTGCGCGCGCTATCGAGGCTGGCGGTATAGCCTTCCTCGGCTGCGCGTGCTGCGTTGCGCGCTCCCTCCGCGGCGGCGATGTCTGCCGAGATGCGAGCGTTACGATCGTCGATCGTCCGCTCGATCTTCGGCACCATCGCCCGGCCGATCCCGAAATAGACCGCCGCGAACACGATCGCGAGCCAGAACAGCTGCGACGCGTAGATGGAGGCTGCTTGGGATATCTGAGGCATCGGAAGCGCTCGTTCTGCTGCTTACTTGACGACGAACAGGATCAGGATCGCGACGACGAACGCGATCAGACCCAGAAGCTCGGCGGCGGCGAAGCCGATGAACAGGCGGCCCTGCTGGCCGTCGGCGGCCGACGGGTTGCGCAGCGCGCCTTCGAGGAACGAGCCGAACACGTTGCCCACGCCGAGCGCGGCCGCGCCCACGCCGATCGCCGCGAGGCCGGCACCGATGTACATCAAACCATGATCAGTCATTTCGAACTCCCAAGAAAGTCTACAGTGTTGAAAACGGGACTTAGTGCAGATGCACCGCGTCGTGGAGATAAAGCGAGGTGAGCAGCGCGAACACATAGGCCTGGATCGCGCAGACCAGCAGTTCGAGCGCCGAAACGCCGAGGATCATCAGGAAGCTGCCGATCCAGACGACAAAGCCGATCGGGCTGCCGCTGAGGCCGGCATTGAGCCCCTGGACCGCAAAGCTGCCGAACACTTCGAGCAGGATGTGGCCCGCGGTCATCGCGACGAACAGTCGCAGACCGAGCGAGAAGGGGCGCACCAGGAACGAGATCAGCTCGACCGGGACGATCACCGGCAGCAGCACCAAAGGTGCGCCGTGCGGGACGAAGAGCGAGAAGAATTTCAGGCCGTGCTTCCAGAAGCCGACCGCCAGCACGATGCCGAACGAGAAAAACGCCAGCACCGCGGTCACGGTGATGTGGCTGGTGACGGCGAAAGTGTGGAGGTGCGGGATGATCGCCAGCGGCAGCACACCGACCAGATTGGCGAACAGAATAAAGAAGAACAGCGAGAACATGTACGGCGCGAACTTCTTGCCGCCCTTGCCGATGTTCACATTGACCATCGAATCGATGAACGACACCGCACCTTCCGCCGCCACCTGCCAGCGGCCGGGGATCAGCTGGCGCTTCAGCCCGCCCGCCATGAAGACGGCCAGCAGCACGAACACGACGACCATGAACAGCGCCGAGTTGGTGAACGAGACGTCGTAGCCGAAAAGCTTGAGATCGATCAGGTGACCGACCTCGAACTGTTCCATCGGGTTGATGTCGCCGGCCATTATTCGGCACGCTCCTTCGAAATGCGGTAGATGTTGCGGAACGCGACGATGATCGCGAGCGCCAGGAAAACCAGCAGCAGCCACGGGCTGGTGCCGAGCCAGTGATCGAGCGCCCAACCGACGATGCCACCGCCGAGCGGGGCGCCGATCAGCTCCATCAGCACACGCGATCCCTGGCCGTAACCCTTGGACGGTTGCGGCCCGACGCTCGAACGCGCCTCTTCAGCGGCGCGCGCTGCGGCGATCCGGCTGTCGAGGTCAGTATTCTGGCGATCGTCGGCCAAGGCGCTGAAAAATCCTGATAAAGAAACGCCGCCACGCTCTGGCAAGCGGGCGACGATCGGGGCAGCGGAAAGGCCACGGCCCCCGTTTGCTGAGCGCGCGTTTAGGAAAGCGGCCGGACCGAGTCAACCGTCCGAAGGTACAAGCAAGAGCGGAGTGCCTGATTTGTGAATCACGCACTCCGCTCCAGGTATTCGTGGTCTCATCGCCGTTTGCGGAAAACCGGTACCCAGTTTTCCGCGCGATACTCTAGACGCAGCGCGGATCGCGGGTCGGCGCGGCGCTGGTGCGCGTCTGCCAATTGCCCGCGGGATCGCGATATTTTTCGCCGGGCACGGTCTTGAGGATCAGATTGCACCCGGTGGTGAAGGCCATCTCCTCGACCGTCGAGCCGCTCGCCGCGCTCTTTTGGGTATAGACCGCCTTGCGCTGGATGTTGATCTTGTTGACCAGCGCGGACAGGTCCTTGGTCGGGGTGCCGACCACGCCGATATAGCCATCGGGCAATTCGCCGATCTGTCCGGCCGCGCGCGCCGCGGCATAAGCGGGGTCACGCTCCTGCGCCGTCGCCGGCAGCGCGATCGCGATCAGGGTGCCCAGCATCAGGGCGGAAGCAGTCATGGTCCGTTTCATCGTCAGAATATCCCCGGATTCTCGTCGATCAGCGCCTTGGCCTGGCCGTCCAGCTTGTACACCACTTGCTGAGTGATGTTGATGTTCAGGTTGATCTCGATCGGCTTGTCCGGCGCGGTCACGTTGACGCAACCGCCCAATAATCCAGTGGCGCCAGCCGCGCCGATCAACATCATCCGTCGCATCATCCTGGTGGTCAGGCTCAATCGCTCCATCGTCAATCCTGTTCGTATCATGGCTTGGTCTCGCTTGCGGGAGGCTGAACGGGTGGTTGGGCGCCGGGCTGGCCCTTGTTCTGCTCGCGGATCAGCGCGGGCAGGTTGCGCCTTATCAGCAGCGTGGGATCGTAAAAGCTCTGCGCCGAATCGAGCAGAGAGCGGAAGGGCGCGCGGATCTTGACGTTGAACACGAACGGCAGCCGCTGCAACCGGCGGATCAGGAAGTTGGACTTGGTCCCCTCGCCCTGACTGACTCCGGCGAAATGCGCTTCGGTAATGACTTCGCCCGCCAACGGTCCGTTAAGCGTCAGATCGAGGTTGCGGTAGCGCAGCGACTTAAGCGCCTGGAACGCCAGATTGCCCCAGGTGCCGACATCCTCCTTGGTGACCTGACCGACATAGGCCAAGGTGCCGCCGCCGGGGCGGACGTGCAATTCGCCCTTTTCGATCCGCCCGCCGGTGATGTCGAAGATCATCGGCAGCGTGCCGTCGAACACGCCGGTCGCGTTCAGATTCTTGAAGTCGAATTGCTGGAGGAATTGCGCGGCATCGACCGCGGTCAGCCGGAACGTCAGGTGGCGGCCGCCGGGGTCGGCGAAATCGAGCAAGGTCGGGGCGAGATCGAGCCGGCCGGCGGCGAACGGCCAATGCGCATCGGCGACCTGGATGCGCTGTGGACCGAGCAGCTGATAATGGATCACGCCGTCGCCGACCGTGATGCCGGTGTCGACCGTCTTGACCGTCGCGACCTGATCGGGCGCCGACACCATGCCGAGCAGGTCGGTGAAGCGGATTTCGCCCGACAGGCCGGTGACCGTGCCGAACGCGGCGGCGAGATTGGTATTGTGCGTGCGGAATACGCCATTGCTGGTCACCGCCTGGCGGCTCCAGGCGATATGGCCATGGCCGGTCACCGTTCCCGCGACGTCGGCGATCACGCCATAAGTGAGCGGAGTCAGCGCTTCGGGCTGGAATCCCTTGGTGAAGGTCAGCCCGGTGACGTCGAGATCGGCCGAGCCCGTGCCGTTCGACAGATCGTGCGCGATCGCGACATCGGCGACCTTCACCGCGCCGTTGGTCGTGGTCAGCTTGCCGGTCGCGGCGATGCGATTGTCGGCGAGCGTCAGTGTCACGTCGCGGCCGGCAAGCTGTTTGAAGCGCGGATCGTGCGCGGCATCGGCCACGGTCAACCCGCCGGCGACCAGCAACCGGCCATTGTCCATCCGCCAAGTCCCCGCGGCCTGCGACAGGACCAGCGGCACCGCGCCGATCTGGCCACCAGCATCGTCGAACGTGCCGCCGGCCGATTGGCCGAAGCTGCCATCCAGCTTCACGACGTCGAGCCGGGTTAGGCGATCGGGCGTGCCGAGCCGCACTGCCAGGCGATCGAGCAGGAAGCGACGATCGCCGAGCCGCAAGGTCGCCTGAGCCGCCGCGAAGGCAAGCGGGCTACCGCCCAATGCGCCGTTCAACCGGACGTCGCGCGCTACGGCGCCGCCGCCGATCCGCCCGCCCGCGATCCGCAGCATCGCGCCGTCGACGGGACAAAGTTGCGTCCGGAAACCCCGCGCATCCAGGCCCGAGAGGCGCAGCCGGGCGATCGCGACCGGTGCGCAGGCGGGATTGACCGCCAGGTTCCCACGCCCATCCCATTGCGCGGCCAACGGCATGTGCAGCGCGTCCACCGCGCCGCCGGGGAGCGGGCCGGACACGGTCGCTTCGCTGTCGATCCGCGTCCGTCCGTCGAGCCCGGCACTGAACCGGACCGGCGCAAGTGCCAGGCGCGCGCCGCCGGCCTCGTACGGCTCCATCGTCGCGGTACCGGTGATCGGGGCCCCGGCGCGTTGCTGATCGAGATGTGCGACGAGGTCGGGCAATCCGCCTCCGCCTGCGACCAGATCGCCGCGCAGGACGACGCCACCGTTAGGCCAGACGAGCTGCGTACCGTCGCGGCTGGTGAGCGTGATGCTCGCCCCGCTATCGGCGACCGCGAGCAGCCGGGTGAGCTTGACCGCCCCGCGCCCGCCATCGGTCGCCGCCGACAGTTCGCCGGTCAGCGCGAAGTCCTTCGCCGCATTGTCCAGGGCCCGGGCCAGATGCGCGGCGAGCGGCGCAACAGGCGTCCCCGCGCCCGCCGATCCCAACGAGGCGAAGCGCATGCGCATCGCGCCGGGCAGCGCCGCTTTCCCGATTTGCGCCTTGCCGGCGAACACGCCCTTGGCGTCGGCATAGCGATAGGCCCCGTCGATCACCGCCGCGCGCCCGGCAATGCCGTCGCCGCTCAGCCGATCGGCGGTGAGCCGTACCTTGCCCTGGATATCGCGCGCGGTGCCCGCGAAGCCGATCGAACCGGCCATCGTCTCGGCGGCCAGGGACGGAGCGACCGCCCGATCGGCAGCGACATCGGCATGGCCGTTCCAACGATCGAAGCCCGGCGCGACCGCGGCCACGATATCGGACCGGAAGCGGGTAACCGCATTGCCGCTACAGCTCGCCTCGCCCGCGCGGACCGGGCCGCGCAGGTGGATCGCGTCGGACCAGATGTCGACGCGCAGCGCGGCAACCGCCTTGTCGACGACGCACGAGCCGCTCGCGATCCGCTCGCTGATCGCCGCGACCTGGCCGCGGAAGCCGCCGTCGAGCCGGCCGCTGCCCGACGCCTTGATCCCGACCACGCCCTGCGGCGCCTCCAGCCGCATCCGGCCGTCCTGCAGATCGAGCCCGATCGCGGGCAGCCGAAAGGCGCCGCCCGCCCCCTTGGGGATCAGCCGGTCGAGCGCGCCCAGTGACAGCGCGCCATCGACGATGCGCGCGCGCATCCGCACATGCCCGGCACGCACCCCGGTCATATGCGCGCCGTCGAGACCAACCGAGGTCTGCACTTCCATCCAATCGGCGACCAGGTCGGGATGCGCGGGATCGCCGATGACGATATCGGTCAGCCGCTGATGGCCGAGCGCGAGGTCCTCGATCGTGTAGCGCGCGGGCACCTTCGCCCGCGACAGGGCATCGTCGATGAAATGCTCGGCGACCGGCTTGCGCGCCAGCCACAGCCCGGCGAGCACGACCAGCAACAGCGCGAGCGCCATGCCGAGCCTGAACCGGATGCGGCCCCCGCGCGACGGGCGGGCAATATCTGGCTCGCTCTCGGTCATCGGCACCCTGTTATCGTCATTACTGGCGACGCTACACGCCGCGACGGCTCCAGGGCAATTGCGCAGCCCCGGATCGCCGATTAACCCATGACCGATGGGGGACGTTCCGGAACCGGATCATCTTGGTCACCGCGCACGGTTGCGGCAGCGGCTGCTCGCCGATGCCGACGGGCTGCTCGACCATGAACTGATCGAATATCTGCTCGCGCTCGCCATCCCGCGGCGCGACACCAAGCCGCTGGCTTATGCCTTGCTGCGCGAATTCGGCGGGATCGCCGGCCTGCTGACCGCCGCGCCCGAGGAACTGGCGCGGGTCAAGGGCATGGGGGAAACCTCGGTGGCCGCGCTCAAGATCGCGCAGGCGACGGCGCTGCGCTTGCTCAAGGCGGAGATCGCGGAGAAGCCGTTACTGTCGAACTGGCAAGCGGTGCTCGATTACCTGCGCGCCGACATGGCGCATCACGGCAACGAACGCGTACGCGTGCTGCATTTGAACACGCGCAACATGCTGATCCGCGACGAGCTGATGAACGAAGGCTCGATCGACGAAGCCCCGGTCTATGTCCGCGAAGTCATCCGCCGCGCGATCGACCTGAAATCGGCGTCGATCATCCTGGTCCACAACCACCCCTCGGGCGACCCCTCGCCGAGCCGCGCCGATATCGACCTGACCCGCGCGGTGGTGGAAGCGGGCAAGAAGATGGGGATCGCGGTCCACGATCATATCATCGTGGGAACGAAGGGGTTTGTGAGTTTGCGGGGTCAGGGATTGATTTGAGCAGGCCGCGGTTGCCGAGGTGGAGGAGGTCGGCATGGGTCATGACGTAAAGGCTGGATTGATTGGCGGAGCGCTATTTCTCGGCGGCATGCTCACCGGCGTTATCCTTCAGAAGCTATATGGAACTTGGGAGAATCGCGTCCGATAGTTTGGTGTATTTAGTAAACTGTCACCGCAATCCACTGATGAATGAAGGCTCGATCGACGAAGCCCCGGTCTATGTCCGCGAAGTCATCCGCCGCGCGATCGACCTGAAGTCCGCGTCGATCATCCTGGTCCACAACCACCCTTCGGGCGACCCCTCGCCGAGCCGTGCCGATATCGACCTGACGCGCGCCGTAGTGGAAGCAGGCAAGAAGATGGGGATCGCGGTGCACGACCACATCATCGTGGGGACCAAGGGGTTTGTGAGTTTGCGGAGTCAGGGGTTGATTTGAGCAGGCCGCGGTTACCGAGGTGGAGGAGGTCCGCATGGGTCATGACGTACAGGCTGGATTGATTGGCGGAGCGCTATTTCTCGGCGGCATGCTCACCGGCGTTATCCTTCAGAAGCTATATGGAACTTGGAAGAATCGCGTTCGATAGTTTGGCGCGTTGGGGCCAGTCCAATTGCCGCGTTGGGAAGCTTTGACATTCAGAACAAAAGGTGAAAGCTTCGTGTCGCGCCAATCACTCATAAAATGAAAGTCAGAAGGCTCTCAGCATGGCAGCGAACATTATAGTGCTCAAGGGAGTAGAGCGGTGCCCCCACTGTGCGGTCGCCAACCCGCTTATCGTCCAATATTGGGCCGGCATGACCAGCAACGCGATTGGCCACCAAGAGTGTTGGGCTCTGTTCGCCTGCACGCGCTGCGGCAGTGGGATCGCCGCTCGAGGGCCCCATCCGACGCATCTTGAAAACGGCTGGGCGGACGATACCTACCCGACCGCCCCCAAAGCCCACTCCGATATTCCAGACATAGCCCGCACTTTCCTTCAGCAGGCGATGGATACTTTGCACGCGCCTGATGCCGCAGCCGTCATGGCGGGGTCGGCCGTGGACGCTATGCTCAAGGAACTGGGCTACTCTAACGGTAGCGTATACAATCGCATCGACGAAGCTCTGAAAGAGAACAAGCTCACACAAGGAATGGCAGACTGGGCCCATGAGGTGCGGCTTGGGTCGAACCGGCCCCGCCACGCGGACGTAAATCGGCCTCACGTGACGGTCGATGAAGCGAAACAATCGGTCGAATTCGCAGAAGCGCTCGCGAATTTTTTGTTTGTTCTGACAGCTAGGATCCAGCGCGGCATTCAGGCAGCCGCAGCGGTCCAGCCCTAGCGGGGCATCGGCACATCCTGCCCCACGTCCTGCTAGCCAGCTACCAAAATTGCATTTCGGAATTTCGGTGCGGAATTTCGGTGACAGTTTACTAAAAGCACAATTGTAAGTGCATCTAGCCGCCCGCGTTGACACCACCCGCACCATCCCCGATACTCCCGCCCCAGAGCGCATCTGGAGCGCCACCTGTCCGCGGCAAGGGAGCTTCTCCCATCCAGCTGAGAACGATACTTACGAACCCTTCTTCCGGCCTTTCGTAAGCGGACGTCTGGCATTTGGAAGGAAGGTTTCCGATGCGTCGTACGCTCACACCCAAGACCAATCTCGATGCCCTGCGCAAGGATGCCAAGCGCTGGCTGAAAGCCATTCGCGGCGGCGATGATGCCGCGATCGCGCGGCTACGTGAGGCCGGCGCGAAGCCGTCGGCCGATCCCGGATTGCGCGACGTGCACCAGGCGCTGGCGCTCGAATATGGCTGCGAAAGCTGGGTCGCGCTCAAGGCGGCGATCGCCGATCTCGCGCTCGATCGCCAGAGCTATGCCGAGCGGCTCGACCAGGTTTTGCGGCATGGCTGGGATGGCGATCCGGCCGTCGCGCGGCGGATCGTCGATCGCCATCCCGTCATCGCCCGCGACAGCCTGTTCACGGCGGCCATGTGCGGCGATGTCGAGGAGGTCGAGCGGCGTTTGGCGCGCGATCCCGGTGCGGCGCTCGCGGTGGGTGGCCCCAAGGATTGGAGCGCGCTCGCTTATGTTGCTTACGGCCGGCTCGATCCCGTCAATGGCCTGGCGATCGCGCGCCTGTTGCTGGCGGCGGGCGCGGATCCGAACTTCTCGTTCAACGATGGCTGGGACAATGCCTTCACTCTGGTGACCGGCGCGATCGGGTTGGGCGAAGGCGCCAAGGCGAGCCATCCCCAGGCGGCGGAGCTGGTCGACCTGCTGGTCGCGGCCGGCGCATCGCCGTTCGATACCCAAGCGCTCTACAATATCTCGATCGTCGGGTCGGACGTCTATTGGTACGACCTATTGTGGCGGCAGTGCGAGGCGCAGGGCGTGACCGAGCGCTGGCGCGATGCGGTCAGCTATCGCATCGGCGGCAACCGGCCGCTCAATCCGCTCGACTATCTGCTCGGCAATGCCGTCGGCCAGAACCATCTGGCGCGCGCCGAGTGGCTGCTGGAACGCGGCGCCAACCCCGATACGCCGCATGCTTATACCGGCCAGCCGGTCCATGCGCTCGCGCAGCTCTCCGGGTTCGTCGACATGGCCGCCCTGCTCGAGCGTCATGGCGCGACGGCGGTAACGCTGAACGGAGCGGAGGCATTCCGGGCGGCTTGCCTGCGCGGAGACGAAGCAAGCGCGCGGGCGCTGCTCGCGGCCGATCCGCGGCTGGTGGCCAATCCGTCTCTCTTGCTGGCCGCCGCCGAGTTCGGCAATACCCCGGCCATCGCGTTATTGCTGGCGCTGGGCGCCGATGTCGGCGGATGCGACCATGACGGCACCACCCCGCTACATCGCACGGTGCAGTCGGGATCGCTGGAGGCGGCAAAGCTGTTGATCGCCGCGGGTGCCGAGATCGACCGCCGCGAGCGCAAGTGGAACGGGACGCCGCTCAGTTGGGCCGTCGTGCTCGGGAGGCCGCAAATGGTGGAGCTGCTCGCGCCGTTGAGCCGCGACCTGTGGCCGCTGGTCCATCTCGGCCTGACCGAGCGGCTCGATGCCGTGCTCGGCGCGGAGCCCGATCTCGCCAATGCAGTGCGCGCGCAAGACGATAGCCCGACGCCGCTGTTCCATTTGCCCGACGATGAGGACAAAGCGGTCGACGTCGCGCGCGTCCTGCTGCGCCATGGCGCCGATCCCCGGATCCGCAACAAAAGAGGCCAGACCCCGATCGACGCGGCGCGGCGGCGCGATCTCGACGAAGCGGCGGACGTGATTGAGAGTTGGCGTCATGACGACTGAACGCTCGGTGCTGCCGCTCCGCATCGTGGTCGAACAACCTGTGCCGGGTGTCGCGCTCGCTCTGCAGCGCGGCACCAGCGCTAAGGCGACATTGGCCGGGCCGGCCCATGTTTCGGCCGACTCCATCGTGTTCGATTTTGAGGTGACGCTGGACGGCAGCACTGCCGCCGGCGGGCCACGGTTGCTGGGAGCGTTCGTTCAGGGACCGCCGACCGCGCGCTTCGTCTATATCAATATCGGCGCAAGCGCGCGCCAGATCGGATCGCCCTGGCGGCGCCGCGCCAAGGTACCGCTCGGCGCGATCGACTGGAGATCGATCGAGGCACTGGCGCCGGGCGAGCGCCTGACCGCGCACATCGCCGGCACCGCACGCGACGGCAGCCCGGCCTGCGCGACCGTGCCGCTCCTGCCGCCGGGGTGGATAACTAGGCGATCTTCTGCGCCCGGATGACTTTGAAATTGTCCTTGCGGATGGTGAGCCGCAGGACGGGACCTGGTCGTGGCGGCGGCTCGACTTCGACCACCCAGGCATCCGCGACATCCTTGATCGAGTAATGTTCGCGGGGGCCGGGAGTTAGGCAGTTACCGGCCATCCCGAGCCTACGCGCGAACAATTGGGCCGAGGCTAGCGCCTTTCCCGTCTCCGGAGTCAGCGACATCAAGGGCTGCGGCTGCGAACACGCAGTGGCCGCCAACATGGGGAGAAGGAGAACTCGCATCATAATGATATGAGATCACATGACATTCAATCGCGCAAGGATAATCGCAACAGAATCGGGCGCACCTAGCCTCACCCGTCATGCCGGCCTTGTGCCGGCATCCACCGCGCAGCACATCCAACCGCTTGGGGTTCGCGGCCTTGTGGATGCCGGCACAGGGCCGGCATGACGATGGTAGCCTATGCCAGTGTTCAGCGCGGCGCCGACCGCTCCGCGATCAACTTGAGCCACGGCGTCGCGTGGAAGACGCTCATCAGCAGGTACATCGGCACCATGCCGCTCAGCGGGAAGCCCGTGATCGCGGAGCATAGTGCCATCGGGCTGCCACCAAGGCTCGTCAGCAGCGCCATCGCCGCGAAGGTCGGCGATGCCGCCAGGCCCAGCCATCTGGAAACCCCAGCAGTGCCGGCCGCGCCCGCGGAGATCACGCCTGACCCTCGTTGCGGAACGCCGCCTCTCCGGCATCGGACACTTCGACCCATTTGGGATCGGGCGCAGCCTGCTCGGCATCGTAATTGTCGTGCCAGTTCCACCATTTATAGGGTGGCGTCTGCGGATAACCCTCGGGCGAATCCTCCCAGTTTTCCTGGCGTCCGAGCGGGGTGATGTCGAGATAGGACCAGGTCGTGCCCATCGCCTCATCGCCGCGATTGTTGATGTAATAGGTGCGGAAGATCTGCCCGCCTTCGCGGATGAAGACGTTGTGGCCGTGCCATTCGTCCACCCCGAAGTCCGCGTCGAAGCTATCCGTGATCGTGTACCAGGGCATGTCCCAGCCCATCCGCGCCTTCAGCCGCGCAATATCGGCCTGCGGTGCGCGCGAGGCGTAGGCCAGCGTCGTGTCGCGGGCATTGAGATGGGCGAGATGTGCGACCTGATCGGCGCCGAACGAGCAGCCGCGACAGCCATGGTCGGGCCAGCCGAACACGCCGGGCTCGAAAAAGGCGCGATAGACGATGAGCTGGCGCCGCCCCTCGAACAGATCGAGCAGGCTCGCCGCTCCATCGGGCCCTTCGAAGCGATAGTCCTTGTCGACCAGCATCCACGGCATCCGCCGGCGCTCGGCGGCGAGCGCGTCGCGGGCGCGGGTGAAGGACTTTTCCTTGACTAGCATGCACTCCCACGCCGCGGTCCATTCCGACGGCGACACCGTCGCCGGGCGGTTTTCGAGCGTGCTTTCCTGTTGCATGACGATACTCCCGATCAGATCACGAAAAGGCGAGCGCTCACTGCGCCCGGGTCGCGGCCTCTTCCTCGGTCACCGCGCCGATTCGGCCGATGACCTGGGTCCAGCCGCCGCTCATGTTGCGATAGGCGGTCTCGTTGCGCGGCAGGACGAAGCCGGAATGGACGACGCGCAGACGCGTCCCGCCATCGACTTCTTCCAGCGTGAAGGTAACGACCGTGTCGAGCCGCGACCCGTAGCCGACATTGGCCTCGTCGCCGCCCTTCCACGAATAAGCGAGGCGTTCGCCCGGCACGACCTCGAGCACCTCGCACTGGATCGTGCCGTCCCAGGCGCCGGCGGGCGAGGTCTTGTAGGTGAAACGGTTGCCCACCACCGGTTCGAAGCCGGTCGGCGTCATGTTGAGCCAGCGCCCCATCAGGTCGTTGGTCGCCAGCGTCTTCCACACAGTCGCGGGCGCATGCCGAAACACTTCGTCGACCACGATTTCTCGCGTTTCGGCCTGCAGGATGGTCTCGGTCACGGGTCGATCTCCTTGAGCAAATCATGCAGACTGGCGAGGCGATCGCGCCAAAAGGCGTCGTAATAGCTCAGCCAGTCGAACAGCGGCGCGAGCCCATCCGGCGTCGCGCGATAGAAGACTTTCCGCCCCTGCGGGCGTTCGGCGACGAGCCCGGCGAGTTTCAGCGATTTGAGATGCTGCGAAATCGCGCCCTGGGTGACGCCGCTGGCGCGGGTCAGGTCGGCGACGTTGATCTCTCCGCGGCGCGCGACCTGCTCGAACACGGCCCGGCGGGTCGGGTCGGACAGCGCGCGCATCACGGCGTCAACGGGGATGGCGGATAACATACGAATCAATTAGCCAATGCTGATCAATTAGTCAATACTAATGCTTTGGAGTGACCCGGTGGGAAAGGCGGCACAGAAAAAGGGCCGCCGCGCCAAGGGGAAAACGCGGCGGCCCTCTGCGTGGGCGTCGTCGGAGTTAGATTACGACGCCTTTTGACCCGAGCCCTGCGATAGGAAATTGGTCAGTTCGTCCTTCGAGACGGTTCCGGACTTGTCCGTGTCGGCCTGGGTAAAGGCCTGGGCTACCCAGCTCTTGTTCGCGGCATCGTCCTTCAGCGACGGATCGGCCTTGGTGCGCAACGCGGTCATCCACGCGCCGAACTCGGTCTTGCTCAGCGAGCCGTTCTTGTTCTTGTCATAGGTGCCGAACTCGCCATTGACGACCTCGGCGACCTGCGCGCCCGGATTGGCCGGCGTGGCAGCCGCCGTTGCGCTATCGGCCGGAGCCGGATTGGCTGCCTGAGCGTTAGGGGTAGGCGCGGTCTGCGGCTGAGCATCCGCGGTGGTCGGCGCCGGCGGTGTGGCCGGTACCGCGGCAGTCGGAGCCGGGGTCGTTTGCGGCGCCGGAGCGGTTGCCGCTGGCGCGGCCGGGACCGGCGCAGTCTGCGGCTGCGCGGGCGCGGCATTAGTATCCGGCTGCGGTGTTGCAGTCTGCGGCTGGTTCTGGGCCAATGCAGGCGTATAAATAACGAACGCGCTAGCCAATAATACATGTTTCAGCATGGTATATCTCCTTGCTATTTGAACCTTGTCATGCGACGCAGTGTTCGCCGCTTCATACGAACTGTTCGATATAGAACATTCCACTTTCGATATGGGTCCGAAATCACTGATGTGAAGGATCTATTCGTCGCACCATCGGCGCGATTCGGCACGGAGTCGTGCCTCGCTTGCGACGAGCCGACTCACGATTTTCGGGAACCGTCACTTCCACACCACAATGCTGGACCGGTGATCGCCGCGCGCGCATGATCGGCGCGATCGGTGGGGACGAAGCATGATCGATCGGCGGTCACTGATTGCGGGATTGGGCGCCGGCCTTGCCTTGCCCGGCATCGCCCTGTCGCGGACGCCGCGCACGGCAACGCAGCTGCTCGCCGCAGCACGGCGACAGATCGGCGTGACCGTCGCTTACGACGCCGGCTATAGCGTGATCGCCTTTCCCGGCGGCGACGTGCCGCGCGGCAAGGGGGTCTGTACCGACGTCGTCATACGCGCCTATCGCGACGCCTTCGGGCTCGATCTCCAGGCGCTGGTCAACGCCGATATGCGGGGTGCATTCGGCGCCTATCCGCGGAATTGGGGCCTGCGCGGCCCGGACCGCAATATCGACCATCGTCGCGTTCCCAATCTGGCGACGTGGTTCGCGCGGCATGGCGCCCGGCTGGCCGTGCCGGGGGATCCCTGGGGCTGGCATCCGGGTGACATCTTCACCTCGCTGGTCGACAGACGCGGCACGCATATCGGCTTCGTCTCGGACCGCCGCGGCCGTCAGGGATGGCAGATCATCCACAATATCGGCGGCGGCGCGCGCGAAGAGGATGCGCTGTTCGACTGGCCGCTCACCGGACGGTATCGCTGGGCGATCGCCTGAAAGACGATTGAGGGGCGCGCATGCGCTTGCTATCGGCGCCGGCATCCCCCGCCGCTCCCATTCGAAAGGCCCTCCATGGTCCCGCGCTATTCCCGTCCCGACATGACCGCGATCTGGGCTCCGGAAGAACGGTTCAAGATCTGGCTCGAGATCGAGGCGCACGCGACCGACGCGCTGGCCGATCTCGGCGTGGTGCCGAAGGAAGCGGCCGCCGCTTTGTGGGCATGGTGGGCAACCAATCCCAGGATCGACGTGGCGGCGATCGACGCGATCGAGGCGGTGACCAAGCACGACGTCATCGCCTTCCTGACCTGGGTTGCGGAGAATGTCGGAGACGAAGCGCGGTTCATGCACCAGGGCATGACTTCGTCCGACGTGCTCGACACGTGTCTGGCGGTGCAGTTGGCGCGGGCATCGGACATCCTGCTCGCCGATATCGACGCATTGCTGGTGGTGCTGAAGCGTCGCGCGGAGGAGCATAAGCTGACCCCGACGATCGGGCGCAGCCACGGCATCCATGCCGAGCCGGTGACCTTCGGGCTCAAGCTCGCCGGCGCCTATGCCGAGTTTTCGCGCAACCGCGAGCGGCTGGTCGCCGCGCGCAAGGACATCGCCACCTGCGCGATTTCGGGGGCGGTCGGCACCTTCGCCAATATCGATCCGCGCGTCGAAGCGCATGTCGCCGAGAAGCTCGGCCTGGCGGTCGAGCCGGTCTCGACCCAGGTCATCCCGCGTGATCGCCACGCCATGTTTTTCGCGACCCTGGGCGTGATCGCCTCGTCGATAGAGCGGCTGGCGGTCGAGATCCGGCATTTGCAGCGCACAGAAGTGCTCGAGGCGGAGGAATATTTCTCGCCCGGACAAAAGGGCTCGTCGGCGATGCCGCACAAGCGCAACCCGGTGCTGACCGAGAATCTGACCGGCCTTGCCCGCATGGTGCGCAGCGCGGCGATCCCGGCGATGGAGAATGTCGCTTTATGGCATGAGCGCGACATCAGCCATTCGTCGGTCGAACGCTATATCGCTCCTGACGCGACCATCACGCTCGACTTCGCGCTGGCGCGGCTGACCGGCGTGATCGACAAATTGCTGATCTATCCGGCGCGGATGGAAAAGAACCTCAACAAGATGGGCGGCCTGGTCCATTCGCAGCGCGTGCTGCTGGCGCTGACCCAGGCCGGTGTCAGCCGCGAGGATGCGTATCGCCTGGTGCAGCGCAACGCGATGAAGGTGTGGGAATCGGACGGCCAATTGTCGCTGCTCGAACTGCTCAAGGCCGATCCTGAAGTGACTGCGGCGCTGTCGCCGGCCGAGATCGAGGACAAGTTCGACCTCGGTTACCACCTCAAGCATGTCGACACGATCTTCGCGCGGGTATTCGAGAACGCCTGACCGTCAGCCGATTGTGTCTTTTGGGGTACATTCGGATGCAACATGGCAACACAAGTGCAAATGCTGCAACTGCGAAGGATTGAAACAATATTGCGCGGTGGCGCAACTATTTCCATATGCCTCCCCAGCCGGACTGATCCGGCTCTAAGGAGAAGCAACCATGCGTATCATGGAGATGCTAGCCACCGCTATGGTGAGCGTCGGCAGCCTGGCGCTGGTGGCGGGGGTCCTTTCCCTCTAAACCATCGGCCCCACCGCACCCCGTGAAAGTCGGGGGCGGTCAGGCCGGATGGGTGGGCCAGACGGGTCCCGCTAAGAGATTATCCCCAAACTCGGTCTATTTTCGTGCCGCCCCAAGACCGCTATGCCGCGAGTTTTGGTGGGAGGCGCGCGTGAAGAAACCGCAAACGGTCGCCAAGCTGACCGAACTGGGCCGGGTCCAGCTCTCGCGCACGTTCTTCATGCGCGATTTCCTCTACTCGGACATCGCCGAGATCCATGGCCTGGCGAACATCCCGGACGATCCCGATCTGGCGATCGCGGCGGGTATGCGGTTGTGCGAGGAATTGCTCGAGCCGTTGCAGGACGCGTTCGGCCGGATCGCGATCCGCTCCGCCTATCGCTCGGCCGAGGTCAACCGGCTGGGCAATGCCAAGGGCTATAATTGCGCGTCGAACGAGCGCAGTGCCGCCGGGCATATCTGGGACCAGCGCGACGCCCAGGGCCAGATGGGCGCGACCGCGTGCATCGTCGTGCCGCGCTTCGCCAACGAATGGACCGGCCCCGACGACTGGAAGCGCATCGCCTGGTGGGTGCACGATCACCTGCCCTATTCGACGATGGAATTCTTTCCCATACGCTGGGCGTTCAACCTGCAATGGCACGAAAAGCCGTTACGGATGATCTACAGCCATATCCCGGATGCGCGCGGGTACCTGACCAAGCCGGGCATGCCGGAGCATGACGCGGATCATCGGGAATTGTGGGAGCCGATCGCTCCTCGCACGTAAAACCTTCTCCCGGTGGGAGAAGGATAGCGCAGCTTGGCGGCTCGCCGCCTAGCGAAGCTTGGATGAGGGTAGTCTGAAGAGGGGACAGTGCATGCACACGCTCTGCCCTCACCCTTCCGCGCCTTCGGCGCTCCTTCCCTCTCCCGAAGGGAGAGGGATTTACCCCCCGACCGCCTTCTTCACCTTCTGGAAGAAGCCCTGCGTCTGGGGACATTCATCGCCCGTCTCGGTGCAACGGAATTCCTCGAGCAATTCGCGCTGCTTGGCGGTCAGCCTGGTCGGCGTCTCGACCGAGATGCGGACGACCAGGTCGCCGCGGCCCTTGCCCTGGAGCACCGGCATGCCAGCGCCGCGCTGGCGCACTTCGCGGCCCGATTGCGTGCCGGCCGCGACCTTGACCTCATGCTGCTCGCCATCGAGGCCCGGGATGGTGATCGATCCGCCGAGCGCCGCCGTGGTGAAGCTGATCGGCGCGTGCGCGAACAAGGTCGTGCCCTCGCGCTCGAAGATCGCATGCCGCTTCACATGGAGGAAGATGTAGAGATCGCCCGCGGGCGCGCCGCGCGGCCCGGCCTCGCCTTCGCCGGTCAGGCGCACGCGCGTGCCTTCGTCGACGCCGGCAGGAATGTTGACGGTCAGCGTCTTGGTCTTTTCGACCCGGCCTTCGCCGCGGCACGACGGGCAGGGATCGGCGATCACCTGACCCGCGCCATGGCACGACGGGCAAGTGCGCTCGACGACGAAGAAGCCCTGTTGCGCGCGCACCTTGCCATGGCCGGCGCAAGTGCCGCAGGTCTTGGCCGATGTGCCCGGCTTGGCGCCCGAACCGTCGCATGCCTCGCACATCGCGGCGACGTCGATGGTGATCGGTTCGGACTTGCCGTGGAACGCCTCTTCCAGGCTGATTTCCATGTCGTAGCGCAGATCGGCGCCACGCTGCGGCCGGCGCTGGCCGCCACGGCCGCCGCCCATGAATTCGCCGAACACGCTTTCGAAAATGTCGGAAAAGCCCGAGAAATCGTTGCCGCCGCCGAATCCGCCCGGGCCGCCGCCCTGCTGGAACGCGGCATGACCGAAGCGATCATAGGCCGCGCGCTTCTGTGGGTCCTTCAGGCAGTCATAGGCGGCGCTCACCGCCTTGAACTTGGCCTCGTGGTCCTTGCAGCCCCCGTTCTTGTCGGGGTGGTATTTCATCGCCAGCTTGCGGTACGCCGACTTGATCGTCGCATCGTCGGCGTCGCGCTCGACTTCGAGCAGCTCGTAATAATCAACTTCGGTGGTCATTTACTCGGCCCCCGCCGACCTTCCCCGTCACCCCCGCCTTGGCGAGAGCCCATCTCCTGATCCTGCCTCGATCGAAGCGAGGGAGACGGGTTCCCGCTTTCGCGGGAATGACGGGTAGAGTCCATCACTTACGCCTTGTGGTCGTCCACTTCGGAGAATTCGGCGTCGACCACGTCCTCGCCACCGGCTTCGCTGCCCGCGGCAGCGCCGTCGGCAGCGGGCGAGGCTTCGGACGCCGCCTGCTTCTCGTAGATCGCCTGGCCGAGCTTCATCGCGACCTGGGCCAGCGCGCTGGCCTTTTCCTTCATCGCTTCGGCATCGCCACCCTCGACCGCGGTCTTGGCCTCGGCAATCGCCGCCTCGATCTCGGACTTGAGCGCGGCGTCGACCTTGTCGCCATTGTCGGCGAGCTGACGCTCGGTGGTGTGGATCAGGCTTTCGGCGTTGTTCTTCGCCTCGGCCGATTCACGCCGCTTCTTGTCCTCATCGGCGAAGCGCTCGGCATCCTTGACCATCTGCTCAATATCGGCGTCCGACAGGCCGCCCGAGGCCTGGATGCGGATCTGCTGCTCCTTGCCGGTGCCCTTGTCCTTGGCACTGACGTTGACGATGCCGTTGGCGTCAATGTCGAACGTGACCTCGATCTGCGGCACGCCGCGCGGCGCCGGCGGGATGCCGACCAGGTCGAACTGGCCGAGCAGCTTGTTGTCCGCCGCCATTTCGCGCTCGCCCTGGAACACGCGGATCGTCACCGCCTGCTGATTGTCGTCGGCGGTCGAATAGGTCTGCGACTTCTTGGTCGGGATCGTCGTGTTGCGGTCGATCATGCGGGTGAACACGCCACCCAGCGTCTCGATGCCCAGCGACAGCGGTGTCACGTCGAGCAGCAGCACGTCCTTGACGTCGCCCTGCAGCACGCCGGCCTGGATCGCCGCGCCCATCGCGACGACCTCGTCCGGGTTGACGCCGGTGTGCGGCTCCTTGCCGAAGAAATCCTTCACGACGTCACGGACGCGCGGCATGCGGGTCATGCCGCCGACCAGCACGACTTCGCTGATGTCCGACGCCTTGACGCCGGCATCGGCCAGTGCCTTCTTGCACGGATCGAGCGTGCGCTTGATCAGGTCTTCGACCAGCTTTTCGAGATCGGCGCGGGTGATCGTCTCGACCAGGTGCAGCGGGGTCGACGAACCGCCTTCCATGCGCGCGGTGATGAAGGGCAGGTTGACCTCGGTCGTCGCGGCCGACGACAGCTCGATCTTCGCCTTCTCGGCGGCTTCCTTCAGCCGCTGCAGCGCGAGCTTGTCGGTGCGGAGGTCGAGGCCTTCCTTCTTCTTGAACTGGTTGGCCAGGAACTCGACCAGCTTGTTGTCGAAATCCTCACCGCCCAGGAACGTGTCGCCGTTGGTCGCCTTCACTTCGAACACGCCGTCGCCGATCTCGAGGATCGAGATGTCGAACGTGCCGCCGCCAAGGTCATAGACCGCGATCGTCTTGCCGTCCTGCTTCTCGAGGCCATAGGCCAGCGCCGCCGCGGTCGGCTCGTTGATGATGCGCAGCACTTCGAGACCCGCAATCTGGCCGGCGTCCTTGGTCGCCTGGCGCTGCGCGTCGTTGAAATAGGCCGGAACGGTAATGACCGCCTGGGTCACCGTCTCACCGAGATACGATTCGGCGGTTTCCTTCATCTTCTGCAGGATGAAGGCCGAGATCTGCGAGGGGCTGTAATCCTGGCCGCCGGCCTGGACCCAGGCGTCGCCATTGCCGCCCTTGACGATATGATACGGGACCAGCTCGGTGTCCTTCTTGGTCACCGGGTCGTCGAAGCGGCGGCCGATCAGGCGCTTCACCGCGAACACCGTATTGTCCGGATTGGTCACTGCCTGGCGCTTGGCCGGCTGGCCGATCAGTCGCTCGCCATCCTTGGCGAAGGCGACGATGGAGGGCGTGGTACGCGCGCCTTCCGCATTTTCGATCACCTTGGGCTTGCCGCCTTCCATTACGGCAACGCAGCTGTTGGTCGTACCCAGGTCGATACCGATTACTTTTGCCATTGGTCCTCTGTGGCCCCTCAATCAAAATAAAACCCAGCCCACGCCCCTCACGAGAGGCAGCGCAAGCACCAAATACCCCGGCGATATAGGGGGGGATTCGCTTGCCGCAAGATTGCGTCGTGCCTAGGGATTTCAAGTGTTTCCCAAAGTGGGAGGAAGAAGGAATGAAGTCCGCTCTGCTGCTGGTGCCAGCGATCGTCATTTTATCGGCCTGCCAGCAGCCGAAAGAGGCGTCGGCGAGCCATGCCTGGGTTCGGCTTGCGGCGGTGCCGTCCAATCCGTCGGCGGCGTATTTCACGCTGACCGGCGGCCCCAAGGACGCGACGCTGACTGGCGTCTCGACCACGGCGGCTGTGCGCAGCGAGATGCACGAGAGCATGAACGCGGGCGGCATGATGTCGATGGCTCCGCTCAAGCTCGTCGCCTTGCGCGCCGGCGGCGAAGTCAAGTTCGCGCCCGGCGGCAAGCACGTCATGCTCTATGGGCTGAAGGCGACTCCCGGCGGTACCGTGCCGCTGACCTTCACCTTCGCCGACGGCCACACTCTCACGACACCGGCAAAGGTCGTTGGTGCAGGCGACCCTGCGCCGGAATGAGTAACCCCGCGTGAAGCAGGAAGTCCGTCCATTGACCGCCGGCGAGGTCGATCTCGCGCGGTCGGTGTTCGGCGATGCGATCGACGTCGCGCCGGTGCGGGTAGTGCTCGGCAAATGGGCGTTCTTCCAACCCCGGAACGTGGTTATGAGCCCGCGCGGCCGGATCCATTTCCATCCGCACGGCACCGCCTATCGCGACGATTTCAGCCATGCCGAATTGGGCGAGCAAGGGCTGTTCGTGCACGAGATGGTGCATATCTGGCAGCACCAATCGGGCATCTTCCTGCCGCTGCGCCGCGTCCCCTGGGCGAGGTACGACTATGCCGTGAAGCCCGGCTGGGATCTGCGCAAATACGGGCTGGAGCAGCAGGCCGAGATCGTTCGGCACGCTTTCCTGTTGGGCCACAACGCACTGATCCCAGGCGCGCCGCCGCTGCAGCAGTTGAAGACGATCCTGCCGTTTCGGCCGGCGGATGCCGCCCATGGGGCGCGGCACGGCTAGCCGTCATTTCATTCGTCACCCCGGCCCTGTGCCGGGTCCACCGGGAGGCCATCCCGGTACCAGAGGCTCAACTGACGCGCGTTAGGCCTGGTGGATGCCGGGACGAGCCCGGCATGACGTTTGTGACTCTAGCCTATCCCCTCAACCACGTTACACTCCCCTCACGGAGGGACACACCATGCCACAGACGCTCGACCGTTTCCGTTCTTCGACCTGGGGCTGGCTGCGCGGCACGCTGGCCGGATGGGGAACGCTGTTGCTGGTGCCGATCGGCGCGATCGGGGCTTTGATGACGGGGATGCTCTACCCGCTCGGTTTCATCGCGCTCGCGGTGCTGATCGCGGCGGTGAAGTGGTTCCAGAATCTGACCACCACGTACGAAGTGACCCAGGACCGGCTGATCCTGCATCGCGGCATCCTCAGGAAATCGATCGACGAGATCGAGCTGTACCGGATCAAGGACATCCGGATCGACTTTTCGCTGATCAACCAATGGGCGGGAATCGGCACCATCACCTTGCTGTCCAGCGACGAGACCACCGCCGGACGGCCGTTCGTGATCCGCAATATCGAGCAGGCGCAGGCGCGGCGCGAGAAATTGCGCGACCTGGTGAATGCCGCCAGGCGGGCACGCGGCGTGCGCGAGTTCGACATGGTGCAGGAAGCGACCATGCCCTGACGGCCGCTCGCGTTCAGGCAACCCTGGGCGGACAGCGCGCGTTCAGTCGGTAACAGGTAAATGCCGTGCGACGATGACCGCAACGATCACTCCCGAACGCCTCAAGGGCTTGATCGGCGCCGCTTTGGTGCAGGCCGCCATCCTGTACCTGTTGGTCGCCGGGCTGGTCGTGAACCTGCCGACGATCGGGGCGGTCAAAAACGACTTGCTCGCCTTCGTGCCGCCACCGCCGCCGCCGGAAATCAAGGTCGAGACCCAGCCCAAGCCGAGCCACAAGACCGAAGGCAAGGCCGCGCCGCCCAATATCAAGTCCAAGGCGACCGAAGTCACCGCGCCGCCGGTACCGACGCCCCCCGTCCCTCCCCCGCCGTTGCCCGCCGCCGAAAAACCATTTCAGGGCAATCAGTCGACCCAAGGCGCCGCGCCGGTGGCGGGCCCCGGCACCGGCGCTGGCGGGATCGGCAATGGCACTGGGAGTGGCGGCGCAGGAGACGGCGATGGGGATGGCGACGGCCGCGAGATCGCGCCGCGCTACAAAAGCGGCCGGCTCAAATCGTCGGATATCCCCGAATCCGCCTGGGAGGCCGGCGTCGAGGGCACCGTGTCGGTGCGCTATTTCGTCAATGTCGACGGCAGCGTCAGCGGCTGCCGGGTAACACGATCGAGCGGCTATGCCTTGCTCGACAACACCACTTGCCGGCTGATCGAGCAACGATTCCGCTATCGCCCCTCGCTCGACGAAGACGGCACGCCGATCCGCTCGATCATCGTCGAGAACCACACCTGGGTGAACCCGCTCAGGGACGATCCTGAGGATCGAGAAGATCGTGGGCGTCGATAGACGTCGACGGAAAATCCTGGGTTCCTACTTTCGCCGGAGCACTGAACCTCAAAGAGAGGCCAGATCGATCGCCCCGTTCTTGTCGAGGGTCTCCGCCGCATCGGGCATCGGGTATTTGAGGCCGGTCGCGCAATTGAACAGCACGACCTCATCCTCTTCGTCGACCAGACCGTCGGCCAGTGCCTGGCGATAGGCGGCGAGCGTCGCGCCGCCCTCGGGGCAGAGCAGCAGGCCGTCTTTCCTCGCGCAATCGTCGGCCGCGCGCAGGATCGCGGGATCGCCGACCGCGACCGCCTTGCCGCCACTCTGGCGCACCGCGCGCAGGATCAGGAAATCGCCGACCGCTTTGGGCACGCGGATACCGGCGGCGATGGTGTGCGCGTCCTCCCAGCGTTCGGCATGCACTTCGCCCGCTTCGAACGCGCGGACGATCGGCGCGCAGCCCGAAGCCTGGACCGCGAACATCTTGGGTCGCTCGGGGCCGATCCAGCCAAGCTGTTCGAGCTCGTCGAACGCTTTCCACATGCCGATCAGTCCGGTCCCGCCGCCGGTCGGGTAGAAGATCGCCTTGGGCAGCCGCCAGCCCAGTTGGGCGGCAAGCTCGAGGCCCATCGTCTTCTTGCCCTCGATCCGATACGGCTCCTTGAGCGTCGAGAAATCGAACCAATGGCCCTCGGCGGCGCCCTTGCCGACGATCGCGCCGCATTCGTCGATCAGCCCGTTGACGCGATAGACGCGCGCGCCTTGCGCCGCGATCTCGCGCACGTTGATCTCGGGCGTGTCGTCGGGGCAGAAGACGATCGTCTCGATCCCAACGCGGCTGGCATAGGCCGCAAGCGCGGCGCCGGCATTGCCGTTGGTCGGCATCGCGATCTTGGTGACGCCCAGTTCCTTGGCCATCGCCACTGCCATCACCAGCCCACGCGCCTTGAACGACCCGGTCGGCAAGCGGCCTTCGTCCTTGACCCATACGTTGGGCCCGCCCGATTTGGCGATCGGCACCAATGGCGTCTCGATCTCGCCGAGGCTGACGATATTCTCGGTGTGGCGGACGGGCAGCAATTCGCGCCAGCGCCAGAGATCGGTCGGCCGCGCCTCGATCATCGCGCGGGGCACGAACCCACGCACCGCGCCGAGATCGTAGCGCACCAGCAGCGGCCGCCCGGCGCGCGACAGGCCATGCAACTGGTCCGCCTCATATTGCTCGCCGGTCAGCGAGCATTCGAGATGCGTGACGAAAGTCGGGCGATCGGCGGTGAGGTTAGGGTTCATCCGGAATTTCGCTCGGGAAGGGTAAACTGCGCGGACAAATCGACTATCTCGCGCGCCAACGCCAGCGGCAATTCGGCCAAATCGGCAACCTGACGCGAATGGCTGTAATATCGGTCGACAGCATAGCCGATGCCGATCGCGCCCAAGGCGATATCCTTGCGGTCTTCGACATCGGCGATGACCGATCGGACATGCCGTTCGAGAAAGGTCGGCCCGTTTTCCATCAGGGTCGAGTCATCCACCGGCGCGCCGTCGGAAAGCACGATCAGCAGCTTCTTGCGTTCGGGGCGCCCATTCAGCCGTTCCACCGCGTTGAGGATAGCTTCGCCGTCGATATTCTCGCGCAGGACGCCGGGATGCAGCATGGCTCGCCAGTCCTCTTCGGCGAGTGGGCTACCGAAATCCTTGTAGCGGACGTCCAGCAGGACGCAGAGTCGACCCGGATAGGTTGGTCGCCCGGCGTCGATCCATTTCCGCCGGGCCGCTCCTCCCCTCCAACCGAGCGTCGTAAACCCGGTCACTTCCAGCGACACGCTGCGATTTTGGAACAGGTCGGCCAGCCATCTCACGACGGGCGCGACTTCCACGATATGATCGCGCATCGACCCCGATTGATCGATCAACAGTAAAACTGCGATAGCTTCGCCATCCAGCAGGGGTTCGAGGAACGTCCCGGCCTGAGCGAGTGCCGGCCCCCCGCGGCCATCAACGGCAGCTGCCAGACGCGCCGGCCAGCGCGCGATGCCCGGCGGCTGGCCGGAACTACTTCCCACGTCAGTCCGGGCGAGCAGCGCGGGCGCATCGCGAGCTAAGATCGTGCGATCGAACTCACGCGTATAGACACGATAAGGGGCGCCCTCGGGTTCGTCGGGCACTGGAGCCCGCCCGTGGCCTCTCGACGGACGCCGGCGAAACAGAAAAAAGAGCAATACAACAAACGATAAAGCGAGACCTAACCCGACAGCATCGTTGTTGTACGGCGGCGTCACTCCGGCTTTTTCGCCACGCCCACCAATGACGGACGCAGCAATCGATCCTTCAGCATGTAGCCAGCCTGCATTTCCTGGACGATCGTGCCGGGCGGCTCGTCCGACGGGATTTCGAGCATTGCCTGGTGCTGGTTGGGATCGAGCGGCAGGCCCATCGCGGCGATCCTGGTGACGCCGTTACGCTGGAACACGCCGTCGAGTTCGCGCTGAGTCGCCTCCAGGCCAGCGATCAGGCCCTTCAGCCGGTCATCGTCACGCAGGTCCGCAGGGATCGCCGACAGGCCGCGGCCGAGATTGTCGGCGACCGACAATATCTCGCGCGCGAAGCCGGTCACTGCATAAGCGCGCGTATCGGCCGCTTCCTTTTCGGCGCGGCGGCGGACATTCTGCGCCTCGGCATGCGCGTACATCACCGCGGCCTTGGCCTCGGCGAGTTCGGCTTCCAATTGCGCGACGCGGTCATGCTCGGCCAGTTCGGGCGCGGCTTCCGCGGTTTCGGTGCGCAGGTCCTCCGCGCCATTGGCGGTGGTGGTGTTCTTGTCGTCTTCGGTCATCATTCTCTTCGTCTTGGCCCCGAAAAATTGCTGCCTCTCAACCGATCAATCGGGAGAGGGTTGCGGCGGTGAAATCCACCATGGGCACGACTCGCGCATAGTTCAACCGGGTCGGCCCGATTACCCCCACTACGCCGACCACGCGGCCGTCGATCCCGCGGAACGGCCGCGCGATCACCGACGAGCCCGACAACGCGAACAATTTGTTCTCCGCGCCGATGAAGATGCGGGTCGATTCGGCGGTACGCGCGCTGTCGAGCAGTCCGGCGATTTCCTGCTTGCCCTCGAGATCGTCGAGCAGGTCGCGTATCCGTTCGAGATCCTCCGCCGCCGCGGCGTCAATCAGCCGCCCCTGGCCGCGCACAATCAGCACTGGCCGGCGATCCGAATCCTCGCTCCATACCGCGATCCCCTGTTCGATCAGCGTGGCGGCGGCCTTGTCGAGCGCGGCACGGTCGGCGGCGAGTTGGCGGTCCAGCCGCGCCCGCGCCTCGGCCAGGGTCAACCCTGCTAGCGTCGCCGACATGTAATTGCCCGCCTCGACCAGCGCCGCCTGGCTGGTGCCGGGCGCGAGATCGACGACGCGATTCTCGACCTGGCCGTCATCGCCGACGATTACCGCGAGCGCACGGTCGGGCGCCAACGGAACGAAGCTGATCTGACGCAGCACCAATTCGCTTCTCGGCACCAGCACCAGTCCGGCGCAGGCCGACAGGCCGCTGAGCGCCGCGGTGGTGGCGGCCAACGCTTCCTCGACCGGTCCCGAGCGTATGGCCCGGCCCTCGATCGCCGCGCGCTCTTCCAGGCTCGGCTCGGCGACGCGCATCATCCCGTCGACGAACAGGCGCAACCCGGTATCGGTCGGCATCCGCCCCGCGCTGGTGTGCGGATGGCTGAGCAGTCCGAGCGCTTCGAGCTCGGCCATGACGTTGCGGATCGACGCAGGCGACAGGCTGAACGCCCCGGCATCGGCCAGCGTGCGCGACCCCACCGGCTGGCCGGTGTCGAGATAGCCCTCCACCACCGCGCGAAAGATGTCGCGCGCGCGATCGGACAATTCGGTGACGGCTGGAGCGGTCATGCGCCTGATCTAGGCGGCGTGGGCTCGCGGCTCAATCCCACCACTCCCCGCATTAGCACGCATCGAGGTGATTGCCGCCCGTGCCCCAAGGCCCTAGGGCCATCGCGACCTTTATCAGGAGATTTTCATGCGCCCCAGCGGCCGCGCCCCCGATCAGATGCGTACGATCACCATCGAGCCCCATTTCACCAAGCATGCGGAAGGATCGGTGCTGGTCGGGTTCGGCGATACCAAGGTGCTGGTCACCGCCTCGGTCGAGGATCGCCTGCCGCCCTGGCTGCGCGGCAAGGGATCGGGCTGGGTAACCGCGGAATATGGCATGCTGCCGCGCGCGACGCACACCCGCGGCGCCCGCGAGGCGGCGCGCGGCAAGCAATCGGGGCGGACGCAGGAAATCCAGCGGCTGATCGGGCGCAGCCTGCGGGCGGTGACCGACCTGACGCTGCTCGGCGAGCATCAGATCACGCTCGATTGCGACGTCATTCAGGCCGATGGCGGCACCCGCACCGCGTCGATCTCGGGCGCCTGGGTCGCGCTCAGGCTGGCGATCAACGGGCTGATGCGCGACGGCAAGATCGCCAGCGACCCGCTGACGCAGAAGGTCGCCGCGGTCAGCTGCGGCATCTTCAAGGGCACACCGGTGCTCGACCTCGATTATGACGAGGATTCGAACGCCGATGCCGACGCCAATTTCGTGCTGCTCGAAAACGGCCATATCGCCGAGGCGCAAGCCACCGCCGAACATGCAACCTATGACGAGGAAGCGTTGTTGAGGCTGCTGCGGCTCGCGCGGATCGGTTGCAACGAGATCTTCGCGGCTCAAGCAAAGGCGGTTTCAGGAACAACGGCATGAGCGGACCGGACGAGGGCATCGGGGGCGATACCCCTCAGGCCATCCGCAAGCTGGCGCCGGGCAAGCTGGTCATCGCCAGCCACAATGAAGGGAAGGTGCGCGAGATCGAGGCATTGCTGGGGCCTTATGGTATCCAGCCGGTGTCGGCGAAGTCGCTCGACCTGCCCGAGCCCGAGGAAACCGGCACGACCTTCGTCGCCAATGCCGAATTGAAAGCGCTGCAGGCCGCCGACCTGTCGGGGCTGCCGGCGTTGGCCGACGATAGCGGGCTGTGCGTCGAGGCGCTGAACGGCGATCCCGGCATCTTCTCGGCACGCTGGGCAGGACCGGCCAAGGATTTCGGGCTGGCGATGAGGCTGGTCGAAGACAACCTCGCCGCGACCGGCCCTGACGCCGTCCGCGACGCGCATTTCGTCTGCGCGCTGGCGCTGGCCTGGCCCGACGGCCATGTCGAATGGTTCGAGGGACGCGTCGACGGCGTGCTGGTCTGGCCGCCGCGTGGCGAGCACGGCTTCGGCTACGACCCGATGTTCCTGCCCAATGGCCATGACCGCACGTTCGGCGAGATGCCCCACGACGAGAAAACCCCACTGACGCACCGCGCTGCGGCGTTCAGGCAGTTGGTCGACGCGGTCCTCTGAGCCCGATACGGATCATTTGACACCAGCCGGGTTGAGCGGCTTGGTGTCGGCAATGCCGGGCACGGCCGGCTCAGCACCCGTGAACGGTTTGCCGAGCGTATAAATCGCGTCGTAGCGGCGGTCGGGACTAGAGTCGGGCGCGATCGCCGCCGGCCCGCTCGGCTGCGGGCCGTAATCGTACAGATGACAGCCTTCCATCTGGCAATTCCACATCGATCCACCCGCGCCGGCGACATCTACGGCCACACGCTTATCAGCTGGGAGCAGCGATGCGGCGGGATGTACCGGCCCTCCCGGTGACGGTATTTCGCGTATGATCGCATGGTAATTGCCGACCAATACCATTGTGAGCCCTGGATCGGTGTCGGCGATTTTCGTCAGCCGGTCCGCCATCGCGGCATTGCGGTCGCGCTTGTCGGATCCATCGGTCGGCACATCGAAACCGCGAACCGACCGCACTGTACCGGCGAGATGCATCAACCGCAGGCGGTCGAGCATGCGCAGGAAGGCGACGCTGGTGCGACCGTCCTGCATCGGATTGCGCCAGAACGGTCCAGCCAACAGCGCGGCTCGTGCCGCGGCGCCGCCGTCCGAAGACAGCCATGCGTCGAGCACAGGTTGCATGTCGGCCGGATATTCGATCGCCACTGTTACCGGGCCGCGTGACTTTGCTGCTAGGCACGCCAAGTTGGTGAAGGCATCGGGCGTTTCGTTGGTGCCGTGCATCTCGCCGACGATTACCCAGCGCGTTTCCCGCTTGGCCCACAGCATTGCCGCGCCTTCAACCGGTGTGCAGGTCGGGCCTGCGGCGCTCGCCGCCAGAAATGCCAATGCCGCCAGCATCTTGATCCTCCACGAGTTTCCCCGTCTGAAGGCTAGCGGTGAAGTTTGGGGACACAATACGGAATTAGAACCACATCGGTTGAGCCGAGCTGTGAACGCCCTTCCGCAAACGGGGCTCAGCGCGGGCTTTCGCCGTAGAAATTTCCGGGCTCGGAATAGCGGCAGACGAGATAATCGTCGTCGCCATTGTTGGCGAGCGCACAGCCGACGCGGCGGGTCGAGCGCCAGATGATCTGGGTGTAATGCCCGACATCGTCCCAATTGCCGGTGGTCGACAGATTGGGCATGACGCCGTCGCGGTAGAATTTCTTCTCGTCGACCCACATGCCGACCATCTGCTGATAGCTGTACGCGTCCTGCGTGCCCATGAAGAGGTTCTCGCCCTCGCCTTCGGGGTCGCTGCCGCGATCATTGTCCGAGTGATAGAAGCTGCTCGTGCCGGTCAGGTGATCGGCCCATTGCTGCGCATCGATCGCGAGATTGGCGTCCCAGGCGAGCTCGGGCACGCCGGCCACACGGCGCGCTGCGTTCTGGCTGTCGAGCATCGCGCGGATGAAGGCGGCTCCGCCCGGACGCGGCATCGGCGCGTTGGCGGTCAGCGCCAGCAGCGCGATCGCCGCGAGGAAACGATAGCGGATCATGTTCGCACATATCGCGCGCGCGCCGTTAACGAAGGCTCGGCGCTAAACCTTAAAGCGCCCGCAACCCTATCACGTTGCCGGGCGGGGCGTAACGGCACACCAGATAATCGTCGCGGTCGTTGCTGGCGATCGCGCAGCCGACCCGCGTCGTCGTCCGCCAGACGATCTGGGTGTAATGCGCCACCGCCTCGCCATTGCCGGTCGTGCTGAAATCGGGCGCGGGCGCGTTCACGAACCACTTCCGCTCGTCGATCCAGTACTGGATCATCTCGGCGAAGGAATAAGCGTCGCGCGTGCCGGTGAACAGGTTCTCGCCCTCGCGCCCCGGCCCCATCGGCTGTGGCGCGTGCTGGAAGCGCCGCGTCCGGGCGAGTTCGCGGGCATAATCGAGCGCGTGCGCGGCAAGACCGTCGTCCCAAGCAAGCGGCGGGACGCCGACCGCGCGTCTCGCATCATTATGCCTGGCAAGCATGACCTGGCGCAGTAAGGCGCCGCCGCGTTGCGCGGGGGCGGTGTCGCTGCGCGGTTCGACGACGCGCTCCGGGCCGCTGGGCGCGCCGCAAGCAGTCAGCGCCATCGCCAGTAGCGCGATCCCCGCTTTCCTGATCATGCGCGCGTCTCCATATGCACGGGTCAGATGACCGACCCTCTCGCCTTATACGTCCATTGGCCGTTCTGCGTTTCGAAATGTCCCTATTGCGACTTCAATAGTCATGTCCGGGAGAGCGTCGACCAGGAGATGTGGCGCGACGCGCTGCTCGCCGACCTGGCGCATGAAGCGGCGGTGCTGCCGGGGCGGCGACTGGGGTCGATCTTCTTCGGCGGCGGCACGCCCTCGCTGATGCCGCCGGAGACGGTGGCTGCGGTGCTCGACGCCGCCGAGCGGGCCTGGCAATTCGAGCCGGGGATCGAGATCACGCTGGAGGCCAATCCGTCCTCGGTCGAGGCAGCCCGGTTCGCCGATATCGCCGCGGCCGGCGTCAATCGGGTGAGCCTGGGGCTGCAGGCGCTCGACAACGAGACTTTGGCCTTCCTGGGGCGCGCGCATGACGTAACCGAAGGGCTCGCCGCGCTCGACACGGCGCAACGCGTGTTCCAGCGGGTCAGCTTCGACCTGATCTACGCCCGACCAGACCAGGGTCTGGCCGACTGGCACGCCGAGCTAGCCCGTGCGCTGTCGTTCGGCACCGAGCATCTGTCGCTCTATCAACTGACGATAGAGCCTGGCACGCGCTTCCAGACCGAGGCCATCGCCGGCCGGCTGGTGCTGCCCGACGACGACCGCGCCGCCGACCTGTTCGAGCTCACGCGCGCGCTGACGGCGAGCGCGGGATTGCCGGCCTACGAGATTTCGAATCATGCGCGACCCGGAGCGGAGAGCCGCCACAACCTGACCTATTGGCGCTACCAGGATTATGCCGGGATCGGGCCGGGGGCGCATGGTCGGCGGACAGGTGTCGCGACGCAACGGCGCCGCAAGCCGGAGAATTGGATCGAGGCGGTCGCGCGCAATGGCCACGGCGTCGAGCAGGAGGTGCCGCTCGCGCCGCAGGAACGAGCGATCGAGGCGATGCTGATGGGGCTGCGGCTGGCCGAGGGGATCGATCTCGACCGGATCTCGGCGCTGGGCGAACGCCCGATCGATGAGCTGGCAGATCGTCAGGCGATCGATCGGCTGATCGCGCAAGGCCTGCTTGTACGCGACGCGTCACGCCTCGCCGCTACCGATGCAGGCATGCCGGTGCTCAACGCGATTCTGGGCCAGGTCGTCCGTGTGCCGGAAGAGACCTAGTCAGATCGTCGACTTACTCGTCATCCGCGCCATTGCTGCGCAATTGGTCCCGTTCCCCAATCTTCGCGTAGGGCGGATTTACGGTTTCAGAACCCCGCCGGTGCCGGTGAGATCGTCACGGTCGTGCCGCCACGAATTTCCTGCACTTCCAGCGCACGTTCGGCGATGCCGTCGCGGCTGAATCGGAATGCGCCGTCGATGCCCGAAAAGCCGTCCCGGTCGCGCAAACGATCCTCCGGGAAGGGCGCGCCCATCCGCCAATCGCGCGCGATGCGGATGGTCAGCAGCACGGCGTCATAACCCATGCTCGACAGACGATAGGGCGCGGCGCCGAACCGCGCGCGGTATTTGACCGCATATTGGCGATAGAGATTGTCCGGCACGCTGGCGAACCAGGCGCCGTTGAGCGCAGGTTTGGCAGCGATCGACGCCTCGGTATTCCAGCGTTCGGTGCCGAGCACGCGTGCACCGGCCTCTCCGTTGCGGCGCAGCAGCGGGACGACCCCTGCCGCGGTGGCGCCATCGTCGACGACCAGGATCGCGCCGACCGACCCGGCCTTGCCCAGCCGCAGCGTGGCGCCGGTGATCGACGGGTTGGTGTGGTCGTAATTCTGCAGCGAGATCACCTGGCCCTTGGCGGATTCGACCGCGCGCAGGAAAGCGGTCGAGGCGCGCTGGCCATAGACACCGTTGGCAACCAGGCCGCCATACGTGGTGATTCCCTGGTCGTGAGCATAATCGACGACCCGCTCGATCGACTGAGCAGGGGAATAGCCCATCAAATAGGCGCCCGACCCGGCCAGGCTCGAATCGTTGGAGAAGCTGATCACCGGCACTCCGGCGCGCCTGGCGATCGGCGTGACCGCACGCACGTCCTCGGCGAGCAACGGCCCCAGGATGACCCGTGCACCTTCGTCGATCGCGCGCTGCGCCGCCGGCGCCGCGCCGGTCGCGGTGTCGTAGGTGGTGATCCGCAGCGACGCGTTGTTGGTGTCGAGCAAGGCGAGCTGGGTCGCATTGGCGATGCTCTTGCCGACGCCAGCATTGGCGCCGGTCAACGGGACCAGCAAGGCGACCATATGGTGCTCGTTATCGGTCGGCAGTCCGGGCACCACCGGAGGCGCCACGGGCGGCGCGACGACCGCCGGACCGCGCTCCACCGGGGGGGCGCCACGCGGCACGACGGTCGAACAGGCGCTGAGCACAAACAGCCCGAACAGGAAAACCGCCCGCTTTAGTTGCGTCAGTCGTTGCGGTGCGGTTGCTGCCTCTGCCATGACGATCCCCTGATGTCTGATGTTCTTATGCCCGGTCTCTACATCGTCGCCACCCCGATCGGCAATCTCGGTGACCTGTCGCCGCGCGCGGCACACGTGCTGTCGAATGCCGCCCTGGTGGCGGTCGAAGATACGCGTGTGACGGCCGGACTGTTCCGGCACATCGGCATAAAGCGGCCGATGATCGCCTATCACGACCATAATGCCGACCGCGTCCGTCCCGGCCTGATCGAGCGGATGGGGCGGGAAGCGATCGCGCTGGTGAGCGACGCGGGGACGCCGCTGATCTCCGATCCAGGCTATAAACTGGTCCGCGACGCGCGCGCGGCCGGGCATGCGGTCGTCACGATCCCTGGCCCCTGCGCTGCGATCGCGGCGCTGACCCTGGCTGGCCTGCCGACCGACCGGTTCCTGTTCATCGGTTTCCTGCCGGCCAAAACGGGCGCCAAGGCGGAGGCGATCGCCGAAGTGGCGGCGATTCGCGCGACATTGGTGCTGTACGAATCGGGGCCGCGGCTGGCTGCGACATTGGCGTTGCTGGCGGAAAAGCTCGGCGACCGCGAAGCAGCGGTGACGCGCGAAATCACCAAGAAGTTCGAGGAAGCGGTGACGGGTACCCTGTCGACGCTGGCCGCGCGCTACGCCGAGGCCGCACCCAAGGGGGAGATCGTCGTTGTGGTGGCGCCACCGGGCGAAGCGGCACCGGCGAGCGTAGAGGATGCGGATGCCGCTCTCGCCGAAGCACTGACTCGGCTGCCCGCGAGCAAGGCGGCAAGCGAGGTGGCTAAGCGGCTGAACCTCGATCGCCGCGAGCTCTATGCGCGGGCGATGGAGATGAAGGGCTAACTCCCCTCCCGTTCACGGGAGGGGTCGGGGGAGGGCGTGTGATCGACAAACCGCAGAGTAACAGCCCCTCCCCTAGCCCCTCCCGCAAGCGGGAGGGGAATAGAGACAGGCGCGCCGCCGAAGCCTCGGGGCGGCGCGGCGAACGGATCGCCGCGTGGTGGCTGCGGCTCAAGGGGTGGCACATCCTCGACAAGCGCGTCCGTACGCCGGCTGGCGAAGTCGACCTGGTCGCGCGCAAGGGAAACCTTATCGCCTTCGTCGAAGTGAAGATGCGCGCGACGTCCGCCGAACTGGATTTCGCGATCGACGAACGGCGGCTCACTCGGGTAGCGGCGGCGGCCGAAGTGCTGATGCCGCGTTATGCCGGGCCGGGCGACGATATCCGCGTCGACGTTATCCTGCTGGCGCCGGGCACCATGCCTCGCCATATCGAGAATGCGTGGATCGGGTGACATAGCCGACTAACACGCATATCAGACGATCGAGTACCCGGAGAATCGCATGCCGTTGACCGTTGCCGTCCAGATGGATCCCATGGAATCGATCAACATCGCTGGCGATTCGAGCTTTGCGCTGATGCTGACGGCGCAGGCACGTGGGCACCGGTTGTTCCATTACACCGCCGATGCGCTCAATTATCGCGACGGGCACGTCTGGGCGAAGGCGCACCCGGTCACCGTCGAGCGCGTCAGCGGCAAGCATTTCAGCTTTAGCGAGCCGGTGAACCTGGATTTGGGCGACGACGCCGATGTCGTGCTGATGCGCCAGGATCCGCCGTTCGACCTGGGCTATATCACCGCGACGCACCTGCTCGAGCGGATCGCGGACAAGACCCTGGTGGTCAACGATCCCGCCAATGTCCGCAACGCCCCCGAAAAGGTGTTCGTACTCGACTTCGCGCGTTTCATGCCGCCGACGCTCGTCACGCGCAGCCTGGAGGAAGCGCGCGCATTCCTCCACGAGCATGGCGAGATCGTCGTCAAGCCTATCCATGGCAATGGCGGCAAGGCGGTGTTCAAGGTCGATCGCGAAGGCACCAATTTGTCCGCGCTGATCGAGGTATTCAACATGACCTGGCGCGAGCCGCACATGCTCCAGGCGTTCCTGCCCGGCGTGGCGAGCGGCGACAAGCGCATCGTACTCGTCGACGGCGAGATTGCCGGCGCGATCAACCGCGTGCCGGGCGAGGGCGAGTTCCGCTCGAACCTCGCGGTCGGCGGATCGGCGGCCAAGACCGAGCTCACAGCGAAGGAACGCGAGATCTGCGCGGCGCTTGGGCCCGACCTCAAGAAGCGCGGGCTGCTGTTCGTCGGGATCGACGTGATCGGCGGCGAATGGCTGACCGAGATCAACATCACCTCGCCCACCGGGATCGTCGCGATCGAGCGGTTCGACGGCGTCGACGTCTCGGCGATGATCTGGGATGCGATCGAGAAGAAGGTCGCGAAGAATGGCTGACTCTCCCCTCCCGTTTACGGGAGGGGTTGGGGGAGGGCTTGTCCGCTCCTTCAACCACCTAAATTATTCCGACATGCCCTCCCCTACCCCCTCCCATAAATGGGAGGGGAATAAGTGACCGAGTGGTTCCTCGATGGCCTCGAACAATGGGGCTATGCGGCGATCTTCCTGTGGATGGCGCTGGAAAACATCATTCCGCCGATCCCGTCCGAAGTCATCATGGGCTTCGCCGGAATCGCGGTAGCGCACGGCAAATTGACGTTTGCCGGGGTGATGATCGCCGGCACGCTGGGGTCCACACTCGGCAATTATTTCTGGTACTGGATCGGCCGCAACGTGCCGTTGCAGAAGCTGAAGCCGTTCGTCGACCGCAACGGGCGCTGGCTGACGGTGTGCTGGTCCGACGTCGAGCGAATCGACAATTTCTTCTTCCGCCATGGCCAATGGCTGGTGTTCGCGCTGCGCTTCGCGCCGTTCGGCAGGTCGATCGTGTCGTTGCCGGCCGGCATTTCGAACATGCCGCGCTGGAAGTTCATCGTCTGGACACTGGCTGGAACGACCATCTGGAACGCGTTCCTGACCGGGGCGGGCTGGTATCTCGGCGCCAATTTCCGCGAGGCGGAGGAGTGGACCGGCCCGACAGCGGTGGTGATCTGCGCGGCAATCGTGGCCTGGTATGCGTGGCGCGTCGTGACGTGGAAGCCGCGGGCTTAGGCAATCGTCATCCCCGCGCAAGCGGGGACCCAACTCCAGCGCGAGCGGCCGAGCCACATACGCTGTGAGGTTGGAAAGCCGGGGAGATGGGTCCCCGCTTGCGCGGGGATGACGGCGATGGTTCACGCCCGGGGATGCGCGTTCCGGTACACGTCGAGCAGGTGCGCGGCGTCGACCGCGGTGTAGATCTGGGTCGAGCTCAGGCTGGCATGGCCGAGCAGTTCCTGCAGCTGGCGAAGGTCGGCCCCGCGTCCGAGCAAATGCGTGGCGAAGCTGTGACGTAGCGCGTGCGGCGTGGTGCGGTCAGCCAGCCCGAGCCGGAAACGCGCAGCCTGAACGGATTTCCTGACCACGCCGGCCGATAACGGCCCGCCCTTCGCCCCGCGAAACAGCGGCTCGCCGCGCACCACCGGCCAGGGTGATGCCGCGACATAAGCGTCGATCGCATCGCGCACTTGTGGCAGCAACGGCACGATCCGCGTCTTGTCGCGCTTGCCCGTGACCGCCATCGCCTCACCCAACGGCAATACAGTGCCGGTCAGGCCGACCGCCTCGCCGATTCGCAAGCCGGCGCCATAAAGCAGCAGCAGAACCGCCCAATTGCGCGCGGCGATCCACGGCTCCGCGGCATCTTCCGCGACTTCCTCGGCCAGCGCGATCGCGTCGGCCGGCGACACCGGACGCGGCACACCTTTCTTGACCCGCGGCCCTCGCATCCGGGGCGGCGCCTCGTCCCCAGCTGCCCATTTCAGGAAGGTCTTGACCGCCGACAGTTCGCGCGCGGCGGAGGAATTGCCCAGCCCTTGCCCCCGCCGCCGCGCGAGATAGGCGCGCAGGTCGGCCGCCGTCACCCGGCCGAGCGCCGCGCGATCGATCCCCTCACCCCAATGTTCGCCGAGGAATTGAACCAGGCGAACCGCGGTCGCCTCGTAAGCGCGCACGGTGTGCGCCGATCGCCGCCGGTCGCGCGACAGATGCTGGCCGAATTCGAGCGGCAGCGCGGTCATGGCCGCCGAGCCCGTTGCTTGGCCGAAACCGATTTGATCACCAGCCGCCCCTCGCCTGCCGGATCGATCGGCTGTTCGACGCTGGCCGCGGCAGCATCGATCAACGCGGCGACGGCCGAGCTGTCGATGCGGTCTCCGATCAGCTTGACGTGGCGCACCGAACTGCCCCCGCCCTCCAGCAATCCCTCGGGATCGGGCAGCGTCGGGCCGTTCGAAAGGAACAGGCTGACCCAGCGCGGATAGCCGGCAACCGAGCAGACGATCGAGCGCACCTTGTCTCTGGCCCCGAACCCGATCGCGAGCGCGTTGTAATTGTCATAGACCAGGACGGTCGCACCGGGCAGCCGCGCCGATACCATCGCCACCGCGCGCCGGATCGTAGCCGCGATCTCCGGCGAGAATTTGTCGATGAAGCCGTCGAGTTGTTCCTGCGGGGTCACTACCTCATCCTAGCTGGCCTGGACGAACCGGAACAGGGCGGACGAAACCGCCACGCGCGAGGTTTCGCCGGCGCGCGTGAATCGCCATATGAGCCCGTAATGTCCCGCGCTCGCGTCCTCGTCATGAACTCCGCGCTCGGCCCGCTCGACTATCGCGTGCCGCACGGCATGACGGTCGAGCCGGGATCGCTCGTCGTCGCGCCTCTAGGTCCGCGCCAGTTGCTCGGCGTGGTGTGGGAGCCCGAACGCATGCCGTCGGACGCGGAGGTCGGCGACAATCGCCTGCGCAACCTGATCGACGTGCTGCCGGTCCCGCCGCTAACCGACGCGATGCGCCGGCTGATCGAATGGACGGCGGACTATTATCTCGCCTCCCCGGTGTCGGTGGCTCGAATGGCGCTGCCGTCATCCTCCGCGCTCGAAGGCGCGCGTACCGTCACCGAATATCGTCCGACCGGGCACGTTCCCGAACGCCTGACACCGCAGCGCGCGCAGGCATTGGAGCGGATCGGCGACCGCCAGGGTCTGGTCCGCGAGCTGGCGACGATCGCCGACGTGTCCGACGGCGTGATCCGTGGGCTGGTCAAGGTCGGCGCGATCGAGCCGGTCGAGGTCGATATCGACAGCCCGTTCCCGCTGCCCGATCCCGATCACGACGTCCCGCTTCTGTCCGAAGAGCAGCAGCGCGCCGCCGACGTGCTGACCGGCGACGTTGCTTCGCGCGCCTTCAAGCCGACCCTGCTCGACGGCGTCACCGGGTCGGGCAAGACCGAGGTCTATTTCGAGGCGATCGCCGCAGCCATCCGCGCCGGGCGCCAGACCTTGGTCCTGCTCCCCGAAATCGCTCTGACCGAGCCGTTCCTGCAGCGTTTCACCGCGCGTTTCGGCTGCGAGCCTGTGGCCTGGCATTCCGGGCTTCGCCAGTCGCAGCGGCGGCGCGCCTGGCGGGCGATCGCAACCGGCCAGGCGCTGGTCACGGTCGGCGCGCGGTCGGCGTTGTTCCTGCCTTATTCCAATCTCGGCCTGATCGTCGTCGACGAGGCGCACGAGACCAGCTTCAAGCAGGAAGAGGGCGTGCATTATCATGCGCGCGACGTCGCGGTGATGCGCGGCAAGTTCGAGCACATCCCGGTCGTGCTAGCCACCGCCACCCCGGCGATCGAGACGCGCCAACAGGTCGAGATCGGCAATTATGCCGAGGTTAAGCTCCCCGGCCGCTACGGCGCCGCGGAGATGCCCGATATCGAGGCGATCGACCTGTTGCTGGATCCCCCCGAACGCGGCCGCTGGATCGCGCCCAAGTTGGTCGCGGCGATCGACGAGACGCTGGCGCGCGGCGAACAGGCGCTGATGTTCCTCAATCGCCGCGGCTACGCGCCGCTGACCTTGTGCCGAGCGTGCGGACATCGCTTCCAATGCCCCAATTGCACTGCCTGGATGGTCGAGCATCGGCTGGTCCGGCGGCTGAGCTGCCACCATTGCGGCTATGTCATGCCGACCCCGCACGCATGCCCCGAATGCCATGAGGAGGATTCGCTGGTCGCCTGCGGCCCCGGAGTCGAGCGCATCGCCGACGAAGTAGCGGCCTTGTGGCCGGAGGCGCGCGCCGCGATCGTCACCAGCGACACGATCTGGTCGCCGGCCAAGGCGGCCGAATTCGTCAACCGGATGGAAGCGGGCGGGATCGACATCGTGATCGGCACCCAGCTGGTCACCAAAGGCTATCATTTCCCCAATCTGACCCTGGTCGGGGTGATCGATGCCGATCTCGGACTAGGCGGCGGCGATTTGCGTGCCGCCGAGCGCACGTTCCAACAGATCATGCAGGTCGCCGGGCGCGCCGGACGCGGCGAGAAACGCGGCCACGTCTTTATTCAGACCCACGACCCCAAAGCGCCGGTGATGGAAGCTTTGGTGTCGGGCGATGCCGACGCCTTCACTGCCGCCGAGACCGAGGCACGGCGCGAGGCCGGCGCGCCACCGTTCGGCCGCTACGCCGCGATCGTCGTGAGTTCGGAGGATCAGTCGGCGGCGCATGACATCGCCAAGCTGGTCGGGCGGACCGCACCGCGAGTCGAGGGGATGGACGTCTACGGCCCCGCGCCCGCCCCCCTGGCGATGCTGCGCGGCCGCCATCGCTATCGTCTGCTGATCCATGCGCGGCGCGGACTCGACGTCCAGGACGTGATCCGCGCCTGGCTCGGCGCGCTCGACTGGCCGTCCAAGGTCCGCGTCATCGTCGACGTCGATCCCTATAGCTTTGTCTGAGCCGGGCCATCCGACTGAAAGCGGGAAAATAACCCGCCTGCCGATCGCGCATTGAAGCGCGGCGCATTTCGTGAAAGGGCTTTGCGCCATGGCGCGCTTTCTTCGCTTACTAGCAATTCTATCGGCTTTCGCCTGGGTGGCGACGCCGTCTCTTGCTGCTGCCGATGATATCGCGGCGGCGTCGCGGAGCGTCGTGCGCGTCGTGACGATCGCGATCGTCGATCAGGAAGTGGTCGGTTTCGGCCACGGCTCCGGATTCGCGGTCGGTCCCAATCGGATCGTCACTAACGCGCATGTCGTCGAACTCGCACAGAAATACCCCGACAATGTCGTGATCGGCGTAGTGCCGTCCGAGGGATCGAAATCCTATCAGGGCCGCGTGGTCGCGATCGATACAAAGCGCGACCTGGCTTTGATCGAGTTCACGGGCGGCGCGCTGCCCGTTGCGACGCTGTATACGGGCGCACCCGACGACAGCATGGGGCTGGTCTCGCTCGGCTATCCGGGCAATGTCGACCTGGCGACCGCGCAATCGGCGGCGGACTATATCAAGCCGCTGGCACCGGTGCGCTCCGAAGGATCGCTGTCGGCGAGCCGCAACATCGAAGGCATCAACGTCCTGCTGCATACCGCCAGCATTTCGCGCGGCAATTCGGGCGGGCCGCTGCTCGACCGCTGCGGACGCGTGATGGGGGTCAATTCGGCCATCACTCGCGGCGAGGATGGTGATGCCAATTTCGCCTTCGCGATCGCGGAGAGCGAACTTGCCGGATTCCTGCGAGCGAACCGGCAGGCGTTCAATGCCGTGGACATTCCCTGCATGAGCCTGGAAGCTCGGTTGAGCGCCGACCAGGCCGCCGACAATGCCGCACGCGAGGCCGCAGACGCATCGCGGCGCGACACTGCCGCGCGCGAGCAAGCCAGCCGTCAGCAGGCAATCGAGGCCGCGCGGCTGAGCGCGCAGCGGGCGAGCGAGAATGTCATGGCGATTTCCGCCTTGCTGCTCGTCCTCGGCGCACTGACCGTCGGTGGCGGCGGACTGCTCTATTCGCGTGGACGCCAGCGCGAGGCGATCTGGGCCGGGTCGGCCGGCGGCGTGTTGATCGTCGCGTCGGTCATCGTGTTCCTGTTGCGGCCGAGCGAGGAGCCGATGCTGCCGCCGGGCTTCGCGGTTCCGGTCGCGACTCCGACGACCTCATCGTCAGCGGCGGCGCACTCGGTGGGCAAGATGGTATGCAAGTTCCAGCCCGACCGCAGCCGGGTGACCGTATCGGCGACCGACGACGTCAATCTCGATTGGGGTCAGGACGGGTGCATGAACGGCAAGACGCAATATGCCGACGATAACGGCAAATGGACTCGCGTGCTGGTGCCCAGCAACGAGCAGACGGTGTCGGTACTGCAATTCGACCCCGATACGCGCACCTATACGGCCTATCGCTATTTCCTGAGCGCGGCGCAGATGGATGCAGCGCGCAAGTTACGGGCGCAAAGCCCGCTCAAGCAGTGCAGCACCGATACCGGCGCGCGCAACAATCTGATGGTTCAGCAGCAATCGATCCGTGCGGCGTTGCCGACGACCTATAGCGAGAAGCTGGTCTACGCCTGTTCCCCCACGCCCTGACGGCGACGGACCCAGGACGGGGCGATAAACCGGTCGCGGCGCCAGGCGACATAGAGCAGCCCGATGCCGATCGCAGTGGCGATGGCCATCGCCGGCAATGACGCTTCGGGGCCGAATTTGCCGCCGGTGACGAGGTCGGGTCCGCCGATCCACGGACGCAACAAGCCGGAAACCTGAAGCCCGGAGACGGGGGTGCCAAAGATACCCCCCTCGGCGAAATTCCATGCGGCGTGCAGGCCGACCGCCATCCATAACCGCCGCGTGATCATGTAGAGCGCGGCAAGCAAGATCCCCGCCTCGAACGCGATTCCGACCGCGGCAACCCAGGTGGCCTCGGGATTGAAAATGTGGCCGAAACCGAAGAACAACGCCGACAGGATGAGCGCCGCCCAACTGCCCAGCCAGCGTTCGAGCAAGCGGAAGAATAGCGCCCGCAATGCGATTTCTTCGCTGAAGCCGGGAAAGATCCCGATCGCCAGCGGCAACGCAAGAACCTCGGGGCCATTATAGCCGATGACGCGATAGGCGCCGAGCGCCGCCATGACGCCGATGATCGCCGCCAGGATGGCGACGCCGCCGGCAATGCCGATCGCGAGTTCCGGCGGTGCCGGGCGGAAAGCGAATTCGACGACCGGCCGCCGCTCGACGAACCGGACGAACGCCCAATAGCCGCCGAAAAAGATTGCCGCCCCAACGATCGCGGTCACCACCCCACCGCCATCGGCATGACTCGCTTTCAGCGCCCTGCCGACCGCGCTGCTCATGATCGCGCAGACGATGATCATCGGGATGCTCAGCAACAACAGCATCATCGGATGGTGGATGACGCGCCAGGCCGGGCTGTCGGGGGGCGTGTTCGGTTCGACCGGCAGCATGCGAGAACCCCTTCTTTTCTCTCGGACTGGTTTCAACCTAACGCGGTCAGTGTATCACGCAAGCAGATCAGCTATGGCTTTGCCCGGTGCCGTGGTCACCGTCGATCAAGGGGAGGAATATGCTTATGAAGCGACTTGGCCTGCTCGCCTGTCTGGCACTGATTGCGGCTGCGGACGCGCCATCGCCACCGGTGGTTATCCCGGTGACCGTCGCGCCGGCGCTGGGCGATCATTTCTCCGGTCGCCTGATCGTCTTCGCCGAAAAGGCAAAGCCCGACGCCAAGCCGGCGGACGCGGTCGATTTCTCGCCGTTCGAGCCCACCGGCGCGTCGATAGCGGCGCGCGAGGTGAGCGACCTCGGCCCAAACGCGATCGCGCAGATCGACGGCGAGACCGACGCCTTTCCCGCGCCGCTGTCGAGCCTGTCGCCCGGCACCTATCGCGTCCAGGCCGTGCTCGATCGCAACCACAATTACAATTATGGCGGCCGCGACGCCGGCGACCTGGTATCGAAAGTCGTCGAGGTCACTCTGCCGGGCAAGCTGCCGGCGATCCAGCTCGACAGCGTCGTGCCGGCGAGCAATCCCGACGCCATGCTCGCACGGCTGCCGGCCAGCGAGCGGCCGAAGGTCGAGGCCGCATTGTCGCAACTCAAGCCGGTCGAGTTCCAGAGCACCGCTCTGACCGCATTCCGTGGGACGCCGACATCGATCCACGGCTGGATCGCGCTGCCGCCCGGCTATGACGGCAAGACCAAATTCCCCACCGTCTATTCGGACAGCGGCTTCGGCGGGACGCTCGCGTCGGAGCGGATGCAGGGCGCGCGCATCTCGGCGATGATGGCGGATCGTTCGCTGCCACCGATGATCTGGGTGTTCCTCGATCATAGCGGTGCGACCGGCACCAACGAATTCGCCGATTCGGTCAATAACGGTCCCTGGGGCAAGGCGCTGACCGAGGAGCTGATCCCCGCGCTCGAACGCCAATATGCGATGGACGCCAGGCCGAGCGGACGTTTCCTGACCGGGCACAGTTCGGGCGGTTGGTCGACGCTGTGGCTGCAGGTTCGCTATCCGAAGCTGTTCGGCGGCAGTTGGCCGACCTCGCCCGACCCGAGCGACTTCCACGACTTTACCAATATCGACCTCTACGCGCCGGGCGCGAACTTCTACCGCGACGCCAAGGGACAGCCGATCCCGCTGGTCCGCGATCACGGCAAATTGATCGCGACGATGGAGCAGTTCGCCCGCGCGGAAGCGGTGCTCGGCCCCTATGGCGGCCAGATCGCCTCGTTCGAATGGGTGTTCAGCCCGCGCGGCCCCGACGGCCGGCCGGTACCGGTGTTCGACCGCGCGACCGGCAAGGTCGATCCCGCCGTCGTCGCCTATTGGCGCGACAATTACGACGTCGCCCATATCGTCACCCGCGATGCGGCCGCGCTGAAACCCGACCTGGACGGCAAGATCCACCTCACCGTCGGGACCGCCGATACCTTCTATCTCGACGGTGCGGCGCATTTGCTCGATGCGGCCATGGCCAAGGCGGGGATCAAGGCGAGTTTCACCTATCTGCCCGACAAGACGCATTTCGACCTCTATGTCCGCGGCGACGACAAGATGGCGCTGATGAAGGACAATGCCTGGGCGATGTACGCGGTAGCGCGACCGGAGGCGAAACGGCCGGGGTCTTAAAGCGCCGGCCTTACAATCGTCATCCCCGCGACAGCGGGGATGACGATAGTTGGGAGGACGTTACCCTACGCTCTATCAATCCGCGCCGCGAAGCAGCCGGGGCGGGCATTATACGCCTGGAGGTACGCGACGTTCGGATCCTCCAGCCAAGGCTCGATCGCCTCGGCCAAGTCGCGGCCGTCCAGCACGTCACCCTTGAGTAGCATGCCCTGGGCATCGAACGCCCGCAGCGCGAGCAGGCGACGCGAAAGTTGCTCCGGCACGCTATCGCGATATTCCGCGGCCTGTTCGGCGCCCTCGCGGACGAAGATCGCGTAGGTCGCGCGATAGGGGCTATCGACCGGCAGATGCTGGTAGTTGATCAGGATCAGATCCTCGCCCGGCTCGGCATCCTCCAGCGTCACGCGGCAGGGAAATCCGGGCTTCTCGTCGGCACGGCGGCGCACTGCGCCGAAGGCGGCAAGCTCGCCGTCGCTCAGACCATAGAGCGGCTTGAACGGGGTCGGGTCGAGCCCGCGGATGACATACGCCATTACTTCACTCCTTCGCGATCGAGCAGAACAGCTTTGCGCTCGACGCCATAGGCATAGCCGCCCATCGACCCGTCGCTGCGCTGGACACGGTGGCAGGGGATCACCACCGCGATATGGTTTGCGCCGCACGCGCTTCCGGCGGCGCGCACCGCTTTCGGATTACCGGCGATGGCGGCGAGTTCGGCATAGGACCGCGTCTCTCCCGCAGGGATGTCGCGCAACGCTTGCCACACCGCTTCCTGGAACGCGGTGCCCTGGACGTCGATCGGCAGATCCTGATCGCGATCCGGCGATTCGACCTTGGCGACCACGCGCGCGGCAAGATCGGCCAGCGCGGTGCCGCCAGGGACGATCTCCGCCTTGGGAAAATGCCGGGCAAGGTCGAGCGCATCCTCGTCGAAGGAAACGCGGCACAATCCCTTGTCGGTGGCGGCGATCAGCAATTTGCCCAGGCTGGTGGCCGCGATCGTCCAGCGGATCGTCACCCCTGCCCCGCCCTGCCGCCAGGCGCTCGGCGTCATGCCCAGCCTTTTGGCGCCACCTTCATAGAATCGGCTCGGCGCGGAATAACCCGCTTCGTAGATCGCGTTGGTGACCGAGGATTCGTCCTTCAGCGCCTGGGCGACGCGGGTAGCGCGAAGGCCGCGGAAATAGGCCGCCGGCGTCACGCCGGTCGCGCGCTTGAACAGGCGATGGAAATGGTGCGGCGCATAACCGACTTCCGCCGCCAGTTCCTCGAGCGAAATGGCGTCCTCGGCTGCTTCGAGCAGCGCGACGGCATTGGCCACGGCGACACGATCGCGGCCGACCTCGTCCGGCCTGCAGCGGAGACAGGCGCGGAACCCGGCGGCGCGCGCACTGGCGGCGTCGCGATGGAACTCGACATTCTCGCGCCGCGGATGCCGCGCCGGGCAGCTCGGCTTGCAATAGATACCTGTCGTCTTGACCGCGACGACGAAGCGCCCGTCCTGCGCGCGGTCCCGGGCCTCGAAGGCCGCCCAGGCGGCGTCGATATCGATGGGGGTTTCTGTCGTCATGCAGCCTATTTAGGCCGTAGCGCCCGACCTCACATCCCGGTGTTTGCGGCCAAAGCGGCTGGCCGCAATTATGGCTTGTCGACGAGCGTGCAGGATCGCCCGAGGGCTGCAATCGACAAGTCGCAACGGATCTTCACGGCGTTCGGAAAAGCCGGGCCGTCCCAAACCAGCCCGCCGATGATCGGGTTGCCGCGTCCATTGACCGCGCGAATTTGAAGGCTCTGCCGCTGGGCGCCGGAGGAATGAAATTCGCGACGGGCGGAGCGGGAAATACAAGTGGCATGCTCCGCGTCGTGCGACAGCGGTAACGAGCAATCGGATACATGATCGTCCGTCGCGAGCGTGCCGGGACGGAGCGGGTCGCTACCGCGATCGCCATAGATCAGGACAAGAGACGGCGGCAGCATCTCCCCTGGCTTGGCTTTGAGGTCGACGACGAAGGCCGGCATCGCAGGCCGCCAATAAGCGTGCGCGGTCGCGAACGTCGCAATGGTCGCGATGGCAAGAATGCCAACCGCGACTAATCCGTTGACGTATCGCTTCATGCCCGTTCAGCCTTTTCGCCGCTAACCGTCCAGCCAACGATCCTATCACATTGGCGTCCGGCGGCGAGCGCGATTACCACCGAAACGGAGCAAGCCCTTAAAGGCGGTCGATCGTGTAGATTACATGGACCACCGGCTGCCCCGCCATTTCGGCGTGGTGACGCCGATCGGTCAGCTTACCGCCGACCTTCTCGATCGCACGGCGCGAGCGGTCGTTGGTCTCGCCGATCATGAACATCACCCGCGACACGCCGGTAAAGGCGTGATCGAGCATCAACCGCTTCATCTCTTTATTGTAGCGCCCGCCCCAATGCGACCGCGCGAGGAAAGTCCAGCCGATCTCCACTTCATCCGGCTCGGCGCGGCCGAAATCGTAACGCGAGCTGCCGATCACCGCCCCGCTCGCGCGGTCGATCGCCACCAGCATGCCGCCCGAGGCAAGGCCATCGGCGAAGAAGCGGCGAAATACCGGTTCCTGCCAGCGGTCATGCGCCGGATGGACTTCCCAGATCAGCGGATCGTTCGCCACCGCAAACAGCGCGTCGAAATCGGTGGCGGTGGCGGGACGAAGCTCTACCAGGTCGCCGGTCAGGTGCGGTTGGCGGTCGAGCGCCACGTCACACGATCAGAAGAACGACCGGAACCACAATGCCGAGCCCCAGCGCGATCAACGCCGGGCGGCGCAGGTTGCGCGTGCCAAGCGCGATCGTCAGGCCGATCAGCGTGGTCGTGAACAGGCCGATGGCGACCAGCAACGCGAAGATCTTGAGCGGCGTTAAGGCATCATGATCATGATCTTCACCCCCAGCCGGCCGGGCTGCGGTTGGTTTGCGCGCTGGTTCGGCCGGGCGCGGCTTCGGAAGCGCCTGTTTCTTGTGAATGCCGGCGATCGCCGAGACCCAGGGGGCCGGCGGCGGGTTGCGCTGGTCCTGCCACCCCAGCACCTGGATCAATCCGCTGAACGCGAAGAACAGAACCGCGGGGGCCAGAAAGACACCGATATAATGATGCCATTGGCGCAGGGTGCGAAGGGTAGTGCCTTTCATGCCCCGCCTTATGGCAGCAAAAGCAAGTCGGACAAGCCGGTTCAGGACATCAGGCGCTCATAAAAACCGCCGTAGCGACCCTCAGGGTCAACCAGATGGATTTCCAGGATCCAGAAGCGATCGTTGCCATAGGGATCGGGGTCGCGGAGCCGCGTCGTGTTCTCGGGATTGATGCGGTAGAAATCCTTGTCGCCCGGCAAGTGCGCGTGCGGGAATTCGCCGACTATGTGCCCGGCGATGGCGCCGCCGAACCGCCAGCCCGCTGCCTTGGCGCTGTCGCAAGCGAATGCATAAAGCTCGGCCCCGGTGATGTCGGGATTCGCGTCGAAATGCGCTTTGACCTTGTCGAACTGGTCGGGGAGTTCGGCGACGAGGCGAATCTTGTCGGGGTCGTTGCCGACGACATAAGAGCGGCCGACATCGGCTTCCCACTCGTCGAACACGGGACCAAGATCGAGGAACACCAGATCGTCCTCGGCGATCGTCAGCACCGGAGGGTTTTCGCGCGCGGTGGCGAGACCGTTGACGCCGGCATGGACGATACGCTTGTGCCAATGCTTCTCGACCCCGAATTCGTCGCGCGCGAGGGTGTATATGTCGTGCTCGACCTCGCGTTCGGTCCGCCCGGCCGTGATGAGCCCCAGCGCTTCGATCCGATCCAATAGCTGCAACGCCAATCCCTCGGCGGCATGGAGCTCGGCGTGGCGCGCGGCGGGCGAGAGCGTGGCGTGAGTCATCGCGCGCTCCAATAGGGAATCGTGCCGCGCACCACCAGAGATCAGAGCCCGTGTGCGTCGAGCCAGCGCGCGATCAGCGCCTGGGCGGGCTGCCTGAACACCACTTCATGCCCTACCCCTGCAAAAAGCACGCGATCAGCGTCCGGGCGCAATGCCTTCAGGGAGGCGCTGTTCTCCGCAGGAATGGTCGTATCGGCGGCACCATGGATCATCAGGATCGGGCAGGCGATGCGGCCGATCTTGGCCGCGGTATCGAACCGCTCGCTGATCAGCAGATTTGCAGGCAACCACCAGAAGCGGGCGGCAGCCACGCGGGCGATACTTGCATAAGGGGCAACCAGGATCAGCGCGCGGGGCCGCTGTTCCAGCGCCATCTGTGCCGCGACGCCGGTCCCGAGCGAATAACCGAAGATGACGGTCTGGTCCGAACCGATCCCGTTCGCCCTCATCCAAGCGCGCGCTGCGCGCGCGTCACGATAAAGTCCTTGCTCGTCGGGCTGGCCCGGCGCGCCGTTGAAGCCGCGGAATTCGGGCAGCACCGCGCCATAGCCCGCTACAACCAGCTGTCGCATCGCGACCACGCTCCCCAGGACCGAATCGCCATTGCCGTGGAAGAACAGGATGACCGGCTTGCCCGGTTGCGGCGGATGATAGAGCAGGCGCCCGCGCAGGCCGTCGGCCGTCGTCACTTCGACATCGCGATAGCCGCGGTGATCCGGATTGACCGCCGCAGTCCCAAATGCCCAACCGGGATAGATCAGCCGCCGCTGGAACGTGTAGAGCAACCCGACGATGGCGATATAGATCAGCGCGGCCGCGACTAGCGTGCGGATCGCAAGTGTTTTCATCATTTCGGTGTAACTGAGCAGCTAGCCGGGGTCAGGATGACTTGATCGGCTGGATTGTCTGCGCAAGCGCGCGGGTTTCACGCATCAACGATAGAATGCCCGCCTCGTCGGACTTCGTGCCCGCCCGGAAAATCGAAATTATTCGACCACCGATGGCCGTAATGCACACGGCGATAGGCTGGTCGTAACTTATCCCCGGCGTATCGTAATGGAGAACGCCGGCCATATAGCCGCACATATCGTCCTTGCCTCGCGGCGCGAAGGTGCCGCTGATATCGATCTTGGTGCCGGTAATGTCTGACATGGACTTGGCGGCGGTATCCCGCCAACTCTTGGTATCAAGATTCTTATCGAAAGCGACGCCGAGTTGCGTGAGCAAGGTCTGACGATCGACTGTGGCCAAAAGGGCAGCTGAGGGCGTTTTCACGACCGTATAATCGTTCGCTCCCTTTAGCACTTCTCCGTCACATCGGGCGAGCATGAGATCGGTCGTGTTGACCGTGTCACCCGCCGCCAGCAGTTGCGCAATATCGGCCATCTTGCCTGAGGGCAGACAATAGTCGTCCGGAATCGGCATCGAGAACGACACTCCACCGACCCGGAAGTCTGCCGTTCGCGTATCGGATGCCGGCGCCGAGGCCGCTACGAGCGACGTCGATGCGATCAGTGCCGCGAATACGGATTTCATGATTCCCCCCAAAGCGATGCGTCCCGTGTCGACGATTTCTAATCACCGCTGCATCATCTCGGAAGTGCTTTCCGAATTTCGGTGCCGCTGCAGAGTATTATTTCTTCTTCTCCTTCTGCGCCTTCAGGCTCTTCGAGATGACGATCTCGGCCAGCCGCGCGCCAGGAATGAAGATGCCAGCAGCCTCGACGCCGGCATTGATCAGGAATTCCGCGTCGATCTTGTGTCCCAGGAATTGTTCGAAGGTGCTGCCGCCGGTCCGCGTCTCGCCCGTGACGCCGTCGAACTCGACCACCGCTTCCTTGCCCTGCCAGCGATAGCGGAAGGCGTAGACCGGGCGGTAATAGAGATCGATATGGTGGAGCGAGAGTTTTTCCTCGAGCACCTTGTCGGCCTCGATCCGCTCGATCGAGCTTGCCAGCACGTCGCGCACCAGCATCGATGCCTTGGCCGTCGGCGGCACCACCACCGCGCCATCGGCCGCCGCCTTGGCAAGGCCCGCGGCGTCGATCACCTTGGCTTCGTGGTGGAGATAGTGCGCGGCGGTCGGATCGGGGCTGCCGCTGATCGCGTCGTAATAGACTTCGCGGTGGATCTCGTCGTGACAGGTTTCCGTGCCGGTCAGCGTATAGGCTCCGCCCGCAACCTCATGCGCCTTGCCGTCGATCTCGACCCTGGTGACGTTGGCGTCAACCGCGACCTTATAGTCCTTGTGACGCTCATACGTCATCGTCGCGGTGCAGCCGATGCGGAAGAACGGCTGCAATCGGCGCTCGCGATAGATCACTTCGTGCTCGTCATCCTTGGGGCGCGAGAGGAATCCGGTGATCTTCGCCATCGTCCCGAACGCGTCGGTTCGCTTGGTCCAGGCGCGGCCCTCGGCATGGTCCATGTTGAACCGGTCGGAGAGAATCAGCACGCGTTCTTCGGCGAGTTCGACGTCCATCGGATACCCCCTGGCAATACTTTCCGCCCTCCATGGTGCGCTGGTCAAGCCGGGATAGGCGAAAAGCGACACGCGCGTGGGAAGCGCGCTATAACCCTCTCCCGTGCGCGGGAGAGCGTTGGGAGAAGGCCTTCTTTCTTCTTCCAAGCGACGAGAACCAAAGAGGAAGTAAGAACACCCTACCCTCCCACCGCTTCGCGGCGGGCCCCTCCCTCTCCCGCACGCGGGATAGGGGCATCGGCGCCTCGTCCTAAAGCACCGGGTTGCATCCCCTGCCCCCCGATGCTAGTCGCGCGCCAACCCATAGAGGGCGCCTCAGGGCCGCCCTCTTTTCGTATGGGGCCACATACCCTTTTGAAAAGGACCATCATCGCGTGGAGCAATCCGGCGGTATTCAAGCGAGCTTAGGCGGACGGTACGCAACCGCGCTGTTCGAACTCGCCCGCGAATCGAAGGCGATCGACACGGTCGAAGCGAGTCTGGCGACGATCCGCCAGGCGCTGGCCGAATCGGCCGACTTCAAGACGCTGACCACCAGCCCGCTGATCGGCCGACTCGACGCCGCCAAGGCGATCGCCGCCGCGTCCGGTGTGATGAAGCTCGACGCGACGACCACCAGCTTCCTGGGAGTGCTCGCGCACAACCGGCGGCTCGGCCAGTTGCCGGCGATCATCCGCGCGTTCCGCAACCTGGCGTCGAGCTATCGCGGCGAGACCACGGCCGAGGTGACATCCGCGCATCCGCTGTCGGACACGCAGGTAAGCGAGCTCAAGCAGCAGCTCCGCCAGCGGATCGGCCGCGAGGTCGCCGTTGAACTGAATGTCGACCAGTCGCTGCTCGGCGGCCTGGTCGTTCGTATCGGATCGCAGATGATCGATTCCTCGATCCGTACCCGTCTCAATACCCTCGCGCACGCGATGAAAGGCTGAAGGTTTAGAACATGGACATCCGCGCCGCAGAAATCTCGAAGGTCATCAAGGACCAGATCGCCAATTTCGGCACCGAGGCAGAGGTCTCGGAAACCGGCCAGGTGCTGAGCGTCGGTGACGGCATCGCCCGCATCCACGGCCTCGACAACGTCCAGGCGGGCGAGATGGTCGAGTTCGCCAATGGCGTGCAGGGCATGGCGCTCAACCTCGAAGCCGACAATGTCGGCGTCGTGATTTTCGGCTCGGACGCCGAGATCAAGGAAGGCGACGTCGTCAAGCGGACCGGCACCATCGTCGACGTGCCCGTCGGCAAGGGCCTGCTCGGCCGCGTGGTCGACGGCCTCGGCAACCCGATCGACGGCAAGGGCCCGATCGTCGCCGAAAAGCGCAGCCGCGTCGAAGTGAAGGCGCCGGGCATCATCCCGAGGCAGTCGGTCAGCGAGCCGATGCAGTCGGGCCTGAAGGCGATCGACGCGCTCGTTCCCGTCGGCCGCGGTCAGCGCGAGCTGATCATCGGCGACCGTCAGACCGGCAAGTCGGCCGTCGCGATCGACACCTTCATCAACCAGAAGACGGTCAACGCCGGCGACGACGAGTCGAAGAAGCTCTATTGCGTCTATGTCGCGGTCGGCCAGAAGCGCTCGACCGTCGCGCAGCTGGTCAAGACGCTGACCGAGAACGGCGCGATGGACTATTCGATCGTGGTCGCCGCGACCGCGTCGGAGCCGGCCCCGCTGCAGTTCCTGGCGCCCTATACCGGCACCGCGATGGGCGAGTATTTCCGCGATAACGGCATGCACGCGCTGATCGTGTTCGACGACCTGTCGAAGCAGGCAGTCGCCTATCGTCAGATGTCGCTGCTGCTGCGCCGCCCGCCGGGCCGTGAAGCCTATCCGGGCGACGTCTTCTATCTCCACTCGCGTCTGCTCGAGCGCGCCGCCAAGATGTCGGACGCGATGGGCGGCGGATCGCTGACCGCGCTGCCGATCATCGAAACCCAGGCGGGCGACGTGTCGGCCTACATCCCGACCAACGTGATCTCGATCACCGACGGCCAGATCTTCCTCGAAACCGACCTGTTCTTCGCGGGCATCCGCCCCGCCATCAACGTCGGCCTGTCGGTGTCGCGCGTCGGCTCGGCCGCGCAGACCAAGGCGATGAAGAAGGTGTCGGGCTCGATCAAGCTCGAGCTCGCTCAGTATCGCGAAATGGCGGCGTTCGCGCAGTTCGGCTCGGACCTCGACGCCTCGACCCAGAAGCTGCTCAATCGCGGCGCGCGCCTGACCGAGCTGCTCAAACAGCCGCAGTTCAGCCCGCTGCCGTTCGAGGAACAGACCGCGTCGATCTTCGCCGGTACGCAAGGCTATCTCGACAACGTGCCGGTCGAGGCGGTGGTGCGCTACGAAGCGGCGATGCTCGCCGACCTGCGCGCCAACCATGCCGGCGTGCTGAAGTCGATCCGCGACAGCAAGGACCTGAAGGACGACGTCCGCGACCAGCTCAAGGCCGCGCTCGACGCCTTCGCGAAGACGTTTGCGTAATTGATAACCGTCACCCCAGCGAAAGCTGGGGTCTCGGGCCGCGAGCGAACGGCCCGAGGCACAAGATCCCAGCTTTCGCTGGGATGACGAAGTAGGGAAAAGATGGCGTCACTTAAGGCCCTCAAGATCCGCATCGGCTCGGTGAAGTCGACGCAGAAGATCACCAAGGCGATGAAGATGGTCGCCGCCGCCAAGCTGCGCCGCGCGCAGGAAGCGGCCGAGGCCGGCCGCCCCTATGCCGAGCGGCTGGAGAAGGTCGTGGCGAGCATCGCTTCGACCGTCACGGTCGGCCCGAACTCGCCCAAATTGCTCGCCGGCACCGGCCGCGACCAGGTTCACCTGTTCGTCGTCGCCACGTCGGACAAGGGCCTGGCGGGCGCGTTCAACACCAATATCGCGCGCCTGGCGCGCCGCCGCGCCGCCGAACTGATCGCCGAGGGCAAGACGGTCAAATTCTACACGATCGGCCGCAAGGGCCGCGCCGTGCTCAACCGCCAGTATCGCGACCTGATGGTCCACGGCGTCGAGCCGGGCGATCTGGGCAAGCTCGCCTTCGCCGACGCGCGTGGCTATGCCGACGACCTGATCGCGCGGTTCGAAGCCGGCGAATTCGACGTCGCGCATCTATTCTATTCGCGCTTCAAGTCGGTGCTGACGCAGGAGCCGACCGAGCAGCAGATCATCCCGGTGTCGATCCCGGCCGGCACCGCCGACACGAGCGGCGTCAGTGCGGCGGTCGATTACGAGCCGGAAGAAGAGGAAATCCTGGCGGACCTGCTGCCGCGCAACGTCGCTATCCAGCTGTACCGCGCGATCCGCGAGAATGCCGCGTCGGAGCAAGGCAGCAAGATGACCGCGATGGACAATGCCACGCGCAACGCCGGCGACCTGATCAACAAGCTGACGATCCAGTACAACCGCAGCCGCCAGGCCGCGATCACCACCGAACTGGTGGAAATCATTTCGGGGGCTGAGGCGCTGTAAGCATGGGCGCGTGGGGCCATCAATTCGACGAGAACGACGATGCAGCCGACTGGCTTGCTGACTTCGTCGATTCGCCGAGTTGGGCGAATTGCCAGGAGGCACTTCAGCTCACGGATGTCTATATTGAAGCGGACACCGCCAGCCGTGCAATTGCGGCAGCTGAAGTTGTCGCCGCAGGGTTGGGTAAACCCCATCCCAACCTCGATGCCGCCATCGCTCAATGGGCCGCCCAAAACAGCGACGGAGCAAGGACATTGCGACAGACCGCCAGCGCGGCAGTCGTCAAAGCTGAAGACGAGAGCGAACTTCAGGAATTGTGGGAAGAGGGCGATAGTACCGATTGGCACAATACGCTCGACGACCTGAAATCCAGACTGACTTGATAGAAACGAGGCAAGACATGGCATCCGCCCCCACCGCAGAAAAGCCCGCTCGCAAGCCGCGCGCGACCAAGCCGAAGGCTGCCGCTCCGGCCGCCGACGTGACGTCGACCGCGCCCGTCGCGACGACCAACAATGTCGGCACGATCAGCCAGGTCATCGGCGCGGTCGTCGACGTGAGCTTCCCCGATCGCCTGCCGGCGATTTTGTCGGCGCTCGAGACCGACAATAACGGCAACCGCCTGGTCCTCGAAGTCGCGCAGCATCTGGGCGAGAACACCGTCCGCACGATCGCGATGGACTCGACCGAGGGCCTGACCCGCGGGCAGAACGTCACCGACACCGGATCGCAGATCCGCGTCCCGGTCGGCCCGGCGACGCTCGGCCGCATCCTCAACGTCATCGGCGAGCCGATCGACGAGCGCGGCCCGGTCAACGCCACGCAGACTGCGCCGATTCACGCCGAGGCCCCCTTGTTCGTCGACCAGTCGACCGAGAGCTCGATCCTGGTCACCGGCATCAAGGTCATCGACCTGCTCGCTCCCTACGCGAAGGGCGGCAAGATCGGTCTGTTCGGCGGCGCCGGCGTCGGCAAGACCGTGCTGATCCAGGAACTGATCAACAACATCGCCAAGGGCCATGGCGGCACCTCGGTGTTCGCGGGCGTCGGCGAGCGGACGCGTGAGGGCAACGACCTCTATCACGAATTCCTCGACGCGGGCGTCATCGCCAAGGACGCCGACGGCAATGCCGTCAGCGAGGGATCGAAGGTGGCGCTGGTCTATGGCCAGATGAACGAGCCGCCGGGCGCGCGTGCTCGCGTCGCCCTGTCGGGCCTGACCATCGCGGAATATTTCCGCGACGTCGAAGGCCAGGACGTGCTGTTCTTCGTCGACAACATCTTCCGCTTCACCCAGGCGGGCGCCGAAGTGTCGGCGCTGCTCGGCCGCATCCCGTCGGCGGTGGGCTATCAGCCGACCCTGTCGACCGACATGGGTGCCCTCCAGGAGCGCATCACCTCGACCAACAAGGGCTCGATCACCTCGGTCCAGGCCGTCTACGTCCCCGCGGACGACTTGACCGACCCGGCGCCGGCGACCTCGTTCGCCCACTTGGACGCGACGACCGTGCTCAACCGCGCGATTTCCGAGCTCGGCATCTATCCCGCGGTCGACCCGCTCGATTCGACCAGCCGCGTGCTCGAACCGCGCGTCGTCGGCCAGGAGCATTACGAGACCGCGCGTGCCGTCCAGTCGATCCTGCAGAAGTACAAGTCGCTGCAGGACATCATCGCCATCCTGGGCATGGACGAACTGTCGGAAGAGGATAAGCTCACCGTCAGCCGCGCCCGCAAGATCCAGCGCTTCCTGTCCCAGCCGTTCCACGTCGCCGAGGTGTTCACCAACATCCCGGGCGAGTTCGTGCAGATCGAGGACACGATCCGCTCGTTCAAGGCTGTGGTGAACGGCGAATATGATCACCTGCCGGAAGCGGCTTTCTATATGGTCGGCGGCATCGACGGCGTCATCGCCAAGGCCGAGAAGCTGGCCGCGGAGGCGTAAGACTCTCTTCCTTCTCCCCTTGTGGGAGAAGGATAGCGAAGCTTGGCGGCGTGCCGCCTAGCGGAGCTTGGATGAGGGGAGCGGCGCTTAGCGCCGCGCGAACCTCCGGCTCGCACCCTCACCCTCCCACTCGGCTCCGCCGAGCGGGCCCCTCCCTCTCCCACAAGGGGAGAGGGAAAACAGGACAAGGCAATGCTGCATTTCGAACTCGTCACGCCCGAAAAGCTGCTCCGCTCGGAGGAAGTCTATCAGGTCGTCGTGCCCGGCACCGAGGGCGATTTTGGCGTACTGGAGGGCCATGCCCCCTTCATGTCGACGATCCGCGACGGCAACCTCGCGATCTACCGCGCCGACAAGTCGGAGCCCGAGCTGGTCCCGATCCGGGGCGGGTTCGCCGAGGTATCGGCAAGCGGACTGACGGTGCTGGCCGAACAGGCCGGCTAAGCTCCGCCAATCACGGCCGACCACCAGACCCGCTGCTCGCGACGAGCTGCGGGTCTCGTCGTATCTGGCGGATGTGGATCACGCCATTCTGGCGTTTATCGTCGGGCGCATCGCCGCCTGTCCCGTCGTCAAGCAAGCTCGATCCGGCATCTGCTTGGTTAGTAAATTGTCAAATCTTAGCCCCTACGAACCGGACCTGATCATGAAGGAACGAGGGGCATGAGCGCGTTCGGACGCCGTAGTGGATTGGGTGCCGGGCAGCCTGCGCGGCCGGCTTTCGGCGTGGCGCGTCCGATGCAGGGCGGGGGCGCACAGCCCGCCGCGGATACTGCCGAGCAGTTTCCGCCGCTTCCCGATATGAACGAGATCGACGCCGATCAGCCGGGCAATATGCCGGGCAGCAATGGCGACGCGATGGCGCGCCTGACCGAGCGCCAGAATTCCAGCGGCGAAGCCGCCGGCATGAAGGCCGAAGGGTTCGAGGCATCGGTCCACAAGATCAAGGAACAGGTGCTGCCGCGCCTGCTCGAACGCGTCGACCCGGAAGCCGCCGCCACGCTCAACAAGGACGAGCTGGCCGAGGAATTCCGCCCGATCATCGGCGAGGTGCTGGCCGAGCTCAAGCTGACGCTCAACCGCCGCGAGCAGTTCGCGCTCGAAAAGGTGCTGGTCGACGAGTTGCTCGGCCTGGGTCCGCTCGAGGAATTGATCGCCGACCCCGATATCAGCGATATCATGGTCAACGGCCCCAACCAGACCTTCATCGAAAAGAAAGGCCGGCTGGAGATCGCGCCGATCCAGTTCCGCGACGAGGAACATCTGTTCCAGATCGCGCAGCGCATCTGCAACTCGGTCGGCCGCCGCGTCGACCAGACCACGCCGCTCGCCGACGCCCGCCTCAAGGACGGCAGCCGCGTCAACGTGATCGTGCCGCCGCTCAGTCTGCGCGGCACCGCGATCTCGATTCGCAAATTCTCCAACAAGCCGATCACGCTCGACATGATGGCGAGCTTCGGCTCGATGTCGCAGAAAATGGCGACCGCGCTGAAGATCGCGGGCGCGTGCCGGTTCAACGTCGTCATCTCGGGCGGTACCGGCTCGGGTAAGACGACGATGCTCAACGCCCTGTCGAAGATGATCGACCCGGGCGAGCGCGTGCTGACGATCGAGGACGCGGCCGAACTGAGGCTGCAGCAGCCGCATTGGCTGCCGCTCGAAACGCGCCCCGCCAACCTCGAAGGCCAGGGCGAGATCTCCATCCGCGACCTGGTCAAGAACGCGCTGCGTATGCGGCCGGATCGCATCATCCTCGGCGAAATTCGCGGGTCGGAATGTTTCGACCTGCTCGCCGCGATGAACACCGGTCACGACGGATCGATGTGTACGCTCCACTCCAACTCCCCGCGCGAATGCCTGGGCCGTATGGAGAACATGGTGCTGATGGGGGACATCAAGATTCCCAAGGAAGCGATCAGCCGCCAGATCGCCGATTCGGTCGACATGATCGTCCAGGTGAAGCGCCTGCGCGACGGCAGCCGCCGCGTGACCAACATCACCGAGGTGATCGGCATGGAAGGGCCGGTCATCGTGACGCAGGAACTGTTCAAGTTCGAATATCAGAGCGAATCGGCCGACGGTAAGATCGTCGGCGAATATCGCGCGATGGGGTTGCGCCCCTACACGCTCGAAAAGGCGCGCCAGTTCGGATTCGACCAGGCCTATCTCGAAGCTTGCCTCTGACGGAACGTCCTAGGCGTTTCAGCCAGTCATCGGCGCAAGACCGCTAACGCGGTTAATCGCAATTTTACCCCGTATCCGCGCGAGCACGTCCGGTATAAGCGGGGGCATGCGCCGCCGCATGCTGCCCTTGCTGATGTTCGCCGCCTTGCCGTTGTGCGGGGCGATGGCGCCGGCGATGCCCGACCCGCCGGCCGAACGCGTCGTGCTGTCGCCCGATACCGAGGCGCAATGGGTGCCGTTCGACCTCACGCCGGGCAACCAGATCCAGTTCAAGATGACGGTCGACGGACGCCCCGTCACCGCGATCCTCGACACCGGGTTCAGCCTGTCGGTGGTGTCGCGCCGGTTCGCCACCCGCGCCGGCCTGAAAGTCTCGACCGGCGGCGAAGGCGTGGGCATCGGCGGATCGGTCGCGATGGGCCTGATCAACGGGGGGAATTTGGCGATCGGCGGCTTGACCCGCAGCGGCGGCCGATTGGGCGTACTCGACTTGCCAAGCGGTGCCACCGGCAACGGCGCGACGATCGACGCGGTGATCGGCAGCGACCTGTTGCGCCGCTATGCGCTCGATATCGACTTCGCCGCACAGCGTTTCCGCCTGTTGCCGAGCGGCCGCCTGCCCTTTTCCGGCCAGACCGCGCCGCTGGCGATGGCCCTGCGCGACCAATTCTATGTCAGCGAGATGTCGATCGACGGCACGCGGCTGCGCCCGATGATCGTCGACACCGGCGACGGCGCGACGATCACCATGTCGGACGAGGCCTGGAAATCGGTCGGCGGCGTCAAGCCGACCACGACCACCACCATTTCGTACAGCATCGCCGGACCGGTCACGTCCGAGCTGACGGTGCTGCCCGCGGTCCGCGTCGGCGAGACGATGGTGCGCGAAGCCGAAGCGCGGATCGAGCCTGGCCGTGGCTTTTCGGCGCAGATGGGCGCGGCGGGGCGTATCGGGCTCGGCTATCTGCAGCGCTATCGCGTGCTGCTCGATCCCGGCGCCGGCCGCATGGTGATGGCGGCCGGTGCCGATGTCGACCGTCCACCGCTGCGGTCGACCAGCGGCTTGCTGCTCGGCTTCTATAGCGATCGCCTGCGCGTGCTCCACGTCATGCGCGGCAGCCCGGCGGCCAGCACCGGCTGGCAAGCGGGCGACGAAATCTGCAGCGTCGACGGCCAGCCGATCACGCCCAATTACGCCAGCGAGCCGATCTCGACCTGGTCGGTCGCCGATCCCGGCCGTACCGTGCGCCTGGGCATCTGCGGCGGCGGCGAGCGCAAGCTGACGCTGGAGCGCTTCTATTGAGCGCAGGCGGGTTGGATCGTCTCAAGGCCTGGCAGATGGCGGCGGTGCTCGCGGTCGTCGCGCTCGCCTTGCGCGCCTGGGATTTCGGCAATCCGGTCATCCATGTCGACGAGCAATATTATCTGCTGGTCGGCGACCGCATGGTGCACGGCGCGATACCCTATCTCGATATCTGGGATCGCAAGCCGGTCGGACTGTTCCTGCTCTACGCCGCGATGCGGCTGCTGCCCGGCGACGGCGTCATCGCCTATCAATTGGTCGCGAGCCTGTTCGCCATCGCGACCGCCTATATCGTGTGGCGCGCGGCGTTACGCACGGGAGCGAGCCGGACTGGGGCGCTGGCGGCAGGCGCGGCCTATCTGATCTGGTTGCCGTTGCTGGGCGGGCGCGGCGGGCAATCGCCGGTCTTCTACAATCTGTTCGTTGCCGGAGCCGCGCTCATAGCGCTCCACTTGCCCGCGCGCGCACGGACGGGCGCGACTCGCGCGATCGTCGCTTGGGGGACATTCGCCTGCCTGCTCGGCGGGCTTGCTATCCAGACCAAATACACGCCTGCGGTCGAAGGCGCGTTCATCGGCTGCGCCCATCTCTGGTATCTGCGCCGCGCCGGCGCGCGTTGGGCGACGCTCTCGGGCGCAGCCCTGCTGTGGCTGTTGGCGGGCCTGACGCCGACATTGGCGATAGCGGGCTATTACTGGCATCTCGGGCTGCAGGCGTTCGACGCCTTCTGGTTCGCCAACGTCACTTCGATCTTCCTGCGCGCGGGTTACCCGGCCGACCAATTGGCGATGCGGCTGCTCGGCATCGTCGCTACCCTGTCGCCGTTGATCGTGTCGGCTGCGATCGCCTGGGCGTGGCGGCCGCGCGCCGATCGAAGCGAGGAAGCGCTGATCGCCTTCGGCTGGCTGGCGGCGGCCGGCGGCGGGTTCCTGCTGATCGGCACGTTCTTCGATCATTACGCCTTGCCGCTGGTGGCGCCGATCGCGGTGGCCGCCGCGCGCGCCCTAGGCCGGTCGTCGCGGCTGCTCATCGCCACGCTGGCGCTCGGGCTGCTGCTCAACGTCGTCGAGCGCGGGATCAAGAGCAACGATGGCGAAGGCGCTTATGCGGTGGCGGCATTGGTCAGGGCCAACAGCCACGGGGGATGCCCCTATGTCTTTATCGGCGACACCTTCACCTACGAGCGCGCGGGTACCTGTCTCCCGACGCGCTACGCTTTTCCGAACCTGTTGGCCTATACCACGGAGCAGGGCGCGACCGGGATCGACGAGGCGGCCGAGGTCCGGCGCATCCTCGCTGCGCGGCCACCGGTTATCGTCACGTCGACGCGCCTGCTCGGCATCTGGAACCCGGGCAGCCTGGCCGCGCTGAAGGCGGCGCTGGGCAGCTATCGCGTGATCTACAGCGTGCCGCGCGCCGATTACCGCACCTTGGTCTATTTGCGCCGCGACCTGCCCGCCCGCGAAGTACCGGCTACAATTGGAACGCCACAGCCGCTGCGATGATCGCGCCGATCAGCGCGAATACCTGAAGATTGCGCCAATCGACCAACGACACGCGATCGAGATCGGCACGCTTGCGATGGCGCCAATCGACAAGGCCGGCCGCGAGCGCCGTTATCGCCAGGACGGCCGCGACCGCCCCGGCGATCTGTTTCGCCGAAAAATCCACGATATCTAGTGGCCGAGCTTCTCGATCTTTTCCTGCAGGCGCGCCAGTTCGGCCTTGAGCGCCGAGACGTCGTCCTCGCCGCCGGCCGGCTTCGTCGCCGCACTAGCGCTCGTGCTAGCCTGCGGCTTGAACGCAGAGGTCGCTGCTTCGAACATCGCTATGTTGCGCTTGGCGATCTCGGCAAAGGGCGAGTTGGCGAACGCGCCCTCGACCGCCGATTTGAACTGTTCCTGGTTGCGGCGGAAGCTGTCCATCGACGCCTCGAGATAGCTCGGCACGAACGCCTGCATCGAATCGCCGTACATCGCGATCAGCTGGCGCAGGAAATTGACCGGCAGCATCGTCTGGCCGCGCGCTTCCTCTTCCATGATGATCTGGGTCAACACGTTGTGCGTGATGTCCTCATCGGTCTTGGCGTCGACGACCTTGAAATCGCGCCCCTCGCGCGTCATCGCGGCGAGATGGTCGAGCGTGATGTAGGATGAGCTTTCGGTATTATAGAGTCGACGATTGGCGTATTTCTTGATGATCACCGGGCCGTCAGTGGCCGCCTGCTTCTTCATGATGGGGACGCCCCTCCAATGATTTGTCGTGGCTGTACCACCGATGCATGACGCACCGCAACATGGACCACGCCCCTTACCCTTATTCCTCGAAATGCTGCGCGAAGAAACCGCAGCATCGCCCGAACGCCGCGCCGCCGCCTTGGCCGGGCTGAAGGCGTATCAGGAGGCGCCGCGCAAGGGCAAAAGGCGTCCCGCGCCGATACGGTTCAGACAGAATCGGGCACGCCTTCGCGACTATGGTGGCACTGGCCGGCCGGTGATCTTCGTGCCGTCGCTGATCAACCCGCCCTTCATCCTCGATCTTGCGCCGCAAAATTCCTTGCTGCGCTGGTGCAGCGAACAGGGACTGCATCCCTATCTTCTCGATTGGGGCGAGCCGTCCCCGGCCGACCGCGCGCTGGACGTGACGGCGCATGTCGAGCGCATCCTGTTGCCCCTGATCGCCAGGTTCGATGAGGCGCCTTTGCTGGTCGGCTATTGCTTGGGGGGAACTTTGGCACTCGGCGCCGCGGCGGCAGGCGTGGTGGCCGGGCTCGCGCTGATTGCCACGCCATGGCATTTCGCGGGCTTCGGCGGTGGGCGCGCGGCGATCGGGGAGTTGTGGCAATCGGCCAAGGCTTCCTGCGAACGGATGGGGCTGGTGCCGATGGAAGTGCTGCAGACCGGGTTCTGGCGGCTCGACCCGGGGCGCACCGTGAGCAAATATGAAGCGTTCGGGCGTATGGAACCCGGCAGCCCCGCTTGGGAAGGGTTCATCGCACTGGAGGATTGGGCGAATGCCGGCGCGCCATTGCCCTATGCGGCCGGGCGGCAACTGTTCGAGGAGTTCGTCGACGACGACCTGACCGGCACAGGCGGCTGGACCGTCGCGGGCCGCGCGGTCGACCCACATGCCCTCCCCTGCCCGACCGTCGAATTCGTCTCGCTCAGCGATCGCATCGTCCCGAAGGAAAGCGCCGCGGACTTGGCCAACCGTCACGATTTGGGCGCCGGCCATGTCGGCATGATTGTGGGTGGCCGGGCGAAGGTACAATTGTGGGAGCCGCTAGCGCAGTGGTTAAAGCGCGCCTAGATAGCCGCCAAACCCACACCTGAATCGGAGTCTCCATGACCGACATCGTCATCACAGCCGCCAAGCGCACTCCGGTCGGCAGCTTCATGGGCGCGTTCGGCGGGACCCCGGCGCACGAGCTTGGCCGCATCGCGATCGAAGCCGCGCTGGAGCAGGCAGGCGTCGCGGGCGAGGAAGTGTCCGAAGTCATCCTGGGCCAGGTCCTGACCGCCGCCCAGGGCCAGAACCCCGCGCGCCAGGCATCGATGGCAGCGGGCGTACCCAAGGAAATCCCCGCCTGGGGCGTCAACCAGGTGTGCGGATCCGGTCTGCGCACGGTGGCGCTGGCAGCTCAGGCGGTCGCGACCGGCGATGCGCGCATCGTCGTCGCCGGCGGCCAGGAATCGATGTCTTTGAGCGCGCACGCCCAGACCATCCGCGCCGGGCAGAAGATGGGAACGCTCGAGCTGATCGATACGATGATCCGCGACGGTCTTACTGACGTCTTCAACGGCTATCATATGGGGATCACCGCCGAAAACCTGGCCGAGCAATATCAGATCACGCGCCAGATGCAGGACGAGTTCTCGGTCCGCTCGCAGAACCTGGCCGATGCGGCGCGCTCGTCGGGCCGCTTCCGCGACGAGATCGTCCCGGTGACGATCAAGGGCCGCAAGGGCGACACGGTGGTCGCCGACGACGAATATATCCGCGCCGGCGTGACGATCGACAGCGTGTCGGGTGTGCGCCCCGCGTTCAAGAAGGACGGCACGGTGACCGCGGCCAACGCCTCGGGCCTCAACGATGGCGCGGCCGCCTTGGTGGTGATGTCGGCTGACGAAGCAGCGAAGCGCGGCGCCCCGGTGCTCGCGCGGATCGCGAGCTGGGCATCGGCCGGCGTCGATCCCTCGATCATGGGTATCGGTCCGGTGCCGGCGACGCGCCGCGCGCTGGAGAAGGCCGGCTGGTCGATCGCCGATCTCGAGTTGATCGAGGCCAATGAGGCGTTCGCCGCCCAAGCGCTGTCGGTCGGCAAGGAACTCGGCTGGGATCCCGACAAGGTCAACGTCAATGGCGGCGCGATCGCCATCGGCCACCCGATCGGTGCATCGGGCGCGCGCGTTCTGACCACGTTGCTCTACGAAATGGCAAAGCGCGACGCGAAAAAGGGCCTGGCGACGCTCTGCATCGGCGGCGGGATGGGAATCGCGATGTGCGTCGAGCGGTGAGGATTGGCTCGTCGGGTTCTAAAATTACGCGATCTGAACCGGTAACGTAAGCTTCGCGAAGTTGCGTTGCAGATTTACCACGCCCTCCCGAAAAGGGAGGGCGTAGTTTGATGCTGAACCTTGCATGAATGTCGCCGGACGGGTTCTATCGCTGCACCGAGGCATTCAGACCTCGACAGCAAGGGGCCTATCTATGAACATCCAGCGTTTTCTGGGCGCAACCGCGCTCGTTGGCGTGCTGTCAGCAATACCGGCAGTCGCCTACGCCGAGGCGGACAAGTCCACGCCTCCGGCCACGACTTCCGAGGCCGCGCCGCAGACAAGCCCGCAGACCGATACGGCTGACACCGAACAAGAAATCACGATCACCGGATCGCGCATCCGTCGCCCGGACCTCGAATCGACGGTTCCCATCGCGACGCTCAAGGGCGATGACATCTACGAGAAGGCGAACACCAACCTAGGCGAAGCGCTTAACAACTTGCCGCAGCTTCGCAGCACCTTCGCGCAACAGAATCCTGGGCTCGGCATTGGCATCGCGGGTCTCAACCTGCTCGACCTGCGCGGCCTCGGCGTGCAGCGCACGCTAGTACTGGTCGACGGACGCCGCCATGTTCCGTCGGATCTCCAGAACACTGCAGCGTCGGTCGATATCAACTCCATTCCAACCGAAATGGTGGATCGTGTCGAAATCGTTACGGGCGGCAACTCGGCGGTTTATGGCTCAGACGCCATCGCAGGCGTCGTCAACTTCATCCTGAAGAAGAACTTCGAGGGCCTCCAGGTCCGCGGCGGTGCGAGCATCCCCGAGTTCAAGAATGGCGGCAGCCGCTATCTGTCCTTCATCGCGGGAAAGAATTTCGGCGACGGGCGTGGCAACATCACATTTGCGGGTGAATATTCGAAGCAGGACCGCCTTTTCGGATCGGATATCCCTTGGCTGCGGCAGAATAATGGCTTCGTCACCAACGATACCGACGGCGTAGGCCTGCCGAATGGAAGCGACGGCATTTTTGATACTGTGTTCGCGCACAATATTCGATCGACCACCATCGCCCGGTACGGCCTAGTTCCAATCGTTGAGACGCGGAACGGCGCCGCGCCTTGCGGCACTGGTATCCCGAGCGGCAGCGGGGTCCGCACGAATTACAATTGCAACTACATCTTCGATGTGGCGGGTAATCTCGTGCCTGAAACCGGCACCCGCATCAGCACGGGCCCGACTGGGACTTTCCTCGGCGGCAACGGCGATAACAACCGCGAAGACCATCTGTTGTCGATCATGCCGGACAACCAGCGCTACAGCGCCAACCTGCTCGCGCATTACAAGTTCAGCGACGCTGCCGACGTCTTTATCGAAGCCAAATATGCCCGCGCGCACACCATAGGTTCGAACTCGGGTCCCGCCTTCAACCAGGGTTTCAATCAGACGTTCGCGGATTATCGTGCCAATTATCGTCTCGATAACCCGTTCTTGAACGATCAGGCGCGTCAGACGATCACCAATGCCATTCTCGCCTCTGGCAGCAACACCGGGCTCACTGGCGGCTCCGCGCTGTCGGCGGCCAACTTGGCGGCGATCGCTAACGGCAGCTATCGTTTCGTCACAGCCCGAAACTTCACCGACCTGGGAATCCGGGATGAGGATGCAGTTCGCGAAACGTATCGCATCGTTGCCGGCGTCCGCGGACAAATCAGCAACAACTGGTCTTACGAAGTTTCGGCCAATTATGGCCGCGCCAACGAGACCATCAAAATTCTCGGCAACGTCAACGTGCAGCGCCTGCTGCTGGCCCAGGATGCCGGGCGCGATCCGGCCGACGGTAAGATCAAGTGTCGTTCACAGTTCGACCCTTCGGCGCGTGGCGTCGTGGCGGATGTCGATGGCGTCGCAAACAGCTTCCTGGCTGCCGACATCGCCGCTTGCGTGCCTTATAATCCGTTTGGCGGCTTGGATAACAGCGCGGCGCGCAACTACATCGTCAGCAACTCCGGCGACCATGGTCACCTCAGCCAACTCGACACGACGGCCTTCATCTCGGGCGACACCGGTAACTGGTTCAAGCTGCCCGGCGGTCCGATCGGCATCGTCCTTGGTGGCGAGTGGCGACGTGAAGATGCCATGTTCAAGGCCGACCCCGATGTCGAGGCGGGCCTCACCTTCCTCAACGCACTACAGACCTTCGACCCGCCAGCTCTTGAGGTGGCAGAGGGCTTTGGCGAGTTGAATATCCCGATCCTCAAGGATGTGCCTTTCTTCAAAAGCCTCAGTTTGAGCGGTGCCGCCCGGGTATCGCACTATAACAAGGCTTACGGTTCGACCGGAACTGTCTGGGCATGGAATTTCGGTGGCGAGTGGGCGCCAATTCCGGACATCCGGTTCCGCGCAAATTATGGCAAGTCGGTGCGCGCACCGAACTATACCGAAACCGCGGCTCCGCTGGGACAGAACTTCGCTCCCGGGTTCCTGGATCCGTGCAACGCCGGCCGTATCGGCGCCGGTACGCCGGCCCGTGTGACCAATTGCCAGGCGGCCTTGGGCGCTGCCATCAATAACGCTGACTTCCAGAGCTTGACGAACCTTTCCTACTCGCTGGAAATTCTGAGTGGCAGCAATCCCAACCTGAAGGCGGAAACTTCGAAATCGCTGACGGTAGGCGCGGTCATAACACCCAGCTTCTTCAAGGGTTTCGATCTGACGGTCGACTATTTCGACATCAACGTGCAGAACGTGATTTCGGCGGCAAGCGCGCAGCAGATCGTCAATCTCTGCTATGATGAAGGTCAGTTCTGCAATCTGTTCCAGCGCAACACCTCCGGAACCACCGGACCCAGCGGCGAGGCGCCAGGACAAATCCTGCAGGGTTCGTTGATCCAGGCGGGGTTGAATTTCGCGTCGCTCAAGCGCCGTGGCATCGACGTTCAGCTGAACTACAATCGCTCGTGGGGTGACACCCGGCTCAGCGTCCGCGGCTATTACACGCACCTGCTGAAGGACAGCAATTACACAGATCCGACGCGGCCGAATTTCGAAACGAGATTGCTCCAACAGTTGGGCGATCCGAAGGACGAGGTATCATTTAACGCCGATCTAACCGTGAAGAAATTCACGATCGGCTATGGAGCGCACTTCATTGGGCCGATGCTGACTACTGCATATGCAAATCTGTTCCCGATTAACGGGAACCCGCCGCAGAATGCAGATATCATCAGCATCCAGAAGTATCCTTCCGTTCTGTATCATGACATCCGCCTGTCGGTTCAGATTGGCGCAACCACTGAACAGAAGCGCGGCTTCCAATGGTTTGTGGGCATCGACAACTTCACCGATAAGCATCCGCCGCTCGGCTCGACCGCCGTCGGTTCGGGCAGCGCAATCTACGACGTGATGGGACGCACGTTCTTCACGGGCTTCCGAGCCACGTTCTGATCTCGGGCAATCTCTGCTAGAGGGGGCGAAGAGAAATCTTCGCCCCTTTTTTTTTGTGAAACGCCGATGATGTCCGACCCCGTCTCCGCCGCCCATGAGGTCGCTGCATCCGGTCGCCCGCGCGAGGCCGTAGCACTCCTCGAATCCGCCGGAGATGGTGGGAATGCCGCGGCGCTGGCAGAACTCGCTGTGTGGCATCTGCGCGGCATCATCATACCTCGGGATCTTGGTAAGGCGCGACGCACGCTGCGCCGTGCAGTAACCGTCGGACATGTCGACGCCGCGTTGATGGAAATCGCACTGGCGGCGAACGGTTCGGGCGGCCTGCCGGATTGGCCGCAAGCGTTAGGCCTATTGCGCATTGCTGCAATCAACGATCCCGTCGCTGCCGAGCATCTTGCACTGGTCGACAAGATGGAGCTGGACCCTGCCGGTTACCCGGCGATGCGACCGGCGGGCGAGCCATTGTCCGACCAGCCGTTCGTCGAGCTTTTTCCTGCCGCTCTCTCGCCCGCCGAATGCCTGCACGTCGCGACGCTTACGCATAATTGGCTGGAGCCCGCTGTTGTTGTCGACCCACGCACCGGCCGCAACATTGCGCATCCGATCCGCACGTCGGACAGCACGTTGGTCGGCCCGACACAAGAAACCCTGGTAGTCGCCGCGCTCAACCGACGACTTGCGGCACTCACTAGGACGCGTGTCGAGCAGGGGGAGCCGCTGAGCGTACTCCGATACAAACCGGGCCAGGAATACCGGCTCCACTTGGATGCGCTGCCTGGAGCAAACAATCAGCGTATCGCCACCGCGATCGCCTATTTGAATGACGGTTTTGAGGGCGGCGAAACCTATTTTTCAGCCAACCGTCTGAAGATACAGCCGAGACAAGGCGATGTGTTGGTCTTCCGCAATGTGCTCGCCGACGGCACAACCGATCCAGAGAGCCGGCACGCCGGCCTATCTGTGCGACGTGGCACAAAATGGATCGCAACGCGTTGGATCCGGCAAGACGCTTACGATCCCTGGACCTATCGCGAGGGCGCCTGATCCGCCCGCTCGAACCGCGATCCCAGCCCGGTCAGCAGTTCGTATTGCGACATGCCCGACTGCTCCGCCGCGCACGGAAGATCGAAATCGATCGCTAGCCAGTCGCCCTCGGCGACATCGTGGCCGGTCACGTCGATCGCGATCAAATCCATCGACACGCGGCCGATCAAGGGCAGGACCGCGTCCCCGAGCAGCGCAGCGCCGCGTCCCGAAAAGCCTCTGAAATAGCCGTCTGCGTAGCCGTAGTTGAGGATCGCCACATCGGTATCTGCGGGCGCGACCCAGGTCGCATTATACCCGACCGCCTCTCCCGCACGCACAGTGCGGCGCTGGAGCACTTGCGCTTCGGGAAAAGCTACTTGAGCGATGACGCCGGCAAGCTCGGGCCGCGGAACGCCGCCGTAAAGGGCGAGGCCTGGCCGCGTGAGATCGAAGGTGTAATCGGAGCCGAGCGCGATACCGGCCGAATTGGCGAGGCTCAGCCTTCGCGCAGCAACCTTGTCGGCCATCGCGACGAACCGGCCACGTTGCTCGCTATTCTGCGCACTATCGTCATCGGCCGAGGCGAGATGGCTCATCAGGGTGTCGACCGCGAGCCCGTCTAGCGCGCCGGCGGCGAGATCGCCCTCGTCCAATCCGAGTCGGTTCATGCCCGTATCGAGCATGACATGGCACGCGCCGCCGCCAGCGGTCCGCCAGCGACTGGCCTGCGCAACCGTATTGAGCACCGGCGTCGCGATGCCCGACAGCGCTAGCTCCATGTCTTCGTCGCGCACGCCGTGGAACACCGACAGGTTGGGCAATCTGAGCGGTGCGAGCGCGGCGGCTTCTGCCCAGGTGGCGACGAAGAAATCGCGGCATCCCGCGGCCGCCAAGGTCTCCGCGGCCCAACTGGCGCCGAGCCCGTACCCATCGGCCTTGATCGCCGCACCGCACGCCGCGGTCCCACTCAATCGCGCCAGCGCGCGCCAATTGGCTACAAGCGCATCGGCATCGCGACGCAGGCGAAGAGGAAGCTCGAACATCCGCGCTGCCTAGCGACAGGCGCCGCCGCGTGCCACCCCGGACGGATCACTCCGGGAGCCTGTCGCCTTTCCATTTCAGGCCCCACAGCGATACCAGCAGCGCCATCAGCACCACGATCCAGGTATACCACAGCCCGGCATAAGGATTGCCGGTCTTCGCGACGATATATTGGCTGATGAACGGCAGGAAGCCGCCGAAATAGCCGGTGCCGATATGATAGGGGATCGACATCGAACTATAGCGGATGCGCGCCGGAAACATCTCGGCAAGCAAGGCCGCCACCGGACCGTAAGTCGCCCCCGCAAGGGCGCCCATTACCAGCATCGCGAAGATGATGACCGCGATCCCGATCGCCGTCGGCCGCACCTTGTCGAGCTTGTACCCATTGGCGGCGAGCGCCGCGTCGAGCCCGGCCGGGCTGATGTCGGCGACAGCGTCTCCTCCGATGATCACCGCGATCGCGGGCGTCGTGTCCTTGGTATAGGCGATGCCTTTTTTGGAGAAATAGTCGAGCAGCTGGCCGCATTCGTCGACCTGCTTCGCAGCGAACGGATCATAGGTGCAATGCGGCCCCGAGACGACCACCGGGGCGCGCTTGGCGGCATGAGCGAGATCGGGATTGGCGGCGCTGCCCATCACCCAGAAGATCGGGAACAACAGGGCCAGGGTCACCGCATAGCCGATCACGATCGGTCCCTTGCGGCCGACGCGATCGGACAGGCGCCCGAAATAGATGAACCAGAACAATCCCGCGCCGCCGGCGACGCCGACGATCAGCTGCGCGGTGGTTTCCTCGACCCGCATCGTCGTCGTCAGGAACGACAGGGTCGAAAAAAGCGCGGTGTACCAGATCACGGTCAGGCCGGCGGCAACACCGAACAAAGCGACGAACAGCCGCTTGAGGTTGCCGGGATAGGTGAAGCTGGAAACGATCGGATTCTTGACCGTCTCGCCCGCTTCCTTGATCGCCCGAAACACCGGGCTCTCGCTGAGCTTGAGACGCATCCACAAAGATACGGCGAGCAGCACCAGCGAGAACAGGAACGGAAACCGCCATGCCCAGGCCGCCCAGGCCGCTTCGCTCACGGCAAGCTTGGTCAGCAGCACCACTGCAAGGCTGAGGATGAACCCGCCCGCGACGCAGGCCTGGATGAAGCTGGTATAAAAGCCCGATTTGCCCGGCGGCGAATGCTCGGCGACGTAGATTGCCGCGCCGCCATATTCGCCGCCCAGCGCAAGCCCCTGCAGGACGCGCAAGAGGATGATGATTCCCGGCGCCCACAACCCGATCTGCGCCGCCGGCGGGATCAGTCCGACACCCGCGGTGGCGATGCCCATCAAGGTGATGGTGACGAGGAAGGTATATTTGCGCCCGAGCTTGTCGCCGAGATAACCGAACAGCACCGCGCCCAGCGGACGGAAACCGAAGCCGACCGCGAAACCCGCCCAGGCGAGTAGCGTCTGGACCATCTCGTTGCCCGCCGGGAAGAACGCCGCGCCGATGATCTTGGCCAGCGTGCCGTAGATGAAGAAATCGTACCACTCGAACGCGGTGCCGAGCGACGATGCGGCGATGACCAACCGGATGTCGGATGGGCTGGGGTCGGGCCGCAACTCTTCCGCCATTACCGTCGCCATCGCTGATTCCCCCTGTTTTGCCGCCGGTGTAGCGTGTCGCGTGACGGCGGCAAGCGTGATGCTTGGCCGTGATGCTTGACGTTATCGGTCCACGGGCGTAACGGGCCCGGCCTCGGGCGGCGAGTCTGCCCGATATGTGAGGGCACTGCATGTTTGGACGCAAGATCATAACGGGGCTCCGCTCCGTCCGCGTCCCGCGCCAGCCCTAGCGCAAGTCCTTGCGCGCCGGCCCGCGGGCATCGGGCGCGCCGATCTCCACAACCACTGAAAAGAGCTGTCGCGTGCGTGCGCCTTTGCGCGCGTGCGGCACGAAGGAGATGTCATGGGCGAATTGCGCCTGGTGGCGACGCTGTTGCGCCACCTGATCGATACTCATCGAAGCTCCGCTCAGGTCAGCCGCGCGCTGATCGAATGGGGCGAAACCAATGCGAGCTGGCTGGCGGGCAAGACCATCAAGAATGTGACGGTCGACCTCGGCTGGATCGAGAAAATGGCCAAGCGCGCGGCGAAGGCGGGCGACGCCGACGACGCGCTAGCGACGCTGACCGCGTCGCTGGGCGATATGCTGCAGCTGGGTGAGTTCGACCGCCGTCTGCTGTTCTACGCGCTCGTGTTCGAGCGACGCCCGCGTGCCAACGCGCTGGCGCGAGCCATGGCGCGCGCGCAAGTCGACATGGCGGCGATGATCGGGATCGCGGCCGGCGCCCCCAGCGCCGGCGCCACGCGTGCCAGCCCGGTGATGCGGCTGGGGCTGTTCGAGCTGTCGCAAGAATATCTGTCCGCGCCGCGGATCGAGACGGCCTGGCGGTTCGAACGCCTGCTCGATCGCGGCATCGAAGATGGCGAGGAAATCGTCACCGCGATGGTCGGAATGCGCCAGCAGGCGCGCCTGCCGCTCGACGCCTTCCCGCAGGCCAAGGACCACGCCGACATGCTTGCGCGGATGCTGCGCGGCGCGGTCGCAACGCGCGCCGAGGGGGTCAACATCCTGATCCACGGACCGCCTGGGACGGGCAAGACCGAGTTCGCGCGCAGTTTGGCTGCAGCCGCGGACCTGGTCTTGTTCGCTGTCGGCGAGAATGTGTTCGATGGCGAGGAACCGACCCGCGAGGACCGGATCGAGTCGCTCATGATCGGACAGCGAGCGTTCGCGACACGGGGCAATACGGTGTTGCTGTTCGACGAGTTCGAGGATTTGATCGGCGATGCGGCACGCGGAAGCGGCAATTCGATCCATGGGCGGCAGGGCTCAAAGGTGTTCGTCAACCGGATGCTGGAGACCAACAAGCTGCCGGTGATCTGGACGAGCAACGCGATCGGCAATGTCGATCCCGCCATTCTGCGGCGGATGAGCTTCGTGCTGCACATGAAGCAGCCGTCGGCGCGGGCGGCGCGGGAAGTGCTCGCGCGGATCGCCGCGGAGGAAGGCGTGGCGGTTCCCGCGGCGTTCGACGCTTTAGTGTCGCGCGCGCCCGAAGCGGCGAGCGTCGCGCGCGTCGCTATCCGATCGGCCAAACTGGCGGGCGGTGATGCGGTGACGGCGGCCGAATCGCTGGTCACGGCGCTGTCCGGACCATTGCGCCCGGTCGAAGGTACCGCGCGGTTCGACCCCGCGCTGGTCGAAGCGGACATCGAGGTCGTGGCATTGCTCGATCGCGTCACGCGGCCGGACAGCCCTCGCGACTTCTCGCTGCTGCTGACCGGTCCGCCGGGCACCGGCAAGACCGCGCTGGCGCATCACCTCGCAGAGCGGCTCGACCGGCCGCTGCTCGTCAAGCGCGCGTCGGACCTGTTGTCCAAATGGGTCGGCGGGACCGAGGCGAACATCGCCGACGCCTTCGCCGAAGCGCGCGAGGAGGAGGCCGTGCTGCTGTTCGACGAGATCGATTCGATCCTCGCCGATCGCGGCAACGCGCAGGCGAGTTGGGAAGTCAGCCAGGTCAACGAATTGCTGACCTGGTTCGAGCGGCATCCCTTGCCGTTCGTTGCGGCCACCAACCATGCGGCGAAACTCGATCTGGCGGCGATGCGGCGGTTCGTGTTCAAGCTCGAGCTGCGCGCACTGTCCCCGGCGCGCGCGGCCCAGGCGTTCGAACGGACGTTCGGCGTTCCTGCTCCGCGCGCGTTGGCAGAGTTGCGCGGCGTGACGCCGGGTGATCTGGCGGTGGTGGCGCGTGGCCTGCGCTTCGCCGAGGCGCGGCCCGAGCCCGAGGCGCTGGTCGCGTTGATTGCGCGCGAAGTGGCGTCACGGCCGGAGGGCGGCGGACGGATCGGGTTTTAGGAGTCGATCCCTCGCCTCCTTCCACGCCCCTCCCCGCAAGGGAGGGGAATCCGCGGGTTAGCGGGGAGGACGCCTACGGCTTGCGGGTCGCGACGTTGTTTGACCGATCGCGGTCGGGAATCTTGTGGTCGGGGTCGAGCTCGGCCCTGACCACTTCACCCCGCGGTACCGCGATGTCGGTCGCGGCCTGGCGAATCCAGGTCTCGGCCGGGAGCGCGACGTCGGTCGTCCGCCCGTCGGCATACGTCACGCGCAAAGTCGCCGGCATGACCAGCTTATCGCGCGACTCGATACGGACCAGCGGCGTGCCGCCCTTCGCCGTCGAGATGCCGTCGACCGCCAGGTCCATCTGCCAGTTGTTCGCGTACCAACCGCGCCACCACCAGGACAGGTCCTCGCCGCTCTCGCTCTCCATCGCGCGGAAGAAGTCGGCGGGCTTGGGGTGCTTGAACGCCCAAGCCGCGATGAACCTGCGGAACGCGGCATCGAAGCGCTGCGGCCCGAGAATCTGTTCGCGCAGCAGCACCAGCCCCAGGGCGGATTTGAAGTAGGTCACCGGGTGGCGATACTTGTTCAGGATCGTGTCCGACCGCGACAAGATCGGCGGCGCGTCGGGGTCGGCCAGGATCGGCAATATCTCGTCGACCGGGTTGCCGCCGCCGGGCGCATATTCGCCGTCGCGCTTGGGGGCATATTCGCCGTGGTTGAACTCGTCCGATTCATAGGTGTCGATGAAGGTGTTGAAGCCTTCGTCCATCCACGCGTTGCGGCGCTCGTCGAAGCCGACGATCATCGGGAACCAGCTATGCCCGATCTCGTGCGCGCTGATCCAGAACAGCTCCTTGCCCTTGTCCTCGACGCCGTCGAACACGATGCCGGGATATTCCATGCCCGAAGCCGGGCCGGCGATGTTGATCGCGGCTGGCCAGGGATAAGGGTACCATTTAGCCGAATAGCGCTCGACGGCATCCTTCATATATTCGGTCGAGCGCGCCCATCTGTCGGGGCCAGCCGATTCCGCCGGATAGAAGGACATGGCGAGCGACGACTTGCCGCCGGGAAGGTTGATCCGCGCCGCATCCCAGGCAAACGCCGACGATGCGCTGAACGCGACGTCACGGCTATTGTCCATGTGGAAATGCCAGGTCAGCGGACCTGCCTTGGGCCGCGTGGCCGGGTCGCCGATCCGTTCGGGCTCGCGGATCATCACCGTGCGGTCGCTGCGCCGCGCCGCCGCCAGCCGCGCCTGCTGCTGCGAAGTGAGCACGTCCTGCGGATTCACCAGCTCGCCCGATCCGGCGACGATCATGTCCGACGGTACGGTGATGAAATAGTCGAAATTGCCGTATTCGAGGTAGAATTCCTGCGCGAGATAGGGCGCCGTGTCCCAGCCGCGAAGGTCGTCGAACACCGCCATGCGCGGATACCATTGCGCGACCGAATAGATCGGCGCGCCGTTCTTGGCGGTCAGCCAGCCGGTGCGCCCGCCGAACGCGTCGCTCGGCACTTCGTAATGATAGCGGATATGGATGACCGCCTTGCCGCCCGACGCGAGCGGCGCCGGCAGCCGCAGCTGTGCGCGCGTGTCGCTGATCAGCGGCGTCACCGCCACCGCGGCCTTGCCGAGCGTCACCGACACCTGGTCGAGCGTCATCCCCGCGGTATTGCCGCGCGGCACGCCGCCCTGCGCCAGGCTGCCGCGCGATCCCGGGCGATAGATATTCTGCTCGAGTTGCAGCCACAGCACGTCGAGCGCGCTCGGGCTGGCATTGGTATAAGTGATGGCGACCTCGCCCTTGATCGTGTGCGCCGCGGGATCGAGCCTCGCATGGATCTGATAATCGGCGCGGTTCTGCCAGTAATGGGGCCCGGGCATTCCGTCGGCGCCGCGATAGCCATTGACCGCCTGGCCCATGTCGTACGGCGCGAAGGTTTCGCGCGGCTGATAGCTGGATCCGCTGGCGGCAGTGGTCACGGCGGTGATCAGGGCGAGGCCTATAAGGCGGGCGAACCGGGTGGGCATGGAGGGGGGATCCTGGACTTGGGAGGGTTCGCCCTTCCGCCACAATGACCGGCGGTTGTCCAGCCAGCGGTAGCCAAACAGACCCTCACCCTTCCGGCGCTTCGCGCCTCCCTCCCTCTCCCGCATGCGGGAGAGGGAGGGGGCCCGCCGCCGAAGGCGGTGGGAAGGGTGAGGGTCTGTTTTTAGGCGCCCGCCGCCGACAAAATCTCGATCACCTTGACCGCATCGGGGCGGCCAGGAAGCGACACCACCTCCCCCTCCATTGCGCCAGTCAGCGCCCGTGCGAGCGGCGCCGAAAAGGCGATAAGCCCCGCCGTCGGATCGGCTTCATCATCACCGACGATTCGAATAACGCGCTCGCTGCCATCCACCGCGATCCGCACGCACGATCCGAACGCGATCTCGTCCGCCGGCGGCACCGGTGCGACGATCGCCGTCACCCGCCGCGTGTGCCAATAGCGCAGGCTACGCGCGATCTCCTCGCGGCGCGCCTCGTCGGCATCCGCCTGCTCGCCTTCGAGCGCGGCGATGCGCGCGTCGATCAGCGCCGGCCCGCCTTCGGTGACCAGGTTCGGGCCCGCCGGGATGGGCAATTCGAAGCGCGGCTCCTTATGCTCCTCGTCGCTGTCGCGGCGGAACGCGACGCTCATTGCCGGTCCTTGCCCAGCAACCGGATGATCGCCGAGAAATCGAGCCCGCCATTCCCGGCGTCGTTGAACGCCTGGTACAGCTCGGCCGCCTTCGCTCCCATCGGCGTGTCGGCATCGACCGAGGCCGCCGCTTCCATCGCCAGCCGCAGGTCCTTGAGCATCAGCGCGGTCGCGAAGCCGCCTTGATAATCGCGATCGGCGGGCGTTTCCGGCCCGACACCGGGCCAGGGCGCATAAGAGGTGAGCGACCAGCTCTGGCCCGAACTCACACTGGCGATATCGAAGAATTTCTGCGGATCGAGCCCGAGCTTGTCGGCCAACACGAACGCCTCGCAGGTCGCGATCATTTCGGCGCCGAGCACCATGTTGTTGCAGATCTTGGCCGCCTGCCCCGCGCCCGACGCGCCGGCATGGATAACCGCCTTGCCCATGTCGGCAAGAAGCGGCTGCGCGCGGTCGAATGCCTCGGCCGAGCCGCCGACCATGAAGGTCAAGGTGCCGGCATTCGCCGCCGCGATGCCGCCGGAAACGGGCGCGTCGACAGCGGCATAACCCTTGGCCTGCGCCGCCTCGCCGACGCGCTTGGCGGTCGAGACGTCGATCGTCGAGCAGTCAATCAGGATCGCCGAAACCGGCGCGGTGCCCAGGATCGAGTCGTTATAGACGCTTTCGACATGCTTGCCGGCCGGCAACATGGTGATCACCGCCTCGGCGCCGTCGACCGCTTCAGCCGCGCTTGCCATCGGCAGGCACCCCGCTGCCTCCGCCTTGTCGAGCGCCTCGGCCGACAGGTCGAAGGCGCGCACGTCATGCCCCTTCTTCGCCAGGTTCGCGGCCATCCCGCCACCCATATTGCCCAGCCCGATGAATGCGACGCGTGCCATTTCTTGTCCTTTCTTCTCCCCTCCCGCTTGCGGGAGGGGACGGGGGAGGGCGTGTCGCCATTCCCAAACGCTTGGAGGGACAGACCCTCCCCTAACCCCTCCCGCAAGCGGGAGGGGAACTTACTTCCCGACCCATTTCCCCGGCCGCTTTTCGACGAACGCGGCCATGCCTTCCTTCTGATCCTCGGTCCCGAACAGGCCATGGAACAGGCGACGCTCGAACTGGACACCCTGCATCAGCGTCGTTTCGAACGCGGCGTTGACCATTTCCTTGTTGGCGAGGACCGCGAGCGGCGCCATCGATGCGATCGTCGCGGCGGTCTTGACCGCTTCCTCGACCAGATCGGCGGCAGGGATGATGCGGCTGACCAACCCGGCGCGCTCGGCTTCCGCGGCATCCATGAAGCGGCCGGTCAGGCACATCTCCATCGCCTTGGCCTTGCCGACCGCGCGGGTCAGGCGTTGCGAGCCACCCATGCCGGGCGCGACCGCCAGCTTGATCTCGGGCTGGCCGAACTTGGCAGTGTCTGCGGCGAGGATGAAGTCGCACATCATCGCCAGCTCGCATCCGCCGCCGAGCGCGAAGCCGGCCACGGCGGCGATCACGGGCTTGCGGGTGCGCGTGAACATCTCCCACCCGGCGAAATAATTGCCGCCATACATGTCGCCGAACGATTGCGGCTGCATCTCCTTGATGTCGGCGCCGGCGGCGAACGCCTTTTCGCTGCCGGTCAGCACCGCGCAGCCCTGCGACGGATCGGCATCGAACGCCTGCAGCGCGGCGACCAGTTCACCCAGCACCTGGTTGTTGAGCGCGTTGAGCGCCTGCGGCCGGTTGAGCGTGATCAGCGTGACGCCGCCGTCGCGCTGTTCGACCAGGATGGTTTCGTAGTCAGCCATTCACTTCCTCCAATCGTCGACCCAGCGAACACTGGGTGACGGACATCTTCACGCCGGGGTCCAGGCCTCTTCTGGCGGCAGGGGTGCGAAAATCGCGTCGATCAGCTCGTCGGTGACGCCTTCCGGGGTGTCAGGGTTCCAGACCGGCGCATTGTCCTTGTCGACGATCACCGCGCGGACGCCCTCCAGGAAATCGTGTCGCACGACAACACGGCTGCCGACGGCATATTCCTGGGCCATCTCGGCGGCGAAATCGACCATCTGCTTGCCTTCCGCCAGCAGCCGCAGCGACACTTTCATCGTCTGTGGAGACTTGGTCCTGAGCGTTGCCAGCGTCTCAACGCCCCAAGTGCCGCCTTCGGTCTCCAACGTGGCGTAGATGTCTTCCAGCCGGTCGGATTCGAACAGGCGGTTGATGTCCGCTTCCTGGGCGACGATCTTCGCCTCGGGCACCGGCGCGGCGAGCTCGCCGAGAATGTCCTCGATCTCGGTCGGCGCGGCGGCGATCCGTGCTTTCGCCTCGTCGAGCGTGTCGCTGGTCAGATAGTCGCTGGCCAACCCGAGATTGATGCACTCCGCACCGTCGAGCCGGTGCCCGGTCAGCGCGAGATACTGGCCGACGCGGCTCGGCAGGCGCGACAGATACCAGCCGCCGCCGACATCGGGGAACAGGCCGATCCCGGTCTCGGGCATGGCAAGCCGCGTATTCTCGGTCGCGACGCGATAGCGCGCGGGCTGCGAGATACCGACACCGCCGCCCATCGTGATCCCGTCCATGAACGCGACGATCGGCTTCTCATAGGTGAACAGCCGGTGATTCATGCGATATTCGGTGAAGAAGAATTCGCGCGCCTCGACGCCGTCCTTGGCGCCCGATTCCGCCAACATGCGGATGTCACCGCCGGCGCAGAACCCGCGTCCTTCGGCATGATCGATCATCACCGATTCGACCGCGGGATCGTGCCGCCACGCCGCCAGCGCGTCGAGTATCGCGGCACACATCGCGGTGTTGAGCGCATGGATCGCCTTGGGCCGGTTGAGCCGGATGCGGCCGACCTTGCCCTCGACGAAGGTAAGGACGTCGTCTGTCATGACAATTCCTCCCCGTTTACGGGGAGGGGGACCAAGACGCGTAGCGGCTTGGTGGAGGGGGCCCGGCCCCAAGCGATGTGGGTGTGGAGGGCCCCCTCCACCACTCGCTTCGCGAGCGGTCCCCCTCCCGTACCGGGGAGGAATTCGGTTGCCCTCTCATTGCCGGGTAAGGTCCCGGCCGACGATCATGCGCATGACCTGATTGGTCCCCTCGAGGATCGAATGCACCCGCAAGTCGCGCCAGAAGCGCTCGATCGGATAATCCATCAAATAGCCATAGCCGCCATGCAGCTGGAGAGCGCGGTCGACGATCGAGCTGCCGTTATCCGTCGCCAGCCTTTTGGCCATGGCCGAGAAGCGCGACTTGTCGGGTGCGTTCGCCGTCACCTTGGCCGCCGCGAGATAGAGCAGCGCGCGCGCCGCCTCGAGGTCGGTCGCCATGTCGGCCAGCATGAACTGCGTGTTCTGGAAATCCGCGACCGGCGAGCCGAATTGCTGGCGCTCCTTGGTGTACTTCACCGCCTCGTCGAGGCAGCGCTGCGCGCCACCCAGCGAGCAGGCGCCGATATTGAGCCGCCCGCCATCCAACCCCGCCATCGCGAAGCGGAAGCCGTCGCCCTCGGCGCCGACGCGGTTCTCGACCGGCACGCGGCAATCCTCGAAGATCACCTGCGCGGTCGGCGACGCATTCCAGCCGAGTTTCCGTTCCGGTGCGCCGAACGACAGGCCCGGCGTGTCCTTCTCGACCACCAGGCAGGAAATGCCCTTCGACTTCTCCTCACCGGTCCTGACCATGCAGACATAGAGGTCGTTATAGCCCGCCCCCGAGATGAACTGCTTGGTGCCGTTCAGGACATAATGATCGCCGTCCCGCTTCGCGCTGGTCTTGAGCGCCGCGGCGTCCGAGCCGGAGCCCGGCTCGGTCAGGCAATAGCTGGCGATCTTGTCCATGCTGACGAGGTCGGGAAGGAAGCGGTCCTTGATCGCCTGATCGCCGAAGCGGTCGATCATCCAGGTCGCCATATTGTGGATCGAGATGTACGCGCTGGTCGCCGGGCAGCCATAGGCCATCGCTTCCATGATCAACGCCGCCTCGAGCCGGCCGAGCCCGATCCCGCCCGATTCCTCGGCGACGTAGATCGCGCCGAACCCCAGTTCGCCCGCCGCCTTCCAGACGTCGACCGGATAATGGTGCTTCTCGTCCCATTCCGCCGCGAACGGCGTGATGCGGTCGGCGGTGAACTTGCGCGCCAGATCCTGGATCTCGCGCTGGTCGTCGGTCAGATCGAACTGGTTGGTCATCGTCTCTTCCGGTCGGTTGCTCGGGCGGCATGCTGTCGCCGGGCGACGGTCAGCATGAAGCACCTTCGCGACGGCCATAGCCCCGGGCCGGGAGCGACGCCATCATGCGCCGGGGCCGGTCGCCACGGATCAGCGATAGCTGCGTCCCGCCCCTACCCCATTGTCGGGATGACGAAGGCGTTCGCACCGTCGCCGACACCGCCATCGGGCCAGCGCTGGGTGACGGTCTTGACCTTGGTCCAGAACTTCACGCCTTCCATGCCGTGCTGGTTGGTGTCGCCGAATGCCGAGCGCTTCCAGCCGCCGAACGTGTGATAGGCGACCGGCACCGGGATCGGCACGTTGATCCCGACCATGCCGACATTGACCCGCGCGGCGAATTCGCGCGCGGCGTGGCCGTTGCGGGTGAAGATCGCGACGCCGTTGCCGTACTGATGATCGCTCGGCAGCTTGAGTGCGGTCTCGAAATCGGGGGCGCGGACGATCTGCAGGACCGGGCCGAAAATCTCTTCCTTGTACGACTGCATGTCGGGCGTGACATGGTCGAACAGCGACGGGCCGATGAAGAAGCCTTCCTCATGACCCTGCAATTTGAAACCGCGGCCGTCGACCACCAGCTCGGCGCCTTCGTCGACACCGGTCTGGATCCAGTTCTCGACGCGCTGCTTGTGCGCGGCGTTGACCACCGGGCCGTAATGGGCGTCGTTGTCAGTCGACACACCGACACGGAGCGCCGCGATCGCCGGGATCAATTTGGCCTTGAGCGCCTCGGCGGTCTTGTCGCCGACCGGCACTACTACCGGAAGCGCCATGCAGCGCTCACCGGCCGAACCGAATGCCGCCCCCGACAGGTCCGCCACGACCTGGTCGAGATCGGCGTCGGGCATGACGATGCCATGGTTCTTGGCGCCGCCCATCGCCTGGACGCGCTTTCCTGCGGCGACGCCGCGATTATAGACGTAATGCGCGATGTCGGACGAGCCGACGAAGCTGACCGCGCCAATCGCCGGATGATCCAGGATCGCGTCGACCATCTCCTTGTCGCCATGCACGACCTGGAAGATGCCTTCGGGCATACCCGCTTCGCGCATCAGTTCGGCCAGGCGCACCGGCACCGACGGATCGCGCTCGGAAGGCTTGAGGATGAAGGCATTGCCGCACGCGGTCGCTACCGCGCCCATCCACAAGGGGATCATCGCCGGGAAGTTGAACGGCGTGATGCCGGCGCCGATTCCGATCGGCTGGCGCATCGAATAGACGTCGATGCCCGGGCCGGCGCTGGGCGTATATTCGCCCTTCAGGACATGCGGGATGCCTGCGGCGAACTCGACCACGTCGAGTCCGCGCTGGACGTCGCCACGCGCGTCGGCGACCACCTTGCCATGTTCGGACGCGAGGAGATGCGCGAGCTCGTCGAGATTGGCTTCGACCAGTGCCTTGAACGCGAACATCACACGGGCGCGGCGCTGCGGATTGGTCGCCGCCCAGCCCGGCTGCGCGGCCTGCGCGGCGGCGACGGCGCGATCGAGATCGGCTTGTGCACCGAGATTGACCTTGGCCTGGACCTGGCCCGTATTGGGGTCGAACACGTCGCCGGTACGGGCGGCGCCACCGCCGGCAGGGCCCGCGATGAAATGGTCGATGATGCGCATGGTCAACTCTCCTGGGGCCTTTGTTCGGCTCGACCCTCTATTTCACTAGGCAAATTCGCACGCAAGGCTACTTAATTGCCCAACGAACATGCAAAAATGCAGGTGACACGATGCAGAATTGGGATGACCTGCGTATCTTTCTGGCGGTCGCGCGATCGAAGCGGATCGCGCCGGCGGCGCGGTCCCTGGGCGTCGATGCCACCACCGTGGGAAGGCGCCTCGCCCGGCTCGCGGCGCGGGTCGATCGCCCGCTGTTCGAGTCGGTCGGCGGCGAGCGCCGGCTGACCGAAGAAGGCGAAGCGCTGCTCGCGCATGCCGAGACGGTCGAAGCGGCGGTGATCGCCGCGATCGCGCCTGCCGGCGATCAGGCGCCAGCCGGCCATGTCAGGGTGAGCGTAGCCGAGGGCCTCGCGACCTGGGTGATAGCGCCCGCTATCGCGCCGTTCCAAACAAGCCATCCGCGCATACGGCTCGACCTCATCACCGCGTCGGGTTTCCTCAACCCGTCGAAACGCGAAGCCGATATCGCGGTGATGCTCGCGCGCCCGCGCAGCGCGCAACTCCGCGCCGTCGAGTTCGCGCGCTATCGGCTGCGGCTTTATGCCACGCCCGATTATCTCGACCGCCACGGCCGGCCGGCGTCCAACGCCGACCTCCGCAGGCATGTTCTGGTCGGTTACGTCCCCGAGCACATCTACGCGCCCGAGCTGGACTATCTGTCGGAGATCGAGCCCGGGCTCACGCCGCAGGTCCGCAGCACGAGCATCAACGTCCAGCGCTCGCTGGTATCCGCTGGTGGCGGGATCGGGGTGCTTCCCGACTTCATGACGCAGCACGATGCGGGGCTCGAACCGGTGCTGGGTGACAGCGTCGCCGTCCATCGCACCTTCTGGCTGGTGACGCATCAGGACACCCACGCGACCTCGCGGATCCAGGCAGTGTCCACCTGGCTCCAGGCGATCGGCGGCCGGCTAAGCTGATCCGGCGCGCCCCGCCGGGATGGGAAGCATCCGACCCTCGCCGTCCGGGAACAGCAGGACATCGACGCCGAACGCATCGCGCAAATTCTGCTGCGTCAGCACTTCGGCCGGCGGCCCGGACGCGAACACGCGGCCGTCGCGCAGCATCACGATCTCGTCCGCGACGCGGGCGGCCTGCACCAGATCGTGCAATATGACGACCACCCCGACCCCGCGCGCCGCCTGGCCGCGCAACCGCTCGAGCAGGTCGAACTGATGCGCGGGGTCGAGGCTCGCCAGCGGTTCGTCGGCGAGCAACCATTGCGGCTCGCCCGCCAATACCCGCGCCAGCAGCACCCGCGCCCGTTCGCCGCCCGACAACTCACCGACGCGGCGCTCGGCGAACTGCTCGGTATCGGTCGCGGCCATCGCCGCCAGCACCGCGGCGATGTCGTCGTCGGCACTTGCGCGATGCGGCAAGCGGCCGAGGGCGACGACGTCGCGCGCCGGCATATTCCAGGCGACATCGCCCGATTGCGGCAAATAGCCGATCGTCCGCGCGCGTTCGTCGCGGCGCATCGCGGCGATGGCGCGGCCATCGATCGCGACCTTGCCCGCGCTGGGGACGATCAGCCCGGCGGCGGCGCGCAACAGGCTGGTCTTGCCCGCGCCATTGGGACCCAGGATCACGGTGATGCGGCCGGCGGCGAACGTCGTGCTGGCGTCAGTCAGCACGCGCCGCCCGCGCAGGTCGAGCGTCACGCGATCGAGAGTCAGCGCCATTGCCTGGCTCCCTCGCGGAACAGCAGCGCCAGGAAGAAGGGCGCGCCGATCAACGCCATCGCCACGCCCAGCCGCACCTCGCCTGCTCCCGGCGCGAGCCGGCACAGGCTGTCGGCCGCCAGCGTCAGAGCGGCGCCGCCCAGCGCGCTCGGCACCAGCAGCGCGGACGGCTTGGCGCCGAACACGGGCCGCAACAGATGCGGGACGACCAGCCCGACGAACCCGACCACCCCGGTCACCGCGACTCCGGCGCCGACCGCCAGTCCTGTCCCGATCACGACTTGCCAGCGCAACCGGCCGAGATTGGCGCCGAGCGACCGCGCCGCATCCTCGCCCAGCGCCAGTGCGTCGAGCCCTGGCCCGGTGAACAGCATCATCAGCACACCCGCGCCGATGAACGGCGCCGCCATCACGACGTCATCCGGGCCGCGATCGGTCAGCGCGCCCATCAGCCAGTCGATCGCCTCGGCGATGGCATAGGGGTTGGGCGCGATCGAGATCAGGAACGCGGTGAGCGCGCCGGCCAGGCTGGCTAGCACGGTGCCGGCGAGCACGAACACCACCGGCGTCTCGGCGCGCGCGGTCAGCATCGCGAGCAGCGCCATCGCGCCTCCTGCCCCGGCCATGGCCCAACCGAACTGGCCGAGCCAGCCCGCGCCGAATCCCAGCACGATCGAAGCCACCGCGCCCAAAGCCGCGCAGGACGACACGCCGATCACGGTCGGATCGGCGAGCGGGTTGCGGAGATACCCCTGCAGCACCGCGCCCGACAGGCCGAGCGCGGAACCAAGCAGCACGCCCAGCACCGCGCGCGGAATGCGCAATTCGGCGATGATCGCCCAGCGCGGGTCATGGCCGAACCAGGCGTCGAACGGGATCCATTGCTTGCCCGCCATCAGCGACAGCGCGAACAAGACCGCGGTCAGCAAAGCGAGCAGGCCGAGGCGAAGCGTGCGGCTCATGACAGCGCTCGCGAACGGGTCGCAGCGAGAGCACGCAGCGCGGGGATGATGGTCGGACCGCCACAATTGACCAATTGGCGCGGAAACCGCTCCTCGATCACCTGATAGCCGGCCATGCCGAGCACGCGGCGGCGGAGCGATGCGGTGCGGCCATTGGGGTCGGGATCCAGCACGATTTTCGGCGGATGCGCGACCAGGCTTTCGATCGGCACATTGCCCGAGAAAGCGAGGCCGAAATCCTTGCTGGCGTCGCCCAGCCCGGCGAGGCCGACCATCTCGGTCAGCAGGCTGGGACCGGCATTGGCGAAGCTGTCGGAAATATAGAGCAAGGTCGCGGGGCGGCGGCCGTCGCGCGGCGCGGCAGCGGCCACTGCGCGATCGATGCGCGCGATCAGGCGCTCCCCCGCCGCCGGTTCCCCCACCGCCGCGGCGACGTTGCGGATCTGGTCGCGGCTGGCGGCGACCGTCGTCGGAGAATCGAGCGTCAGCACCTTGAGCCCGGCGCGGCGATAGGCCGCAAGCGTCGTCTTGGAGGTGAAGCTGGAGGCTACGACCAGATCGGGCTTGAGCGCGATCACTTCCTCGGCCGTCCCCGCGGTGGCGCGATAGCGCCGCGCGAGGCCGATCGGGATCGAGGTCGCGCCCGGTTCCTGCGAATAATGGCTGATCGCCGTGACCCTGCCCGGCGCCAGCGCCAGCAGCAACTGGTCCGAACAGGGATTGGTAGAGACGATCCCCCCGGTCGTGGCGGGCTGCGCGCTCGCGCACCCCGCCAGCCCGAGGGCGATCAAGGCAATCAAAGGCTTCAATTGAACTTCAAGCGAATGCCGCCATAGGCCGCGCGGCCTGGCGTATTATAGCCACGCACCACCGTATATTGCTCATCGAACAGGTTATCGACGCGGCCATAGATCGAGAACTTGTCGCCGATCGGGAAGTCGGCACGCAAGCCCACAACGGTATAGCCATCGAGCCGGTTGAGGTTGGCCGCATCGTCGAAGCTGTCGCCGACCGTCAACACAGTCGCGCCGACGCCGAGACCGATCGGCGTTTTCCAGTCGATCGACGCGCTGACCGACTGATGCGGACGGCGGGCGAGATCGTTGCCGAAATTGACGTCGGTCCGGGCACGGTTCTTCGCGTCGATGCAGCTGTACGCTGCGCTGAGCGTCAACGTGCTCGACGGCCGCAGGTTGAGCGCGACCTCGACGCCCTCGGCACGGGCACGATCGATATTACCATAGCTGAACGTGCCCGGGTCATAGTCGATCTGGTTGGTGGTATCGCGATGGAACCAGGTCGCGCTGGCGCTGACAGTATTGCCGATCAGCTTCTGCTCGATCCCGATGTCGTAGCTGCGCGCGGTCTCTGGCTTGAGATCTTTGTTGCCCAGGCCGAACGGGCCGTAGAGCTGATAGAGCGTCGGGGCCTTGAACCCCTCGGCATAGCTCGCGCGGATCGTCGTCTCGCTCGGCAGGGTATAGACCGCGTTCGCGCCCCAGGTGGTGTGGCCGCCAAATGCCGAATCGTCGTCGTAGCGCAGGCCGCCGGTGATGGTGAGGCGATCGATCGGCGACAGGATCGCCTCACCGTAAAAGCTGGTCACGCCGCGCGATTTGAACAGCGTGCCGTCGTTGAACCGCGTCGTCTCGTGCTCGGCGCCGGCGACGATACGGACTTGGTCGATCACCTGGAAGTCGCCCTGATATTGGTACCGCTCGCTGCGGCCGCGTGCGAGGAAGCTCGGCGTCTTGGTGCTGAACGACGGATCGAAATTGTCGCGGTTGATATCGGCGATGGTGAAGGCAACGCGGTTCTTGAAACGGCCGTTCAGGAAATTCGCGTTGAGCCCGGCATAGCCATAGAGTTCCTGGGTCTTGGCATATTCGGCATCGTCGATCGGGAGGTAAGGCGGAACGAAGGCGAAGCCGTCGATATCGACCTTGCTGTGTGCGTAATAGCCACGCAGATCGAGGCTGATAGTGTCGGCGAGCGCGATCTGGACGCGACCGGTCGCGCCGAACTGGCGATAGCCATCGGGCTCGGTGCCCGACGCAGCAGCGGAAATGCCGTCGGTCTTGAGATAGCCAGCGTTGAGCGAGGCAGCGACGATCCCGCTCTTCCCGGACACCCCGCCATTGGCGAAGACGGAATTGAAGCTGCCATATTCGACATTGCCGCGCGCCTGCAGGCCGTCAGCCGGCTGCATCGTCGTCACGTTGACAACGCCACCGATCGCCTGGCTGCCCCAGGGAACCGAGTTCGGCCCGCGCAGCACCTCGACATGGTCGATCGACCCGGCGAGCAGGTTTGCGAAATCGAACGCGCCGCCCGGCGACGAGGGATCGTTGACGCGTACGCCGTCAATCAGGGTCAGCGTCTGCTCGCCCTCCGCCCCGCGAATACGGACGGCGGTCAAGGTGCCGAGCCCGCCATTGCGCGTCACGGTCACACCCGGCGTCGTGGCGAGCAGGTCGGACAACGCCACGGTCTGGCGCTGCTCGATCGTCTGGCGGTCGATCACCGTCACCGCCTGGCCGATATCCTCGGGCGACTGCGGCACGCCGGTCGCGGTGATCACGATATCGGGATTCGATTTCCAATCGGCCGTTACGATATCGCCCGAACTATCCGTCGGTTTGTCTTGCGCGCTGGCCGGTACTGCGGTGACGATCGCGGCAATCGCCGACGTCGCGAGGATCGAAAACTTCAACATTGGACATGCCCCTTTGGTGGGGCCGCGGAGTCCGGGCGCCTGAACGCGACACCCGGACCATGCGGCCCGGTTCATGTCGCTCACGCGAGGGATGTCCCTCGTTCGCCCGGCACACCCCGTCCGCGCAAAGGATCGACCGTGGCGGGCAGGTCTCCTGGCTCCCGGGTCATCGCGTCCGCCCCGCCTTCCCGACCCTGAAGTCAGTGGCATCAATGGGACGACCGCTCTCCGGTCACAGTTGCGGGGGCAGCGCCGGCATTTCGACCGGACTTCCCTTTTGCTCCCCCTTGCGGGGAACCCGTCACGGCGCGGCGTCTATGCCGCAGCGCCGCAAAGCGCAAGCAGTGCGTCCTTTTCAGCTTCGCTGTGACGGTGCCGGCCCGCCATTGTTTCAGCTTGCTGAAACAAACTCCAAGGACTCAGAACTCGAACGCGGTTTGCGCAGCCGGCGGCGGCTCGGTCGCCACGCCCTCGATCTCGAGCATGCGGACCTTGGCGAGCGCGCCGCCCGGTGCCGAAAAGCCATGGACCCTGCTGCCGGCTGCAAGGACGCGGTGACACGGCACGATCAACGGGATCGGATTGCGCGCCATCGCCTGGCCGACCGCGCGCGCAGCTTCCGGTCCCGCGCCCAATTCCCTAGCCACCGCGCCATACGTCATCGTCTCGCCCCGGCCGATCGCACGGACGCGGTCATAAACCTGGGCGAAGAACGGCTCCTGCTCGCCGAGATCGATCGCGACCGCATCGAAATCGACCTGCTCGCCAGCGAAATAGCGGATCGCGTCGGCGATCACCGCGGCGATGGAGGGCGGCGGGTCGCCCGGCACGGCGTCGGGCAAGCGGCGGAGCAACGACCATTCCGCCTCGCGCGCCGTCTCTCCGGGCAAGCGGAAAGCGGTGACCGCGTCTCCGCTCCACGCAATCGCGGCGACGCCGTGCGCGGTCTCGAACACCCGATAGCGATGGAGCGTGGCCATGGCCGCAAGATCGGCGACCGGATCGTTCAAATCAACCGTTCGATCGCGAGGCGCGAGGGACGGTCTACCCAGCCACCACCTTGGCCGACTCGGGCAGGTCGTAGCGGCGCTTGTCCTTATCCTCGACGCCGTTCTTGACCCACGCGCCGTGCGCATGCGCCGTCGCGACCACGTGCCACTCCTCATGGCCGGGCCAGCTCTTCACGCGGATCACCTGGTGCGCGAAGGCGCGGTCAGGCTCCATCATCACCCAAGCGAGCGGACGTTCGGCCGTGGCGCGCTTTCCCGCCGCATCCATCGCCGCGCGAATGCGGTTGGCGCTGTCCTCGGGCAGATATTGCCACACCACCGAATGCATCAGCACGCGCGCGACGCCGGACGGTTGCGGTTCGGCGAGTCGCGCCTCCACCCAGTCGGCGGCATCGGCCTGGACCAGATCGACCGGCTTCGCGCGCTGTATCGCGATCGCCTTGCGCAGCCGCTCGGCGCGCAGCGGCGTCTCTGCCCAGACATAGGCGGCCAGCCGCGCTTCGACCGCAGGATCGGTGGCGTCGAGCGGGCGAACGTCGCAACCGCGCACCGAGACGATCTCGATCGGCGCCGGTACAAGCGGGTCGCCGCGCCATTCGGGGGCGATCGTGACCGGCGCGTCGGCGGGACCGACCTTCACGCCGCCAAGATCGAAGGCATAGCGGTCGATCAACAGGTTGAGCCCGGCGCTCGAGCCGATTTCGAGCAGTTCGATTTTGGGGTCATGACGCCGCGCGATCTCGAGCAGCCCGACGATCAGCGCGCCCGACCGGCCCGGCTCGTTGGTCTGCGGCGGCCCATCGAGCCAGGGCAGCAGGAAGTCGTCATGCGCGGCCAGAGCCGCATTCACCGCCGTCGCAATCTCATCCTGGTCGGTCGTCTCACCGCGGAACGCCGCCGCCAAACCCGAATCGGCACCCGCCTGCACCAACGCATGCAGGCCGCCAATGAACCGGAGCGGTAAAGCGTCGCGAGTCGGTTCGCCCGGCCAATCGAGGATGCGCGCGCCGGTGCGGCTGTCGCGGGTCAGACCATCGGCGATCGCGGCGCACAGCCGCGAATAGATCGGCGCGTCCATGTTGCGGCAATAGAATTCCTGGATTCGGAACGCCTCGCGATTGCCCGCCTCGTCGGCCATGCCGCCTCCTCATATCCAGTCCCGGCGCGCTAACCCGCGCGACCTTCCATAGATTGCTGTCCTTCGGAGGGTCGGGCGGGAAAGCGCGCCGGCGCGGCAGAGCCGCTGAAAGCGGAACCGCCGGGATGCATTGCGCCTTCGCAGGTGCACAAGTAAAGCCCCGCCATGGCGCAACCTCTAGTCATTGCCGTTCCCAAGGGCCGCATCCTGTCGGAAGCCGTACCGCTGCTCGTGCGCGCCGGCGTCGAGCCCGAGGCGGCCTTCTCCGACGAAGACAGCCGCGCGCTGCGGTTCGCGACCAACCATCCCGGTATCGACCTGATCCGCGTGCGCGCGTTCGACGTGGCCACGTTCGTCGCGCATGGTGCCGCGCAGATCGGCATTGTCGGCTCCGACGTGCTCGCCGAATTCGACTATCCGGAACTTTATGCTCCGGTCGATCTCGGCATCGGCCATTGCCGCCTGTCGGTCGCCGAGCCGGCTGAAATGGCCGCGGCCGACGATCCGCGGGGATGGAGCCATGTCCGCGTCGCGACCAAATATCCGCACGTGACACAGCGCCATTTCGAGGCGCGCGGGGTGCAGGCCGAATGCGTCAAGCTGAATGGCGCGATGGAACTGGCGCCGACGCTCGGTCTCGCGCCGCGCATCGTCGACCTCGTCTCGTCGGGCCGAACGCTCAAGGAGAACGGCTTGGTCGAGGTCGAAGTGATCGCCGAGGTCACCAGCCGCCTGATCGTCAACCGCGCCGCGTTCAAGACGCGGCCGGAACTCGTGCCGTTGGTCGATGCGTTCCGGCGCGCAGTCTCTTCTCCCCTCCCGCTTGCGGGAGGGGTCGGGGGAGGGCCTGTCGCGACCAGCGGTGAGGTGACACGCCCTCCCCTAGCCCAGGTCAGGGTGGACGATGCCCCGCATCGTCCAGGTCAGGCCGGGGGCCTGACCGACCCTGACCTCGCAAGCGGGAGGGGAATTTGATCAAGCTCTCAACCTCCGAACCCGGCTTCGAGCGCCAGTTCCAGGCGCTGGTCGACGCACGGCGCGAAGCCGATAGCGATGTCGCACGCGATGTCCGCACGATCGTCGCCAGCGTGCGCGACGAGGGCGACGCCGCGGTCCACGCTTTCACCCGCAAGTTCGACCATCACGATCTCAACGAGACCGGCTGGCGAATCGAGCGCGCCGAATGGCTCGCCGCGCACGAAGCGCTGGCACCCGAGCTGCGCGACGCGCTCGAACTCGCCGCAGAGCGGATCGCCGCTTATCACATCAAGCAGAAGCCCGAGGATCGCGACGAGATCGACGCGGTCGGCGCGCGGCTCGGCGCGCGCTGGCGCGGGGTCGACGCGGCCGGCATATACGTGCCCGGCGGACGCGCGGCCTATCCCAGTTCGGTGCTGATGAACGCGATCCCCGCCAAGGTCGCCGGCGTCGAGCGGCTGGTGATGGTCACGCCCACACCGCATGGCGAAGTCAATCCTTTGGTGCTCGCCGCCGCGCATGTCGCGGGTGTCGACGAAGTCTGGCGGATCGGCGGGGCGCAGGCCGTCGCCGCGCTGGCTTATGGCACCGGGCGGATCGCGCCGGTCGACGTGGTGTGCGGCCCCGGCAACGCCTGGGTCGCGGAAGCCAAGCGCCAGCTCTACGGCGTGGTCGGGATCGACATGGTCGCCGGCCCCAGCGAGATCGTCGTCGTCGCCGATGGCAAGAACGACCCACAATGGATCGCCGCCGACCTGTTGAGCCAGGCCGAGCACGACCCATCGAGCCAGTCGATCCTGTTCACCGACGATGCCGCTTTGGCGCGGGCGGTGGCGGAAGCGGTCGACCTCCAGATCGGCAAACTCGCGACCGCGAAGGTGGCGCGCGCAAGCTGGGACGCGAACGGCGCGATCATCGTCACCGCCGACCTGGTCGAGGCGATGCCCCTGGTCAATCGGCTCGCGCCCGAGCACCTCGAACTGGCCTGCGACGAAGCCGACGCGCTGTTCGACATGGTCAAGCATGCCGGGTCGGTGTTCATCGGCCGCTATACGCCCGAGGCCGTCGGCGATTATGTCGCCGGTCCCAACCACGTCCTGCCGACCGGTCGCCGCGCGCGCTTTTCGAGCGGATTGTCGGTGCTCGACTTCATGAAACGCACCAGTTTCCTGTCGCTCGATCCGGCATCGCTCGCCGCGATCGGTCCCGCTGCGGTCACCCTGGCCGAGGCCGAGGGCCTGCCCGCTCACGCCCGTTCGGTCTCACTCCGGCTCGGCTGAGCCTCCATTTTCGACAAGAACCGGTCGACCGGTCTAAAGGCATCCCAGATGACGACTCACACCAATTCCCGCACCGCCGGCCGGTCCAAGGCGCGCGCCGCCGCGCGGCTCGCCGCGACTCAGGCGCTCTACCAGCACGACATGGACGGGACCGCCGTCGTCTCGTTGCTCCATGAATTCCATCAGCATCGGCTCGGCGCAACGATCGAGGATGCCGAATATGCCGACGCCGATATCGATTTCTTCGACGATCTGGTGACCGGCGCGCTGGCGCGGATCGACGAAATCGATGCGCTGATTTCGGCCAACGTCACCGCCGACTGGAAGATCGAGCGGCTCGACAAATTGATGAAGGCGATCCTGCGCGCCGGCACCTATGAATTGCTGGCCCGCAAGGACGTCGCGATCGGCACCGTGATCAACGAATATCTCGACGTCACCGACGCCTTTTACGAACGCCGCGAAAAGGGCTTCGTCAACGGTATCCTGGACGGCGTCGCCAAGAGCGCGCGAGCCTGACCGCCGGCGCGGATGGCGGACATCGTCAACCTCAACCGCGCCCGCAAGGCGAAGGCGCGCGGCGAGGCTCAGGCGACCGCCGCCGCCAACCGCATCGTACATGGCCGGACCAAGGCGGAGAAACAGGCCGCCAAGGCCGAAGCCGAGCGCCGTGCCCGCGAGCTGGACGGGGCGAAGCGCGAGCCATGACGCGGCACGCGTGACCGAGGCCGATTTCATCGCCGCATTGCGCACGCTGCCGCTCCATCCGGGCGCGCATGACCTGCGCGACGACAATGCGACGATCGGCGGCTTGACCGTCACCACCGACACGATCGTCGAGGGCGTCCATTTCCTGCCTGACGATCCGCCCGGCGACGTCGCCTGGAAGCTGCTCGCAGTGAATCTGTCCGACCTCGCCGCCAAGGGCGCCCGGATCGAGGGCGTGTTGCTCAATTACCCGTTGTCGAGCGACGATTGGGACCGCGCGTTCCTCGACGGCCTGCGCGCCGCGCTCGAGACGTTCGGCTGTCCGCTGATCGGCGGCGATACCGTGTCGCTGCCCGCGAACGCGCCACGCGTGCTGACGCTGACGGCGATCGGCCGCGACGCGCCCGCGCCTTTACGCTCGGGCGCGCACGCGGGCGACGCGCTTTGGGTGACGGGGACGATCGGCGATGCGGGCGCGGGCTTGCGGATCGCGCAGGGAGCGTCGGGGCCGGAAACGCTGCTCGCGCGCTATCGCCGTCCGATACCGCGTCTTGCCGAGGGATCCAGCCTGGCCCCGCTCGTCCATGCGATGATGGACGTGTCGGACGGATTGTTGATCGATGCCAGCCGCATGGCCGAAGCCTCTGGCCTGGCGGTCACCATCGAACTCGCGGCCATACCGCTTTCGGCGGACTATCTCGCTTTCGCCGGCGCCGACCTCGCCGCTCATCTCGCCGCGGCTACCGCGGGCGACGATTACGAACTGCTGTTCGCGCTGCCCGGCGGCGACGAGCCGTCCGTAGGCGCATTCCCGGTCGGCCGGTTCGATGCCGGAAGCGGGATCGCGCTGACATGGCAGGGCAGTCCCGTTCCGCTCCCGGCCAGGCTCGGTTTTCAACACTGACTGCTCAACACTGACGACAAGGCCGTGGGCGCTTGCGCTCGCTCGATCCCCCCTTATACCTCCTGCCCACCTTAGGGAAAGTTCGCGGGCGCCGTCCGGCGCCACGCGTCTAAAAGGGGAAGAGGAATGACGATTGTCTATGCGGCCATCGTCTGCGGCCTGATCGCCGTAGTCTATGGCTTCATCACCAGCCAGCAGGTGCTCCGCGCGCCGGCCGGCAACGAAAAGATGCAGGATATCGCCGCCGCCATCCAGGAAGGCGCCAAAGCCTATCTGGGTCGCCAATATACCACCATCGCAATCGTCGGCGTCATCGTCGCCGTGATCCTGTTCTTCACGCTCGGCGCCTTGTCGACCGTGGCGTTCCTGATCGGCGCGGTATTGTCGGGCATCGCCGGGTTCATCGGCATGAACATCTCGGTCCGCGCCAACGTGCGGACGGCGGAGGCGGCGCGTACCTCGCTCCAGGGCGGGCTGACCATGGCGTTCCGCTCGGGCGCGATCACCGGCATGCTGGTGGCGGGCCTGGGCCTGCTCTCGATCGCCGGAATCTTCTGGTACCTGACCGGGGTCAAGCATCTCGAGCCGGGCGATCATGAGATCGTCGCCGCGCTGACCGCTTTGGCCTTCGGCGCGTCGCTGATCTCGATCTTCGCGCGTCTCGGCGGCGGTATCTTCACCAAGGCCGCCGACGTCGGCGCCGACCTGGTCGGCAAGGTCGAGGCGGGCATTCCCGAGGACGATCCCCGCAATCCCGCGACGATCGCGGACAATGTCGGCGACAATGTCGGCGACTGCGCCGGCATGGCGGCCGACCTGTTCGAGACCTATGTCGTGACGATCGGCCTGACCATGGTCTCGATCGCGTTGCTGCTGTCGGGTGCGCCTAATCTGTTCGCGTTGATGGCCTTGCCGCTGATCGTCGGCGGCGTGTGCATCATCACCTCGATCATCGGCACCTATTTCGTCCGCCTCGGCAAGGGCGAGTCGATCATGGGCGCCCTATATAAGGGGTTCTGGACCACCGTCATCCTCTCGGCCTTCGCCATTTTCGGCGTGACCAAATGGGTGCTGGGCGACCTCAACGCCGCGATCGGCACTGTCGGCGACAAGAGCTTCACCGGCATGTCGCTCTTCTATTGCATGCTGATCGGCCTGGTCGTGACCGGCCTGTTGGTGTGGATCACCGAATATTACACCGGCACCAATTACCGCCCGGTCAAGTCGATCGCCAAGGCATCGACCACCGGCCACGGCACCAACGTCATCCAGGGGTTGGCGATCAGCCTCGAATCGACCGCGTTGCCGACGCTCGTGATCGTGATCGCGGTGATCGCGACCTATCAACTGGCGGGGATCATCGGCGTGGCGTTCGCCGCGACGTCGCTGCTCGCGCTTGCCGGCATGGTGGTCGCACTCGACGCTTATGGGCCGGTTACCGACAATGCCGGCGGCATCGCCGAAATGTCGGGGCTGCCCGACGACGTGCGCCACCGCACCGATGCACTCGACGCTGTGGGCAACACGACCAAGGCAGTGACCAAGGGCTATGCGATCGGCTCGGCGGCGCTCGCCGCTCTGGTGCTGTTCGGCGCCTATACGACCGACCTCGACCGCTATGCGCCGCAACTCGGCATCGGGACGATCAACTTCCAGTTGAGCAATCCCTATGTCATCGTCGGGTTGCTGCTCGGCGCCCTCCTTCCCTATCTGTTCGGCGCGTTCGGCATGACCGCGGTCGGCCGGGCAGCGGGGTCGGTGGTCGAGGACGTTCGCGCCCAGTTCGCTGCCGACAAGGGGATCATGGAAGGGACCAGCCGTCCCAATTATGGTCGCACCGTCGACATCGTGACCAAGGCGGCGATCAAGGAAATGATCATCCCGTCGCTGCTGCCGGTGCTGAGCCCGGTCGTGGTGTTCTTCGTCATCCAGGCGGTCGCCAATCGCGAAGAGGGCTTCGCCACGGTCGGCGCGATGCTGCTCGGTGTGATCGTCTCCGGCCTGTTCGTCGCCATCTCGATGACCTCGGGCGGCGGCGCCTGGGACAATGCCAAGAAGTATATCGAGGACGGCAATTACGGCGGCAAGGGCTCCGAAGCCCATAAGGCCGCGGTCACCGGCGACACCGTGGGCGATCCGTACAAGGATACGGCCGGTCCTGCGGTCAATCCGATGATCAAGATCACCAATATCGTCGCACTTCTGCTGCTCGCGGCCCTGGCCGCGCACGGCGTCGGCTAAGCGATACTGCTCCCATCCGGCTAATGGGCCGGATGGGAGCAGATCGTTCTTTTCGGACATAAAAGTGGATTGGGGGCAGCTTGTCTGCCCCTTTTTCATCGCTAGACTTGGCCCTGGGCACAGGGGGGAAACCATGTTCGGGCGTATCGTATCGATCGCGGCTTTGGCCGTGCTGTTTCCGGCAATCACCGCGGTGTCGGCGCAAGACGCCAAACCGAGCGCGCCGGCGCCGGAGGCAAAGCCCGCGCCGGCCAATGCCGGCCCGCCCACCGCCGCCGCCTTCGCGCAATTACCGTTTATCGAGGCGCCCTCACTGTCGCCCGACGGTACCCGCGTTGCCGCACGGATCGCGGTCCAGGGCAAGATGCGGCTGGCGATCATCCCATTGGCCGACACTACCAAGCTCAAACTGCTCGATCCGGGCGATTTCGAACTGATCGGCTGGAAGTGGGTCAACAACGACTGGCTGTTGCTCAGCACCGGCGAAATGCAGCCGGTCGAGGGCGACAGCTGGTATGTCAGCCGCGCGTTCGGCGTCCGCGCCGATGGCGGCAAGATCAACGCCCTGGCGATGCCGACGACCGGCCAGAATGGCGCCGACATATTGTGGATCGCCCGCGACGGCAGCCCGCATGCCCTGATCGCGATGCAGAACTCGATCTATATGGACGAGAATTTCTGGCCCCAGGTGCGGGACTTCGACGTCTCGACCGGGAAGAGCAAGATCGTCCAGAGCTCGATCACCAATGTGATGGACTGGTATGCCGACACCGCCGGCACCGTGCGGATGGGCATCGTCTATGACGACGACAGGCGATCCTATCGCACATTATACCGTGCCCAGCCCGGCGGGCCGCTGAAACCCATCCAGCGTGCCGTGGCCAAGGGCAGTACGCTCAGCACCTTGCCCGCATTGATCCTGCCGCAATCGGGCAAGGCGATAGCGGTCGACGATGCCGACGGGTTCGACGCAGTCTACGATTTCGATCTCGACACGATGAAGATCGGCGCCAAGATCTTCGATGCACCCGGCTACGACGTCGGCGGGCCCTTTCTCGACCCGACCGGCACGAAAATGATGGGGTTCCAATATACCGACACGCGGACGCGCACGAAATGGCTCGACCCGACCTTGGCGCAGGTCCAGGCCGATCTCGACAAAGCGGTTCCCAATCTGTGGCCCGATATCGTGTCGTGGAGCAACGACCTGAGCGTGTTGCTCGTGCATATCGGCGCAGCCGACAGCGCTGGGGCCTATTATCTCTATCGCCCGGCCGACGGGCGAATGTCGGTCTTCGCGACGATCAACGCGATGCTCGGCACCAAGACCTATGCGCCGGTCAAGACTGTCCGCTACACCGCACGCGACGGCACCGAAATGTCCGCGGTGCTGACGTTGCCCAAGGGGCGCGAGGCGAAGAATCTGCCGTTGATCCTGATGCCGCATGGCGGTCCGGCGGTTCGCGACGACGAGGAATGGGATTGGTGGGCTCAATTCCTGGCGAGCCGCGGCTACGCCGTGCTGCAACCCAATTATCGTGGCTCGACCGGTTTCGGCACGCACTTCAACAAGCTCGGCGAAGGTCAATGGGGGTTGAAGATGCAGGACGACCTGGTCGACGCGGTCGGCTGGGCCACCAAGCAGGGAATCGCCGACTCCAAGCGGGTATGCATCGTCGGTGGTTCCTATGGCGGCTATGCGGCTTTTCGCGCGGCGCAACGCGACAAAGGCATCTATCGCTGCGCTGTGTCCTTCGCCGGCATATCCGACATGACGGCGATGCTGCGCTATGACGGGTCGTTCCTCAATGGCGGCCGAAACAAGGATTATCTCCGCAAGCAGGCACCCGATTTGAAATCGGTTTCGCCGATCTACTTCGCCACCGAATTCTCCACGCCGATCCTGATCATGCACGGCAAGGCCGACCAGGTTGTGCCGGTCAAGCAATCGCGCGAAATGGTCGAGCGGCTGAAGGCGGCCGGAGCGGTCTATCGGTACGTCGAGCAGCCGCTCGGCGACCATCATCTCACGCGCCAGGCCGACCGCTTGCAATTCCTGGAGGAACTCGAGGCGTTCCTGGCGAAGTATAATCCCGCATGATCGCCAGTTGACGCCTTGCCGGGCTTGATCGAAGGGAGGGTGTCACCGGCTGCGGTGGCGCCCCTTCCCTTTGCCCTGTGAGGACCCATGGCCGCCTTGTACGACCGCGAAGCCCTTCGCACGCTGCTCGCCACGCGCACGCTCAAGCGCGGCGATTTCCTGCTCGTCTCGGGCAAGCGCAGCCGCATCTATTTCAACATGAAGGCGACGATGATGACGCCGGAGGGCGCGGCGCAATGCGCGCGCGGGCTATTGTCGGTGCTCGATGGACTCGATGCCGATTACGTCGCGGGGCTGGAAATGGGTGCTGTACCGTTGCTCGGCGGCATTGCCGCGTTGAGCTGGGACGTCGGTCGCCCGATCGGCGCGGTGTTCGTGCGCAAGGCGGCGAAGGCGCACGGCACGTCACTGATGGTCGAAGGGCTCGACGATAGCGGCGGCGAGACGCTGCAAGGCAAGCACGTAGTACTGATCGACGACGTCGCGACCAGCGGCGGATCGATCCTGAAGGCTGCCGAGCAGATCGAGGCGGCGGGAGGGATCATGAAGGACGCGATCGTCATCCTCGATCGCGAACAAGGGGCGGATGCCAATCTCAAGGAGCGGGGGATCACGCTGCACGCGCTGTTCACCGCGACCGATCTCGGCGTGACCGAAGAAGACAAGAAGCCGCTGGATTGAATCCGTCGCCCCGGCGGAGGAACGTCGGGTTGAGCATACCCCGCATGCTCAAGGATCGTCCGGGGGACGATCCGCCCCGACGTTGGCCTCTGGCCGTCTCGCAACTCACCAGCGATCCCGGCCTTCGCCGGGATGACAGCTATTTCCAGTTAATCGCCGACCGCGCCTGTTCTTCGAGCCAGGCCATCGCCGCAAACCATGGGCCGCCGCCATAGCTGATCCTCGCCACGCCGGCATCGGCGAGCGCACGCGAGTTGACCTCGCCACTGCCGGGCAGGACGTTGACCAGCGCCCCCGTCCGCTTGACGATCTGCTCGATCGCCGCGACGTCGCGCAGGAAGGGGACGAAGATGCCGCTCGCGCCCGCCGCGAGATAGGCGGCCGCGCGATCGATCGTCTCGTCGAGCGTCGAGGCGCCCTGCCGTTCGGCCGGCGTACGGATGTAGAGGTCGATCCGCGCGTTGAGGAAGAAGGCGTCGCCCGCCCCCTTGCGCGCCGCGGCAACGCGGTCGGCCTGGGTCGCGATCGGATAAACGCCCTCGCCGCCGATCACCGAATCCTCGAAATTGCAGCCGACCGCACCGGTCGCGGCGAGACCGGCCAGATTGGCGGTGATCCCCGCCGCATCGCGGGCGTATCCGCTCTCGAAGTCGATCGACACGGGGACATCGACGACGTTCATGATCCGCTTCGCATTGTCGAAGACCAGATCGAGCGGCACTTTCTCGCCGTCGCCGAAACCTAGCGATCCGGCCGCGCCATAGCTGCCGGTCGCGATCGCCTTGGCGCCTGCCTTGGCGATCGCCACCGCGCTGCCCGGGTCCCAGCAATTATATATGATCAGCGGATCGCCGGGGACGTGGAGCGCGGCGAAGGTCTCGTAGGCGGACGGCATAAAACTCCCCTCCCGTTTACGGGAGGAGCTGGGGGAGGGCGTGTTCCGCTCTGTCCCACAGACCCTCCCCTAACCCCTCCCGCAAGCGGGAGGGGAATGTGGATCAGTGAACGAACCGCGCGACCACATCGCGATAGCTGCGGCTGACCTTCACCTGGCCGCCCGAATCGAGCACCAGGAAGCATTCGCCGTTGGTGTGCGGCTTGACCTGACGCACCAAGTCTAGATTGACGATGGTCGAGCGATGCACGCGCTGGAAGCGGCGCGGGTCGAGGCGCTTTTCCAGATCCTTCATCGTCTGCCGCAGGATCAGCGTATTGTCGCCGGTCTTGATGCACATGTAATCGCCCGCCGCTTCGACCACTTCGATCGTGTCGACGTCGACGCGGAAGATCTTGCCGCGATCCTTGATGTTGATCAGCTTTTCAAAGCGGTTGGACGATACCTCGCCGCCATCGGCGATTTCCTCGGCCGCTTCCGGCGCGACCTCGGCCAGCGCTTCCTTGTACTTCTCGACTTCCTCGGCGGTGCGCTTCTCGGCGAGCCGCTGGCGGACGCGGTCGAGCGTGTCGGCGAGGCGCGATTCCTCGACCGGCTTGACCAGGTAATCGGTCGCCTGCGCCTCGAACGCGCGAATGGCGTGGTCGGAATAGGCGGTGACGAAGACGAACAGCGGCGGTTCGACCTCCATCAGGCCCTGGATCACCGAAAAGCCGTCGAATCCCGGCATCTGGATATCGAGAAACACCAGATCGGGCTTATTGGTCTTGATACTGCGGATCGCCTCGCGCCCGTTGGCGCAACGGTCGATGATCTCGACATCGTCATGCGCCTGAAGGCGGAGTTCCAGTCCCTGGATGGCGAGCGCTTCGTCGTCCACCAGGATGGTTCGTATGGTCATGCGGCCTCTCTATTCGGATCTTCCAACTGGTACGGAATCTCGATCTCCACAGCAAAGCCGCCCCCTGGTGTAGACCGAGCATCGAAACGGTGGTCAGGTCCGTACGCCTGAGCCAACCGATCTCTTATATTGGCGAGCCCCACGCCGGTTGAAAGGCTCGGCCCTAACTTGTTCTCGATCAAGCCGGGACCGGTGTCGGACACGGTGATCCGGACCCGTTCGCCGACGAGACGTGCCGAAACTGCGATTTCCGCCCCCTCCTCGCTCGGCGTGACCGCATATTTGATCGCGTTTTCGACCAATGGCTGGAGCAACAAAGAGGGCAAGCGCGCGCGTTCGGCGCGCGGGTCGATCTCGAACACCGGGCGCAGGCGCTTTTCGAACCGCATCTTCTCGATCTCGAGATAGAGTTTGAGCGTATGTACTTCCTGCGCGACCGTCACGTTCGCGGTCGGCTCGTAGATCAGGGTGAAGCGCAGGAAGTCGGCCAGCCGCGACAGCATCGCATTGGCGCGCTCGGTCTCCTTGAGCAGAACCAACGTCGAGATCGAATTGAGCGTGTTGAACAGGAAATGTGGGTTGAGCTGATAGCGCAGCATGGCCAGCTGCGCCGACGACGCCTGGTTGCCGAGTACCAGCAACTGGTCCGCCTGCTGTTCGACGATCAGGTAGAAATTGATCCCGAAATAGAGCGCCGACCAGCCCGCGAGCACGGTGAAATTGAGGAACAGCTGACCGAACACCAAGCCGAAATTGAGGCCCGGATTGTCCTTCATGATGCTGTAGGAGAAGCCGTTGAGCACCGCCGCCAGGAACGTGGCGCCGGCCAGCGTCACCACCGTCAACAGTATCGCGCTGATCCGCGGCAAGCGGCGATAATAGCCATAGAGCGTCGAGAGCAGCAGGGTGATGCAATAGCCGACGATCGACTCGATGATTCCCGGAATCAAAGCCGTCATCGGCGCGCCGTTGGACACCGACGAGACCGAGCGAAGCAGCAGATAGCCGCCCCAACCGACCCCCTGCAGCGTCCAGAAGGCGCGGCTCTTGTCCTCGAAGAATGGGCGCGAAAAGATCGCCGGCGTCCAGAAGGGGCGCTTCTGGTCCGTCAATGCGGTGTCGGCCGGCGCCGGCGCGGGGGGCGAAATCGTGGCCATTGGGCTGGTCCCTTTATACGCGCTGGCCAAAGTGCGCAAAGCCGGCCGTGTCGAGAGGTGGTTTCGGCGGGAATACTTATAGCCTTGGCGGCGTCTCTTGCCTTAAGAGCAGCCCCGCAATGAATCCCGCCACCCACCGCCACGATATGCGACGCAGCTTCGGCTGGCTGTTGTTGCTCGTGGCCGCGTTGCTGGCGCGCAGCATCGCTCCCGAAGGGTGGATGCCCGTGGTCAACGCCGCCGGCGGGATCGAGATCACGGTCTGCAACGGCACCGGACCCGACGACAACATGGTGTTGTCGCCCGACGGCAAGTTGCACCACAAAGCACCGGGCAAGAGCCAGCCCGGCGACCATGTTTGCGCCTTTGCGGGATTCGGCGTGGCCGACGCGCCGCCGACACTGGTTGCGCTCGCCGCGCCGGTCTTCGCTCCCGACGCCGCACCGGCACTCGATCCGATCGAGGCCATTCCGGGCCGCGGCCTTGCCGCTCCCCCACCTCCCGCCACCGGACCGCCCTCCCTCGCCTGAACCGACGCTGCCTTTGGCAGCTTGAGCGATTCAGCAAGGGGAATGATTGTGACTAATGCCAAGCGCACCCTGTGGTGCGCCTCGCTCGCCGTGATGGCGAGCACCATCGCGCTGCCAGCGCATGCCGCCGACGATTCCGCACCGGGAGACGATCACCGCGACGACATATTGATCACCGCGCAACGCCAGCAACAGACGATCGAGAACGCACCCTCCACGCGCGCATCGATCGACGCCGACACGGTAGCGCGGACGGTCAACGCGATGAACGTCGAGGATGTAATCAAATATCTGCCCAGCCTGATCGTGCGCAAACGCCATATCGGCGACACCCAAGCGCCGCTGGCGACGCGCACCGCCGGCTTGGGCGCCAGCGCCCGCAGCCTGATCTATGCCGACGGCGCCTTGCTGTCGGCGTTGATCGGCAACAACAACACCTCGGCCAGCCCACGTTGGAGCGCAGTCAGCCCGCAAGAGATTGCGCGGATCGACGTGCTCTATGGGCCGTTCTCGGCCGCCTATCCGGGCAATTCTATCGGCGCGGTAGTCAATATCACCACCCGCCTGCCCGACGCGCTCGAGGCGACGGCGACGGCGGGGGTGAGCGTCCAGACCTATGACCTCTACGGGCGGCGCGACACCTATCCAGCCTATCAGGCTGGGGTGACGATCGGCGATCGGTTCGGGCCGCTGGCGCTGTTCGCGAGCTACGATCACGTGACGAGTCGTTCCCAACCGATCAGCTATGTCAGCGGCGCGCCAGGCAATGGCGAGACCGGCGCGGTTCCCGACCGCAACAAGCTCGGCCAGCCGATCCAGATCCTTGGCGCCGGCGGGATCGAGGATCAGGGGCAGGACCGGCTCAAGCTCAAGGCCGCGCTCGACCTCACCAGGGATATCCGCCTCACCTATGTCGGCGGCCTGTTCCTAAACCGCACCAATGGCAGCGCGGAAAGCTATTTGACCGCGACCGCGACCGGCCTGCCGGTCTATCCGTCCAGTTCGTTCGCGAGCGGCACCTACCTCACGCGCCAGCGTCACTGGTCGCACGCACTGTCGCTGAGCGGCACGGGCGGCGGGCTCGACTGGCAAGTGATCGGGACGCGATATCGCTTCGCCGACGACGAACAGCGCGCACCAACCGGGTCGCTACCGGCAGCCCTTTCGGGTGGCGCGGGCAACATCACGCGGCTCGACGGTACCGGCTGGGACACGCTCGATGCCAAGGCCGCCTGGAGCCGCGGTGGCAACGTGCTGAGCGCCGGTGCGCATTGGGACCGTTTCGAAATCGCGAGCAATCGCTACACGACGGCCGACTGGATCAAGGGGGCGGCGGGCGCGCTCAACCAGCGATCGCTCGGCAAGACGCGTACCGCGGCCTTGTGGGTGCAGGACGCGTGGACGATCATCCCCGCCGTCACGGCGACGGTCGGCGGCCGCTATGAATCGTGGCATGCCTATGACGGGGTCAATTTCTCTGCCTCGCCGGCGGTATCGACCATCCAGCCGTCGCGTGGCGCGGATCGCTTCTCGCCCAAGGCATCGTTGGCGTGGAGGCCGGCGGACAGATGGAAAGTCACTCTCTCCTATGGCGATGCCTGGCGCTTTCCGACGGTCGGCGAGCTGTATCAGTTGGTCACCAGCGGGACCGTCGGCGCCGTGCCGAACCCGAACCTGAAGCCCGAACATGCGCGGTCCGAAGAACTGGCGCTGGAACGCGTCGATTCGAAGGGGTCGTTTCGGCTGTCGCTGTTCAACGAAATCGTGACCGACGCGCTGATCTCGCAGACCGGCACGCTGACGTTGCCGGGCGGGGGCACGCTGGCGGCGAACTTCGTCCAGAATGTCGATCGCACGCGAGCACGCGGGGTGGAATTCGCGTTCGTCCGCAACGACCTGATCCCGCGCTTCGATCTGTCGGGGAGCGTGACTTACGCTGACGCGACGACGCGCGCCGATCCCGCGTTTCCGGCAGCGGTCGGCAAGCTGATCCCGACCGTGCCGCGCTGGAAAGCGACCGCGCTGGCGACCTGGCGTCCGGTCGACGGCATCGCGCTGTCGGCAGCGGCGCGCTATTCGAGCCGGCTCTACGGCTCGCTCGACAATAGCGACGTGAACGGGAACACCTATCAGGGTTTCTACAAATTCTTCGTCGTCGACCTGCGCGCGCAGTTCCTGGTGGCCAAAAACTACACGCTCGGGATTGGAGTGGATAACGTCAACAACGACAAATACTTCCTGTTCCACCCCTTCCCCCAGCGCAGCTTCCACGCCGACCTGACGATCAAGCTATGAGCGTCCGGCTGCCCGGCTCGCGCTGGTACAATGCCGTCTGGCGCTGGCATTTCTATGCGGGGATGTTCTGCGTCCCGTTCGTGCTGTGGCTTGCGGTCACCGGGAGCATCTATGCCTGGCGGCCGCAGATAGAGGCGTGGCTCGACCGGCCGTACGACTCGCTCACACCCGCCGCGGCGCGCGCTTCGCCCGAAGCGATCGCCGCGGTGGCGGTACGGGCAGTGCCGGGATCGCGGCTGCACAAATACGAACTGCCGGAATCGGACAGGTCGGCCGTGCGCGTCCTGGTCGGGACGAGCACAGGGGATCGGCGCGTCTATATCGATCCCTACAGGCTCACCGTCCTAAGCGTCGTGATTGAAGACAGGCGGCCGATGCAGATCATGTCGCACCTCCACGGCGAGCTGCTCGCGGGCGCCTGGGGCAGCTATATCGTCGAGATCGCCGCCTGTTGGACGCTCGTGATGATCCTGACGGGCCTTTACCTCTGGTGGCCGCGCGGACGGAAGGGTTTGGCGGGCGTGCTTTATCCGCGCCTGTCGGGCGGCCCGCGGCTGTTCTGGCGCGATCTACACGCGGTGACCGGCATCTGGGCATCGCTGTTCGCACTGTTCGTGGTTACCACCGGCCTGCCCTGGGCCAAGGCCTGGGGCAGCTATTTCAAGGAGATACGGACGGTCACCGGCACGCTCGACGGGCCGGTCGACTGGACGATCGGCGGCCGCAAGCCCTCGGACGACCCGATGCTCGGCGAGCATGCCGGCCATATGGGCATGGTGATGGCGCACGGGGGCACCCGGCCGGGAGAACTAAATCGCGCCGTCGCCGTTGCAACCGCACTGCACTTCGCGCCGCCGGTTTTGGTGTCGCCGCCGGGCAAGCAACCGAACGGCTGGACTATCTCATCCGACGCCGCGGATCGGCCATTGCGCGCGCAGGCGGTGGTCGATGGCGCAACCGGAGCCGTGCTCGCTCGCAAGGACTTCGCCGAGCGCCACTGGATCGACCGCGCGGTGGGCTATGGCATCGCCACGCATGAGGGCCAATTGTTCGGCATCGCCAACCAGTTGTTGATCACGCTCGGCGCGCTGATGCTGATGACGCTGAGCGCATCGGGAGCGATCTCGTGGTGGCGGCGGCGCCCGTCGCGACGGCTCGGTGCGCCCTTGCCGCTCTCGCGCCCGCGCTTTGGTGGAGTGCTGATCGCTGCGGTCCTGGCGCTTGGCTTGGCGATGCCGCTGTTCGGTGCATCGCTGCTGATGGTGCTGGCGGTCGAACGCGGCTTGCGACGCTGGCCAGGGGTCGCCTGCTGGCTGGGTTTACGAACCGTTTCGGCCTGACGCTTCACCGGCACACATCCAGCACCGGCCCCAGCTGTCGGTCACCAGCAAAAGAAAACGCCGCCCCTGCCCAAGGGCAGGAGCGGCGCTCTTTTAGCCAGTCGATCCGATCAGATCAGAACTGGAAGTTCACCGTGGCCGTGAAGGCGCGCGGGCTGCCGATCTGCGCGAACGGGACGTTGAACACGCCCGTCGACCCGCCCGAGAAACCGCCAACATAATATTTGTTGAAGATGTTCTGGACGTTGACCTGAAGGAAGGTCTGGTCGTTCAAACCGAGGAAACCGAGCTTCAGACGGGCGTCGAGATCGACGGTACCGTAAGCCGGAGTCTTGGCGGCATATACCTGATAAGCAGTCCCGACGCAGGTCTGGTTCACGATCGAGCCGGCGCATTGCAGGTTCGGCAGGTTCTGGTCGTTCAAGTAACGCGGCCCAGTCACCTTGCCCTGCGCACCGAGCGACAGCGGTCCAATATCGCCCTGCAGACGCAGGCCGTACGTGTAGACCGGGGAACCCGATTCACGCTTGCCAGCGGTCGCTGCGAAGATGGTCTGATTCACGGCGGTGCAGTTGGGCGTCGTGGTCGTGGTGCACTTGGCCAACTCGACGTTGTTCTTGATTTCCGACTTCAGGTACGAACCCCAGGCGTAGATCAGCAGTTCACGGACCGGACGGTAGGCGATGCTGCCGTCGATGCCATACTTATCGACGCGACCCAGGTTGCGGTAGATCGTCTGCTGGGTGTCGGGATCGTAGGCGCTCGCCAGACGGTTGGTGAAGCGCGTGTACCACGGACTGATCGTCGCCTGAATCTTGCTGGTGGTGTACCGCAAACCGGCGTCGAAATTGTCCGAGGTCTCGGGCGCCGGGTGCGCCGCGGGGTTGCTCAGCGGATAGTAGAAAGCCTGATAGAGGTTGTCGGTTCCCGGAACCTGCAATCCCTTCGAGTAGTTGGCATAGGCGGTGAAGCCGCCGCCGAACTTGTAGGTCGCGCCAAGATTCGGCAGCACGCGGTTATACGTGAACTGCCGGTTCTGCGGCGCAGCGTAGCTGGGATTAGCCGTCGCATAGGTCGCATTATCCGCCGTATTCCCACGACCCAGACAATCGACGAAGCCGCTGGCCGAGGTGGTGAAGCAGAAGTTGTGCAGGTTGCGCTTGAACCACGGCGCACGAACGCCGAGGTTGACCGTTAGCGCGCCGAAAGTGCCGCGATATTCCCCCGACAACTGGTCGAGGACCGCGAACGACAAGCGGTCGCGCTTCTCGATGATCCGCCCATCCTTGGTCAGGATCGGGCTATTGATCGGGAACACATCGGTCGGAACGCCATTCGCCTGAAGCGGAGCAAGCTCGCCAGTCTGACGGTGACGGCCGTAATCGTGCGAGTAGCTGATGCGGATCGAGTTATTCTCGTTCAGATCGTAGCGCAGCGACGAAATGAGCCCGTAGCGGTGGGTAACCGTCTGGCTTGGCGCCAACAGCGTTACGCGATCCAAGGTATCGCCGTCGCCGTTGAGGTCGTGACCGATGTAATAGTTGTTATTGATGTAGCCGTAGAGCGGTGTCGTGATCGCACCACGCGTCGCGTTGGCGCTCTGCGTGTAGCCGGTACCCTCGATGCCCGTAACTGTGCCGCCGCCATTCGCCTTAACGTACTGGAAGCTGGGTTCGACCGTCAGGACGAGGCCTTGAGCCAGCGTGAAGCGCGAGCTGATGCGAATGTTGCCGGTGTTCGACGGGTTGTAGCGTTCATCGAAGCTGGTACCGCAGCTGTTCGTCGTGTCGGCGACGCCCGCGCGACCCTGGACAACCTGGCACAGCGGCACGCTGTACGGAAGCTCGTCACGACTGAACGGGAAGCGGTTGCTCGATCCCGTACCCGGCGTACGAGTCCCAGTCACGACGCCCGATGAGTTGAGGATCGTCGTGTCATACCGCAGCGGCGCTGAGCCGAAGAAGTTGTTGCGGTTGACGTTATAGTTGGCCGCGATCGAGATGAAATCGCCATTCGAACCGATCGGCTGGTAGATGCGGGCGTTGTACTGCGCCTTGCGGATCTTGCCGAAGTCGTTGAACACAACGTTGTTCTCGGCGTGGCTGGCTGAAATCCAGGCCTTGGTACCGAACTTGGTGAATTCGCCGGTGTTGATCAGGCCGAACACGCGGAAGAAATTATAGTCGCCGATCGACCCTTGCAGGCGGGCGCCAAACTTGTCGGTCGGAATGATTGTGCGATAATTGACCGTCGAACCCGAGGCGGCGGCGGTCGGGCTGTCGACGTCGGTCGAGCCGTAGCTGACGTTGACCTGCTCGATCAGTTCGGGGTCGAGCTGCTGGTTCGAATAGAGCGCGTAGTTGCCCGTATCGTTCAGCGGGATACCGTCGAAGGTCAAGCCGATACGCGACGAGTCGAAGCCGCGGATGGTCAGCGTACCGCCAGCCGAACCGAACGGGTCGTTGTTCTGGAAGCTGACACCCGGCAGGGCGTTGATCGTGTCGAGGATCGAGTTGCCCGGAGTCTGGCGCGAAATAAACTCCTGGTTCAGAACGCCGCGCGCCTTGGTCGTGTCGGGAATTTCGACGCCGCCGACGCCCTTCGACGCCTTGGTCGCGGTGATGACGATGTCACCTTCGAAATCGGTCGTACCGGCCGACTGTGCATAGGCAGCCCCCGGAAGCATGATCGCGGCCGCAGCCACGCCAATAAGAAATTGAGTGCGCATGATATTCCCCTTTTGGGCGCGAGTCGCTGTTGAGCGCGGCGTTATTCCACCGTCGCGAGGGCCCATGGAGACTGAATATTTCGGTTAGATGACAACGCAAGAGGGCGATGAGATAACTGTGGATTAAGCCATGTTGCGTTGCAAAAAAGCATCAGCCCGCCGCCGCGACGATTGCAGCCCATTCGGCCTCATCTACGACTTCAATATTGAGCTCGGTCGCTTTCTTGAGCTTGGACCCGGCGCCCGGGCCCGCGACCACCAGGTCGGTCTTCGCCGACACCGATCCCGATACCCGCGCGCCAAGCGCCTCGGCCTGTGCCTTCGCTTCGTCGCGGCTCATCGTTTCCAGGCTGCCGGTGAACACCACGGTCTTGCCGCTGACGCGCGATTCGCGCGCCTTGAAGACGAAAGCAGGCGGCGTGACTTCCGCCAACAGGTCGTCCCATACCGCGCGGTTGTGCGGCTCATGGAAGAAATCTGCCAGCGCGTTGCCGACGGCGGCACCGACATTGTCGACGCCGATATGCTCGGCGATCGCCTTGTCGACGCGCTGCCGGAACTTCTGATCGTCTTCGCCCAACGCCGGCACGAGGCTGTCGCGTAGCGCGATGATCTCGTCGGCCAGCGCCTTGATCTCCGGGAGCGTGGCATGACGCTTCAGCAGGTCGCGCGCGGTGACCACACCGACATGCCGGATGCCGAGCCCGAACAGCAGCCGGACCGGATCGGGCGCGCGCTTCGCCTCAATCGCCTCGAGCAGATTGTCGACCGACTTCTCCTTCCACCCCTCCCGGCCGAGCAATTCCTCGCGATGCGCGGCGAGGCGGAAGATGTCGGCAGGCTCCGCGATCCAGCCAAGATCGAGGAATTCGTGGATCGTCTTGTCGCCCAGCCCTTCGATATCGAGCGCGCCGCGACTGACGAAATGGCGCAGCCGCTCCTGGCGTTGCGCCGGACAGATCAGCCCGCCGGTGCAGCGGATGTCGACCTCGCCTTCCTCGGCCAGCGCCTCCGAACCGCATTCCGGACAATGCGTCGGAAAGGTCCAGGGATCGCGCGCTTCGTCGCGCGTCAGGTTTTCCACGATCTGCGGAATGACGTCGCCCGCGCGCTGCAGCACGACGCGGTCGCCAGGGCGCACGCCGAGCCGCGTGATCTCGTCGGCATTGTGGAGCGTCGCGTTGGTGACGACGACGCCGCCGACCGTTACCGGCTCGAGCCGCGCGACCGGGGTCAGCTTGCCGGTCCGCCCGACCTGGATATCGATCCGCTCGAGCGTGGTCTGGGCGCGCTCCGCCGGGAATTTGTGCGCCAGCCCCCAGCGCGGCGCGCGGCCGACAAAGCCGAGACGCGCCTGCCAGTCGAGCCGGTCGACCTTGTACACCACGCCGTCGATGTCGAACGGCAGGTCGGCGCGCTCGGCCTCGATCGCCTTGTAGGTGGCAAGCGCCTGGTCGAGAGTTCCCCCCGGCTGAAACTGGCCCGTGACGGGAAAGCCCCAGGTGCGAATCACGTCGACCACTGCGGATTGCGTATCGCCGGGCAAATCGCTGGTTTCGCCCCAGCCCCAGGCGAAGAAGCGCAGTGGGCGCGACGCGGTGACGGTCGCGTCCTTCTGGCGAAGCGATCCGGCGGCGGCGTTGCGCGGATTGGCGAACTGGCGCGCCTCCTTGCCCGTATCCTCGGCCTCGGCGAGCAGGCGCGCATTGAGCGCGGCGAAGGCCTGCTTCTCCATATAGACCTCGCCGCGCACCTCGAAGACCTCGGGCGCGCCGGCGGGAAGCGCGGCCGGAATGTCGTCGATCGTCCGCACGTTGGCGGTGACGTCCTCGCCGATCTGGCCGTCGCCGCGGGTCAGCGCCTGGATCAACCGGCCCTTTTCGTAGCGCAGCGAGCAGCTGAGACCGTCGATCTTGGGCTCGGCGGTCAGCGCGACGGGTTCGCCGTCCGATAGGTTGAGGAAGCGGCGGACGCGGCCGACAAAGTCGGCGACCTCTTCGTCGTCGAAGGCATTGTCCAGGCTGAACATCGGCCGCGCATGCGCGACCTTGGCAAGATGCCCGGCCGGCGCTGCGCCGACCTTCCGACTAGGCGAATCGTCGCGGATCAGATGCGGAAACGCCGCCTCGATCGCGGCGTTGCGTCGAACCAGCGCATCATAGTCGGCGTCCGAGATCTCCGGCGCGTCGTCGGCATGATAAAGCCGATTGTGGTGGGCGATCTCCGCCGCGAGTTGCTCTAATTCGGCGGCGGCTTCAGCGTCGGTGGCGGGCAGCGGATTCGTCATGCGGCGCTCTTTAGCCTCTGTTTCGGTGAAGGTTGAAATTCCTTTCTCGCCCCACCCGGACTCGTCCTTAGATCCCCACTACCGTCGCGATCACGAGCATGACGATCCCGCCGAGCGACAGCAGCGACAGCCGCACCGTGCGCTCGATCCAGTACGACCTGTGCCGGGTGAGGGCGAGCGTGGCGGCAATTTCGCGGGAAAAGGTCCTGAGGTCGGCGACATAGCCCCAGCGCGCGCGAAACAGGAAAAGGCAGATCGCGCTGGATCCGGCGAGCAACCCCATCAGCAACAGCACCGGCACCATATGCGCCTTTGCGATATCCAACTTGGTATTGTCGCGCGCGATCAGCCCCAGAAACGCCAGGATCAGGCCATCGAACGACAGGATTCCGCGTGCCTTGGTCAGCTGCCGGTCGACGATGCGGTCGACATAGGCGACCGCCGCGTCGCCATAGCTGGGATGCTCGTCGATCCCGTCGTCGCCGCGCGTTTCGAACCGCGCCGTAAGCGCCGCGTGATGTCCTTCGGTGCCGCGCGGAATGTCGGGAAACCAGGTCATCGCCGCTATCGTCGCAACGACCAGCGCAACCGCGAAGATAAGGTCGAACGTGCCGATCATAGTCACCATTACAAGGCGCCGAACGTCCAGGCGGCGATCCCGCCGAGCACGAGCAGGATCAGGTCCGCCAGCAATGCCACCACCAACACCAGCCGCGTCACGCGACGACGGACCATCGCGACCGCCAACCACAGCCAGGCGAACACCAGGACGACGCACGCGGCGATGAGGCCGTTGATGGCGAGCGTACCGAGCGTGCCGCAGTCGAATTCGCAATAGCCCACTGCCAGCGCGGTCATCCAGGCCAGCGGGACCAGACCGACCGGCAACAGGATCGCGCTGATCCAGGCGAGCGCTGCCGTCGTGCGCGAGCGACGCGGCGGTGCGCTCATGCCGCCTCGAGCAGGCGTTCCGCCTGCGCCCGGGCCTCGTCGGTGATCGTCGCGCCCGACAGCATCCGCGCAATCTCCTCGCGCCGCGATGCGCTGTCGAGCGCGATCACGCCGGTGCGCGTCACCAAGCCGTCGGAGGACTTGGCGATGAAATAATGCTGACCGCCGCGCGCCGCGACTTGCGGGCTGTGCGTCACCACCAGCAATTGCGTGCGATCGGCCAGCCGCGCGAGCCGTTCGCCGATCGCCGAGGCGACCGCGCCGCCGACGCCGCGATCGATTTCGTCGAAGATCATCGTCGCCGCCCCGCCTTCCTCGGCCAGGCTGACCTTGAGCGCCAGGATGAAGCGCGACAATTCGCCGCCCGACGCGATCTTGGTCAGTGGCGCGAACGGCGCGCCGGGATTGGTCGCGATCTCGAATTCGACGCGATCCTTGCCGCCCGGGCCCCATTGCTCGTCGGGCAAGGTTTCGATCATCGTCCGGAACCGTGCCGCGTCGAGCTTGAGCGGGGCAAGTTCGCCCGCCACCGCCGCATCGAGCCGTGTCGCCGCGGCATGGCGTTCGGCGGACAGCGCGTCGGCCGCAGCCTCGTACTCGGCCCTCGTTTCGACAACCCGACGGTCGAGTTGAGCGAGTCCTTCCTCCCCCGCCTCGATCGTAGCGAGTCTGCCGGCCATGTCCTCGGCAAGCTGCGCCAATTCGTCGGGCTGGACGCGATGCTTGCGCGCCATCGCGCGGAGATCGAACAGCCGCGCCTCATCCTCTTCGAGCGCGCGCGGGTCGAACATCAAGGCGGCGCGGGCGACCGCGAGTTGGTCCTCGGCCAACGCACCCTCGTTGATCGCGCGGTCGAGCGCGGCCAGCGCCTCGGCCAGCGAAGGATGCGCGTCCGCGACCCGCTCCAGTACGCGCGCCGCCTGGCGCAGTCGCGCCAGCCCGCCGTCGGAACCGGCAAGATAGTCGTCGAGCGCGGCCATATCCTCGGCGATCTTCTCGGCGCGCTGCATCGAGCGGCGGCGCTCAGCCAGCGATTCTTCCTCGCCGGGTTCGGGCGCGAGTTGACGCAGTTCGGCGACGGCATGGTCCAGATAGTCACGGTCGCGCGCCGCGGCTTCGATCTCCGCGCGCGCCACCGCCAGCGCATCCTCGGCATCGCGCCAGGCGCGATAGGCCTGCGCCACCGATCCTGCATGGCAGCGTCCGAACGCGTCGAGCAAGGCGCGATGACCGCGCGGATTGAGCAGCCCGCGATCATCGTGCTGGCCATGCACCTCGACCAGATATTGCGCGAGTTCGCGGAGCAGCCCGGCCGACGCCGGCTGGTCGTTGACGAAACCGCGGCTGCCGCCATCGGCCTTGACGATGCGGCGGATGATCAGCGGCTCGCCCGGATCGACCTCAAGCGCGTTTTCGGCGAGCAACGACGCGATCGGGCCGCCGTCATGCGGCGTGTCGAAGCTGGCCGTGACCACCGCCTGCGCCGCTCCCTGGCGGACCAGCCCGCTATCGGCGCGGGCGCCGAGCGCGAGTCCAAGCGCGTCGAGCAGAATCGACTTGCCCGCGCCGGTCTCCCCGGTCAGCACGCCCAGCCCGGCGCCGAAATCGAGCTCGAGCGCTTCGATCAGCACGACGTCCCGAATGGCGAGCGAGGTCAGCATCTCGCCATCCTTAGCGGCAAAAATGATGCCGGGTCATCACGTTTTGTTCCGGCAGGCGCGGGCGGGAGAGATGCGCATGTTTCCCTCTCCCGCCTCCGGGCGCATCAGGTCGGTCATGCCCCCGGCATGACCTAAACAGCGCGGGGCGCTGTTTACCTGATGCGGGAGGGGCCCGCCGCGAAGCGGTGGGAGGGTGAGGGTCTTCTTTCTTCTTCTGTCCCGGCACACGCTTGGAGGAAGAAAGAAGACCCTCACCCAACCCTCTCCCGCTCGCGGGAGAGGGCTAAAACTTACTTCGGAATCGGCCCATTACCCGCGCCGCCGGTATTGCTGGTGCCGGTCGAGCCACGGCCTTCGTCCTTGGCGGCGACGCCCGGCGTGCCGGGCGCGACCGGCTGGGCATCCTTGAAGCCGAGCGGGATCGGCAATTCGCCCGCCGCGAGCGGCGCCGTCGGCTTGTACGGATGCTCTTCCATCAACTTATAAGCGCGCTTGTACCAGTCGGTGCCGGGATAATTGGCGCCGAGCACGGCGGCGGATTTCTGCGCTTCCTCGGGCACGCCGAGCGCGAGATAGGTTTCGGTCAGGCGCATCAGCGCCTCGGGCACATGAGTCGTGGTCTGATAGCCGTCGACCACCGCGCGGAAACGCAGCGTCGCCGCCAGCCATTGCCCGCGCGTTTCGTAGAAGCGGCCGATCTCCATCTCCTTGCCCGCGAGGTGATCGCGGACCAAGTCGATCTTGAGCCGGGCGTCGGCGGCATATTTGGTGTTGGGATAGCGGCGGACCAGCTCGCCCAGCGCGTCGAGCGCCTGCTGCGTGATCTTCTGATCGCGGGTGACGTCCGCGATCTGCTCGTAATAGCCGAGCGCCACCAGATAATAAGCGTACGGCGCGTCGCGGTTGCCGGGATGGACCGCCAGGAAGCGCTGCGCCGACTGGATCGATTGGGTGTAATCGGTGTCCATATAATAGCTGAACGCGCTCATCAGCTGCGCGCGGCGCGCCCAGATCGAATAAGGATGCTGGCGCTCGACTTCATCGAACAATACCGCCGCTTCCTTGTAGCGGCCCTGGTCGAGCCGCGTCTTGGCGAGCGTGTAGAGCGTGCCGACGTCACGCGCGATATAGGGGACGTCGCCCTTCTTCAGGCCGCCGCCGCGGCCGGCGCAGCCCGCCATTGGCAAAGCGAGGAGAGCGATGAGCGCGAGCGCGACGGGAGGGGACTTGGCAATACGCATGGCGCGTGGTCTTAGCGCAGCGCGCGCGGGGCGCAAACTATCCTTTTACGCGACCCGTCGCGTTGCGATGACCTTGCGCGGGATCGGTCGCCGGGTCCATGCGTTCGCGTCCTGAAAACCGTTAACCGGGAGGGCTTTGTCCGATGACCGCCACGTTGCTTGCCACCAAACGCGTCGAAAAGCCGTGGGGGCGTCACACTTTATGGCCCGGTTTCAGCGACCCCGCGCCCGGCGGCGAGCCGGTCGGAGAGATATGGTTCCAGACGCCGGATGCGGGTACGCCCGATCTGTTGATCAAATATCTATTCACCAGCGACAGGCTGTCGGTGCAAGATCACCCCGATGACGAAGCGGCGCGCGCGGCCGGCTATCCGCGCGGCAAGGACGAATGCTGGGTGATTCTCGACGCCGAACCGGGCGCGACGATCGCGCTCGGCACGAAGGAGCCGACCACGCGCGAAAAGCTGCGCCAGGGCGCGCTCGACGGCTCGATCGTCGACATGCTCGACTGGAAGCCGGTCAAGGCCGGCGATTTCCTCTATTCGCCGGCCGGCACCGTCCACGCGATTGGTGGCGGAATCACGCTGGTCGAGGTCCAGCAGAATGTCGACCTGACCTATCGCCTCTACGATTATGGCAGCGACCGCGAACTCCATCTCGACGCGGGATTGAAGGTCGCCGATCCCAATCCGTTCCGCCCGAAGCCGATCGTCGGCGAGGTCGAACCAGGCCGCACGATCCTGTGCGAGGGGCCCAAGTTCGTGCTCGAACGCTGGGCCGGCGGCGATCGGACGATCACCCTGCCCGACGGCGTCACCGGCTGGCTCACCCCGCTCAAGGGCGAAGGCGTGGCTGATGGCGTCGCCTGGCGCGCCGGCGAATGCGTGACGGTCAGCGACACCGCCCACGTCTCGGCCGCGGCCGGAAGCGACATGTTGTTCGCATATCCGGGCACCGAGCGGATTTGAACCTGACGGGCTCAAACGCTCATTAACCATATGGGCATAGGAAAGACGGATGCTGCGCGTCCTCACGCTTTCGACCCTGTTTCCCGACGCCAGCCGGCGCAATTTCGGGGTGTTCGTCGAGCGCCAGACGTTGGGCCTCGCCGCGCACCCTGACGTCGAGTTGCGCGTCGTGGCGCCGATCGGCCTGCCTCCCTTCCCGCTCGCGTCGCGCGGGCGCCACGCCCAACTGGGCGCTCTGCCCCTGGGCGAACAGTGGAAAGGCGTCGACGTCTACCGTCCGCGCTTTCTGGCCATACCCGGCACTGCCGGCCGCCTCCACGCCCATTTCCTCACCCGCGCGCTTACGCCCTTGCTGGCCGATTTGCGGCGCGAGTTTGCCTTCGACGTGATCGACGCCTCGTTTTTCTTTCCCGATGGCCCCGCCGCGGTAGCGCTCGGCCGGCGATTCGGCGTCCCCGTTTCGATCAAGGCGCGGGGCAGCGATGTGCATCATTGGGGCTCCGCCGCCGCGACCGCCGGCCAGATCCGCGCCGCAGGCAAGCGCGCCGACGGACTGCTCGCCGTATCCGAGGCGATGAAGCGCGACATGGTGGCGATGGGGATGCCGGGCGAGCATATCCGCGTCCATCGCACCGGCGTCGACCTCGGCCAGTTCGCGCCGCGCGACCGCGGCGAGGCCAAGGCGGCCCTGAACATTCGCGGGCCGGTGGTGGTGTCGACCGGCGCGCTGATCGAGCGCAAGGGCCACGATATCGTCATCCAGGCGATCGCGGCGCTGCCCAACGTGCATCTGCTGATCGCCGGCGAGGGCGCATATCGCGGCGCGCTGGAGGCCAAGATCGCGGCGCGGGGACTGACCGACCGCGTTCGGCTGCTTGGCGCGGTTCCCCATGGCGACATGGCGACCGTGCTTGCCGCCGCCGACGTCATGGCGCTGGCGTCAGAGAATGAGGGCTTGGCCAATGCCTGGGTCGAGGCGCTCGCCTGCGGCGTGCCGGTGGTGATCCCCGATGTCGGCGGCGCACCCGAAGTCGTGACCGAACGCGCTTATGGCCGGATCGTCGGGCGGACGCCGGCCGGATTCGCGTCGGGCATTGCAGCGGTGTTATCCGATCACACGCCGCCGGCGACCGTCAGGGCCGGCGCCGAGCGCTTCACCTGGGAAGCGAACACCGCCGGCCTGTACGATCACCTGAAAGCTTTGGTCACTTCTTCTTAGGCGGCGCCATCGGCGTGCCGCGCCACGACGCTGCCTGATATTCGCTGAGATTGACCAGGTCGCCCATCTCGACCGGCATGTCGATCAGATGGAGTCCCCAATCCTTGAGGATCGCGCCGTTGACGACGACATCGCCGACGATCGTATCGGTCCGCGGATCCTGGGGATTGGCGTTGACCGTCACCGCCAGATAATTGAACCCGCCATTCGACACGCATTCGGCGGAGATCAGGCCGGGCACCGATACGAACGGCGTGGTGACCGGCGCATTGTCGCTGGTCCACGGGCCCATCGGCGCGCTGGCCAGCCCCGCTCCCTTGGTACCCAGGATCGCGTCGGTCACCGCTTTGCCGCCACCCAGCGCCGCAGGATTGACGCACGCCGCGACCATGCCGGGCTGCGGCACCTTGCCGAAGCGGCTGTTCTCGGGCGGGGGCGAATCGGCGCGGAAGGTCACGTAGCTGACGACGCAATCATATTGATCCATCGCCTTGCACAGCTTGGTCCGTTTGAAATCGCCGCCGACATCGCCGCCCGCCGGCACCGCGACATTGGTGCCGAGCAGATAGGCGGCGATCAGCAGCCGGCGCTGGCTGGCTTCATTCTCGATCACCTCGGCCAGCAATTGCTTGAGGATGCCCGCTCCCTGGCTGTGCCCTATCAGCACGACGCCGCGGCCGGCCTGATATTTCTCGCGATAGGTGCGCCACGCCGCCTCGACGTCGAGATAGGCGAGCTTGCGGTCGGCGGCGCTCGCCTTGCCGGCCATGATGTCGCGCAGCGCGGTCAGCGTGACTTGGCGATAGAGCGGCGCATAGACGCGGCACTTGGCGGTGAAACGGGCCGCCTGCGATGCCGCGACCTGCTTTTCCTCGGGCCCGATATTGAGGTCGCTGTTCGGCGTCGGGTCGAGCGACACCGTCGGATAGACGTAGAAACAGTCGTATTTGGGCGCCGGATCGGGCTTGAACTTGACGACCTTGCGCTTGCCGTCGCCGGTGATGACGGTGACGTTCTGATCGGCCGTGCAAGCATCCTGGCGGCCGGGCAGGCACAGCCAACCCGCGTCGGTGTTGTAATCGGGAGCCGGGATCGCCGCGAATTGAGGTGCCGGCGGCGGCGCGACGGCCTGCACGGGCGGTACCGCCGCCGGCGCTGCGGCTGGCGTGCTTTGCGCCATTGCGGGTTGGGCGAACGCCATGATCAGCGCGCCGATAGGCAGCAACCTCTTCATCCCGGAAATCCCCTCGCTCTGCATGAACGGGGAGAACCTTATCCAAGCGAGCGGCGCGATCAAGCTATCGGGTAGAATGCACCGACGACCCAGCGTCCCTCGCCGCGCAACATGCCCCAGGCGCGCGCGGCCGCACGGCTGTCCATCGCCTCGATCCCGATGCCGCGCTCCGCAAGCGCGCCAGTCAGGGCCACGGGCGGCCGCACCAAAGTCGGCCCGGTGCCGAGCAACAGGAATTCGGGACGGGGATCGATCGCCAGCACCAGTTCGAGGTCGGTCCGGTCGAGCGCGGCGAGCGGCGGCGGCGTCCAGCCATCGGCGCGCTCGGGGGTGATCGCCAGCGCGCGATAAACATTGTCGTCGACGCGAAAGCCGGCGGCGCTCAGCCCGGAGACGACCGGCCCGTCGCTGCGGGCGCGGTCCATCCGCATCAGTTGTTCCCCGGTCCGACGCGCTCCGCACCCGTTGCCGCACTGGGCTTGCCCGGCTTGTCCGGCGTTGGCTCGGCGCGCAGGCCGAGCGTGATCAGCAGCGACGAGGATACGTAGATCGACGAATAGGTCCCGACGATCACGCCGAGGATCATCGCCGCGGTGAAGCCGCGCAGCACATGGCCGCCGAAGATCAGCAGCGCGAACAGGGCCAGCAGGATGGTCAGCGAGGTCATCACCGTGCGCGGCAGCGTCTCGTTGACGGACAGGTTGATGATCTCGCGCATGTCCATCTTGCGATAGCGGCGCATATTCTCGCGGATGCGGTCGTCGATGACGATCTTGTCGTTGATCGAATAGCCGATGATCGTCAGCACCGCGGCAACGATGTTGAGGTCAAATTCGAGCTGGGTCAGCGCGAAGAAGCCCAGGGTCATCAGTATGTCGTGCATGATCGCGACCACGGTCGACACGCCGAATTGCCATTCGAAGCGGAAGATCGCGAACAGGCCGATCAGCAACACGGCGACCGCGACCGCCAGGATGCCGTTCCAGACGAGCTCGCCCGACACCTTGCCCGACACCGCGTCCTGCTTGGAGAATTGCGCACCGGCGAAATTCTTCTCGAGCGCCGCCGACACCGCGTTGACGATGCGGTTGGTCGCCGCGTCGTCGGCCGATTCCGGCCGTGGCAGTCGGATCGACAGCGTCTTCTGGTCGCCGACCGTCTGGATCTGGGCGTCGCCGAACTTCAGCCCGTCGACAACCGAGCGGACCTTTTCGACATCGGGCGGGACCTGGAACTTTTCCTCGATCATGATGCCGCCGACAAAGTCGACGCCCATGTTGAGGCGATGGATGAACACCAGGGCGACCGCTGCGATGGTCAGCAAGGTGGTCAGCCCGAACGCCCAATAGCGCAGGCGGACGAAATCGATATTGGTATCGTCGGGGACGATCTTGAGCAGGCGCATTTTGAGCGGCCCCTTAAATGTTGATGGTCTGCGGACGATGCTTCCGCAGCCACATGACGACGAGCATGCGAGTGAAGGTCACCGCGGTGAACACCGAGGTGATGATGCCGATCAGCAACACGACCGCGAAGCCCTTCACCGGGCCCGATCCCAGCAACAGCATGACCACGCCCGAGATACCGTGGGTCATGTTCGCCTCGAAAATGGTCCGGCTGGCTTCCTTATAGCCGAGCTCGACCGACTGGATGACGCTGCGTCCGCGCCGCCGCTCTTCCCGAATTCGCTCGTTGATCAGCACGTTGGCATCGACCGCAGTACCGATCGTCAGCACGAAGCCGGCGATGCCCGGCAGGGTCAGCGTGCCGTTGAGCACCGCGAGCACGCCCATGATGACCACCACGTTGATGACCACGGCGTAATTGGCATAGAGACCGAACCGACCATAGGTCGCCAGCATGAATATGACGACCAGGATCACGGCGATGATCGACGCCTTGATGCCGGCCTGGATCGAATCCTTGCCCAGGTCGGGACCGACGGTGCGCTCCTCGATCACCTTGAGCGCGACGGGCAAGGCGCCCGATTTCAGCTGGATCGCGAGGTCGTTGGCGCTCTGGAACGTGAAGCCGCCCTGGATGACGCCGCTGCCGCCGAGGATAGGCCCCTCGATATTGGGCGCGGAGATGACCGAGCCGTCGAGGATGATCGCGAACGGCTTGTTGACGTTCTCCTGCGTGGTCTTGGCGAAGCGCTTGCCGCCTTCGGTGTTGAACTGGAAGGCCACGACGGGCGCGTTGGTCTGCGGGTCGTTCTGGACACGCGCGTCTGTCAGATCCTGACCGGTGATGATCGCCGCACGGCGCACGGCAATGACCGGCAGCTTGTTTTGCGGATAGCCGACATAGGGGAAGCCACGCCCGGCGGCGCTGGGATAAGGGAGGATCTGGTCACCGATCGGCGACTGGCCGATCGCCAGCTTGGCGGTATCCGCGGTCGTGTCGACCAGCTTGAATTCGAGCTTCGCGGTCTTGCCGAGCAGCGCCTTCAGCGCGGTCGGATCCTGCAGGCCGGGCACCTGAACGACGATGCGGGTCGCGCCCGAGCGGATGATCGTCGGCTCGCGCGTGCCAAGCGAGTCGATGCGGCGGCGTACGACTTCGGTCGCGCCGCTCATCGCGCTGTCGATCGCCTCGTCGACTCCGGCCTTGGTCGGGGTGATGACGAAGCGCGTCGCGTCGACGACCTGAATGTCCCAATTGCGCTGACCCGTGGTACCGACGCCTGTGGTCATCTCCGACAGGCGCTGGCGCGCATCTTCCAGCTGGGCGACGTTGCGCAGCATGAAGCTGACCTTGCCGCCGTCGGTGGTGATATCGCCGATGTCGATTCGTGGCGCCTTGCGCATCGCGGTCGCGACGCTGTCGCTCATCAGGTTCACGCGGTCGGTGACCAGCTGGCTGGTATCGGCCTCAAGCAGAAGGTAGCTGCCGCCGGCAAGGTCGAGGCCCAGATTGATGCGCGGGTGGACCGGCCAGCTCTTGGTCATCTCCTCGGGGAAGAAGCTCGGAATCGCGAGCGCCATCAGCACCGCGAGGAACCCGAAGATCGAGAGGACCTTCCAGCGCGGGAAATCGAGCATCAGTCGTTCGCCGGCTTGGCCGTGGTCGGCGACAGGATCTCGGTGATCGCCGCACGCGCGACCTGAATCTTCACGTTGGGCGCAATCTCCAGCTCGACATAATTACCGTCGGTCGTCTTGCTGACCTTGCCCAGGATGCCGCCCGAGGTGATCACCTGATCGTTCTTCTTCAGCGCGTCGATCGCGTTGCGCAGTTCCTTCGCGCGCCGCTGCTGCGGGCGGATCATCAGGAAATAGAAGCCGACGAACAGCAGGATGAAGGGAAAGAACTGCATCGCGATGGCGATACCGTCGGAACCGGAAGAGGCGCCGCCGGCGACCTGGGCATAAGCGGAAGGAATGAACATGAGCATCCTGAAAATGGGCATGGCTGACGCGCCCGTCAGGGGCGCCACCGTAAGCGCCGCGCGCTATCACCATGCGCGGCGCGGTGCAACACATCGCCGCCGTCCCGCGCCCCGGCGCCGGAGTGCTTGCATCGCGCGCGCCAAGCGCTTAGAGGCGCGCGCTCCGGCTCGCACCTGATGGCGCGAGTTCGCTCTGGTCGGGGCGTAGCGCAGCCTGGTAGCGCATCACACTGGGGGTGTGGGGGTCGCAGGTTCGAATCCTGTCGCCCCGACCAATTAATTCAAAAAGCTAGCACGCGCTCATCGCGCCCATAGCCGCTGGGCGTTATTTGAACGCTCTTGCGACCTGCCAGATCAACGTGCCGAACGTGGCGATGATCGCCACGAAAAGTACGGCAGTTGCAAAGTAGAACCAGCGTTCGCTGGAGCCAGTGTCGACAACCCCCTGCCGAGTCTCCATCCGCGCCACAGCTGAATCCGACGAACCGGCGAGAGGTTTGTGACGAGGTCGCCGAAATTTGGGGGCGACATCCCAAAAACGGCGGTCCGATCCGGAGCAGCTGGGTTGCGGCCGGGAAACAGCAGTCTGTTTGGGTTCGCCATCGATAGCGCGCGGCATGCGACACACCTCCGCGATCAACATGCGGGATCAGGGTGCACGCAACGATGCGTAATGTTCCGGATCTTCTGTGGCGATCTTACGGGCGGACGAGCAAAATGGCGCGGCGGTGCTGCCCATGATCTTTGAAGCTGTGATGATCGCTCATACATCAAAGTACAGGAGTTGGAGATGGACGATCCAATCGTACGCGCGGCGCTACAACGCCATTGGGATGCCTCGGACGCCGGCGATTTCGACGCCGAACACGAAATCTATCGCGAGGACGCCGTGCTCGATTACCCGCAATCGGGCGAACGGATCCGCGGGCGGCACAACATCCAGCAAAGCCGATACCTCCAGCCCAGCAAGAAGCGCTTCGCCGTGCGGCGCATCGTCGGCAGCGGCGACTTGTGGGTCACCGAGCTCACCCTCACCTATGACGGAACGCCATCCTATGTCGTAAGCATCATGGAATTCCGCGACGGGCTGGTGGCGCACGAAACCCAATATTTCGCCGAGCATTTCGAGCCTGGCCCGTCCCGCGCGCACCTCGTCGAGGCGATGGCATGATTGTCTAGCGATTGAGGAACTCCCAAACCTTCGAAATCACCACCGACCCCTCGCCGACCGACGAGGCGACGCGCTTGACCGAGCCGGCGCGGACGTCGCCGACCGCGAAGATGCCGGGCCGCGACGTCGCGTAAGGCGAGCTGCCCCCGACCGCATCGCCGGTCAGCACGAAGCCCTTGTCGTCGAGATCGACCAGGCCGGAGAGCCAGCCGGTGTTCGGCGCCGCGCCGACCATCACGAACACAGCGCAGGCCGGCGCCTGGCGATGCGTGCCGTCCTGGGTGTTGCGGATCGTCACCGCCTCGAGCTTCTCACCGCCATGCAGGCCGGCGACTTCCACACCATATTCGATGGTGATCGCCGGATCCGCCTCAAGCCGGCTGGACAGGTAGCTCGACATAGAGGCGGCAAGCGACGAGCCGCGCACCAGCAAACGGACATGCGCGGCGGTGCGGCACAGGAACATCGCCGCCTGCCCGGCGGAATTGCCGCCGCCGATGACGAAGGTCTCGGCCTCGCGGCAATAGCGCGCCTCCATCTCGGTCGCGGCATAATAGACGCCGGCGCCTTCGAAATCGGCGAGCCGATCGATCGGCAAGCGACGATATTGCACGCCGGTGGCGACGACGATTGCTCCCGCGCTGACACGGCGTCCATTGTCGAACGTGGCGCAGAAGCGGCCGCCTTCGAGCGTTTCGAGCTTCGCGACACGACGCGGCATCGCGAATTGGGTGCCGAACTTCATCGCCTGGATCTCGCCGCGCCAGACCAGGTCCGCGCCCGAAATGCCGGTCGGGAAGCCCATGTAATTCTCGATCCGGCTCGATGTCCCGGCCTGGCCGCCGATCGCGGTATCCTCGATCACCAGCGCGTTGAGCCCCTCGGCCCCGGCATAGACGCCCGCGGCGACGCCGGCGGGGCCGCCCCCGACGATCAGCACGTCGAATTCCTGGTCCTCGGCGAAATCATGGTTGACGCCGAGCAGCCGCGCCACCTTGCCCGGAGTCGGGTCGGTCACCACGGTATCGCGACCGAAGATCACCGCGGGCTGATCCGCCGACATCGCACTGTTCCGCGCGACTTCCTCGGCTTCGGGCGATCCCAGCGGCAGCGAAGTGAAGGGCAAGCGATTGCGGCTGACGAATTCGGCCACGCGCCGGACGTCGCGGCTGGCATCCTCGCCGATCAGCACCAGGGAGGCGTCGCGCGCTTCCAGCTGACGGCGGCGGCGGGCGGACAGGACGGTGATGACGATGTCCGACATTTCCGGGATCTGCGACATCAGGCGCAGCATGTCGGCGCGCGGCACTTCGATCACCCGGGTATCGACGACCGTGCGCATCGGCATCGACCAATTGCCGCCGCTCAGCAACGCGATCTCGGCCATGAACTGGGTCGGGCCAAGCGTGGACGGAACCAGGCGCTCGCCGGTAAAGGCGTTGACCACCTCGATCTCGCCGTCTTCGACATAGACGAAGCGATCGATCGGTTCGCCCGGGCGGCACAGCATGGTGCCCGCCGGATAGTCGACGATTTGTCCCGCCGCGCGCAGTGCCGACACGTGCGATGGCGCAAGCGGCGTCCGCTGCATCTCGCGCAAGTCGCGTCCGATCGTTTCCATCACTCGCCCCCGTTGGTCATCGGCACTGCCTTCATTCCTCGATCTGCGGCTTCAATCCGCGAATCGCCGACGATATCAGCCTGCCCTCCTCATCGATGAAGCGCGGGATCGGACCGCGCTGTGCCGTGGTGGCGTCGCCGAAATCCACCATCACCTCGTCGACATAGCACCAGCCCCAGCCCTCGGGCGGATCATAGCCCTCGATGATCGGGTGCCCGGTGGCGTGGAAATGCGCGGTCGCGTGCCGGAACGGCGAATCGTCGCAGCAGCCGACATGCCCGCACGTCCGGCACAGTCGCAGATGCACCCACCAGCTGCCGCTCTTCAGGCATTCCGCGCAGCCCAGGGTCGCCGGGGTCACCGTTTCGATCGTATCGAGGTGATCGCAAGTCGTGGCCATCTGCTGCTCCTCGGCATGGTTGGGCGAATCCGCAATGGCGTGCTCCGGCCATGGCGGTTAGCGTTCACGATGGCGATGGCGATCGATCAAGACAAGAAGGAGCCGGGAGATGCTTTGGTGTAGCTGTGCGACTTTCCCCGTCGCTTTTAGGATGTGGCAATGACCAGCTACGACGCCATCATCGTCGGTGCCGGCCAGGCGGGTCCGCCACTGGCGGGTCGGCTGACCGATGCCGGCATGCGGGTCGCGCTGATCGAGCGCAAGCTGATCGGCGGCACCTGCGTCAATACCGGCTGCATGCCGACCAAGACGCTGGTGGCCAGCTCCTATGCCGCGCACCTCGCGCGGCGGCGCGACCTGGGGATCGTCATCGGCGATGTCGGCATCGACATGGCGGCGGTGGCGGCGCGCGCGCATCAGGTGACGATCAATGCGCGCACCAACAACGAGACTTGGCTGGCCGGGATGAAAGGACTGACCCTGCTGCGCGGTCATGCCCGGATGACCGGCCCGACCAGCATAGCGGTCGACGGGGTGGAGCTCAGCGCTCCCCGCATCTTCCTCAATGTCGGCGGGCGCGCGTCCGTGCCCGACATGCCCGGCGTGGGCGAGGTGCCCTATCTCGACAATACCGACATGGTCGCGCTCGACACCATCCCGCGCCATCTGGTCGTGGTCGGGGGCAGCTATATCGGTCTGGAATTCGCCCAGATGCATGCCAGGTTCGGCGCAACCGTCACCGTCGTCGAGCGCGCCGACCGCCTCGTGCCGCGCGAGGATCCTGAGATATCCGCCGCGATCCAGGCGATCCTGGAGGATGAGGGCATCGCCGTTCGCACCGGCGCCAATTGCATCGGCTTCCGCCCACATCCCGACGGCGTTGCGGTATCGGTCGATTGCGCCAGCGGCGAGCCCGAGGTCATCGGCAGCCATGTCCTGCTCGCGGTCGGGCGGCAGCCCAATACCGACGATCTCGGGCTCGACGCCGCGGGCGTCGCGGTCGACCAGCGCGGCTATATCGTCGTCGACGACCGGCTCGCCACCAATGTCCCCGGCATCTGGGCGCTGGGCGACTGCAACGGGCGCGGCGCCTTCACCCATACCGCCTATAACGATTTCGAGATCGTCGCGGCGAACCTGCTCGACGGCGGCGACCGCAAGCTCAGCCAGCGCGTTCCCGGCTATGCCTTGTACATCGACCCGCCGCTCGGCCGCGCCGGCATGACCGAGACCGACGCCCGCGCCAAGGGCCATGACGTCCTGGTTTCGACGCGCCCGATGACGCGGGTCGGGCGTGCGGTCGAAAAGGGCGAGACCAAGGGCATGATGAAAGTCGTCGCCGATCGCGCGACGCGCCGCATCCTGGGCGCGGCGATCCTGGGCACCGGCGGCGACGAAGCGATCCACGGCATCCTCGATGCGATGTCGGCGGACGAGCCGTTCGACACCTTGCGCTGGGCGGTACCGGTGCACCCGACCGTCTCTGAGCTCATCCCGACCTTGCTGCTCGGGTTGGAGCCGAAAGGCGGCTGATCAGTTGCGGTGATCCCGTTACCCCAACTCTGCGAGCACGCTGCCGAGATCGCCACCGGCGCGTGCAAGCCGCTCGGCGGCATCCTGCGGGCTGAGGCCGCGAGCGATCAACACCGCCCGCCTGAGATCCTTGCCGGCGAGCTCCAGTGCGTCCGCAGCCCCGGCCTCATCGATACCGGCCAGCGTCGCCACCATCCGCCGCGCGCGATGGAAGAGCTTTTCGTTCGAAATCCGCATATTCACCATCAGCCCGCGATGGACGAGCCCGCAGCGCAGCATGATCGCGGTCGACAGCATGTTGAGCGCGGCCTTTTGCGCGGTGCCCGCCTTCATCCTGGTCGATCCCGCGACGATCTCGGCCCCGGTATCGGCGACGATCGCGTGATCGGCGCCGGCCAGCAGCGGCGTGCCGGGATTGTTGGCGATAGCGATGGTCAAGGCACCGCGCGCCCGCGCCGCGTCGAGCGCCGCGACGGCATAAGGCGTGCGGCCACTCGCCGCGACCGCGATCAGCACGTCGCTCACCCCGACCTCCGCCGCCACGACCTCGGCTCGCGCCACCTCGACATTGTCTTCGGCGCCCTCGACGCTGCGCATCAACGCGCCGGTGCCGCCCGCGACGAGGAAGACGAGCCGCTCGGACGGCCAATTATAGGTCGGGGTGAGTTCGACGCCATCCTGCACCGCCAGCCGTCCCGAGGTCCCGGCGCCGGCATAGACCAGCCGCCCACCCTTGTGCATGCGGGCTGCGGCAGCCTCGGCCGCTGCGGCGATCGCGCCGGTCTGGTCCTTGAGCGCGGCGATCGCGGCAAGCTGTCCCTCGAGCATCGTTTCCACCACCGACAAGGTCGGCCAGCGGTCGACATCGGTGAAACGGGGATCAACTGTTTCGGTCGGCATCGGGGGCCCTCGACGGCAAATAGCGGATGGGAATGACGACCCTGACTACCGGGACTGGCCGGGCGCGCAAAGCGTAGCCACTATAACCAGCATGACAGCACCTATAACCGAGGCGACACTCCCGCCAGATTGAGGCTCGACAGCGCCCCGCCCTTCCGCAATGCCATGCACATGCCAGGGACAAGTCCAGTTCGAGCGGCAAGTAGCGAGGTTCCTGCCCTTTTCGGGAAGCAGCCGCGTGGCTGAGATCTTCCTCGGCGTCGACGCCGGCGGCAGCCATTGCCGCGTGCGCGTGACCGATGCCGGCGGCCAGGTCCTCGGCAGCGCCGAAGCCGGCCCGGCGAACACGCGGATGGGGCTCTATCCGCTCTATGACCGGCTGCTGAGCGTCACCGGCGAGGCGCTGGAGGCGGCCGGCATTCCCGAACGGCGCTGGAACGAGGTCGCGGCCGGCATGGGCATTGCCGGCATTCGCCGTCCGGGTATGTCCAAAGCGCTCGCCGCGCTCGATTTCCCGTTCGCGAGCATAACGCTCGACAGCGACGCCGCGATCGCCAATCTCGGCGCGCATAACGGCGCCGACGGCGCGATCCTGGTGCTTGGTACCGGCTCGATCGGCTTCGCCCAGGTCAAGGGCGAGCGCTTCACCGTCGGCGGCTACGGTTTTCCGATCTCGGACGAAGGCAGTGGCGCCGCGCTCGGATTGAGCGCCGTGCGGCATGCGCTCCGGGCAATGGATGGGCGCACCAAGCGCACGCCACTGTCGAAGGAAATCGCCGGGAAATTCCGGCACGACACGCTGCGCGCGATCGCCTGGATGGATCAGGCGGCGCCGGCCGATTACGCCGCCTTCGCCCCCTTGGTGATGAATTATGCCGAAGCGGGCGACGAGATCGCGCTGTCGATCGTCGAGGATGCGGTGCTCCATGTCGAGCGGTTCATCGCGACGATCTTCGCACGCGGCGCCCCGCGCCTGGCGCTCGTCGGCGGATTGTCCGCGCGGCTGCGCCCCTGGCTTCGCGTCCGCACTGCCGAACGTCTGGTCGAGCCGCTCGGCGACCCGGTGTCGGGCGCACTCCTGCTGGCGAGAGGAACGGCGGTGAATGACTGAGCGAGACGCGGCGAATCGGCACTCCGCGGCGCTCCTGCGAAAGCACGAGCCCAGGGTAGCGAAGTACCTGATTTCCTTGAGCACCTGCTTTCGCAGGAGCACATATGGCCTTGCCGCGGCGGCCGGCGCTCTCGTCTTGGCGGGACAGGCCGTTCCTGCCGCGACCTCATCTCCCGCCGCAGCGCGGCAACTCGTCGTCGCGACCGCCGCGCAGAATACGCGTTTCGCGCCGGCCTTCGCCGAGGTCGACGCCTGGGTCGCGAAAAAGGCGTTTCCCGGCGCGGTGCTCGCGGTGGGCCAGCATGGCCGGTTGTTGGCGCTCAAGGCGTTCGGCCGGATCGAGTCATCTCCCGATGCGCCGCCGATGCCGGTCGACGCAATCTTTGACCTCGCCTCGCTCACCAAGGTGATCGGCACGACCACAGCGGCCGAGATTCTCTACGACCGTCATAAGCTCGACCTCGACGCGCCGGTGGTGCGGTATCTTCCCGAATTCGGCGGCACGCCGGGGCACGACAATATCACCGTGCGCAACCTGCTCAGCCATAGTTCGGGGCTGCAGTCGGCGGATGGCCTGTGGCGGAACGCCAAGGATCGCCAGGATCTCCTGCGCCAGATCTACGCCACGCCCACGCTCACGCCGCCCGGGACGGCCTACGCCTATCGCGACACCAACATCATCCTGCTCGGCGAGATCGTGCAGCGCCGGTCCGGCCAGCCGCTCGATCGCTTCCTTGCGCGCGAAGTCTTCGGCCCGCTCGGCATGAAGGACACCGGCTTCCGGCCATCGCGCGCGCTCCTCCCGCGGATCGCGCCGACCGAGCAGGACGACAATTTCCGCCATATGCTGGTGCGCGGCGTCGTTCATGACGAGAATGCCTACATGATGGGCGGCGTGGCCGGTCATGCCGGGCTGTTCTCGACCGCGCGGGACTTGTCCACGCTCGCCCAACTTTATCTCAATCATGGCAGCTATCGCGGCAAACGCCTGATCAAGGCGAGCACGATCGCCTTGTTCGAAACGCGGCAGAACCTGCCGCCGGGCAGCTCGCGCGCGCTTGGCTGGGACATGCCGACGCCGGGCGGTTTTGCCGGCCCCCTCGCCTCGCCGCACGCGATCATCCATACCGGTTTCACCGGCACCTCGATCTATATCGACCCCGATCGCGACGCCTTCATCATCCTGCTCACCAACCGGGTCAATCCGACGCGCAACAACATGCTAATCGCTCAGGCGCGCCCGGCGATCCATAGCGCCGTGCTGTCGATCCTCGACGGAGCCGCTGCGAAGAAATGATCCGCGGCCTTGTCCTTCTGCTACTCGCGCTGGCCGCGGCGACGCCCGCCGCCGCGCGCGTCCGCACCGGAATCGACGTGCTGGAGGATCAGCATTTCGCGCCGCTGCGCGCCATCGCCGCACGCCATGGCGGGCATTTGCGGATCGGCTTGCTCGCCAATCCGGTCAGCCGGGATAGCCGGGGACGCCGGACGATCGACGTGCTGCGCGACGACGCGCGCGCGGCGGTACCGGGGCTCGAGATCGTGCGGCTGTTCAGCGGCGAACATGGCATCGATGCCGCGACCGACGACACCGATATCGACGACAGGATCGACAAAGTGAGCGGCCTGCCGATCGTCAGCCTGTACGGCCGGACCGACGCCGAGCGCCATCCCAACGCCCAGCAGCTGGCCGGGCTCGATGCGGTGGTGATCGACCTGCAGGATGCCGGCGTGCGCTACTGGACGTTCCAGACGCTGACCAAATATTTCCTCCGGGCATCGGCCGCGTTCAAGGTCGAGGTCATCCTGCTCGACCGGCCCAACCCAATCAACGGCATCGCGGTGCAGGGTCCGGTCTCCACGCCCGGGATCGAGGATTACACCACGCCCTTTCCCGAGCCGATGCGTCCGGGCATGACGCTGGGCGAGCTCGCGCGGATGTTTGACGGCGAGGAGCGGATCGGCGCGCGTCTGACCGTCATCCGCATGACCGGATGGAAACGGAACGACTGGTATGACGACACCGGGCTGCTCTGGATCAACCCCTCCCCCAATCTGCGTAGCGTGAACCAGGCGACGGCCTACGCCGGCACCGCGTTGCTCGAAGGGACCAACGTCAACATCAAGGGACCGGGCGACGCGCCGTTCCTCCGCTTCGGCGCGCCCTGGATCAAGGCAACCGAGCTCGCCGCCTATCTCAATGCGCGGGCGATTGCGGGCGTGAGTTTCCTGCCGGTCAGCTATGTAGCGGCCAGCGACAAACTCTATCCTTTCGCCGGACAGCGGGTCGAAGGCGTCGAGATCCTGATCCACGACCGCACGCGGCTCGACGCGCCGGCGCTGGGCGTGGAGATCGTCTCTGCGCTTTGGAAGCTGTACGGCGCAAGTTTCCAAATCGATCGCGTCGACCGCCTGCTGCGCAATCGCGCGGTGTTCGACCAGATCAAGGCTTGCAAGGATCCGCGCACGATCGCGATGGGCTGGCAGGCCGACCTCACCCGCTTCAAGGCGCGGCGCGCGCGCTATCTGCTCTACTGATGGCCGCATCGCTGCCATTCGGCCTGCTCGATTGGGTCGTAATCCTGGGCTATGTCGCGCTGCTGGTCGTCGGCGGCTGGTGGTTCACGCCGCGCCACACCGGCACTGCCAAGGAGTATTTCCTCGCCGGCGGCAATGTGCCTGCCTGGCTCGCCGCGATTTCGGTCCTGTCAGCGACCCAGTCCGCCGCGACTTTCCTGGGCGGGCCCGATTTCGGCTATCATGGCGATTTCACCTATCTCGGCACCAATCTCGGCGGGCTGATCGGCGCAATCTTCGTCGCGAAAGTGTTGATTCCGCGTTTCTATTCCGCGCGGGTAACGACGGTCTATGAACTGCTGACCCTGCGTTACGGTATGCTGGCGACGCGCTGGACCGGGGCGATGTTCCTGATCGGCCGCGTATTGGCCAACGGCGCGCGCCTCTATCTCGCGGCGATCGCCGTGGCGATGGTGATGACCTCGACCGTCAGCGCGCAGGGCATCGTGATCGCGGCCAGCGTGCTGGTGATCGCCAGCTTCCTGTCGACCTTTGTCGGCGGATTGCGATCGGTGCTGTGGATCGACCTGTTCCAGTTCGTGATCTTCCTCGGCGCTGCGATCGCGGTACTCGTGTTCCTGCGCCTGTCGATCCCGGCGACCAATGCCGAGATCCTCCAGGGCCTCGCGCACGCGCCGGGTAATGTCGACAAGCTCCGCCTGTTCGACTTCTCGCTCGATCCGTCCAAGCCGTTCTCGCTGCTGGCGATCGTCACCGGGATTGCCTTGCTCTACGTCGCGTCATCGGGGCTCGACCAGGACACGACGCAACGATTGCTGGCCTGCCGAGACGCGCGCACCGGCGCGCGCAGCCTCTATTGGTCGGTGTTCGCAACGGTGCCGGTGGTGGCGATCTTCATCACCATCGGGCTGCTGCTCCACGTCTTCTACGATCGCGCCGAGCTGATGGGCGGCGCCACGGCGGTCGCCGGGCAGGCGTTCGACGGCGAGAAGATCAGCATCTTCATGCACTATATCCTGACGCAATTGCCGTCGGGGCTGCGCGGGCTGGTCACGGCGGGGATCGTCGCCGCCGCCGTCGCCACGACCAATTCGGCGCTCAACGCCATGTCCTCGGTACTGATCCAGGATTTCTACCGGCCCTGGCGCGAGCGGCGCAGCGCACCGGCCGAATATCATTATGTGCAAGCAGGGCGCGCCGGGATGGGGGTGATCGGCATGGCGATGCTCGGCGTGGCGGTGCTGTCCTTCTATTGGCAGCATTATGCCAAGCTCGGTCTGCTCGAATTCGCCTTGCAGGTCATGGTGTTCGCTTATGCCGGCTTGCTCGGCGTCTATTTCGCCGCGGTGCTGACGCCGCGTGGGAATAGTGCGTCGGTGATCGCCTCGCTGATCGCCGGCTTCGTCACGGTGCTGCTGCTCCAGCCGGGAATCGCGGTCGCGATCGGCTTGCCGACGGCCCTCTGCCATCTCGCCTTTCCGTTCCAGCTCTGCATCGGGACCGCTATCGCCTTCGTGATCGCCATTGCTCCACGCGGCCGGCGCGAGGCAGACGACAGAGCGGGCGCAGCAAGTTCCTGACGGTGGGGCTCCAGCCCTATCGCGCCTCGATCACCATGTTGAACGGCCCCTCCGTCACGCGCCGGACCGACCCGAACCCGCCTTCCCGGATGACCTCGGTCAGCTTCGCTTCGCCAGCCTGCGCGCCCAGGCCCTCGCCGACTTCCTGATCGAGCGAGGTCGGCACGCAGATCATCGTCGAGGCATTGTAATAGAGCCGGCCGACCGGGTTCATATTCTGCGCGGGCGCGTCGCCGGCGATCGGCTCGACGATCATCCAGCTGCCGCCCGGCGCGAGAATTCGGCGCATATGCCCGGCACAACCGCGCGGGTCGCCCATGTCGTGCAGGCAATCGAACATCGTGATCAGGTCGAAGCCCCGTTCGGCGACATCCTTCGCGGTCGCCACCTCGAACCGCACGCGATCACCCAGCCCGTGCTCGCCGGCGTGGCGCCGCGCCTCGTCGATCGAGGGCGCGTGGAAATCATATCCGACGAAATTGCTCTCGGGATAAGCCTGCGCCATCAACAGCGTCGAAAACCCGACCCCGCAGCCGACATCGGCAACCCGCGCGCCGGCGTGAAGCCTCGCCTCGATCCCGTCGAGCGCGGGAAGCCATGCCTGCACGATGTTGTTGACATAGCCCGGACGGAAAAAGGCGCCGGTCGCGCAGAACAGGCACCCGGCATGGTCGCCCCAGCGCACGCCTTTGCCGTGGCGAAAGCATTCCTCGACCTTGGGTTCGGCCTCGATCATCGCGGCGACCAGCTCGAATGCGCCGGCAAGATAGACCGGGCTGTCGCGGTGATGGAACACCATCGCCTGTTCCGGCGACAGGCTGAACTGCTCGCTGGCCGGATCGTAATCGACATAGCCATTGGCGGTCTGCGCCAGCGCCCATTCGCGCACATAGCGTTCGTGCAACCCGCCCGCGCGGTAGGCCAATTCGGCGGCGGTCGCCGGAGCGTCGGCCAGAGCGTCGAACAATCCCAGGCGAAGGCCCAGGCGGACGGTCGGCACGCTCATCGCGCCGCCCAGATCGCCCAGCATCTTTCCGACAAAGGCGTGAAATTTCGCGTCGTCGATAGCGCTAGCCATGGCATGTCTCCCCATGCGTGATGCGCCCGACGCTCCATCTTTCGCGGAGTCACGGGCGTTTTATCACAGGGCCGACACGGCCGCGAATCGGACGTCGCGCGGCATCCGCCGCTCAGCGACTTCCCTCGAAATGCGCCTTCATCATCGCCAGTCCATGCTCCATCGCGGGCGAGACCTGATCGGCCAGCGCATCGGGCAGGAGGTGGGCGATCCAGGTGACCTGCGCGCCACCGGCTGCGGGGGCGACGGTAAGAGCGCCATTGTGATGCTCGAACTCCTTGATCGCCCAGACGACACGCCGGGCGGCGTCATCGATCGAGACGATCGTCTCGTCGACCACCCGTCCGTTGACGAAGGTGACCCGACGGACCGGCGCGCCCTCGCCAGGCAGCATTTCGGTCGCGGTGACGAAGCCCGGGACGAGGCGATCGTGCAGGCGGCCGACATCGCGCGCCGCGCTCCATATCGCGTCGGCATCCGCCGCGATGAAGATCTGGTGATGAATGGAAGCCATGACATTGTCTCCGATCATTGGGTCGCGATCGGATATCGCCGTCGCCGCGATCCGGCTGGCAGGATTCGGACGCGGTCAACGCGACCGGGCGACAGGGACTGCGCGACCAACTATAGTCGGAGGGCGATGACACAGGCCGCCGACCAGTCAGCCGAACTCGATTTCGATTTCTGCGAGCGCGTACGTTATGCCCGCGATCCGGCGTACGACGGAACGATCTTCATCGCGGTCACCTCGACCCGGATCTATTGCCGGCCGGTATGCCCGGTGCGCCAGCCCATGTCGCACAACGTCCGATATTTTCCGAGCGCCGCCGCAGCGGAAGCCGCCGGTTTCGGCCCTGCTTGCGCTGCCGGCCGGAAACCGCGCAACATTCGCCGGCCTGGCGCGGCGCGCGCGCCACGGTCGATCGCGCGCTGCGGCTGATCGAACAGGGCGCGCTCGATCAGTCCGGCGTCGAGGCGCTGGCCGAACGGCTCGGCATCGGCGGACGCCATCTGTCGCGGCTGTTCCGGCGCTATCTCGACACGACCCCGCTCGCGGCGGCGCGGACGGCAAGAATCCAGCGCGCCAAACGGCTGATCGACAGCACCGACCTCGGCATGACCGAAATCGCGCTCGCAGCGGGATTCGGCAGCGTGCGATCGTTCAACGCGGCGTTCCAACAGGTCTATCGCCGCCCGCCAACCGCGATCAGGCGGCGAGTGTCTCCCTGCGATAGCGCGCAATAGGATCTAGGCCTCCCCGGCGAAGGCCGGGGCCCAGTCGCGGCGCATTCAATGCGGTGGGACGCCGTCTCCTCCTCATCGAAGCTGGGCCCCGGCCTTCGCCGGGGAGGGAGCAAACTTCGGTCCTAGCTCGTGGGCGCTTGTGCCATCAGGCGGTGCCCATCACCTGCACCGCGAACCGCTCCATCTCCTCTTCCTGCGGGCTCATCTGGAGCAGCAGTAGGTCGAGTCCGGCATCCTCATATTCGGCGATCCGTTCCTTGAGCTGTTCGGGCGTGCCGACCAGATTGGGCCGCAGGCCGCGGTTGGATACCGAATATTCCTGGATCTTGAGCTCGCGCTCGAGCTGCGTGCCCGACAGCCATTGGTCGAAATTGGCATAGCCTGCGGGGAGTTCGTTGACCGTGGTGATCCGTTCGAGCTCGCGCTTGGCCTCGGCCTCGCTATCGCGGACGATCGCATAGGCGGCCATGCCGTAGTGCATCGGCGGGCCGCCCGCCGCCTCGCGCCGCGCCGCCATGTCGGCGATCTTGGGCTTGATCGCCTCGGCCGGATCGCCGTGCATGACATAGGCGTCGCATTGCGCCGCGATCATCGTCTTGGCCTTCTCGCTCTCGCCGCCGGCATAGACCGTCGGGCGCTTGGCCGGCTTGGGCGAGCAGATTGCCTCCTCGGTTGTGTAGAATTGGCCGTCGAAGCTGAACCGCTCCTCGGTCCACAGCCCGTCGACCACCTTCAGCCATTCCTCGGTCCGCGCGTAGCGGTCGTCATGCTGGTCGAATTGCAGGCCATATTGCCGCGCCTCGTCCGCCCACCAGGACGACACCACGTTGAGCGCGAGCCGGCCATTTGAAATTCGGTCGATGTTCGCCGCCGCCTTGGCGAACAGCGCCGGATGATGGAAATTGGGCCGCACCGCGACCATCAGCTCGATCCTGTCGGTCACCGCCGCCAGCGCCGCCGCGGTCGACCAGGCGTCGAGCGCGGGCTGCTCCACACCCTTGATGTCATTCAGATTGAGCTCGGCGATCAACGACAGATCATAGCCCCATTGCTCGGAGCGCTGGGTCAACCGCTTCACATAATCCCAGCTCGCCTGCATCCCCTCGTCGGGCACGTTCCGCAGCCAGCCGCCGAACACCGGCATCCAGTAACCGTAGCGCATCAGGATTTGGCCTCCGCAATCAGGGTATCGAGCCAGTCGATCAGCTTTTCGTGCGGATCCCAGCCGAGGACGTTCAGCGGCTGGGCGACGAAATTGGACAAAGCGTTGATATCGTAGAAGCGCGGCGTCCCGTCGCGATCATCGATCATCACTTCGATCCCGCCGACGTCGAGGTTCATTGCATTGGCGATCGTCTCGACCGCCGCGATCAGCCCGGACGCGGGCTCTACCGCCTTCATGCTGATATTCGAATCGGCGACGCAGGCATCGGCCGGGCAGAGGTCGAAGGCGCCGCCGCCGGCGATCTCGATCGCGTAGAGGTATTTGCGGTTGAGCGTCTCGATCCGCGTGATCGTCCCGCCGCGCGCGGGCACGTAATCCTGGACCAGCAACACCCCGTCAACGCTGACTGGCAGCTCTTTCTCGGCCACCGCCCAGCGCAGCTCGGCCATGTTGTCGAAGCGCATGATCCCCGCGCCCGATCCGCCGATATTGGCCTTCACCACCAGCGGAAAGGACAAGGTTGCCGCGGCCGCCTCGATATCGGCGGCGCGGTGGACGATTCGCGTCTCGGGAATGCCGAGGCCCAGGCTGGCGATCAGCGCGAGCTGGCGCGCCTTGGCCGCGTCGATCGCCATCACGTCGGCGCCGTTGACCACGCGCGCGCCCGACCGCCGCCAATGATCGAGCAGCGCCATGGCGTGGAAAATCGGGTGCTCGTCGGCGCGCAGGAAGCTCGACATGGCGATGCGGTTGAGCACCACCGGTGCGGGGATTGCGGTGTCGGCGGGGTTCCAATGGCCGTCGGGGCCGAACGAATTGTAGGTGACGCCGCGTCGATCGAGCGCCGCGAACAGCGGAGCAAACCATTGCGGATGCTCATAGAGAATCGCGAGATTGGTCATCCCGTGCCCTTAGCCCTCGTATCGGGCGCACCACCAGTGGTTAAAGGTCGAACTCTCCCCAATCGTCATCCCCGCGAAAGCGGGAACTCAGCTCCCGCCCGTCACGCTTGGCGATAGCGCTGGAGTTGGCCCCCCGCTTTCGCGGGAGTGACGGTAATACAGACGCGTGCTTTCCTCTTTGCAGATACTCCACTACACGCGCCCGCATCATGCTCAATCTGACCGACATCACGGTCCGCCTCGGCGGGCGGACGATCATCGACGGCGCGACTGCCAAGCTGGCGCCGCGCAGCCGCGTCGGGCTGATCGGCCGCAACGGCGCGGGCAAGACGACGCTCGTCCGCGTCATCGCCGGGATGCTCGAGCCCGATACCGGGTCGGCCGACATGCCGCGCGGTAGCCGCCTCGGCTATATCGCGCAGGAAGCGCCCGCGGGCGCCGCGACGCCGTTCGAAACCGTGCTCGCCGCCGATGTCGAGCGCGCCGCGCTGATGCACGAGTCGGAAACCAGCCACGACCCCGACCGGCTCGGCGAAATCCATGAGCGGCTGAACGCGATCGACGCGCATACCGCGCCGTCGCGCGCCGCGCGCATCCTGGTCGGGCTCGGTTTTGACGAGGAAGCGCAACACCGTCCGCTCGACAGTTTCTCGGGCGGTTGGCGGATGCGCGTCGCGCTGGCGTCTCTGCTGTTCTCGCAGCCCGATCTGCTGCTCCTCGACGAACCGTCGAACCATCTCGATCTCGAAGCGGTGTTGTGGCTTGAGGATTTCCTCAAATCCTATCCCGCCACGATCGTGCTGGTCAGCCACGAGCGCGACTTCCTCAACAACGTCGTCGATCACATCCTGCATCTCGAGCGCGGCAAGACCTGGCTCTATCCGGGCGGTTATGACGCGTTCGAGCGCCAGCGTGCCGAGCGCCAGGCGCAAGCCGCTTCGGCGCGCGCCAAGCAGCAGGCCGAACGCGAGAAATTGCAGGATTACATTGCCCGCAATTCCGCCCGCGCCTCGACCGCCAAGCAGGCGCAGAGCCGTGCCAAAGCGCTTGCCCGGATGCAGCCGATCGCCGAGATCGTCGACGATCCGTCGCTGAGCTTCGACTTCCCCAATCCGGGCGAATTGCGTCCGCCGCTGATCACGCTCGACATGGCGGCGGTCGGTTATGGCGAGACGCCGGTGTTGAAGCGTCTCAATCTGCGGCTCGATCCCGACGATCGCATCGCTTTGCTCGGCCGCAACGGCAACGGCAAGACCACGCTCGCGCGCCTGCTCGCCGCGCAACTCGCGCCGATGGAAGGCGCGATGAACGCGACCGGCAAGATGAAGGTCGGCTATTTCACGCAGTATCAGGTCGAGGAACTCGACAGCGGCGACACCCCGCTTCAGCACATGACGCGGATCATGAAGGGCGCGACGCCCGGCGCGGTGCGCGCGCAGCTTGGACGGTTCGGCTTTTCCGGCGACAAGGCGACGACGATGGTCGGCAAATTGTCGGGCGGCGAGCGCGCGCGGCTGGCACTGGCGTTGATCACGCGCGAGGCGCCGCATCTGCTGATCCTCGACGAGCCGACCAACCACCTCGACGTCGATGCGCGCGAGGCGCTGGTCCAGGCGCTCAACGCTTATTCGGGTGCGGTGGTTATCGTCAGCCACGACCGCCACATGCTTGAGATGAGCGCCGACCGGCTGGTGCTGGTCGACAATGGCACCGCGTCCGATTTCGACGGTAGTCTGGACGATTATATCGCCTTCGTGCTGGCCAAGGATGCCGGGAGCGAAGGATCGTCCGAGGCGAAAATCAGCCGCAAGGACGCCCGTCGCGCAGCCGCCGAAGCGCGCGAGCAGAGCCAGGGGCTGCGCAAGGCGGCCAAGGCGGCCGAGGCCGAATTGGCGAGGCTGACCGAACAGCGCAGCACGATCGATCGGGCGATGTTCGATCCGTCCGGCGCCGCGCCGGATCTCGCCAAGCTGACGATGACCGATTTGATGAAGCGTCGTGCTGAGGTCGAGGCGAAGATCGAAGCGGCGGAAGCCGCATGGCTGGAAGCGAGCGAGAAGCTGGAGCAGGTGGCGGCGTAAAAACTCCTTCTCCCCTTGTGGGAGAAGGAGGGAGGCGCGCAGCGCCGGAAGGATGAGGGGGAGTCAAAGGCGACATAGCTCGTGACTCCCCCTCACCCTTCCGCGCCTTCGGCGCTCCCTCCCTCTCCCACAAGGGGAGAGGGATATTCGACGATTCGCCCCCCGCCCTTCCCCATGATACGCTCCCTCTCAAACCGGCCTTAGCCGGGCGCGGGAGGAGAGAGCCTGATGCAGCAATTGAGCGCGCAGGATGCGTCGTTCGTCTATCTCGAAACTCCGCACACGCCGATGCATATCGGCTCGGTCGGCATTTACAATCCGTCAACCGCGCCCGGCGGTTTCGTGCGGTTCAAGGACATCCTCCGCTTCATTGCCAGCCGGTTGCCGGGCGCGCGCAGTTTCCGCCAGCGGCTGGTCCGGGTGCCGTTCGACGTCGACCATCCCTATTGGATCGAGGATCCCGAATTCGACCTGGAATTCCATGTCCGCCACATCGCGCTGCCCAAGCCCGGTGACTGGCGCCAGCTCTGTATCCAGGTCGCGCGGCTCCATGCCCGTCCGCTCGATCTGTCGAAGCCGTTATGGGAATTCACCGTGGTCGAGGGCCTCGACAATATTCCGGGCCTGCCGCCGGGTTGCTTCGCGCTCGTGTCGAAAGTCCACCACGCCGCAATCGACGGCATGTCGGGCGTCGAAATGTCGGCCGCAGTCCACGATCTTGATCCAGGGATGGCGGAGCCCGACAAGCCCGACACCTGGCAGCCGGAGAACATGCCGCGCGTCGCCGACTTGTTGACCCGCAGCTATTTCAACAACCTGCTCCAGCCGATGCGGATCGCCGAGACGATCGGCCGCTCGCTGCCGGGCATGGCCAAGCTGGCGGTCCAGGCGGGCAAAGGCGACGTCAGCCTCAAGAATACGCGGACGGCGCCGAAGACGCGCTTCAACGGCAAGGTGAGCGCGCATCGCGTGTGGGACGCGGTCCCGTTCAAGCTGGCCGAAGTGCGCGCGGTCAAGGATGTGGTGCCCGGCGCGACGGTGAACGACGTCATCCTCACCGTGGTCGGCGGGGCGCTGCGCACGTACCTTCTCGACAAGGGCGAACTGCCGAAGGAGACGCTGACCGCGATGGCGCCGATCTCGGTGCGCCAGGAAGGCGAAAAGGCGGCGCTGGGCAATTTGGTGTCGGCGATGGTGGTTGGGCTCGGCACCCAGATCGCCGATCCGCTCGAGCGGCTGCGCTTCGTCCATGGCGAGGCGGTGAATTCGAAGGCGATGACCAATGCGGTCGGCGCGCGGACCCTGGCCGATTATTCGAAACTGATACCCTCGGGCCTCGCCGGGCTCGGGGCGCGGCTCTACACCCGGGTGGGTGCCGCCAACATGCACGCGCCGGCGTTCAATTGCGTCGTCACCAACATTCCGGGGCCGCGCGTGCCGCTCTATTTCTGCGGCGCCAAGATGCTGGCGATGTACGGTACTGCGCCGGTGTTCGACTCCATGGGGCTGATCAACCCGGTTTATTCCTATGGCGACACGATCGCTGTTTCGTTCACCGCCGACCGCGACATGCTGCCCGATCCGGATAGCTACGCGAAAGCGCTGCGGGACTCGTTCGAGGCGCTGAAAGCGGCGGCGATCAAATCCACAGCAAAGCCCGCCAACAAGAACAAGCCCGCACCGAAACCGCGCGCGGCGACCAAGCCCAAATCCCCTGCCAAACCCGCCGCCAAGCGGACACCTCGTGCCAAAGGAGCGAAATGATGGCGAAGAAGGTCAAGGACGCGATCGATAAGAGCGCGAAACGCGCCAAGGAGGCGACGGACAAGGCCGCCGCGGCAACCAAGAAGGCGACCGACCGCGCGGCGAAAGCGGCGAAGGACGCCACCGATCGGGTTGCCGGCGGTGCCAAGACCGCCGCCGACCGCGTCGAGGGCGCGCGCGAGAACCTCAAGAAATCGGGCGAAAAGCTGAAGGCGTCGGGCGAAAAGATCGCCAAGCAGGGCTCGGCGGTGAGCATGAAGATGCTCGAACATGCCGAAGAGAATGCGCGGCAAGCCTTCGCCGCGATGCGCGCCGCGGCTTCGGCGAAGAACCCGGCCGAAGTGGCGAAGATTCAGGGCGAGTATCTGCGCGAGCAAGGCGCCCGGTCGCTGGCCCATGCCCGTGAGGTGGGGGAGCTGATCATGCGGTTCGGCCGCGATGCGATCGGGGAAGGGAAGAAGTAGCGGTCACCCCCTACGACGTCTAAATCCCTAGTCATGCCGGGCTTGTCCCGGCATCCACAGAGCCGCAAGCTTCTCAGCTGGCGGCACAGTGGACCCCGGCACAAGGCCGGGGTGACGGGGTGTAACCGTGGCGAGTAATCGCCCAATCAACGGTAGTTGCAGCCCTCAGGCGTGCCCTGCCGACGGATACACCAACGCCCGCAACCCCGTCCGCTCGAACGGGTGCCAGTCATCCTCCGGCTGCGCCAGACGGTCCGCCACCGCGTAGAGCACGCTGGCGTTGATCCCCAGGCCGCAATGGCTGCCGTACACCTCGATATTGTCGCTGGTCGGGCCGATTTCCTCGCAGCAATTCTGCCACGCGACCACGCCGTCGCCGCGCGAATAGATGGCGGTCGAGGGCACCGGAGGCGGTGACGACACTTCGTTCAGCTGCGACCGGGTGTGGTCGTCGTCGACCTTTTGTCCGGTCAGCATCTCATAAGCGCGCCAGACGTTCGACGCCTTGGGGCTGCCCGAGAAAGGCGAACCCAGGGTGATGACCTGGCGCACCGCGTGCGGAATGCGCTTGGCGACCAATCGCGCCATCACCCCGCCCAGGCTCCAACCGACCAGGCTGACCTTCTTGCCGGTCGCTTCGTGGACTTCCAGGATGCGCGCGATCAGCTTTTCGCCGTGATGGCCGATCGCCTTGGGGCCGAGGTTGCGGCCGAGTTCCCAGGCATGCGCGTCATAGCCATGCCCCTCCAGAAAACCGCGAAGGATGGTGGTGGATCGGTCGGTGGTGACGAAGCCCGGCAGCACAAGCACGGGATGTCCGTCGCCGCGCGGTGCGATGGCGAGCAGCGGCGCCGCCCAGGGCAATGCGCCCAGTTCGACGATCGCGCGCGGCAATTCGGTCAGTGCGAGCAGCGCCGAGGGCGCTTTGGTCTGAATATCGGTATGTGGCATAATGTTTTTCATCCGGTGACTACGCACCGCCCCCTCATTCGATCCCGGTCGCGGCGTGCAGCGCCGCCACGCGCGCGGCGTCGTAGCTCAGGATCGCGACGTCGTGGCTGCGGCCATCCGCGCCGCGCACCTGATCCTTGAGCATCGCTTCGGCGCGAAATCCGACGCCTTCGAACAACGCAATTGAGCCGGTTTGATCGACCGTCATCCGCGCGACCAGCTTGGTAAGCCCACGATCCTTGGCGATCATGAAGACGCCCTGGAGCAGGTCGCTGCCCAGCCCGGCGTTGCGCCGTCCGGGTGCGACCAAAAGCCTCACTTCACCGACATGCGCGCTCCAGCTCAGCGGATCGCGGACCAGAGCGGCGGTCGCGACGATCTGCCCGCCATCCTCGGCGATCAGGCTGTCGATCTCGCCCTCCTCGATCGCCTTGAGCCAGGCCGCGACCACGCGCGGCTCGCGCACGTCGCGGCTGAGGAACAACAGATCGTGCTCGGGCAGCGACCGGGCGAAGGCGACCATCGCCTCGGCGTCGTCTGGGCGAAAGCGGCGGATGGCATGGCTCATGTCGATCGCACTCCAAGCCACTCCACCAGATTGGGCCATAGCCGCTTGACCGCATTGCCGCCGGCGACCAGGCTGACATGTCCGCCTTTCAACATGATCTCGTTCTTGTCCTTTGATCCGACCATCCCGACCAGCGGCGCCGAGGCGGCGGTCGGGACGATATGGTCGTGCTCGGCGGCGACATGGAGGAACGGCACGTCGATATTGGCGAGATCGACGCGGCGGCCGCCAACCTCCAGCGTGCCGTCGAGCAATTCGTTGCCCCACATCAGTTTCTTGGTCGTCTGGCGGAAATATTCGCCGGCCAGCGGCAGGATGTCGGCCGACCAGCGATCGAACATGCGATACGACTTCACGAAATCGTCATTCCAAAGGTTGTCGTAGAGCCGGATATTGCCGGCCGCGCGCTGGCCGGGGCGCAGCATGTCGAACGCGGTGTAGAGATAGTCGCCCGGGCAATTGCCGAACGTGTCGATCAGACGATCGACGTCGAAGAAGCGGCGATCGGCCCAGCTCTGGAACATCTCCATCTTGGAGAAATCGACCGGCGTGGTGAAGGTGACGAGATTGGCCAGCCCGCTATCGGGGTGGAGCGCCGCCCACAGCAGCGACAGCACGCCGCCGAAGCAATAAGCGACGACGGTGACGTCGTCCTCGCCGCTCTCCGCCTTCACGCGCGCGACTGCCGCGGGAAGGAAATCGAGCACATAGCTTTCCAGGCTGAGGGTACGCTCGTCGGCGCGCGGCGCGTCCCAGTCGAGCATGAAGACGTCGAACCCGGCGTCGAGCAGATATTCGACCAGGCTCTGCCCGGGCACCATGTCGAAGATGTAGCCGCGATTGGTCGTCGCCATCACCAGCAGCAGCGGCACGCGGTACACGTCGTCGGTGCGCGGATGGTAATGATAGAGCCGCATCGTGCCGCGTTCGATCAGCACGTCCTTGGGCGTCGCGCCGAGCGTCGGGCCGCTGGTCTGGAAATATTCAAGGCCCTTGAGATTGCGCTGCATCGCGCGTTCGAACTCGCGGGCGGCGCCGTCGAGGACGTCGAAGGCCGCGGTGGCCACTTACCTGTGCTCCTGCCAACGCAAGAGCCTAGCGCGGCGAGCGATCCGCTCGTGACCCTGGTTTCCTGCGTTCGCAGGAATACGGATGGGCGGAGCAGTCAGCCCTTCTTCTCCGGTGGCTTGCGCGTGCGGCTCGGCTTGGGCCGGGCTGGACGTTCGGGCCTGGCACCCAGCGCGGCCTCGATCCGGGCAAGCTGGTCCTCGATCCGGCCAAGGCGCCCCGACAGATCCTCGATCTCTGTCCGGCTCGGCATGTTGGCGGCGGCGAGCGCGCGGGCCATCATCGCGCTGATCGCTTCCTGCGTGCTCATCGTCGCGGCGGTGGCACCGTGCATCGCACGGGTAAATTCGTCGGAGCGCGCGAAGTCGCCGCCGACCTTGTTGGCCATCTTCTCCCATTCGCCCAACAGCTCGCGAAAGAACGCGGCCGGATCGGTGCTTGTCATGGCGGCATCCTGAGTCTGGTTGCAGGTCAGGTCAAGCGAGCATTTTGCAGCGGGTTGAGGTGCGGCATCTTCTCCCCTCCCGCTTGCGGGAGGGGGCGGGGGAGGGCATGTCCCAAATCGCCGGCGGCAGGACCTTCTACACGCCCTCCCCTAACCCCTCCCGCAAGCGGGAGGGGAATAGCTCACTTGGGACAGCTAGCCCCGCTCTCCACCCAGGCCTTGGTCAATTCTCCGAATTCCGCCTGCGTGCCCGGCGCCGGTACGCGGCCCTGTCCTGGGTTCCACCCCCAGCCGACCAACTCATCCTTGCCATTATGATCGATCAGTTGTTCGAGGCTGAGCCCGCCATTCTTGGTCCGATCCTTGATCACCGCGCAGATCTGGCCGAGCGTCAGACCCTGCCAGGCCATGCTGCGCGGCGCCAAATGCCATTTGGGGTTTCCGGGCACCGACCCGCCGCCATTGCCGAACGGGGCGTTGCGCGGGCCATGACAGGTCGCGCATTCCATCCCCGCCGCACCGAAGCCGTCGGGACCGCGCGTCACCGGCGGCGCGTGCAGCAGCAGCGCGTCGCCCTGGGTCGGGCTGTCGGTGCGCGGATGGCAATTGAGACAACGCGGCGACATCAGCACCTTGCCCATTTCGGTGAAGATCGCCGCCGAGCGCGCACTGCGATCGGCAATGCCGGCAAACGCGCTAGCCGGCTTCAGTCCCGACGCTTCGCCGCCGCGAGCGATCGACAGCGGCAGGATGATCATCGAGGCGATGAACGCGACGACGCCGAAGCGCGGGAGCGAGATCATACGCCGGATCATGCTTTGCCTCCCAAGGTGGCGAGGTTGGAAGGATGCGCGAAAGGCAGCCGTTCGATCACCTTGCCAGTCAGCCGGCGCCACGCATTGGCCACCGCGGGCGCGGCCGGCGGCAACCCGGGTTCGCCGATCCCGGTGGGATCCGCGGTCGACTTGATGATCGCGACCTCGACATCCGGCATCTCGCCGATCCGTATGGAGCGATAGGTGTCGAAGTTCGACTGCTGCACGACCCCACCCTCGCCCAGCGTGATCTCGGCATAAAGGGCATGGCCCAGGCCATAACCGATCCCGCCTTCGACCTGCGCGCGCATGACATTGGGGTTGATCGGCACGCCGCAATCGATCGCCGCCCAGATCTTGTGGACCTTGGGCACGCCGTCCGCGCCAGCCGAGACTTCGGCAATCTGCGCGACATACGACCCGAAGCTCTTGTGGAAGGCGACGCCGCGCGCGCGGCCCGATTTGGCGGTGAGCCCGCCGGCGAGTTCGGCTACGCGCTTGAGCACCGCCCTGGCGCGCTCTTCCTTCATCAGCGCCAGTCGCGCCTGGATCGGATCCTGCTTGCCGAGCTCGATCAGGCGATCGAGGAAGGTCTCCATGACATAGGCGGTGTGGGTGTTGCCGACCGAGCGCCACCACAAGGTCGGCACGCCGTTCTTCATCACGTTCACGCCGACCCTGAGATTGGGGAAGCCGTAGGCGGACTTGGTCAGCCCCTCGACCATCGCGTCGTCGAACGGCTCCTTGGCGTCGAAGAACGGCGTCCCCATCATGAACGACTGGCCGGTAGTGATCGTGTCGAGCGCGACGATCGCGCCCTTGGCGTCGATCCCGCCGCGCACCTTGTGGACCATCAACGGACGGTAGCGGCCGCCGGTAATGTCGTTTTCGCGGGTCCACATATGCTTGACCGCCTGGCTGCCGCCGAGCGCCTTGACCGCCTGGGCGGATTCGACGGCGTGGCCCATGTCGGGAGTCGCGCGGCGGCCGAAACTGCCGCCGGCATATTGTTCGTGGAGAGTCATGCCGGTGAACGGCACGCCGAGCACACCCGCCACCGCGGCGGTGTCGCCAACCTGGAACTGGCTGCCGCACCAGAAATCGGCGCCGCCGGCTTTGGGCTCGATCACGGCGTCCATCGGCTCCATCGGCGCGTGCGCCAGGAACGGAAAGATATAGGTCGCCTCGATCGTCTTGGCGGCGCCCGCCAGCGCCTTGGCGGCGTCGCCATTGGCTTCGCATTGCGTGCCAGGATTCGCCGCCTGCGCCATATAATCGCGCAGCATCGTCTCGGTCGACCGCGTCTCCGCCTGGCTCAGATCCCATTCGATGTTGAGCGCGTTGCGGCCCTTCATCGCCGCATAGGTGTCCTTGCCATAGACGATCACGCCTTGCGGAATCGTCTTTACCGCGACCACGCCCGGAACCGCCAGCGCAGCCTTGTCGTCGACCGACTTCACCTTGCCGCCGAACGCGGGCGAATGCTGGATGACCGAAACCAGCATGTTCGGGCGCTTGATATCCATCGTGAACTGCGCCGCACCGGTCGACTTGATCAGGCTGTCGATCTTGGGAACGTCGGTGCCGATCAGCGTCCATTGCTCGGGCGTCTTGAGCACTGGCTTGTCGGGCACCGGCATCGTCGCGGCGGTCGCCGCGAGGTCGCCGAAGCTCGCTTTCTTCGCGCCATGGCTAACGACGCCCTTGGCAACCTTGATCTCTCCGGCCGGCACGCCCCAGGTCTTGGCGGCGGCGGCGACCAGCATCGCGCGCGCCGCGGCGCCGGCGTTGCGCATCTGCATCCAGCTATTGGCCATTGCGGTCGAGCCGCCGGTGCCCATCGTGCCGAAAGCGAGGTTCTTGTAGAGTGGGTCGTTGGCCGGCGCGAATTCGATGCGCATCTGCGCCCAGTCGGCATCCATCTCGTCGGCGACGATCGTCGTCAGGCCGGTCGCCGGCCCCTGGCCGAACTCGACATGCTTGATCACCACGCTGACGGTGTTGTCGGGCAACACGCGGACGAAGGCATTGGGCGCAAACGTGGGGCCGGCAGGCGCCATCGCCTTGGCACCGCGCATCGGCAGCACCAGGCCGAGCACCAAGCCGGAGCCGGCGAGAAACTGGCGGCGATCGGTCGCGACAGCGGTCATGCCGACACCTTCGCGTTGGCGGCGTCCTTGATTGCCTGGCGGATGCGGACATAGGTTGCGCAACGGCAGATGTTCCCCGCCATCCCCGCGTCGATATCGGCATCGGTGGGTTTTGGTTTCTGAGCGAGCAGCCCGATCGCGCTCATCACCTGGCCCGACTGGCAGAAACCGCATTGCGGCACGTCGATCGCGACCCAGGCCTTTTGCACCGCCTCCGCGATCGGCCCGGAAACGCCCTCAATCGTCGTTACCGACTTGCCCGCGACCGTATCGATCGGCGTGACGCACGACCGCCGGTTCTTGCCGTCGAGATGGACGGTGCAGGCGCCGCATTGCGCGATGCCGCAGCCATATTTGGTGCCGGTCAGGCCGGCATGGTCCCGGATCACCCAGAGCAACGGGGTGTCGGGGTCGCCGTCGAACGACATGTGTTTGCCGTTGAGGAGGAATTCGACCGCCATGCCACCATCTCCCTGGGGTTCGTTGGAGCACGCTAACCTCGTCGCGATCCGCCGCCAAGCGTAACCTGTTTTTAGGTCCCCGCCGCTAAGCCGGACGGCCATGGTCAAACTCCATTATCCGTTGGTCGAGCCCAATCCGCCGCGCCTCAGCGAGCATCTCGACGTGCTGACCCGCGTCGAGCAATCGGGCATTTATTCGAACAACGGGCCGGAGCTTCGCGCGTTCGAAGCAGAAGCGACCGACACTTTGTTCGGCGGCCAGGGCGCCTGCCTCGGCGTTGCCAATGCGACCCTGGGACTGATGCTGGCGATCCGCCAAGCGGTGGGGAGCGAGCGCGGCGCGGGCAAGCTCGCGCTGATGCCCGCCTTCACCTTCGCCGCGACTGCCCAGGCCGCCGAATGGTGCGGGCTGACCCCGCTGCTCGCCGATATCGATCCGGGCGACTGGTCGATGTGCGCAGCCGCAGAGGAACGTCTGCTCCAGAAACATGCCGGTAAGATCGCGGTCGTGGTGCCCTACGCGACCTTCGGCAATGCGATCGACCTCGACCGCTACGCCTGGATCATGCGGCGGCATCAAGTTGGCGTGGTCGTGGATGCCGCCGCCTCGCTCGGCACGATCGATGCCGACGGCCAGGGGTTCGGCACGGGCGCCCCATTCCCGATCGTCTATTCGCTTCACGCCACCAAGACCTTCGCGGTCGCCGAGGGCGGGTTGATCCATTGCGGCGATCCGGCGCTGATCGACGAGCTGCGCGCGATGGCCAATTTCGGTTTCGCCGGCAGCCGCTCGGCGGTGCTGCCGGGGATGAACGCCAAGATGTCCGAATTGGTCGCGGCGATGGCGCGGCTGAAGCTGGCTCAGTTGGACGACGTGGCCGGCCGCCGCGCGGAGATCGAGGCAAGCTATCGTCAAACGCTCGATGGCATGACGTTGCAAGCGGTGGAAGGCGCACGCCGCGCCTTTCAGTTCATGCCCGCGTTACTCCCCGACCAGATCGATCGAGACCGCTTCGTCGCTGCGCTGGCCGCGGACGGCATCGGCTGCGGTACCTATTTCAGTCCGCATCTCGGGCAGCAGCCGTGGATTCGCGATCACGCCATCGCCGGTCCGACTCCGGTCGCCGATCATGTCGCCGATCGCATCGTCTCGCTTCCCATTTCCGATCGCATGACCGCCGCCGACGCGCACCATATCGCGGCGCGCGCCAATGCGGCGATCCGCGCTCAGGGCGCTCCCGCGAGGGCACGCGCCGCAACTGTGGACGCGATGCTGATCGTCGGTGGCGGCCCGGCCGGAACCGCGCTCCTCACCGCCGCGTCGAAACAGGATCGCCTCGTTGCGCTTGTTCGCGCTGGGCTGACCGTCGTCGAACGCGACGATGCGCTCGGTGGCGGGCGGCTCGGGCAATATGCGATTTCGTCGGATTCGACCGCGGAGACCTTCTTGTCGGCGGTCAGGGACAATCCCCACCCGGAGATCGCCGCGCTGATCGATCATCCGGCGGCACGGCAGGTCGCCCGCTTCGCCGACGCGCTCGGGGTCCCGTTGACCGACGCCGGTCCGCTGCTGCGCGTGACCGGTGACCGGCTCGGCGCGATCGTCGCGGCCAATGGCGGCAATGTCGCGACCGGACATGAAGTGATCGAAGCGCGGCGTTTGCCGCAAGGCGGCTGGGTGACGCGGCTGCGGCGGCTGGCCGATCGCAGCGAGAGCGAGCGCCGATCGCACAGCATCGTGATCGCAACCGGTGGACACCAACCGCTCGACGATCTGGTGGCGCGCGAGGTCGCGGGCGCGCCGTTGCATCGCCTCGCCGACGGTCGGCTGCTCCTGTCTGACGAATTGCTTGCGTTGGGTGGGCTCGATCGCGCGGCCGATTTGCTGCGCAGCAAACGCAATCCGAAAGTCGCCGTCATCGGCGGCTCGACCAGCGCGCTCGCCAGCGTCGCGTTGCTGTTGCGCAGCCGTCCCGGAATCGCCTTCGGCGCGGGCGGCATCACTCTGCTCCATCGCCGGCCGCTGCGGCCGTTCTATCATAGCGAAGCCGCGGCGCGGGCGGACAATTTCACCGATTTCGGGCCTGACGACATCTGCCCGGTATCGGGGTTCGTCTATCGCCTCGGCGGTTTTCGGCTGGAGGCGCGCGCGCTCGTGCTGCGCATGCTGCAGGTCGACGGGCGCGCGCCGGATCCCCGCGTGGCGGTCCATCGGGTCGCGGACGACGATGTCGAGGCACAAGCGGTCATCGAGAATGCCGATCTGGTGATCGCCGCATTGGGCTATCGCCCGCGCGCCTTGTCCTTGTTCGACACCGACGGAACGCCGGTTGCGCTCGCGGCGCATGCCGGGCGGCCGATGGTCGACCGCTATTGCCGCATCCTCGACGCCAACGACCAACCGATCCCCGGCGCATTCGGCATCGGGCTGGCGGCAGGGTTCGTGCCCTGGGGCCGGATGGGCGGCGAGGCGAGTTTCCGCGGCCAGGCCAATGGCCTGTGGCAATGGCAGAACGATGTCGGCCAGATGATCGTCGATCATGTGCTGGGTGAGCGGCAAAGAGCAGTGGCATGAGCGGCCCGCACGCCAACCCGACCGTCAGCGTGGTGATGGCCGCCTATAACGGCGCGGCGCTGATCGGGGAGACGCTCGACAGCCTGTGGGCGCAGAGCTTCTCCGATTTCGAAGTGATCGTGGTCGACGATTGCTCGACCGATGACACGCTCGCAGTGCTGCGTGCGTGTCCCGATCCGCGCCTGCGCGTCATCGCGGCCGAGCGAAATGTCGGCCCGGTGCGCAGTCGTAATCGCGCCTTCGCCGAGGCGCGCGGGCGCTACATCGCAGGGCTCGACCAGGACGATATCTGCCTGCCCAATCGGTTCGAGCGACAGGTCGCCTTTCTCGACGCCCATCCCGACATCGCCCTGGTCGCGACGAGTGCGGCGATTCTCGAGGACGGCGCGGTCACGTCGAGCATCAAGTCGCCGGTGACGACGCCGCGGCTGGTCGAATGGCTGTTGTGGATAGAGAATCCCTTGGTGTGGTCGACCGTGATGCTGCGCCGCGACCGCGTTTCGCCCGAAAGCGAGTTCACCCGGCCCGATTATCTCTATGCCGAGGATTTCGATCTTTATCACCGCATGGCACGGCAGGGAGGGATCGCGCGGATCGACGATCCGCTGCTGCTCTATCGCAAGCACGGCGGCGGGGCGTCGCAACTTTATGCCAAGACAATGAGTACCAACGCGATGCGGGTGCTCGCGGAAAGTTACGCGGCCGAAGGATTCGACGATGCGGAGGTCGGGGCCAAGCTCATCATCGAGCATCTGATGCGTGCCGTCCCCGTCTACGACCGTGCGACGTTCGAGCGCCTGGGCCGCACGATCGGTGCGCTGCAGACGCATTTCATCGCCACGCGCGAGGTCGATGCGGACAGTCTCAGACTGATCCGCTGGGAATCGGCGCTGCGCTGGGGTCGCGTGGTGCGTGCCGGGCTCAAGGCCGGTACGATCGGCCTGATGGCGGCGATGGCGGTACGGCCCGACCATCTCGGCCTGGGCTATTCGAGCATGGAGGAACTGGTCGGCTCGCGGATCATAGGCGGTGCGCTAGCGGCCGTGCGAAAGGGCCGCGCCGCGTAGGGTGACAGCTGTTTGCGGTCGCATCACTTGTCGCGGAAGAACCTTTTCCGCGCGATGCCCTGGGCGAGACGGCCGCGCCATATCGCTTGCCATTGACTGCGCCGCGCGCGATGCCCTCGTCGAATTCAGGAGGGGGCAACGTGTCGAAGCGCACCGGCGGTGCCGATCTGATCGGACCGCTTACCAGCATCCGCTTCTTCGCCGCATTCGCGGTGGTGCTATATCATTCGGGCGCGGCGTTCGCCGCCGCCAGCCCCCATATTCCTGCACCGCTCAAGACGTTGCTGTTGAACGGCTATCTTGGCGTGACCTTCTTCTTCGTGCTTTCGGGCTTCATCCTGCACCTCACGTATCGCGGCAGGATCGCAACGTCGAAACAGGTCGCGAGATTCGGGATCGCACGCTTCGCCCGGCTCTATCCCGTCTATTTGCTCGCGGTGCTGGCGATGCTGCCCTTTGCGACGCTGAAAGGCTGGGCCGACGTGCCGCAATTCCTGTTGCTGCATTGGTGGATCCCCAATGGCGCGCTGGGCTGGAACGACTGGAACATGCCGACCTGGACGCTGTCGGTCGAATTCCTCTTCTATCTCTGCTTCCCGTTCCTTTCGCGCCTGGCGGAAAAGCTGGGGACTGGAGTGCTGTTGGGACTGATAGCCGCCCTGCTCGCCTTCGCCGCGGTCACCGGCAGTTCGGCGCTGATCGACAATCAGTACGCTTTGTTCGCCTGGATGAAGTGGACCCCGATACCCTTGCTCCGCCTGCCCGAATTCTTGATCGGCGTGTTCGCCGCCGAACTGCACCTCAGGGGCTACAAGTCGCGCATCCCCGCCTGGTCGATCGCCTTGCTGTTGATCGCAGGCCTGGCCGTCGCCACGACGCCGCGCATCGCCGCCTTCGCGACGGCCCTGTCGGCGCTGTTGGTCGTTGCGATTGCCGGCGACCAGCACTCCCGCTTCGCCCGCGCCCTGAGCGCCCGTTGGCTCGTGCTGTTGGGTGCGGCGAGCTATGCGCTGTACCTGATGCATCAGCCAGTGCATTTCGCGGTGCTCGCGCTGTTCGGATCGTCCAAGGCGATGGTCGCTTTGCAATATCCGATCCTGATCGCCGGATCTGTCGCCTTGTTCCTGTTCTACGAGGAGCCCGCGCGCGAATGGATCAGGAAGCGCGCCGCAATGAAGCCGTCGGCCGGCGAAGAGATTGCGGCACATGCGGTGTGACGTCCGATCACGGACCGTCAGCAGCTATCTTGAATGTGACTAGAGTCGATTAGGGCGCGCTTAACTCGCAGCAGGCGATAGCTACGAGCAAATGGAGCTGCGCATGCGGACATTTCTTGGATACGCTTTCGTTACTTTCGGCGTGCTGCCGTTCTCCGGTGCCCTAGCTCAGGAGTTGCCGCCCCCGGAAGATGCGGAATTGCCGATCGCATTCACGAGCGCGGTGACGGACGTGTGCTTCGGGGTGGCCCTCCAAAACACTATCTTGTCCGAGACCACACATATCCTAGAACCGTTCCCCGCAGCGTCTTCGGGCCTGAACGAAAGATATCCGCTCGTTAAGACGTGGTACCGACTCAAGAAAGAGCCGGAAAAGGTCTTTATCGGCGTCGGCGACAAACCAAACCTGTGTCACATCGTGCTGACCAACTCGAAAGATGGTCGGCAATCCTTCAAGGCCCTCTCAACCCTGTTGAAATCCGCCGGCTTCACCGGAGCCTGGGATGCCAGGGGCTTAGCGGTACTCGTCATGACCAAGAAATGGGGATCGAGCAATTTGATCGTTCTGCTCACAGGGCTGACAGACGCCATGGATGGCATCGGCCCGCAGGTCTCCGTTGATGTGGGATCGGCGAGCGACGAAAAGCTGCGGCAGTTATTGGGTGGGAAGTGAATAGATCCCCGACTTACCGTTATTGTTGGGCGGTAAGTAAATACGTGACCTCCGGATCGGGCAACGGCTAGTCGCGCGGGGCAACGTTGGAAGTCCCTTCGCACCGCCAAACAGCAAAAAGCCCGCTGGTCTTGCGACAAGCGGGCTTTTGAATTTGGTTGCGGGAGCTGGATTTGAACCAGCGACCTTCAGGTTATGAGCCTGACGAGCTACCGGGCTGCTCCATCCCGCGCCAAGCGCCGACCGCCCCATAGGAGGGGGGAGGGACGGCCGACATGTGTGAATGGGTTCAACTATTTCTCTACGCACACCAGCTGCAATGCCTGGCGACGACCTACTCTTCCATCGCTTAAGCGATAGTACCATCGGCGCTGTCGGGTTTCACGGCCGAGTTCGGGATGGGATCGGGTGGGACACCGACGCTATGGCCACCAGGCAATGAAGCCGGTGTACGTCGAGAAATGGTTCTAAAATCGTGCACTTTGTAACGTTGTAGTTTCAATATCTGGCGTCGACTTGATCATCCGCCGTCAACACCAGCCCAAGGCTGTCGTTGATGGTGGGACTCTTCAAGTGCGAAAAGAGCAATTAGGACCGGTTAGCTCCATGCGTTACCGCACTTCTACATCCGGCCTATCAAGGTCGTGGTCTACGACCGCTCGATGAAATCTTATCTCGAGGGAGGCTTCCCGCTTAGATGCTTTCAGCGGTTATCCCGTCCATACATAGCTACCCTGCTGCGCCGTTGGCACGACGACAGGTACACCAGAGGTATGTTCAACCCGGTCCTCTCGTACTAGGGTCAACTCCTCTCAAATTTCGACGCCCACGGCAGATAGGGACCAAACTGTCTCGCGACGTTCTGAACCCAGCTCACGTACCACTTTAATTGGCGAACAGCCAAACCCTTGGGACCTGCTCCAGCCCCAGGATGTGATGAGCCGAC